>Ga0209475_10000007_pt1 | contig 1226413 bp, 1051 predicted proteins | sample tdDd471_FD_187128 | JGI IMG/M metagenome (GOLD analysis project Ga0209475, IMG submission 187128) | Marine sediment microbial communities from the Atlantic coast under amendment with organic carbon and nitrate - tdDd47.1 (SPAdes)... | ecosystem: Environmental > Aquatic > Marine > Coastal >... | reverse complement strand
TGCTCAGTATAAACCCTACAGTTTAGAAGTCGAAATAGTTCACCTAAACTCCTCTTGGTTGTTCAGATATTTAACCTGATTAATGATTTACAAATCTAATTATTATAATAATGCTAATCTAATAGCGTAGTCGAAGGCAGAGTAAACATAGGAACCCACATAAAAAAAAGCTAACCCTATCATAATAAGGTTAGCTTTGTGTGTGTTATATAATCTGATTTTATTCTACAAGGAGTGCAAAATTCCCTCAAGCAAATCAGCAGCTTGTTCGTGTTGAGGGTATATTTTTAAAGTACGTTCTAAGTAATCTTTAGCTTTTTCTGTTTCACCATTTTCTAATAGTATTTCTCCTATTCCGAATAGTGCGTCTATATTATTTTCGTTCATCTCTAGTGATGCTTCGTATATCTGGGTAGCAGACTCCAAATCACCCATAGTTGCCATTATCTCGCCTGTGAAAGCAAGTATATGGTCAAGTGTCAAGCTTATCTGACTATCGTGTTTTAATTGTTGCCAATTATTCATAATACTAGTTTGCATCTGCAATGCTTCTTCGTACTCACCACCAAAAGCTAATGCTTTAGCTTTCAGATATTGATAATCAACATCTGCTGGATTGAAGCTTTCCAAAAACTCATGAGCAAGTTCATAATTACCAGTATTTAGCATTATAAGCACTGTTTCTTTCAGTGCCAAAGCTTCGTAATCATCGGATAGCTCGCCTGACTCTACTACTTCCTTGTAAAGAGCCAATGCAGTTTCATAATCGAAATTATTGAATGCCTGCTCAGCTTCACCAAGTAATATGTACGAGTCAACTATTTCAGGCAATTTTACCATTGCCTTAGTTGCCATCTCTGTACTATAAAGAACATCTAATCTCTTCAGCGTTTTTATAGTCGCTTTTCTCCAAGTGAAGTTAGTTCTTGCTCGGAGTGAAGCTATTAGACCAACGCTAATAAGCGAAGTCGAGCTTTCGTAAGCTTGTTTGAGTATATTGCTCAGATCTTGCTTATCTGGCTCAAGCAAATATGCTTGATCTACGAAGACTCTATCTCCCATTGTTTTATCAAGGGGTCTTCTACTTGCATTTATTTGCCAACCAACACTTTCATCTACGAAATCATCAGTTGCACCACCTTTGGTTACTATTACAGGCAAACCGCATGCCATAGCTTCCAAAGTAGGCAAAGAAAATCCTTCACCTCTATACGGAGATACGAAAACATCACATGCTCGGTACAAAGCAGCAATATCTTTTTCGTCTAACATCTCATCTATATATTCTATATCGGGTGTATCGTTTATTAACTGTAGTTTATTTATATATTCTTTTGCAGTTTGTCCTTGGTAGAATGAATCTCCGCCCATGTCTTTTATAACCAAGCATACGTCGTCATGTCTTGTAAATGTACCAACAAAGGATTCTAATAGAACATCAATTCCTTTTCTGAAAATAGTCCCACCGACGAATAAAAATTTAATTTTCTTTTTCGTTTTCAATGGTAATTTCTTTCCATAAGGAGTAAAAAGCTCAGGATCAATACCATTTGGAATAACTTGTATTTTGTCAGGATTTATACCCGAATCTATGTATACATTTCTACACCAAGTAGTAGGTGTCCAGATTTCATCAGCAGCTTCAAACGCCTCTTTCAAATCTTCTGTAAGTTTCGAGAATTCCCAAGGCTGATTTATAATCCATTTAGCACCTTTCGGTACTTCATTTTTGGGAGGCCATTGGTGTCTAATCCAAACATAAGGGAGCTTTTCCTTCGGTTTATTTTCTGGTTTAACTCTTATGTCATACCAATATAGCTTCTCGTATTTATTATTTCCTTTAGGATTAAACTTCTCTGGCTCGTAAGGGACTATAGTCAGGTCGGCAACTTCAGCATCTATTATATTAGAGCATTGCTCTCTATTTATAAGTGCTAATGAATGATGTACGAACTGAGTTCCTTCCCAAACAATATTCAACTGAGGTAGATAGTCATCTGAGTAGCTATACCCAACATTCGTATTATCATGGGTAGATTGTTCAGCTCTTTTCGTACCGCTTGCTATTACTAGAGGTTTACGAATTCCTTCTTTTTGGTTAGAATCGATTTGTCCTACTTCTATATCATTATAGTTTTGAGCTTTCAGTATTTCGTTCAACCGAACAGAGTTGAAAGTATTTACAAGTGCTCTTCCGCTCTTCTCGAACATCATACTATTAAAAACTGCTAGTGACCATTCGCCTGTACTGAAAAGACGTCCCATTTTTTCTATATCGGGGACTATTATTTCAAGTTTACCCGATGGTTTTAACACTCTTTTTACTTCGTTGAGTAATTTTTGAATATCATTATCTTCATAAAATTCTAAAGTTCTTTCTATTGTAATAGAGTCGGCAGAAGAATCATCTAGATTAATTTTACAGATATTCGAATCGTATAAAGATTGACTTTCCGTTTTACTATATATATTTGTTTTTCCAGGAGAGTTCGTACCATCTAGATTCAAATAGAAATCATCCGAATTGCTTATATTCTGTTCCATAACACTTTCCTTTGCTCTTTTACCTAGCAATTTCTCTTTGAAATCTAGTTCTACATTTTCTCTTTTTAGAGGCACATTATTTATCAATCCATCATATATACTACTCAAATGTTCCAAATAGTCGTTGAAGCTAATAGGTACAGAGCAGTTCTGCTGCAATTCATATAGCAATTCCGGATTTTTGATTATATCAAGTAAAATATCTCTTAGCTCTAAACTATTACTATGATTGTAGATTATACCATTGTAACCATCTTCTATGAAATCAGAAATACCGCCGAGATCAGAGCCGATTACTGGTAACCCCATTGCTAAAGCCTCTTGCACAACAAAAGGAGCGCAGTCTTCCCAAATACTAGGCACCACTACCACATCCAACTTATTTGCAATCAAATTAAAATCATCTTTACTAAAGGCATCATGGAAAACCATCTCGCATAGCACATTTATACTTTTTAATAGTGATTTGTACTCTGGATCTATATACCCATATATATTAAGTTCAAGATCAGTAGCTTCTATCTGAGAACAAGCCGCTATGAGCGTTTGAATACCTTTTTGAGGAATTACGGCACCTATGAAACCAACTCTAAGTGGCTTACCAATTTTATAATTTTCCTTGCGATTTATTAGGCTGATATTGTTATGTATCTGGTTTACTTTATATGTGATTTCAGGATAAATACCGAATTCATTATAAATTTCGGCTTGTCTGTCTGATACGGCTAATACCATATCACATGAGTTGATACCAGTTCTAGCACTATCAATTCTTTGAGTGTATAAGTCGTGTTTTCTATCCAAATCAGGAACATCTGAATTCGCGAAAAAGTCAGTATTGTCCCATTTTTCCATATCGTCTGTGAACATATATAGCTTAGGATCAATAGGGTGGTAGTTATAAGGAGTAAATATAGTCTTTATATTACGCTCTAATGTCGGCTTAATTATACCATAAGAGAGCCCAATAAAATTGTGATAATTTACAATATCAGGCTCTATTTTATCTAAGTATTTTTCGAATATAGTTATAATCCTATCATCACGAATTTCACGCTCTGGCTTTTCATAATCTAAGAATTTGACTGGTCTGTTATAAATACCTATTAGATTTACTCCCTCGTCAGTAGTCTCCTCAGTGTAATATTGAGTATCTATCTGAGGATGGTTACCTGTAGCATATATTACATACACCTCATACCCTTTAAGTACTAATCCTTTGGCAACTGCTTTGGGGAAAGTAGTACCACCACCTACTTCATTCCAACCATACATTGTGAAAAGTACACGCTTTTTGTCGTTTGTCGATTTCTCAGAGGAAATATCTGTCTCCCCTTTTAAGTGTTTATCAGCATCTACTTCTAGCTTGTCTGACCATTTCGATAAGAAATATTCGTGATTAGCTTTATCATAACTATTAGTATTTTTAAAGAAACGTTCGAATTTCTCCATACCTACATCTATTTTAGTAATAGATTCGTAGTGATAAGCTGAGGCCTTGTGATTATACCAAACTTTATATCCAGCATCACGAACTTTCATACACAAGTCGAGATCTTCGTGACCGAAATAATATTTCTCGTCGAATCCACCAACTTCGTGGAATAGCTCTCGCCTAATAGCAAGCAAAGCTCCTGTTACCATCTGAAACTCTTTAGACACATTTACTTTTGGGTCCTCTCCATCAGCAACAAGGTGAATATGGTAATGTAGGTTAATGTTATTTAGCTCAGGAACTGGCCCCCATACAATACCTGCGTGTTGTATTGTTTCATTCGGGTAAAGTAATTTAGCTCCTTGTATCCCAATAGTTGGGTCTTTCTCGAAAGTATCTTCGAATGCTTCCATCCAACCAGATATTCCCTGCACATCATTATTCATAAAGACAAGGTATTTACCTTTAGCAATTGCAGCACCTTGGTTGTTTGCATGTGAATAGCTCTCGTTATTTTCGTTAACAATAACAGTTGCGAAATCCCCCAGAGTACTTAATAGCTTTTTAGTCTCAGGGTCAGAGTTATTATCGATAATAATAATTTCTATGTTATGTAAGTGAGAAGTTTTATGAATCGCCCTTAGGCAATTTCTAGTATAATCAGCTTTCGAGTGAACAGGGATAATTATAGAAAGCTCTAAATCATCTTTGGTTTTACCTAATATTTTTCTTTTTACCTCTTTGTAACTATACTCTAGTCCTTCATTAACTTTTACCTGTCTCAAATGACTTTCTTTCTGTTCATCTAATGTTTGTTTAGCTGTTTCCTCTACTTCAACTTTGGTGTCCCACTTACTAATGAAACGTTTCCAATTAGGAACATCGTGCTTATGTCTTGATTGAGACATAGATTCAAAATGATAGAGTAAAGATTTACCACAGTAAATCACTTTCCAATTATGTGTGATAGCATTCATACAATAATCTATATCTTCAAATCCATTTATATAATTATCATCGAGTATTCCAATCTCAGTAATTAGTTTGTCTCTAATAAGGAAGCAAGCACCAGTAACTGCTTTCATCTCTCTTACTTCCGATGCTATAGGAGTCTCACTAAGTTTTTTAAACATAAGTGGATGGTAAGGGGCTAGACGACCTTTGCCATCACTACCAAGCAACACACCACAATGCTGAATATATTCTGATTCTGGATAAAGCAGACAAGAGCCGACTATTCCAGCTTTTGGTTCATTTTTAATTACCTCAAGCATTTCTTTCAACCAATTCTCAGTTACTACTATATCATTATTAAGTAGTAAAGCGTGTTTACCTTTTCTTGCTTCTATACCTTGATTACATGCCTTTGCAAAACCGAGATTCTCATCATTTCGGATAAATGCGAAGTTGCTAAACTTATCTTTATATTTTTCGCAGATTCCGGGAGTATTGTCTTCCGAGGCATTGTCAACAACAATGACTTCATAATTAATATCTTTGCTAGTTAATCTGAATAGCGATTCTAAACATTGCTCAGTTAATTGAACTTTATTGAAACAAGGGATTATTATACTGACTTCGTAGTCAGTATCTTCCGTAGTAATTTTATCAATTTTCTCTTCAGTTTTGAAATTAGAATAGTCCAGATTTGGTTTGTTTTCCATAGCATCAGTAATTGCGGTTTGCAACTCATACGCTTGCTCAAAATCAGGATTGATAATTATTTCAGCGTAAATTGCTTCGTGTGCTTCATCATATCTACCAAGTTTAAAAAGACAAAGAGCTTTAGAATAATGAAGATTAGATTGGTTTATAGTCTTACGAGGTAACTTCTCCATCAATCTCTCAGAGATCTTTAGCGCCTTTTCGTAGTTCCCTTCTTCCAGATTCTTGATAAGTTGCGGAAGGTCCTTTTGGGAATCGTCTATACTCTCTAAAAAAGTACTTGTTTTATCCCCTTCTATGATCTCTGATTTATTTTTATTTTCAATAGAATCATTGTGGAATTCTCGGAATTTCTCTGCTTCTTCAAATTCACCTAGCTCATACTTAATTTTTCCAAACATAAGGAAGTAATTTACTTCAGAGTAATTTGTTTCAAGAATAAGATTTAAACATTCTTCAATATATTCGTTGGCTTCAATAAATTCTTTATTATTGAAATGAGTTATACATTTTTCAAGTTGTACGCCCAATATCCATTTTTTAATTTTGTTTGAACTGTCCTCAATTAAAAATTTATATACAGGGAAGTGGAAAATAAGTTTATCAAAACATTCTATTGTTTTTTTACTTGTATAAATATCATCCTTCGATGACCAATTACTAGCGCTATGCTGTCTGTAGCAAGCCGTAATTTCATCTAGATAAATCATATCACCTTTTTCGGCATGAAATAATGAGAATGGCCAATCACCAAGCTTTAAGTCATAAAACCATTCTGGAATTTCTAAATCTTCAATTCTTCTATACATAATAGAAGCAGTATTTATAAAATTCCCTTGGATAAGAGTATCAAATGAATGTTTTTTGTGTGGCTTTTGGAACCATCCTTTTCTATCCTCAGTATCATAAAAATTTCTAATGAATTCGTCATTATCATTAATTATTCGTGAATTGGTATAACATATATAACAGTCTGGATTAGCTTCGAGTAATTCTACTTGTTTTTTTAACTTATTGTTGTCTAACCAAAAATCATCACCTTCTAAAACAGCTAGATATTTCCCTTTTGCTCGATTTATTATATCTATGAAATTCCTATTCATACCGAAGTTCTTCTCACGAAGTACAGGTATCAATCTCGAATCTTGTTCGGCTAATTCTGCAATAATCTTAGGTGTATCATCTTGTGAGGCATCGTCACCTATTATTATTTCTAAATCGAAATCAACATTTTGAGAAAAGACGGACTCGATTGCCTGTCTTATATATTTTTCTTGATTGTAGCTAATCATTATTACACTAACTAACATATGCTTCCTGCAATTTGTTTTTAATTTCACCAGCATTTTGATGAATAAATGATATTAAATTTATTACTAGCATTATCGAATTATAATCCATTGCTGTACCCGTTGGGAAAGAAATAATTTTATTAGCTAGCTTTTCTGTTTCTTGGAGAAACATAGAAGAATAAGGATAAAGAGACCTATAGGGTTCCATCTTATGAATGCCTGGAAAGAAGTATTTCCGTGCAAGTATATTTTCTTTTATCAATATATCGATCAATTCGGTTCTTGACATCCCAAATTTTTGCTCTTCAATTTCACACGCTATATATTGGTAATTGTTTCTTTCCGAATCGCTATAATCTATAAGCTTTATACCGTCTATCTTATCAAATTCATTTTTATATAAATAATAATTCTCTTTATTTTTCGCAATGAAAGAATCAATTGAGTTGAATGAAGTCAGCCCCATAGATGCTGATATTTCATTCATTTTACCATTTGTCCCAATGTAGGTAACATTATCATAACCTTGAAAACCAAAATTTTTCATTAAACGTATCTTTGAGGCAAGTTCATCGTCGTTAGTCACAATTGCCCCACCTTCTAATGTATTGAAAAACTTAGTAGCATGGAAACTAAATACCTCGCCGATACCGAAATTACCAATCATTTTTCCTTTATATGAACAAGCGAAAGCATGACTCGCATCGAACATAAGTTTCAAATTGTGCTTTTTAGAGATCTGTTCGAGTACTTCAATATTACAAGACCTACCCCACAAGTGTACTCCCATGATTGCAGTTGTATTTGGAGTTATATGTTTTTCAATTTCTAAGGGGTCTATATTATGAGTATTAGGGTCAATATCACAGAATACAGGTTTTATCTCTTGCCATTGAAACGCATGTGCACACGCTACAAAAGTAAAGGAAGGAATAATCACTTCACCTTTGATTCCTGCTGCTCTTATTAGTAATTCAAGAGCAACAGTTCCATTAGTTATAGCTATAGCATGCTTAACACCAATGTATTCTTCTATTTTTCTTTCGAACTCGTTTACTTTAGGTCCACTATTGGTTAACCAACGATTATCTAATACTTCATTTACTTGAGAAAGGAAAAAATCTCTATTGCCAATATTCGGTCTCCCAACATGAAGCTGATGTTCAAATGTCGGTTTCCCACCCAAAATAGCCAAGTCTTCTAATCTTTGTTTCATTTCAATCCTAAGTATAATATACTTTGTTCTGTCACACCACATCTTTGCATTTCGAATTCTCCAAAATAGTCTTTCCCTAATTCTAATAACTTGAATCCACTATTCTGTACTCTTTCCATATATCCCTTTTTCGAATATACTCTCAAGTGATCATCTTGTCCGAATCTACGCCATCTTTCAGCAATGTCGGTGACTGTAAAATCTTCATCAATTTCGGTTCTATTTAGATTAATGGGAACCATTAGAATTGCCCATCCACCCGGTTTTAGCACTCTGAATATCTCTTTCATAGCCTTCACATCATCTGGGACATGTTCTAATACGTGTGAACAAATAACACCATCAAATGTGTTATCATTTAAATTAACCATATTTTGAACATCTACAACAATGTCATAAGTATCAAGAAGTCCATCGGCAGTAACATAATCAAACGACTTATTCCATCTCATATATTCTTCGAATGGTTTAGAAGGAGAAAAATCTAATATTTTCAACTTCGCTCCGATCGGAGTTTCAGCCATTAATTTATCTAAAAACATAGCATATAGTCTATCTCTGTCATTTGATCCTGATTCTTGACAATGATATCCTTCTATATTTATAGTTTCAAAATCTTCTATTTTCAAATCTGAATTATGTTCTCTCAACTTATCAGAATACATGCTTGGAAGCGGAAATAATTTATTTACTTGTATTCTTTTCACTGGACAATAATATTTGAACCCAGTTTTCTCTAAAGCTGAATGAAAATAAGCAATGTTCTTAAAATTATCTTTATTTTTAAAAATAAATTTATGTGCACTTTCAGGACTCTTTATTTGCGATTTAAGTAATGACAATTTAAAAAACTTTTCATCATTTAGTTCTTTATTTTCAATCACTAAACTATCTAGGAATTTTTCTGCTAGTCTATACTCTCTAAGCTCAATCAGACGATTTGATATTTGATTAAGTTCTTTTTCTTTGTTTTCCATTTATATAAGTATTAAAAATTGTCGATATTTGTGCAATTATTGGTTAACATAAACACTCAACAATCATTGTGCCACTAACTAAACAACTAATTATATGTCACGTACAATAGCAGCATTAGCAACAGCTCCGGGTATAGCAGGGCTAAATGTAGTCAGGATTTCTGGTGAAAATGCTATCTCCATTGCAGATAAGTGCTTCGATGGTAAATCCACTCTTGCTGAGGCTAAGACTCATACTATACACTACGGTAAGTTCGTAAGTGATAATACACTTATAGACACTGTTACTGCAAGTGTATTCAAAGCACCTAACTCATACACAGGAGAAGACACAATCGAATTTGGCTGCCATGGTGGCAATATAATTGCTGGGCAGATTGTAGACGCACTTCTGGCTTCTGGAGCAGTGATGCCCGAACCTGGTGAATTTACTCGTACAGCATTTCTAAATGGCAAGCTAGATCTAACACAAGTTGAAGCAGTGGCTGATATTATCCATTCTACTTCTGTAGCTGGTGCATTGACTTCAGCTCGCCAACTAATAGGTGAGTTCACTCTCAGATTAAAAGAATTACGCCATGGACTGATTCGCACTGCTGGACTATTGGAGCTAGAGCTAGATTTTTCTGAAGAAGACATTGAGCTAATAGACAATAGCTTAGTAAGAGAAAGATTAATTGAATCACAAAAGTATTGCAATGAACTTGCTGACAAATTCCGTGCCTCCGAAGTACTTCGTTCTGGTTTTATTGTAGCTGTTGCTGGGTTCCCAAACTCTGGTAAATCGACACTTTTTAACAAGATATTACAAAAAAACAGAGCAATAGTAAGTGAGATAGAAGGTACAACTCGCGATTATATAGAAGAGGATATTCTTCTTGGTGATATAAAAGTAAGACTAATAGATACTGCCGGTCTTAGGGAAACAAAAGATATTATAGAAATAGCTGGTATAAAGCTAGTCGAGTCAGTTCTAGAACAATCAAACCTTGTTATTGTATTGAACGACGCAAGTAGAGGAGTAGAACAATCAGATGAGCTTTATAGAACACTAAAGCAAAAATATCCAAACTCTGAGTTCATATTAGTTCAAAATAAATGCGATCTGCTAGAAAAACAATTAGATGGTATATCTATCTCTGCAAAAACTGGCGAGGGTATAGAACAAATTACTGAAAAAATAAAATCTGCTGCGAAAAACAATATAGATAGAATAAACGATGTCTTAATTAATAAACGCCATGCGGACTTACTCCGCCGTACTTCTGATGAGATACAAAGAGGAATAGACGCAATTGATGCCAATATGCAAAACGAAATAATAGCAATTGATATACGCAATGCTACCAATACGCTTGGTGAAATAACTGGTGACCGTTGGAACGAAGAGGTTTTGGCCGAGATATTCTCTGGTTTTTGTATTGGTAAATAATAAATTTGAATCTAAAAGTAGAGATATAGTTCAAATTCTTTATATTTGGGGTTTCGTAAAGTACTTTATGCAAAAGAGGTTTTAGTGGAAATTAACAGAGACAGTATTAGCAAGTTTGACCAAGGGAATATGTTCGCTATTCTATCAGATTTCTATTCACAAGTTGAAATCGGCATTGATGCTGGTCAATCAATTGAAAAACGAAGATATGATTTCGATAATATTGTTATTTGTGGGATTGGTGGTTCTGCTATTTCTGGTGATATTTTGCGAAGTTATCTAGAGCAAATAGGTTACGAGAAGCAAATATTCGTCAACCGCGAATATACTTTACCAAACTGGGTAACTGAAAGAACTCTTATCATAGCAAGTTCATACTCAGGAAATACGGAAGAAACTTTGGCTGCGTACGACGAGGCACAAAGAATTACCGACAATATCATCTGCTTCACAACCGGTGGTGAGCTAGAAAGTCTTGCGATTAAAAACGGGCACCAAATTGTAAAAATGCAAGCAGGTATGATGCCTAGATGTGCTCTTGCAATGAGCTTTTTTTCTATTTTAACTGCTTTCTTACATCTTGAAATTGTTGATAAAAATAAAACTGAAGATATAGAACTTGCAATAAAAGATACTTATCAAAATCTGAAAAAATCATCTAAAAGATACCAAGAATTAACTAATAATGAAGCTATCAAATTAGCGCTTTTGTTAAATGGTAAAAAGACAGTGATCTATACTGGTAAAGTAATGGCGCCTATCGCTGTTCGTTGGGCAGGACAATTACACGAGAACTCAAAAACACATGCTTTTTTCAACATTATTCCTGAGATGAATCACAATGAAATCAACTCTTGGGATTACAAAGAAAACAACTCTGATTTTAGAATTATACTACTTAAGGACTCTTCAGAAAACGAAAGAGTAAACAAACGAATCAAAGTATTCAGTGATTTACTCCAAGACAAAGCAAATGTTTATGGCTTTTCCTCTGATGCAGAATATTTATTATCCCGCATGTTTGAGATGATATACTTTGGCGATTGGGTGAGTTATTATCTTGCTTTAATGAGAGGAGTGGATCCAACTCCGATTCCCACTATTACTAAACTTAAAGAGTTAATGGCAAGTGACTAAGAATAAGATATTCCTAATCAAATACTAATAATTTCAAGAATTTTAACATTGATTGTTGGGTTTGTAATGCGTTCTATAGAGAACATTTTTAACTCAGCACCCATAATATCCAATTTTACCATATATCCATTGCCAACGAACTTATGTCCTAATATTTTGGCCTGAGTACCTTCCTCAGCAATTTTTATTGATTGCGGAGCAATGCAAATCCTTTTTTCAGTTAGTCCATAATTGCTAAAGAACTTTTCATTTGATTCATTTTTTTCAAGAATATCTGACTCACTAAAAAATCGAGCTGAATGATCGTTTATAGGTCTTTTATACAAATCTTCTGGGTTCCCTCTAGCAACGATATTGCCTTCATCTAACAGAATAACTTCATCAGCCAAATCAAATGAATCATCAGCGTCATGAGTGATCATTATAGTTGGGAGTTTCTCTTTATCTAGAATATCTTTCAAATCAATTTTTAATTTTTCTTTCGTATTTTTATCAAGATTACTAAATGGTTCATCGAGCAATAGTAGTCTTGGTTTAGAAGCTAAAGTACGGATAATAGATATTCGTTGTTTCTCACCTCCTGATAATTGGTGTGGATAGCTCTTTAACTTGTCTTCAAGCCCTAACATATTTAGGTATGACATAGCCATATCCATTTTCACTTTTTTTGGTTGTTTACTTATACTAAACACTATGTTGCTATAAACATCAAGGTGGGGAAATAGTGAATGATTTTGGAATACATATCCCATATTCCGCTTTTCTGGTTTTATAAAATTTTTATCTGAAGTTAATTCTTCTCCATTTATTGTGATTGTACCACTGTTGGGTATCTCTAATCCAGCTATTAATCGGAGCATAGTAGTTTTACCACTACCGGATTTTCCTATCAAAGCTAATCTAGAATGAGCATCCATATCAAAAGAAATACCTTTCAATACTTCCGTATCACCAAATGATTTAACTATATTTTTAACTTCCAAAAAACTCATTTTTCTTTCTTTGATTTTACAAAAAATATAATAGGCAATATAGAAATAGCTACAATAGAAAGCGAATAAATAGAAGCATCCTTTACCATCTCATTTTTTGCATATTGGTAAGCAATGGTCGAAAGTGTCTCGTAATTAAAAGGTCTTAGTATAAGAGTTAAGGGAAGCTCTTTAAGTATTTCTACTACGGCGACTAACATTGCTGTTAGTATAGCTGGTTGTAGAACAGGTAATTCAACTTTCCATATTGCTTGCAAATTTCCTAATCCTAATAGTCTCGAGGTTTCATAAGAATTCATACCCAATTTATCCGTAGCTGATTTTATTGGTGAATAGGCTGTAGCCATAAACCTAATATTATAAGCATATATTAGTACTATTAAAGTTCCAAACCCAAATATTCCAAAAGATGTTTTCAACCCAGAAAGAAAGTAAAGCATTGATACTGCGATGATTGCCCCTGGAATAGCATAACCTATGGTAGAAAGTGATATAAGCCGACTTAGAGATTCAAACTTACCTGTTCTTTCTCCATAAATTAATGTAATCGATATAATCACTATTACCGACGCAGCTGCAAATGCTAAGAAAATAGTATTCATCATTGCAACTGTATATTCAAAATAATCTACTGAATGATAAGTAGTCAAAGCATTATAAATCAGTTTAGATATAGGAAATAAAAACCCAATAGTAACAGGAATAAAACAAATTATAATTGCTATTAATGAGCCAAGGAACCCTATTCTCGTTTTTGTAAGTTTGGCGTGATTTCCTTCTTCATAGTATTTCGCTTGTCTTCTGAAAATGCGTTCGATATATATAAATAAAAATGAGATTGAAAATAAGATTAACGCTAATCGGAGTGCTGTACCTAAGTCATTTAGCCCAAACCAAGTCCTAAATATACCAGTTGTAAATGTCTGAATACCAAAGAAATCCATTGCACCATAATCATTTAGCAATTCCATATTTACAAGGAAAAGTCCTGATACAATTGCTGGTCTAGAAAGTGGGAGAGCAATTTTTCTAAATATGGTAAAACGTGATTTACCCATTAGCTCAGCTGACTCAATATGAGATCGATTGCTGTTCTCAAATGAATCCAAACAAGTAAGATATATATAAGGGTATAATACAGACGATAAAATAGGTATCAAGTAATATATTTTGAATATATCGAAGTATATGGTTTTTATTCCTATACCAAATATTTGTTCTGCTAGTAAATAGAACTCACCACCAAAACTAAATATATCACCATATAGGAATGCAATAATGTATGTAGGGATTGATAGAGGTAAAACCATCATCCATTTAAGACTTCCTGAAAATGGGAATCTATAATTAGCTATTAGCCAAGCAGGGAGTACTGCAAACATGAGGCAACAAAATGATACTCCAAAAGCTAGTATTAATGTATTGCCTAAATATGTCTGTAATAGACCGTCGAAAATTTCTGACCAACCGTCACCAACTGTTTCAAAGATAGATAGGAATATACTTCCAAGTGGAATCAGTAATACTAATGAAAAAATGATTGAAAGAATCAACCAAAGTTTAGAAGATGACTTCCACTTTATATGAAAACTATTGCCCAATAAAATATTTTTTATTTGTTAAAAATTAGTAATTCTTAAATTTTAGTTTTACAAAAATACGTTTTAATTGGGACTTACAAAGGATATTAGTCTATTCGAATTATGAATAAAAAGTTAATTAACTGAAAAAAATGTAAAAAAGTTCCACATTCGTTTTTATTTAACAAAATAATATTTATCTTGTAATAGTTTTTGGCACAATATTTTCTAAGGGTCTCCGATTTTATGATAAAAATAGATGATGTACTTGTCGACCATGAGGTCTTAAACGCACAGTTCGCATGTGATATAGCGAAATGTAAAGGTGCTTGCTGTACATTCGAAGGTGATCACGGAGCACCAGTTTTAGAAGATGAAATTGCAGAAATGGAAAAAAATCTGGAAGCTTCTAAAAAATATCTTGATGAACGTTCGTTAAGAATTATAGAAAAAGATGGGTTTTTAGAAGAAAAACCAGACGGTATATATACTAGATGTATTGATGACAAAGATTGTGTTTTCGTTTATTATGATAATGATGTAGCCAAATGTGCAATAGAGAAAGCTTATCATAATGGAGAATCGGATTTCAGAAAACCCGTTTCGTGTCATTTGTATCCGATTAGAGTTGGGGATTTCGGTGGCGATTATATATACTATGATAAAATAAAAGAATGTAAGCCCGGAAGAGTTAATGGCCGTGAAAATGAAATACTCCTAGTAGATGTCGTAAAAGATGCACTAGTTAGACGATTTGGTAAAAAATGGACAGAAAAATTTATTCATCAAGTTAAATAATATTTGGGGGAATATATTGAAACTTGGATTAAACATGAAAACGAGTCTCACGCAGACTCTAACACCGCAGCAGATACAATATCTTAAATTGCTACAGCTACCTCTAGTACAACTAGAGCAACACGTGCAACAACAGATAGAAGCCAACCCAATGTTGGATGATGCTTCATTTGACGAAGATGAGTTCGAAATCGATTTAGTCCCTATCTCTAGGGAAGAGGAGAATAGTACTATACGAGAAGAAATGCTCAATAGGCCCGAAGAAGCAAAGCAATTTGATGAATCTAATGATCCGTTCGAATTTCAAAAATTATTATGGGACGGTACTAACGATACTGAACGTAACCCTAATTATTCGGCTGATGAGGATGATGAGGACAGAGAAATGCCTTATAAAGCTTCCACTTCCGAATCAGAAAGTCTTGTCTCCCAACTTAGATTATTAAAGTTCACTAAAGAAGAATATGTACTTGGTGAGCAAATAATTGGTAATATAGATAATGACGGTTACCTCCGCCGTGATTTGAAAGAAATTATATTTGAGACTAATCAATTATTAGCTGAGTTGAATTATCAACTTGAAAATAGTTTCAATGAGATAAAAGAAGAAGTTCCTATTGACTATAGTAACCCTGCAAAGCAATATGCTTTAGATGCAGAAGAAAGAGACTATATGAATAAGATTAAAAATATAGGCTCATTGAACCCGAACGGTATAAGTGCAGAGATTATACAAAATGTAATAGAAGAAAGTGAAAATCTGAGTGAATCAGATGTAAGATCAATTGTTGATTTCGAACCTTTCGAAGAAGTGACAATGGTACATGCGGAGAAAGTTCTCTACTCAATCCAGCATTTAGATCCCCCTGGTATAGGTTCTCGTTCTATCCAAGAGTGTTTACTTTCACAGCTTGATGCTATAATGGAACCTACTGAATATGAAGATTTATCTTACGAGATAATTGAAAATTACTATGATCAATTCATGAAGAAGCATTATTCTGCTATAATCAAAGAATTGAGCATTACTGAAGAGATACTTAAAAAAGTATTAGATGTTATTCGTGGACTAAACCCGAAACCAGGTGGACACGACTATCAAAACGAAATCAATACTGTAACTCCTGATTATATTGTAAAAAGAGAAGAAGAAACGGGCGAGCTTTTAATCTCCCTCAACGATAACACGATTCCTGAATTAAGATTGAACAAAGCTTACGAGAAAATGCGTAAAGAGGTAAAGTATCGTAAATTCAATCAAGAAACAAGAGATTGGATTAGAAAAAAATACGATGATGCTAAATTTTTGATTCAGGCGATAAAACAACGTAAACACACAATGTTAATGGTGATGACAGCTATTGCTCATCTACAAAAAGATTTCTTCGAAGTAGGTGAACTAGGAATAAAACCTCTTATATACAAAGCTGTTGCCGAAGAAACTGGATTAGATATATCGACTGTTTGCCGTATTGTTAATGGCAAATATGTTCGTACTGACTTTGGTACTTATGAATTGAAATACTTTTTCAGTGAATCATTACCAAATGATGATGGGGAAGAAGTATCGACTCGTATAATCAAACAAAAATTAAAAGATGTAATTGACGCTGAAGATAAACGTAAACCTCATAGCGATCAAAAGCTAAGTAAATTGATGAAAGATCATGGATTCAATGTTGCTCGTAGAACAATTGCAAAATACAGAGAACAACTAAAAATTCCAGTAGCACGATTAAGAAAGGAACTTGTGTGAGTTTATTAGAAACATTTGCTGAAATAGAACATCACTTTAGACCGTTATTAGCATATTTACCTGCTGATGCTGCCGCTAAGATTTCTTCTTATGGTAAAACGCAGTTTATCAAAAAATATGTGAAAGATGAACCTGATGAAAAAGTTCTTTTCAGTAAAGATCAATCTGTAAAATTATGGGATATTAGATTCAATGCTCCTATTTTTAATGCTGCCGGAATGTTTAAACTAGGAAAAGGTTATAATGTAGTGGCTAAACAAGGGGCTGGTGCATTCTTAGCTGGAACTACTACTTATCGCAGTAGAGAGGGGAATACGAAACATAAAGTTACTCATCCATTTTTACCTTTCCCACGGTCACAAGCAGCTATAAATTGGATGGGCTTACCAAATCCTGGACACGAGGTAGTAGCAAAAAGATTAAGTAGTATTGAAAGAGTAAAAAACTGCCCAATTGGTATTTCTCTATCATACGATTCTGTTGATACTAAAGAAATTGCACTTAAAAATATGGTTCTTGGACTTGAAATTTATAATAAAGCAGGCGTTGATTTTGTTGAGATAAACGAGAGTTGTCCTAATGTAGAAGGCAAGTCCGTAAGTAATAATTTGGAACCTGAATTAGTCGAAAGATTAGAGTATATTTCTAAGAATTTCATATCAAAATTAAATCGTAATCTTCCTGTAATAGTCAAATTATCAAATGATACAAATATAAATCAAGTTGATGATTTGGTAAGAATTCTTACAGATTTGAATTATTCGGGTGTCAATTTTGGCAATACTTCTACACGTTACAAAGAATTAGAAAAAAGCATACGAAGAAAAGAGCAACACCATTACTATTATTTTTATAATACATTTGGTGGGGGATTGTCTGGTGAACCATTAAAGCAAACTTCATTAGAATTAGCAAGTAAAGCGATTCAATCAGTTGAAAAAATTAGTCCTACCAATGAATTTCATGTCATCAGGACTGGTGGGATAAGCTCAATAAGCGATATCGAGGATTCTATTAGAAATGGTATAAAATTAAATCAATGGTACACTGGTTACTTCAAAAATTTCGGCACTAATGGACACAAGCTCTATAAAAAGCTGTTAGATTAGTAAAATCTAGTAATTCAAATTATCTACCCGTACTAGTCGCCGATATAGTAGCAGTCGAAATCATCAACATAGTCATAGCCGCTTGCATCTGAACAAGAGCCTGATTAGTTGCACCACCAACAGAATTTTCGGCTGTTAATTCTTCAATTCTCTTAGCTATTTTCTTTTTATTAGCCTTCGTTCCGAAAACTTCTTTTTCCAAGTTGCAATTCAATAGTACACTTAGTAAAAATAGATTGTCCTCATTTTGGACTTGATGATTATTATCAACTATATCTATTAATTCGGCTTTGACTCTATTCTCCAAAGTGCTATCTACCATAGGGTAATGAGTAGTCGGGAAAAGCCACATTACTTTACCTTCCTGCTCTTTTAATATACCCTTTGCCATAAGGTCTATAACAATACCATCTTTTAGTTTTCGAGTGAGGCGTGCAAGTTTATAAACTACATTCACTGCCTTTTTATTCGTAATGCCTTCTATTAGTTTCATAGCATCATTCATAAGGAAGTTATCAGTAGGGCTATTATCCAATATGTTGACCTTATTATCTACTAACTCAATTTTCTTTTTTTGTGTTAGCTGTAATAGAACACCTCCAGCAAGAGCATAGTTCAGACGCATAGAGTCCGTCACCCATTTACCGGTGTCATCATCTAGAGCTATTAATGTGATTTTCTCAAGTATAGATAATTCCATAAGCTATCCTTTTATTTATAAAGACAATATAAGAATTTAAAATTAAATTATCAAAATTCTTTTCGCCTTAATTTCTTAAGTGGAGTAGTTTCTCTATTCCGCCACGCATGCATACCTGAAACTGAAATCAATATGAGTGCCAAAATTATAGATGTAATTGCTACATTTTGATTTACATCGTATTGCCTAACTGCAATAGCCACAAAACCCCATACTCCAACTAAAGCTGCTTCCCGTAAATTTCTTTTTGATATTAGTATTAAGTATATAATAGTTGATATGATCAGTACAATTATAGCCAACAATTCTATTACCCCTGATTGTAAGCCCAAATTAAGACTTACTATAAATGCAGATATGTTTACTACTGAAGCTAATATTATCCAACCGAAATAGAATGTCAATGGCCACCACACAAATAGCATAATCTTTAGTGGTGCATCCCATATCTCTAATTTATTTCTTATAACAAGTTTAGATAGAGAGATTAGCAATAGTATCATAAAAAACACAGACATTAATATCCAATTATTTACCCATGCTACTATCCACATTGTGTTAGCTAAGTTTGAGACTGCAAACCAAAGTCCACTATCTTTGATGATTGTGCCTTCTTTTAATTTGATTAATAAATACCATTGGAAACCGATGAAACCTATAAGCATAATATAAATAAATCCCCATATAGCAAAAGCATAACCTGCAGGAGTAACTATAGTGGAATATTTGGCACTTATATCACTTACTGTCTCACCACTTATAGCCCCTGTCCCAGAGAGGAAGTTAATATATAGAGCGAAAAGAAAAGTTAGAGTGTTTAGTATTACTAAGGTTTTCGGTTTCATTTCTATTTCTCATATTTATTTTATAGAATACCTATAAACTAAACAATATAATTGCTTATCCAAAGTAAAGAAATAATATAATAGATGATTTATTTATCATTATATTAGTAGCTAACAAAAAACAAAATAAATAAAAGAATGATAAAACAAGAAATCGAGAACATAGAGCTAGGGTACTTGACTTCAGATGATTATGAAGAGCTGAAAAACGCTATGATAGAATCGTATGCCAATATGCCTCATGATTATTGGGAAGAGTTTCAGATAAAAACACTGATTGACAAATTCCCAGATGGTCAAGTAGTAATAAAAGTAAATAATCAATTGGCAGGTTGTGCTTTGTCTATTTTGGTTAACTCTTCTAAAGTAGATAGTAATCATACTTATAACGAAATTACGGGTAATTGTACTTTTAGTACTCACAAACCAAATGGCGAAGTGTTATATGGTGTAGATGTATTCATCAAACCTGAATTCCGTGGCCTTCGTTTAGCTAGGAGACTCTATGATTATAGAAAAGAACTTTGCGAAAAATTGAATTTGAAAGGAATAGCATTTGGTGGACGAATACCTAATTACCATCAATATGAAGATGAAATATCTCCAAAAGACTATATAGAAAAAGTACGTCGAAAAGAGATAGATGACCCAGTTTTAAATTTTCAAATTTCTAACGATTTTCACCCATCTAGAATTCTAAAAGGATATTTGGAAGGAGACAAACAATCTAGCGAATATGCAGTGCTTCTAAAGTGGGATAATATTTATTATGAAAAGAAATCTAAAGAAGCAACAAGCCAAAAGAAAATAGTAAGGTTGGGACTTATCCAATGGCAAATGCGACCATACAATAATTTGGAAGAGTTAATGCAACAAGTGGAATATTTCATTGACACTGTATCTGGTTATAGGTCAGATTTTGCGCTTTTCCCAGAGTTTTTCAATGCCCCTCTAATGGCGGAGAATAATCATTTATCAGAGGCAGAAGCTATTAGAGAGCTAGCAAAGCATACTGAAATCATAGTTCAAAAAATATCTGAGTTAGCAATATCTTATAATATAAATGTAATAACAGGTAGTATGCCTGAGATAAAAGACAATCTATTGTTCAATGTCGGGTATTTGTGTCGCCGTGATGGTACTACTGAAAGGTACGAAAAGCTTCATGTAACTCCAGATGAAGCTAGAGTATGGGGTATGCAAGGCGGCTATGAACTCAAAGCGTTTGATACAGATTGTGGTAAGATTGGAATATTAATATGTTATGACGTAGAATTCCCAGAGCTTAGCCGTCTATTAGCAGATGAGGGTATGGATATCCTATTTATTCCTTTCTTAACCGATACTCAGAACGGATACTCCCGAGTTCGCAACTGTGCACAAGCTAGAGCAATAGAGAACGAATGCTATGTAGCAATAGCTGGTAGCGTGGGTAATCTCCCTAAAGTTCATAATATGGATATACAGTTCGCACAATCAATGGTGTTTACACCTTGTGACTTCGCCTTTCCTGCTAGTGGAATAAAAGCAGAAGCTACGACAAATACAGAGATGATATTAATCGCAGACGTTGATATAGATTTGCTTCGGGAACTAAATCAATTCGGAAGTGTAAAAAACTTAAGAGACAGACGTACAGACTTATTCACTTTGAAAAGAAATAAGTAACTTTTATTTTAAAATATTGTTCAATAATTGATTTTCTCACATAATATAAAAAATTATAAAATTATGAAGACTTTACTTTTACTATTGAGTGTTAGCATAGCACTATCATTAAACTCTTATGCCCAAAAAACAGGAAGTTTCAATGAAATAATTACTTTCAATGGAGAACAAAGAACTCTATCTTTCTATGTCCCAAGTAATTATAGTCCTGATTCTACTTATAAACTTATGGTTGGGCTACATGGTATGGGGGACAATTCGAGTAATTATAGTTCTGCTATTCATAGCTCATTGAGTTGGCAAACTGTAATCCCGAATACGATTTTTGTATATCCTGATGGTGGTAGCGATCAGTCAAAAGATTTCTATGCACCTTTAGGAGATGAACAAATAATAGCCGAAGCAATAAATTATGCTAAGTCACTATACTCAAATATAGATAGTGACGAAATAATATTACAAGGATTCTCTTTGGGTGGACGTAGTGCACTGATCTTTGGATTAGATAATCCTGAGATGTTTAAAGGATTAGTACTGAATACACCTGCAATACAAGGTATATTTGATTTGGAGAATGAACTTGGATTGGCTTACTCTATCAATTATAAGAATGCAAGTAAAATCCCAATTGCTATAGTGCATGGTGAAGAAGACTTCCCTTATCTAGAAATCAATCAAAAATTAGAAAAGAAATTAATTCGAGAAAATGGGGTAGTATATAGAGCTCAGATTCCGAATATGCCTCATACGATACCACCATCTCAGATTGAAGTTAGTTTTTTTAATTTCGTAAATAACCCATTACGCAATGGGGTAGATATTGAATTAGTTGATCTAGAAATACCTCAAAGAACTTGCGAAAATACTCTTAAACCAAATATTCTTATTAGAAATTTTGGTGGGATAGCATCTGGTCCTATTAATCTGAAAGTGATTATAAACGGCAATGAAACTGGATATTTACAAGATATAATTCTTGAACCGTTTAATTCGTTGGAGATAGCATTACAAAATGAATCATTAACTCTTTCGGAAGGTTTGAATACAGTTGAAGTTATTGCAGAACCTTCATCTGGGACTGATTTGAATGAAAATAACAATTCGGTAGCAAGTGAAATTAGTATGTATAGCGAATCTATAGGTGAATCATTATTTATGGGTTTTGAAGGACAAGAAAAGTACACAGAAGATTGGTTCAACGAATCTGAGGGTAATTTACTTACTTGGGGCATAGATGGTGATGTTTCCAAATCGGGCAACAATTCTATGTCAACATTCAATACTATCTTGCTGTTTACTAGCCAAGGTCTTTCAGAGGATTTACTTTCACCTTATTTTGATTTGACCCAAATAGAAAATAAATCTGTAACATTTGATTATGCATTTAACTATCATAAATATACTCCTCCTTACTTCACTCAAGATGTAATCTTTACTGATACATTAAAAGTATATATATCAAATGACTGTGGTGAAACTTACGACTTGTTATTCGAAAAAGCTGGTGAAGATCTAGCTACTGCTAGCCAACCTATTGAAAATCCTTTGAATTTAACATCTGCAATATACGTTCCGAATAATGATGAATGGGGGACTATCAATATTGATCTATCGGATTATAGTTTTCAATCTAGCTCTACATTGAAATTCTCATTAGTTTCTGGTCAAGGTGGTACTATTTACATTGATAATATTATTATTGGTGATGCTCCCACTTCTGTGGAGTCTATAGCAAAAAAGACATTTACTATCACACCAAATCCAGCTAAATCGAATATCAAAATTGATGATAATTATCAATCAGCTGAAACAACATATACTCTTACTTCAATTACTGGCAATATAATTGATAGTTTTGATGTGAATAACAGTATGAATATAGATGTCAACAAACTGAATAGCGGAGTTTATTTCATAACTAAGACCAATGGAAATAGTTCTGAAACTCATAAGTTTATAAAAGAATAATCAATTTAGATTAATCGGATTTGAATGAAATATTATAACAAAGCATTAAGTAATTATGTGAACTTCAAGGGAAGAGCAAGGAGAAGAGAATTCTGGCATTTCTTTCTTGCGAATTTCATTACTTACTTAGTGCTTTCTGTTATTGAAGTGGAATTAGGAATTGCTTCCTATCTAACTCTTACTTTTCTTCCCTTAATAATTATTCCTTCCATTAGTGTAACTGTTCGTAGATTCCATGATATAGGTAAGTCCGGCAAATATACAGCTCTATATTTACTATTATTCATAGGCGCAGTTATGATTATGTATTATGCTGTTCAAGAAGGTGACGAAGGAACTAATAAATATGGCGAAAGCCCTAAGGCCTAAATTTCTATTTCTTTATAAATTTTCGTTTTATAATCCCTTCTGATGATGATAATTCAATAATGTAAGTACCTGGTGTTAGTCTCGACACATCTATTGCTGTACTAATTTCAGTTGAAGTATAGACACTTTCGGCATTCAAATTATAAATAGTAATAGACTTTAGTTCATGTTTAGTATAATCTAAACGAAGTTCATCAGAAACTGGATTAGGTGAGATTATACTGTATTTATCATCTAATAAATCATTTACTGATGTCTGAGTCGAGTTAGTAAGCCATTTATACCCACTTTCTAATATAGCCCAATCGCTTTCTATATCATCTAATTCTGCTGCGAACTCGGTGCCGTCTCTATCGTCACTTTCCTCTACTTCTAAGTGTGGTCCAAGCAATAGCACTCTTCCTTTTTCATATTCAAAGTTTATAACAGCTAGTGAATTATTAGCCGAATCCCAAGTTGCGATAGTGTCTATCTCTACTCCGGGATTGGGTGTAAAAATAGGTCCTCCATAATATAATACGGAGATTTTATCTTTGCTACCTTTGCTTATATTATTATTCTTATTTAGCGATATATCGGTCATTGTATAGTTGGGCCAAGGTGCAATATAATTCAACGAACCGTACGCTGTACCGTCGAAAAGCCCAAGTTCATAAGGATACACACCACCTTCCCAAGCAACAGTTTTTGATGCGAAATAAGCACCAGCACAGATACCAATATACCCTCCTCCGTTAGCTACATAATCTCGTATTTCGTCTACAGCATCTAATGAGATAGAAAGTTGATAATTGTATGCATAACCACCCGGAAAGACAACAGCGAGTGCTTCTTTGTTCCAAGTGTTAGCATTCAAATCAGCAGCATATAATCGTGTATGAGTTACATTCTGGTTATCGAAAAAATGTTCTAATGCTATTATCCCATCTTCCCAAGCACCATCGTCAGAGTAGATTAGTACTTCTTGTGATTGTAAACTAATTGATAATAGTATAAATGTAAATAGCGTACGTAGTAATTTTTTCATCTTTTACAGTTTTATAATTTTATATGTGTATTTAATATAATGATTATTAGTTAGATATATTTTATAATTTTAATAAAAAAGAGACCCAAAATGAAAGAAAAAATAATAGCAAGATGCCCTTGGTGTGGTGATGACCCTCTATATGTGGAATACCACGACAAGGAATGGGGGAAACCACTCCATGATGACCAGAAACTATTCGAATTTTTACTCCTAGAATCTTTCCAAGCTGGTCTGAGTTGGATTACTATACTAAGAAAGAGAGAGAATTTCCGAAAAGCCTTCGATAATTTTGATGCTAGAAAAGTAGCTAAATACGGCGATGAAAAAATAGAAAGGTTACTCTTAGATAGTGGGATAATAAGAAATAGAGCTAAGATAGAAGCCGCGATAAATAATGCAAGAATTTACCTTGAAATACAGAAGGAGTATGGCTCATTCGATAAGTATATATGGCAATTCGTTGACCACAAACCAATATTGAACCAAAGAAGGGAATTAACGGATATTCCTGCTATAACACTCGAAGCAACACAAATGAGTAAAACTCTAAAAAAGCGTGGATTCAAGTTCATAGGCCCTACAACTTGCTACGCTTTTATGCAGGCAACGGGAATGGTAAATGATCACTTCGTTGACTGCGACTTTTATAATTAAAGTATTTCTATTTTTTATATATTGTTCAAGTGGTAATTAACAAAAAAATAGAAAAATGATGAATAGAATCTTAATTATATTATCGAGTATCATATTATTTATTTCGTGTAGTGATGACAAATCAACTACTCCAATTATAGATAATGAAGAACCGAATGTAAAACAATATTACTCAGAATATCATTTTGAAAACAATCTCGAAGATAGTGGTTTGAATGAATATCATGGTACTGCCGAATATACTACATTCGTTACCGACAGGCACGGCAACGGAAACGCTGCAATCTATTTTGACGGTAGCAATAGTGTATTATTACCCTATGATGGTATGCTAGATTTCGAAGGTGATTTTGCCATAAGCTTTTGGGCGAAAGTTGGAGAGCAAAACAATATAAAATCAAGCTCACACTATGATATTATTTCTAATTCGGTATGGTTCGTTGGGTCTTACTTTATAGGTGTGAACTCATTCGAACAGTACCAAACAATGTCTTGGAATGCCCAAGGAGATGGTATAAGACTAGCTTATGATAAAGAAAAATACTTCGATGATAAGTGGCATCACATTGCTTACAACTTTGAACTCATCAATGACGAAACGACTATAGTAACTCTATACATAGATGGTATCCAAAAACAAAGAGATGAAATACATACTCCAGTTAAGAAGAATTGGCAACCAAGAATTGGTGCTAGAGTTGATTTAGAAGCTTACTTCACAGGTTCATTAGATGATCTGATAATATCTGATAGTTTGTTTACTAAACAAGAAATAGAAGAGCAAGCCGGAATTGTCTCAGTCATTGAAGAATAGGGAGTTAGTAGGGTAAATTAATAAACTATATTCTTAATATTTATTATATTGGTATAATTCAATTTAAATATTTTTTCAAAAGAGGTTTTTTAAATGAAACTATTTACATTTTTAGCTTGTTTGATAGTTATTTCAACTCAGCTTTTTTCCCAAACATATACTAATGAAAATATGCCCGAAATGGGTGATTCGGTTGCTATTATGGCTAATAATGATATGACAGTTTTTACTCCAGGTGATGGTGGTGAAGATGTTACTTGGGATTTTACAAATGACTCATATCCAGATGACGACTATTTCGTTTTTGTTAATCCTTCAACTACTCCTTTTGCTGATGAATTCCCAGATGCAGTAATGTGTGGTAAATCTAAAGATGGAGCTTACCAATATTATAGCTCTATTATGAATGAAATGGAAATAAGTGGTTTCGCCACTAATTTGGATGAAAATGATCCTGATAATAATATATATGGTTATTTTGACCCGCCAATTAATATGTTCGATTTGCCTTTAAGCTATGGTGTAAAGCAAAACAGTACTTATTCTGGCAAATATGTTCTAGCAGCTAATGAATTTCCTCTAACTGGTACTGTAAATACAGAAGTTGATGGGTCTGGTACTTTAATCACTCCTACAGGTACGTTCGAAAATATACTTAGAATCCATGTCCAATTAACAGAAACTGGACTAGCGGGACAGCAAGTTAACAGATATATATATGTTTCTGAGGATTATAGTTTTTGGCTTGCTCTACACGAAGAAGTTGGTGTTTTGGGTGATGTAAACATTCAGAAATGGTATGCTGTCAACCCTATATCATTATCACAATCTTCTGTGGCTATTGATACGGAGATGACTACACTAAATCTGTTTCCTAATCCTACAGAAGATATTCTAACTATTAATTCTCGAAATAGAATTGAAACAGTGCAGATATTTGATGCGAAAGGCAAATTGGTAGCACGGGCTAATCTGAATGGTAATACAAGCCATCAGATGGACGTGTCGAACCTGAACGCTGGAATTTACAATGTAGTAACTTCATCGGAAGGTGTATTTACTACTACTAAATTCATAAAGAAATAGAGTGCTATTATTATTTACTAAAAAATATAAGCCGGCATTTTGTCGGCTTTTTTTATACTGGAGAAAAATATGTTGCGATTACTATTACTGTTAATATTAGCTTTACCACTGAATGCAACAGAGCAATTCACTGGTAGCTTCGATTTACATGCTACACTAAGTTTTAAAAACGGTAATTCAAGCCGTGATACTATTAACTACTATTTTACAGAGACAAAAACCGCAATCTATATTCATACACCTAGCAATCAGCCAGATATGAAGATGATATTCGATTTCGTTGATTCGACTATCACTAGCTTGTTTGAGATGAATGGTAAAAAAGGTGGATACATATTACCTATGGATGAGAAACATTGGCCAGGATTACCCGAATCAAAATCGAATACAGGCACTCTAACTCAACAAGAATCACTATACACAGGTGAGACTAAAGTAATAGATGGACTCGAGTGTAAACAAACAAAAGTAGAAGACGACAATTATGAAGTTACTCTTTGGCTTTACGAAGGGTATGAGCTGTCTATGCTCCAAGTACTAAGCTACCAAAGTGTAGGGAAAGGGAAGTCGAAAAAAGAGCTAGAAATGTTTGAGAAATTCGGAATCAATTCATTGCCAATAGAAATGGAATTGATCAGTAAAACGGGTAAGGCGGATGTAATTATTAAATTAGTGAATTTCAAAGAAAATGTCCCCGATGATATATTCAGCACCGAAGGACATAATCTAAGTAAAGTTGATTAACCCTCAACCACAGCTTTTATTTGCTCCAACATAGCTGGTAAACCGTCTTGTGTATGCTTGTGGCTTTCTTCACTACGGAATCCCTCTTGTACCCAAGTGAAAAAGGTTTTGCCTTCACCTATTTCGTCTAACTTATAGGTAACTATGAAATAGTTTTCTAGCTTATCTTCTAGCCCCGAAAAGCTACTCCAATAATTGTATTTGAGTAATTCATTCGGCTTGTTTTCCAATACATTGCCTTTGTCCTTATACTGATGACCCTCATATTCCCCTTGGAATATTATAGGACTACCAACTTTCCAATCGGTTATAGTCTCAGTTCCGTACAGATATACTTTTATCTTTTCTGGGTTAGTCATTGCATCCCACACTTCAGCTGGGGTTGCATCTATTTCTATACTATGTGTTACGCTTAGGTTTTTGTTCATCTTTTTTCCTTGTTTTTGTGTTCATTTATTATCTCAAAATAACTAAACTTGCTATGTTATTCTAACTCATTAATATAAATTATTTTCATTAATTGTGTAACTTATTCTAATCTGGGTTGTTGTTTAACAATATGTCTTTTTTATTACAAACAAATAGGTGGATTATGTTAAAAAATAAAGAGATTTGTCAATTTAGGGGGGGGGGGCTATAACCCTCGTATTATTCGTGCTATTTAGTACCATTACTATAGCACAACCCCCACAATGGATTTGGGCACCCGGTTCAACACCAACACCTCCAGAAACATTTTACACACCTTATAGTATTGGTATCCATCAGAATATTTCATTACTACCTAGCCCTCTTTATCCTAGAGCTTTGAAAGATTACCCAGCACTTTTAATTCATTCCAAAGACCTTAATGTAGCTGAAGATGTTTCACGTGCTATTCTTAGAATTCAAGATTTAAGATATGATGAGTTGACTGATTCTAGTAAACTATGGGCAGGTGAACCTCAAATTCAATTTTGGTCTGGTAAATATCATACAACAAATGAGTGGTGGATGGGTAAAATACAAGGAGTAGCAGACGAAGAAAATCAAGATGCTGATATTGTTTTAGGTAAACCATTTGTTAGTGGTGGATTAGCGTTCTATTCACGCAAGAAAGAATGGCCAATTAATCAAGGTATAAGTGGCCCAATTGAAACAATGAGAATAGTTGATGATAAAGTAACAATTGGGAGTAAATTTACAGAAAATAAATTTTCGGTAATACCTTATTGGCATTATGACATGACAAATCAATTTGCAATTGATCATAGAGAAGGCAGTACTCACGCATTATTAACTAAAATGTATAAATCTACTGGATTAGTAGATGGTAGTGGTAATCGTACATCTTATTCTTGGCATATAGAATTACCTAATTTAAATACTTCGATGAATAATGAAACTAAGGGTGCTTTGAACTTTTGCTCTGACAACAATGAATTTGTACCTGGTGGAGAAGGTGAATCACTAACAAGACTAGTTACATTCCTCAGAACAGGTAAAGTTGGAATAAAAAATGAAAACCAACAAGTAGAATTACACGTCATAGGCCAAGCTAGTATAAACGACCCAGCCACACCCAATAAAATAGTTACAGGAACACATTCTGATTATAGGTTAGCAGTAGAAGGTAAACTAGTTGCAAAAGAAATAATAGTTACCGAAAGTAACTGGAATACATGGCCTGATTATGTTTTCAAATCTGGATATAACTTAATGACTTTACCAGAAGTTGAACAAAGCATAAAGCAAAATGGACATCTACCCGGAATACCATCGGCTGAAGATGTTAGAGATAATGGTATAAATGTAGCAGAAGTTCAAACAAAACTCTTAGAGAAAATAGAAGAGCTAACATTATACATGATAGAAATGAAAAAAGAAAATGAATTGCTAAAACAAGAAATAAATAAACTGAAGTAGGTGATGAAAATGAAAAATATAATATTACTAATAGCATTGATAGCATTCGTAGGGTGCAAAGAAGAAACACCAACAGAACAAAAAGTAAACCCAGATAAGAAATATACACTAGATGAACTAGAAAACGACCCAGACTGGGTTGAGGTTACTGATATAGATACTTTAGAGTTACCTTGCATATGGTATGATTTATTTGAGAGTGGTAAGTTGATAAAACAGGAAAGTGAATATATAGACATGTACAATGAATCAAAAGATTATAAGGATCATTCAGAATTGTATTATTGTAAAGATGATACAAATTACATAAATGTGGATTTTTCTAACAGAGATTTAATACTATTTGAAGTTACTACTGGTGGTAGTCCATTGTTTAAAAGGAAAATTTTTAAAAATTCCAAACTAAATCAATATAGGTATTTGCTTGAAATAACTATTAGAAGTGTATCTAAAGTGGGATTTAGTTTTACAGAAGCGATCTCTATACCAAACATTTCTAACGATACTGAGATGATATTTGACACATTAAGAAACTATGGTGAGTGGATCGAATGAAAAACATAATATTATTAATAGTAATAATGGCATTCGTAGGGTGCAAAGAAGAAACACCTACTGAACAAAAAGTAAACATAGATAAGAAATATACAATAGAAGAACTAGAAAGCGACCCAGACTGGGTTGAGGTTACTGATATAGATACATTAGATAAAACGCCTTGTATTTGGAGAGAAGTAATAGAGTTTGGCGAATTAGTAGAAAATTTAGATGAATTGAAAGTTCTATACAAGGAATCAGATGAATTTGACAGGGAGTATTCGTCTTACTGTTTTAAAGCTGATTCGATGAATATTGATTTCTCAAATAGAACTTTAATACTTTATTGGATAGATCGGCATCCAGCTGAAATAGAAAGAAAGATATTCAGAAATGATAATCTTAAGCAATATATTTATGCAGCAGGTTTTACAGGTTTGCAGGGAGACCTAGTAAATATTTCTTTTGGTGAAGTAATTACAATACCCAAGTTGAACGAAGACTATGATTTCAAATTTGATACCCTTGATGTGAAGGATTAAAAATATGAAAATTCATTAATTTAATGTATTATTGGAGTTATAGTATAAAAAAGTTAGCCGAAATATTTATTTTTTTTATAACAATTTGCTATAGTTCAAGTAGCTATAATCTAAAAGATACTACAGAAAATAAAAAAATAGTAGAAAAATTAAAACCCATAAAAGACTATGATTTCGATATTTTTTTTGGATTAGGATTAGTTCAATTTTTTAGAATTGGTACTAACATTTATATTTCAGACAACACATCTCTATTATTTTCTTATAGCCCTGCTTATGGTAATGCAACTTTGCAAGCAGTTCTTGGTGGGGGTGTACCAAACGAATTTACATCATATTCGGCTGGAGTTGATTATAACTATAATGGGTTAATTGCAGGAGTTGAATTTATATTTAAAGAAAATTTTCATCCTTATTATAAAAACTTTATTCTTGTTACTCCTAAATTTAGTTATAGAACTAATCACGATAAAAAATTCTATGTTAGTATTGGTTTCAGCCCATATCTCGGATATTATCCTGATACTCAAAGGCTTTATCGTGGAGGTTTAAATTTGTGGCTTGACTTTGGAATACGATATTAGTCAAGATTCATATCTAAAAATGAGTTGAATTCGGGTATGTTTGTTCTTATCCTAAAAATTGATGGTAGGATAATAACAGAAAAGATTATCAATTTGAAGTAGTAAATCCAATTTATAAAAACTAAAGCCCAAATTGTTCTACAGTTTGGGCTTTTTTTATTTCTACTATTTTTATACTTACTTTATTTCTTTATAACTTTAGAATAAAACAAGCCATTGCTATTCGTTACTCTTAGGTGATAAACACCCGTGTAAAAACTCTCTAGACTAACTACGCTATTGCCATTAGTGATAGTACCACTAAAAACGACATTCCCCAGATTGTCGTATATACTCACATTATAAACAGAGTTCTCTAGATTTCTTATCTCTAATATATCGCTGGTAGGGTTCGGATATACGAATAAATCCAAATTCTCTTTCGATTCCCCAACAGATGATTCGGTTTTAGAAACTACTCTTATCTGCATTGTTGATTCTTTCGAAGAACCATCATCATTAGTAGCAACTAAAGTGACCATATATTTGCCTGGAGTAGAGTATAAGACATTTGGGTTTTTCTCTGTAGATGTAGCTGGCGAACCTCCTTCGAATGTCCACTCCCATTTGTTAGGGCTACCACAAGAAATATCAGCAAATTGTATAGACTCTCCTTCTCTGATTAGTTCTTTGTCGGCAGTGAATTGTGAACTAGGTACATTTGGAATATAGTGATCATAAGTTCCAGTTTCTTTCAGATTACTTACTTTCCAAAGTGAATTTCTTGTTGGGTGAGTAGTCAGTGCTTTCAACATTCTTTCTACTTGACCTTGCGTAAACATACTATAGCAAGCAGTATAATCCATATAATTATCACCATTTACCGTATGTCCACAGCTTTGTGTTCCATCCTCGCATCCCGCTGATTGTAAAGTAGATGGAGTATCATCTACTTCATCATTCTTGCCATCGCACCCACCTTCGAAAGTATGTGCTAGGTTCAACCAATGCCCAACTTCGTGAGTGAAGACCGATTGGAAATTTTCATCAGCAAAAGAGCTACCTTTATTACCCAGATAGACATTGTTGAATACGATTCTTGCCAAATTATTCCTTGACATTGTAGTATTAGGATACCAAGCTACTCCCGAATAATTAGTCACACCGTCATTATAAATATCATTCATTACATAAATATTCATATACTTGTAGTTATCCCAAGCATAAGCTTTCACGCTATCATCATAATCTTTGTGATTACCGAAACCTGTATTTTTCGGATGATAAGTTGCTCCGTTAGTGGGATTACCCTCTGGGTCTATAGTTGCTAGAGCAAAGGTGATATTCATTTTGCCTCTTATATCTAAGAAGAAAGGATCAACATCGTCATAATCGTCGTTCAAACCATTTAAATCTCTATTGGCTATATCCAACGCAGATTGGAGCTGTTCTAAAGGGACAGTTGTCTCGGCATCGTCCGCAAATACATGAAATACAACTGGTATCACATAGTGCTGTACGCAGTCAGATGAATCCGTGATACTATAGTATTGGCCCTGAGTTTCATTGTCTTTCTCTTGGTAATAGTCTAGTTCATCGACATTGTATGTTGGGTTAAAACCACACTTAATATCTGATACAGTTTGTATTTGCTGAGCATACGAATTAAGCATAGCTGTTGCTAATAAGAGGGTAATAGTAAATAAATATTTCATAATTTCTCCATGTTTATTGTTTTTCTATTTTGTAATATAAGGAATTAGAAATTCCGTCACAAAAATCTTTCTTCCAATATTTCAAACCAATTTTTTCTAATACTCTTATCGAAGCAAGATTGTCTTGAGCCGACCTACCAATTATCTCAGATAAATCAAGGCTCTCGAAGCCATAGTCAATTACGGCTTTTGCAGATTCGGTAGCGTATCCGAAACCCCAATACTTTCGATGAAAACGGAAGCCAATATCAGTAAATCCTTCGTCGTGATATTTGAGCCCACACCAACCTAGAAATGCACTGCTCTCTTTGTCTATTACTGCCCATCGGCCATATCCGTTCGTTTTGTAGTCTTTGTATTTGGATAAGAATACACTTGCCGATTCTACTGAATCAAAAGCTGAGTTTCCGGTATAGCGAATTACCTCTTCGTCAGAGTTAAGTTTGTAAAACTCTTCAGCATCAGAAAGTTCAAATTCTCTGAGTATTAAACGTGGAGTTTGGAGGATGGAATTATCAATAATCATAGATATGTTCTATCTCAATATTATTTAATTTTAGATAGCGAATATATTTTAATAAATCCTGAACTTTTATAATTTCTACATACCTAGTTAAGCTTATATCAGTTACAACTTCAGAAGAGTAAAGTAGTTCTTTAGGTTCAATTATTTTCCCTTTTTTCAGTAGATAAGAAATTACTATTTCATCGTTACCTGCAATCTCTTCAATAAGTACTTCCATATCAGACAGTTCGATTAACTTTTCTGTAAAAGCCCCCCATCTTGTTATTCCTACTAACAAGCTATCATTATTAGTCCCAATTGTATTAATATTATTATCTTGGGTAATATTAGCTTTTGTTTTGAGTATAGCATATATATTAGTAATCGGTTCTTCATAACTCGACTTAGCTCCGATTTCAATAAGTTTGCCATATCCGGCTTTTACAGCAAATTCAGCCGTGAAAAATAATGTTCTTTCCCACTTCCTAAGAAAACTTCCATTGTTCTGTTCAGAAATACTCCATATTTTATCTATCCATTCTGTAAAATCAAATTCATACCATGCAGTATGATAGATGAAATCACTATAAGCTCTATTTGCTTCTGCTATAACTTTTTCTTCTGGGGAAACAGTATCCTCACTAAATAAGGAAAAAAACCATCCAATGGTATTTTCATATATCATTTTCAGACCATATTCCATAGTTACACTTAAACCAATAACTTGTAGCATAGTTATGTACTCATCATTCTCAGGGTACGAATCAGATACAAGGGACAATGAACGATCGTAAAGTTTCCAATACTCATCAATTGATTTGTAATATGGAAAGTCAGACGGGTCTTTATTTGATTCCAGGTAGTCAGCATATTCTTTGGGATTAAATACTAAATACCATTCAGGAATGGTTAAGAATGTTTGAGCCTCATCGCGGAAGTAGCCTCTTATTGTATGTTTCATTATTTCTAGACTATCTTTTGAGTATGGATTATATTTATCAAGTAGTTTATTGGTAAATCGATTATTAGAATCTAATCTACTTTTAACACTGAAATATTTATCGGAGTTCGGGTAACCAAGTTTAAACTGGCTAATAGTTGCATGAGGTTGATAGGGTAAATACCAAGTTCCACCTTCACTCAAAATAGCATCAGTCATTTCAACGGTCCATTTCCTAACTGTGTTCCTCGCTTTTTTATCAGTACCTTGTTTATAATAAATAACATAAGCAAATACTTCTTCATTTGCCCATGAAAGGTAAGATTCATAATCTGGTAAGGCATGTCTGAGAGATACATTTATAATATTTACGTCATATTTTTTAAAGATACTTTTCATTTTGGGAGTAAATGTATTAATATTTTTAACAGGTATAAAATATTCTTGGAGTACATAAGTGTATTCTTCCCTTGAGCTTGGTTCTAATTCTTTAACGTCATAACTCGCTTCTTTATTTCTCCAGACAATTTTATCTTGAGTATATACAATTGGGTCTAATATATTTCTTCTAATCCATTTGCCAGTATTTCCCCAAGAAACTAGCTCCACCAAATTTGATTCTAGCCAATAACTATTATCTTTAGATGTTATTCTTTCTGTGTCTGTTAGTTCATTTTTTGTTTTTTTCCATACAACGCTTCTTATTTCATCATAATCGGGAGGGTAGAGGTCTCCATTTTGAAAAATGACAGTAGAATCATTTTTGATATTATCACTAAAGTAGTCATTATATTTGCACGAAGATAATACTTTTGTGAATCGTTCTACTTTCACATTATCTTCTAATTGCAGTTTTGCAGATACTATAACTCCTATTCCGCCATAACCACCAACTGCTGAGTTAAATACATCTTGATTTTCTTTCCTATTTGCAGTTATTAGTTCTCCATTCGCAGTGATTATTTTCAATTCAATTATAGAAGATATAATCGGACCATGACCTATGTATCTACCATGACAGTTAACAGAAATAGCTCCACCAACTGTAAAATTTGCATAAGTTTGCATTATCTTAACTGATAAATCATATGGGTCTATATACTCTTGTAACTCTCTCCACCTAATACCTGGCTGAACAGTAACTTGCTTATTGACAGTATCTAGTTTAATAACTTGATTGTATGAACGCATATCAAAATGAAGACTATTATTGTATCCCGTCTGTCCACCCATACTATATTTACCTCCACCAATCGATATAGGGCCAGTAGTTGATTTGATAGCTTTAATTATCTGAGATATTGCTGTAGGCTTAACAATTTTATCAACTTGCATAGGATTAAGCTGAGTTACATCATTTATGCTTTTATTTTCTAACTGTCTCTCAAAATCGCTATCACCAGAAATTTTGATAAGAATAATTATATATAAACAAAAAGCCAAGAAAATGTAAATAGGAATCGAAAGATATTTTTTACTAAAAATAAACTTTATTAATCTTACGATAAGATTATAAATATATATTGATGACTTCTTAAAAAAACTGAATATTTTTTTAAACATATAAATTAATTTAATTTATTTGAAATTATATTTTTGTAAAGAGCATTAGTGCATTTTTAGTTGGGTCACCTTTCTGGAAGAGTGTTTTTTCTTCGAATTTGAAACCGATATTCTCGACAAATTCAATAATAAACTCAAGTGAATAAAAGTTCCGAACTTCGTTACTATTATATTTCCAACTCTCGTTAGTACCTAGGTTGAATACATCATGAGCTAAAGCTACAATTGTTTCTTGATCTTCGTTATGACAGTCGTGGTCACGCAATACTAACTTACCACCGTCTCTCATCGTATCTCTAATAGATGTGATGAATGGTATTCTTAATTCTAGAGGACAGTGATGAAAACCGATATAGACAGTTACTAAATCTAAACTCTGGTTTTTTATTATTTTGGAATATTTCGTTCTGTAATCTGCTAGTGGTATATATTCAGCACCAATACTAATCTGACCTCTATCAATCATTTCAGTTATAGAATATCCAGGTTCTTTCCCATCAGCATAATATCTTTTTCCCGTTATTTCAACCTCTTCTTCCAAATAGTCTAAATACCTTCCAGATGAGCCTATTTCCAAATATCCTTTATATTTAGTGTCTTTGCCGATTAGCTTCAGGGTTTGTCTTGCCATTTCATCTTTTTGTTTAAATAGTGCTGGAAGCTGATGGGTAAATATTGAAAATGTTGGAGTTATTTCATCTAACTTTTTCTGAGTTTCTAAATAGATTTTTTTATCAGTTGAGTATCGTCTAGTCATTTTTGAAAGTAAATCTTGAAATTCATTTTCTGGAAAAAGATTAAACACATTTACTAAAAATTTGAAAAATCGTTTACGAAGAATTCTATTATTGTATATATACTTGAAGTTACTTTTCAGTTTTACTATACTATCAAGTTGTTGTGATATTACATTTTTAGAAAAAGTTAAATATAAAGCTGAACTTAAAAATAATCTTCTTTTCATAAATTTCTACATTTAAGTGATTTCGAATTATTTAATATACAAAAACCATTCAAAACTTTAGACTGACTAATTTCAATCTTTTTCCTATTTTTGTACTATGGAAAATGTAGAAAAAATATTAATACTCGATTTCGGATCACAATACACTCAACTAATAGCACGTAAAGTCCGTGAAGTTGGAGTTTTTGCCGAAATACACCCGTTCAATATAGAATTAGAAAAATTAAAAGAATTGAATCCCAAAGGTATTATCCTTTCGGGAGGGCCATCTAGCGTGTACTCCGAGGGAGCGCCTCACCCTAGATTCAACGTATTCGAGCTAGGAATACCAGTACTAGGTATATGCTATGGTCTGCAACTAATTGCCTTTACGCAAAATGGTCAAGTAGATGCTGCCGCTAAGCGTGAGTACGGCAAAGCAATAGTAAATGTAGTGGAAGACAATCCATTACTAAAAGGTATTTCGAATAATGCACAGATGTGGATGAGCCACGGCGATTCGCTTAGCAAAATGCCTGACGGATTTGAGACTATTGCCAATACAGAAAATGCTCCTATTTGTGCGATAGCTAATATAGAAAAGAAAATATATGGCGTACAATTCCACCCAGAAGTGCACCACTCATTAGAGGGCAAAAAAGTCCTAGAGAACTTCGTTCGCTCTATCTGCGGTTGCGTAGATACGTGGAATGCAGAGTCATTCATAGATCAAGCAATCCGAGATATTCGCGACAAAGTTGGCGATGAAAAAGTAATCTGTGGGCTAAGTGGGGGAGTTGATTCAACTGTAGCTGCAGTGCTTATCTATAAGGCAATAGGCGACCAGTTACATTGTATTCACATAGACTCTGGTCTGATGCGAATGAACGAAAGTCGTGAGATCTACGACCTATTCAAAAAACATTTCGATATTTCGATAGAAGTTATAAACGGTCACGATACTTTCTATGGTGGTTTAGCAGGCGTATCTGACCCAGAGCAAAAGAGAAAAGTAATCGGTAAGGCATTCATAGATTTGTTCGATGGAGCAACCCAAGGACTAGACTCTGCGAAATGGTTAGCCCAAGGAACCTTGTACCCCGACGTAATAGAGTCAGTCTCAGTCAAAGGTCCTTCAGCTACTATTAAAAGTCACCACAATGTTGGTGGTTTACCAGAGAAAATGAATCTGAAATTACTAGAGCCATTCCGCGAGTTATTCAAAGATGAAGTTCGTGAAGTGGGCCGTATGTTAGGCATACCAGAGTGGTTTGTTAAAAGACATCCATTCCCTGGCCCAGGGCTAGGCATCAGAATACTAGGCGAAATATCGGAAGACAAAATCGAAATCCTACAAAGAGCAGACGCTATCTACTTAGAAGAAATAACTAAAGCTGGTCTATATGACGAGATATGGCAAGCGTTTGCCGTATTGCTACCAGTGAAAAGCGTAGGAGTTATGGGCGATGAGCGAACTTACGAGTTTACTTGTGCTATCCGCGCTGTAACTAGTACCGATGGTATGACAGCTGAGTGGTACCCTATGCCGTATGATGTATTAGAAAAAATCTCGAGCCGAATAATCAACGAGATAAAAGGTATCAACCGCGTGGTATATGACATTACAAGTAAACCCCCGGGAACTATTGAATGGGAGTAATATCAAAAATATTATTGCTTTCAGTAGTACTTTTTTGGGCTTGTTCATCTGTGACTGAGCCACCAGAAATAATCTATGAAATAAAACATCCCGATTATGAAGAGTTTATCGCTTATGCAGTGGCCAATAATATTGAATTGGATTCTGTAGAAGTGCAGAGAAATGTAATGTTAGACATTGAAGCAATACAAAGCTCAGTTATTTACCCCGAATTCGCGAAAGAGAATGATATTGAAGGAAGAGTTAGGGTAAAGTTATTAGTGGATTCTCTAGGAAGAGCACTTAGGGTAAGTGTGGATAGCTCAGATAATGACTATTTAAATGGTAGTGCATTAACAGCAATATATGAAGCAGAATATTACGCCGCAATTGGAATAGATGGAGAGACTGTTGCGAAGACAATTACTATACCCTTACGATTTAAACTGAGATAAATAAAAACTAAACTACTAAAAAAAAGCACTATGAAAATAGTGCTTTTTTGTTGATTAGCAAATAGAAATAATCTATTCAATAACCCCCACCCTCTGTTTCCATACTATAATATCATTATATTTGCATTGAATCAATAAATACAAAACCGAATATTATAATATGGAAATTAGAAACGCTATACGTAAATCCAGTGGCATAGTGGAAGGCAAACCAGAGCTTTTCGTTGCAGAAGAAAACTTCTCTTACAAAGGATTACCCGTACTCAAAGACTCACTTGTTCTATATGATGGTGAAGGACGAATAGACGTGAATATGATCTATTTCGGAATATTGCAAGATAGTAATGTACCGGTAATGTTAGACCATATATTAGAACCGAAAAACAGTTTGATAAAGACTTTAGGTAAGGTGAGTGATTGCCCCCAAGAAATGGATGAGATAGACATGCTAGATACAGGTATATGGCACAGTGACCACTTCGATGAGTGGAATAACTCATTTGCTGAGTTTTTACCTCGTATAGAATCAGGTATTGATTTGGAGTACAATGGCATTTTGTTCAGTTCGCTAATGTATTCTTTCAACTCTAAGGAAAAAATATTGACCAATTTTATCAATAAAGAACCACTTAAAGTAGATGTAAATGGAAACAACTTAGTTTTACCGCCTATGTTGGAGGTAGTTTATCCTAATGCGTCTAAAGAAGGTGAGACACTATATCCATCGGCTATACAACCAATAAATACAATGGAGTATTTCGGATATAGTCTTAGGGGAAAACTAGGTATTGATAAAGAAGGAGCAGTATTTGGTGAGAGTGCAGAGGAATTCGAAGCAAAGGTTTACGACCATCCAAAATTCGAGACAATAACAATGACAGTAGGCGCTAATATTGTTATATTACCAGATGGAACTGCTGGTATTAGGTTACAAGACCAAAAACATAAGGTTCACCATTTCAAGATTGAGAGGGTGTGAAATTATTTGTATTTAAAATAAATAATTATTAGTTTCGACCTAATATATAGGTTATAAACACTAATATTTAGGTCAATAGTGATAGAAGGGATACTTGGTAATATAAATAAAGAGCGTTGCTTGCAGTTCATAGTCGCACGCAACGAAGGTTATGCTCGTGAAATATCAGAGTTTTATGAGACTTCACTTAGCCCAATTCAAAACCAGTTAGACAATTTGGAGAAGAATGGGATTCTATTCTCCGAATCAAAAGGGCGAACGATAATTTACAAACTCAATCCGCGATACCCCTTCTTAAAAGAGCTATCAGCACTCATAGAGAAAACATTTATGTTTCTACCAGACGAAATCTATGAAAAATTGATTAATAATAGAAGAAGACCAAGAAGAAAAGGTAAAGCGCTATGACTGAGCTCACCTATCAAGAACTAGCAGCTCTTGTTTGTACGCATCTTGATATAAAAGGTTTTCGTTGTATTCTTTCTGGTGGTGGATGTGTAAGCGTTTATACTAATAATATATATCAATCGAATGATTTAGATTTTATAGAGTTATTCTCAAATCATACAACAGATTTCAAAAAGATAATGTCTGAAATTGGCTTTACTCTTGAAAACGGATACTTTAAAAGTGATAAATATAAGTTTATTGTTGAGTTCCCCAAAGGACCGTTATCAATTGGAAGTGAACCTGTTAATGAATACAGCACATTAGAATTTAATACCGGTAGATTGTTTTTACTCTCTGTTACGGATTGTATAAAAGATAGATTAGCTGGGTACTATTTTTGGAATGACAATCAATCACTAATACAAGCCCAAATGGTAGCGCATAAACACAAATTCAATCTAAGCGAATTAGAAAGGTGGTCAAAAATAGAAGGACAAGACAAAAAATTCCAGTTGATTAAACATACTCTGATTTATAAAGGATAAATAGATCCTGATTATTCTAAATTGGATTTTACTAATAGTAGATTAATTTGAAAATAAATTTAATAAAAGTTATTTTGTATTTTTTAAAGTTTAGTTAATGAAGAGAATAATATGAATCAATTAATACCTTACATAACATTTAATGGCGACGCCGAAGAAGCGCTGAATTACTACAAATCTATATTCGGCGGTGAAATAGTAGAGTTTAGCCGATTTGAAGAAGCCCCACCAATGGATGGTGTAGAGTTTACTGATGACCAAAAAAAGTTAGTTATGCATGCAACTTATAAAGTAAACGACTCAATAGTGATTATGGCTAGCGATTCACATCCGGCATTTGGTGGTTGCGATGTAGGTAATAATATCACACTATCAGTTGGGACTAGTTCGAAAGAAGAGACTGAAAAGTATTTTGCAGGCGTTTCTGAAGGTGGTAAAATAACTATGCCGCTCGAAGAAACATTTTGGAACGCATACTTTGGTATGGCGACAGATAAATTCGGAGTTAACTGGATGTTTAACTTTGACCTTAATTAATCATTAGAATTCTATTATTAATTCTTACGGATTCATTTGTAATTTGTATATAATTTTCGTAAATTATTCACTAATATTGTGACTTATATAGTTTAATTCAGGAAAAATAATCGGATAAAATAAACTGATTTTCGCTTTTACTCGTTAGGAAAGTATAATTTGATCTATTACTGTATAGACTTAAAGTTAGATTTGAGAAATATTTAAAGTAAAATTTTATGGCAAAACCACATTCATTTCATATACCCGTAATGGGAATTGGATTCACTATTGACACTCCACTCAAAGTTGCTCATCTTGGGATTGACTCTGTCATCTCTTTAGTAGATGATATGCTTTTAGAGAGATTGCGCAAAATGTATAGTGAGAAATTCAGTGTTCCTTACGAAGAAATTACAAAGAAAGCCGAGGATCTGCGTGCCAGACGTATAACGGCTTATCTGAATTTGATAAATGAATTCGCTGAAAAGAAATTTGAGAAATTAAAAGACGTAACTAATAACCAAGGAAAAGAGCTAAAAGAGTATTTCAAACTATTACCAGAAACATCTAAACTTAAACAAGAGTTTAATGAGTTATTGGCAAAGGTTTCAGATATTAGTGAACTTAAATCTTGGATAGAAAAAAATGTCAAAATGGGTAGTATTGATGTCAATATTATGACCAAAGTTGACAAAGAAAATTATGTAAAAAAAGAGCAATTACCTGTAGAATACAACGACGCCCATGCTGCATTGCGTGGCTATGCTCTTAGTAACTTAAAATCTAGTATTGTCCTATCTGCTGGTATGAATCCTCGTTTATTTTCTTATATGGAGAATTTTGATGATTTCTATGCAAATGAAAATGGCGAGATAAACAAGAAGATTATTCTTAAAGTGAGTGATTATCGCTCTGCACTAATACAAGGTAAGTACCTTGCTAAAAAAGGTATTTGGGTTTCAGAATACAGAATAGAGTCAGGACTTAATTGTGGTGGACATGCATTTGCTACGGACGGGTTCTTACTTGGCCCTGCTCTAGAAGAATTCAAAGAAAGAAGAGAAGAACTTTACAATGATGTTTATAGTGTTTTAGAATCTGCACTAGAAAGAAAAGAGAAGACAATACCGAAAGTTAAATTAGATATGCGAATAACTGCTCAAGGTGGTGTCGGTACTTCAGAAGAACACAATTTCTTACTAGATTATTATGGAATGGATTCAATAGGATGGGGTACTCCATTTTTACTTGTTCCTTCTGTTACAACTGTAGATAATGATACTAGAGCTCAATTAGTTAAAGCTAAAGAAAAAGATTTATATCTAAGTGGTATTTCTCCTCTAGGTGTTCCTTTCAATAGTATGAGAGGTAATACCAAAGATCAAGAAAGAGATGAAAACCTTAAAAAAGGTCGCCCAGGTAGTTCATGTCCTAAAGGATATGTTCAACTTAATAAAGAATTTGGTGATAAGGCAATATGTACTGCATCGAGACAATATCAAAGATTGAAAATAGAATCTTTAAAGCAACAAAATCTACCAGAGAATGATTATAAGTTTGAGTATAATAAAGTTGTTGATAGATCATGTACATGTGTTGGTCTTGGAACTACAGCACTAATAGCTCATGGCTTAGAAACAAGAGTAGAGGGAGCAGGAGTATCTATATGTCCTGGGCCTAATATGGCTTATTACGACAAGCTAATTAGTATGACCGATATGATTGGTCATATATACGGAAGAAAGAATATAATCTCTCGATCAGATCGTCCTCACATGTTTGTAAAAGAACTGAATTTGTATATAGATTATCTAAAAAATAAAGTTAGTGAAGCTGCCAGAACTCCAACTGAAAAAGAGCAAAAATACTTGAAAACTTTTGCTGAAAATCTAGAAAGTGGAATCAACTATTATTTTAATTTGTTCGAGAAAGATGGTAAAGTGATTGCTAACGCTAATACTATTATTCGTGAACAAATGGAAGAGAGTTTGACATCTCTAAAATTACTTAAATTGAAAATAGATAACCTAATGTTATTCAATATCAAAAGAAGTGAAGAAGTAAGAGAAACTAGAGAAATAGCTTTCAAAGAATCTAATCTAACTCATAAAAAGAAAAGTATAGTAAGCTTTGCTCAATTCTTATAGATAATTAGAGAAAAAAAGAATAAAAAAAAGCAGGATGTCATCCTGCTTTTTTAGTTTTATATTCGTTTTATTTATTGTTTCTCGACCTAAAGTTAATGAAAAGAGAAACAAGGAACCCAACCCCAAACACTGATATCAATACTATAAGAAGTCGAATATCTGATTCTAGTTTCTTTTCATTGTCAACTAGATTACTAACCTTTGTTTCTAGCGAGTCAATTAGGGCTTCATTTTTAGATGCTGTCATAGCTTCTTGACCTAACCTTCCAAGTTCTATTTCATAATATCTTTTCAGATATTTATTAGAACCCACGTAGTTGTGTATTCTCTGGTAAAAATTAGATAAATCTAAGTATATATTTACATTATCAAACTCAGCACTATCCATTATGCTAATAGCTTTTAAGTAATAATATTCTGCTGATTTATTTGCTTCTATATGGTCGTAGCACTTAGCAGTATAATAGTTCTTGTTAAATATATCTTCTAAAGTAGTCTCTATAGTAACTTCATCACCGATTATATTCAAATGATATAAAGCAGAATCTACGTTTCCTTTTTTACAAAATTCAATACCTTTTTCTAAATGGATATTTTTAGAAAATAGAATTACAGGTAATACAAAAAATAAAAATAGTACATTTCTTACCATTATCCCCCCATAGTTGGTGAAGTTTTGATTACATAATTCGGCAATTTGAAGAATTTATCTTCAATTTTCATTTCTTTAATAGATATTGGCTTGAGTATTATCTTCAGATCATCATATTCTATTTCAGCATAAATATAAGGGGCCTTAGCTTTCTCATAATACTTATTTTCATATCCAAAAGTATGCTTTTTAAAATATTCTGGATTCATATACATATTCGGATCATAATAATAGTACTTTTTATAAGAATCAGTTATTATACTTACCATCTTTAAATCTCTACCCAATACTTTGAAATCAGTATCTTCTTCTAACACGGAGTAAAGAGTCGAGTTTTCTATAGCTACATCTTGAAAATAAAGAGTGTCTAACCATAACATTTTTCTATATTGATTATTATCACGTAAATACTTTATATATTCTATTTTACCATCTACATATTGCATAGCATATCTGCCTTTGCTAAAAGTATGTATGACCGTATCACCAAAAACTTCCTTGAGGGTTCTATATTTATTTTTATCTGCAGTAGTTTGAATTATAACTTGAAAAGTTATTTTGCCTTCGAAACTGCCTTCGTGGTCTAGGTTTTCATCAACAATACCAATTCGGCTATTATCTATTATACCTATTGTTGAATCTACTACGGCTTTTTCACTTTCTTCTTTTTTTACTTGTTTACAAGAAAATAAAATTGTCAAAACTGCTAATAATGCTATTATTTTTTTCATTTTAATTTCGCTAATACGTTTTCAAATACTTCTATTGCTCTATCAGTTTGTGCGTCTGTGCCTGAGTTAATTCTAATACAATTGGGAAGCCCAAACATACCTAATGGTCTTACTACAAAACCTTGTTCTAGCGATTCGGCTGCAAATTTATTCGCTGTATCACCATCTTTTAGTTCTATCATTGTGAAATTCGCTTTGCCATCAGTATGTTTTATACCAGCATTGCCGAAGAACTCTTTCAATTTAGCTAAATTTCTCTTATTTGTATCTATTGTACTTTCTATGAAGTCGGAATCTTCGAGTGCAGCAACTGCTGCTTTTTGCGCTAATATATTTGGTTCGAAAGGTAATTTAACCCTATACATATAGTCTATTAGTTCTTTGGGTCCAAAGGCGAATCCAACTCGAATGCCTGCTAATCCGTATGATTTCGACATTGTTCTTAGTACGATTAGATTACTGCATTCGTAATCTAGACCATTAGGACAATCGTCGTACTCACCAGAGTAAGCATAGTATGCCTCATCTAATACAACTAATACGTCAGTTGGTACTTCTTTCATGAATTCTTCGAATTCACTTTTTGTAGCCATAACTCCAGTCGGATTATTAGGGTTTGCCAAGTAAATAATTCGGGTGCTACGACCTATTTCTTTGAGCATAGCTTTCAGATCATAAGAATAATCTGATTTCAAAGGTACTTTGACTATAGTTCTATTTAGTTTATTAGCATTTACAAATGCACCAATAAACGTAGCATCAGCCATTATTATCTCCTGACCTTCCACTGTGAATGCTTTGAAAACATCCGCTATGATAGAATCAGAACCACTGCCAGTGATAATACATTCTGGTGGCTTATTGAAATGTTTTGATATAGCATTAACCAAATCTGGAGCAGAGGGGTTTGGATAAACAGCTATGTCTTCTACACTATTTTTTATCGCCTCTATTGCTAAGGGTGAAGCTCCTAAAGGATTTTCATTTGACGCTAGATTTACTAGTTTCTTGAAATCTTCTCTAGAGATTTGTTTACCTACTTGATTGCCAGATTTATATGGTTTTAATACTTTTATATGGTCAGGAATATGAATCATTATATTTTTATATTTTTATTTATGAGTTCTAAAATTTCGTCAGATGTTTTACCAATGTGTTCACCTTTATCTATCAAATCAAGTAAAAACTCATCTTGTAGTTCTCCTCTTTTCTTTGCTTCTGCATAACCAATATTATCGCAGAAAGTTACAAGTGAGTACTTAGAATTATAGTCAGTTGTCTTTTCCAAATCTACTTCTATGTCTCTTTTGATTTGGAAATCCTTGTGAGCTACGTGGTCTCTCATCTCATAGTAATTCTGTACTGCTAGGTCTCCTATTGCATCGGCATTTGCTTTTCGAACTTGCTCAAATTCCGTATAAGTAAGACCAAAGTCATCATTATGCTTATCAAGCAATTCGTCCAAAACTCTACAATCTTCGAATGATGCGTTCATTCCTTGTCCATAGAACGGTACGACAGCATGTGCAGCATCACCTATTAGTAGTGCTTTATCTTCAATTGCCCAAGGGAAACACTTTATAGTGCCAAGTTTGTCATGCGGATTAGTGAAGAAATCTTCCATAAGTGTAGGCATGTGTTGTAAAGCGTCAGGGAAGTATTCCTCAAAAAACGATTGTACTTTCTCCTCGCTATCCAAATCTTCGAAGCCATTCTTACCTTCGAAGGGCATAAAAAGTGTACAAGTGAAACTTCCATCAAGGTTAGGTAATGCTATCATCATAAATGTACCACGTGGCCATATATGAAGTGCATCGTTAGCTATTCTGAATCCACCATCAGAAGTAGGGGGGATTACTAGCTCTTTGTATCCATGATCCAAGAACTGCTGCGAAAAGTTAAATCTGCGAATACCACCTAGTTGGTATGCCAATCTTACGTAGCTACCACCACCATCTGCACCGATTATAGTTTCGAAATTAACTTTTTTTAACTCTTTAGCTTCATTTTCTAATGTTATAATATTATTGTCAAAATCTATTCTTTTGCACCCAACACCAAATTCGAATGTAACTTTACCAGTTGCTTCGGCAGCGTCCATTAACTTCATATTAAGTCCACCACGAGATACAGAATTTATGTGGTCGCCTTCGCGTCCACTATATGGCTGTAGTGATTTATACCCATTTATACTGTGGATTAATCTGCCTTTCATTGGCATCACTTCTTTCATTATAAGTTCGTCTATTCCAGCTCTTTTTAGTGCAGAGATTCCTCTATCAGAGAGAGCCAAATTTATAGAACGCCCTGCTGAGATTTCTTCTTTTCGCATATCTGGACGCTTTTCGAATACTGTTACTTTGTATCCACGATTAGCAAACATCAGAGCAGAAAGTGAACCTGCAAGCCCAGCACCTATTATCGTTATTTCTTTCATATAGTTTTAGTTTTTAGTCAATGTCTTTTTTAGAATATCCGAAAATTTATAACAATCTTCATAAGAATTATATAATGGCACAGGTGCTACCCTAATTACATCTGGTTCACGCCAATCCGAAATTATATTCTGTTTTGTTAATTCTTCGAATAATGATTTATCAGCATTTTTTACTCGTATCGAAAGCTGACAACCTCTCTGGGTTTCGTCAGACGGAGTAATGATTTCTATAGTATCTTTGCCTAGCGAATTAACTAACTGCTCTAAATAGCCAGTTAGCTTCTTGGTTTTGATATTCAGTTTTTCCATTCCAACTTCCTCGAATATATCTAGTGAGGCATTAAGTGCTGCTAGCTGAAATATCGGAGGATTCGATAGTTGCCATCCTTCGGCTGTTCGAATACCATCAAATTCGCGTCCCATAAGGAACCGAGTCTTTTTGTTTTGTCCCCACCATCCTTCGAATCGAGGTAAATCTTTTTCCAAATGTTTTTCATGTACGAATATACCAGCTATACCGCCTGGACCTGAGTTCAAGTATTTGTAACTACACCATGCTGCGAAATCTATTCCCCAATCATGTAGTTTCAGATGGATATTTCCTGCGGCGTGAGCCAAGTCGAACCCAGCTACTATGTTATTCTTGTGTGCTATTTCTGTGATTGCTTTCATATCGAAGAGTTGACCTGTGTAATAATTTACACCACCCAGCATAATTAGGGCTATCTCGTCTGATTGATTTTCTAATACAGATTTAATATCCTCTATCCTAATAGTGTGTTCCCCTTCTCTTGCTTTCAGATAGATTAAGTCCGTAACGGGGTTACCACCGTGGTATTCTATCTGACTTTTTACTGCATATACATCCGAAGGGAAAGCATCATATTCGATTACTATCTTTCTTTTCTTTCCTTCTGGTCTGTAAAATGACACCATTAGAAAATGCAAATTAGCAGTTAAACTATTCATAGCTACTACTTCTTTAGGTTTTGCTCCTACAACTCTAGCAAGCTTTTCAGTAACTATTTCGTGGTAGGGCATCCAAGGATTTTTCGCCTCGAAGTGTCCATCTACCCCATATTTCGCCCAATCGTCCAACTCTTGATTTATATATTCACGAGTAGATTTGGGCTGTAATCCAAGTGAATTACCGGTGAAATATAATTTCTTATCACCATTTCTATCTAGTGGAAAATGGAATCGGTTACGGTATTCTCGTAGTTCATCGTTTTTATCTAAATTTTGTGCGTATTCTAAGCTAAAAAAATCGCTCATTTTTTCTCCAATTTGAATAATAGGGGCGTTGATGGTGCTGCATCTGATAAAAATGGAGGTATTTGTATATCCAATAGATAATAACCATCGGCTATCTTATCATCTGCATAAATAAATTCTGTTACAGTCTTATTAACTGTATCTGGGTTTACTTCTCTGTCATCACCTACCTGCCAGAAATTCTTGTGATTCATCATCAAACCATCGTCATAAAGACGGTCTATGGACGGCAAATCTACTAATAGATTGCTAATGCCAAGCTCTAATATGTATTCCATAGCGTCTTTCGAAAAGTATGCTGGAACATCGTCATAATTATCTGAAAGTTTTTTATCAGTATTAGGTAATGTCCTTACTATAAGCGAATCAAGTTCATTTATATAAAACTTACTAACTTCTTTTTCGAGTAATTCTCTTGTAATTAGTAAATCACCATTTTCTAAAGTATAGTTATAATGATGTGCATGATCGTCAGCTATTATTGGCTTTATACTTATTAGTAATGCTGTTGATATTCTTTTAAAATCCGTATTTGCAATATGTGCTCTTTCGCGAGTAATATGCCCGATACATTCGGTATGAGTACCATTGCAATGCGGTGTTAGTTCAATAGTCTCAAAATTACACGAGCCACCTAGTCTTATATCCCCGACAAAAATACCGTCCTTATAAGGTCTGCTCTGAGCGTGTGGTACATCGTAAGTATTTGGTTGCTTACCTAGGAAGTCTAGCGGAATAGCTATACTTATTGGCTTAGATAAGTCTGCAATATACAAGTGGTCATTTATATGGAATTGAGATATCATAATCAGTATCCGAATTTCTCTTTTAATTTTTGCTCTACTACCTTAGGTACAAACTCCGAAACGTTTTGCTTATAACGAGCAATCTCACGGATAATACTCGAATTCAAGTAAGTATATTTTTCGTGAGGCATAAGGAAAACTGTCTGCAATTCTGGTTGCATTTTCCTATTCATAAGAGCGATCTGCATTTCATATTCGAAATCAGTAACAGAGCGCAAACCTCTGATTATGGCAGTTGCTCCAACCGAAACGGCATAATCTACTATCAACCCACTGTGGAATGCTACATCTACACTATCTTCGTGCGCCAAGCTTGTTTGCACCATCTCTAACCGCTCCTCTTGTGTGAAGAGGCTGCTTTTCTTGGAGTTAATACCTATAACTACATAAACCTTATCGAATACTTTAGCAGCTCGCTCGATAACGTCTATATGCCCGTTGGTAATTGGGTCAAAGGAACCTGGGTAAATTGCAATTTTCATAGTAGCATAGTTTGTTAGTTTTATCTATAACAAATATACTAAATTTTTGGTAGAAAAAGGAGAGGGGGTGGAGGTAACTGAATGACTTATTTGTTTAATTTTTACCTTCAAGTAAACTAATAGTTTTTGATTTGAGATATATATTAAATCTTTTACTTAAATTAAAACTTACAAAACAGCACATCAGAGTGGTTATAATTATTGTTAAAGTTCTTAGAATGTATTCCGATTCGAAGGTTTGGAGTATAGGAATTAATACAATTAAAATTATAAAACAAAATATCAATACTCTGACAATCCACATAAATAATATACTTAAACGCATGAATTTCACTATTAAATATACTATGCTTAAAAAGGCTGTTGCATTAAAGTATATGTTATAACCAGTATACAGAATCTTAAATAATAAAGATAAAGAGATCAATAGTGCTAAACTTATCTTAATATTATTTCTCCAACTCTCAATTGATTTATCCAATAGAATAAAATTTATAATACTGTAAAAAAGAAATGAATTTAATAGTATTCTAATTGAATAAGAGAGTAGGTTTTCAAAGTAATGTAAACTAGTAAAATTATAGCCTAGGTATGGTGATATATCTCTAAAATCATAAAAATTGTAATAATTCAATAAGAGAAACTCATTTAGAAATAATCCAATTATCAAAATGACAACAAGTAAGGCTATATGTATTAATTTTTGTTTAATTTAATTATACGGCTTTTAGTATTAATATTACTTTTGTTCTCATAATTATAAATCTACGGATTTATTTCTATTTCAACAGAAATATGCATTAATAAATAACTTTTATTCCTTTCCAAAATCAATGTTAACTTCGAAAGATAAATTCTTCCAATGGAAGATTGCTAGAGTCATATTAATATTATATTCCAGTTTCAGATTTACGTGGTCGTAATCTTGTAACATTGAGCTGTTCTTTTTTACTACTTTTGTAAATTCCTCTAATATGTGATCATGATTTGTAAATAATTCTGGTCTTGCCACGAACTCTAGAATCCGTTCTTTATTATTTATTTCTATAAAATTTATCTCATTTACATCGGCTACATTTTTTATATCTGAAATTTCTTCTGCCATAGGAGTAAATTTCTGATAATCATTTTCAAGTTGACTAATCATTTCGTGTGAGTTCTCGAATTGGCCATTTAAACTAGGAATTTCAGGGCTAAATACTATTCCAATTGATATAAAGAAAACAGCAATTATAGAAACAGTTGATAGATAAACTATTTGGTCTTTTTTCGGTAAAAGAGGCTCATTATAAGTTTTCAATGCATTGATTACTACTGTATTACTAATAATATCGTGATAGCTTCTGCGTAAATTTTTATCTTTGATAATAAAATAGAAGAAACTAAATATAAAAATCCAAAACAAAGCTGTATCTATTTTATAAGTATTCTGTAGTATCTTATCTAAGTTCAGATATAGAAAGAAAGGGGTTAATAACAAAAAGTATCTTATAAACGATTTCTTAAGAGTTATTCTCTCATTCCCGTCATTCACAACCCTTAACTCCATTGCCCTTTTTCCTATCGTACCTTTACTCTTATTACTGTTAAAGTAAGTGAGATAACTCATCATCATTATAAAGCTAAATATTGGTTCCCAAGGATACTTCTGAAAATCAGAATCAATAAAGATAAATCCAATTATATAGCTTAGTAAAGAAAGTACACCTAAATCAATTACTATAGCAAAGAGCCTACTACTGAAAAGACCGAGTTTATTCTTTTCTTCTTTTTCTATTTGAAACTCTACTTTTCGATTTAATTTTTTTCTTAAGTTAATCTCTTCCTCAGTGAAGTTCTCTCCTCTTTCCTCTAGCAACTCAAATGCAATTAAAACTGCCTCAGGTAAAAAAGAGTCTGGTTTAGATATGATATTACGCAACTCTTTATTCGTCTTTTTTTCAAAATTAGCTTTTAACATATACTTAAGTTCTAATGATTATTTAGATGTAATTTTAACCGTAAAACTACGAATTTATTCTCTCCCAATAAAAACAATACAAAAAAAGACTGTCCTTTTTCAAAAACAGTCTCATCATCTTTCATTTTTATTTTCTACTAATTAATAGAGTTATTTCCGAGTATCAGATTATTAGAACTGACATTGTGTTAGATATTAATTGTATAATAGTATGGAAACAGGTGTAGGGGTTATATTTCGATTGATATTTTCACTTTGCCACCTAGTCCTTTTTCCACTATATCGTAAAGAGTCTTGAGTGTAAGGTTAGTAGCTTCGTTCTCGACTCTTGATATATATGAACGTTTTTTATCGATGATTTGGGCTAATTGTTCTTGAGTCATATTCATTTCTTCGCGTGCCTTACGGAGTTGCAAACCAATTTTGATAGACTCAAAATCACGCTCCAACTGATCTCTGCGCTCAGTACCTTTTTTCCCATATACGGTATCTTTGACTTCTGCCCACGATTTAGTGGTATTTTTCTTCATAGTATTGTTCCATTAATTTTATAGCTAATTGTAATTCCTTCTCAGGCGTTTTTTGAGTTTTCTTAGCAAAACCATTCAAGAGAATTACTAATTTCCCCTTGTCAAAGAAACAAAACACTCTCCATATATTTGAAGCTAATTTTATTCTAGCTTCATATAGAACTTTTGCACCTTTGATTTGTTTGAGGTAAGTTGTTGGTACTCGCTCATAACATTCAATGATATTTAGTACCTTATAAATTTTATCTTGAATCTTTATCGGTTGTTTCTTCAAAAATTCTTCAAAATAATTTTTATAAGTAATTATTTCTCTTACCTTTTTCATTAATACAAACGTAACTTATAAGTAACCATTGTGCAAGTTATTTCTTTTATTCTCTCCCAATAAAAACAACACAAAAAAAAAGACTGTCCTTTTTCAAAAACAGTCTCATCATCTATCATTTTTATTTTATACTAATTAATAGAGTTATTTCCGAGTATCAGATTATTAGAACTGACATTATTCTGTATAATTATACCAGGTAATAGATGGCGAAGTGCCTCTTTATCTATTAATCTGAATTCACGAAATATAGCAGTCTCTATTAGCTGCTCTATTTCCTTTCCAGTTATTAGTCCTATTGACTGTAACTGTATTAGCTCACCTTGTACTTCTTTAGTGAAGAACATTTGCTCCGATTCCAACAAGAACCTGAATGAATTTTTGCTCTCAGGTCGTACTCTTTCTAGATCGTCTGCATTGTCTTCCAAAGTATCTAAGAAGTTATCACTTTTGTTCTTTTTTAATATACGCGCTAGTTCGGCGGTGTTTAATTCGCCATCTTCTTTTACGCTATTTAGAACAAATTCTAAAATATCAACTATGCTATTGTTCATTTACAGTTCCTAAGTATTTGTTCTCGAGTTCGTGCATTGCAGCCCTGTCTTCGTCCGAATGATCGTCATGCCCTAGTAGGTGTAATACACCGTGTGCAGCCAACCTTAGTAGTTCAGATTCGTGAGTTGCATTGTATTCTTTCGAGTTTTCTAATGCTGTTTCTACACCAATTATTATTTCTGCTTCTTTCTCATCTTCGTCCAAAACGAATGTTAAAACATCAGTTGGATAATCGTGATCAAGAAATTCTTTATTTATCTCGTGTATATCTTTATCATTGACGTATATAAGATTAATAAGTGCAGTATCTACTTTATAATCAGAAAGTATATTATTTACAATCTGAGTAGTTTTGGATTCGGGTATAATTCCGAATTCCCCTTCATCTAGAATATTTATCTCTATTGCCATTAGCTTATAGGATCGATTCTGCTAGGGATAGTTGCATAGCTGCTAACAATATAGCAGGATCTAGTTCTGTTATGTTCGATTTCAATATTGCTTTATCAATATTTGAGAATAGCGAACAACTACTATTACTACCAATCACAAGGCAAGAAACTTTTTCATCTTCAGCTCGCACGAAAATAACTTCGTCTGGCTCGAAAAGTAGAAAACCAGTTAGTCCATGTAGCTCGAAGTACCCATGCTTAGTTTGCACAGAAACAAGTACACCAGTCTCATCTTTTTGAGGTGAAATCTGTGTCTTATTATATATTGTAAACACTACTGATTGGTTTGTATCGCTGTTTTTCAGCGTCCAAGTCCATGTTTCTGAAGTACCTTTGTGATTAACTCCCAAAGTTTCGGAGATTCTATCAACGTCTTCATTTGTAAAATTGAAGCTCATACCTTATCTTATTTTAATTGAAAGTCGTATTATATACTGATACTAAAATAGAAAATAAATACAAATTATTGTAAATAAAAGGCAAACTATTGTTAATTTTAAAAAACAAAAATAATATGACTTCATGATTTCGATTAAAAATCTGCACAAAAGCTTTGGAAATAAGCACGTACTAAACGGCGTGAATATAGATGTTAAAAATGGCTCAACCCATTGTATTATAGGGAAATCTGGCTCTGGGAAAAGTGTTCTCCTTAAACATATTGTCGGTTTGCTGAAGCCAGATAAAGGAGAAATATATGTAGATGATAAAGAAATAGAAACTTTGAGCTACAAAGAATTATTCGAGATTCGCAAAAGCATGGGATTCGTTTTCCAAGGGGCAGCCCTTTTCGATTCATATAATGTATATGAGAATATCATCATAGGTCTTTACGAACACGGTGAAAGAGATAATAAAGTACTAGATGATACTGCTATTAAGGTGCTTTCGTCAGTTGGATTGCTGCCTCACATCAGTGAACGTGAAACTACAAACTTCCAAAAAGAATGGGATATACTAAAAACTAAGAAACCATCGGACCTTTCGGGTGGTATGCGAAAGAGAGTAGGTGTTGCTCGAGCATTAGTAGGTGACCCAAAGTATATTTTCTATGATGAGCCAACAACAGGGCTTGACCCAGTTACTTCTGAGCAAATAGACGATTTGGTTAAGGAAATCGGTAAATCGTTGAACGTTACTTCTATTGTTATTACGCACGATATGTTCTCAGTGTTCAGAGTTGCAGACCAAGTATCTATGCTTCACGATGGATTAGTTAGATTCGAAGGAAATGTTCAACAGCTAAAAGATTCAAAAGATGAAGTGGTTAGCGAATTCATAGATAGATTCAGATTAGAGGGCGAATTTGACTCCTAATCTTATTCCTCTTTGTGTTAGCGCTTCGCTTCCTTTGAAGGGCCAAAAGCTGTTTCTGCTACGTCCCTCGTATATGAGGTATGATATTCCAGTCTTATATATATGATATACAATTGGGTAATAAGCACCGAATTGTGAGATAAAATAGTCGTGGAATAAGTCAGGGGTACGTTGCAATAAGTTCTCTATTACCCAAGACCCACTCCATTCGACGAACTGAAAATTAGACCATATCACATTGTGTTGATATTTTAACTCTAAGCTAGTTACCCCTTCTCCAAATACATATATTATACCAGAAGTATAACCCATCCCAAAGTTTGTTTCAGTCTCGAATTCACTCAGCAAACGATTATCATTATCGTTCAAAGTGAAGTTCTCTATGTCAGAGTTTACCTGCATAATCGAACTACTATGAGAAAAAAGAAACTTGTTCCCTTTCTCTTCGCCTATTCCAAATCCACTATAATATGTTCCTCCATAGCGGTACATCTCTGTTTTAATAGTGAAATCACTTACTCCAGCAGGTTTGAATCGTGATGACGAATTACCAAAGAACGCACGTTCGGAACTGAAATAAAGCAGTCCATTTCTTGATAATTTCTTATCATATCGAAAAAATCCGTATTGTATTTCTGTAGCGTAGTTACCCTCGAATGAGTTGTTAAAATCAGAATAGAACGTCATCCACTCTGGACCATAGCTCAACTCTAAAAGAGGAATATTCACGTTCTCTTCAGTATTGAAATATCGCGAGATTATATCTCCTATACTTTCTTCTTCCTGAGACCAGCTATTGGCCGTTATAAATAAAAAGAAAGTCAGAATAAAAAGTGATTTGACAAATCTAATATTCATTAGAATATAAAGCTAACACCTATATTGAAATTTCTCTGAAATAGGGGAGGTGCAGTATTCGAAGGCCAATTCATATTGTTCTCACGTAATCTATGAAAACCATAAGAAATACCGTTTTTAACAACAAAATAAAGAATTGGTACTAAAGTCGGGGATGTTGTTTTTACTCTATCTACGAAATAGCTAGCTATTCCCTGAGTTGTTCCTTCTATAAGTTTTCCTAATGTCCAGTGCCAAATTAAGAACCGTGGCATAATTAAGTTTTCTCCATAAGACGCAGTTATACCTATGTTTTCTACTAATCTTATTTTGATAGCTGCTTCAAAAGTTTCACCAAATCTTATACCATCATCCATTACATTTATTCTATTAATTTGGGAACTATCTACTAATCCGTTGGTATTAGTAAAATCAAGTGAATTCCAAGAAAGCCCTATGCCATGAGTAAGAATTATTTGGAAATTGTTACTGACTTGATAACCATATCCTTTGCTAGTGTGTGTACCAAAAGAAAGAACCTTACTATTCAAACTAAAGTCATCACCGACAGATTCGATATCACCTAAAGATTGCGCTGCGAAAAGTGAATTGAATGAGTATTTTAGAAGACCAGTACCAGCAACTGTTTCTCCGTAGTCAGCGAACCCAATTTTACCATTAATTCTAGTGTTAGGGTTGAATTCTGTACTAAAAGCATCTTTATTATAGAATGCTTCATTCATACCGTATTCTAACTCTATTGTGGGTCTTTCTAAATCGCTGTAAGAATCCATACTCCAAAATTCGAAATCCCACTCATCATATTTGGATGAATCAATGGGTACACCGTTCTCAGAATAAGTTGTCGTGACTTTGACATTATACTCTTTAGTTACAGTCGAGTCTTGGGCATTGATAGCTATTGTTGATATCAAAAATAATAGTAAATACTTATACATATAAACTCCATGAAATTTTAAAAAGTGTGTCCTAAACCAATGTGATACTGTAAAATTGAGAACGGTTTTGGTGATCCATTTGGATCATAGATTGGTGTTGCTATGTCAAATCTCAACGGTCCAACAGGAGTAAAATATCTAATACCTGCACCTATTGAAACGGCCAAAGTACTAAAAAAGTTACTTGATTTGGTGTCAGACCTATTATCATTTATCAACCAATCATAGGAGTTACCTAAATCTGCAAATGCAACTAATCCCAAACTCTCTATTTGGTCTGCTAGGAACTCACTGAAATATTCTGGACGTTTGAACTTGTATCTTAGTTCTACCGAAGATTCTATTAGACTAGTAGAACCCACAAAATTTTCCAAAAAACCGTACAGGTTGTTATTAGTGATTGTCGTATCTTCTGTTGGGTGGTACCTAAGTTTTCTAGATTCCCATCCTCTTATAGAATTTGCCCCGCCAGCAAAGAATTGCCTATCAAAAGGTACATAGAAATCGCTATTGAAATCAAGAAATATATGGCCAGCGCTTATTTTGAATGCACTTGTTAATTGTTCAGAAAGGCTAAAGTAAGAATAAATCTTTATTTGAGTTCTTATGTAATTAGATAATACATCTGCAATAGGAAATTCTACAGAAGTATTAAGGTAGTAACCTTTTGTAGGGTTTATAGGGTTATCTCTCTTGTCACCTACTGCTCTCAAACTCATAGTAGCTAAAGTGATAAACTTTTCATAATCTTGTAAGCTAGAATAGATAATTAATGCTTCAGCTATGTCATTTGTGAGGGTAGTATCTTGATTCAATATATTTTCCAGACCTGATGGCTTTTCACTTTCGAAGTTTAAATCTAAATAAATACTATTTATGATAGTATAATAAGGTAATCTGAGATGAAAAGTAAAAGGCCATGAGAAAGTATTGAGTGTAAAATTATTCAAGATATTCCTTACTGCATACTGAGGGTTAGTTCCAGCCCCGACGTTCCAATTCCAAAGGGAAAAAACATAAGGTTGGTCGAACTTTATACCAGCTTGATATTCGTATTCCAATAGGTTTTGGTACTCATTAGTACTGTTGCCAGACCCAATGAACCTGCTTATATCACGTGCAAATATTTTACCATAGAGTCGAAATTTCTGTGCAGCACCGAATACGTTTTTGTGCCCGTAACCTGCTTCTATCCCAGCATTTGTCGTCTCGTTGAATACTGTTCTGTTTACAAAGGGGCTAACTTCCCAATCTTGTTGATTATTATATACCAGACTAACTTTTACGTTGACTATAGAATCACTAGTAGTAGAATCAGAGAAATAGCTAATTGATGCATTTTCGAATACTCCAAGGGATAGGAAATTGATACGTGATTGAAGCTCATCAATCTTACTATAGTAATCGCCGGTTTCAAATGTTAGTTGCATCTTACGCATATTATACGATACGGCTGGTTGGTCATTACGAACATCTACTATTTCGATTTCACCTATTTTTTTCCTTTTCCCTAGATTGTATTCTATTACAATGCTATCAGTTTTAGCTTCATCATCAATATATATAATAGGTTTACTGCTTTTTATATATAAAAAACCATTGTTCTCTAATGTAGATGTTACTTGGTTGTATTCTGACTCTATTGTCTGCTCAGAATAATAGTCTCCTCTATGGTCAGTCCTTACATTTTCTATCTTGTCCTTTACTTCCTTAGCTATACTGTCTAATCCTAAGTATGTAACTGCAGATATAGTATATCTTTCACCTTCTTTTATATAGAAAGCTAATACATTTTCTTGGGTGGTACTATCAGGAAATATTTCGTAGTTAACTTCAGATTGGTGATATCCGTTATTCTTATAGTGAGATTCGAGTGATTTTAGGTCTTCTAATACTACTTTCTCATCAAATACACGCCTCTCATTCTCAAACCATTGTATATTCTTTTCTATTGTCTCCATTGCTAACTTAGGAGTATGACGGTTCTTTTCACCTTCTTCGTAATACATAAGCATAAGTGAATGGAGTAACCCGATGTTTGTGGGGCGGCTTTTTACTTTGGTAGAAAGTTCAGCATCATTAAAGTCTTTATTCCCAATAAACTCTAATCTATTGATCTCATAACCATAAGGAACAAACTTACTAGTATAAAGTCCTTTATTCTCTAGTTCGTTTGCTTGTATATTAGTCAATGAGCTTACTATTACTATAACTAATAATATTAGTCTATTGGGAATAAAGTGCATTATAATTTGACATCTTTTTTTGAATATGATGTTCCTTTCTTTTTCTAATTTATCTACTTGTACTGTTCTTCTTCATCGTCGTCATAGAAATAATCTTCTTCGATCATATCCTCATACTCAGACCATAAATCTTCCATACCTTCGATTAATTCGTCCGTATCGTCTAATTCGACTATATTATCCAATACTTGCTGAGGGCACCCCGATCTATTAGCGTAATCCCAAAGTTCATCTTTAGTGGCTGGAAACGGTGCATCTTCTAATGTTTTTGCTAGTTCTGGTGTCCAAAACATAACTTGACACTCCTAAATTTAGTTTTAATTAATTTAATACTATTACGTTAAGTGTAATCCAATTTTTCGCAATATCTTAAAAATTGACTTAATAACAAGAAAAATATTACATTATTAGTGCCAAAAAATAAAAAAAGGCGTTTACCGAAGTAAACGCCTTGTAATTAGTAAGTTTGATTAGCTACATTAATTGGCTGAAGTAGTGTTTTGTGATACCACACTATCACCTATCTGCTTCTGACGCATTTCCATTAATCGTCTATTCAATAGTGCATTCAAAGTATTGCTTACTTGTGTATTATCTGCACTATATTTAGCCATTTTTTCTTGTAGTAACTTCATTGCTTCAGCATCTTTACCTTCGTGCTCTAGTTTTCCTATTTCTAGTTCATCTATACTAACTAAAGCGTCAATCAGATTAGAACGTACTCTTTCGTATTGAGATTCATATCCTTGTCTGCCTCTCAGTTGTTGTTCTAATTCTTCCACTTTGTCTTTAAGCTTGTTAGTTACGTCTATTGCACCTTGGTAGTCGCCCATAACTTTGTATAACTCAGCTGAATATCTGTGAGGACCTAAATAACGGTTACCAACTTCATATTGGACTATATCTGGTCTCAGATTCTCATTAGTTATTATCTTATTTGCTCTTTCAATACCAAGCTTAGCATAAACCTTAGCTTGCTCATCTGCTCCAGCATCTTTGTATAATTGTGATATTCTATACAATAGATCATATTCCATTGGGAATACTGTTGGTGAGATATTCTTATTCATTAAATCAAGGGTATGTGTAGCTTTCTCATTATCATTTCTCATAGAAATAAACGAAGTAGCTAACATAGTGTATAACTGTCTGTAACTATTCATTAAACGTCTATGTACAGGATCATAGTAAACTCCTGGATCATTCAGATTTCTCATCTTGAATTCTCTTTTAGGTGTTTTACTATACTCGTCTGTATTATTTACATTCAATAATATCTCAGACATAACATCAATGTCAATCTTATCTCCAACAGCAGTTTTCTGAGGTACTGGACAAATTCTCATTAGCATACCTTCGTAACGGAAGAATTCTTCTAATCCTGCATAAGCATCAGGCCCTACAGTAGTAGAGAAGTAGATTGGTTTCTCAAACTTCAATTGCTCTAGTATGTCTCTTATTAGTTTGTCCTGTACTCTGAATAAGTACATTTGTTTACCACCTTGCTCTCCATAGTCTTGTCCTTTGAATAGTGCCTTGAAGGTTCCTCGACTAAGGATGTTTTCATCATCTGTGTATTTAGCAAGTATTTCACGTTTAACTGGGATTTCCAGATTGAATGCTTCGCCAAAATCATAGCTCAATGCACTTGGGTCAACCTCATCAACCAATAGACTTTCGTCAGAGAAAGTCAGAGGAATCTTGTCTGCTCCCCAAGGCATAGTGTTTTTCAATTGATATACGTACCAAAGAGTATTTCCAAGCGATAAGTTTACTATTCTTACATCTCTTCTTACTCCCATCACGTCTTGTATATACCAAACTGGGAAAGTATCATTATCACCATTGGTAAATATTATAGCCCCTTCATCAGCCGATTGTAACAGGTTATAAGAATAGTCAAATGGTAATACATTTCCAGTTCTATCGTGACTATTCCAACCGCCTATGGCCATATTTACCGGTACCAAAATAGTAGAAACCCCAACGATAGCCCCAGCTATTCCAGCTTGTACTTTCTTTTTACTAATATTCACAATTAGTGAATAAACACCTAAACCAATCCACATACACCACATCATAAATGAGCCAGTGTAGAAATAATCTCTCTCTCTAGGTTGTGGGTCCTGTTGTTGTTGGGCAACTGCAGCTAATACTCCCATCATTAGGAATATAACTAAATGCAAAACTGCCATCTTTCTATCTTCTTTAAAGTGGAAGAAGAATCCGATTAAACCAAAAATTAGTGGTAGTGCGAAAAATCTGATAGGAAATTCTTTCGCATATCCATTTAGATCATTTAAAACTTCAATTTCTGGTGTTGAACTATTAAACCAAGCAACTCCAGCATCTTGTTCGTCTGAAGTCTTACCAACAAAATTCCAACCAAAATATCGCCAATACATGTGGCTCATCTGATATTTCCATAGGTAGGCCATCTCTCCACCAAAGTTGACATTGTTCCATACTGCTTTGGTAACAGCTTGTCCGTCACTAGTTTCTACTCTTTCTCTTGAAGGTGGGTTCCATTCTCCGTATATGTACTCACCGTTAGCGTCCTTAGATAAATAATTTCTTACGAATCTATCTTCTGTCTTAATTCTACGAGGCCAACTAGCATCGTTACCATATTGCTCACGACCTAAATACGAGGCCAAATCACCAAAGTCTTTCGGTGAGTTCTCATTCATCGGAGGGTTAGCATTAGATCTTAATAGAATCTGAGTATATGTTGTGTAGCCCATTAGTACTAATACAACTGCACCTGAAGCTAACATAACCATTTGTTTTTTGTTTTTCATAGACCAAATGAATAGTCCTATTGTTCCAAAAACGAAAAGTAAAGCTATTATGATTAGGAATGTACTATCATTTATATTGTACTGGTGAACTTCATTTCTTCCAGGTGAGTGACCCGCTAATAATGCAGGAATCCACTTTACTATGAAAGGATATATAATAAAGAATATCACTAAAGATAATATACCAGTGATCATCAGACCACCAAATGTTGTCTTGTATTTTCTTAAGTAAACTAAGAATACTATTGAGAATATTGCTAATATTGGTAATAAATGCACACCAGTAGATAGTCCTATTAGATATGCTATTAATAATAAAAATCGTTCATGCCCAGGATTGTCTGCCTCTTCATTCCATCTCATCATCAAATATATGATAATTGATACGAAAAGAGTTGACATAGCGTAAACCTCTGATTCTACTGCGTTGAACCAAAAAGTATCACTAAAAGTGAAAGCTGCAGCGCCAACGAAAGCAGAGCCATATACAGCTAAAGCATCACCCATTGTTGTTATAGCTTCTTTTCTGAAATTCTTAATAGCCATTACAGTAATTAGATACAAAAATAAAACTGCGAATGCACTACTTGTAGCTGAAGCCATATTGATTTTCCATCCCGGATCGCCAAAAGGGATAAGTATATCGAATATCTTTCCTATCATTAGGAAAAGTGGTGCTCCTGGAGGGTGAGGGACTTGCTGCCAAATAGCAGCAGCTGAGAACTCACCACAATCCCAGAATGGGACGCTGTCTTGGACTGTTAACCCGAATACTATCATTGCCGTGGCAAATGATAATAATGCAAATAAACGGTGTAAATTTTTATTATCCATACTCTAAACCTTAATTAATATTATATTCATCGGTGAAATAAAACTTCAAATTTAACAAAACCCAATGTTTAAATAAAGCAACTTTTTAAAATGGCTTTACGTGACGAACATTTATTTTGTTCTAATTATTCTATTGTGGAATAATTTTATTTTAAATATACTAACAAATCATCTATATTTATAAGATTGTTTTTTAACATTTTAAGGAGTTTTAATATGAAAAAAGTAATAATTAGTTTTGTTGTTGCCGTTTTCTTAGTTGCAACGGTAGGTGCTAATGCACAGAATGAAAAGAAGTCACCACTACCTACTGAAAAAGTTGGATTAGGTGTTAAAGTAAATAATGTCAATTTGGGGGTTAGCTTTGGCTATGCTTTAAAAGACAACTTCCATATCGGTTCTGGATTAGCAATAGGTTACCAAAGTGGTACAGATACTCCAGGTGATGATGGTGGTACTATCCTATTAGTAAACCCATTCTTCAGACTATTATTCGAAAACCAAGGAAATTTATTCCCTTATGCGGAGTTCAATTTTGCATTTACAGAAACACTTTTTACTCCTTCTACTAGTACTGCAAATGTAGAGTTAGGTGGTATGTGGTTTCCGTTCCCTTCTGTTTCTATCAGAGGTGGGGTGAATATAATTAATTACAATATCGATAATAGTAGAGCTGGATTTGGTATCAATGATTCATTCATTGGTATTGATTGGTGGATGTAAGAACTAACCATATCCTCTAGATATTTCAATTAGGTCGAGATTTTATCTCGGCCTTTTTTTATTTGCATAATTCAGAAAATAATTGCATTTTAACAAAAACAATAGAGGTAAATATGACAGATGTTACAGCATTAGTACTAGGAATATTAGTAGTTTTAGTTTTACCAGCAATTTATTTGGGTAAGAAAGCAAAAGATGCCCAAGAAAAAGAGCATAAAAAAGAAATGGCTCAAGCCAGAAAATTTAGAAACAGAAGAAGAAACAAGAAGAAGAAATAAATCTAATAGTTTATTTCACATTAGGAAGTATGATAGAAAAAGTTGTACCTTCGCCTATTTTGCTTTCTAATGTGACTTGACCACCGGTCATTTCTATGAACTCTTTGGTTATCTTAAGACCTAAACCAGAGCCCTTTTCGTTGTTAGTACCAAGAGTCGTACTTGCATTGCCTTTTAATATTTGTTCTTGTAATTCTTCTGAAATACCAATCCCAGTATCAATTACATCTATTCTTACGTGACCGTTTACAGTGTCAGTTCTAATCTCTACTTTGTGATTTTTGTGACTAAATTTAATTGAATTTGAAATTAAGTTTCTTATAGCAGTGCTTAGTAGATTAAAATCAGCTCTTACTTCTATATTATCTGTCTTTTCAGTGTTTTTTACTAACTCTATCTCTTTTTCGGTGGCAAGAGGTTTAAGAATGTCTATACTTTCCGTTATTACCCCGTTTAAGTGTAATGGCTCAGGGTTGTTCTCCATATTCCCAACTTGAGTTCTAGACCATAGTAATATATTATCAACTAATGTCAATAGGTGCTTTGACGATACATTCAATTGATCGAGAGTAGTATCTCTTTCGGCCTCATCCATATCGTTCGCATACATTTTCATAAGATTGCTTAGATTACTTATGTTGTATAATGGCGCTTTTAGGTCATGTGAGATTAATGTGAAAAATTTATTTCTCTCATCTGATAATCTTTCCAAATCTTTGTTATTCTGTCTTAGTTCTATAGAGAGTGACTTGTTCTCAGAGAACTTTCTAAAGTAAATAAATATTAGGATACCTACTAATACTAATGATGAAGCTAATAGTAATATAAGATAATACTGAATACTATTTGCTTCACTCAATTTTTCTAAATTTCGATCCTTACTTCTTAATTCGAAGTCTTTTTCTAAACTTGCAATCTTTTCTGAAGTCTCTTCGTTTATCAACTTCATTTTAATTTTAGAATATTGTTTGAATGCCTTTAATGAATTCTCATAATCTTTTGTCATTTGATAATATTCAGATAGATTAAGATATGAATCAGATTCTAAAAGTGAACTTTTTATTTCAGTTGAAATTTTTATTGCTTCTTTCAAATACATTTCAACTTCATCTAACATCCCTAATCTCATATTAAGATTACACATATTATTAAGAATATTAGCTATTTCCCATTTATCATTTAGCTTTTTTGCTAGCATTAATGCTTGATTGTAATAGCCGAGTGCTCTTTTTTCATTTCCGAGTTCAGTTTGCAACATTCCCAAATTGTTAAATGAGCTTACTAATCCAAGACTATCATTCAAATTCCTACTGATTAACATTGATTCATGAATATAATAGAATGAACTATCCAGATTATTCTCCCTCCAAAAGACAATTCCTATATTGTTTAGGACATTGCATATAGCCACAGAGTCATTCTCTTCTGACGCTATTATATATGATTTTTTGAAGTATTTGAGAGCTATTTTATTTTGTCCGTAATGTAAATATGATGACCCTAGATAATTTAGAAAATTCGTTTGCCACTCTTTGTTTTGAGCTTCATTTGCTATTTCTAGACCTTTTAGGAATGCTTCCAATGCCTTATCAAGACTATCTAAATTTCTATAAGTAATACCTAACTTTGCATAAGAACGAATTAAAAAAGTTTTATCAGGAATTTGATTTGCTATTTTTACTGCATTATGAGCATTTTTAATACTTGAATAAGCATCAGTTTCCCTTTGTATAGTAGATAACCTTAGCAGAGCCAACACTTTGTCTTCATTGGGTGCGTCGCTATTATAAATACTTATTAAACTATCTTTCTCACTGCTAACCATATTGAGAGGTACGAAATATAGTATAAATAATATTAGAAAAATTTTATACAAGTATAATATCCGAGGATTAAACAAATACGAAATCCAAGTTAATTAAATACTAAATATATATAAAGGGATTAAATACTTTTTTAATTGAATATACGCAATGTAACTATTTAGCGACATAGTTGTTAAACTACTAGTGACTAGCGCAATTTAAAAAAATGTATTAGAATAAAACTTTAAAATTGAGTAAATTGAAAATTATTTATAATAAAACTGGAACGAAAAATGAAAAAACTATTACTATTGATAATTGTTTGCTTATTTACATACACTACTTACTCTAATGAGACTGTAGTAAAAGTAAAAGCTCCTGGGTATAATGGAGTTAATGTCTTAAAAGCGAATAAATCTGATCTTATATATGCAGGTACTTGGGGAGATGGTGTTTATACATCGTCCAACGGGGGACAAGCATTTCAAACAAAGAACAATGGACTTAATAATCTATTTATAAATGATATTGAGTTCGATAGTCAAGGTAAAGTTTATCTTGGTACTCAAGGTGATGGACTCTATGTATCAGAAAATGATGGTAATTTATGGACTAAACTACCATTTGATTCTAGTTTGAATGTAACGTCTGTTTATGTAAGTCGATTCGACGATAATACTATTTATGTTGGAACTTACGGTTCAGGGTTATTTGTATCTACTGATGGTGGGACTGAATGGGAATCATTAAATAGATCCAAAGATAACAATGGACAGAACGTAGTTTTAGAAGCAATGCATATTACTGCTATAGCTCTTACTCTTGACTCTACTTTGTTGGTAGGAACTTATGGAGATGGTGTTTACCGCTCAATGGATAAGGGTGATAACTGGAGGAGAGCAAACTCAGGTACTAATAATACTAAGTTTATCAATCAAATTTCTGTTATCTCTAAGGATATAATCCTAATGGCAACAAATGATAAAGGATTGATGGAATCTAATAATGACGCCTTACAATGGACTAAATATCAACCAGAAGCTGATTCTCTAAAAAATGATGCAATTACTTGTTTCGAATATACAAGCGAAGGTGCCGTAGTAGGAACAAGAGAAAATGGTATTTGGTATTATAATCCACTTCCATTTACCGAATGGCTTCCTTCTGTACTAAGAAACTATGGAGTTGTGGATATAACTCAGCTTTCTAATGGTACTTTACTTGCTTATGATTTTGATAGAGGGTTAGTGAAGAGTACTAATAAAGGTAAGAATTGGGACAAAGTATCGCTCGACCCATTTGGTGTTACTAGTTTTGTTATTAATACTGGAACTGAGTTCGTAATTAATGTCAATGACAAAATGTATAAGTCCACAAATTTAGGAATGGATTGGACTGAGTTAACTAGCTACCCTGGTGGTATGGTTAAAAATTTAAAATATATGAATGGTAATATTATAGGTATTAATGATAATAATGCTATAATATCTACTGATAAAGGATCTACTTGGAACAACGTTACTCCTGGAGATAATGATGATTCTATGATGGATCTTATTGTTGCGTCTAATGGTGATATGTATTCTGTTATATTGTTTTTCGCAGATGGTATGCCGCCAACGGCAAGACAAGAACTGCATAAATCAACTAATGGTGGTGCCGATTGGACTAGAATCCAAAATTATCCTGATGACGCTGCTGGTGGGTGCTTGTTAGAATCAGACCCTAATAATAACATTTATTTCTACAGACCAGATGCTACATTAAATCATAGAATTTATAAATCTACTGATGGTGGGGCTAGTTTTAGTAACACCGGATATGCTTTAAATAAAACCGTAAGTAAGATGAAATCTGCATTTGGGAATTTTTATGCAGCAACTTATGAAGGATTATATATTTCTAAGAATAATGGAACTAGTTTCTCAAAATTAGATATTCCTATAGCTGCAAGAGATTTTGGACAATCTCAACCTAATCAATCTGTTGCTTCATTCGTTGCAGCATCAGCTAACGAACTATATGTCGGTTTAAGCCAGCATTGGGGAGTTTACCACACAACTAATGGTGGAGTAGAATGGGATTCATTACAGTCAGGTTATCATACTGGTAGAATATATGGTATGGCTGTAAATAGTGATTCAGATTTGATGTTTTCTGGTACTTTACTATACAAATATCTGAATAATAATAGAATGGGAGTTCCACAGTTGGCTAGTCCTGACAATGGTGCATTGAACCAACCATTGGATTTATCATTTGATTGGAGTACTTCTGGAAAAGCTGATTTATACAATTTCCAAATTTCTGCCAATAAGAGCTTTACATTCTCTTATGAAGATATAATAACTGCCAATACTTATTACGATATTTTTTACAAGTTGAGTCCAAACACAAAGTATTATTGGAGAGTAAGAGGTAAAACAGGTGGTGTTTACAGTAATTGGTCTACTGTAAATGACTTTACTACATTAGTTGGCCCTCCTACACTAATAGAGCCAGTAAAAGATACAATATCTGTTTCACATACACCTACTTTCTTGTGGTCATCTGTGGAAGATGCTGAAAAGTATAAGTTGATAATCGCTACGGATGAAGAACTGACTAATATAGTATTAACAAAAACTGGTTTAACAGATACAACATATACTTTAACAACAGACGAAAAACTAAATGCAATCACACACTATTATTGGGCTGCAGTAGTAGAAGGTGCAGACGGAAGTCAAGGCCAACTATCAGAGGTTTGGAGATTCAGAACTGTAGTAGCTGCTCCTGTGTTGACATCACCTGTTAATAATGCTGTTAATCAACCAGATGAACTTGTTTTCAAATGGTTAGCGGTTACTGAAGGTGTAGATTATCAATTCCAACTTTCTCGTTTAGCTGATTTTTCTATCCCTGCTCAAGATAATCAGACCCTTGGTGCACTACAACAATCAATTTCTGAATTAGAAACGAATGCTACATACTATTGGAGAGTAAGAGCGACAGATACTAATAATGTCAAAGGACCTTGGTCGGAAATATGGTCTTTCAAAACTGGTCCGAAACGACCTGTTCATATTAGTCCTGCGAATAATAGTGGTGGACATCAAGCACCTCTTTTGCTGGATTGGTCAGAAATAGAAGGGTATAAGTATGATTTACAAGTTTCACTAAAACCGGAATTCTCTGGACCATTCGTTGTTGAGCTGTCTTCTGTTGATGACCACAGACACGAACTTGCTACAGTTGAAACTAACAAAACTTATTATTGGAGAGTAAGAGCTGTATTGAACGATACTACTAGCCCTTGGACAGAACCTTGGAACTTCTCTACTGGACTTGCTAGAACTGTTCTATTAGCTCCTGCTGATGAATCTATTGATATAGATACTATCTCTGTATTATTCAAATGGGAGCCAACTCCTGGAGCTGATTCATATAAACTACAAGTATCTAGAAATGAGAGCTTCACAAACTTCTTCTATAATGACTCTAATATCACTACTAGTTCGAAAGACCTTTATGACCTAGAATATGATCAGACTTATTATTGGAGAGTGATGGCATTCGATGGTGAAGTTGGAAATGATTGGTCTGAAGAATGGTCATTTACTACGAAAAAAGAACCTATAAACTCAGTTCTTCAGGCAACTGAATCAGGTATAAAAATATATCCGAATCCTGCGGGTGAGGAAATAACAATCAATATACCAATAGAGTTAACACAGAATATTGAAAAAGCAACTCTTATTAGTCAGACAGGTCAAGAGTTAAAATCAATAAGCATTAATTCTTCTATCCAACAGTTAGGGTTAGCTGAATTGACTAGTGGAACCTATTACCTGATATTAGAAGGAAATGGTGATAGATATATGTTTAAGCTCAATAAAATAAAATAAATATAAAATATATATCAATTTTAAAGCTCTATAGTAATATAGGGCTTTTTTTTTACAATTTTTTTTATTAATTTAAGCAACATTAATCACAGTACTATTTTGAGAAAACTTCATTATATATTGATTTTAGCTGCTTTACTCCCATTTATCGGGTGTGAAAACGCATTAGGTCCGCAATATGCTGAAACTCTGACAATCAAATCAGAAACGAAATGGCGTGTCTCAACTGTAAATGATAACAAAATAAGTAAGGTATCTTACAAAACGTTCAATTCTAATGGTGACATTATCTCTAAGATTGAATACAATCAAAATGGTAAAGTCCAATCAACTTCCGAATATTCTTATAGAAATAGCATAAGAACAGAACATGAAGTTAGATATTCTAATGGAGATACTATAGGTATCCTATTACACGAATACGAACTTGTTAATGGAAGAGTTGTTAGTAGAGTTACAACTAACAAAGCTGGCGATGTGATTGATAATGAGCAATTAATATATGACAATAATGGTAATGTAACTGAAATTGTTAGATGTGAGAACGGTGATGGGTGTGACAATAGAACTAAGTTTGATAATCAATACGAAAATGGTAATCTAAAAGTAAGATTCACTTATGAAAGTGATGGTACAGTAGCTCAAAAGGATAGTATTGTATATAGTACTACTGAGAATTATTTTGAAAAAATTACTACTGATGAAAAGGGCAATGTGTTTTTTACAACTGGTTATTCTATTGATAAAGATGGTAGGATAAAATCAGAAGTACTTAAAAACAATATTGGTACTATAGTCGAAAAGTTTATCTATGAATATACTTATTTTGATTAATAAGTTTCTTGTAAACTAATATTCCCCCCAAAGATAATACTCCAATTAGTAAGAATGGTAAAAAAGCAATCATAGGATTGTAATGTGACCATAGTAAATGGGTTATTTGTATGTCATTATATCCTAGATTGATTTTCAGTATTGAAAGTGCTTCCTCTATTTCAACCGTTTTACCGTAGTTAGCATATAAATATTGCTGAGCTAGAGCTGCTTTTTCTCCGAAAGAACCATACATATAGCCCCCTAATATTGCTCCTATCGGATACCCAATAAGGTTTGATAAGAATAACAAACCCATATGAGTTGATTGTTCATTTTTTAATGAAATAGTGTCAAAATATTCTGTAAACTTAGGGTTTGTAATAAGTTCACCAATTGTATAAACAATAAAACCCATAATTAGGAATGATCCATTTTGATATAATATACTTAGGCCGAACCCAATTACTACTAATGTTACTCCAACAAAAAGCGCATTAACAATATTATATTTTTTTAAGAAAATAGAAAAAGGCAGTAAAAGTAATAATGTCAAACCAGTATTAATATTATATAACCATTCGAATGATATACCATTTCCGGCCCATGTTTCCATAAGGAATGTAGGACTTAGATTAAGAGAGTTAACTAGTGTGCTTGTGTCTGACCAATCATATATGAAGTTAGGTAAAGTCTCATAAAATTGCATGAATAACATTGCAAATCCTGACATAGATATAAGAAGTACATAATTATAGTTCCTTTTGAAGACTTTGAATGTATCTCTAATATTCAGATTTACTTTAATCTTTAACCTGGTTTGTACAGTTTCAGATTTAATGAATAAAGACAAAAAGAAAGCTATAAGATATATAAACCCTGCTCCAACGAAAACATATTCCCATCCTTGTTCTCTAAGGAATTTTGAATAGGGTACACCAAATATAAAAATAGCAAGATTATACAACCAAAAGTGTAAACCCCAACCAAAAGAGCTATTATCGCGTTGAATCAAGTTACCTATTTGCCCTTTCATAAGTGGGTTAAATAAACTCACACCTATTGATACTAAAGTAATTCCTAATAGCAATCCGAATAGATTTTGGTATAATCCTATAGAAAGAAATGCAAGAAATAGTATTACGCAAGAGATGAGAAGAATAGTTTTTTTCTTTCTAGTCTTGTCGATTATGCTCCCCGTTACGATAGGGAGACTATTTTGTAATAGTACCCAGTATAAGTAAATTATACCTTTATCCGATTGAGAAAATCCTAGTCCACCTTCACCTTTTTGTGCTATGAAAATTGGGATTTGTATAATTAGTATAAACCATGCAGTTCTCTCCAACATGAAAATTAGATTTAGCAGGTAGTAATTAGTTGGGAATTGGAATCTTTTCTTAAATGACATTTATTTCAATGGAGCTATTGGACGTAAAACTGTAATTCCTATGAATTTGCTAACCCCGTCTATATACTCGTCTATAGTAGTGTCTAGTATTACTTTCTTAGCGCTTGTAGAAGCGTGCATTAGTCTGGCAGTACCATCTTCTTTATTAACTAATCCAATATGTCCATAATCTAAACCATCTATACTTGTTACAAATGCTATTATATCACCATCTTGTAAGTCTTCCATTACGTCTTGTACATTTTCTTTAGGAATATAAAATGCTTGATTTTCGTTAATTTCTATTTCAATATTTCTGATTTTTGCAATCAAGTCTTTTTTACCTTTTAACATAGGGTATTTGTTAGCATTCTTTGACATGAAGTACACGTTGAGGTCTAAAGGTTCACCTCCCAATTCTTCAGTTATGTCTGCGACTACCCCTTTTTCTATATTATCAAATATCCAATCAGAAGTGTAGTGTAATCTGCTCTCATAACCATCTATAATTCCTTCTCTGTACCTTGTATATTGAACCCTGTCGTATAGACTTTCAATTGTAGGCTCATCTTCTGTAATAAGAGCATCTGCTATAGCTAGTGATAATTCGAAAAAAGTTACACAGTCAAGCTTATCAAGTACTATTACACAGCTTTCTATTTGATTTTTATCCAAAGTTCCACCTACATAGGGTACTCCGATAAATTCTTTACCTACCTTGACTGTTAATTCGCCATAAGGTAGAGATGACCAATTCTCACTATTTGCCTTCATTACAATTTTGGAAAATCTCTTTTCATCATTATCAGATGATTGTAAGATTCCAAATCCAAATAATAAAAATAATGCTATGTAAAATAAATTATTGAATCTCATTTTATAAAATCTTCCAATTGTTGTTTTGGTACAGTTATATATTTAGTTCCGCTCTTTATTTTTATCGAAGGAACCCCATTAGATAAAACGTTTTCTAGTGTAATATTGTTCTCTTTTTTGGAATCAAGAATAGAGGTTTGTGCTGCTTCACCATTTGGAATATAACCTTCATCTTCAATTAATTCATCCCCCATAGCGGCTGCTCTTGCCAGTTCATCTACTTGCTCATTGTATTCTATTCCACTGTGGGCTTTTACTTTGATAAAGTTAACGTCTAGTTTCTTATATAGTGGGTATATTTTCTTCCATATATCAGCATTGGCGACTGGTTCATTTTTCTGTTTTTTCCATCCTTTTTTAACCCAGCCATCTAACCAATGTTTGGTAAATGCTTGAATTATAAAGTTAGAATCCGAATATATATTGACCTCACCTTTACCATGTTTTTCAGCATATTTGAGAGCCATATACATTGCCTTCATTTCCATTCTAGAATTTGTTGTTAGTACAAAACCTTTGGAGTATTCTTCTATTCTACCATCTGGCAATATAACGACTATGCCCCAACCACCTGCACCGGGATTATTAAGACAAGATCCATCAGTATAAATATTTATTTCGTTTTTCATATAGTTGCAATTTAAAATAAAAAAGCCCCGTATGAAATACGAGGCTTGAAAATTAATTACTAATTTTTACTATTTATTACTCTTTACCAGTAATAGGAGTTTTAATTAGTACTTGTACTGTTCTGTTATAGAATCTACCTTCAGGAGTATTATTATCGTATAGTGGCTCATCTTCACCAACTCCACTCATTTCTAAGTCAGCATACTTTCCTTTTGATTCTTTGTTGATACCATTATAAACAGTCTTTGCTCTATTAACTGATAGCTTAGCATTAGTTTCATAAAGCCCTACAACGTCAGTGTGACCAATAACTTCTACTACTGATTCTGGTCTTACTCTATTGTAAACATAATCTTTCATGATTCTGTCATTAAGGGGTCCAGCATCATAGCTATTGAACTTAAATAGGATTAAGCTGTAGTTTTCGTACATTGTATCAGCACCTTGTTCAACAATTTTTTGTTCAGAAGATACTTGCATTACTGGTACTGTAACTGGCTCTGAAATACACTCTTTACCTGCTTTAGATATTACTACTAATCTAGCAGTGAATGATTCTTCATCTTTAGGGTATTTACCAGCAGCTGATTTCCAATCCCACTCATAAAGTGATTCAGTTCTTCCAACTTCAGTTAGAGTTTTCCAATCACCATTTCCTTTTTGAATTTCGATTCTTCTTTTAGCTACGATTGATTCGTCAATTCCATTTTCCATTTCCCATTTCATTTTTACTGGTTGAGGGAATGTTTTAGGATCTTTCTCGAATACTGGTTTTGTTACTTCCCAATTATCACAAAGTATTTCAACTCGTCTGTTTTCAGCAAGACCCATTGAATCTTTTGGATTTGATTTGATTTCAGGGAAGTTTCTATATTCTACTTTCATTCTGTCAGCGCTAATACCCCATACTTTATTCAAGTAGTTGAATACAGTTTCTGCTCTAGATTTAGAAAGTTCAGTATTTCCTTTTTCACCTGTATTAGTGTTGTCATTACAACCTACCAAAGTGATTTTAGTATCAGGATTTTTAGTTAATCTAAAACCATAAATATTTAATACATGGTAATATTTATCTATAGTACCACCCGGTATAGTCGTATCAGAAAAACTAGCTTTGAATGCATTATTCGGACCATCAAATTGGATATATCTATCTGGTAAAGTAGAAGACCCTATATCAAAAAATACATAGTTTAATAGTGGGTATAAATCCCAGCTAAGTACTTCTTCCATAACTAGCCCATTGAAACTAGCTAAATCAGGATTACTTGCAGAACTTTTCTTTATATAATCAGCCATATCTACATTAGCTTTTAGAACTGGTCTATTACCTAAAGTGATATCCACATTGTATTCTAGTGCTATAGCTCCTTCTTCGCCAGCTTTATTAGTAACTTCTGGCTTTTCGATTTTTTGAACTACAGTTCTTTTACCGTAGCTAGGGTGTTCAGCAGTAATCTCTAGATTAATATACTTATGGTTATCTTTAGGATCACCATACCAATCATTAGTGATAATCTTCTCGAAAGTTTGATGTCCATCATTTAGTTCATCAGAATATAATTCACCAGTAATTGGGTTTCTGATTGAGATTCTAGCTGGTATAAATTCACCAGTACACTCATCTCTAACTGTTCCCGCTAAGCTGACAGCCTTGAAGAAAGAAGGTACAAATGCCATATAAATATCTAAACTTCCCTGAGCGCCTCTCAAATCTTCTCTATTAGAAGAGAAATAGATAATATCACCAGAAGCCGGCAATGTTATAAACTGTTCATCATTTTCTGTATTAATAGGTGTACCTATGTTTTCTGGTTTTGACCAAGAATCTGTACCTGGGTCATATCTAGTTACATAGAAATCTTGTCCACCGTAGTTTGGCTCGTGTCCATCAGAAGCGAAAAATAGAGTCACTCCGTCTGCTGCGATAAATGGTGATACGTCTCTTCCAGAAGTATTAATTGCAGTTAAGTTCTTTGATGCTCCCCACTCTTCTAAATCGAAGTCATAGTCAGAATACCAAATATCAAAATTCTTTTCTTCTGGTTCACCGTCAGAGTTAGGGCCTTCTCTTGTAGATACATAATAAACTCTACTTTGGTCAGGTGTAATTGTTGGTTGAGAATCAAAACTCTTAGAGTTTACATTTCTTCCTAAGTTTACTGGACGACCCCATTGGTCACCTTGAATAGATGTTTTGTATATATCACAACTACCAAGACCATCTGGTCTGTTACAAGCAGTAAAATATAAAGACTGTCTATCTGCAGCTACAGATGCAGCACCTTCATTTAGGATAGTGTTAACACCATTAAGTCCCATATTATTAGAAGGGTCTAGATTATAAGGTTGATTGAAAACTGTATCCATACGATCTGCTTTTTTAGCAACCCAAAAATCATGTGACAAATCATCGTCATCTGTCTTTATACTTCCAGGCTTGTTTGATACGTAGAACAATGTTTTACCATCAGCAGAAATAGTAGGGGCATAATCCACACCGGGGTGGTTTATAATAGGTCCTAGATTAATAATCCTAATCTCTTTGTTAGCTAAGATTCCTCCCTCTGAGTCATCTTGAGCTGTAGCATCTATTATTGCTCCATACATATATAATGATGTACTACCCACACTCTTTGAAGTCAAATTCATATATGACATTGCAAAAAATATAGCGAATAGCGATATCAGCTTAGTATATTTTCCAAACATACGCTTCCCTTAAAAAATTTATAAAAATTCATTTACTTAGTAATAAGTGTTGAGTAATTCTGACACACTCTGACACTTTTGGAATAATAAATTAATACAAAAGTCTTATTAAAACAAATTATATTATTGTTTTTTGAGTAAAATTGTTTTATTCCTCTACCGAATAAAACTGCATTTAAGAGGGGAATGTTACGAAATGATTAAATTAATATTAAAATCGTAACATTGAATCTGCACTTGTTTGCATCTAATATTACAAATAAGAATTTGGCTATTTCTTTATTATTTAATAATCTATATTGTTTGAATAGTAAATAGTAAAGGGAGTATTCGTTACTTTATAGGTGCATATTAACCCATTATATAGCGGCTGATATTAACAAAATTCCGTAAAAGAATAAATTGAATAAAATTTAAAACTATTATTGAATTTTATAAAAAAATTATGGGGTTATTATTTTTTAGCTGACTTTACTTTTGTCGAATCCAAGTACAAATCCTTGCGCAACTAAATCATTAGCAAAAGCTAATCCATGTTGAATTGATTGGTGATAATCAGATCCAAATGCTTCGGCTGTCTTTTTGATTGCATCATCTAGATTCAGTTCTTCTTCAGTTATAGTCTGTAATGTAAGTGCAAAAAATGATGATAGATTGATAAAACGTACAGCCCCTGTATCAAGTTTTCTAAATATTAATACGAAGTAATGACCTTTTTTATCTAGTAATTCATCTCCTTTGAACTTGTGAACTGGATATTCGAATGCTAATAATTCATGTTCAGGGGTTACTATCAACCTGTCTTTTAGTATATCCCCCTCTTCTTTATATATAGGTATTGGTCTGTCTTCCATTGTGTGAATTTCTATTTCTATCCACTCAAAGTAAAGTAATTCATCTAAATATGGTCTATTGTATTTTTCGCTATACTTATTTTCTACACAGAATTCATAAAACTCAAAAGGCATTTTCCAAACTAAAGGTGTTTGCATCTTGTGATTAGCGTAATAATCATCAATCATAGTAACCCATTCTTGATTTGTAAGGGTTTTTTGTGCTATTGGATAAGCCGTCGCTAATGCGCCCTTGACTATATTATAAGTTAACCTACGATAGTGATGTAATCTGTTTTGTACTGCTCCTTCTATAGTAACTTCTAAACCAGTCTTACAGTAATTAGCTAATTTTGATTGAATATTATGTGTTTCTTCCTTCAGAAGCATATTCGCTTTCCCATACTTTATCTACTATACTTTGTAATCTTGTTAATTCGGCTTGTAGCTCTTTCATTTGTGGGATATTGAAATCACGTTCTAGTAATATAGGAACTGGTGATATTTTCTCTATTGCCCATTCGAATAAATCAAAAACAGGGTCAATTATCGGCTGTCCGTGTGTGTCTATTATAGTATCAGGTGAAACTTGCTCATGTCCTGCCATGTGAATATATTTAACTCGTTCTAATGGTAAATTGTCTATAAATTCTTTTGCGTCGTAATTATGATTAAATGCGTTGACATATACATTATTCACGTCTAATAGTAGATTACATCCTGATTTCTCAACAATTTGAGTTATAAAACTGGCTTCGTCCATCTCGGCTGCTACTGGAGTGTAATATGATACATTTTCTATTGCTAATGGTCTTTCTAGATAGTCTTGCACTATACGGATTCTATCAGCTACGTGATCTATTGCGTCTTGCCTAAATGGTATTGGTAATAAATCATACAGATGTGCATTATCACACTTACTATAGCTTAGGTGCTCAGAGTAAACTTCAGGTTTGAACTCATCGAAGAATTTCTTTAACTCTTTGAGGAACTCAAAATCCAATTCTTCTGGACTCCCAATAGAGAGTGATAGTCCGTGACACATAATAGGATACTTTTCGGCTGCTTCACGAAGTTTTTTACGCCAATATCCTCCCATTTGCATCCAGTTTTCTGGTGCAAACTCTATAAACTTAGGTCTGTCGTCTTCCAGTGCTATTATCTGTTTTGCTATTTCTCTTCGGAATCCAAGCCCAACACCACTAACCATTATATTTCTTCCGTATTTTATTAATAAAAAGGGCTGAAAAATTAATCCAGCCCTTATGTAAATTCTATTTGGTCAATTACTGTTTGCCACAAGCTCCTTCACCACATTTACCTTCGCCACACTTGCCTTCTCCTTCTTTACCTTCTTCACCTTCTTCTTCGCCCTCTTCTCCTTCTTCTTCACTTTCGCCACATTTACCTTCGCCGCATTTACCTTCGCCACATTTGCCTTCTTGCAATTTAGCTTCTGATTCTGACAAAGTACCGATGTAATCAGAAGAAGATTCGCTTAATAGTTCCGATCTTACATCGTTACCACTGCCCATAGCTTCGTAATCGAAGATATTTACTTCTGCGTTCGCTGTTACAGAACCTGCAGCTAATACACCAGCTGCTAATAATGATAGTTTCGCAGATGCTTTTAAATTGTTACTCATAATACTAACTCCTAAAAAAATTGTAAAAAAAATATTAAAAAATCTTGGTTAAATTAGTAGAAATAATTTTAATTATCTACTACTTTTTTATGTTCTATATACATACATTTGTCTTCTATATAATCTATTCCGTTTTCAGCGGCTAACTGCTTCGCTTCGGCATTTCGCAAACCTAATTGTAGCCATATTAGTTTTATATCGCCTTTAGCTTTTTTTCGTTCTACAGCTTCTTGTACTATAGATAGTGCTTCTTCTTCGGGTCTAAATATATTAAGTATATCAATTTCATCTGGAATATCCATCAAATTACTATATACTTTTTGCTTCATTATTGTTTCTGCACTAGGGTTAATAGGTATTATATTATAACCTCTTTTGAGCATATAACCTGGTACAGTATGTGCCGCTTTTGCAATGTTTGTTGACATACCATATACAGCTATATTATTCATTTCTTCTAGTATCTCTTTCATTCTCATGTTGTCATTCCTTATTTATATTTTGATTGTGAATCTAAAATAACTAAATTTTCAATCGTTTAGTAATATAACGTTGCTTATCCGATTTTAGATGTTTTGGATGTGATTATTTTTTAGTTTTGTAATATAAATTGCAAAATTGACTAGCTTTTATTTAATTAACTTACGTATTATAGTACGTTTAAGTTTAATCAACTGATGGACTTTATGATTACTAATGCTTTTGATATTATATACAACAAGGTAAATGGCTGGTGGGAAACATCTGTTAGTATGTTCCCAAATTTTGTAGTTGCTTTGATTGTAATGATTGTGTTTTATATAACTGCAAAATATATAAAACATCTATTAAAGAAATTTTTTCAGAAGTTCTATGGCCAATCAGCAGTAATTAATTTATTTTCTAATATAGTTTATCTGTCTGTACTTACAGCTGGGCTTTTTGTTGCTCTAGATATATTAGATTTAGATAAAACAGTAACCTCTATGCTAGCAGGACTAGGTATTATAGGTCTTGCTCTTGGTTTTGCTTTTCAAGAAATAGCAGCTAACTTTATATCTGGTATAATATTATCAGTCAATAAACCATTTACTATTGGTGATATAGTTGAAGTTGACGGTAATGTGGGGACTGTAGAGTTTGTTTCGCTTAGAACCACGAATATTAGGACTTTCCAAGGTCAGAAAGTTATGATTCCGAATAAGACTATATTTCAAAATGCTATCACTAACTATACGGAAAATGGAAAACGGCGTGTAGATCTAGAAGTAGGTGTATCGTACGGCGATGATTTGGAAAAAGTACAGAAAGTAACACTAGAAGCCATCAATTCACTTGATGATATATTGAAAGATGAAGAAGTACAGTTTTACTTTACTGAATATGGTGATAGTTCAATAAATTTTGTGATTATGTTTTGGACTGAATATAAGAAAAAACATAGCGAATATTTGGAAGCTAAGCACAGAGCTATAATGGCAATCAACAAAGCTTTCAATGCTAATGATATTACAATTCCTTTCCCTATTCGTACTCTTGATTTTGGAATCAAGGGCGGTGAAAAACTATCATCAGTTATAAAAAATACTCCCTTAACCTTGAATAAAGATAAGGGAGAATAATATTATCTATTGACTAACTTCCATTCGTTATCAATATAGAATAGCATCCGTAATTTCCCATGAACAAGATTATTGACTACCGAATCAAAGTTTACATTAATGGAGTTGTTTGATTTATTTACAATGAAACAAATTTGTCCATCTTCTCCGGCAGGAATTGTGACATTTCCAGTTGGTTGTGCATTAAAATAGTAAACTGAGTAACCTGCTGGTGGTGAAGTACTACTTCCTTTCCATATAGAAGCAAAATTCATTGTACCATATTCACCAGAGTTAGAGCCACCAACTTTCAGTGCATGTGTACTTGCATCCGTCGAAACAACCTGTAACCTAGCATCTGGAGCTTGTGTGCCGATACCAACATTTGCAGAACTATCAGCACCGTTTACTCCATCTATAGCTCCTAGCACTACAGTATGGTTTGCGTCCACTTGCGCTAGTGCACCTATAGCAGTTGAATATTTCGCATTCGAGTTATTTATCTTAGCACCAGTACCAATAGCTACGTTATTACTATCTGCTGCGTTATTACCTATAGTTATATTATTACCAATTAATACGTTTTTATTACCATTCATACTCGCAGCAGTGTTATTACCCACTACCACGTTATTGCTTGCAGTAGTAGATGATTTCATAGACTCATATCCAACGACTACGTTGCTAGTACCATTAGATATACTACTACCAGCATCATTTCCAACAAAAACACTCTTGTTCTTGTTATGAAGCACAGTAGTGTCATCGATAGCATAAGAATTGTCAGTATTAATAACACCTTCGGCGTCTAGAGCGATAGCATTACCTGAGCCACTTGTTGCTTTAGCATAAATTGCCGTTGCATCACTTGTTCCGTTAGTTTCTGCAATAACTGTTAACCCTGTGCTACTACCTCCACCAGAACCAACAGCAGAATTGATTCGTGCACCCAAAGCAGCTCCAGTATTTGTAGTATCATAAGCCAAATCAAAAAGTCTTTCCGATTTTAAAGCTGTTTGTTGAGTACTATCTGTACCATAAGTTATGTAACCAGTACCAGCAGTAGAAGTAGTCCAAGTCATATTACCACTACCATCAGTAGTTAGGAATTGACCATTAGTACCGTAACCATCAGGAAGGGTTAGAGTATAGTTCCCACTTAGGGCAGAGACAGATCTAAGAGCAATATAATTTGAATTATCAGTGTCATATAATCTAAGCGGATTTCTTGATTGAATGCTGATACCATCTGCAAATGTTTTTTCTCCTCCTATTGTCTGACTACTAGTACTAATTATTCCTTTCTGAGAAGGTGTAGCATATCGAATATCTAATTGTTGACTTATACCATCTCCCAAGAAAGTACTAGAAATTAAAAACTGACTTAACTTGTTATTAAAAGTATTCCAATCACCTGCAGTTAAGTAACCGTTTGTGGTACTATTAGCAGCATCCATTCTTATTCTATCACTACTAGTTCCATCTCCACGTACTGGTAGAGTAGTGTATATAGTCGAAGAAGAATTATTATTAAATCTAGTCCAATCATTTGCAGTTAAGTACCCTGGATTACTAGCCGTAGCAGAGTCCATTCTTACCTCATTCCCACTTGTACCATTTCCTTGTATAGGGGCTGTAGTTAGCACGTTCATTGCCGAAAGCTTATTATTGAAAGTGTTCCAGTCGGTTGAGCTCAAGTAGCCACTAGTAGTTGAGTTTGCTTGGTCAATCGTTAACCTATCACTTGACTTTCCATTCCCTTTCAAGATACCACCAGTAGTAAACACAGAATCCATTTTACTATAGAATCTGATATAATCAGTCGGGGTTACATAACCTGAGTCTAAAAAACCTGCCTTAGCCAATTGCAGTGGATTACCCGAAGTTCCAGATCCCGAAATTGGCAAAGAAGCTGAAACGCTTGATAATTTATTGCTGAATGTAGTATAGTCCCCCGAGCTCAGATAACCGTTAGTACTTCCGTTAGCTTTTGGCATAGTAATATTATTAGTAATACCATTTCCGGTCAATGGAGCAAATACTTTTATAGAATCTATAGATGTGTTACTATTGAACCTATTCCAATCATTAGCCGAAAGATAACCACCATTAGAAGCTGAAGCGGAGTCCATAGTAAGCGGGTCTCCGGACTCACCACTACCAGTTATTACACTAGCAACGTGAATAGTATCAAGTTTATTATTAAATGTATTCCAATCTGTAGATGAAATATAACCGTCAGTTGTTGTGTTTGCCTGATCAATACCCAATGGACTACCTGATGTTCCTAATCCGTTAAATATAGAAGTAATATGAAGAGAGTCAAATTTACTATTGAATGTATTCCAGTCAGACGAAGTTAAATAGCCATCTGTACTGGCGTTTGCAACAGAAATAGAAATAGCATTAGTAATACCATTCCCTGTCAATGGCGAAGAGACTTTAATTGAATCAATAGAGTTACTATTGAATCTTGCCCAATCATTAGCCGAAAGATAACCACCATTAGAAGCCGAAGCCGAATCAATAGTAAGCGGGTCTCCGGACTCACCACTACCAGTTATTACACTAGCAACGTGAATAGTATCAAGTTTATTATTAAATGTATTCCAATCTGTATAGCCAAGAAATCCATTTGTACCGCTATCAGCTCTACCAATCGTTAATTCATTCCCTACTGTACCATCTCCACTTAAAGGGCCATTTACAGCAACGGTCGAAATCTTACTGTCAAACTCATCATATTTACTTGCTGTAAGGTATCCATCATTACTTGAAGTAACAGAATCCATATTCAGAGGATTGCCTGATGTCCCATCACCCGAAAGTGGCGCATTTACCGAAACAGTAGATGAAGCCATAGTGTTGAATCTATCCCAATCATAAGAAGTTAAATATCCAGAACGAGTAGCATTAGCCGAATCAATAGTCAACGGAGAAGCAACAGTACCATCCCCAGTAATAACGCTAGTGCCGTCAACGGCAACATCGTCTAGCTTGCTATTAAAAGTTTTAAAGTCGGTAGAGTCTAAAAACCCTTGCGTAGAACTAGACGCTTTAGACATTAAAATTGGATTACCAGATGTCCCATCACCCGAAAGTGGCGCATTTACCGAAACAGTAGATGAAGCCATAGTGTTGAATCTATCCCAATCATAAGAAGTTAAATATCCAGAACGAGTAGCATTAGCCGAATCAATTGTCAATGGAGTAGCAACAGTTCCGTCACCAGTTATTACACTATTAACATCAACAGCCACATCGTCTAGTTTACTATTAAATGTGTTCCAATCAGTAGAAGAAAGATAACCGTCTGTTGTTGTGTTTGATTGAGCAATAGTGATATCAGTCGAAGCGCCATCACCAGTTAATGGAGCAGCAGTTCTAACCGTAGATAGTTTGCTATTGAATTCATCATATTTACTTGCTGTAAGGTATCCATCATTACTTGAAGTAACAGAATCCATATTCAGAGGATTGCCTGATGTCCCATCACCCGAAAGTGGAGAGTTAACCGATACTGTAGATGAGGCCATAGTGTTGAATCTATCCCAATCGGAAGAAGTCAAATAACCAGAACGAGTAGCATTAGCCGAATCAATAGTCAATGGAGTAGCAACGGTACCGTCGCCAGTTATTACACTATTACCATCAACAGCTACATCGTCTAGTTTGCTATTAAATGTGTTCCAATCAGTAGAAGATAAATATCCATCAGTTGTTGTGTTCGCTTGAGCAATAGTTATATCCGTCGAAGCGCCATCACCAGTTAAAGGAGCAGCAGTTCTAACAGTAGATAGTTTGCTATTGAACTCATCATATTTACTTGCTGTAAGGTATCCGTCATTACTAGAAGTAACAGAATCCATATTCAGAGGATTACCAGATGTACCATCACCCGAAAGAGGTGAGTTAACCGATACAGTAGATGAAGCCATAGTGTTGAATCTATCCCAATCGTAAGAAGTCAAATATCCAGAACGAGTAGCATTAGCCGAATCAATAGTCAATGGAGTAGCAACAGTACCGTCACCTGTAATAACGCTGTTTCCATCAACAGCTACATCGTCAAGTTTACTATTAAATGTGTTCCAATCAGTAGAAGATAAATATCCATCAGTTGTTGTGTTCGCTTGTGCAATAGTAATGTCCGTCGAAGCGCCATCACCAGTTAAAGGAGCAGCAGTTCTAACCGTAGATAGTTTGCTATCAAATTCATCATATTTACTAGCAGTAAGATATCCGTCATTACTAGAAGTAACAGAATCCATATTCAGAGGATTGCCTGATGTCCCATCACCCGATAGAGGAGCATTTACTGATACAGTAGATGAGGCCATAGTGTTAAATCTATCCCAATCGTATGAAGTCAAATATCCAGAACGAGTAGCATTAGCCGAATCAATAGTCAATGGAGTAGCAACAGTACCGTCACCAGTAATAACGCTGTTTCCATCAACAGCCACATCATCTAGTTTAGAATTGAAAGTCTTAAAGTCAGTCGAGTCTAAAAACCCTTGTGTAGAACTAGACGCTTTAGACATTAAAATTGGATTACCTGACGTACCGTCACCCGATAGCGGAGAGTTAACCGATACAGTAGATGAGGCCATAGTGTTGAATCTATCCCAGTCGTAAGAAGTTAAATAACCAGAACGAGTAGCATTAGCCGAATCAATAGTCAATGGAGTAGCAACAGTTCCGTCGCCTGTAATAACGCTATTACCATCAACAGCCACATCATCTAGTTTACTATTAAATGTGTTCCAATCAGTAGAAGAAAGATATCCATCAGTTGTTGTGTTCGCCTGAGCAATAGTAATGTCCGTCGAAGCGCCATCACCAGTTAAAGGAGCAGCAGTTCTAACCGTAGATAGTTTGCTATTGAATTCATCATATTTACTTGCTGTAAGGTATCCATCATTACTTGAAGTAACGGAATCCATATTCAGAGGATTACCAGATGTACCATCACCCGAAAGAGGTGAGTTAACAGATACAGTAGATGAGGCCATAGTATTGAATCTATCCCAATCGTATGAAGTCAAATAACCAGAACGAGTAGCATTAGCCGAATCAATAGTCAGTGGAGTAGCAACAGTTCCGTCACCTGTAATAACGCTGTTTCCATCAACAGCTACATCATCAAGTTTGCTATTAAACGTGTTCCAATCAGTTGAAGAAAGGAAACCGTCTGTTGTTGTGTTCGCTTGTGCAATTGTAATGTCCGTCGAAGCACCATCACCAGTTAAAGGAGCAGCAGTTCTAACAGTAGATAGTTTGCTATTGAATTCATCATATTTACTAGCAGTAAGATACCCGTCATTGCTAGAAGTAACAGAATCCATATTCAGAGGATTTCCTGATGTACCGTCACCCGATAGTGGAGCAGAAGCTGTTATTGAACCAGAATTATTGAATTTCGTCCAATCAGCTGAACTAAGGTAACCATCTGTAGTGCCATTTGCCTTAGCTAATACTAAAGGGTTAGTTGAAGTACCATCTCCTGTCATAGGTGCATTAACAGCTACAGAAGATAGTTTATTATTAAATGTATTCCAATCTGTTGAAGCAAGAAATCCATTCGTTGTAGCATCAGCTCTTCCTAAAGTTATAGGGGAAGTGTTTGACCCATCACCTACTAGTGGACCATTAACAGAAACTATATCTAATTTATTATTGAATGTATTCCAGTCTGATGACGTTAAATATCCATCAACTGTAGTACTTGCAGATTCAATCTTAATGGGGTTTCCTGACGTCCCATCACCCGACAGGGGAGCGTTAACAGAAACAGTTGAGGCATTGTTGAATTTAACCCAATCTGCAGAAGATAAATAACCGTCAGTTGTAGAGTTTGCTTGAGCTAAAGTCAGGGGACTAGCCGTTGTACCTTGTCCATTTATTGGAGCATTAGAAATAACTACATCCAACTTGTTGTCAAAATTCACCCAATCAGTTGAACTAAGGAACCCATCAGTAGATGAATTCGCTGGAGATAGAGATAATGGATCTATACTAGTACCAGAACCTGAAATAGGAGCATTAACATCTACAGTTGATAATTTACTATCAAAATTATTCCAATCAGATGAGCTCAAATATCCATTTGTTGAACTATTTGCTTGGCTCATATTTAGAGGTGAAGCTAAAGTACCATCGCCTGATAATGGGGTATTACTTACTATTATTCCGAGTTTATTATTGAATTTTGTCCAATCTGCAGAAGATAAAAACCCATTAGTCGTACCATCTGCTTTTCCAAGAGTAATAGGGTCTATGCTACTTCCATCGCCTATTAAAGGAGGATTTACATTAACTGAATTTGGTGAATTGAATTTAGCCCAATCACTTGCAGATAAATATCCATCACTAGTTGCTGAAGCTTTAGCCATTGTTAATGGATTAGTATTAGTACCATCTCCAACTATTGGTAAATCACTATTAATAGATGACAATTTACTATTGAAAGTATTCCAATCAGAAAATGATAAGTACCCGTCTGTAGAATTAGTAGCTTTGTTCATTCTAAGTGGATCAGATGTAGTGCCGTTACCTATAATAACTCCAGTTGAAACTATATTGTCTAATTTACTATTAAATTTCTTCCAATCTTCTGAATCTAAATAACCACTATTGTTACTATTAGCTTTTGCTAATGATAATGGGGCTATTTCAGTTCCATCTCCTAAAATTATAGGGTCGGTGAAAACTTTGTCAAGTTTACTATCAAACATAGTCCAGTCATTCGATGTTAAATAGCCATCAGTATTTGCTGTCGATTTACTAATTGAAAGTGGATTTAAATCTGTGCCATCACCCGTTAGCGGACTGTTTACAGTAAATTCAAAACTACCAACCATATCATCACCAGCAACCCATTGTGTCCCGTCCCATTTTAGGACCTGACCATTTGATGCCCCCTTACTAGAAAGCGTAGGGTTTGGATAATTACCTTCTAAATCACCACCGGCTAATCCACTTGGACTAAAGGATGTAGGCTTGCCTGTTATAGTTTCCCAATTTACATCTGCAATTTCTTCATCAGTTATACTTTTGGGAGCAATATTAACATCTACTTCTGTTCCATTCATATCTATTGTTAGTTGTGCTTTTGATGAGATTATTGTCTCAATGGTACTAACTTTATTACTAATAAGTAACTTGTTTCCACTTTTGCTTACAGTTACTCCATTTTCGCCCTCTAGTTCAACGTCCCCTTCCAATCCGTTAAGAGATAAAACGGCACCAGTTGCATCTTCTGCTAGCCCTTCCGACAAACCAGCATAAAATGAATATGGAACAGAAACCATAGGTATTCTCGGAATCATCTCGGATTCATTTTCTAACTTTATTCCAAGCCAATAATTCTTATCAAACTTTAAATTTATTGGGTTTACATCACCTAGAACTGCATTGAAAACACCATTTTGAATAGTCAATCTTTGTTTTTCATTCCAAAGAATTTGACCATTAGTTTCATCACTATACATCCTAAATTCTATGTTATAGTCGCCATCAGCTAACGGCTTGAGTGATGTGTTAGTGAGTAATCCTTGGTAGGAAATTTTATTAGGTATTTGCCCAGTTAGGGTAGATGATACTAATAGTAATATGCTCGCACATAGCATTGCTATTCGTTTCATAATAAACTCCGGAAGTATATATTGTTTTATTTCTTATTTTAAATCTAAATCTATTTTAATTTGATGATTTTCCAATTTGAGTTTTGTAGTACAGCAATCTCAAATTCATCACCACCACATGCAATTAACTTATCAGAAAAAATTATGCCTGAATTAAAATAAATGCTTTCTTCGAATTCTTTTATTTGAGGGTTATTCGGTATTCCTGTTATTATTCGACCTAAGTTGAACCCGCTATATCCTATTAATGCTATTCTATCGCTATAGTCTAGTATTTTTTGTACTATGAATCCATTACTAAAAGTATAGACTAATTCTTTACTATAACCATTACTTTCAATCAGCTTATAACAACCAGAATAATCAGTGAAATAAATCTCACCATTGATTTCTGCGATATCTGTTATGAATGAACTAATTTCTAAATCAATGCTTTTTAATGTATCAGCATTTACATCGTATTCGTAAAGTAATGGTGAACCTTCTGTGTTAGAACGTAATCCAACAAAAATTATATTATTAATAAGGGAAAGTTTTGAGATTTGAGTAGAGAATGGGGTTGTGATTGTTGTCCAAGTTTCCCCATAGTCGCTACTTTTGATAAATGTGCCTGAGCGACCACCTGCAAAGTATGTACTATCGTTATAAATTAGCACATCTTTTAAAAATGATGAGACACCTGTTGCTTTTTTACTCCAGTTCTCACCATTATTCGAGCTAATGAAAATTGCTCCTGACTCGCCACTAGCTATTACAGTGCCGTTTTGAGATGCTTCGATGTCTAATAGTAATACACTATTATTAAGCACTAATGGGGTCCAATTTTCACCTTCAGTAGACCGAAAGATTTGTCCATTGCTTGCAGAAGCAAATAAGTATGCATCTGAATTAGCAATGGACGAAAAGTAATTATCATCAATACTTGTCTTTACTGGGTCTTCTATACAAGAAGCCAATAAAGCAAAGAGTAATATTACAATAACTCTATAAAGGTATATTGCCATGTTTTTTCGGTGGATTTTTATCCACTTTATTTTTCAGTAAATTGAAAGAATCAATTAGTCTTTGTCTTGTATATTGCGGCTCAAAAATATCATCTATATAGCCGTATGAAGCAGCAATATATGGATTCGCAAATTTCTCATTATATTCTTCTTCAAGCTCGACTATCTTCTCTTCTTTGTTATCGGCTTCTTCTACTTGCTTCTTGAATATGATTTCAATTGCACCTTTTGCTCCCATTACCGCTATCTCAGCAGTTGGCCAAGCAAAGTTGAAATCACCTCTTATATGTTTACTACTCATTACGTCATACGCACCACCGTAGGCCTTTCTAGTAATAACGGTGATTTTAGGTACGGTAGCTTCACAATAAGCATATAGTAATTTTGCTCCATTAGAAATTATACCTCCCCATTCTTGTTCTCTACCTGGCATAAACCCAGGTACATCTTCGAAAGTAAGTAAAGGGATATTAAAAGCATCACAGAATCTGATAAATCTAGCAGCTTTTCGTGAAGCTTCATTGTCAAGAACCCCTGCTAATACCATAGGCTGATTGGCAATAACTCCTATTGACATTCCACCTAAATGAATAAATCCAACTACTATATTTTCTGCATAGTCCTGATGAACCTCTAAGAATTCACCATCATCAGCAACTTCTTTTATTACATTTTTTATATCATAAGGTTGGTTTGGGTTAGCAGGTACTATATAGTTTAGATCTGGACTTTCTCTATCAATTGGGTCAGCCGTCTCTTTAAATGGAGCTGATTCGGCGTTATTACTAGGTATAAACTCTAATAGGTTTTTAACTATTTCTATTGCTTCTAAATCATTTTCAGCTACGAAATGTGCAACCCCACTTTTGGTACTGTGTATAGAAGCTCCACCCAAATCCTCAGGTGTTAAATCTTCGTGTGTTACCGTTTTTACTACCTTAGGGCCGGTTACAAACATATAAGAAGTATCTTTGACCATAATTACAAAGTCTGTTATTGCAGGAGAGTAAACGGCTCCACCAGCACAAGGCCCCATAATAATTGATATTTGTGGAATAACCCCTGAAGCAATTGTGTTTTGCAAGAAAATATCAGCGTATGCCCCTAGAGATATAACCCCCTCTTGTACACGAGCTCCACCAGAGTCATTTAGCCCAATAACTGGCATCCCGTTTTTCAATGCCATTTCCATTATTTTTACAATCTTTCGACCGTGTTGTTCCGCTAATGAACCACCTAAAACAGTGAAATCTTGGGAGAAAGTGAAAACGCTTTTATTATTAACATTACCATAACCAGTAACTACTCCGTCACCAAGGACTACAGTTTTATCTAATCCGAATGATTTAGAGTGGTGATGAGCTAACATATCCATTTCAGTAAAACTGCCTTTATCTAGTAATAAATCTAGTCTTTCTCTAGCAGTAAGCTTACCTCTTTTGTGTTGGGCTTCTATTCTATCTTTACCTCCACCTTGTTGGGCTTCGTCTTTTTTCTTTTTGAGCAGCTCAATCTTCCTTTCGATTTCTCTGTTATTTTCCATAATATAATCAATTTAGTTAGTAAATATTTCTTTAAATTAATAAATTAATGAATAATTATAAAATAGTAATACTTATATGGGATATAAATATTTATTATTTTTGTACTCATTAAGAACTAAAATAAAAAGAACCATGTTAATATTTATCTTTTGTTTATTATTATCAACTACTTCTATTTTTGCTCAGGATATAAATAGCGATGTAGAATCTCTAAATAGAGATGAATTATATAATAGAATGAGTGGCGATCCTGCACTTACTAATACTAAAAATTACATAATAAAAAAGTATGAAACTTTAGGGTTAGAAGAGATAACTGATGGCTATACCGATGAATTTGAAGTGGAAAGTGGTCTTAGTTTTGGAGATAATAGTGTCTCTTTTGGTGTGATTGTACCTCGTAGAGGAATACCGATGGACAGAATAAAACCTAGTGTCCAAAACTGGGACTTCCAGAAAGATTGGTTGCCACTTGGATTTACATCTGATGGAAATATTACAGAAGCAGAGATTGCTTTTGTTGGCTATGGAATAACAGCTCCAGGATATGATGACTATTCGGGTATGGACGTTAAAGACAAAGTAGTGATAATACTAACCGATTCGCCAGAGGGAGAAAAATCTGAAAAGTTTGATGTTTTTAGTAGTTACGAATATAAAGTGAAAAACGCGCAAAAAAATGGTGCTGTTGGAGCACTTTTCATTAAAGCAATGGGTGATTCTGCTAATGTGTTTGAGCCAGTAATAGTTGACAAATTTAACTCTGGTATAGTTGCTTTACAAGCTAATAGAGGGTCATTGGAAAGATATTTCCCTAAAAAGCAAGCCCTAATAGATCAAGAAAAATCGATTAGAGAAACTAAGACTCCGAAAAGTTTTATATTACCAAATGTTAAGACGGACATTAGATTGCAATCTGAAACTAAGGCAGTTAAATACACTAATGTATATGGAATATTAGAAGGTGAGGACGAAAACAGAAATGTGATAATAGCTTTTCCTTATGATGAGGTTTTATCTGACAAAAAAATTGATGAGTATATAAAGAAACAAAATAAGTTTTATTATGAATCAGGAAATAATATTTCAGGTATAGCTGCTGCTATGGAATTAGCAAGAAGATTCAAAGAAAACCCAGCTCCTGTTAATATTGTTTTTGTCGCACTAAGTGGGGATGAGCCAAATTTTGAGGGTTCTAATAAAATGGTCGAAGAACTCGATGAAAGAGTAGCTAACTCATCGGCAATTTTTTACTTGGACAATACTGAAAAAGTACATAAAAAACACTTGATAATAAATTCGAATGACCCACTTATAGTAGAAAACTTCAGAAATGTTGAGTCTTTCAAATCATTGAACGCCGAAGCAAAAGAATTGGATACAAGAGATACAAACCCTATACTTAGTAAAAACAAGAAATATGTTAGAGTTTGGAATAAACTACGAAGTTATCCTCCTGCAAAAAGAGAGTGGACAGATAGTGATTTCGAAGATTTAAATGAATACATTAACTTGCTAGAGCAAACTATCAGAAATTTGACTCAGGACTAATGAATAAACATACATTTGCATTGCAAGTTAAAAATGGATTAGTTGTAAAAGGTGATATTTATCATTCTTATACAACTTCCCAACCAGTTATGATTATATCTCACGGTTTCAAGGCCTACCGAGAATGGGGGTTCTTCCCTTTTATGGCCGAAAAATATGCTGAGTCAGGAGTTATAGTTGTCAATATTGATTTCTCTCAGAACGGCATTGTTGATGCTGAAAAAGGAATATTCGATGCAGATATATTTAGAACTGTAACAGTTAGTCAAGAGATCTGTGACTTGAATGCAGTTATCGATAATCTGAATTCTATTTTAGAAAAAAACTCTATCAAAGGATGGAATGGAGAAGTATTTCTACTTGGACACTCACTAGGAGGAGCAGTTTCAATTATTACAGCATCACAAAGAAATGACATTAGTAAAGTTGTTACTTGGGGATCTATTGGTGATATAGATAGGAATACCCAAAGACAAAAAGATGAGTGGCGATCAAAGGGAGTAATGGAATTTGAAAATAGAATTACCGGCCAAATGTTATATTTAAATGTAGAATATCTAGAAGATAAACTCAGAAACAAAGAGAACTACGATTTAGAAAAATGTATTTCCGAATTAGATATTCCTACATTAATAGTCCACGGTGACAAGGATTTTACTGTTAGTACTAAAGAAGCTAAGATGTTAGATAATGCAGCAAAAAATTCTGAACTTTGTATAATAAATAAAGCTAATCATACTTTTAATTGCCGTCATCCGTTTACAGGAACTAATGATATATTAGATCAAGCTATTAACTCAACTATAGAATTTTTGAAAAAATAATGCGTATAATCAGCACAATAATACTACTTCTCTTCTTTACATCATGTGAACTATTCGTAATTGGGAATAATAGACCTCCGAAAGAAGTCATTGATATAACTCAAGAGTCAGCTGTTGGTGGAGCATTACTATTCACTACTGAGTTACAGCTAGATAATGTAGCAGGTGCAGCTCAGTTATTAGCAGATAATGAATCCAGATTTAGTGCAAACAGACAACAAGAACAGTACTACAATCTTGCTAGATTGACTAGAATACTTAATGAAAGAAAAGTCACTAGAATAATAACAGATACTATAACATTAGATTTACATAACGTTAAACTCGAATTTGACTATGTGAAGGAATTTGCTTTCTCTATGCGACAACTAGATTCAATTTGGTATGTAATGGATTTTAGCCAAATAAAGTAATCAAGATTGTTTTTTGATAGACAAAAATAAATATAACCATCCTACTATAAATAGAATACCACCTATTGGAGTAATTGCTCCGAAAACACCTATATTAGTAATGGACAAAATATAAAGTGACCCCGAGAAAACAATAATACCAAGGCTAAACAATATAGCGGCTTTCTTAATATTACTAACACTATATTTATCGAATAAAACTCCTGATATTAATATAGCTATAGAGTGGAATAACTGATAAAGTACTCCTGTCTTAAATGTATCAAATCTATCGTTCTCAGTTAGAATATCAGATAGTCCATGTGCACCAAAAGCACCTATAATTACTGTGAGCAAAGAAAAAATAATACCTGTCTTTAAAATAGTTTCTTTAGAAATTGTAGATTTTATCATATTTTTGGTTCGATATTTGATTAAATTATACTAAGTTAAGAGAATACTAACGTATTATTAACGTATAATACACTTAAATAACATAAATTTGCATATAAAAATTAAATAAAAGTTGAATATTATGACTAACGATTTATTCCCAAGAAAAACCAAGATACTATGTACTATAGGCCCAGCTGCTACAGGTACAGAAAATCTAACACGACTAATATATGCTGGTATGGATGCTGCGAGATTAAATTTTTCTCATGGTAGTCACGAAATACATAAAAAGACTATAAAACATATACGAGCTGCATCTGATATAGCAGGACGAAATATTCCTATTCTTATGGATTTACAAGGTCCAAAAATTAGAATTGGTAATGTAAAGGAAGGTGGTGTAGAGTTAATAGATAAACAAGAGTTTACTATTACTACAAAGTCAATCAAAGAAGGTACAGATAAAATTGTTAGTACCGATTATACTGACCTCAAAAATGAAGCCATGCCTGGTCATACTATTTTGCTAGATGATGGATACATAAGTTTGAAGGTTCTTGATGTAAAAGGGCCTGAGATCAAAACTCAGGTGATAAAAGGGGGAATTTTAAAAAGTAAAAAGGGTATAGTTGTACCTGGTGCAACTAGTAATGCTCCTTCATTAAGCGAAAAAGACTTAGAAGATTTAAAATTTGGATTGGATAATGGGGTAGATGCTGTAGCTCTATCATTTGTTCGTTCAAGAGAAGATATAGTAGAATTAAAAACAGCTATGAAAATCTTTAAAAGAGAAGTACCAATAATTGCGAAGATTGAAAGAGTAGAAGCCTACGAAAATATAGACGAGATTATCCAAGAAGCTACTGGTATAATGGTAGCAAGGGGTGATTTGGGATTAGAAATGGCTGCCGAAAGAGTACCACTAATACAAAAAGAAATCATCAACAGATGTAACTATTATGGAAAACCTGTTATTACCGCTACTCAAATGCTTGAATCAATGATTGAGAACCCTCGTCCAACTAGAGCAGAAGCTAGTGATGTAGCCAATGCAGTTATGGATGGTTCTGATTGTCTAATGCTTAGTGCGGAATCAAGTGTAGGTAAGTATCCGTACGAAGCGGTTGGATATATGTCTAGAATTATTAAAAACATTGAAGAAAAATATCCTTTTGGTAGTGAGAAATATAAATCTAGCTTCAACGATGGAGATATTTCTGATGCCTTAGGTCACGCGGCTACAATGATAGCTGATCAGATTAATGCTGCCGCTATTGTATCATTAACTAGTTCAGCTTATACTGCTAAAAATGTTGCAAATTATAGACCTAGAGTTCCAATAATCGCATTTACCGATATCGAATCAGTTGCTCGTAGATTATCATTTATCTGGGGTGTTATACCTAAGTTTGTTGATAAACCTATAAAGTCTGAAGACGTTATTGTCACATTCAGAGAGCAATTACTTGAAGAGTTCGATTTTATCAAAGAAGGGGACTATGTTGTATATGTAGCTGGATTATCTAAAGATAAACCAAACTATCAGAATATGATAAGAGTATTCAAATTTTAGATAAGTGTTAATCTGAGAAAATTTAAAAATTATTAAACTTTGATAAAGAATTCATCTTTTACAGGTGTTTCTTTTTTCAATTGTTTTATGGAATCTTTATCTAAGCATTCGTTGATTTTCTGAATTAATAGTTTTTCTTCGAATGGCTTTGCTATAAAACCAGCAGCGCCCAATTGGTAAGTTGATTTTATTTTTTCTTTCGTTATAAGTGCCGATAGTATAACTACTTTTGTATCCTTTGTTATTGACATGTGCTTTATTAGATAAAGTAGTGAATCACCATCAATATTAGGTAAGCTTAAATCGAGAAGAACAAGTAGAGGCTTTTCTTTTATAATTAATTCCAAACCTTCATGTGGAGTTGCCGCTTCTAGTACTGTAAAGCCATATTTCTCAAGCATATTACGAGCTAATTTGATTATCCACTTATCATCGTCTATAATAACTATAGAATTATTAATATTTTTCATATTTCCTACTATTTCGGTATCACTTTTGCTGTATAATTAGTCTTATAGTAACGTATAACTGAGCAATGTAAACAAAATTGTACTTACAATCGTTTACATAATAATATAAAAATCATGAATTTCAAAAGAATTATTTGAAGAAGAAGAAAGACATAGAGGAAGTAAAAGCTGAGGCACAAAAGAAACCGTCACGGATTAGAAAGTGGATTGTGCGTCTTGTTTTGTTTTTACTTTTATTTATTGTCTTTACTGTTTCGGGCGTATTTGTTGCACTCCAATTCAAATCATTCCGAACAGTGATATTAGATTTTGCCGAAGGTGAAATAAATAAGAGTCTCAATGCAAAAATCAATGTAGATGATTTTACCCTTACTAGTATGAAATCTGCTGACTTGTATGGGGCTACGCTTGTTTTGAACGAGAAAGATACTATAGCTATTATCCCAGAGATTAACGCCAAAGTCAATCTTGATGCAATTCTAAATGGTAAAATATTTATAAATGATTTGGTTTTACATAAACCTATTATCAATATGCTGAGGAATAAAGACGGTATTTGGAATGTTTCACAAATACCTAAAGTCTCAACTGATACAACTGCTCCACCAGATACAAAAATACTGTTTAGTCGATTAAAGCTAATTGATGCTGATTTCAGAATGTATGATCCATTTGCTGAAGTAAAAGATTCGACAGGATTTAATACAAGTAATCTTCATTTAGAAAATCTAAATCTAAGCGGTTCACTATTTATTAGACCTACTAAAAAGCAACTGAAAGCAAGTTTGGACAATCTTTCTTTCTACGAATCAGTAATGAAAAAGAAGCTAACTCCTACGAACTTGGAATTTGTCATTGACAGTAATTTTGTTAGTATCACTGATTTGGAATATAATTCGAACGGTACGAAGCTTAATCTTGACGCTAAGATAACGGGTATAGATATTTTTGGTGGAATAAAAGATGGAGATTTTGAAAAATCTGAAATTAACCTAGATGCAGATGCATACAATATGAATATTCCTGAGTTAATGACATTACTGAATGCCCCAGTAGATTTCAGAGGAACTCATGATATGAGATTGAAGGCAGACGGTAATATGGATGATATCAATATTCAAGAATTTCGATTAAAACTAACTAACTCTATTGTAAAGATTAATGGAAATATTAAAAATGTAACAAATCCAGATAAAATCTATTTCAACTTAAATGCAAATAACTCTCATGTCGCTTATAATGATGCAGTAAAGTTTCTGAATATGAAGAATAACAATATGCCAGACTTTATATTTGCAAATTTCAATCGATTGAATATGACTGGAAGACCAAATAATCTAAAATTTGATTTAGATGCAAACTCTGGTGTTGGGAGTTTAGTTGGTGAGCTAGTAGTTCAAAACAACAAAACTATTGATGTTAAGTATAACGGTAAAGTCAATGCAATAAATGCTAATAAACTATACCCAAATACGATTACTACAAATATTAATGGTACACTTAATACAGAGATGTTAGGTATTACAGGTGATAACCCAATTATCAATCTTACATTTGATGGAGGGGCAAATACTATTGACAAATACAATATGTCAAGATTGAAAATTAATATGGAATCGGAGAATTTTAATCTTGTAAGGTTAGATACTCTCTATGCCGAATTTGGTACTTCTACTATGGGTTACTCGATAGGTGTACCCGAAAAAAGTTACATACAAGGTCACGGGTTGCTTGATATTAGCGATAAAGATAAAGCTCTTTATAATATGAATGTTGATTTCAATGCTATTAATCTAAAACAATTATTAGAAAATAAAAAAATGCCTAGTTACCTGTCTGGAAGTTCTAAGCTACAAGGAAAAGGAGTTAAGCTAAATGATATTACAGGTGAATTTAATACAGATGTGAGAGATATTGTATTCGAAGATAGAGCCTTTTTCCCTTTTGGTTTCAACTTAAAAGTTGACAAATTTAGCGATGAAGATAGAAAGATTGAATTTGATTCTGATTTTGGTAGTATAGTTTTACAAGGAAACTATAATTTTGAGAATACCTTGACTTCACTTCAAAACCAAAGTTCATCACTGTATAATTTTATAGCACAAGAAGTAAACAAACTAATTCCTAGTGATCAAGAACTCGTTAATAAACTAGAGTTAATGGATGTAGAAAGGATAGGCTCATTTGACCCAATTGATGCCAATTTGAAGATTAATGTTTCAGATTTTTCTTTCTTGACTGCCTTTATGGATAGTACGAACTTACGTATGAATACTGAATTAAACTTTCATATTTATGCAAAGGACGATGAGAGCTCACTTTATATCAATAATTTGAATATCGAAGATTTATATTATAGCTCAGGAAATCAAGTGGTTACTTCGCGTGGATTATCTGCTGAAGGTGGTCTTTATATGAACCTAGAAGATTCGTCAGCAGTCTTTTCTGATTTCAATTTGAAAGCTAAAGCCAAAGAGAAAATCTCAATAAATGAAAACACATTAAATTTCCCAGCTATAAATCTAGAATACAATGGTAAAGAGTTTAAATTCACAGGTCAAACAGATTTCAATAATCAAATTGACATAGCTTTTGACGGAAATACCACTATTATACCAGGTGGTATTCACCTGGGGTTTTCTAGATTAGATTTATCCTACGAGAATGATTATAACTTATCACTTAGCGAGCCAATTGATGCAAAATTTGTAGATGGTGGTTTTACAATCTATTCAATGGAATTGACCAATCCTAATTCAAAAGAAAGAATCAATTTAGGAGGCGAATATAACGCTGATAACAACCGATTTAGAGATTTTAATTTAACTCTTAATAACTTAGATTTACAAGCTATAAAGTCATTCGTACCTAGACAAAAGCGAAAAGCATTTGACCAATTGAACGGTAAAGTAGATTCAATGAATGTTGTTTTAAATGGCGATGTTGATAATCCTAAAATGAAATTTTTTGTTCGTTCTAATGATATCAGTGTAAATGAACAGATGGTTGGAGATATTAATGGTGATTTGGAATATGAAAACAAACAAATAAAAGGTGATTTAGTAATAAATCATTATTCAGACAAATCAGAAATGCCTGATCTAGTAATAGGTGAAATAAATTCATTCCCAATTGATCTTTCGTTAACTAATGTAGAGAATAGATTCTCATCTACAAAACAAGCAGATATGGAATTTGTAATTGATTCGTTGCCTTTATCTATTATAAGTCCTTTTGTTCCTTCTATTAGTTACTTGAAAGGAATTGGGAAGGGTAAGTTAAAAGTAGGAGGTTACTTGCCTGATGAGCTAAATTTCAATGGTATAGTCAGATTTGATAATACTTCATTTTTAGTTGATGCTACTAATGTGGGTTATAAAGCTAAAGGTGGGTTGATACTCAAAGAAAACAAGGTGTTTTTAGAAGACGTGAAGCTCTATAACTTACCTGATGATCTTAGTGGAGGTGTAGCAGATGTATCTGGAAACATAACTCTTGAAGAAATGAATATATCTGGTTTAGATATAGGTTTCAAAACTAAAAGATTCTTAGTAATGCATGATGAGACACAAAAAGTTAAGAGTGATTTGTTTGGGAGATTAATAATCTCTACTGAACGAGATTCTTTACGTTTCTATGGTAGCTTCGAAAAACCAAATCTAGATGGATATGTGGCTATCGAGTCAGCCGATTTGAAAATGCCTGATGAAGAAGAAGTTCAATTGGTACGTTCTAAGTTTATATATAAGAGAACTGGTGACCTAATTACAGCTACTTACGGTAGAAGTGATAGTGTAAAAGTAAAGAAAACAAAGAGAGCTCAAGAAGTATCTGAAAGCTTATTTGATTTACTAAATATGGATTTGGATGTCGAGTTCAGAGGACGTACTTTGATTGATATGCAGATCAATCAGTTTCTAAGTACAAGTGTTATAGTAGGTACACCTATTAACTTGCGTAATATAAGGTATGTAAAAAATAGGAATACTAAAGAGGCTAAACTCTATGGTAGAATAGTACTAAAAGAAGGAAGTAAATTATCTTTCTTTAAGACTTTTGATATAGAGGGAGATATAAATTTTCCTACTGGGAATATATCTAATCCGTCATTGGATTTGACTGCAACTTATGAAGGGACAACTGTAGAATATAAAAAGTATAGAGTTGAGATATTCGTAACTGGAACAAAAGAGAAACCAGATTTGCGTTTCGAATATGAAATAGCTGGTGAAACAGGTGTTGGCGATGAGGAAAAGAAACTTTCAGATATTATTGGTTTATTGTTAACTGGGCGCCTTCCTGATTCTGGAAATGGAAATGGAAGTGGGCAAGAAATTAATCTCCAAAGTACAATTGCTTCTGATATAATAACACGTCAGATTGCACAGGAGTTAGGTAAACTCGGTCTAAGTGCACAGATAGATTTTGATGAGAATTTTGAAGATGCACGTGTGAAAATTGGCGGTGATATAGTTGGTGGAGCAAGATGGTCATTTGGTGGAAATGTAAATGATATTAGTGGTTCGAGACTTGAAGTCGAAATACCACTTGACGACTTTTTCAATCTTACTGAGGAAGATTGGCTTAATATCTTGTTAAACTTTACTTATGTTAACTCGCCCGAAACTGTAAAAACTGATGAAAATCAGATTCATTGGGAAGGAAAATTGAAGTTTGGTGGTAGCTGGTAATCTGTTATTATACTTTTTCTGCAACTCGTAACTTTGCACTTCTTGCTCTTTTGTTGAGCTCAATTTCTTTTTTATTTGGGACTATAGGAGTCTTAGTGATAGTCTTTAATATAGGGTCTATAGCTACGTAATTGCCATAGTATTTTTCTTCTTTTGTAACAGAAGGCCTTCTCTTTATGGAATATTTTTTGAATATATCTTTTACAATTCTGTCTTCTAGTGAATGGTATGACATCACAACAATCCTTCCACCACTATCCAATTTAGGTACGATTTCAGTTAATGTATTTTTAAGTACATCTAATTCAGTATTAACGTGTATTCTTATTGCTTGGAATATTCTGGATAATGATTTGAATAGGAATCTTTCGGGTACTATTTCGGCTATTAATGCCTTCAAATCAGTAGTAGTACTAAGAGAAGAAGCACGACGATTCTCTACGATTCGTCGTGCTATCTTTTTCGAATATGACTCTTCACCATATTCCTCAAAAACTTGGACAAGTTCTTCCTCACTTGCAGTATGCAAGAATTCTTTTGCAGTTTCTCCCTCAGTCCCGAATCTCATATCGAGTTCGGAGTCGAACCGGTAGCTTATCCCCCGACTGCTACCGTCTAACTGATGCGAAGAAACACCTAAGTCAAGCAAAAGACCAGATACTTTTCCATCGTTCTCCTTTATGCTGCATGCCTCATCGAAACTTGCGTTTCTAAGTTGTAACATGCCATTTTCTATCTGTGTAGAAAATCTTTTCTCGCAGTGTGCTATTGCATCTGGGTCTTTATCGAATGAAATTAGTTTGCCGCCTGGCTCTAATTTCTCCAATATTGCCGCAGTATGCCCTCCACCGCCTAATGTACCGTCTATGTACAAACCTTTTGGATCTACAATCAGGAAGTGCAAACACTCCTTTAGTAATACCGGGTCATGGTAATCGTATTCACGTTCTTTAGCCATAACCTTTTAATCTTCTTTTTTAGTCATTACAAATTTTGCAACATCTTCATAGCTTTCGCCGAAGTTATTGATGCTTTCTTCGAATGTTTCTGGGTTCCAAAACTCTATTTTGTCAACCATTCCCATTATCAATACTTTCTTGTCAATCCCTGCGAATTCTATTAATCGCTTGGGTAAACTTATTCTATTTTGCGAATCTAAACTGACTTCATCGCTCCACATCAATAGTACTCTTAGAAAATATCTGTTCTTTTCGTCATATTGATTAAGTGATTGCAACTGTGTTTGGTATTTTTTCCACTCATCCATAGGATAAGCAACTACACAATTATCAGTACCACGAGTAACTACAAATGTCTCATTAGATTCATTCGAGAGCATTTTTCGCATCTTCGCAGGTATATTCACTCGACCCTTCGAGTCTATAGAATATGTTTCCTGACCTTGAAAAAATGACATCTATTACACCTGTATTATACTCTTATAGGAAAAATGACACACTTTCTACCACTTTTACCCACTTTGGTACATGCAATTAACCAAATATAATTTGATTTACAAAAAAATATTTATTAATATTTACAAAATAGTTTTGTGAGTATTGATAATAGTGTGGTTGATAAAGTTAAATAATTGTGAGTGAAAGTGGGAGATTTACTTTAATCCTATTTAGTAGAATATATTAATGATTCGGATTGCTCTTTGTAGTCAACAATTCTTATCAATTTTGTATTAAAGTGGTGGATTGTGGGTGGATATGAAAAAAGCCGAAACTAATTTATTAATTTCGGCTTTTGTTTACTTTCTATTTATGTGAAGTTTATAGTTTACCGTGCTGTGGCTTAGGTCTGCCTTCAGCTTGCTCATCCCATTTGAAATATTCGAAAACCGCATGGCCACCATCAATACGGATAGTTTCACCGTTCAAGAATAAAAGGTCTGGGTTACAAAGAGCTAATACAAGAGCAGCAACATCTTCTTCAGTAGTAACTCTTTCGAAAGGATTTTGCTCTTTAGCTAGATCTATCATACTAGGGAAACCCGGTATTTTAGAAGCAGCAGGAGTATTAGTTACCCCAGCAAAAATGCTGTTTGATGATATTCCGTGAGGAGCTAACTCGATAGCTAATTGTCTGATATAAGCTTCTAGTGCAGCTTTTGCAGCCGATACTGCTCCGTAGTTTAGCATGGCTTTCTTAGAGCCTACACTTGTAAAAGCAAGGATTCTTGAGTTATGACTAAATAGTTTCGCACCAAATACATCTTGTGTCCAATAAACCAAACTATTTGCCATGACATCCATAGTCATTTCTAATTGTTTTTTTGTTAACTGAGATTCTTCAAACTCTGATACCAAATACTTAAGTGTACCAAAAGCAAGGGAGTGAACTAATAATTTTAGTTCGTGCCCTTCCACTATCTCAGCGTTTGCTTTAATTGCCTCTACTACAGCGGCTCTGTTCTTATCATCAGCAGCATTAGTATTGAAAAAATGTACGTCAACCCCAAGTGCCAATAATTCATCTCTGAATTCTTCAGCTTTTACTCTATTTTGACCCAAATCCATGTGTACACCATAGATATTGTACCCATTTTCTGCTAATTTTCTTGCAGTTGCTTTACCAAATCCACTTGAAGCACCTAGTATTAAAGCATAAGGTTTTTTTGCGCTCATTATTTACCTTCTAAAAAAGTATTTATTTTGTTCATTTTAAGATTTATAAGTTAATAAAATTTTTTTTCAATTCTATGTACCTTATCTTTGGAAATCGAAAATTCAAAAAGAATCTTATAAAAAATGAAAAATATCACTCCTCCAACCCCATATAATCCCAAATTAGAGAAAGATGTTTTCGAAGCATTTATGGAATTAGTGCGAATACTCCGTAAAGAATGTCCCTGGGATAAAAAGCAAACTAATAAATCAATAGCTCATTTGACTATCGAAGAATCCTATGAGATAATGGATGCTATAGAAAACAATGATGATAAGGAATTAACAAAAGAGTTGGGTGACGTATTATTACATGTTTTACTCCATAGCGTAATTGCTGAACAAAGAGGGGCTTTTGGAATTACTGATGTTATTAATGCTGTTCACGAGAAAATGGTACATAGACATCCACATGTTTTTAGTGATACCAAAGTCAATTCTGAAGATGATGTAGTTAGGAATTGGGAGTTGTTAAAAAAGAGTGAGGGTAAAAAGTCTGCACTAGATGGAATTCCAAAAGGGTTACCTGCACTACTAAAAGCCGAGCGAATGCAACACAAAGCAGCGAAAGTCGGATTCGATTGGGATGATAAAAGTGATGTATGGAATAAAGTTTTCGAAGAGATTGATGAACTTAAAGAGATGGTAGATGCCGGTGACAAAGAAAGAATGACAGAAGAGTTCGGTGATGTTATATTCTCATTAGTGAATGCAGCTAGACACGAAAAGATTGTGGCAGAAGAAGCACTACACTTCACTAACAATAAGTTTATTTTCAGATTCCAGTATATTGAAAAAAGAGCTGCAGAACTAGGAAAGTCAATGAATGATATGTCTTTAGCTGAAATGGATGAACTTTGGGACGAAGCTAAGAAAATATAATTTAAATAGTTAATTTCGAAATAGTAAAACAACTAACTTTGATAGATATGAAAAAAAATATAGTACTTATATTTATAATACTAGCAGTTTCTACATTGAATTTATTCTCACAAACAGCTGAGAAGAACATAGAGAATGAATTTTTAAAATACATTAATCATCTAATTGACCAAGAATTTACAGAGTCTGTTGAATATCTTTATCCTGAACTATTTGATTTTGTATCAAAGGAGCAGATGATTTCGACAATGGAAGAGACTTTTAACAATCCAGAAATTGAGATTAGTCTTAATAAGCCCAATATTATCAAGATTGGGGAAGTAAGACATATAGATAGTGTATATTTTTGTAAGTTAAATTACTCGCATAAAATGTATATGAAGTTTGATGATAGTAATGATACTACGATCACTCAACAAGATATAAAGTTAAGGAATAACCTAACTCTAGCTGGTTTGGAAAGTACTTTTGGTAAAGAAAATGTAAGTTATGACGCTAACAATAGTTCTTTTGATATACTTTCTATAAAAGATAGTTATGCCAAATCTTATAACGGTATGACAGATTGGAAATTCATCGATATAGAAAAAGATAACATAATGCTTCTTAATTTATTATTACCTCCTAAAATAGTTGAAGAGTTACAAGCAGAAGAATAACTATATTTCACTTGCAAATTGCATTAGTATATTAAGATCTACGTGATCCATAATAACTATCTTCCACCATTTGTTATTACCATCATGAGTTTCTGGTACTAATCCGTATTTATGAGCTAACTCTTTAGTTATTTGGTCTGAGAAAATAGTAACTATATTCATGTCCTTTTCTCGGAAGTACTTTATATTTTTTTTGTCTAATTCAGCACAGAGTCTATCCGTTCTGTATATAAGTGTTTGCATTTTTTCGAGCCAACCATACGGCCCATAAGCCATAAGAATCATCCAAACTGCTATAGCATTAGCTCCAGAACGTGATCCAATTAGAGTCAAATCCATGCCCGAAACATACTGTGCTTCTTTGGTTAACACATATTCAATTAGTCCTTTTCTAGATAGGAATACACCAGTGCCGTAAGGTGCTTGGAGCATCTTGTGAGCGTCTATTGTGATTGAGCTTACTTCCGGGTTTGCGAATGAAAGTGCTTTGTCGTTAGAAGTAACGGGATAGATGAATCCACCATAAGCACCATCTATGTGGAGTTTGTACTCCACACCTGCTGCTTTAAGAGCATCGATATAGATTTGCGGATTATCAACTGAACCGAACATAGTAGTAGCCATATTAGCTACTACTATGAAGTATTTTTTCCCTTCACTTTTTGCTTGTTCTACACTCTTAGCAACGGCATCAGGAGTTATTTCTCGAGTGTATTCAATGACTGGAACAGAATACTTACTTATGTTAAGCAGATTAGATGCTTTGGGTATAGAGTAATGAGTATCTTCCGAACAAAGTAAGGCAATCTCAGAATGCTTAGCATTCTTTTCTTGTATATAATAATTGCGATATATCCAGCAGGCCTGTATATTGGCTTCCGTTCCACCCGATGCTATGTAGCCGTCTTGTTCGTCTTCTCCACCCCCTAATAAATCTTCAGCTAAAATCTTAATTGCTTCTCGCTCAATATCATGTGTACCAATGAAAAACTCTTCAGACTCACCCAAAGTATGACAGCCGATGTGGTTCGGATTCTGAACTAAAGTGTTCATAAATGGAGCATCTTCTAGAAACGGGGCTTGGCTAAAGAAAACTTTACTATCCAAATGTGAAGCTGGTATGCCTATACTTAGGTCATTTTCAAAATCTACATTTTTATCTAAAGCTGCGAAAACAGTTTCTTTTATCTGTTTTGCGGTAAGTTTTTTCCAGTATTTCATTTTAATATTTTCGTTTTAATCTAATTAAGAATTACAAAAATAAGACAAAATTATCTTAAAACTAAATCTAATTCCAGATTATATCACCAAACCTAATTTGTGTTTGATTTGTCTTTGGGTCTGTTGATTCTATGAATAGTCTATATACTAGATTTCTATGTAATGTCTGGCTTTGGAATGGTATTTTCAACTTAAAATCTCCAAACGGCTTAAGCTCATCAATCAAATTAAGCGATACCGTTGTGTCATTCAGTGCTAACCATATCTTGTAGTTTCCTTCTATTGCCGATGCAACCCAAAGAGTAAGAGTATCAGTAGCTGGCAGAGGATAAACTGCATAAATACAAAAATGATTTTCGCCAAAACTTGGTATTTTATAACATTCGGGTTGCCAATCATTATCTACTTCTTTGGTTTTACTACCATTTTCATCGTATTCATTCACTCCCGAGTATTGAGATATAGGAGTGTTAGAGTCAACAATTTTGTCATCGCTACAGGATAAAATCATTATTAAAAGAATTATAAGAGTAATATATTTTATATATTTCATATCTTGATTTCTATGATTTATAGAATTAAAATTACATAATTAATGTCTAAAATAAAACAAGAAGAATTGTATAATGTGAGGGAAGCGACACAAGAAGACGTAGTTGCATTAACCAACTATTGGTCGAATCTCAGTTTTGATGATGCTTTTAAATTGGGGATTGATTTCGATAAAATACCTCCAACAAACGAAATTATAGATTTTATAGACCAACAGATTTCGCTACCACTAAACGATAGAAATACTTACATTCTGATTTGGGAAGTGGATGGAATTGCCATAGGGCATTGTAATATAACCCCAATAGTAGTTGGCGAATATGCTAATATACATTCGCATATATGGGACAAGAAACACATAGCCAAAGGAATAGGGGAGAGACTTATCAGAATGTCACTACCAATCTTCTTCGAGAAATATAATCTAGAGAAAATCTATGGAGTTTTCTATGCACTCAATCCCGCACCTGAGAAATTATGTATAAAACTCGGCTTTAGCTTTGTGGAGGAATATCCAACAATTCCAGGGGAGTGGTCATTCTATCAAAATGTAAAAAAATATGTATTAGATATAAATGATTTATAACATCAAAAATGATTTTCCATTAATTTTTTTATATTGAATCCCAATAATTACCAAAAAACAGACAATAAATGAAAAAATCTTTGTTAATACTAGCTGCAATTCTATTTACACTTTTCTCAACTCAAGCGAATGCTCAAGAAATATACTCAAAAGCTTATGGTGAAAAGACTAATCCAGCACTACTGTTTATGCACGGTGGACCGGGTTACAACTCAGTTTCTTTTGAGTTATCTACAGCTCAATTGTTAGCTGAAAAGGGATTTTATGTTATAGTGTATGACCAACGTGGTGGTGGAAGGAGTAAGGAACTTAATGATTCTAAATACACTCTCGATGAAGCCTTCAGTGATATTAATAATGTCATGAAAAAGCACGGTGTACAGAAAACTAGTATTATGGGACATAGTTGGGGAGGCACACTAGGGTTGCACTATGCTATGAAATATCCCAACAAAGTTGAAAAATTTATAATGGTTGATTCACCGCTCTCTTATCAAGAGTCTTTCAAAGTGATAATCAAAAGATGTAAGGAGAAATATACGGCGGAGAAATCTCCGAACTTGCAGTATATACTTATGCTAGAGAAAATGGACACAACTTCCCTAGAATACAGCTCTTATTGCTTTATGAATGCTATGCAATGTGGACTTTACTCACCTAAGAACCAAAGCCCCGAATCACAGAAGCTTTACCAAGAATTATCAAAGTTACCCGAAGCTAAGTATATGTCAGATATGACTCGTGAACCTGTTATGGGTTTTTATACTAATGAGAAATATACACTGATGAATATGACTCCGATGATAGAGAATTTAGCTAGTAAAGGGAAAATATACGGTATTTATGGAGCAGAAGATGGTTTGTTTGATGAAGCTCAATTCGAGAAATTCAAAAAATTAATGGGGGAAGATAATTTTTCAAAAATTGAAAATGCTTCGCATAGTGTTTTTATAGACCAAAGAGAGCAATTCGTTGATTTGATTAGCTGGTATATGAGCAACGAATAACTATTTTAGTAGTTTTATATTCTTAGTTAGATTGATAACGGTAAATATAGAAACAAGCACAAAATTTAATCCTAGACTTCCTAAGTTGTCAAACATTAGCAATGGCTTTCCTTCTATCAGATTGAAAGCTATATCTATCCCATAATAAGTACAGAAAATTAGAAACATAAACACGACAGAGTTGAAAGTCAGGTATATACCTGATACCAGATGCTCTTGACTATAGTACTTCTCGTTTTCCTTACGAAAAAGTCTTACCATACTTATAATGATAATAAGCGTAGCAGTTTTAGTGATGAGCTCACGCATACTAGATGAGTTAGACTCATTGAATAGAAAGTTGAATAGAATCTCGACTAAGTAAAAAATAATACTTGCTGGTACTATCATTATAGCCAAATACTTGAATAAGTACTTTATTTCTATTTTAGTCATTATCGATTAGACCGAGTTTTGATTAGCTCATTAGCGTAATTCGCGTCGTGCCAACTGATTATGCTATCTACTTCGAACGCATTACTCAACCACAATTCTAATATGGTCTCCATATCTTTATGAAGCTCGTTGGTATCTTCCATGTCTATACGAAGTAATTTATCATCTGGAATTGAAACTACGAACTGGACTTTTTGACCTTGTTTCATAACAGAAACAACACCTAGCGGTTTAACATCTATCATCGTTTGCATAGATAATTCGGACGCTATAAGAAAACCATAGAGCAATTCGCCTTTGTCTTCACCCTCAGAGTGAGTAGAGGGAAAGAATCCAAAATTTGCTGGGAAAGGTAAGAAACTGATACTTTCATAAACACCATCAGTAGTTTTGACTTTGAATCCGTTAGATTCATTATCGTATTGGAATTTCTCTACTGAACCAGCCGAGTTCATCACTATAAAATGTGGCTTGCCTTCCTTAGAATAAGTTTGGAGATCATCAAAACTCTTCTTTTCTTGACAAGCCATCATTAGAGTGAAAATAGCTATTAATAAAACTATTTTTTTCATTTATATTATGCCTTTAAGATGCCAATCATTTCAACTTCAAAAATCAAATCTTCACCAGCAAGTGGTGGGTTAGCATCAAAAGTAACAGTATCTTCTGCAACAGCTACAACTTCTACTGGTATTGGTTGTCCACCTTGCTCTTGGTTAGAGAAAGATACTTGCATACCAACTTGGAACTCATCGCTATTGTCTAGTTTGTCTTTTGCTATTTCAACTATGTAGTCAGGATTTTTAGGGCCGTAAGCTTTGTCGACTGGTATCTCGATAGACTTCGATTCGCCTTCTTTCATACCAAGTAGTCCGTCATTGAATCCTTCAATTACCATTCCTGAACCTAATTGAAATTCCAATGGCTCTCTTCCTTCCGAAGAATCGAAGATATCGCCACTTTTTAATTTTCCTGTGTAATGTACTTTGATAGTATCGCCATTTTCAGATATTTTCATCTGCAACCTTATGTATTTTATGTATAATAATGAACCTTCAGCAAGTATAGCGTTATATTATTCGCACTTGCATCGAGTAAGAACTTACAAAACTAAAATAATTTATTGTAAGAACAATATTTAGCTCTGAAGACGAGCAAAAGAAGCTATGATTTTATAGGTATTCAGAATGGTGGATTAAATGGATTAAAGTATTAAACCAATTATCAGATTATAGAAAATACTAATAAGTATCTAAAAAGCAATAAACTTTACATTGTAAGTCTTCACAATATATTATATTAGACCAACTGTTAATTACAAATTATCAATATTTGGAGTGTGGGGTATGGATAACCAATCGATAAAAGTACCTGCTTGGTATTGGGTTGCGGCTATAATCTTTCTTTTGTGGAATCTAATGGGAATTGGCTCATTTTTAAGCCATACTTTAATGAAAGAAGAAATGATTCAGACATTGTCAGTCGCTGAGCAAGAGCTATATAGCAACTATCCAGCTTGGGTGTTTTTTGCATTTGCTATAGCAGTGTTCGATGGTACACTCGGTTGCATCGGCTTATTACTTAAGAAGAAGTGGGCTCGGTCTATGTTCATAGTTTCACTTATCGGTATTATACCTCAGATGACTTATGTTATCTTCATTGCTAATACAGCAGAAGTATATGGTCCAAGTGGATTGATAATGCCTGTTATGATAGTAGCAGTTGGGTTTTTTCTAGTTTGGTACTCTAGCAATTGTATCAAAAAAGGTTGGTTGAGATAAGTTCTACTACGGAACTTCTATAACCTCGTCTTTAAGATAAATTTTATAATTTCCTTCGCTGTCGAATGCGGTGAGGGAGATGTAGTATTTACCAGTGAAGTTATATCTGTGAATAGGGTTTTTCTCATTTGAGTAAGTGCCATCTCCGAAATTCCATATATAACGGACTGCTATATCTGGTGAAAGATTAGTGCACTCTACTATACTATCATCTCCATCTTGGCTTACAGTATATTCAAAATTTGATTTAAGGACTCCTTTCGCCACTACTTCTTTTGAAGTTTGATGCACTTTCCCATACTCATTAGTAACCGTTAATATTACGAAATACTTACCGCTACTAGCAAATTGGTGAACTGGATTTCTTTCATTTGAAGTAGTACCATCACCGAAATCCCATTTCCAACTTTTGATTGGCCCTTCGGATAAATCCCCGAATTCGATTTTGTTGTCATCTACCAATTTGTAATCGAACTCGGCTTCTACTGTGTTGAAATCATACTTCCATTTGTGCTTGTATATATAACTGTAATCACCTATTGTTAATAAATTGCCGTCATTCAGCTCACCCAACATTTCACCCAGATAAGGTGCATTGTCAATCTCATCTAGCAAAATTTTATACGATGGATAGTGGAAAGCGAATACTCTCTTATCGCCATCAGCTTGCTTGATTATCAAAGCAATAATATTCTTATCCTCGAAGTGATATTTCGCTATTGCCTTATCTTCAACGTCGAGGAAGTAGGATTTTGGAACGGTTTTATTTCGGAAGTTGAAGACCATAATCGAATCTCTAATAATTATAGTCGAAAGAGAGTCGTTGAGTATTTCCTTGAACCAACTTTTCATGTTTTCTGGTGCTGTGTATTTAGCAATTAGCTGAAAAGTATCATTTTTGAGTTCAAAAAAATCATGTGAATCCGCTCCATCCCTATACTCATAAGATCCCTCGTAGACATTTGGATTAGTCGTCAAAAAGATATTGTTTGGTTTATTAACATTCAAATTTTGTAACAATATCCCATGAGGACTTTTGAAGACATAATTTGACTCAATATCTACAAACACTGACCCGATTCTCGGAGAAAGACTCGGCCCTTCATTCATGAAATAGTCAAAATACAATAAGTACTGGTCTTTATTTATACTGTATACTCCAAACATAGGAGAAGGTTTGTTGTATAAATTTTGGTCATAGGCACTTGTATAGCTATATACAGAATCAACTATTCCATCTTTTAATGAAGTCATTTTAAAATGTAAATAACTATCAAAACTAAAATCAACCATTATAATTTTGTCAATATCATCTGAAGCAATATCCCAACTTCCTTTATTATCCCAATTATATTTATCGCCTTTTACATAGTTCATACTTATTTTTTTATATATACTACCGTCTAACTTATTTATATAATACCCTGTATGAACGTTTTTATAAAAATACTGATTATCGTATTCGCGTAGAGTACCACCCACTGCCATTTTAACGTTACAAATAGAATATCCATCTTCATTAGTCCATACTGTGCTGATATCTTCTATCACAATTGAGTCTAATACACTCGCTGCTTGAACAATAAGTGGGAATAAAATAAATATAAAAATAAGTTTAGCCTTCATTTAGTTTACCATTATTTTATGGTTGTAGATTTCATTTTTGTACTTATATGATAAGTAGTAAATACCTTGTTTGAACTCAAGATAGTTATTTGAACTTCGATTAATGTTCTGCTTCTGCCCAATATAATTATAGATTCCTAAGAGTTCGACCTCATCATCTATCCAAAGCGCATCATTATACTGCTTTATCAAATTGTTTGTCTCTACTTGTATTGATGACACTGGCTCGTATATACTCATCTTATATATTCGAGAGTTGTTTGAAGCTATATAAATAACTCTACCATACGGGTTATTAATTTGATTTACTAGCCCTATATTCAAATCGTAAGTATCAATTCTTTTTCCATCGTACACCTTTGGGTCCCTCCTTACTCTTTCTAAATTACCATTCCTTGTTACAATATGAATTGTATCATTAAAATCTAATATTCCAGCTACAACATCATTTGTAATGCGATAATGTGGGGCAAAATCTAGCATAAAACGACGTTGACGAGTAAGAACTGAACCATTATTGTGCTTGGCTGTTATAATTAAAGAATCATTAACATTAAAAAGTATTAAAGAGTCCGTATTGTTTTCTCTTGAATAACTATTATATTCAACATTTACATGATTAATGTCAAATCTAATTATATCTTTGGTTCGATATATGTATCCTGGCATAAAAGACTCATAATATGTTGTACCTCTGTATTCATTAGTGAATTCATACATACCCCCACCAAAATAATAAGAATCTTGATGTTCAATAAATGTAGAAACATAAACCGCTGCTCTTGTATTAATAGCCAGCCAATCCTTATCAGGACTAAACTTATGATATAACCATCGAGTTTCTGCAAGGGCAACATAGTCTTGATAGTTTCTAGCTGCTACTTTGATTAATGTGCTATCAGTATCCACACTCTCGTCCAGCCAAGTTTCTCCGTAGTCCATAGTTCTATAGACCATTCCTTTTTCACCAACTAATAGTATAGTGTGTGGGTCTTTGGAGTAGAGTTGATTGACTTTTAGATCAGACTCGAAGGCAATTTTCCAAGATGTACCATCATCGGTGGATTTGTATATAGTATTATCAGAGCGAGCTAATATAGTGAAGTTTGAGACTACAATGTCTTCGATATTCAACGAGTCATAGGGCAAAGTGATAACCTCTAAATCATATTCCATTGAGAATAGATTTAGAGAGGTGAAAATTAATATGAGTAATAAAGTTTTTATCTAGTTCACCAGTATTTTAGAAGTTAAATAGTTGTTTTTATAAAAATAACTTATAAAATATATTCCTTTTTTCAGAATAATTCTGTTTTCTGATTGATAATTCAACAATTGGTTTTGACCAAGGTAATTAAAAACTCGAATGTTTTCTACTTCATCATCTATCCATAGCGCATCATTGTATTGCTTTATTAAATTGTTTGTCTCTACTTGTATAGAAGAAACTGGCTCGTATATATTTATATTGTAAATTCGAGAGTTGTTTGAAGCTATATATATCACTTTACCGTAAGGGTTTTTGATTTGATTTACTAGGTCTATATTTAAATCGTAAACATCTATTCTTTTTCCATCGTAACTTAGTGACTCTTTTAACACCCTTTCTAAATTTCCTGTCCGTGATACAATGTACATAGTGTCATTAAAGCCAATAATTCCTGAAATGACATCTTTTTCTATCCCGTAATGACGACCGTAATCTAAAAAGAAATATCGCTCTTTGGAAACTACAGAGTTGTTCTCATTTAATGCGACTATAATAAGAGAATCTTTTACGCTAAAAAATCTAACTGAATCTAAAATGAATTTGTTCGGATAATTATCTTTTTCGCTCTTCATACTAATTATATCGAATTTATATAAACCATTCTCATTATATTTATAGCCAGGTGTTGTAGATTCATAATAAGTAACCCCTCTATCTTTGGTAGTTGTACCAAAAGTACCCCCAGCATAATAGTACAAATTATCAACTGCAACTAAAGTCGAAATATAAACAGCCGCTTGAGAATTAAACGCAAGCCATTCCTTGTCAGGACTATATTTATGAAATAACAATCGGGATTCGGCAAGTGCAACATAGTCTTCATAGTTTCTAGCTGCTACTTTGATTAATGTGCTATCAGTATCCACTCTCTCATCTAACCAAGTCTCTCCGTAGTCCATAGTTCTATAGACCATTCCTTTTTCACCAACTAATAGTATAGTGTGTGGGTCTTTGGAGTAGAGTTGATTGACTTTTAGATCAGACTCGAAGGCAATTTTCCAAGATGTACCATCATCGGTGGATTTGTATATAGTATTATCAGAGCGAGCTAATATAGTGAAGTTTGAGACTACAATGTCTTCGATATTCAACGAGTCATAGGGCAAAGTGATAACCTCTAAATCATATTCCATTGAGAATAGATTTAGAGAGGTGAAAATTAATATGAGTAATAAAGTTTTTATCTAGTTCACCAGTATTTTAGAAGTTAAATAGTTGTTTTTATAAAAATAACTTATAAAATATATTCCTTTTTTCAGAATAATTCTGTTTTCTGATTGATAATTCAACAATTGGTTTTGACCAAGGTAATTAAAAACTCGAATGTTTTCTACTTCATCATCTATCCAGAGTAATTCATTGTATTGCTTTATCAAATTGTTTGTCTCTACTTGTATTGATGACACTGGCTCGTATATACTCATCTTGTAAATTCGAGAGTTGTTTGAAGCTATATATATCACTTTACCATATGGGTTTTTGATTTGATTAACGTGATCAATATTCAAATCGTAAATTTCTTTATTTAAACCATCTTCAGGAATATTCTCTTTCTGAATTACTTCTAACATACCTTTTCTAGAAAAGATGAATAAAGAGTCTGAATAAGCTAATAACCCGATTGCAACATCATTCTTAAGTTTGTATAAATCGTAATAATTCTCATAACCAAATTCAAAATCTTCTTTATATGTTACATAACAATCATCAAAATCAGTTATTGAGTAGTAAAGAGTATCATTCCAATTAAATATTTTTAGTGAATCTGCTTTACGTTTTCGAGGATGATCTATCCCACCTAAATCATGACCAATCTCCAATCTACCAAAACCGGTAAAATAGAAAGTATAAACTTTTAAAGAAAATTCATAATACTGCTCACCACGATATTCAAATGTACGAGAAGAACTTCCGCCTCCAAAGTTATATCTGCCGTTTCCAAATGCAAGAGTTGATAAATAAACAGGGCTTTCATAATATAGGGTTTGCCATGCTGAGTCTAAGTCCCTTTTATAAAAAAACCATTGGTGACCAGAGACTGCAAAATAATTACTATAATCTTTTGCTGCAATCATATTGATGTCATATTTATCTTCCACACTCTCATCTAGCCAAGTTTCTCCGTAGTCCATAGTTCTATAGACCATTCCTTTTTCACCAACTAATAGTATAGTATGTGGGTCTTTGGAGTAGAGTTGGTTGATTTTTAGTTCCGACTCGAAAGCGATTTTCCAATTCTCACCATCGTCAGTAGATTTGTATATAGTATTACCAGAGCGAGCTAATATAGTAAAGTTTGAAACTACTATATCCTCGATATTCAACGAGTCATAGGGCAAAGTGATAACCTCTAAATCGTATTCCATTGAGAATAGATTTAGAGTAGAAATAAATATTATTGCAAAAATGTATTTCTTCATACTTATATAGACACATGAACGGCAAAAACGTCTCACAAGTTACAAAGTTTTATTGATAATTATAAACACTAGGTGTTATTGAGACAGCTTGTAATCCCTAAATCCTGTTTTTCTTTCCTTATTCCAAAATAATCTCGTAATTTGATAGTTCTTTTGTTTGCAATGAATTAAAATCGTACAAAGTAATGAATATTAGTTTCTATAATCTGGGCTGCAAAGTTAATCTTGCCGATATTTCTCGAATAGCAAAGCAATTCGAGGAGTTAGGCCATACCGTTGTAGATTTCGAAGAGAAATCGGACATAGTGCTTGTGAATACTTGCACTGTAACTCATAGAGCAGATGCCGATTGCAGAAAGATTGTACGACGTGCACTTCGCCGTTCACCAAATGCTTTCGTGGGTGTTTTGGGGTGCTATGCGCAATTACAACCAGAACAGCTGGCTAAGATAGAGGGCGTAGATGCAGTCATTGGTACGAAACATAAATTTGAAATTCCGAATTTAATAGAAAACTTTAACAAGAATGCTAAAACAGAGATTTTTGTCTCTGATTTGGATGATGCTCCTTTCCACACATCTGCGGTGTCTGATAATTCTGGTCGTACTCGTGCGGTGCTGAAAATACAAGATGGTTGCGATTATCATTGCTCATTTTGTACTATTCCGCTTGCTCGCGGTCATAGCCGTAGTATGCCTTATGACCAGATAGAAAAAGAAATGGAAGGGCTAATAAATGATGGCTATCGCGAAGTAGTATTGTCGGGAATTAACCTCGGTGATTACAAGACTGATGATGGTATGAAATTCGTAGATGCACTTAAGTTGATTGATGAAAAATCTGGTGATATGCGTATTCGTATCTCATCTATAGAGCCGAATCTATTAACAGAAGAAGTGCTGGAAGTAGTTGCTAACTCGAAGAATATAGTTCCGCATTTTCATATCCCGTTACAATCAGGTTCACAAGAACTTTTGCGTAAGATGAAACGCCGCTACAAGGCGACTTATTATCACGATTTGGTATTACGTATTAAAGAAGTGATGCCTCATTGTTGTATTGGTGTTGACGTTATTGTGGGTTTTCCAGGTGAGACTGATGAGCTAGCACAAGAAACTTATGACTTTCTTAATGGATTACCTATTACTTATCTCCATGTTTTCACTTATTCGGAAAGAGAGAATACTAAGGCTATAAACTACGACGGAGTAGTGCCGCACGATGTTCGCAAAGAGAGAACTCATCAACTTCGTGATCTATCGGATAAGAAGAGATTAGAGTTTGACGAATCTCAAGTTGGTACTGAAAGAGTAGTTATCCCAGAAATGTACAATGAGCAAAATGGTATGTGGCGCGGATGGACAGAAAATTACGTAAATGTAATATTCCCAGGTCCTGCAGATTTGCCTCAAGTACCTCACAAAATACAAATCAATAATATGATTGAGAGCCGTGTATTTGGTGAGCTAACTGAGCTCCGTACGGAAGTAAAAAGAACACCTACTAAGCGATTCAAACTACCAGTGATAGGGTAGATCTGAACTTTTTGCAGGTCACTATCTTTAGTATAAACCGGATTTCATATATGGAATTCCCCTCTCGAGGGGTGGACTGCGAAGCAGGACGGGGTGGTAGCTACCTTTTGACTAACGTCTAATAGGTTTAATCAAAACTACGTTCGAATTACCTCTCACTTACCTATGTTGATCCACTAGTATTACATTGCCATCAGGGTCAGTAAGTACTAAGTTCGCAGGTCCTTCACTGTTCTCATCTACTTCGTTTACTAATGTAATACCCGAAGATTTGAGCTTTCTTTGAATCTCACGAATATCTTCATAAGTTTCTAGATTCTCTCCTATTGTATCCCAACCTGGGTTAAATGTAAGTATATTTCCTTCGAACATACCTTGGAATAAACCTATCAAAGTAGTCCCATTTTTCATAATCAAGTAGTTCATATCCAGTCCACCACCCATTTGACTGAAACCCAACTTCTCGTAAAAATCTTTTGATACACTCAAATCTTTCACGCTCAAACTAACCGAAAATGCTCCTAAATCCATTTTTTATCTCTTTATATATTTATTGCTTGATAACTAATATATGAAATTAAGCAATTTATAGTTCTTAGACAAAATCAATAATTTGATAATTGTGATTAAATTGTTAACTTGACTAAAATGAAAAGATTAATAAATATATTGTCGCACATTCTAATTGTTTTGATATTAATCCCTGCTTTAGGAATAAATATCAACACACATATTTGTGGGCAAACAAATGATGTATCAAAGTCATTAGTAATACCAGGTTTGCTCAATCCTAAAGAATGTGATAAATGCCATAAAGAAGTGGTAGTTGTTAAGTCTTGTTGCAGTAATGAGGAAAATGAACAACAAGCCAATACCGAAGAAAATAACAAAGAGAAAAATTGCTGTGAGGATATCAGTGAATACAATAGTTATGAATATATTTCAATTCGTGCCACTAATATAACTATAGACTATTCAGAAGTATTTCTACCGTTTGTCAGTTCAAATTTACTTTATGAAATTCAAGAACCGACTAATTATCAACTATATGACGAACTAAGGCGAAGGCCTTACGATGTTGATATACTTACCTTTAATTGTTCATATTTGATTTAGATAATTACTTATTCTATTAAGTAATTATTTATAAATTAATATGAGTTAAGAAATGAAAACACAAATTATCACTATTGTTATTTGTACTGGGTTACTACTATTTGGTTGCAATAGTAATACTACAAGTAGTGATCCAATTAATGAAAAAGTGACACTTTCAGTGACTATGAACCATACTTTCGGTCCAGATAATGTGGATCCAGAAGTATCTGTTCATACCAATTCATCAGGAAATGAGATAAAATTCACAAAGTTACATTATATAATGACTAACTTTGTTTTGGTGGATAGCGAAGGCAATGAGTTAAAAATTGATTCTTCTGCTGCGTATATTAATTTTGCAGAAGGTAGATTAGATTTCGATTTAGAAAGTATACCAGTGGGTGATTACTCTGAAATCAGATTTCTATTAGGTGTAGATTCGCTTACTAATCATCAAAACCCTAATTCCTTTTCGGCTACTAGTCCTTTGAACCCGATAATTAATAATTTGTATTGGGGCTGGATGGATGGATTTATCTTTTGTTCTGTTGAAGGTTATCACTACAAAGAAGGACAAATGAAAGGGGCTTTTGCATATCATATTGGATTAGACGAAAACTTAATGAGAATCAAAATAAGTAAAAATTTCAAAGTTCAGAAGGGTATTCCTTTAATACTTAATTTTGATCTTTCAGCATATTTTGAATCTCCCTATGTGATAGATATAACTGAAAATGCCCCAATAACACACTCTGATAAAGCTGCTGATTTTGGTTTAAGTAGTAAACTAAGTGAAAACTTACTAAAAGCGTTTAGTATAAAGGGAGATTAGACTGATGAATAATAGAATTAAATTTATAATATCTACTTCTATACTATTAGCTATTGCGCTTGTATCTTGTACTGATAATGAGTCCACGAACCCAATCGATGAGTTCGAAACTACACCTTATACTCTAGTTGTACCTAGTAATCTGCCAGCACCTATATTACCTCAAGACAACCCTTTGACTTACGAGGGCATAGCACTAGGTAAAGCACTTTTCTTCGAAAAGATGTTATCGAAAGATGGGACTGTATCTTGTGGAAGTTGCCACAATCAGAGTAATGCATTCACAGATACTGATAAACAATTCTCGGAGGGGATAGAAGGTAAAATAGGGGATAGGAACTCGATGCCTATATTCAATATGTTTTATCATACGAAAGGATTTTTCTGGGATGGTCGTGCAAAATTATTGAGAGACCAATCTTTAGGCCCTATTGAAAATCCTTTGGAAATGGGTGAAACATTGGAAAATGTAGTAAACAAGTTACAATCAGAGTTCGAATATCGTAAGCTTTTTTATAATGCTTTTGGTGACTCAACTGTGTCTCCATTGAAAATGAGTTTGGCGATGGAGCAATTTATGTTGACTTTTGTTTCAGGAAACTCTAAATTTGACAAGGTAGAAAGGGGAGAAGCTCAATACACAGATTCAGAGTTGAGAGGTAAACAACTTTTCTTTACTGAGTTTGAAACAGGTGGTGAGACTCGTGGAGCAGATTGTTTTCACTGTCATGCTACGGCTGATTTCTCTAATCATGAATTCATGAATAATGGACTAGATTCTGAGTCTGAATTCAAAGATTTGGGAAGAGCTCAATTTACCAAAAGACCAACTGATAATGCGAAATTCAAAACACCTTCCCTTAGGAATGTGGCAGTAACCGGACCATATATGCATGATGGGCGTTTCGCAACTTTAGATGAAGTGATCGAACACTATAATAGTGGTATAAAAGAATCTCCCACATTAGATGTGAACATACATGGGATCAAAGACGGTATGAATCTGACAGAACAAGAAAAGCACGATTTATTGGCATTTCTGAATACACTTACTGACGAGTTTTATCTTAATAATGAAGAATACAAAGAAAAATAATCACGAGAAAAAAATGAAAAATATAATTATAGCAACTTTTCTAATGCTTTTTACTAACGTACTTTATTCAAACGAAGTCAAGTTGAATTTTGATTTTAACGTTGCTGGAGAGGAATTCATAATTAACAAGAAGTACACTAATGACGACAATATTAATTATAAAATCACAAGATTAGAATTCTATATGTGTGGTTTCAAATTAGATGATTTGGAATTAGACGATTACTTGTTAGTAAATGGAAATTTTAAGACATATTCACTTGGTGAGTATAGTATTGATAAAGTGAATAATGTCACTATGTCTTTCGGTGTAAAGAAAGAGGATAATATCAATCAAGACCCTAATAAATATGGGGTATTTCATCCTTTGGGACCAAAAGATCCATCTATGCACTGGGGCTGGGCTGCTGGGTATAGATTTTGGGTTGTAGAAGGAGTTGTGGACCATGATAATGATGGAGTATATGACAAATCATTCCAATACCACGTGTTAGGAGATGAAGCTTTTAGAACTATGACGTTAAATATAGGTGCGACTAGTAATAACGGAATACTAGATATTAATCTTGGTTTCGATGTTCAGAAATTACTGTTACCGGTTGATATGACAAAGTTCGTTGCTCATCACGATTTCTACAATAATTCTCAAGAGCTAAGAGATTTTATAAATAACATAACTTCTTCTAGTGTAATTACTAGTAAAACGACCAGCTCTGTCGAATCTATAGAAAATAACATAGAAGTTTATCCGAACCCTGCTGCTGATTACTTAATAATTGGTGAGAAATATCTAAATTCAAACTTTAATATTGTGGCGATTGATGGTACTATACTCCTTTCAGGTACAATTAATAGTAATCATATAAATCTTGAAAATCTGGTTAGTGGAACTTATTTGATTAGAATTAGTGAACTCAATGGCAATATAAAAACAGCCAAATTTGTTAAAAATTAGACTCATATATTGCGTCCTACTACTGCTGTTTCTCTTCTCTTGCTCTGATGAGAAGGTAATAGAACCAGATGTAGAAACTAAAGAATATAGATTCCTAGATAGTATTCCTCGGGAGCTACCAAAAGTAGAATATCCCGAGGATATCTTACCTAATGAAGATAGAATACTACTGGGTAAATTACTATTCGCCGATAAACGTTTGTCAAGGACGAATGAAATATCATGCTCTTCTTGCCACAAATCCGAATTTGCATTTGCTGATAATACTCCTACTACCAAAGGAGTCGATGGACTTGACGGCACCAGAAATAGTATATCATTAATGAATGTGGCCTTCCAGAAGCGATTGCTTCGAGAGGGAGGTGTGCCTTCTCTCGAAATGCAGGTCTTAGTCCCTTTCCAAGAGCATAATGAATTTGACCTAAATATAGTTGCTGCCGCCCAAAAACTCAGTACTGACAGTTTATATCAATCTCTTTCACAAGTAGCTTATGGGAGAGACCTCGATCCATTTGTGATAACCAGAGCTATATCTGCTTTCGAGCGAACGCTATTAGGGGGCAACTCAAAGTTCGATAAATATCTGAATAAAAAAGCAACATTAACTACTGAAGAAGAAAGAGGTATGGTGCTTTTCTTCTCTGATTCTTTGGCTTGTGCTAACTGTCATTCGGGTATATTATTAACATCTCAAGAGTTTGCTAACAACGGATTATACGAGAAATACAATGATAACGGAAGGCAAAGATTAACAGGTCTAGACACTGACAATGGCGTATTCAAAATCCCATCTCTGAGAAACGTAAGTAAGACAGCACCTTATATGCACGACGGGAGTATCGTAACTTTGGAAGCGGTTTTAGAACATTACGCTAGCGGTGGTAAACCCCATAGGAACAAGAGCACAGTAATAAACGGATTTACTCTAACTAATTCTGATAAAAAGGCACTAATTGAATTTTTGAATACTCTTACTGAGAATTGAGAAAAATATTTAGTAATTTTAGTGATGTTTTTGCAGATCATCTGTCTATATAATTAGCAGGTTTACTTTTTTCAATAATATATTCTTTATTAAATAGGGTGGAGTCAAATATGAGATATATTATTTTACTAATTACAATTCAAATTCTTTCATTAAACATCTTCTCTCAAATTGTAAATGAAACTGAAATAAAATCTAAATTAAAAAAGGCGAGTAATAATCAAGCATTTATAGAGAATAAAGGTCAGTGGAATGATGAAGTGCTATACCTTAGCAAAGTAAATGGTGCTAATGTATGGATTACCAAATCAGGTGTTGTCTATGATTATTTTCAAATGGAATTAGTAGAACAAGACACATCCCAAAGCCTACTAGATAAAAAGCTGCAAAGATTCGACCGAAGAAGAGATACCCAACCAAATTATAATATCTGTGGTCACATATTTAAGATGGAACTACAGAACGGAAATCAAGAGCCAACATCAAATGGTGTCGGTAAAAAGGAGACTTATTATAATTACTTTTTGGGGAATGACAAGAGTAAATGGGCATCAAACGTATCTTTATACAATGAGGTAATTGTTGAAGATCTATACGAAGGTATTTCAGCAAGATACTACTATGAAGGGAACTCAATTCGTTACGACTATATAGCCGATGCGGGGGCGGATATATCTCAGATTAGAATGAATTACGACGGGCAGGATGATATAACAGTAAACTCTCTTGGTGAACTATTAATCCAAACAAGCCTTGGCGAAATTAAACACAATAAGATTTATGCTTACCAAGAAATAGATAATCAGAAAATCGAAATCAAATGTAAGTTTAAACAGAATTCAGAAAGCCAATTTAGCTTTGAACTGGGTGAATATAATAAAGATTTCACCTTAGTTATAGACCCCATAGTTTGGTCAACATTTATAGGTGGTAGTGATAATGATATTTCAAATTGTATTGTATTAGATGAGGAAGATAATATTTATATTGCAGGGAGCACAGTAAGTAAAAATTATCCGACATCAAAAGGTGCTTATGATATCTCGTACCAAATAGGAACAGTTAGTGGCTCAACTGATGTATTTGTAAGTAAATTATCTAGTGAAGGAAGTACCCTACTTTACTCAACATACATTGGAGGTGGTGATAACGATAAAGCTTTTGGAATAGCTTTAGATAAATCAAGTAATATTTATATTTCGGGTAATACTAGAAATGATAAAATTTTATATCCTACAACAAAGGGTGCATTTAATGAAACAATTAGCGGAGATTATGATTGCTTTATTAGTAAATTGTCAAGTGATGGTAGTGAACTATTATATTCTACTATTATTGGTGGCAATAAATTTGATGCCCCATGGGGAATCTGTTTAGATAAATCAAATAATGTATATATAACTGGTATTACCAATAGTAATAATTACCCAGTTTCAAATAATGCATATCAAAAAATATATAATGATGGGCTCAATAGTAGTAGATTAGATATATTTATTAGCAAGTTGTCAAGTGATGGCAGCAGGCTATTATTTTCAACTTATTTGGGTAGTGATGGAGACGATTGGTCTTCAGGTATTTGTTTAGATGAATCTAATAATATTTATATTGTTGGCCAAACTTATCAAGAAGGTGTTTCTTCTAATATGAAGAGTTATCCAACAACAAAAAATGCTTATGATAATAACAGATATAACAATTCTAAAAGTGCAGTTATTAGTAAGCTTTCGAGTGATGGTAGTAAGCTACTTTTCTCAACTTATTTAGGTGGTAATGATTGGGACAGTGGAAGTGCAATATGCTTAGATAGCTATAGTAATGTGTATGTTGCTGGAAGGACTTCTTCAATCAATTTCCCAACAACAAAAAATGCTTTTGATGATTCTTATAACCAAAAAAATACTGATGAAGGCAATGACCTTTTCGTTAGTAAATTATCAAGCGATGGAAGTCGCCTCCTATACTCAACATTTATAGGTGGGAATGATGATGAATATATTTCAGGAATTTGTATTGATAATTCAAATAATCTTTACTTAACTGGTACTACATCTTCTTTTGATTTTCCTTTAACAGAAAGTTTAAATGATGAATTAAAAAATGACAACGCTTTATTCGTTAGTAAATTATCAGCAAATGGTAATTCTCTTTTATATTCAGCAATCTTTTTACTGGGGCAAGGGGATTATCCTTCAGCAATAGAATTAGATAACTCAAAGAATGTGTGTTTAACTGGACGTTCAAGTATACCTGATTTCTTAACGACAATTGGTGCTTATGACGATACATATAATGGTTATATAGATTCATTTCTCTTTAAGTTAGATTTGACAATTTCAGGAGTTCATTCAAACCAAAACAGAGATTTTGAATTAGATATCATCTATGAGGGTAGTGATATATTCGCCAAATTTAATTCTAAAACTATCAATAGCGAACTAAGAATTTTCTCTTTAGATGGTGCTTTAATCTCTTCAAAAATAATTGATAATAGTGTAGGAAATAACCGAGTAAACTTAAAAGCAAACGAGTTGAAATCGGGAACTTATATAGTACAAATCATATCAGGTCAAGAAATATACAGTGAAAAATTCGTTGTTGCAAAATAGTATAAAACATCAAAGCCCATCAGTATTTCTACTTCAGGGCTTTGAAGCGATTATGGGTTAGAACTACTACTTACAAATTATAGCTTAACTTTCTCTTTTCTTCTTTTTCCAAGGTGCATCAATTTGCCAGTTGCCTGCCATTATAGATCCATAAGGAAGAATCTCGTCTTCAATTTCACACAAGTTGAACATTTCTATCTGACTTCTAACAGTACTTGCATCTTTATACGCACTTGGTAATTCTGATATGTCAATATGTCCTGAGTAGAATCTAGCATCTATATCTTTCGTTTCATTATCGAAAATCTCTCTTTCAGTTAAATCTGAATTCATAATTTTATGTTTAGTTCTACTAACATTTCTACCGGCACCATGGGGAGCAAAACCAAGATTAGTTTCATTCGTTTTTCCTTTGACTATTAAAATTGGTTGTGCCATATTCAAAGGAATTATCTGCAATCCATTAGTGTCTGGTAAAAACTTAGTATCCACTGGTGTAGAACCTTTTGCGTGATAAAAAAGATCATCTTCTTTGAAAACAAAGTTGTGTTCATTCCAAAAATTATTAACTATAGTTACCCCTAGTTTTTCTGCTGTAAGTTTATGTATTAAACTATGGTTGTATTTAGTCCAATTCCTTATAATCTGTAGCGCATCCCAATAGTTTTTACCTTCATCTGTGTTGAAAGGTATCCAAGCATTATTAGGAAGTGTTTCTATTGAAATTCTTTTCCTGAATTTTTCTGCTACTTTCATCGCATTTTTATACAGAACTGCTCCAACTCCTCTGGATCCATGGTGTGTAACTAGTATTGTATTTCCATTCTTTTTAGATTTTCCTACAAACAGAAAATGATTTCCATCTCCTTGTGTCCCTAGGTGTAGTCTTGACAATAATCTAGTACTATCATTATTTAAAAAATGATTGTTCTCCATTTCCTTTTCCAAGTTTTCTGGTAAGCTATATTGTATGTTTTCATTTGAAAATTTGGGCCCAAAATGTGATACTATTTGAGCATTATCTAATACATCTTTTGGGTCAACTTTACCTAGGTCAGAAACCATTACAGAACAACAAATGTCGGCGCTATGCATACCAGGATGAATAGCATTATGTGCAACTGCAACACCACCTACTGGTATCTCACCAACTCTACCTGTAGGACAAGCATCAGGCATTACAGCTCCAGCAACTATAGTTGGCGTTTTCATTAACTCATCCATTGTCCTATATACTGATGATATATTTATATCTTCTAGCTCATTCATTGAATTAATATTCTTAAAATAAGTGACAGGATTTTCATTCAGTGGAATGTGAGGGGCTGGCTCTATCGATTTCAAATAGGAGATTACTTCACTGTCACTATATTCGTTAGCATTCAAATTTAGTAATGCCTCTTTAAACCATTCACCTGGTTCATATCCCATATTAATTAAGTCAATTCCTGTGTATTTATGTTGTTCCATTTTCGTATTATGTTTTTTTGTTATATCTATTTTTCATCTAGTACAAACTTACGGAGTTACTACGCAATTAAATTACGTAGTAGTTGTTTGCTCGCAATATATTTTAAATCTGCTCGCATTGCTCTGCTATTAGGGGGGTAAAGTTTCTACAAGAAGCAAAAATAATCGTTTGAAGTCTCTAAGTACGCAGCTCCATTGCGGAGTGTAATTAATCTAAAGTAGGTATTTCTAAATGTTCGGGGTATTAACATCAAAGCCCATCAGTATTTCTACGTCAGGGCTTTGAAGCGATTATGGGGTAATCGAATTATTTTACTTTTTACTTAACGCACTTTCTTACGTTACTGTGGCCACCACCATTTATTACATTCTGAATCCCATTTTTCTCTAATATGCCTTTGGCTACGCCGCTTCTTGCCCCACTTTGACAGAAGACAACTACACCTTTCTTACCCTTGAATTTTGACAATTGATTTGGAACAGAGTCTAAAGGAATATTTACAGCTCCCTTTACACTGCCTCCGTTGAACTCTGCTGGGCTCCTAACATCTACTAGATATGCACCTTCTTCTATAGCGCTAATTAACTCTGAGTTATCCTGTTGCCCCATCATGTTTTTTATCATTTGTATCATATTACTTCTCTTATGGTTATTAAATTATTGATATATTTTTGTTTGACATACAAAATCTGTTTTTGGAATATTTGTTTTTCCTATTGCATCGAATCCACCTTCAACTTCTGAGAAGTTTCTATACCCTCTGGCTTGCAATATACTTGCAGCTATCATACTCCTGTAACCACCAGCACAATGCACATAGAAATGTTCTTCTGGATTTACATCCTTTATCCAATTATTAATATATGCTAACGGTTTATTATATGCTTCATCAACGTGCTCGGCCTCGTATTCACTCTCTTTACGGATATCTACTATCTTGCTTTCACCGATTTTTACTTCTTTAGCAAATTGTTCAGGAGTAATTCTATTAACTGTATCTTTTTCTCTGTCTTCCCATGCTTCAAATCCACCTTTCAGGTGTCCCAATACATTATCGAAACCGACTCTACTAAGTCTAGTTATGGATTCTTCTTCTCTACCTTTATCTGTAACTAGTAGTATTGGCTGATTGACATCTACTATCATAGAACCTACCCAAGGAGCAAAATCTCCATCTATTCCTATGTTAATAGATTGAGGTATAAATCCTTTTGAAAAGTCACTAGCATCTCTAGTATCTAAGATTAATGCTCCACTATTCTCAGCAACAGCTTCAAAATCTTCAACAGATAGAGCCGACATTCCTTGGTCTAAAACTATATCAAAATTTTCATAACCTTTCTTATTCATCGCTACATTCATCCCAAAGTATGCAGGAGGCGGAGTTAATCCATCTGTTACTGCTTTGACAAATGCTTCTTTATTTGGTTGATTAAGAGCATAGTTTACTTTCTTTTGATTGCCGAGTGTGTCAACCGTCTCTGTCATCATATTTTTACCACACGCTGAACCAGCTCCGTGTGCCGGATAAACTATTAAGTCATTCGGCAAAGGTAAAATCTTATTGTTTAAACTGTCGTAAAGCATCCCAGCTAACTCATCTTGAGTCATACTAGCTGCTTTTTGTGCTAGGTCAGGTCTTCCTACATCACCTAGGAAAAGTGTATCACCGCTGAATAGTGCTGTTTCTTTCCCATTCTCGTCTATCAAAAGATATGAAGTACTTTCCATAGTATGACCTGGTGTGTGCAATACCTTGATTTTGATATCTCCCAATTCGAATATTTGATCATCTTTAGCTTCTATAGCTTCAAATTCAGGTTTAGCAGTAGGTCCGTAAATAATCGGAGCTCCTGTTTGATTACTTAAATCTAAGTGACCACTAACGAAATCTGCATGGAAATGAGTCTCGAATATGTACTTTAGTTTTACATTATCCTTTTCTAATCTTTCCAAATACGGTTTAGTTTCCCTCAAAGGGTCTATTATAGCCGCCTCTCCTTTTGATGTGATGTAATAAGCACCTTGCGCTAAACATCCTGTGTATATTTGTTCTATGTTCATATAATTAATCTCATTTGTTAATATTCTTATCTAATTATAAATTCCATAAGGAATATAAATACGGCCATCATTATTATAAAATAACCGAATCCTTTTTTCAGTTTTTTACCGTCAACTAATTTACCAATTGAAACGCCGACAAAAATCCCTACTATTGTAATGGACGTAAATATGATCAAAAAATTCCAATCTATGTCCAATGTTAGAGCATCACTTAAGAAAAACCCCAACAATGATTTTAGGGCTATGATAATTAAAGATGTTCCAATTGCCTTTTTAATTTCTAAATTTGCTAGTACTACAAGTGCGGGTATTATTAGAAAACCACCTCCAGCACCTACGAAACCAGTTATACCACCAACTACCAAGCCTTCTGCTATTATCAAAGGATAATTGTATTTCTTATCACCCGTACCTCCTTTTCTTTCCTTGTTGGAAAGCATTGAGTATGCAGCCCATACCATCAGTATAGAGAAAACTCCAAACATCAACATTCGTCTAGTAAATATAAATCCCTCTAGACTAAACATTTCCTCTGGTAATGCAGGTACTACATAATGCCTAATAATCCAGACCCCAACGATAGCAGGTGCGCCGAATACAAAAGCCGTTCTCCAATCTACATTGTCGTTCTTACTTTGCCTTAAACCACCTACAAGGGATGATGCTCCGACTACAAACAATGAATACGAAGTTGCAAAAGTCTCGTTCAATGAAAATAAATATGCTAGTATTGGCACTGCAAGTATAGAGCCACCTCCACCTATCAATCCAAGAGAGGTTCCTATTACTAACGCCATTACGTATCCAAGTATTTCCATTAATTATCTATTTATCATTTGTTAAAACGTTCATATAATAAGGTAAAAAAAACTACAGTAAATCGCAGTTATCCATACAATTGAATATCTTCAATAGTTTTCTGTCTGCTATACTATAGTATACTTGTTTACCATCTTTCGTTGAAACGAGAATCCCATTATCCTTCATTTTGGCTAGATGGTGCGACATCATTGATATCTCACAATCTGTATTGATACTCTCACAAATGGAAGATACTGACAGCGGCTCATGTTTACCCAGTAACTCTAGCACTTCCAATTTTACGGGGTGTGCTATAGTTTTCAAGATTTTTGCTACTTGTTCCAGTCTTTTAGCTTCTATATTTTTTTCAGTATTTTTCATCTTACAAATATACTAACGTTTTAACATATATTCAATTGTAATGTATTGGATATTATTCTTGTTCATCAAACTATAAATAAAAAAAGCTCGTTCATATTTCTATGAACGAGCTTTGTGTGATCCCTAGGGGATTTGAACCCCTGTTGCCGCCGTGAAAGGGCGGAGTCCTAACCACTAGACGAAGGGACCATTTTCGTAAAAAATTCGAATACAAAAATAGGGAGTTTTGTTTAATTTACAAAACAATTATTAAAAAAAGATTGAAATAAATATAAGAAAGCTTATCGGATATTTATTCTCGTTGTTCTAAGTCATTAATTTGGAATAGTATCACAACCATTACTAATTAGAAGAATAAACACTTTAATTAGTAATATCACTAAAAAAGTACGTTTTAATCAATACAAAATTAGAGGAATTTATTACGAATTGTAACTGAATATTGGTTGATTTGTTATATATTTATAAATAGTCTCAAAAACAAAACATTACATATATGAAATTAACCTTACTTATTTCTACAACAATATTATTACTAATATTGAACTCAACTAGCGTTTTATCCCAAGGTTGCTCGGATGCAGGGCTTTGCTCATTTAATATGGTAGAACATGATTCTACGGTGACAGATGAAATGCATTATACGCTTGGATTAAGTAATACTATTGGAATAGGCGATGAATCTGTATTAATCAATTCTACAGGTGTTGAATTTGGTGCTAACTACTCTGATTTTGGAATAGTAGCTAAGATCCCTTTCACTTTCACATCAGGTACTTTGGGTCAAACAAATGGTCTAGGTGATTTTACATTATTACTAAGTTCTAAGTTATATTCTGAAGAAAACCTTTCGCTTTCGGTAGCTGGTGGTGTGAAAATGGCCACCAATAAAGCAGATTTGCGAAATGAAGATGACTTGTCGATGCCTATGGTTTATCAGACTAGCAACGGTACGAATGATGTGATATTATTATTAGCAGCAAACATCGATGATTGGGTTCTTTCAACGGGGGTACAAATACCGCTTAATAGAAATGAGAATACATTTATTGAAAATAGTGCTCTAGTTGAGCCAATACCTGGTTTCTCTGATGAATACTATTTAAACTGGAAAAATTATCAATCCTCTAGAAATTTCAAACGGGGGAGTGATGTAATGTTAAAAATTGAGAAATACTTTAATGTCCAGGACGATTTAAAATTGATGGCAGGAATTCTACCAGTTTATAGATTAGTTGAATCCATTTATGAGGACTATAATGGTAATGATATTACAATTATGAATTCTGATGGTCTGACCCTAAACATAATAGCAGGATTGAACTATAAATTAACTGAAAAGCATACTTTTGGATTGAATATTGGCTTTCCCGTTGTTACTCGTGAAATCCGAGCTGATGGACTGACAAGAGCTTTGGTAGCTAATGTAGATTTCAAGTTTGACTTATGATAAATCAGGTGATACGTTGAAAGTTTTATCGAAAAATTGATGACTAGAGCAGTCATTCTGATAAATTACGAAGTAATTTGAAGAATCTAGGAAACAGTATTTAGCACTAATTATTTCTAGTCCTGGATCCTTCACTTCGTTCAGGATAGACAAGCTATTAAAAATATAAATTTATCTAATCAATCTCAAAATCAGAACCTATACCATTTTCCCTGAAAGCTTCTTCGAATAATGCAGGAATCTCAAGTATAAAAATACGCCAGAGAAGCTAAGACCAGCAAGATAACCGTACCAAACGCCTTCTGCTCCCATATCAAATGTGAAAGCGAAAATATATGAAAGGGGAATACTAAGTACCCAATAAGCAATTACTACTATTATAGTTGGTATCTTTACATCTTCCAAGCCACGTAGAATACCAAGACCCACTGCCTGTGCACCATCAACAATTTGGAAAAATCCAGCAATTATCAATAGTTGAGTAGAAATTGCTATTACCATCTCATCGTTAGTAAATATCATAGATATTTGACGGCCAAGGAATATAAAACACAATGCTGTAAATATCATCAGAGCCATACCCATTACATAAGCAGAGTTGCCCGCAACGCGCATTTTATGATATTTCTCATTGCCAAGGAAATTACTAACCCTTATAGTTGCTGCTGTTGCAATTCCAGTAGCTACTAAGAATGCTAAGGCAGATAAACTAATAGCAATCTGGTGAGCAGCAAGAGGGAATACACCTAGCCACCCCATCATAATAGTCCCAGCTACAAAAGCACTAACTTCTAAAACGAATTGAAAGCCAATAGGCACACCAATTTTCAGTAAGTTGACTACACTTTCTCTACGTATCTTAAGTCGTTTAGCCGCACGTAAATATTTTTGTACCCTTTTGTCTCTACTTAGTATTATAAATAGAAACACAGCCATAAGTGATCGAGCAATAGTAGTAGCAACACCAGCTCCGAATAACTCCCATCTAGGAAAACCTAATTCACCATATATAAGTAGGTAATTCAAGATTACGTTTACCACATTCCCAGCCAAACCAGCCCACATAGCAGGCATAGTGAGTGTTACACCCTCAGCAAATTGCTTTAATGACATATAGTACATAAACGGCACCATCGAAATAGATAGTGTCAGAAAATAGGGGATTGCCTCTACTACGACTTCTGCCGGTTGATCAAGTTTGTCAAAGAAATATGACGCTACCCACATCGTTATGGTCAACATAAATCCTGTCCACAGGTAGATAATCTTACCATTTTTTAGATAAGATGCTATTTGTCCATGCTTCTCATTACCATAAGCACGACCTACAGCCGGAGTCAGTCCTATAGATAAACCCAACCCAAATATATAGATCATTATGAAGACAGTATTTGCAAGGGAAGAAGCGGCTAGCAATGTACTATTGATATTTCCAACCATAGCATTATCTACTAACGAAGTCATCATGTGTCCTACTTGACCCATAATAACTGGAAATCCTAATCTTAAGTTTTCCTTGTAATGATTTCTATAATCTTGTGAAAATATCATCGGCTTTAAAAAATAAAAAATCCCTCTTTTACAAGGGATTTAAAGTAATATTTTAGGTTACGTTTTTAATTAAGCTATTGTTACTTCTTTCGATAAGTAAACATCTTGTATTGCATTCAAAAGCTCAACACCTTCGTTAAGAGGTCTTTGGAAGGCTTTTCTACCTGAGATAAGTCCTAATCCACCAGCTCGTTTGTTAATAACAGCTGTAGCTACTGCTTCTTGCATATCATTTGCTCCTGAAGCGCCACCACTATTGATTAGTCCTGCTCTACCCATGTAACAATTTGCTACTTGCAGTCTAGCTAAGTCAATAGGGTGATCTGAAACCATTGTTTCGTACATATTCTTATCATATTTTCCGAAGCTTGTTCCACTCGAATTCAAAGCAATATAACCACCATTATTAGTTGGAAGCTTTTGCTTGATTATATCTGCTTGTATAGTTACACCTAAGTGATTTGCTTGTGAAGTCAAATCGGCAGATGCGTGATAATCAACTCCATCAACTTTGAAATCATTACTTCTTAGATAACACCATAGTACAGTAGCCATTCCTAGTTCGTGTGCTCTTTCAAAAGCTTCAGCAACTTCTACTATCTGAGCAGTACTTTCTTCAGAACCGAAATATATAGTAGCTCCAACAGCCGCAGCTCCCATATCATAAGCTCTTTCCACACTACCAAACATAACTTGGTCAAAAGTATTCGGAGATGTCAATAATTCATTGTGGTTGATTTTTACGATGAATGGTATCTTGTGAGCATATTTTCGTGAAACCATTCCTAATACACCATAAGTAGATGCGACTGCGTTACAGCCACCTTCTATAGCCAATTTTACTATATTCTCTGGGTCAAAGTAATCAGGGTTTTTAGTAAAGCTAGCGCTACCACTATGTTCTATTCCTTGGTCAACTGGTAATATGGACATATAGCCAGTATTTGCTAATCTACCTGTTTGGTACATCCATTCCAAATTACCTAAAACTCTGTTGTTTCTATCAGATTGCATAAATATATCATCAACAAAAGTTGGTGATGGTAAATGTAATCTTTCTTTGCTAATCTTTGGAGTGTTGAACTCTAATAAATGTTTTGATTGATCGCCTAGGCGTTCCGTAATTTTATCTATCATTTTTCTGCTCTTTGAATAAAATAAGTTGTCAAAAATAATACATTTAATCACATAAAAAAAGGCAGGTTTAATATAACCTACCTTTTTTGATTTTCATCTATTGTAAAATGTCTATTTTACTTTTATAAATGTTTGATTGTCAACGAATGGACCACTGATGAATCTTAACATATAAACGCCTGATGGGATGTCACTTACATCTAAATCTTCGGTGCTTATACCGTGTTTACCTTTACTATCTTTCACTGTTTTAATTAATTCTCCAGTAGAATTATATAATTCGATTCGGATATTATTTTCGTAAGGTAGTTCGTATTTAATTTTCAATACATCAGTTACTGGATTAGCTCCTTCCAAAGTAGTAGCAAAACCATTTTCCTCGTATTTCAAATCAGCAATTAGCGTATTTGCTATATTACAACCAATAGAATAAGATGTAGTAGTTCCAGTTCCTATAGCCAAACATTCTAGCCCAACAAAGTCAGCATCAACAGTTATATTAGTAACTGTATCGTTACCCATTGTAACTAGGTAAGGTACTTCAAACGTTAAATTTCTGTTTAATGGTATAGCTCCATTAAATGTAAATGTTGCATAATTACCACTAACTTGATTAGACAAATCGATTGTAGGAGTAATACCAACATTTGTATTGACACCATTTTCATTCATATATAACATTCTACCATTATATCTTAGTGTTAATACTAATTCATTTACAGCAATATCATTTCTGATACTATATTTTGATAAATCGATATTGAATTTAGCATTCAAATTTCTACCAAGTTCTGTCTCATAAACTCCAGATTCAAATGTTAATGTCTCAACTGCACTAACAGCTGTCCCTTTCACAGGAGCAATGTATTTAGATCCATCTGAGTAACTGTACTCAATAACAGCTGTATGAGTACCTATTGTAGTTGGGTTGTAATCTACCTTAGCACTTATTCCAGAAGCACCTTGTGGTATATTAAACTGAGTAGTAGGGATTGAGAAATTGTTATCAGTCTGAATCAATACTACATCAACTACTTGTGCATTCATAGTTGGATTCGGTAAAGCGATAAGCATTTCTGTAGTCTCACAGCTTAATATTGGCCCAACAAAAGTGGTGTCTAAAGTAATAGCATCTCCTGGCTCACTTTCGCCACTCAATGAAAATTCATTCAGTTTGAATGTAACTGGCTCCTCACCTTCTACATTGTCTGCTTCAACTACTACAATGCCTGATAGACTACCTACTGTCTGTGGTGAGAAGTTAACAGGGATTGTTATTGAGTTACCTTTTTCAATTTGTATGTCCGCAGTGAAATTTGTTAAATCAACTGAAAAACCAGCATCGCTTGTATTTTTTATATAAACACTTCTCACCACCATCTTACCATAATCTGAATTGTTTTTGATAACAAGGTTCTGAGGTGCTGCATTAGTATAAACCTCTGTAGATGGGAATATTATATTATTTCCCTCTAATTGAGGTACATATCCAATACCAGATAAACGTGCAGTTAAGGCTTCAGTTCTGTTCTTAACTCTTACTTGTATCTGAGTTGTAATTGGTCCTTCAACTTTAGGAGTGAATGTTATATCAAAAGTAGTAGTTCCTCCATTAGAAGCTACATTTCCAATAGAACCAGTGATGTCAGCTAAAGTTATTCCTAGTGTAGGGTCAGTTAAAACTATCGATTCTATTTCAACAGCTTCATCATTTGGATTAGTAATTGTATATTTTTCAGTTACAGGGTTCCCTATTCTTATTTCACCCCAAGTTAATGTAGGTAAATTTAAACTAGCTTCAATTACATTTGCCGTAATATCAGATGTAGCGACTCCACAATCAGTAATAATTCCATAATCAATGGTTACTTCTTTATTACCTGTAGATGTTGGTGTTATAGTTAAAACAACATCCATACTTTCACCTGAAGCAAGCGTAAAGGCAGTCCCGGCATTTCCATTTACAGATTTGATACTAAACTCAGCAGCATTTGTGCCTATTAAAGAAACGTTTCCAGTCATTTCTGCCGAAGAAGTATTTGTGAATACATCTGTAGCAGTGAAGTCTGTACTTCCGCTCAAGTTAACATTACCAAAATAGACTTCTTGAGTTGTTGGTCCACAAGGTGCAATTAACTCTACTGGCTCAGTTGGACATAAGTCCGTTTCAAATACTAAATCATAAGAAGCAGCAGGGTCTGATGGGTCTTTGATATAGTTGACAGTGAATTTCTTGCTTTTTCCTTCTTCAATTAAGAATCCCTCTGTAGGAATAGCAGCAAATTCGGGAATATCAAAATTACCATTATTTCCAGTTACGTTAAAACCAGTAACATGGAAATCACCGACTTTAGCTGTCAATGTTACTTCCTGAGTTGTTGTTCCATTATTGTCGAAGAATAAAATTTCTTTATCTCTTGTAATCTCAGCTATTGCTTTGTCAGCAGGGGGAGTATAATTTATAGTTCTTGTTATTGGTGGAGGATAATTTGCTCTAGTAAACGTAACTTCTACATTTCTTTCAGTTACTTGGTCACATTCAAGTTGTGATAACCACTCCAACCAACAAACAGAAGTCGATTTGAAATTACCTGTTATCTCTTTATATATTTCTCTTAATTCTTCTTCATCATTTGCATTATAGTAATCACCACCAGTAGCCTGACCAATTTGATCTAAATCAGAAATACTACCAAAAGCATCTGCAGCAAAAGTAATAGCATAGAATTCAATTCCTCTGCTCTGTAACTCTGATATTATTAAATCTTTTTGGAAAGGATTGTTCCCATTAGTATTGTCGTGCTCACCATCAGTTAGAAATACAACTGCTTTTCTATCATTTATTGGTCTAGATTTGAATATTTCAAGTACGTGTCTTCCGTTTGGTTCTTTGTACATTGGTACATTAAAATCTGTTCTTCCATCTAATTGAGTGTAATAGTCAAAATCTGCTTTAGCATCTGCAGCTGTATAATTCCAATCTCTCCATACATTTTGAGGTATATTGTTTCCAGCAAATGGGACAATGTGAACAGAAGTACCATTCGTAAATTTGACAGAGTCAATAAACTCTTCTACTGCTCTTTCTAATACATCAGCTCGTGATTCACCATTACGCCAATTGTTGAACATACTAGTAGATGCATCAACTACTAAAGCAATATGGACAGGCAGTTCGCCATCTATTTCGGCACATTTCATAATTAGACTTGTTAGGTCTTTGCTTACGCCATTTTCTGATAAGTCAAATTCTGGAGGATTCGGAACGTTTTGAGCTCCTTTGAAGTATGGGTCATTTAGAAATCCATTTTTAGCTATGAAATAACTTTTGACTAATGGAAACTCAGTTGCATCTAGACCCGTTATACCAAATACAGGTTTTTCCTGAGAGTGTAAATTAGGCGAAACAGTGACAATCAACAATAAGATTGATAAAATTATTCTCTTCATAATAAATTCCTTAGAGATTTTGTTAATTTAGTTATTGTAAAGACAGTCAAAAGTTCAAATAATTACACCTTAAGTTAATTTTTTAAAAGAGAAATACATATTTATTACAACTTAATCATAATATTTCTATTTTTCAACCTCTTTTTGTCAGTAAAAGCTGACAAATGTTATGAAGTTATGTTACTTGACGGAAGTGAAGAGTTAGTTGATTTTGGATTTGATACTACATATAATTGGTGGGCAACTACACAGTCATTCTCGAATAGACAAAAAATGCATATCAATGAGTATGTTTCTGATAATTACTTAGAGCTTTCAAAACCTCAGTTCTCTCCAAATGGAGATAATTGGGCGTTTTTTGCTAAAGATATGGGCGGATGGAATCTGATAACTAATGAACAGAATATCCAGCTTCTTGCTGATAGTCCTGGTAGCATACTCTTTAGTTCCGATTCTGAGAAGATGATATATTCATTTTATAGGGCAGATAATGAGTTTATAGTTTCTGAGACGGATACATTGCAAATGAGATTTAGAAGTGGGTCATTATTCATCAATAATACTGGCGATAAATTTGCATTCGTAGAAAGTAGGGGAGGAATCAAAACAGTTTATAACGACGGTAAAATCTCTGAAAGCTTCCAAGATATAATACCAATAGGTTATTGGCACGATGATAGATTCGCTTATGCAGCTTATGACGGTTCTACGTGGTCTATATTTATTGGTGATAAAAGGGCTTCTAATATATATCAGAATATTTCAGAAGTCAAGATAAACCTTACAGGTGATTATCTTGCATTTATAGCAACATTGTCTTTTGGAAGATATGAAGCTGTTTTAATAAGTGACAAGATGAGTGAACCAGTGACCGGGAGAAATTACAATCTAATAACTGGTCTGGCTATCCATCCGCATGAGCCAATGTTAGCGTATAAAGCTATAGACCTCCAAAATAATGAAATAGTCGTCTTTAACTCGGTAGTATATTCTGGCGGTAGAGAGAACTCTATTCCAAGTTTTTCCTATGATGGTAGCGAAATGTATTTTATCGCTTGTACTATTGATTGTAACCTAGTAGTAAATGGAAAGCAAATTAGAGCACCAAATGGTATTTTCATAGACGGTGTATATGCTCGTAAACCAAATTCTAACACATTAGCTTATGCTACATCTACATCATTAGTGGTCCGTGATTTGGAAACTCAGATGCTCTACGCTGGAGCTATGATGGATTACACTAGTGTAGTTCGGTTTAATTGGCGAATGAATGAGTACGAATCACTAGGAGTTATTAATAATAGATTGTACTTACAAGCATGCGGACTATAATAATCTTAATATTGCTTTTTAGCTCTTTCAATGTGAAAGCACAATTTTCGCTGGATGCCAAGACAGACATGATATTACTACCTTTAGGTGTGATTGGTGCTTCTATTGGAAACATTATGACTTATGAAGATGGACCATTGACAAATGATGATTTTGCAGGAATAGATAAGCTCAACATACCTTTTTTTGACAAATGGAACACGACTTATAATCCAACTTATGCAGAGATTAGTGATATACTTTTAGCGCTACAATTTATTTCTCCATTGACATATTCATTTGGCTCAGAATATAAATCTCAGTTCCAAACTAATGCTATAATGTATTTCGAGACTATGTCTTTAAACTATACCTTGAACTCAATTACTAAATCCATTGTTGGGCGATACAGACCATTCTCTTACGATTCTACCACTGTAGAAGATGTGCTTTATGACTATGATACTCGCTATTCTTTTTACTCTGGACATTCATCTACGGCTTTTGCTTCAGCCATTTTCAATATAATCATACTTACAAGCCAAAGTGGGGGGCTGAACAAAACAATTGGTGTGACACTTAACATAGTAAATGCCACGGCAATTGCTACTCTTAGAGTCATGGCAGGTAAGCATTTTTTCTCCGATGTTCTAGTAGGCGCGATAGTTGGAAGCGGTATTGCTTATCTGACAACGGAACTTCATAAGAATCAACCAAAGACCCAAGCAAATGAATTCGAACCGATGCGGTTTAATCTCTCAATTCCTTTTTAATTGAAGAATGAAATAATTTAATTACTCTTGAGGTTCACGGAGTATTAATTATCCTAATTCATTAGTATAAAATAATTAATACTATTTCTGGCAGTCAAATCTATTACAAACCAGCAAATTAAAATTTTCAGAATTACTATAATTATGCTATATTTCGATAAATCTAAAACAGAAACCTATGAAAAATATATTTTACTTCAGTTTAATTTTTATTTACTCATTATCAGTTTATTCGCAAAATAGTCTTGATGGATTTGATACTAAATATAAAAAATCAATAGTCAAAATTAAATATAACTACAGGTCTCATTTTGCCTTTACTCCTAATTATTATGAGTCTTCTGGGTTTGCAATAGGAGATGGTTCACTAATAGTAACTGTACTAGGGAACAAAGTCGATGCTGAATCAATAACTATTTATGATATGGAAGATAGTACTTCTACACCTGCCTGGGTTGTAGCAAGTGATACCTTACAAAACCTATGTATACTGAAGACTGAAAAGCCAGTCTTAAAACCAATCGAATACTCCAGCTCAGAAATAAAACAAGCCCAAGATGTAGTTCTGGTAGGGTGGCTTTCCGAACATATGAAAACGAATAATTACGTAATAACAGAAGGAATAGTGAGTAGCTCTGCCAAAGACACTTTAATATTGACCTCTGCTCCTCTTAATTATGGAATGGAAGGAGGTGCCGCTCTTGATTTAGATGGTAAATTAATAGGGATGGTTGTAGGTAAAAACTATTCTGTCGATTTTGAGAAAACAGGTTTTATACTCAGAAAGAAATTTATTACTGACTTAGTAGATAGTTTAGACTCAGAAACTTATAAACTGGATACAAATGATACTGAATTTCAGTATCATAATGATTTGTTTGCTTATCAAAAATTTGCTCTTGCTGCTACTTATTTATATAAAGAGGTAGAACCCAAAGACTATAATAAAATAGCTTCAGGGTTGGACAAATACATTGAATTAATAGAAGAGTCAGATAATTACGAAGAGAATAGTCGTACTTATGCAAACCTTGCTTATGCGTATTTACTTAAAATTTACGATAATTCTTTAGAAGATTTCGGTGTAGAAACAAAAGTCTATACTCAACAATACAATAAGTATCTCAATAAAGCATACAAAATCTCCGACACTACTTTTCGTAAATATCTAAAGTCAGCTTTAAGTATTCCACATGTGTTTTTTAGAGAAGATGAATATGGAGATTCCGAATTCAATTATGAGAACTTCGAGTCAAGCAATTTCAGAAAATCTTGGAATTACTTTGTAACTAATTATGACAGTAGAAAAGATAGAAGAGAGGATTTTGAGAATTGGATAAGATATGGAACTACACCTGTAGAGTTAGATAATACCCTCGAGGTTTTCAAAAATCAAAGAGGTGATTTAAGTATATATCAAAGATTCCGAATGAAAACTATAGGTAATTTTTTACTGGGTAGCCCTATATCAATCCTTAATATGACTGAATTGGTATCAGACCCATATCAGAATTATAAAAAGCTAGCTCCTATATCAAATTATTTTTTGCTGGGCTATACTAGTGGTGGCTATGGGGTTAGAATAGGATTTCAAAACTACCAAAGAAGATTGCCATTTGAGTATATCAACATCAGCAATAATGATATGATGAATGCTTTAGAAGATGAACAGAGTCTCATATTAGGATTAGCATTCTATGAATATTTTGAAATTCTATATTTCTTGAGTACAACTGAAATATACTATGGTAACTCTATTATTCTGAATTTTACATACAATCGACCAACTGCAGCAGATGGTCTGACAGATTATTACTTAACAGCATCTTATGGTTTAATGTCTGGATTCTATATTCCGAGCGTAGACCCTTCATATAGATCAGGAAATGGTGATACGAGTACATTTGGTGTAGGAGTAGGAATTAACTTTTATCAAAACTTTTATATAAAGACGTTAATCAGTACAGCAGATCAGAATGAGCTTTATAAACTTAGCATCGGTCTAGAAGCATATTATTAAAATATATTATTGAGAATTAAAAAATGAAATATAGATTTATTATTATTATACTTTTCTTTAGTCAAACGTTTCTATACTCACAAACGAAAATAGAAGCATTTGAGAAAAATAAAGATGCTGTAGTTAGAATATATAGTATGGGAGTACCTGGTGCAGGTAATAGCTACTACTACACCACAGGCTCTGGCTTTGCTGTCAATGATGAAGGTTGGATATTCACTAACCATCACGTAGTTGAGGACGCAGTTGGATTTTATGTAGTAGGTCATACTGATTCTGAAGCTGATACTAGCGTAGCATACGTTATTTGGCAAGATAAAGATTTAGATATAGCCATTTTAAAAGTGGACGATCTAAAGCTACCAACTTTGAGCTTAACAAAAAGCGAGACTATCAAACAAGGTGATGAGATTTTAATACTTGGCTTCCCAGGTTCAAATTTGAATGATCACGAAATAAAAGTTACTTCAGGGATACTTAGTAGTAGTACCAAGGATAGTACATTAATGACTACAGCCCCCATTAACCCTGGTAATAGCGGTGGTCCTGCGATTAATTACAAAGGTGAAGTTGTTGGGCAAGTATACGCTAAATTAGTTGGTCTGAATGTAGAATCTACTGGGTTTTTACGAAACATCAAATATTTAGAAGATGCCATCGAAAAAGCTAAAGAAAAAGAAATCCCAATGAAAAAATCTATTGGAATAGATAACTACGAAGCATATAAGCAAATGTGTTTTGCCGATGCAGAGTATATAAAAATACATGAAACAGAAGACTCAACTGAAAAGATGAAATATGTAGATAATGCGATTGCAAAAATCAAGAAAGTATTAGATAAGGAGCCTGATTATGCTCTTGCACGATACTATTTGGTTAATTATCTATTCAAGAAGGCTGAACTACATTGTGAATTTAACAATGAAATGGACGAAATTAAAGCCGATAAAATGATTGAAGAATTCCAATCCCAATGGGCTAGAGCGAGGAAAGATTCAAGAGGTGAAGATTATGCAGAAGAGATAAACTCTAATATTGAAAACAAAATATATAGCTTAGCTGATGCTGATGATATAGCTTGCTATAGATGGAGAGATAGAATATCATCTTATTCTGATTTCGCTTATGCGAGAGAAGCTAGAAAAGAAGAAATTCAAGATTATATTCACTATGGATCTACACCTAAACATCTAAGAGAAGCTCTCATCAACCCTACTTGGGAGCGAGCAAAATATAAGAAGTACGATGCCTTTGTAAATGAGATACCTCTTGCTATAACAATGAATAATTATCTAAGCTTTGATGGAATATTTGCAGAAAACGAAATAGTTTCTACAATTTCCGAGATTGAATTTGAAATAGAACCTATCAATGAACTTAAAGTACTATTAAATTTTGGTGTAGCTGCTAAACAAGTTAAAACCCCAGAACAGAGAATTAAAGAATTACAATCTGGTGATAACGAAGCTTTAAATGATTATATAAGTGCAGAGACTATACCTATTAAAATAGGGTTCTATGCTTATAGTGTAAGAGCTAGATATAATATCACAGATTCATACAATGTACTAACTCGTAAATGGTCACTTGAGTATATGTCTTCTACAATGCCTGGAGATCACCATGGGGATAAAAATTCTTATTCTTATGTCGGTATTGGACAGTATGTAAATGATTATGACACTGACTATGCTATTAATTTTGGTCAGGCTTTTCAAGTATTTGATTCCCGTGTCTGGTTAGATATATCATTAATACTTGGGTTTGGAAATATTCCTGACTTATATCAATTAGGATTAGGTATAGGATACAGATACTAAAATATTAAAACTCAGTATATTCACTTTAGTAGAGTATTCTGAGTTTTTTTTGTTGTTGGAAATAGCTAGTCTTTCTCTCTTGTAAGTATAATCGAGTTTTTATCGTTGAATTCAGTAGGTCTAGCATTATCAAAGCCAATAGCGAAATTCAATGAATCTGAAGTGATAAATTCAGCAATACAAAGCATAACAGTTTCTTCACCACTTTCTAATTTTGTCAATGTTAAGTCAACATGAATTGGGCTCATTTCTTTAAATACTTTGTAAGACAACATCACTTTTTCACCTTCAACTTCAAACTCTTTCCCTCCTACAACCTTGCCGTTCATCTCAAATGAGGCGAAACCATCGGAATCAAAGATCAAATATCCAATTTGGTTTTTATCCTTATCTAACCATTTACCAATAAAACTTGTTTCTTCATTTGTCATTGACAAAAGAGGAATTATTAAAAATATTAATAAGATTTTTTTCATAATTAATTACTCCAAATGATTATTAAACTCATTTACAAAAAATTTTCTTAGTTGAATATCCAGTTAATTTACAACCTAGCCCCCTTAAATATTAAGGGGGTTGGGGGATTTATTATTTTGTAATCCATCTCTGAATAATTCTACCGAGACTACTTCACCTAGATCCTTCACTGCGTTCAGGATAGACGTTTGTTTTCGATTTGGGTCCACCCTTAAATTCTGATTCTGTCAAATAAAGACAGCCCATGCCTTTGGCTTGTCAAGCACGTCCTTACAGTCCTCGCTGTGACAAAGTTGTTCATCACCTTATATCCAATCCATACTTCATTAATAATCCTTCTAAAGCAATGCGAGAGAAGATAGCTCCTTTCATTCTGTTTATCTCTGGGTCTATAGCTAAGTTATTTGCATTCCTAAAGTCAGCTTTACTTAGAGTAGAATGATCGAAAAATGCGTCTTTCAAATCGCAATCATCAAACGAGCAGCCTATTAACTCAGTGTTTACAAACTGAGCATCGTGCATTATACATTTTTCGAATCTAGTGCCACCAATTTTCAAGTTAGCAAAAGAACAAGAGCTAAGTATGCAATCAGAAAAGCTAAATGCTAATAGGAATTCACGGCACTTACTAAAATCAATTCCTAATAGCTTACATTTTGTGAAGTGAATTTCATTGAAGGCTGTTTTCGTTACATTGGCTAAGCTTAGGTTGCAGTTCACAAACGTACATTCTACGAAAGTACTATCAGCCATATCACAATTACTAAAATCACAATTTACAAAAGTGCATAGCTCAAATTTTACTCCAACTAACTTTTGCTTGGAGTAATCTAAATTCTTGAATTCTACTTCTTCGTGATAATTGGATTCAATAATATCAACCATTTTTACCTCTTAGATATTTTATAGAATGTCATACTCACGCTAGAAAATATTGACAAAGTAAAGAATAATTTCAAGAGTATAGAATTAGAATGTACATCCAAAGGAGATAAAACTAGAATGACTATACCTAGTAAGAAAGTCAGAAGTGAAGTAGATACAAGTCCTTTTTTTATATTGTTATATTCCTCTAGTTGAGTTTCTTTCTCCTTTGAATATATAGCTCCTACTATTCTTTCTTCTACTGCCATTAATATAAAAATGAATGATAAAAGCATAGTATATATAATATTATTATCGATGACTAGGTTATCTATCCCTATAAAAATAATACCTAGAATCAATACAACGAAAAGCACCTCAATAGTATATCTGATTATTTTGAATAAATCCATTCTATTTTTTCTTTTCCTCTTTTAACATTTTTAAACTGAAATATCCGATTACTATAACTGCAACCATCATAACAAGCCACAGCCATAATTTATTAGTAACTAATGGCTCGACTTCTTCTTTACTTATTTCTACTTCTAGTTTTTTCCCTATTTTCATTTCATTCATGGCGTTAGGAATTCTAGATTTAAATTTTTCAATATCATAATAAGGGCAACTACCTGTATTAGCAATTTGAATGAACCCTTCACCCACTTCATCAAACCTTGCTTTAAGTATGTACTCATGTCTATAGGCGGTCATACGTCTTATTTTGAGAGGTGGGTCATTGCCATTTTCTATCACTAATTTGTAGTATTGGTAGTGATCAGGAAAACTAAATGTAAAATTAGTAGAGTCGAGTGAAGATAATTTGAAAGTTTCAATTAGTTTGTAATTATACTTAATTCCTTTGTCAGTTTGAAAACTATCTGTCAGAGCAAAAAGATTCGCATCACGACTATAATCAAACTTACTCTGTATATCAATCATCATATAGTGTATTGGTAATCGACCATTCAAACCAAACCTGTAAATCGTCCTATGTTTTTCCTCATCAGTTCTGTACTTTAGGTGATTAATATGAACTTTTTTGTATTTGGGATTAGTACTAAATATCTTCTCATAGAACACACTTTTCAGCTCTGACTTCGAATCTTCCAAACTTAATCTATAATACTTATATAGAGTTTGAAGGTCATATATAGTCCTGCTTGATATTTTCTGATGGCTATTATGTCTTTCTCCAAGCAATAAACTATCGGATATCATAAACCAATCAGTTTGGTTATTACTTCCTTCTAGACTTGCTTTCCCCAAACTATTTCTGCCCGTAAAAGAAAATTCTAGATTTGAAATAATCTGAGTAGAATCAGCAACCAACGTGTAATACTTCCTCCCGTCTTTAGTAGTCTTATTTATTATTTCTACTGGTATTCTGACGGTCGAATCAAGCTTTTTAGAACTTTCTATAATGAAAGGAACTTCAAGAGTATCATTGGTACTATCAATCAAATTAACTCTTATATAAGTATTGATTGAGCTCATATTCGTCAGAAGATCATCGTCAAGTTCTAATCTATTCCACCCTTTCTCTATTTTCTCTAATTTATACCCGACGGTTTGTATACCAGCACTATCTGCGAATATGCTAGATGCGAATAGAAAAACTAATATAGTATATAGGTTTCTAATCATCTATTTTTCCTTTGTAGCGGTTATATAAGTATGAAGCAAATAGCATTAGCAACCCAATTATTACGAATATTATTGTTTTAGAAATAGTATCTAGCGAAGTAATATCATAAAAGAATAGTTTTAAAAGTGTTATTGTGAATAATGAAAATCCTGCTAATCTTATATGTTTTTTGGCTTTCCATATTCCTATTATTATTAGCATAAGCGAATAAAGTCCCCAAAGAATACTTAGCCCTAGCTTATACGAAGCAGCACTAGAATATAAGTCTAACCAATGTATCAACTCACTGCTCAACAACCAGACGAGAATAGTATGAATAGCAATGTCTTTGTAAGCTGTATAATTGCTTATTGAACTGAATACCTTTGATTCGATTGTAGTCAAATATGCTAGTACTCCAAGGGCTGCTAAAGAGATATATCTTAAAGTTATATTCATAAATCCGATTGTGAAATATTCATCTAAATTATTGAATATGTACTTGTCACGCATTAAACTCAAGTTATACAATCCACCTATTAGGAAGATGAAGCATACTCCAATCCCTATGAAAATAGTTGCTTTCGTGAGATACTGATTTTTCAGTTTGAATCTATTGATTAATATTAGTCCAGCGACAAAGACCAGACTATAAATGAATAACCAAGCAGTTTTCAGGTGTTCATAATTCCAATTATATATTGTTTGTTCATAGTCCTTACCTTCCATATTCACGACTAATTTAGACGTATGGAATAATTGCTCCCAATATACTTGAATCTCTAAATAGAACATATAATATACAGTGAATACCAAAAAGATAGGTAATAAGCTATATAAACTTAGATTCATTATTCCAATATTTGTACGTCCTTCTGCGGCTTTACTTTTAGTTATGTAAACTATAATTCCAAGACAAATAGCGTACAATATTGAAGTAAGGAAATAGATGTTAAATATTGAAGTAACTAAGTTTTCGTTATATCCTCTACCATAATTAGAGAAAGTACCCCAATCTAGAGTCAAGCTAATTGTAGCTAAGGTTAATAGTATAACCCCAGCACGTGTATAAAATTTCAAATCTTTACTTTGACCAATCCAGAATAAGAAAACAGCTTGTGCTGCCCATAGTATAGTAATCCAACTTCCTTCGAATTGGATTGGTACTACTATAGTTAGGAAAGACATTACCAAGCCCAGAAATATATAGAATAAATTTCTATCTGATAACTCTTTGTTTCTTAAGGAAAGTACTGTAGCAAAGTAAATTGCTGCATTAATTATAGTAAATATTGATAATGATTCATTAGTTTCAAATCTGTCATAGACTAAAGTCGAGCCAATGGAATAGAAAATTAATGAATTTATCAAAGTTAGAGTCATATCTAAATAACCATTGCTATCCTTCTCTTTCAGACTACTCATCACAGTTGAAAGATGGAATACCAAGAAAAATGCCGTAATAAATACAGATGCAATAAGGAAATGTTCTTCTTCATAGGAGGCAAAAAACCAGCTAGTAAATATAAGCCAAGTAATAGCAAATGAAGATACTTTGAGGTATTTCCAATATTGTTTATATGCAATAAATAGAACTCCGAGGTTTATCAGAAGCATGTAACTGTACATTATCTCGACTCGCCCGGAGTTATTACTTAATAAAAACGGTACGAAATAAGCCCCAACTAAACCTATAATAGAGATAACTTCCCGTTTGAAATGCAATGAGGAGAGTACCGTAAAGACTGTAAATACGAACATTAGCAAGAATGCAACTACTTGTGGCATCAAGCTGTATAAGCTATAAGCAAAGTATGTGATGAAGTACATAACTGCCATAGAACCACTAAGTAAAACTGCACTTAGATCTGTGAACTTTTCTTTTAGTTTATATGCAGTTCCTAGTAAACCTAAACCTACTAAATAACCTAGAATTATTCTAGTTAGAGGACTAATTAGTTGATTATCTATAGCGTACTTAGCCCCAATCCCTACTCCAATAACTAATATTATAATACCGATTTTGTTTATAAGGTTTTCCCCTATAAACTTCTCCATACTTCTATTAATTGGTTTTGGTGTTGGAACTTCTTTTTTAACAGAAGATTTCGCTGGGTATGGTGTGCTTTGAGGTTTATAACCTAATGGAACTTGTTTCTCCTCTTTATACGAAGGTGGAACATTATATACGGGAGGAACATTCTGTGGGCTTTTCTCTTCTTTAGTATCAGTGTTTTTACTATATCTCAGATTATAGAGTTCAGCCTGTATAGATTTTAGCTCTTGATTAAAGTATGACTGCTTGTCTGAAAGTAATTCGACGCGTTTCAGAAGGCGGTCTATTTTTTCTTGATTCTCATTCATTTTGTATTATTCCTGTTTCAATCTTTAATGATTGAAATTAAGGAATTAATAGCAAGATAAAAAGAATAATTTGGATTAGGTTCTATACTACCCCAATAAACACTTCTACTTCAGCATTCTCCCAATCTTGGCTTTTCTCTCCGTAGATTTCAAAGTCATAGCTATAAGCTCTGTCTAATTTTGTATCCCAAATCTTATACCAAACTTCACCTATACAATCGGGCATTTTTCCTTTGGCAAGGAATTTTCGATAATTTGCTTTCGGTATTGTTATCTTTCTCATACCCTCTGGTGCTTCAGTTCCATCGGTAACTTCACAACCAATCAAATAAGAAAACGGCTCAGTATAATCACCATCATAATCGAAATAGACTGCTACTATTTCGTTATTTATCTTATTGGGGATTTTAGAGTATATCTGTTCTTTTTCAAATTTTCCCCACAACTTACTAATATCTATTCCTGACTTTCCATTAAGATTAATAGTCTTCGATTCTAACTCAAGACCAATAATTTGCATTTCTTTTTTTTCGATTTTATTCATTTTATAACTCGATTTACTTGTAATTAATCAATGAGCCAATATTGTACTTCGATAGTTTATCTCTTCCTTTCAGAAAAGACAATTCTATAAGGAAATTACATTGTACTACCTCTCCGCCTAGCTCTTCCACTAGCTTACAAACAGCTTCGGCTGTACCACCAGTCGCTAATACATCATCATGAATTAATACTCTGTCGCCCTTGCTTATAGCATCTTTGTGGATTTCTAATCGGTCAGTACCGTACTCTAATTGGAACTCTTGGCTAAGTTTGTCCGAAGGTAGTTTGTTTGGTTTTCGGACAGGTATAAACCCTGCATTAAGCTTATCTGCTATTAGTGTTCCAAAGAAAAATCCACGACTTTCTACACCTATTACTTTATCTATTTTTAGATCTTTGGTAAGGTCTATTAGTGATTGTGTGGCATACTTATTAGCTTCTGGGTCGTCCAACATAGGAGTAATATCTTTAAACAAAATACCCGGTTTAGGGAAATCGGGTATGTCACGGATGTAGTCTTGTAGGTTCATTGGTCCAACTTTTTGTAATTAATAAATCCAATTCCGGCTAGAGTCACCCCTACGAACAAGCTGAAAAAGTAAACTGAAAACTCACTCCCATTTACTACTTGGTATATTCCTAATACTATGCTAATTAGTCCTAAAACCATTGCTATTAGATTTGCTGATTTCATTTTATTATTCCTATCTGTCTGATTTAGTTATCTACTCTGTCAACTGTTCTATGAAATAGTTAGCCGCAATATCAAAATCTATAAAAACTTGAATTACGTGCTTTTCGCCATTCTCTTTAAAATACATTTCGTATTTAGTTGAATTATTCTCTTCTCTTAGTACTAATGCTAATTTATTATCATCAGTTGGTGAGCCGTATAAACCTTGTAGATAATAGCTTTCTTCTGCTATGCCTAGCGCTTTCATTCTGAAATATAGTTTTTCTATTTGTGACATTGATTATTATTCATCATAATATAATTCTATTGCTTCATTCAAATCTGAAAGTAGTTCGGATATATTACTACCAGTTGTGTAAATAGGAAGTTCTTTAACGAAAGCAGAATATCCAGTTGAAGATGTTTCAACTTTGATTGTAAAGTTTTCTTTCATTTTATTTCATCTTTAATTTATTCAAAATATGAATTATAAAAAATATTTACAATGATTTATGACAATCGTTAAGCATAAATATATGATTTTGGAAATTATATAGTTGCTTTAAGTCAACTACACCTTCTTCCCTACATATCGCACTACGTAGCTTTCGCCTTGGTGAAACTCGCCTTCGGAGAGGTGAATTATTTTTTCTTCTATTAATATAGTTTTTAGTGAACTGAAATCTTCAAGTATGGATTCTGAATCAAATAGCATATCTATGTTCTTAGGCCCACCTGCACTAGGGTTTTTCTCGCTAAACTGGAGGTGATTTTTACTAAAACCTTCTAATATGATATAACCACCAACTCTCAAGCTAGAGATTAATTTCTGATGGAACTTAGCTCTGATGATTGATGGGAAATGAGCGAAAACTAGTCCAATTGCATCAAACATATTTTCAGAATAGTCAAATTCCAAAATATCTTGCAGTTTGTAGTCAATAGCCACATTTTCAATCTGGGCTCTTTTGAGTGCATTTTCTCTACCTACTTTGCTCGTATCAAAAGCTGATACTTCCCAACCAGTTTTGGCTGCGAATATTGCATTTCTACCTTCACCTTCAGCTGGTAGGAGTAAAGCCCCTGCTTCCAATTTCGATAACTTTTCTTTGAAAAATTGGTTTGGTTCTTCTCCATATACAGATTTATTATTTGCAAACCTTTCATCCCAGAAGTTATTCATCTACTCCATATCCCCACTATCTCCATCAAACGATGATCTTTGTTTTTGTTTTGCTTGATTTATTCTGTAATTAAATGTCAGAGTTACTTGCCCTTTTCTCCATTGGTGCTCGTTTATTCGAGAGAAAGTCTCACCATTAACTACAGATCGTCTTAATCGCGTGCTAAACACATCCTGACCTGATAAAGTTATAGTAGCATTGTTATCTAATATATCTTTAGAAATCCCAAAATCTAACCACCACATACTAAGGTTCTCTCCTTGTGGAGTATCCTCAGGGGCACGATAGTTTGCAGTTAATTGGAAATTGTATCCAGAAAATTTCATTTTTGAAGAAAACCTAGTATTCCAGCTAAAGTAATCACTATTTAAATTGTAAACAGATTCGTTCCCAGTTATAGTAGAAGTGTAGAGATTAAAATTAATATTAGTGTTCCACCAATCTGTGATATCATTTGAAAGGTTAAATTCTACACCATAAGCATCTTGAATACCTATGTTAGAGGGTCTTATCTGGGTAATACCCGTCGAATCAATATAAGTAACCGACTGAATAATATCAGTACTATGTCGATAATATACATTTGATAATATAGAACCAGCTTCCCAATTATAGAGGTACCCTAGTTCATAAGAGTCAGTATATTCCGGATTCAAATCTGGATTACCACCCCATATATTTCTAGAATCTGTGAAACTAGAAAAAGGCATTAGTCTTCTGAACCACGGTCTCTGTATTCTTGACGAATAACTCGCTTGAAGTGAATTTTGCTCGTTTAGTTTGTAGTTAAAATGAGCCGATGGGAAGAAATTCAAATAATCTCTTTGATTTCTATAATCAGTTTTCAATAATTCAGTCGTAATATCTGAGTACTCGGATCTCACACCTAACTGCCATCCAAAATCGCCTAATTGATTACCTGCCATTATATAAGCAGCAATAATATTTTCATAGTAAACGAAGTTATTATTGAATCCATCTAAAAATTCAAGCCCTTCTCCTACATCTTGCTTAACCCAATAGTCATTGTCTATCTTACGTAAGTTAGCTTTAGCACCTGCTTCAAACTTCCCATCATCACTGAAAGGATAAATATAGTCAAGTTGGTACAATTGATTTCTTTCAAATTCCAGATTATATGACTCTTGTACGATATTGTTATTAGATAGACTATTTGATTCAAGAATATCCGATTGTTCTATGTCTTTGTCTTGCTCGTATCTACTATCAAACTTTAAGACATGGTCTTTATTCCCGTCGAATATTTTCTCATAAGTCAAGTTGAATTCTATATCATTTTTAGTTTCTGACTCATCATCATCTCTTGTCGTCACTCTATATATATCTCCACTAGGTAGATAATCAGTATAAGTTAGGTCTGATTCATTTAATCTATCACCTAATCTAAGGTTTCCTGCAAAAGTTAACGTATTCTCATCATCTAGATAAAAGTCAGAACCAATATTTAAGTTTAATCCCAAACCACCTCTTGTTCTATCCAAATCAGTATTTGTAAAGTTAAAAGTGTCATATACGTAGAATGTCTGATCTGTATAACCAGAGCCAGGAGCTTTCCTATAATCAGCACCAACAGAGCCAAATAAGTTCATAGTCTCAGATCTGTAGTTTGAAGAAACAGAAATTGCATGGTTATCTGGGTAACCAGTCCTTAGTTCGAAGTTACCATTGTAACCAGCTTCTTGCTTTTTCTTCAATACTATATTAATAATACCTACTTCACCTTGGGCATCATATCTAGCAGATGGATTAGTGATGATTTCAATTTTATCTATCATATCACCCATTAGCTGTTTGATAGATTCGGGGTCATTACTTACCAACCCAGATTGTTTACCATTCAATAATATCTGAACATTGCCTGAACCACGAAGAGATACATTACCCTCAGGGTCAACGTTAACAGAAGGAATATTATCTAATATCTCAGAACCATTTCTACCAATATTACTTGCATCTTTGTTAACATTGTATATACGTTTATCTAGTTTTAATTCCATAATTGATTTATCAGCCGTCACTAATACTTCATCTGTCAATACTGATGACTGCTCTATTTTAATAACACCTAACTTCAAATCACTCGACAAATTGATATTGTCAATTACTTTCGGTTCCATACCAACAGAAGTGATACGTATATAGTAATTCCCGCTTTTGGCTTCGAATTTGAAATTACCCCCAACTTTAGTTACACCACCAGTGATTACGGACGAATCAGAAGGATTGTGTAAAGCTACAGAAGCACCAATTTGAGGTAGTCCCTCAGTGTCAAGTACAGTCCCAGAAATATTATAATTTGATTGTGAGTAGACTGAAAGTACTGCAAAAGCAAAAACGAATGAAATGTATTTAATCATTTTAGTTATAAATCGATTTATGAGTATATATAATTTTTGCTATTACGGACAAGTCTATAAAAAAACGTATCGAAATCAAATAAAAACGTGAATTGTTACGGAATAGCAGATACTATGACAAATTAGTAATGATTTGGTTTAATCGATATATTAAAAACTTTGAATAACAAGTAAGTATAATGGCATCCCTATAGTTATATTGACAGGGAAAGTCACGGCTAAGGCCATAGGTAAATAAAGCCCTGGGTTTGCATTTGGAACAGTCATTTTCATAGCCGCAGGAACTGCTATATATGAAGCACTAGCAGCAAGTATGGCAAACATAAATCTGTTTGTAATATCTTCTGTTATAAATCCGCTAATCATACCAACAATACAACCATTAAAAAGTGGTATAAGTATAGCAAAAGCGAAAGGAAACCAGCCTTTACTAACAAGGGAATTTAATTTTTTACCACTAACTATTCCCATATCTAGGAGGAATATAGCTAAGAAACCTTTGAATATATCATCTGTAAATGGCTTTATTCCCTCTGCATGTTTTGCACTAGCTAATAATCCTACCAATAGACTCCCTAGTATAAGCAATACACTACCATTTGTAATGGAATGTCTAAATGCATTTCTCTTACTTATATGTGCAGTATCCTCTCTGTGGAAGAAAGAAAGTAGTAACAGTCCTGCAATAATTGCAGGAGATTCCATTAATGCCATTATAGCAACCATATGTCCATGGATTGTCAAACCTAATGATTCAAGATAAGCTACTGCAGTAACAAAAGTGACAGCACTGACAGAGCCATAGGCTGCAGATATTGCAACAGAATCATAAATATTGAGCTTCCTCCTAAGTATAAAAAATGAGTAGATTGGAATGGCCAATGCGATTAGTATCCCAAATAGCATTGACCAGAATATTTCCATATTGAAAGTTTCGTGTGATAATTCCTGACCTCCTTTGAAACCTATAGAAAATAATAGATATAGTGAAATGAACTTTGAAGAATTTTCTGGTACAGCTAGATCACTTTTTACAAAAACGGCTAGTATCCCTAATATAAAAAACAAAAGAGCTGGATTTGTTAAGTTTTCTAACAAAAGAGAAAAATTCATTAATTCTCCTGAAAGTTATAAGATGCTCTAGTTAAACGGTCATTTATTACTTTTCCTAAACCGTTTTCGTCCCATTTCTCAGCAATTATTAGATCAAGATTCAAACTATCTAAATGGTGTAAATCCGAATACAGGTTTTTTGCTGCCAATAAACTATTAGACTTATTATTTATGATAATAATAGTTGATTTTTCTCTGTCGGTATATTCAGTTTGTGACAACAATAGTCCAATTCTTTTAGCTGACTTGTTTTTTAAAGTTTCAGGAATATTGTCAGTAAGTAAAAGGGGGGTAGTTGGGGCATAATGTTTAAGCATCATACCAGGTGCAATAGGACTACTGTTATCATAATTTTTGATATTGATATTCCCAACTTGAAACTCTATTTCTTCCAATGACAATGAACCTAGACGATATATCACAGGCGTACCTTCTTCGAATCCTATAATAGTCGATTCTATTCCAAGAGCGCATTTACCTCCTTCAAGAATATCAACTTTTTCTCCAAAGTATCTATAAGCATGTGCAGCGGATGTTGGGCTAACCTTTCCAAAGGGGTTAGCACTTGGTGCTGCAAGAGGGAATTCCAAACTCTTTAATAGAGATAATGAAGTATTGTGATTAGGAACCCTTACGGCTACCGTTGCCTTTCCTGCTGTCACAATGTTCGATATAGAGTCCTTCTTTTTAAGAACTAAAGTTAGAGCACCCGGCCAAAACTTTTCAGCCAAAGTGTAAGCTATATCTGGTATGTCTATTGCTACTTGACCCAAGGCATCAGTTGAGCTGATATGTACTATTAATGGGTTATTAGAAGGCCTTTGCTTTAATCTATATATATTATTAATCGTTTCATCATTATATATATTACCTGCCAAACCATATACTGTTTCAGTTGGTATTATTAGATTTTTATCATCTTCTAATGCTCTTTTTGCATGTTCAAGGTCAGTGACGATCATTGAGTTACACCTACTTCAATCTCAATAAATGGCTTCATATTAACAATCGAGCTTACTCTTACTACTCCATCTGAATCATCTAGATTTTCAAAATAATCTAATAATTCAGCTCTTATATTTTCAAGCTCTTCAATTCGTTTTTTTGATTTTATATCATCTTTCCCGTATTTAATATCATTACTGAATATTTTTTGACTATGAAATTGAATTTTAAAGTTTATCAATTCTAAAAGTACAACTTTAGCTTCCTCTATAGTGAATGTACTATCTATTAATTTGAACTCTCTCATCGTGTTACCTCATATTTATGATTTTGAAAATTATTTAAAAAAATTAGTCCTAATGCTATTGATAATGAAAATAGTAACTTATATGAAACTACATCCTGTGCTACTATGGCACTTATTCCTAAAATAATTGCGGCTAATAAGCAACAGTAATTAGAAATCTGTTTTATAATTTTAAACATAATTACTCCTTTATTTATTATTGGCCTTGGCCAAGTGAATATGATTTAATTCCGTCAAATGAATATAAGTTCTCAGTTTTTATCGCATCTAGTCCTAATTCATTACATTTTATTAATAAATCAATTATTTGATTTTTTGAAACTCTATTTTCATTAATATATTTGAATCGACATCTCCAATGATCAGTACAGAATGTTTCTTCGAATCCTTTAGGCCAAACCATTATACCTCTGTTTGTTATCATGTCTAATGCTATTAGGTTTGTGTTAAGCTTTTCTAATATACTAGCAAGCTCATTAGGGTTTGTGCCTTTCCAGTGTATAAACAAATCTACACCTTCTAATTCCTTTTTCTTAGATTCTTTTCTATTATATTTAGGTATCTCAATTCTATTGTTAGTTGGGTATACTATTTCTTTGAGTGTTTTGGGCTTATTCCCAAGATTAGCTATGATTTCATCTGCAAATTCGGTAGTAGTCAACTTTCTTCTACTTATATTTTTATTATAAATATCAGCAGTATGTAAACCATTCTCAATGGTAACCAACCAAGCGTTATGAATAGATTCTGCTATATTATTTTGACCTAAATGGTTCAGCATCATTATAGCTCCATTTAATAATCCAGATGGATTTGCTATATTTTTGTTAGCTATATCTGGGGCTGAGCCATGTATTGCCTCAAACATAGCACATTGCTCACCTATATTAGAGGACCCGGCTAAACCAACTGAACCTGTTATCTGTGCTGCTATATCTGATATTATATCGCCATATAGATTTGGCATTACGATTACATCAAAATGTTCAGGGGTGTCAGCAACTTTTGCTGCCCCAATATCGACTATCCAATGTTCACTTTCTATTTCAGGATACTCACTAGCTATTTCTTCAAATACTCTATGAAACAATCCATCAGTTTGCTTCATTATATTGTCCTTAGTGAAACAAGTAACTTTCCTTCTTCCGAATTGCTTCGCATATTCGAATGCATACCTGACTATTTTTTCGCAACCCGGTCTGCTGATTAGTTTTAGACATTGTACTACTTCATCAGTTTGCTGGTGTTCTATACCTGCATAAAGATCTTCTTCATTTTCTCTAATTATAACTAAATCTATTTTGGGGTGTTTAGTTAGTATAAATGGATGCAAACTATTACAAGGCCTTACATTAGCAAAAAGCCCTAAGAATTTCCGTGTAGATACATTTAAGCTCTTATAACCACCACCTTGTGGAGTTGTTATGGGTGCTTTGAGGAATACTTTGTTTTTTCGAATGGTTTCCCAATCATAATCTGAAATTCCAGAACTATTTCCGCTTTTATAGACTTTTTCTCCAATTTCAATCTCATCATATTCCAATTCAGCACCTGCAGAGTCTAATATTTTCAAAGTAGCTTCCATTATTTCAGGCCCTATACCATCGCCTCTTGCTATTGTAATTCTATTCATACTATTGCCTATATGTTTTAATTAATTGTTCAAAATTAAATATTAGTTTTTATTAATTTTTATTTATGTTTGTAATGATATACATAAGGAAACGTTATGAATTATACTTTAAGTCAATTACATATATTCTTAAAAGTAACACAAACTAGGAGTGTTACTAAGGCAGCTGAGGAGTTACATATAACCCAACCAGCAGTATCAATACAACTAAATAATTTTCAAAAACAGTTTGAAATTCCTCTCACAGAAATTGTAGGTAGGAAGTTATATGTTACAGATTTTGGTAAAGAAATAGCAGAAGCAGCTGAAAATATTATTGATCAAGTTAATGCTATTAACTATAAAACAATGGCATATAATGGACAACTGACTGGCAAATTAAAACTATCGGTTGTATCTACGGGAAAGTACGTCATGCCGTACTTTTTATCTGATTTCATAAATAAAAATAAAGGTATTCAGCTACAAATGGATGTAACAAATAAGACAAGTGTAATTAAAAGTCTTGAAAAGAATGAAGTTGATTTCTCACTAGTTTCAATACTACCGAATACCATCAATGTTGAAAAGATTGATTTAATCCAAAATAAATTATATTTAGTAGGTAAAGCTAATGTGAAAATCAAAAGCAAAAAGAGCTTAGCTAAGTTCTTTGAGGAAGAATCTTTAATCTATCGCGAAAAAGGATCTGGTACACGCCAAACTATGGAATCCTTTTTAAAAAACAATAAAATTCCTGTTACTAGAAAAATGCAGTTAACTTCAAATGAAGCTGTAAAGCAGGCACTTCTTGCTGGAATGGGTTATTCTTTTATGCCACTAATAGGTATAAAAAATGAAATAATGAACGAAAGTCTAAGAATTGTGGAGTTAAAAGATACTCCAGTAAAAACAATGTGGAGTTTGATTTGGCTTAAAGGTAAAAAACATACTCAAGTAGCAAGTGCTTTTTTAAAAGCACTTGAGGAAGAGAAGGAAAAAATCAAGAAAAATAAATTTGATTGGTATGAGAAGTATTAAGGAGTAACACCAACAGTAAAATAAATACTTCTTCTCATAGCAGGTATAATACCAGGTCCTGGGTAGCCAGTTGCTCGGCGAGTAAAGTAAGAATTATCGAGAATATTGTTAATTCCAGTTTCTATTTTGAATAAATCAAATTTATAACTCATTGATAAATCAAACACATCATAACTTGGAATGATACCCGATATACTACCTGGGGCAGAAATTGCATTAGTCGCGTCGCTAAAATGCTCCATAGTGTATGAATAAGTCAAAGCAGCTGAGAACCCTTCCTCCTTGTAACTAACACCAGTTCTGAATATGATAGGAGGAGTGTATTCAACTTTTTTGTTATTATACGCTGCCTCTTTACTTTCTAGGAATATTGCATTTGTATAAGACCCATTAAAAAAGTAATTCAGTTCGTACCCATTAGATAATCCCAATAAAGTATTCATATTCATTTCGGTAAATATTTCAGCTCCCACACTTCTACTATCAGAGATATTAGTTTTTAATACGTACGAAGTATATGTTTCCTGGTCTTCTTTTAGAACTGTTCCTATCTTATCATAATAGTATAAGTAAAAGAAATTGGCATCGAAATAAAGAAGACTACCTACAGTTCCTCTAATTCCAATATCCCCAGAATACCCGTTCTCATCTCTCAAATCAGAATCTATTCTCATATTTGGGTTTATTACTCTCATATCATTGAAAGTGACAGCTCTATAGTTCTGTGATATATTGATATAAGTTTCTAAATCTTCTGCAATATTGTATCCTGCACTAACACCTAATAATATGAATTCTCGAGTGTTACTCCTATCCTCAGATATAGTTTCTTGTTTGATTACGTTACCAGCTAGGTCTTTGACGATATTAGAATAATACCCTTCAGAGCCTGTAGTTATTCGTTCGTATCTAATACCTGGTGTTATTGATAGGTTTGGACTTAGTTTAAATAGATTCTCTGTAAAAAAGGCATAATTCATACTAGGATTTGTGTAATCATTTAGCATTTCATTACTAGAGTAGTCGAAATTTGCACCTGATTCACTATCGCCAAATCCTTGACTTTGCAAAGTACGGCCATTATAAATTCTAAATCCAGTTAGTAAAGTAGAAGGCAGACTCTCCACCATATTATAGTTATAAAGAAACCTAGTTTCATTACCTAAGTTCTGAAATGTACCTTTTATCAGGGTTCTATCTTCCATTGGGTCTGCTCTGTCGGGTCTAATAAGATACCCCAAAGCATCTCTTTCAGCATCTAGGTAAAATACTCTTGAATTTAGTTTCAAATCGTTATTGATTTTATAGTCTAGAACAGCAGCCAATATATCCCAGTTAACTGAGAACCAGTTCCTATCCCTAACTGATTGCTCAGGATTGTCTAAGAACATAGCATCTGTCAAGCCACCAGATTGCTGTGCAAGATAATTCATATGCGTAAATTCAGCTGTGATACTCAAATCATTAGTAATCTGATAAGCATTTTTTATAAAAAAAGTAAGTGCGTTGTAATTTGAGTTTGGACGGAAATCATTACCTTTTTTGTATTGTAAAAAACCGTAATAGTTCATATTCTCATAAGTACCACCAATACTATTAAATGAACTAAAATTGTCATAGCTTGACATAGATTGTCTAGAAATAATATCTACCGGTTTAACTTTAGAACCATCTTTCAATTTGAAATTTAGAAATCCCCCAAACTGAGTGCCATATTGCAATGAAGCTGCTCCACGAACTAACTCGATTTTCTCTAATGCTTCCATTGGTGGGGTATAGTAGCTCTCTGGATAACCTAGTGCGTCGGCTGCTATATCATAACCGTTTTGTCTAGTATTAAAATTGGAAACTCTATTAGGACTAAGACCACGTCCACCTATGTTAAGTTGGATTCCTGAAGCATCATTTTCCCAAATATTTAATCCAGAAAACTTAGAAAATACTTGTCTTGCATTATTGGAAGCTAAATTAGCAGTCAAATTGTCTAAATATAAGGATTCGGATTTGCGTCCAGCATATATAGAAGTACCATCTACAGGTAACATATTGGACATACCAAATCTATTAGTTTTGGTATCTTCTATTAGTACATCGTCGAATTTGGTAACCATTGTGTCAATTGTCAAATCCACTTCTTTAGTCTTGTCTACAGAAATTGTCTTAGGATAACCAGATACATCATCTGTCGATGCAATTAATGTATAATCTCCCTGGCTCAAATCAATCGAATATCTACCATTTATATCAGCCTGCATATATCTGTTAATCTCACGGACGAAGACTTTAGCTGAAGCGACTGGTTCACCGCTATTATTATAGTAAACAGTCCCAGAAAGATTCACTGAAGTATTGGCATTCGTATAAAGAAAGCTAAATATTAATATTAATAGTATGTGTTTAAAAAATTTCAATTATTAGGTAATATCCAAGTATCTAAATCATCATGATATGACATTTTTGTCAAATCTACTTTTTCGTTTATATATCTTTTACTGAAATTGCCATTCAGCTTTACAAATGAATCGGCATATATTTCAATATTTGTTTTTCCTTTCTTTGCAAAATCTTCTTCAATTATCTTCACAAATTGAAGAATAAGATCTGGCTGTGTTGACATTTGTTTCTCTTGATTAGGAGTAAGATAATCAGAATTCACTATCTCTATTTTATTTTCAGTGTCATTGTCAACCACTGTAAAAAACACTGTGCCTGCCTTTTCCATCAACATAACTCGCCACGAGAAACGATATCCTTCTTCTTTCCAAAACAAATCACCTTTGTAAAACAAAAACCTTAATGGAATTGTAATCTGAATGATTGTAAAAATAAGGATAGATGTCATAACAACAGATTTCATAATAGGTCTGTAACTAAGTGTAGTTACTATGTTGGTTTTATAATTGAAAATAGCTTTCAGCTTTTTAACTTTATTAATTTGAAATGATTTATCGAAATAAATAGTAGTCATTGCTATCATAACATAAGGAAAAACACCTATATTGAACAGTATCAAAGTTGAAAGATGGAACATAATAACGAATATATAAGCTATTTTCCTTGTTCTTTTGTAGATAAGAAAAGCAACAATAAACAAATCATAGATAGCTCCAAACCAACTGAATAAATACGCAGTAGATTTTAGTTTAAGAAGCTCTCCAACTAGAGGTAAATGAGAATTAGCTGGTAGCCAGATAGATAAAGGCATTGCATCTATTAGCCAATCATAATTTAGTTTGGCTATACCTGCAAAAATGTAAACAACAGCAACTTGAAATTTTATAATTAGTATAGTCCAATTAGGAATTGATTCTGTCTCACCTTTTTTAATTGCATCTACAGAAAAGCACCTTTCCGCGGGTAGGAACACCATTATAAATGCTATTAAAGATACGAAATAGTAGTGGTTTAGATAATACGTAATATCTATTAGTTCTATGTATAGAAACGACAATAGAAAAGTTATAGAGGCGAACCTATACTTATAACCTATAGTTATAAGTATACTACTAAGTAACAAAGTACCGAACAAAAAATATATCCCTATTTCGCCAGGGTTTTGAACCCAATGGAAATAAGGATATTTAAAATAGTGTTCAGGTTGGACGAAAAACTCAGTAACCCATCCTTTAGCTATAAAACGAATAGTAGAGAAGGTCATTAATAACCCAAACACTATCCTGAAAAATGCGAGTGGTTCAGGATTGATTTCCTTGAAAAGAATATCCTTGAACTTCTTATTAATCACCATCATTATCTTGATAGTTGATTAGTATCCCCATTGCAGATACCATATCTGTTTTTAACAGTACAACGCTCTCTTGCATATTCTTGTATAAATCTTCAATTTTCGCTTTTTCAGAAGGAAGTTCAATTGATTTTCTGAATGGAATATCCATTTTATTCAATAGACTTATAGATTCATCAAATTCAGCTAGTATAACATCTGCTAATAATGCATCGTTTCGAGTAGCAGATAGCTGACTCAAATATTCATAAATATTATCTGTTTTTGTCAAATCATTATTTTCAGGACCAACAATAAATGTTCTATATGATTGTAAATTAAACCCTAGAATTCTTGAAGAATTTAACGAATATGGTGCCTCAAAATGAAAGGGTAATACATCACTCAGTGAGATACCTATAGGAAATCCAACTTTAGCCCGCTTTGCAATTTCATAATCCTTAACAAATTCGTTTATCATTAATGAAAGAGAACTTCCTGCATCATTTCCTGTTTTTGATACAAACTCTTCTCTATAAGATTGCCATTCATTTCTAACATAATCTATATTTGTTTTAATATCATTCACCAAATCTTCTAAATACGTAAGGACTTTAGCATCTGTGAATATTGCTTCTTGAGTTTGACTATCTACATTGTAGAGTAAATAATCTAATGCAGGGAAACCTTTTGCTTTGAAATTTGATGAAGTAGCTAGAGAATAAGTTCCAGTTTCTATATTAGACTTTATTTTGATAGTATCTGTAGGGAAAGTATTAAGTGCTTGTCTGAGAACTACATCTTCAGCAGGACCAAATCCATAAGCTGAGCAATATTGCCAGCTATTACGCAAATCAGAAAAAGCTTGTCTTACTTTATTGAAGTTTTGTTCAGTATATTCCGCTTTTAATTCTATAAACCTCTCATTCAAAGTATTCGATTTTGTATATAAATCCTCGAAAGCAGGGATAATCAAATTATCAGCATAATTAACCAATAATGCTTTTTTGTCAATTTCTACGTTAGGGTTTCCACTATTATCATCACTACAAGACAACGAAAAAGTGGAAAGTAATATCAAAAAAATTAGTTTTTTATAGGGCACCTTTTACTCCTTCAAAATTATATGCGTTTACCAAAATATCGATAGCTTTATCAACTCGCTCAGATGTCGTATTCCAAAAATTTGTACCTATTTCTGCTTGAGCATCTTCATAGTGAAATCCATTACTTTCGGGATTAAACTGAATAGACCATAGAAGTATCCAAGCTGCAGTAAGGTTGTGATGTTTAAGTGCAGTATCTTCAAAATTAGCTTTAGCATTGTTAAGATGATGAAGTGCAGTTGCTGCAAGTACTAGCTCCCAATTTTTTCTAATACTAGCTATTGCTTCATTTTTTCCTTTATCATCATCATTATTTATTGCTGCTCTTCCTTTCAAGAATCCTTCTGCCATCAATAACTTGTTCGTATTCAAAAGTAAGTCCCAATCATCAGACAATTTCGCTACATATTTCAACCCACTATTTGACTTAGGGAAATCTAATGTTGCTCCAAAGTAACCAAAGGCTTGGTCCCAGTTGTGTTGCATTTGAGTCCCTTTGCCTTCAATTATAGTTATATTATCTACATTAGTTCCAATACTGTCATCAGACAAATAAACTTGAGCAACTTGATAATAGAATAATGCCCCCATTAACCCTTTTTCTATCATTTGTAAATACTCTTTACCTACAGAATCGACTAGGATTGTTTGAGAGTTGTCATTAGAAACTAATATACCTTTTTTATTATTTGCTGCAGTTCCTGTTGTAGATGCATTGTTTATATCGCCAAAATAGAATTCGAAAAATGAAGTTCTTATTGGATCAGTTACAGTATATAAACTCTCATCGCTTGAGTTTAGATCAGGATTATCGAAAGGAGTACCTGTATTTTTATACATTCTATTAAGTACACCAGCACTAATTGCTACTTTATTTTCTATAGCATTAGTTATTAATTGCCTCATTTCCTCTAACATCTCCATCTGAACTATTTGACGACTATAGTCGACATTATCGAAATTGTAAGTCTCCGGAATGTCATAAGTCTTAGGGACTGGGTCAGGGTCAGGTTCTGTTATTTTATCATCACTACAAGATAAAAGTAGTAAGCTGAACATAGATAGAAATAATATCATTTTTTTCATAATGTACCTTTTGGATTTTTATTATACCACTAACTTACAATATAACATTTTCAACATAATTCGAAATTCTTTAGTGTGTTCTTGTGTGGGTATAAAAAAATAGGGACTATGTTTAACATAATCCCCATACTTGGTATTATTCTAATTATACTTTACTTTATAATTCATTGGCTACATTATTCAGGTTGTATCCATTAGCCAAAATTTCTTTAACAGCGTCTATATCAGCAATAGTTATTGTCCAGAAATTATCACCTAATCTATTTAATGCATCTTGGTAAATAGTACCATTTTTTTCAGGGTTGAATTGTACTGACCATAAGAATCCATAACACTCAGATAAGGTGTGAGTTCTCATAGCATCATCCGTATAGTTAGCTTTAGCAGAATTTAAGTAATGAATAGCTGTTGTAACGAAAGTTAGTTCCCAACCTTTTCTAATTTCTTTTACAGCTTCCCATTTAGCATCATTGTCATTATTATTAATAGCGACTCTACCTTTTAAATAGCCATTTTTCATTAGCATATCATTAAGTCCAACTAATGCATCTCTACTATTCGCATATTTAGCAACATAACCGATGCCTTCAGTTAATTTAGGAAAGTCTTTAGTAGCACCGAAATATCCGAATGCTTCGTCCCAGTGATGTTGCATTGGTGTACCTTTACCTTCGGTTACTGTAGTATTATCAACAGCATCACCGATTTTATCTTCACTTGTATAACCAACAACTTGATGGAACATCAATGCTCCCATTAGTCCTTTTTCTAAAATTTCACCATAATCCCAACCTTTGGCACTTACAAAATATGATCTATTACCATCTTCAGATGTAACTAAACCACCTTTGCCATCTTCTGCTATATCTGTAGTGTTTATAGTACCCATATCAGTAATTAAATCCATAAAAAATGATGTTTTACTTGGGTCGATTTTTGAGTATATATCTTTACCACTTTCGTTCAATTCAGTTGTTGTAAACGGATTACCTTCATTTCTAATCATTGCACTAAGTGTGCTTATATCTATCGCTGTACCATTAGTTTTCGCATCTTGGATTAAAGCATCCATCTCGCTTATCATGTCTAATCTTGCTGTTTGACCTGAGTAATCTACATTCTCAAAGTTGTAAGTTTCTGGAACCGTATAATCGTTTGTATCTGGATTAGTAGAAGTGTCATCGCTACAAGAGATAAATAACAAACTCATAGCCGTCAGCAGTAACATTAATTTCTTCATTGAACTTTCCTGTATATTTTAAAATTGTTGTTAATCATAGGAACAAACTTAAAAAAGGAATTTAATTGGGACTATTCTTATCCTATTTCTGTGTTCAATGTGTGGTTGCTGGCTTCTAAAATTAAGAGTGGAATGTATTAAATTTAATTCTGTTACCCGATGTAGTTTATAATAAAACTATTATTTAATAGTTTAGTATGAAACGAATTGACATTATTGAGAAAAGATATGAAAAACATAATCAGATTGGCGTTATTAGTATTATTAGCTACTAGTTTAATAGCTAAAGAAGAATTGAAAGAATCGGATTTCTTGTCTAATTCTAGACAGTTAATATTCGAGGGGGCACGTTCGGGTGAGGGCTATTTCTCGCAAGATGGTAGATATCTAATATTCCAAAGTGAAAGAATAGATGATAACCCATTCTATCAAATATTTATGTTAGATTTTGAAACTGGTGATATTAACCAAATATCGAATGGTACTGGCAAAACAACTTGTGCATTTATCCAAAAAAGTGATAAAGGGAAAGTTCTATATAGCTCTACTCATTTAGATCCCAAAGCAAAGGAAAAACAGAAAGAAGAATTTGATATTAGAGCATCTAGTACTAAACGAAGATATGCGTGGGACTATGATGAAACTATGGACGTATTTATCGCTGATTTTGACGGTAAAAATCCTAAACAATTGACAAAAGAAAAGGGGTATGATGCAGAAGCTTCATTTTCTCCAGACGGTAAAAAAATACTTTTTGCCTCTAACAGAAGTGCTTATAACCGAAAATTGAATGAAAAAGAACAAAAGCAATTTGAATTCGACCCTTCTTATTTCTGTGAATTATATATCATGGACGTGGATGGTAGCAATCTGAAACGATTGACTGATAACCCAGGTTATGACGGTGGGCCTTTCTTTTCACCAGATGGTAAGAAAGTAATATGGAGAAGATTCACTCCAGACGGTCACCAAGCAGATGTCTTTACAATGAATATAGATGGTACAGACCTAAGACAAATCACAAGTTTCGAATCTATGTCTTGGGCACCATACTTTCATCCAAGTGGAGAATATATTGCCTTCGCTTCCAATAAATATGGATATGGCAATTTCGAAGTATTTATAGTGGATAATTTAGGTGAGAAAGAACCTGTAAGAGTTACTACTACAGATGGATTTGACGGACTTCCAGTGTTTCATCCAGATGGTGATAAACTAGTTTGGACTAGTGGTAGAACTTCGAATGGCAAAGCACAGCTATTTATGGCTAATTGGAATCACAAAGCTGCTCTAGAAGCATTGAAAAATGCTACAAAGAGAGAAAGCAAAAAAAAAGTAACTAATACTGGTGCTATCAAAGCCGATGAAATAGAAGCAAAAGTAACTTATTTAAGTAGCGATGAGTTAGAAGGTAGATTCACCGGAAGTGAAGGAATTCGACTTGCAGCAGACTTTATAGTATCTGATTTGAAACAATTTGATTTAAAACCTTTAAAAGGGTTTGACGACTTCAGAGTACCTTTCGAATACACTTCAGACATTGATATATCAAAATCTGATAATTATCTTTCTACGACAAGTACTTCTGGCAAGGTTACAAAATTAGAAGCAGGTGATGAATTTATGCCGCTTGCATCAACTGATAATGGAAGCTTTGACGGCGCTGTAGTATTTGCTGGGTTTGGGATTAAAACTTCAGATGATTCGGAATTTAAAATGAATTCTTTTGATGGTTTAGAAATAGAAGGTAAGTTTATAATGGTGCTTGATGATATGCCTTCTAATCTAAATGAAGAACAGCAAAAAGCCCTAACTAGATACTCTTCTCGTATGTACAAGACTTTGACCGCTCGCGAATTGGGAGCTATTGGCGTTATATTTATTTCAGAAAGAACTAGAATTACCAAACCTAAAGATGTTCGTATGAATATAAAATCAGGTATGTACTTATCTGAAATTACTGAAGTAGCTGCTGGTAAATTATTAGACACGGATTTTAGTAAAATTAAAGACAAAGTTGATAATTATAACCCACATGTTAAAAATTCATTTGACCCAAAAATTACTATTAAAGGGAATTATTCAGTTGAAAAAGTTAGATCAACAGATAATAACATAGTAGGTGTAGTATATGCTGAAAATTCTGATGAATATGTAGTAATGGGTGGGCACTATGACCACTTAGGTTATGGAGAAGGCGGTTCATTAGCCGATGGTGAATCTATTCACAATATACACAATGGTGCTGATGATAATGCTTCTGGCACTACAGTAGTTATGGAATTAGCAGAATACTATGCTCAATTGAAAAAAGATAATCCTAAAGCTATCAAAAAGAATTTAGTATTTGCTTTTTGGTCTGGTGAAGAGTTAGGACTACTAGGTTCATCAGAGTTCATGGATCAAGTCGAAGAAAAAGGATTGAAGTTTCATTCATATCTCAACTATGATATGGTTGGAATGCTTACGGATAATGAATTATCAATGCAAGGTGCTGGTAGCGCTGAGAATTGGAGAAAGTTAATAGAAAAGAAGAATATAATAGCTGGATTTAATATCGGTGTTTCAGATGACCCGTATTTACCAACTGATGCTACTTCTTTTTATAAAAAAGGAATTCCAGTAATAGCGTTTTTTACTAATCTACACGATAATTACCACCGTCCTACAGATGATGTAGAGAATTTGAATATAGAAGGGATGGTAAGAATTGCGAAGTTTTCTACTAAGATAATAGATGAAATATTATCAGGTAAAACAGAGATTACATATAAGAAAGTAGAAATGGCTGCACAAACTAATGTACGTGGCTTTTCTGTGTACTTAGGCACAATCCCAGATTATGTTGCTGAAGTAGAAGGTGTTAAGTTAACTGGAGTTCGTAGTGGTGGCCCAGCAGACGAGGCTGGATTACAAGCAGAAGACATAATCGTCCACTTAGGTGATAGAGCCATTAAAAATATATACGATTATACAAACGTACTAGCAGACCTGAAAGCAGGTTTAAAATATAAGATAGATGTAAAAAGGGGAGACGAAATTATTAGTTTAACTATTATCCCTGGCAGCAAGTAAACTAGATATTCGTTCGGGATAATTCGTTACTATAGCGTTTATCCCGAATTTTAATAATGTCTCTAATTGCTGCTCATTATCTGCAGAATAAACCCCAAGATATACTCCTAACTCATTACATTCGTTTACCACAGATTCGTTCAATTGCTCTATAGAGCATATATATACATCACATTCAGTGATTTCGTGTAGCTTTTTGGGTGTGCTATCAGGTAGAGCTATTGATGCTATATTATAATCTTCATCTTTGGTTTTTATATACTTTACAGTATCTACACAAAAAGATGCGAAAAGACAATTTTCCTCATAGCCGAATGATTTTACAGTATCTAAAATTACATCTACATCTTCTGTATTGAACGAACAGTCATCTTTAGTTTTAATTTCTATAATAAGATACACCTCATGCCTTTTACAGAATCGTAAGACTTCTTCAAGTTTAGGTATATATACTTTTTCCTCAGGCGTTAAGCTTAGATTAATTTTCGAGATTTCATAGGACGAAAGTTTGGAAGTATCTTGATCTATATTTATTCTTTTTAGGTTTGCGTCATGATAAGCAAATGGAATCTTATCCATTGACACTTGTATATCTACTTCTAGCATCTTGGCACCGTTTTCTACGGCTTTTTCAAAAGCAGGCATAGTGTTTTCTATCATTGTCCCAGAGGCGCCTCTGTGAGCAATTATGAATCTTTCATTATTCTGAACAAATTCTCGTATTGTAATCATACTTGTCAAATTTTTTTATCGATTTTAAAATATATTATTATATTAACTATTCTAAGAAATCGAATATAACAAAATATATGTACTCACAATTATTTTCGGCATCAGTTTTAGGTATAAATGCATTTCTAGTTGAGATAGAATGTCATTTGGATTCGCAATTACCAAAAATCACTATTGTCGGGTTACCCAGCTCTTCTGTCAAAGAGTCAAGCGAAAGAGTTTCTGCGGCTATTAAAAATTCTGACTATTTATTCCCTCTAAAAAAGATAACAATTAATCTAGCACCAGCTGACGTTAGAAAAGACGGTAGTGCTTTCGATTTGCCAATAGCTCTGGGAATATTAGCTTCTACTAAAGTCATAGACCAAGAAAACCTAAAAGATAAGTTGATACTTGGTGAGCTTTCACTAGAGGGTAGTTTGCGTGCTGTCAGGGGTACTTTGTCTATTGCTATAAAAGCTAAAGAAGAAGGATTCAAACAAATACTAATACCAGAAGAAAATGCTGACGAAGCCGCAATGGTCGAAGGTATAGAAGTAATCCCTATAAAAGATTTACGAGAAGCTGTACAATTCCTGCAAGGCAAGTTAGTAATAGAACCAAGAAAAGTTGACCTAAAGAAAATATTCGAGTTTGATCAGAGCATATCTATGTTAGATATTAGTGATGTAAAGGGTCAAGAAAACGTAAAGCGGGCAATGGAAGTAGCTGCTGCAGGTGGTCACAATCTACTTATGATAGGGCCTCCTGGTAGTGGGAAGACCATGATAGCAAAGAGATTACCAGGTATAATGCCACCTCTAACTCTCGATGAGGCATTGGAAACAACTAAGATTCATTCCGTATCTGGAATGTTAAGTAAAGAGAGGGCTTTGATAACTACACGTCCATTCCGCTCTCCGCACCACACTATATCGAATGCGGCATTAGTCGGCGGTGGAGTGTCTAATATCAGACCGGGGGAAATATCACTAGCACACCACGGTGTACTTTTCTTAGATGAGTTGCCCGAATTCAAGCGTGACGTACTCGAGGTAATGCGACAACCACTAGAAGACAAGCAAGTAACAATCTCACGTACAAAGATGACTATTGATTACCCAGCAAACTTTATGTTAGTTTGCTCTATGAACCCTACGCCAGACGGCGAGTCCATAGATAAATCTAGCTCTACTTCGCAGCAAATAAAGCGATACCTGAGCAAAATATCTGGACCACTACTAGATAGAATAGACATACACGTAGATGTACCCGCTGTAAACTATAAAGAGTTATCTTCAGACAGAAAAGGAGAATCATCCGAAGCTATAAGGGAAAGAGTAATAAAAGCTAGGCAAGTTCAATCTGCTCGATTCGAAGGACAAAGAAACGTATATAAGAATGCAGATATGGGAAGTAAGCTAATCCGTGAGCATTGCAAGCTAGATGCCGCATCGCAATCACTCCTCCAAACAGCAATGGAACGATTAGGACTTTCCGCTCGTGCCTATGATAGAATACTAAAAGTATCAAGAACTATAGCCGACCTTGCTGGCGATGCAAACATAAACTCACTCCACATAAGCGAAGCAATACAGTACCGCAGTCTAGACCGCGACTATTGGGGCGATTTGAGTTGATAGAGTTTTATCTATATCATTAGAATTAAGCTGATAAACTATGAACTATTTTTGTAGATTATATAAGATGTTATCTATACATCACAGATATTACATAAAATTTATTATGACTAAAGAAGATTTTGTCAGAAGTAAATTTGTAGGGTTGTTCATATTTAAGTCCTTATTTATTATTGCATTAATAGGGAAGATTGCTGGTTATGGTAGTGGTCCGAAAGTTGATAGAAAGTTTATGTTTATAATGATTTTTATGACAATTGCTATTGCATTTAATTTTATTGCAAAGAAATGTCAAAAGAATGAGAACAAAATTGAAATTAAATTATCTAATGAACAAATCAGTAAGTATGTGAGAATATGGGAAGTACTAGCGTACGGAAGTATATTTATTTTGTTATTTGTAATTGCATTAATTGATAAGATAAATGACCTAAATAGATGACTACTAAAGAGACCTAAGTGCAATTATAGATAGAAATCCCCCTCTTTAAGCAAAGCTAAAGAGGGGTGGCAGGCGTGCACAGCGTGGCTGACGGGATTGCCAAGCTGAAGGTATGGGTGTTTAAAGTTAAACCTCAAACGAAAACATAATATGCATAAAACACACCTACTTTGTAACCATTCTGCTCCTCATAGTGTCTATATCTTAAAGCGAATATAACCACAAAGGAGGACAAGATGAAAAAGCAATTGAACCTACTCGCAATCCTATTACTATTAGTAACTCTACCAATGTACTCAAATGATGCTGCTGATAGTAATAATACTATAGACCGTAGTAATGGTGTCACTTCTCTTGTATCCCAAGCATCTGGTATTGTGATTTTTGATAATTCTTGTTTTGGAAGACCAGGTGGAGCATTCGAAGCTAAAGTAATGGACGGAAATGGAACCCTGCAATTGGTGCTTCTATACTTATAGTTAGAACGAAGAAGGGGGCTTATGTGAAACCTAATGGAATTGGTCTAGTTCCACATTTATCTCAAGGGACTTATACTATTAAGATCTCTTATGCTGGATATAGCTCTATTCTTGATACTATTAGTATTGAAGCTGGAGATACACTTAGAAAATCTTATAAATTGGATGGGTTTGTCACTAGTGGTTGTTATTTTTATTATGATAGAATAGTTGATGTTTATGAAATCGGCTCTGTTACTACTTTCTCTTCATCAGAGATTCAAGGTCGTGGTTGGGGCGCTAGTAATACATTAACTAGAAGTAAAAAGTTGAAAAGGGCGGACCCTAAAGAACAGCAAGACTCAATTGAATCTAGTAAAAACTTTGCAGACTTATTGACTTTAAAAAATTCTTGTAGAATAAGTATTGTTGCAGTTAATACAAACGAAGTAGAAATTAATCCTATTGATTACAAAGATATATCAGACTATATCAAAGTTTACCCTAATCCTACGGAAGGTCCTTTGACTATAGAGCTTGATGAAGATTTTGATCATCTTTTGATTGCTGAAATGAATGGGAATATAATATTAGAAATATCACCTAATAAAGGTGTAATTCAAGTAGATCTGAGTGAATTTACTTCTGGTGTTTATTTTCTGAAGTATAATTATAAAGGAAATTGGGGAAGTTCACAGATACAGCTGAGCCGTTGATTAGTTTTTTATCCGATGGCTAAAGCCAAAGGCAGTACTTCTTTGCTCTTTAATACAATCTAATCTGTGCTTAAGAATATTTCCCTGGACTCTTCGCTAACTTTGTTAGCTCTGAGTGACGTTGCATTAAAGGGTTTTATGGATTTGAGACGTATGCAATACGTCTCTACAAAACATAGACTGTCTTAATAGACAGTCTTTGTTATATCAATTTCAACGAATATTAAAACTCATTTCCTGTATAGACAACTACGTCAAGTGCAAAGTCTAAGTCATCAAAGTCTAGGGCTAGTTTTGCTGTTCTTTCGAAGAGTATTTTTCTGCTATCTCCTTTCTTGTGTAAAGAAAGTGCAATTTTTAGCATCATCTCATAGTCACCTAATCGAGCGTGTCTGTCGAACATCTCAGGTTCTGCATCTAATAGATCTATTTGTTCAATTCTTGTTTTTACTTCTTCTAGAGGGGGCAATTCTAATTGCATAGCAATCTTGCCGAGGTCGTTAGCTGTATAAACATCCGATTTCTTAATGTAATCAGGAAGTTTATCGTACCCCATACCAATTGATAATCCTGGTTTTGCAATCTCAAATAAGGCATCCCCATTAGCACGTGTATAATAGTTGCCTCCATTTCTACCGACCAAATCTATTTTATAAGGGTCTATATGACCGTCAGTCATTATATCTTCGCTTATGTGATATTTGATTACTTCACAGATCGCAAAGTTACCTGAGCCAGCTCCGCCACCCATTTCTACCATGTCTATTAGTTTGCACTCCATGTGAAAAGGTGATTCTTTGACTCTTTTGGGTTTAACCAAATGAGAATCGAGAGGGGTAAATCCAGCTTTTAAGAATTCATCTACATCAGCTGCAAATTCGCTTGAAGCTAAGTTCATCTGCTCTACTATATCGAATGTAACCGCATGGACTACGCATTCACCAGTATCCAATAGATTCTGGTAAGTGTCTTTCGTAGTATTGTCTCTACCACGTCTTGCAGGTGAGAAAGCAATAGTCGGTGGATTTGCTCCAAATGCGTTGAAAAAAGAAAATGGTGCCAAGTTGTTGACACCATCTTTACTAATAGTCGAAACAAAGGCAATAGGTCTAGGGGCTATACCACCTAATAAGAAACCGTGCCTTTTTCTTAATTCTAGTTCTTTTGGCTCTACTGAGTACATTATATTTTTCTCTTTTTAGCTAATATAGAATAGTCATTATTAGATAAAACTATTTTATTCTTTAATGTTCCAAGACCAGTAATTTCCAAAGTAATGTCATCGCCATCTTGTAACCAGATTGGAGTAAACTCTTCACCTTTAGCTTTAGCCTCGTTTGCCCAAGTGCCGTTTAGTTCCAAATAACAACCTGTACCAACAGTACCAGAACCAATAACTTCACCTGGTTGGATTTCTACTCCATAAGATACTCTTTCCAAAATCTCCGCGAATGTATAAGTAATATCCTTAGTATTACCTTGTGATACTTGTTTGCCATTGTGGAACGCTTTCATTGATAGCTTGTATATATTGCCTTTAGGAGTTGAGATTTTATATTCTTCTAACTCATCAGGAGTCACTAACCAAGGGCCAATTACTGTAGCAAAATCTTTACCTTTTGCCGGGCCTAAGTTTAGCTTCATTTCTTCCATTTGCAATAATCTTGCTGATAGGTCATTCATAATTGTATAACCGAATATATAATCATCAGCTTCTTCAGCAGGAACATTTTTACCATATTTACCAACTACAGCAGCTATTTCTAACTCGAAATCTAATTTGTGTAGGTGGTCTAGTTCAACTTCTACATCACCTTCACCTATAACGGCATTGTGATTAGTAAAGTAAAAAATTGGGAATTCGTCGAATTCTGGAATCATATCTACACCACGGTTCTTACGAGCAGAAGCTACGTGCTGTCTAAATGCATATCCATCACGACAAGAAGTAGGGTGAGGTACTGGTGCTAACATTTTAGCAGGTGTCTCAGCTGAGAAATCTTTAGCTAATAATTGATTTTCAATTTCACGAGCATTATTGAGTGCTTCATCGCCACCTCGCATTAGAGTAAGAATATCATTAGGTACATCTATGCCCAATTGCGAACCAGATTTTTGTAAATCAGCTACTTTGCCATTTATATAAAGGCCTAATCTTTCTTGATTATCCGAATTTAAAAACGATACGAATTTCATATTTAATCTTATTAGTTTATTAATTAAAAAGAGTAATACGAATTTACCAATAATTGATTGGAAAATAAAGAATGTTGAGTTTTAAAAAATTAAAATGATAAAATAGAATAATGAGATTAGATAGTAATATCTAAATATCCATTTTTAAGTTGTTTTTGGGCAGTTTCTCTATTAGAGAGTTGAGTTTGGTTTAACGAAGTAATACCCAAAACCTCTTTCTGAAGACCACGAGAGCCGTTTTTAGCTTCAGTTTTCGGAGCTTCAACTACAGCTTTTTCTTCAGGTTTAGGTGCATTGCTATTCGTGCTCTCATCTGGCAATGGAGTAGAATAGTAATTTTCTTGTATGTTGTTACCTATTTGCATAATCCTAAACTAATAATTAAATACATAATATCCAAATGATTAGATGTTTTTTATTGAAACGAAGCTAATTATATTTATTTTTGTACAAGAAAATAAAACGGAAACAGAATGAACGAAAAAATAAAGTCAATATTACTTAGGTACGAAGAGGTCAATAAGGAGTTGATGAACCCTGATCTAGTCAATGATCAAGCTAAGTATAGAAAAATTACGACTGAACATAAAAATTTACTTCCAATCGTAGAAGCTGGGAAAAAGTACCTTAAAACTCTTGATGATATAAAGCAAAATGATGAATTGATCAACGATAAAACAGTTGACCCTGATTTAAAAGAATTAGCTTATGAAGATAATGAATCGTTGAAAGAATCACGTGATGAGCTAGAAGAAGATCTAAAAGTATTACTTATACCAAAAGACCCAGATGATAATAAGAATTGTATTGTTGAGATTCGCTCAGGTGCTGGTGGCGATGAAGCTGCTATCTTTGCAGGTGATTTGTATAGAATGTACGAACGCTTTTTTGAGACTATGGGATTCAAATATGATATAATGAATATTAATCATGGAGAGAAAGGGGGATTCAAGGAAGTGATAATGGAAGTTACTGCTGAGGATGCCTACGGAACATTGAAATACGAAAGTGGAGTTCACCGAGTACAGCGAGTTCCAGAGACAGAATCTCAAGGACGATTACATACTTCTGCTGCATCAGTTGTAGTATTACCTGAGGCAGATGACCTAGATGTAGAAGTACTAGACAAAGATATTAAAAAAGATACATATCGTGCATCGGGTGCTGGTGGTCAGCACGTTAACAAGACTGAGTCTGCTGTTCGTCTAACTCACATGCCTACAGGTATAGTTGTTGAGTGCCAAGACGAACGTTCGCAAATAAAGAATCACGCAAGAGCACTAAAGGTCTTAAAAGCAAGGATATATGAGCGTGAAGTACAGAGGCAAAATGCAGAAATAGCATCACAAAGAAAAACTATGGTTTCAACGGGTGATAGATCGGCTAAAATCCGAACTTATAACTATCCTCAGAATAGAGTTACTGATCATCGTTTGGAAGGGGACGCAAAAAATTATAGTTTGAAAGAAATAGTAGAAGGTAATCTGACAAATATTATAGAAAACCTAACTATTGCAGAAAGAGCAGAAATACTAAAAGCAGGTAATAACTAGGTAAATGCTAACAATAGGCAGAATAGAAAAGGTGAATTTGGTAGATTTGGGATTCCTTGATTTGGATTCTAAAATAGATTCAGGTGCTTCTACTTCTGCTTTACATGCTCAGAAAATAAGAAAAGTAAAAATAGATGATAAGTATTATGTAGTTTTTCGCCTTTTAGATAAAACACATCCTTCCTACGAAGATAATGATATTACTTTACCACTTTACAAGACCAAAAGAGTAAAAAGTTCTAATGGATTCACACAAAAGAGGTATTCTATACAATCTAGGATGAAATTAGGTAAAAAAATATATAGAATTGAGTTTACTCTGACCGATAGAAAAGATATGAAATACCCGATACTATTAGGTACTAAGTTTTTAAGAAAGAAGTTTTTAATCGATGTTTCCAAAAAATATATAATATCAAGCCAATGAAAAAAATAGTCGTACTATCTACGAACAAAGATCTCTATTCCACCAGAAGATTGGTAGAAGCAATAGAACAACGAGGCCACGAAGCACAAGTTGTCAATCATACTAAATGCTCACTACTAATGGAAAAGGGGAATCCAATGGTATATTACGATGGCGAACCAATCGAGAATGTAGGTGCTGTAATACCTCGGATTGGTGCCTCTGTAACTATGTATGGTACGGCAGTGGTACGTCAATTCGAATTGATGAAGGTGTTTTGCGCAATTGAATCACAAGCGATTGTTCGTTCTCGAGATAAACTACGTAGTTTGCAAATAATGGCGAGAGAGCATTTGGGTGTTCCTAAAACAGTTTTTGCTAGACATCCCAAAAATGAAGATGCAGATATTTTACTTAAGCAAATTGGCAGTATGCCGGTAATAATTAAACTACTGGAAGGTACTCAAGGACTAGGTGTAGTATTAACCGAAACACGCAAAGCCGCAAAATCAGTAATAGAGGCATTCTCTGGATTGAAAACAAGTATTCTAATCCAAGAATTTATAAAAGAAGCTGGTGGCTCTGATATTAGAGTATTCATAGTCGATGGTAAAATAGTCGGATCTATGAAAAGAACTGGTGCCGATGGTGATTTCCGTTCCAATATTCATCGTGGTGGAACTGCAGAGATTATAAAACTAACAACTAAAGAGAAGAAAGCAGCACTAAAAGCGGCTGAATCAATGGGCCTTTCTATTGCAGGGGTTGATTTGCTCCAATCTTCACGTGGTCCACTTATATTAGAGGTTAATTCTTCACCAGGGCTGCAAGGTATTGAAAAGGCAACAGGTGTAGATATAGCAGGTAAAATAGTTGAGTATATAGAGTCTCACATGATTGCTGAGAAAAAGCCCAAAAAGAAAAAGAAAATAGTTGTATAGATTATAGTTTCTTGATATCGACCATTTGTTCCCACATTTCCGGATTATATTTAAAATAATTCTTATTTTGAGAACAAACAACTAACTAAAATCACGACTAATGAAAATAGGACTATTCCCACTAAATCTTGTATTGTTTCCAGAGTCAATATATCCTCTTCATATATTTGAAGATAGATATAAGTTGCTTGTAAACGAAAGCCTAGAATTTAAGTCGAAGTTTGGAATTATATTTTCTAGTGACAATTCATTAGCTCATTTTGGTTGTACTGCCAAAGTTCATGAAATCATCAAAAAATATCCCGACGGTAAGTTAGATTTAAGCGTAATTGGACACGAAAAATTCAAATTAAATAGGTATGAAGAAAGTGAAGATTCTTATGCTATCGGTGAAATAGAACTAATAAGTGACGTTGTTGAGCCAATAGAAGATAACTTACTTAATGATTGCATAGAGCTTTTCAATTTTATTACTAATAAAATTCCTGTATTCCGCGTTCAAAAGACCAAAAAAGAAGATTTGATAGATAAAACTGCTAGTTACTACTTTGCACAGAAAGTTGGTTTAATTGGTAAACAAAAGCAACATTTGCTAGAGATGAATTCTGAAAATGAAAGATTAGCATTCTTAAAGGAGCACTTGGAACGCATTAAACCATCTGTTAGTAAAGCAATAGAAATCGAAAAAATCATTAGAAATGACGGATATTTATCTCCAGGAGACATAAAATGAAACCTAAAATAATGGGTATTCTGAATGTAACACCTAACTCTTTTTCAGATGGTGGAGACTACTTATCTGAAAAGTTGGCTGTTGATCATGGTTTGGCAATGATAGATGATGGAGCTCATATAATAGATATTGGAGGAGAAAGTACTCGACCAGGAAGTAAAGGAGTGACATTAGAGGAAGAACTAAACCGAGTAATTCCAATAATAGAAGGTATCAGAAAAGTCAATCAAGATATCACTATTTCTATAGACACGACGAAGTATGACGTTGCTTGGGTTGCACTAGATAGAGGTGCAAATATAATTAATGACGTAAGTGGATTAAGTGCTGAACCTCGATTTGTTGATTTGGCCAAGGAATATAAGGCAGACCTGGTGATAATGCATAAAAAAGGTGCATCAGAAAATATGCAAGATAATCCCCAGTACAATGATGTTGTTAACGAAGTCTTTAATTATTTAGAGAATCAAAGTAAGTTAGCTGATGGTATTGATAATGTGTATGTAGATGTAGGTATTGGATTTGGTAAGACTTTAGAACACAACTTAGCTTTACTCAATCATTTGGCAAAATTTAATCAAATAACTGGAAAGCAATTATTGGGAATTAGCCGAAAAGCATTTATCAATATGCTATTTGGTATAGAAAATGCCAAAGATAGAGATGCACATACAGCTATGATACATCAACAATTATTATCTAGTAATGTTGATATAATTCGAGTTCACAACGTCAAGTTAATACGGGATATGCTAGAGATATCAAAATTTGTAAAGTAAATGAAAGATTATAAAAAAATGCCAACTTGTATAAGTTGGCATTTTTAATTTTAACTCAATTTATAGTTTAGTATTATTTTACAATATTTAACTTCGTCGAATAGTTTGCATTATTTCCAATTAAATGAATATAGTATTGACCAGAATATAAATCAGACAAATATAAACTAAAGTTCGGATCCGTTACTTCCATTGGTATGATTTTAACAGTATTACCAGTAACACTAATTACTTTTACTATGTAGTTACCAAGCTTAAAATCACCCGTAATTGTTACATTACCAGTACTTGGATTAGGGTAAACACTTGCGCTTACTTCTTCAAACGGAGTAACATCTGAAGTGCTCAATCCTTCCATTTCAACATCAAGTTCTATATTCTCATTGTTATCCGAAATTACAATTTGTTCGTGTGCCATCTTAAAGCCGACTTTATCAAAGTAAACATTTAATTCACCATTCTCAAGATTTGGAACTTCGTATTCACCGTCTTTTAAAGAATAGTTATAGTTTATCACATTGTCTTCAGAGTTAGTCACGAAAACTTGAACACCATTAAGAGGACTTAGCAACTCAGTGCTTCCTGGGCTAATTCCTTTTAGTCGGCCTACTTTCCCATTCAGTCCTTTATTACTAGCGATAGGTTTAAGTGGCGCTAATCGTAATTCTACATCTCCGAAAATACCTGTTTCTTCAACTTCTATTCTAGTAGCGTCTAACCAGCTTCTAGTTAATGTCTTGTCGTCTGAAACATAATATCCTGGTGTATGACCTCTATCATACTTATATGCATATACTACATAATCACCAGGTATCAAATCTTCAAATGTAAACTCACCATTGTTATTTGTATAAGCTGTCTCACTATAGTAAAGAAAATCTTTATCAAATGAGTTTGTTTCTACAAGGTAAGCAACTGCTACACAGTTTTTTACACCTTTATCATCCTCATCTAGAATCTTACCTGTAAGAGAGTTCTTATATTCATCTCTTTCATTCAAAGTAAAGTTTATATTTGTAAGATTACTTTCTAGGTCAAGCAAAGTTGCTTCTAACGGATTAGCTGTTTCTTCCCAATATTCTCTTAGGTAATTTGCATTTGTTAATGAATCTAAAGAAACGGCAGATATCTCATATTCTGAATCATTAGGAACTTTAAAACTATAACTACCATCATTATATGTCGTTGTTTTATAAGATTTGAAAGCGTTCGTAAGTCTATTTTTACCTAAAAGTTCTACTAAAATTCCGCCTAGTTCATCGCCAGAATATTCATCAGTAACTGTACCAGATATTGTGTAGTCATAAACTGGAACAGGTGGTATTATCTCCCAATCTAATGTCATATCATCACAATCAACTTCTATAAACTCAAATTTATCATTTGGACCTACGATAGGCTTATCAGTCTTATATTTATATTGATAGTATAACATATTATTATTATGGTAAGTACTGATACCAATCTCTAGCATATATTCACCTTTTGGTAAGTTGAACTCCAAAAGACCATCTGTAATCGTATCAGAAGCCAAAGATCTAATAATAGAAGTACTATCATTAATAGTTTGTGCTAAATAAATGCCTGCAGTTACTATTTTCTTATATAGCTCACCTGTTTCTTTATCCTTCAGATTTACTTTCAGATTAGTTAGGTTCTCACATTCATTTCTCCAAATAGATACTAACTGGCTAGCTCTGATACTTGGGTTGTTCTTTAGACTTGCATTTACTACAACTTGGTGATATCCTGGTTCTTGAGTATCTAGTTTTAATATGTTGTTATCAGGTCCTGTCAGAATAAAATTCTTATTATATGTTAATGAGAATTCGACTTCACCTCCAGCGGGAGTTGTTGTGTATTCTATTTCTTTTTCAAAAGTTTCACCTTTGTTCACTATTTTGAAATCAGTACCTGAAATGATAGGTAAAATCGTAATAGTCTCTTTTTCGAAAGCAGTCAAATCCACCTCCCAATCAAAACTTATGTCGTTTCCACAAGAAGTTTCTAAAATTTCAGCATCATCTATGTATTTAGTATTATCATACCATAACTTAATTGATTCATTTTGTGAGTACCCGTTTAACCTAACTTGATATTTGCCTTCATCTACTGTAGCAGTAAAACTATTATTAACCAAAGCAACACTAGAATAATAAATTGATGAATCTTTTTCTACTTTGAATATATCTACAGAGACTCTTATTAACTTCTCAAGTGCTTGATTTTTAGATGTTAGGTTACCTTTTATATTAGTTTTACATTTTAATACACGAACTCTCATTTCTTGTTCTATGTAATTACTTGGCTCAGTCTCTAAGTAAGCTCTTATAATAAAAGAGAAATCACCGACTTGAGTAGCATTGTAAGTTAAAAGTCCGGTATTCTTATTTATACTAGCATCTGTATTTGGTGGGTCTATTAGTTTATAGCTAATTTTCTTAATACCAGAAGTATGTGCACTTGGGTTATAAAGAAACTGTTCACCTACTTCTGCAATTGTAAGAGAAGGTGGATTAACAGTAAAATATAGAGAGTCTATCGGCTCGTTGAAGTAAGTGTAATACATACTGTCTGGAGGATTTGATTCATTGTTACCAATAACAGCTGTCATAAAATAAGACATGTTCTGAAGATAAGGGAAATTTCCTGCTTTCTTAGTTTGGATGAAATGCAATTGTGAATTCCAAGTTACCGAATCCACATTCGGATAATTTGACATATCATATTCTCTAATCAATGTAAAGTCACTAAGGTTTCTAGTGTGCCCTTGAGCTTCATATAATCTTATTGCATCCAGATCTGACGGGTTATTGTTCCCAGGTATAAAATTAATCCCCATGTGTGAATTTTGATCAAACATTGACTTAATATCCATTGTACTCTGCGAATAAGCAGGTAAATTCATCCCAAGTGCTAGCAATAGCATCACCAGAGGTATAATATATTTATTTAAAATTTTCATTTTAAAACTCCTTTTAGAATTGTTTGTAAAAAATTGATTTCTGAAATCAACACGATATACAAACAAGTTGTAATTTGGTTGCAGTAGAATTGAAATTAATAATTATTTTACATCTATGTGCAACGAATATAGAACTTGATTGTATATCTTAATTGAATGATTGAAAAACTTAAAAATATTACTGATTTAGAACTAATTAGAATACTTCGCGATGATAAAAAATTATCTGGTGAGGCTTTCAAAGTGCTTTATAGTAGATACTCCTCACAAGTTCATGCGTATTGTTTCAAGATATTTAGTGACGAGCAAACAGCTGAGGATATATTCCAAGAGACTTTTATGCGATTCTATCAGAACGTTAAAGTACAAGAAGGAAATGTAAGTGTACACGGTTATCTAATAACAATAGCACGAAACCTGTCCCTTAACTATAAGAAGAAACAAGAGAGAATTGTGTATTCGGATAAACTCGATTTACAAGAGGGGGACTTCAATAGGCAAGATAGAAAAGAATTACTCTCTCTAATTAGTATGGCATTAGAACTATTAGACTTCGATTACCAAGATGCATTTATATTAAGAGAGTATAATGGTCTTTCTTATGAAGAGATTGCAGAAGTAACTGGAACTACAATAAACAACGCAAAATCTAGAGTATTTAGAGCAAGAAATAAAATTAAAGAAATTTTAAAACCATATTTGAAAGACTTAGAAAAGCACTTCAAATAGGGAGAAACAATATGAATCATGATAATCTAATAAATGAATATTTTGATGGGAATCTAGATAGTACAAATCAAGAGTTACTATTTAGTGAACTATCAAACAACGAAGAGCTCAGATACGATTTTAATCAACTCTTTGCTATGAAGCTTGCTATCGGAAAAGATACAGCAGCTTTTGTACCAGCAGTTTCTACATCTGAAACGCTATTTGCAAATCTGGGTATAGCCGGTGCTTCTAGTACTAGCTCAATAGCTGGTTTTTGGTCACTTTACAAAACACCTATATTAACAGCTCTCTTAGCTTCTATTGCAACTGCTCTAGTTATGATTTGGCTATTTCCAATAGGGGATGGATACAATAGCTATTATAAACAAGAGATACCAATTGTTAAAGCTCAAGATATTTCAGCTCCAAACCTAACTATAGTGCTTCCTGAAGAAACAAGTCGGGAAGAACAGATTATATATAAGGATCCTTCAACTGAGGAAATGATGGATTCGTATTTGTTTATTGAAAATAGAAATTTACAAAGAAGATTAGCAGAGACAAATTCAGATCTTATTGCGGCCAATAATAAATTAATCCAATTAGAAAACAAGTATAACTCTCAGAATAACCCGACACAGGTTCCTAGTAAAAACATAATATTTGAAGAGGAAGTAGAAAATAACTCAAATGAAAATTATAAAACTGTTTTCCAATCTAATTTTGTGAATCAACCTAATTCATTTAGTTCAAATAATACGAATTTCATAATCAACAACTTCAACACTCATAATCCAGAAACTAGCATTAAGCTAGAAGCTGCACTCGGACGTTATTTCCAGGACATAGGTGCTGATTTTGTAGAGAGAAATAACACTTTTACTGATAACCTAAGAATTAGTGGCCTATATAATTTATCCAGGGAATATTCTATTGGTTTGGATTTAAGACAAGAAAATTTTTATCAAGAGTTTACAGATGTTAATCTGGAAGGTAATGAAGTACTATATCAACAGCAACCGACAGTTTATTCGGCATCAATGATTTTTAGATACTCTCCTGAGTATCTTGAATTCTTACAAGTAAGATCAAATGTTGATTTGTCTGTAGGTGCAACAAATATAGGTGAATTGGCTAGGGTAGGAATAGGATTAGATTATTATTTATTCGGAAATACTTATTTCTACTTTAAATCTGACTATACTTTCTTAAGTTACTTTCATAAGAATATTAATTTCTCTTCGAATAAATTTGGTTCACATTTGGGCATAGGGGTAGAGTTTTGATGAAAAACTGTTTACACATTATATTTGCTCTTTTATTAGTGGTTGTTTTAGTGGCTTGCGAAGATTCGCTAGGTACTGACCCTGATTTTAAAACGACTATTATAGAGCGTGATACAGTAGTAAGAATTGACACTATTGTAACTATTGATACAGTTAAAAGCTCAGATTCTGCGGAGTATATATTCACAATTGATTCTTTGATTATAGTTAGAGATTCACTCGGAAACACCATAGATTCGTTGACACAGGTGATAAGGGATATTAACAAAAGATCTGTTGCACCTAGATTTAGCCCTATACTCGATTCAGTAATGACGATAGTTACTTATAGAACAATTGATACTTTATTAAACTCTAGACTAGAAGAAGTATATATTACTAATGATAATTATGCTTCTCATCAACCTCTACAGGTACAGAGTAGAAATTTTTTCAAATTGGACATGGATACTAACTTAAGCCAAAATTGGACTTGGATAGATTTTACGTTCGATGGTCAGTTCAGCCAGATAGATTCTAATGATTCACAAATGGTATTTCTTGAAAATGCAAACATCAAATTAGACAGTGTTCAAACCTTCAATACATATTTGTTATACTTACGTCAGCTTAATGAAAGCAACAGCTACATTAGTTCTATTTTAGATTTTAATAGCAATAATATAACACAACAAACTAATCATAAAGTAGATGTTAGTTTTTTAAACTATACATTTGACGTGTATAATAGAATAAATGGGTTCGATGTCCAAGTCGAGTTCGACTTAGAAGCGAGAAATGTTCCATTTGTAAACAAACATGCGAACTATAAATTTATTTTAACTTATAGGTATCCTTAAAAAGAGTATCTCAACCCTACGTTTATACCGTCTTTGTTTGTATTGTATAGATTACCTTCAAAGTTGTATTTGGCATATTGCTTGCCGTATCCAACTAAGAATGAGTAATTATTATTAAGATTTAATATAAGTCCAGATTCAAATCCACCAGCAAACCCGTTGGAAATACCACCGCCACTTGCTTGAACGTAAGGTACTAATAAACCGTTAAGTATCAATTCGTCAGGGGCATAACGCAACCCAACCATGAATGATATCATCGATTCATTAGAGTATTGCACTTGCTCGCCAGCCGAAAGAGGATTAGCTACTCTTACTACATATCGTTCATTTCCGATCATACCTACTGCATGGAAGTCATCTATAAATTCGAAGTTCACACCTATCATCATATCATTGAGTAAAGCAGTTTCGTTAGGGTTATTTGCCCCACGCAACTCTAAAGCGAAACCGCTTTTCTCTTCATATATGAAATTTGGTACTGCGAATCCAATATCAGATGCATCACTAGTATGAAGTCTATTCACTTTCACTCTAGCATATCCATTCTGATTAATCTTATGTATATTGTTGTTTACTTTATCTTCTAAGTTCAACGATATTTCGTTATTAGCTGCTAACAATTCTGATGAATTCTCCTCTTCCTTCTCTTCAACTGTTAATATAGGAGCAGAGGTATTGCTATTAGGTTGATAATTGGAACTGTTTCTATTACCAGAAGCATTCTCTTCAGTTTTATCTATTGAACTAACAATTGGTAAACTAGAATGAGAAGCGTCGTCATAATAGTTCTGAGCCAATGTAATACCAGTATTACCTTCATCAATAGATGGAAGACCTTTATCAAATGTAATAAACAAGAACGTAGATATAAGCGCTGCAACAGCAATAGAACCTAACGTGGAAAGATTATCTTTAAATATATTCATAATACCAACACCTGATGCTGAAGCAAATATACCCGCTCCCGGTCTTCTTCTAGTTTCGTTCACGACTGATGTCGGAGCTCCCCCAGAAGGGATGGAAAAACCCAAGCTACTGAACACCGCATTAGTAGTTTCAATAGGTGGTGATATGCTTCCCATATCATTAGATGCTATTTTCATAATACTAAGCTGCTGTTGGAAATCTCCCCGCAGTACTTGGTCAGATGCTAATGCTTGAAACAAAGCATCTTCTTGGGGCTGTTTCAGTCCCGTATCCAAGTATTCGTGTATCATTTGATTGTATGACATTGTAAAACTCAATTATTTATTATTTGATATCTCATGTAAATAAGGAGCAAGTATCTCCTTAATCTTTTCTTTTGCACGCCAAAATCGGTTTCTTATAGTTGATTCGGGTGCGTTTGTTATCTCGGCTATCTCTTTATAAGAAAATCCGTGATATTGTCGCAAAATAAATGCATCCTTATACTCGAATTCCAATAGCTCAAGTGCGTTGGAAATCAAATCTAGTAGTTCCTTTTGCTCGTAACCTGTGTCATTAGTCTGCAAATTGTACTCTTCTAAGTCAATATGCACTTTCTTACTTCTAGTATAATTTATACATAGATTACGAGCTATTGTAATCATCAAACCTGATACACTTGTAGTTTCAGGTTTAGATTTAGCCGTATTGAAGAAATTGCAAAAAGTTTCTTGGAAGATATCATTTGCATCCTCTTTATTACCAGTTACTCTGAGGCAATACGCATAGATTTTTTGCGAATAACGCGAGTATAGCTCTCCGAATGCCAATTCGGCATCGGATTGAGTTCCACTTAGTAAGTTAAATAACTCTAAGTCGGAATATTTACTATACTTTTTATCCATTTGTAATTCCTCTAACTATAAAGACACATGAACAGCAAAAACGTCTCAAAGAAATGTAACTTTTTTTTGCTTTTTTACATGAGATATATTCTTAGTTACAATATAAGTAACTGAAATACAATATCATAGAACTATTTTAAGAAAATAAATTATTTTTTGTTAATTGTGGATAATTGTGAGGTTAAATTCACTTTTATTTAAAAATTGGTGGTTTTTAAGGTTTTTCAATATTGGTGGATTTCAGAAGAATCAAAGTCTAGAAATGTAAAAAAGTACAATTTTGATTGAATAGAAATAAATCCTTCGGATTTGAAATATTTTTCCTGAATCCTTCATTTCAGCTCAAATAAATACAAGCACTTTGTTTAGAGCTACCATGCAGTTGGCTAGGCAGGCAGTATTTTCGTTTTACCCGTCATACTGAGGGAGAGAAACTCCGATCTGTCTATTAGACTCTTCGCTACGCTCAGTATGACAGCGTCACTCTGAACGGAATTAAATGGAGTGAAGAGTCTAGGGATAAACCTGTCACAGCGAGGACTGAAAAGACGTGGCTGTCTCTATTATTCAGAATCAGAATTTTAGGATAATCTGGATGGTGTTCAATTGAGAACAAACGTCACTCTGAGCGAAGCGAATTATCCACCTCATTCATTAGCCTCTTCGCTTCAATCATGATAGACTAATTTTGTTTTTCTCATTCGACTTATCTGTTCCACCAACTCTTAAAAAATGGTTTTATAAAGTACTGAGGTATAAGGCTTTTTATGACTTTTATATCTTGCGATAGTGTACTCTCACTATCTAGAAAGGAAAGTATATCACTTGCTTTTACTTTGCTGAACATATCTGTGAATAGCTGATGTCCCTGGTATTTACCTTCCTCTAATACTTTTAGCATTGTACTATCATAAAGTTTATGTTTAGTAGATATGTGCTCCTCTTTGAAAAAAGGTGACCCACTATTGTTAAAACTTTCGATAATCTTAGTAATCGTTTTTTGAGTATTAGTGAATGTATAACCAGTAGAGCCACGAGTATCACCCCCTATAGTGCCAATATTAACTATATTTCCTTCGAATCTTGTAAATGGAAAATCAGTCATTGGTATAACTCCAAATTCTTCTTCAAGTACTTTGTACTCCTTTAATTTCAGAACATTATTAATATATTCAGCTATTTTAATATCATAAGTATCTTTTTCTAATAGCTTACTAGAAAATAATGTATATTCTATTAATGCGGATGTATCTGATATTGGTAATACATAAAAGAAAGTGTTTCCATTTTCCTGACCTGTCCTGAAATCCATCAAATGTATTTTCTTAGTATCTAAATTAAGATCTTTAGATTCTATTATGACACCTTTGAAATGTTGAAGCAGATATGTATGTTTTTCTTCTAGTGGAGGTTTTTTAAAGATTGAGTTGAATACATACTCTGATGCATATCTGGACTGTTCAGTTATAACTTCGCATTTGTTATTAGTATTCGTAAAACTGACTATGTTTTCGTTAGTTATTGTTACGTTATTTTGTGAGTTAAGGTAATCTAATGTGTGTCTATAAAAATCAATGGATCGAATCATATTATAACTATAATCAGCAGTATCTAATATCAAACTTCTAGAGTCAAGACTAAAAAAACACATCTCATCCCATTTTCTATATATAATACTTTCAAAAGGCGAGTCGGAATTTTCCCAAAAACACCAAGTCCTATCATTGATTGATTTATTGCTTTTGTCAATTATTAGGATTGATTTATTTTCCCAAACGCCTGATATTAAAGCTCTATATGCTAAGCTTAAACCAGACATTCCTCCACCACAAACAATAATGTCGTATTCCATTTTCATAGTTTGTTAGGCGTATAATAGTTTGAATTATTATGAAATTAAAAAGCTAATAAAAAGCGGAGCATTTCAGGCCATTTAGAAAGCGATATTAATCTGAATCCGAGGAAAGTACCAAAACCAATGAATGTAACACCGGCTGCTTGTTTGATTCTGAATATCATATTTGTAGAGAACTTATGCTTATATTTGTGAGTCATAGAAGCTATAAAGTTGACCCAAAAGAGATTACCTAATCCAAATCCAAGTGCGAAAAGAAAGTTGGAGATTGCTCCTCCTGTAGTCATTCCGGCTTCGTGTACCCAGATAGTTACTGCGGCCAATGAAGGTAAAAAAGTCGGATTTGCTAAGTTAGTTAGTGCTATTGCTACACCTAAGAAAATAGGCCCTTTTTTGCTTATTTTAGAAGCATAGCCAGAAGTAGCTTCATCGCCTTTTTTGATCTTTCTTTTTTTAGCTTTTAGATTAAGGAAACCAATAACAAAGAGGGCTGATATAGCACCTATTTGGAATACTAGATATGCTGCAGGGTAATCATTAGAAAAACTACTTAAGGTAGAAATAGCCGCTGAAGTAGCGAATATAACGCCCAAGCAGTAAATGAAATCCATTATGGCATTGCCAAGTGCAAGCTTAAAACCTGCCTTTTTGTTCTGGAATAGCCCTATCTCAATAGCTGTAACTCCTACCGGTCCAGGTGGTAGAGCCAAAACAACACCAACTATGAATCCAAAGAGTAAAGATAAATCCAAGAGAACCTAATGGTTGTTAGAAATATAAGAAATATGCCATTTGGCACAAGTCTAAAGAGCAATTAACAAAAAAATATTCTGAATTCAAAGGAATGTTCTTAACTTATAATAGTATCTAATTAATTCATAATAGTTTACAAGTGAAACATTAATTATTGAATTGTTAGAGTCAGCCCTATACCGCCAACAAATCCAGAAAGATCTGCATTTTCGATTCCATTATATTCTAATCCTGAGATTATACGATATCCTACATTAAAATCTATCAATACAGTATTAGTTATATGAAAAAACAAATTCGCTTCTGGCTCTATATTGAAAAGCCAATCGCCTGTCAGATCATCACTTATAGGTGAATTCCCAAAGCTAGTATATGTAGCACGTCCAGTTCCTATATTTAACCCAACCGATACGGGCAATGTATAGCTGTTTGAAATAAAATAATCGACATTAATTCCAAATAAATCATATAACATTGCAGCTTTTAGACCATCTTCATTTGGGCTGAAAACTACTGAATTATCAAATAAATAGAAATAATGTGCACCGATTATTAAATCGTCAGTAGCATATATACCAATTTTCATACCTATATCATTCATTGAGTATTTATCATTAGTAGTATATTTATATTTTGCAGAAATCATAGCTCTATTTTCAGCATTAGTTTGCTTCGGTTCGTTTTCATACCTATCAAACTGTCCACCAGGTAACTCCTGCGAATAGATAATAGTGCTTGTGAAAAGTATTAATAATGTTGCAATTACTTTCAATTATTTTAACCTATTGATAACGGACTTTAATTTTTCTTCTACTTCTTGAGCTATTGGTTCCAATTTCTCATTCTCAATTGATTGCATAGACGCCATAGGACTTACAGCAGATACTTCGTATTCACCTTCTCCTGCCTCTACTACTATTACGTTACAAGGAAGCATCACACCTATAGTCTCTTCAACACTTAATGCTTTGTACGCAAAATGTGGGTTGCAAGCTCCTAATATACGATACTTTTTGAAATCTACATCTATTTTTTCTTTCAAAGTCTTCGTAATGTCAATCTGAGTTAATACTCCAAATCCTTCTGTCTTAAGCTCTGCAGTTACCCTTTCAATTACTTCCTCAAAATCGCCTTTTAGTTTCGTACTGTAAGTATAGTTCATGTTCTGTATTCCTTTAATTTAAGTGAAACTATTATTATTTTATAAAGTATTATACGCTATGAAGTAGTAAAAAACAAAATATTTTGGATTTATTTTGACTCAATAATAAATCATCAAATTCTAGGGAGAATTCAAATGACAAATAATATACTACCCAAGCTAATAGGAAACTTCAAGAACTTTATATTAATTGGATTTGTTGCAATATTCGCTACTTCCTGTTACTCTGTCACTACCTCTTCCTATTCTGATAGAGAATTCAAAGAAAAAAAATATAATAAAATTTGTATATATTCATACGATGAAAATCTAGTTTTTAGATCAATTTTAGAAAAAACAATGGTCGAGGAATTACAAAATCTTGAAGTGGATGCTATTGAGGGGTCAGTATTATTCCCTCCTACTAGAGAGAGAGATGACGAAGTATATCAATCAGAGCTATTGAAAAATAATGTTGATGGTTTTCTAAAATTTGAAGTGGTGTATGACAATATTAACAATAATGCGACTGAAGGTAAAATGGAATTAGATAACTATTTTTCTAATGATTTGAACTCTAATTTGAGATATAGATTTTCTGTTCATCTGATTGATGTAAAAACTAACAAAGTAGCATGGATAGGCAGTTCTGAGCCAATTAATTATTATGAGATTAATCAGTTTAATAGAGATGGATTTTTCTGGAAATTCTCAAGAAGTGTAATTGAAGAATTACAAGAAAAAGGTCATATATAGAGTAAATGCAGAAACTTAATTTTTCAAAATCCGTATTTCAAATTTTAAAAATCAACAAACTAAATAATTAAGGATTTATATGAAATCTAATTTACTTTCGCCAAAAATCAACTATAGTAAAAACCTATTCCTGATATTTTTATTATCTATTGTTGCTACTTCATGTGTGTCTATTGAGACAACATCATATACCGACCCAGATTTTATTAATAAGAAATATGCCAAGTTCTGTGTCTATTCGGTAGAGCAAAACCTAAACAGACGTGCTTTGATTGAAAAAGTATTTGTCGAAGAATTTCAGGAAGCTGGACTTTATGCTGTACAGGGCTCTATGATATTCCCACCTACTAGAGTATGGGAAGAAGCCGATTTTCAAGCACAATTAGTAAAAAATGGATTCGATGGTTTTATAAAAATAGAAATAATGGATGAAAATGTAAATGAGCGAATAACACCAGAATTTCATACGAACACCGAAACTAGAACAATAAAGAAAAAGAATGGTAAAGATGCGACAATAACTGAGACGAATACTTTCGTTACTAATGATGTAGATGTATATATGAGCAATCAATTCCAAGCAGATTTAATTGACGTTAATTCTAATAAAGTAGCGTGGAAAGGATATTCTAGTACTTCAGCACAAGTAGATATGATAGGAATGGATGTAGAAACCATAGTTGAACGGTTTGCTGAAGATGTAATAAATGAATTGAAAACTAAAGGTCATATCAAGTAGTCTAAACTAATCTTACTAAAACAAAAACAGGACACTACAAACGGGGGAGGTTTGAAAGTGTCCTGTAGTATCGTCGTTTATAAAAACGCTCGATCGAATAATGACACTTATCCACCTACAAATATGAAGCCAAATTTATGTCATTAGAAATTATTATTTTTGTTGTTCGTCAAGTTCGTGAAAACAAATAAATTGAGATTGATAAATGACTACAAAAAGAACCGTAAATGTACCTAGAGGTACCGAACTAACTTGTAAGAATTGGCAACTAGAAGCAGCGTATCGTATGATACACCACAATCTAGACCCCGAAAATGCCGAAAAACCAGAAGAACTAATAGTATATGGAGGGCTAGGAAAGGCCGCTAGAAATTGGGAAAGCTTTGACGCTATTACGAACACTCTGAAAAATATGGATATAGACGAAACGCTATTAGTTCAATCAGGTAAACCAGTTGGTGTTGCTAAGACATATTCGGCTGCACCTAGGGTAATAATAGCCAATTCGAATCTAGTGCCAAATTGGTCTAACTGGGAGCATTTCCGAGAGCTGGATAAGAAAGGTCTGATGATGTACGGGCAGATGACCGCTGGTAGTTGGATTTATATAGGTACTCAGGGCATTGTACAAGGGACATACGAGACTTTCGCTGAGTGCGCTAGACAACATTTCGGTGGTACTCTTAACGGTCGCTTCCTGTTAACTGGCGGTATGGGCGGAATGGGTGGTGCACAACCACTAGCTGCTAAGTTCGCTGGTGCAGCATCTATCACAGTCGAGATTGATGAGTCTAGAATAGATAAGCGTATCCACGATGGATATTGCGATGTGAAGGTTGATAATCTAGACGATGCACTTCGAGTAATGAACGAAGCTAAGAATAATAATGAAGCAAAGTCAATTGGGCTAATCGGCAATACAGCAGAAGTTCTTCCTGAACTTTTGAGAAGAGGAATTGTTCCAGATATAGTGACTGACCAAACTTCAGCTCACGATCCACTAAATGGTTATTACCCAGCTGGATATAGTAAAGATGAAGCTGATAAACTCAGAGCTTCTGACCCAGATAAATACCTAGCAGAAGTATATAAATCCATAGCAACTCACGTAGAGACTATGGTAGAATTCCAGAAAAAAGGTGCTGTAGTATTTGACTATGGAAACAATATTCGTGGTATTGCGCAAGATAATGGTGGATACAAAGATGCCTTTGCTTTCAAAGGGTTCGTGCCTGAGTATATCCGTCCTCTTTTCTGTGATGGTAAAGGCCCATTTCGTTGGGTGGCACTATCAGGCAATCCTGATGATATTGCTGTTACTGATGAAGCAATCAAAAATTTATTCCCAGATAACGAACCATTACACAGGTGGATAGATAATGCTGCCGCAAATATCGGTTACCAAGCTTTGCCTTCACGTATTTGTTGGTTAGGGTACGGAGAAAGAGCATTGGCAGGCCAGTTATTCAACGAGCTTGTAAGAACGGGCAAAGTCTCAGCGCCTATAGTAATTGGACGTGACCACTTAGATTGCGGCTCTGTAGCGTCGCCATACAGAGAGACAGAGGGTATGTTAGACGGCTCTGATGCAGTTTCCGATTGGGTATTCTTGAACTTTGCGCTTAATGCTATCGGCGGTGCTTCATGGGTGTCACTACACCACGGTGGTGGAGTTGGTATGGGGCTATCACAACATGCCGGAATGGTAGTCGTTGCTGATGGTACTGACGAAGCAAAAGGCAGATTAGAAAGAGTGCTAACTTACGACCCACTAATGGGGATACTAAGACACACAGATGCTGGCTACGAGAGAGCCGCAGACAATGCAAATAAATTTGATATTAATATACCAATGGGTAAATAACATGAAAGCAATAGTAATAGGTGCTACAGGCACAATAGGTAAAGGAATAGTAGCTGAATTAGAAAGCAAAGGTTACGAAGTTATTTCTGGGCACAGAAATTCACTTGTGAGTATAGACATAGATAATCCTGAATCAGTTCACGATTTCTTCGAAAGTACAGAAAAAGTTGACGCTATAATTTGTGCAGCAGGAAGCGCTGCATTCGCACCAGTGAGTGAACTGGACGAAGAAAAAATACAATCAAGTTTGAACAGTAAGTTCGCTGGGCAGCTAAGAGTAGCAAAATACGGAATGAAAAATTTGAAAGAAAATGGTGCCATAATCCTTACTGGAGGCATGTTCGCTTATGCTCCATGGCCATCAACTTCTATTATTTCAGCAGTGAACAAAGGGCTAGAGGGATTTGCTCTAGGTGCAACTTTGGAAATGGAAGATGGAAAACGAATTATGGTAGCTCATCCACCACTACTATCAGAGTCTGCTGAGAAAATGGGAATGCCAACAGACCCGTGGCCAAACTCAAGCGTAGTCGCTAAGTCATATTCAAAAGCGTTGGAAAGCGGCAAAAGTGCCGATGTATTCTACGTAGATGGCTACGAACCAAAATAAATTAGAATAAATCTGCTTCACTCTGGGGGAGCGTAGCGACTGAAGAGTCCAGGCAAATAATAATCGAACTATTTAAATTTAAAAGAGAACCTTGAAAAAGGTTCTCTTTTTTTTATATATTACATTTTGGTAATCAATATGGATTAATTTTATCAAACTCATCACAATCATATTATTGGCTTTTGTTATCCCATTTATTGTGAATGGCAAAGGGGATGAACCAGAATCAAGTACTAAGTACTTTATGGATTATTTTACATTAAGTTCGGGGCTCAATTTTGTAAATGTTAGTCATAATGAAAATGAGATATTTGGTGCTTATCGTGGCTTTCAAGTAAACTTCACTTATGAACAATATTTTGGCTCTAGTTATAGTAAACCCGAAAGCTCTATTGAGTTCGGTTTAAGTTATATAAATAAAGAATATTCTCGTAACAATTATAATACTCAAAACTCATTAAGTGTGAATTACTTATCGTTACCTATTAACTATAATACCCGTTTTCTATCTGTTTTCTTTATGAAAGTAGGAGGTTATTTGAGTTATAAGTTGAATAGTCTTGACGGTTTTTATAAAAATTATTCTAGTGATAATTTATTGACTTTACCCGAATTAGATTATGGGTTGCACGTTGGTACGCGACTAGAATTCAATGAGATATCTAGTGAAATATCTATTCCTGTATTTGTAGAATATAATTTTCAATATGGGCTTGTTAGTATAGAAGATATTTTACCAAATACTTTTAATGGGACTCATACTATTAATCTTGGAGTAAAATTTCCTATAGTTGTATTAAAAAAGAAATATTAAAGGGTATATAATCAAACTCATCACAATCATATTACTAGCTTTTACAATTCCTTTTAGTGCTTATGGGCAGGGAATTGGTTATGATAGTGGGTTCATTGGATGAGTTCTTGGCGGTAATTTACCACCTCGTCAACCAATTCAAATAGGAATAATGGGAGGAGTGAATTTTTCTAGTATCTATTCTGATGAAGTAACTACAAGCAGCACACCTTCAGAACAATTTTCGTTTTATTTCGAGTACCCTTTAAGTCGTGGTAAAGTACAAGAAGACTATTTTGTTATTTCTTCGGGTATTGGTTATAATAACATAAACTTGAATATAACTGACTCAAATAATATAGAGTCTAATTCTAACCTCACATATATTACATTGCCTGTTCTCTACCAAATAACAGCTCTAACATTAGGCGAGGAACATCAGTTTCGTACTAACTTAAAGTTCGGTTCCTCTTTTAATATATTTGTCACACAATCTACAAATGAGGTTGTTGAAAATCCTAACTGGTTATATCTTGGTGCGATATTAGGAGCGAAGATTGAATATGCATTAGGTTCCAATCTTGTACTTTTTGTAGATTATCATATAGATATTGCAATAACTGACATACAAGACAATAATGATTTAGACCGAATTAGTACCCACTTTATATATTTAGGCTTCAAAGTACCATCTTCAACTATATTCTAATTTAAAACCTTTAAACTATATAAAGAATTAAACGTTTTAAACGATAGAATTTTAATTTTTTGGGTAACACTACTTAATATTAAGTCATAACCAAATACTTAATTTTGATTTTACAAACTATATAAAAGAGGAAAAAAATGTTAGATGGTATATTAGGACAAATAAAAGGTCAACTAGGCGATTCATTACAGCAGCAAGAAGGTGTAGATTCATCACAATTAGATGGAATTATGGATATTGTTCAGTCAGTGACTGGCGAAAAAGTTGGTAAACAAATGCTTGGAGACGGTTTAGGACCTGTAATGAATTTATTTAGTAATAATAACAATACTACAGAAGCTGATACATTACAATCTGATATAACAGGGGGCATAGCTTCGAGTTTAGTTGAAAAGCTAGGTTTCTCGGGTGAGACAGCTACGAATATAACTTCTACAGTAATCCCGATGGTAATAAACCTAGTTACTGAAAAGAATTCGGAGACACCAGATGATGACGCATCCCCTCTTACAGAGCTCTTTGGTGGTGGTGATCTAGGTGGGTTAGCTGGCAAGCTTGGCGACCTTTTCTAATAAATTAGCAGTTTGTCTTAAAAGCGACAAAAAAAATACACTTTTTTTAAAATTCTATACAATTAAATCAAATATAACTGCGTCTTTATATATGTACTGAGAAGTACAACCCCTATATTTCATAGGTCCTCCTGTTGAAACGCGCCCTGAACTTCGGTTTGGGGCGTCTTTTTTTATATTATAACTGTATTATTTATTAATAATTCCATATATTGCACACATGGCAGATAAATTGAATAATACAAATGTGCTTACCCAAATACTAGATTGCCACTCCAGCCTAGTAGTCTTTTCATTAGATAAAAATTACAGATATACTTTTTACAATAGACTTCATAGGATAATAATGAAGAATATTTGGGGAGTTGAGATAGAACTTAATAAATCAATATTAGATTATATTCACATCGAATCGGATAGAGAGAAAGCTAAAAGAAATTTTGATAGAGCTCTGGCAGGTGAGAGCTTTACTTTAGTTGAACAGTACGGTGAAGAGCACTTAGAGAGGGAATATTTCAAAGATACATACTACCCACTTATAGATAATGATGATAATATATTGGGCCTAGCTGTTACTGTAGAAGATGTAACATTAAGTCATTCGAACAAAGAAAAAGTTAGTCAGGTAATTAAGCAATTAGAAGAACAGGTAGATAAAAGGACATTAGAATTAGAAAGAATTAATACTGATTTGCAAGAAGAAAACTACAAAAGAATAGAGTCACAAAAAGAATTGAACTTAGTTAAAGCTCAAATTGAAAAAGCTCTAGCTAATGAAATGGAACTAAATAAACTTAAGACTAAGTTTATCTCAATGGTATCACACGAATTTAGAACACCACTTACTATAATTCAATCGGCAACTTTTCTTTTGGAAAAATCTTACGAGAGAAGTGATGAAGAAAAATTCTATAAAAATCTAGATAAAATCTCCAAATCAATAGATACAATGACTGATCTAATGGAGAACGTTCTGAATATAGGTAAACTCGAACACGGTGAGATAAAAGCGTCTAAAAAAGTATTCGATATTAGGAATGAAGTAAAAAATCTAGTCGAATCAAATAAAATATATAATAAGATAGTAAAAATAGATTTACCTACTGAGAATGTTTTCGTAGATTCTGACAAAGTATTATGTACCCAGATAGTAAATAATCTATTATCAAATGCAATTAAGTATTCAGGTGAAAAACCTAAAATAAAATTAAAAATGATTGCTGACGGTTATAATTGTATAATCTCGGTGAAAGATAATGGAATAGGTATAGCCAAAGAAAATATTAGTAACTTGACTGAGGCATTCAAAAGAGAAGACAAGATATCGAGTCTAGTCCAAGGAACGGGTCTCGGGTTATCAATTATCAAGCATAATCTAGATTTGCTAGGTGGCGAAATGAATATAGAAAGTGAATTGGAAGAAGGAACAAAAGTAACAATAACTATACCGAGATAATGGCAAATATTTTCGAATTTGATGGTTACAAACCAGTTATAGATGAATCGGCATATATCCATCCAAATGCAACCGTCACGGGCAATGTAATTATTGGTAAAGACGTATATATTGGTCCAGGTGCTGCTATTCGTGGTGATTGGGGTGGTATAGTAATAGAAGATGGTTGTAATGTCCAAGAGAACTGTACAATACACATGTTCCCTGGTGTTACAGTGTTGCTCAAAGAATCTGCTCATATTGGACACGGAGCTATCATTCACGGTGGTGAAATTGGCCGTAATACTCTAGTTGGTATGAATGCCGTAGTAATGGATAATGCTAAAGTTGGTGATGGTTGTATAGTGGGTGCGCTTTGTTTTGTGCCGGCAGATATGGTTATCCCTGATAGAAAAGTAGTTGTTGGCAATCCCGCTAAAATTGTCAAAGATGTTTCGGATCAAATGTTAGATTGGAAAACGGAGGGTACGAAACTCTATCAACAATTGCCAAATGAATTACGTGCTACACTTAAGCCATGTGAGCCACTTAGAGAAGTGCCCCCCAATAGAAAAGCTCAAGAAAATAAATATAAAACTTGGAATGAAAATAAAAAAGCATAAAATATGGATATAAGCTTAATACCTTACTCAACAACTGTTTTTGCAGTTACGATCCTACTTTCATTATTTGTGATGTATAGGCAGCAGTCATTATATAATAAGCTGATGTTAATACCAGTTGCTGTGAATGAAAACAAGGAATGGTACAGATTTATAACTAGTGGGTTTATCCACGCCGATTTATTTCATCTAGGTTTTAATATGATGACTTTCTACTTCTTTGCTTTCAAATATGAGAGTTATGTTGGTGGGCTGCAATTTCTGATTGTTTATTTGGGCTCTATGGTACTAGCAGACGTAGTTACATATCTTCGTAATAAGAACAACCCTAGATACGCTGCACTTGGTGCTTCTGGTGCTATATCCGGATTGCTTTTCAGCTTTATACTATATGATCCTCAGATGAGTCTCTATATTATGTTTTTCCCTATACCTATACCTGCACCTATATTCGCAATACTTTATTTGATCTATTGTTGGTATGCAGATAAAAAATCACAAGATAATATAAATCACAATGCCCATCTTTGGGGAGCAATAGCTGGATTAGTAATTACAGCTCTGATTGATTTTTCTGTCTTTCGTGGTTTCTTTCAGTATGTTTTCTAAACAAATATTTGCAGCTATTATTCTACTAAAAACTTCTCTTTGTAGATACCCTCTACATTGAGCAAACTTAAGAAATAAACACCTCTATTAAGTTTAGCATCAAGTTTGAAAGTATTATTACCTATACTCAGGTATTGTAATTCTTTGCTAATCAATACTCTTCCACTTACATCATATACCGAATAGAGTATCTGATCTAGTTTTTTTGCATTTATCCTAACTTCTACATCACTATTATCCACGGATATATTAATGTCAAGATTTTTATTCGTTGTGTAGTCTTCTATATCTACAGAGGTAGGGTTTTTAGTCCTTTTAAACATCACAACTCCACCAGCAAGGGTGAAATCATCGAACTTAAGAAAACGGTTAACATTAGCATTCCCTAAGGGTATTTCTTTCCATGATAATCCACCATCGGTTGTCTCGTAGATAGGTAATCTCCAACCTCCTATTGCACCATTCATTTCGTCCCAGAAGCAAATACCTTGAATATCTGTATAAGGGTGTCTGATTTCAGTCCAAGTCAAACCTTTGTCTGATGATTTGAGAATAGAAGTACTATCCGCAGTTAAGTTCTGAACTGATACGAAAGTAAACTTCTCATCTACTGTTAAATCTATTTTCCATCCCCACTCGTCACTAACGCCAGTATTATAAACCAAATTCCAACTGTCGCCACCGTCCGAAGTTCTATAGACAACCCCTCCGTCGAACCCAGTACCAACTGCAATTCCTTCATTGTTATTATAAAACCGTACATCTACTAGCCCTTCTATCTCATCATTTAAATTTGTAACTTCCCATGTTAATCCTAAGTCTTTAGATCTCAGGATTAAAGCTGATCGGAAATAAGTTCCAACAGCAAATATAGTGCTATCTTCTAGAATATGAATCCCACATATTCCATGAAAATTTGTATCTAAGACTGGAATTGTATCCCATGTATTTCCACCATCAGAAGTTCTATATATACCATTTCTAAAGGCTCCAGCGAAACCAATATCTTTACTAAGAAATTCAACTGAGCGTAGGTAACCTAATAGAACACCAACTGATTCCCAAGTTTCTCCATAATCTGTTGTTTTGTAAACTGTATCCCTGTGACTATTAACTGCCCAACCGTGACTACCAATAAAAGACATATCATCACACCTAGTATTAAAGTGAAGACTATTCTCCATAGGTAACCAATCCTGTGAATGTAAATAATTAAATGTACAACTAAGTAAAGCGATTAAGATTATGATAGTTTTCACGGGCTCCTCGGTTTTTTAGTAAATTCACTTTTTTAGAACTACAATTAAACCTTTAAATAGTTGCTAAAGTGAGCGAAATAATTTGATTGATAGACAAATGTAATGTCAGATTAGTTACAACTTGTTGTATTTTATTGTTTAAATATTATATGCCCTTTTTCTAATTATTCATGTTGATGGTTTGGATAAGTTGTTGACTTAACACAATGAAAAAAATACAAATACGTTTGTGATTCTCTAGATAATTATTTATTTTAGAAAAGCAGCATAAACTACATTCCAAAAAGGAAAGAATATTAGCAAAACAATGTGGAAAATTTTAAAGTCCTATCATTGATTGGTGTTGATAATTACAATTTGCAATCAACGGAAAAATACTTTTTTATTGTAACCACTTAGTTGTGTCATTATAAAAATTAATTTGGCAGAGTAGCCACTAATTACAAAGTGTACCCTACTTCACCAAATTGCTTTTAAGTTGTTATGCTGAGTGTTATCAATGATTTATTATTAATATAGGTACCCCCACTATGAAATTCTCTCGACATTTTACCAAAGATGACGTGAATGTATATGATCTATTCAAATACACTCACCGCTCATCAACAATAAAGAACCCAGACGGCTCAACTGTTTTCGATATGAAAAATGTGGAAGTTCCAATAGGATGGTCTCAAATGGCTACCGATATATTGGCACAAAAGTATTTCAGAAAGGCTGGTGTACCTCAGTATGACGAAAAGGGTAAGAAAATAAAAGATGAGAATGGTGAACACGCTACTGGTTCTGAGAACTCAGTAAAGCAGGTAGTTCACAGGTTAGCTGGTACTTGGAGACATTGGGGCGAGCAACACAACTATTTTGATACTACAAAAGATGCTGAAATATTCTACGAAGAAGCAGCATATATGCTATTGAATCAAGCCGCAGCACCTAATTCACCTCAGTGGTTTAACACGGGGCTGAATTTCGCTTATGGCATAACAGGAAGCAAACAAGGTCATTACTACGTTAACCCTGAAAATGGGAAGGTAGAAAAATCAAAAGACGCATACACAAGACCTCAACCACACGCATGTTTTATCCAATCAGTTGGTGACGATATGCTTAATGAAGGTGGTATTTTCGATTTGATTACACGTGAAGCACGTATATTCAAATTTGGAAGTGGTACTGGATCTAATTTCTCTCGCATACGTAGTAGCGAAGAGCCATTATCTGGAGGGGGGGTATCTTCTGGAATGATGAGCTTCTTGAAGATATTTGATAGAGCTGCTGGAGCTATAAAATCTGGTGGTACGACAAGGCGTGCAGCAAAAATGGTAGTTGTGGATATAGATCATCCAGATGTAGAGCAATTCATCGATTGGAAAGCTAAAGAAGAAGAAAAAGTTGCTGCATTAGTTACAGGTTCTAAGATTAATAAAGTATTCTTAGAAGCTATAATGGAAGAAGCTATCACTAATAGTGCAAATATTGAAGAAAATCAAAACCTTAAAGAATTAATCAAACGTGCCGCTCACCGTGGAGTTCCTCTTAACTATATCGATAGAGTAATCGAGCTAGTTAAACAAGGGTTTACTTCAGTGGATACTGAAGCATTCGATACTCACTACGAGAGCGAAGCTTACAACACAATTAGTGGTCAAAATGCTAATAATACTGTTCGTGTTACTAACGACTTTATGAAAGCTGTAGAAGCAGATGAAGAGTGGGAACTAAAATGGCGTACAGACGAGATGCACGTACGTCGTGTAAGAGCACGTGACCTTTGGAATAAAATCAACTTAGCTTCTTGGAAGTCTGCTGACCCAGGATTGCAATACGATACGACTATCAACGAATGGCACACTTGCCCTGAGTCTGGCCGTATCAATGCATCTAACCCTTGTTCAGAATATATGTTCTTAGATGATACAGCTTGTAACTTAGCTAGTTTGAACTTAATGAAGTTTTACAACGAAGAGACTAGTGAATTTGATATAGAAGCTTACAAGCACGCTGCTCGTATCTGGACTGTCATATTAGAAATTTCTGTACTAATGGCTCAATTCCCTTCTAAGAGAGTTGCGGACCTAAGTTACAAATTCAGAACTTTAGGACTTGGCTATGCTAACATAGGTTCTTTACTAATGGTAAATGGTATTCCTTATGATTCGAATGAAGCTCTTGCTTGGACTGGTGCTCTGACTTCTATATTATGTGGTCAAGCTTATGCTACTTCTGCTGAAATGGCAAAAGAACTTGGTTCGTTCCCAGAGTATAAGCTAAACGAAAAGCACATGCTCAAGGTAATCCGTAATCACAGAAGAGCTGCTTACAATGTAAAAACTTCTGAGTACGAGGGCTTGACTATCAGACCACAAGGTATTGATACTCGATTCTGTCCTCAAGACATGCTAACTGCAGCACGTGAAGTTTGGGATAACGCTCTAGAAATGGGTGAGCACTATGGTTATCGCAATGCACAAGTAACAGTAATAGCTCCTACTGGAACTATCGGTCTTGTAATGGATTGTGATACAACTGGTATCGAACCTGACTTCGCTATAGTTAAATATAAAAAATTAGCTGGTGGTGGTTACTTCAAGATAGTAAACCAATCTGTGCGTAAAGCATTAGTGAAACTAGGCTACACTGAAACAGAAATAGAAGAAATAACTAAATATAGTAAAGGGCACGGAACATTTGCTGGTTGTCCAGAAATAAACAAAGCCACTTTACTAGAAAAAGGATTTACAGAAGAAAAAATCAAATTAGTAGAAGATCAGTTAGATGATGTATTTGATATTAAATTTGCCTTCAACAAATGGACATTAGGTGAAGATTTCTTGATGAAGTTAGGGCTTTCTGACGAAGAAATAGCTGACTCATCACTTAATCTATTAGCTGCTCTTGGCTTTACTCCAGAACAAATTGAGAAAGCTAACGATTATGTTTGTGGTACTATGATGATAGAAGGTGCACCGCATCTGAAAGATGAACATCTACCTATCTTTGATTGTGCGAACACTTGTGGTAAAAAAGGTGAACGCTCAATAGCTTATATGGCTCACGTTCGTATAATGGCTGCGGCACAACCGTTTATCTCAGGTGCTATATCTAAGACAGTAAATATGTCTGGAAGCGCAACAGTGAACAACATAAGCGAAGTTCACATGAAGTCATGGAAACTGATGTTGAAAGCAATTGCTCTATATCGTGATGGTTCTAAACTATCACAACCGTTGAACTCAGCTAATTATGATGGATTGGAAGAAACAGTACTATTAGGTGACGAAAATACACTTGATGAGACTCTAGGTGCTAAAGAAATACACGAGCAGATAGAAGGCCAATCTGTAAGAAAATCAGAAAGATACAAGTTGCCTAAGCGTCGTAAAGGAATTATCCGTGAGGCGACTGTAGGTGGACACAAAATATTCCTAAGAACTGGCGAATACGAAGACGGTCAATTAGGCGAAATCTTTATAGATATGTACAAAGAAGGGGCTGCTTACCGAGGTATGTTGAACAGTTTCGCTATCTTGGCATCTAAGGCATTGCAATATGGAGTGCCTCTAGAAGAGCTAGTAGATACGTTCACATTCACTAGATTCGAGCCAGCAGGTATGGTACAAGGACACGAAGCTATCAAGAACTCAACTTCAATCCTTGACTACGTGTTCCGTACTCTTGGCTACGACTACTTACAAAGAAATGACCTAGTTCACGTATTTGCTGTAGATGAAGACAAGAACAATCCTAATGGTGGTGATACACCAGAGTTGCAATCACCTGAATCTAGATCGAACGATATAGATGATAAAGGCGGTTCGCAACCAGACGAAAAAGACATCGCTAAAAACATAATCGCACCTCAGTTAGTTCAGCTAAAAGCTGTAACAACTAATGACGGTGGTAGAGCTAAGAAACAAGCTGAGCTAGACGAGGCACGTAGCTTGGGCTATACTGGCGAGATGTGTAGCACTTGTAGCTCCTCTCGGGTGAAGCGAAACGGTAGCTGCACCGTCTGCGAGGATTGCGGTACAACGAGCGGCTGCTCATAAAAATCGAATAATAATTATAATCCCTGTTTCGCAAGAAATGGGGATTTTTGTTTTGTAGGAAATATTATTACACACATATATCGCCCCTTCTTGGGCATTTGCAATTGATATTAGGCAATCGGTTTTCTAATTTAATTATGTTAATATTAGAACAGACTAGCCCTGTAAGGGCTTAATATCTGTAGCCAATGATATTCTCAAACCAAAACCGCCCCGTAGGAGTGGAATATCAAAAGACATAATCTATATTATATTCGACACTGTGTTTCTTTGAGAAATTGGAATGATACTATTTGTATATTTGGTGAAACTAAAAATAAGCCATAAATTAACTTTAGTTCCAGTTGCAGTTACAATATATTTAGGAAGGATTCTTATGAGACTTTTAATTAGCTTAATCATATTCCTTTGTGCCTTGAATCTGACATTTTCGTCAGACGTATATGAAAATCAAAATTCTTTGAATTATGAAGTAACCCATTTTCATAATAACGACACTTTGAATTATGACTTGAATTTAAAAAGTGATAATGATGAGTCTAGCTCTAAGCACTCGTGGACGTGGACTCTTAATTATACTTATATGCCGGGTTCTGAACAAAAAATGACAAGTCAGACAGTTACTTTCGAACCTATTATAGATTTGAGTTCTGTTTTTCCAATTAAGGAAGATTCGAAAGTTGATTTAAGCACTTATAAAGCATTTGAATTAAGCTTACCACCTTTAGTTAATGTAACTGATTTGGATAAGAAAATATTAGAACCTAAAGTTGTGACACCATTATTCAAGAATAGCACTAATGCCAAAATCCTTAAAAGATCTAAAAAAACAACGGTGAAACAAACAATTATTAAGTCGAGTTCTGAAAAATCAGACGATCCATCTTACGAATCAGAGACTAAAGAGCTTGAGGTTGATAAAAGTGAACTAGCTGACTGTACTTATATTGTAAAAGAAGAATCTAAATATAAATCAAGTTTAGGAATGTTAGATGTTTGGGTAATAGAGTGTGAATGCAAAGAATTAAATGAATCAGAATTTATAAATAAAGCAACTTATTATTATAACTTGGAATACGGGTTTGTTTATTTTGATATCGAACTCAAAAATGATAAAATAAAAATCGAATTAAAAGATAAGGCTAATTAGAAAAGATAGTATAATTTTCCTTATTAATGGAAAGATGATTCTAAATTTAAACAATCCCTGTTTCTTGAAGAAATGGGGATTTTTTTTGTAGTGGTATGGGTTTGTCTATAACTAATATATCGCCCCTTCTTGGGCATTTGCAATTGATATTTGGCGAACGATTTTCTAATTTAATTATGTTAATATTAGAACAGACTAGCCCTGTAAGGGCTTAATATCTGTAGCCAATGATATTCCCAAACCAAAACCGCCCCGTAGGGGTGGAATATCAAAAGACATAATCTAAATTAAATTCAATACCATGTTTTTTCAATAATTCAAGATATTCATCTTTAAATGATCTCAATTTATGATGCTCTTCTTGATTCTCTATATATTTGATAACTGACTGTAAATTAGACTTCGAAACAGAGAAACAGCCATATCCTGATTGCCAACTAAACTTGCCGTTTAGTTTTCGATTCTCATTTATCCATTTTGAACTATTTGATTTTATATCACGAATTAAATCACTTATTGAAATTGATGGATTCATCCCAATTAATAAATGGACATGATCAACGTGTGCATTCAAACAAATTGGTTTTGATTTATTGTTTTGAATTATCTTGTTTATATACTTCAATAATTCTGTTTTTAAAGGTTCACGTATTTGTCTTTCTCTATTTAAAGTAGAGAAAACAATATGAAGATATATTTGATGATACGAATTTGCCATTTATAAAATTAATGAAATTATGAATATTTTAAAAAATATATATATATCGCCCCTTCTGGGGCTTGTTGTTTCTTATGTTACAATTTTGCTACAGTTATACTGCCCCTCTGGGGCAATAATATTAGAAAAATGGAACACCTTTTTTTTGATTTATAATCTAAGGGTATTGTCAAATTAGCCACAGAGTGGCTTAATACCTGTAGTCAAAGAGAGACAGCCCATGCTTTCAGCTTGGCAAGCACGTCCTTTCAGTCCTCGCTGTGACAGGATATACAATTCCTTTAGCTTAATAACCTTGTAGGGGTGGGATAAATTCAAATATAATTGTAAATTTGGCTATTGAATTAATATAAAATCACAAATATTTTATAATGAATAAACAAGCTGCAATTAAAATAATGCTTGGGTTACTATCTGCAATTCTGCTGTTTCACTTTTGTATTTTACTCAAGATTATCCCTTATGATATAACTTGGGGTGGTCGGCTGACAAATGATAGTGAGATGTATGTATTTGAAACATTTTCTATTTTGCTGAATCTAATTTTATATATAGCACTACTTATAAAGGGGAAGTTTATCAAGGAAATATTCACTGAACGAATTGTTAATATTGTTTTGTGGATTTTTATAATCTTCTTCGGGTTGAATACGATTGGCAATCTCTTAGCTGAAACGCTATTCGAGAAATTCTTTTCTATTATTACATTACTTTTTGTATTTCTTTTGTGGGTTATTGTGAAGAAAAGTAAAACGTAACTTAACTTTACAGAATATTTTAATCCTCATTTCAGCAATACTTTATTGCTAATAAGCGTTTAGACATTATTGATAATGTATATTCTCAATTTTATAATTCAATAATGATAAAACGAATATTAAAAATGATAGGTTTAATTATAGGTACTATTGTAGTACTCCTAGTGATAGTTGGTGTGCTCATTGTGAACCTTAGTCCGGAATTTGGAGGTAAAGCCTCTGCTGAAAAAATTAAAGAATACTCAAAATCTCCTAACTATAGAATAGACAAATTCGTTAACAAAGAAGAAGTGAAACTTAGTTTCACGACCTCGCAGTATATCGAGATGATATTTAAGTTCTTCAGAACACAACCCAATACTGTACCTGATATATCTATTCCAGTAGTGCATTCCGACTCTACAGAGATAGCTGTCTATGAATCGGATATTCCTCGACTAATTTGGTTCGGCCATTCGACATTCCTGCTTCAGGTAGGCGGAAAAAATATACTAATTGACCCGATGTTTGGTGATGTTCCTGCTCCTCACCCTTGGCTCGGTAATAGCAGATTTAGCAAATCTTTACCTCTTGAAATAGAGAAATTACCTTTTATCGATTTTGTAATATTATCACACGACCATTATGATCATCTTGATTATGGCTCTATTTCTAAGCTTAAATCTAAAGTAAAGCAATTCTACACCCCATTAGGAGTTGGCAATCATCTAATAGCTTGGGGAATAGATCAGAGTAAAGTAAAAGAACTCGATTGGTGGGATGAAGTCGAAATTGGTGAGTTTATATTCGCCTGTACTCCTGCTCAGCACTTCTCAGGTAGAGGAATTGGTGACAATGCAGCTACACTATGGGCATCATGGGTGATCAAATCAGAAAATCATTCTATATTTTTTAGTGGGGATTCTGGGTACAGTACTCATTTCAAAGAAATAGGGGAGAAGTACGGACCATTTGACTTTGCTATGATAGAATGTGGGCAATACAATGAGCAATGGAAGCAAATCCACATGATGCCTGAGGAAACAGTACAAGCTGGTATAGACCTCAAAGCAGAGTTAATAATGCCTATACACTGGGCCGCGTTCAAGTTAGCATTCCATACTTGGACTGATCCAATAGAACGTGTTACAAAGAAAGCTAAGGAGATGGAGATGCCTATTGCAACTCCGATGATAGGAGAATCTATATTCATCAATAGACTAGATGCATTCCCTCAAAGTCGTTGGTGGTCTAAATAGCCAAAGTTTATATTAAAACTTGTTTATTCTATTACTTTGCTTATATTTAAACGATGAAAACGATTCTGATTTCTATATTATTTTTATTCTCATTTGGCATAGCTGACGCTAGTAATGAGATTCTATATGCCTCAATAGACGAGGGAATAGGAAGTTTCACAGCGGAATACATAGCGACAATAGTCCAAGAAGCTGAGGAAGGCGAATATGAAGCTGTAGTAATAACGCTAAATACACCTGGTGGTTTGCTTGATGCTACAAGGGATATTGTGAGCACATTTCTCGAATCGGAAGTACCTATTGTGATTTATGTAGCTCCTGGAGGTGCTCGGGCTGGCTCAGCTGGGGTCTTTATTACTCTTTCAGCAAATATAGCAGCTATGGCTCCGGGGACTAATATAGGTGCTGCTCACCCCGTAGGTATGGGTGGTGAGTCAGGAGATAGCTCCGATGTTATGACTCAGAAAGTGACAAACGATGCTGCCGCTCTTATACGTTCTATAGCAAAGAAAAGAAAAAAGAATCAAGATTATGCAGAGCTGACGGTTCGTGAGTCGCTCTCTTATTCTGAGACGGAAGCTCTAGATAGCAACCTGATAGACCTAATCGCAAAAAATCGAAATGCTTTGCTAAAGGCAATTCATGGTATGCAAGTAGAGACAACGAAAGGACTAAAAACGTTAAATACGAAAAGTGCTAAAATAGTAGTTCGAGACAAGGATTGGAAAGAGAGCTTACTTAGTTTCATTTCTGACCCTAATATAGCTTATATATTCATTTTACTTACAATGTATGGTATAATGATAGAACTATATAACCCAGGGGCTATATTCCCGGGTGTGATAGGTGTAATGTCTGCTATTTTAGCGGGCTTCTCATTGCAAATGTTACCAGTTAATTATGCTGGACTAGCACTTATGATAGTTGCAATTGTATTGTTTATACTAGAAGTTAAGATTGTATCCTATGGAATGCTTTCTTTAGGAGGTATAGTCTCTTTTCTTCTAGGTTCTATTATGTTAATTGATTCACCAGGTGATTTTATGCAAATTGGAATAGAAATAATTATTGTTGCTACATTAGTAACAGCAGCACTTTTTATTAGCATTATAACTCTTGCAGTAAAGTCTCAAAGAAAGAATGTCGCCTCCGGTGTAAATACACTAGTGGGTAAAGAAGCAATCGTATTTACAGCTATTACACCTGAAACTATGGGTAAAGTAAAAGTAACTGGCGAACTTTGGCGAGCAAAATCGAGTAAGTCGTTTCAGAAAAATGATAAGGTAATAGTCAAATCAGTTGATGGTCTTACTTTAGAAGTTGAATAGTATTTTTAAATAATTATATCAGAGGTCATTATGGGTATTCCATTTGTAGTAATTCTAGTTCTTGGAGCTTTTATTTTCTTCTCCATGATCAAAATACTCAACGAGTATGAAAGAGGAGTAATTTTTAGACTTGGTAAACTGCAAGGGGTGAAAGGTCCCGGACTAATCATATTAGTTCCGTTCATTGATAAGATAATGAAAATCAGTTTGCGTACAGTTGTATTAGATGTGGAATCACAAGACATAATCACTCGCGATAATGTATCACTAAAAGTGAACGCAGTACTTTATTTCAAAGTAGTTGCTCCCGATAAAGCAGTTATAGAAGTAGAAAACTACTTATATGCTACAAATCAATTAGCTCAAACTACTTTGCGTAGTATAATTGGTCAATCGGAGCTTGACGAAGTTCTGGCCGAAAGAGATAAAATAAACGAAAAGCTACAAACTATAATAGATGAAGAGACTGAAAACTGGGGTATCAAAGTTACTGCAGTAGAAGTAAAACAAGTCGATTTACCGTTAGAAATGCAACGTGCTATGGCGAAACAAGCCGAAGCGGAAAGAGAGAGACGTGCGAAAGTAATCAATGCAGAAGGTGAGTTCCAAGCGGCTCAGAAACTAACTGATGCAGCAAAGCAAATGCAAGATTTCCCAATTTCACTTCAATTACGTTACTTGCAAACTTTAGGTGATATAGCAACTGAGAACAACTCGACAACTATATTCCCAATTCCAATCGATTTATTCAAACCATTCATAGATGGTATGAACAAAACTAATTCGGAGAATGTTAGCAAAGTAGAAGCTCAGATAAAAGACTATGGCGATTCGAAGAGCTAGGCTTTGAATATGAAATAGTAAGAAATTAAAAAGCTGTTCTTAAAAGGGCAGCTTTTTTTTGACTTGAACTGAATTTAAAGGATTTTGTTGATATGTAGAGACGTATTGCATACGTCTCTGAACCCCTATTAATATTGAAGACCCCTTCCTGCTTCGAAGTCCACTCATGCCTTCAGCTTGATAAGCCCTCTTTCGCTACGCTTAAAGAGGGTAATTCCCATTGGCGGTAATCCTCACTTGCGTTGTAGATGGCGTTAGTGCCGTACGACTTACCGTAAGGGTACATATTGCTTATGTTCTTATAGTCAGCTATCACTGTTCTTACGTTTCCTAGTTGATGAAATTCCCCTTTTTTAAAAAAGGGGTGGCTTCCGCTATAAGCGGGAGACGGGGTATTTACATATCCACAAAATTTGTTATTATCTGATTCTTTAAATCCTGGATTACATTATCCAGATTATGATTTACTTCTAAATCAGAATATCTTAAAACTGTCAAACCAAGACTTTTTAAATAGTTGTCTCTTATCTCGTCTTCTTCCAATTTTTCATTGTGGCTTACACCATCTATCTCAATTACAATCCCAAGTTTTTTAATATAAAAATCAACTATGTAATTTCCTATTATTTTCTGTCTATCGAAGTCTCAATCGAATATTTTCTTTTGTTTTACCTGATTCCAAAATAGAACTTCGTAGAGTATTCCTTGTTTGCGTAGCTCTTTCGCTCTTTGTTTTAGTTGAGGGTTTGAAGGTAGATTAAATATTCTTTGTTTGAATTTATAGTTACTCATATTGTTTTTTTGAATTTATTTAATGAACACCCCGTCTCACGCCTTAGGCGTGATCCACCCCTCTTTCGCTACGCTTAAAGAGGGTAATTCCCATTGGCGGTAATCCTCACTTGCGTTGTAGATGGCGTTAGTGCCGTACGACTTACCGTATGGGTACATATTGCTTATGTTCTTATATCAGAGAAATTAATAAATAATATTAATTACTTTTATTTGAACAATCAACTTCATCAACTATTTCAAAAGTATTGTCAAAGTAATCTGTTATTTTCACCTCAAAAAAGTATTTATCTTTTACTAAGCCCCCTTTTTCCCAAAAAGGACTCTTCCAAAATCCATCTTCATTTATATTAAAACCAACTTCTTTTTCAATTATTTCATTATTCTGAAATGAACTAACTTTTGTTTTATGGAAGTTTATAATAAATTCTTCTTTAATATATTTATTTATAAATTTTTTCTTGCAATCACTTAAAAGAATCTGGCTATTATAAAAGTACATTATCCATTTTAAATCATTTCTACTGCGATATCCCACAAATGGATAGAAAAAAAAAGTACTTGAGTCTTGTGAAGTACAATATTTAGACTTTGATTTTGATTTAAATTCTAAATAAGTAATTGCAAACATTTTAGTAGAATCAGGACTATAAAATATAAATTCAATATCTAATCCTAAAATTTTATCTTTCTTTTCTGCAAAATTTTGGAATAATATGTGTCCACTTTCTAAATAACAGTTAATCATGTTTATAATCTGCAAACTATCTTGTTTATTCAATTTTTGATAGTTTATATCGCTAGATTCACAACTTAAGCTTAGAAATAAAAATACTAGAATTAGAGTTTTATTCATTTAGTTTTCCTTTATTTCTCAATATTCATATTGTTTCAGATTTTTTAAAAGTTCAAATGTTTAATATTTCGCATTATAGATAATAATAGTGTTTTTTTGTAGAGCTTCAAACACCCCGTCCAGCTTCGAAGTCCACTCATGCCTTCAGCTTGAAAAGCCCTCTTTCGCTACGCTTAAAGAGGGGAATTCCCATTGAAGTTGTAGATGGCGTTAGTGCCGTAGCTCTTACCATAAGGGTACATATTGCTTATGTTCTTATAGTCGGCTATCACTGTTCTTACATTTCCTAAGTGATCTTTTACTTCGATTTCGCTCAGCACAAGTATCTCATATCTACGGAAATCTGGTATTCTTTGTTGAGTTTGGTAACTATCTCTCATTTTTTAATCAGAACTGAATCTGAATTTATTATCTTAATTAAATTAATTTCAACAAATTCTACTTGTTTTGATTCTATTCCAACTTCTATATTGACTATTTGTCCAATTTCTTCTTCACAACGACAACTAATAACTACTTTATTTGATTCATTTAAATCATATGAATAACTAGGATCTTTGTTTGCAAAGTTAATGTATAATATTGAATCGGATATTTCAATATATTCTGGAATGTATAAATAAATCTCTTCATATAATGAGTCTTGAAAATAATAATTTTGTTTTTTCCGAATGTGATAATTTGAAAACTGAATTCCTTTTTCATTGACAAGGACTTTAATCTGAAGTAATTCTTCTTTTTGGTTTATGCTGATAATTTCAACCGCATTTAGTTTGTTTAAAAACAAAATACTTAGAATGATTAAACTTATTACTTTTAAATTATTTTTCATCATGGTTTATCCTCGTTGGACTGCCTTTCTCTTTAAGATATCTATCTTGGTATTTTGTTCCTTCACCAGGTTTTTTCATCAGGATATTTCTTCTCCATCGGCTGTCCATATTATATGGAAGTCGGGTTTTATTTAACCAAATATATCAAATTCTTATATAACAATATAAAAAAAGGAGCCAATTGGCTCCTTTTTAATTTCTATTATTTCTTCTAAGCTCTTAGTGCTTGAAGTGACGCATACCAGTAAATATCATCGCTATGTTATTATCATTAGCAGCTTTTATCACTTCATCGTCTCTTACAGAGCCACCGGGTTGTATAACGGCTGTTGCTCCTGCCTTCACTGCTTCTAGTAGCCCATCTGCGAATGGGAAGAACGCATCGGAAGCAACTACGCTACCTTGTAGGTCTAGTTCCATTAGCTTCGATTTTTCTACTGCTATTCTCGATGAATCTACTCTCGACATTTGTCCAGCACCTATACCTAGAGTTCGGTCGCTCTTGCCATATACAATTGCGTTAGACTTTACGTGCTTACAAACTTTCCAGTTAAACATAAGTGCTTGCCACTCATCGTTTGTTGGCTCTCTGTCAGTAACTACTTTCATTTCTTCGTTATTTATCAAGTCTGCATCAGCTGACTGAGAAAGTAATCCACCTAGCACAGATTTCAGTTCATACCCTTGGGCATTTTTCAGCATATCATAGTTCAGTCTAATTAAGCGTCTGTCTTTTTTCTTAGAAAGGTGTTCTAGTGCCTCGGGAGTGAAATCTGGAGCTATAAGAACTTCTGTGAATATACTATGTATTTTCTCTGCCATCTTTATATCTAGAGTCTTGTTCATTGCTATTATACCACCGAAAGGTGAAACCCTATCAGTAGCAAAAGCATTGTCATAAGCCGTTACTAAGTTGCTTCCACGACCAACGCCGCAAGGGTTAGTGTGTTTGATTATAGATACAGTTGGCTCCTCATCATCAGAAAATTCATTGATTATTCTTGCTGCAGAGTCTATGTCTATTATATTATTATACGATAGTTCTTTACCGTGTAGCTTTTCAAATATTTCTGAAATATTCCCATATAGGGCAGCCGATTGATGTGGATTTTCACCATATCGTAGGTCTTGCTCTTTCTTGAATGAAATATTAATAGTTGGTCCTAGATCAATTTGATTGTGCTTGTTAAAATAGTTAGAAATGATGGAGTCATATCTAGCAGTATGATTGAATACTTCACCCGCCAATTGTACTCTCAATCCTTCTGATAGAGTGCTTCCGTTACTTTCTAGTTCATTTAGAACAGTATCATATTTATCAGGATTAACGACTACTGCAGTCCATTTGTAGTTTTTAGCCGCTGCACGTAGCATAGTAGGGCCACCGATGTCAATGTTCTCTATCATCTCATCGTGTGGAGCATTTTTCTTTAGTGTTTCTTCGAATGGATATAGATTTACTACAAGCAAATCAATTGATTTCAAATTGTGTTTTTCTAGCTCATCTATGTGATCTTGCTTACCCAAATCTGCCAATATACCTGAGTGTATTGCGGGATGCAGAGTCTTCACTCTACCGTCCATAATCTCTGGGAAATCAGTCAATGCACTTACAGATTGTACCGGGATTCCTGCGTTAGCTATTGTAGCTTTTGTTCCACCAGTTGAGTATATATCTATACCTAGTGAATCTAATCTTCTTGCAAATTCTACTACTCCAGTCTTATCTGAGACTGATATTATTGCTCTTTCTATTTTATGTGTTGAGGGGGTTTTCATTTATCTTTTTGTTTTATTTTGAATTAGTTACTACAAAATTAATAAAATAATAGACTCTTATCATTACCTTTCTACAATTGAGTTATACACAGTCAATTTATGATGCAATAAAAGTGATAATCGACTTGTAATAGCGGCTAATTCGGAATAAACTGCAATATCATTGATTTTATTCGTTCTAATAAGTATAACAAGTTTGTTTAATTATATGATGGAGTGTTAATATGGATAACTTAGAGATTAAAGGAAACTGGAACGAAATCAAAGGAAAGTTGAAACAAGATTTTGCAGAATTAACAGATAATGATTTGACTTATGCTGAAGGAAAAGAGGATGAGTTATTAGGTAAAATACAGCAAAAACTCGGTAAAACTAAAGAAGAAATTAAGCAAAAAATTGCTAGTTATACTAGAAGTATTTAAAACACAAAATTTAAGCACCTTTTTTTAAGGTGCTTTTTTTATATTTGAATATTACAATTTATAATGTAGAAATATGATTTTTGATAACCCTTTATTCATTATACCAATCCTTACTGGTCCATTAGTTATTATTATAATGCTAATTACATTGAAGTATCCTCCTAAGAAGGTAAATTCACTCTATGGTTACCGTACAAAGCGATCAATGGTTAGCCAAGAAGCATGGGATTTTGCACAGCCGTATTCAGGTAAACTGATGATTAGGTATATGATTATATATACACTTACAGCTTCTTTAGCAGTGCCTATGAAAGATCTAAATATGATAGTTGGGGTATTTCTTTCTATTCTTACTATGATATTATTTATGGCAATACCAATTATCAAAACTGAGAAAGAGCTAAAAGCGAGATTTGAGAATAGAAACTGAGTCTTGTTCAATCTTTTGAATTAATTTCTTAGAAAGAAACTCACCGATATCTTTATGCATTTCCTGATTCCAATGCCCATTAGTCTTTGTAACCTTCCAATAATATGGATCTTTTCCAAGTTTACGAAGAGAGTCCATGAACTTACTAGTATCCCAATTAGTTATACCAAGTCTATTAACTTCATCTTCAAAAGCTTTATAAAATGGTATATAGTCCCGATTGATGATTATCACGTTACTATCTAAATGACTCAAGATTTTATTTACCATAGGTAGTGGCTTGTAGTTAGGGTCTGGTGTGAAGGACTTTTTCTTAGGTACAAACCAATCATAGACTTTCCCAAATAAAATAGAAGGTACAGGGTGTTTGTCAGTTGTATGCTTAGCGTTTTTTAACATGTTTAATAATATCGATTTTGCTAACATATCTTGAACGAAAATATATCGTTCTATTTCTTTTCTATCAAATTCGATTGAAGCTATAAGTGAATCATTTTCCTCTTTTGCATACGGGTAAAGAGGAGATAACTTCTCTAAATGAAGGTCTCCGTTTGATACAAAGTAGAGTACTAACGCAGGATTAAATTGATCAACTAATAGCCTCTGATAAGCAAAATTATGACTGATGTTGAACCCAGCTCGCCCGAAATTTAAAACATCAAATGTATAACCTTTGAAATGTTCTTCCAGTCTTTTCTCTATAATGTTGCCAAAATAATCACGCTCGAATATCTGGAATGATTCGACAAAAGAATCTCCTACTAAAGCTATATTAATATGATTTTTACTAGTTGTGTCAACTTCATTACCTATAAATCGACTATGATTTGTTCTAAATATTCCAAACCCTTCATTGAAAAAAACAGTCTCAATATTATTTGGTAGTCCCTTACCTATATCTTCGTAGTATTTTCCTAGAGATGCTTCTACAATTTTGGCATTATTAATAAATAATTCGCACACCAAGAGGGTAACAAATGCTGATAAAATAAAAAGGGCGATATGTTTTAAAGTTTTTGTCAAATTTTAAAATTGGAAATATATAAAAGGTAATGGTTTTGATTGAAAAATATAAATCAATGTTACAACAAATAAGCTTATTAATATACCAAATCGGATTGATATTGATTTGAATCGGAGCACAAATGTATGTCCAAATCTATTTTCAATAATATCTAAAGCAAAAATCAAAACGAAATACGAAAGTAGTATCTGGGTGAATATATGTGCATATTCGCTCGCTTGCCAATCAAATATAGCAGAGAATATCTGCTGAGTTGACTCCCACGATGTAGCTCTGAAAAACAACCAAGTAAACGCTACTAAAACAAAAGTGAGAATCACTTTCGGTATATCTTTGAGTCTAGTTATAGGGTCATACTCTGTTTTCCCCTTGCTGAAAAACTTGTGTGCTGCTAAGTAGAAACCGTGCAATCCACCCCAAATAACAAAGTTCCAACTAGCTCCGTGCCACAACCCACCGAGTAGCATAGTTATCATTAGATTGACATAAGTGCGTGCTTGACCTTTTCTATTACCACCAAGAGTAATGTACAGATAATCTTTCAGCCAAGAGGAAAGTGATATATGCCACCTACGCCAAAACTCAGTTATATTTCTTGATAAATATGGTTGCTCGAAATTTACCATTAGCTCAATGCCTAGTAGCTTAGCGGTACCTCGAGCTATTTTGCTATACCCCGAGAAATCAGCATAAATTTGAATACCGAAAAGTAGTACAGCTGCAATTATTTCTACCGATTTATAAAGATGTAGATTCCCAAATATATGATCTACGATTCTGCCAGCAGTGTCGCCTATCATCACCTTTCGGAATAAACCGAGAACTATAAGAGTGACACCTTCTTTTAACTGATCTTTAGTTGGGCTTAGTTTATTATATAATTGGGGTAATAGATCTTTTGCTCTCTCAATAGGACCTGCTACTAGTTGCGGAAAAAATGATACGAATAAAGCGAAATCAATAATATTATTCGTTGGCTCTAACTTCTTTCTATATATATCAAAAGTGTAAGAAAGGGTTTGAAAAGTATAAAACGAGATTCCAACAGGAAGAATAATATTCAAGTGAAGTGAGTCAACATTCCCACCCATACCATTTATCATAGTTTGGAAACTATCTACAAAGAAATTGAAATATTTGAAGAACCCTAATATACCTAAGTTCACACTTAAACTAGTATAAAGTAACAGCTTCCTTCTCTTTTCATCTTCTGTATTGTGTATCCACAATCCGATATAATAATCAACTATTGAAGATAATAACAGTAATAAACAAAACCGCCAATCCCAATATCCATAAAAAAAGTAACTAGCCGCTAATAGGAATATATTCTTATACGATTTCTTTGGTAGCAAATAGAATATAGGTAAGACTATAGCAAGGAAAAACAAGAATATAAATGAATTAAAAAGCACCTAAGTTGGTCTTCGTTTATTTTGTTAATAGTATCAGTGTCAATTACAAATTAATGGAATTTTAGAATAATTCATTATCTTGATAGATAATAAAAACTAAAAATCTGAAAAGAAATGTTCAAAATACAGAATTATATTAATGGGGAGCTAGTAGCTCCTATGAATGGTAAATATTTAGATAATTATAATCCTTCGGTAGGCGAGGTATATTCGCTAATTCCCGATTCAGATTCTGCCGATGTAGATTTGGCGGTCAAAGCTGCAAAAGCCGCTTTTCCAGCTTGGTCTAATCTGTCGAACGAACAAAGACACGATTATATAATGGCAATCGCTAATGGTATAGAAAGTAGATTCGAAGAATTTGTAGAAGCTGAAAGCAGAGACAATGGCAAGCCAATAAAGCTAGCTCGGAAAGTAGATATTCCACGTGCAAAATCCAACTTCAAGTTCTATGCTACTGCTGTTATGCACTATTCTAGCCAGTCACACTTTATGCCGGAAGAGCCAGCTATCAACTATACTCTAAGACAACCCTTAGGTGTAGTGGGGTGTATATCACCTTGGAATTTGCCACTTTACCTATTCACTTGGAAGATTGCCCCAGCTCTAGCTACGGGCAATACAGTAGTTGCTAAACCAAGCGAGATTACGCCAATGACAGCTTACTTACTTTCTGAGGTTTGTAAAGAAGCTGGACTTCCTAATGGAGTTCTGAATATAGTACACGGCAACGGACCTACTGCTGGTGAGGCAATAGTCCAACATGATGATATACAAGCGATTTCGTTTACAGGTGGAACTAAGACAGGTGAGCATATAGCAAGAATAGTCGCACCAAAATTCAAGAAAATGTCTTTAGAATTAGGTGGAAAGAACCCGAACATTATATTCGGTGATTGCGACTATGATAAGGCACTAAGCACTAGCGTTATCTCATCTTTTGCAAATCAAGGGCAGATATGTCTTTGTGGTTCACGAGTATTCATCCACGAATCTATATATGAGAAATTCCGTGATGATTTCGTAGCGAAAGTGAAAAAGCTAAAAGTAGGTGACCCGATGGAAGGAGACACATCACTAGGTGCAGTAGTCTCCAAACCACATCAAGAGAAAGTACTATCATATATCGAATTAGCTAAGCAAGAAGGAGGTAAAGTAATAGCCGGCGGAAACGCAGTAAACCCTGAGGGGAGATGCGCGAACGGTTATTTCATAGAGCCGACCGTAATTGAAGGACTCCCGTTCAATTGTAGAACTAATCAAGAAGAAATATTCGGTCCAGTTGTAACACTACAACCATTCAGCACAGAAGAAGAAGTACTTGGCTATGCTAATAGTGTGAAATATGGACTAGCCGCTACTGTTTGGACTCAAGACATTAGCCGAGCTAATAGAGTAGCTCAGAACTTACACGCAGGTATAGTGTGGGTGAATTGCTGGTTACTTCGTGATTTGCGTACTCCTTTCGGTGGTGTAAAGGATAGCGGAATGGGTAGAGAAGGCGGCTTTGAAGCGATGGACTTTTTCACAGAGCCAAAGAATATTTGTGTGAAGTATTAGGAAGAAAAGTTTAATCTTCACAAGTCCCTCCTTGAGAAGGGATTCAGGGAGGTGTAACTTCAATTAAGCATGTGAGCTAAACTGTCCACGAATTAGTTGACCTTTACAACTGCGAGGAACGAAGTGACATGGCAGTCTAAAAGTGTGTAAAGTTGAATGAATTAACTTTGGCATCTTATAAGGGGGTATGTAACTAAGGAAGGAATCGACTATTAGAATTCTAGTTTACCAAATCTAGTCAACAGTTACCTATAATTCACTCTCAATATACTTGGTATTCCATTTTGCCCTTCGTTCGAGATAAGCATATCGCCATTCTCGTAGAATGCAATTCCTTCTGCTTTGGTATATAGCTTAGAATCTAACTCAGCTACTTCTTGTAAATTACCTTCCATATCGAAGACAAAAATCAAATACTCATTAGCAGATAGAATATACAAATTACCTTCAATTGGGTGAATCGCTAAAGCAGAAATTTTAAATTTAAGATTATCATTTAGTGCTATTCCTTTTGCTTCTACTTGACTATCTAGCAAATCTGTATTAAAAGTAAAGATTGGTTCATTGTATAATTCCTTCACGGTCAAATCAAAGCTAAAGATACCTTTAGTATTATTCTCTATTTCACTCTTTGTACTTATTAGCAAACGGTTGTTACGTTCGTCATAGTACAATCCTTCATTGTCTTCTGCAGGTATATTAGTCACGTGAACTGTTGTAATAGGAGTGCTTGAATTGTAATCTGCGAACTCAAACAGGGTACCATCACTGCGAAGAATATAGATTGTATCACCGACTTTTGCAATGTCCTCATAATCTCCATCTTCACCGAACTCTAATTTCTTATCTATACTATTAGTTTCCAGATTATATATAAAGACGATTCCATTCTCGTCTTGTACGCAAGCGATAGTCTTGTCATCGATTATTGTCAATCCTGAAACTTCATGTAAAATAGTTGGTAATTCAAGTTTAATATCTGGTTTATTTACCGTATAGTTAGATAGATTGGTTGCAGATGATTGTGTTTCCCCACACCCTATACTAATGATAGAAAGAATAAGAACTAAAATAAGTAATTTTGATTTCATAATATTCATATATTAAATTAATTAGACACCACTTTCAGCCCAATTATAGATGCAATCAATGTAGTTATAAAAAATAGTCTCCAAAAATCCGTTGGCTCGTTGAATAAAACTATACCCATTAGCACCGTCCCAACAGCGCCTACTCCAGTCCAAACAGCATAAGCTGTACCAATCGGTAAACCTTCGGTCGCTTTGACCAACAGGTACATACTGATAGCCAAACAAACTAAAAACCCTATAAACCAATAAGTTGATTCATTGCCTGTTTTCTCTTTCGCCATTCCTAAGCAGGTAGCGAATCCGACTTCGAAAAGCCCTGCTATTATTAAAAGTAACCAATTCATGTTGTTCTCATTTATTTCAAAGTATCACTATACTCATGGGAATCCAAATTTACTATATTTTAGTTTAAAAGTGATACACTATAATAGTTACCAAATATAAAGGGTGATGAGAAGGATAGAATCACGTAAATTAATGAGATAATGGCGAACATTATTTTCTGTTTATTAGACTCTGATTCAACTTTTTTAATTCGGATTTTATACTTTTCCTTATATCCATATATAAAGTACAATACGGAAAATGGCAAAGTAACAAGAATTACTGTTTCTATTATACCAACTATAGGAACAAAAATTAAATCAAAAGCTTTTATAAATAGTAGTAATAGCATGATATTAGTAAAAGCAACTATAGATAGAACTATAATTGCCTTGTAAGAGGCCATATCATCTTCACTTTTAAATAACTTAAAAAATTTAAATAAATAATAAAATAAGTAGTCGTAAATCATCGAAATCCCTATATTCAATTTGGTATGTTTTGGTTCATGTTGTTCTCATTTATTTCAAAGTATCACTATACTCATGGGAATCCAAATTTACTTTATTTTAGTTTAAAAGTGATACACTATAATAGTTACCAAATATAAATGGTAATGAGAAGGATAGAATCACGTAAATTAATGAGAAAATGGCGAACATTATTTTCTGTTTTTTAGACGCTGATTCAACTTTTTTAATTCGGATTTTATACTTTTCCTTATATCCATATATAAAGTACAATACGGAAAATGGCAAAGTAACAAGAATTACTGTTTCTATTATTCCAACTATAGGAACAAAAACTAAATCAAAAGCTTTTATAACTAGTAGTAATAGCATGATATTAGTAAAAGCAACTATAGATAGAACTAAAACGGCATTAAAATAGCCATCATCACTTTTAAATAGCTTAAATAATTTAAATAAATAATAAAATAAGTAGTCGTAAATCATTGAAATCCCTATATTCAATTTGGTATGTTTTGGTTCATGATACTATCATTCGATGCTATCACAATCTATTAAAAATGATTAAACTTCAAAAATTAATAGATTTTCTGACTTATCATCTAACTTCTCAATCAACTTACCTGTACCGTCCCATGCTGCACTACCTCCAACGGCAAGAAAATTATCTGAATAGCCAATTGAATTAACCATTAGAATTGAGATATTTTTATTCTTGGAAAGTTGAGAGAAATACTTATTTGCTCTTTCTATGTTATTATTTGGTTTAGCTACGCTTGCTAGATATACTTCACAACCCATTTCATTGGCTTTGTCGAAATGCTCAGGAATTAATGACTCATAGCAGATAGCCGGAGCAATTCTAACCCCTTCAATTTCTATGATTATTTGCTTTGTTCCTTCTACAAAATATTGCTTTTCATCTGAGTGTAGATATTGCTTAGAGTATGTTTGTCTGCTGCTGTTTGGCTGGAAAATCAGCATACTGATATTAATTCCATTTTCAACTATTAAAGGAAATCCAATACAAATAGTGATTGCTCCACTATTAGCCAGCTCTTGGAATACATCGAATCTATTATCACCAATTGTAGTGGATAGACTCTCAGCTAATTCTGGTTCATAACCCGTAATAGATAATTCAGGAAAACAAATTAGATTTGCTCTACTTTCGATTGCTTCCTTAACATATATTATATGCTTCTCTATATTCTTTTGAATATCACCTTTGAAAGAAGCAATTTGAGCAAGACAGATTATCATATCACTTCTTCTTCAAACTCATTACATAATCATAGCTTTCGTTCAATAAGTCGGGAACCAAGTCTTTTTCATTCATCATATCTTCTGTAATAAGTATATACCCTCTAATAATAGCACCGTGCGACTTTATTATACTAGTGTTATGCTTTTCAATATAGTTTTCTTGAACTTCTTTTGAAAATCGGATTCCGAGTTCACCATCTTTATTGAGAATTGAAAACATGTGCCCATTAGCAGAAGTATAGGGCATAGTCTTGCCTTTTCTTTCAAATCTTGGACATTGATCTACAAAACTATCATACATTTCTAGAGCTTTATCATAATTCATCACAATCCCTCGGTTAACTATTAGTATAATAAATCAATATCGTAATCAAAGCTACGAAGAATAATGCTCCAATTATATATGCAGCTGTATCCTTTGATTTATCTGAGTAAATCTCCTTTATAGGGGTAGTCGTAAAAGTAAAGACTTTTATAAAAGCGACTCCAATCGATTTAGAAATAACTCTAATTATTTCCCAAAATATTTCGCCAATTAGTTCTGCCATTTTCAAAATCCTACTTTTCTAATTCGAAATCAATCTAGTTCCTTTAATAAATCATCTAAATCCAACCTATAAGTATACATCTCTATAGAGCCATCGGCTTTGTGGGGCCAAAGCTCTTTGGGCTTATCCCAATATAGCTCTACTCCATTCTTATCAGGATCGTCTAAGTATATTGCTTCAGATACCCCATGATCAGAAGCTCCAGTTAATCGGTACTCAGCGTCCAACAATCTTCTTAAAATAATAGCCAAATCTTTTCTTGTTGGGTAAAGTATAGCTGTATGAAATAATCCGGTACTATTAATACTAGATGGGGGAGAATCTTTACTAAACCAAGTATTCAGACCTATATGGTGATGATAACCACCAGCAGATATAAACGCAGCTTCAGTACCGTAACTCGTAACTAGTTCAAACCCTAGCAATCCGCAATAAAATTCTAAAGAACGCTCAAGATTAGATACTTTCAGGTGAACATGTCCAATCCTAGTTTTCGCTGGTATTTGGTAATCAACACTCATTTTTTATCCTTTTACATTTTTTTCATATAATTCAATCCATTGCTTGACAGTCATTCTAGTGCAAAGATCAGCTATCAAATCATACGGTATAGTTTCAATTTTCTTGAACCTTATACAACTTTTACCCATGTCCAATTTAGTTTTCACATGCTTGGGATATTCGACTACAAACCAATCATATAACTCCTTATCTGCATAAATACCCATGTGGTATAATGCAACGAAATTTTTTTGGGATGCAATACTCATAAAGGGTAGAGGTAACTCAGGAGTACAATGATATCCTTCAGGGTAAATACTATGCGGCACAACATAGCCAATCATACCATAGCTCATTGTTTCTTCAAATCCTTTGGGCAAATTGTCTAGTATTGTTTGTCTCAATCTTGACATTGCTTCTTGTCTTTCCTCAGGCAAATTTGAAATGTAATCAATTGGGTTGTTTGCTTCTATCTTCATTTTCTCACCATTTTGTTTCTAATTTTTCTTCATTACTACGGACTTTGCTTTTAGCATCTGCTATTTTATTATGAACACTTCGAACATTGGGTATAAACTCTATTCTTACAAGCGGAAAATCGCCTCTGTTTCTATCTTTACTGTTTTTAAAACTACCTATTGTATGCCCAAAGTTAATATCTCCACTTCCATCTGGTTTTTCAGTATATGATAAGCTGGGAAGGGAATCAAGAAATACTGATTTATAATGAACTTTGAAAAGACCAGATTTCTGTATAATTCTTTTATTAGTTAGCCCATAAACTGTATTTTTCCTTGATAAAGCATCGAATATAAACCTACCAAAAAGTAGATGAATACCAACTAAAATGAATGGTATTCCAAACATGGCGAAAAAGATACTTGCATCCATCGCCATGTAAGTCCAAAACAACGAGAAAGATAGCCATAAAACACTGAATATAAATATAAAGATATCTGTAGATCTGAATTTAATTCCAGTTGCCGGTTTATCAGCCCATAGCAACCTCTCATCACCTTGTATCTGGTCGATGATTTCAGCTCGTGGGTCTATGTAGTTGTAGTTATTCATCTCGATAGTATTCCTCTATCAACTTAGTATATCTTTCTCTAGCTACGTCTCTAAACCCATGTGAGTTATTAAGATATTCTCCTAAAGATACTGAATAGAAATTATCGCACCCATATAGCAACTCCAATTCTTCATTTGAAGAATAAAGGATTTTAATTTGATTTAATTCTTTCGAATCTAACTCAATTATTTTCTTTTCATTTAAAATTTCTAATACATTAACAGATAATCCCTTTAGAGCAACATTATCTGAAAAAAGTAGTCCTCTAATTTCATCAATATCTTTACCTTCTACTAATTCATCCATCTCTATTACTGAGTTGCTAGGAGAAGCGGCAATTCCACCCTGAAATACTATCCAAAATGTCTCTTCATCAGAAAGAGCAAATGAGATTGTCAGAAAGAATATTAAAAATAATTTCTTCAACATGATACATCCTCAAGATTAAAAATCTCTGAGCGTGGGTCTATGTAGTTGTAACTATTCATCTACCCTTACTAACTTTTTATCTTTGAGTATAACCTTTTTATCAAGTTTGGTACTAGTTCCTTCATGGACAGAAGAAATGTCTATACCTCTTTCGGCTAGAACGATTCTCATAGCTTCTAGGTAAGACCCTCTTATAGAAACCCAGCCTTTTACTCCTACTTCCCTATTAAAAGATGCTACTAACTCTTCATCAGTCTTTTTTCTAAAACTTTTTGTGAATTCTATTGTATGTTCATCTAAAGTCATAATTTTAATCCAAATTAAAGAAATAATCAGTTAATTGTTCATCTGTTAACCTGTCAATTAACTCCAATCTACTCTTGTTAAATACTATCTTATTCTTTGTGTCAATCTCGAACAATCTTTCAGATAGTATTAGAAAAGCCTTCTTGAAAGTTATTACCATCTCAAAGAAATTTTTAAACTCTGTGAAATATTGTGGGTTAAATATAACTTCTCCAGTAATATTATCATGATGCATTATGAAATTTCTAAGTGAATTTATAGTCCTATATACTGGTTCTTTTCCATTCTTTTCTTTTAGGAAGTCAAGACCGATATCCTTTTTAAGGCCTAAGTTAACGTAATCAGAGATACTAAACTCTAATAACTCACTTAAATAAACATTATCGAAAGCTCTCTTATCCTTTTGTTTTTTTAGTTTAAAAATTCTGTCATAAATCTTATCTTGGTATCGAGGATTCACACTCGGAAGTTTAAATGATTCTAAGTATTCTAAAAATTTTTTATCATTCAATCCATGATAAATCAAATATTCTCTAAGGTGCCTTTCAAAAGCATTTAAGTTTTGATAGATATTGGAGTAAATGACTGGACTTTCATAATCAGTGAAATGTAATAATCCATTTATTCTATTATCTTTTGTTGTGTAAGCTATTCGAGATTTATTGTCCTCTATTAAGTCCAACATTTCAGTCTCAAATGCATCAATATCTTCATCAAGCAAATATTCAATTTTTTTCTGTTCCCAATTGTCTTTTATAAGTTGCCAATAGCTTAAACTAGATATATCAGGAAAACTATCTATATACAGGCACTTACATATCCGTTCACAAATAGAACTATTCTCTCTATCAAAGTAGATGATATCTCTATTAATTATTTCACTAATGGGTGTTGATTTCCATTTCATTATGATATATAGTCCAAGAGTCTAATTATTTAATTCCTAATATAACAAAAAAACCCAATAATTATTGATTATTGGGCGGTATATTCGTGTTTACTTTTAGTTCATTTCTTTTAGGAAATTGGAGTATTGGATTATTTTACAATTATCTATTCTTTCTAGAATCAATAAGTCTAAATCGCCAGTTATTAAATAATCGGATTTGGAGTCTTTTGCCAAATTTAAAAGAAAATTATCTTTCTTATCTCGGCATAAATCTAAATTTGATTTAACCTCAACAAGAACTGCATACTCATCAAACATGTTAAGTAATTGTATTATATCATCATCTTTGAAGTATTTATTAAATTTTGGTTTATTTACAACTTCGATGAATTCATCTAATAATTCAATTGAGAAAATTAATTTTATCTGATCACTTTTAATTAGATGGTCAATTTCTTTATATGAATCATTTATAAGGAAACTAATCCATAAATTTGTATCAAGAATTACTCTTTTAATTGGCATTTCGAGACTGCCTTACAGCTTCTACTTCTTTAGTAATATTTTCTAAAGTGATTTCTTCCTTAGAGTTGCTCCTAATTTTCTTAATTAGTTTCGACAAATCATCATCATTACTTTTAATTCGAATCAAGTTCAAATCTGCAAGATTGTTCAAGAGCTTTAAGGCCTTTGGGTTCAAAATATCTATTCTTATTGTTTCCATAATCTTAACTTTGTTAATTCAGATATTATTAATACGTATTAGTTTAGCAAATATAACAAAAAACCCAATAATTATTGATTATTGGGTTTTTAATATTTATTGAATTTATTCATTATTTAGAACTGTACTCTAAGTCCCGCATTTATTAACAAGCCATTCGAGTAGATGGGCTTTGTAGGAATCTGATTCTTCTTTGCTCCAGTTCCAACACCCCCAATTTCAATGAAATAATTTAGATTCGTAGTATGGAAGAACTCAAATCCGAAAAGACCATATCCACCTGATTCCATACTCTCTGTTGAGAATTTATCAGAGGGGAAAAGTAAGATAATACCTCCTTCTCCATAAAGTCTAATATATTTATTTAAGTTTCCACCTACTCCGATTACTCCTATAGAAAAATTAGTATAGGGTGTCCAAGTTGTTTCTTGATTTTCTAAATGTTCATTCCATGCCATATTACCTCTTAATCTTACGGCAACCTTGTTTTCAAAGAAAAAGGGAGTAGTTATGTTTATACCTATACCAAAATCTTCCTGTATTTGTCCGAGTTGAAAACCGACACCGAACCCATTACTTATATCTTTTTTCTCTTGGCCAACTGCAAAAAAACAATTAGCTATGAAAATAGAGATTAGAATTAATTTTTTCATTTTTGCTCCTTTACTTTTTCTAAATTATTCTCTAAATGTAAATATTGTTTCATTGTTTCTACATATTCTTGAAATGCTTCGAGCCCTTTTTCTGTAATCATACAAGTCGTTTTAGGGTAATTATTCTCAAAACTTTTTTTAATTGTTATATACCCAGCATCGTTAAGACTCTTTAATTGATGACTAAGGTTCCCTTGTGTAGTTTTAGTAACTTTTTGCAAGTATTTGAATTCTGCAGACTCGACTTGAGTTAGTATTGATACAATTGCTAACCTTACTTGCTGATTTAGTATTTTATCTAGATTTTCAAACATTGCTTTTTAAACTCTTTAGTTTGTAAGCAGGCACTAGATAACCCAAGATTATAGCTAAAGCATAAACTAGATAAATGGTCTCACTTTTAATATATAAACAGACTAATGAAAATATAAAAAATAGTATGCCACCTATAATTAAAGGTTTAAATTTCATAGTAAGTCCAGAAACTAAAGTACCTATGCCAGCTAATGCTAAAATTAATATAGCCGGATTAATTTTATTTAGAACTGATACAAATATTACTACTGCCATAGCTAATCCAAGTGTGAGCCATAAATATTTTAGAAATGATTCGACTTGTGTTACAAAGCCTTTTGAATCAGATTGATTTCTTGAGTAAATATAAGAACCTAACCATCCTAATGGCATCATTAGTATCCAAGGGATAAAGTGAAAATAGGACTCTCCCATTTTAATAAGAGTAAAATCGAACAATGATGAAACTACTGCCAACCAACCCCATAATATGTAGTAAAAACTTTGAGATCTTAAGTTAACTTTGGCATTACGAATAGATTCGGAGATTATATCGAAGCTTTCATTTGCATTTATATTTTCCATTATAATTACATCTGTATGTTTAACAATATTGCAAATATAATGTAGTTTGTAATACAAACCAAATATTAAATAAGAAACCCAATAAAAATTTAAAATTATTGGGTTTGAAATTACTCAGATGTAGAGTTATATTAAAATTCAAACTTCATTACTTCTCTTACTTCTATCTTTTCACCACCAGCATGAAGTGGACAACCTTTTGCTAAATCGATAGCTTTTTCCATTGACTCAGCTTTAATAAGTGTAAATCCACCAACTAATTCTTTAGCTTCTACATAAGGACCGTCTGTAACTACATTGTCAGGTGCAAGTACCTTACCTGATGTTTGCAAAGCCTCAGATGCTACTAAACGCCCTTCTTTTGCTAGATCTTCATGCCAAGCACCCCATTGTTCCATTATTGACTGCATTTGCTCTGGACTAGGATTGAATTCCTGGCTTACATCATTTCTGTAGATTAATAAATATTGGTTCATCGTATTACCTCTTAAGTATTGTTATAAAAATTTCGATTACACTAATATAACGATTTGCTTTTTAGAATTGGGACAAGAAAATGTAATTTAATTGCTATTTTCTATGTTTTTTATGCATTTCTCTCTTATAGCCCATAATTCATTGAAGTTATAGCTTATATTATTTTCGGAAATCCAATCTTTAAGGTAGTTTTTATGGTAATTGACTTTGAATTCTGAAACTTGATTTGGTTGAATTTCAATTTCTTTTATTAGAGATTTCTCTATTTTCGTGAAACTAGAACTCTCCGTGGTAATATCTACTCTTTCATCACCAATTTTAAGATAACAATGAGCTTCAGGTATATAGTCAATTGAATTTTTCACTAACTCATCACCTATTCTAGGTGTGTTTTGATTGTCCATTTTATAAAGACCAAGAATTAGTTTTATATTCTCTTGATTATTTTCAATTGCAATTTCTCTTAGAAATGCATGTTTCGAGCTACAAGTGCCTTTTTTCTCTTTTAAAACTAAACTAAGATCATATCTATTTTCATTTCGGCCATAGGGGAGAGAACTCACTAATTCAACAAGATGGTGCCAAGTATTTACACCACTAACAATAGATAACTGGCTTAGTTTGTTTTCAATATTTAATTCAAAATCTATTATTTTATCAAAGTTCACTTAATTCTAATTCTCTTAAATCATCAAAGTAATTAATACACCCATTGTCTAATAAAATTCTTTTGTTCTTTTTCCCGATACCTATGAAATCAAGGCCAAGATTATTAGCCGTTTTCAGATCCCACAGCCCATCACCAATTGAGACTATTTTGTAATAGTTTTCCTGAGCAAAGTGTTTTTTAGACTTATCTAATGCTTTATTAACTATATCATCTCTACTATATAATTCATTTGAGCACACTAATCTATCAGAATGATAAGTAACACCAAGACTTTTCAGCTTGTATATAGCTGGCTTTTCTAGAGAGCCGGTCGCAAAACAAAAGTCAAATTTAGGGTCCAATTCCAATTTTCTTAATAACTCAATAGCTCCAGGTATTTCAGTAATCGTTGTTTTGCTAATTTTATTATAAACTTTATCCTCGAATAAATTAAGTATCTTATTATCGAATTCTTTGTCAAAGTAGTTTTCGTAAATTGTTTTAGCAATAAACGAGTCAGTATGGTGTTTATACTCACCATAATTCGAATTTATTTTTACAACTCCAAGTTCTTCTAATGACTCAGTAAAAGCTTGCTGATGTACTACCACACTGTCCGTAAGAGTTCCATCAATATCAAATATTATTAGTATTCTTCGATCTTTATTTGAAGTCATTTCTTTCTTGCTAATAATGTTATTCCTTTAGATTTATTACCATTCATAGTTTCAAATACTACTTTTCTGTTTAGCATAATATCAAAGTCGGAGAATAATTCTAAAAGCCATTCTTCTGTATGATGTCTTAAAATAGCACCGTCTGGCAACTCGAATATACCGTATTGTCCATGTTTGTCTGAAAATTGATTGTATCTATTTAAATTTCTTTCGTCATCATTTAAAAGAAAATCATTTAAATAAATTATTCCATTCTCTTTCAATCCATCACTTAGGGATTTCATTAGTGTTAATTGCTCGTTATTATCTCTAACACAAGTTAAAACAGCAAATAGTAATATTGCGTCATATTTTTGGACCTTAATATTGCTATAATTAGCTTTCAGTACATTAAGATTTAAATCCGGATTTTCTTTTCTTCCTCTTTCTACCATTTCTGATGAGATATCAAAACCTATAGTGTTAAAATAACCTAAGTCATTTAATTGATTCAAAGTTCTACCATAACCACAACCAAAATCTAGAATTGTATCTTCTCTTTTAATATATTGATTAATTAAATCGATATCTAAATCAGTTGTAAATTTCTTCTCGTAAGCAACACTATCCCAATATTCTTTATTATTCATATACATATTGTTTTAATTCATTTCCTTCTAAATTTATATTCTTTTCAAATTTAAATCCAAGTTTTTTTATAATCTTAATGGAACCTATGTTCATAGGAAATGAAATACAAACTATTCTAGAGAAATTAAATTTGTTCAAACCTATATCTAAAACAGCTAAAGCAGCTTCAGTTCCATAGCCTTTATTCCAATATTTTTTGGCATACCTCCAACCAAAATCTATCTCATTATTGTAATAAGAATAACCACAAAAACCAATCAAATTATCTGATTTACTCTCAACAACAGCAAATCTAGACCACCCAAACGATTCATAATGCTCAATATTCTTTATTATATATGATTCAGCTTGACTGAAAGTTTGTGGTTTTCCATTACCGATATATTTCATTACACTCGGGTCAGATATAATTTGACTATAACTTGATATATCAGACTTTTCAAAAGGTCTTATAATTAATCTTTCTGTTACGCATAAACACATAGAAGTCTAATTATAAATTGATAAATGTTCCCTTTCTAAACAATATTTAACTATAAATGTTTCAAGACTAGAAATGTAACTTCATCCCTTCGTGAGAGTCAACGAATCCTAATGATTTATAAAATTCAAGAGCTTCGGGTCTATTCTTATCAGTAGTCAGTTGTATCAAATGAGCATTTCTATCTTTAGCAATATTGATAGCATATTCAACCATTTTTCGACCTATGCCTTTACCTCTGATTTCATTACTGACTCTCACACCTTCTATTTGTGCTCTTATACCACCTTTGTAAGTCAAATATTGAATAAATGATAATTGTAGAGTTCCTATTATTTTATTTTCATCTTCAGCTACAATCAAAAACTGATTCTTATCTTCTTCTATTTCCTTGAAAGCATCAAGATACTCAGTTGGTAGTGGAATCTTATAATCCTCTCTTTTTGATCCAAGTTTATCATCTGATAGAAGTCTTACTATCTCGTTCAAATCATCGTTATTAGCTTTTCTGATATTCATATAAATACATTATATTATAGATTTTATTTATAATTCAATCTAAACTTTTTCTATGTTTATCACAACACTGCCAACTTTATGCCCCATATCTACATATCTGTGAGCTTCTGCAATATCTTCTAACTGAAAAGTTTTATCTATAACAGGTTTTAGTTTACCCATACTGACGAAATCAGCAATTGTTTCTATATTATTCTTACTGAATATAGCCATTCCGGCTTTGATCTTTTTCTTTTGTGTCATAGATAACTTGAAAATATCAAAGTATTGAGGGATTGTAGCTACGGCCATTAGATGTCTTCCACCTTCATTTAACATACTTAAACTTTCCTTCGGTGAGATTATTCCTAATGTGTCATAGATAATATCATATTTCTTACTGCTTTTTAGATAGTCTTCTTTGGTGTAATCTATAACCTCGTCTGCACCTAATGATTTGACTAATTCAGTGTTCTTACCACTACAAATTGCTGTTATATGAGCACCGTACATTTTAGCCATTTGTATCGCATTTGTACCCAATGAACCAGAGGCACCATTTATTAGAAGCTTTTGACCTTGCTTTAACTCCCCCAAATCTCTTAAAAATGTCAATGAAGTCATTGCTCCGAAAGGTAGCGATGCTGCCTCTTCCAAACTAATATTATCAGGGATTTTAGTAATAGTCCCATTATCTTTCAGAACGGTAAACTCGGCATAAGTTCCTGTCCTACTGGATCCAAAGACCTTATCTCCAGTTACGAATTCCTTTACATTATTACCAACTGCCACTACCTCCCCAGAAAAATCAGAGCCTAATAGTTGCTTTCTTGGTTTTGTCAGACCTTGTACTAGTCTTATTATTAACCCGAAACCTTTTGGTACATTTAGCGAGCGTAGTCTTACATCTGCTGTTGTAACAGTCGTGTAATGCACTTTGATTAATATTTCATTTGACTTTATTTGAGGTCTTTTTAATTCAGCTATTTCAAATACATCTGGTGATCCGTATTTTTTGTAAACCATTGCTTTCATTGACATATCTCTTAATCTGTTAGAATTTCACATTGAAATCCATTTGAATTTACTATTTCAATTATTTCGTTTTCTCTTATTTTTCCGTCAGTTTGTACCTTGAGTACATTGTCTTTATCTTCTTGATCCAAATACCAATTACGAACAAAGGGATTAGAATTCAAATCCTCTTTAATTCCATTAATCCGTTCACCATTATCAATATTCGTTTTAAATATGAAAAGATTCTCAATCATTTTGAGCCCTCCAATGGCTCATAATTAAATACTTCTTCTAGCTTTTTATCGAAAATTCGAGCAATTTTGAATGCAAGCTCCAATGATGGAGAATATTTACCTTTTTCGATTGCAACTATAGTTTGGCGAGTCACATCAACTGCGTCTGCTAATTGCTGTTGGGTCATCTCATTGTTATGAAATCGGAGTGCTCTTATATTAGAGCTAATAAAGTTTTTACTCATAATTTATACTCCACTTCGCATATAATAAAACTCAGATAAATCTGCTATTATAGCTGAGATTAGTATAGTAAATAGGATAATATTGAATGAGATGAAAACATTGAAGCTAAATGCTAAAGAATTTAGAAATAGTAGAAAGCCAACAATAAATACATGATAGAAATTACGTGTTGCTTTTATATCTATTAATTTTCCGAACTCATCTAACTTGTCAAATCTTGTTTCCTCTCCAGTTATGATTGTATTAATTAGAGTTAGAACAATCATTAGAATAATTTTACTCACAACAAATACTGGGATGAGAATGAGAATAACTGCACACCAAAATTCGATTTCAGTTTGCACTGTCAATGGCTTCTCTATATACAATTCTGTTACATACCAATAGTAAGCAGCGAATGTAATGATAGTAGTTAATAATGAGAATATAGGTCTCTTTTCAGCTAGTGATAATTTTTCCATTTCTATAAACTTTTTTGATAATGTATAATATAATTGATACAAAGTTAATAATAATATACAAAATGTCAAATAGATTTTACACTCTATTGAAAATAAAATGAATCATTCAGTTAAGGCTACATAATTAGTAACATAGGTGGAGTCGGGATGTAATTTTGTAACAAAGTCAACCCAGTTTTAAGTAATTTTTGTAACAAAGTCAACCCAGTTTACTATGATTCTTGTAACAAAGTCAGGGCAGTTTATCATGGCTTGGCTAGATTATTCAAATTCTAACAATTTTTAATTTTAAAATCTGGAAAGATTAAATCCGACTATACTCAAAACAATAATAAAACCTTTTAAATAATTTTCTTATTTTTGAATTCGTTAAATAATCAAATCCCCCTTAGTTTATGAGCGATCCGATAAAGCACGAATGTGGTATAGTTCTACTTAGATTACTGAAGCCAATGTCTTACTATATAGAAAAGTATGGCAGTCCGTTTTATGGCATCAACAAAATGTATTTACTTATGCAAAAACAGCATAATCGAGGCCAAGACGGTGCTGGTTTCCTTAGCATAAAGTTTGACCCAGAACCTGGTAATCCTTATATATTCAGACGTCGCTCAGTAGAGAATCAACCGATACAAGATATATTCGGTCAGATTTCGCGTAAGATAAACAAGAAGATGAAAAACAATCCAGAATATAAAAAGAATCTGGAATTAGCAGCTGAAGAATTACCATATGTAGGCAATGTTTACGTAGGCCACCTCAGATATGGTACTTATGGTAAAAATAAAATTGAGAACTGCCACCCATTCTTACGTGCTAATAATTGGATGCATAAAAATCTAATAATGGCAGGTAATTTCAACATGACTAACGTTGATGAGTTGTTCGAAACTCTTATCAATCTTGGTCAGCATCCTAAAGAAAAAGCAGATACAATAACTATTCTTGAACGAACAGGGCATTTCTTAGATGAAGAAGTGAATAAGGTTTGGTTTGATCTGAAAAATCAAGGGTATAGTAAGAAAGAAGCATCTCCTGTAATAGAAGAAAAATTAGACGTTGGTAATATGCTCCGTCGTTCTGCTAAAAAGTGGGATGGTGGTTACAGTATAGCTGGAATGGTTGGTCATGGTGATTCATTTGTTCTACGTGACCCAAATGGTATTCGCCCTTGTTTTTATTATATAGATGACGAGATAGCCGTAGTTACATCTGAAAGACCTGTGATACAAACAGCATTCAAAGTAGAATTAGAAGATATAAAAGAGCTAGACCCAGGTAACGCTATTATAATTAAAAAAGATGGTCAAATTTCATTTGAGGAGATAAGAGAACCAGGCGAAAAATTATCTTGTTCATTTGAACGTATATACTTCTCTCGTGGCAATGATGCAGATATATATAACGAGAGGTTGGAGTTAGGTCGTCAAGTAACTAAACAGGTAATTCATTCTATAGCGGGTGATTTAGATAATACAGTTTTTTCTTTTATTCCAAATACTGCAGAAGTAGCATTCTATGGACTACTCAAAGGGATGGAAGATTATCAGAAAAGAATACAAATAGATAAAATAAAAGATAGTAAAAGTATTTTAAGTGAAGCTGAGCTAAGTGAAATATTAGAAAAACGCGTTCGGTTAGAAAAGATAGCTATAAAAGATGCTAAACTACGTACATTTATTACTGAAGATAGCTCTAGAGATGATTTAGTATCTCATATTTATGATGTTACTTATGGTAAAGTAAAACCAACAGATACTCTCGTTGTTTTAGATGACAGTATTGTAAGAGGAACTACTTTACAAAAAAGTATAATTAGAATACTAGACACTCTAAAACCTAAGAAAATAATAGTTGTTTCTTCTGCTCCACAGATACGATACCCTGATTGCTATGGTATAGATATGGCTAAACTTGGAGACTTTATAGCTTTTAGAGCAGCTATAGAACTACTAAAAGAGCAAGGCAAGGAAGATGTGATAGATGAAGTATATAAAAAATGTAAAGCTTCTGTAGAACTTCCGGAATATGATGGTATAAATTATGTAAAAGGTATTTATGACCTATCTACAGCTGATGAGATATCTAAAAAAGTAGCTCAATTAATACGCGAAGAGCATATTAATGCTGAAGTAGAGGTTATATTCCAAACTGTAGAACACTTGCATATAGCTTGTCCTAATCATAAAGGTGACTGGTACTTTACAGGGAATTATCCTACAGCAAGTGGTATGAGAGTAGTTAATCGTGCCTTCATTAACTATTATGAAGGGAAAAACGTTCGAGCATACTAATGGATAATACTCAAGCTGGACATAATTTTGAAGACTTGGCTGAAGACTATCTCATAAAAAAAGGCTATAAAATTATAAAAAGAAATTTCCATTATGGGAAGCTTGGGGAATTAGATATAGTCGCAGAAGTTGATAATATTCTTGTTTTTTGTGAAGTCAAAGGTAGAAATAACAGCAAGTATGGTACTGCAATTGAATCTGTTACTTATGGTAAGCAAATGAAGTTAAGAAAAGCTGCCGAGGGTTATCTTAATATAAATAAAATAACTGATAAAGATTGCCGTATGGACTTAGTAGCGATAGATATAATTGCTGGAAAACCACAAATCACACATCTAGAAAATGCGTTTTAAATTAATAATATTAACCTTTCTATTGTTTAGCATTTCAACAGTGAGTGCACGTAAATATCCGCATCATCAACTTGGTATTAGCTATTCTACGATTTCCGGTACTGGATTAGGGTATATTATAGAGCTTGATAGACACAATGCTTTCCAATTCACTCTAATACCTTATTACACTGGTAGTAATGCCGAAAACAATTTGAATTTAACTATTATAAGTGGTGTCGAGTACCAAAAAACTATTTATCGAAATTCAGAACATAAAGTCTATGGTTTTGCTGCGGCTAGTTTATGGTATTTTGAAAAAAATAGTGTGACTTACATTGACCCAGGTACTGATTTTGAAAAGGAAATAAAACTATATGATAAAGATGTTTATCATAACCTCGGCTTAGGTGTTGGGTATAACTATATACTTAATAGCGCAGTATCTTTCAACATCAATTTGGGATTACAATACCAAACAACTTCTAATGATTCATTCGACAATTTCTTAGAGCGTGTAGACGGCAACGACTCATTTATCGGTGTTGGTGGCGGAGTTGGTATCTTTTTTCATCTCTAGAGCTCTTCTTGTAGAGTCAATATTGCGTATTCCCACTTCGGTTTGAATTCTAATAGAATCCATCATTTCAGCTAATCTTTTTGGTTTCTCTGAAGACATTTTTAAAAACATCTTGCGAAATTCCGGCTCGCTAATATTATATTTAGCAAAGACTTCATTTACTTTTGATGTCCCTGCCTCTCTGTCGGCAGTACTTTCCCTTGCTACTAAAACTTCTTTGTAAATCTGAATGAATTTCTCATCTGACATTCCTTCTTCATCATTACAAGCAAAAACAAGTACTAAACTTAATATCAATATTATCTTTTTCATATTGCAATATAATGAAAAGATTATTCCCCTCTTTATGGAAAATGAAATTTTCTGAAAGAGGGGTGGCAGATACACAAAGTGTGTCTGACGGGGTGTTATGAGTAATAGATTTTAGAGTGCTTATCTCACAACAGAAATTTTTCTCGTCTCAATTCTATCGCCCATCTGGATTATCAGATAGTACGTCCCACTAGATAAGTCAATTTTATCTAAGTTCAATGTTATTGACTCTCTTTGTCCATTCAGAATATTATCATCAAATATATTAGCGAGTTTGTTCCCAAGTAAATCAACTAGCATTACCGACACTTTCCCCGAAGCACTAGGGTTAATTGTCAAGGTGGAACTTGAAGTTAGTGGATTCGGATAAATACTAATTTCTTGTTCGGTAGAGTTATCTTCTATACCAGAAATTATAGATTTCTTTGTAACAATTACTTCAGCTATATTCGAGAAAACAGTATCGCATTGATTATATACCATTGCCTGATACTTTCCAGATTGATCTTGACTAATCTGACCTAGTCTTAAAGTATCTTCATACCAAAACCAGTCTTCATCATCTTTTCTCCAATAAACGTAAGTGTCTGATCCTCCTGATTGAATTCCCAATAATAACAGACCCCCTTCCTCAATAGTATAAGTATCTTCTAAGTCAGAAAGAATTATTGGAGGCTTAAGAAAATTAAGATTAATAGTTGAAAATGTATCTACATTCTGATAATATCCTTTTGGCCATACTTCGCATTGAAATTTCGAATCGAAATTAAAGTCAAAAATTGTATCTAGTATAAATATAACTGTATCGTTTTTTGAACCATATACTACTCCTTCTCTATCTTCAAAAGGAACACCATCAATTAACCATTGATACTCAAGTTCAATACCTGGGACTGTTGATAAAAATAGATTCCAATTCACTATTGTATCACCAATGCAACCCTCTCTATCAACACTACCACCCCACCAAAGTACTTTAGGCTCATCATAAATAGCAAACTCATTTGACCAGATAGTATCACAATCACCAGTTAGTCGGACTCTGTATTTGGTGGAATAATCAGTTTCTTTAATATTATTTATCGTTAGAATCGAGGATTGCGACCCTGATATTCTATCTCCATCTATGAGTGCAATAGAGTCTTTGTACCATTGAATATCTGTCCAATAAGTTGGGTCGTCCATATTATGTTCACCATATATATTCGCGTCAAAAGTGAAGAAACAATCATCTCCTTTTTTCACAATCTGATACTCAATATCCTTCATAAACGATGGCGGTTGAAGAACATATAGGTTTGCTTTGTCAGAGCTGACAATAGGGGAGACACGTGCCGAGTCATAGCTAAATGAGTTACCATAAGCAGATGTCCAATTAGGGTCAAAGGTGAACAGCTCGGCATTGTAAAGTCCGCTCATTCTATATCTCAGAGTATCGAATGTCAACTGTCCGAAATCTGCAACCCAAGATGAAATTGGTCTTCCATCCTTCAACCAACGATAAGCTATTTTGTATTGTTTCTCGCTAGGCGCTGCAACTACGAATAGGTATTGATCTAGACTACCTTCGCATTCGATAACATCCTTTGGTTGTTCTATTATTATCGCTACGGTAGTGCTTTGTGCTTTAGATTCGCTATTTAATATAATTGCAAACACTAATATTAAAATGCCAGTAAAAATTGACTTCATTTTTTCCTCCAATATTATTTTATTTTACTTATTTTTCTCGTCTCAATTCTATCACCAATCTGAATTAACAGATAATACGTCCCATTCAATAAGCCGATATTATCTAAGTTCAATGTTATTGATTCTTTTTGTCCACTAAGAATATTATCATCGAATATGTTGGCGAGTTTGTTCCCCAGTAAATCAACTAGCATTACCGACACTTTCCCCGAAGAACTAGGGTTAATTGTCAAGGTGGAATTAGGTGTTAGAGGATTAGGGTAAATGCTAATTTCTTGGTTAGCAATGTTGTCTTCTATGTCTGTAATTGTTTGTTTAGGGGTTACTGTAACTTTTGCCTTTCTGCTTGAAGTAAACCCACATTCATTAGACATTTCTACTTGATATATTCCAGAATCATATAATTCAGTTTTTTTAATCTTGAATTTATTACTAGATCCTCCATAATCTTTACCATCTTTAAGCCATTTATAAAGGATATAATTGCTCTTACCTTTGATATTTAATTCAAATGGTTGACCTTCTTCTACTGTGTATTCCTCTTCCAAATCTGTGATTAATTGTATTGGTTTATGCCAACGAAAATTATAGTTAGACTTATGTTTTTCTATAAAATTATCAACTTTATTTTGTTCGAAATCTTTAGGCCACATCTCGCAAAAAAAATCTTGATCTACAGCTGGCTCATCTTCAATTTCTTCGAAATCAGGATGCCAAGTAATACTAAATCTAAATTCTTTATGGTCTGGATAAGGATGCGGTAACACTGAATAGGTATATTTGTTTGTGTCTTCATCAATAGGAATTCCATTACGATACCATTGATATTCAAATGGAAAATCTACTGGGTCTGTTTTTACTGCTAATCTATAGGATACTGTACCTGCTGCACATTGAGGACCAAAAGGATAGCCACCCATAATATAGAACTCTATAGTTGGTTCTTGCTCTAAAGCAAATTCATTCGACCATATAGTATCGCACCCACCCGATAGACGCACTCGGTATTTGACAGAATAATCTGAATCTTCAATATTAATAACATTCAGTATTGAAGACTGTGTACCAGAGTACTTTTCATTATCAAAAAGAGCCACTGAGTCTTTGAACCATTGAATATCTGTCCAATAAGTTGGGTCGTCCATATTGTGCTCACCATATATATTTGCATCAAAAGTGAATATGCAATCATCACCTTTTTTCTCAATCTGATACTCTATATCCTTCATAAACGATGGTGGTTGTAAAACATATAGGTTTGCCATGTCAGAGCTGACAATAGGGGAGACACGAGCAGAATCGAAATGAAATGGATTCCCATAAGCAGATGTCCAATTAGGGTCAAAAGCGAATAGTTCGGCATTGTAAAGTCCGCTCATTCTATATCTCAGAGTATCGAATGTCAACTGTCCGAAATCAGCAACCCAAGCTGAAATTGGTCTTCCATCCTTCAACCAACGATAAGCTATTTTGTATTGTTTCTCGCTAGGCGCTGCAACTACGAATAGGTATTGATCGAGACTTCCCTCGCATTCAATTACGTCATTCGGCTGCTCGATTATTATCGCTTCGGTAGTGCTTTGTGTTTTAGATTCGCTATTTAATATAATTGCAAATGCAAATATTAATACGCCAGTAAAAATTGACTTCATTTTTTCCTCCAATATTATTTTATTTTACTTATTTTTCTCGTCACAATTCTATCACCAATCTGAATTAACAGATAAAACGTCCCACTAGATAAGTCAATTTTATCTAAGTTCAATGTTATTGACTCTCTTTGTCCACTCAGAATATTATCATCAAATATATTAGCGAGTTTGTTCCCCAACACATCTGTAAGAATAACAGAAACTTTTCCCGATGTAGCTGGACTTATATTGAGAGTAGAACTCGCCATTAGCGGGTTAGGATATATGCTTATTTCTTGTTCGGTAGTGTTATCTTCTATACCAGAAATTATAGATTTCTTTGTAACAATTACTTCAGCTATATTCGAGAAAACAGTATCGCATTGATTATATACCATTGCCTGATACTTTCCAGATTGATCTTGACTAATCTGACCTAGTCTTAAAGTATCTTCATACCAAAACCAGTCTTCATCATCTTTTCTCCAATAAACGTAAGTGTCTGATCCCCCTGATTGAATTCCCAATAATAACAGCCCCCCTTCCTCAATAGTATAAGTATCTTCTAAGTCAGAAAGAATTATTGGAGGTCTAGTAAAATCAATTCGACTTTTGTATCCTTCCATAGTATTATTAGGGTAGCCCTCTGGCCAAGTTTTACAAACAAAAGTTGCTTCGTAATTGAATGAATTGTTTGTATCCAGATAGACTAAGAGTGAATCATCATTGGTCCCACTAACTAAACCTGGTATATCTTCAATTTCCTGTCCATCCATATACCATTGATTTTTAATTTTAATCCCAGGAACAGAGCTATAAGTCCAAAACCAAAAACGGATTGTATCACCTACACAGCCCCAACTATTGAATTGAATTCCAGAGAATATGGGTTTAGGCTCATCATAGATAGCAAACTCATTTGACCAGATTGTATCACAATCACCAGTTAGCCGGACTCTGTATTTGGTGGAATAATCAGTTTCTTTAATATTATTTATCGTTAGAATCGAGGATTGCGACCCTGATATTCTATCTCCATCTATGAGTGTAATAGTGTCTTTGAACCATTGAATATCTGTCCAATAAGTTGGGTCGTCCATATTATGTTCACCGTATATATTTGCATCGAAAGTGAAGATACAATCATCTCCTTTTTTCACAATCTGATACTCTATATCCTTCATAAACGATGGTGGTTGTAGTACGTATAGATTCGCCTTGTCAGAGCTGACAATAGGGGAGACACGTGCCGAGTCATAGCTAAATGAGTTACCATAAGCAGATATCCAATTAGGGTCAAAAGCAAATAGTTCGGCATTGTAAAGTCCGCTCATTCTATATCTCAGAGTATCGAATGTCAACTGTCCGAAATCTTCGACCCAGCTAGTGATAGCCCTGCCATCTTTCAGCCAACGATACGCTATTTTGTATTGTTTCTCGCTAGGCGCTGCAACTACGAATAGGTATTGATCGAGACTGCCTTCGCATTCGATAACATCATTTGGTTGTTCTATTATTATCGCTTCAGTTGTGCTTTGTGCTTTAGATTCGCTATTTAATATAATTGCAAACACTAATATAAATACGCCAGTAAAAATTGACTTCATTTTTTCCTCCAATATTATTTTATTTTACTTATTTTTCTTGTTTCAATTCTATTACCCATCTGGATTATCAGATAATATGTTCCACTAGATAAGCCGATATTATCGATATTAAGATTTATTGACTTTCTTTGTCCACTAAGAATATTATCATCAAATATATCAGCGAGCTTGTTCCCCAATATATCAACTAGCATTACCGACACTTTCCCCGAAGCACTAAGGTTAATTGTCAAGGTGGAATTCAAAGTAAGTGGATTCGGATAAATGTTTATTTCTTGATTCGCTGAGTTATCATCAATACCTGTTATAGTTTGTTGCGGTGTTACGGTAACTTTTGCTTTTCTGCTTGAAGTAATGCCACAATCATTTGACATTTCAACTTGATATATTCCAGAATCATATAATCGAGTTTTTTTAATCTTGAATTTATTACTAGATCCTCCATAGTCTTTTCCATCTTTAAGCCATTTATAAAGGATATAATTGCTCTTACCTTTAATATTTAATTCGAATGGCTTACCTTCTTCAATAGTGTATTCCTCTTCCAAGTCTGTGATTAATTGTATCGGTTTATGCCACCGAAAATTATAATCAGACTTATGTTTTTCTTTAAAATTATCAACTTTATTTTGTTTGAATCCTTTAGGCCACATCACACAATAAAAATCCTGATCAACAGCTGGCTCATCTTCGATTTCTTCGAATTCTGGATGCCAACTTATATCTACTCGAAATTCTCTATACTCTGGGTACGGGTGAGGAAGTATTGAGTATTTGTATTTATTAGTGTCATTATCAACTGGTTTACCATTACGGTACCACTGATATTCAACTGGGAAATCTACTGGGTCTGTTTTTACAGCTAGTCTATATGGTACTGTTCCTGATGCACATTGAGGTCCAACAGGATAGCCACCAATAATATAGAATTCTATAGTTGGTTCTTGCTCTAAAGCAAACTCATTTGACCAGATAGTATCACAATCGCCTGATAGACGGACTCTGTATTTGGTGGAATAATCAGTTTCTTTAATATTATTTATCGTTAGAATTGAGGATTGCGACCCTGATATTCTATCTCCATCTATGAGTGCAATAGAGTCTTTGAACCATTGAACATCTGTCCAATAAGTTGGGTTCTCCATATTATGCTCGCCATATATATTTGCATCGAAAGTGAAGATACAATCATCTCCTTTCTTCACAATCTGATACTCAATATCCTTCATAAATGAAGGCGGTTGCAGAACATATAGATTTGCCTTGTCAGAGCTGACAATTGGGGAGACACGAGCAGAATCGAAATTAAATGGATTCCCATAAGCAGATGTCCAATTCGGGTCGAAAGCGAATAGCTCTGCATTGTAAAGCCCACTCATTCTATATCTTAGAGTATCGAATGTCAACTGTCCGAAATCAGCAACCCAAGCTGAAATTGGTCTTCCATCCTTCAACCAACGATACGCTATTTTGTATTGTTTCTCGCTAGGCGCTGCAACTACGAACAGGTATTGATCTAGACTGCCTTCGCATTCGATAACATCATTTGGTTGTTCTATTATTATCGCTTCGGTAGTGCTTTGTGCTTGTGCTTCTATATTTAAGATTATCGCAATAGCTATAATAAATACATTTGTAAAAATAGATTTCATAAGCTTACTCCTAATTTTTGAAATTGTAATATAAAGAACAATTGAAAATTGAAATAATTACATAATGTATAAAAAAAGCCGACTAGTCAGAAGACTACTCGGCTTGTAAGAAACGTAATTTAATCTAAAGTGATTATTTCACAATAGAAACCTGTCTAGTTTCAACTTTATCACCCATTCTCAAAGTAATGAAGTATGTACCAGAATTGAAGTTGTTAGCATTGATATCGATACGAGTATCAACACCAGCATTCACTGTTCCATTGTATAAGTTAGCAACTACATTACCTAACATATCAGTCATCACAACAGTAGCGTTACCACCAATTTGTGAGTTGAATGTCATAGTAGAATTAGTGCTGAAAGGGTTAGGATAGTTTTGGCTTAGACCTAGACCAACATTAGCATTAACGCTAGTAGTTATAATAGGACCTTGAGTAATAACTACAGCTACTAATCGGCTAGTTTCTCCACAGTCATTTGACACTCTAACTTCATAAGCACCAGCATCATCCATTTCAACAGATGAGATAACTAATGTATCATTATCAACACCTAAATCAACGCCATCTTTCGTCCAACTATAAGATAGATTACCACCCTGAGCTGTAATGAAAATAGTTATATCTTCACCTTCTTTAGCCGTATAAGTAGCGAATGGGTTAACTGTAATAACTGGAGCAGTTTTCCAAGTAATCATAGCAGGGCTACTAGTAGCACCATTGCTAGGGAACCCAACCGGCCATACCTGACAAGTAAACTCTTCAGTGCCATCATAAGCTAAATCAGTAGTCAAAGTTACATTCAAGTCAGGAGAATTAGCACCATTAAATTTGCCAGCTTCGTCAATTATAGCAACACCATCAACCATCCATTGATAAGTTAAAGGCATTCCTTGTAAAGTAGATTCAGCTTCAACTGAAATCTGAACTACATCATCAACACAACCATCTACTGAAGAAGGTTGAACTGTAATTGTAGAATATGGCTCTTCACTAATTGCAAATTCATTAGACCATAAAGTATCACACTCTCCAACCAATCTAACTCTATAGTCAGTAGCATAGTCAGAAGCCTGAACACCATTAATAGTAAGGATAGAAGATTTAGTACCTTCGTATCTCTCGTCATCAACTAGAGGAGTATTACCTCTGTACCATTGGATTTGAGTCCAATATGTTGGATTGTTCATATTATGTTCACCATAAATTTGAGCATCGAAAGTCAAACTTATGTTAGTACCTATTCCAGCAGTTACAGGGTTGATGTCTTTAAGGAATGATGGTCTTTGAAGTACGTATAAACTTACATCATCAGAAAAAATAATAGGAGAAACTCTTGCAGAATCAACGCTAAATGGATTTCCATAATCAGATTTCCATTCTGAATCAAATACAAACATTTCTGCTTTATATGTTCCACTCATATTGTATCTTAATGTATCAAAATTTAATTGACCAAAATCAGGAGTCCAATTAGAAATTGGTCTTCCGTCTTTCCACCATCTGTAAGCAATATTAAACCCTTTCATATCAGGAGCGGCAACTACAAATAAAAATCTATCTATACTTCCTTCACAAGCTACAACATTATTCGGTTGTTCTATTATAACTACATCGGGCGTTGGTATCTCAAACCTAACAAAAGAACCATCGGTAGTATTGTTGAAAATTGTTTGGTTACCTGCCAAATCTTCTGTTACAAATTCAAAAGTAGCAAGACCTTCAGGATCTGTTTGTGTATATTTGTATTCTGCTGACCCAACAAAAGAACCACTACCTTTATGTGTTACAACTTTGCCATTGATTTTAGCTGAAATTATATTTATCACTTCATTAGTTCTGAAGTTAGCTGTTACCGTATTTTCAGGAATAGCCAATCTAGGATTCAGATTAGTAGAAAAAATAGTAGCCATATCAACAACCGGAGCTGTAAAGTCAATTATATAAGTATTACCCGTATTGAAAGTAGCGCTATTCGTAATAGGGTTAGTGTCAGTGAACGTACCATCAACATCTAATCTCATTGTAACATCAGTAGTTATTCCAGCAACAGTTACATAATAAACATTGCTAGAACCAGTAACAGAAGTAATTGAGCCAGTCAATAGTCCAGTTAAAGCTGTTAATTTGAAATCTGCTGAAGTTACTGAAGCTGAGTTCAACGATCTATTGAATATTACTCTAAAAGTAACGCTACTACCTCGGTATTGTTGAACAGCAGGGTTGTATCTTGTGATAGATGATACAGCTATTGGTGTTAAAATAGAGTATTGTTGACCAGATGTGTAAGTGTTCTTACTATTGTCTCCATCAGTTGAAGTCACTGTACCTGTAAAATCTAATCTCAAGTTACCTATGCCACTAACGGACGTTAAATTAACTTGAAAAACACTATTATTTAATTCTTTGATACTAGAAACAGTACCAGTCGCAGTTCCTGTGCTATATAGTTTAAAATCACTAGTTGTTAGCGTTTTACCGTCTATTCCACTAGAAAAATATACATACCAAGAGACATTCTGAGCAGAAATGTTCTGTTGTGATGGTGAAAATCTATTTATTTGAGTTACTTCAGCAATTTGTGATCCACCTCCATCACCGTAGATGTAAGTTTCTCCTTCCTCAAATGTATAACCTTTTGAAGTTCCAGCTCCTTTAGTATTTTCCACATAACCCGTAAAGTCAAGTCTAATAGTTCCATTTTCAGATTCTACTTTTCCAGCACCGACTATCCACTCATAGCCATCCTTGTCCTCTTGCCATAACTCAGTTAATATTTCGGAACCACCAAATTTCCCACTGACAATAGATAATTTAAAATCATCAGTTCCAATAGTCTTCTCACTTATTGGATTTGTAAATATTACTTTCCAGTAAATATCACTTGCTGAAGTGTTTTGTTCAGCTGGTTTATATCTCTGAATCTCTTCAATTTCAGGTTGTGCAAATAAGTCCGTACTTCCAAAAAATAGAAAGCTTAGTGCGAAGAATGTGAATAAACTCATTCCTAACGTATTTAGTTTTTTCATAAAAAACTCCTTGAATAATTATTAAAATATGTATTTATCAATTTTGCGAAATATAAGAAATCTGTTATTTAACTATAATACGGTATTAACAAGTTAAAGAGTGTTTTGTAACAAAATATGAAAAAATAATAATAAATGTTACGAAGTTGTCTGTGAGTGATGGTATTAGTAACAAAAAAGGGGAAGGCAAAAAAAAGCCAAGTAGTCTTTTGACTACTTGGCTTGTAAGAATCGTTCGTTTATCTACTGTGATTATCTCACAACAGATACTTGTCTAGTTTCAACTTTATCACCCATTCTCAAAGTAATGAAGTAAGTACCAGAATTCAAGTTATTAGCATTGATATCGATACGAGTATCAACACCAGCATTAACAGTTCCATTGTATAAGTTAGCAACTACATTACCTAACATATCAGTCATCACTACAGTTGCGTTACCGCCTCTTTGTGAATTGAATGTCATAGTAGAGTTAAAGCTGAACGGGTTAGGATAGTTTTGGCTTAGACCTAGACCTACATTAGCATTAACGCTAGTAGTTATAATTGGACCTTGAGTAACTGCTAATGTAGCTGTAGCAGAAGTAACCTCGCCACACTCATTAGAAACAGTAACTACATACTCACCAGCATCATCCATAGCTACCATATCAATAACTAATGAATCATTGTCATTGTTAAGGTCATTGCCATCTTTTGTCCATTTGTAAGTTAAGTTAGCACCTGCAGCAGTGATGTACATTTCAACTTTGTCATCTTCTTTAGCAGAATAATCAGCACTTAAGTCCATAGTAATAACTGGAGCAGTTTTCCAAGTAATCATAGCAGGGCTACTAGTAGCGCCATTGCTAGTATAACCCACTGGCCATACATTACAAGTAAACTCTTCAGTACCATCATAAGCTAAATCAGTAGTCAATGTTACATTCAAGTCAGGAGAATTAGCACCATTAAATTTGCCAGCTTCGTCCATTATAGCAACACCATCTACCATCCATTGGTAAGCAAGATTAACATTAGAAATTGAAGATTCAGCTTCAACTGAAATCTGAACTACATCACCTACACAACCATCTACTGAAGAAGGTTGAATTGTAAATGTAGCAATCGGTTCTTCATTTATAGCAAATTCATTTGACCAAACTGTATCACATTCGCCTAGTAACATTACTCTGTAATCAGTTGCAAAATCAGAAGCCATTATGTTTTCAATTGTCAATATTGAAGATTTAGTACCTTCATATCTTTCGTCATCAACCAAAGGAGTATTACCTCTGTACCATTGGATATGAGTCCAATAAGTTGGGTTGTCCATATTGTGCTCGCCATAAGTATTAGCATCAAATGTCAACATAAGACTATTTCCTTCCTTGGTGAAAACAGTTTCTATATCTTTCATGAATGATGGTTTTTGAAGTGCATATAAGTTAGCTACCTCAGAGTAAACTATTGGAGAAACTCTAGCATCTTCATAGCTATAGTCTCCAGGAACTTCAGTCTCATAGTCTTCATCATCATCTTCACCACCATCATACTCAGGATCAAATACAAACATTTCTGCTCTGTATAGACCACTCATATTATATCTTAATGTATCAAAAGTTATCTGACCAAAATCTTCAACCCAATCAGAAATCACTCTTCCATCTTTCCACCATCTGTAGGCAATTTTGAATTGCTTTTGAGAAGGTGCAGCAACTACAAATAAGTATTGATCTAACGCTCCTTCGCACTCAACAACATCTGTTGGTTGTTGAATTATTATTGCTTCTTCAGGGTAATACTGTGCCATTACATTAGATGGCAATATAAAAGACAGGCATAACATAGCGAATGTTATTATACCAAGATTATGTAAAACTTTAGTTTTCATAATTAACTCCATTTATTATTGATTAAATATATTTTAATTTTTTTCTATAGTAATTTAATGAAAATATTCATCGTTTAAGTTACCAATTTAATAAAAAAACATTAAAAAATATCATTTTAAATAAAATTAGAATATAACTTTAACCAAAATGTAAGTATAATTACACACTTTCTCCCTAATTTATGTTTATAAATTTCAAATCCTTATGGTTTTTTCCAGCTACTATACGGAGTATATAAACACCTGATTCCAATGATGTTACATTAATTGGTAAGTTTATAGATTTTGTAAAGTTTAGGTTTTCATAAAGAACAGAAATTGACTTACCATTTATATCATAAAGCTCAACTGTCGTTGGTAAAACCTCATGGTTATTACTAACTAAATTAAGTTCTTTAACATCACCATTATTCACAATTTCAGCTTTGTAGTGATTGTCAAACTCGTTTCTAACAGAAGAAACACCCGTATTTCCAATCAAAGATAATCTAAAACTAGGATCATTTTCTCCATCAGTTTTTATCAGAATTGATGTTGTTACTGGTTTGTCGTCTTTGGGCTCAAATTGGAATTTGATTTCTTGCTTCTCGCCTTCAGGTATATATATAGCTTTACTAAGAAGAATAGGACTCACTAGGCTCATACCTTTAGATCCAGCAAATCCCATTTCTATACTTATTAGATTTACACCTTTCGAATTTTTAGGGCTAATAAAAATAGATTTTTCTCTTTTTTCACCAACAGGAACATCACCAAAATTCAAAGCATCAGTAGATACGCTAACTTCTGGTTTGTCTCCTACAGAAAATTGATATTTTATAAAATTACCAAAGTCAGGGTTGAAGTTTTTCGATTTATTACCCGATGATAAACTAATAAATCCAGTGCCCAGTTGCTCTCTCATCCACCACAAATCAAGTCCAAACCCTTCAACATTTTCAAATAATAATTCGTAACATCCATTTTCTAATTCATAATCAAAACTATATGCTTTCTCACTTTCGAATTCACCTAGTTTTACTTCTTCCAAGACATTACCACTAGCATCAGTAAGTTTCATTCGATACTGTGCTTCTGCTTGTTTATTCGTTTTCATTGTGATTTTGACATCCTTGGATAGCACATCTACTCCAATCATCTTAGAATTTGCATAGTTATTTCTTTCGTATTCATCATCTTTTCCATTCGGCGAAGAAATATTTACTTCAAACCCATATTCTGTTCCACCATTTAAGTCATTAATACTAAGTGGTGGAAGAGTTATTCTAGCTGATTCTAAAAAGCCAAGACTACCGCTCCAGTTATAAGTATTATTATCTTTACCAATAACTCCATAATCAATCTTCAACGATTCTAACGTTTCAGAACCATTGTTTTTAATAATAATTACTGGACCCGAGCATGAAGGGTTGAGTCTTCCGTATTCTTGATCAAGTGATGGTGATACTATTCTTTCTATAGAAGCATCGTTGGTAAAGTTTGGATTACCATAACCTATCATATATCCAGTAAATACATAATTTCCATAAGGAACAAATTGCGATGGATTATCTATTTGGTAATCTATTGGAACTGTTTCACCTGCTGTTACTAAGTCACCTAACTCATGTTCGTGAGTGTTTACTGTAGCACCAGGACACCAATCAGATCTATCTATTTGCCAAGTTCCCCCTTGTGGGAACACCGGATTGTCGCCACATTCTTTCCAACCTTCCCATTCGAATAGACCATCATCACCAACATACAACCGATGAGTTCTTTTACAGAATTCAGAGCAATTATCTGTATTAGCTGGACCTGCAAACCCATGGCCACTTGACCTAGTAATTGCTTTGAACATAGATGCATCTTTATTAGGAGTTATTTCTAAGAAAGAAATATTCTTATCCTCAACTATACTCTGATAACTACCACCTGAACTCCAAAGAGTTTGAATACTTTTTACTTCACGAGCAGGTGTACCTTTGATAAATAGAAATTTCAAGTCAATTAATTCTTGCTGATTTCCAGCTCTCAATTTCACATAATCACGTAAAATAGGTTCGAAATCTGTAACATCTTCGACCCACGTAAATCCATCAGGACCCAAATCAAGGTTGATCCCATATGGAGTGATGAATCTATGAATTTCGTAATCTACAACTGGAGAATAGTATTTAATCTCATCTTTAAGTAATGAATCAGTTGGTTCAGCTATAACAGAATCAATCACAGAACCAAACTCACCATAAGTGTAGAATGCTTTATTAGCGGGATACACAGTTAGAATTTCAGATGGTACTTGAATATTATCTGTAAAGCTCTTTAACTGTTCTGCAGGTATAATTTTATTTGGGCTTTCATAATCATATATGTAAACTTCGTCATGTGGAACTGGGTATTCTCTATTAACCGTTAAACTTTCTTTTTGTAAATCAATATTCCCAGAAAATTCTCCTTTTACGAAAGTGATTGAAGGTCTAGCTAATGTCTCTCTATTATCACCTGTTAATAGATTATCAGATTGGATTTCTCTAATTTCAGGGAAGCCATGCATCTGACCATCAAAGCCGTTTCCTGTTATGTCAGGAACTATATTATTTACAATGTTGTTCATATCATAACAAAACTGAAGTCCTTCCCAGTAAGTACTACTCTTATTTGTAGCGAAATCAGTTTCCATAGATGAATTAATCTCAGTTTCTGTAAGCACTCTGTTCCAAACGGCAAAATTATCCATCGAGCCATCATATTTACCGAATCCACTAACATTAGAAGCGATTTTAAACAATTCGATTTTATCAAATCCATTGCTTTTTCCAGTTTCACTATGCCACTCTACGCCATTTAAATACATCTTCATAGTACCAGATTTGACATCTTTTGTAAAAGTCCAGTGATTCCACTGTCCAAGAAAATCAGGATTGTTCGCAGATTTTAATATTCTATCATAGCTACCGCCATTATTACCAGCATCCCAATATACATTACCATTACTCCAAGGTAAATGGCTATTTAGCACTCTTTGTCCATTTGCGTTGACTCCTTCAAACGCATAAGAGTTTTGTGGCATTTTTATCCTATCACCAAATTGCCAGAAAGAAATGGTTATCTCATCATTAATATTTTCAAAAGCTTCCTTCGGAACATTGATGTAGCTCCCTTCTGAGAACTTGACATAATTTTGTGCACCATAATCATATCCGGCTTTGTAGGCTTCATTATTTTCAGCTGCTGCCAATTCTAATTTACCTTCTTTTATTTCTCCAGAAATAACTATCTTTAACCCTTTACCTGATTCAAGTTGAAAAGGACTGAATAAAATAAATTCTTTAGTATCTCCTGAGTTTGCAGTGACATCATTATGGAAATACTCAATAGCATCTAAAAGATGCGTCCCAACGGCATTGTTATTATTGTTCTCTAATTTTATTCTAAAATTTTCTATTTTCACATTTGATAAAAACTTTAATTTTATAGCATGTATTTCATTTTGATTTTCTAGTAAACCTGAAATTTCATCCTGAGTAAAATGGAAATCAACCAAGAAAGTACCACTATAAGGAGGGTCGATTGTCAATTTCCCATTTTCATCTTTATTAAACGAGGCTTCTATTTTATTCGTTAAACTACTTCCAAAACTAGTGTTATAAATGGTCTCTTGCTCTTTATAATTGTAGGGTTCCGTTGTATAATAGTATTTATTTGGAGTAGTACCTCTTACTAAAAAGTTTGGAGATGCGAATGAAGTAGAATCGAAAAGGCCAGAAGAGTCCGTTACAACTGTATACGTAAGATAATCCCACTCACCACAATCAAACCCATCCCTTGTAGTTCTCGGATCACATTTGAGTGAATAATGCATTAATATTTTTTCGTAACTATCTTTAGGTGGGAATAACCATGTGCCAGACCTAGTTGTAATTGAATCGTAAGATAGTGTTTGGACTATTATTGTGTCACCTTTAGTTTCCCATTGTGCATCTAATCCTATTGCGGCAATTAGAGTGATCAAAAGTATGATTAATATATTCTTCATATTATTCCCAAATTTTTTTTAAATTTCTATTATATATATCTGCTTAATCTACAAAAAATATACATTTATACCTCGAATGGGTGAAAAATGAATTTGAATACTAACTCAATTTTTAATGGATTTTTCGATAATCTCAGAACCAAGAGCCACTCGGAAACCATATTGCAATACTATAAGGACAGTACTCTTATTGCTTTGTCAAAAGGGGAATTTCTGAAAAGTGTAATATGCATGAATAAAGCTATCACAGATCTAGGGATTTCTAAAAATGATAGAGTAGGAATAGTTTCTGAAAACCGAATTGAGTTTCTTATTGCGGACATGGCAACTAATAGTACAGGAATAATCAATGTACCAACCTTTCCTAATTTTACTCCAGATCAGCAGAAATATATATTCAATGACTGTGATGCCAAGATAATAATAGTCTCAAATAAATTACAATTGAATAACATACTATCAGTTAGAAATGAACTCGAACATTTGAAATATATTATTACGATGGATGAAGGGTTAGAGGATATTGAAAATAATATATTATCAATGAGTAATCTTATTGAGTCTGTTGAGAAAAAATATAATTTTGAAAGTATTAAAAGTGAATTTATTAGTTCAACTCACAAGGTTGAAATTGATGATATTCTCACTCTTATTTATACTTCTGGAACAACAGGTAATCCCAAAGGTGTAATGCTAACTAATAGGAATGTACTTACAAATGTAAACTCAATTTGGGATACGGGTATAAAAAACGCCACTGACGAATTCCTATCATTTCTACCTATGTGCCATGCATACGAACGAACTGTCATTTATACTTTTCTTATTACTGGTGGAGTGGTCACAATTGCACAGTCAATTGAATCTCTATCAAGCAATCTGAATGAAGTTAAACCTAGAATAATAACTGCCGTTCCAAAACTATTAGAAACTGTAAAAAGCAGAATTATTAATTCTCTGAAAAATGAAAAAGAATCCAAAAGGAATCTTGTATTCAAAGCTTTAGATTTATCATATAAATATGTTGAATCAGGGAAAATTCCTATTAAAGACAAGCTTAAATTGAAAGTCTATGATAAGTTGATATTCTCTAAAATGAGAGAAAGACTTGGAGGGCGTCTTAAGCACATTGTTTCCGGCGGGTCAGCTCTAAATCCAGAAATTCATAAGTTCTTCCACTCTATAGGTCTTACTGTAATACAGGGATATGGTCTTACAGAATGTTCACCTGTAGTATCTGCTAATACTCCCTTTAATCTAGAAATTGGTACTGTAGGTCCACCAGTAAGTAATGTTGAAGTAAAGATTGATACAACGGGGGAGATTTTGGTAAGAGGTGATTCGGTAATGAAAGGCTATTGGCACGATGATATTGCAACGAAAAGATGTATAGATGATAATAATTGGTTCCATACTGGTGATATAGGTGAATTTACAAATAAAGGAAGTTTGAAAATAACAGGCAGAATCAAAAGTATAATTGTTACTAGTGGAGGTAAAAATATATCGCCAAGCCCAATTGAAGATATGATAAGAATGAGTGAGTATGTGGACCAAATTGCAATATTTGGAGAGAACAAAGACTATTTAACTGCAATTGTCTCACCGAATTTTGAACTATTAAATAATGTAGCAAATGAACTAAATATTGATTTTGAATCAAACTATGATTTAGTTCGAAATAAAGAAATAAACAGCTTGATGATGAAAGAAATTAATAACCATCAATCTACACTAGCTAAATATGAGAGGGTAAGGAAAATTACAATCGTTCCAAATTCATTTTCTGTTGAAACAGGTGAGCTCACTCCAAAAATGAGTATGAAAACAAATGTGATATTCGAAAAGTATAAATCTGAAATAGAAGGGATGTATAAATAGTATGATAATTATAATTGAAGATGAAGGTAAAGTTGAATACGAAAAAGATGCAGCAAACTTTATAGGCGTTGCAGAGAAAGTATATATACCTGAGAGTGTTACGGAGATAGGACCACTTGTAAAAGAATTATATTCGAATGGGACTAGGTTTACTATTTCTGCAGCTAGAACTGGACTTACAGGTGGGGGAGTACCACAGACAGGGGTATTGATATCTACAGAAAGATTGGATAAGATTATAACAATAGACCTGATTAATAAAACTGCATTATTAGAACCAGGTGTAAGGTTACAAAACTTTCACGATGAGTTAAAGCAACATAATCTGATGTACCCTTCCAATCCGACAGAGACTTGGAGTACAATAGGTGGAAATGTTGCTAATAATGCATCTGGTGCGAAAACCTTTAAGTACGGAGCTACTCGAAGTTTCGTTAACTATTTAGAAATAGTTTTACCTGATGGAGATGAACTTCATTTGAAAAGGGGGGAGTACTTTGCTAAAGGAAGTGAAGCAGAGTTAACTACTGTAAGTGGAAATAAAATTAATTTTAGCATACCTAACATTAGAATACCGAATTCCACTAAAAATGCCGCTGGTTATTATTTGAGACCAGATATGGATTTAATAGATTTATTCATTGGTAGCGAAGGTACTTTAGGAATAATCAAACTAATTGGACTAGATTTACTCCATCAATCGGAAGAAGTTTTATCTGCAATAGTCTTTTTCGATGATTATAATAACCTACTTAATTTTGCTGAATACCTTAGAAATGACAATCCTCGTCAATTAAAGCCAAGATTATTAGAATATTTTGATCACAATTCACTCAAGTTATTGTTCGAACATCATAGTGACTTACCTAAAGAAGCAATAGGGGCTATTTGGGTAGAATTTGAGTCTAATGCTGTTATGCTTGAAGACGATACTCTTTCGCTTTATGAACTTACTTTAGAACATACGGATTTGGTAGAAAACACTTGGGTGGCTATGACAGATAGAGATCGTGAGAAAATCACTAAGTTTCGACATGATTTACCTTTAGCTGTTAATGAATTACTAACTAAATATGGTCAACAGAAAATTTATACTGATACAGCTGTACCTGCCAATTCATTTCGCTTGTATTATAATGAAATGTATTCACATTTGAACTCTATGGATATAGATTATGTAGTTTTTGGTCATTTAGGTGATTGCCATCTGCATGCTAACCTATTCGTTAAAAGTGAAGAAGATAAAATTAAAGCAGAAGAGTTTTACCATTATATGATGAAATTAGCAATAGAATTAGATGGAACTATATCAGCAGAACATGGTATTGGAAAAATAAAAAGACCTTATATGAAATATATGTTTAATGACGAGGAAATAAACGGGATGAGAAAAATCAAAAATACTTTTGATCAAAAAAATCTATTGGCTTTAGACACTCTCTTTTTTGATAGGTAGTTTAAGTGTAAAAGTAGAACCTTCATTGGGATTGGAATCTATTTTGATATCGATATTGAATCGTTGGCAGACTAACTTTATAATAGCAAGACCCAAACCCATACCTTGCTGTTCCATTGTCTTACGACCAAATTGCTTAAATCCACCAATTTCGTCTAGTTTAGTTAAGTCAAATCCAATTCCTCTATCTTTAACAATTAGAATGTAATACTCATCTTCTATATGTGTACTTACATTTATTTTTGTACCATCTTTAGAGAACTTGAATGCATTAGAAGCTAATTCATCTGCTATTTTTAGGAAATACTCAGGATAAACATCTATAACTGCTGGCACACAATCAATCTCAATGTCTTCCATTCTTTCGAATTCAGACGCCATCCTTAAGAATGAGTTTTCTATCATATCTTCAGGGTCTATTGTGTAATTAGTAAATACTTTATCTTTGAAATCGAGTTCTTCTTTATTCAAAAGTAAATTCGTATAAACTAGATAGTTAGATATTAGTTTGCTCAATCTGTTACCTGAGTTAACGATATTATAAATCATATCTTTAATCTCATTCTTTTCCATCATATCCATTTTTTTATGAAGGAATTGAGATGTTGCTAATATAACATTGAGTGGAGTTCTAAATTCATGTGGAAGAGAAGATGCGAGCTGTAACCTTAGTTCATCTAGCTTGGTTTCTGTCATCACTTTACTTCTATCATATACTTCTAATCGAGTATTGATAGCATTAAGTAAATCTCGAGCCTTGAATGGTTTGAATATATAGTCGTCCGCTCCTAATTCCATACCACGGCGCATATCATCATTGCTTGCCTTGGCAGTTAAAAATATAAATGGAATTGTAGAAAGACTTTCGGTGGACTTTAATCTTTCTAAGACTTCATAACCGTCCATAACAGGCATATTAATATCACATAGAATTAGGTCTGGCTTGATTTGAGATAGGCACTCTAATCCAGCTTCACCATTTTTGGCAAGAATAGGTATGTAGCCCTCTATCTCGAGCATATCGGATATGGTCTCTCTTACAAATTCTTCGTCTTCTATGACTAATATGTTTTTCATATTTATCTATATATTGGGTCATCACGTTTTTCCAATTTCAAATCTTGTAACTGTGATGCCTTTATTCCAAATCTCAGGTAAAACCCTTGGTTTATACCTGTTGGATACCACCTAACTGATAAATCCCAGCAGTGCATATCCTTTGTAATATTAACACTTGTATTTTCTAATTTCTGGTCTAACAAATCGTATAGACCGCTTGCGTCAAATTTCCAAGTCTCTGTTAGCTGGAATCTTATTCCCAGATTCAAGTTGATACTTCGGTCTATTCTTTCCTCAAAGGGCTGTGAATATCTGAAGTTCAATCCTAAAGTAACAGACCAAGGTACGCTAATTGGCTGATATCCAGCGTTACACTCTCCGAATAAATCTTTTTCTTCTTGATTAAGATTCATTCTTCTCGAAAACCTATCTCCCAAAGAACTCTCTGTCTCTGCTGAGTCAACTGGCTCAACATCTTCACCAAAACTTTCAGCAACTTTTATTCCATCGGAATCAAAACTTGTGCTTAATGATAGATTAAGATTTGTTAATCTAACTAATCCTTTATTATTTTCAAATAAAAATTTGTTAATTTTCTCTACACCAACTTTCTCATTTTCACTATTCACTATATCTGCTTCATCGTATAAAGTGAAATTAGCATTACCAGAAAAACTAACAAAACTCACCGCAGGGGTCCTAAATGAAGTATTTATATCACTCCAATTGAGTGAATCTGCAGCAACATTATAATTTGTATTTAGATTAAATTGCAAAAGTTCCAAATTATTATCTAATGAGTCACCCGAAACCTTTGCTTCAAATCTATTCACCAAATTTATGCCAATATTCTGTTGCAAATTTGATGAGGCATGACTTCCTCCATCAGCATCAAATTTACTATAAGTGATTTCTCTATCTAACTTAGTATCATAATACGTGCCATAAAAATCAAAACTCTCATCAGAAAAGTCTGGATTAATTCTATAGCTTACAGTTGGCTCGAAAGTATGACGTAATGCTTTCAGACCAGATTCTGCTATATTAAGTATTCCATAAAGTCTAGTTTGTGCACTCACACCGTAGTTATAATAGTACTCAGAGAAGAAACCCTGTTCGAAATTTTGCTCTACTTCTTCTGTTTCACTATTATATGAACGAGTCATTTTTCGGAAGTAGTTATTTACTCCAAAATTAAAGCTAGGAGTTATATTAAAATTAAAAATTCTAGGTAAACTAAATGTAATAGAGGGAGAGTGACTCAAGTATTTTCGCTCTTCACTTCTAAAAGTTGTATCAGGAATTTCTTCACCTAAATCAATATTTTGACGTGTTTGCTGCGTGTAGTTTAACCTAGAAGAATTTCTGAAAGTAACATCCTTATCAAAGAGTTTGAATAATGTCAAATTCGGAATACTATATGTAACAGGTATATTCTGAGTTTGTTCGTCAGTTATTATATTTTGCTCTCTATTATATCCAGCAGATAAATTAGACCCATTATCAAATGCCATGCTGTATGATGCGTTTGAAGTGATGGTTTGAGTTATCCTCTGATTTATATTAGCTGAGGTATTTCTATTGAAATCAGAAGACGAAAAGTTCAAGTTTGCACTTATATTCTGATAAGGAGTCAGGTTCTGTCTATGATCCAAGGTAAATTTCCATGCGGTAACATATTCATCGTCAGTATTAAATCTAGTCTTCCCGTATTCGAAACTGGCATTACCTGAATATTGATCTTTTACATTCCACCTTCCTGCTGTTCCTAGTAAATACCCACCCTTTGAATAGAAATCTGTAGTGAACTGCATATCCCAAAATTCCGAAGCAGCCCAATAGAAACCCAAATCATCAAAGACTACCCCTCTTCCAGCAGAAAATAGGAAAGATGGAACCATCAGCCCAGATTGTCGTCCCCCTTTATTCGGGAAAAATATACCGAATGGGTAAATGAATACGGGTATGTCTTCTACATAAAATATAAGTGGGTCTATAAGTACTTTTTCTTTGTTTACAATCTTCATTTCGGGAGAACCGAAGTAATAGTGGGGGTGAGGTGCATCGCATGTAGTATAGAAACCATTTTCGATGAAAATATCGGTTTCGTTTATTCTTTTTATCTTTTCTCCGAAGTAAAATCCTTCAGTTATTTCCGTTTCGCCGGAGCTTATTACACCTTTCTTAGTTTTGAAGTTAAATGTTAGTTGCTTAGCAAAATACTCATTTTCTTGTTGGTTATACTTTGGGAAACCATAATATGTACCATTGCTGTCTTGAATTGCAGAAGCATCAAGATTTGATTTTTCTAAGTCGAATAGAATAACTTCTGCTTCTAGTTTGTCTGTACCATAGTCAACTTTAGCCCCACCTCTTAGTCTCAGCATACTCTTTCCAGGCATAAATACAGCACTATCTTTGGCTGAGTATATTACTCTTTTCTCAAGATCAGATTCTACATCTAAATATATCTCGTCGGCAGTGCTGTCAATGATAGTAGAGTCAATGATTGCTTTGGTACTGTCAATATCTTGAGCGAAAGCGTTTGTTGCAGAAAGGCAACAAGATAACAGTACTATAAATAGCATTAATACATTGTTCTTCTGTAATTCAACTATTGACAATGGTTTATAGCTTTATTTTCGTTACGTTACTAGGAATTGAAAAATTGAATCCTTTTTCAAAATTATCTATTGATTTTATCTCATCAAATCTGAACTTTACACTCCCTTCTGTCTCTGGTATCAGTGCAGTTACTTTGTGAGGCATATTTCTTTTCCCTACCATTTTAGGATCCTCAAAAAATACATTGAGAAGAAGTGTATTATCAGAAGATTTTTGTTGGTATTGAGTTATATAGTTATCTTTGATATTATATTTGATATACTCAATGAACTCATCTTTGAAATACCTATAGTAAAGTATTTCATTCTCATTAGAGCCTTCTTTGTTGATTTTATAGTCCATCTCGAAATTTGGTTCATTTCTAAGTAGTGCTATCATATCATTATATGAGAAACCGAACCTCATAGCTTTTACCATGTTTTCTTTAGTTGGTTCACCATAGAATGCTTTATTTTCCAACGCATTATAAGCCATAAAAGACATTGGGTCTGCATAAACCTTAGCTGCTGGAATACCCATAAATGCTTTCAGTATCATAAGCACTGAATCGCTCGCAGCAGAGTATATATCAGTGTTTAGACTTAGACTTTGCCCATTCATGTCTATATCTACTTTACCCGAGAATTCTAGATTCTTAGGTGTTATACTTCGTAGTTTTTTGAATTCAGTGTTCAGCTCGCTTTTCTTTTCGCTAACTGATGAGCAACTATAAAGAAGCGATGCAATAAGAATAAATAATATCTTTTTCATTTTTCGTAACTTTGTTTAGTTTGTTATTCAAATTTACAAATAATACGAGCATAATACCGTAATACTGTAAAAATTCAATTTAGGAATTATAAATGTTATTTATTACAAAAAGTGTAGAGTTCAGTGCTTCTCATAGATTATACAACCCAGAATGGGATTTTCAGAAAAATCAAGAAGTATATGATAAATGCAATAACCCAAATGGACACGGTCATAATTATGTATTAGAAGTTACTGTAAAAGGTAAACCTAACCCTGATACAGGATACGTTATAGACCTTAAAAAGTTGAAAGATATACTTGTTAAAAAAGTTCTTATTCACTTAGATCACAAGCATTTGAACGTAGATGTGGATTTTCTAAAAGGTGTAATACCTACAGTTGAGAATATCTCAGTTCTGATCTGGGATATTGTTAAGCCACATATTACAGACGGTGAGCTTTATAAACTCAAGCTATATGAAACACCAAACTCGTGGGTGGAGTATTACGGTGAGCCAGTAGAGATAAAGAGGTTCGGAAATGAGCGATAGACAATTCGACGAAATACCAAGTTTTGATGCAAATGCAAATCAAGAGCTTTCCAAAGAAGAGCTATTAGAAATGCGTATGCGATTGGAACAAAAGTTCAGAGAAGTACAGCAAATACTAAAAATAGACCCAAATGACCCAAACTCTACTGACACACCGGAGAGAATGGCAAAAATGTATGTAAATGAATTGCTAGAAGGGAGGTTCAACAAACCACCAAAGCTAACTGTATTCCCTAATCGCTCGAAGGTGAATGACCTAGTAATATCAAAAGGAATAAAAGTGATGTCGCTATGTTCGCACCATTGGCAACCAATTTCAGGTTATGCCGCAATTGGGTACATTCCAAAAGATAAAGTAATTGGCCTATCTAAGCTAACTAGAGTAACAGAATACTTCGCCAAGAGAGCCCAAATACAAGAAGAACTAGGCGAACAAATTGTCGATTTCCTACAAGACCTACTAGAGCCAAAGGCACTAGGCGTTGTAATAAGAGCCAAGCACTATTGCATGATTGCTCGTGGTGTTTCTGCAGACGAAAGCCATTCGGAAATGGTGACTTCCGTTATGCGAGGGCGACTACTTTCTGACCTAAATCTAAGACAAGAATTTTTGAGATTGATTGACTAGGATGGTAATAAAAACCCATATAAAAGAAATATTATTGACAATAGCTTTTCTGGTTTTTGCCTCTAATGGGTTACAGAGTCAAACTAGGTTTGACCCAGATGACCTTACATTGACAACTGAATGTCCTATAGTTTCATATACTTTTTGTTGTCTCCCACTTTGGGAATATGACCGAATGAATGATACATTAATTAGAGAAGATATTATCATTGATACATTATACCCTCAACTTTTTATTAACATGGTCAACAAGAGTACTGATCCAAATAAAACTATTAATTCTTATATTTCTTCGAATGATACATTAAGCATTAATATAGTACAGTTTAAATACAAAAAATTATATGATAGAATAGAACCTCTTGAATATTTAATTACAACCACATTTACCTTGACAGAATTGCCAGATATTAAATTCATAAACTTTGTATTTGAAGGGAGTTTGGAAATCTATAATAGAGTTTTAAATAGAGAAAAAGCTTTAGGGATAATAGAAGAAATCAAGCAATTGAAGAAAACCCCATGACCACCCCAAACTTCGATTACGAAAACTCACATATAAAAGACTACCCAATAATAGCTGGGGTAGATGAAGCGGGTAGAGGCCCGATAGCAGGTCCTGTAGTTGCAGCCGCTGTGATATTCCAAGAGCAATTTGAAATACCAAAGCTCACCGATTCCAAGAAATTAACAGAAAAGATAAGAGACGAGCTGTTTGATCAGATTACTTCTGACAAAAGAATATCTTATGGAATCGGGATAGTTGATGAAGCGAAAATAGATGAAATCAATATCCTGAATGCTACATACCTAGCAATGGAATTAGCAGTCAGTAAGTTATCTACTCAGCCCAATATGCTGCTAATAGACGGTAATCGATTCAAATCAAGTAAGTACCAATCATTTCAAACAATAGTAAAGGGCGACTCAAAATCATTCTCTATTGCTGCCGCTTCGATAATAGCTAAAGTAACTAGGGACAGATTGATGAAAGAATATCATGCTGAATTCCCCGAATATGGATTCGATAAACACAAAGGCTATGGCACTAAATCCCACTTTGCTGCCATAAAAAAATCCGGAAAGTGCCGGATTCATCGTAATAGTTTTCTTATCAAGTTTGATAATAGGGAAGAGGGGTTGTTCGATTAACTCGCCAACTTCTTCTGTCTATTGCAATAAATCTTATAATATGCATAAGACATAGCTATAAAATATAGTACAACTATAGCAATATCAAGTGGGGAAGAGATATCATGATTGAATATAAAGAAGATTAATAGTAACAATATCGTTGATACTAACGCTGCAAATATTCCTTTTACTAATTGTTTTTTATTCTTCATGATTTCAAGAGCTTCAATTATATAATAGTGTCAAGTTAATAATAATTCGTCTTTTAACCAAAATCATAAAACCTAGTTTCTATCTCATCAAGTTTGATAATAGGGAAGAGGGGTTGTTTTAGTGTTTTTAACAAAATATCCGATTAGCCACATAGTGGCGAAATATCTGTAGCCAAAGCAATCAACAAAGCCAATAAGCCCCGTAGGGGTGGTATATTAAAAAACATACTATTAATCTTCAACTCTTTCTAAATATGTTATGTCGCCCCGCTGGGGCTTTGTTAGATCGTACAAGTTAATAGCTACAGATATTACGCCCCGATGGGGCGAGTCCACTCATACCTTGGGCTGGAGTCGCTTAAAGAAGGGAATGTATCGCTTATGATTTAAACCAACTTCTTTACTTTAATCTAATCCACTTTTTACCCAATAAGACTTCATGTAGATAATTTTGCATTATTTTTCTATAAAGTTTAGTCTTGTTTAGTGTTTCTTCATCATATGTGCGCCAATTATACTCGACTTTAAACTCTTCTTCTTTAATGTCTCCATTAGTTATCGTATCAAGATTATATCTGATATATCCTTCACCACCACAAAAAATATTTGCAATTAAATTTAAGTTTATCAACTTTACAGAAAGGCTACGACTCTCACGGCTATATAATATAATCACTTCTCTTCTTCTAGATTTATAAATAATACTAACTTCTTTAATGTAGTCTATTATCTCGTCTTTCTTAAACCCATAATCATGGATTAAAAACTCAAATTCTGATTCTAAATATTCAATTGTATTCATTGAAAATTCTTTATTTTAGGGGTCTTTAATTTAATCCACTTTTTGCCATTTAAAACATCTGGTAAATAATCTAACATTATTCTTTTATAGAGATTAATCGCATCTAAATTTACATCATCAATTGTATTAGAGTTATATATTTGAAAAATTTCCTCAGAAGTTTTTGAAGCACTGACCCTTTTTACATCTTCAAATTTAATATCTCCATTAGTTATTATTTCACAATTGAATCCGATTTCACCTTCACCACCAAAAAATAAATCAACAATAATATTCCTACTGTATAAATCAACGGTTAAGCCTTGATTTGATGCTTCATAAAATATATCAATTCCTCTTTTTCTTGTTTTGTAGTGTAGATATATTTCAGTTAAATATTTTGATTTTTCTAGAGTATAACCAAAATCATGAATTAAGAATTCAAATTCTTTTTCTAGTAATTCTTCTATTTTATTTACATTTATTATCATTTATCACCCAGTCTCACTTCTCTGTCTTGATACCCCCCTTTCGCTACGCATAAAGAGGGGAATATCATCAATTTTCACAGCTCTGCTTCTAACTCATCTAATAGTCGATTCATAGTGTCGATTACTGCTTTTACTGGCTCTGGTTTTGTCATATCCACACCTGCATCTTTCAGTACATCTATTGCATATTTAGATTTCCCAGCTTTCAGGAATTGCATCAAACTATCAACTCCTTCTTGCCCTTTGTCTTTTACGTTCTTTGCTACTAACTCAGCCGCTGCCAATCCAGTTGCATATTGGAATACGTAGAAACCATAGTAGAAGTGAGGTACTCTAGCCCAAGTGTATGACTCTTCGTCATCTACTTCCATATCTGGTCCCCAGTACTTCTGATACATTTCTGAGTATAGTTTACACAAATCATCAGGAGTTAGCGATTCGCCAGCTTCTGTTTTTTCGTGTACAAGCTGCTCGTATTCTGCGAATCTAGTTTGTCTGTAGAATGTAGTTACTATCTTGTTCAGATACATTTCTATTAGGTTCAGCTTTTCTAGTTTACTTTTGCTATTTGCGATTAGGTAATCCATTAACAAAGCTTCGTTTGTGATAGAAGCTACTTCTGCTAAGAATATAGGATAATCTGCATATACATAAGGTTGATATTTTTCAGTGAAATATGAGTGCATATTATGACCCATCTCGTGGGTTAGAGTTGATACATCGTTCATCTGATGATTCCAGTTCAGCAATACATAAGGATGAACTCCGTAACTCGTACCCGAAGAATATGCTCCGCCACGTTTGCCTTTAGTCTCATATACATCTATCCAACGGTTGTCGAATGCCTTATCAAGTGCCGTCAAATACTCTTCACCTAGTGGTAATAGCGACTCTCTCACTATCTTAACCCCTTCGTCATAGCTATACTTCGTATCATCGGAATCGAAAATAGAAACATAACTATCATAAGGGTGCAGCTTATCTACTCCCAATACTCTTTTCTTGATTGCTGCCCATCTGTGCAATGGTGCTAGGTTATCATTCACAGCTTTCACTAGATTGTCATACACTTCTAGCGGAATATTATTCGGCTTTAGTGCTGCTTCTCTAGTTGATTTGAATTTTCTAACTTTCGCTGTAAATATATTAGCGTGAATGCTACCATTGAATAAAGAAGAAAGCATATTTCTATGTTCTATCATAGGTGCATAATATCCCTTGTAAACTCTCTCTCTGTATGCTCTGTCTTTGTTGAATAGTGCAGAGTAGTATCTTCCATCGCTTATTTCTACATCGTTCCCATCACTGTCTTTTGTAGTCGGGTACTTTATATCTGCATTTTTGAAATAGCTGAATGTCTGATATGCCGTTTGGCGCATCTGGACAGTCATTGATAGGATTTCTTCTTTGTCTTTGTCTAGTGAATGCTCGGCTGTACGGAACATATTATCGAAATAATGCTCATAGTGTGCTAGTTCCTCTTTCTCAGCGAGGAATTTTGCAATCTTCTCTTTTCCAATCTCAATTAACTCTGGTCTGATGAATGAACCAGCACTCCCAAGCTTAGAGCCGAGGTCTTGCAATCTGCCTGCCATAGCTTGGTATTTAGTATTAGCCAAATCTAAATCTTTAGCCAGAAAGGAATAAAGGTGAAGTCGATCATATTTGATTCCAACTTCCTCATCGAATTGAAGTAATGCCAAGAGAGTATCGGCTGAATTACCAATAGTACCTTCGTAGGTCTTATATTCTTCTATCTTTGATTTAACATATTTGAAATCTTCTTCCCAAAGTTCCTCGGTTTCGTAAATATCTTTGAGATTCCATTTGTACTTGTCCTCAATCTTATCTCTTTGCATCAAGCTACCGCTTGAGTTTTCTTCTGAAAATATACGTTCGTTTATCAAGTTGTTATTCCTGTTTATTAATCTTTAATTATATGTATATCTTGTTGTGGGAATGGGAATGAAATACCATTCGCATCGAATTCTTTTTTAACTTTTTCTGTGAAACCGAAATGTAAATCCCAATAATCTTCATTTTTGCACCATGATCTTGTAACTATATTCACAGCATTATCACCTAATGATTCAACAGCAATCATGTAAGAAGGATCATCTAACACTCTCGAATCTGAAGAAATTATATTCTTTAGAACTTCTTTTGCTTTATCAATATCATCACTGTAATCTATACCAAACACTAAATCTAATCTACGAATAGGTTTGGTTGAGTAGTTTATTATACTGTTATTAGATAATTGAGCATTGGGTATAACTATTGCTTGATTCTTTGGTGTCTTCAAATTAGTATAAAAAATACTAATCTCTTCTACAGTACCGGAGTGACCTGCACCTTCTATAAAATCTCCAACTTTGAAAGGTTTTAAAAACAGTATTAGTACCCCTCCTGCAAAATTAGCTAGGGATCCTTGAAGTGCTAGCCCAACTGCCAAACCTGCCGCACCTATTACAGCCACGAAAGAAGTTGTTGGTATTCCTACTAAACCAGCAACAGATATTAACACTAAAACCTTTAAGCCAATATTTACTAGACGAGTTAGGAATTTCTGTAACGAAATATCAATTTCCTTTCCTGTTAAAATTTTCTCTACTATTTTGGTTATTCTTGCTACTAACCAAAAACCAACTAATAAAGCTAATACAGCATACCCTACTAATAATAGAATATCCCATAATTGATTTCCGATATTGTTTAAATCAAACTCTCCCATTTTTCTCCTAAGTGTTTTTGTAAAATTAATGACATTACAATAGAATAACTATGCTTTAGTTGTAACAATATGTGCTTTAGTTAGTCTATTAAATAAACAAAACGGATAAATATCATGAAAAGTGCTTTAATTACAATATTTCTATCTTTGCTCTTAGTGTCTTGTACCAAAGATAATACTGTAGTACCTGAGGAAGAAACCCCAAAGAAAGTTTATGAAGATATAAATGTAGCTTCAGGTCTTTATTCTAATATTAGAGTATTAGGACAATCTTCTGAATCATTTTTAAGGTCTGGAGATTTCCCACCTGATTTTCTAATTAATGAGAATAGTGATAATGAATTTTCTTTGTCTGATTTACGAGGCAAAGTTGTATTTTTAGAGTTCTGGAGAACTGGTTGTCACTTCTGTGTGGAGTCTATCCCTGCACTTGTGAGTGCTTATAATAATATTGACAATGATGATTTTATAGTTATTACTATTACAACAGATAGATCACTCAATGTGTCTCAAACTAAAGTTAAAGAATTTCTAGAAAAGTTTGGAATGGATGAGTGGATTAATATATATGACGGTAACACATTATCTACTTCTATTGCAAATCACTATAGTATTGTAGGGACACCGACAAGTTACTTGGTTGGTAAAGATGGTAAAGTTGTAAGATCACTCCACCCAGAAAGCAGTGATTTTGAAGCTATAATAAATACCGAATTGGCGAAATAATATATGAATTTATTACATCTTCCGTATCTTTGAAATAAAAAAAGGTACAGGAATGGAATGTATTTATATACCAGAATTAACTACTGAAGATGATGTAATAGATGTTCCTCAAAGTGAAGAGCAACACGTTAAAGCATTACGACTTAAATCTGGAGATCAGATATTAGCGGTTAATGGGAAAGGTCTGGAATGTATTTGTGAGATTCGTTTCAAAGGGAAACACGCATATCTTAATGTATTTGGTAAGGCAGAAGCTTTACCCCCTAAGTATATAACAGTTGCTTTTGGTATGATACTTGACAAAGATAGAATGGAATACCTAGTTGAAAAATGTACTGAAATAGGTGTCTCTGAATTCCAACCACTAATCACTAAACATACACAACGTAAGAACTTTAAAGCTGAAAGGTTTACTAAAAAAGCGATTGCTGCTATGAAACAATCGCGCCGAGCTATACTCCCTAAAGTAAATGAGCCCATGAAGCTCGAAGAGTTTATGAAAAATCAGAAAGGCGCTATAATCACTACTGATTATGCTGGCAATACTGATTATACTCTAACTGAGAAACGAGCTATAATTCTAATAGGTCCAGAAGGTGGATTTGCCCCAGACGAAATAGAAAGATTAAAAAACAAAGCAAAATATAACTGGCGTATAAGCGATAATAGACTTAGGACAGAAACAGCTGCCGTTATAGCTGCAACTTTTGCTATATCTCAATAAATTATCCGATATTTAAGATTCGTCCCTCAACTCTCTAATCTTAGCTCTTGCTTGATCTAGATATATTGAGTTAGGGAAACTTATTAATATTTTGGAATAAAGCTCGATGGCTTTATCTTTTTCACCTGTTTTTACTTTATTGTTTGCTAACTTATATAGTGCCTTATCAGTATGAACTCCATCAGGTAAGTTTTTAATAAATTCTTGAAGATAGAAATCTGCTTTCTGATTGTTATTACGAGCAAGATAAATATCCGAAAGTATAAGATGTGACCTTTGCCAAATTTCAGTGTCAAAATTACGCAATTCGTTTAAGATTAATTCATACTTAGTAATAGCACTTGATGTATCTAGTCTAATTAGGTCATACTCTGCGGCTGCAAATGTTTTTACTTTCTCTTCTTCTTTATACTTGTCCGATATGATTGAATTTTTTTCTAAAACATCATTCGCTATATCGTTATCTTTTGCTTCAGATAACACTAAAAATAAAGCTTCTGCACTATCCAGATTACCAGTATAATACTCTATCAATGCTTGTTTATAACCTATTATTTCCAACAGTTCTCGATTAGATCTACCATATCTTGCTTTAGCAGTTTCTAGAAAGCCTTTTGCTTCTACTAGGTCACCTCGACTAATAAAAATATCCGATAGCACAACCATAGCAGTCCCAGACTGAGTAGCACCAGGAATTTCTTTCGTTAATTCGAATAAAGTTTCTTCAGACTTTTTATAATCTTGTAGTCTATCTTTTTGCAATCGAGCTATTTCCAAATAAGCATCAGCTGCTGTGGTACTTTTAGGAAATTCTTCCACTATAGTTCTATATCTACTTATTATCTCTTGTATGTTTTCTTCTGATAAGTCCTTATCAAACATCATTTTCGTTTCTAATGTTCTTGTATAACTATATATTGCTGACGAAAAGAATTTATTTGATTTACCTTGATCTATCAAGTACTGATATGCTTCTAGAGCAATGTCAGTGTTACCCGCCTTCTCCGCATTACCAGCGAATGTAATAATTAATCTTCCACCTTGATTAGATATGTCATCGGCTTTTATAGTATATTCGAAAGCTTTCTTATGATTGCCTAGGTTAGTTTGATACCAACTATATAACTCATTTGCTAAGTAATTAGAACTGTTATTGTAAATAAATTTGTTTAGTGTTTCGTCGATAATATCTAAATTATCTTCATCTTGCATTAGGGCATATATACGTGCTTCCACAGAAGGCAAAGCACCTGATTCCAATAGTAATGTTAGCGATTCATTTATTGCACCTTTTGTATCCCCTACAGCTATATATAGCTTGCTTAACTCCTCTGTGAATAAAGTCAACCCATTCTTAGTTTCTACATTCTCGCGAGCAGTTTTATATGTATTTATTGCTTTATTATATAGCTGCAATCTAGATTGTATTTCTGCCAAATCAGCATACATAAACTGGTTGTTTGGTTCTGCTTTTTGAGCTTTTTCCCAAGCATCATCCGCTTCTGATGATTTCCCTGCATTCCATCTGGCCTCACCTAATAAAATATAATTGACTGCTTTTTTATCAAACTGCACTCTATCTTCGAGCAGTTCTAAAATCTTCGCATTCATATTTTTGAGTTTGTAAGAGCGGATTAGACCTTGGAATGCTTGTATATAACCTTTGTCTTGAGAATAGATTTCCTCGTATATTCTTATGGCATTATCTAATTGCCCTACTTGTTCGTAAGATTGAGCCAAACTCAACTTTCTTTCAGTAGTTGTTTGACTATATGCGATGCTGAAAATGAAAAAACTTGCTATCGAAAATAGAAATATATTTTTTATCATAATTTTAAAAACTTAATTTGGTTTATATATATGTACGAATCTAAAATCCTTTAGTTTTAAAATGAAATACTTAAAAATATTATTAGCAATTGTCGCTGCCCTTGTCCTTGCTGTTCTAGTCTATGCAATGACTCTTCCCAGCGATATATCAATTAGTAGAACTATTAAAATAAATGTTCCGCAAAGTTACGCATTTGATTACCTTTATGACCTAAAAAATTGGGAGGAGTGGACTACTTGGAAAGAGTTTGATTCTACTCTTGTCTATAGCTACCCTGGTAATACGGAAGGAGAAGGCGCTACTCAAAAATGGAACGGTGAGTTTTCAGAAGCAGCCGCATTAACATTCAAATCTATTTCAGCTCCAGACAAAATAAATTTTAACCTTGAATGGAACAAAGGCGAAACCTCATTTTCTGGGTATATTAAGACAAAAAATATGGATGATAATCATACTTCGATAGAGTGGGTTCATTATAAAGATATAGGTTGGAATCCATTTATGCGTATCTTGGGGTCAATGCTTGACAATGTTATGGGACCAAATTTTGAAAAGGGTTTAAAAAATCTGAAAAAGAAACTTGAATTAAAATATAACGTTGAAAATAAAAACATTAATGTAGTTTCTAATTGAAAGTTTTGATATTATTTATATTGTTCATCTATTCGAACTCTTTTGCACAAGAGCGAATATTTTATTCAGCAGACAAATTCCAAGGGTCCGAAACACCCGATGGCCCTATCAAAGAATATTTCGGCAATGTAAAGTTAATCCAAGGCGATGTGACTATAACCTGCGATTATGCTAAACTGTTTGAATCTACCAATATTTCAAATCTAAGTGGAAACGTTAAGCTAACTCAAAAAGACTTAACAATGAGAACTCAGAGAGCAGTTTACTACGGAGATAAGAAGTTTACGAAAACTGATACAGAACTTGAAATTCAAGATCAAAAGACCTATTTGAAAGCAAAATCTGGCGATTATAATAGCTTGACAAATGTGGCCAATTTTTACCAAAATGTTTTTATTGAAGATGATTCAGTTATCGTTAATTCGAACTACTTACAATACAATAAAAAAACTCAAGAAAGTTATGCTTATAACAATGTACTGATTAAAGGAAAATTCAATAGTTCTTATTTACTTTCGGATACTCTTATATACAAGCCAAAAGATAAATACAGTATTTCTTATGGAAAGCCCATTTTATTCCAAATAGATAGTATAGAGAGCGACTCTGGATTCGAATATGATACATTGAGTATCTCATCTGATACTATGCAAGCTTACCGTTATATAGATAATGAACATTACGTATTCACAGATAGTGTAGAGATAATTAGAAAAGATGTAAAAGCTAGATCAAACCTAGCGACTTATTTCCGGACTAAAGATGTTTTTGTTTTGAATGAGGAACCTATAATTTGGTACGAAACATCACAACTATATGGAGACTCTATAACTATTGAGTTAGAAGAATCGAAGTTGAAGCGAATAGAATCAGTTGGTAATGCTTTTTCTATTTCAAAAGAATTTGAGATTTATGTTCAATTCCTTAATCAACTTGCTGGACACACTATAGAAATGATATTCTTAGATGGAAAAATAAGTAAAATAATTACAACCCAAAATGCTCAAAGTTTATATTTCTCGCAAAATGATGCAGGTGCTATAGATGCCCACAAACACGATTGCAACAAAATAGAAATGTTTTTTGAGAATGATGAAATAGATAAAATTAATTTTTTAGAAAACGTAAATGCTGTTGCTATTCCTTATCAAGAGCTAAAGACAGGTGTCAAGGAGTTCTATTTGCCTCGATATAAGTGGTCTAACAATACCCCTATTGGTAAAAATCTTTATTATAAAAGTAATTACTTCGAATTATAACTGTTAGTATTTGTATCTTATATCTCAATAAGTTATATTAGAACAAATCTAAATGGCAGTGTATGATACGTTTTTATCTATTACTATTATTATTTATTCCACTTAGCGGTGTTTCGTCCTTAGCAAACGAAGGTACTATATCTTCCTACGAGGGGCGACACTTTCTTGTTGGCTTCCTCGATAATGAGATTAACGTTTATTCGCCTCCTTACCAAAGCATATACCTGTCTTCAAAATATAATACTAATGTTACAATAACTGAACCGAGAGAAGGTAAAACTTATACACTTCCCTTGAAGAAAGATAGCATTTTAGAACTCGATGTTGACGTTGACTATGAGCATATAGACCCAGAAGTTATATTTGGCAATAAACTTATTGAGATTAGTTCGACACATCCTATATCTTGTGTTGCTAAAAGTTCTTTATTCCAATCTGGTGATAAATTCTCTGTAATTCCTACACGAAATTGGGGAACTGAACACTTCGCTGTTACACTACCAAATGATTACTATATAGAACCTGAAGACCAAGATCCACAGATAGTTGAATTGCAAAAAACCTCTAGACTAGGTGAATTCTTGATTCTGGCAAATGAAAATTATACTAATGTTGAAATTACTGTAGCTGCCGATACCTATAAGGGAGCAGCAAAAGACTCTACTATAAAAGTGAGATTGGATAAAGGCGAAAGTTATTTAGTAAAATCTAAGTATTCACATGGTGTTAATGGTGTACATGACTTATCTGGTAGTCGAATTGTAAGTGATAAACCAGTAGGAGTAGTTTCTGGCCACATGAGAACTTCTATACAACAACAGTCTGTTTTTAGTCGCTTGACTTCGAAAGACCATATTGTAGAAATGCTTCCTCCTTCTAATACATGGGGGAATTCGTATATCACAGTCCCATTTGGTAATGGCATTAGGTCAATGTTCAAAGTCATAGCTAAAGATACTATAGACCTATCTATTGTAAATCAAGATAATGTAAATAATATATATATGCTGCCTGGTGAAGTTCATACTTTTGATAATGTTGAACAAGCAACCCATTGGTCAGCGAATGGTAAATTCCTGATTACACAGTTTATGGCTAAATATGTAGAAACATTTGACAGTTATAAATATGACCCAGCAATGGTAGTAATACCAGCTTTAAATAAAATGGTTAATAAGACTGTTTATTTCGGTTCTAATGATGTTTTTGTTTACAATGATACTTATGTTACGCAATATGATAATCAAGCTGTTATTCTTATTGCAGATGAAAAAGGAATGTCATCAGTAAAAGTCAATGGTAAGGTTGTAAATGAAGTATTAGGTTTTAATACTTTCGATTTAGCTGGCGAGCCATATTATTGGCAAAAAGTCTTTGTCCCTCAAAACCCAAGTATTAATACTATTGTTGCCGATTCTGGTGGGTTCCATGCTATAGCTATTGCTACCGGTACTTATGATTCTTATGCTATGACGGTTGGTGCATCTTTGATCGATGAAGAACAAACTGACTTTAGTGAACCTGAAGTCGAATTCGTAGAAAGCTGCTCTACAATAAGAGGAACTATTTTCGACAAGAAAGTCTCTGAATTCTCTGGTATTAACATAATAGAAGTAGATGAAGAAGAAACTTACAACTTTAACTGGTCGCATACACCAATTACCGACACTACTACTTTCGTCAAATTAGACGGAAATGTAATTGATAAAAATAAACCAGCTCAATTCAAGGTCAAGATTATCGATTACTTCGGTAACTCAACAGCTTATGAATACTATAGACCTGGTGCTCAAGTAGTACTTTTAGATAAAATTGACTATCAAGAAGTGAATATTAAGAAAGATTCTTGTCTATTCTTCGATTTATATACTGATGCGGATTCAGTCCTTTTGGAAAGTGTCGATTTACCAGCTGATTTGAGACTGAAACTAAATTTACCTTTTGCTTTACCTAAAATGTTATACAAAGGGCAAACTTATAGGCTGATACTTTGTCTGAATAATAACCCTAATAATCAGAATGCTGTACTAGATTCTATGTTCTTTAACTTCGATTGTGATTATACTAGAAAAGTTGATATTGAAGCTAAAGTAATTAGCTTTGATTTAGCTGCAAGTAATCTCAGATTACCTAAGATATTATCTGGGACTTCTTATTACACTAATCCGACAGAATTTTTACAGTTTACAAATTCAGGAAATGCAAAGGTAGTTTGTAATAGTCTTCTTCTCCCTCCTAATAGCAATTTTAGTATAGATACTACCGGTATGTTCCCTAAAGTGTTACAACCAAATGAATCTATTATATTTAATAAGATAACATTTACTCAAAATGCATCAGGTGTTTACGATTATACAGTAACATTACTAGATAGCAACAATATCAATAGAACTGCTACTATCACTGCTGAATCTGGTGAACCTAAAATCAATAATATTATATATGATTTCGGTGATACAAGAATTGGAACTACCCAAAATACAACTCAGAAATTTATTAATTCTGGTAGCTTTCATTCTAGGTTTACTTATTTCGATGTTGTTTCTAATTTAGCAAACGACCCGAATATAAATACATTAGTGAACTTAAATACGGTAGATTTAGATGAGCTAGAAGCATTGGATTTGAGTCTAACATATAATCCTACAAACATTAATGATTTTACTCCTTATTCTTTAACTGCTAAATTTGTAGAAAGATGGGCACCTCATGATACTATATTGGTAAAATTGACAGGACAACCAACTCTTCCTAAAATTGAGACTTATGACATAGATTTAGATACGATTAAGATCTTTTCTTTTAAAGATTCAACAGTCGATGTTATATTTTCCAATGGAAATGAAGATCTGAAAATCAATAGAATTTTCAAGTTCATTGGTGATGAGAATGTTTTCGACTTTGATAAATCATTCTACAATAGCCGAACTGTTACTCAAGGAGCAACGGAGAGACTACCAATTAGGTTCAATGGTCTTACATTAGGTGAGCAGTTTATGACATTAGTAGTCGAATCTGATGCAGCGCCAAACTATGGCGTTAAGACAGATACTATAAGGATTAGAGGCTTTGTGGCTGAACAAGATACATTAGATATCTCTATAAATCCCGAAGATTTGACTGTGCAGGCCTGTAAGTTCGATACTTTAAGTATTGATATCAGAAATACTGGAAACACTAGATTTTATATTCGTAAAATAGATATAACTACAGATATACATAAAGCCGAGTTTATAAATGATAAATTTGGTGATACTTTATTGCCTGAAGAAAGCTTAACTAAACGTCTATTAGTAATGTCTTCTGGAAATACATCTAATAAAATTTATTATAATATCGATGTATTTGACCTAGATCAAAATAAAGACTCGATTTTCGTAGCTGAAAGCAATATTAACTCAATTCAAAATATGGTTTCTATAAACCCATTTAGTGCTAGTGGGTTACAGATAGGCAAGTATTTCGACATCAAATTTAGTGGTCAATTCCCTAACTATATTGATACTACAGCTGATATAAACGTAACAATCGACATCGATACTTATAACTTTTTCCTTGAAAATAATGAAACTATTATCTATTTTTACGATTCAGAAAACGTTAAAATAAAAGAAGTGAGTGCTACTATACAAAAAGATGAAAGTACTCTAACTCTTACTTCTGATGAATTTTCGGATTTCGATTTCGATAAAATTGTTTCATGGGATTTCGAAATTAGGTTTTTAGCTCTACTCCATACTGATCTAGAAGGCGAAGTGGAAATAAAATTTAACTTGAGTGATTGCTACGATGGTAATGCTCTAATTAATACTCTTAATGTCGATCAAGTATGTGTGTATGATTTACGAACTGTAGAATTAAGTTCTTATATTATAGATGCTTCAGTAATACCAAACATTGTAAGAGATGAAGCTAAACTAACAGTGGACGTGTCTGATGAGTTAACGGGTTCAATATATATAATGGACTATGTTGGAAAAAAATATGATGTCATGGATAAAATAATGTTTGATAAAGGAAAAAATAATATTATATTAAAACTTAGTAAGTATGCTAACGGAAAATATATATTAGTTGTCCAATCTTTTGGGACAACTTTAACACAAGAAATTATTATTACAAAGTAACAAGGTTTAAATTATGTCAAATAGTTTACAAAAATTTATTCTTACAACTATAACACTGGCGATTGCTTTTACGGTACCATCATTTGGACAGCTCGATACTCCATTAGGTCCTGAGAAATCTGCGATTCCCTTTTATTTTGGGCCAGTTGTAGGATATAATAGAGTTTTACACTCAGCCGATATAACTACTTTCAACTACGAAGCAGTACAATGTCCTATATTCCAAAATGGGTCTGCTAATGGTTACTTCTTTGGTATGTCATTTGAGTATTTACTTGGCGGTGCTAAGAACTCTACTTCTTCTATTATTGCTAGAGTATTATATAACTCTATGCCCGCTAGCTTCGAAGTAGAAGGAGACGAATATCCGTCTACAGCTCAAAGAGATAATTTGCCTGATACAGTTATATATAGTTCGACTGAACACAAGAATGAAGTTATATATGATATGTTAACAGTGGAAGCTCAATATAAATTAAACTTATTTGACACAGAATTCGGTTTAATCGTTGGTCCTACATTTGACTTTGCTATGACTAAAGAACAAAATCAAACATATTCACTATTAACTCCAGCTGAAGCAAAGTTTAATCAAATATCACCTGAAGAACAAGCAGCTCAAGGTATCAGCTATTCTGATGATGGAAGAACATTGATAGCTAAAGAAGGTGAGATTCCAAATTCAAGTGCTTTGAGAGTAGGTATCAAATTTGGTGTTCAATATGAGATAATTCTTTCTGGTGGGTTTTATGTAGTTCCAAGTTTTAACTATAACTTTGGTGTTACTAACCTTTCAGCAGATGATGATTGGAGAGTAAGTGCTCTACAATTAGGTATTGATGTTAGATTCCCATCTACTATATTCTAAAACTTATTGAATATAAAAAATTAGAATGCTTGTAATTAATTTTACAAGCATTTTTTTTTGAACTATTTTTGTAATAACTTAAAGTGATAAAATAATAGAAAAGAATAATATGGAACAACTTTGGTCACCTTGGCGCTCCAAATACATTGGTTCTTTCAAAGGAAAAGATAAAATAGAAGAATGCTTCGTTTGTCATGCTATAAGTAATCCGGATACAGATGATGAAAATCTGTTAGTTGCTAGATTTGATTATTCAATAGTTATGATGAATAAATATCCATACAATAATGGGCATTTGCTTATTACTCCAATAGAACACAAAGGTAAACTCAACGAGTTATCAGCCGAGTGTAGAGCCGAGATAATGGAAGTAATTAATCTAACGACTAAAGTAATTGATGATGTTTATAGTCCTCAAGGATATAATGTGGGGTTGAATGCTGGTGCGGCTGCAGGAGCAGGGCTTCCAGATCATCTTCATTTTCACATAGTACCTCGTTGGAGAGGTGATACTAATTTCACAGCAGTAGTTTCAGATTTCAAAGTGATAAATGAATCTATGGAAGAATCTAGAGCAAAATTAAAAGAAGCATTCACTAAATATAAAGTATAGTTGGAAAAATTTAAACTAAAGAAATCACTAGGTCAAAACTTTTTAGTGGATGAATCTGTCTCTCAGCGAATAGCTGAAATGTCGGATATTACTGCTGAAGATATTGTAATAGAAATAGGTCCGGGTACTGGAGCTTTGACTAAATACCTAATACCTAAGACTAAAAATATCACTTGCATTGAGATTGATAAGAGAGCTGTGCATGTACTTAGGAAGAATTTCAATGGGTTAAAAGTCCTTAATATTGATATTCTAGAAGCAAATCTCGATGAAATATTACCAAAGGATAAAAAAGTAAAAGTAATAGGTAATTTGCCCTATTATATATCTTCTCAGATTATATTCAAGTTAATAGACTATTCTGATAGAATAGACTCGTTTACATTTATGATTCAAAGAGAGCTAGGTAATAGAATTGTTTCATCGCCGAATAGCAAAGAGTACGGTATTTTGACATTGGCTGTGCTTATGTGCGGAACTGCCGAAAAACTTTTCGATGTACCACCTACTGCTTTCAATCCACCACCGAAAGTCACTTCTTCCGTTGTTACTATTAATTTTAACGATGGTGTATTTGATAAAAGATTACATAATTTTATCAAAAGTGCTTTCAATGGAAGGAGAAAAAAATTATCAAATTCTATAAAATCACATTTTAATTCTGTTGATGATTATCAAGCATTTGTGTCATCACCCACTATGCCAGAAAGAGTTAAAGAAATGTTAGATTTGCGTGCTGAAAATTTGTCATTGGCAGATTTTAATCTACTTTATGAAAATATAAAAAGTATTACTGGTGAATAAACTAAAGAAGATTATAAATGTATTGACTATAAGTGATGCATACATATTAGGTATGTTACTTATTTACACTATACTTTGTTTTATATTTTGGTCACAGCTAGAAACTCCTTCACTAAATTTATTATCGTATGTAGTTATATCTACTGCTGTAATCGTATTTGCTCTTGTAAGTAGTAAATTTAAAGGAGGGAAAGTTTTCACATTAGTAAGAAGATTGTATATAATTCCTATAGTCTTTTTTATATATAGTAATATACATTTATTCATACCATTAGTCAACCCTCAAGATTATGACAATATGCTAATAGCTTGGGATATGAGTATCTTTGGTGTTAACCCAACTGAATGGATGGCACAAATTGCTCATCCTATATTGACGGAGTATTTGCAATTCACATATATGATGTTTTATGTTTTGCCTTTTATACTGGGCGTAGAGTTCACATTAAGGGACTCAGACGATAGATTTTTCGAATTTGCAAGAATAGTCATTTTTGGATTTTTCTTTTCTTATATACTTTACTTTTTTATGCCTGCTATAGGGCCAAGGTTTACAGTGCATGATTTCAGTATGCTCAATACTGAGTTGCCGGGATTATTACTAACTAATTTCTTCAGAGATTTGGTCAATGCGGGTGGAGGAGTAATGCCTGATACTATAAATCCAGCTGAGATTGTTAATAGAGATTGTATGCCAAGTGGTCATACTATGATGACATTTATTACAATACTAATAGCGTTTAAGTTCAAATCAAAATATAAATGGATAGTTGCAATTATAGGTTTCAGTCTTATATTCTCGACAGTATATCTAAGATATCATTATGTTGTAGATGTTATTGCTGGTCTAGGTTTTGCAGTTATCACTATGTGGATAGAACCCAAAATAGAATTGTTTTTACGAAATTTAGGTTTTTATAAATACGATTAATGGATTATTACTACTCTATAGAAGAACATAAAATGTTCGAAGATAAAATAAAAGGAAGTCGTTTTATTGCGAATATTTTCCCTATTGTTAGTAAGGAAGAAGCTGATATTCATCTCAATGCACTTCGCAAAGAACACTATGATGCAACGCATAATTGTTATGCATATATTATTGGATCACAAGGATTAGAGTATAGAGCTAATGATGATGGTGAACCAAATGGGTCGGCAGGTAATCCTATTTTATTTGCAATAAAAAAATATAAATTATCGGATGTACTAATAGTAGTAACTAGGTTTTACGGAGGGACTAAGTTAGGAGTTGGTGGGCTTGCTAGAGCTTATGGTGGAACTGCAGAAGAAGTAGTTAAACTTTGTAAAAGAAGAAAAATAGATATTACTAAAAAAGTAAAAATATTTACTACTTACGATGATATTAATACTATTAAAAGATTATTAGACGAGTATGCAGTATCCTTCGAGGAAGTTTATACTGATACAATAGAGATTACAGCTGAAATTCCTGTATCGAAAGTAACAAAATTTAGAGAGCAGATAACAGAACAAACTGCGGACAGGTCCGGCAGTAGGGTAGATTAATGATTGTAATAAGAAAAGTTGATGAACTAAGAAAATACTCAATAGAACAGAGGAGCAAAGGGAAGACTATTGGCTTTGTTCCCACTATGGGGTTTTTACATGAAGGTCACATTTCACTAATAACAAGGGCATCAGTCGAATGTGATTTGGTAATTACTTCTATATTTGTCAATCCTACTCAGTTTGCACCTCATGAGGATTTCGATTCGTACCCTAGAGATTTCGAACATGATTACAATCTAGCTAAAAATGCAGATTGTGATGTACTATTCGCCCCAGCTAGAGAAGAAATATATCCAGAAGGAGCTACTACTAGCTTATCAGTTGGTGACCTTGCTTATGTTTTAGAAGGTAAGTATAGACCTCATTTCTTTGATGGCGTAGCTACAGTAGTTTCTAAACTGTTTAGCGCTACTTTACCAAATAAAGCATTTTTTGGTCAAAAAGATTACCAACAAACTTTGGTAGTAAAGGCATTGTCTAAAGATATGCTAATGGGTGTTGAGATTGTAGTATGTCCGATTGTAAGAGAGCCAAATGGCCTAGCTATGAGTTCTAGGAATAAATACCTTACAGATGATGAAAGAAACAAAGCTAAGATACTATTTCAGTCATTAGTTGCTACTAAGGAATTCATTGAATCTGGCGAAAGAAACAGAAAAAAAATAAACGCATATCTTCATGATTCACTAAGAAAACTAGAATCTTTAAAAATTGATTATGCTTTAGCTGTTGATGCATCAAATCTAGAGGAACCAAATGAGTTTGATGAAGGTTCTGAAATAGTCCTATTATTAGGAACTATACTTGGCAAGACACGATTAATAGACAATATGGTAGTCAAAGTACCAATTACTAAATACAATGAAGATGATAGATTTCAAATTGGACTAAAGTAAATTTTTATTAATTTAAAACTATGTTTAACTATTGTTTTGGAAATGAGATATGGCAATCAAATACCGAGCATGGCATAAGACTCTAGAATTCATGTTATTGCATGATGAAATAGCTCCCTACGAGATAGAACAAAAGCCAACTAAAGGTGACAATTACAACGTTTTAGATGATGATGATTTCATTATAATGAAAGCTACAGGGATATTAGATCAAGACGAGAATGAGATATACGAAGGTGATATAAATATAGAAGGTGGAGTTATCTCAAGTGATGGTAGTAAATTCGTTATAAAGTTCGAAGATTCGGATTTGCTTTCGCAAAAATTAGTCGGTGGAGAATTAGAGCTTATACAAGGGAATATTTACGAAACCCCGTATAAAATAGGAATTGATAACCAAGATCAAGACGATGATTATGATTCAGACTTCGATGATGACTATGATGATAGTGGATTCGAAGATGGTTTCGATGACTATGATGACGAGGACGAGTACTAACCCCTATATGGAGTTAGCACCTTTCTCTAAAAAGTCTAAAAACTCTTGCAAATCTCTAGTAAATGCCTTTGTCCCAACTAATTTTTCATCAGGGGTCAATATCACATAAAGTGGTAATTCGATAGAGTTAAATTTCGTTTTCTGAAATTCCTTATTACTAAGTTCAGGTTCTTCTCTTCTATCAGTGTAGAGTTTCACATTTATCATTCCACTAAAGTACTGCTGTACTTGAGGCAATGGGAATACATTAGATTCCATCCATCTACAATTAGTACAAGTCCAACCTGTAAAGTCAATAAAAATTGGTTTGTTTTCTTTCTTTGCTAGTTCTAGAGCTTCTTCGTAGCTATGTAGCCACACAGTTTTTTCACCCGTTTCTCCAAACATACTGCCACCTGCACTCGCAGAGGAAACATTTGCGTTTAAGTAACCCTGAGGAGGCAAAAATGCATCTAACTCACCCATATTCTTACCAAATAATCCGGGAATTAAGAATATAGTTATAGCACCAAAGATTATTGCCCATATTATTCTCAATGCGCCTAGATTCGAAAGCTCCGAATCCATCTTCATTTTAAATGCACCTAACAAGTATGCAACAATTAATACACCACAGATTATCCATATAGCTATGAACATTTCTCTAGGCATAATACCCCAACCCCAAACTAAGTCAACATTACTGATAAACTTGACAGCGGCTGCAACCTCTAGAAATCCCATTACAACTTTTACATTGTTCATCCAACCACCGGCTTTAGGAAGCTTATTCATAGCCGAAGGAATAAGTGCGAATATGAAAAATGGCAAAGCAAATACAGTTGAAAAACCTAACATACCGATAATAGGGTAGAACCACTCACCGCCAGAGGCAGATAGTAAAGCAGAGCCAACAAAAGGTACAGTACAAGTAAACGAAGTAAGTGAAAACACTAAACCCATAACAAGTATTGAAAAAATTCCTGAACCTTGAGTTTGCTTATTTAATTTGTTCATCAAACTAGTAGGCATTTGAATCTCAAATGCACCGAATAGATTAAGAGCAAAAACCACAAATACTGTAGCTATTAGTATATTAACCCATCCATTTGCAGCAAATCCACCTAACCCACCGGAGTCTTGCAACAACCAAGAAAGAGCAAATCCAAGTATCGTAAAAGTTAGTATAATTCCTAAGGCATATATAAGTGAATCTCTAAGACCTTTGGCTTTAGTTTGTTCTGCTCTTTTCGTAAAGAATGAAACCGTAATAGGAACCATTGGGAAAACGCAAGGCGTAAGTAATGCAGCACCACCAGCTAACATAGCAAACCAAAGGAATGACCAAATACCTTTCTTCTTACTTTCTTCTATCTCGGCACTTGATTCTGTTATTATTGGCTCATCTTTGTGGTCATCGCTTTTTTCTAATGAAGTTGTGCTTGCCGCTATGATTGATTCATTCTCTTCCGAATCATAAGTATCAGAACTTACTATTATCGAATAGGGTTCAGGGGGTAAACACCTAACTGTATCACACAATTGTAAGTAAACTTCTATTTCTAAGTCATCTTTACCAATTGTAATATCCTTAAGTGCTTTTAGTGGGACTATTACATCAAATGTACCTTTATAATATGTCAAATCCATCTCAAAACCCTCATCGAATTTTTTAAGAGGGGTTGGCTTTAACACATCTCCGTTTGACTCTGCTAACTCTGCACTTAAAACTACGATTTCAGTTGCATTAGGGCCTATACCTTCAGGACTAATTTGATCTATAAAGTCATAAGTGTACCAATACTTATCTATATCCATATTAACTAGAACATAAAACTCTTCACCAGATTTAATATCAACCTTAGATGTTTTCGTTTCAAATCTGATATGTGGTTCATCTGCTTGTGACTTTATTGCTGTTGCTAGGAAAGTAATCAGCAACAGAGGAAGTAATATTTTTTTAATCATATTTTTATTCTCGATTATTCTAAATCGCCTTGGAAATAGTTTATTATTCTTTCGTCAGTAAAATTTTTATCTTTCGATTTATTCATTATCGTATCATTTAGCTTCTGAGTAAATACTTCCGAAGCATTATAGCCATAAGTCTTTAATAAGTAATTGAGTGCTATTACTTCTGCAATTACTGTAATATTTTTACCAGGGAATATCGGCAACTTAACAGTTGTAATATCTACGCCCATTATCTTAGTAGTATTTTCCTCTAATCCAGTTCTAGTATAGTCTCCCTTGCTGTCCCATACTTCTAACTCTACTATTATTTCTAATCTTTTTTGATACCTTATAGAGCGAATACCAAACATTCGTCTGACATCTATTATGCCCAACCCTCTGATTTCCATAAAATGTTGGACTAAGTTAGTACCAGTACCCATTAGGGCAGTACCAGTGTTATTGTTTAGTATTACTATATCATCCGCTACTAGTCTGTGGCCTCGCTCGACCAAATCAAGTGCAATTTCACTTTTACCTATTCCGCTACCACCTGTAAATAGTATTCCAACACCATAGACGTCCATAAAGGAGCCGTGTATAGTTACATGAGGAGAAAATTGATCATTCAAGAAGACAGATAATATCGAAACAGCAGTAGTTGTATCCTTTTCAGTTGAAAGTACAGGAGTATTGTTCTCTATAGCTAATTCGATTAATTCCTCATGAAATAGATTTCCGTTTGTTATAACGATACAAGGCACATCAAATTGAACTATATTTTTGAATGCCTGCTTTCTTTTTTCCAAATCCAAAGAACGAAGATAATATATCTCTGTATTTCCTACTACTTGAACATTACTATATGTAAATAACTCAGTAAATCCAGCCAACGCAAGTTGTGGACGATACATATTAGATTCGGTAATAGAATTTTCCATCCCAATTTCGCCAGTTATTACTTTCAAATTGAGAGGCGAGTTCAAAAGTGCTTCCACTTTGACTTCTTTTTTTCTTATTACTTTTAAATTATTATACATAAATAAAAAAGGACATATTATTTTTATATGTCCTTCTAATATAATTAAAATTCTGGTTTATCTGTCTCAGGTTCAAATTTTTCATGAACATGATCCTTTGTTTTTGTCTTTAACTTCTTTAATTGTCTTACTAACTTATCTTCTGCACTTGCAAGACTCTTTTTGAAATCATCTGTACGGTCACTTGAAACCAATACTTTGCCATTCGCATTAACTCTAAACTCAACTACTTTCTCTTCGGGTTCATTTATAAATTCAACATGTGTACTCAGAATCGAACTATTGAATTGAGTAAACCCTTCTGCCGCTTCTAATGCCATATCGTGTAATGTTGGATGTTTCTTAGCATCAAAATGTCTGAAAGTTACTTCTGTAGTCATCTTTGCCTCCCTAGCATTTATATATTTTGAATGAACGTTATTACTAACAATCTAATGAAAAAAATGTTATTTACCAATAGTTTGGAAATATTCTATTCCAAATTGTAGATTCAATGACAAATAACCTGGTATCAACTCTACTGAGTTCTCTAATTGAGACGATTCATCTCCTAATTGATTTTTAATATTATTGTACATATCTACATTCCTAAACATATACGTATATCTAAGCTCAATAGTTAAATTACCAATAATATTTCCTACTACAGATTGATCAAAATCTAGCTCCATTCCCAAAGCTCCTCTTACAAGGGGGAATATATCAGTAGCGTCATAATGTACACCACCTATTCTTGTGTCGGAAGCCCTATTTGAGTTCACCTTTTCTGTCCAATTCACACTAGAAACTAATACTCCTGCACCTACAGAAGCATAAGTTTTAAATTGTTGTTCCACAGGGATATAGTCAAGTGATACGACTACTGGAATTGAAGATATATTAAATTCATTATATATATCACGTGTGACAGTACCTATTGAAAGGGAATCGAATTCAGTATAAGCATCTGATGATTTGGAATCGAAAAAATCGGCAGATATTGATAGACGGTAGTGGTCTTCTAACCAAAACTTCAACCCTCCACCTAATGCCGGTGAGTCGCGAAAGTCAAGTGAGTTACCTCCGATTATATTCTGATAGTCTTCTTGGAAGTTAGCAGAACTAGCGCCAAATACACCACCTATAGTGACATAAGCCATTTCTCTCAAATGATATTGAGCCGATAGTACTGTATTTGGAATAAAACAGATAGAAATTAGGGCAACTAATATGGTTCTATTAGAAACCAAACCAATCAATGATTTTTGTTAGCTCTTCTTTTAATTGCTTTCTATGAACTATCATATCTACAAATCCATGTTCTAGTAAGAATTCAGAAGTTTGGAATCCTTCTGGTAGCTTACGTTTGATAGTTTGTTCAATTACTCTGGGACCTGCAAATCCTATCAATGCCCCGGGCTCAGCTATTATGACGTCGCCCAACATCGCAAAACTAGCACTAACACCACCAGTAGTAGGGTCTGATAATATGGAAATAAACGGCAATCCAGCATCGTCTAGCTGTGCAAGTGCGACACTTGTTTTTGCCATTTGCATCAAAGAGATTACTGCTTCTTGCATTCTAGCACCACCAGATGCAGAGATAACTATAAGCGGACATTTGTGTTTAATTGCATAGTGAGTAGCTCGGACAAATTTCTCTCCAACAACAGAGCCCATACTTCCACCGATAAAATCGAAGTTCATACAAGCGAAAGATACTTTCTTCCCATTTATCTTACCATAACCAGTTGTTAGAGCATCTGAGCTATCAGATTTTTTATACGCTGCAGCTAATCTATCTTTATAAGCTTTTGTATCTTCAAACTCAAGCGGGTCAGCTGAGCGTACTTTCTTATGTGTTTCTTTGAATGTTCCTTCATCAAAGATAATACCTACATATTCTTTTACACTGATACGGAAGTGGTGATCACTAGCAGGGTCAGTATATAGGTTTTCTTCTAATTCTTTTTTGTAGATTACATTTCCATTCGGAGCTTTCGTCCACAAACCATCAGGCATATTCCTGTGGCCATCATTTTTTATATTCTTTTCTGATCTTTTAAACCAAGCCATATTATTAGCATTTTTATTGTTTGTGTAGATTTCAATTTAATTATAGATAGCCAAAATTCCTAAATATATTAGTGAAAAATGACATCATTTGGCTGTATATCAACGAATAAGAGCCGAATAATTTTATACTTATTTATAAAAATATAATCGAAAAATCTTTTCAACTTAACAAACCATTAACTCAGATTTCCACATTACCTAACAATTCAGCTATATGTTTGCACAAAATTAATTTTACATAAACTTATTTTTGGAGTAACAATGTTGAAGAAATTGTTATCTATTCTAGCGTTAATTCTAATAGCAACTACAGTTGCATACTCTTTCAAACCTGAGGGTGTAGTAACGGGTCAAGTACTAGATGCGTCGAACGGATTCTATCTACCTGGCGCTGTGGTGAAGGTAAAAGGAACTAAGCTTGGTGCAGTTACTGACAAAACCGGTAATTTTCAAATCTTGAACGTACCTACTGGTATGCAAACTTTGACAGTCAGTTATATAGGCTATTCTAATAAAGTACAAGAAATAGAAGTGAGTGATCAAAAAACGACAACAATAAAATTTCTATTAGTTTCTGGTACGGTAAAAGCAGATGAAGTATTAGTACTAGGAGACGGTTTAAAAGGTCAAGCAAAAGCACTAAACACTCAGAAAAATAATAATAATATCACAAATATAATATCTGCAGATCAAGTTGGGCGTTTTCCGGATGCAAACGTTGGTGACGCACTAAAGAGAGTACCAGGTATCACAGTACAAAACGATCAAGGGGAAGCAAGATTTGGTCTAATCCGTGGTACTGCTGCTAGATTAAATTCCGTTACTATCAACGGTAATAGAATACCTTCTGCTGAAGCAGAAAACAGAGAGGTTCAACTTGATTTAGTTTCAGCTGATATGATTCAATCAATAGAAGTAAGTAAAGCACTAACGCCTGATATGGATGCAGATGCAATTGGTGGATCTATTAATCTTGTTACTAGAAATGCTCCAAGTGAAAGAAGATTAGCTGTTACTGCAGGTTCTGGGTACAATGCCTTAAGTGAAGAACCTATTCTAAACGGAGCATTGATTTATGGTGAAAGATTGTTTGATGATAAATTAGGTTTCGTACTAAGTGGCTCATATAATAACCATATTCTTGGTTCTGATAATATTGAAGCTGAGTGGGCTTATGATGATAATGATGCTGCATTTATGGAAGACTTTCAGATTAGACAATATGAATTGCAAAGAGTTAGATCTTCTATTTCTTTAGATTTTGATTATAAATTTGATGAAAATAACACAGTAACTTTGGGTGGTATATTCAACAACAGAGATGATTGGGAAAATAGATATAGAACTAGATACAAATTTGATGATCAAGAAAATGGTGCTTATCCAACCGTAATAATACGTCAAACGAAAGGTGGTATAGGAACTGGCAGAACAGATTTTGCTAGATTAGAGGCTCAGCAGACTATGAACTTTGCTGTATCAGGACAACACCTATTATTTAATTCATTAAAAATGAATTGGAATAGTAATTATGCTAAAGCATCTGAAGATAGACCTAATGAACGTTATATAGATGTTGCTTACGATGGTGCTTCTGTTATCCAAAATCTGAGTTCCTTAGAAAAGCCAAATATTAGTTACGATAATGCTGATAATACTTTCAATAAATATGAATTAGATGTAATTCAAGAATTAAACCAATATACTGAAGACGTAGATTTTAACGGGAAAATTGATTTCGAGTTACCAGTGGATTGGTATAATACGAAAGTTAAGTTCGGTGGTAGAGTAAGAATGAAAACTAAATTACGTGATAACGACTTCTATGAATATAAACCAACGGATGAATACGAATCACAATTTTTACAAGATATGTATGCAAATAACACAAATAAAACTAAAGACAATTTCTTACCAGGTGACTATGTTGCAGGAAACTTTGTCTCAAGAGAATTTTTAGGAAATCTTGATTTGAATGATGCTTCTAAGTTTGAAAAAGAAGATATCAAAGAAGAATACGTACCTGCAAATTTTGATGCTGAAGAAAATATCTTAGGTGGATATGTTATGGCAGAACATGACTTCACGGACAAATTACACGTATTATATGGTGTTAGAATCGAGTCAACTGATTTGACTTATAATGCAAATAAATTTGAAGTAAATGAAGACGAAGGAACATCTACAATCACGCCAACAACTGGAACTGATAATTATGTCAATATACTTCCGTCTATTCATGGTAAATACTCTTTAACAGAAAATGATCTAGTTAGAATAGCTTGGACAAATTCCATTTCTAGACCTAATTACTATGATATTGCTCCTTATAGACAAATTATTATTGATGGTGGTGATAGAGAGTTGAGCGAAGGTAATCCTACTTTAGAACCTACTAAATCAATGAATTTTGATTTAATGTATGAGCACTATTACGAGTCAGTTGGTATTCTGTCTTTAGGAGCTTTCTACAAAGATTTAACAGACTTTACTTACACATTCAACACTAGAGACTATATTGAACCAGGTACTGGCGATTTGTATGATGACTATAGCACGCCTCGTAATGGAGCTTCTGCGCAGATTATGGGTGCTGAAATTGCATTCCAAAGAAGATTAGATTTTCTTCCTTCTTTTCTTGAGAATCTGAATATTTATACTAATTATACATATACTGGGTCATCTGTAAGTGGGTTAGGTATAGAGGATAGGAGTGAGTCTGACTTGACTTTACCGGGTACTGCTGAACACACTTTCAACGCTTCATTATCTTGGGAAAATGAAGATTTGACAATTAGAGTATCTGGTAATTATGCTTCTAGCTACATAGATGAACTTGAAAGTGAAGCAAGAAATGATAAATACTATGATGAACAATTCTTCTTAGATATAAATGGCTCCTATAAATTTACTGACCAGTTTAGTTTCTTCTTCGAAATCAATAACCTTACTAACCAACCACTTAGATACTTCCAAGGTGTTTCTAGTAGAGTTATGCAATTAGAATATTATAATACAAGAGCTACCGCTGGTATTAAGTTTAACTTATAATCAATAAAGGAAATAAAATGAAAAAAATAGTATTATTGTTAATCGCTTCCGCAATATTTTCGTGTGCTGATAAGAAAATAGAACAAGATAAAGTAGATGTAGTAGATACCGTAAAAATAGAATCAGAGTATATGACTATTTCAGAAGATGTAGTTTCCAATTGGGATGATATAAATAATATCGATTCACCTGCATTTTATAAAGATGGAGATAAATCGTATATAATTGCTACTTCTAAAGACAAAGATTACCTACAAGTTTACGATGCAATGTCACTAAAAGAGCTTAATAAAATTGGTAAATCAGGTAGTGGTAAATCTGAGTTCAGCAGACCCAATGGTATCTGGATAATTGATAATCTGATGTTGATAGTAGAGAGAGATAATAATCGAGTACAGGTATTCACATTGCCAGATTATAAGCATGTTGGCTATATTGGTCAAGATAAGTTATTGAAACCTTATGGACTTTCTGTTCATAAGTCAGATGATGAATATACACTTTTCGTGACTGATGATTTCGAATCAGATGAAGACAAAGAGCCTAATGTCGAAGTGCTTGACAAAAGAGTAAAACAATTTACGTTCAAATATAAAAATAATAAACTTGAATCTAAATTCATTAAGAATATTGGTGAAAAACAAGGTGATGGTCGATTGTTTGTAGTAGAGTCTATCTACGCTGATCCAGAGAATAATCTCCTATTGATATCCGATGAAAGTAATCTTAAAAAGAATATTAAAGTTTACGATTTGGAAAAAGGAACATTCATAAAGAACATTGGTACTGGTTTATTCAAATATCAAGCTGAAGGAATAGCGCTTTACGATTGCGGTAACGGCACTGGCTATTGGTTTACTACTGACCAAGATAAAGGAGACAATACTGTTCATGTGTTCGAAAGAAAATCTCTGAATTATGTAACTTCTTTCAAAACAAAAGTTACTCAAAATACTGATGGTGTATGGTTAACTCAGGAGTCAGTAGGTAATTCAACAGGTGGACTATTTATAATGGTCCATGATGATGGTGGAGTTTCTACTTTCGGACTTGATAAACTATTAGATAATCTAAAAATATCTTGTAATTAAAGTTACGGATTGAAAGGGGAATTACGATTTAACAACCTACCTTTACTAAGGTAGGTTGTTTTTTTATTTCGCCTCTTCATAAGCCGACTTCAGCCATCCTATTAGTTCCTTATCTACATTTTTTTCATCAGACAGTCTAATTCTATGTGAACACATAGAGTTAAAACTCCCTGACTTTTCTAATCGCTCAGTTATTTCTAATTCCTTTGAGTTTATCCCTACATCTAATCTAGTTTTTGTTGATGGTTGGATAAGCGCGAATTGCTTCTTACCTCTTAGACTTACATACGCTTTTTTAGGAGATATCTCTACTTCTCCAAATTTTGATATTTCCTTCATTAACTTATCATATATAGGTCTTAGAGTCTCTTTTCCTTTATACTGTAAATCAACCAAATCTTCACTCTTTGCTACCGAACCAGCATCCGAGTTTTTGGCCTTGTGTACTACCAGATTTGCAAACCCATAGGTAAAACCATGCTCGTCTTTTAGATAGTTTATCATTTCTTTATGTTTTTCGATTCCTGATTTCTTAACTACTTCTATCCAATGAGTAATGGGTTTTCCTGTGTTCTTTTCTATACTGTCTATCATTTTTTCTTCTGGAGTCATAATATACCTCTTAGTTAAATAATCCGATTATTGTACCCATTACCATAAATGAAACTACGTGATATCCACCATTTATCGCGAGTAATGTAAATGATTTTCTCTCGAATAAATAAGTAGTTCCCATTGATAATAGTACCCATGCAAATCCAATCATAAATCCTGCAGTTAATCCAAATAATATATCTGCTTCTGGCCCAAGAAACATTGCAAGTACCAAAGCAGCAATGAATGAAAAGATAAATGATAACCCAAAGACTTTTGCTTGTCCTTCTTTAAGGTCGTCTTCGCTTATTTTTGCTTCTTTCATCCACTTTTTACTAAACATAAGCGGTGAGTACCAAGCTCCCCCAATCATAAAAGTTGAAAGTGCCGCTATTATTACAGCAATCCAATTTAGCGATGCAAATGCTGTACTCATATCCATAATCTTACCTTTGTTAATAATTAAAAAAAAGCAAAATAGTAATATATTCACTTTTATAATTGTATAAAATTAACCTTGATTTTACTCAATTGGAATAAAATTAACATAACCTTTATTTTTCTTCAAATATTCTGTTGGTGTAAAATCAGTGAATTCTTTGAAATCACGAATAAAATGAGATTGATCAAAGTAACCAGACTCAAATGCAATTTCTTGTAAATCTACATTTGTGTCCGATCCAATCATATTTATTGATTTTTGAAATTGTCGTATTCGTCTGTATTTATTTGGTGATATTCCCATGTGTTTCTTAAATAAATAATTCAAATGCTTATTTGTAAACCCAACTTTTTGGCAAATCTCAGTAATAGTGTATTCACCCATTAATCCAATTGCAAACTCGACACTTCCGTTCAGACTTACTTCATTTTTGATTTCATTAGTCAATAGTTTATCTAAGAGTTTGAATTTAGAATGGATTGATTCAAGCTCTAATAGTCTGTCTCTGATGTCCGTTACTTTATTGTTCCATACATTCTCAAGGTCGGTCACATAATTATTGAATTCGGTCAATGGAAACCCAAATAGAGAATATGCTCCTGTATTTTTGAAACTGATACCGATTACATTTGTAACTGAAGTATGTATAATTATTGGTCTTGTTAGAATAGAAGAAAACCACATCTTTCTACATTCTTTATCAACTTCACCAGAATAATCTTCCATTTTGAATGAATCACTAAGGTTGATCATTAACTCTTGATTTCCTGCTGGTAGAATCTTTTCTCTACTGTGATTTACTACTCCATTTACATACCAGAAATAATCAACTATTTCTGATAAGGGGTAAGAAGGAATATAAGTTTCATATATCATATCTAATGTCAATATCTTAATTTGATTTAAATTACAAAAAATTGAATTAATTCTAAAAAACCCTATACATTTCCCTCCTCAATTAAAATTTCGTAAATTAATTTCCATATTAAGTTATAAAATAACAACATTGATAATTATTATGAAAAAATTATCTTTTATACTCAGCTTGTTAATCTTTCTATCACTTGCCCTTCAGGGCGAAGAAGAGATGAAATATATCACTGGTAAAATTACCTTAGCTGATGATGGTGTCGCCAAACGTGAAGTATATGTTTATTATAATCGCTTCCGAAACAGCGATGATAATCTTATGAAAGTAGTACCGACATCAGCAAACGGTGAGTTCAAAGTACCGATTCCCAAAAGTATAAATTATGCTGAACTACATCTTGCTGCTCCTGGTTACGAAGCATATATGACCGATTACATAGAGGGAGATAAAAACCCTAGAGTAGAGGCTATACTCTATAATAGAGCAATACCTGAAAAGTTTGATTCTGTTGGAATTGTGATATACACTAAAAAAGGTAGAATTGCCGAAAGGATAAAAATAGGTTATTCAAGATTTGTGAAATTCAAACTTGATTTCAATGATAAGAAATATGCGAAATATACTGGTAAAGGAGAAGATACTGTCCGATATACTCTTCATTTTAAAGAGGGGTCTAATACACCGGCGGAACATAAAGGAAAGTGGAAATATGATAATAATGGTGATTATTATGCCGTGGCTGTGACTAAGAAGAAAATACTATCTCTGACTATAGATTTAGCTAAGTACAGATACTCGGATGACCCCGAAGAGCAGAGCTTAACTACAGGTAAGTGGGTTAATTCTCCTGTTAATACTCGTTACAACGAAATAATAGATTTATTACCAGCAGAAGACGTGGCTAGATTACGTCAGAATTTCTATTACTACGTATTCCAATATAATAAGGAAGCTATAAAGAAGCTCGATTCTGCGGAAGTAGAACGTCGGAAAATGGGTACTATAATGAAGTTTCGCAGGTTTATCAGCACTAATGATAGTTTACTCTCGATCGTTGATTCGCCTTTTCTGACAGATTATTTGAATTTGACCAAGCTAGATTTACTAAGTGCACCGGACTCTTTAAAATCTTGGGAAGATAAGTTAGTTATAATGCAATCATTGCAGATGCTCCCAACTGTATTTTATTCTGAGTTCAACGATGTGATTAATACTAAGGAGTTCAAAGAAAATCCTCAGTATTACTTAGATGAATTAGAAGAGCTTTTTGCAAAATCAAAGAACAAACGTAATTACTATTATTTAAGATATGGGCTTTATTCACGTTTGGCGACAAATGATATAGTAAAAGAACCGAAGTATAGAGAATATCTAATAAATGGTCTGAATGAGTTAGCCGAATACGATGACCTAGACAGTTGGCCAAAAACAGGAATACCGAAAACTTTAGCTCAATTAGTTCTAGATACTATGAACTTTGCTCCTGATTTTTCATTCAAGACAATAGATGGAAAGGAACGAAAACTATCGGAATACAAAGGCAAATGGGTACTGCTCGACTTTTGGGGGACATGGTGTGGACCTTGTGTGATGGAAACTCCCTTTTTAGTAGAAGCATACAACAAATTAGGTGGGGAGAAATTCGAGATGATAAGCGTAGCAAACGATCGCAGTGTAGATATAGTATCAGATTACATAAAAAAGAATGAAATGAAGTGGATAAACACAGTCGCACTCGAGGGATATGCCAAAGGAATACTCGAGCAATACGGCATTACTAGCTTCCCGACTATGATGCTAATAGACCCAGATGGTAAGTTCGTAAAGATGAAAGCCCACGAGCTACGAGGTGAGTTACTATTACCTACACTCAGAGCGAAGTTGGAGAAGGAGGATAAATGAATCTAAAAAATAGATCCTATTTTATTCTATTACTCTTTATTCTAAGTTGTTCTAAAAATAATTTACCTGAGAAGAAATTTGAAATATGTTTTTCTTTAAAGTCAAGTATGTTGAAAGATATTGATGCAATGAGGAAGCTTAATATAGAAGACTCAACAGGCTTTCATCTTAGATGTTTTAATTATTCATATAGTGAAAATAATGATTTATTTAAAATTTCAAATAGATTTAAAGATATTGTAGATATACTTAAAATTTACGAGGATATTGATACTTATTTCTTTGAAAATAAAAATCTAAATGGTCTTATTACCCCTGAGTTTAAAACCAAATTATTATTCAAAACTACTATCGATAATTCTTTCGTAGATGTTTATTCAATTAGTGACGATAAAGATTTTATTAGTGTTGTATTTATACATCAGGTTTATGGTATAATTTTAGTTAATAGTGTTTATCCTAATGGTAATATTGATTTAATCAAATTCAAAAATAAAAAAATTAATTTTACTTCTCCTACTTTAATAAGATTGGATTCTTTATTATATGAAAACCATAATAATATCTATGAGCTATAAGATTTTCTAATCTCAAAAAGTGCAAATTCTGCACAAGTTGAAAACGAAGATGGTATAGAGGTAATGGGGTTATCTGTATTGCCGTTGGCTACACAGTCAATGGATAAGGAGAATTGACTTCAACAGCTTCATTAGTTTCGTAGAGACGTATTGTGTACGTCTCAGAAACTCACTCTTAAAAAAGGTGAAACCCATATTTTACATTTGCTACCTATCACTCTCAAAGAATCCACCTTCATGTTTGTACAAGGCAAATCTCATTACACAAGTTAGAGTAATAGCAATTGCTATTTCTAGAAATAAATTATTCATTTCTAATAGGAATAATCCATTGAGGACTATCATATAGAAAAACACATCTAATGCTATTTCTCTAAGAACTAAACTGAAATTTGATTTTTTCATAGGTTCTGAAGTGATTTATTGAGTCGTATTTTCAAATATACACAATTCATTCTATATTCGGCTCCATTTTATTACTTTTTGCCAATTACCTTGTTTATATTTGTAGTCCATACTATTTACGAATATTTGATTTTAATATGAATAAGAAAATACTTGTTACTTCTGCTTTACCTTATGCAAATGGATATATTCACCTCGGACATTGTGCAGGGGCTTATTTGCCGGCTGACCTCTTTGTGCGTTACAAACGACTAATAGGAGATGATGTTCTTTATGTCTGTGGTTCTGATGAGCACGGAGTTGCTATAACTATAGCTGCCGAGAAAGAAGGTGTTACACCACAAGAAATAATAGACAAATACCACTATTCTAACAAAGAAGCGTTTGAAAAGCTAGGTATGTCGTTCGATGTATATTCTCGTACTTCTATTGCAGAGCATCACGAAGTAGCTAAAGAGTTTTTCAAGCACTTCCTAGACAAAGGTTATTTGCAAGAGGAAGAAACTGAGCAATTCTATGACGAATCCGCTAATATGTTCCTCCCTGATCGCTACGTAGAGGGTATATGCCCTAATTGCGGGTCTGAGCACGCTCGAGGCGACCAATGTGATAGTTGCGGTGCATATTATAATCAAATTGAATTGAAGAACCCTATTAGCTTAATATCGGGTAAAACCCCAGCGTTAAAGAAAACAACTCATTGGTATTTCAAATTTGGTGAGTTCCAATCTTTTCTAGAGCAGTATATAGAGTCCAATGCAGATGCGTGGAAAGATAATGTATTGCAACAAACTCGTAGCTGGCTAAAGCAAGGGCTTAGCAACAGAGCTATTACCCGTGATTTGAAATGGGGAGTTCACCTCGATGAAATAGAGGGAATGGATAAAGAAAAAACAAAAGACAAAGTATTATATGTTTGGTTCGATGCTGTTTTAGGTTATATTTCTGCAACTAAGAAACACTTCGGTGATTCGGATGAATGGAGAGATTGGTGGCAAAGTGAAGATACAGAATATTATGCATTTATTGGGAAAGATAATATTGTCTTCCATACATTGATATTCCCAGCTATGTTGCACGGTAGAAGCGATGGAGATAATCCTTATATATTACCAAAGAATGTACCTGCACATGAGTTTTTGAATCTAGAAAGTAAAAAATTCTCTAAATCTAGGAATTGGTCTATTGACCTAAAAGACTTCGTAGAAGCACACCCAGAGCCAGATAAAATTGATGCTCTGCGTTATTCTTTGGCTATGAACTTCCCTGAAACGAGGGATGCTGATTTTACTTGGAAAGACTATCAAGCACGTAATAACAACGAATTAGCGTCTATATTGGGGAACTTCGTCAACCGATTAATGACTTTCTTGCATAAGAATTTTGATGGCAAAGTACCAGTTTTATCAGATAAATACATTCCACTTCTTGACTATTGGAATACAGGTAAGAAAGGTGATTTGGAGCCAAATGACAAAGCAGTAATTGATGCCCTAAAAAGTGGGGTAGAGAAGGTATCTGAAAATTACGAAAAGTTCAGATTCCGCGATGCAATAACTGAGTCTATGAACATAGCAAGAGCTGCAAACAAGTACTTCAATGACGAAGAGCCATGGAAATCTATAAAGGCTGATGAAAATCAAGCTGCTAAAACTATGTTCGTTTGCTGTCAGTTAGTACGTTCTCTCTCTATTGTATTTGCTCCTATAATCCCTTATTCTGCGGCCTATATCCAATCTCTATTGGGCGAGGAAATAACTATTGGCGATGATACGTTGCTAACAGATATTTGGTCATCTGCGGCACTAGCTTTAGTAAACCAAGGTCAAGAAGTACGTCAACCTCAAATAATATTCGGCAGAATAGAAGATGATTTCGTGGAAGCGGAGAAAGCAAAATTGGGTGATAAGAATGCTCAAAATGAGGAAGAAATTGTGGAAGAAAAAGTGAAGGAAATCACGTTCGATGATTTCATGAAAGTGAAACTAAAAACGGCGACTGTTATTGCTGCCGAGCCGATAAAAAAATCGAACAAACTACTAAAACTACAAGTACAAATAGGCGAAGAAACTCGACAGATAATAGCAGGAATTAGCCAACACTATTCTGCTGAAGAAATAGTTGGGAAGACCGTAGTAGTAGTTGCGAACTTAGCTCCAGCTAAACTAATGGGTGAAAAGTCAGAAGGAATGCTATTAGCAGTTAACTCTGATGATGGTTCTCTTGCCTTAGTAACACCTGAGAAAGCAGTATCGAGTGGTCAAGAGGTTAGGTAATGTCATCCGAATACTATCATACCAAAGAGTCAGTTGAAGAATATATTAAGTTGGCTGAAGATGTAAATGGGGCAGTGATAATTAATAAACTTACCCCTTATCTGAAAGAAGATGATAGTATATTAGAAATCGGTTCAGGTCCTGGTACAGATTGGGAAATATTAAGTAAAAGATTTAAAGTAACCGGTTCTGATTTTTCGGAAGAATTTTTAATTAAGCTTAGGGAATCTTATCCAAATGAGAAGTTTCTAAGACTTGATGCTACTACTTTAGATACTACTCAGAAATTTGAATGTATTTATTCTAACAAGGTACTTCATCATCTTAGTGATGAAGAATTAATAGCTAGTATTAATAGACAATATGAATTACTAAACGATAAAGGTATTGTCTGCCATACTTTTTGGAGAGGAGAAGGTACAGAAAATTTCAAAGGAATGTTCGTTAATTATCATGAAAAAGCTAATCTGAAAGAAGTGTTTTCACCACAATTCGAAATTCTTGATATAGATTATTATAACGAATTTGAAGAAAATGATTCGATACTACTAATTGGTAGAAAAAAGTAAACCCCACCAATGGCAGGGTTTATAAAATTAAAATTTAAAAAGCAATTACTTAGTCAAAGAACCTTTCAAATGCTTCTCAATTCTTTTATCTTCGATTAATCTAGTCGTGTATTGAGCACGTATTGCATCTATCCATTTTCTAGCTCGTTGATTCAACTTAAAGTCTTTAGTCATCATTCTACCCCTTGATACTAATATACCCATATCAGCTCCTTCGTACAAGTAATCGCCAGATTTTGAGATATGTAAGTAGAATGCTTCTTTATCAGATTCTACTGCTCTTCTGTGTGTATCCATTCTGTCGAATTGTATATGACCATTATCAAACATCTTATAAATACCTGAGCTTGGGGCTTCATATACATATTCGATTGTATCTTCTGTATGTTTTATTATAAGCTGACTCCACTCATCTATATTTCTCTGTCTAGCCCATCTTTCATTAATCTTTTCTACATCTATTCTATAATCTACCTTCATCCACTCAAGTATGTGGAATATAAACAATGGCGCATCAGCTAATGCGAATACGGCGTGATTTGTAATAGAACTAGCGCCAGTTATACGTGGGTTTAATTCACCCAAATAAATCTCACCATTATCTTGATCAATTAAGAAATCTAATTCGAAATAACCTTTATATCCTTCTTTTCTTAACTGATTTCCAAATTTCTTTGTAAAATCAGCTGCTTTAGCTCTTATATCTGGAGTAAATGCATCAGGATAAATCTCGTTTCCACACCAACCACCTTTGTACGGAGTTAGTTCTTTAAAACCTACTAATTCGGTCATAAGCGGTGCAACTATAGTACCATGGCGTGTTACACATGCCTCGATAGCAGACCCTTTACAACGAATTCGTTTCATTATCTTAACTTCTTTTTCCTTTTCTATATCTTCTTTGTGCTTATTATACTCAGCTTCGTTGGATATGAAAAAAGTCGTGTGACCAGAGTCGCCATAAGGAGTTTGAATTACTAAACTATCACCAAGGTCAGAAGAGACTCTTCGTAAATGCTCAAAATTCTCTACTCTTGATAATACATAAGGAACACAAGGGACACCAGCTCTTTCAGCAATTCTATTGGTGTTGACTTTGTTATCCATAAAGTTTCTCATCTTTGCAGATGGAAATATAATTTCTAATCCGAGCTTTTTTGCTAATCTTTCTGTTTCTTCATTGAACATCAGGAACATCGCTTTCCCTGTAGTTCTACCTCTCTTTCTAGTTACTAAATAGTCTTGAACTTCAGGGTGCATTAGCAAGTAGTTATTTATATCTTCAATACTTGTGAATTCATCATGAGGGATTTCGTTTTTAGGTGAAAAAACATTAGGATGTTGTCCATCAAAACATTCGATATGAGAAATAAATTTAAAACCCTTTATCCATTCATCAGCACCTAATAGATTAAAGTTTGTTGCACTAATGAAATAAATTGGGACTTCATTTTTGTAAAAAAATCGTCTTACATCAGGTACACCATTCAGTACTTCTTTCGTAGTAGCTTTCTTTACTGTTTTTTTCTTACCAACAGTTTTCTTTGCAACTGTTGTAGTCTTCTTAGCAACGGCTGGCTTTTTGGCAACAGTTTTCTTTTTAGCAACGACTGGCTTTTTAGCTTCAGTTACTTTTTTTGATGCAGCAGTCTTTTTCTTAGTAGCAACTGGCTTTTTATTAGCCGTTGTTTTCTTAGTAGTTTCTTTCTTTTTTGCACTCATATATTATACCCTTATTTTATTTTGGCTATTCCAGCAATTGATGAATTAATTTGATCTCGTTTTAATACTTTTTCTTTAAATATTCTCATACCTAATTTCGAATTATAACCATGAACCTCACCCACATCCAAAGCCAACATAAAATTAATGATTTCTTTACTTATCACTTGACCTGGAACTAAAACAGGAAACCCTGGGGGATAAGGAATGAGGAAAGTTGAAGCAACTAGCACACGACCAGAATTCATTGCTTCCAGACAATCTTCTAATAATATATATTCGTAGTTGTTTTCATCATAAGCCAAGTAGTAAGCAGACCTGATATCTCCACCTGGTACTCCAGGCACAGCTTGAAATGAGCTATGGAAGTAACTAAAGTCCGGTAAAGGTGGTACATCTTTCATTAGTGAATGGATTCTTTTTTCGTGTAATTCCAGTTCTTTTTTATTCAATGAACGCAACTCATCATCCAATTCATCAGAAATATTCAATAATGCTTTGATTAAATATGAAACACTCCCTTTGGTAGTCCCGATATTAGTCATAAATAAAACTGTATTCCTTGATGTTTTATTTATTTGAATACCAAACTTATCCATTAAGTACTTGTTTTTAAAAGTATCACCATCTACACCCGTTTTACCTATGCATAGTGTTATTTTAGTCGGATCTAATACGAATTCATCTTGTTTCCAAGCTTCTTCCATCATATTCCAACCCGTTTCTTTCGTATAATATTCTTGTAACCCTGATTCTCTTCTATTATTAGGAATAAAATTATGAACAGTTAAAACATCAAAATATTTATTAAGTTGTGGGCTGTTTACTATTTTTTCTCTTAGCAACATTGCCATCTCTATACTTTTTTCAACAAATTCAAATCCTTCGAATTGTACTTGTCTTCGCCCTATATCTAATGAAGCTAACATTTGGTAATTGGGTGATGTAGAAGTATGAGTCATATAAGCTTCTAGGAATGTACTTTCAGATTTTCTTCTGAAATCTTCATCCCAAATATGAATCATCGAACCTTGCCTGAAACTGCTAAGAGTTTTATGTGTACTTTGCGTAGCATATACTCGGACCCTTACTAGAGCAGGGTCTGGAAGGGTAGGGCGTTCACCATCTTTCAATTTTTTAATGTGGAGAGTATATTTTCTTTTATATTCTTTGCTCTTGTAGTATTCTGACAGTTTACTTGCTGTGAACATTGCCGTTCTTTGTTTATAGTTTACTCCAAAACTAGCAAATGCAAACCACGCTTCATCCCAAAGGAATATCATATCTGGTTTAATAGCAAGAACTTCTTGCATTACTTTCTCTACATTATAAACTATCCCATCGAAAGTACAGTTAGTCAATAATAGCATTTTGACTTTGTCTAATCGTCCTGATTCTTTTAGCTCTAACAACTTGTCGGTTATGTGATTGATAGGTACAGCTCCATACATAGAGTATTCTTGTATAGGGTACGAATCTAAATAGACAGGATAGGCTCCAGCTAATACAAGTCCATAGTGATGAGATTTGTGGCAATCTCTATCAATTAATACAACATCTTTAGGCTTAACCAAGGCCTGGAGGACTATTTTATTCGCTGTTGAAGTACCGTTAGTCACAAAATAGGTATTTAGTGAACCATAAGCATCGCGCGCCTTTTCTTGGGCTCGTTTCAAAGGACCAGTAGGCATTAGTAATGAATCTAAACCTCCAGTTGTAGCTGATGTCTCAGCTAAGAAAAGGTTTCTACCATAGAACTCACCAAAGTCATTTATCCAATTAGATTTGAATACGGAATTTCCTCTTGAAATTGGCATAGCGTGAAACACACCAGTTGGTTTTTGACTATAGTCAACTAGAGCTTTAAAGAAAGGCGTTTCATAGCGTTCTGCTATTCCTCTTAAGATTGTTAAATGCATTTCTTGTATATCTTCTGATTGGTAAAATATACGTTTGAAGCATTTCAAGGTACTATCTTTCAATTTACTTAAAGAAGTATCAGTTACATAATAAACGTCTAATTCAGGTCTGATCTTTTTAATTAAATCACCAAGTGTTGGTCCTAAATCAGTCTCATCTTGTTGAGTAAAGTCATATTTTTTAATACTGTTCACATAAGGAGCAATATTATCACTTATTCTTTTCGAATGAAAATTAGGCGCAAACCTTATTATTACGGCTTGAATACTGTGGTTGAACAAAAGAGCTATTAATGCATCTTGGAATGACTTTTGAATAATAATATCATAAGTGAAATTATCTCCTTTTTCACTTATGCTCTTGTAACTCTTTTTTAGATCAATTTCTTCTTGTTCAGTTATATTATCTATTAGTAAAACGTCGAAATGATTTCTTCTGCTATTGACTATGTTTTCAGATTCTTCTATCAGAGTCAAATCCATTTCATCGTCTGCTAGAGGGTCATTAACTAAGTTGTGTTTGTTACCTACTAATTGCTTACAAGTCTCATTTATCTTATAAGCTAGAGAGCTATATTCTTCTGAATGAAATAAATTACTAATAGATTTTAATCTGACAGTACCAGGAATTGCAAAGTAAGATTCTATATTTGTCAACTCATCTATTAATTGCTTCACCCGGTTTTTAATTTCTTCTTGTTTCGAATTACTTAAATTATTTACATTCAAGGCATGCGAATCAACTTTAAGCCGATTCCAATAGTTTATTCGGAGCTGACTAATATTATAAAATTGGGTTCTTGATATGTTAGTTTTTTTCATTAATTACTTCTTTGAATATAATGCTAGTTTATTACCTTGAGAATCCACAAAAACAGCGAAATAACCAGCATTTTTTGCAATTAGAGTCTTAGGCATTATTATTCTTCCGCCTGCATCTTCAACTCTATTTAGTACTTGGTTCAAATCATCTCCACCATTTAGATAGAGTAGTGGGCCACCTGTACTAGTCTCATTGTTAAAACCAGTTGTGATTGCGCCACCTATACCTGTTGTGACTGGGAAAAAAGCTGTTGCACTTTCTTCGTTTACTACTTGTTCCATTTCGATCTCAAATATATAACTATAAAAGTTTACAGCTTGTTGAAAATCGATTGCAGGTATCTCAAACCAACTTACAAAATCCTTTCGAGTTCCACTTTTGTTCCTCTTCTGTGATAATATACCACCCATTAATAATTCTCCTAATTAATTAAACTAACCCATCTCCTTTGAATCTTACTGGTGTTGGTGGATGCAATATTTTGTCTTCTTTTATCTTTAGTTTAGTCAAAGTCTCTAATCGAGTAGGTTTGATTAAAGGGCCTAAAGAATCTAAATATTCCGATTTGGCTCCTGGATGATAAATATCGAACTCACCTAAATGGTCTCTAAAACTTTTGAGGGGTTGACCTAAACGTAATATTCCTAATTCACGACTTCTTTTTACATGGTCAATATTCAATTCTAGAGGTATTATTTCTTCTGTTCCCTCAGATTGATGAAGTACTCTACCATCAGGGCCACAAACAATTGAACGTCCGCAACCTCCAGTATCTAAGCCGTTAACATCGAAAAAGAAACATTGGTTTACAGATGCCATAGCTCTTACGATTGATAATTCTATATCTCTGTCTATAGTACCTGATAATGTTGGGTGCAATATTACTTCAGCTCCCATGCTTACTAATGTTCTTGTAGTCTCTGGGAACCACATATCATAACAAATAGACACACCGAACCTACCAACATCAGGGACATCGAAAACACAGAACTCATGACCAGGAGCTACACCAACTTCATAAGGGTAGAATGGGAACATCTTTCTGTATCTGGTTACTATTTCTCCATCTGGATTTATAACAGTAGCTGTATTATAAATCTTACCCTCACTCTTTTCGAATGCAGAACCAGGGAGTAGCCAAATACCATACTTTTTTGCAATTTCTTGCATTTCTTCTTCGTAATTATTTGGAAAATCTTGTGCTGCATAGGTAAGAGGCCCATAAGCACATAGCTCGCTGAACATTATCATCTCTATCCAAGGATAAAGATTCATAGTAATGTCTATCTTTAACTTCATCATTTCTATGTTTGGCGTTACTGCAGATACTCTCATTTGTATCCCAGCTATCGAGAACGTATTCATGTTGTTCATTTCGTTAATTTTCTTATTTGTGTTTCTAAAATTGACAAACCTTTTTCTAATTCATCTAGTGTTATAACCAAAGGTGACAGTATTCTTATTATATTTTTATGTGTACCAGCGCTTAATATAATTAACCCCTCTTCATAACATCCTGTAACTATTTTTTTACATATTTCAGTATCAGGGTCATTTGGATTCCCATTATTGACAAACTCAATACCTATCATCGCTCCTACACCACGGACATCACCTATTGCAGGGCACTCTTCTTTTAGCTTAGTCAATCTAGTATGAATAATATCACCAACTAATAGAGCTTTTTCATTTAGGTTTATGTCTTTCATATACTTTATTGTAGCTAGTGAAGCAACACAACTTATAGGACTACCTATATATGTACCACCAATAGACCCAATAGCTGCAGAATCCATTATTTCAGATTTGCCAACTACAGCGGCAATTGGTAAACCTGAGCCCATAGATTTTGCATAAGTACTTATATCAGGTACTACTCCGTAATGTTGCCAACTTGCCCAATCACCTGTCCTGCAGAACCCACTTTGTACTTCATCGAAAATAAGCATAACACCATTTTCATCGCAGAACTTTCTTAGACCTTCTAGATATGCTTTTGGAGCTGGGTTAAACCCACCTTCACCTTGTATTGGTTCTATTATAATCGCAGCTAGATTATTAATATCAACTAAATTCAATGTACTCTCATTAAGCAATCTTAATTCATCTTGTACAAACTCATCTATAGTCCTACCATTACCTTTCTGATAGAAATTAGGGAAGGGTAACCTATAAACTTCTGGTGCAAAAGGTCCACATTCAATTTTATAACTAACTTTACTTGTCAATGACATAGCCATCATAGTCCGACCATGATAGGCATCTGAGTAACACAGTATTCCTTGTCTTTTCGTAGCTTGACGAGCAATTTTAATTGCATTTTCTACAGCTTCTGCACCTGTAGAAATTAACATTGCCTTAGTTTTATCACCATGAGGTAATAATTCTACTAGCTCTTCACAAAGTTGTATATATGGTTCGTATGTAACTACATTGAAACTTGTATGTATGTACTTACCAGCTTGTTCTCGTATAGCTTCTACAACAGATTCGGGGCAATGACCTGCATTGACAACCCCAATTCCTCCAGCAAAATCGATAAGTTCTCTTCCATCAACTTCAGTAATAATCGCACCTTTTGCTTCTTTTACTGTTGCTACATTGAATACTCCAACTCCGTTGGCTACGGACTGTTTTCTGCGTTCAAATAATTCCACAGACTTACTTACTTCTTGTATCATAGATTTATTTTATAAAGTTCGAAATGTTTTTAATTACAACTATTTATCATATACAGATTACGATTTTTTTTTATTAAATGCAATTAATATTTTTAAAGGATTTCTTGTTTGTGAATACTAAATGAATAGAATAAAGCACTATGATGGTATTGCGGAATTGTATGATTGAGTGAAGATAAAAAAAATCCCATCTATAAAAACAGACGGGATTGCAAGCTGAGAGTTATATTATTATAACTTAATTATAAAAAATAAATTTTCTTAGTTAGGTAAAACAGATACCCAAGTTCTATTATTTGCTTTCTTTTCGAATTTAACAGTACCTTCAGCAAGAGCAAAAATAGTGTAATCTTTACCAAGACCTACATTGACACCTGGCTTATACTTTGTACCAAGTTGTCTTACAATGATATTACCAGGAATCACTTCCTCACCACCGTATTTCTTTACTCCTCTTCTCTGACCTTGTGAGTCTCTACCGTTTTTAACGGATCCTTGACCTTTCTTGTGAGCCATGCTTTTCTCTCCTTAAACTGATATGTCAGTAATTTGAATTCTTGTGTAATGTTGACGGTGACCATTTAATTTTTGGTACCCTTTTCTTCTTTTCTTGTGGAAGACTAGAACTTTTTTATCTCTTTTGTGTTCTAGTATCTTACCAGTAACTTTAGCACCATCAATCAATGGGCTACCGAAAGTGAAATTTCCATTATTTTCGTTCAATAGAACGTTAGAAAATTCAACGCTATCACCAGGGTTACCTTCTAATAAAGGAACACTTAGTTTTGCATCTTTTTCAACTTCGTATTGGAAACCAGCTATTTCTACAACAGTTGCCATTTGTTTTTCCGATTGTAATTTTTAATAGACTTCAAATATAATTGTTTAATTATTTATATACAAGAAAATAACTACACTTTTGTGGAATTATTTTTCTAAATCGTATGCTATGTGCATCAGTGCATCACCCTTATGGACTACTGGAGAGTAGTTTAGACCTATTATACGAGCAGATCTAGTTGAAAATATTTCAAATTCTTCGTGACCAAATGGTTCAGCTATATGGCCTAATTTTTCTTTTCTTTTTATATCTTGACCTAATTCTGCTATTGATACGAATAAACCAGCATATTTTGCTCTTAGCCAATCACTTTTTAAATATATTTCAGATGGCTCGTTTTGTTCAGGCGCTTCGTCTATCATATTTAGATGTTTCATCAATCTTAGTGTACCGTCTATTCCTTCTTGTATAGCGTGTTCTGAGAATCTTAGTGATTCACCACCTTCATATACAAGTATGTGTTTACCTTTCTTATGTGCCGCCTTTCTGAAAGAGTTCTCAATCAACGGCGAATTGAGTATCATCGGTGCACCAAATGCTTTAGCAAGTATTTTATTTTCGGGAACACTAAAAGTACATCTTACTTGCGGATAATTCGCTCTGGATGCACCACCAGTATGAAAATCTATTCCATAGTCTATCTGAGGGATTATTTGATGCATCAAAGTATGTGCTATTAGCTTTGCCAAAGAACCACTTTTGTTCCCTGGAAAACTTCGGTTTATATCTTTACCGTCTGGAACTCCACGTACATTCTGTAAGAACCCATAAGCATTAACTAAAGGCATAGCAATTACGCTTCCTCTTTGTGGAAGTATCAATCCACTATTAATCATTCTTCTGATTATCTCTATGCCATTAAGTTCATCACCGTGTAGCCCACCTGTCAACAATAAGACTGGACCATCTTCTCTAGCTCTGTATATATGAACAGGAAGATTGATATTAGTATAGGTCGGAAGTCGAGCTATTTTTAAATGTACTTCTTCTATTTCACCTAAGTGAACTTTTCTTCCGGCTATATTAATAGTTTCAGGCATTATATTACATTCTTTTCGTTTGAATAAATAAATTCAGGTTCTGAATTCAAATTTATTGTATCCTCAGATATTATACATTTTTCAAGACCTTTCATCTCAGGGACTACATACATAATATCTAACATAGCTGCCTCGACCATTGATCTTAGACCTCTTGCACCAGTCTTACTTTTCATGGCTTTGTTAGCTATTGCTTTCAATGCTTCTTCTGTAAATACTAATTCAACACCTTCGTAAGCGAAAAGCTTTTGATATTGTTTTATAACTGCATTCTTCGGCTTAGTTAATATGTCTAACATTGCTTCTTCACTTAATGAATTGAGAGCAGTTATAACTGGCATACGTCCTACTAATTCAGGTATAAATCCGTACTTCACAATATCTTCAGCTTCTACTCGGTTGAATAAGTCATCTTTTTCTTCACTTAGATTTTCATCATCGTCAGTGACAAAGCCGACAGTCTGTTTCTTTAATCGTTGAGAAATAACCTGCTCTAGACCATCAAAAGCACCACCTAATATAAATAGTATATTAGTAGTATCTACATATATTAACTTTTGTTCTGGGTGTTTTCTACCGCCTTTCGGTGGTATTCCTGCTTTAGTGCCTTCTAATATTTTGAGTAGTGCCTGTTGTACACCTTCGCCAGAGACATCACGAGTTATACTCGAAGACTCACTCTTACGACCAATTTTATCAATCTCATCTATGTATATTATTCCTCTTTGAGCAGCTTTCTCATCATAATCAGCATTTTGTAATAATGCTAGTAATACTGTCTCTACATCATCACCTACATAACCTGCTTCTGTTACAGTTGTAGCATCAGCTATAGCAAAAGGAACATTAAGAGAGCGAGCTAAAGTTTTAGCTAATAAAGTTTTACCAGTTCCAGTTGGGCCCAACATCAGTACATTACTTTTTTCTAATTCTACAGAATCAAACTCATTATCTAATTCTTGATTCGATATTCTTTTATAATGATTATAAACTGCTACTGATAGCACTTGCTTTGCTCTTTCTTGCCCTATAACATATTCGTCTAGCTTTTCTTTTAATTTTTTAGGCGTGGACAGATTAATGTCAAAGTTAATAGAAGATTCTTTCTTCTTATTGATAGATAGTAACTCATGAGAGGTATTTATACATACATCACAAATATAAACTTCTTGTACGCCTTCTATAAGACTTTCTACTTCTTTCGAATTTCTACCACAAAAAGAACAAGTCACTTGATGGGGATATTTACCTTTTTGTCCACTCATGCTAATTTAGTACCTGGTAAAAGAATTTTATCAATTAATCCATATTCTTTTGCTTCTTCGGGAGTCATATAATTGTCTCTGTCAGCATCTTTTTTAATTTGCTCAGCATCTTTGCCAGTGTGCTCACCAATTATTTTATAAAGAACTTCTCTTATCCTCAGAATCTCACGAGTATAAATCTCTATGTCAGCTGATTGACCTTGAGTTCCGCCAGAAGGCTGGTGCATCATAATACGTGAGTGAGGTAATGCAAATCGTTTACCTTCAGTACCCGCACATAGTAATACTTGCGCCATAGAGGCAGCCATACCCATACAGATTGTAGTTATATCTGGTTTTATAAACTTCATAGTGTCGTAAATAGCAAGACCAGCTGTTACGCTTCCACCTGGAGAATTTATATAAAGATTAACATCTTTCTTTGGGTTTTGAGAAGATAAAAATAATAATTGTGCAATTACAGAATTCGCCATGTGGTCATCTATTGGGCCACCTATAAAAACGATATTCTCTTTTAATAATCTTGAATAAATATCGTAGGCTCTTTCACCACGACTAGTCGTTTCAATTATATATGGGATTATTGAATTATCCATCTAATAGTTTTCCGATTTTGGTTTTATAAAACTTTCTAAAATAACGAATATGTAGCTAAGTTTATTTTTATTCAAAAAAAAACCTGCTTCCAAAGGGAAGCAGGTTTGTAAATTATAAACTCTTTAGCTTATTGTTATTTAGTAATAACAACAGGTAATTGAGTAGTTTTACCGTTCACATTAGCATTTAGGTAATACGTACCTGAGCTAAGTTGACCAGCATTCAATTCAAGTGTATTAGAAGTTGTAATACCACTGAATATATTTCTAACTACTTTACCAGTAGCGTCGATTAACTCTAAATCTAGATTCACTGAACCGTTGATATCTAAGTTGATTTCAGAGCTATTAACAACTGGGTTAGGACCTACAGTCATAGTAAATACGTTAGGTATAATACCTGTCACAGATGAAGTACCAGTACCAATACCCATCACAGTAATAACTGTATTAGGATTAGCAGCATCGTTAGAAACGATAGTGATTTCATCAGAGTAGTTCTTAACTTCTGTAGGAGTAAATTCAATATTCATATTTACTGTTTGACCAGCATCAATCGTTAGAGGTAATGAGCCTTTAACTGCGAAATTAGTACCTGTCTTGAAGTTAATAGCTGAAATTACTAAAGCTTCATCACCAGAGTTAGTTACTCTAACAACTTCAGTACCAGTTTGATCTTGTTTGATCTCACCAAATACAACTTGAGTTGTATTTAAAGAAATAGTTGGACCATTAGAAGTAGTTCCTCCTCCTTCTAACCAAGAAATCATATTTTTCAAAAGAGTCGAACGATTAGCTGTAGGTATAGACTCTATAGGTAATCCCATATAAATAGTTCTTTGACCATTGTTATCTATTTTTATTCCCAATTTATTATTTAAAGTTGTCAGTGGAGCAGTTGGATTAGGGATTTCTAAGAAAGCTGTAGCTGAAGTAGCACCATTTAAACTCATAGTCGCAAATCTTTGTGCATAGTAAGGGAATGTTGCTCCATTATAACCACTATTTGCAGAGAATGTAATACCATTTGAAATCGGGTCACCACTCACACCTACAACAGGTAGACTTGAAAGTTGATTGTTAACTACTAAGTTGCCATCAAGTCCGAACTCAACTCCTAGTCCAGTTCTAAACCAAGTAGTAGCTTCTGCCGTAGCATAATAAGCTGAGTTAAGATTTGCAGATTTACCGTAGCTCATCAAATCAAGTACAGATACAATTAGTATATCCGTCCCATTGTTCATCATATTTTTAATAGCTGTTAAATTAGCAGCAACTTGAGAAGGTGCAAAACCTACAAACGCAGCTTCGTCAACTGTTAGAACGACTGTTTCAAATAAATCAGCATAATTACTAGCTAAAGAAGCAAACTGAGCAGGAGCAAAAGGGATAATTGCTACACCGTCAAATGAATTAACAGTTCCTAAGTCATTTATTACTACACCTGATGAGTTATCTATACCAGCAAAAAATGCTTTTGTTGTTCCTTCAGAAAGTGAAACTACAGTAAAATTAGCTTTCCAATTTTTTGCATCTTGAACTCTAGGGTAAACTCTGAATTGTAACGTAGCCATACCTTTATTTCCCTTCGAATCAACAGAAATATTAGCATTTACAGTACCATTAGCTGCAATAGTAATGTTTTTATCATAATTAACTTCCCAACCTTCAGGAATTAAACTATTATCAGCTAATCTTATCTCGTAATTTGCTTCAGCACTATGATTGCTCATAATTGGAATTACATGATTTCCAGTTTTTCCAGTTTCAATAAAGCTATAAATATTCGAATTATTAATAGTAATTGTTGGGGCAGAAACCTCAGCTGTATAATGTGGTTTCCCAAATCTATCAGCATTAATTAATTCATTCGTTGTAGTGTTATGTACAACTGCAACGAAATATGCATTGAAACTATCATCTACATTAAGGTCTTTAACATTCCCAGTATAAACTTGTGTATAAGTACCTGGTGCTGTTACATTACCAGTAGGGAAAGTACCTTTCTCACCTGAAATACCACCGAATGCATATCTAAATACATCATTATGCTCAAAACCAGTTATTACACTTGGCAAACTATAGTATTTAGAACTTTCGTATCCAGCTCTACCTGCTAAATAGTTTTGTTGATCCCATTGCGATCCAGTTCCTTTCATATAATCTTCAAGTAGCCAAAGATTAAAAGCTAATGGAGCATTTACTTGAGATTCAACATTAGCAGTAATTGTAGCCGTAAAATCGCCAGTGACTTTGTCGTAATCAACATCCAAAGTTACACCTACAGGAACATCTTTATTTACGTTTGCTTGAGCAATAGTTGCCCAGACATTATCACTTTGAGCTATTTTACCATTATAATTTATTCTGCTTACAGAACCATTTGGGTAACCAGTTATTCCAATCATTTGTGCAAGAGGAGATTGGTAAGAAGAAATAGCCATTCCATCACCATTATGAACTCCAACTCCAATTATTTGCTCTCCGAATTGAGCTTCTAAATTTTCCAATGTTTCCATACCTCGTGGGCACCAACCACACCATGCACCTGTGTGATCTTCTAATACAACTTTTCTTTTAGCAGCTTCCGCTGTCTGTGTTGCGAACATTCCTGTTAAGGCAATTGTTATTGCCATCAGGACTAAAGTAAATTTATTTCTCATATTGAGACCTCTATAAATTATTTTAAAAAAATTAATTGTTTTTCAATTCTATCTAATTATACACACTTGTAAGAAAGTAAAGTTACAAAAAGTGTTTAAATAATTCAACACTTTATTTATTACTAAATCTTATTATGTAATTTGTTTTGCTAATTAATATTCTATTCCCTATTTTTGTATTCTTAATTTATGGCGATCGTAGCTCAGTTGGTAGAGCCCCGGTTTGTGGTTCCGGTTGTCGCGGGTTCGAGTCCCGTCGTTCGCCCTAATAATTAAAAAAAAAGCCAATCTTCCGATTGGCTTTTTCTTTTTAAAGCAATTATTAACACATCCCATACTTAAAAAAAAAGTATAGAGTTTGTCTTCTATTTGTCAATAACTTCACATCTTCCATTCTCAACATCTTCAAGTACTTTTTTGAATTTCACATCTTTTACGACTTTCCCATCTGCATAACGTACAGATACTTTGTCATTCCTTCCAATGTTTATCTTCTGAGGTCCTTCATCACGGACAGTAGTCGCTTGTCCACCTTGTGGACCTTGTTGCTTAGGTGCCGCTGCTGCTCCATAGCCTTGACCGGTAGGAGCATCATTTCTTCTTTCATATTTTACGTTTCTATTTGCATTACTTGGAGCTAATACTAATGTTTGTTCTTTCTGAGTTGATTCCTTTCCTTTATCATCTACAGATTTCACTTCTCTTTCTACTACTTGTGGGAAATATTTGAATGCAAAGTGAACAGTCTCTTCGTTTACTTCTTTTATAAAATCAACAAAAGTACTATATGCTTCTGTTTTGTATTCTAATAGAGGGTCTTTCTGACCATAAGAACGTAAGTGAATACCTTCTTTCAAATCATCCATAACTCTTAAGTGATCTTTCCATTTCTCGTCAATAGTACGCAGAGCAGCTACTTTTTCAAGCTGCTTCATAAATTCAGGAGAAGTCATTTCTTCTTTCTTAGTATAGAATTCTTCAGCAGCTGTATGAATTTCTTTTACAAATTCATCTACTGTCATATTTTTGAACTGCTCATCAGTTATTTGAATATTTAAAAGTAGCTTAGCTCTTGCTGTATTCATTATCTTTTCAGCTACGTCTTCTTCTACTCCTACGAACTCTTCATACCAATCGTGAGCTAAATCTTCTACATATTCGAAGAATTCCCCTTTAAGTCGATCACCTCTTAATGCTTGTCTTCTTCGAGTGTAAACTACATCACGTTGTTGATTCATTACGTCATCATAATCAATTAGACGTTTACGAACAGCAAAGTTATTTTCTTCTACTTTTTGTTGAGCTTTTTCTACAGATTTAGTAATCATGTTATGCTCAATAGCCTCACCTTCAGGAATTTTCAGTTTTTCCATTACTGTAGCGATTCTGTCACCACCAGCACCAAATAATCTGATTAGATTATCCTCTAGTGAGATATAGAATTGCGAGCTACCTGGGTCACCTTGACGACCGGCACGACCACGAAGCTGTCTATCTATTCGTCGTGAATCATGTCTCTCTGAACCAAGGATAGCCAACCCACCAGCTTCTTTCACTTCTGGGGTAATCTTAATATCAGTACCACGACCCGCCATATTAGTTGCGATTGTGATAGCTCCTTTCTTACCAGCATTAGCTACGATTTCAGCTTCTCTGGCATGTTGCTTGGCATTTAGTACATTGTGATTTATTTTTCGTCTTTGTAATAGCTTGCTAAGTATCTCAGATACTTCTACGTTAGGTGTACCTACAAGTACAGCTTGTCCGTTATTTGTTAGCTTGACTACCTGATCAATTAGGGCATTATATTTTTCACGCTTAGTTTTGAAGATCAAATCATTAAGATCTTTTCTTTGAATAGGAACATTAGTAGGTATTACAACTACTTCCAATTTATAAATTTTTTCGAATTCAGCTTCTTCAGTCTCTGCTGTACCCGTCATACCAGCAAGTTTGTTATACTGTCTATAGTAGTTCTGAAGTGTGATAGTAGCTAATGTCTGAGTATCTTTCTCTACTTTTACATTTTCTTTCGCTTCTATTGCTTGGTGAAGTCCTTCCGAATAGCGACGACCATCTAACACACGGCCAGTATGCTCATCTACAATCTGAACTTTACCATCTTGAACAACATAATCAACATCAACTTCATAGAGTGAGTATGCTCTTAATAATTGTTGTATAGTATGAACTTTATCACTTCTATCAGAATAAACTCTATTTATTTCAACTATTTTCTTTTGTTTTTCTTCTTCTGATATCTCTTTATTACCCTCGATTTCACTCATTTGAGCAGTAATGTCAGGAAGCAAATATGTATCTTTATCTTCGAGATTCGCAGTTAATAATTGTCTTCCTTTTTCTTGTATATCAATACCATGATTTTTTTCATCTATAGTATAGTAAAGATTATCATCGATTTCACGCATCATCTGACCTTGGTCACGCATGTGATCCATCTCTGTCTGATGTTTTAGTTTTTGAATCTCAGGATCCTGCATCATTTTCATTAATCTTTTATGCTTAGGTAACCCTCGCGATGCCTTTAGCATTAGTAAGCCAGCCGCCTCTCTATCTTCCTTTTTATCGGATTTTAATAGCTCGTTAGCATCTTTTAGATAATTATTTACAAGCTTAGTTTGTTCGTTTACCAATTGACTGACTTTTGGCTTAAGCTCGTCGAATATCTGATCTCCTTTCCCAACGGGTCCCGAAATAATCAAAGGTGTACGTGCCTCATCAACTAATACCGAGTCAATCTCATCGACTATAGAGAACCAATGTCCTCTTTGTACCATGTGATCTTGATCAACAACCATATTGTCTCTAAGGTAGTCAAAACCAAATTCATTATTAGTACCATAAGTTATATCTCTTTGATACAATTCCTTTCTTTGGGCATTATTCATCTTTGCTTCGATAGCACCAACTGTAATACCTAAGAAATCAAATACTGGTTTCATCCACTCACAATCACGCTTAGCAAGATAATCATTCACAGTTACTAAGTGAAGTCCTTTACCAGAAAGAGCATTCAAGTACATAGGCATAATAGATACAAGAGTTTTACCTTCACCTGTCTGCATTTCTGCTATCTTTCCTTGATGTATTACTATAGCACCAATTAGCTGTACGTCGTAAGGAATCATATTCCAAACATTCTTATTGCCAACATATTCATAGCTAAATTGACTTTCAGTTAATCTGCGACATACATCTTTGACTACCGCATAAGCTTCTGGAAGAATTTCGTCTAATACTTCTTCAGTTGTTTCGAATATATCTTTGTCAATTTGTTTAATTTCATCGTAGAAATCCTGAACTTCAGTATGAGTATAAGAATTTTCTACTAGGTTTGTTTCTATTTGTTTCTTTTGATCTTCCAAATCTTTGATTGCAGCATTTATCTTCTGCTTGAACTCGTCTGTTTTTGCTTTTATCTCATCGTCTGTTTTAGATTTGAGAGTGGCATATATTTCGTTAATTTGGTCAACGATTGGATTAATCTTTTTAATATCTTTGTCGGATTTTTTTCCACCGAAAGCTTTAGCAATAAGATTTAACATAATTTTAAATTCAATTTTATTTGATAACTTTTTTTAGTTTTACAACTAATAACAATTGTATAGACTACAAAGTTAATAATTTAACTTATAAAGAGGTAAATGATAATGAAAATAATGGATATAGAAAACAACTTCCTTGCATTAGAAGATGAAAATTCTAATATAGATGATAGTAAAGTAGTTATAGTATCTGCTCCTTATGAGCATACTGTTAGTTATGGAGGAGGTACTAAATACGGTCCAGAAGCTATAATAAAAGCAAGTCAATTTGTGGAATTTTATGACGAAGAATTTGACCGAGAACTTTGCTTTGAGCAAGGAATTTGCACTATAGAGCCAATAGAATTCGGTGGGAAAGCTAATAAAGAAGCACTGGATATGATTTATGACCAAGTGAAAGAACTTTTAGCTAAAGATAAATTCGTGATTACATTAGGTGGTGAACATACTATTTCATCTGCTCCGATCAAAGCGCATCACGAGAAATATCCAAATATGAGCGTCCTGCAATTCGATGCACATTCTGATTTCAGAGACACTTACGAGGGCTCTAAGTACTCACACGCTAGTATAATGGCTAGAATCGCCGAGTTCTTCCCGAATGATAAAATAACTCAAGTAGGGATAAGAGCTCAATGCATAGAAGAAGCTAACTTCATAAAGGAAAACAAAGTCAATACTTTTTACGCAAATGCTATCAGAAGGGGAGTGCACGGCGAAGATTGGCAACAATCAGTTGTTGATACTCTAGCAGACGAGGTATATATTACATTCGATGTCGATTATTTCGATCCATCAATTATGCCAGCTACTGGCACTCCTGAACCGGACGGCTTTCTATATCACGAGACTTTGGATTTACTCCGCAAGATTAAGGCATCAGGTAAACGAGTAATCGGTTTCGACGTTGTTGAGCTAGCACCTATGGAAGGACTTTCACATCCCGATATACTTACTGCTTCTCTTATATATAAGATGTTGAATATAGCGTATTGAGGATAATTATTGACAGGCCACATAGTGTTAAATATATTTAGCGAATGAGACAGCCACGTCCTTTCAGTCCTCGCTGAGACATAAATTCCAGCTACGGTGAGTAAGGTAAATGTTACAAGGGGTTGAAACCCCTTGTTCATTAACATCACATTCTCTTCATCAATTCACTAGTTGTCAAGACCTCAGCAAACTCGTCATTCAGATTTGCAAGAGCCGTTTGGTGAATTAATTCCGAATCGAATTTCTCGCCATTAACACCGAATCTATCAAAAGTGGCAGTAGCATCAGAGACAACTATAGTATCATACCCAAGATTCCCAGCCATACGCACAGTAGTTGATACACAATGATTAGTTGTCAATCCAGCTATTACGAGAGAGTTTATTTCATTATTTGTCAACCGTTTATGCAAATCCGTCCCAATGAAAGCGCTATTGACAGACTTTATGATTTCTATTTCTTTATTCGTTGGCTCAAATTCTTCTATGTAGCCGAAACCAGATTTTGAAATATGTAGGGGAGAGTTAGGGTTAGTCGAACTATGTCTTATGTGGTATATAGGCAAACCTAGCGCACGCCATTTGTCTAGTAATAGCTTGCAATTAGATTCAGCATCCCTGTTATTTCTATTCCCACCCCAATACGCCTCATTATCGAATCCCTTTTGTAGGTCAATTAGTAGGAGGGTGGGAGACGATACATTATTCATCATCTACTTACTCCGCTTATCCCACCAATATTTTTTTACTAGAAATACTACTATAGCTAGTCCAATTAATGGGAATATTATTTTACCGTATAGCGATAGATACTCAAGAATTGCTTCAAAGTTATTACCGAATACTACTCCCAAATATATCAATATACTATTCCATATCAGAGCACTAATTGCAGATAGGACAACTGTTTTTTTAAAATCTAAATCAGATAAACCCGCAAAGAAAGAAATGACAGCCCTAGTACCTGATAAAAACCTATTAGCTATTATCAAGTAATACCCCCATTTTCTGAACCACTCTTCGGGCTTTTCCAGGTCTTTTTCATTTATAAAAGGCATCTTACTCGATGCAACTAATCGATTGCCAAAATTATTACCCAAATAAAACATAATCATAAACCCTACTAATGAACCTGCTGTAGCCAAAAGAAGTAAAGGAATAAAGCCAATGGTACCCAAAGCTATTAGTGAACCCATAAAAACTAAAACGGAATCGCTAGGGGAGGGTGGAAATATATTCTCAAGCATAGTAATAAAAAAAGCGAAACCTAGTACCCAATACCACTCCAAATGAGAAAGAAATTCGATTGCGGCATCTAAACTGTGTAAACTTTCAAACATTATTGTAGTCTAACAAAATTGAAAAAATCAATATAATTAATCAAGTGTACTTTTTTTGAAAATAATACTTGGAAATTAAATATTATCAGAATAGTTTTGAATTCACTTTTGAACCTCGTTTCAAAAAATATGAAAACTATTTCAACTAACATATTGACCAATAATAACATAAGGGCAAACCGAATGCCTAAGATGTGGTATATGCCTATGCTCAAGCAGAGTATTATGCATCGCCATATTTCTATGCGCTAGTACCGCATATCCTATTTCTCCCGTAGTCGTCAATATTTGTTTATCTGAAAAATCTAAATTGTTTTTGTTGAAATGGAATTATTATCTATTCTCGCTTTGATAAGCGTTTTTGTTTTCTCTATTAGTGCTGCCCTATCGTCTATCCAAAAGAAGTACGATATGTTTGGTATATCATTCGTTACTTTCGTTACTGCCGTTGGTGGTGGTACTGTTCGCGATTTGCTTCTTGGTTGTCACCCTTTATTCTGGATGGAAAATGTATGGTTTGTGGTTTCTATAATGGCTGGGATAGGTGTTACATTTGTATTCAAGAAAAGAATATTATTCCTGAAGCAAACTTTCTTTCTTTTTGATACTTTGGGTATTAGTTTGTCTGCTATATTAGGTACTCAGAAAGCGATAGACTTTGGTGTGAGCCCATTCATAGCTATTTTCTTCGGATTAGTAACTGCGGTATTTGGCGGTATAATTAGAGATATGATGACTAACCAGATACCACTAGTTTTCAGAAAAGAGATCTATGCATCTGCTTGTTTGGCTGGAGCGTTCATTTATATTTCTCTGCAATATATAGGTGCACCACTCTGGTTGCTTTACGGGGTACCGACTGTCTTCATATTTGCTATACGAATCATCTCGATAAAGTATAAGTTATCATTGCCGAGAGTGAGTTTGTAGAAAGGGAGATTACTCTTTTATAAATTTGCCAGTGATTGTATTAGTTCGGTTACTAAGGCTACAGATTTTAAGCCACTACGTGGCTAATTTTTTTTGTAGTCCAACGTTTTTACGTCCATAATTATGGCATTCACTTCCAACTCTACAGGTATGTCCAACTTCATATTAGCATAGGACTTTCCTTTTTTGATTGTGCATAGTCCCTTTGCTTTGAGCCTAACTACCCCAGATGTTTTAGAGATTTCTTCTATATTCAATTCACCTTCTGAAAAACTTATTGAAAGATCGCCTTTCTTATATGTAATCAGCGTAGAGTTACTTCCAAGTTGAACATTACCTTTCAAAATATCTTTACCCTTTCCATCAAGTCCATCTATAATTACAGTCAATCTTTCACTTTTATCATCAGATACCAATTCAAAATCAGCATCGTGATTCATATCACTGTTGGAACTATAAAATTTGAGATAACTCGACTTTTCATTTATATTATCAATTGAATAATCAACCCCATCAGCTTTAACTAATACTTTCGTATCCGCAACAGTAGATTTGCTTGTCGCTAAGTTAACTAAAACAAGAAATAAGGCAACTGTGCATATCACAAATGTTGATTTAAAGATGCTTTTATTCATATTAGATTCACCTAAATAATTTAAGAAATACTGAAACTCATGTTCTCAATTAACACAATTTAGTAAACTTTTGAATATGTTAAATGAATAAACCCTCTCATATAAATTCTTTTTGATGTAAACAAAGTTAATTGGATTTACATTGCTAACAGTCCTCTCGAACTACTACATTCTATTATTTTTTTTAATAATAATCATGAGGGAAATAACTAGAATCGCTTTCAATATGTGTATTCATCATTTTGAATTTTAAAGGTGTACCTGAATAAAAATTATCAACATGCGTCCATACAGATACGACTAATAACTTCTTGTTTGCTACACTCCTGCACTGGCTTTGTGCTATTGACCAGTTGTAGTCGGTTTCACCACTCAAATTAACAATACGCTCTATCTCCTCGTCTATTAATTTCACAAACTTTTTGTGTAGTGGGATTTCATATTCTTTACGTAAAGGTCTTTTACCAATGAAGTTTAGTTTGCCATTTGTGTCAACTTCTATATCATAACTTGCTTTGTATCTAAAGTCATCAATATCACCAGTTACATAAGCGTTCAACTCTTCAAACTTCTTACTATCTAGTTTTCTTTTAAGTGAGTTTAGAAACCCATATCTTCCATATTTATATTCCGAATACCTACTTCGGCAATCAAAATAGTCCTGAGTTTTCAAATACTCATACAACTGAAAGTAATAGTTAAACTTTTCTATAAGTCCCTTAGAATCTAAAAACAAAAAATCATAGATTCCACCAACTGTCACATCATAAGAGCTAAAGAAAGCATAATGACTCTTTCTTTCGATAACTTTATCTTCTAATATCCAACTTATTTGTTTGTCGAATTTATAATTGTGATTGTCTAGGAATCCACTATCGTCATACTTTTCACGATAATCATGAAAGAGTGGTTTATTGTCATAGTAGTAGTAAAACTCTTGTTCAAATTTATCTCCTATTTCTACAATCGAAAGTTCTTTCTTATTATTAAAATAAAACCTTATAAAAACGCCATTTATCTCGCCATCATACATCTCATTGCAAAACTGAAAAGTATCTATATCATTTCTGTGTTTATACTTGTTGTTAAATTCATGCTCATAGTACTCCATATATATTTTACTACGGAGTTTTTTCATGTTTTCTTTAGTGATTTTCTTTTTTCCTAAACTTAGTGCTCGTTTATCTGAATCAAATTCAAAATCATCTAAACTGATACTTGTTAACCCATTATTAATATATTGAGATTTATAACTATCAGCTCCCTCAATTATACTGAAATAAATATCTTCTTTTTGGTTGGATTTATTTATAAAAAACATTAGAAAAGGGATCAAAAATGCTAAAATTAAAGCAATTAAGGAAGACTTTTTAAATTTTTTTCTTTCTGGATTCGTCATCAATTTATATCAAGTTTTTCGGTTAATCTTCCAACGTTTCTGTTGTAAATTAAGTTTCAAACAAGTAATTGTTACTTAATTAAACTAGATATCTCTCAAAATTGCTTGACAAATGATTTACCATCAAACTTGTAAACAGTACCATCTGCCATACCAAACCACAATTTCCCATTATTATCTTCATATATAGAGAGGGCAAAATAATCGGAAAGACCATCTGCCTTTGTGTAGTTCTTCATAGTTCTTCCATCATATCTCCAAATCCCTGCATCTCTATCACCAAACCAGATATTTCCTTTATTATCTTCTTCAATCGTAAAAACGTGTTCAAGCGTATTATCAGGTGACTTTCCGCCTTTTCTCCCACTTTCCAAGTGTATTAAATTATTTTTTTCCGAAAAATTTGACACCTTATCTTTTTCCTTTAGTAAGACACCAATGCCATTGTTCCCAATCCAAAGCCTACCTTTAGAATCCTCCAATATACTGCGAATATGAAGAGGTGCTACGTTTCTGTCAAAACCCAAAGTCTCATCATTGATTATAATGAAGTCACTTCCATTATAGCCAAAAACTCCTGCGTAAGTGGCAATCCAAACCATATTATCTTTACCATACGAAATGTCTGTAACAGCGAACAAATTATCAGTAGGGTTGAGGACTTTCTGAGGTGGGAAAGCTAAATACTTTATTTTTTCACCATCGTATCTATAGACTCCTTCCTTTATACTAGCTGAGAACCATAAGTCTTTGTCAGATTTCATCCATTCTCCTTGCAAAGGATTTGTATTCTGAATTGTGAAAATATCTGTTGAAGTTCCATTAACTGAATTTGTATGATTTCTTATACTACTACCGTCGTAACTGCTTACACCATTTTGAGTACTAAACCAAATAACACCATTGTTGTCCTCTTGTATCGTGCGGATTTGATTATCCGTAAGCCCGTCCTTAATAGTAAAGTAACGGAATGATTTGCCGTTATAAACAGCTACACCTTCTTTAAGACTACCAAACCAGTGATTGCCCTTACTGTCTTGGAAGATTGCACGTATTCCCGATGTGAACTTCAACTTATTGCTTTCGGAATTGGCAGCAATCTCGGTCTTATATAATTCTTCTTTAGTGCTGCTTTCACTACAAGAAAAGTTTAGAGCCAAGATTAGTAAAATAAATATCATCATATATAATTCCTATATTTTTAATATAGAAACACTATACGTTTAAATTTAAATATAGGTTGTGTTGGTGAGGTGGTAAATTATATGTGAAATGTTCGAGGTCTTCATAAAATAGATTTTTTGATAGGTTCCTTATGGTAATAAAATTGGGCCTAAGACATCCATCCATAAAACGAAACCTAATCCTCCTCCTAATAATCCACTAACAAGGAATGTCAATCTAATCTGTGGTGGAGTTATTCTAAAAATCACATAAGCAGAAACTAATATACCCAAAGCACCTAATAATAATGGAATTGTACCCTCCCAGAGACCTAATCCCCTAGATATATAGACTTCATCTCCGCTAAAAAAGCTGCCATCAGGAGAAATGAGCTCAAATGCAATTGACATTGCTAGATTAAACACTTCTCTCAGCCAAAATAGTGTCAGAAAAACAGTAAGCCAATCAATCCATTTTAGTCCAAATTCTTTATATCGATTTTTCCTTAGTAATAATACAAACAGACCTATCAACCCTGTGAAAATAGTTTGTATTGGACCACCTAATGTAATCCAGAATCCATTTGATATTAATTTCTTAGTTAATCTTCGATATTCATCCTTCTTTTCGAAATCAGTGTTACCTTCTATCTCATTTTTATATTCAGAATAAATTTTTTCTCGTTTTTTGACCAATTCCTCATTATAGTAAGTCATACTATCATAGAAAAGGGTGGTTTCATAACCTAAATATTCGGCTACTAATATGTGACCATATTCGTGACTAACTGTTCCAACAGCAGTGAAAATTACGAATGTAGTTGTTAGTATTAAAAGGGCTTTTATGTCGATTGATTTTTTCATCTTTGTATCCAAATATACTAAATATTAGTTGAACACTTCGAAAAACCTCGAATAAAATACAATTTCCTTCTAAAATAGATTCTTAGCATTCAGCCATTCTAGAACTTTTTTACATTGTATTCAATGTCCTTGATCTTTAATTTTAACCAAGTCCAATTGCCACTTTCTAATTTCCAACTAGCTTCGCAGTTGACGGGAATTTTTATTCCATTACGTTCTTCAGTTTTTGTAGCTACGACAGTCCATTCCGTAGGCATAACTGAATTAGTGTCTTGATAACGCATAGCTACAAATTTTTTAAAGTCTCCTTTTTCGTCAAAGTGGAATTCCCCCGAACCTTTTGTTCCGTTATATTCCATAGTGGCTTTGGCAGAATATTCGCTTAATGAATCCCACTTTATATACGAACTCAATGCTGCCGAAGGGTACCAAACTATTTCTGCTAAATATCTCTGTAAAGTTGCTTGGTTAATGTGTTCGTGATTTTTAGCTTCAGCAACAGGGAATAGTGAAAATAGTTTTATTATCATCTCGCCTTGACCATTTTGGAATTTATCACGACCCATGACATCAAATATTGAGTTCATTTGAGTTGAAATACTCCAATTGAATGAAGGGGGTTGAACAGTAATATATTGTTCCGCAGTACCATAGTTCCATTCTGATTGTTCCGGCTTCAATTTAAGTTCTAATTCCTGAACTAAATGCACGTTAGAAATCGGACTTTTACCAATTGTTCCATTGTTCATTAGCCACTGTTGAACGATATACGGTAATCCCGAAATAGTCTCTTCCGTTATCACATCTTCAGTTATATTCTTAGAATTTTCAAGCATAAAAACTCTTTCTTTTAAAATCTTATTTTTATAACTAAAACTAGAATAAGCTATCATTACAGATACTAGTATTATGAGGTTTGCTATAGTACCGAATTTTGCATCAGACCAATAATTGAATATCAAAATCTGTGAAACAACTACAGCTGAAAATCCAATTAACCACCAATATTCGGATTTAAATATTAATAAAAGTATTGTAAATACAAAAAGAATAAATGTAATAAACCAAACTAATCCGAAAGTCCTGGAAATAGGTTGTGTAATAGCATTAAATTGAAATATTTCAAATGCTTTCAGAAATCCAAATAAATGGATAATTCCGTGTATTCCAAGTAATATTATTAAAACTAATCTCATTGTTTTTATGTTTATGTCTAATTATTCAAATATAATAAAATACCTTCATCCTACCCACAAAAAAACCTCGAACAAAATCCGAGGTCTTTTTAAAATAAAATCAATTTACATCTCAAAAGTTTCTAAGCTTATATATCTTATTTTAATTCGTGGTCAAAATTTGTACATGATGAATTGTTACCAACAACCTTCCCATCGAAGTTAGATTTTTTGTTACTGCAAATACCATAGTCCCAGAAATAAAAACGTCCATTTATAGTTAGAAAGTAAGCACAATTACAACAATGATTATCATTGGATCTAGCTGGAATAACTAACTTCCATCTCTTATGACTTTCTTCAGAATGTAAATTTTGTAATTCTTCCTTTTCTGTAAGTCCAAGTTCATCTAAATCTTTACTCCATTTCCCATGCGAGTTTAATATTAAAATTGATTCTTCCAAATTGTTTGATAATTCTAAAGGATGAAACTCAAGTCCATGACTAAATGTTTCTATTAAAAAATCATCTTGAAATAAAATGTTAAAATCAGTCTTATTGTTATTTTTGATGTCAATTACTCTTTTTCCAATTAAATCCTTTAAATGTTTATCATTGTGTTCCTCATTCTCATAATAACCTGTCAATATATTTCCCTTTTGAGAAAGTCGCCATGTTGCTGATACAGTTTCAAATCGCCATTCAGGTTCCAGTAAATTCTTTGCTAGAATCTTTAATGAATTTCTACATTTTATTACGAGATGTCCATTAAAACCGCTAAGCGCTTCATAACAGTAAAGTCCTATTAACTTGTTAAGAGGTTTTTCCATTTTCATCATTAAATTTATTACTTTACATTTAACCCAATATACGAAATTCCCCACTAAAAAACCTCGAACAAAATCCGAGGTCTTTTTAAAATATAAATATATTTTACCCGAGCTTAATCTCTATTTGCTTATGCCCTTTCTATAGCACACTCTGGGACAATATTAAATATCTAGTCAACTAACAAGTATAGTGAAATTGCTACAAATAATTGAAAAATTGGAAGATAACTCACCTTATAAATAATTGTATAAATATAGAAAAAGTATTATATTCAGATTCTCGATATTAAATTATTTAAAATAAGAGGTTAGACATGAGAAAAGTTTTATTAACTACTTTAGTCCTATTATTAGGGGTAATTAATTTATTTGCGACTGATGTAAAACTCGAGCTGAAAGTTTATGACGATACTTTCTATTCTGATGAAGAATTCAATGCATCACTAGAAATATCCAATATCAATATCAAAACGGCTGACAAAGTAGATGTTGTTCTGAAAGTGATGAGTAGTAACGGTGTAGAAGTATATAGTGATACCAAGACTATAACTGAACTTGCACCTGATGAAAGTGCAGATGTTGATTTCAAATTTAATTGGGATTTAGGTTGGGGTAATTATGATTTAGAATTCGACGCACAATTCAAAGACGAAATACTTCCAGATAACAATAAAGCTTCAGCGTCTATTAATGTTAAAGTTGGTAGAGATGATGCAAAAGAGCTAATGATAAATTATGGCGGTGATATGATTAATGACCCAAATTTTAATATTGGGTTATGTTTTTTACCTATGACGCCATATATGATCGGAACTGAATTTATAGAGGAAGATGGAGATTTTTCATATACTTCAGAATCAGAATTATGGGGCGGATATTTAGAAACTGATAAATATCAAATGTTTGATAAATCAGGCTATTATATATTTGTAAATACAGAAAATGGTGAGGTAACTTCAGAAGAAATCGAAAGTACTCCTGTTACTGTTCCTTCTAGCCTTATCTTAAGTGAAAATAATGTAGTTGCTGGTACACAAGTCAATAATATTACATACGACTGGGTTAGCAACTATATATCAAAACAAAGACAAGGTTCTGTAGTCGATCCCAGAACTTGTGTTCTTATGGTTACTGGATTCAAAGAAAAGTCTGATGCTGAGGAGTCAGGATTTAGAAATATAGCAAATAGATTCAAAGATGAGTTGTCAAAAGAAGATCTAGGCCCAGGGTTAGCCGCTTCTAGTTTTGATTTACAAGAGCAAATAACAGGCCCTGAATTAATAGAACATATAAGAAAAATGAGACTTAAATATGATAAAATCTATTTCTTTTATTCTGGACATGGAACTCGTAACAATAAGCTAAAAACTGGAAATACTCCTTCTGACTATATTTCTTATGATGATTTGATGAAAGAACTATACGATACGAAGGCAGAAGATTTATGCGTAGTAATTGAAGCTTGTTACTCAGGTCAAGCTATAACGGCTGCTCAAAAGAACCCAGATTGGAAAGACAGAAATATTCAAGTTTTTACTTCTTCTGATGCACTTTCAACGAGTAATATATTCCAGGACGCAGTCAATAGCCAATACATTGGTCTATATTCTACTTTGTTCTTCGAAGGATTTGGTAATGCAGCAGCAGATGCAAATAAAGATGGTAAAACTACTCTAAAAGAAGCTCACGATTGGGTACTAGCTCAAGATGGTAAATTCATAAATGAAAATAATGTTACAATAGCTTTGAATAGTTCACAAAACCCTCAAAGTGGTATTAACGTTGACTCAGGCGATTCTGAATTAGAAAAACTTGCTGAGTTATTCAATTTGGCTATCCAAGAAACCTATGATGAGAAAGATACAAAAGATGCTGTAGGAAGAATTAGAAAACAACCTTCTGAAAAGACAGAAGAGGTAAAACCTGATAAACCTAGTAAGAAATTAAGTCCAGAAGATGATGTAGAACCTGTAGTATTAGAGGAAGGTGAATATTTCGGTTGGTTAGATCTGAATAAATATGCTAAGTATGGACATAAAACAGCTTATGTAGTAATGGATTTGGAATTAAATAGCTGGGAATTGTACGAATATGATTGGTACCCTGAGATTGTAGGTGATGATACTTATGACCCATTTGATAACACTGCAATAGTTTTTGGAAGCGATATAGAAGAACCTATAGAAAGAACTATTGAGAATGTCCATGAAGAAGCTGAACCTACAAAAAAGGATTCAGTTTGTGCACTAATTGTTTCTGGTTCTGACGATGAAAGCCAAAGAATGGAAAATTCTTTCAAACTAGATTGTGAAATGGTTGAAAATAATTTAAAAAATGAAAGCTTAGGCCCTGGATTAGATGCCGGTTCTATTCGCAATGAGCACAAACCCGGATTCGAAAAGCTTGACCAAATACTAACAGATATGAAGAATAACTATAAAAAGGTTTACTTTTATTATAGTGGACATGGAACTGAGTCTGGTTGGTTAGGTATAGGTGATTCTGCATGGATGAGTCAAAAATATCTGCTCGAAAGTTTAATGGAAATTAATGCAGAAGAGTACTGTATAATAATGGATTGTTGCTTCTCTGGTAAAGCTAAAGATTTGCTCGATTCTATAAACATACCTGATGGCGCAAAAGTCGAACTTATAACGGCTTCATCAGCAGATAGAGTTTCTTTTACTAATTATCATGATACAGGAAATGATAAAATTGGGTATGGATTCTTCACTTTGAATTTCCTAAAATGCTTCGGATTCCCAGATGCTGATACGGACAAGGATGGCAAAACCTCATTAACTGAGTCGTATAATTGGGTTAAGAATGTAAACCCAACTGATACTAGAGGTAGAAGATTGGATTCATTAATGAGACCTACTCACACAATAATTAGAAAACCAAAAGCTACACCTGAAGAACCTGTTGTGAGAGATGAGGAAGCAGGGGTTGAATTAGAATTTACTGAAATAAATGCAGAGATGGAGATTGATTTGAAGGTGGATCTATCTAATCATAATTATGGATTGAACCTAAATGATAAAATATTATATGTTTCTCCTGAAGATTCGACTTCTAAAATTTACTATTTAGATTATTCAGGAAACATAGATTTCAATGTTAATATCAAATTCGACTATGTTGATTATTTGCATAACCTACCGACAGAAAATAGTGATGAGCAGAGAGGTGTGATATGGCGAGAAGGCGAAAATGATGAATGGAAACCGCATTATCCTTCAGTATTTAATTCGAATAACAACACTATAACTGCATTAGATGTAAATCATTTTAGTCAATGGTCATTGGCCTTAGTCGATAAAGTTTCTAGTGTTGATGAGTTAAATAGTATAACCAATCAGATTGCTTACCCGAATCCATTCAAAAGTGCTCTAAATATTGAATTCAATATATTAGAGGCAGGTAAATATCAAATTACTATGATTGATATGACAGGACGAGTAATCGATAATTATGATAATATTTACTTAGATTCTGGGAATAACAAATTACTTTTAGATGGTGGTGAATTAATACCAGGAAGTTATTTAGTTAGAATTACAAAAGGTGATAGCACCAAAGTGATACCAGTTATAAAACAATAGTATATATCTAAGCTTAAAGCCTCGATATTTATCGGGGCTTTTTTTTACTAAATTTTAAAAAAAACTAGAACATAGTCCGAGATTTTTGTTATAATTTAATCTATGAGTCTAATATTAATATCTGTCTCCATTTGCAGCTTGCAAGAGATAATGTTTTATTCATATCTACTTTTTTTCAAAACCCGCTTTATTAATATGGTCTGAATTGGCTGGAATAAAACTACTTGTTTCTATTCGACATGTAGGACAAGTTTCTGTGAACCAATTTTCTAATTTATTTGGGTTAGCGAAAGTGTCTCCCATTTCTAAACATTTTACTGTTAAATATTCACAAATTGGACAAACTACAAATAAAAGTAAACCTTGACCACAACAAGGGCATATAGTTTTAAGATACCAATTTGGTTTACCTGTTCTCATTTATTATTTCTTCATATTTATTTACTTCCAGAAGATTACTAAAAGCAAGGATCATTTCATCATTAAACTTGTAGTTAAGTTTTCCTTCGTGTGTATCGTATATCTCACCAGCAATAAACCACCATTTATTCTTTTCTGTTTCCATTCCGATTTTGTAGTAAAAATGCTCTATACCTTCTTTTACTTCAATCTTTTCAATTCGTTCATTAATTTCTGCTGTGAAGTTTGATTTCCCTATATCATCTAGGTTTCGAATTTGTTCAATCCAAAATGTTTCAATCCCTAAAGATGTTTGTGATGTACTGAGTAAATAATTTATTTCTTCTATATGAAAACAAATTGAGTGAGCGTATTTGAATTGAAATGGAACATCATCTAATTCGAAAGTTGGATTTAAATCAAGTAGAAATGAAATTCTGTCTAACCTTTTATTTATCACGGTGGAAATAAAATCCTGAATATTATTCCGATAATTTTTTATTTCTTCTTTCATATTTCCCAATTGAGACTATCTATTTCGTTTATCCAACAGCAAAAAAATTATATTATGCTGCCCAAATATACGAAAATTACTCCCAATACCCCACAAAAAAACCTCGAACATTGTCCGAGGTTTTTTTAAAAATATAATCTATGTCGATACCGATTAGTCTCTGTATGCAGTAGCTCTTGCTTTTGCATATTCGAAATTCATCTCTGAGATGAACTCAACAGATATAGACTTAGGACATGCCGCCTCACATTCGTAGTGATTAGTACATGAGCCAAACCCTTCTTTGTCCATCTGATCAACCATAGCTAGTGTACGCTTTTTCTTCTCCGCCTGGCCTTGTGGTAGCACGTTTAGGTGCTTCAATTTAGCTGAAGTGAATAGCATGGCTGCACCGTTAGGGCAAGCCGCAACACATGCACCACAACCTATACAAGCCGCTGCATCCATTGCTACATCAGCTTTAGATTTTGGTACTGCTATATCATTGGCATCTGGAGCAGAACCAGTTTTAACACTTATGTATCCGCCAGATTCTATGATTCTATCTAGAGCACTTCTGTTAACTACCAAATCTCTGATTACAGGAAATGACTTGTTTCTGAATGGTTCTATATAAACTTCTTGACCATCTTTGAATTTTCTCATGTGCAGTTGACAAGCTGTAGTTGCTTTCTCAGGACCATGCGGATTACCGTTTATAGTCATAGAGCAAGCACCACAGATTCCCTCACGGCAATCGTGATCGAATGCTACAGGGTCTTTACCCTCTACTATCAAATCTTCGTTAAGTACGTCTAGCATTTCAAGAAATGACATATCTTCAGAAATATCACTAACAGCATATTGCTCAAATGCACCGTTAGCTTTATTGTTTTTCTGACGCCATATATGAAGTTTTAAATTCATTTCAAATTCTCCTTAATTGTTATTTGTAGCTTCTTACAGCTAACTTAACATTTTCAAATTCTAATTGTTCTTTATGCAACTCTGGTCTTTGACCAACGCCTTTGTATTCCCAAGCAGCTACATATCTGTAATCATCGTCATTTCTCTTTGCTTCGCCGTCTGGAGTTTGGTGTTCCTCGCGGAAATGTGCACCAGCCGATTCATCTCTATCCAAAGCATCATAAGCCATAATTTCTGCAAACTCCAAGAAATCAGCCACTCTCGATGCTTTCTCAAGCGAGATATTGTATTCAGCGCCAGTTCCTGAGATTTTCACATCTTTCCAAAATTCTTCACGAATTTTAGGTATTTCTTCTAATGCGTGTTTCAGTCCGGCTTCATTTCTTGCCATACCTACTTTATCCCACATTAGCTTACCCAACTTTCTATGGAAGTATGAAGGAGTTTTAGTTCCATTAACATTGATTAACTTATTAATTTTGTCTTCAACTTCCTTAACAGTTGCCTTACACTCAGGTGTATCAGCATCTATTTTCTTGAGTTCTGCTTTCGCTAAGTAGTTACCTATAGTGTAAGGTAATACAAAGTAACCATCTGCCAATCCTTGCATAAGTGCAGAAGCACCTAGTCTATTAGCTCCGTGGTCAGAGAAATTAGCTTCACCTATTACATGTAATCCTTCCAAAGTACTCATCAAGTTGTAATCTACCCATAGTCCGCCCATAGTATAGTGCGATGCAGGATATATCATCATTGGTGTTTCATAAGGATTGTCACCAGTGATTCTCTCGTACATTTCGAATAGATTACCATATCTCTCTGCTATAGTATCCTTACCCAATCTAGCGATTGCGTCTTTGAAATCTAAGTAAACCCCGTAACCAGTAGCACCTACACCACGACCATCATCGCAAGCTTCTTTTGCTGAACGTGATGATATATCTCTTGGGGATAGATTACCAAAACTAGGGTACTTTCTTTCTAAGTAATAATCTCTTTCGTTTTCAGGGATTTCTCTTGGCTTACGTTTATCGCCTTTAGCTTTTGGTACCCATATTCTACCATCGTTTCTAAGTGATTCTGACATCAATGTCAACTTAGATTGATACTCACCACTTACAGGAATACAAGTAGGGTGAATTTGAGTATAACAAGGGTTAGCGAAGAACGCTCCTTTTTTATATGCTCTATATGTCGCCGTTACGTTACATGCTTGAGCATTTGTAGATAAATAGAAAACGTTTCCATAACCACCTGTTGCTAATACAACAGAGTCAGCTAAGTGAGTTTCTAACTCACCAGTTACAAGGTCTCTAGTTACTACACCTCGAGCTTTGCCGTCAACTACTATTATATCCATCATTTCTTTTCTAGTACGAAGTTTAACTCCGCCTTTTTCAACTTCTTTAGCTAATGCTTGGTATGCACCTAATAGCAACTGTTGTCCAGTTTGCCCTCTAGCGTAAAACGTTCTAGAAACTTGCGCTCCACCAAATGAACGGTTAGCTAAGTTCCCACCATACTCTCTTGCGAATGGAACACCCTGTGCCGTAGCTTGATCAATTATATCGACACTTACTTGTGCCAAACGATATACATTCGCTTCACGTGAACGGAAATCACCACCTTTTACAGTATCATAGAATAAACGCCAAACACTATCACCGTCGTTCGGATAGTTTTTAGCTGAGTTTATACCACCTTGTGCTGCTATAGAGTGTGCTCTACGAGAACTATCGTGGAAAGTAATTGCTTCAACTTCGTATCCTAATTCAGAAAGAGTCGCCGAAGCAGAAGCTCCTGCTAATCCAGTACCAACTACTATCACTTTGTACTTACGCTTGTTAGCAGGGTTGATTAGGTTAATATCAAACTTATGTTTGGTCCACTTTTCTTGTATAGGACCTTCTGGTATTTTCGCGTCTAATTTCATACTTGACCTCCTACTATTCCTAACATTATGCTTATTGGTATTGAGATTAAAGAGATTACGATTACAAAAGATACTAATGCGGCTACTTTCTGAATCATTGGAGTAAACTTTTTACCGTGTATTCCTAATGATTGGAACATACTATGAATTCCATGTTTTAGGTGGAAGCCTAAAAATACAACAGCAATAATATAGAATAATGAAACGATAACATTTCTGAATCCTAATACTACCATTGAGTAAACATCATGTACGACTCTACCATTATCTAACGTTGCTTCCATACTGAATGCATTGGCATCAACTACTCCGAAAGTAAAATGAGCCAAGTGATACAGAACGAAAAACAAAATAGTTAATCCAGCATAAGCCATGAATTTACTAGAAAACGTAGCAGCTTTGTGATTGGTTACCTTGTAATTACCAGCTACTTTACGATTATGTCTAACTAGATTGATAGTGGCTATAACGTGTAATATCAGAGAAATAATTAAAACTATTCTCATTGCCCATACTACACCTCCAATATCTTTTAGTCCAACTGCATAAGTGTTGATTGCTTCTGGGCCTGCATATATAAGCAGATTACCTAGTGTATGACCAATGATGAACCCCACCATAAGTAAACCGGTAATAGCAACCACAAACTTGCTTAGAATACTAGATTTTAAAAATCCTAACATATTTAAACTATCCTATGTGATTTTAAAATTTCTTTTTGTTTATAGAAAAATTCTTTTATCTTTAGCGATTAAAAATTACGAAGTAGAATTTTAATCTTGGAAAAGTAAAATTATAAGATTTACTTTTTAATGTATTATAAGTTAACAAACTTGTGATATAATTCAAATTCTTAACTCGTACATTATTATTATTGTTGATAAATAGATAAAGGTATATATGGCTGGTAGAGAGCATTGGAACAGTAGGTTAGGATTAATATTTGCGATGGCAGGAAATGCAGTCGGTCTGGGGAATTTCCTTAGATTCCCAGTACAGGCAGCACAGAATGGTGGTGGGGCGTTTATGATTCCTTACTTCACAGCTTTTATTTTACTAGCTATTCCTCTGATGTGGGTCGAATGGTCAATTGGACGTAGAGGTGGGCAATACGGACACGGCAGTTTACCTGGTATGTTTGATACTCTTACGAAAAGTAAAGTAGCAAAGTACTTCGGAGCAATTGGTATTCTAATATCAACACTAGTTATGATATACTATGTTTATATTATATCCTGGACATTAGGGTTTTCCTTCTTTTCTCTTATAGGTACTTTCAGCGAATTTAATAGTATAGAGTCAATGAAAACATTCCTCTATTCTTATCAAGGCATTGGTGATGGATACTTTGAATCGCAGTGGCCGGCTTACATATTTTTATTGATTACTCTTGCAGTTAACTTCTATATCTTGTCCAAAGGTATTTCAGGTGGTATCGAGAAATTCGCTACTATTGCAGTCCCATTACTCATTGGTTTTGGGATAGTTTTAGTTGTATGGGTTTTCTTTTTAGGTACACCAAATCCTGATTTACCGGATTTCAGTACTTTTGTTGGTATTAACTATATATGGGAACCCAATTTCGAACTCCTCGGGAATTCCAAAATATGGCTAGCTGCCGCAGGACAAGTTTTCTTCACCTTAAGTGTAGGTATGGGAACTTTACAAGCGTACGCTAGTTACTTAGATAAAGATGATGATATTGCACTAAGCGGACTAGCTACTTCGGGAATAAATGAATTCAGTGAAGTTATACTTGGAAGTATGATAGCTATCCCAATAGCTACTGCATTTTTCGGTTTAGCAATGACACAAACAATTGCTGAAGCTGGTGCTTTTGATTTAGGAATTATTGCTATGGCGTCTGTATTTACAGAAATTCCATTTGGTAACATACTAAGCTTTATTTGGTTTTTCTTGCTTTTCATAGCAGGGGTTACTTCTTCAGTTGCTATGGCACAACCTTTAATTTCTTTTCTACAAGAACAATTCAGATTCAATAGGAATAAAGCCACAGTTGCAGTTGGTATTCTAATATTTATAGGAGTTCATTTTGTCTTCCTATTCTTGGAACACGGCTTCCTTGAGGAAATGGATTATTGGGCAGGGACTTTCGGATTAGTAATTATTTCACTCTTCGAAGTAATTCTTTTCGCATGGATATTCGGAATGGATAAAGGTTGGGAAGAAATCAACCGAGGTTCTGATATAAAAATACCAAAGATATTTTATTATGTTATAAAGTATGTTACACCAACATACTTACTATTTATACTAGTTTTTTGGACATACCAAGATGCAATCCCTACATTACTTATGGAAAATGCCAAAGAAGCAGATATTGCATACAAATGGGGAGCTAGGGCTTTCATGACAGCTATATTTATGTCATTATGTGGTATGATATGGCTAGCTTGGAAACGTAATAATGGTAAAGCTTATACTCAAGATGAAATCGAAGGAGCTGAATAATGGAACAGATTACAACTGAAGCAATTATATTTATGGTACTTGGCTGGGGGTTTGTTTTAACTCTAGTCATTTATACTATGAAAAAAATTCTTACTGATAAGATAAGTTATGACGAAGACGATTAAATAGTCGATAACTTTAATATATTTAATAAAATAGCTTTAAAAGTCGATTTTTAAAGCTATTTTTGTTTTTAATACGTTTACAGCATTCAAAAAAAGTTAAAGAATTATGAAACACGAAAAGCCAAAGCCCAAACCAAAGAGATTGGGTAAAGAGACAAAACAATATAAAAAAGAAAAAAAGATTAATGAATTAGAGCAAACTGTACGTTTGAACAAGTTCATATCTGATGCTGGCTATACGTCACGACGAAAAGCTGATGAGTTGATAGAAGCTGGTAGAGTTACGGTAGGTGGGAAAGTAGTAACTGAGCACGGTACCAAAGTAAAGAAAGGTGATAATGTTCGTGTTGACGGTGATTCTGTCGGCTACGAAGAAAAGAATGTCTATTATATACTTAATAAACCTAAAGACACTATAACTACTACCGAAGATCAATTCAAGCGTAAAACTGTTATGGATATAGTCCGAGTTAGACGTAGAGTGTATCCGGTAGGAAGATTAGATAGAAACTCTACAGGAACCCTTATTCTGACGAATGATGGTGAGCTTGCTAATAGATTAACTCACCCAAGCTACGAGATAGAACGTGTCTATAAAGTTAAACTTGATAAAAAATTAGAAATTCCTCATGCCAAACTAATAGCAAAAGGCGGAGTTGATCTTGATGGTGAGATTACCGCACCTTGTGAGATATTTATTGATCCCAAGCATGGTGATAATTTGACTATGTCAATGTATGAAGGAAAGAATAGAGAGATTAGAAGACTATTCGAAAAGTTCGGTTACTTTGTAAAAAAGCTTGATCGCAAATCTTATGGTTGTATTTCAAACTCTGGAATGGCCAGAGGTGAATATCGTCAATTGAACAAAAATGAAATTACTGCGTTAAGAAAGCTAGTTGGATTACGTTAAATAGAATAAAAGATTAATGAATTTTTTAAACCCATTCGTACTATTTGGACTAGCAGCAGCTTCGATTCCTATTATTTTGCATCTAATAAACCTTAGAAAGCAAAAAACAATAGAGTTTTCGACTCTGAAGTTTCTCAAAGAATTACAAAAATCAAGCATTAAAAAGCTTAAGATAAAGCAATGGTTACTACTATTGCTTCGTACTTTGCTTATAATATTTGCGGTATTAGCATTCTCTAGACCTACTATCGAAAGCTCATTACCCGGATTTACAGAATATTCTAATACTAGTATGATTATACTTATAGATAATTCGTATAGTATGGAAGTTTCTGATGAAAATGGTAATAGACTTAGACAGTCAAAGAAAATAGCTGGCACTCTTGTTAATTCAATGAAAGAAGGTGACCAGGCGCTAATAATACCACTGTCTTCAGAAAGACCATTACGTTCTTACGCATGGTCAACTAATAAAGACCAACTCAATAAAAATATTGAAGAAATAAAAATTGGTACAGAAAAACCTAAGCTCAATACGAATCTTAAGTTTGCATCTATTCTAATGACTGAAGCTACTAATTTGAATAAGTTAGTATATTTAGTATCTGATATGCAAGAAAATATAATAGTGGAATCCGATACTAATAATATTTTTGAAAATAATATTTCTTTACTTGTAGCTAATGTTGGAAGAACTTCTAATAAAGAATTTAGTAATTTGAGTATTGATTCAGTCAATGTTATTAGCTCTATAATTCAGAAAGACAGACCGATTGAATTAGAAGTTTTTATTAAAAATCATAGTAATAAGAAAGTAACAGACAATCTAATTAGTTTGCTTTATAATGATAAAAAAGTTGCTCAAAAGACTATTGATATAGGCCCCAATGAGCTTAAAAGCACTGTTATATCTGCACCTCATAATTCTACAGGGATATTAAAAGCTGAGTTACAAATAGAGAGTGATGAATTATTACCTGACAATAACTTCTATTTCGCTATTAATATACCGAAGCAACCTTTTGTAACAGTAGTTTCAGAATCTGGAAATATATTTTTTGATGCTATACTAAATAATTTAAAATCTTTCAATGCAATATCTGATTATCAATTCGTACAAGATATAGACGGATATACCGCTGGTCAAGAAAAGGTTTTGATAATAGCTAAGAATAGTTTGTCTAAGAATGATTTAACACAAATAGCTAAGTTACAATCAAATAATGCAAAAATAATTCTATTCGCTCCTAGAGATAATCTCGCTGACTTTCTGACTAATTCCCAGTTTATTGGTCTTAATTTAAAAGCAGTGTCAAGGTATGATGTTAATCCTGCTGAGTTCACTAAGGTTGATAAACTACATCCTATTTTTAGTGGAGTTTTCAAAGGTGAGACTGCCAATCAAAAAGAAGTAGAATCTCCACAAATTAAAGTAGAGATACCATCTCAAAACGGAAGACCAATAATAGAAACACAATCGGGTAATTTCCTAAGTCAATTTGATATAGCGAATAGTACGTTATTCTATTTCTCAGTACCTGTATCAACTGACTGGAGTGATTTCCAAGTTCTAAGTATATTCCCATCGCTACTGTATAAGACTGTGACTTACTTGAACTCGAGCTACGAAGGTACATTGTCTAATCAAGTAAATCAAAATACATTGCTAATTGACGTAGATCTTTCAGGTAGTACTAAATTCAGTATTCTTAGTCCAGATGGAACAGAGAAATATGCTGACGCAAGTAAATCAGGTAAAAATTATATTCTGCAATTAGATGATAAATCACAATTTGGCAATTATTTAGTGAAAAATAACAATCAACAAGTTGTTGCGTATTATAGTATAAATCCGAATAAATCTGAATCGGATTTAAAGCCGATAGAAGATGAAAGTTTCAAAGAAAAAATGTCTCAAATAGGAATAGATTCGGACAATATAAGTATATTGGAAGATGATAGAAATATAGAAGAAAGTATTCAAAGAGCAAAACTAGGAACTGAGTTGTGGCAGCTCTTCTTGGCACTTGCTTTGCTCTGTGGACTAACAGAGTTATTAGTACAAAGGGCAACTAAAAACGTAGAGTAAATGAACATAAACAAAATATACAAAGCTTCTTACTTAGGTCTATTCACATTGCTATTTTTAGTAGGGTGCCAGACTTTTGATAATTTTACGACTTACTTCAATACTTACTACAATATGGAAAGGTTGATGGATAAGGCGGAAGACGAGTTTGATTTTATGGCTTTTGATGTTCGTGAGATTCAAGTGTATGTTCCTGACCCTAATTTAAAAGAAAGAGAAGACTATTCATTGGGGCCTCCACCTTTTATGAAAGACCTTATCATAACCCAAAGGCAAAGACAAGCTGTTCAAACTAAGCTTGATTCTATTATCATAAAAGGGTCAAAAATATTAGCGCATAAAAGTAAAACAGATTATGTAGAAGGTGCTATATTCTTAATGGCGAAGTCTTATTTCTACCAAGAAGAATGGAGACCATCGGAGATAAAGTGTAGTGAGTTAGTTGACAAATATCCGAATAGTGATTTTTCCCCCGATGCACATTTACTATTTGCTAAAAACTCACTAATCCAACGTAATTTTTATACGGGCAAGATAATGCTTTCGCGTACTGTTGATATTGCGTGGCAGAAGAAAAGATATGATATTTTGTCAGAAGCATTTCGTTTGCAGGCTGAATTATCTCTTTATGAAGGAGATAAGGAAGAAGCACTTCGTCCGTATAGACAAGCTGTAGCTCAGTCAGAAAATGCTGAGTTAGCTGCTAAATGGCAACTAGAATTAGGTGCCTTGTTATATAGAATTGGTGAATTCGAAAAAGCCGCTAAAGAGTTTGCTAAAGTAAGAGAGTTCTCTCCAACTTATGAAGGACTTTATGAATCATATCTTTATGAAGCACAGAGTCAAGCAAGAGTAAAAAACTTCGATAAGTCAAGTGAGCTGCTAACTCATTTAGAAGAGGATTCGAAATTCGAAGAATGGATGGGATATACATATTCAGGTCGATTAACTGAAAAAAGAATGAAGGCAGATGACGAAGAAGCACTAGAATTTATGGAAAATCATGCAGATACTACATTTGTTAATAATATGCTTATTAACACTTATAGTTTTGAGAGAGGTATGGATTTCTATGACAGTAAGAATTACTTTAAAGCTCAACAATACTTCTCAAAGGCAAGAAACCAAAGAACCCCAGTTTTTAGACAATCTAGTTATATGTTCAAAGCTCTTTCGGAACTAAGATACAAAATAAAAAGCGCTGATGATTATCTAAAAAGAATAGAAAGCGATACTACGGGTGTTAATAATGATACTATTAGGTATAGTACTGCATTGTTATATTTCGAAGCTGGTAGAATTCACGAAGAGTTGGGTAACCAGGACTCTGTAAAATTCTACTATAAAAAATCATACGATGTAGCTCCGAAAAATATGAGTGAAACTTCTCGTTTCTTATATTCTTTTGCACGAGTTATTAGAGAAGATGATGCATACAAATCTGACTCACTTTACGAAGCTGTAGCTGATAATTATGCAATGACTGAGTATGGTCGTGATGCTATGAAAATACTAGGATTTACCGATGAGTTTATTGTAGATACAGTCCAAGAGCTATTCTCATCAGGTATGAAATTAAAGAAAATACGAGAGTATCCCTTCGCAATAAAACAGTTCTACAGTGCTTATGAGAGATTTCCGAATCATAAATTGGCGCCACGTTCATTATATAATATCGGGTGGATTTTTGAAAACGATTTAGCAAACTTAGATAGCGCAATATTCTACTATGAGTTACTTATAGAAAAATATCCGAAATCTGAGTATGCATTAGAGATGATACTCCCTCTTGCTCAGATGAAGAGTTTAAAAAATGGAGAAGAATTACCAGATTCATTAGCGTATAAACCTAAATTTGTTGTAGAAGAGAAAGAAGCGATAAAAGGATTGCCTAATGCACTCTCTACTACACCAAACCAAATTAATCTTAATAAGCCAGTAACTCCTAGTGATTTGATGAATGATCCTAGTAAAGCACTAGAAGAAGGCGAAAATATGATATCCAAACCTATAGAAATGTTGAAAAATATTGATTTCGATAAAGTTAATCCTCTTAATTTATTTGAAGCAGACGAACCACCAACGGAATTACCACCTAACGAAGAAACTGAATCAGTAAAAGAGATTGCACCAGCAGACTCAACTAAGAAAAAATAATTGATTTTCATTATATAATACCTTACATTGCACAATAAATAAAATAGATTATGCTTTCTAATGGGAAAAGACTTCGAAATTGATAGAGGGTACGCTGAAACTGAAGAGTTAATCAATAAAATAGACAAACTCGAACAGAAACTACTCTGGTACAAATCCTTTTTTGATAATGCTACTGATGCCGTATTTATAGTTCAGCCCGACGCTTGGGATGTACTTGATGCGAATGATTATGCAGCTACATTACTTGGGATTCCGAAAAATGAATTAGTTGGTGCAACAATGCCACAATTCAGACGAATATTCAAACTACTAAAGAAGTCCTCTTCGCCCGTTGTTCTTAGCGAGTTATCTATAGACACTCCGAATAATCCTAATCTGATGGTAGAAGTTAGTGCTAGATTTTTCAGGCATTATGATACAGACCTAATTTACGCTATTGCAAGAGACGTTAGTGAGCAACATGCACTCACTGATAAAATGGTACAAGCAGACAAATTAGTACTTTTAGGACAGCTTAGTGCTGGTGTAGCACATGAAATACGAAATCCGTTAGCTGCGATTAATCTTAATTTACAATTGATGAAAAGAAATCTTGGGGAAGAAAATAAAAATTTCAATTATATTAAAAATGCAATCTCAGGTGCAGAGCGTATTTCTCGTATAGTTGAGCTAACTCTTAATTTTTCTCGTCCTGCTACTCCTCGTGTCGAAAAGCTTAATGTCAATAAGATAATACCAACTTCTCTTGATATGGTAAAACCTGTAATCAAAAGAAAAGACATTGAAATAAAGGTTGAGCTAGATGAAAATCTACCTGATACTGCTGCTGATGCTAAACAAATACAACAAGTGTTTATTAACTTACTTACTAATGCTAGTGATGCTATAAAAGATAAAGGCACCATTTCTATTTCAACCTATGTAGAAATGGGAATAAAAGCTAGTGAAACTAATTATGTAGTAACTGCAGTTAAAGATACAGGATGTGGAATACAATCAGAAGACTTACAAAAAATATTTAATCCTTTTTTCACTAGAAAGACAGAAGGTACTGGGTTGGGTTTACCAATTACGCAAAGAATATTGCACCAACACAATGGAGTTATAGATGTAGAAAGCAATCTAAATGAAGGGACTTGTTTCTACGTTAAGCTACCAATATTATAATAAGCAAAATTAATTCATTAAGTTTACAATTGAATTTCAATTAAAATATTAAAAGATGGCACAAAAGAACTATACAATAGCGATAATAGAAGATGATAAGCTTGTAAGTGATACAGTTAGTGATATATTATCAGAATCATATAGTAAGATACAGGTTTATAATGATGCTAAACTGGCATTGGAAGAGATTGGATCTTTAGGGCCAGATTTGGTCTTACTAGATATATTCCTAGGTCATGCTAACGGACTAGATATCTTAGAAACTCTTCGTAATGAAGGCTTTAAAATGCCAGTTATTATGATGACTGCTTTCTCAGATATCAAAATGGCTGTTCGTGCTATGAAATTGGGTGCCGAAGATTTCATTGTAAAGCCACTAGATTTAGAGCAGTTAGAGCTAAGTGTAGAAAAAGCTTTAGATAACCACGATCTAAGACGTAAAGTTGATATACTCTCGGAACAGCTTAGCGAGTCAAAACCTAGTGAGATAATTGGTAAATCTGAAGGTCTTAGAAAGGCGATGGAAATGGGAAAACTTTTTGCCAAAGCTGAGAATACTACTGTGCTTATCTTAGGGGAATCGGGGACTGGTAAAGAGCTGATGGCAAGGCACATTCATGATAATTCACCTCGAGCCAAAGGACCATTCGTAACTATCAACTGCGGTGCTATACCGAGAGAACTTGCTGAGAATGAGCTATTTGGTTATGAGAAAGGTGCATTTACAGGTGCGACTGAAAAAGTAAAACAAGGACGATTTGAGCAAGCTAACCACGGAACAATACTTCTAGATGAAGTAGGTGAATTGAGCTTAGATTTGCAAGTCAAATTACTTCGAGTACTTCAAGAAAAGAAATACTACAGATTGGGTGGTTCCAAAGAACTAACAGTAGATGTAAGAGTAATAGCAGCTACTAATCGTGATTTGGAAGAGATGGTCGAAGAAAATGAATTTAGAGAAGATCTTTATTACCGTCTTAATGTAGCATCTATTACTTTACCACCACTAAGAGAAAGAAATGAAGATATATTATTACTTGCTTCTAATTTTGTAGAGAAATTCAACAAATCCTTTGGTAAAGATATAAAAGGTTTTACCCCTGAAGCTGCACAAATACTTCAAAAATATCATTGGAAAGGAAATATTCGTGAACTGACTAATGTGATAGAGAGAATAGTATTGCTAGAGCAAGATGATGTGATTTCCAAAGAATCCTTAAACTTCCTAAGAGTGGATAGAAAAGCATCTAAGAACAAAGACGAATCTCCAAGAGAGATATATTTGAATGAAGGTGAACACTTCCTCAAAATCTCTGATAAGGGTGCTTTTATGGGTAATATTATCAAAGATTTGATTCATCAAACTTTATTAATTACCAAAGGTAATCAGATAAAAGCTGCGAAAATATTGGGTATATCGAGAGCAAAACTCAGATATAGACTAGAGCAACTAGATATAGATGCCACTTCGAGAAATTATAAAGCATTGAAAAATGAGTAATACCAAAAACATAGATCCTTTCGAAAATGAATTCGAAGATGAGAGTGAGGGAGAAAGTCTTTTATCTACAAAAGATTTATCCAATTCACTTGACTTAGAGGATTTCGATAGCTCGTTTTCAGTTCCCAAATTCGATACAAAATCGAAGAAATACGACAAATCTTTTATAGAATCAGAAGACCTAGAGGACAGTGATAGCACTGTCGAAATCTCCAAACCCGGTGACACGACCGGCAAAGCCGAAGTATATATAAACCGTAGAAAAGACGGTGACCTAGAATCTATAGAAGTAGTTGCCTCCAATGGCGAGCGAATACTCATTCGCTTTGAGATAGATGAAGACATGGAAACCCCAGAAAACCCAACCGACGAAACCGAAGCTCCTGAGTAGGGGTAAACTCTAAAAAGTAACCACCGTCACTCTGAACGAGCGAAGTGAGTGCTTTTGTTGAGCGAAGCCGAAATAAAGAGTCTAGGAATCATTTGAAAAGTACCATACCAGTTTAGAAAGTAGTCGAAATGCCTGTGTTGTAAAACATTCAACTAAAAATTTCACATTGAAATGTAATCATTTTCGATTATATTTGTTAGTCGAATATATCATTTTTTTTATCAGGAGAAATTATGAAAAAAGTATTACTAATTATTCTAGTATGTGCGCTATATAGCCCACTCAAATCCCAAATCTGGGAACAGATTAACTCACCTTATGATTATGCTACAGTGAAGCTACTTTTTGAATTAAATGATGAGCTCTATTGTAGTTATCGCGATAGTGATCTAAGGGAGTATGTAAATCTAAAGTACGAGAATGATGAATGGGTTAATGCCCCAAATGATACTATATATAGCTTATTAACGAACCCTCATTCACTTAGTCAATTCGAAAATAAAATCATTATAAGTAATAAATATGGTTTATACTTATCTGAGAATTATGGTGAGAATTGGGAAAAAATAGCTAATCCAATTGAATGGTCGGGGCAACTATTCGATGTTGATATAAGTACTCAAGGAATTTTTGGAATTTCTATTGCTCCAGACCATCCACTTGAAAGGTATAATGAAGAAGAAGACAAATGGGAAGAAGTGTACGAGATATATAATGATACTACATTAACTATTCATGTTCATGAATTAAAGTCAAATAGTACAAGACTATTTGCTCTTCAACAGAATAAAAGTCTACCTAGTAACTCAAGTATAAAACTTCCCGGCGGACTTTATATGTCATCTGATAAAGGAATTACTTGGTCAAAAGCACTTGTAGATTCGGCTTTGTACTCAATGTATGTTGATGATGAAACTATTATCGTTTCAACGGCTCATGGTAATATCATTATATCAAATGATAATGGTGAGACTTGGGAAGTAATGGAAAATATTGGAACAACTCTATTAGATATACTTTCCGATGGTAATAGATTAATCTCTGGATCATTTCCTCTTGGGATAATGGAATCTTATGACAATGGAAGAACGTGGAGTTCTGTGGCTAATTTTCGAGCAAGTAGCATATTCAAGAAAAACGATAAGTATTATTTTATAGGACTATCTAACAAGTTTTTTGAAGCCGATTCTACTTTCAAAAATATTAGGAAAGTAGAGTTAATAGATAGAGTCACACAAGTTAAGAATATTTATTCTTATGAGGACACTCTTTTTATAACAGGCTCTTTCAGAAGAGGAGTCCAATATTCTACTGATGATGGACAAACTTGGGATACATTTTTTCAAGAATTAGATATTAATTCGTTCCCGGTTGATGAGTTTATTAGGCATAAAAACACTTTTGTATGCACACACAATAGTATAGACTGGAACTCTTATTATTATTCTTCAGACTATGGAAAGTCATGGGGGTTATATGAAACTGATTCAAGAGAACCAGATATTATAAACCTACTAATTCTTGAGGATAAAATACTTATAAATAGTAGTGCTGGAATGAAGATAAGTAAAGATGGTGGTAAGACTCATGAGTTTATGGATACAAGTGTAATTAAAAGAAATTATTATATCAGTAAAGTGGCTAAGGCAATGAATGGGGACTTACTTGCTTTTTCAGGAAACAATGAAGTTTTTATATCCAATGATAATGCTAATAGTTGGAAAATGCTTGTAGATTCGCTACCACTTGAAGAGTCTGAAGCACCAGTTGCTGATTTCTATGAATTTGATGGAACATATTTTATTGTTAGCTATAGTACACCTCCTAAAGTTTTGAAATCAACAGATGAAGGTGAGAGTTGGCAAAGCACTGATTTTAATTTTGCTGATAAAGTTGGTAGGGTAAACTTACTTTTACTTAATGAATATATTTCTATTTCTGCAAGTACAGCTGGCTATGATAAAGGACTAACTGTCTCAACAGACCAAGGCAAAAGTTGGAAGAATATAGATGCGGAACTACCTCAAATCTCTGATGAAATTTTAGGCTATACGCTTATAGGTGTTGCAGGAGATTATATTTATATAAAAATTGGTTTCAAGACAGTTGGAGTTAATATTGAACAAATCTACAGGACTACTCTAGAGAAATTGGAAAGTATTACAAGTGTAGAAACAACACATGAAAATCTAACAACATCTCCACCATACCCGCAACCAGCTCGCTCAGTTGTAACTATTGATTTTGATAATAAAAAGTATAGTTTAAATAAAAGTAGTGTTACTATATTTGACATGACAGGAAGAAAATTAGAAAACCAATCTATTGATATAAACAATAACTCTATTCAATGGGACTGCTCTACGGCTCAGCCAGGTATATACTTAATAAACATTAAGCATGGCACAGAAGAGAAAGCCGTGAAAGTGTTGGTGGAGTAAAGGATGGTGTCATTCTGAAGACACCGCAGGTGGCAGAAGAATCCAGACAAATACATCAATATATGACAAGAGGTTGCAACTCCTTGTAAATTGAGTACTATTTATCCCAAAGGAGCTTCGGCTCCTTTTTTACTCTTCTCTTATACCATCGAGTATATCTATCTTGGAGATTCGTTTGGTAGGAAGATAGGTTGCTCCCCACGATAGTAATATAGATACTACTACAACTGCTAAGTAAACTTCATATTCGTAGCTAATAGGGAATGCCGATTGTATTGTTATTCCTTTTCCGAACATAATTAGCCCAGCAGTGTCTTGCAAATACGTTAGTATCAGTCCTATAGTAGTTCCCAGTATAGTACCTATTACTCCTATGAATATACCCTCATTACGGAATATTGCAACTATTCTGTTTTTTGACATCCCTAGAGTTCGGAGTATCGATATATCCTTTTTCTTCTGGACAACGGTCATCGAGAGCGATGCTAATATGTTGAATGCCGATATCAGTATTATCAAGAATAGTACTATTATTGTCATCACTTTCTCGAATTGCATAATCTTGTAAAAATCTGAATTCAAATCCTTCCAAGTAAATATAACTAAGTCTTTATATGAAGATTGGAGTTTACCTACATACTCGTCAGTTAAGCTGTAATCTGTTAGCTTTATGTCTATGAAGTCTTTCTTGGGGTTGTTGTCATATATGTATATCTGCTTTTCGTCATAGTCCTTTACACTACTGTAGAATATGCCACTTAAAACATATTTCGAACCGTCCAATTGTCGGAATAGACGTGCAGATTTTTCTAGAGCTTCAGGTGTTATTAGCTCTACTTCATCACCCCTTGTTATGTCTAATCCCTCAGCTAACTTTGCGCCCATTATCAAGTTTTGTGAGTTGGATTGAAGCTTACCAAATAGAAGTGACTTATTAAGCCCTTCAAGATAATTCTTACTCATAGGGTTTATGTACAAAAGTCGAGCAACTTTAATATTATCTTTAACCCTAAGGGCAGATTTTTTCTCTGTAGTTAATGCAAATTCCTTCATTTCTTCAGAGTCACGAACATAGTTTATTAGTGGGGTATCAGTATCGCTATTTCCACTTAGCTTTACCCTTACGTGAGGGTCATAGCCGAGTATTTGCTGATAATTCATAACCTGAAACCCACTCAATATAGATACAACAAATATTATTGAAGCAACACCTATCGTTATACCAATTGTAGCTAGTAAATTGATTATCTTCACAAAACTAATATCTTTGCTTGTGAAAATATATTTGAGTGCTATTTTATTCTCTAATTTCAGTTTGCTTTTATCACTTTGTAATTGGGAAAAATATCGTTCAATTTATCTATTTCGAAATCATTTTCAAACATACCGAAAACTGATGAACCGCTACCCGACATTAATGAAAAAATAGCCCCGTTCTCATATAACTTATGTTTTATATCTTTTATTTCTGGGTGTTTTGCAAATATTGGCTTTTCAAAATCGTTGAATATCATGCTTCTCATCAACGAGGGATTATCGTTAGATCTTTCTAGTATTTGCTTGTAGTCTGTTAATTGTCTTGGTGTGGAATCTCTGTTTAATTCACTATAAGCCATAGGTGTAGATACATGTATATTGGGTGAAACTACAACAATTTGAAATGGGGCTATATAGTCAAAAAATGTTAATGACTCACCTCTGCTTCTACCTATAGCGGCACCACCTTGTAAAAAGAATGGAACGTCAGAGCCAACGGCTTGTGCCAATATCAGTTTATCATTGTAACTAAGTCCTAGCTCGTATATCTGATCAATAGCGTTGATAGTACATGCCGCATCACTACTCCCACCACCTAAGCCAGCACCCATAGGTATATTTTTAGTTAAAGTTATATTGACACCAATTTTCTTATTAACTTTTCGCCCAATTTTACGAATTGCTGTGTATATTAAATTGTCTTTACCATTCAATTCGGGAATATTTGAGTCAATAATTACATTTTCGTTGTCATTACGTTCAAATATTAGTTCGTCGAATAAATTGTGGAGAGAATAAAAAACAGTGTTAAGGTTGTGGTAATCGTCACTTCTTTTGTTTAATATCTCTAAGCCAATGTTTATTTTAGCATTCGCATTTTTTTTAATTTTCATTTTATTCTATTTTTGTTTTGTATGTCAAATGAAAGCAATATAAGTTATAAGCAGGAAATTCTAAGAAAAGGTATTCATTTAGCTTCTCTTTCTATTCCAGTAAGCTATATATTTTTCACTCAAGAGAATATGTTGAGTGTACTTGTACCTGCTACTATCTTATTTATTATATTTGACTTATTGTCTCAAAATGTCAGGTTTTTCATAGACCTTATGTTAAAATATTTCGGTAAAATTCTAAGACCTCACGAAAAAAAAGGAAAAGGACTATTTAATGGAGCTACTTGGGTACTTATTTCAGCTACAATTTGTGTTCTTGCGTTCCCAAAAATCATTACGATTACTGGTTTTACCATTCTAATTATTTCTGATATATGTGCTGCACTTATTGGTCGTCGTTTCGGTAAGCATGGTTTTTTTGATAAATCATGGGAAGGAACTATAGCTTTCATTATATCAGCAATTGCAATTATCTTTATTTACTACAATATGTTTGATCTCCCTTTTAGCTATTTAGTTACAGGTGTCATAGCTGCAACTATTGGTGGTTTTGTAGAAGCCATATCAAAAGTCATTAAAATAGATGATAACTTATCAATCCCTATTTCTGTGGGTTTAGTTATGTTAGCGGGTGAGTTTTTCTATGCTCAATCTGGTCAATCTTTTCTTGGATTTTTGAATTAACCACAAACTCTCCTAAAAATTCAATTTAACAACCATATTCTTTATCTTTGTAGTTATATATTTTAACTAAATGTAAGAAAATGAATTATGATTGATTTAAGAAGTGATACAGTAACCAAACCAACAGAAGAAATGCGTCAAGCTATGGCTGAAGCTGAAGTTGGAGACGATGTTTACAAAGAAGACCCCACAGTCAAAGAATTAGAAAGAGCAGTCTCAAATCTATTAGGTAAAGAAGCTGGGCTTTTTGTTCCTTCTGGTGTAATGGCCAATCAGATAGCAATCAAACTACACACTAAACCGGGTCACGAAGTAATAATGGATGCGGATGCTCATATTTTTCATTATGAGACAGGTGCTCCAGCAGTGTTCTCTGGTGTTATGTGTCGTTGTATTCCTTCTGATTATGGTAGCCCTGCCGTAGAGGATATAGAAGCAGCGATAAGACCTAATATTTATTATAATTCTCGTTCATCATTAATAACGCTTGAAAACTCTCATAATAGACATGGTGGTACTTTACTAGATGTTGCATACACTCAGCAAGTAAAAGAATTGGCTGACCAGCATGAAATCAAAATGCACCTAGATGGTGCAAGATTATGGAATGCACACGCTGAAACGGGTATTACATTAGAGCAATATGCTGAGCCGTTTGATACGGTTTCTGTTTGTCTTTCTAAAGGGCTTGGAGCTCCTGTTGGCTCTGTATTAGTTGGTTCGTGGGAGCATATTAATAGAGGTAGGAAATTTAGAAAAATGCTGGGTGGTGGTATGCGTCAAGCAGGTATCATAGCTGCTGGTGGACTGCATGCAGTTAAGCATCATATAAAGCACTTAAAAGGTGACCACGTAAAGGCGAAGTATTTCGCTCAGAAAGTGATGGAATCACCATTAATTGCAGTTGATTTGACTCGTGTACAAACGAATATAGTTAATTTCAAATTAGCTCCACAAATCAAAGCTGCTGACTTTGTCGAGAAGGCAAAAGAAAAAGGAATGCTTTGCAGTGAAATTGGTCAGAACACAATTCGTGTTGTTTTCCATTTCCAGATTAGTGAACAAGAAACGAAAGATGCTGTTAAAATTACAACTGATTCGGTACTTCTATTAGCTCAATAAATATGGAAATAAAGTACATAAAAGATGAATTCAAGCACGAATATAATGGCGAAGTAAAATTCAGCGAAGTAGATTCGTTCAATGTGGTTCATAACTTAGCTTATCTTTATTGGTTAGAATGGGCAAGAACTCAATATTTATTCGATATAGGTATGCCCCGTGATGATAGTATCTTTTCGAAACGTATGCCGATTATGACAGTACATAGCGAAGTAGATTATTATAGCTCAATGAGGTTTACGGATAAATACACTGTATTGACTAAAGTTAGCAATATAGGGGATAGCTCCATTACATTTATCAATCAAGTTTACTCGATTGATAAATTGATACTAGAAGCCAAATCTATATTAGTATATGTAAATACGGAAAATGGAAAACCGGTTACAATACCGGATTTTGTCAGAGAAAAAATAAACAATTACGAAAATTGATGGAATCAAATTTAAAAATAGCTGCAAGATGTGTCATTCCCAGATTAAACACACCTTACTATTACGAGCAAGAAGATTATAAAAAATTAATCCATAAGCTAATAGAGTATGGAGTTAGTGGGTTTTGTATATTCGGTGGGGAAGTAAATCAAGTTAAAAATATGATTACTGAGCTTAAGGCAATAGCTGAACAACCACTCATATTTTGTGCTGATTTGGAAAATGGACTCCCAATGCGCTTTTTAGGTGGGACGGGATTCCCACACGCTATGGCTTTAGGAAGAACAGAAGACCCGACTAAGTCTGGTATAGCGGCTAAGTTTATAGCCAAAGAAGCAAAGCTTTTAGGAATAGATTGGAACCTAGCTCCAGTTTGTGATATTAACTCTAATCCGAAAAACCCTATTATAAATATCAGGGCATTCGGTGAAGATGACCTTACTGTTTCTCAGCATTCTGTTTACTACATGAAAGCTACTCAAAATGAGAAAGTTTTGGCATGTGGAAAGCATTTCCCCGGACATGGCGATACAGAAGTAGATTCACATTTAGATTTACCCGTTTTAGAAAAAACTGGCGCAGATTTCCAGATAGAGTTAAAACCATTTATTAATAATATTAAAAATGGGATCAAATCTATTATGATTGGTCACTTGTGGGTAAAAGCTATGGATGAAGAAAAAATCCCAGCTACTCTATCTCACAATGTAATTACCAAATTACTGAAGGAAATGCTTGGGTTTGAAGGGTTGATAATCAGTGATGCATTAGAAATGAAATCTATCACAAATCACTATAAATCTGGTGAAGCAACTATTAAGTTCTTCGAAGCTGGTGGTGATATAGCATTAATCCCAGAAAATCCTTTCGAAGCAATCGAAGAATTATCTTCTGAAATTGCAAAGAATTCTATTTTAAAAGAACAATTGAATAGTTCTTATAGAAAGTTAAAAAGAGAAATGAATTTCGTTGGTGCTCTTAACCCACCAAAAATAGATGAAGAATTTCAAGACCACTTCATGGAACATGAAAAAATAGCTCTAGAATTAGCTCGAGAAAGCGTTGAACTTAAAATAGAAAATAACGTTATACCGATTCAACCAGGAATGCAATTTGCAGGTTTTGGATTTTTACAGAAAGAAGATGACTTTGGTCCAGCTAGTATGTTCTTCAATTTTATGCAACAAGCACTCGAAAATGATTGTGATTTCGCATATATAAACGAAGAAATAGAAGAAGAAGATTTGGAACAGATGAAACTTGGTACAGATGATGCTGATATAATTTTATTCGCTGTTTTCCATAGAAGTAGATCTTATGCGGGCGATATAGGAACTTCGGAAAAAATAAGTGCAATTATGAAAAAGATTGCAATGGGTAAGCCAGTAATTACTGTGTATTTCGGAAATCCCTATTTAGCAGACGAAATCAGATCGGATGTATCTGTGCTAACTTATTCTAACTCCTTAGCATCATTAGCTGCGGCTACTATGATACTAAGTGGTAGAACAAACAATATGGACGCTCAACCAAACAATTAATAGCTTATGTCAAAAAAAATATTAGTAACAGGAAGTGCGGGATTCATAGGTAGTAGTTTTGTAAAGCTAATGCTAACGAAAGGTGATTACGAAGTCATTAGTTTTGATGCACTAACTTATGCAGGAAATCTAGAGAATTTAGATTCTTTGAAAGATAATCCAAAGCATACTTTTGTCAAAGGAAATATTGAAAGTAAACAGGATTTAGAAAAAGTATTCGATGAACATAAAATCGATGGTGTAATTAATTTTGCTGCCGAATCACATGTTGATCGGTCTATAATGGATTCATCTCCTTTTGTAAGTACAAACGTATTCGGCACAGTAAATCTTCTAGATTTTTCAAAGAAACATAATGTGAAACGATATTTACAAGTTTCAACAGATGAAGTTTATGGATCGCTTGGAGCTACTGGTAAATTTACCGAGAAAACTAATTTGAAGCCGAATTCACCTTATTCTGCTTCTAAGACAGCTGCAGATAATTTCGTTCGATCATATTATAAGACTTTTGATTTTCCTGCATTGATTACTAGATGTTCTAATAACTATGGTCCATATCAATTCCCAGAAAAACTAATCCCCCTAATGATAATGAACGCTTTAAGCGACAAAGATTTGCCTGTATATGGTGATGGAATGAACGTTAGAGATTGGATATATGTAGATGACCACTGCCAGGCAATATTAGAAGTCTTCGAGAAGGGGAGAGTAGGTCAGGTGTATAATATTGGTGCAGAGAATGAAATGCCTAATATTGAAATTGTAAAACAGATTCTAAGCTATCTGAATAAACCAGAATCACTGATTAAATATGTAAAAGATCGTCCTGGACACGATAAGAGATATGCAATGGATAATACCAAAATATCATCTGAATTGGGTTGGACTCCTAAATATGATTTCAATAATGGATTGAAGTTGACTATAGACTGGTACTTGGATAATATGGATTGGGTGGAAAGAGTTATTTCGGGTGAGTATAGAGATTATTATAAATCAAATTATAGCAATAGATGAAAAAAGTAATATCAGTAGTCGGAGCAAGACCGAATTTTATGAAAGTCGCTCCTATACATAGAGCATTTGAAAAATATCCCAATATTGAACATTTTCTAGTTCATACAGGGCAGCATTATGATAAAAATATGAGTGATGCCTTCTTTCAAGATTTAGAGATGCCACATCCAAAGCACTTTTTGAGTGTTGGCTCTGGTTCTCATGCTGAACAAACTGCAAAAGTGATGATTGAGTTTGAGAAAATATTATTAGAGGAAAAGCCTGACCTTGTTATAGTAGTAGGCGATGTTAACTCAACTGTTGCTTGTAGTCTGACTGCTGTTAAGTTACATATACCAGTTGCTCACGTTGAATCAGGTTTGCGTAGTGGCGATAGAGAAATGCCCGAAGAAATCAATAGGTTAGTTACAGATTCAATATGTGATATTGCTTTCGTAACTGAAGAAAGTGGAAAAATAAATTTATTGAATGAAAATTATCCAGAAGAGAATATACATTTCGTTGGTAATACAATGATTGATTCTCAACATTTTGCATTGCAAAAGTTAGATGGTAATAATGTTTTGGAAAGATTAGGTCTTACTAGTAAAGGTTATGTACTTTCTACAGTTCACAGACCTTCCAATGTTGATGATAAAGAGCAGATGAATGATTTGCTAGAAATTTTCGAACTTATATCTCAGCGAAGAACAGTGGTAATCCCAATGCACCCTAGAACTAAAAAGAATATTGAAAACTTCGGATTGACTGAAAAGCTCGAATCTATAGAAAACTTAGTTATGACTGAACCATTAGGATATCTTGATTTTTTAAATTTGATGAAAAATTGTGATTTCGTAATGACAGACTCTGGTGGGATACAAGAAGAAACAACAGCACTTGGTGTCGATTGTATAACCATCAGAACTACTACAGAAAGACCAAGCACTATTGAATTAGGTACAAATATATTAGTACAACCGAATAAAAATGATATCGAAAAAGCTGTTAATAGATATTTGAGTGGTGATAGAAAAACTGGTAGCGTTCCTTATCTTTGGGATGGAAATGCTGCCGAAAGAATCGCCGAAGTTATAAGTAATAGATTGTCGGAGAGAAAATGAAATTGAAGTATCTTATTGTTATGCTGTTTTCATCTGTAAGTATGATGGCACAAGTAACAGGTATGAGCGAGAGTAGCTCAATACTTAAAAGTGAAATTGAAAATAATAAGGGAATGGATTCTCAAATGTTTGAAACAGAACAAATGCCGGTTTCAAATATAATCAATCCAGATTATTATTACTTAGGACCAGGTGATGTGCTTATGATAAAAGCAATTCCTATGCTTACAACACCAGTACCTGTAGTTGTCTCTCCCGACAATATGATATTATTGCCTCGTTCTGGTGGCTTGATTGACGTAAATGGTAAAACGCTTACAGAAACTCGTAAACTTATAGAAGAAAGCATAACAAAATATAAATCTGATGCTATTGTAACTACTTCTTTCCAAAAAGCACATCTTTCATTTGTTGAAGTGGAAGGTAATGTACTTAACTCAAGCGTTTACAACTTACCTTCAACTTTCAAAGTGTCTGACGCTATCCACTTAGCAAACAAAAGAGGACCAATTTCAGAAAAGAATAATGCAAATGAGGATACATATATTCAAGAAAGACTAAGAGTTAGAAAATCTTATTCTAGAAATCAAGATAATAGTGAAATTGTCGAGTATTGGAAACGGAATGTATTAGTAGTTCATGAGGATGGATCGAGTTCTTTGGTTGATTTGATAAAATCTAAATCTAAAGACAACGGTCATCTAAACCCTTATGTTAGACAAGGTGACAGGATAATAGTTCCATTTAATAAAAATAATTATGGAACAATTTCAATTTCTGGAGAAGTAAATAGACCAATTTCAATACCATTCAAGAATGGAGATAAGCTTTCTGAATTAATTGAGTATAGTTTAGGACTGACTTCATTTGCTGATACAGATAATATATATTTATTCGATAATGGAGTAAAAACTAAACTTAATTCGAAAGATGGTAAAATTATAGTAGAAAATGATAGAGAATTGAGTCCAGGGGCTATCGTAATAGCAGGTAATCTAGAAGAAAGAAAATCTATTAGCGAAGGTGTTGTTACAATTAGGGGTTTTGTTAAGAATCCTGGCGCCTTTCCAATAATAAATACAAAGACTACATTGAGTGAGATAATAGAGCAGGCTGGAGGAATAACAGAAGGTGCTTATCTTCCATTAGCTAAGTTATATAGAAAAAGTAATGAGTTTGATGATCTAAGTGAATCAAGAACAGAAGCTTTCAAAATGTTTAGAAAAAGTAATCTGACTTTAGAAGATACTGTAAGATACACGTTAGATGTTCATTCTATTGAACCCATAGTGTCAGTTGACTTTACTCGAGCACTTAAAGATGATAACTATGATGTAACTCTTGAAAATGGTGATGAAATAGTAATCCCTACAAGCCCAAATAGAGTCTATGTATTTGGTAGAGTAGAAAACCCAGGGTTTGTTGAGTTCGAAAAAGGACAAAATATACAATATTATATAGATAAGACAGGTGGTTTTACGAATGTAGCTGATGAAGATAGAACTGCAGTAATCCGAAAAAATACCAGTTCTTGGGTAGAAGATGTCGAAGAGACTTTAGTATTTGATGGTGATTATATATATGTACCTGGGGAAGTAGATGTATCAACATCTACAGAACAAGCGAAAGTCTCGACTTATGCTGCTATCGGTAGTATAATATTATCACTAGGTTTCTTGATTGTGAATATTGTTAATACAGTCAATAAATAATGATATTCAGAATAATCATATCGACTTTACTAGTTTTTACTTTTTACAGTGGAGTTTTAAATGCTCAAGTTGAACATGTTCCATTGACTTCTCCTGTCTATGATTATCTACTAAGAGCTGAAAATAAAGGATATTTGGAGCATAAATCTCTATCAAGTTTACCACTCCAAAGAAAAGAAATTACTTCCATATTGAACCAAATGTATAATGACAAAAATCTTTCAGATAGTGATAAAGAGATTGTTACATTCTATTTGAAAGAATTTAATTCACTACCAGAAAAAAACACAGTTGTTTTCGAAAATGAGCAGAATACTGACAATATATTCTTTGATGATTTACTTGGGAATAAAGATAAATATATATACAAGTACACAGATAGCAATAGTAACGTAGAATTAAAACCACTTCTGAAATCAGAAACTTTCTTGACAAATAATCCAAATTATGATGAAAGTAAAAGTATCTTATTACATGGTGGTGTAAGACTAATGGGTACTTTATCCAATTCGTTTGGTTATTATCTACAAGCTACTAATGGATCTATTATATCCGGAGATAGAAGGTTAGCAATAGATAGAGAGCAATCATATAGCAATAATGTGAAATTCGCTTATTTAGAAAGTGATTTGGATTTTACTCAATCGCACGTTAGATACGACAATGAATGGTTTTATGCTACATTAGGTAGAGAGGTTAGAAACGTTGGTGCTGGATTATTCCAAAAAGTATTTATTTCAAACTCTTCACAACCATTTGATGCACTAAGTTTAGGAGCTAGATTTAAAAGTTTCGAATACCGTTTTACACACGGTTCATTGCTTTCATCGCCTTTAGACACTAATATTAGTCAAGGTTTTAATTCTGTCATTCCCGATAAGTTTCTTGTAATGCATCGCTTTGCATTTCGCCCATCTTGGGGTGAAATCGCTCTTTGGGAAAGTGTGATATATTCTGATCGTTCTATAGATTTTGCATATCTGAACCCAATCTCATTCTTCAAATCTTTGGAACACGCCCTTCGAGATCGTGATAATTCAATGATGGGTATAGATGCAACAATTAGACCTATGAATAACTTACAACTAAAAGGAAGTTTTCTACTAGATGATATAATCATCAGTGAAATAGGTAATGGGTATTGGAGTAACAAAACTGCCTGGAATATAGCTGCAACTTACTCGCTAGATATCCCTATAGACTTGGGTATAGAGTATTCTAGAGTAGAACCTTACACTTATTCTCACTTCAATAATCTCAACGCATATACTAATGACAGAGGATTGCTTGGCTCTATTATCAAACCCAATTCTGATTATATAGGGGTTTTGGTAAACTATTGGATTGACAATAAATATCCTATTAGTTTACGTTACATAAATACTAGGCATGGAGATAATGAATATGAGAATGAAGAACTCGTAAACAATGTTGGTGGAGACGTAAATCAATCTAGAAGACCAGAAGATAAATTGACAGGAATCGAATTCTTAGATGGAAATCTAATAAAAACAAGTATATTTGAACTTTCGGCTGGACTAGAATTGATAAGAAACCTAAATCTGAAAGCTATGTATTCTTACGAAACTAATGTTGAATCTAGTCATTATTTTAGATTCATTCTCACTTTGGAGGACTTCTAGACAACTATGAATATTTCACTCCTTATATTGATATTTTCTTTAGTATTAGTGGTATATGTCTATGTACTATACCCGGTATTATTATATATACTTACTATCAATAGGAATGTAATATTTGGGAATAAAGAAGTTGAATTAGAAAAAATATCTGTCCTGATAGCTGCTTATAATGAAGAGGATTACATCAGAGAATGTATTCAATCTGTGATTGATGCTGATTATCCTCAATCTAAATTAGAAATATTAGTTGGTTCAGATGGTTCTACTGACGGGACTGACGAGATAGTCAAAGGACTTACGCAAGAGTATGAAAATTTAAAATATTATAGGTTAGAAAGAGTTGGCAAAAACTCAATTTTAAATCATCTTTCTGATAAGATGACAGGTTCTATTATGTTGGTTCTCGATGCTGATTGTCGATTAAAAACAGAATCTCTAATACAGACTAACTCGATACTTAAAGATAAAGTAGGTTGCTTAGTTTATTCGGTTGAGTTTAGCCAATCTGATGACAATACAGGAGCAAAAGGGGAATCCTTCTATCAGAAATATGATAGTTTCCTTCGAGAAAGGGAGTCACTTTTAAAGAGTAATATCAATTCACTTGGTAGTCATGCTATACGAAAAGAGCTATTCCAAAAGTTCCCCAATGATAAAGTCTGCGATGATTTGTATTCTTTATTAGTAACAATTCAGAATAAGAAGAAAGTTATTTTCAGCAAGAAGATTAACATAGTAGATGTTAGAGAGCGCAACTTTGGAGAAGAATACCAAAGGCGAAAAAGATTAGTCGGTGGTGGACTTGCTACTATATTTAGTTTCCCAAAATTACTAAGCCCAACCAACGGTTGGACTTCGTTGTTTTTGTGGTCACACAAAATTCTTAGATGGTATTCAGCAATTATTCTATTACTAGCTTACTTGACTTCATTTTTTATGCTTGATACCACTATAGGTTCTGCCTTCATGTACTTTTTTACAATATCTATTGTCCTTAGTATAGTTGGCTATTTATTAGAAAAGAATAGGATAAGCAATCCTCTTAAGCTTCCTTTATTTTTCATTTCGATGAATATAGGGTTTGTTGAAGGTATTATCCAATTTTATAAAAAGAAACAAAATGCAATTTGGAGTAGAAAAGGCTTAGAGTGAGAATAAATCAATTAAATATAAGATTTGAATTAGTCAAAGAGGTGAATAAATGGATATAATGTCTATTATACTTGCTATCTTACTATTTCTATTTGCTTATCCTTTGATTATTTACCCAATCATATTGTCGATTTTGCCTAAGAACAAATTGAAAAGTAGAGATGAATCAATTGATTCGCTTAGTGTAATTATAGCTGCATACAACGAAGAAGAGCATATTGTAGATTGTATAGAATCGATATTAAAGTCAGATATTGCTGGCTTGAATATTGAAATCCTAGTTGGCTCTGATGGTAGTAACGATAGAACAGTTGAATTAGTAAAAAAATTAAACAATGAATTGGTTAGAGTTTTTGATTATCAGAGACAAGGTAAAAATCAAACTCTAAATAATTTAGTAAAAGAATCGAAATATGAAAATCTACTTTTTATAGATGCTGATTTCAGATTAAAAGACAATAGTATTAGAAAGTTACTTGAAAAATTTGGAAAGCTAGATGTAGGTATAATTATCTGTCCTATCGAAATGCGTTCTAAAAGTGGTGAGGATTCGAAAGAAGGGGAATCAATATACCAGAAATACGAATCGTATATACGTAGAAACGAGAGTGAAATAGCTTCTTGTGTCAACTCACTTGGTAGCTATATTATCAAAAAAGAAATATTTGAAAGTATTCCTTCAGATAAATATTGTGATGATTTACATTCTATACTAACAAGTATAAAAAAAGGTAAAAGAGTTTACTTTGATGAAGACAATAGAATATATGAAGTCAGAAAATCTAATTTCTTCGAAGATTATTCTCGTAGAAAAAGACTAGTTGGTGGTGGACTATCTACAATATTTGCATTCAAAGATTTACTTTCTTTCAGTAATGGATGGAGTGCATTCTTTCTTTGGTCACATAAATTACTAAGATGGTTCTCTTCAGTATTTCTATTGTTAGCATTTATAACATCATTATTCATGTTAGATACCTTATTCGGACTTATAACTGCGTATATTATTAGTGTACTGATTATTATTAGTGGAATTGGATATTTGCTTGAAAAAGGGGAGATGTCTAATCCATTGAAATTACCTTTGTTCTTTGTGTTTATGAACATAGGATTTATAAAAGGTATAATGCACTATTTTTATGGTAACCAAAATGCGAAATGGAGTAGAAAAGGATTAGATTGAGTATTGCAGTAGAAAATAGAAAAATAATTGGTGAACAAATCAAAACTACATATTCTACTAAGTTTAAGAATTTGATACTACCACTTTATCTAGAGCTAACGGCTGATATTTTAGCTATAGTAGTTAGCTTTTTTATACAATATTATATTAGATTTGAAACTAGTTTATTCGGTGCTATAAAGCCTAATCTAATTTATGATTGGTCACTAATATTGTATCCATCACTAGCGTTAGTAGTTTATTGGATAGGACTATTTGCTGTTAATGGTATGTATAGGAATTGGTACGAACGTTCTCCAATTGATGAGATATTTACAATGCTCAAATTGGTTGGATTCGGATGTCTGATGTTAGCTATTATTGTCCTTTCGGTTATACAAACAAGCCCTAGGATGCTTATTCTAATATACTTTATCGTATTAAGTATAAACATTGTTGTATTTAGAACAATTGCTCGAAGAATACAACTTTCTTTGCGTAAAAGGAAAGTAATAAATCTAAGAACAATATTTATAGGTAAGAAAGAGAAAGTATTCCAAATTGCAAGAAAAATGCAACTTTCTCCAGGATGGGGGTTTAGACCAATTGGATATATTAGTACTTCCGATAAAAAAGAAAAAGAAAATGAAAAGGATTTGATACCGAATATTGGGTCAATTAATGATTTTATGAAAATATTGGAAGAATACAAGCCCGACTCTATAGTAATTGGCTCTAAGATGAGTCATAGAGCTAGTATGTTCAATATAGTTCAGATTTGTAAAGACAACAATATTAGCGTTAAAATAGAGCCAGATTTGTATCATATCTTTACGGGACAATCTAAGACGACTAATCTTTATGGTATTCCGCTGATTGATGTGAATTTGAACCTAATGAAACCGTGGCAAAGCTTTGCTAAAAGAATATTTGACATTGTATTCAGTGCATTAGTATTAATTATTGGTGCTCCAGTTTGGTTACTTTTAGCTTTGGCTATAACTATAGAATCTAAAGGTGGAGTATTTTATACTCAACCAAGAGTAGGAAGACATGGTAAAGAATTTAAAATTTATAAATTTAGATCCATGGTTCCTGCAAAACCTGATGCCGAACAAAAATGGACAGTAGTTGGTGATAAAAGGGTAACAAAGTTTGGTAAATTTTTAAGAAAATCTCATTTAGATGAAGTTCCCCAATTTTGGCATTGTCTAATTGGTGATATGAGCATTGTCGGACCTAGACCTGAGCAACCAAAATTTGTAAAGATGTTTTCTGAACAATTAGATTATTATAATCGTCGTCATAAAGTCAGACCAGGGATTACAGGATGGTGGCAGATAAAATACGAGTCACACGAACTAAGTATAGAAGAAATAGAAAATAGAACTAAGGACGATTTTTATTATATTGAGAATATGTCATTGAAATTAGATTTTGAAATAATTATTCGGACAATTTGGTTAGTCTTCAAAGGACATGGACAAACATAAGATATGAAAGCAATAGTAGTAATACCGACATACAATGAGAGCAAGAATATAGTCAGAATAATAGACAAAATATTCTCTGTTCATGATGAAATAGACATACTGGTAGTAGATGATAACTCTCCTGACGGAACTGGTAAACTTGTAAAAGATAAAATGCAAGTTTCTGACCGCATTCATATTATTGAAAGAGAAGGCAAGATGGGATTAGGGACAGCATACTTAGCTGGATTCAAATATGCCATTGAAAAAGGATATGACTATATAATGGAAATGGATGCTGATTTTTCTCACAATCCCGAAGAGATTCCAAATTTCCTAAAATATATTCAGGAATATGATGTGGTTTTAGGATCTAGATATATAAAGGGTGTGAACGTTGTCAATTGGCCATTGAAAAGATTATTACTTAGTTACTTTGCGAACCTTTATACTCGTATTATCACAGGCATGGACGTAAAAGACGCAACTGGTGGTTTCAAATGTTTTAGGGCAACAGCACTTTCCAAAATAAATTTCGATGAAGTTAAATCTAATGGTTATAGTTTCCAAATAGAAATGACATATCGACTTTGGAAGAAAGGAGCTAAAGTAAAAGAAATTCCTATCATATTTGTAGATAGATTAGAAGGGGAGTCGAAAATGAGCAAGAAAATCGTCTATGAAGCTATTTTTATGGTGTGGAAGCTCAAATTGGGCTTAGTTAAAATCTCAAAATAACCTTCAAGTAAAGCATTGCAACCCAAAATTGACATATCCATCGTAATTGTAAATTACAATGTGAAGGACTTCCTTTCGCAATGTCTCAGCTCGATTAACAAATCAAGTACTAATTTACGATATGAAATTATTGTTGTTGATAATGCCTCTACAGACGGGTCAAGACAGATATTCTCTGATTTATTGGAAACAAAAGATAACTTCCATTATTATTACTCAGAAACTAATCTAGGTTTTGGAAAAGCAAATAATATTGGGTTTGATTTAGCTAGAGGGAAATATACTCTTATTCTCAATCCTGATACTCTTTTAGAGCCCAATACACTCCAAGTTATGTATGACTATATGGAATCGAACCCTGATATTGGTACTTCAGGATGTAAAGTACTTAATTTGGATGGTTCTTTTCAGTCAGCATGTAGAAGGGGTTTCCCAACGCCTTGGGCTTCGTTCTGTAAACTTTTCGGATTACAAAGACTATTCCCCAATTCCAGGTTGTTTGCTAAATATAACCTAAGCTACTTAAATGAAGATGACACGAATGATATAGATGCTCTGATAGGTGCTTTTATGTTCACTCGAACAGATGTGTTAAAACGAATAAATGGCTTTGATGAAAGTTTCTTTATGTATGGTGAGGATTTGGATTTATGTTATAGGATAAAAGAAGCTGGATATAGAGTTTCTTATTACCCCAAAACCACAATAATTCATTTCAAAGGGGAGAGCTCTAAACGAAGCACTCTTAATGAGACAAAGCATTTCTATGATGCAATGGAAATTTTTGCTCGGAAACATTATGGCAAATCAAAGTTATTCTTTTCTTTTCTTAGATTAGGAATAAAGATACGTTCATTTATTAGTTACCTAAAAAAGCACAAAAAAGATGTGACTTTTATAATTATTGATTTAGTAATTGTAAATCTTTCACTATTACTTTCTTCGTATTTAAGATGGGGGGAAGTTTTCCCATTTCCTGAGTATGCATACCCAACAGTATTTATATTTCTTAGCTTTGTTACATTTGTTTCTATGTTATTTTCAGGTGAGTATTTTGAGCAAAATCAGACCATCAGAAAATCATTTTTCGGACTTTTATCTTCATTGTTGATACTAACATTCTTAACTTATTTCTTTAGGGATTTCGCTTTTAGTCGTGGTATATTGCTTATGACTATATCGTTCTCTGTTGTATTTATTACGATTACTAGGATTTTGAGCAATGTAGTTGAAAAACAAAAGAACGTCAAAGAAATAAACAGAATTGTACTAGTAGGTTGGAATGAGAATGCAGCTAAATTAATTCATAATATTAAATCTAATTATAGTAATTCGGTTATAGTTGGGTTCATTAGCAATAACGAGAATGCAACTGGTGATCTAGATTATCTTGGAGAGCCAAATTATATCCAAAAAACTATAAATGACAAGTCAATTACAGAAGTTATCGTTTTGGATAATTCGGAGTTCCAATTTGATAATGATACGAAATTTATTAGGTTAAAGAATGATAATTTAGTTCATATATATTTTGCAACAGATTATGATAATCTTGTAATATCTAAGATACTTACTGATGTATCAGGAGTTAATCCGGAGACGAAGCAAAGTAAATTATCCCAACTTAGATATAGATTATTAAAAAGAATCTCTGATGTTTTTATTGCACTATTGATGCTTACTCTCGGATTACCTTTCCTAATTGTAAAAGGAAATACTAATAAATTCGTTAACTTGTTACTTGGCAGACTTACATTTATAGGTTTATTTCCTGAAGGGAATAGTTTGTCAGAAAAAGGAAAATTAGGTATTATTGGACTCGCACATATTAGCGAGCCAGGAAAATTAAAAGAAAAAATGATAGTTGAATTGAATAATCATTATCTTGATAACTATTCACTTTCATTAGATTTTGACATACTTTTTAAATATTTATTTAGAAGATAGAAAATGGCAAATAATTTCATACTAGATTTTGAAAAGCCAATTATAGAATTGGAAGATAAAATAGCCGAAATGAAACAATTAGGCGAAGAATTGGATATAGAACAAGATATAGAGAGTTTAGAAAAGAAAGTAGATAATCTCAAAAAGAATATCTATGCAGGACTTACTAGATGGCAAAGAGTACAAATAGCTCGTCATCCTGAAAGACCAATTACCTCTGATTATCTTGAAAATACATTTGATAGTTTCGTAGAATTACACGGCGATAGAAAATTCAAAGACGATGCTGCTATTATGGGTGGTATGGCTACTATTGGTGAACACCAAGTAATGTTCGTTGGTCATCAGAAGGGTAGAGATACTAAATCAAATATACTTCGCAATTTTGGTATGCCCAATCCTGAAGGATATCGCAAAGCATTAAGATTATTCAAAATGGCAGAAAAGTTCGATAGACCAATTGTCTGTTTTTTAGATACACCAGGTGCTTACCCAGGAATCGAAGCTGAAGAAAGGGGTCAAGCCGAAGCAATAGCGGACAATCTTATAAAAATGGCCCAACTTAAAGTACCAATCATTGTAGTTGTAATAGGCGAAGGAGCTTCAGGTGGTGCTTTGGGTATTGGTATAGGCGATAGAGTACTTATGTTAGAAAACTCCTGGTACTCGGTTATTGCACCTGAATCTTGTAGTAGTATACTGTGGAAGACTTGGGATTTCAAAGAGCAAGCTGCGGAAGCACTTAAGTTAACTGCTCCTGATTTGAAAGAACATAATATTATAGACGACATTGTGAAAGAGCCTCTCGGTGGTGCTCACAAAAATCCTGATGATATGTTTGCTATAATGAGAAGAACACTTCTGAAAGAACTAAAATTATATAAAAAATATGATCCCAAAAAACTCATTGAAGTTCGCCATGAGAAATTCTTGAATATGGGTGTTTGGGAGGAATAATTTGCTAAAGAAATTTACTGCCTGGTTAAGGCGAATGACAGATTGGATGGAAAGTTTTGCCGACAAGCCTCACGCTATGTTGGCATTATTTGTTTTGTCATTTATGGAATCTTCTTTTTTCCCGATTCCACCTGATGTACTATTAATAGCAATAGCTATTTCTAACCCTAAGAGAGCCTTCAAAGCCGCTCTATGGTGTAGCGTTGGCTCTGTGCTTGGTGGTATATTCGGATACTATATTGGTGCGGTTCTAATGGACTCCATAGGAAATCCCATATTACAATTCTATGGCAAAGAGGATGCAATGGCAGACTTTGTAAAATTATATGAAGAATGGGGAACTCTTTTTTTAGCGGGAGCTGCATTTTCGCCTATACCGTATAAAGTAGCAACTATAGCTTCAGGTGCTGCAAATATGGATTTAACTACATTCATAACAGTATCTTCTATCGGAAGAGCAGCTCGTTTCTTCTTGGTAGCAGGACTTCTTTTCAAATATGGGGCTCCAATAAAAGCTTTTATTGAAAAATATTTTGATATTATTTCTATTGCTTTTCTGATAATATTAGTTGGTGGTTTTGTAGCTGTAAAGTATATGCTTTAGATGGAGAAAAAGAAAATAATATATGTATGGAAATCTCCATATCCTTGGGACGTAAGAGTTGAGAAAATCTGTAAATCTCTGGCTAAAGAATATGAAGTTCTTATATTAGCTAGATGGGGTAACGAAACTAAAAAAGCTGAACAAATTGATGGTATAACTGTTCGTCGTGTCGGTTTCCGTGAAAAACCCATCAAAAGTTTACCACTTTCATTCAATAGAGTTTGGAAAAAAGAACTAGAAACGGTTATAAAGGGATTTAAGCCAGATGCAATTATTGTTCGCGAGATAATGCTCGGCACTTTAGTTGGTAAATTAGGCAAAAAGCATAATATACCTACTATTATGGATATGGCTGAGAACTATCCAGCTGTTATCAAGTTATTCAAGAAATATAAACAAAACATATTCTCAAGATTCTTAATTCACACTCTTGACCTCGCTAAAACCGTAGAGAAGAACTCACTGAAATTAATTAAGAATATTATAGTTGTTTGTGATGAGCAAGTAGATAGACTCAAATCTGAAAAGTATATAAACTCTCATAAATTCTGTGTAGTAGAAAATACTCCTCCTTACGAAGATAATACCAAAATAGAAAAGAATTTCGAGAAACCAATTTTCGGACATCATGGCAATTTGACAGCCGATAAATCTGTCTTTGAGTTCCTTCAAGCCGTAATAGAACTACTAGATGAAGGTTTTGATATGGAGTTCCATATTATGGGAAATGGTGAAATATATCAAGAAACGAAATTGATAGTAGATGAATCAAATCACTCAGATAAAATAATAATGTACGGCAATTGGAAGGAAGATCTTTTCACGAAATACCTAAATACTATTAATTTTGGTGTATTACCTTACGCTGTCAATGATTTTACTAATACTACTAATTTTAACAAATACTATGATTTTCTAAAGTTTGGTATTCCTATTCTGACTTCAGATACTAAACCTATGTCTAGGTTGAACAATGAGCTTAGCTGTGGAATAACAGTAAATGTAGATTCTATAAATGATATAAAAGAAAGCATAAAAAAACTATACGAAATTGACTACGAAGCTTATTCTACTAATGCTTATAATGCTTATTTGGAAAGATATAATTGGTCAAAGGATGAGACTGTATTACTACAATATATAAAAGAGGTAATATAATATGTTCAGGACAATTCAAGTTCATGTAGCTATAGCTAAGGAAAACGAGATACGTCATCTAGCTCTCCGTAGATCAGATTCTTGTAAGTTGTTTCCGACTATGTGGCAAACCATAACAGGTACCTTGGAAGAAAATGAAAATGCATTTGATGCAGCGAAAAGAGAACTACAGGAAGAAGCTGGCCTTATTACTGATGTTTGGTACAAACTTCCATACCTTGGTGGTTTTTATGATATGAAGAGAGATACAGTAGAAAGTGTCCCAACTTTTGCTGTTGTATTCCAAGATTTTCAAAATGTAGTACTCTCAGAAGAACATACGGAATACAATTGGCTTAAAAATTCTGAATTAGAACAATTTTTTCCAATTCCAGACCACATAAACGGAGCATTACAATTAGAAAAAATGCTACGTAATCCCGAACAACTTAGGATATTCTCATTATGAGCATTGCTGCAATTGTTATTACCTTCAACAGATTAGAACTGCTTAAAAAAACTATATCAGGTCTTAGATCCCAGACTTATAATATTGATGAGATAATTGTAGTAAATAATGGCTCTACTGATGGAACAAGTGAGTGGTTAGATGAGAATTCCGATTTATTTGTAGTTACTCAAGAAAATGTAGGTAGCTCTGGAGGACAATACACAGCATTTAAAACTGCTTATGAAAGAGGACATGATTGGATCTGGGCTATGGACGATGATGTGGTACCTAGACCAGAGTGCCTCTCTCATCTAGTAGCAAATATTGAGGAGAATAAAATATTAGCACCTCTTAGATATAGTAAAGATGGTACTCCTTTTATTAATGATACTATTGAGTTCAACCTATCTAATCCGTTCAGTAATATCTGGAAGAGACTTCTTAAGAAAGAAGATCTAGTGAATGATATTATTCCAGCAACTGGCCTTACTTTCGAAGGTCCAATGTTTCATAGATCTTTAATTGAAAAAATTGGTTTACCTGAAAAGAAATTCTTCATATTTGCTGATGATAGCGAGTATATGATACGTGCAAAGAAAGCTGGGTTTAGCTCTTTTATTATTACTAAGGCAAATTTAGATAGAATGTTAGATGCACCTGATTTGAACAAAGAGTTTTCCTGGAAGAATTATTATATAATTAGAAATATAATAGCAATTGATATTCTACATGGTAATTTACTTGTCAGATGGATTAGACCATTTGCCTATCTAATCTCTTGGCTCGGTAAAGCAAATAACAAATCAGATAGACAAACTGTGATAAAAGCTTTCAAAGATGGATACTTCTACAAATCCGAAAACTAAAGAACAACACCTAAGCTAACAGATAAGAATTGTTTGTCTGGCTCGCCAGTTTCTTTGCCTATTAGATTGATGTGTTGGTATTTTAATTCTAAATTTATTTTAAGTAATTGTAAATCAAAGTCGGTTCCAGCTCCTAAAAAATAACCTACCCTAGAGTCAGTCGGACTAAGATCTAAGTTTAGAGGAACAGCAACACCAGATTCTTCAGTTACATAATCTACAGAGTTTGAAATGTAGTTATAAGCAAATCCACCAGTAGCATAGATATTCAACAAATCTGTATTTATAAATGCTAGGTTAATACCTGCGTGAACTGGTATAATATTCTGAGTAGATTTGAATGAGTGTATTTCACCAGTTTGAGGGTCTTTTATTTTAAACTCAGAACGTGGAAATCTATGAAATTCCAATCCACCTACTAAATGGAACATAGAGGATAGTTCTATTCTCGCCGCTACTCCCAAGTGATACCCCATATCAGCATTTTCAGTGAAAAAATTACCTGACCCGATATTATTCGATGTCAAGTTTTCATTGGAATAAACCTTTGAAATCATATCATTAGGAGTTGAAAGACCAGCTTTGAAATGCAACCCGAGTGGGCCTACAGCTTTTGCAGAATTAAAATTTAATAGCATAATACTCGTTATGAGTATTGTCATTGTTGCAAATAGGCGAGTGTTTGTTTTATTACTTTTCATTTGACTATTATTATTGTTAATTTTGAAAAAATAAATTATTAATTTACTAAGGTTCATCTATTATGAAGAAGTTAGTCCTTTTTGTTCTGCCAATTATAATTGGTTTCAATTTAATTAATCTCAACGCTCAATCCAAAGAAAAAGATATACCACTTAATTTAGGTGGCTATCTAGGATTGAACTATAATATGCACAATGGCGACTTCCAATATCCAACTATTTTCAATGCAACACCTAATACTGTTGTCCCAGTTGGGTTCTATGGAGCTGAATCATCTTTAGGGTTGAACGGTGGCTTTATAATAAACGTACCGTTTGATAATATGTTCGTTTTTTCTGGAAGATTAGGTTTGCACGGCGCTGGTGCTGATTTTAATGTATCTGGAATAGATATTGGAAGAGGTACTTTACCGGATACTACGACTTATACTGATAGTTTTGAAAGTTCATTGATGTATGGTGAAATAGATTTATTTATGCAATTTCATAATTTAATTCCAGTTGACAATCTATATTTACTTGCAGGTTTAGAATTAGGAATACCTATAACTGCATCATACGAAAGATTAGAGACTAGTACAATAAGTAATGACCTTGGTACAACTAATACTGAATTTGCATCTTCTGGTGATATCATAGATACTCCACTAAGATTAGCTTTAGCATTGGGTGCTGGCTATATGATGGAGATTGATGATAATGTGTTCTTGACTCCTGAAGTTAGTTTCAGATTACCTTTTTCAAATGTAAGTGATTTTAATGGTGGTACTAATAATGATTGGAACTTTGCTCAGCTAAGAGCTGGTGTTAGTTTAACATTTGGTTTTGGTGATGATGAAGTTGAACCTGATCCAGAATCTACTATTGATGTAGGTTTGAAAGATATCAGAGCTTACAACAAAGATGGTATGGCTTACACTGTTGATAATATCAAAGTTGAAGAAGTTAAATACACAGAACTTTTCCCTATCGTTCCCTACGTATTTTATAACGAAGGTAGCAAATATCCTTCTGCTGCTACTCAAAACTTAGCTGCGGAAAGAGAAACAGGAAAATTCTTAATAGAAGATATGGAAGCCGATGCAATCGAAATAAATAAAAATACTTTGGATATTATCGGTACTCGTATGCAAGAAAATACTGCTGCTGATTTGACAATCACTGGTACTGTAGATAATAAAACTGAAAAAGGAAAAACAGCATTAGCTAAAGAAAGAGCAGAACAAGCTAAGAATTATTTAGTAATTAACTATGGTATTTCTCCTGATAGAATTACTGTAGAAGGATTGAACAGTCCAACTAAACCATCATCTACTAGAGTAGAAGATGGTGTAGCAGAAAACAGAAGAGTTGAGTTCTCGACTAAAGACAATACATTGTTAAACCCAATGTTAATCGAAAAAGAAAAATCATCAATAGCTAATCCTGATTTAGTTGAGTTCGTTCCAGAAGTAACTTCTACTGATAGTATTACAAAATGGCAATTAGAATTATCTCAATCTGGTAAAATGATTAAGACTTTCAACGGTGGTGGAAACCCTAATGAAATCCAATGGTCTATCAAACCAAACCAACTAGCAGCGAGTGACCTGCCGGTAGAGTATAATCTAACTGTTGAGAATGTAAAAGGTAAAGCTAATAATGTAACTGGTTCTATTCCTGTTGAGTTTATCTCAACTTCTCAAAGAAGTCAAGAAGTTAAACCTGATAAAACTATTTCTAAGTTCAGTTTAGTTGTATTTGATTTCGACAGTCCAGAGATTTCTGCACACGACAAAGAAATAATTGACAATAATATACTACCTGCTATTGCTTACAATTCGACTGTTCAGATTTACGGTTACAGTGATAGAATAGGTGAAGAAAACTATAATAAGAAACTTGCTCTACAAAGAGCACGTAATGTAGAAAAGTACATCAGATCAAAAGCAAAAGATGCTAAATTTGAAGTATATGGTATCGGTGAAAGTATTCAACCATTTGATAATGATTTGACAATTGGTCGTCAATTATCTAGGACGGTACAGATTTATGTTATTACTCCAAAGGAAAAATAAAATTGATGTCTAATCAAACAGACTATAAATACTTAATGGATATAAATACTCCGGCAGATTTACGAAAGCTCAAAGCTTCCAGTCTGCCGGCTGTTTGTGATGAAGTTCGTGAGTATATTATTGATACAATATCACAGATAGGAGGCCATTTTGGTGCAGGTCTGGGTATTGTAGAGCTTACAGTTGCTCTGCATTATGTCTTCAATACTCCAGAAGACAAAATCATTATTGACACAGGTCATCAAGGTTACCCTCATAAAGTATTAACTGGTCGTAGAGATCAGCTTCATACTATCCGTCAAAAAGATGGTTTATCGGGGTTTCTAAAAAGAACTGAAAGTGAATATGATGAGTTTGGTGCTGGTCACGCTAGTACTAGTATATCTGCCGCTTTAGGCATAGCTGCCGCTCGTGATATAAATAATCACGACTATAAAGTAGTATCCATCATTGGTGATGGTGCAATGACTGGTGGTCTTGCCTTCGAAGCTCTTAACAATGCTGGGGTATTGCAGAAAGATTTACTTGTAATTATGAATGATAATAACTTCTCAATTGCACCCAATGTATCTGCTTTATCAAATTACTTTAGCGAAATATTTACTTCTAAACCATTCAAGAAAATGCGTGACAAAGCTTGGCAAGTCACTGGTAAAATGGATGATTTGGGTGATAGATTGCGTAAACTAGCTTCTAAATTGGAAGATGGTGTTAAGGCAGTAATTACTCCTGGAGTTTTATTCGAAGCACTAGGATTTAATTATATTGGACCTGTTAATGGGCACAATATCAATAAGCTCGTCGGTATATTAGAAAATATAAAAGATATGAAAGGCCCTATTTTCCTTCACGTTATGACACAGAAAGGGTATGGCTATGAACACGCTACACGCGAAAAGCAATACATGCATGCTATAGGAAAGATTGATAAAATCACGGGTAAATCTGTTGCAAGCGCTCCATCTACTCCGAAACCACCTAAATATCAAGATGTATTTGGCGATGCAGTCCTTGAGCTATGCAAAAAGGATAACAAATTAGTATCTATCACCGCAGCAATGCCGGATGGTACTGGTCTAGATAGAGTGCAAAAAGAAATGCCAGATCGTGTAATTGACGTAGGTATAGCAGAAGGACACGCTGTTACATTTGCTGCTGGTTTGGCTACACAAGGAGTCGTACCTATAGTTGCAATATATAGTTCCTTTATGCAAAGAGCTTATGACCATTTGGTACACGATTGTGCTATACAGAAATTACACGTAGTTTTTGCACTTGATAGAGCTGGATTAGTTGGTGCAGATGGACCGACTCACCACGGTGTTTTAGATATTACTTACCTAAGACCAATACAAGGTATAGTTCTTATGGCACCGAAAGATGAGCAAGAACTTCGCGATATGCTTTACTCTGCTATTTACAAGTTCAAAGATGGCCCAGTTGCTATAAGATTCCCTCGTGGCGAATCTGTAGGAGTGCCCATTAAGCCAATGAATGCTATTGAGCTTGGTCAGTCAGAAACTCTCAGAGATGGGGGAGATGTGGCAATATTGGCATTAGGTAATATGGTCTCTGTAGCAATGGAAGCCGCTGAATTACTTGAAGCAGAAGATGTAAATGCTAAAGTTGTCAATGCAAGATTTGTCAAGCCCCTTGATACAAATATGATAGATGAAATCTGCAAATCAAATATGCATATATTTACTGTAGAAGATGGTCAAAAGCAGGGTGGATTTGGTTCTGCTGTTGCAGAATATATGGCAGAAATGAATTATCACAATAATCTGACTATTCATGGTATCGATGATATTTTTGTTGAGCATGGAACTCAAAAAGAGCAATTCGAATCTATTGAATTAGATAGCAAAGGGATAGCAAATCTAATCTTAAATAAGATTAACAATAAGATAGAAATTTAGAAAAATATTTTGCAAAATGTTTGCATATTAATTTAATATGCCTTAGTTTTGCATTCTGTTTTTGAGACGGCGACTCCTTAGCTCAGCCGGTAGAGCATTTGATTTTTAATCAAAGGGCCACAGGTTCGAATCCTGTAGGAGTCACAACAAAAAACAACTAAGCCAGTTAAATTTGATTTAACTGGCTTTTTTTATGTCTATTGAGTAATGACTGGGTAAAAAAAAATCTAAATTCTGGCGTTTACTACTTCTTTTAAATCATATACATTAATGCCTATACTCCTCGCATAGTTACTTAATCCCGAATCAGCAGTGATTAGATTACCCGTTTTTTTGGCTAGTCTTAATAATACAGTATCCGTAACACCTAATAAACTAAATGTACTATCTTTTATAATCTTATTAGTCTTAATATATTTTTCAGTAGAGTTTATGACAAAATTCTTTAATAATTCATAATAAACATAGTTATATTGCCCTACAATATTATTCAAATGATTATCGGTTTCAGTCCAAACATTTGGCGGAACTAATAACTTAGATGTATCACCTATTTCTGCTTGTAAAAGTTCAAAATCTAATTTATTATATATACTAGTTTTTCTACTTTGACCTATATAATTTACATTTATCATACCTACTACATACAAGACTAGTGGCTCTGTATCAATTACGATCATGAATATAAACACCTATTATATTACTATCATTATCTATTTTTATTTTTTTATATAACCTAGTCAAATTATATTCTGATTCATTTTTGAAAGCAATAAATGATAATACATTAGGGTCTTTGCTCTTAACTAAGAAGGATACTACTATTTCCCATATCTCTTCTTTATCATTATACTCGACTTCCTCTAATCTTAGATCTGGACTTTCCAATTCTGTGAATTCGTTTATGATAGATTCAGCAATTCTCTTCAAATCACCAAATGAAAGTTTTGTTTCCATATCAACACCATTTTAAAAAGTTAATTAATATTTTCTGAAATATAATAAAACTATTACGAATAAAGATTGATTATATATATAAATTAGACGTTTATTTTTCAATTTTTCGTATATTTTGCTTTTAGTATCCATTAAAAACCAAAATTATTATGAGAAAGCTTTTTATCCTTTTCATTGTATTAGCATTATCTGCAACCCAACTGTTTTCACAAACATGGTTTAACGAAATTTCAGACGAAGCAGGACTATCAGAAACCAAAGGTTTCCGTGTTTGGTTAGCTGATGTTAATGGTGATGACTATCCCGATTTACTTTGGGGTGGTGATAAAGGGGCATTATTCAACAGTATCTATCTAATGATGAATGTTCCTAATCCAGACCAAAACTCAAGTGTAAAGAGGATTTTCCAAGATTATACTGCCGAATCAGGACTTCAAAAAAGTAGAATTGATACGAATATCAGTAGAACAGTCGATATAGCTGCCCTAGCTGATTTAGATAATGATGGTGATTTGGATATTGTTACAAGTATATATACGCATAGAGTCCAAAACTATAAGAGCACTGGTGACAGATCGGAGGTTATGCTAAATGATGGAAACGGGCATTTTACTTTAGTTGATAATCATGGTCTTGATGATTTTAATTATGCAAGTAGTTTAGAATTGGGATTGACTAATACAACAGGGTTATCATTTCTTGACTATGATTTGGATGGCAATATTGATTTATATGTTGGTACTTGGTTCGCACACTATGGCGAAGGTGCAGATGTATATATGGGTAATTTCTTGTTCAAAGGTAATGGAGATGGTACATTTCAAGAAGGTATAAGATTAGGTGCTACTGAACCACTATATGGAACTAATGTTACGGACTGGAACAATGATGGATGGCCTGATATTATCAACTCACCTTATTGCCGTACTCCTGGTCAATTCTTCAAAAATGTTGAAGGAACTCTAGTTGAAGCATCTTTTGAAGTAGGATATAATACTCAACAATTAGGCGGTGACCATGGTCAAAATCTTTGTCAGTGGGAAGCAAATACAGCTGATTTTGACAATGATGGTGATATGGATATACTTGAAGTAAAGGTGCACGGTGGTTATAATCCTGGTGAAGGTAGAACTACAGTTAATATTAATACAGGTATTGAAAACGGATACAAATACGAATGGGATTTGAAAAGAATTAATAGAGCAGCACCTATGGAATCACACTTAGGTGATCAAGGTGGTACTTGGTTCGATTTTGACAATGACGGAAGGCAAGATATAGCTTTAGGCCAAAACTCTTACCCTTCAGCTAATATATATGGTCAAGAAAGATTGTATTTACTTCACCAAGATGAGTCTGGAACTTTTAACGAGATTCTACCTAGTGTTACTAAACTAGACACTTTGAAAGAAGCTCACTCTATGGAACCAGCCGATTTTGATATGGATGGTGATCAAGATTTATTTTTATCCCGTATAGTCCGAGAAACAATAATTGAAAACGGTGAACCAAAGAATATTAACTATAATGCTATAGAGTTAGTCGAAAATAAAAAAGCTGAGGAAAATAATTTTATACAAATCAAATTAGATAAAAATTCAGCTATTCAAAATGCGAATGGAGCATATATTGGAGCAAAGATTTTTGTTTACACTGACGAAAATACTCAGAAACAAGAAATTCAATCTGGCTTAGGTCACTTTGCTGGTATGCAGCCATTTATCAAGACCTTTGGATTAGGTAACCAGACTTCTATCGATTCAGTTGTAGTGATATATCCTAATAAAGCTCAAGATAGATTAGTTCTATATACAGTCCCTGTTAACACATTAGTTAAGATTGGAGATGAAGTTACTTATGTAGATATGACAAATAGCGAATCAAATTTATTAACTACTCTTGAATATGGTAAGTTTGATTTTGGTAGAGGAGATGTAAATGAGACAACTACAAAAAACTTAGAACTAATAAACCTTTCTCATAAAAGTGATGCCCCTATAACAATTACTAAAGTCGAGCTAGAAGGGGATGAGGAATTTACTTTTGACGATTCCATATTGCCACTAACTGTATGTTGTAAAGATTCTATATTGAATTTACCTATTAGCTTAACCCCTTCTGTTAGAACTGAGTATTCAACTAATATTAGAATCTATAATAGTTCTGATAATGCTCCGATATTATCAACTATAATATATGGTGAAGGATTTGAACCTAAACCCGTGCTTAGTGTTAATTCAAAATTAATCAAATTTGATGGTGTCTGGGTAGATAGTACAAGAAAATTTGTTGCTGAATTCACCAATAGTGGAGAGCTAGATTTAGATATATCGTCTATTGAGCTTGAAGGAAGTGAAGATGTATTTACTGTTAATTCTGTTTCTCCAATCACACTAAAACCAAACGAGAAAACATTAGTGCAAATAGATTTTACACCAACACAAAAAGATGTTTTCAATGCTAAGATTAATATAGTTTCGAATGCGTATAATAAAGATACCTTATCAGCTATCGACTTGATAGGTATATGTGATGGTCCAAACTCAATTCTTAAAACTAATGCTGGTTTTGTAATCGTATTTGGTGATGCACCTGTAAATGGTAGTAAAGAGAAAGTATTAAAACTTTCGAATGATGGTGAAGGAGAACTATTAGTTAACTCTATTGAAATAGATCCAGAAGGTGAGTTTTCACATACGGCTGAAAATTTCCCTTTAAGAATAACCGATGATTATGACCTAACACTTAAGTTCTCACCTAAAAGCGAAGAGTTTTCGACGGCACAACTAATAATAAATAGTGATGCTGTAAATGAACCAAGATTTGAAAAAAAGATGACTGGTACTGGCGTAATAATCTCTAGTGTCGATATGTGGGAAAATGGTAATAAAACTTATCATTTCAGTATAACTCCTAATCCAGTGAATCAGAGTGGTAAGTTAATTATAGAATCTTTAGACCCATCTAGCGCTGGGCAATTATCAGCCGAAATGTATGATGCTACTGGTATGAAAGTTATGAATTTATTTAGTCCTCGCCATATATCAAACAACACAGAATTTGATTTGGAAGTAAGTAACTTAGTTTCAGGGATATACTATATTAGAATATATTCTGACAATGAATCGGTAGTTACATTATCAGTAATAATTCAGAAATAAAAAAAAGCAAAACCTTATTTGCTTTGGAGGGCTAATTGAGGTTTTGCTCTGGGCTTAAAATGAATATGCTTATAATACGCTTGAATTTTTAATAGGTTATACTAAAATGAATCTTTTTTGTGACTTTTATTGCTAAATGGGTTGCCCGAGTAACATTTTGTTCAGAACTAATAACAACGTATGAATATAATTCTTACTTTTATTAGTAAATATTAATTATATTGAGAAACTTGAAAAATCTCAAAACAGGATTAACTTGCTTTCGATTTTAGATTTAATAGGTCATTTGTTCAACATACTTTATGTTGTTGCAGCGTCATTCAAAAAAATGATATGGCTAAGGAGTACATTAGTACTCGCGTCTATGATGGAGATTTATTATTATTGGAATATTACTGATTCACCATTATGGACTGATATCATTTGGTCAGTAGTTTTTATTGCGACGAATATATGGTGGGTTTCTGTTCTTTATTATGAAAAGCTAACTTTGAATCTCGGTGAACATGAAAAAAGGATGCTCGAGATTACTTTTAGCAGAATGAACCCAATACATTTCAAAAAATTAGTTCGACTTGGAGCTATGAAAGTAGTACCAGAAAACACATCTCTTATCAAAGAAAAAACACATATCAATGAGTTAATGCTTATCACTAAAGGACTTGTAAAGATATCTAGAAATGAAAAAGTATTAGCTTACCTGAAAGATGGACGATTCGTAGGGGAGATGAGCTTTATGTCAGGTGAAACTACTACTGCTAATTGTGATACTTTAGAAGAAACTGAAATGATAGTTTGGGATAAAACAGTTCTAACTGAATTCTTAAAAAAGAATGAAAACATCAAAAAAGAGCTTAATGATGTATTCAGTGAAGATTTGATTAAAAAGTTAGTAGCAGATAATTAATCGAATATATATCTAACACCTGGCTCGGCTAACCCATGAAAGTCACTATAATCATGATTAGCATAATCATCGCCATAATGCATAAGTACTATTCTCTTTCTTAGGTCTTCGGGGAATGTTCTCAATGAATCTATATCAGCATGCACAGGATTAGGGAAGAAAGAACAATCATGGAATAAATAATCCGCTTTATCTTTATACTCTTCGACTAATTCTTTATCAAACTTAGTATCGCCAGAAAAGAAAACTTTTCCATCTATTAGCAAACCATAAGTTATAAATGCATCTTCAGTTTTAACGGCTTGACCTGGTATATGATTAGTATGGAAAAACTCAAGTTCAATGCCTTTGAAATTGATTTGATGTTTAATACGTCCATTTTTTTCAACTAAAGTCGGAGTTACATAATCGAAATAACTCTCAAATGTCATTTCATTTTCATATTTACCTAACTCATTGTATCTAAGACCACCTTTCAATGATTCATCCCATAATACAGTTCTGTACTCATCTGGAATAATCATAGTTAATCTTGGTTTGCCTTTAGGTTGTCCAAAATATCTGTTTTTTAGAGTCAAATACTCCAATCCACCAATATGATCAGAATGACTATGCGTAGGTAATACATTTTCTATATCTAATATATCTAATCCAGTAACTGGCTTAAGAGCGAAAGGAGCTGTTAGCCCAAAGTCAACCAATATATGTGTATCACCTTTTATGATGATTATATTATTATTTCCTAGTGTTTCAGAGAATGCCGTCCCTGAACCAATGAAAACAATTTCCAATTTACCATCATTCTTAAGGGATAACTTATCTTCTATTTTTATTTTCTTCATATATTACATTTCGCAATTTGTGTGCCATTCGGACGCTTTAATATACTTAAAAGCAATAATATTTTAACAATTCTGTTAAAGATTTATTAATATTTTGTAAAAAAACAACATCAATATACACAATTTATGAATTTATATTCGCAATACATTACTAAAAAAGGGAATCTTATTAAAATAAGTATTATTACTTAACTAGCTATTTCATTGATAGCTAAGACAAGTCTATCTAAATCAGATTCACTTGTATATATGTTAGGAGTTACTCTGACTCCATCTATATGTTCGTGTTTAATTGCTACAGTATGAATTTTATACTTACCGAAAAGTTGTTGATCTATTTCACTTCCTGTTAATCCTTTTATACCAAAATTAGCTAATGCACAAGAAAACTCGGGCTTTATAGATGTATTCATATAAACTTTAGGATTTTCTAATACTCTGCTTGTCCAGTAATTTTTCAAATAGTGTAATCTTTCTTGTTTTCGCTCTGTTGTTATCATATTATGAAAGTCGAGTGAATATCCTATTGCCATTTCTTTAGCAAAGCTACGAGTACCTAATGATTCAAATTTTCTGATATTATCTCCATCTGGTTCATCTGATGAAAGTAATGCCCAAACTTTACGAATTTTATCTTTTTTAATGTATAATAAGCCACTACCAAATGGAGCACATAACCACTTATGAAGACTTGTTCCGTAATAGTCAGCTCCTAAGTCAGGTATTTTATAGTCTAAATGTGCAAATGAATGTGCACCGTCAACTATTACTTCTATACCTCTTTTGTGTGCTTCATCAGCTATTTTTCTTACTGGTATTATCTGACCAGTCCAATTTATTATATGTGTTAAATGAACAATTTTAGTTTTATCAGTGAACTGGTCAGTATATAGTTTAACTATTTCGGCTTCATTATCCATAGGTAGAGGTAAATTTGCCTTCTTTATTACTATCCCATCTCTTTTTACTCTCTGGTTCCAAGCATTACGCATATTAGGATAGTCAAAGTTAGACATAACTACCTCATCTCCTTTTTCAAGGTTTAGACCGAATATTATAGTGTTTAGTCCTTCTGTACTATTCCTATTTATTGCTATTTCCTCTGGTGAACACCCTGCTAGCTGAGCCAAACTATCGCGCAATGGCTCTCTACCTGCGTCAATTATCCTCCACATATAATAAGATGGTGCCTCATTAGACATTCGATTATATTTTTCTTGTGCATCTTGTGTCACTTTAGGTTGGGGACTTACTCCACCATTATTCAGGTTTAGTATATTTCTAGAAACAGTGTAAGAATCACGTACCCAATTCCAAAATATCTCATCACTAGCCCGTTTCTCCTTATCCATTGAATGATTATCTAAAGATGCTGCTTTTAATCCACTACTAACAGCTGATTCTATCATCATATGTACTGAAGCTGTACCAAGTATTGCTGCCATATTCTTAACAAATCCTCGTCTGGAAGTCATAATTAACTCTCCTTACTGTTTAGTTCATACATTTCATATAACTCAGGTAATACACATTCCCAGCCATAAGTGTCTTTCAGCTTTACTCTGAACGCATCAGCCGAATGTGGCTCACCGTGTACTATAAATACCTTTTTGGGGGCTGACTCTAATTCGCTTAGCCAATCTAATAATTCTGATTGGTCAGCATGAGCTGATAATGCAGTTAGATTGAAAATCTCAGCATTTATATTATAATATTTACCGTATATTTTTACTTCAGATGCTCCTTCTAATAGTTGTCTACCCCTAGTACCTTCGGCTTGGTACCCTGCTAACATAACAGTTGTAGAAGGGTCTTCTATATATTCGGTTAAATAGTTTAAGACTCTTCCTCCTGTAACCATTCCACTGCCTGCAATTACAATTTTTGGTTTCTTATCATCCATTATATTTAAAGTTTCTCTAAAATCTTGGACTATTGTGAATGAATGGGACATCTTTCTACAATCATCTGCTGACATTTTATGCCAGCTCTTATGCTCTTTGAACACAGATAAAACGTTATTTCCCATTGGGCTATCCATTATCATGGGCATCATTGGGATTTTCCCCTTTTCTCTCAATTGCCAAAGTAAATACATAAGTGTTTGAGCTCGTTCAACTGCAAAGCTAGGTATTATCAGTGTTCCATTCTTATTATAAGTATGGTGAATTACTTTACTTAGCTCTTCTTCCAAATTCAAATCCTCGTGCACTTTATCACCGTAAGTCGATTCGACTAATAGGTAATCTGCTTTATTTGGTTTTTTGGGGGCTCTCAGTAGTAAGTCTTTTTTTCTTCCGATGTCACCAGAAAATACTATTACCTCACCTCGAACTTCTAATTCAATAAAGGTAGAACCTATTATATGCCCATTATATTGAAACCTAACTTTAATATCCGGATATAAATCTATCCATTCGCCTTCTTCAATAGGTTTGAATCTAGAAATGGCATTCTCAGCATCTATCATATTATATAGCGGCTCAGCCGTTACATGTTTAGAATAACCACCTCTATTAGCTCTCTCTGCTTCTTCCTCTTGTATTTTGGCACTATCTCTAAGTATTATCGATGCTATATCTAATGTTGGTCTGGTACCTCTTATATGACCATTGAAGCCCATATTGACTAACTTTGGTAAAAATGCAGTATGATCCGCATGACCATGTGTTAGTAAGATAACATCAATTTCAGATACCTTTACAGGTGGATAATTCCAATTTAATAATCTTAGCTTTTTAATTCCTTGGAACATACCGCAATCGATAAGTAATTTCCTATCTCCAGTATCTACAAGATATTTTGACCCTGTAACTGTACCTGCTGCACCAAGAAAATGTATTTTTAATTTCTGACTCATATTTAATTGCTCACGCATAGTTCTTTTGCTTCTCTAAGTATTGATTTATGTTTTGATCTCTTTATCCCAATTTGATTTAAAAATTCAGGATTTTCAACCAAATTCTTACACATCACGATATCATTTTCTATAATCAAGTTTTTCTCTCTTCTAGTTAAAGTTGTTAATGAGGTAATTGGGTGTAAACCAGAATTATCTATTCTGTCTCTTAAACTACTCCCTCGAGGAGAATCCCAACTGACTAGTCCAAGTCCAGAGCAGTTCCCATATCTAAGAGCATCTGTGGTAAATCTAGTATTCGTAAAAATCCAGCCCTTGTGAGTCTTTCCATTATTATTCGGATTTTTCATTCTTTCTTTTTCGACATCGTCAAATCTTGATTTTATATATAAAGGAATCTTAACATCACATTTTCTAGCTTGATCACTATGAAATTTACATTCAATAATATAGTGTCTTTCACCTTTAGTTGCTATTACATCTATTTCATGATTTACACAATTCCCCTTTACAATAACTCCCACTTCAACTGAAAATCCTTGATAAGTTAACACCTCACCAATGAATTTTTCGAACGGATACCCAGTCGGACCTAACTCAAGGATAGCTTTTTTTAACTTGTATCTTGCTGCCGTTGGTCTCGATGACTTTCTAAGCATTTCGAACGCTTTTTTATATATTTCTTTTGTACTTATTCCATCAAAGAGTAGTTTTTTTATATTTTTAGTAATAAAGTAAATTGTTTCATCCGATGCCCCTGACCTTTCCAGCGAACCAATTAATTTTGATTCGTCAAAATCATCTTTAAGCCCCGACATTTTTGTGATACTTATCTTTTTTTTTATTCATATTTGAGTAGATTATGTCAGTTATAAAACAATATAACAATTCAGATAATCAAATAAAAAGACAATTTTAGATTTAATGGAAATAAATATAAAATTATAAAGTTATTTTGAATATTTTTTCAATTAGTTTATTTTGTGTTTCTATATCATAATAGAGATAAAAAAAATGAAAAAAATAGCTTTATTTATTTGCGCACTTGTTATCATAACAGCTTGTAAAACTATACAAAATGATGGCGAAAACTATGTAGCTGATGCTACACCTCCTGCAGACTATAACCCAATATTTATTACCCAAAAAGTGGAGTTTGATAGTAACGAAAAAGATTCCCTACAGGTTAATGTAAGTAATGTCCGTTACGAAGGTAATAAAACTACTGCGTTTATACATCTGATTAATAGAAGGAATACACTACTTACCAATGCCAGTAATAAGAAAGAGATTTGGTGCGAAGTTATTGATTCCACTTCACTTGGGGAAAAAATTATAAAGTCAAATATAATTGAGTATAAAGATAAGAACTCTTCCCCAATTAGTATTGCTATTGTTATGGACCACTCTGGTTCGATGGGGGAGGAAAGAGCTAGAAATATGCAATTAGCTATACAAAATCTTATAGAGAATAAAAGGGATCAAGATAGAATATCATTGATAAGATACGATAACAAAATAGCTGTACATGCAAATCCAAGCAAGGATAAAGATAATCTAAAGTCTGTTCATAAAATTAATGGTTTGGAAGGATATGGTAGTCTGACTGCGACTAGAGATGCTATCATAAAAGCTGTATCGATATTAGAAAATGAGCCACTTACACACAAAAGAGCTGTAGTTGTGTTTACAGATGGTTATGACAACTCTTCAAAATTAGATATTGATGATGTTGTAAAATCAGCAAAAGAAAAGAATATTTTTGTTTCTACAGTTGATTATGGTTTCAATGTCGATGAGAAAATGCTAAAAGAAATAGCGAACAGAACTTATGGTATCTATCATCATATTTATCTGACTAATGAGTTTGACTATGTATTTGATGATGTTTATACTAGACTTAGTAACTATTATTTAGTAGAGTATGATGTAGATAGTTTCGGTGAACATAAATTGAAACTTAAAATCTGTGTAGATGGTAAAGAATATTATGATGAATATAGTTATGATAATACACCACCAGTAGGCAGTTTAGTGTTACTAAATGTACTTTTTGACCACAACAAATCTACTCTGAAAAAAGAATCAAAAGATGCTGTAAAGATGCTAGGGGACTATATGAAAGCAAACCCTGAGCTAAAAATTGAACTTCACGGTCATACTGATAATACAGGAAACCCGGACTATAACTTAAAACTTTCTGATAAAAGAGCAGAAACAGTAAAAAATGAACTAGTTAGTCTAGGTATTGAATCCGAAAGAATTAGCTTTACGGGTCACGGTGATACTAAGCCAATTGCTGATAATAATACGAATGATGGTAGAGCTAATAACAGAAGAACCGAGTTCCTTTTAAAATAGCTTAATTATTGAGGTTGAACTTTACGATAACAGGGCAATGATCAGATATTTTCTTTGCTTTTTCTTCAGGAAACATTGTGTTAATGTCAATCATATTGAGTGATGAATTTATAATTCTATCTTTCATAGATTGACTAACTATTATGTGGTCTATAGATTTCCAAATTGAGTATTTACAACTCATCATTTCGCTAGTCAAAAAATCAAATTCATCATTTTCAAGAATTGTAATATTGCTGTTCTTCTTTGTGGGATTATCATTAAAATCTCCAAGTAGTATAACATCTTTGTCTTTCTTTATATCTATTAGCTTTCTAATTTCTTCAAGTAGTATCTTCGATTGTTCTTGTCTCATATCAAAACTTCTAGACTTTTTGTATGGTGTATCATCATATCTTGATGTAGATTTAAAATGAAATGAACCTACGAAGAAGTCGAATTCATTTAATCTACAATATGCAACCAAACCTGGTCTTAGGTCTGTATTACCTAACGAAATGGAATCTAACTGATAGATATCTACAATTTCTATATTCTTGTTTATTATGAGAGCTGTTTTTTGCTCTTTGGGATAAGATGAAGTTAGTATCGAATATTTACTTTCATCTATTATACTCTCGATAGATTTAGTGTTTTCAATCTCCTGAAGAGCTAATATATCCGCCTCTAGAGTAGAAATCACCTGTGATATATTATTTAAATCTTGACTAGTTCTTGGGGTTTTATCATTTATTCCGTCACCTAACCATACAATATTAAAAGTTCCTACTGTTATTTCATTTTTTGTTCCACAGCTTGATAGAAATAGGATAGATAAAATAACAAATATTAGAGCTTTCATTTTCCAGTAAAGATTGATTTGACAATATGTCCAGCCATTTGTGGGTTTTCATTAAGTCTTCTTATTGAATAACCATACCAATCTATACCATAAGGTGTATAAACACGTACTTTATGTCCATTTGCGATTAATTTTGCTCTTAGTGATTCTGTCACTCCTAATAGCATTTGAAATTCATATTTATCCTTAGGTATTTGCTTTTCATTAATCAGATTCTCAGCATAATCTAGTAACAGATCATCGTGTGTAGCGATACAAGTATAATAACCATTTTCAAACATATAGTTTAGTAATTCTTTATAGTTATCTCGGATTTTCTCTCGGTCTTTGTATGCTAATGAGGGTGACTCATTATAAATACCCTTACATAGTCTTGTACTTGGATTGAGTTTACTTAAAGATTTTATATCGTCAAGACTACGCTTCAAATATGCTTGGATTACAAATCCTACATTATCGTAGTCTTCAGCTCTTAACTTTTTATATATATCTAAAGTCATAGTCGTAAATGGTGTATTCTCCATATCCAACCTAACAAATAACCCTAGCCCTTTAGCTTTATCTACTATGCTTTTTATATTTTTATATGCAAAATCGAAGTCTATTTCTAAACCTAAAGAAGTAGGTTTTATAGATAAGTATGAGTCTAATGAGTTATCTTTAATTGCATCTAGTACAGCTAAACTCATTTCTGTTTCTTTTGCAGCTTGTTTTTTTGAAGTAACAAATTCGCCTAGTGTATCTATAGTAGTACAAGCTCCTTTGGCTTCCAGAATTTTACAAACGTTTACTGCTTCAGCTAAAGTAGCACCAGCTATGTACTTTTTAGCGAATATATACACAAAAGACTTCGGGAACAATGGTAGAGTCTTTGTAATGAGTTTGTTTATCATATATAATTATCCAAAAAAAAATTCCGCAATTGATGCAAACACAACTGCGGAATTTAACTAAAATTATATTAATACTATCTAACAACTTTTAGTTGTTGAACGTCTTTATACTTATCTGACTCTATCATTACATAATAAGTACCGATAGGTAACTCAGAGATATCTATCTCAAGAGGAGTTAGTCCTTTACTATAGTATTTTTCTCCTATAGTTTGATACAATTTACCATCAGTTCCAACTATTCTTATATTAGTTCTCATTTGGTAATTATTTGAGTTGTTTACCATTAATGTAAATACACTACCAGCTGGATTTGGTGTAATAGATTCTATATTAAACTCACTTGAGTACGATTTGCCAACGCTAGTCAGTCCATCAAAATAGAATATTCCAGTTTCACCAATTGATTCACTATTTCCTGGTACTTGAGCTCTTAACTCACCTATTTGACCAGGAACTATACTTGCATCAAAATCCCAAACGAATTCATTGTTTTCTAAGTCAACTTTATTATTGAATCTAGTTATCTGATTCCATTCTCCAGACTGATCAGCTCTAAAATATAACTCAAATTCACTGTTTATAAAATCAGTGTCAAATTTAATTTTGTGTGATTTCAGATTCGTATTTAAAGTATCATTCATCATTGGAGAAGTAATATTTACAGTTTCTTTACCTAATTCGAATGGAATAGAGACATTCACATTTGGAAAATCTTTTGATTCGATAAGTAAAATTGCTTTATCTGTAGCGACATCAGGGAAGTCAATATTGTTCAATGAGTTTACGTTACCAGATCCTATCTCTGTAAAATTTTCGCCATTGTCAGTTGATAGTTTCACTATTACATCGCCTACATTAAACCTAACCCAGCTTAATCTTTGTTGTGATAAATATCCTAATTTATCACCAGGTTGAGGAACCTCCGAAATAATTGTGTAATCAGTCACATCAAATGGTAAAACACTTTGGTCAAATACAGATGGATCATTAGCATCCTCTATACGAACCATATATTGATCACCAATTTCAGTTGGAATTGTCCATGTGTAAAGTGTATCTTTGTCACTATTTACCTCAGTAATTTCATTCCAAGTTTTACCTTTGTCGCTAGAGTAAAACAGTTTAGATGTGTTTACATTAGCAGCAATAAATGCGATAGTTTCTTCAGAACCAGCAAAATACTCTTCACCACCAATTGGACGAACTAATCTAACAACGGGCTCTTTAGGTTCAATAACACAACTCTTCAATGCATCTTTCGCAGACTTTCTAATTCTATCAATCATACGCGGATGAAATTGGAAAACGATACCACCACCAAAGTGACAGTAACTCATAATAGTTCCATCTTTCTTCGTTCTACGGTCAGTTCCAGATATACAATATGCATCATCTGCTAAATTAGCAGATACACAAGAATCGATTATAGATTCACCCATTTGTGGCCAACCACAGAAGTGAGTATGAGGACAACCAAAATTATGACCAAATTCATGGGCTGCAACTTGTACGTCTTGTGAAAATGCAACTCGAGGAAAATCTACTGTACCAGTCATACCAAGAGCAGAATATCCTTGATTTGAATTACAAAGTGTTCCACTGTAGTTTTGACCTGAGTATGCAATTCCTAAAGTAGAAGAACCTGAAGGTTGTCTTGAATTATCTGAGAATAATGTAGCTAATGATCTGTCTTGTGCTTCATTTGGTCTTGATAACCAAACATTTCTCATTGAACTTAGTTTTGTTTGAAGTCCTGCTCCAAATAACTGGAAGTAAGGATCTTCGAATGGATCGTTGAATACTGTAACATCGCTAACAGTTATAATAACTGCTGCTTCTCTCACATAAATTCTAGATACTGCCGACATTACGTTTTCTATATAGTCTATTGTTCTTTGAAGTGCTTCTGCTTGATCTTCAGTAGTCATATCTTCGAACCAAGTTTCCCAATTGTTTCTGCTTCTTTCCATAACGAATGCACTAAACATAATATATAATTCAAAATTAGCATCTGCAGCTATTTTTACCTCATATAGATCAAGTTTTTGTACTTCGCTATGAGATTTGTGATCATCAAATTCGATTAATTCAGGTTGAAAATCGGCAAATTCATTCATACCACAAACTTCATTTATATCGTGGTCTATTTGTCCAAGAGTAGTCTCTGCAACATTGTGTGGCAGCTTTTCGCCTTTCAACTTAGATAGATCTGCTGATACATCATACATCTGACCTGACTCATCTTGAATAAAACCAGATAAACCTAGACTTGAATAAGAAAGGTAAACATCAGAATTAGTTTGGTCTTCTATATATCCATAATACTTAGCGTTATTAGCACGCTCATAGTTAACCTTTTTCCCATCTTTGAATACTCTTATGTTTACGTCTTTTTTGAAAGCACTATTGTGCTTATTCAAAATAAGATTAACCGTATAGCCAGGTTTGATGGGGAAGTTATTTATTACAATGTGATTTGCTCCAGCACTAAAAATATCTTTTGCTTTAGAATCTAATATATCAAAATCATATCTATTCATATCAGACTGTACAGTGCTATTTTTGCTATTTGTCAAAACAAAATCAGAGGCATCAAACTCCTGCGCCTCAGCATTTGTTGTAAATGCTGCAATCATTACCAGCATTAATACTAATTTTAAATTTCTCACCTAATTCCTCAAAACTTATTTATTAATTATTTTTTCTACTTCTTCAACGACTAAACTGTGTATTTCTTTTACACTTTGGTTGCCGTCTATAGTTATGAATCTCTTTTCTTTTTTTGCTAACTCATCATAACCGTGTATTACTTTATTATAGAAATCATCTCCAGAGAGTTCCATTCTATCTCTGTCTTTTTCCAAATCTCTATTCAACCCAACACTTCTTTCTATCTTTAGGTAGAAAGTCATATCTGGTAAGACACCTAAACTACCTATTTGGTTACTTTTTTCGATAATTTCCATATCAATTCCTCTTCCGTAACCTTGATATGCTGTAGTAGAGTCAAAGTATCTATCACTTAGCACTATCCTTCCTTGCTCCAAAGATGGTTGAACAATTGTCTTTACCAAATCTGCTCTTGCGGCTTGGAATAATAGCAACTCTGATATGTCCGATACTTCTAATTTTTTGTTTAAAAGTACAGCTCTGATATATTCTGATAACTCAGTACCGCCAGGTTCTCTGAGTGTAACAACCTTATGCCCATTTTTAACCAAGTACTCTCTTAATAAAAGTATCTGAGTGCTTTTGCCTGAGCCATCTATTCCTTCGAATGTAATAAACATACTTTATCCGTTGAAAAAAACTTAAATTTACGCAATTTTTATGAAACTTAATTAAGTTTACTTTTTTTATTCATATCAATTATTATTACAAATTCGCCCTTGAGAGTCACTTCATTAAGCCGAGTTTGTATATTTTCTATTGTATCAAATATGTATTCTTCGAACTTCTTTGTCAGCTCTCTTGCCAAACAGATATTGAAATCTTCATCTTTCATCTTATTTAGGTCTTTCAAAAACCTTTTTACTCTATTTGGTGATTCGTACATTATAATTGTACCGGTTTCTTGTAATAAAGATTCCATGAATTTCTTTCGTCCCTTAGTATTAGGGACGAATCCGAGGAACTTAAATTGGTGAGAAGGGAAACCAGATGCGCTTATAGCAGTCACAAAAGCACTAGCACCTGGTAAAGCAATCACATCTATTCCTTCTTCTCTACACTTACGTACCAGAGGGAATCCTGGATCAGATATTAGTGGAGTTCCTGCGTCACTTACTAATGCGACTGCCTTACCACTAAATATCTCATTTACAAGAAAATCTGTTTTTTGAGATTCGTTGAATTCATGATAACTAATCATAGGAGTGTTTATCTTGTAGTAGAACAGTAACTTACCAGTTACACGAGTATCTTCGCAAGCTATTACATCTACACTTTTCAGTATTCTTATTGCCCTAAACGTCATATCATCCATATTACCGATAGGGGTGGGTACTATGTATAATGCCGGTTTAACTTCTTCTGCCATTTCGCTCTCTTAACTTCTTGAAAAAACCCTTCAGTAGTTCTGAAGATTCTGTCTCGTAAATACCGTAATGAACTTTACACTTATGGTTTAGCTTTTCGTTATTAGTTATATCCAAAATACTGCCACAAGCACCTGACTTTGGGTCTGTAGTTGCTATGAATAGCCGATTAACCCTTGACAACACAATAGCACCTGCACACATAGCACACGGCTCTAGCGTTATATACATATCACAATCTAGTAAGTGTTTGTAACTTATGCTTTTCTGTGCTTCTCGAATTGCCAATAACTCTGCGTGTGCAGTCGAATCACTGTCTATCTCAACTCTGTTGTGACTCTTAGCTATTATATCTCCTTTATATACTATAACACAACCAATGGGAACATCTCCGTATTCAGCTGCTTTTTTTGCCTCTTCCAAGGCAAAGCCCATATATTTATAATCTATTTCAGTCAATATTTATTTATTCTCTAAATTAAATTATATTTGTTGCGTCTAGTGTGCATTATCTAAATTAAAAATTTGTGTCTTATTATGAATGAAATGTTAAAAATTGCAATAGTTACGAAAAACGGTGAATCAATTGTCGGTACTTTCGGATCATCACAATACTTTAAAGTATATGAAATAGAAAACGATAAAATTGTGAACGAAGAACTAAGAGAAGTTTATGTAGATAAAGCTGACGAGGAAGTTCCTTCACTTATATCTAAGAATAGTGGCGGCAGTGGTATGGGCCAATTCTCATTGACAGTAGTAGATGCAAGCAAAGACAAACACATGAGAATAGCAAAATCTATATCTGATTGTCAAGTAGTAATTGCTCGTGGTATGTGTGCTAATGCTTGGGACAGTATAGAGCAATTCAAGATGGAACCTATCATAACTACGAACAAAGACTTCGAAGAAACAGTCCACCAATACCTAGATAACTCGCTAGTAAATCATAAAGATAAAGTTCATTGATTATTTAGTTGAAAAGTCATGAATCCATTAATTAATACGATGTAACATGATTAGATCCTTATTTAAAATTGTAATACTTCTTTTGTTATCTGTATTTTTAAGTTGTAACGATGAAAAGCTGGAAATTGGGAAAGTAGAAGTTTGGGATTTAGCAGCGAATCTCCATAATGAAGAGGTAAAGTTTTACTTCCTTGGACTACAATCATTGGGAAATGAGTATGAAATTTATTTATCCGAACATTTGAGTGGCAAAAAAACTGAAATTGAACTTGAAAGTATAGACGGTTATGATATAAAATTCATAACTTTGAAATCCTTGCAGTTGATGATGAATACTTTAAAAGTTGACATTCAAAAAAACAATGTGATTACAATCAATAAAAATTTTGGACTTGAGTTTTCTACTATTTCATTCAACGAAATAGATTCAAAAATTGATGTGAAAATTATATTTAGAAATTCTGAACCCAATTTATATATGATTGGTGACAAATATAAATTGAATAAAACTGAACCTAAAAATTAAAATCTAATAAATGAAAGAATACGATTTAGCGATTATAGGTGGGGGGATATCGGGTCTCTCTGCTGCCTTGATACTCTCCGCTGGAATCAAGGATAACGAAAACTTAAAAGATAAAAAAATCTGTGTGATAGACGCAGGTGGCTCTGACGCTTTGAAGGCAGAGTTCTTCAATGCTCCAGGTGTGAAGCAAGGTACTTCTGGCAAAAAAGCTATACAGAAATTAGTAGATCAAGTTCAAAGCTACGGTAAAGCTAAAATTCATAATGGCAGAATTACTGAAATAGTGAAAGTGGAAGACTCTTTTATTATCAAAACGAAAAAAGGAAAGGAATACTCGGCTTCTAGTCTATTGCTAGCAACTGGCTTCAGAAGTTGGGATATAACAGGGTTAGAACTACCTTTGAAGAGGTTCACTCGAACAACAAATGATTCTCGAGTTGCTATAGAACACACAAAATACAAAGTCAGTGACAATATCTACGTTTGCGGATTGCTTGCCGATGTTAGCTCACATTACCCGATTGTTGCCGGCACTGGTGCTCAAGCCGCTATCAATATAATGTACGATTGGACAGGGGAGTGGATAGTTATTCACGATAAGTAGAATGCTCAGCACAGACCCTAGCTCGAGCTAGCTCATCCAAAGGGACATAATTCGTGGAAAATCAAACCCTACTTTATAAGTCTTGCAATCCTATTCTGATATTTGGAGACGTATGCAATACGTCTCTACAGTTCTACTTCTTATCTTTCAGCTTTGCTACTTCGCGAGCTAGTTCTGGAAGAGTATTGAGAATAGCTTCTATTTTGAAAGCCTGCATTTGTGGTCTTGCAGGAGAGCCAAAGTAAACACCACCTTTTGAAATAGATTTGTTCGTACCCGATTGAGCTATTAGAGTTACATCATCGCCTATCTTTAGATGTCCTGCTATTCCGACTTGTCCACCTAAGCGTACTCGTTTGCCTAGGTTTGTTGAACCAGCTAAACCTGTTTGTGCAGCAATACCAGTATTCTCTTCTATTACACAGTTGTGACCTATTTGGCAAAGATTATCTATTTTCACACCATTGCCGATGATAGTACTACCTACTACAGCTCTGTCGATAGTAGTGTTGCATCCGATTTCTACATCGTCACCAATTATTACATTTCCGATTTGTGGTATTTTTGTATAAGACCCGTCTTCTCTATTCTCAGTGAATCCGAAACCATCACCACCAATTATTGCTCCTGCATGTATAATACAATTAGAACCAATTATAACATCTTTGTAGCAAACTACACTAGGGTATATCCTATTGTTCTTACCTATTTGTACATTATCTTGTAGGGTACAATTTGCTTCTATTATAGTACCTTCTTCTATACGGCAATTATTACCAATCACACAGTTAGGGCCAATAGAGACAGACTCGTCAACAAAAGTGTTCTCACCAACTACAGCAGACTTGTGTATGCCTGTAGCCGCTTCTTGAGATATGAAATCAACTAATTTAATAATTTTTATAAATGCTGAATATGGGTCATCTACTTTTATAAATGTTTGACCAGTTTCAGGTTTTCTATCTAGATTCTTCGGTACTATTATACAAGTAGCATCGGAGTTTTCTAGAGCTTCCAAAAACTTGGGGTCAGAATAGAATGTTAACTCACCTTGTGTAGCAAATTCTATTCTATTTAGATTAAAAATAGATACATTTTCATCGCCAACTATTTCACCTTTTACTGTTTCGGCAATTTCTGAACATTTAATTGATTTCATAATCTACGACTATTCTTTAGTTATTTTCTATTTATTATCTACGGCGTACTCTACGCGGATTTTTCTCAGCTTCTTGTTGATTACGGGGGTCTTTATCGATTTTTTCTTTAAGCTCATCTTCCATTTTCTTGACATCAACCCCTAATTCTTTAAGAACTTTAACAGTTAAATCATATTTGAAATTTGCATAAGCTAAGGGTTGTACACTCTGATCTAGTACTATATCAAATCCTTCTTCGGCAGATACTTTCTGAACCGCAGCATAGATTTTAGCTTCAACCGGTTCTTGAATTTGCTTTACCGTTTTGTCAAATTCTCCACCGGGCTGAAATTTTTCAGTAGCGTAATCACCTTTCTTTTTGATTAACTTTTCCAAATCTGATTCGTTTTTTTGACGTTCTTCATCAGACCATATTAATCTGTTCTTTTTTATATCATATTCTAGTTTATTAATCTGCTCTTGCATTGCTTTTATTTCACGCTTCCATTCATCGACTATAGTTTGTATTCTTTGTTCAGCTTGTTCGGCTTCTTGGAACTTTTGTCTAATAGTTTCAGAATTGAAAAAACCAACTCTTTGAGAGAAAAGAGAAGGACTTGCCATTGCGAAAAGGCAGAGAATCAGCAATATTTTATATTTATTCAAGAGCATATTTACTTGGTGTGATACTTGGTTAAATTCTTTATTGTTATTTATTATTAAATTGAACGTTAAAGTTATTCTTCTGTAGATTCAATATGCATATTCTCATATATCTTAGTTTCTACTGGTCCTTGAATTCGTTTTACTACTTTGTCAAATTCACCACCGGGCTGAAATAACTCAGTAGTGTAATCACTTTTCTTTTTGATTAACTTTTCCAATTCTAATTCATTCTTTAGCTTTTCTACGTCAGACCAGATTAACCTATTCTTTTCTAAATCTTTTCTTAGACTGTTAATCTGCTCTTGCATAGCTTCTAATTCTATTTTCCAATCATTTACAATTGATTGGATTTTTTGTTCTGCTTGTTCAGCTTCTTTGAACTCTTGCCTTACAGTTTCCGAATCTATAAACCCAATCTTTTGAGAAAAGAGTGAAGGGCTTGCAGTAGCGATTAAGCAGAGAATTAGTAATGTTTTAAATCTACTCAAGAGCATATTAACCTAAATATTTATTAGTATTAATTACTTGCCGCCTCTTTTAAGCATATCAAGTACTTTGAAAGTAATGTCTAGTGCATCATCTGCAAACAAAACAGATTCAGTACTGCTATCTAGAACTAAGCTTAACTTTTCTGCAGCAGAAACTTTATCTATTGCATCTTTGATTTTGTTTCTTAACGGTTGCAATAGTTCTAATCTTTTCATTTGCAACTCACCTTGTTGACCGAATTTAGCTTGTTGGAATTGTAATACAGTTTGATTAAGTGCTTGCAATTCTTGTTCAGTAGCTAATTGTTGTTCTTGAGTCATCATTCCTTTTTGCTTTTGGTAAGTTTGGAACTTTGATTCCAAATCACCTTGCATTTTAAGTAACGAGTCTTGATACTTTGTAGCCATTTCTTTTATTTCAGTATCTATTTTTTTTGCGTCTGGCAATTGCTCTACAACCATTTGTAAGTTTGCCACACCAACTTTCATTGATTGTGCATTAGCAAATCCGAAAGTTCCAAATAATAATACGATCAAAAGTAATTTTAGGTTTTTCATTTATTCCTCAAAAAGTTCTAATATTTAGTTAAACATAAGTTTGTAAGTTAAAATTAATGCTTTGTATTTCAAAATTATTGTCCTATTTCAAATAAGAATTTCCATCCAGGAACAGTGCCAAACTGAGTTATTGGGTCAAAACCATAACCATAACTGAAACCAATGATACCTATAGGGTTTAGCAACATCTTGAGTCCCATACCTGCTGAACGCTTCAAATCAAATAAATCAGCTCCACCAAATCCATCCCATACATTTCCTGCCATAGCAAATCCGTAGAAGTAAATAGGCATCGGGTTCAATGTTAATGCAAATCTCATCTCAGCAGAGAATTTTGCGTGTAGTTTTCCACCTATGTTTTCTAAATCTCCGTCACCATAACCTCTGAAAGGTATAGTACCAAAGTTAGATAATCCAGCACCACCCATTCTATATAGCTCTATTGGTGCTATAGTAGTATCATTTTCAATACCATCTATATAACCCATCTGAGCACCTAAATATAGTACTACTCTATCTTGTTCATCTAGTTTATACATTGTGTTATAGAAATCAAAGTATATTTCTGATTTGAAAAAGTCAGTCTGTCCTATACCTACGGCTCCCATAGCCCAATTGTTCGTAAATCTAAATTTTGATCCTTGAGAAGGGAAGAATAGCTCGTTAGTATTATTTCGAGATATACTACCGCCCAAAGTTATTTCATTATATTTACCTGGTCTGTAGAACTGGCTATTAACTCCTGCTTGTTCACTGATATCATTTAGTTGGAATTGGAAACTACCATCAACTCTGAAATAATCATCTGGCCATTTGACTCTTCTACCAAAGTTTAATCTAAATCCTTGGCGTTGTAATTTTAAAGTCGAGAAATTATAGTAAATGTCAAAGACATTGAAACCAACTGTTGTAGGTTCATCAAATAACCAAGGCTCAGTAAACCCTAGCGAGAAGTTACGATACCTATTTGATTGCCCAAATTCCCAGTTAAAGTTGAAAACTTGCCCAGCACCACCATTAAGTGGCTCTAATATTGAGAAATTGTTGAATGTAAGTCCGACAGACCCAGTTAACCCAAAGCTTCCAGCAAATCCAATTGAAGCATTGAATGTATCAGTCGACCTTTCTTCAACGTTGTAAACTAAATCTACAGAAGTGTTATCATTATCTACAGGTTTCACATCTGGGCGTAATTGTTCTGGGTTGAAATATCCCATTACCCCTAATTCTTTTACAGATCTAACTATTGCAGCACGATTAAAATAATCCCCTGGTCTAGTATAAAGCGTTCGTCTTATTACTTTATCTTTAGTTTTGGTGTTTCCAGCTATTATTACTTTTCTAATCTTATATCTATCACCTTCTAGTGTACTGATAAGTATATCCACAGAATCTTTAGCGACTTTGATTTCTTGTGGTGCAAACCTAGTTTGCAAATATCCAGTGTTATTATAAAGAGAAAGTGCATCAGAGAACTCTTGATTCCCGTTCAAGTTGAGCATAAACTTTTCTTTATTATATACATCACCTTTCGGAAAATCTAATCTAGCTATCAAAGCTTCATCTGGAAAAACAGTATTTCCTTCAAAAGTTATATTCCTAACGTAGTAACGGTTCCCTTCATTAATATTAACTGTTATATGAACGGCTTGATTATCTTCGTCGTATTCCACTGAATCAGATATAAACTCATAGTCCATAAATCCTTCATTTGCATAGAACTTCGATAATAACTCTATATCTTTTTTGTAATCTTTTTTATCAAACTTAGATGATGACCAGAATTCATACCATGATTTGGTATGAGTTTCGTCAAATTCCGATTCCAAATCACTATTGCTAAATTCTTTATTCCCATTAAATCGGATAGATTCAACATAGAATTCAGAACCTTCTTCCACATATATTTTCAAATCAACGTAAGCATCTGATGAATCTGTTTGTAAAATTTCAGGGAAAATTTTTGCAAAGGTTAATCCTTCTTCATCGTATTGAGCTTTAATATCTTTTTTAATTAGGTATAAATCGTATTCTGTGATTATATCCCCTTTGTTTTTACCAACCCCTTTCTTAATTTCTTCAGTAGTAAGCTCAGAGTTATTAAAGACTTTAATGTCAGACAAACGTTTGTTTTCTTCCACTTCTATGGTCAGAAATACTCCATCTCCAACTACTTTATCAACTATTACATCGATATTTGAGAATTGTCGACGATCCCATAGTGCTTTCAATGAGACGTTTAGGTTCTCATCATAAGGGTAAGAAATAGTCTCTCCCTCCTTTAAACCAGTTAATGCAATGATAGTAGAAGCGTCTGCACTTTGTGCCCCTTCTACCTCAATACCTAAGATTTTGTATTTGAGAGTACTTTCTTGACTAAAAAGAGAAGTAGTAAAAGCGAATAGTAATATAAAAATGATTTTACTTGCGTTTGATAACATCTATAACTTTCTTTAAATATGATTGTTCAGTTGATTCATTAATCTGACTCGAAGTTTTGCCAAATCGACGCTCTCTATGAGCATAGTCAGTTAGTGCAGAATACAAATCGTCTCGTCGGAATTCAGGCCAAAGCTTTTCAGTGAAGTAAATCTCAGAATATGCAAGTTCCCACAACAAGAAATTACTAATTCGATATTCACCACTTGTTCTTATAAGTAAATCAGGGTCAGGAATGTTTGCTGTTTGCAAATATCCAGAAAAAAGCTCGTCAGTAATGTCTTCTGGAGATAGCTTACCACCACGAACATCAAGAGCTATCATCTGAATAGCACGCATAATATCCCAACGCGATCCGTAACTTATTGCAAGATTAAGATGCATACCAGTGTTGTCCTTAGTTTTCTCGTAAGATTCACGAAGAATCTTTTGGACACTTTTAGGTAGAGAATTAGTTTTACCAATAGTGTTGATAACTACCTGGTTTTCATTAAGTTCTTTGAATTCTTTCTGTAGAAATATTTCAAGTAACTTCATCAGACCATTGACTTCCATAGGAGGTCTTTTCCAATTCTCAATACTAAAAGCATAAAGAGTAATATGTTTTACCCCTATTAGAGATGCCGCATTGACTATGTCGCGGACACTCTCTATCCCTTCTCTATGACCGAATAGACGTTGTTTGCCTTTCTGATTTGCCCATCTACCATTACCATCCATTATGATGGCAATATGCTGTGGAATCTTACCAGTAGCTTTTATTAATTCTTGTTTGTCCTTATCTTCAGGACTTTGTTCTTTTATCCAAGACATATTGTATTTGTACAATTAATGAGTTACAAAAATAGTTTTTATATATAGAAATAAAAACTATTCCCATATAATTTATTAAATTTTAGATAGTTGCTTTGTTTTTTAATATTTGCGTTCGTATATTTGCTTCCCTTAACGGATAATTATTTAATATTGTTTCATAAACGGAAAAATCAAGTGAACAACAAAAATATAACAAAAGCAGATATCGTAGAAGTTATAGCTAGTAATACAGGTCTTACAAAAGTTGAAACTAAAGCAGTAGTAGAGGGTTTCATAGATACAATCATTACTACAATAGCTGAAGGAAAGCGTATCGAGCTTAGAGGTTTCGGTGTTTTCAAACATAAAGCTAGAAAACCAAGAATGGCGAGAAACCCTAAAACTGGTGAAGAAGTGAAATTGGACAAGAGATACGTTCCCGTATTCAAAGTTTCTCCTGACTTCTTTGACAAAGTTAATGTTGCAATTAAAGATGAAAAAGGCGAAAAATAAATTTAATTAAACAAAGGGTGATATATGCCAAGTGGTAAAAAGAGAAAGGGCAAGAAAATGTCCACTCACAAACGTAAGAAAAGATTACGTAAGAACAGACACAAGAAAAAGAAATAGACTAAACTAAAAGTCTAAAGTAATTATAAAAACTGCCGATATTAACTAGTATGACAAGTACAGTTTCTAATATCGGCAGTTTTAATTTTAATCCCAAATCTGAAGTAATCGCTTTGGAAGCTTTGTCGCTAGCGAAAGACGACCTAAAAGACTTATCTAAAAGCTCATTTTCCAAAGTATTCAACCGAGTGGATAATTTCCTCGATTTCGGTACTACTAAAAACTTCGATTTCAGTAACTTCGATAAAGAAGAGATGAAATCATTCCTGAAAGTAATGTCAACCCTGATGAAAAAGGGAATAGTCGGATACGAATACTACGAAGTAAACGGCAAGATTGAAAAACACTTCATGACTACCTCCCTAGGTAATCGACGCTTATACAATGCAGAATGGGAGGAACGCAAATACAGCCGTGGCGGCTGGTTGGTGTGAGGTTTATTCAATTTATCATTTTTTTTTCACAATATAATTGTAATTAATTCGTTACATTTGTAAATGAGAGAAATTGAAATCACAGATAATTGTCTTGAATTTATTGATACACAAAGTAAACGAGTATCTTTAAAATTCTTTCAATTGATAGAAGTGATTACTGAGGTAAAGATAATTAACTCCAACTTTGTAAAGAAATTACAATCGACACCGTTTTATGAATTAAGGATAAAGGCCGGTAATGAATATAGAGTCATTTTGTTCGCTTTAGATCACTTAAATTTCAATGAATGTAAGAAAGTAGTATGTCTAAATGGATTTCAGAAGAAATCAATAAAAGATTATAAAAAAGCAATAAGAATTGCTGAGGGATTATTAGAAGAATATTTAAGTGGAGAATAGCTAATTATGTCAAAATCAAGAAATGCAAAAGAAATAATATCCGAAAGATATGGTAAAGAAGGAACTAAGGAACGTGAGAAGTTTCGCGAAGATGCTTTTTCGTATTACTTTGGCGAAATAATCAAAAGCCGAAGAAAAGAACTTAAGATGAGTCAAGAAGGACTAGCAAAAATAGTCGGGAAAAAACGTCCATATATATCCAGAGTTGAGAATGGTGAAGATATTCAACTTTCAAACTTCGCACTAATTGCAAATGCTTTGGGTTTGACAATTGAGTTAAGAGAGTGATAAATTTTGATTAGTATTAAAGCAACCTTTTAGGTCTCATTAGATAGATTAAATAGTCTATAGAGATTAAAATTGAAAAATAAATGACTACCAATATTAAATCATTAAACTCTGTTACTTTAATTCCAAATCTATCATAATAATGAATTAATAAATATATAATTGAATATATTATAAAACTTGAGAATAAAGCTAATACTATTCCCCATAATACTTTGTTATTTCTAAAAATCTGAATCAGAAATATTGAAGAAGGTACGATTAACAATACCATGTAAGATAAACCAAACGAACTTGTAGAATTTAAACTAGCTTCATTAACTGAATATTCTTTTATATCATTCCAAAAAGTAAATATCCAAAATAAAAGTGCTATCAGATATAATATTCTTTGTGTTAAATCCTTACTTAATATTTCCTTTAATTTTTCCATCTGATACTAAATCTATTCTATTTATTAATCGAACATACTAAAATTCTTCTAAATTAATCCCTTCTTCTAACAGTTCTAATATAATATCAAGATGATACTTGTGAGTGCGGAATGAAAGAACAGCTATTCGCATCCAAAACTCTCCATCGAGTGTGGTTGATGATATGAATACTCTTCCATCATTGTGGATTATACTAAGTAGCTTTTTATTGAACTCATTCGCATCACCTGATTTTGGTACGTAACGGAATGCAGCAACTGTTAACTCTGGTTCTGGCCCAACTTCAAAACCTAACTCCTGTACTTTCGCATAAAAGTAGCGAGTAAGCCATATTTTCTCTGATAAACAGGCTCTGAATGGAGCAATACCGTGCAACTTCATAGGTACCCACATTCGCAATCCACGGAAATGACGGCTCAGCTCGGGTGACAAATCAGCGGGGGAGTACTCTTGTTGGTAGTCTTTGGTGTCTTGCATATAGTTAGCATCGTAGGAGTTAGCTTCTAATAAATGATTTATATTCTTAACCATTACTATTCCAACTCCATAAGGTAAGAACATTCCTTTGTGTGGGTCTAGTATCACAGAATCAGCCCTATTTATACCAACTAATTTATCTTTTGTCTCATCACAAAGCAAGAAAAAACCACCATAAGCTCCATCTATATGGTACCAAAGGTTGAATTTCTCAGCTATATCTGCCAACTTATCCAATGGGTCAATCGCACCTACATCAGTAGAACCTGCGGAAGCGACTAGCATAAAAGGTTTAAGTCCATCAGAAACATCTTTTTCTATTTGCTCAGCTAATAGTTCGGGATTCATTCTGTATTTCTCGTCCATAGGTATATATCGCAACTGAATTTCGTGTAATCCCACTATTTTAAGTGCTTTAGTTACGCAATGGTGAGCTTGTTTTGTCAAATATATAGTACTAATTTCTATATCCTTTGACTTGATTTTCTTAGCTATTCGAGCTGTTGAGATTGCAATCAAATTAGCCATACTACCACCAGAAGCAAGATTACCTCCAAATCCTTTCTTATATCCTACCAAATCACCAATCCAATCGATAATCTGATTTTCTATTCGAACTGCACCTGGAGTAGCAAAGAAAACCCCAGCATAACGATTCATGACTGCCGCCAGATAATCACCTATTGCCGCACCGTAAATACCTCCTCCGGGAATATAGCCAATATGACCACCTGAAGCTGGGTTTATCCCTGCTCTATCTACGTTCTTCTTCAGAAAATTAATTATATTATTTGTATCGGTTGGCGACTCTTCGAATGGGAAATTTTCAAATGCTCCATCGTTTGTATAGTCATTAACAAATGCCTTTTTGGAATGAATTTCATCAAGGAATTGCTCGGAATATTCCGAGACCTCACTCATATATTCTGATCTCTTTTTTCTATTCGGTTCTAGTTCTTGTCCTTCTTTTTCGTACTTACTTATTAATCTTTCTATACTTTCTAAATTCATTTTTTTCATTTATGTTTATTATTCTTTGACAACATAATGTTTTATCATCTTAAAATATGTCAATTTCACACCATTTCGCTCAGCTACTTCCTCATTTTTTACTTCAAATCCTTTTGACAGAAAAAAAGGAACTGCGGTGGTACTAACGTTTGCATCTATTTTTTCAAATTTGTAAATTTTTGAAGCAACTAGCATTTGTTCTAATAGAAGAGTTCCTACACCATTTCGTTGATGAGTAGTGCTTGCATATAGCAAATCAAGATAACCATCTTTTGTGATTGAAGAAAAGCCAAGTAATTCATCTAATTCATTGATACAGACATAGAAAAGCTGTTCATTAATCTTCTGAAGAAAACGCTCTGGTCTGGTATCGTCATCAAGCCAAGCTTCGATTTGTTCAGGAGTATAATGTTTAGAGTTAATGATTTTTACAGTATCATAGTATAGACTTAGCACTGCATCAAGGTCATCATTTTTTGCTCTTCTGATAGAAATTTTCATCTGAGTTTTTTAATATTTTCGTATATTTTAAAAATTTGTAATTAAAATAAGGAAAAACAATGAAAAAATATATAATTTTTTTAATAATCTGCTCATTTTTATATACGATTAATACTTCAGCGCAAGTTGGAAAACAACAAACATTATTCGTCAAAACTAATTATAATCAAGATGGGACAGTAACCCTAAGTTGGCCTAAGGATGATTCTTTCGAAGGAGTTTATTATATATTTGAGAATAGAGCAAAGTTCAAACAAGATTACAAATATATTGGGAATGTTAGTGCCCCAGCTTTTGAATGGACAGACCAAAGCTATACTAATGGTCAGATAAAAGAGTATAAGATTGAAAAGAAAAACTCAAGTAATCAAACAGTCTCCTATGACTTTATAACTGTAGGTAATGAGGTCAATAGATATGGACTTTCTGGAAGTATATTGATACTTGTTGATGACACTCATTTTGATTCACTCTCAACTGAGTTAGATATTTTAGTCAATGATTTGGAGGGGGAAAGTTGGGAGGTAGCTGTTATGCCTGTCTCAAGAGAAATAACCCCACCTCAAATAAAAGATTTGATAAAAGTGACTAATGAAACTAGCAAATTTATGCTAACAACACTGTATCTAATCGGTCACGTACCAGTTCCTTATAGTGGACATTTTAGCACTACAGGTGATTGGTATCCACCCGATGGTCATACAGAAGGTTCCGGTAACCATACTGGTGCTTGGCCAGCTGACCTATATTATGCTGATTTGGATGGGGTTTGGACTGATGCGACCGTGAATTACGAAGCAAGTGCTCAAGAAAGAAATAACAACAGACCTGGTGATGGTAAATTTGACCAAACGAGATTAGTAAGCGATATTGATTTGGAAATTGGTAGAGTTGATTTCTATGATATGCCGGCATTCGCAGAAGATGAACTTACATTACTTAAAAACTATTTGAACAGAGCGCATCTTTGGAGAACAGGACAGCTAGAAACTATTGACAGAGGTCTAATAGATGATAATTTCAAAGGGTATATAATTGGTAATACTGGTTATAAAGCTATGGGGGCATTAATAGGAACTGATTCATTATTCGAAGATAGAGACTATCTGACTGAACTTAAAACAGGTCAATATATACTTAGTTTCGGAATGGGAGGAGGATCATATAGTAGTTGTGGTGGAATAGGAAAGACAGCAGATTTCGCGGCAGATAATATCAATACTATATTTACTGGGATTGCCGGTAGTTACTTTGGTGATTGGGATTCCAAAAATAATTTATTAAGAGCTGCTCTTGCTTCTGGTGCATTAGCTAGTTTTTGGGGTGGAATACCCAACTGGTACTTACACCCAATGTCAGTTGGAGAATCTATCGGTTATTGCGCTAGATACTCAATGAACGCCTCTTATGCCTCATTTAATGGTAGTCAGTTATTGATACACGTTGCTCTTATGGGAGACCCAACACTAAGATTCCGCCCAATTGCTCCATCTGGAGAATTGCGACTAACTAACTCGGTTGATGGTATTTTATTAGAATGGGATGAAGTAAATGGTGATATTGATGGTTATAATCTATATAGATTAAATAACGAAACTCTAGAAACAGTAAAAGTTAATGATGAAATTTTAACTGAAACATCATATCTTGATTTAGAGTGTCCAACTGGTCAGTTCTACTATCAACTAAGAACAGCAAAAAAGGTATCAACAGCTTCAGCAAACTATTACGCCCTGGGAGTTGGTTCTGCAAGCGAGCCAATTGATTTCATCACTTCTGTTGCTTACAACATAAACGATGGTTTTGGAATAGCTCCTAACCCATCTTCAGGTCATTTCAGATTACAGTTACCACAAGATATTGTAAATGTCAACAAATTAGTAATTCAAGATATGACTGGACGAAATTTACTAGAATTAGATGGTAATTTCACATCAGAAAGTACCATTAATACTGGCTTACCTATTGGGACTTATATGCTTTTAGCTAATACTAACAAAGGTCAGTTCGTAGAGAAGATACAGGTTGTAAGGTAGGGGTATGAGAATAATGAATAGTAACAAGGGAGCTTGCTCCCTTGTTGCTTTTTAAGAATTTGTTAGGGATTAAAAATCATATCCTAGTGAGAACAAATACTGTGGAGTTGACCAATTGTCATAAGACTTGGCCCAAGCAATATCTACTTTGACTGGCAATCCAAGGAAATAACTTCTAATACCAATACCTGATGAAATTAGTAAATCATCATATTCTTTTTGGAATGTAAGTGGATTTACTATTCTTGTTGCATTGAAAGTATCATCCCAAGCAGCACCGACATCTAAGAAAACAGACCCCATAACCCCTTGTATTAATATAGGCAACGGCCCTGCAACTAACGCAGTTAGTAGTGGGAATCTGAATTCGGCATTAGTAACGAAGTATTTGTTACCACCTTTTTCTGCTATAGAAAAACCACGAATAGGGTATTTGAAGTTCATAAATGCAAAATCTTCGGGGTCTTCAAATGGAAGAGTGTTGTTCGTAAATGATCTGTTCAACCAATTGTCTGTACCACCTAGATAAAATGACTGAGCATTGGTCCCAAAACTAGCACCACCAGTGAATTTGAATGCAAATCCCATATAATCACTTATTGGGTGGTATGATCTGATATCAGTTTCGAAAGTATAGAAATTCAACCCATCATCAAATAATTTTGGACTCATTAGAGCTTTGAAATTATATCTAGTACCCTCACTGGGACCATATAATCCAAATAGTACATCGTCGTGGACATATTTGAATTCTGGAACAACTAGTGTACGAGTCACTTCAGGTATTCCTACAAGTCCAATCTCTGCTTTTGAGAGATTGTAAAATGTCATATTGAACTCAGCTCTGTTGAACAAGTCAAATGGGTATTGTGATGAAATAGCTGCTCCGTAACTTCTAAATCTTTCTAGTGAACCAAAAGAACGGGCAGCAAATCCGGCATACTGAAAAGCAGAAAACTGATAATCAACAATACCTGTTAAATAACTATAAGCTCCGAAGAAATTACTATTCCTCAAATCAATTAGGAAGTTCGCTGAGAAATAGAGCTGGTGATTTCCCAATTCATCACTAAATAACATCTGGGTACTACCTTGAGGCCCAAAAAATGTACTATAACCAGGATTAGCCAAAATCAAATCTGGGGTAAACTTGATTACATAGTCTTTAACTCTGAAATCTCTGCTAATAGTCGTGTCTTTAGATTCAGCTATATTCTGAACCTTGTCATTCGGTTTTACTAATTCTTGATTCTCAAAATCAATGTTAAAATCACCATAACTAATCAGTTTATCGTCTTCATCTTCTAATAATGTATCTTTTTCAATATTCGCAATTGCTTTTATTAGACTGTCCCTTTTGAATATTGATTGCTTATATTGAGTAAGCGGTAGTTCTTCCATCTCTAATTTTCTATCGAACGGATAGTCAATTTCAAAAATGTCATATCCTCCGTCTATCTGAGTGCCGAAAAGAACTTTGCTGTCATCTGGTGCTAATGATATTTGTGTTATTTCTTGTAAAGAATTAGTCAAAGGACGTGTTGATTTAGTTGTCAGATTCATCTCATATAAGTTGCCGATACCATTTCTATCTGAGACATAAAGCAATTTACTTTCGTCAGAAGATATAGCTATAGATGTTTTATTGTTTTGTATATCGTAAGTTAATCGCTCACAAACATCATTTCCAATTTCAATTTTATAAACTTCAGTTCCACCATAATTGAAATCCCACATATCTAATTTGACTGAGCTGACACGGGCATTGGTCTTATCACCTCTATCAGAGATAAAATAGATACTCTTCGAGTCCGGCGACCACTTAGGTGCTTCATCACTGAATACATCATCCGTGACTTTCGTTAATTCCTTAGAGTCAAATCGATACATATACAAATCACTTTGCTCTTTATCCGAACCAACAAAGATTAATTTCTCACCATCGGGGGACCACTGAACAGATTGAATTGATTTTATACCCCATGTTAATTTTTCATAGGCACCTGTCTCTACATCAGTTATAAATACAGCGTCTTGTCCACCAGCTTTCGCTGAGATTGCAAGCTTAGTGCCCTCTGGATTCCAAGAAATACCTGGTGCAAGCATATTTAGATCTTCGAAATCTTGTCTTCTGAAACTTGAAGTCAGTGTTCTTATTTCTTTATTTTTCTTCAAATCATCCATTACAGCAATTACGAAAACACCGTTATCCTCAGAGATAAATGCCATCTTTTTTCCATTCGGTGAAATAGAAGGTCCAGAATTATAAAAGTTCCTAAGTTTTTTCCTATCTGTAATCCGATTAGAAATCTCTGGTAAAGATTTGAATATACTCAAATCAGGCCAATAGATTCTCTTTATATCTCGTTCCCACATTTCATTGAATTCTTCCAAACTCATATCAAAACTACTTTTGAACGCAATCTCTAGATTCTTATGTATATATAGTCTATTAATGAAATCAGCAACTTTTTCTTCCCCATATTTATCGGCTATGTACCAATAAAATGTTTGACCTACTCTATATTGAGCGTAACCACTAATTCTTTGTAACTCTGGCAAATCCTCACTCATAGTTACATCACGCATGAACATATCAGTTTTAGTATCCATTCCGTCATTACTTAGATACTCACACAAACCTTCATTTAACCAGCCTGGTAAAAAATACCCTCTGTTCTGGATAGAAGATTGCAAAGTACCACCGTGGAATAAGTCGTTGACTACTCCGTGAACAAGTTCGTGATGGATAACGTGACGAAATTGAGCATAAGAACCTTGGAATGGTACAACAACCCTGTTTTTAAATAGTTGAGTTACACCACCTACATTTTCAGATAAGAAAGAGTTGATTATATTATTTTGTTGGAATTGGTTGTGAGAGTTAAATACTATGAAAGTAATCCTTCTTTTTAGGTCATATTTTAGGTTCTCTTCTATAGAAATAAGTGCTCTTTCTGCCTCGACAGCAGTGAATTTGGCTAAGTACTCTCCACCTTGGTGGAAGTAAATGTCAAAATGTTTTGTCTCTATATATTTCCAATCAAACTCTTGATATTGTACTCTGTTTTTCCCAAACTGGGAGTAAAGAGAGTTGGCAGCAAAGATAAGAATAGCTATAAAAATAATACTTTTTAGGAATCTCATATTCAGTTTTTTTGTGTTCATTTATAAAGTTGACGAAAAATGTCCGCAAACCTTTTCTATATAAAACGAAATATACCTAATTGGTTACAATTAAGCATCAAATAGTGGATATTAATTTATTATAAAAAATAAATATTTGAATTCAAAAATCCAGCAACAACTGACGACTCTCATTCTTATTAATATTCAGATTAGACAATTGCACTCCCAAAAGTCTAACAGGTTCATCTGGGAAATTCGGCATTCGCAATAGTTCGTAGATAGCGTTATACATCTCGGGAGTGGTAGATATATACTCATCCATAGTCTTGCTTCTAGTGTTTACTACGAAGTTGTGATACTTTATCTTTAGAGTTATGGTCTTCCCGGCTATATTCTTTTTCTCAAGCAATTCGGCTAGTTTTTCTATTATGCCGTGGAGCCTATCTAACATTTCATTTGGGTCATCAATATTCTCGTTAAATGTACGCTCTTTGCCAACTGACTTGCGTAGGCGTTTTGGTATTACTGGGCTATTGTGGGCAAAAGTTACTTGATTGTAAAGATATACTCCCGTTTTTCCGAATTCCAAAGCCATGTTAATCTTACCTTTTTTCAGTATATCTTCACCCTTGTATATACCAGCTTTGTTTAGCTTTTGCTTGTTAACATTACCCACCCCAGGGATTTTCTCCACAGCTAATTGCCTTACAAATAGCTCAGCTTTATTAGGATGGATAACATAATAACCATCGGGTTTATTACAGTCAGAAGCCACTTTTGCAAGGAACTTAGTGAACGAAATACCAGCAGAAGCGGTAAGATTCACTTCTTTTTTTATTTTACTCCGAATTTCTATGGCTACTTCTTTGGCAGTTACTTCATCAGGTTTGTAGTCAGTTATATCTATATATGCTTCATCTATAGAAACTTGCTCAATTAGCTCGGTGTACTGACGGAGTATTTTCATGACCTTGTTCGAGGCCTCTTTGTAAGCATTATAATGCCCATTGACGAATATCAGATGAGGGCAAAGTTTGAGTGCTTGGTGCGATGGCATAGCTGAGCGAACACCAAACTTACGGGCTTCGTAGCTAGCCGCGGCTACAACTCCGCGGTGCATACCACCTACAGCTATGGGTTTACCTCTGAGTGCTGGATTATCTCTTTGCTCTACAGATGCAAAGAATGCATCCATATCTATATGGATTATCCTTTTGTACTTATTCATAATTTGTAATGATTTTTATATTGAAGAGAGGTGGACTTCAATAAGACAAATATCTAAAAGATATCTGTTTTCTACAAATGGAAGTTGTTAATTGAACCTAGAAAGATAAAATAGTGAGTTAAATCTAATTATTATTAAATGATCAAAATCAAGAGTATCAGAACCTTTTGTATGGTATATACTTTCATATTTATAAGTGTTGATATCTATAATCGTACATTTATCACATACTTCGTATCTTATGTAAATAGTATCCGTACATTAGCATTGAAAACTATGCTAAATTTTTTCTAATTTTGCGTATTGCAATAATATAAAACACGAGCAAACAAATGTGCGGAATCGTAGGTTACATAGGTAAGCAAAAAGCATCTCATATATTACTAAATGGTCTGAAACGTATGGAGTACAGAGGATATGACTCTGCTGGATGGGCTATGATAGAGAATGAAAAACTAAATCTATTAAAGAATATTGGAAAGGTAGCTCATTTAGATAGGTTGACACCACATGATATGATAAATGCTACTGTCGGTATAGCTCACACTAGATGGGCCACTCACGGTTTCCCTAATCACCTTAATGCTCATCCACACATGGACAATTCAGAGAATATTGCCGTAGTTCATAATGGGATTATAGAAAATTATACAGCATTGAAAACTAAATTGCAAAAAGACGGTTACTACTTTAATTCTGATACGGATACAGAAGTACTAGCTGTATTTATAGGTGCTATTTACGAGAAAGTACAAGATTTAGAAAAAGCTGTTAGGATAGCACTATCAGAGATTGACGGTACTTTTGGAATTGCTGTTTTATCATCTTATGAACCAGAGAAAATTATTTGTGCTCGTCATGGTAGCCCTATGGTTTTGGGTATAGGTGATAATGAATATATAGTAGCTTCTGATGCTGCCGCTATTATACAACATACGAACCAAGTGGTGTATCTAAACGATAAAGAAATGGCAATAATTACACGAGATGGTTTCGTAACTAAAACAATAGATAATGAGAATACAGAGCCAATTATAGAAGAGATTAATTTTGATTTGGCTCAAATAGAGAAAGGTGGGTTTGACCACTTTATGCTTAAAGAAATACACGAGCAACCAGAGACAGTATTCAACTCATTCAGAGGACGTTTACTAGCTGACGTTGGAAACGTAAAGTTAGGCGGTTTGAACAATATGATGGACAAGCTTCGTAAAACTAAGCGTATTATCATAACTGCTTGTGGTACTTCGTGGCATGCTGGATTAGTAGGGGAGTATATGATAGAGCAGATGGCACAAATACCAGTTGAGGTAGAGTATGCATCTGAATTTAGATATCGTAACCCTATTATAGGTCCTGATGATGTTGTGTTCGCTATTTCGCAATCTGGAGAAACGCTAGATACTTTAGCTGCAATCAAGGAAGCACGCCAAAAGGGAGCTACTGTAATCGGGATTGTGAACGTAGTAGGTTCTACTATAGCAAGAGAAACAGAAGCTGGTGTTTATATTCACGCTGGCCCAGAGATTGGTGTTGCCTCTACAAAGGCATTTACATCGCAGATAACTGTACTTTCTCTTATTGCTCTACTCTTGGGTAGAATGAGGAATTTATCTCAACCAGAAGGTCAAGCAATAGCAGAAGCTATAATGGAGTTACCTGATAAAATCCGCCAAGTACTTGCTACTGAAAAAGAAATAAAAGCGATTGCTGAGAAATATTACGAAAACAAAAATTTCCTTTATCTAGGTCGTGGATTCAATTATCCATTAGCACTAGAAGGAGCATTGAAGCTAAAAGAAATATCATATATACACGCAGAAGGTTACCCCGCTGCTGAAATGAAACACGGTCCAATAGCTCTAATAGATGAGAATATGCCTGTTGTATTCATAGCTACTAAGGATACGATTTACGATAAGGTATTTTCGAATATAGAGGAAGTGAAGGCACGTAAAGGTAAGATAATAGCTATCGCTACAGAAGGTGATGAACGAATAAAAAAAGTTGCTGACCACGTTATATACGTACCAGAGGTTATGCCTATGCTTAACCCTATATTGTCGGCAGTACCTTTACAACTTCTTGCATATCATATAGCTCTTAAGTTAGAGTGTGATGTTGATCAACCTCGTAATTTGGCTAAGTCTGTTACGGTTGAGTAAGTTGACTCAATAAAGGTTAGAAAAATAGAAAAGGCAAGAATTAATTCTTGCCTTTTTTGATTTATACTTGTGGCTCAATCTATAATAACAGTAAAAATATTTCTTCCTAAACTCTACCACTTAGATGATTATAATCTGAAAGTAGTGTTGTTAGAAATTCAACAGGCGACAAATCACTATTAATATTTAATTTCTTAAGATATATATTCTTTAGCTTATTTGTAGCATCTATTAGTTGGTATGTAAGCTGATCAGTATTGTTTTTGGCTAATACTTCTCTTATTATATTTGCATCATTATCTGTTAAATATCTTGCTTGAGAGAAAACAGGAACATAATTACCGTCAGTATTTATGTAAATAGTATCTTCCAATTTTAATTCTTTCTCTAGTTTTACGACTGATGTTTTCCCAATCATATCTCCAATACGCTGTGATTTTTTTGATACTAGTATAGTTATTAGTGCTACTACACCACTAGTGAGAGTTATCTCAAATAAACCTAATAGCCAACGCGAAAAATAATCAATAACTGATGGTCTTGAACCATCTACTTTAATAACTTTTATTTTTCTTGCTTTTTTACCAATACTTTGACCATCTAAAAATAACTCACATAGGAAGTGATAGAAAATAAAGGGAATGTAAACTCCAACAAGAATCCAAAGGGGGGGGTAAGTATCTTTAATTGTAAATGCTATAATTATCATATACGTAAATAAGACAAGTATATCTATTATATGAGCTAAAATCCTATCACCTACTCCAGCTATTTTATATTCTATATCTATATTCTGTGTGGTTTCTATATTTAAGCGTTCGAATGAATTATCCATAATCTTATGATTTTAGTAGAAAATTTTCATAAAAGTATTATCTTTACCAATACAAAGGTATCAATAAAAATTAAATTATAGCAAATTGATTAATGAAAGAAGTTCAGTTTCTAAATAATAATTCAGAGAAATGGAAAAAATTTGAATCTCAATTATCTCGCAAATCTGACCCAAAGAGCGATGAGAATTCTGATACTTTCATTGAAATCCTTGACGATTTATCTTACGCTAAAACATATTACCCGAGAGGGAAAACTCATCATTACTTAAATTCAATATCTGCAAGAGTACAACAAAAAATATATAAGAACAATAAGGAAACATGGAAGGGAATAGTAGAATTTTGGAAACGAGATTTGCCATTAATCTATTCTACTGTCCAGAAAGAATTATTAATTTCACTTTTGATTATGATCTTTGGAGTTGGGATTGGGTTTATTTCATCATTGAATGATGATACTTTCGTTCGACTAATTCTTGGTGATGGCTATGTTAATATGACCGAAAATTTTATTGAAGAAGGAAATCCTATGGCTGTTTACGAGAAGAGCAGACAAAGTGATATGTTCTTCGGTATTACTTTCAATAATATTATGGTTTCATTCTATGCATTCATTTTAGGTATCTTATTCTCCATAGGTACAGCTTATATTATATTTTCTAATGCTATTATGTTGGGAGCATTTCACGCATTTTTCTTCCAGAAGGGAATGTTTTGGGAGACTTTTCTCACTATATGGATTCATGGCTCGCTTGAAATATCAGCGATAGTAATCGCTGGTGCAGCTGGCTTTGTACTCAGCAGATCATTCATGTTCCCAAGGACTTACAGTAGAAAAGAGGCATTCGTATCAGGTGGTAAGAAAGGAATAAGGATGATATCTGGATTAATTCCCTTATTTATAATGGCCGGATTTTTAGAATCGTTTGTTACCCGTTATCACGAGATGAGTATAATAATTAAATTAATAATAATAATAAGTTCTTTGTCTTACATAGCTTGGTTTTTTGTGATAAATCCTAGAAAAGTTAAGTCAAGAATAGATGTACAAGAATATATAGAATTTAATAACTTAATATAGGACTAAACGAATATGGAAAATTTCGGAAGAATTAATTTCAAGCAAGAGAGAGATTTCTCTAGCTTACTGAATGCTACATTCGAATTTCTAAAGCAAGAATTCAAACCATTGTTCAAACTTTTGATAATTAGATTAGCCCCTCTAATGTTGTTGGCTGGAATATTATCGGCATTAAGTACAGATAATATTACATCTAATAACTCAAACCCTTTTGCCATTTTCTCTATCTATTACTTTGGGCAAATGATTATAACATTTTTCTTGTTTCTTTATATGCAATCTTTGGTTCTACATTATATAAAGCATTATAATTCGAATTCGATGGAACCGAGAGAAGAATATGTAAATAGTAAAGCAATGTCAAGAGTATTTGATCTCTTTAAAACAAATCTCCTCTACGGAATATTAGTTGCAATTTCGTCAATATTTTTCGTTATTCCAGGTATATATGTCTTTGTTATTTTCTCTTTAGTCTATGTTATTAAAATTCTTAATGATGAAGACACTCCTGTTTTCAAAAAATCATCTGATTTGATAAAAGATCATTGGTGGGAGACATTCTTTGGTCTTATAGTTATAGTTATAGTATATTATCTTATTTCTTTGGTTTTCGCACTTCCTAGTCTTATAATTTACTTTACTGATTTATTTACAGGTGCTTCAGATACTATTGTAGCAACCACAAATAATTTAGTATTGGATATAATTATGAATGTAATTGCTTCTATTGGATTCTTGTCACTATCAATAATGTATATTTATCTTGCTTTTAATTATTACAGTTTGATGGAACAAAAAGAAGCTACAGGATTGTTGGATCAGATTGACCAAATGGAGCAAGATCTTTCTGAGGATAATGCCTAAAGTTCTATTATATATACTATTATTCTCTTTTTCAATTCATTTATATAGTGAAGAAGATACAAGCTCGATTGATTCGGTAGAGATAATTTATCTTGATACATCTGATATTGTGATTGACTCTGCAATGACGGTAATGTATGATTCAACCGAAGTTGAAGTTTTACCAATTCCAAAAGTAAAAATTGATTCACTTCGAGCTTCAGGTGATTATATATATCTAACTGCTGAGGAAAGAGAAAAATTGGGATTATGGGATTGGTTGAAGATGAAGTTTCTTCAATGGTATTATAACCTATTCAACTCGTTGGGAGAGTTTGGATTAATAGAATTGATAGTGTATATATTTGGTGCTATTATTCTTGGGTTTATTATTTACAAAATAGCAAATCATGGACTTAGTTTTGGATTTGTTAGCTCTGGTGAACAGCGCTCAGAAGGGGATTTAGTCGTTTCAATTAAGAAAGATGAATTTGATAAATTGATAGAGACAGCTAGGAGTAGTGGTAACCGAAATGAAATTATTCGACTTTCTTTTTTGAGAATAATATCAGATCTCAACAATAAGAACATCATAAAATATACTGAAGATAAAACCAATAGGGACTACTACTACGAAATAAGCGATGAGAATATAAAGTCTCAGTTCAAAAAAGTATCTAATATATTTGATTTTACATTCTACGGTGAATTTGAAATATCCGAATCTCACTTGAGTCAATTTGAACCACTATTCCAAAAATTGCATAACTCCCTTTTAAACGGAGCTAGCAAGTGAAAAAGAATAGAAATTTATTAGTTTTTTTATTTATTCTCCTTGTTATATTTTTGATAGAAGTATCTAATAGAGATATGACTGATTGGAATGCTACTTTTAACAAAGAAGATAAAATCCCTTTTGGTACGAAGGTATTAGATGAACTTTTACCAGAGCTATTCAGCTCTAGTAATATTACTTATAATGACTTAAGTCTCTATGAGTCGCTTGATACTAATAAAACTAATCAAACATTAATTATTGCTTATGATAACTTGTTCGGTCGAGCTAAAGTAAATATTGACTTTAAAAGTTTGGAAAGACTTATAGCTTGGGTAAACAAAGGTAATACAGCCTTTCTTAATATATGTGGACTAGCAGAATTTGATACTCTAAATTTGGGTATTAGCACAACTTATGTCTTTAATAATTCAGATGATAAACAAATAGATTTTTATAATGAAAAACTTAAGTTTAATAAGGATTTGAAATTAGATAGGGGTTCATATTCATCTTATTTTACAAATATGGACACGAATAATGTTGTTCTAATTGCCCATTATGATAATCAAGCCCGATTTATCAAGCAGAAAATAGGTAAAGGCAATATATACATATCGACAATTCCCTATGTGTTTTCGAATTACAATTTGCTTTATGGAAGTCCTGAGTTAGCAATTAAGATGTTATCTTATTTACCGAAGGATAATGATATTATAATAGATGAATATTACAAAATAGGTGCTAAAAAATCAAGTCACAAGTTACGTTATATACTATCACAAAAGTCACTTAGATGGGGTTATTATACTCTCTTAATGACAGTTTTCTTTGCAATTGTAATCAATCTAAAAAGAAAGCAGAAAGTCATTCCGGTAATAAGAAAGAAGCAAAACTCTTCGCTAGAATTTATAAAAACTATTAGTAACCTTTACTTAGAAGAAAATGATAATAAGTTCATAGCAGACAAGAAAATTAAGCATTTTAGAAATTATCTAAGACAAAAATTAAATCTAAAAGCCAATTCTTATGAAATAGATATAATGGAATATATAGCTAAAAGAACCGGTGTTAGTGTTGAGCTATTAGAAGAAATATTCAGACGAATAAGAGCTGTAGAAATAACAAATGATGTAAGTTTTCAGCAATTAGAACAACTAAATTCATGTATTGATAAATTTTATTTGAAGGTAAGAAATGGAAAATGAGAATATGGAATTTCAATCTAGAGTTGATTTGACTAAGATACAATCGAAAGTCGAGTTAATAAAAAAAGAAATATCAAAATCGCTAATAGGTCAAGAACAGATGGTAGAGCTAATACTCACTGCTATACTAACTTGTGGCCACGTACTTATAGAAGGAGTACCCGGAGTAGCCAAAACTTTGACTGCTAAATTGATATCAAAAGCAATCAATGCTGATTATGGTAGGATTCAGTTCACTCCTGATCTAATGCCTTCGGATATTTTGGGGACATCTATTTATAATCCAAAATTAGGTGAATTTGAGTTCAAAAAAGGCCCCATATTCAAGAATTTGGTACTTATTGACGAGATTAATCGTGCACCCGCTAAAACTCAATCAGCACTTTTCGAAGTTATGGAAGAGCAGCAAATCTCAATGGACGGAGTGAAATACACTTTTGCTCCACCTTTCTTTGTTATGGCAACTCAAAATCCTGTAGAACACGAAGGTACTTACAGATTACCAGAAGCACAGTTGGATAGATTCCTCTTCAAGATAAATGTCAATTATCCAACTATGGAAAATGAATTGAATATACTGAAAAATAAGTCAACTAATAAGTTTGGTAATCCAATGACTTCAATAAATCAGGTAATCAGTTCACAAGAAATAGAGGAGTTCAAGGCATTATTAGACGATGTAGTAGTCGATGAAGTTATATATAAATATATAGTTGAGATTATTCAATTATCTAGAGATTTTCATTCTGTGTATTTAGGAGCTTCTCCCAGAGCGGGGATTATGCTACTCCGTTCAGCACAGGCATTTGCAATACTCAATGGACGTGATTTTGTAACTCCAGAAGATATACAAACTCTTTGCGTTCCTTTACTTTCGCATAGATTAATACTTACTCCTGAGAAAGAGATGGAAGGAGTAACTACTTCAAATGTTATCAAAGATTTACTGCATGCGGTAGAGGTACCGAGATGATAAAGCTTTATAAATCTTTATTTTTAAATAAAAGATTTTATATTCTAGTCTCAATTGCTATTGCACTTTTCTTCATTGGACAGTACATCGGTTTATTGTATTATGTAGCTCTAAGCCTATTACTACTGTTCGTTGGTACCGTGATGTATGATGTATTACTACTCTATAATAACAGAAATAGGGTAGAAGTTAGTCGTGAACTAGGTGGTAGATTATCTAATGGTGACAACAACGAAATTGTTATCAAAGTAAGAAACAACGCCAACCAATATTTTGACTGTATTATTATAGATGAGATTCCAGAGCAATTTCAAATGAGAGAAAATGAAATTAAATTTCAAATTGCTCCGAGGGAATCATTGACTTTGACTTATCTACTAAGACCAACAGAGCGAGGAGAATACAAGTTCTCTAATGTCAATCTTTTTATCTCTTCTAGAGTAGGTTTAGTACAAAGAAAGATTGTATTCCCAGCTGAACAAAGTGTTGTAGTACTCCCTTCTTTCTTGCAATTGAGAAAGTTCGCATTCCTTGCTATATCAAACAGATTAGATGAATATGGCGTAAAGAAAATAAGAAAAAGAGGACGAACGTTAGAATTCGAGCAGATTAAAGAATATACAATTGGTGATGACTATAGAGCTATAAACTGGAAGGCTTCAGCTAAGCGGAGTAATCTCATGATAAATCAATATCAAGATGAACGTTCACAAAACATAATCAATATAATAGACAAAGGCAGGAATATGGAAATGCCTTTCGAAGGTATGTCCCTGATGGATTACGCTATTAACTCTTCATTGATATTGTCGAATATCGCAGTGCAAAAGCATGATAAAGCTGGGCTAATTACATTCTCTAAAGAAATAGATACTATTCAATTACCTAGTAAGAAAAAAACTCAGATTTCTAATTTGCAACATAGTTTGTTTAGTCAGAAAACTGATTTCCAAGAGCCGAATTACGAAAAGCTATTCCTTGCTTTGAGGCACTATATCAAGCAACGTAGTTTATTATTACTTTATACAAACTTTGAGACCGTTTCGAATATGAAACGAAACCTGAAGTATATACAGGCTATTGCAAAATATCACGTAGTTGTGGTTATAATCTTTGAGAATACAGAAATATCCAGAATCTTGACAGAGAAAGCTGAATCTAAGAGTGAGATTTACAGGAAAGTAACTGCAGAAAAGTATGCTCAAGAGAAAACAAATATTGTTGAGCTTTTCAACTCAATGGGTATACATACAGTTCTAACTAAGCCAAATGATTTGACTGTGAGTACCATAAACAAGTATTTAGAGATTAAATCTAAACGATTAGTTTAAATAAATATCAACTTAAATAATCCTCTAAATTGATATCATCCAGATGAATTTCTTTTAAAGGAATGTCAAAAGCAATGGCTTGTTGTCTTACAATATTTAGGCAATTATAAATACCTGCACTGATACCCGAATTAAAATCATCTACTGGTGAGGTTTGATTTTCTTTAGCTTTTTCAAGCTCTTCTTTCAAAAGAACAACTAAATCCTGAGTGTAATATTTATATTTTTCCATTAAGCTTCAACGGCTTCTTTACTTTTGCTCCATTCTTCGATGGCAGCTTTTACTTTTTCTAAGTACCATTGCGGGGTAGATGTAGCACCTGTTATACCAACTATTTCGCTACCAGCAAACCAGTTCCAATCGATTTCTTCTACATCTTCTATATAATGCATATTCTCATTGTACTGTTTCATGTGCTTAAATAAGCTCTTCCCATTTGAAGAGTTACGCCCAGCTACGAAGATGATTATGTCGTTATCTTTTGCAAATTGAACTACTTCCTCATCTCTTCCCCAAACTTCTTTACAAAGTGAATTTTTAAATTGGAAATGGTCTTTGGTGTCACCACCTTCTACAAAATTTCGAACTTTACTTTCTATGACATCACGAATTTTGTGATATACGTATTTTTCCATTGTAGTTTGTGAGAATAAGACTGTTGGCTTAGTGAAGTCAACTTTTTCTAAAGCTTCTTCTTCGGAAAGAATAATAACACAATTGTCATTAACCATACCTCTTAAACCAATAACTTCAGCATGATTCGGTTTACCGTAAATTACTACTTGGTAACCTTTGTCATAGTACCTCTTAACTCTATTTTGTAAACCAGTAACTAGAGGGCAAGTTGCATCTACTAACCTAACGCCCAAATCCTCTGCCATTTGGAATGTAGCTGGTGGCTCACCGTGTGCTCGTATTAGAACAGTGGCTTTTTCGTCAGTTTCAGCCAATTTTTCTATACCAAGGTGGTCAATAGTCTTTAGCCCTTTCGCAGCTAATCTCTCGATTTCTTTGGGGTTATGGATTATATCACCTAATACATATACAGTTTCATTTTCATCAGCAGCTGCCAATGTTTTTTCTGTGATATCTATTGTTCTAACTACACCCCAGCAAAATCCCGCTGAGTTATCTATTTTTATTTGCATTTTCGACCTAAGTTTTTCTTTTTTGACGTAATGTCAAGTTTTTCTATTGCAAATTTATGAGTTAATTATCTTATTTGCTAAATCTATTACTATATTTGTTTGCTCTTCAATAGTTATATTTGAAGTATCTATAACTTGAGCATCATCAGCTTTTCTTAGAGGGCTAATTTCTCTATTACTATCAAATTCGTCTCTATCGGCTATTCGTTTTGCTATTTCTTCTACTGAAACATCTTCACCAGCAGCTATAAGCTCTTTTGTTCTACGTGCGGCTCTAGCTTCTATAGATGCATGCATATATAGCTTCAGATCAGCATTAGGAAATACAACTGTGCCTATATCACGTCCATCCATTACAACGCCGCCTTGTTTGCCTAGTTCACGTTGTTGGTCAACTAGTTTCTCTCTTACTATACCTACAGCAGCAACAGGGCTAGCTAATTTTGTAACATCAGCAGTTCTTATTTCTTTACTAACATCTTCTCCATTGAGTAAAGTACGTTGACCCGATTCACTTGGTTCCAATTCTATTTTTATATTATTCATCAGAGAATCGAAATCGAAACCTTCTAGCTCTTGTCCGCTTCTGATGAATGCTAACGTAGTAGCTCGGTACATAGCGCCAGTGTCTATGTAAATATAATTTAATTTTTTTGCGACTTCTCTAGCCGTAGTTGTTTTACCTGATCCTGCTGGTCCATCTAATGCTATTATTATTTTTTTCATTGGCTATATATCCTATTCATCTCATTATAAAATTGGTCTAAATCTGAAAAGTCTGACATTAAGGAATCAGCTTTTTGTTCACGGAAAGTATCGTGATCTTCTTCTTTTGCAATTATCATTGCTTTCATATCATTAGTTTTCGCAGCGAGTAAATCACTATTCGTATCACCTATAATAATTGTGTTTTCGCTACGATAAATCGCATTTCCAACTCTAGTATTCACTCTATCCAATGCAATAGGGGGGAGTAAATTCCTATTAGAGTTATCATTTCCAAATGCCCCATCAGTAAAGTATCTATCTAATTTATATGATGATAATTTCTGAAAAGCATTTTTTATACTATTGCCTGTTACAAGCGATAGTTCGTATTCTTTATTACTCTTGAGTGATTCTAGTAGTTTATCTACACCAGGGATTAATTCTATATATTCGGATGTGCAGAATTGCTTAAATCTAAGTAATTTCAAGTTCCAAAAATCATCTAATTTTGGAATGATATACTTTCTATCATAGCCTATTGCATCGGCCATCTGATTCAAAATCTGCAAATCTGTATTACCAGAAAATCTTGGCATTTGGTCCAAAGAAATAGATTGCCCATATATATCAAAAAAAGTGTCAATGAAAATATTCTTTGACACTCCCATTTTCATATTTAGTATAGTACCATCTATATCAAAAAGTAGTAATTTTTTCATTTAGAATGGTACATCATCGTCGAATTCGTCACTAGAATCTTTATCATCAAAACTATCATAGTTCGGAGAAGATTCACCTGCATGACTAGGGCCACTATTGCCACCACTACTCATAGCTGAATCAATTAGAACAATATTATTACCCAAAACTTCAGTTATATATTTGGTAGTACCAGATTGATCTTCGTAAGAGCGAGTTTTCAACTTACCTTCTATCATTACTTTGCTACCTTTTCTAAGGTGCTTTTCTGCAGTATCCGCTCTGAAATCCCAAAGAACAACTCGGTGCCAATCAGTAGTTTCTTGCCATTGACCTGATTTGTCTTTGTAGCTTTCTGTAGTTGCTAGATTCAGCGTACATACTTTCTTACCTTGGGGGGTTGTACGAATTTCGGGGTCTCTTCCTAAGTTACCCAATAGAGTTACTTGATTATAACTTCTTGCCATGATTAATGTCCTAATTTATTTTAGAAATAATAGATTTGTGTACCAATACCAATATAAGAATCTTTTTGATTAAAAAACATTCCGTGCATAGATAATCCATCATGTGCATAAATTCCTAAGAATATTGCTCTATTTTCAGAAAAGTTATATACTATGCCAGCTTGTGCATTGGAAACTCCATAATAATTATCATCAAACCCTTTGAGAGTAAAGTTGTAACCGGCTTTAATATAAAAATCGTCCGTTAAGTAAGAATGTAAATCAAACCCGGTTATTAATTCAAAACTTTCGATATTATTAGGGATTTTTGAAAAGATATAATTTACTCCTACGTATGGAGAAATTATACTTGGAAAATAACAATCGTAGAAACCATGATTTACTTTGTATATAACTTCGAGAAATTCTCTACTGTAAACAAAAGGCTTCTCTAAAAACACCCAATCTTCTGTATATCCATCTATTAAATGAGACGATATATGGGCTAACCTAATTCTAAGTTGTTCGTCACGATTAAACATCTCACCAAAAATTGGATTGTTATTAAATCTAAATGCTGAATTAATACCAAAATAATAGTCTGTTGTTTCAACTGGGAATTTGAACCTTCCTTCACTTCTGAGCCGTGTATATGTCATCATATCTACACCAAAAGTGCCATTTTTACTAATCTCAATTAAATCAAATGATGCACCAATATCCATTCTTAATCTTTCTTCAGAGGGCTGACCTATAAAACCCATTCTTGCTTCATAAGGGTTTGCAATGAGGGGTTCAAAGTTTAAAATTGCTGTTCTTCCAATTTTATAATCATTAGGAACATAATCAAATGAAGACCTCAAATGAGCATTCGAATCTAATATAACTGTTTTTGTCTCTTCTTCAGCTAAAGTAAAACTTGAAGTAAGTATCAATATTGCGATGACTATTCGCATTTACCCACCCTTACCAGTGATTACTACTTTGATAGTCTTAGCTAGAATATATAAATCTAAGAACATAGACCAGTTACGAATATAATAAATATCGATCATTATTCTTTCTTCGAAGCTGCTGTCGTTTCTATCGGTTACTTGCCACAGACCACTTATACCTGGCTTTACTTGTAATATCATCTCGTCATAGCCATTCATCTTGATTTTTTCCCAAGGTATATAAGCGCGAGGACCAATAAGTGACATTTCACCTTTTATTACGTTCCAGAATTGCGGTAACTCATCAAAGCTATATTTACGTAAGAATTTACCAATTTTAGTCATTCGAGGGTCATCATTCAGCTTATGATATATCTCATATTCGGCCTTTAACTTAGGATTCTTCTCTAATAATTCAGCTAGCCTTTCTTCCGCATCAGTGTGCATAGTTCTAAACTTTATTATCTTAAATCTACTATCTTTAATACCCATTCTAGTTTGTTTAAAGAGTATTTTCCCTTTAGAATCTAGCCATATATGTATTGCTAATACACCAAATATTGGAATAGCTAATATAGTTAGTATTGAAGCTAAGACTATATCGAATACTCTCTTTTGTAGCTTAGCTGTTTTATTTAGTAGTTTTTGCTTTACTTCTAGACCAAGTATTCCACCAAATTCTCTGGTAGAAACCCATATAGTAGAAACACCGAATAAATATGGTATTACTATTGTGTTCTCAAAATACTTAGAGTACTTTAATATAATTTTTCTTTGTAAATCAGATTTAACATTAGGCATAGCTACAATTGATTGCTCAATATTCAGTTTTTTCTGAAGCTCAGGTATTACGTCTAATCCTCCGATTACTGGTATGTCTTCTATATAACCCCAAGTATCTACGTTGTCGTCTATAGCGACTATTGGTCTTAGACCTAATTTTTTGTTCTTTCTGAGGGAGTTTATAACTTCGGTTCCTGCGTTGCCTGCTCCGATTACTACTACCGGTATTCCCCACCAAGATTTCTCACAAAACATCTTCTTGATGATTGAGCGACCTAGTGGGATCATAGCAAAAGTGATACCCCATGATAACAAGAATGACAGACGAGAGAAGTCCCAAAAATCATTAACAAAGAAAGTAAATCCAGCCATTAGACCGTAGATTATAGAATTAGTGTAGAATATATTCCTGACTTCTTCTATTGCATCTACACCGAACCCGGGGTAAAGTCCCCTCATATAGAATGCTAAAAGGAATAGAGGTACTATAACCGGAAGAATCTTGAGATATAAATCAAAAGATGCTGCTGGAGTGAAGAAAAGATTTCTAATAAAAACAGAAGCTAACACTGATATTATAATCATCAATGAATCAGAACTCATAAGTATAGCAGAAGCTACAAGCTTACGAGGAGCAACTTTCTTTATTGAATAACCATTTTCCTGATTCGATTTCAGTAGTTCTGATAATTCACTAAGTGTTGGAGTTTGCATACTAATCTATCAAATTAATGAAACTTACCTATTAATAAGGTATAAACAGTGCATGTTACAGCTCTTGAGATTAAGTTAGACAATTCTTGTGCCTAAATATAAATCAACCTAGCTTTCACAAATTAAAAGCTCGCAAGTTAATATATTTTAAACATTAATTCAATAGAAATGAGTTAATAAGAGTTCCAGATTTTGATTTGTTTTTTCGTTTTTGTCATTGTCCTTTATTATATAGACACATGAACAGCAAAAACGTCTCCGATTATAGCAAAGTTTTTTGCTCTGCATATAATACGCATCCGGAAAAAAAAGGTTCAAAAAGGAATAAGTTTATCTTAAAATCCCACGCTTAGAATTATTGATAAAGTCTATACACTCTTGAATTTCGGGGGTTACTTCATTGTTTTGAGTATACTTTGTTATACCGTCTCTGTTATTATATCCAGAGAAAAGCACTACATTATAAAAGTTCTGTATTTCTTTTATTTTTTCTTGGGTGAAACCGCGGCGACTTAGCCCAACTTTATTTATTCCTTCTACTTGAGCAGGTATTCTTCCTAAAAGGCAATATGGAGCAACATCTTTAGTAATCTTAGCGTCTGCACCAAGCATAGTATGCTTACCAACTGAACAGAATTGAGTTATCTTCACAACGCCTCCTATTACTACCCAATCGTCTATACTAACATGACCTGCTAACTGAGTAGCATTTGCCATTACAATATTATCACCTAACTTACAATCATGGGCAATATGACAATAAGCCATAATAAGATTGTTGTTACCTAAACTTGTTTTTTCTGTTGCTGTTGTTCCACGGTGGATAGTTGCGTATTCTCGTATTACATTATCATCGCCGATATATGTTTTAGTTGGCTCGTCATTGTATTTCAAATCCTGAGGAGCAGCTGATATAACAGCACCAGGGAAAAATCTATTGTTATTACCTATCCTTGCACCATTATAAATGACAACATTCGCATGAATATCTACATTATCACCTATTACTACATCGTCATATATAACGACATTAGGACCAATTTTTGCATTTTTACCAATTGTTGCTTTATCTGATATTATTGCAGTAGGATGTATCATACTCTAAACTTACCTTTTTACTAATGCTGCAGAAAATTCTGCTTCTGTTGCTAATTTACCATCTACATAAGCCTTACCTTCGAAAGAGTAAACGCCCATTCTTGAATTAATTATCTTTACTTCAAATACTAATTGATCACCAGGTACTACTGGAGCTCTGAATTTTGCATTCTTTATACCCGAGAATAATCCGATTTTTTCCTCTGGGTTTACATTGTCGGCTAACATCATACATAAACCACCAATCTGTGCCATTGCTTCAGTAATTAGAACACCTGGCATAATTGGTTTACCAGGGAAATGACCATTGAAGAATGGTTCGTTAATAGATACATTCTTATAACCCAGTATTCTTCGTTCTTCTGGGTCGAACTCTACAACTCTATCTACAAGCAAGAATGGGTATCTATGGGGTAAAAAGTCCATAATCTGATTAATATCTAGACTATGTCCTTTACGTTTTTTCATATTATACTTATCTGCTTCTTTTTGTTTTAAATAGATAGCACGTAGCTTTTTAGCTAACTCAATATTTGCAGCATGACCTGGTCTAGCTCCTAGTATCTGCGCTTTCATTGGGGCACCTACTAAAGTTAGGTCTCCTATCATATCTAATAGTTTGTGACGAGCGGGCTCATTTTTAAATCTTAATTCACGGTCATCCAATATACCCGAATTACCACGCTTCGGAGTATTCTCCAATTTGAAAATTTCTTGTATTTTTTCTAAGTTTTGGTCTTGCAAATCCTCATCTACTATCACAATAGCACTCTCTAAACTACCACCTTTGATTAGGTTTTGGCTATGAAGTTCGAATAGCTCGTGAGAAAAACAGAATGTACGCGCTGGAGCAAATTCAGCTCTAAATTCTTTTTCAAAATCAAATATACCAGTGTGTTGGCTACCTAAAGCTGGGTTTGCGTAGTCAACTAATACTGTCAAACGGTAGTCGTGATTTGGTAATGCGACTAGGTCAACTCCTCGAGCATCTTCAGTATAACGTATATTCTCTTCCACTACGAAATACTCACGTTCTGCTTCTAGTTCTACGATTTCTGTTTGGTCAAGTACTTCCACATACGGTTTGGAGCTACCATCACCTACAGGAGGTTCATTATTAGTCAGTTCTATACGGCAATTATCTATTCTCAATCCAACAAGTGCAGCTAATACGTGCTCTACTGTGTGCACTTCTACACCGTCTATACCTAATGTAGTACCACGTGATAAGTCAACTACATTTTCAACTACTGCTTCTATTTCTAACTCAGGATTGGCATCCATACGGATAAATTTATAACCATAATCAGCAGGAGCAGGGCAGAATGTTATTTTACTTTTATTTCCTGTGTGAAGACCTACACCTTCAAATGAGACTGGATTCGTAATTGTTGTTTGTTTTTCCATCAACTAAGCGCCGTAAATAAATAATGAAGAATTGATAAAACACCAATCCTCAAAAATAAGTAAAAATACTTAAATGGCTATAAAGTGGGGATTATTTAGTTGGGATTTGGTTAATTTATGTATAACTTTATTGACTTGCCATCTATTACGAGAAAATAAAGACCTTGTTTGAGTGATTCTAAATCTATTACTCCATTTTCAAGAGATGTTTTCTCCGTCACGTCTTGACCAAGATAGTTTACTAATAAGTAGTTAATATCTGCTTCATAATAATTCAACATAATCTGTCTTGCTGATATATACTCTATACTATTATCAATACTCTTTTTTTCTTCAATAGAACTCTGAATACAAGCTTCATTTACTTCAGCATAAGAATTGCAACCAATTCCATTGTTTTCGATACTTACACTAACTTTAGATGTATCCACAGAGCAAACAAACTCAGTATTACAAATCTCTAATTTGGGGTTGTAAAAAATTGTTAAATGAGAGAGTGAATCAGTTAGTTTTATTCTATTACTTAAAGCATTAATAGATATTATTCTGTCGTTATTACCTATGTAAATTCCTTTACGAACTGTTTCAATGTTTTCTAAACCACCTAAACTTGTAAAGCTAGTTTCTGATATTACTAATGTTCCACCAACAGTTTTTAAATTTTCTAGGCCTTTTAGATTATCTAATCCAATAAAGCCATTGATAATTAAATCACCGCCTATTTCTTCAAGATTACTGAATCCTGACAAGTCCTTAACTGTAAACCAACCTTCTATATTTAGAGTACCCGCAATTTTCTTTATTCTTTTTAATCCTGATAAATCAATTTCACCATGTAATCTGAAATATAGATCCCCTTCTATTTCTTTGCAATAATATCTCTCATCAAAATAATCGTCTAAATCTTCTTGTGATTCAACCATAAAACCTGGACAACCAATAGCGTTTAGATTATAGACTGGTTTTAATACAAAGAAAAGGCTTATAAGGATTATAGTTTTCATATTCATCAATTGTTGAAACATTGGAAGTCGTAATAATACAGAAATCGTTAATAAATATAAAATTAATTTACCTCACTCACCAGTATAAAAACGGGTAGTTGGATATGCGAATTTGATGGTTGAGTCGGCATTAAACTTTTCTAATATAGCTTCTGAAATAGCTGCCTCACTCCTAGTACGATTATATATACTACAGAAATAGCGAACTCGTAATTCTACACCATTAGGAGCAATTCGAGTGAAGACTGTCGGCTCAAACTCTACATTGAATATTTCATGAGCACGCATAGTTTTATATGCATCGTAAGTAGCTTGGGTATCTTGGTAATTGCTATTTTCTTTAGCTATTTCAAGTATTATTTCTTTTGCTTTTTTCCAATCACTTTCGAATGTGACAGTTACCTTAGTCTCATTCCAGACAGATTTGTAACCAGAGCTGTAATTAGAGTTAACATAGTTGAATACTTTCGCATTCGGTATTGAGACTATTCTACCAGTGTATAGGTCACCGTCTATCCAATTACGAATTTCGAACATATCAAAATGGAAAGGTGTGATTTCAATTACATCACCATAGTGATTGTCTATTTCTATTCGGTCACCAGTTTTGATTGGACCTCGCCATACTATATAGACCCACCCAAATAAATTGACAATAGGCTCTTTGAGAGCGAAGGCAATACCCGCTGCTATTAGACCAATTAAGGTCACTACATTATTGAACCCTTTGAACCAAAGATCAAATATTATAATCAATGATATTATAAAGAATACATAGTAGCTATATTTATTCCAGACATACTTTGTTCGTTCATTAGTAGCTTTTTTCCTAACAAACCGTAAAACAAGTTTTCGAATTACCCATACAATAGCTATAAAAAGCATGGTGAAAAGCAACCTTTCTGCAAGTTCTATACTTGCATTTTCTATTAGTGCTTCTAGATATTTTGAATTATCACCGAACATTTTTTGTAGCTATTATCCTATAGTATTTGAAACCATTTTTAATACAATCTTTCTCTCTGTTTGTAGTCGGATAATCCCATGGCTCTTCAAGACTAACAACTTTGAAATCAAACTTACCAAATTCTGATAGAGTCTCCAAATGATACTCTTGCACCATATCAATATCTGTTTGAAGTAGTAGCTCACCTTTATCTTCCAATGCTTCGTAACAGAACTGTAGAAAATCAACACTAAACGCTCTTCTTTTGAAGTGTTTTTTCTTGAACCAAGGATCAGGAAAGAAATAGAATATTTTCTTTAAAGTTTCTTTTTCAATGAATTCTAATCCGTTAACTACACTATACCAAAGGAAGTTAATATTTTCAAGTGATTCTGATTCTACTACTGTTTTTGCATAGTTTACAGCTTTTTCTCTTACTTCTATGCCTAGTATATTATCGGTGATTTGCGTCGAAAAATCCATTGCAAACCAACCAAATCCACATCCTATATCTAAATACTTTGGTGGTAGTCCGTTAGTAAAATACTCCGACCAATCAATACTTTCATAAAGTGGTGGATAATTAAACGGGTCGAACTTTATATCTTTCAAAGGCATATAGTTATTCGCCGATAAATGATGCCTAAAGCGCTCTGGTAATGGATGTTTATCCCAATCTATCATAGTAAATATCCGAATAATGCATCTAAAATTAAAATAGTTGCTGCCGACATAGTAAAGGCACGTACAGTACTTTTACCTACGCCTTCTGCACCACCTGTGGTAGTGAATCCTACGTGTACTCCTATCAAAGCAGTTACTCCACCAAATACTAATGATTTGAAAAGACCTATAAGAACATCAATAGTACTAAAGTAAACTCGGATAGAGTCAAAGAAGGTAAAAGCTGAGAAGTCAAATTTGGCAGCAGTTAATATAAATCCACCCAAAATAGCTACTACATTTGAAAATACAGCTAATATGGGCATCATAACTAATGCTGATATAACTCTAGGCATAGCTAGATAACGATTTCTGTCTATTGCCATCATTTCAAGTGCATCTATTTGCTCAGTTACTTTCATTGTACCTAGTTGTGCTGCCATTGCACCACCAACTCTACCAGCTATTACTATGGCTGTTAGTACGGGGGTAAGTTCAGTGAAAACTACTGTGGCAATAGAAGAACCTAAGAACGGTGTAGCTATACCAATAAGATTAAATTTATCAAATAGGTTAGTTGCTTGGAGTGCCGCTATTGCTCCCGTGAATGATCCAATTAGCACTACTAAAGGCAACGAGTCTGACCCAACAATACTCATTTGCTCTAGTACTAGGGATCTATCTTTTCCTATACGAGGTACGTATTTTAGAATCTTGCCCATTAGCAGAGTAATTTGACCTATCTCTCGAACAAAACCGATTATTAATCTGCCTAATCTACTTATCATATTCTATCCTTCATTTGCTGCTTCTGGTGATACAAGATAAAACCTATCAATTTTCGCTTGGAACTGAGTTCCGTCGTTTCTAACCATAAGAAAAGTACCTTCCATTGTTCCCCAAGGAGTATCCAAAGGACAATAGCTTGTATATTTGAATTCTTCCCCTGGGTTAAGTTTCGGTTGTCTCCCAATAACTCCTTCACCGATTACGTTGTCGGCTTTCCCTTCCGAATTTATTATAATCCAATGGCGCGAGATTAACTGAGCAGGTAAATCGCCTTCATTAACTATTCGTACTCTATAAGAAAATAGATATTTCCCATTAGCAGAAACAAGTTCACCAGGTATATATTCTGGGTCAACAGTTACTCTTATACCTTGAGTTATACAGTCCGAATTTTTATTCATTTCTTTTGAAATTTGAGAATTCTGTTAAAAAATGTAACAGAATAGTAAAAATATTGTCATATTAGATATTAATTAGAATATAATTTAAAAAGAATTTATGAAAATGCTACGTTTGGTGCTATTATTTTTATTAGCATTTACTTTATCATCTGCTCAAGATGCTACCCAGTATGCCGTTATGATAGAAACTAAAATCGACGACCAAGGGTTCGCACCTCAAGTGGTTATTAGTTGGCAAAATGATAGTACTGCCAATAGATACGTAGTTTACAAAAGGTTATATGAGACCGGGAACTTTGAAAAAATAGCTACAGTTAGCGGTGCTGCTAATATATTCTCTGATTTGGATGTAACGTTCGGGGAGATAACAGAATACAAAGTTGAAAAAGTATTTAGTGATGATAATCAACTTATATCAACTTATGGTTACAAAGCTCTAGCATGGGATGCAAATCTAGTTCGAAAAGAATTAAGAACAGTACTAATATTAGTAGATAACACACTAGCTATGGGTATATTAGAAAAACTAGAGCTTTACAGAAAAGAGATACAGAAACAAGGATGGAATTCAATTGTCAAATATGTACCTAGAGTAGAATCATTCAACGCAAAAGCTGTATTGTCAAATAAAGAAATGATAAAAGCTGTTTACAAACAAACTCCAGATATGGCTGCGGTCCTATTGCTAGGTAGGGTGGCAGTTCCTTACTCAGGTAATACTGCTCCCGACGGTCACGGAGATAATAACCCACTTCCGCATAAAGGTGCTTACCCTGCTGACGTATTCTATGGTGATTTGGATAGTCGTGATTGGACCGATAATAAAATCAACAATGATAAATCTGCATTCCCTAGGCAACACAATTATGTAAATGATGGTAAATGGGATGATTCGTATATACCATTCGGAGTAGAACTAGCAGTAGGTAGAGTAGATTTTTTTAATTTACCTTACTTCGAAGAAAGCGAAGCCGAAATGATTAATAATTACCTTCAAAAAAATATAGACTACAGAAGTGGTATTCTGAAAGCTGATAATGATGCTATACTATACGATGGGTTTGACTCACGACAAGCAGGATATGCTGCCGATGGTTGGAACAACCTAACAGCTCTATACGGGCGAGAGGGTGTTATAGAAATGCCAATAAGAGATGAGTTGCCAAAGAACTCTTATGAGATGGTATATGCCAATGCAAATGGAGGATTCGATAATATTGAACAATCAATATACTCAGCTGATATAGCTAATAGTGGTTACAAAGGCATACACAATATGATATTTGGTTCATACAATGTGGACTGGGATTCAGAAAGTAACTTACTTCGCTCTATAATTGCGGCTAAACCAATGGCATTGACTGCTGTATGGGGAACTCGTCCATTTTGGACTTACTTCAAATTAGGGTTAGGGGAGACATTCGGAGAGGCATTGTTAAGTACCCAGAATAATCGCTCAGAATATGTTTATCCTTCTGCTTCATACAATGGGGGAGTGCATATAGCTCTTATGGGTGACCCTACTCTAAGCTTGATAAATGAGTCACCTCTAGATTCAGCAGAGTACATAATAACAAATAGTGAAATAACTGGAATTCGTTTAAACATAAAAGAGAATGAATCTATTTATGGATTTCAGATTCTCTATCTTAACAATGAAAAATCGTATGTAGCTAATCTTCCCAAATACAAAGATAATATGACAGGGGAATTTGAACTCACTAGAGAAGAAATGGGCTTCAAATCAGGGTTAATATATGCCGATGCAATAGTACGCCCCATAATACTAGCAAGCACTAAATCAGGAAGATTCTACTACTTGGGTAATGGTGTAGATTTGCGATGAGGATGTAATCTTTTAATTACACCTATGAACCCTTATCACTAAAGGAATTTATAATTCTTAAACTACAAATAAATTCGTTGATTCACTCCGATTTGTTACTAATCCAAATCATTCTAACTCTAATTGTAATATTAATATACAATCGTTAATAAAAATTACTTGTTTTGAAAAATAAATTTGGATGTTATGTTATGTTATGTTATGTTATGTTTGATACAAATCAAATTAGAAAATGTTTGTAAATTGTTTTGATAAATGAATTACAAATGAATCCATCAACAAAAGCCCCACTCAACAGGAGGCTAAAAGAGTGGCAAAACAAAGAACTATATTATAAAAAAAGTCAGAAAAAACGAAAATCGTTTTCCCTGACCTGTAGTTGTCAAACTAATTCTTGGCGAAAACATTTGACTGCTACAAATATAGTAATAAGTAATTAATTATTAACATATTTGAGGTGTTTATTATGAAAAAATATTCTAATATATTGGTTGCTCTTGGTGTAACATTATTCCTGCTTGCAGTAGGGATGAAAAGTGAGGCGGAGGCGCAGACTTGTTGTCCGAGTGGTCTCTATACTCAAATAACAGTAACTAATGTTACTCATCCTGCAAGTGGTTGTAAATTTTCAATAACCTATTGTTACTATGATGGACCTGGCGGGGATAGAAAGCTATTCATATGTAATATAAATGTAGACGCAAGTCAATCGTGCAATTATAATAACTTCAATCTAAACTCTAGTTTCTGGAGTTTTGTAGATGAAGTAGTTCGTTATGATTTGCATAGTAGGGATCCATTTGATCCTTGTGTTGAGGGTGGTGGACAAACGAATATGATTGTAGAAAGCTCAAAGGCTAAATGTCAGAAAGTTTATTATGATATGATTTTAGATGCTTACATAGTTGAGGCATGTGATGCAGAACCTGGGCTTTGTGTCTCAGTCTATTCGATTTGCGCAAGCAATGGAAGTTTAATTAAAACAGACATATCAGGTCCAACATACATTGGTGGTGGTGATTGTCCTACTACACCACCTAACATCAATAGTAATACACCAACTTGTTTTAATACTTGTCAATAGGATGATTATGAGGAAAATAGTCATGATATTAATTCTATCACAATTTTCATTATTCAGTCAGATAAATGAAGATGAATTTTATAATACTACTGATTTTTACTTGCAGGTTCATAAAATAGATAAAGGTGAATTTCTATTTTTTGGTAATAAAGGTGGAATTATTAGAACTTACGATTCAGGTGATAATTATGTTCAGAATTACTCTGGGACAACAAATAGTATATTAAATCTAGAAAATCATAAAGACTATGTAGTAGGTATTACAAATAATTACGAATTCATGGCTTCCCAAGATAAGGGAAGCCATTGGATTGTAAGAAAGCTTACTGATAGTATAGTATCGATGGATGCGAGTGATAATTATGTTGTAATGGCGACATTATTTGAAGATATTCTAATCTCCTCGAATGTTGGAAAAAGCTGGGACAGAATAAAAGTAGAAGGGAAATACATTAGATTTATTTTTATAATAAATGATAGAATATACACTATAGATAAAAATAACTCTATTGATTATACTGATGATTTCGGTAAAACTTGGATTAATATAGAAACACCAACTGAATTAATTGATGGTCAATTTGTCGCCAAAAGAGTTGGAAATATTATTAGCTTAAGAAATAAAGGTGCTTTTTTTAGACTAGAAAATGATGAAACTATTTCAAAATTTGAATTTCAAACTGGATCAATAAATACTCATACTACAATAGGTGAGAACTTTGACTTTGCTACGGCGAATTCAAATACAAGAGAGATTAATTATTACAAATATAACACAGAAACTAAATCAGAAGAATTAATCTATAGCTATTACAACGTATATTTCTATGGTAATACATTCAGAATTTATGATTTAGAAGTTGATGGTAATGTAGCATTTATGACATTAGAAAATAGAACTATTATGAGGTCAATTGACTTTGGTAAGACTTGGGAAGTAGTCACACATACACCAATATTGGAAAATGGTTGGCCTTTAAAAGTATTTGATGAGAGCAACTGGAGTTTAATAAGTAATAATATAATATATAAATCAACAAATGGTGGAGTTACTTTCAAACCTGGAGATGATTTTATTATAGATACTAGTGGAGGAATGATTAAAAATGCAATTATAAATGACTATTATTACTATAATAGAGATTCAGCAATTTATTTCATTAATTACTTTTCTAATAATACTACAATAGATGAAATATATACAACAAATGATGGCGGTATTTCATTAAGAGGTCTAAATAAAAATACAAATGATGAATTAAGTTTTGTAGCTGATATGAATGATTATATTCTTGTAAATGGAAAAAAATTCTTTGGTCGTGGAATAACTGTTGAGTTTAGTAAAATATGGAAAAGTGTAAATTTAGACTCAATTAATGCTATTGATAGTGTACAGAATGGTTTTATTGAAACTGTTAGGATTGAAAATAAGATTTATCTTTTTTACTCTAGAGTAATTGAAAATGGAAACAAAAGCTCTTCAACTATTGCAGTTTCATCAGATTCATTGAAAACAATTAATAGAATATTCTCATATGAGAATGATAGTGTAAATTCAATTTCATCAAGATTCTTAATGAAAAGCCGAAATGGAAATATTTATTTTGTAATAGATACTAAATCTGGAAGTATATCAATTCCAAGTTATTATAGATTAGATACGAAATCAGATAAAATTTATAATTTAGAACAAGAAATTAAAATTATTAGTGGATACAATTCACAGGAAGTATTTGTTGAAGATCAGAATTATTTCAGACATGAAGAATTTATTGTTGAAGATTTTTCTTTTCTTTTTAACTATATAGAAGTCAGTTTAGAAGGAACAGAGTTCGTATATGATACAATAGGCGAAAATAAAAATGGATTAATACCTTTAAAAATATTTGATACGGATAATGTAATTCTAACTGGGAATCAATATAGTATTTACAAACAAATAGAACCAGATAGATTAACAAATGTGGAACAAATAGAATCAAAAACAGAAAACCTGCCTATTTACCCTTTTGCACCTAGTCCTAATCCAGCAAAAGAAAAGATAAAAGTTAAGTTTTATACTGAATCTATGGAGAAAATAGGTAATCTCAAGGTTCATCTAGTAAACATAGCCACAGGTATAAAAGTAGAGATTAAAGATTACGATATTAGTTTTACGAATAATTGGAATGGCGAAATAGCATTTGACATTACTGATTTTTCAATTGGGTCATATCTCATTAATCTCTCAATAGATGATTTCAACAGAAGTTCAAAGTTAATCATCACAAAGTAAAATCCAAAGGAGCTTCGGCTCCTTTTTTTTGTTCTACAATTCTTCTAATCCCACTTGCAAAAAAAAAGACCATCATTTTTTATGACGGTCTTGAATAATATTAAAACTAATTGATTTAATTAATTACCATTCTTTATTTGTTTACTGACATTATCCTCTTGCGAGTCAACTACAGCAATGGCAACCATATCTAAAATCTCATTGACATCGCTACCTTGCTCAAGTATATGAACAGGTTTAGACATACCTATCAATATAGGGCCTATTAGATTTAGACTTCCAATTTTAGAGAGTAGTTTATATGTGATATTACCAGAGTTTAGATCTGGGAATATTAGTACATTAGCTCCGCCTTTTATATCACTGAATGGAAATGTGGTCTCTATTATGTCGGGTTTAACCGCAGTGTCCGCTTGCATCTCACCATCGACTATCAAATCTGGTCTTTTAGTTTTGATTATATTTCTAGCATCTCGCATTTTCTTAGGGGACTCCCCTTGTGCTGAACCAAAGTTTCCATATGAGAGTAATGCGATTTTGGGTGTTACATCAAAGTGCTCTGCAATTTCTGCGGCTTGTATAGCTATATCTGCAATTTCTTGAGCATTGGGGTTTATATTAACTGTAGTGTCAGCTAGGAAATAGGTTTTCTTCTTAGATGAGACGATATGTAACCCAGCTACTTTGTTAAATCGTGGGTCATGTCCTACGGCTTCTAGTGCTGGTCTTATAGTAGATGCGTAGTTTGTATTTAGTCCACTAAGCATACAATCTGCATCACCCATTGTTACCATCATCGAGCCATAATAATTTCTATGATTAATCAACCGCTTTTGGGCATCATGCTTATTTACCCCTTTTCGCTTTCTTAAATTGTAATATTCTTCAATATACTTATTAGTTTTCTTTCCAATTACAGGATTGATTATTTCAATACCATCTAACTCATACCCAAATTGATCTGCAACGGCTTCTATATCTTCCTTAACACCTAGTAAGATTGGTTTAGCTATTCCCTCTTCTACAGCTAATTGTGCAGCCCTAATTATACGTGCATTATCTCCTTCAGGGAATACTACTCGCTTAGGTTTTCTTCTAGCTTTCTTATATATAAGAGACATAAAGCTTTGAGTACGTCCCATTCTCACATTCAGTTGGTGTTTATACTCATCGAAGTTCTTGATTTTCTTTCTAGCAACACCAGAGTCCATAGCAGCTTTAGCTACAGCAGGTGCCACAGATGTTAAAACCCTATGGTCAAATGGCTTTGGAATAATATATTCTGGCCCAAAAGACATTTCATCTACACCATAGGCAGCTTTTACACTTTCAGGAACGTCTTCACGTGCTAATTCGGCTAATGCATAAGCCGCTGCTATTTTCATTTCTAGGTTAATAGCACTAGCATTTACATCTAATGCTCCACGGAATATGAAAGGAAAACCCAATACATTATTAACTTGATTAGGATAATCAGAACGACCAGTTGCCATTATCACGTCTTTTCGTGCTGCAGTTGCATCTTTGTAAGTAATCTCTGGGTCAGGATTAGCCATGGCAAATATAATTGGCATTTTAGCCATCGATTTTACCATTGCCTTATCTACTACTCCACCAACAGATAAGCCCATGAATACATCTGCACCTTCCATTGCATCTGCTAAAGATCTTTTGTCTGTATCAATTTCGAATTCTTTCTTATACTCGTTCATATCTTCTTCTCGTCCAGTATATATAACACCTAAACGATCACACATCAATACATTCTCAGGTTTTACTCCTAATGCCATGTGGAATTTTGAACAAGCAATAGCTGCCGCTCCGGCACCATTATAAACTACTTTGATTTCATCAAGTTTTTTACCAGCTAACTCGACAGCATTTATCAATGCAGCACCAGAAATTATGGCTGTTCCATGTTGGTCATCATGAAACACAGGAATATCTAATCTTTTTTGTAATTCTGTTTCTATAATAAATGATTCCGGTGCCTTAAAGTCTTCTAAGTTTATCCCACCAAAAGTTGGGCCCATCATTTCGATAGCATTTATTAAATCTTCGGTATTTGTAGAATTTAATTCAATATCAAATACATCTATATCAGCAAATGCTTTGAATAATCCACCTTTTCCTTCCATTACTGGTTTACCAGCAGCAGCACCAATGTCTCCGAGACCCAAAACAGCTGTACCATTAGTAATCACAGCTACTAAGTTACCTTTGTTTGTGTACTTGTAAACGTCATCTGGATTCTTTTCTATTTCTAAACACGGATAAGCTACACCTGGGGAGTAAGCTAAAGATAAATCTCTTTGAGTTATAAATGGTTTTGTAGGTACGACTTCTATTTTTCCAGCAGGTGATTTGGAGTGATAGTTGAGTGCGTCTTCTTTCCTGATTTTCATATAATATTCTTATTATTGCTAAATTTTCAAATTCAATATACGAAAATACTAATGGATTTGTGTTTTGTTAATTACTAAATTACATAAGTGATTTTTTGGTTTTGTCCATCCATACTTTCGGAGTAAGAATTAATAAATATTTTATCAGAAAGCTCGTAACTTACACTATAGTTAGCAATATTTTCTAATTTCCTTATATTAATATCTAATTTTTTATAATAAATTTTTGCTCTATTATTACGCTCATTGATAACTATTTTAATATCAATATTCTTCTCATCTGAAATTATAGCTTGTAATATTTTGTGTTTTTTAAATAGCTCTATTCTATAATTGTTTCCTTCAATATTCACATAATATACAGTTTGAGCTTCATTGAGTTTAGCAGCTATATTTCTAGTATAAAGTGCATCAACGAAAGAAGAATTATATTTAGTTAACTCGTCTAATTTATTAAGGTTTGGAATAATTGAATTTACATTCAATCTAATAGAAGAGGGTGAAATATAGTTTAGTACTAAGTTTAATATGTTTTTATCTTGAATATTGTAACCAGTTAAATACAGATCAATTAGAATGAATTCTATACTATGGGTTAGATTATACTTTTTCTTCTGTTTTCTGAACTCTTTAGTCAATTCTAAAATATCCATTATTACGTGCCTTAGTAACCGATTTACTCTTAGTGCATACTCTTTGATGATATTTTGAGCTACATCACTATCTGCGATATCTAAAACTCTTAGAATCTCTTCTATATTTAACTTTTTGTTAGTGATTATTAAATCAGTAGAGTGAACTGATATAACTAATGAAGGTTCTATATCTTTTATTAGAAAATAAAGTCTATCTCCTTGTTTCAAACTTGGGTGAATTATAGCTTTGAATATACCATTGGGTAATTTGATTTTGAAAAGCTCTTTACTAACTTTCTCTAAGACTTGACCGAATACTATTTCACCTTTTCTTAGCTTTATAGAAGCTTTTTTATTTGGAGCTTTCGTTACTGGCAAATATCTACCACCACGAGAAGAGTAACTTTCAGTTACGATTCTATTGGAAGTATCTATTCTACCTGCTTTTGACATTAATCTAGCTCCGAAGGATCCCAAGAAATACGCATATTATTATCCAATGCATCTATATTAGCTATATCGGCACTTGAAAGCTCAAAATCAAATACATCTATGTTTTGTTGAATTCTTTCTGGATTTGCTGACTTCGGTAATACGATAAATCCTTTCTCCAAAGACCAACGAATAAGTACTTGTGCAGTTGATTTACCATACTGCTCAGCTATTTCTTTTAGGATAGGATTATTCAATCTAGTACCTCTCACAAGAGGCGAATGAGCTTGTATTTTTATATCATAAGATTCACATTTCTCAGCTAATTCTTTTTGGTATAAGAAAGGAGTAATCTCTATTTGGTTGACTACAGGAGTAATAGGAGATTTTTTCATTAGCTCTTCTATATGCTTAATAGTATAGTTACTGACACCTATTGAGCGAGCTTTACGGTCATCATATATCTGTATCATTGCTTCCCAAGTAGCTTCTCTTTTCTCCGGAATAGGCCAATGAACTAGATACAAATCGACGAAATCAGTTTGTAGCTTATCCAAACTTACATCTATAGCCGCCAAAGTATTATCATATCCTTGGTCATCGTTCCAAACTTTTGAAGTAATGAATATATCTTCTCGCTTTATTCCAGTATTCGTAAGTACATTTCCAATTTCTTCCTCATTTCCGTACAATGCGGCAGTATCTATATGTCTATAACCTGCTTCAAGTGCAGTTTCGAGTGCCTTTTCTAATTCGTACCCATGCATTTGATATGTACCAAGACCAATCCAAGGAATTTCTACCCCATTATTCAAAACTAAATCTTTATTTTTACTTATTTTGCTCATCTTATGTAACTTTTTTGTTAGAATATGTTTCTTTGTATAACGTATATAATGACAAATATAATATTAATAAGGCAGAAATAATGATTAAACAAATAATACTTTTACTTTTAGTGGTAACTTTAAGCACTTCATTTGCACAAGATCTACCAGAATACCTTAGAGCAGAGACCAAGCATTTTGATGTTGAAAATACTACTTCGGGTACTCATTACCATAAAAATAATAGAGTACAAGACTACGGTGATGTAGAAAGAAGAAACTATGATGTACTTCATTATGATTTATCTTTAGATTTAAAAGATGCATTAAGATCCAATTTGGATGCACCGATGGAGGAAAGAAAAGGCTTTTCTGGAGATATTAGAATGACAGTATTATTAACTTCAGATGTTGATAGTATTGAGTTTGATGCTGCCAATATGAAAATTGGATACAGTACTGTTGATGGTGTTTTTCCAGACAATGTACCTGTTGCTGAGAATGGTTTAGTTAAAATATATGTAGGTGATCATAAAGCGGGCGACACAATTAATGTTTCGATATACTATACAGCAATTGCAGATGATGAAGATGGTTTTTGGAGAAACCGTGGAATGCATATTTATCATAAAGGATATGATTTAGGGAATACTGATGGATTTGGAAGACCTGTGATAGTTGAACACAATATTGCATACTCAATGTCAGAACCAGAATTAGCTCGCTATTGGATGCCATGCAACGACAGACCTTATGATAAAGCAACTAGCTCAATGAGTATAATTGTTCCAACCGGTTATACTGCTGTTTCTAATGGTTATCTTGCTGATATTGAGGAACAGACTTCACAGTCACTAAAGAACACTGTTTTGTATAGTTGGGTAAACAATGAACCAATTGCTACTTATTTAATGAATTTTGCGGCATCAGTTTTTGATACTTTACAACAAACTTATATAAAGAATGAAGATACAATACCTTCTACTCATTATTTTTGGCCCGAAGATAAAGATAACGATTATTTCACAGCTGTTAACTCTATGGAAACTCATCCTCAGATGATGGATATACTAATAGATAATTATGGTGATTATCCATTTTCTACTTATGGGACAGTCTCTGTTTTTCCATTTCCCTATGGTGGAATGGAACACCAAACTATGGTGACTCAGAATAGATACTGGTTGAACGATCAACAAGATGCTGGCTTCGTACACGAAATGGGTCATCATTGGTTTGGCAATTCAATGACTTGCGCTACTTGGGCCGATATTTGGATAAATGAGGGAGGAGCTTCATACACTGAGGCGATTTACCTTGAGAATTTAGAAGGGCCGCAAAGTTATAGAAATGTTATAGAAAGACAAGTAAGAGAAGTATTAAAAAGAAACCCAAATAACTCTGCTATCCCTGTTTACGCAATTCCACTAAGTTCGTTTTTTAATACTAATGCTTATCTTATATATGATAAAGGATCGATTATAATGAATCAAATGAGACTAAACTTAGGTGATGAGCAATTTTTTAGATTATTAAAAGAAATATTAATAAACTTTAGATACAAATCAATAACCACAGAAGAGTATAAAGAGATATGGGAAAAGAAAGCTGTAAAACCGTTAGTAGATATTGAAACTTTCTTTGACCAATGGGTCTATGGAGCCGGTTATCCAGAATATACTTTAGATGCTAAAGTAGCTTATTATGGTCTAGACGAATACACAGCAAAAGTAGATGTAAAGCAGATACAAGATCAAAACCCTGAGAAAGGTGATAATGTACATGAACTATTTAGGACACCAATAAGGTTCAAACTCTATAAGAATAGCGAAGTTTATGAATTGAGTGAATTATTCATAAATAATTCCAAAGAACAAACATTTGTGTTTGATTTGAATTTCTTTCCAAAGAAAATCGAAATAGACCCCTTGAGCGTTCTTCATAAATTTAATGAACAAGGAGTATCATCAGTAATATTAAATGATTATGTCGGTGATTTGGAATTGTATCCTAATCCATCGACAGAAGGTATTTCACAGTTAAATATGAATATAAAAAACACAGTCCAGAATGCCAATATTGAGTTAGTTGATTTACTTGGAAATAAAGTACAAACAATTTATAGTGGAAGATTGAACCCAATTAGTATAGGTTACAAAATATTTACAAATGGGCTAGCAAAAGGTATATACATAGTAAATATCAATTTAGATGGGGTTAATACGTCTAAGAAATTGATAGTTCAATAATAAATGAATAGAATAATTTTGAAATAAGGAAAAATGTCCTTATGTTTGTAGTCTAATGATCGCGGGGTGGAGCAATAGGTAGCTCGTCGGGCTCATAACCCGAAGGTTGCAAGTTCGAGTCTTGTCCCCGCTACTAAAAGAAAATCCTTTCTCTTAATTGAGAAAGGATTTTTTTTATTTTACTTTGATTTTAACTCTAATTAGAGGGACAGAATTATTAGTTTAGAGGGACAGAATTATTAGTTAATATTCAAGAACTGTACAGTCTTTTCTTCTTCTAAACTAACAACCTCAATCTTATATACTCCAGGTAGCATGTTATTTGTTTTAAATATTAAATTATTAGCTGGTTCGAAATTAGTCTCGTAACTTCCTCCGTTAATTCTGGTAAAGTTTACTTCTAATATATTACTATTATCTGATTGAACTTCAACTACATTTTTCTTTGCATCGACATTGACATTTACTGCTGCAAAAGTAGAAACACTAGTGAATGCTAAAGCTGCTAATAGAACTGTTAATTTTTTCATTTGATCTTCTCTCATTTTGATTATTAATAATTATCTTATTTCTAAAAACGAGAAATTGAATTAAAAGTTCTAAAGAAAATAATAAAAAATTAGAAATAGCAATTTTAATAACACTGTAGTTTAAAAATAAAATTACTTGACATTATAACCACAGCTTTCTATTGCTTCGTTTATTACTGACTTGTCTATATTACCAGAATAGAACGCTTTACCACTAGATAAGTCAACTTCAACATTATCTATTCCATTTACTTTAGTAAGCGAGTCTGTGACTGTGGCTACGCAATGATTACAAGTCATACCTTCGACTATTACATAATTGCGATTATCTATAGCTTTATCTCGTTTGAAGTATTTAGATCCATACTTTCGGTAAAGAGACGATACTACAAGTATAGTAAATATTGCAGCAAGTACGATTTGAATTTCATAAGGAATTAGACCTGAGTGCTCATGATGAGCATGAGTTGCTAATTGTTTTTGCGGATTTATTTCTAAGTAATTGAATACAAAATCTAGAAGGTACCCAAAACCTATTGACATAATTATCATTGCGAAAAGATAATATGATATTAATTTCTTACCCAAACTCTTCGAAAGTATTCCAATACTTGCTGCATTAGTCGCTGGACCGACCGCTAAGAAAACAAAGGCAACTCCGGGTGAGAACCCTTTTAGTATTAATGAAACTGCTATAGGTATAGATGCAGTTGCACATACATACATCGGTACACCAATTAGAATCATTACTATCATGCCTAGAATACCAGATTTCAAGCCAGTACCTTCTAAAAACTCAGTTGGGAGAAAATAAGTAATAGCTCCAGCTATGACCAAACCTATAAGAAACTCAACCACTATATCGTCTAGAAAATCGGCAAATGCATATTTAAGAGATGTTTTAGCTTTCTTGGAGAAAGGTATGTTTGCCTTGCCATCAACCATTTTCGGGGGAGCTGTTATTACGTCCAAAGAGAGTTTTTTCTTTTCTGGTTTAGCCTTTTCTTTGTTTGTAACGTTAATAAATAGACCTCCTAGTATCCCCATAATGAGAGCAGAAATAGGTCTAAATATACCAAATACAGGCCCCATCATACCATAAGTAGCTATAATGCTATCAATACCTGTTTGTGGTGTTGAAATTAGAAAAGATGTTACAGCACCTTTCGATGCCTTGCTGTCAGCCATATATACTGTAGTAGGAATTACTCCGCAGGAACAAAGAGGTAATGGCACACCAAATAATGCTGCTTTGAATATTGACCAAATACTATCTTTTCCTATCTGTTTTTTAACAAATTCTTTGGTCATATAAATATTCAAGATAGCAACGAATGCTAATCCAATCATTAGATAAGGAGCCATCTCGATGAAGAGTATATAAATCTCGTAGAGGAAATCAGTAATCATTTTTCTATCGTTTTATTTATTCTATTAACGAACTAAGTGAACGTGTATTATCAAAGACACTATTTCAAAAATATAATGACAATGATAGTCAATATTATTATATTGTAAGTTCAAATTATAAAAAAAGAGAACCAAATAAATGAAAGATATAAAGGAAATTGCAAAAAAAGCTGGGATAAATGAAGATGAATTGGAATTGTACGGCAATACGAAAGCAAAAATAAAACTAGACGTAAATAAGCGATTAGAGAGTGAGAAGAATGGTAAGTATATACTAGTTACTGCAATTACCCCAACCCCATTAGGAGAAGGTAAAACTACGACGCTATTAGGGCTTACTCAGGCATTTGGCACTGCACACAACAAAAATGTAATAGCATGTATCCGCCAACCTAGTATGGCACCAACATTCAATATAAAAGGCGGTGGAGCAGGAGGCGGTAAGAGTTTAGCTATACCAGTAGATGAAATAAACCTTGGTTTAACGGGTGACATACACGCCATAGGTGCGGCACATAATCTTGCAATGGCGGCACTCGATACTCGTATGTGGCACGAAACTAGACAAGACGACGAGGCACTGAAATCTCGTGGTATAGATAAGCGATTAGATGTTGACCCAAGTACTATTATCTGGAATCGCGTTGTAGATGTATGTGACCGTTCATTGCGAAATATTAATATAGGTTTGGATGATACAGAAGCAAGAGGAGGTGAACCAAGTGATATATTCCCTCGTAATACTCTTTTTGATTTAACAGTAGCTAGTGAGTTAATGGCTATTTTGGCATTAGCAACTGATTTGAAAGATCTCCGAGAAAGAATTGGGAGAGCTGTTATTGCACTTTCAAAGTCGGGGGAACCTATTACTCTTGAAGATTTACAAGTAGCAGGTGCAGTTACTGCATTATTAATTGATGCTATCAAACCTACTTTAGTTCAGACATTAGAAGGACAACCTGTATTTGTTCATACTGGACCTTTTGCAAATATAGCACATGGTAATTCTTCAATTATAGCTGACAAAATCGCACTGAAATTAGCTAACTACGTTATTACAGAAGCTGGATTTGCAGCAGATATGGGAATGGAAAAATTCTTTAATATTAAGTGTAGATATTCTGGATTGTCACCAGATGCTGTTGTAATGGTTGCGACCGTACGAGCATTGAAATTACATGGAGGTGGGCCAGCAGTTTCTCCTGGTAAACTTGACCCAGTCTATACTTCTGAGAATTTGGAATTATTAGAAAAAGGACTAGCTAATTTGGGCGCTCATATTAAGAATGCAAGGAAATATGGTGTTTCAGTGGTAGTCGCTATAAACCAATTCCCCGAAGATACGGCGGCAGAAGTAGAAATGATTCGAAAGTATTCTATCGAAAATGGCGCATTAGATGCCGTAGGTACAACGCATTTTAGCGAAGGTGGTATCGGTGCTTCTAATCTTGCAGAGGCCGTAATAAAAGCAGCAGAAACGGGATCTAATTTTAATTATTTATATGATTTGAAAATCCCAATCAAAGATAAGATTGAAACTATAGCTAAGAAGATGTATGGTGCTGATGGAGTGGAATACTCGGAAAAGGCAGAGAAACAAATTGAAAATTTTACAAGATTAGGATATGATAAAATCCCAATTTGTATGGCTAAAACACCATTGAGTATTAGCCATGATGCCCGTTTGAAAGGAGTTCCAACAGGATTCACAGTACCTATTTCAGAAGTCAGAGCAAGTGTTGGTGCTGGGTTTTTGTATCCATTGACTGGAAGTATTAGTACTATGCCCGGACTAGCTACTCGTCCATCATTTATGGATATAGATGTAAATACTGATACAGGCGAGATAACAGGGTTGGAGCATTAGACCTGTACTATAGAATATGTAGAGACGTATTGCATACGTCTCAATCTATGTACTGTCACACAGTGGTAGTGTAGCTTAAACTTCTGTTGAGCGGTGTCGAAGGATGGGGTCTAGGAACATTAAACTCGTTACTATTAAAAGCAAATATAGATCAAAAATTTAAACATTTAGACAGTTATGAAAATTACTCTTTTAGCATTAATCACGCTTCTCACACTCAATATCACTTATGCCGACGTTATAACGGGACGAATTGTAGATTCCAAAACCAAGGAATCAGTAGTCTCTGCTTCAGTTCGTCTATTAGGTACTAGCAAAGGTACTTATGCTAATAGAGAGGGTATCTTCAAGTTACCGGGGGTAAACAAAGGAGACAAATTAAAATTTACAGCTATTGGCTACCAAAGCGAGACGGTCGTTATCAGTGATGAGTCAAATCTTAATATAAAACTAGTTCCTGAAAGTGTTAAAATGTCTGAAGCTACTGTTACTGATGAAATAGCCGTAGAGGAAATTATTAAAAGAGCCGTAGCTAACAAAGAAGCGAACCAAAAGAAAATTAAGACCGTAGAACAGTCTCTATTTTCGAAAGTAAAAGTAGAATTAGGTGGAGCATTATATGAATTCGAAAATCCATTACCTGGTACAGGAGATAAAGAACTTGAAAGAGATTTATGGGAAAATATAATAGCAGAGACATACTCTAAAAGTTATAAAGACTTTGAAAAGAAAATCTCAAAAGATGTAATTATAAAGCGACGAAATACTGCAAATTTCAAACCTGAGTATAATCTTATTTCTTTATCTTCATTTGTTAATTTTTATGCTGACGAAATTGGAATAAATAACACGCGCTTTACGAGTCCACTTAGTGAAGATGCTCTAGATGAATATGAGTTCAAACTTATTTCAAGAGAGTTGTATGACGATAAATTTATTTATGTAATTGAATTTATATCGGTAAGTAATGTTTATCCAGGATTTGTTGGTACTATGAGCATTTTAGAGGAAAGCTATGAACTAACATATATCAAGGCAAAACCAACAAGCGATGACCTAATTGAGTTTATATCTAATATAGAATTTGAAGAGAAATTTGAGAAAATGAATTCTGATTATTGGTATCCAACTCTACTTAATACTACGGGTCAACTAAAGGTTGAATTACTCGCAGGGATGTTCGATTTCACTGCTACAGCAAGTGCTATGACAGTAGTTGAAGATTTGAAAATCAATCAACCATTACCTGACTCTATATATAAAAATCCTGAAAGAAGAGTAGTAGCAGCACCTGACGCAGATAGTGCTGCAACCGAGTTTTGGGCAAATAGCTCTTTAATCAATACTACTGATAAAGAACGTGAAATTTATACAAAAACTGATTCGTTAGCTAAGGAGTTTGCTGCCTTAGATAGTGTAAGAGAAGGCAGTTTTAAGTTCGACTACTCCCCATATTTAAGACTAAACAGAGTAGATGGTTTCACTATTGGAATTTCTCCAATGTTAGAAATTAGTCGCTACTTCAACCCAGAATTTTTTGGTGCTTATGCTATAACTTCGGATAATTGGTACTTTGGGGCTAAAGCGAAATCAAGAATATTAGACTATTTACAAGCTGATATTGGTTTCGAAAGAAACACTAACCCATTATCTGTTAATAACAACTCTGACATCTTGCTATCTTCTGCCACATCGCTATTTGTACGTGATTATTATGATTGGTATTTATCTGATAGAGTTGATGGTGGTCTAAACTTCAGATATGATAATTTAACACTTAGAGCAAGTTATAGAAACGAGTTAATAAGTAATATTCCTAATAACAACCCAAAACTAATCTCGCAATATAAATGGCGAGAAAACCGTGTGATTGATGAAGGTCGATACGAGCAATATGGAATTGCTGCGGCATATAATAATGGTGGTAATGTAAAACATAGTCGATTAGAATATAACCTCAGAGCTGAATATCAGATGGGTAATAACTTGTCAACTAACGAGAACTATGATTATCTTTTCGGTGAGGTAGGAGCGGCTGTTCCTATTATTAATACTGGTTTTGAACCAGGAAACATATATGCTACTATCAAAACTGGAATATCGAATGATATGCCGAAACACTTACTCTATAGGATGAATACTCAAATAGTAATATTCAAGATAAGAGATAGATTCTTATCACCAGACTACACTAGGTTTGGAGGTTCAGAATTTTTAGAAATACATACTGGGCTAGACTTTTCAGACTTACTATGGAGGGCTATAGGTTTACCGAAATATAGATCCCGTGGATTGGGTTTAGAGCTGAACTACTCCGCTGGTTACTATAAGCAAGACGAGTACAATCTATACAGTGGCACAAACGAGAAATTTTACAATGAAGTTGGGTTCAACATTACTAAAATACCTACATTTATCAGTCCACTTATCCAACTAGAAGCTGGCTTCCGCTGGGGTATAGGAGAGTTAGGTAATGGAAACTTCGGATTTGGTATAAATGTATCTTCGCCTTTGTTTCAGTAGATAGATGATGATAACAATCAAAATATGAATGAATATGTCACAGCGAGGACTGAAAGGACGTGGCTGTCTTTTAAGTCAGAACCACTGATTACTCAGATTAAATGAAATTAGAAAGTGATTTATTATATTGAATGATATGTCGAAAAAAATATATCTGATAAGTGGATTGGGTGCCGACTATAGGATGTTTCAGAATCTAGATTTATCTGGGTTTGATTGCGACTATATTGAATGGATAGAACCTTTAGAAAAAGAAACACTAGTTGACTATTCGCGAAGACTCACTCAACAAATTCAAGTTAAAAACCCGATTTTGATTGGCCTTTCATTTGGAGGATTAATAGCTGTTGAAATATCGAAATTGATTGAGGTTGAGAAAACCATTCTAATTTCTTCTATGAAATCAAAACTTGATATTCCATGGTATTATAGAGCGTTAGCTGAATTAAAGATACATAAAGCATTTCCTTTTGAGCTAGTAAAAAAATCTAATTCTCTTAACAATTGGCTTTTTGGAGCAAGTACAACCAATGAGAAATTACTCTTAAAGGAGACAATCGTTAATACTAATTTAACATTTCTAAAATGGGCTATAAATATTATTATAACTTGGTCTTCTGAAAGTATCCCAGAAAATATATTACAAATTCATGGTAATAAGGATAGATTGCTTCCTTTAAGTAACGTTAATGGCGCTTCAGTTATTAAAGATGGTGGACACTTTATGGTGTTGAATAAATCTGGTGAAGTGTCCAAATTAATTAGAAACTCTTTAATTAGTGTTAAATAAAAGATAATAATAATCCCCACTCACTTCCTTCCTTCTGTATGACTTACATAAAAAAAAGACCACTTTCTTAAAAGTAGTCTTTTTTCATTTTCTATTTTCAAGCTTATATTACTTGTCTTCAACTTTGATTTCTTGTAATCTTGCTTCAGTGAAACTATATTTCTCGAATAGATTATAAGCTCCGAATAGTACACCGCTGAATAATAATGTAGAAACTAAGTTCCAATTAAAGAATGGAATTGCTGATGAATATGAAAGCATAAGACCATTTAGACTTTGATCATACATACCACTGAAAGCCCATACAGAAAAGTTAGTTACTACAAAGAAAATAACAGATGATGCAATTGCATTAGTTGCTACTGATTTACTACTTTTTCTATTCAATTTCATTCCCATATACATAAATACTCCTAAACATAAGTAAACTGCAATCATTGATTCATGCAGACCTAATACCAAATCAGAAATAAATACTGCTGCTATTGGAACAGCTAATGCAATCTTCTTGCTCTTGAATATAGCACCACCAAATAAAGCTATTGCTAATATCGGTGTGAAGTTGGGGGGGTGAGGTAAAAATCTTGATAGTAATGCTACAACTAAAATTCCAAACCCAAATAATATTTCTTTTTTCATAATCTTTTTAATCTTATAATTTTAATTCTTATATTAAAACAAAAATACATTGTTTAAGCTAAAAAACCTAAAATGTTAATCAATTGTAATCTATTATGAGAAAAATCAATCTTGTCTTTTTATTAATTATCAATTTAATATTACTTTCTTGCTCTGATGACAATACCACATCTACTGGTCCTTCTGGCCCCGAATGTTTGATATCAGCAGTTACAGATAGCTCGACCAAATACACAACAATTACTTATTGGAACGATAAAGTTTTGAAGATTCACAACTATAACTTTTCGAATGGTCAAATTGGTGATTTAAAAAATTCTGTAGAATATGACCGTAATTTTTTAGATGAATTTAAGAGTATAAGATATCTCGATGGTAGCGGAAACCTTGAAGGGGTTGATTCTATTTCTTATAATTCGAAAGGGTTAATTGATGAGATAATCACTTATAATAGTAATTTCGAAAGATTAAAAAGAGTTACACTTGGTTACGATAACTCGAATAATTTGATTGAAGAAAGAGTCTTTAATTTCGATATAAACTGGATTATTAAAATTGAAACAGAATATATATATGATAGCGATAACAGAGTAGAAACCTCTGTTCGTAAACAAAAGACTTCAGGCGATGACCTCATAGATTCCACTTTCTATACTTATGATAATATGAAGAATATAGAATCCACAACACGGCTTTATACTCCTTTCAAAAAAAATAATTTCTTAACTGTTGAGAATGTATATTACTTAAGTAATGGTGAAAGATTCACAGATACAGAAACCTATGAATATGAATATAATGAAAAAGGTTACCCTATTAAAACTAAGATAACCTCATCAATACCAGAAATTGGTATAAAATATCAATATCACATTATGGAATGTGAATAGTATTCGTAATTACGAATATCGCTTTATTAGTTCGTTGATTATCTCTTTTGAAGAATCAGTAATTTTGATACCTGGTCCAAAGACTTTGAATACTCCACTACTGAACAGGAAATCGTAATCTTGCTTAGGTATAACACCACCTGCTATTACTAGGATATCACCTCTTCCATATTCTTTGAGAAGTGTTACTAACTTAGGTAATAGTGTTTTGTGCCCTGCGGCTAGAGTGCTTATTCCAACTATATGTACATCATTTTCTATACATTGTTTTGCTACCTCTTCTGGAGTTGAGAAAAGTGGCCCTACATCAACATCAAATCCTAAATCAGCAAAGGCAGTAGCAATTATCTTAGCACCTCTGTCGTGTCCGTCTTGTCCCATCTTAGCGACTAATATTCTAGGACGGCGACCTTCTAACTCGTTAAACTGATCAGATAATTTTCTAACTTCTTCTATTTCCTTCTTGTTATTATTTTCTCTTCCATAAACACCGCTTATTGTCTTAGTCATCGCCTTATGTCTCCCTGATACTTTTTCTATTGCTGTTGATATCTCGCCAAGTGTTGCCCGTTCTAGGGCTGCTTCTACGGCGATCTCAAGTAAGTTGCCTTCGCCAGTTTCGGCTACCTCAGTGATTTTAGCTAATAGATTCTCTACTTTATCATTATCTCTTTTATTTTTTATGGCTTTTATTCCAGCAATTTGAGATTCACGTACTTGAACATTATCTACTTCAAGTATATCGAACTCATAGTTATCTTCAACTTTATATTTGTTGATAGCCACGATTGTCTCTTCACCCGAATCAATGCGGGCTTGCTTTTTAGCAGCAGCTTCTTCTATTTTTAATTTCGGCATTCCCGACTCTATTGCTTTTGCCATTCCCCCGAGTTGCTCTATTTCCATTATCAAATCCCAGGCTTTATCGTAAAGCTCTTTAGTCAGAGTTTCAACGTAATAAGATCCGCCAAATGGGTCTATGAAATCAGTGATTCCAGTTTCGTTTTGTAATATCAATTGAGTATTTCTTGCAATCCTAGCACTCGAATCTGTAGGTAAAGCTATAGCTTCGTCAAATGAATTAGTGTGTAGAGATTGTGTATGGCCTATAGCTGCAGCCATTGCTTCAATGGTTGTTCTAGCTATATTGTTAAGTGGGTCTTGCTCTGTCAAACTCCAACCAGATGTTTGGCTATGAGTTCTCAATGACATAGATCGCTCATTTTTAGGGTCAAATTGCTTAATTAACTGTGCCCAGATTAATCTACCAGCTCTCATTTTAGCTACTTCTGTGAAAAAATTCATCCCTATACCCCAAAAGAATGAAATTCGAGGAGCAAAGTCATCTACTGAAAGTCCAGCTTTTATACCAGCTCTGATATATTCTAATCCGTCAGCTAAAGTGTATGCTAGCTCTATGTCTGCTGTCCCACCAGCTTCTTGGATATGATACCCACTAACAGAAATTGAATTAAAATTCGGCATATTTTTACTTGTATATTCGAATATATCCGAGATAATTCTCATCGACATTTTAGGAGGATATATGTAAGTGTTTCTCACCAGATATTCTTTTAGGATGTCATTCTGTATTGTTCCACTTAGTTGTTCAGGTCTAACACCAGATTCTATTGCGGCTGCAATATAGAACGCCATTATAGGTATTACTGCTCCATTCATAGTCATAGAGACAGATATACTATCGAGTGGAATATCTTTGAATAGAACTTTCATATCTTCTATACTATCTATTGCTACGCCTGCTTTTCCAACATCACCTTCTACTCTTGGATTGTCACTATCATATCCTCTGTGAGTAGCTAGGTCAAATGCAACCGATAACCCTTTTTGACCGGCTTTAAGATTCCTACGATAAAACGCATTACTCTCTTCGGCAGTCGAAAACCCAGCATATTGTCTGATAGTCCACGCTCTTCCCAAATACATAGTATGATATGGGCCACGTAAATATGGAGGAATTCCAGATGAAAAGTCTTGTAGTTTATTATCTCTAATATCTTCAGAACTAAATTTCTCTTTTAACTCTATTCCTTCTAGTGTAGTGAAATTCTTAGTCATTTTATACTCCCACTTCTAGTTTAATTATCACTGTATCTATATTATTAAGTATAGAAGAATTATCGAATTCAGTAATATTAGTAATATTGTAGTCAGTTAACATATTTTTTAATATTCTCTCTATGTCACTATTTCCATTTACTATAACTAAATCAGGGTCAAATAATTTGATTGCGTTAAAGGCATCTTCTACTAACTCAAATTGACTACTTACTTGAAATGGTATATTATATGTATTCAAAGCCATTAATAAAGAATCTTGATTTGTACTCTTTTCAGTGAAATTAGCTAAGTAAACTTTAGGATTGATATTGTCTATAGCCGATTTACGTGTTTCAAACTCGGCAATATTACTGGTGCTATTTATCTCGATTTCAGCTAGACTATCTTTCTTATTCTGATAAATGTTTACTCCGATTATCTTCTTCTTTTGTGAGTTTAATAATGATAACTGTTGTTCTTTATAATCATTACACTTTTTTAAAACCAACTCTTTAATTCTATTTTCAGAATCAAGATTAGAAATTTCTTCATTTATTTCGTTTACTGAATTGACAAACTCTGCTGTAAGGTTTTCAATTAGATATGATCCAAAGAGAGGGTCTTTTACATTAGATAGATAGCTTTCTTCATTCAATAGCAATAGGATATTATCAGTAATTCTCTTTCCAAATTCATCATTCTGTCTTAAGTAATTATAAGGGAGTAAATTCACCTTGTCAGCTCCACCTATTATGGCAGACATTGCCTCTGTTGTAAGTCTTATCAAGTTATTCTCTACGTCCGAATAAGACTTGTTGTATAAACTGCTATTTGCAATTATAGCAATATCTTCTCTTCCCAAGTCAGATAGTATATGTCTGATAGCTCTAAATTTAGCAATAGATAAAAAGAAATTCGGATCTATACGTACATTAATTTGTTCATTCTTTTCTGAATTCTTAATTAAGTAAATTAAAACAGCAACTTCTAAATCCGACTCACAGGGCAAATCTGTCCAATTGTCTAATGAGTAAATTTTATTATTTGGGGATTTTTCAGTAAAGCTCAAATCAAATGCTTTAGTAACTTGACTTCTATCATAAATAGATTTTATAGTTATTTTGGAGCTAAGATTCTTAGTCAATAATGAATCTATATCATTATTTTTAAGCGTTGATTGAGCGGCAATTTTCCAACTTTCAAAATCTATAGTTTGGAATTCCGAATGAATTTTTTCTTTTAAATTTTCCATAATTTTTATCTCAAAAAAAAAGCATACTAATTAAAAAAGTATGCTTTTCGTATTTTCAAATATCAATATTAGTTTTCACTATTTAGGTGTTCTAAAAAGAATAGCATCACCGTAAGCTAATAGTCTATAATCATTTTTAACAGCATGTTTGTAAGCTTCAAAAGTTTGCTTTTTACCACCAAATGCACAAGACACAAGAATTTGTGGAGATGCAGGATAGTGGAAATTAGTCAAAAAGTCAGTTACAATCTGGAAATCATAGTGCGGATAAATGAACTTATCAGTCCACCCTTTGTTAGGTTTTACTGATCCTGTTGTTAATACAGAAGCTTCCAGCGCTCTAACAACACTAGTTCCAACACCAAATATACGTTTGTTAGATTTCAAAGACTTATTAATTAACTCTGCAGAAGCTCTTGGTATTTCAAAATACTCACTATACATTCTGTGTTTAGTTAAGTCTTCAACGTCTATTGTCTCGAAAACACCTTGACCTATAGTAAGATTAACATAGGCAATTCGAACACCTTTTTCTTCTATTTTCTTTAGCATTTCTTCAGTAAAGTGAAGTCCAGCAGAAGGAGGTGCTATAGATTGCAAATGATCGTCATTACAAAATACAGTTTGATATGTAGCTTTGTCTATTTGGGCAGTATCTCTGTCGATATAATCAGGAATCGGCATCTCACCAATTTTCTCTATCTCGTCAAAAAGATTACCATCGTAAGAAAAACGAACAGTTCTACCTCTAGAAGTAGTATTGTCGATTACTTCACAGTAGAATCTATTATCATCAAAATATATTTTATTTCCGATTCTTACTTTTCTTGCTGGCTCTACCATTACATCCCAAAGCCTTTCTTCGCTTTTGAGCTCTCTAAGTAATAAGACCTCTATTTTAGCATTAGTCTTTTCTTTATTGCCAAATAATCTAGCAGGAAATACTTTAGTATCATTCAATACTAGACAATCTCCTTTACTTAATTCGCTTAATATGTCAGTGAACATTTTGTCTTTTAACTTTCCAGTTTCTCTGTCCATTACTAACATTTTAGAAGAATCCCGTGGATCTGCAGGAAACTTAGCTATTGATTTTTTAGGTAAATCATACTTAAATGACGATAACTTCATCAATTTGGGGACCTATTGGTTAATTGCGAATTGAAACAATTACAAAAATACAAATTATTTATAACTTTTACTAATTAGTATTTGCTTCTATCAAATCATAAACTTTAGCGACGTAGTCAGTTGGATTCTTAAGCTCACCTTCTATCAATAAAGCACTGCCATAAAGTTGCTCTACTATATTCTTGAAATTGTCATCTGTACCGTTCTTATCTAGATAAGCAGTCAAATTCTTTAATATGTTATGATTTAAATTAACTTCAAATACTTTTTTAGCTCCTTCGAAATTCTTATCCATCATCTTCATCATTCGCTCTGTTTGAGCATCCATACCATCTTTACCAGCTACTATAGTACAAGGTGAATCAACTAATCTTTTAGATTCTTTTACATCAGCTACTTTATCGCCCAATATATCTTTGATAGCCGCTACTAATTTGTCTGATTCTTTGTTTTCTTCATTTTCAGTTTTTTCATCATTATCAAATTCAGCTTTGTCTATTGAAATTAACTCATATTCTTCATATTTATAAAGTTGAGGAATAACGAAAGAATCAATCGGGTCAGTTAAAAATATTACTTCAATATCATTTTTGTTAAAGTATTCCATATTCGGATTACGTTTTGCTGATTCTAAATTTTCAGCACTTAGATAGTAAATTTTCTTAGCTTCTTTATCAGCTAGTTCTATGTATTGATCAAATGAAGTTAACTCATCTCGTTTTGAAGTTTGGAATCTAAGTAGTTTCGAAAGTCTTTCTCTATTACTGAAATCTGAGTTCAAACCAGTTTTCAGCATTGTACCGAATTCATTGTAGAATGTGTTATATTTCTCAATATCTTTTTTTGCCCATGTTTCAAATTCACTTAGTATCTTACCTGTAATTATACTTTTTATCTTTGCCATTACAGGTGAGTGTTGAGTTACTTCTCTCGATACATTGAGTGGTAAATCAGAAGTGTCGATTACTCCTTTACAAAAACGAAGGTAATCAGGTAATAACCAATCAGCATTGTCCTGAATAAATACTTTATTCGTATATAAGTGTAATGTTGTACGAAAATCATCTGCAAACATATTCATAGGGGCTTTTGAAGGGAAGAATACCAATGATTTGAAACTGACTACACCTTCTAAATCTAAATGAATATAATCGAAAGGGTCTTGATAATCGTTTGAGATAAACTTATAGAATTCATTAGCTTCTTCTTGAGTGATTTCTGATTTAGATTTTTGCCAAATTGCATCTACAGTGTTTATCTCTTCACCATTAAGGTATATTGGGTACTCTATGAAATTAGAATACTTCTTTAATATAGCTCTTACTCTTGCTTCAGTTGCAAATTCTTTGTATTCATCTTTCAACTTGAAGTATATCTGAGTACCTCTGTCTTCTTTTTTAACTTCCGTAATTTCAAATTTTTCGTCGCCCTTACTAGTCCATTTATAACCCACAGAGCCTTCTTCATAATTGCGTGTTTTTACACTAACCTTATCAGTTACCATATAGACTGAGTAAAACCCAACCCCGAATTGTCCAATTAGACTACCATCAGCTTTATCTTTTCCTTTTTTCAACTGAGCTAAAAACTCAGATGTACCAGATTTTGCAACAGTACCTAGTTGGTTTATCAAATCATCTTTTGTCATACCCAGACCAGTATCACTAATAGAGAAAGTCTGTTTTTCTTCGTCTATTTTTATATCTATTCGTAATTCTTTATCTAGCTGATATACATTTTTTTCAGTAAGTTTTTTAAATCTAATTTTATTTAATGCGTCTGATGAATTAGAAACTAATTCTCTTATGAAAACTTCTGGATGTGTGTATAGAGAATGAGCAATCAATTGTAATAATTGCTTCATTTCTGCTTTATATTCAAAAGTTTCCTTAATTTGTTTTTTAGTTTGTGTAGTCATAGCTCAACATTATTTTTATTTTTACAAAATTTCATTTCTAAAAGACGTGATGATGATTAGATTATTGATTATTTTTTTGTTTGCTAATGCATTTATTTTAGCAAAGCCAAATGTAGAAAAATACAATGCCCTTGCTAAGGATATTGATGAGCTAATTCGTACTAAAAAAATAGATAATGCTCAAGTGGGTATCAGCATCTATTCTATAGATAGAAATAAATCAGTTTACTCTCTTAATCCACAACAAAACTTTGTTCCTGCATCAACTGTCAAACTATTGACCACTTCTGCAGCTATCCATTATCTAGGGAAAAATTTTACATATAATAGTAAGTTATATCTAGATGGAAAAATAGAAGAGAATGGTGAATTCACCGGTAATATCATTATTCGTGGATTTGGTGACCCGACGTTATCACTTGAATTCTACAAGTCCGAGAACATTATATTTGACGATTGGGTATCAAAACTAGACAGTTTGGGTATTAAATCAATAAAAGGTAATATAATTGGAGATGATAATTACTTCGATGATAATTACTACCCTTCTGGATGGGCTTGGGACGATATGAAGTATTCTTATTCTGCACAAGTAGGTGCTCTGAATATATTTAATAATTCTATTGTAGCTAAAATTACTTCAGCCGATAAAAGAAATGAGATATCAAAAATCAAATTAGTTCCCAATTCGGATTTTGTTCGCATAGTAAATAATGTGAGAACTGGTTCCGAATCTGGTGTCAATGAGATTTCTTTTGAAAGAGATGCTGTAACTAATTTCTTCGAATTCTTTGGTAGCATTCCGTTTGATCCAATAAAGAAAGATACTATTTCTGAGGAAATTTCAATTGATAATCCTACTCTTTATTTTTTAAGTAATTTTAGTGATCATTTGCGACATTTTAATATCAGATTCAAAGGAGCTTTGATTGATATAGATGATTGGAATGAGACACCTGTTTACTTCAAGATCAACCAAGTGTTTGATAAACAATCCGTTACTTTGGAAGAAATAATAGAGTTTGTGAATAGAAAAAGTAATAATCTAACTGCTGAAGTTCTACTTAAGACTATAGGTAAAGAAAATGGGGGAGATGGTAGCTTTTCTTCTGGGGTTAAATTAGTAGAGAAGTTTATAAAGAATTTCTACGAAGAGGACGACTATAATCTTGTTGATGGTTCAGGTCTATCAAGATTAAATTATCTTTCACCAAATTTGATGACTAATTTACTTAGATATATTTATAAGTCTGATGACAGATCATCAATTATTAATTCGTTAGCTCAACCTGGTAAACCAGGGACGCTCGAGAGAAGAATAAAAAACTCCATAGCACAAAACCGTGTATTTGCTAAAACCGGCTCTATGAATGGAGTTTCAAATATTTCTGGTTATGTTGTTTCAGCTAGTGGTGATACTTTTGTTGTAAACTTATTTTTTAATAATTTTACTGCTCCACAAGCTGAGATAAATAATCTTCAAGACCTTATAATAATGCGTCTTGCTTCATTTGAGTAATTACTTTTCTATTAATACTCTGATTGCACTCGAGTTCCCTTTGTCATCAGATATTACTAGGCTATAAGATCCTGAAATAATATTTGATACATCGAACTGTAATACTGCTTGTCCACCTATAATCTTCTTACCATAATTAGCTACTAATCGTCCACTTAGATCAATCAATTCTAAAGAATACAATTTATTATCATTAGATTTTAAATTTATATTTAGGAAGTCCTTTACAGGATTAGGATAAATCTTCGTAGTTAAACCAGTTAATTCATTAGTAATTGAAGACTCGAAATCGAATTTGAAGCTACCTTGCTCAGAGATAATTGTCTCATCACTTTTTCTTTTACCAATTATTTGCCAAGTATAGACTTTGCTAATATCAATGTTATCTATATCATTAATACTGTATTTTGTGGTATAGTCAAACGTATCTCTGTATATCTCGCTACCACCTTTTTCAACTACTATAAGTTCTATTTCCTCTACGTTCCACATTGGTTTCCAATTTAGAATATCACTCTTTTTTACTATTTTCTCGTTTAATGGTGATATCAATTCAGGTCTAATTGGAAGCACAAATCTACCTTGCCTATTCATCCAATAGTTGGTGTTTGCTTGTAATCCGTCTAGCAATAAGTTTTCACCACCGTTGTGTTCTATTTGTAATACTGTAATACCATCTTGATTACCCAATCCAAAGTGAAGCATATTAGTACTTTGTGAAACCCTACCTGTACTTACTATACCTTGGTTTGATCTGAATAGTGCTTTCTCATTATTCGTTACTCTAGCACTATATCCTCTAGGTACAGTTTCTTTATCAATTCTTAAATTGAGAAAATTACCCATATTCTCTAATCTGTTTTCAAATAATTTCACGTTCTCTTGATTACTACAAACTAGTAAATCCATATCTCCATCCAAATCATAGTCTATTCGTAGTGCTGTCCAAGCACCATGAATCATACTACCAAGCTCCCATGTCTTATCTTTTAGTTTAAATCCTTCATCACTACCGCCATTGATATATACACGCGAATATTTATTAGTTGATGTTGCGCCAAATGATTCATAAGAATACTGACAAGACCATAAGTCCAGATTACCATCATTGTTTAAGTCAACAAAAGTCGGACCTGCATTCATCTCGAAGAACTTTAACCCAAGTTCCTGATGAATTTCTGTGAAATTATTCTCATTGTCGTTAAAAAACAACAATGAAGGGTTCGAATACGCACCTCTCTCATCAGGATGACCAAGATTACCAACAACTAAATCTAAAAGCCCATCATTGTTCACATCACCCCAATCCGACCCCATTCCGTGGCCGTAATATTCTGGAACTAATGTTGTGTTACCTATCACTCCAGTCTCTGCTGCAACTTGACTGAAAGTGCCATCACCATTGTTTTTGTAAAGTAAGTCAGGTGCTAATCGGTATGTAGCTACAAATATATCTGTCAATCCATCATTATTATAATCTGTTACACTTGCTCCCCAACAATCATAGTTAGCTCCAGGCTCGCCAGCGGCTATACCAGCGCTTTCAGTTACATCTTCAAATTCTCTATTACCTTTATTCAAGAAGAGTTGGTCTTGATAATATACTTCTTGCCCATTAACTGTTGCTCTACCTCTGGCAACGAATATATCTAGTTGTCCATCATTGTTATAATCTAAAAACAATGGAGTAGTAGTAGGGTCGTTATTTGCTGCGAATACTGGGTCAGTTAGTTCTAGGAACCCATCTGCACTCCCATAATATACTTTGTCGTTTCCACCACCTCTAGCAACGAATATATCAGTGTAACCATCATTGTCAATATCTCCGAATATTTTGTTGCCATCTATTACTTTTTCAAAATCTGTTGTTACATTCGAAAATGTGCCATCACCGTTATTCTCGAAGTAGTTATTACCGACGAATATATCATCGAATCCATCAATATTCCAGTCATATACTGCTCCCATTGGAGATTTCAATAGCTCGCCACTCATTCCTAATAACCCAACTTGTTCTGTAACGTCAACTAAAGTTGGTGCGGGTGGTGCACCTTGATCATTTCCATTGTACCACTTTATAGTAGCAGCTAGTAGAAAATCTGTAGTTACTGGACTTGGAATACCTCGTAGATTGTAAAAATTGGTATTTGGTTTGAAAGTTTGCACTAACCAAGCCGTATTGGGTTTACTACCTTTGTCAGTATCTGCTAAAAAATAAGGTCCACCTTCCTTGATAAGGTGAGAAACTCCTATCCTATCTAAACCGCCAATTTCAAGATTCAACCCTGTCAAATCTAACTCAAACCATGATTGACCTGGTTTGTAGTCTATAACAAATTGTGCCAATAGATTATAGTTAAGTATTCCATTCACCCACATAGATGCGGCATAGCTTCCGTCACTTGGGTCACCTATTATTCTTATCGTATCTTTCCTCGCAACATCACCTGTTAGGGCGAAATAAATTTTTTCGAGCTTACCTTTGGAGTTAGGATGAAGAAATCCGACTTCTTCAACATCAGAGTAACTAGATAGACTTGCATAACTTGCCGAGGGTGTAAATTCGTAGTAATTCGAACCAGCAGGCTGAGAAAAAAGTATCGTTGGTAAAACTAATAATATTAAAAATATTCTCATGACTTAAACCTCTTAGTGTCAAATTTTATTTTCTTAAATTGTAACAAATATAATAAATAATTTATAATTATCTTGATATAATATGATAATCACTATAGGTATTCTATTAGCTTCATCCCTTTGGTTTATTATGTTTGCCGAATTCACTGAAATAGGCAATATTATACACAATACCTATTTTTGGATTGCAATGACTATATCGGCTTCATCATTAGCCATATATTCTATAGTTACTCAGAAAGAAACATTCAAAAATTTAATAAAATTAGATAAAAAGTTAATACTAATCGGACTAGGTCATGCTATTTTGCTCTATGGTCTTTCTCGATTAGGTGTATTCATAGCGCAAAATATGTTCGAGTTTGTAGTCCCGCAAATTGAAGCAATATACACTACTAAAACACAACTCGACCCTCTGTATATTGGTCTATTGTTAATATTTATTATCGGACCTTCGGAAGAGATATTCTGGCGTGGGTTCGTCCAAAATAAAATAAGTCAAATAAGTAACCCCAAAAAAGCATTAATAATAACTACTTTAATCTATTGTCTAGTACATATATGGGCATTCAATCCTATGTTGCTTGTTGCTGCATTAGTACTTGGTGTTCATTGGGGATTATTATTCTACAAATACAAATCATTAGTACCTGGTATTATATCACATGCATTGTGGGATGCTATGATTTTTGTATTTTTTCCAGTTGTATTTTAAATTTATAAAGGTAAAAAATGAAAGCTGCATATTATGAAAGCAATGGTAATTTGGAAGTTATAAAATATTCCGAAGATTTCCCTAAGCCAGAAATAAGTGAGAATGAAGTACTAGTAAAAGTAAAAGCTACTTCTATAAATATGATCGATACTGTTATGCGAAACGGATACCCAGGATTGCAAATTAGCTTCCCTCATATCCCTGGTGGAGATATAGCAGGCGAAGTAGTAGAAGTAGGGAGTAATGTATCTAATTTCAACTCTGGAGACAGAATTGTTTCTTTTCCGATTGTATTATCTGAGAAAGAAAACCCTAAGTTTGTTGATAATCCACAACTTAATTTTGGATGGAAGTTTTTTGGTATGCATCTTCCCGGTGGTTACGCTGAATACGTTGCTATTCCTGAATCTTCACTATATAAGCTACCTGACAATGTGAGCTATGAGAAAGCATCAACACTACCCACTGCAGGACTTACAGCTATGCACGCTATAGACACTATCGCAAACCTACAAAAAGGGGATACTTTCCTTGTGTGGGGTGGATCTGGTGGAGTTGGTACTTACGCAATACAATTAGCTAAGCAACGAGGAGCTATAGTAATAACTACTACTTCTACCGAAGAGAAAGCTCAAAAGCTAAAAGAATTGGGTGCTGATTATGTATATATGCGTGATGATGAAGAGATTGTTGAGAAAATAAAAGCTAATTTCCCTGGTGGACTTGATGTGGTTCTTGACTATGTAGGGCCAACTACGTTCGACAAATCATTTAACTTACTTAGAAACGATGGTCGTATTTTATTCTGTGGAATGATAACTGGCCGCGAAGTGACTCTGAATATACAACAAACTTACTTCCGTCACCTAAATATAAACGGACTATTCTTGGGTAACCCAACAAATATGCAAGACCTAATCAACCTACTAGGTGAAGGAAAAATAGACCCTATAATAGATACAACTTATGATATATCACAAGCAAAAGAGGCGCAAAAACACTTCGAAAGTGGCGATTATATCGGTAAAATTGTAATGACTTTTTAGTATTTGCTCTTTGATTAAAATTCTATAGTCCTTAAATTCCCCTCTTTAAGCGTAGCGAAAGATGGGTGGACTACGAAGCAGGACGGGGTGTTTTTAAAGTTGTGTGAGTCTAAAGGGTCTATAGACACTTCGGTCGTTTCTCTCCCTCAGTGTGACGTGTAAATCGAAACACGTCACTCTGAACGCAGTGAAGAGTCTATTGGAAGAGATGGATACTTTGCTTCGCTCAGTATGACGGTGCTGTCACTCAGAACGCAGTGCCTGTGTGGAAAGAAGCCAAAATAATGTATAAACTAAATGAAGGAAAAAATTAACTTGTATAGAGGTATTAAGTATTACATAATAGTAATTAATATAATTGTAATAATTATTAATTGGAGTAATTTGCTAGGTTTTGTAGCTTCTATGATAATACTAACTTTGCTAACCTTATTACCATTATCAGTTTATACAATAGAGAAAAACAATAAATTTTCTGAGATAGTAAAAAATAAATATCCCCTTTTCTATAAAAAACATAGTACTTCCCGCTATAACATTATCAATAAAACTTTTATGATGGATTACAAAATTTCATCAGATAAAGAATTTATAGAGCTATTAAGTAATAATGAAAGAAAAGCTATGTATGGATATGTATCAGCGACAAAATTACAAAAGCTATTTGCTCTATGTAGTATTTTGTCTTTTATAATTATGGTAACTATAGTTATGTTTCGTTCTCAATAACAATAGTAAAACTTATCCCGTCGATTCCCTCTTAAAGATTTAAGAGGGTGGTTAGGGTGATTTGAATTAAAAAGTTGAGACATATTGTTGATGTCTATTTATTTCCTATTTTGTAATAACTCATTTGAAAAATATTGATTCAGTTGACGTATACAAATCTGGAAATTAAGCAAGATGGTTTTTTTCATGAAAACAAAAATTTGGTTATTATTTCTTTTATTGCTTATGATGGCAGGAGGTAACTCTTTAGATGTCGTTCGTGATTCAAAGTGGAAATACGGTGAAGGGTATCATATAGGTGATGTCCTGGACTTTACTCTTTTACAACAGTTCAAATTAGATGATAAAGGGAATCTTTTTGTTAATAATGAGCATAAGGGTAAAATTGTCAACTATACGAGTACTGAGTTAGTTATAGAGTCAAATGAAGGAAGGAAAGGTTATTATTCCTTCTTTTATTAAGTTGTAAAACTCAATAAGGGTTTAGAATGGAAGTATTATCATTAAAATAAAAAATTGAAATGTTTGATTGAAGTATTGTTTATTTACTTGATATCTTCTGATTGCTGAGTCCAAACGAAGTACTGACTATCAAATCCTTGAAATCCATTTATCCATGATTCAGACTCTTTAGACTCTTCACTCCATTTCATTCCGTTCAGAGTGACAGAATTAAGTTCAAAACAAACAATAAGTCTCTACAATAAATAAAAAAAGACGAACTACTGTCCGTCTTTCTAAAAATCTTTCAATACTTTATTAACTTCTATTTGGGAGATCCAGCTACTCCTCTAACAGGTATTTCAATTAAAGGGTTTTGCTTACTATTTGTTCTAATAAGTATTTTTGCTTCTATTACCCCCTCTTCACCAGTATTAATTATTCCTTCCACTGAGTTATGTGATCCCGCCTTAAAAACATATCCTTTTTTGATATTCGTTTTCAGTTTTGGGTTAGAAGTAGTTACGTTAGTTACAGTTATATCTTTATTAGTATGATTCGAAACTACTATTTTAGCTGTCATTTGTTGGTTCAATGTAACAGCTCCTAAATTCATAAACTTAGGGAATAGTTCAATTGGTACTTTAATATTTGCTTTCAAGAGATAATCTATTCGGTCATTCTTTGGGTCATTGGTAGTGAACTCAATGCCTTTTGTAATAGGTCCATTATCTTTATCAATTTTCAATTCTACTTTTACTGTTGCTATATCACCTGGGTTTAATAGCTTCTTGTCTATAGGAGCAGTAGTACAACCACAGCCTGGCTTAACACCGTAAATTTCTAAAAGTTTATCCCCAGTATTCTTTATTTTGATAGTGGTTTTGAGTGGTCCATCGTGCTGCATCACTTTACCCCAATCCTTTACAGAACTACCGACGAATTCAAATTTTGGTTGACTAAATGCCACAGATGTTATACATAATGCAATAATAAATGGTATTACTTTTCTCATATTCAATTCTATTTGTTATTTTCAATATCGACTAATGACTAATACGATAAAAATTAATAAAAAGTTTAATAATACAAATATAACTGAAAAACACATAGGTTTACAATGCTTTCATTCGAATTAAATGAACTACAAGAAACGATAAAAGATACAGCTCGCTCATTTGCCAATGATGTAATTGCACCAGGAGCTTCGGACAGAGATAAGAATGCAGAATTTCCGACTGAGATAATCGAACAAGTTGGCGAACTTGGATTCTTAGGAATGAACGTACCCGAAGAGTGGGATGGTAGTGGTCTAGATAATGTAAGTCAATGTATTGTAATAGAAGAGTTTGCTAAAGTTGATGCAAGTGTTTCAGTTATTGTATCGGTTCAAAAACTAGTAAATTCAGTGCTTGTAAAGTCTGCATCTGATTCAATCAAAGAAAGATTCCTAAAGCCATTAGCTAGGGGAGAGATGCTAGGTGCTTACTGTCTATCTGAGCCAGAGGTTGGCTCCGATGCTCGTGGTATCACTACTATGGCTATCGACCAAGGAGATCACTATGTGATTAATGGCTCTAAAAACTGGATTACAACTGGAAGCAAAGCTGGTGTATTCCTTGTGTTTGCCCAGACGAACCCAGAGCTAAAGCATAAAGGTATTACCGCCTTCGTGATGGACGCTAAATCGGATGGTGTTAGCATTGGGTTAAAAGAAGATAAAATGGGCTTACGAAGTAGCGATACAGTTTCGCTCGCATTCAATAATGTAAAAGTGCCAAAAGAAAATGTAGTTGGTAATGTTGGTGAAGGATTCTACCTTGCTATGCAAGGACTAGCAGGCGGACGTATAGGTATAGCTTCCCAAGCATTAGGATTAGCAAAAGCTGCTTTTGATTTGTCAGTAAAGTATTCTGCTGAAAGACACACTATGGGAGTCCCAATTAATCAACATCAAGCTATTCAAATCAAATTAGCACAAATGTCAATGAAAATTTCTGCTGCTGAGCTTTTAGTTCAAAAAGCAGCTTATCTTGATGATTTAGGACAGGATGTAGGAAGAGAATCTTCAGAAGCTAAGCTTTTCGCTTCTACTATAGCAAATGATATAGCACGTGAAGCAGTTCAGATACACGGTGGCTACGGTTATGTTCGTGAGTATTTGGTAGAAAGAATAATGCGCGATGCTAAGATTACAGAGATTTACGAAGGTACTTCAGAGATACAACACATTGTAATCGCAAGAGACGTGATAAAAAATGCCCATTAAGAAAGATATAATCCTATTACATGGGGCTTTGGGTACTAAAAGTCAATTTGTACCACTAATTGATAAGTTAGAAAGTGAGTATAATATTCATACTTTTGATTTGCCTGCTCATGGGGAGCTTGCTAATCAGGCAGATGAGCTTTCTATGTATAGTTTCGTTAATTATGTACGTAATTATATAATAAAGAATAATCTACAAAAGCCACTAGTGTTCGGGTTTAGTATGGGTGGCTTTGTTGCTCTAACTCTGCAATCTCAGACAAATATATTCAGCAAAATAATGACACTGAACACTAAGCTGAAATGGGACTACGAAACTGCGATTAAAGAACAGAAAATGTTCGATCCCGAGATAATTTTGGAGAAAGTTCCTCATTACGCTGATATGTTGATATCTATGCACGGGGAGGATAATTGGAAAAATCTACTTAGCAAACACAAAGACCTAATGCTAGAGATTGCAAAATCAACTCCTTTGTCGGATTATGCATTATCGAAAATTGATATTCCCGTTTTACTTACCAGGGGAGATAAAGATAATATGGTTACTCCAGAGGAAACTCCTGCAATTGTCAGTAAGATCAAAAACTCTGAATATTTAGAATTCGAAAACACAGCTCACCCAATAGAAAAAATAGATTTAGAATTGCTAACAAGTAAAATAAAAGAGTTTCTTATTTAAAGAAATTACTTATCATTTTCTCACGGAAATCAAATATTCCATCAACTTTCTTCCCAATAAATAGCTTATCTAGAATTGGTCCTAATATACCTTTTCCTACATCGTAAGTTAGTATATCTCTCATTTCAGTATTATTTTCATCTATTTTGCGGAAGTGATGCTCGTGATGCCAAAGCTTATAGGGACCAATCCTTTGCTCGTCAATAAAGTATTCCTTTTCTCGGATTTTAGTAATCTCTGTGACCCAATTGAACTTCATAAGAGGTAGAGGGGAGACCTTGTATCTGATTATCATACCTTCATACATCATCTTTCCCTTAGTATCAGTCAGGAATTGGAATTTCATGTCATCAGGAGTAATTTCATTCAGATTTTCTGGTCTAGAGAAAAAGTCCCAAACCTTGTCTATGTTTTGTGGGACTTGCGTTACCCAAGTTTTAGTGTTTGGCATTTATTTTTTTATTGGTGTAATTGCTTTTATAGTTACAGTTCTTGAGTAGAAACGTCCTTCTGGTAAATTATTGTTGAATAAAATAATTGACTCACCATAAGGGAAAAGCTCTTTTTTATTATTTGGGAATTGTAACGAAACAGATTCTGTTCTTTTCTTAGAAAGTGTTTTATTATAATCGTAGTCACCAATTTTATCAGAATAACCTGATATTAGTAGTTCCGAATCTTTTGTGATATTCTTTTTTACAATGCTTAATATTTTAGAATTTTTGTCATTCAATTCGAATTTATCGAAATCAAACAGAATTAGGCTATACTTGTCTATACGTATATCATTTGCCTTTTCACGTTCTTTTTGTTCTAATGAATTGATAGTTACGTTAATCCTACCAGTAACATTTTCCCTTTCTTCTAGTGCGTTAACAAGATCAAATCGATATAATAATTCATTATTATTTTTAATTTGACCTGCTATGTCTTCAGATAGGATGATTTTAGTAGTAAGGGGGGGCTCTAATCTACCGCTCTCATCATAATATGGAGAATTTTCATCACTAAATACTCTAAAATTCCATGAGAAATCCTTTACATTAGTATCCAAAATAGTATAAAAATCAATTTCTTTAGTAATTGGGGTATAAAGAGTATCGTTTAATAATAATGGAGCTAATAGGACTTCATCAGTAGAATATAATTCAACTCTTTGATTTTCTTCAATTGACTCATTCTCTGAACTAGTAGAAGGTAAGCTTGGCTTATCTAGTGAAGAAATCATTAATCTTTTATCTGCAATACCCCAAGTATTTACAAGATAATTACGGATCGTTTTTGCTCTTTCTATAGGTAGTATTTTAGCTAACTCACCATCCTCAATTTCAGACTTTGTACCGACAATACTTAATTTAGTTTTAGGGTTTGCCATCATTCTTTCACCAATTATATTTAGTAAGTGATGGTAAATATCCAAGGTATTAACTTCAAAAAGATTGTTAGAATTAAAGTTGTAAGATTCTTTTTTATTGAAGGTGCTATATCTGACAGGTAAATTACTAGAATCTTTCTCAAAGAATATATAATTAAGTAATGGCACCATTCTGATAGATTTAACTTCATCTATTATAACTTCATTTCTATCCTGTCTTTTATTATCTTGGCCAATAGTGACTGGTCTGATAATTACTTTCGGTGTATCTGTCTTTTTCTCTTCTATATTTGATGTTACAATATCCTTTTCAATTACTTTTTTAGGTTTAGTAGGTATATCTGGTGAATTTTCAGAACTGCTAAAGCTATACGCCCAATCTACTCCAAAATTAATGCTGTTAGGCGTTAGATTCATTTCGTCATTTGTAGAGTTTAACCCTATATTAAAACTAATATTTGGATTTAGATATGTTGACTTATTACTACTAGTATATAGTCTATATGCTAATTTACCAACTATACTGTGATATACATTGTTTTCAATCAAACCACTTACATCAGTGCGAGTTCTATTACCTGTTTCTTTGAACAAACCATCATTAGGAGCGACTAAAATTTCAGTCTGACGGTAACTCAAATCACTAGGAAGGCCTAGTCTATAGCCCAAAGATGCGTCAAATGATTCGAATAATTCATACATAGCTCCAAAACTTATTCCCAAAGAATTAATTTCAGAAGCTACTTTTTGTTCAATCTGAGCATCATTTTTATTAGTACCTTGTAGGTTTATTTGTTCATTTTCAATTGTAATAAAACTAGAATTCATATTAGTATAGTCTAGCCCTAAAAATAGCCAATAGCCATCATCTATAAGGTAATTATAGCCAGCACCAAAATTCAAACCCGTACCAAATCCAGAGGTAAACCCAGGGCAACAAGTATTAGCATTTCCTAAATTACTGAAATCAGAGCCATATAAATTAAGACCTAAATTCGATCCAATGAATGCAGTATGAGTTTTTGATTCTTCTTTGGAGCTTAGTCCGAAAGTGCCAATTAGAACTAATAATATAGTAAGTAAGCTTTTCAATCTATTTAGTATAAATGAATATTTTTGAAATAATCTGAGTTGGCGTTTCCAACCGAATGATATAATTTCCAATTGCAATATTTTTTGTGTCAATTTCAGTTCTGTGCTCTCCTTTTCCCAAGTCGTTTGCAGCTAAAGTAGTTACTAATTTACCACTGATATCATAGATAGACAAGTTCGTAAATCCATTTTCTACCAAATTATAATCTACAAAAAAATCTCCATTTTCTTCTAAAATTTCGATTCTATTTGCTGCACTTTCTTCGTATAATCTATATTGACCCTCAGTAAAACAAACACCATCTAAAGTAAATAGTCCATTTTCTGTTTCGATTCTCTTGGATAATATCTCTTCATCTCTACTATTATAAACACGTACATCTGTAATGTCGATTTCAGTAGATATAGAGTTCCCTATAGTCGGCAAAAACCTACTCTCAATAATATTGTTATTAAAATCTTCTCCGCTTACTGGTAATGTGATTCGTCTAATCTTATTAATTACTGTACCTTCGTTTTCAAACCTGAAAGGTAAAAGCAAAGTTGCATTATACTCAATGTCAATTTCCATTCGCTTCATATCAAGAGATTCCGGATTATCTTGAATATTAAATCTAATTGGAATAATTGTCAGGTTTTCTGGGAAGGCATTAAGAGTATCAATTGAGACAGAAATTCTTACAGAATCTTTACTAATTCCGTTACCTTTTAATTTTGCTATAACTGGTTCTCTTGTTATATCCAGATAGAAATGAACCTCGGCACTACTAGGTCCCGCTACTTTAGGTGTAAAAGTGAATTCTGATAGTAGAGTGTCAAATGCAAATACATGAGTAGGGGAAGATGTTACATTAAAACTATATTCATTATTTATATCATTTATTATTACAATACTGTCTATCCCAATAACTGCTTCATTCTTATTTCTAACTACCCATTCTGATTCTAATTTAGATTGTGATATGTCCAAATTACCAAAATCTATATCTATCTCTTTATATGACCAAAGGAAACTAGAGTTGTTGCCGATTTCTTCTGAGAGTATGTAGAAATAAAAATTCCCAATCGATGTTTCAATAGTACCTCTAGAAATATTGCTGCCGGCCATATCCGAATTAAATTGGAAACTAACATCTAACTTGTCTTGTAGTTCAACCGGACCAACGAAATCAGTAACATAACGTGCGTCATCTATTGATATATTATTTATAGTAACACTTCCTGGTGTCACTCTAGTAATAAAGTCAAGAACTAAACTATCCTTACGACTGTTTATATAAACTTTACCAAAGTCAATCGTATCTATAAAATCGAATGATGATTCTTTGATTGACCAAAGTGAATCAGAAATGTCATAGTTAGTCATATTATATTCTAATGACCAAATGAAATCTTTAGTATAGTTAGTATTAACATCTATATTACTATAATGTTTATTTCCAAAATCTAAGCTCTTATTAATATTACCAGTAACAATAATTTTGTTCCTTTGCGCTAATAGATTCCCTGAGTAAACCGGTTCACCTAAAAATGTAGTCCAATTAATAATCCCGTTGAATAAGTTCATTGATGATAAATAGATCGTATTTTGGTTCCTTGGTATAGTATCATTCTCTATTATAATTGGTTCGTTAGTTCTGCCACCCATCACTAGTGAGTTATTCTCAAACAATTCTAGGTCTTTTCCTGTTGAAAAATTATCAAACTCTCTTTCCCAAAGTAATTCGTTATTATCATTAATTGCGATTACTCTTACAAATGGAGTCTCATCGCCAATTGATTGCGACTCATTATCGTAGAAAGTAGTTTTGTTTGTCTGTATTGAATAGTAATTAATATCTTTATAAGCCAAATAATCCATAGCTATAAAGTCAACACGCTTGTTGAATGAAAGAAAGTTCTTTATGCTTAAATCTTGATTGTTATAATCGTTTTCTACAACTAAAAAACGACTGTAATTCGTATCTAATTTTAGATGACCAGCACCAGAACCGGTTCCCCATAGTATGATATTATCGTCAGTTCTAGGTTGCATACCTAAAAAATCAAAGTTAAGACTGTCATAAGTATAGTCCCAATAATTAATTTTCTCAAAATTTAAATCCAAATCGAATCGAGCTATGTAGTTTAATCTTATTGAGTTCGGTTCATCTATTACTTTCTCTTTGTTATATTCTAAAATCCTATTAGTACTACCATATAAATGTAACTTGTTCTGTGATGACTCTAAAGAATTATAATATGTTATACCGTTTACCAGTTGGAATTCATTTTCAATAAGTTTGTAATCTACTAAATTCAAATCAGAGTCAATCTTCATTAGTAATCCAACATTCTGTTTTGGAATTGATTTCGTATAATCTAATGTGTCGAAAGTTATGGTGTACGGATTGTTTAAGAGCAAGAATATATCATTATTGTTACTGGTTAACAAAAAACCAGTTTCTTCAGTTATAAAAACTTTATGTTTGATTACATCTAGATCCTCATCTAAAACTGCCATCACTACTTTCGATATGTTTTTATGTTCGTACTTTTGACCTATAGTATCTAGTTTTAGATTTCTGTATTCGAATTTATATCTATACCTACTTAACATTATGTATTTATCATCATTATACTTAATGATTCTCTCTATTTTAGATAAATCAGTAGAGTCGATGAATCCCACACTATGAGTTTGTATATCGTTTCTATTTTCTTTAATCTCGGTTACTTTTAACAAAGCTTCTTCTGTTGGTGTATCAGGTATTCTTTCCCAAGGAAAATCGAGGGCACTATAATTATCTACTATATTGTACCAAGTAAAGCCAGTATCATCTGAATATTCAATCTTATAATTCGAGTTGGTTAATTGATAATCCCATGAAAGATCGGTTGAAGAAGCCACATAATATTGCTCACCACCATTGGGTTTAATTACTTTGATTTCGTTTTCGGTTGGTATATAACGAACTATAATATCTTGATCTTCACAGGAGTTGGATTCAATTCTAATCACATCACTTATATCAACTTCTCCAAATGGATTAGCTATTTTTATTCTAAGCTTTTCACCATTTGCCAATTTAATTGGGAAATCTGTGTTCGTCGGTTCTACTACATCAAATTCTGAGTAAAGTGAGTAAATATCTGTTATCACTAACGTGTCTTTTTTAGATACTACATTACTATAAAAATTCTGATCAATATCTTTATAGAATATTAGACTGCTTGGATTAACGTTATACTCTACTAGCTGCGCTTTAGATAATGTAAATCTAGCACTATCAGAATAAGTATTATTATAGAATAAGTCTATATCACGATCCCTTCCACAATTTTTAGATATATAATTAAGATTACAAATTTCCAATCCTGAGATAATGTTTGCTATAGCTTGGAATACGGATATTATTTTATCTTCACCTTGTAGATTATCGAATGCAAGCCCACCAGTTTCATTAGAAATTTCCAACATTTCATTATCCATATTAGTGTATATGGAGATAGTATATAAAGTAATGTTATTATCTATGAATGGCTTTATAAGAGTTTGTTTATCTAGGTTTCCAGTTTCCCCATCTGTCAAAAATACTATAATCTTTTCATATTGCGCACCCGTAGTAGAAGCAATCGAACCCAAATTAGAAGTAAGCGCCTTATTAATGTCCGTACCTAGACCTGATTTCGGAATATCTTTTATAGCTTGCTTAACTAGATTCTTATCTATTGTGTAAGTCAAATCTCTATATGTATCTGAACCAAAATGTGTTAATGCTATTTCAGTGTTTATATGTAATAAATCAACAAATTTGATGGCTGCGTCTTTTATTACTTCTAATCTTGTTTTTCCACCAAGTAGAATTTCATCCATTGAATTAGAATTATCGAGTGTTAACACCACTGAAACAGGTACAGGACTTTTATTATTTTCACAACTCAAGTCATTTATAGTTTGAGGAATTCCATTTTCTGTTAAACTCATTTCGTTAATAGATGGTGCATACTTACGTCCGTTCTCATCTAGAACCATATATTCACAATTTAACGTAGGGTATGCTTCAGTTTCAACCTTCGTTATTACTACCGATTGACTTAGCAGGGGGATAGGAAGTATGTAAAATAAAATAAGTAAAGAAAATTTCATACTTTTCCGACTTTTGTACATCTATTATTTATATAGACACATGAAACCTTAAAACGTCTCAAAAAAAGTAAAGTTTTTTCTAATCGCGAAATTCACCGCAACCAAGAAACTTTTCTCCATTTACTCGAATTATTACTTGAAATGTTTCAGTTTTTTCTTTTACATAGTTGTGGCATTCTCTTTCTAATATGTTGAATTCCAATAGGATATCACCGTCCTGATGTTTGTGTAGAGTTTCAGTATATTTCTCATCACCCATATTATATACTATCTCTTTATCCATTCCTTTCATTGAAAATCTAACATCTTTTTCTTTAGAGATAGATAAACTCCACATAGGATTATCACCTGATGCACTGAAAGATTGGTCTATATTTTCGCTACAACTGAATAATAATATTATACCAATTACTAATAGAATTGCTTTTTTCACTTTATACTTCCCCGCTTAATAATACTGCTTTTATTAATTCATCTAAATCACCATCCATTACAGATGTAATATCTGAAGTCTTGTACTCTACTCTTGCGTCGTTCACCATAGTATATGGTTGGAACACATAAGAGCGGATTTGGCTACCCCATTCTATCTTTTTCTTAGCTCCTTCTATTTTCGCTTTTTCTGCTTCTTCTTCTTCCATTTTCTTTTTGTAAAGTGCAGATTTCAGCATTTTCATAGCTAGCTCTCTGTTTGCTAATTGTGATCGTTCCTTCTGACAAGCTACTACTATGCCAGATGGCTTATGTCTTAGACGAACTGCGGTTTCGACTTTATTGACGTTTTGTCCACCTTTTCCACCAGCTCTAAACGTGTCTAACTCTACATCGGCAGGGTTGATTTCTATTTCCACATCATCTTCTACTTCGGGGTATATGTAAACACTAGCAAATGATGTATGTCTTCTAGCATTGGAATCGAAAGGGGAGATTCGGACTAATCTATGAACACCGTTTTCTGCTTTTAAATAACCATAAGCATAATTACCTTCAATTTGAATTGTGGCAGATTTCAGACCGGCTACTTCACCTTCTTGCTCATCGAGTAATCTTGTAGTAAATCCTTTTCTTTCAGCCCATCGCAAATACATTCTAAGCAACATATCGGCCCAATCGCAGGCCTCAGTACCACCTGCACCCGCGTTAACTGTAAGTATAGCATTGCTTTGGTCATCATTACCCGAAAGCATATTAATAACTTCTAGTTCATTAACAGTCTTAATTGCTTTGTTGAGCTCTTTTTCTATATCATCTGACAAACTTTGGTCAGATAGCTCATCAGCAAGACTTACCATAGCTTCTGTATCATCTACTGTACTAATAGCGGCATAATAAGTATCTATCCAATTCTTTCTATCAGATAGCTGTTTCATTACACGTTTGGCATTATTCGAATCATCCCAAAAACCAGGTGACTCCGACATGTCCTTTAACTCCTTTAGTTCCTTCTCTTTGACCTCTACGTCAAAGATACCTCCTAAGCTGTTCTACTTTTTCTTTTAACTTTCTTAACTCTTCTTTTTGAACATCAAACATGTTTTTCTCGTAATATGATTAGGTATAAAGTGTAATTTAGTGTATTTGTTGCCTTTTAAAAAGGATTGTTGTTGAAAACTAATCAACGATTTTTTATTCTAAAACTTGAAAACGTTAAATTGTAATTTTATATTACATTTATCGCAGCAAATAATAGAAATAAATACTCGTCTATAAAATACCTAAGGACAAAAGATTGCAAAAAATTGTAACTGTTTCCTATAAAAAAGGTCTATATATAAAAGAGAAAAACCAATAAGGTGAAATAAAATGGAAGGAAATTTTTCAAGTAGGGTCAACGACGTAATCAAGCTAAGTAGAGAGGAAGCCCTCCGTCTAGGTCATGACTACATCGGTACCGAACACCTTCTGCTAGGAATAATCAGAGATGGCGAAGGAATCGCAGTCAAAGTTCTTAGGAATTTGGATGTGGATTTGTATAAGCTTAAAAAAGGTATAGAAGAGACTGTCAGGCCTAGTGGCTCGACTATTACTTCGGGGAATATACCACTGACTAAGCAAGCAGAAAAAGTTCTAAAAATCACATATCTAGAAGCTAAACTATACAAATCTCAAAAGATTGGAACTGAACATTTGCTACTTTCTTTACTAAGAGATGAAGAAAATATAGCAGCTCAAATATTAGAGCAATTCAATGTAAATTACGATTTGGTAAGAAATGAATTAGATAGTATTATCAAAGGTGAAAAACCCTCTGATAGTAGCGAATCTTCGTACATACCACGTAAAGCTGAAAAAACTACTCAATCTAAACAGAAAGAAAGAGTTAAAACTCCTGTGTTGGATAATTTTGGTCGTGATTTGACTAAAATGGCGGCTGAAAAGAAGCTAGATCCAGTGATTGGGAGACAAAAAGAAATAGAAAGACTGTCTCAAGTACTTTCGCGTAGAAAGAAGAACAATCCTGTTCTTATTGGTGAGCCAGGTGTAGGTAAAACAGCTATAGTTGAAGGTCTTGCCCTGCGTATTGTACAGAAGAAAGTATCTCGAGCATTGTACGAAAAGCGTATTATCACATTAGATATTGCTTCGTTAGTAGCTGGTACAAAGTACCGTGGCCAGTTCGAAGAGAGAATGAAGGCAGTTATCAATGAATTAGAAAAAGCTGATGACGTTATACTATTCATTGATGAGATACATACTATAGTAGGTGCTGGCGGTGCTTCTGGCTCGCTTGATGCATCGAATATGTTCAAACCAGCATTAGCTAGGGGAGACATACAGTGTATAGGTGCTACTACATTAGATGAGTACAGAGAAAACATAGAGAAAGACGGTGCACTAGAGCGTAGATTCCAGAAAATATTGGTTGAGCCACCTTCTGCACTAGAAACTCTTAAAATAATTGAAAAAATAAAAGATGCTTATGAAAAGCATCACCACGTTATATATACAGATGATGCTGTTCAAACTGCTGTCCGCTTAGCTGATAGATATATCTCGGAAAGAAATTTCCCTGACAAAGCTATTGATATCATAGATGAAGCTGGTGCGAAAGTGCATCTGGAGAATATTGACGTTCCTATTAGTGTGATTAATCTTGAAAAAGAGATTAAGAAGATCAACGAAGAGAAGAACGTTGTAGTCAAAAAGCAAAATTTCGAAGAAGCGGCTAGATTACGTGATTTGGAGAAAAATAAACAGCAAGAGCTAATAACTGCCAAAGAAGAATGGGAAAAACAATCAGATAAACTTGTATTCCCAGTTACAGAATCTGACATTTCGGATGTTGTATCGATGATGACTGGTGTACCAGTGTCTAGAGTAGCCGAATCAGAATCACTAAAACTTCTTTCATTAGCTGATGAGCTAAAAGGAGCTGTAGTAGGTCAAGAGCAAGCTATAGAACACTTAGCTAAAGCTATCAGAAGAGCAAGAGCTGGACTTAAAGATCCTAAACGACCTATCGGTTCATTTATGTTCTTAGGCCCAACTGGTGTTGGTAAAACGGAGCTTGCTAAATCGCTATCAAAGGCTATGTTCGATACGGAAGATGCTATCATTCGTATTGATATGAGTGAGTATATGGAGAAATTCTCTGTATCTCGTTTGGTAGGTTCACCTCCTGGCTATGTTGGCTATGAGCAAGGTGGTCAGCTAACTGAGAAAGTTAGAAGAAAGCCATACTCTATCATTTTACTAGATGAGATAGAAAAAGCTCACCCTGATGTTTATAATATCTTACTACAAGTGTTTGATGATGGTATTTTGACTGATGGATTAGGTAGAAAGATTGACTTCAAGAATACTATTATCATAATGACTTCTAACGCTGGTACTAAAGATTTGAAACCAGGTGGTAGAATCGGATTTACTGATATAGAATCAGAGAATGACTACGAAGAACTTAAAAGCTCTATAGAAGAGTCAACTAAGTCTATATTTAGCCCAGAGTTCATAAATAGAATTGATGATTTCATTATCTTCCGTAAGCTGACTAAAGAAAATATCAAAGAGATTATTGATATACAATTAAAGTTAGTTCAAGAAAGAATGAACTTACACGAAATGACTTTAGAGATCAATGATGCCGCGAAAGATTTCATAGTTGAAAAAGGATTCGATGAAAAGTATGGTGCTAGACCATTAAAACGTGCCTTGCAAAAGTACGTAGAAGATGAACTTGCAGATGAAATACTCAAAGGTAATCTACTGAACGGTGCTGTAGTCAAAGTTCAATTCGACAAGAAAAATGAGAAATTGAAATTCAAATTTGTTGGTGGCGAGAAGAAAATCGACGAAAAAGAATTACTAAAACCAGACTTGGAAGTCGATGATGAGGTAGATGATAACCCAGAAATCAACATAGACGAGGATGTTAGCAACAACTAATGTCTCAAGTGAGATAAGATTAAAATCAAAGCCAAGCGGAATCGCTTGGCTTTTTTAGTTAATATTTCGAGAATTGTGAGCGACAAAATAAGTACGTACGGAATCTGAATAGAGCCTGACTAACTGTAACGTAAGACCGTCAGTTACGGGTTAATATGCGTTAATTTACGGTTTAGCACAGACTTTAGCAATTCCAATGTGGATTCGTACGAAGTCGAATCATCCTTATTTGCTATATACATTTTTGTGTGCTGGCTTATTTTTCCAAATATTCTACTTTAAAATTTTGAACTAAAGAATCAGTGGTCAATTCAATCATTAATATCTTTGTTTCGACTGGGTCAATGTCCCAACCGTAATCTTCCAATAACGTGTAACAGATGGTATTCTCTTTTAAGTTGGCAAAGTTTTCAGGTTGTCCGATTAAGTCTGTTAATTCCTGATATGTCATTCCTTTTTTTAAGTGATTTTCCATCAGGTCTATCGCCATAGATTCTCTATACTTATAAAACCCATCCACACTATCATTCCATTTGGATTTTACAAAATCGAGTTGTTCAGTCCAACAAGAACCTAAGAAGCAAAGGCACAATATTACGAACAGCTTTTTCATCTTTCTTCAGACCATTTCATTGTTAATGACCTGTAAACTTTAGATTCTCTAACACTAAGCCCATACCAAACCATATAAGTTGAGTCGGTCTGCATTTGATAGAACGCTAGACTATCCATTTTTTCAATCAAAATATTCATTAGATTACAAATAATTTAAACGATAATTTTTGACAATATAAAAAAATCTATTTCAATATTCTTTCTTTTAAATCATACCATACTTCATTTTTACCACCCTCAAAATTTGAACCTAGAGAAAAACTGGTGTTTTTCCAAGGTTCATCTAGTCCACTTCTTTCTATTCTTGAAATATAAATTTCATTGGGTCTAATTAAAAAAGATTGAATAACTAACTCATAACCATTATTATCTTTTCTATTTATTAATTGACTTTCACCGTCAGCAAAATAATCTGTTCTGATAGTTTTGTTGCTTTCTTTGCTTTCAGTAATAATTAACTCATCCCAATCAAATTTGTTTTTATTAATTTCCGGTAAATACTCTCGAGGGTCATTATATTTAGGTATAGCATCATCTTCATAATTCTCACCTTCACTAATAGGATCAAAATATTCATCTTCTCTCAAAAAAATTGATTCTATTTTTTCTGAAAATTTTAATTTATATTTATAACAAATTTTCATTCTATTTTCCATTTCTACTTTACATTTATAAAAAACTCAGAAGCAACTTTTTGGCATAATTCTACATCTAGTGCATCTTCCCAAAATAACATTATTTCTTCGCCTTTCGCATCTTTAATTCGGTAACTTGTGTTCAGATTAGCGGGTACTTCTCCGGTGAATTTACCCACGAATTGGCAAGCATTTAAAAATGCACCTAAATCATTTTGGTGGCTACCATCTGGCATATATAAGAGGATGTCTGGTCTAATAGCCCTAGCTAGTTTCCAAGCTTCACCTACCATAACCAGGTCACATTCATTTTCTTTAGCTGCTTCTATATAGACCTTTGTTATTTTATCTTGAATATGTTGGTATTTCTGACGTGACCAAGTAACGTATAAATAGGGTTTTGCACCAGACTCTTTAGCTAGATCACATAGCAATTTTGAATACTTGAAAAAGTTTTCTTTATTCTCAATTGTTTCCAAACTATGCCCTTGTATTACTACTATATCAAATAGACCCGAACAAATTACATCTTTTGTTTTTAATTCTTTTTCACCATTCCAATGATCGCTAAGAGTAGCGCCACCTGCCGTACTTTTATTAGTTATCAATTTTACTTTGGTGCTATCAGAAATTAGGGATACCAGATGAGGCATATTAGAAATTGAAGTATAGCTATTGCCAACAAATAATACACGTAAAGTGTCTTTTTCAAATTGGGCTATTGATTTGCTATAAGATCCGAAAATGATGATTAGGATAATTAGATGCTTAATGTAATTCATAGATCTTTAGAATTATTTGATTTATTTACAAACCTGTAAATAAAGTACAAAGGGATTAATGTGAATAATCCAACAGTACTTTTCACAATACTGAATATAACAATTCCAGCCATCACTCCAATAAGCAAAGCATTGATTACAGGGGTTGATTTAGTTTTCTTTGTTTCTCCCATTCGTAATTTGCCTTCTTTTTCTAAATTCTCAATTTCTTTTTTATTATTTACTTGTTGTAACCAAATTAGATTAGAGAGAAATAGTTTAGTTGATTCAACCATTAAATCAATCCAAATATCAGGTTTTTCAATTGTAATTCCAATTTCAAGTAAATCAGAATTACCAGAATAAGCTCCTTTGAAAACTAATTTATCTTTTTCATTTATTTCATCAAATAAAGTTGAGAACAACTGATAATCATGTTCGTTTATTTTGAACCTGCTATCCAATTCTTTCCCATTTATTCTTAGTCTTATGCCTATAGTATGAATGCCATTAGATTCAGAAACGTTTAGAAAGTAGATTTCTCTTCTTTGATAATGACGCATTTTGTTTAGTTCATTTGAAAATTCGATTTCAAAATCATTCGATAACGGTTCTAATGTTTCTAAGTAATATTCGGAATCAAATGAATTGAAATCAGGGAAGTCGTGCCCTTTTGCTATCAAATTATCTTTGTAATATATCTCATAATGAATTACAAGTTTAGAAATCTCTTCTTTTCTAAAAAAATCAATCCATCTCCTCTCAGAATCCAAATCTTTTTTAAAAACTAATCTTATACTATTAGGTACTAACTTTTTAAAATTGATTAGTTTAAGTTCAGATGAAGTTTCATAATCTAAGTATTCTGATGTTTCTATTATTGAACCGATAGGCGAAGCTTTTATGATTTCTATAAAAAATTCATTTTTCTTCATATTTAACATGCATTATGAGTTTTAGTAATTATTTTCTAGTCAAAATACTAAAATATTATATAACTCTAGTGAGGTTATAATGATTAAAGGGGGAAGGAGATTCTTATAGGATTAATAGGTTTACTTATACGAAATCAAATATCTAACAATCCCTAATCACATTCCTAACAACACCCCAGATAGAGAATTCATCTAGGTCAGTAACTCGTATGTCTTCGTAGTCTTCGTTCTCAGAACGGAGGATAGTTTTTTCGTCTTTAAATATTATTCTTTTCACAAATGGCTTCCCATTCAATGCACCTACGACTATGGACTCGTTGGAGATAGGGTAATTACTATTCACTAATACCTTATCACCTGAGTTTATCCCGATATTAATCATTGAGTCACCTGAAACTTCAACTATAAATACATAACCATCTTCGTCAAGAATTTCTTCATTTAAATCGAATTTGGTTCGGGTCAAACTTTTCAGAAAGTCCGTGTTGTTAAGTATTTTGGTTGATTTATTGCGTTTCTGCAACCTCGAGTATAAAGTCATTAATACATAGAAAAATAGTTAAACATACAAGTTTAACTACATTTACTATGCCATTTTTAACTATTGGGGATTCATAGGATTATGGGAGGGGACTGATCGAAGTGAAGTATCAATTCCAGTGTTTAGTTCGTTTTGTGGACTCTTCATTCTCTTCGTTCATTCAGAGTGACTGTGGTGATGCAAAGCAACTTTAACCCAATAAAATCTAGAGATTCTTATTGAAGAAGCATAATAGCCACAGAGTGGCTTAATATCTGTAGCTCTATAAATACATTTTATACTAATGCCCACTAATTAAGTCCTTTTCTTCGCAGCAGTTATATTCTGTTTGAATAGTTGCGTGGTGTATGTGGTATTTCTCTTCCAAGCCGTGTGCTATTTTGTGGCGAACTTCGTCAACTTCACTCAGCTTTAGGTCTTGGTTTAGGTCTATATGGCATTCCATATACGTGTCATTGTCGCCGAGTGACCATAGGTGTATGTGATGCACATTTTCCACTTCGTCGAATGAGCAAATGTAATTGCTAACTTCTTCTACTGACATACCGTGGGGTTTGCTTTGCATCAGTATTCGTCCGCTTTCCTTTAGTATATCTATAGAGTGGTAGAATATATATGCACAGATTAGCAGTGTAACAACTGGGTCAACCCAATAAACATCGTACAGCCATATCAGAATACCGCCTATGATAACAGCTACAGAAGACAGCGTATCACCCATTAAGTGTATGTAAGCAGCTTTTATATTTATGTTGTGGTCTTTATCTTTTTGTAAAAGTAATACTGATATCACATTTGCTAATAGCCCAATAGTAGCTACTATCAGCATTAGAGAGCCATCTATAGTTTCTGGGTTCGTGAATTTGACTATGGCTTCATAAACCAAATACCCACAAATCAAGATAAGGGTCAATGCGTTTACAAAGGCAGCAAGTATTTCTACTCTTTTATATCCGAAGGTCATTTCCTTGTTTGCTACCTTTTTAGATACTTTGTTAGCTATATAAGCAATCCAAAGAGCTACACCATCACTTAGGTTATGCACCGCATCGGAAAGCAATGACAGCGAGTTTGAGAGGATTCCACCCACTATTTGTACTACAGTTATAGTAAGGTTAAGGACTACAGAGAAACCAAGTCGCTTCCCACTCAAATCGCCATGATGATGGTGATGACCATGAGAGTGACTATGCGAATGGTCGTGATGGTGATGGTGTCCCATTCTTATAATCCTTTCATTTTCGATTGTAGGTCTTTCATTGCTTGTTCAGTTGTCATTCTGTCATAGAGGATTTGTTCTACTGCTCCTTCGAATAGCTCTTCTACTTCTAGCCATTTGGGGTGCATGGGTGTCATTTTCGAGCTTTCTAATTGCTTTGCGAATACTGCCTTGTACTCACTGTCATAAAAGTCGGAAGAATAGTATTCTTTATCTGCCGGAAATCCTGCTTCAGGTATATTACGGCAAAATTCAACTGAATTTTTACCATCAGTCAAAAACTTAACTAACTTCAATGCTAGCTCTTGATTCTCAGATTTTTTACTAATTGAAAGATACTCCCCTCCGGCAAAAGATACTCCATTATTACTGAAATCTGGTATTCGAACTAATTGCATATCTTTTACTTTTGCGAATTCATTTACAGTTTTTAGTAACCAACTACCTGAAATCCAGAAAGCTAATCTTCCTTTTGCAAAATAATTGTCTAGCTCTTTTTGAGTATCTACAATTCCGTATTGAGCAAGATCTTTGTACTTCTGTACTCCTGCTATTACTTGTGGTGAGTCGAATTGGAAGTTCTTACCATCGTATATATTACCACCTTCTGACCATATAAAGCTTAGAACTTTTTTGTATAATCTATGCTTGTCGGAGCCATTTATCCCGAATCCGTATATATCGCCTTTATTTATTACTTTGCTCATTTCTAGCATTTCAGCGTAAGTAGTTGGCGGATTTTCAAATCCATTAGCTTTTAGCAAATCCATATTGACAAATAGTACACGAGTATCTACTATCCATGGCAATGCGTAAATTCCGTTTTCCCAGCGGCACGGCTCTTGTGCAAAATCAAGATATTTACTCATCTCTACGTGATGACTTATATCTGAAAGTACACCAGCCGAAGAAAATTGTGATACCCAATCGGAGCCAAGCTCGAGTACATCAGGAGCAGTATTAGAATTGAAAGCAGCTAATAGTTTTACTTTCCCATCGCCCCAGCTTAGTTCTGTTATTTCGACTTCAACTTTTTCCTGCTTTTCAAATTCTTTAACTAACGAGTCAACAACAGTTCTTTGATATGGTTCACTCCAAAAATGCCAAAAAGTAATTTTCTTCGAATCGCTTTTATTTTTTTCCCCACAACTAACTAAAAAGCTCGAAGCTACTATTAATACTATTAAAATCTTGTTCATTATCTTCCTTTACTCTTATATTTAATTAAAAGTTGAATAAGTTATTTTTGTCACTTTTAACCAATTTGGCTATCTTTGAAATTAATTTATTCAAATTTACTAAAATCACATCATTTTAAATGACTCAAGCAAAAAAACATAACAAAACGAAATACCTATTCGTTACGGGTGGAGTTTTATCTTCATTAGGTAAAGGGATTGCGTCGTCTTCGATTGCTTTCTTGTTAAAGCAACGCGGTTATAGCGTCAGTATCCTAAAATTGGACCCATATATAAATATAGATCCGGGGACAATGAGTCCTACTCAGCACGGTGAAGTGTACGTTACAGACGATGGTGCCGAAACGGATTTGGATTTGGGTCACTATGAGCGTTTTATAGATGAGTCACTTTCGCAGAAAAATAACCTGACTGCTGGTAGAGTTTACTATGATGTTATTAAAAAAGAAAGAAAAGGGCAATATTTGGGTAAAACAGTCCAAGTAGTCCCACATATAACTAATGAAATTAAAATTAGAATGAAATCACTCGATGGAGAAAAAGATTTCGTTCTGATAGAGATTGGTGGAACAGTTGGTGATATCGAATCATTGCCATTTTTAGAAGCTCAAAGACAAATGAACTATGAACTAGGCCAAGGGAATTATCTAAATATTCACCTAACTTACGTTCCTTATATAGCTTCAGCAAAAGAGTTAAAGACTAAGCCAACTCAACATTCGGTACGTCAACTAATGCAGTATGGTATAAAGCCAGATGTATTACTTTGCCGTAGTGAACATACTTTACTGAAAGATATAAGAGACAAAATTGCTCTTTTCTGTAACGTAGATGAAGATGCCGTATTCGAAGCTAGAGATGTAGATACTATTTATGAAGTACCTTTATTTTTCGCAAGAAAGCATTTAACAGAAACAATATTAGAGAAATTAGGTCTTGAGGCAAAAGAAATAAATCTTGACACATGGACCAAATTTGTAAAGCGAATTAAAAATCCTAAATATACGGTAAGAATTGCTCTTGTTGGTAAATATACAAAATATGAAGATTCTTATAAGAGTATAGCAGAAGCATTTATTCATGCTGGGTCTATCAACAATACTAAAGTTGAATTGGATATGATAAACTCTGAAGAGATTATAGATGCTAAGACTGCTAAACTAACTTTAGCTGAGTACGATGGTGTACTAATAGCTCCTGGCTTTGGCAATAGAGGAATAGAAGGAAAATTACATTCAATTAAATTTATACGTGAGAATAAAATTCCGTTCTTTGGTATTTGCTTAGGTATGCAATGTGCTGTTATCGAATTTGCGCGCAATGTATGCGGATTAAAACAAGCTAATTCTTCTGAATTTGAGAAAAATGACCAAAATGTAATTGACCTAATGGCAGATCAAGTGAATGTAGAAGACAAAGGTGGTACTATGAGATTAGGTGCTTATCCTTGTGTACTAGAAGAGGGAACTAATGCTTTCGCTGCTTATGGTACAGCAGAAATATCTGAACGTCATCGTCACCGTTACGAAGTAAGCAATCAATTCAGAGAAAAATTACAAAGTAAAGGAATGAAACTTGCTGGTTTATCACCAGATGGTAATTTGGTAGAAATAGTTGAACTAGAAGATCATCCTTGGTTCGTTGGTGTTCAATTCCATCCGGAATTAAAATCAAGAGCTGTTACAGGTCATCCACTATTCATAGACTTTGTAAAAGCAGTTCTTAAAAATAAGAAACAAAGTGAAATATAATGAAATTAGATTCAATTATATTATTCGAATCTAAAGTCAATGAAAATTTCTATCCGTTTTCAGTTCTTCATCCAGTGTGGGAATTGAGAGTAGGGGCAATGCGAATATTTGAGAAGTATCAAATTGTATTTGATACTTCTTCTATTTCTTTCTTTTCTGCAAATGAACTTATACTAGATTCTTTTCTAGACCGATTTTCTATTAATAAAAAAGAAAGTAAATCGAATAAAAAGTTAATACTTTCATCTCAATTATTACCAAATTCAGAATTAGCCTCTCAACTTGATGATTTGATAACAGATTCATCATCAAACTATAGTATTCTGCTAAATGATAAGATAGTTGGTTATTACACAGATGCGATTTTAGATGGACTTGAATCTCTAGATAATCTGAATTCTGAAGATTATAATCCCGTTTCACTTGATTCGGATACTAAATATCTCAATTATATATGGGATGCTATTAGTTATAACGAATCTATACTTATAGATGATGCTAACTATTATAGAAATTGGAACTCACCAAAAGAAGAATATTCGAAGGGTGTTCATTATCTAGAAAAATCTCAAATCTTCATTTCGGATACTGTAAAAATTCATCCTAATGTAGTTATAGATGCTTCAGAAGGTGCTGTTATCATAGATGAAAATGTTAAGATAATGGCAGGTTCTACGATTTTAGGTCCTTGCTATATAGGTAAAAATTCAACTATAAAAGTTGGAGCAAAAATTTATGGTAGCACTTCTATAGGTGAAGTTTGTAAAGTCGGGGGAGAAGTAGAGGGTTCTATTATACAATCATATAGCAATAAACAGCATGATGGTTTTTTAGGGCATTCATTTATTAGCGAATGGGTGAATTTGGGTGCTGATACTAATACATCTGACCTAAAGAATACCTACTCAGAAATAACAGTGCTTCAACGAGACAATGAAGTAAAAACTGGTACTATGTTTTTGGGGCTAATATGCGGAGACCACACCAAATCAGCCATCAACACTCAATTTAATACAGGTACTATAGCTGGTGTCTGTGGCATTTTAGTACGTCCGGGGTTCTTGCCCAATCATATAAAATCTTTCTCATGGGGTGGTTTACAAACGTCACCAACCTATAAATACTCAAAAGCAATTGAAGTTTGTGAAATAGTAATGCAGAGGCGAGGTAAGCAACTTACTGACTCCGAGAGGCAATTACTACAATTAGAGTATGATAAAGTAAAATAATTCCTTAAGTTTGCAGTCTTAATATATAAGAAAAGCTCTTTGATAAATGGGGGTGACTTGGATTCGACGAAGTGTCGGAATTTGATTGTCGCATTTCGTGCTCTACTGGTGACGCACGTTAATACAACCGGTAAAACAACAAATGCAGAAGATAATTTTGCAATGGCTGCCTAAGTAAATAATACTTACGTAACCCATCTTAGTTAGAGTGGGCCTAAACGCTCTTTCATAAGGTGTCGAAACCCTTTTAGGATAGCTGCGGTGTGTTTGACTAGCACCTATGCGAAATAAATTAGTCAATATATTTGGTACAACCTGTCGTACGGTTACTGCCAAACGAGAACTCATAGAACGACTATAAATGTAGAAGCGTCAGATGAAGTTCTTCGGACGTGGGTTCAAATCCCACCACCTCCACCAATTGCTCTTTTCAGGAAGGGCTTTTTTTATTTACAATTCCTTATCTTTGTATCTTATATATCTCATTGCATAAAAAACAAATGAAAATAGCGTATGTAGCTTACGAAGATTCTAATGATATCAGTGCTTGGTCTGGTACTATTGCTCATATATCTAAAAATCTATCGAAAAATAATGAGATTGTACCTATCGATAATCTTGGTTGTCCTTGGGATATTATTTTCAAGATTATTCCTAAAGTAAAATCGCTTTTCGGCTTCACTTCAGATTTTAGAAGAAATAAATTCTTTATGAAATCCATTGCAAAAAGAATAGAAAAACGGTTAGCGGACAAAGAGTTTGATGTAATTTTTGCTCCTGGCACTCTATATGTATCATATCTGAAAACAGAGAAACCCATAGTCGTATGGGCAGATGCTACTTTTGCAAGTCTTGTGGAATCATATCCTCAATATTCGAAGATGACGAAGAGCGAAATAGAAACTGGTAACTTACTTGAGAATTTAGCTTTAGAGAACATTCAGAAAATAATATTTTCTACTACTTGGGCTGCTAACTCAGCAATATCACATTATAATATACCAGCATCTAAAGTCGAAGTTATTCCATTTGGTTCTAATCTGAATGAAAATTTTTCGATAGAAGAATTAGTTGAATTAAATAAATCTAAGAATGATCATAGAATCAAGCTCCTCTTCGTAGGAGTTGATTGGTATAAAAAAGGTGGTGACCTGCTGTTAGAGATTTATAAAGAACTAAGATCACTTTCTGAAGAATATGAACTTGATGTAGTAGGTAGCTCACCAGAAAAAATTCCTCAATTAGATGGAGTTAGATTCCATGGCTTTTTGAGTAAATCAGACCCGGAACAAAATCAGACACTTATTTCACTTTTCCAAGAATCTCATTACTTCATCTTACCTACTCGTGCCGAAGCTTTTGGTATTGTGTTCTGTGAAGCCAATTCGTATGGTTTACCGGCTTTTGGAAGTGATTTAGGTGGTATAACAGACATTATACAGAATGGAGTTAATGGGGAGCTATTAGATATTAATAAATCACCAAAAGAACTTGCACTTAAAATACATGAATCTGTTCTTTCTGGTAATTATAATGAAAAGTCGATTAATGCTTACAGACATTATAAAGATAATTTTACTTGGGAAAATGCTATTAGCAAAGTAAACAATTTACTCAGAGATTTAACCTAGCCGTAATACTCTTTTCCAACTTTAAATGTGTTTAGATGAGTTTCTATAATAACTTCTAGGTCTTTAGAATACCCGCCACCCATAACACACATAATCGGTATATCACGTTTATTACATTCTGAAAATACTATTCCATCTCTTTGTTTTGCACCTTTTATACTGACTGATAATCGACCAAATTTATCGGACTCAAGTATATCAGCACCAGCAATATAATAGACGATATCTGGGTTTATTTCAGTTATAAGTCTAGAAACATGTTTAGATACTAAATCCAAATAAATCTCATCAGCTGTCAAATCATCAAGCTCTATATCTAAATCGGAGATTTCTTTTTTTAAAGGGTAGTTGTTTTTTCCGTGTACGCTAAAAGTAAATACTTTTGGATTGTTTGCAAAAATCTCAGCTGTACCATTGCCCTGATGAACATCCAAATCAATTACTAATGCTTTTTGAATTAGTTCTTTTTGTAAAAGGAAATTAGCACTTATAGCAACATCATTAAACATACAAAATCCTTCGCCTTTGTTCGTAAAAGCGTGATGTGTTCCACCTGCAATATTGAAGGATAATCCATTAGTTAGAGCCAATTCAGCTCCGTATAAAGTACCGTGTGCTATTCTTAATTCTCTAGTGTATAAATCAATACTTTGTGGGAATCCTAATCTTCTTGCTTCGGCTTTTTCCAACGAAAGCGTTTTAGCTCTTTCTATGTAGTGATTATCATGAGTAAGATAGAGAATCTCTTCATCCAATATCTTTGGAATAAAGAAATTATCTGGAGTGTAAATATTATGTTCAACAAGTCTTTTAGCAAGCTCGCAGTATTTTTTCATTGGGAACTTATGATTCTCTGGTAACTCATGTCTATACGATTCATGATAAGCTATATGAATCATAGACTATTTTTTACCTTTAACCAATCAAATGTAAATTCTAGTTTACTCTCTTCGAAAGGATACTTAGAAAATTTACTGATTCTCTTGTTCATACCAGGGTGAGTATTTAAAAATTCAGGGATCAAATCCGACTTCTTGTACATTTTTTTGAACAGCTTCGCCAAATAATTAGGAGATATACCTAGTTCCTTCATCTTTTTAATTGCATAGTCGTCTGCTTCAGTTTCCATATCCCGAGAAAACGCGTTCTGAGTAAGAATTTTTGTTACTTCACCAGCTGTAGAGCCACTACCTGGTAGTAGTAACTCTATGCTTAGTGCTGTAATCAATTTATCAGTATGATGTTTCATTTTAAGATGACCAAGTTCATGCGCTATTACACCTATTAATTCTTCTGGTGTATCACATTCTAGAATAATTCCACGATTAATAACTATCATGTTGCTAGGTAAAGCATAAGCATTTATTTCTCGGCTATCACTATAATAAAGATCATATACAATATCCTTGTCACTAACTAAATGCTTTAATTCTCCTAAAGAACGCAACAACTGAGTAGTATCACCATCAGCTATTTTATAATCTAACAGATCTACTAGTTTATCTTTTAATTCCTTTTCTTTGTTGATATAAGTTTCCTTAACAACTTCTGAATCTACAACAGGATTGTAAATAAAAAATATCCAAGCACCTAAAAAAAGTACTACAAGGATTAAAAAATCTCGCCATAACCTTTTCTTCATCGTATTCATCTATACTGGAGGATTATTTCTATAAATTTGTTCATCATCTTCTTTTACTTTGTAAACAATCTCGTATGATAATTTACCAAAAAATATAAAGTAATACATCAGCCCTTTTCTTGCTTTTATAGCTGCTGCAATACTGAATCCCAAATATAGTAAATTTGCCAAAATAACTACAATCAAATATGAAAGAAAAGTATTGTCAAAATTAAACTCATATTTAAAAAATGAAATAGCCCAAACTACTAGGCCAGCATTTAATAAACTAACAGGTAACTGCGAAAGTAAAGACTGTAGTGAATGAAATCTAACGAATCTACTTTTATGCTTGTTTACGTGATAGTATATTATAGCAGCTATCAAATTTATTATTGGCAAAGGTAACCCAGCCGCTAATGAGGCAAACATCATAAAATATCCACCCATAGCATCCTCTCTCTCTCTAGCTGGCAAATCCTCTGGCTGTTGAATAGGGTAGTAATCTGTACTCATACTTTTATTCTCTACTATTGTTGAATATTATCTTGATCAATTCTGTCAAACTCATAACCTAATTCATTTTCTTGTCTATGTCCAGTAAATGGAGGGTATGTGTCCGTCATAAATGCAAGATAAAGGTTTACTCTCTGAGACCATCTTAAAGTACCAACTATAAAGTCGTGCATTTTCTTAGGGAATTCACCAGTAAATAATACAATCCAAAATGCTATAAATTGAACAAAGAAGACTCCAATTAATCTAAAAAATAATGCAAATCCGTGAGGAATCAATACATATAACCAACCAAACAGGAATTTCATCAAAGCATTTACACGGTTAATATCTTCTTTGTAAGGGACATAAAACTTGATATCCTCATCTTCAACACTTAGACCAAAAGCAGGATAACCATCAACTAAGTTCATCATTCTCGCATTAACTCTCATTTCCCATTTGATAAATTGTGTTTGAAATTCGAAGAAACTTTCTGGATATCGACCAGTAAAAAGAATACTCCAAAATGCAATAAAGCCAACTATTGCAGACCAAATAGATAAAAAGAATAGTAAAAAAGTATGTGGCAAAGCTATATAGAAGTATCCGAATAGTGTTCGAAGAATTAATTCTCCTCTAGAATAGCTTTCTTGATGTCGTATTTCAAATATCATGTATTACCCCAACAATTAATTTTAAAAAGTTTAACTTTATTAATACGTATTGTTTTTTAAAAGTTATAGATATTTAAAAAAAAATATTTTCTTCAATTATTTCTAAAAGAGTAATGATGTTCAATGAAGGCAAATTAATTAACATTTATATATAGTATGATTGTTATAAAGTATTCAGAAGTAAATGTTTATAATGAATACTAGATGACATAAAAGAAAGTAAAAATCAAAGATTTATAAAGAATGAGTTAACATAATTTTTTAAATGTCAATCCGTTTTCTATTTTTGCTAAGTCACAAACTAATATTAACTAATATATATGAAAAGTTTTAGGATAATCGAAAACCCATCTGAGCTTGGAGCTGGTACTAGAGGTTCAAGTTTAGGAATAGAAGCATTAAGAATAGCGGCCATAAACAAAAAATCGAAACTCTTCTATGATAATGAAGTAGTTACACTCCCAAAGAATAATAAAAAATTATTCAAAGAAGTTACAATGCCAAATGCGATTAGATTAAAGCAAATTTATCATAGAATTAAAGTATTAGGTGAAGAAGTAAATAGTACTATCAATGAGAAAAAGTTTCCATTAGTAATTAGTGGTGATCATTCATCAGCGGCTGGTACTATCGCAGGATTAAAAAAATCTTATCCGAATCATAGAATTGGAGTTATTTGGATTGATGCTCATTCTGATATGCATACTCCTTATACCACTCCTTCTGGCAATGTCCACGGAATGCCATTAGCTATGGCAATGGGGCTAGATAACAAAAAAAAGGCACGAAATGAGGTTGTTGATAATACTTTAGATTATTGGGAAAAGTGTAAGGATTTGTTTGATATAAACCCTAAAATGAATCCCAAAGATTTAGTATTTATTGGATTAAGAAGCTCAGAAGTTGAAGAAGATGCTCTGATTGAAGAGTATGATGTGAAAAAAATACTCGTAAATGAAGTAAGGGAAATGGGTACTCTCAACACTGTAAAAGAGTCATTATCTTATTTAAATGATTGTGATTCTATATATATTTCTCTTGATGTGGACTCTATGGACCCAGATATTACTTCTTATGGGACTGGAACTCCAGTTAAAGATGGGTTTACCCCTGATGAAGTAATTGAACTTGTCTCGAATTTATTAAAAGACGATAGGATAAAAGCTTTAGAGTTATGTGAAATTAATCCTTTGTTAGATAATAAGAACAGAATGGCAGAAATTTCGTTAGTTATATTAGAAGATATAATAAACATAATAAATAAAGAATGACTAATAGAAAATTAATAATTTTTACTATGCTAATAGTTTTAATTTTTACTGCTCCTAATTTAAAATCTAATGAGTATATAGTAAAGCTAAAACTAAATAATAAAAATAGTAAAGTACAGAACCAGTTTAACCTTAAACCAATATTCAACAAACTAAGTGATATTAAGCTAAATAAAGTATCTAGCCTTTCTCAGTATAAACTTAGTGATTTACAAAATTATTATATAATTGATGTTAAGGAAAATGAAGTAGAAAACTTGTATTCTACTGAGTACTTTGAAAGTATAACCCCTAATTACACATATAGGATAGAAACTGCACCCGTTCCTAATGATCCACAATTTACTTCACAGTGGAGTTTGCAATATTTAGAAATCAGAGACGCTTGGGAAAAAGCAACTGGTAAAGGTATAATTGTCGGGGTTGTAGATACAGGTTTAGATTTTAACCACGAAGATATACAAGGTCAAATGTGGGTCAACCCCAAAGAGGATTTGAACGAAAATGGAAAACTTGATGCTTGGCCATCAACCGAAATTCGAGATGGAATATCAGGTGATTTCGATTTCTTAGATAATGATGGAAATGGATATGCTGATGATGTTATTGGCTACGATTTTGTAAATGTTTCTTCTAGAAATGTAGGTGATGATTTAGATCCTGATCCAATTCCTTATGATGAGCAATCCCATGGTACTAGTATGTCAGGTATTATTTCAGCAAGACATAACAATGGAATAGGAGTATCTGGAGTTGCTTATGGCTCTAAGATAATGACTCTTCGAGCATTCGATGTAAGTGGAGCGGGTGAGTCTGACGATATTGCTGCCGCTATACTTTATGCTGTTGTTAACGGAGCAAATGTCCTTAATTTTAGTTTTGGTGAAGAATACTACTCGCCCTTACTTCATGATGTTATAAGATTTGCTTATGCTAATGGAGTCACTATGGTAGGGTCTTCAGGAAATAATAACTGGTATAGAAAACATTATCCTTCGGACTTAGAGGAAGTAATTTCAGTTGGTGGAATAACTGAGAGATTTTTCAAATCAAGTGTTTCGAATTATGGGAATAGAGTTGATATATTAGCACCTGGTCAAGCAATACCGTCACTAAGTCCCAATAATCAATACTCAGCAAAGTCAGGTACATCTGTAGCTGCACCACATGTTACAGCTACCGTCGCTCTTCTATTAGAAAATAATCCAGAATTAAAACCTGAAGAAATAAAATTTCTATTAGAAAATACTGCCAATGATGATAATGAATATCCAGGATGGGATCCATTTAATGGAAAAGGAATACTAAATATTAATAGGGCATTAGAGACCAAATCAAAAGGAACAGTGACAATAACTTACCCAGTAAATGATGCTGCAATTGATTTGACTGATAGAGATTCACTAGCTATAGTTGGTACAATAGCACATCCGTTAATGAGGAGTTATAGTTTATTTATTCGCAAAGGTATCAGCCCGTTTAATCAACCAGATTTTCGTTCCGAAGAAGAATTTACTGAGTGGGTTCCAGCATCAGAAAGAATATATGATCAAGTATTAAATGATACTATTGCTATGATAAGTAAATCATTATTCAAAGATTCTATTTACACTGTAAGATTAAAAATAGATTTACTTAATAACAGTACATACGAACAACGATTTTATTTCAGACCATTTACTCAAAGCGTATTTACTAAAAATAAGTTCGTTACAGAGCCTAAGGCATTGACAATATATGATGCTGATATTCAAAAAGTTCTAGTGACATCCACTACTCTCTATAATTCACTATTTTTTGTAGAGTTGTACACTGAGAATGGTGAATATATCGATACTTATTCTGAAGTTATTCAGAGTAGTCTTGATCACTCAGTTGTGATAGATAATCTTGTTGAAGGAGAGAATTATACTTACAAAGCTTATGCCGTTAGTTCTAGTGATACTGTACTAAAAGAAGGTAGGTTCCCCGATGTAAAGCAAAATATAAGCACTTCAACGTTTAGAGCTAAACCTTATAGAATGGAAAATAGTTATCTCTATAATGGATTATATAATGAAGAAAATAATTCATTTGCTTCAACCAAACTTAATGGAGTTAACTTTGTAGGAACTTCATTTTTCAGTTATGTCGATGGTAATATAACAAAAACGGATTCACTTGGATATCCTAGAATAATAGTTGGTTACGGTGATACCAATGGAGATGGTGAAAAAGAAATACTTACATCGGGGAATGGCGAGTTAGTTCTATTCGAAGCGGATGGTAATAGAAAATTTGGTAATATATTATACAAAGAAGAGTTTAGTATAACTTGGCCAAGTCAATTCGTGGATATTGATAATGATGGACGCGAGGAAATTATTGCTCATAATGATAGTTCATATTTTGTTATAAAATATGAAAATGGTAATTATAATATCAAAAACCGCATAATAATGCCCGTTGAATATGGAAGATTTGACAACGCAATGACTTCGATATATGCGAATGTTGACGAAGACCCTGAAATGGAATTAGTTTTTACTAACTCTATTGGTAGATTATTCATTTACGAGTATAAGAATGGTGAATTTAGTAAGCAATTCGAATCTTTAAAAGTAATAAGCAACTCTAGTCAACATTTGTGTGCTGCAGATATTGACAATGATGGTATTTCAGAATTTTTAGTTCTAAATGCAGGGGTACAGAAAGCATTCAACAATAATGGTGGTAAAGATTTAATATGGACTGCACAGCTTTGGGATTTTGAAAATAACGAGTTTAAAGTAATCTGGGAACAGTTATTTAGTGGAGTTAAGTTGGGTGTAGTAAATCTAACAAGTAATTCATATAAAAATGGTGTTTCATGTGGAGATTTAGATGGAATACCTGGTGATGAAATTATTATTTCTACATTCCCAGACTTATATGTATTCAAATATGAAAATGAAGAAATGAAACCCCTTTGGTATTATGCATATACGCTTTCTAATACTGCTCTTGTTAATGATTTTGATAAAAATGGCAGAAATGAGATGGGTGTAAATACTTTCTTTGGAACTCAATTCTTTGAGATTACAGACAATGAATTAATAGTTTCTGCTCCTGCAAATTTCAGAGGTCGCCCAGTAAATGAGAATACAGTGAAGCTAGAATGGGATAGAGCTACAAATGCAGACACTTATGAAGTTTATAGACTGATAGACCAAAATACAGGCCAAGGTATATTGTATGCAGAAACGCAATTTACTACTTTACAATTAGATACATTGGATAATCTAACTTGGTATGACTTTTATATCGTTTCCAAATCAAGTGATGGAACTATTAGTAATAATGCTTCCAACTTGGTGAGTTGCTTTACTCACCCAATGGCAGAAATAGTTGAACTTAAATTTGTAAATTCCAGAACTATAGAAATAGAATATGATACCAAAATGCCTGATTATGAATTGGAACCACGTAGATTCAAATTAAGCAGTGAATCCGGAAATTATATTCCTAGTAATGTAATATCATCACAAGATGGAAAGTTAAGACTATTCTTTGATGAATCTTTATATGTTGGTTCTTATACGCTAGAAATTCCAGAACTTGAAGATTATTATAGACAGTTAATAAATGCAACTTCTTATACTTTACAATCTGAATTCGAGAGTGGTGAAGATGAACTATACTTCGTTTCAGGGGAAAGAAATGGAAATCAATTAATTGTGAATTTTTCTGAAGAAGTTGATGAATCAGCTCTTGAAGTGAGTAATTATGAATTTACTCCTGTAGGTAGTATTCTATCTATAGAGAAAAGTAGCAATCCTAAACAACTAATTTTCAATATTGATGCTTTTACTCAAAATGCAGTTGGGTTTAAATATACACTATCAGCCTCAGATAGAGTATTATCAACAAGTGGAAATAGAATGACTTCAGGAGCAGGTAGCGTTCTACAATTCACTTATTATAAAGAAGAATTAACGGGAGTTTACGTTTACCCACAACCGTTGAAGTTGAGTACAAATCAAAATATTACTTTTGCTAACCTAACTTCGAATGCAACTATAAGTATTTATAATAATAAAGGTGAGTTTATACAGTCAATTAAGGAGTTTGATGGTGACGGTGGAGCTAGCTGGAACCTTGTTGATAACAAGGGTATAAAGCTAACTGCGGGTGTTTATTACTATCTAATAGAAGGAGGTAACCCAGACTTTACCAGCGAATCTAATAGTATCGAATTAAAGAACTCTAATCTCAAAAAATTCATGGTTATAGACTAACTATTTATAAACATATAGTCCTCATCCACTTGAATATTATTCAAAAAATAAGCAATTTTGTATTTACGATTTTAACTATTTTCAAATCAATAATTTGATATAAAACTTACAGGAAAATCATGTCAAAAGATAAAAAGTATTCTCCAGCTATTAATCAAGCAGACGAACTAAAGTCGAAGCACGGATTAGATAATCATGGCCTTTTCAACTTGGGTAACGTTTATTGGAATTTACCCGCTGCATCACTTTACGAAGAAGCTGTTCACCGTGGTGAGGGTCTAATTGCAGAAGGTGGTCCGCTAGCAGTAACTACTGGTAAACATACGGCTCGTTCGGCTAATGATAAATATATAGTTAGAGAAGATACTTCAGAAGGCCATGTTTGGTGGGATAATAACGCTGAAATGTCGCCTGAAAATTTTGAGAGCATATTAAATAAAGTTCGTTCATACTTACAAGGTAAAGACGTATTCGTAATGGATGCTTTTGTTGGGGCAGATCCTGATTTTCGTATTCCAATAAGAATAGTAACAGAGAATGCATGGCAAAATCTATTTGTACAGAATATGTTTATAAATCTAGCTTCAAAAGAAGAGTTTAAAAATCATAAACCTGGTTTTACTCTTATAGCTGTACCAGGTTTCCAATGTAATCCGGAAGTGGATCATACTAGAAGTGAAACTGCAATAGCTCTTAATTTCAAAGATAAAATAGCTATTGTTGCTGGTACAAATTATGCTGGTGAGACTAAAAAGACTTTCTTTACAGTAATGAACTATTACAAACCATTAGAAAATGTAATGTCTATGCACTGTTCAGCTAATGTTGGTAAAGAAGGCGATGCAGCCCTATTCTTTGGTTTGTCTGGCACAGGTAAAACTACACTTTCAGCTGATCCTAATAGAAATTTAATAGGAGACGATGAGCATGGATGGTCTAAAAACGGTGTATTCAACTATGAAGGTGGTTGTTATGCTAAAGTTATAAGATTAAGTGAAGAGAGTGAGCCAGAAATCTACGAAACTACTCGCCGATTTGGGACTGTTTTAGAAAACGTTGTAGTTGACCCAGTAACAAGAAAAGTTGATTTAGATAACGATTCTCTTACTGAAAACACAAGAGCTTCTTATCCTCTTGAAATGATTCCAAATGCATTGGCTGATAAGAGAACAACTGCTCATCCTAAAAATGTAATTTTCTTAACTTGTGATGCTACCGGTGTTTTACCTCCGATATCAAAGTTAAACTCAGACCAAGCACAATATCACTTTATTAGTGGATATACATCTAAGATAGCTGGAACTGAAAAAGGTATTGGTAAAGAACCTAAATTAGCATTCTCTGCTTGTTTTGGAGCTCCGTTCTTAGTTCATCATCCATTCTATTATGCAAACTTGCTAAAAGAGAAAATGGAACAACATGGCTCTAATTGCTGGTTAGTGAATACTGGCTGGGTAGGCGGAAAGTATGGTGTTGGTTCACGTATTAGTATCAAACATACTAGAAACGTTCTTAATGCTGCACTTAATGGAGATTTGGATGATGTTAAATTTAGAGTTGACCCTATTTTCGGATTTGAGATACCTGAGACATGTCCTAATGTACCAGCTGAAGTTTTGAACCCTATGAAATCTTGGGCAGACGAAAATGAATATATGACTTCTTACAAAGGTTTAGCACAGAAATATATCGAGAACTTTGCTAAGTTCGAAGATGGTGTTACTAACAGCGTAATAGAAGCTGGACCTAAAGTATAAGTCATAAAAAAAAGATTAGATGATTTTAATAAGAGACGTAAGAAGTTACGTCTCTTTTTTTTGTACTGTTAATCCATGAGATCAATTTTCTCAAAGTGATATAAAACCACTCAAAGATCTAGTGAAGGGTGTACTTAATTTTATATTAAGGAAGTTTTTCTGATTGCTGAAGTACCAAAAAAAAAGCAGAACCGAATCGATTCTGTTTTCTTATTAAAATTTCTTTAAATGATTACGTTATCTACCAAAGGCGTGTCGTAGAGACATAAACCCAACTGTACCGAACCCAAGTAGAAATAGTATTTGGAAAGGAATAGCAGCAATTTCTAAATGGTAAATAGAGTATCCAATTCCTACTATAAAGTATAGTGTCAAAAGCAATTCTACAGCCACTAAAAGCGTTACTTTGTTTTGTCTGTATTTCTTCTTGATAACTGTCTTCGGAGCTTTGTCACCATCTTTTGGTGTACGAGTAAACTCAGATTTCTTACCAATTAATGCTTCAAGTACTGCTTTCGTGTTATTTACAGCTAAACCCATAGAACCAGCTAAGAAGACAGGGAAGAGCAATATTCTCTTTCTCCAATCTAGGTGTATCGCTTTTTGACCATACATATAGAAGAGGAATGTAGAAATAGATGCTAGAACGAATATTGACATCAAAGAATAGATATTGTCATATCCAGTAGTAGAGTTTTTTATCATTACTATAGGTATATTCAACATAGCTACTAAGATAATGAAAGGGAATACTATATTACTTGTTAAATGAATAAAGCACTCGAATTTTACTTTTGGAGTGATATCAGCTTTCCATACTTTTGGTAAAAGCTTCATTGCTGTTTCTACAGCCCCTTTAGTCCAACGGAATTGTTGAGTTTTCAGAGCATTAATGTCAGCAGGTAATTCTGCTGGTGAAGTCACGTCATTTAAGAACATAAACTTCCAACCTTTTAGTTGAGCACGGTAACTCAAATCAAAATCTTCAGTAAGTGTATCTGCTTGCCAATTTCCAGCATCTTCGATACAAGATGTTCTCCATATACCTGCAGTTCCATTGAAATTAATGAAAAAGCCAGCTTTGTTACGAACTTGTTGTTCTATAACAAAGTGCCCATCTAACGCAATAGCTTGAGCTTTAGTTAGATATGACTGATCACCATTAATATGTTCCCATCTTGTTTGTACCATACCTACTTTTTCGTTTTGGAAGTGAGGTACAGTCCTTTTCAAGAAATCACTATTAGGTACAAAATCAGCATCGAATATAGCTACAAATTCGCCTTTCGCATGTTTTAGTCCTTCTTTCAAGGCGCCAGCTTTGTAACCAGATCGGTCAGTTCTATGGATATATGAAATATCGAATCCTTTCTTCTGATACTCATCACAAAGCTTTTTAGCTAGTGCTTGAGTCTCATCAATAGAGTCATCCAATACTTGAATTTCTAATTTGTCTTTAGGGTAATCTATTTCACAAACAGATTTGATTAGACGCTCAACTACATAGAGTTCATTGAACATTGGTAGTTGTACAGTTACAACAGGCCATTCCTCTGGATCCTTTAGATCGGGCATATCCTGTTTACGAGTTTTGCGATAGTAGTGAAGTAGCACTATTCCGTGGATACCGAATCCAAAGAGTATTGTAAGTGCAACAAAGTAAATAGCTATAAGTAAACTTTCCATTCGGAAATTATATACCTTTTTGTAACTAAAATAAACAGCAAAGTTATGAAAAAAATAAACAATACGAAACAAGTATATTTCATTTTCCGTTATAATTCTGCTTCAAAAATTTAATTTATCTCTTTTTAGGACTTTATCCAAATATGATGATAAGTTAGATTTCGGTACTTACCAACCCGATACAACTGCTAACAAGACATCATTGGCTATTTGCTCCAATATAAGATCTATAGCCTCATTCCTATTAGCTAGAGCATTACTAAGTTCATAGTTCTGATACGCTGAGAAATCCTTACTCCAAATTTCCTTCCTTTTTACATTATCATAGTATATTGCCTTACATCTTACTGTTACTCTTCTTTCAGTTTCTATTGCGCCACTTGATACAGCTATAGGAGCGTCAGAGATATTCGATATATTTACTTCTAACTTTGCATCACCACCAGGGTTTTCATTTATATTAAATGAATTATCACTTCTGAATTCATCTATTAACGATTGTGCTAACTTATCACGAAATAAGGGGTTACCATATCCTGACTGATCTAAAACAGGTTGTATATAAATAGATTTCAGATGTGCAGGTATATTCCCACCTGTGAATGAGTAACACCCACTAAGAAACAGAATTAATGTTAATAAGAGATATTTTTTCATTGATTTACAATATATTGCTTTATAAATGGGTTTATTTTTCTTTCGCTACCCACCGTAGTACGGGGTCCGTGCCCTGGGTACAGAGCATAGTCATCAGGTAAAGTCAGAATTTTATTTTTAATACTATTCATCAATACCAAGAATTCACCACCCGGCAAATCTGTACGTCCAATACTTTGTTTGAATATAGTATCGCCGACTATTACGGTCTGTTTCTCATCATTGACGAATATTACTCCACCTTCTGTATGACCGGGAGTTTCTAATACTCGGAATTTCTGATGTCCAAGTATTAACTCATCCCCTTCTTTAATATACTTATCTGCTTTTATACCACGCATATCAAATGGTAGTGGAAAACCACCTACATAAGCATTTGGATCTATTAATCTATACTCATCATCCGAATGCAAAAGAACAGGGACATTATGCTGATCTCTAAGTTCTGGTGCGTCAGCCGTATGATCCCAATGAGAATGAGTGAGCCATATTTCTTTTAGCTCTGCCGATTCTTCTTTTAAAGTTTTATTAATAAAATCTAAACTGTTTGGAGGTACGTCTATAACTACTGCATAGTTAGTTGATTTGTCAATAACTATATATGTATTAGTTAATGCGGGACCAAATTCATCGTAAATAAGTTTCATCTATTTAATTTTCTTAAATTTGTGAAAAGAAAAAATAATAATGTCATTAAAACATTATAAAACTAATGAAAATTTGAACTATTAAAAAAAAGGATTGAATAATGAGTACAGTAATTTTATCAGCAGTTAGAACTCCTATAGGTGGTTTTTTGGGTGGTTTGTCACCACTAACAGCTCCTCAGTTAGGTGCAGAAGCAATCAAAGCCGCTATTACTAAAGCAGGAGTAAAAGGTGAAGACGTAAATGAAGTAATTATGGGTAATGTACTGACAGCTGGAGTTGGTCAAGCGCCTGCACGCCAAGCAGCTATCTACGCTGGTTTACCTCAGTCAGTAGAGTGTATGACTATCAACAAAGTATGTGGATCAGGTTTGAAAGCTGTTATGTTAGCTGACCAAGCTATCAAAGCTGGCGATGCGACAACTATAGTTGCGGGTGGCCAAGAATCAATGTCTAATTCACCTCACATATTACTTGGAGCTAGAAATGGCTATAAAATGGGTAATACAGAGCTAATAGACTCTATGGTACACGACGGCCTATGGGACGTTTACAACAAATTCCACATGGGGAATGCTGGTGAGATTTGTGCTGGTGAACATGATTTTTCACGTGAATCGCAAGATGAATATGCTACTAGTTCTTATAAAAGAGCATTAGAAGCACAAGAAAAAGGTTACTTTGCAGAAGAGTTAATTCCAGTAACTATCTCAGGTAGAAGGGGAGATGTAACAATTGACAAAGATGAAGACCCTGAGAAAGTAAGATTTGACAAAGTGCCTGAACTAAGACCAGTTTTCAAAAAAGATGGTACTATAACTGCTGCAAACGCATCTAATCTGAACGATGGTGCATGTGCGATAGTAGTTCAAGACGAAGAAGCTGCAAAAGCTGCTGGCCGTAAGCCATTGGCAAGAATCATAGCTCACTGCTCACACGCGCAAGCACCTGAGTGGTTCACTACTGCGCCTACTTCTGCTATACAGAAAGTATTGAAAAAGGCGAATATGCAAGTTAGCGATATCGATTTATTCGAAATCAACGAAGCTTTCTCAGTAGTGCCTATGCACTCTATAAAAGAATTAGGGATAGACAGAGAGAAAGTAAATATACACGGTGGTGCAGTTGCCTTAGGTCATCCAATCGGAGCATCTGGAGCACGTATATTGACTACTCTTATCTATGCACTAAAACGTACAGGCGGCAAATACGGTCTGGCTACTCTTTGTATAGGTGGCGGCGAAGCTAATGCAATGATAATCGAGATTCTATAATCTTAATTACACAAAGCGAATTAATTTTTACGAACCCCAGCAGTGATGTTGGGGTTTTTTTCGAGAGTCAAAATGTTATTTAACTTCATACGTATATGAATTTTAACTTAATAAAAAAAGAATATCAAAATGGCAAAACCAAGAATATTTATAAGTTCTACATTCTATGATCTTAGACAAGTTAGGGCTGATTTAGATTTTTTTATAGAACAAATGGGATATGAACCAGTCCGAAATGAAGAAGGGGATATACCTTATGGGAAAGAAGAAGCGTTAGAGGAATATTGCTATAAAGAAATTAAAAGTATTGATATCCTTGTTTGCATTATTGGAGGGCGATTCGGAAGTGAATCAAAAAGTAATAGTAAGTCCTCTATCACACAGATGGAGCTAAAAGCTGCTTTAAATGAAGGGAAACAAGTATATACTTTTATAGAATCAAACGTTTTGTCTGAATATGAAACATATTTAATGAATAAAGAAAGTGAAACTAAATATCGTTATGTTGATGATAAACGTGTATATGAATTTATTGAAGAAATAAAATCTTTGAAATCTAATAATATTATAAAAGGATTTGAAACAGCGTCTGATATTGTAAAGTTTTTAAGAGAGCAAATGGCAGGACTATTCCAACGTTTTTTAGAAGAGCAGAGTAGGATTAAAGAAGTAAGCCTCATTAAAGGTTTAGAAAAAACTGCAAATACTTTAAATAAATTGGTTAATTTTCTAAGTGATGAAAACAAAGATCAAACAGATGAGATAAATAAAATATTGATGATTAATCATCCCCTTGTGGAAGAATTAAAAAGCAAGCTTGATGTTACTTATAATTTTTACTTTGAAGGACTTGATGATGTCAAGCAATTATTAAGAGCAAGAGGCTATATTTTTCAAGAAGATATTTTTATGGATGAAGATCCTTTTTATGAATGGGTCAAGTCTCTCAACAGAAAGAATTACAGATTAGAAATTTCAAAGGATGTTTTTGAAATCGATGATAGATTGAAATTCATTAGAAAATCAGATTGGAACGATGAATATGTATCATTAGAAATCATAGAAGAAGAAGATGATGATGATGTACCCTTTTAGATAGTAAAAGTTGAAAATGTTGATTTTACTAAAAGTGATTTTAGAGAGGATAAAGAAATAAGAATGGAACATAATTTCAAGAAAATGAGAATATAAATTTGCATACTTTAAATGAAATAGATATCGAATTAACTAAGATTTTTGAATCCTTTAATGATATAGTAGATAGACTCAAATTTAAAGAAATAGGAATTTTTAATATAAAAAGTATTGAAAATAACTCAGACTTCCTTAAAAATATAGATTATCAGGGTATTTATCTTATAGAAATTAAAAATAATATAGCTTTTCTACATTTGAAGAATGGGTAGAGGAATTTCAAAAATTTGGGATATACATAAAGAATTTACACCATGTATAAAGAAGAAAAGAATTAGTGTACATTCTAGTCTAACTACAAATCTAAATGAATGGATACCCTTATATATTGGAAAATCAAAGAAAATAAATAGGCGTGTTGAAAAACATATTTTCAAAGAATTAAACAAAACAACTTATGCTTTGAAACTCAAAGCTCGAGGGAACCTAAATGATGAAACTTTTAAATTAAAAACTATCAAATTAGAAGTTACAAATTATGATAGTATTCTACCCATAATTGAAAAGATATTAAGAGATTAAAAAAATCCTATAGTTGGTAAGCAATACCCCCCCAATTAACAATAAAATACACGACAAATAACAAACCACTTCAAAATAACATTTGCAGTTGGTTCGTATATGGTGTATATTTGCATCAGCTAAAGGGAAGATTTATGTCAAGACAAAGTATTACATTTACAAAGCCAAACGATGAATGGTTGAAAAGCCAAGTGGAGAGCAACGAATACTCTAGCAAAAGTGAGCTGGTTAATGACCTGATTAGACAAGCAAGAAATCAACAAGTTGAAGTTGATTGGATAAGAGCCAAAATAGAAAAAGCTGAGAAGGGTGGATTTACAAACAATAGTAAAGAGTCAATTTTAGCCAAATCTAAGTCCTTGCTCAATGACTAACTATAGAATAAGTAAAGAGGCAGAAAATGATTTGATTCGTATCCACCAGTACGGTGTGAAACAATTTGGTATTACACAAGCAGACAAATACTTTAATACATTTTTTGATTATTTTGATTTAGTCGCTCAACGACCTTATTCTTTTGAATCGGTTGGACATATAAAAAAAGATTACAGGCGTTGTATATGTGGAGTTCACAGTATATACTTCAGATTAAATAACAATGATGTTGATATAATGGCTATAATTGGCAGACAAGATTTGAATGAAAGATTATGAGGTGAAGAGAACAATCTTAATTACGCAAATTAAACTCTAAACTTTTTTTCTTCAATTTGAAAAGACCTAATTAATTAGTTTATGTATCTTTGATTGAGAAGATTAAATTTGAAATTAGTATTTGAAATTAAGAAAAGCATTAATATTATTAATAAGAGTCCAAATATTATCAGAATATTTGTTTTTCTTATTTTTTTAAGCTTTTTTATAAACTCATTTATTAAAGTTACAACAAATAGATTATTCAATAATGAGATTAGAGAATTACTATTGCCATATCATCTAACTACTTTAGTAATTATTTTAATTTCAAGTGTAATTCTGTTCATTTATTTTTTTAGAGAGAATAAACTTACTGAATATGTAGTTGCAGGTTCTACAATTCTTTTCTTAAGCTGTTTGATACTAGGGATATATGGGTTTTCCCCATGTTTATTTATTCATACTGATTCATTTTCAGACCATATTCATCCTCATACAAATTCATATATTTTAAAGCAATCTTTTTTATGTCCTACATATTCAATTACAGGTTACTTATATTTATTATTTTGTGGTGTTGTTGGGGTATTAGCTTTATTAATCTCTATATTGTACAATACAAATATTAAAAAGTATAAATGAAAGAAATATCCCATGAAAAAATCTATAATCCTCCTATTCCTAATAGTCTTAATCTACAAAGCAGAGTGTCACGAGACTAAGCCGATAAATATGAATGAAATCTTGGTGTCATACAATTACGAGGGTTTGAACAGTAGTCAAGCTATTGGGATAGAATATTCGAAGTCAATCGTATGGTTGAACTTTAGTTTAGCTTATGAAAATTGGTATGTGAATAAAAGCTTCGATTCAAACAATGAATTCACTGGTTTTGTAGGGGTTGGATTATTTAATATACTACAAGCTCAATTCGGATACTCTAGCTTTGAAAATCCAAAACTTCGGTTACGGGCAGGTCTGCCAATATTTTCTCTTGTTGGAATAAATAGTGACAATAATTCAGCAATTGACCTGAATGATTTTATGCTTTCCTTATACTACCAACATCGCTATGGTGATGGTGCAAGCAATATGTATGGTCTTAGCTTCGGCTATACTTTCGATGGTGGGTTCTAAATCGCTGTTAACATCCCCAACTTATCTAAATTTTTAACTCTGTGGTAAGTTAATGCCGCTCTTATACAGTTCTTGAATTCTTTTTCTGGAATTTCTTCATCTAATTGGAATACTATAGCTCGTTTCCCTTCGAATTCGAATATATTTTCATAGATTTTTTTAAATGTCTCTACGAGTGTAGTTGAGCAACTGAAGTACATAGCATATTGTTCTGGCGATTTGGGTTTCCAATCAATTCGTATTGTACTTCCTTTCTTTGCTAGATAGCTAGGTTCGCCCCACTTTAGAGTTTCTTCTAGTTGAGTTATTTCTTCAATTTCGCTTGCAGTTTCAAATATTATTCTTCGAAGATTTTCGATTTTACTCCGAACAGCATCAGGATAATTTTCAAATACTAGATTTACATCAGGGTTAGAATTAATAGTCAGGTTAGTCATTTTTTTCTCATTGTCATAAAAAAAGCCTTCTAATACAAGAAGGCCCGTATATTAAAGTATTAAAACAATTATGTTTTAATTTGTTCTAATTCTCAACACCATATCCATATGCGATTTGATATAGTCAAATTTATTATCGACATTTTCACCAACTAGACCACTATACTCTGTAACTACAACAAAGTAAGGACTCTTTTTGATTTGTTCAGATATTAAGTTTCCTAGTTCACTAGGTACTTCTATAATGTGTTTAGCTGTCTTATAATAGTCAGAAACATGAAGATTCTTGAATTCACCTAATTTATATCTTTGACCCGGTATTCTACTACCATTAAATGTAGTTGGGATTAGATAAAAGTTTACTGATTCGAAAACAATAGAATCAATATCCATATTGTTTTCTGTTCTTAGCTCATCTATTCTATAATTAAAATGTAGAATAGTTGCATCTTCAATTTGGTCTTTATTATCTCTATATGTTTCATAATCGTTCAAATCAGTGAAATCAATAGAGCTATCTGGAACCATCTTGTCTTCAAAAATGGGATCAAAGTCAACAGTAATTTGTAATATAACATCACTTATGTTTGTTACATCACAACTATTAAAGCCTATGATACCAGCTGCAACTAAAAGTGCAACTACAATGCTTTTAATGTTTTTCATAATATAAATACCTGTAATAATTAATAATCATATTTTTATTCAGTGACTTCGTCGTTATCAACCCATTCTTTGAAACGAAGTCTGATACCACCGTTAAGGAACATTTGTGAAGCATATCCCATATCCAAATGAAGGTCCATTATTCCAAATTCGTAAGAAGCACCAACTGTAAATCTCCAATTAGTGAAAGTTTCTATATCAAATGATAGTGGCTTTAATAATCTAACTTCTTCATATGGGTTAGTTTCGACATTCTTTCTAGCTGCAACGTGTGCATCATAGTTTAATTGTTGTTCAGTCGAAATAGCAGATCTTGATTTCAGGGTGATTCCATCTTCTTGATAATATTCAGCTTGGTAACCATTTTGTCTTACCATATTAAATGTACCTGATAAATCTTCAATCTGTAATCCACCATAAAGTGAGAAGCCATCGCCAAACCCTTTACTAAAGTGAAGACCAACTGACCAAGAATTCATATCGATTGTTTCTGCTAGAGTCATAAATTGGTAAGATGCATTTAAAGCAAGTGCCATATCGTCTTCTTCATTGAATAAGTCCATCCAATGGTCTAATTGTTGATTTGCAGAAATTGCTAAGTGACTATACATCTCATCGTCAATTGGAGCACCTAAGAATCGAAACCTTAGTTCAGTCCTTGTAGGTAAACCAAAGACTAGTTGAAATGCTGGTAATGAAGCCATAGTAGTAATATTAGTTCCTTCATTGAAAGCAATAGTTTTGTATATACTATCTGCTGGGTCTCCACCTTGGACAGGCGCTACTACATAGATCGCATTACTTGCACCACCGTATATAGTAGGTTGCTCAACAGTTCCACTTATATTCCTTACGATTTTACCATTTTGATAAATCGCATTGTCCATTATTGTTGTGTCTCCGAATGCAGCAGGTAATACAGCATCGTAAACTTGTTGACTACCTGGTATAAGAGTAGAGGAAAGTGATAAATCAATTCCTATAGAATAACTCTCATCATACGAAGCAACTGTAAACAGGTTTGATTGGGCACCTTGACCTATAGTTGTGAATAATGGTTTTGTATATCCTTGTAAGTTTTTCGATGTAAATAAATTGAAATCACCTGGTACTTCAAGTACTCCATCTTTATTAAAATCAGCTTTTGCATCAAAGGAGAAAGCCACTGATATTGTAATTCCAATTAAAAGTAAAATAACTTTATTCATAAGTACTCCTAAATTTGAGATTTGATTGCTTTCAAATTAATAATTATTTCAAAAAAACTATAATCATATTATCTATTTGCGAACTCTATCATATTTTTATTATTCATTTTTTTAAATACATATACATACATCTGTGTTGGGTTACTGACCTTGACTTTGCCTTTCACTTTTGGTCTTATAAGCACAGTTGATGTTTTTGTACTATAAACATTATTTGCATCAAGTATTAGTTCTATGTCTGATAGTTCTATTTCCGAAATGGCAGTTATACCACCTTTCACAGTCACATCGAACCTTTTAGGCATAATATCATAACTCTCAGCTTTACCATTAATCAGTGTATAAGGTACATCATTGAATGTTCTTTCCGCTATTTGTTCAAGTTTACCATACACATATACACTTTGTCTAGATTTAGCAACTATTGACTCTAAGGTATCTTGAAGTGAAATTTTAGTTCGGAATTTATTTGCAACATTACTGATTACAGTATATTCAGTCTTCCATGCCTTTATTTTACTTACTACCTTATTATTTCCTTTAATTCGAATTCTCTCTGGCTCAACTTTAGGACCTTCTACTAGAGTAAATCCTTGAGTAGGCACTATTTTAACATCGGGTTCTACTTCTACGAAGTACTCACCACTTATACCTGTCCTTATTTCAACATTGTCAGGTAGAGCATCTATTGTTTCTAAATTGCCAATATACCTAACTGATTTGAGTATTTGTTGCCTCCCAACTTCGATATCATTTTTCTCTATCCTTTGTTTTGATAAATCAAGGCTAATTTCTTTAGAAGTATTGAAGAAAAGTAAGTTGAATATATCCCAACCCTTTCCTTTGACTTCTATATCCAAATTCTGTGGAATCGGGTTCTCTATCGCCCTATTATTAGGCATTATCACTTTCAAAGGTACTTTGACGAATGTAACGTATTCGTTGTTGAGAGTAGTATATACCCACAGAGTTATTGCTAATAATATAGCTCCGACTAAGGATTTCTTTACTCTAAACTTCTTTTTCATACATCACTTCTCGTCTTTTTATTAGTTCTTTATAATTTACTAATAATGAATCATTTTCTGGTTCTTTTTCTATTCTTTCTATTACTAAATTAATCTCTTCATCCAAGTTGTTAAGTATTATATTTCTGATAGCTTGTTGAATTAATAATTCCTCATTTAGTGTTTCAACATGTCTAAATTTGTCCCATTCATCTGATGGTCTAAATTCTTCGTTTAGTAATAGAACATTAGTTAATATATCATTTATTTTCTCTTCTGCTTCTTCTGAATGTAAAATTTGTTGAAATAGTTCCTCTGTAGTATTAAACTCAAGGTATTCTAAATGGTCAAATATTCGCATTGCCATCTCAGATTGGAAAAACTCAGGTGTTAACTGTAGTCTTTCTATTACTTGCTTTATATCCTTACTATGAAGAAGATAAGAAAATATTTTTATTTCAGCATCATTTAGTACTTGTTTGAGTTCCGAAACCATATTTTCTGGTTGCCAAGTGCTTTTACCTCCTTGTATTAACTGGAGATTTCCGCGTTCCGTATTATTGCTAGCTTTCGATTTTTCTTGATAGATTAACCCTCTTTCGGACTCGCTCAAATCTAATAGCGAGGCAAGACTATTTATATAATGGTCATGAACAAATACATCTTTTATTTTGTTTATTGTTCTAACCATCAACTGTAAAAATTCAGAAAGAAGTTTAGGATTCTTAAAATCACTATTTTTCTTAAAGTTCTCAACTCTAAATTCTACAAAAGTCTTTGCTTTTCTGAGCAATAACTCATATTCCTTCTTACCTTTTTCTCGGATAATACTGTCAGGGTCTTGCCCTTCTGGTAGAACAACAATCTTGACATCAATCTCATTTTCCAAACATAAATCAATGGATTTGTCAGCAGCATTTACTCCAGCTCTATCCGAATCATAATTCAGGTAAACTGAATTTACATATCTTTTTAACCTTGTAGCGTGTTTCTCTGTAAGGGCAGTACCACTTACTGCAACTACATTCTCTACTCCTGCTTGGCTTAGTGAAACAACGTCAGCGTATCCTTCTACTAATATTGCTACTTCATTATTCCGAATGGCATCCATCCCTTCGTAAAAGCCATATAAAACATCACTTTTATCATATATTGAAGTTTGGGGTGAATTGATATATTTCGCGGCTTTTTCGCTATTAGTAAGGTCTCTACCACCGAATCCGATAACTTTACCTAGATGATCTTTGATAGGGAAGATGGCTCGACCTTTAAATCTATCATACAGTTTACCATTTTTACTTTTACCAATAACACCAGACTCAAGCATTATCTGCTCTGTATATCCTTTGCTTCTAAGATGATTTACAGTTGCATCCCAACTATCAGGTGCGTAACCTAATGCAAATTTATCTTGAACATCACTAGTAAATCCACGTTTTATAAAGTACTCTATGGCAATGTGCTTTTCATCTAATCGCATTGAAGTAATGTAAAACTTCTTGACTTCTTCAAGCAATTCAAGCGTTCTTTTTCTTTTTGATACTTTTTCGGTACTTTGTTTTTGTTCCGAATTTGATTGAGTAGGTATTTCAATACTTAGCTTATTTGCTAGTTCTACTACCGCTTCTAGAAATGTTATTCGTCTATATTCCATAAGGAACGTGAATACATTACCACCTTTTCCTGAGGAGAAATCTTTGAATATTTGCTTATCTGGCGATACTACGAAAGATGGGGTTTTCTCATTAGTAAAAGGACTAAGACCAATATAGTTTTTTCCTCGTTTTTTCAATACCAGATGGTCACTAATTATCTCTACTATATCAGCGTCTCGTCTTATTTGCTCTATTATTTCTTCTGGTATATGCATCTTAATTTATTTTATCTATTTGGCAACAATCGTCACATTGCTTTACTAACTCTTCCAAACTTAATTCGTTGTTCGGTGGTATATAGTGACCCGCAATCTCAGCAGCTGGTACTAATACAAAATTTCTTTTTCTATATTCTTTATGAGGAATCGTTAGACTCTCAGTTTCTACTATTTCTTTTCCGTAGAATATTATATCTATATCTAACTCCCTTTCGTGCCATCTTTCACGTTCTAGTCTGCCATACATTTTCTCGATTTCTTTACACTTGGCCAGCAAATCAGTAGGGGAGTGTTGAGTCATACCTTTGACACAAATATTAATAAACCAATTCTGGTCTTTCACCCCATAAGGCTCTGTACCATAATAAGAAGACATTACTACTTGCGAAATCAATCCAAGCTCTACTAACGTCTCTACAGCATTGTCTAGGGTAGTTTTTTTATCCCCAATGTTAGCACCCAATGAGAGCAGAACGAAAGTATTTTTAATGTTAGATTCTATCAATTTGTATTCGCAGTATGTATATTTACTCAACTTCAATATAATAAAAAAATGGGGGATTAAAAGTGTAATTAGTTCACTGTGGCTCTCGAAGTGAACAAAAGTTTAAATTTTCTAGAATTCTTGTAGCATCGGATGATATGTCATTGCGAGGACACAGAGCGAAGCGATGTGGAGGTGGCAATCTTCATTTACAAAAATACTGTATTTATCTCTATTTATATATTGTATAGACATATTGCTTGTGATGAGCTGCGTCGAAGTACATACGTCTCCTAATCCTTCAAACCCTTTTTTACAAGTGGGCTTCCGACTTTGCGTCACTATGAGAGTAAGCGAAGAGTCTAGGGTGGAATGCTCAATATTATATTATTTTACTTTCACTCGACTAAGTTGAACTGAATAAAACTGAATTCTAATGCCAAAATAGAATCTTTCTTTCCAATTAGAATCGAGCCATTAAACTTTCCTTTCTCGTGTAAACGGGTCAAATAAGCACCAACTTCTTGTGATATTTCATTCTCGATTTGTATTTAATTATCACCACACCCAAAGAAAAAAAAGAGCATGATAAATAATACCATACTCTTGTGTAATAATCTATCTTAGTTTATATATATTTGAGCAAATTTACTCCCCGCTATCTTCTACTTCTACAGTTTGCTCTACTTCTACATAGTCAACATAGCGCTTCATAGGTGCATTTATTTTTCTCACTCTAACTGTCGCTTTCTGAAGAAACTCAAATTTCTCTACTACTGAGTTTAATATTTCATTAGCGATAGTTTCTATTAGTGAATAAGAATCACCGGTCATTACTTCCGAAATACAATACATTGCTATTTCGTAGTTTAATGCATAATTCACATCATCTCTAACTATTGCAGATTTTGCATCATAATCCATTATCAAATCTACTTCGTATTTGCCGCCTAGTTTTCTTTCTTCTTGCTTCACACCATGGTAAGCGTAATATTGTGCATTTTTGATTGTTATTCTGCTTAAACTTGTTTTTTTCATATTATTACTCTGATTTTAATTTTTTGGAAAGTATAATTTAAGAATATTAATAATAATTATTCTTAATTGTAATTAATTTTATACTCAAGCGTTCTACATATACGTACAAAATGTACGAAAGTGATTAATATTGAATTTGAATTATGAATGACCTAGAAAAGCTAAAACACCTGTTCTTATTTAAAGATGTTACTGATAGCGATAGTCATACTGAACCAGTAGTTACCTATGGCTCTATAGTATGGGGTGTGTTGTTACGCACAGCTCTGTTAGTTATTATAACTATGGTGCTTATGTATGAGTTTGGTCATAGTGAGGTTTGGTATTTATCACTTTTCTTGATTTGGCTAATAGCTCTGTATCCGGGATGGCAACAATATCAAAATTACGAAAACAGAATAAAAAAATTTGAAGAAGATACACTTTGTGGATCATGCAAGCATTTTAGTTCTGAAAGTCAACTGTGCCGACTATATGATGTACACGTTACAACTAATGATATCCCTTGCGAGGGAGAATCATGGGAACCTAAAAGTATGTACTAATTTAGATTTCTTTGACCTCAACTAATCTATAATCTCCAGCACCTATTAGCTCGAATACATATTCTTTCTTTTGATTAGAATATCTCCAAATTATTAATGTTTTATCATCAATAAAATCTTCCTCGATCTCATTTGGGGCTGCTTTCAGAATGTATATTTTACCTCTGTCAGTTTCAGCACCATCATCTTCTGATATTGTTTTAAAATTAAAAAACGCATAATCAACACGAACATAATACTGTTGCAATGCTTCGTTGAACGGAGTTAGTGGTGTAGGGTCTTTCGTTTTCCAATATTCAAGAAATGATTTAGAGATATCATCAGAATTATTGATGCTTTCTATCTCATTTTCTGTTGCTATATACTTTAGTATTTTTATAGCATAGGGTAATCTATTTAGAGAAATTGGTTGGCTAATCCATTCTATTCTTATATTAAAATTTGTTATTTTATTGTTGTTTTTACTGATATTAAGTACGTATTCACCAGGTATTACTTTGATGCCAGGTAAGTCTATGTCTAATACATCATAAGTCTTATTCCGTTTTAAATCAAATTTTACATCAGAATAGTTATTAGTAAAGCTAAAGTCAACATTTTCTATAACTTTACATATTCCGTTAACTTCGTTTTTACTATCCCATTTTAATGCATTATCACCTATGTCTTTTTTCTTAGATAAAGTATATGTGTAATTAGCATCTTCTAAATCTTCAGCAGGGATAAGTATTTTTGCACCTTGAGCATCGAATGATATTTTTTTATTTAATCCGAAGGGTTGCAATTCTGTATATACATCTGTTCTTTGAGTGTTGAATAATATGGGGGTATATAGTTCAGGTTTCTGACTTACGTCAATACTATGCTTTTTAGTTGCTAAATAGCTATTATCTTTAATATCAAATTTGATTTCAATATCAAACTTTCCTCTTGGTAATACTATTTCTTGAATTCCTTCTACGTAAATACTTTTACTTAATGTTTGCTCATAATCTTTGAAATAAATAGTGTCAGAGATTTTAGAACGGTTTTTTACTATCCCATCACTGTTTTGAAATAATATTTCTACATCGAGTACTCCGAAATATTTACCAAAATTTGGTCCATCTTTGACTTTCTGAAATCTTAATGATTCGTTGGCTGCTTTGACTAATATAGCTAATCGGGTAGAATCGGGATTACTATAAGGTAATTCCAGAACCTCAGAAAAAAGTGACTCGCCATAAGAATAGTACTTCGATTTGTCTATCTGAGCAGATAGTGAAATCGATACAAAAAGGAGTAAAACAACTAATAATTTATTCATTTTCATTTATAAAGTTTCTTAATATTACTGCAGCTGCCGTCATATCCAAATTACCTTTCTTCCGACGGTCTTTCTTTTTTTTGCCATTTGCCACCATCATACTCATAGCTTCTTTACTAGAGAAGTTTTCATCGTACAAGACAACATCTACACCTGATATAACGGATAGCTTCTCTCTAAAGTTTTCGATTGCTACTAATACTTCAGAACTTTGTCCATCGTAGCGTATTGGCTGACCTATTACTATGAGCCCAGTATTCTGAGCTTTTATTTCTTGTTTTATATCATCGAATAATGATTTGCTTGTAGCATCGAAGACCTTGACTGGTCTTATAGTTATATGTAACTCATCTGATACAGCGAAACCTATTCTTTTCAATCCATAGTCGAAACAGACTATTCTTTTGTATTTATATTTACTCAGGTCAATTTTCATTAATTGCAATTTAATGAAAAAATATATGTTATAAGGTTTTATAAGACTATGAATTTTGGATTGATATTATTTTACAAATACTGCATTTATTTCTTGTTATTGTAACAAAATGGCATATCTATTGTCTTAATAGTTGTATAAGCAATTAAAACAGGATAATATATGAAATTTATTTACACTTTTACATTTTTGTTAATTCTATTCCACACATCTACATTTTCCCGAGAATGGGAATTGATTGATAATAATAGTACTACATTCAATCCGAAAGGAGAAGAATTCCACTTCAAATCTTTTGAAATGGAAGAGCTATTTGGGACTTTCTATACAGTCAATTTGAGTAATACTAATGGAGTATTATTCTCAAATGATTTGGGTCATAGGTGGGATGTAGCTTTCTACGAAACACTTAATTCAGCTAATGTATCCAACATAATCTATGATTTGGTAAAGCAAGGTGATCAGTTATATGTTCCTGCTGACAATGGAATAATACATATACTTGACTCGGAAACTATAAAGTGGAGAAAAATACCTATCTCTAATCAATATAAAGAACCTGCAAAATATCTTCAATTTGTGAATGATTCTGTAGCATTCGTCGGCTTTCATTTCACGTATGGATTTTTCAAAACTACTAATAAAGGTATAAATTGGAAGCCAATGGAAGGTGTTCTACCTACAACTAATCTTAATTTTAATTTCCTGAACTTTGTTGCAGTTAGTGAAGATGAGCTGTATATGGTTGGCTCAGTCGATGATTCCCTTCGCTTTTATAAAACCACAAATAGTGGTGACAGTTGGACTAGTTTTGAATCAGAATTGTTCGATGAGTCTGAGTTAATAACTAATGAATACTACAATCTAACTTACGAAGCACCATATTTTTATGTAGAGAATAGATTTAAAGACTTAAAAATAGGTAAGACTTCTATTATGAGGTCGACTGATTTTATTACTTGGGAACCAGTGTTCGTCAGTGACTTTATTGATTTTGGAAAATTTATACATGGAATCAAATTCTATGGTAATGAGGGCTTTGCACTAGGAACACAAGTGTTCTTATACTCTAGTGACAAAGGAGATACTTGGTATGACATATATGATGAAGATGATAGGTTCTATGACAACAGAAACCCAGTTAATGGTTTCTTCTTATTTAATGGTTATATATATGCTGCTAGTGCAATCGAAGAAAAAGATGAAGACGGTGGTATAATAAGAGTTAACAAATTTTTCCGATTTGATATGAGGAACTTCACAAGTGTAGAGAATGAGATATGGAATGTTAGCTTGTATCCTAACCCTACAGAATCAATAATTAACATAGAATCAGATGAGTTGATTAACACCTATGAAATTATAGACTTAAATGGAAAAATTCATCATAGAAATCAATCGCAAATAAATGATTATAGATTGAATATCAATATCGAAAACCTTATAAGTGGGACTTACTTTATCAGGATAAATGAGCGACTCTATAAACGTTTTGTGAAGAAATAGGATATATTTCTCAAATTGCTTTAATTACATTAATAAGTAGATTTATATCCCGTAGGGATATAATATCAGTAGCAATAAGATAACTTAACTTTATCTATCTTCCCATTTCTTGTTTTTCTTACGGAATAGCAAACTGATAGGAGTTCCTTCTAGGTCAAAATTTTCTCTTATTTGCCTTTCTACAAATCGTTTGTAGCTATCTGGCAATAATTGTGGTTGGTTCAAGAATACTGTGAATAGAGGTGGCTCGGTCCCTACTTGTGTTATATAATTTATTCTCAAATCATATCCTCTTACAGCAGGGGCAGGAGTTCGCTCAAACAAATCAATAAGCACTTTATTCAGCTTACCTGTAGATATTCTTTTTTCTCTTCTTGCTTTTATTTCTTTGGCTATTTCTATTATTTTAAACACTCTAGTTTTCTGAGTTGCAGAAGTAAATATAACTGGAACAAAGTGAAAAGTCTTTACTTCTTCCAAAATAGATTTCTTCATCTTATGAGCAGTGTCCGATTCTTCGTTGTCGATTAGATCCCATTTATTTACTGCTATTATAATTCCTTTTCTAGCTTCGTTTAGTAATTGAATTATTCGCTTATCTTGCTCTTCGAAACCTCTCTCTGCATCTAAAATTACTACTCCTATGTCGCATCTATCAATAGCTCTGTGAGTACGAACCATACTCCACTTTTCTATATTCTCATCTACTTTCGATTTTCTTCTTAGTCCTGCCGTATCTATTAGAACAATTTCTTCTCCATGGAATTTTACAACCGAATCAATCGAATCACGAGTAGTCCCAGGTATATCAGTTACTATATTTCTATCTTGACCCAGTAGGGCATTGGTCAAACTTGATTTACCAGCATTCGGACGTCCTACTAATGCAATTTTAAGTCTATCATCATTTTCATCATAATCAACTACTGGAAAAGTCTGTACTAACTGATCCATAAAATCACCAGTACTTCTACCGTTATTGGCAGAAATAGGGAATGGGTCACCTAGCCCCAGTTCATAAAATTCGTAGGAATTATGATCCATAACATGATTGTCACACTTGTTAACTACTAAAGTAACAGGCTTATCAGTTCCACGAAGTAACACACCTATATCTCTATCAAAACGAGTGATACCGTCTTTACCATCAACCATGAATATAATAGAATCTGCTTCTTCCATAGCTATCATAGCTTGCTCACGAATAGCTTTTTCCATAGTATCTTCGCTGCCAGGTATGAACCCACCAGTGTCTATGATATGGAAATGCTTTCCATTCCAATCGGAGCGACCATATATCCTATCGCGTGTTACTCCAGGCTCGTCTTCTATTATTGCGTTTCTTTCACCAACTAATCTATTAAAAAGGGTTGATTTGCCAACGTTCGGACGACCAACTATTGCTACTGTAACCATGTTTTTTTGCTTTTTTCAGAAAATAAAATTTAATTTACGGAATATGATTGTCAACTTTGCACATAACATAAAATGAAAAATAAAAATATTATACTTGGCATTACTGGTTCTATCTCTGCATACAAGTCTCCTTTCTTGGTAAGGGAGCTGATAAAAGAGGGTGCCAGCGTAAATTGCTTCATTACACCAAGTGGCAAAAAGTTTGTTAGTAAGCTAGTACTTGACAATCTAAGTCGTAATATAACTATAGACGATATGTTCGACGATAAATTTCAAGACTCGGGTTCTTGGCATATTGATAAAGCACAAAAGTGTGATTTATTCATTATTGCTCCTTGTTCTGCAAATACTCTAGCGAAAATAGCTAATGGATTTTGTGATAATGCACTCACTACTCTTACTACTGCCATACCCAAAGGAATACCTAAACTAATAGCTCCGGCTATGGATAGTGATATGTGGTTAAATAAGGCAATACAAAGAAACGTAGCCCAGTTAAAAGAAGATGGCTACGTAGTGTTAGACCCCGAATACGGCGAGCTAGCAAGCGGTATAATTGGTCAAGGAAGATTACCGGAAGTGCTAAACCTAATAGAATCAATAAAAGAGTATATATAATGTCTTTTCTGAAAGGAAAAATGGTGCTTATCACCGCCGGACCCACTTATGAGCGAATAGATGACGTTCGTTTTATTGGTAACTTTTCCTCGGGGAAAATGGGATTCGCTTTAGCAGAATCTGCGTTGAGAATGGGGGCTGTAGTTACACTCGTTACTGGCCCAACTTGTCTGAATTGTAACCCAGCTATAGATAGAATCGATATTGAGTCTGCAGATGAAATGTACCAAATTGTAACAACTAACTCCGAAAAGCAGGATGTTATTATAATGTCCGCTGCTGTAGCAGATTATACTCCGAAAATCAAGCACAATGGTAAAATCAAGAAAAAAGAAGACTTTATGACAATAGAGCTAGTCAAAACAAAGGATATACTGAAGGAATTAGGTATTAAAAAGAAAGATAATCAAATACTCGTTGGCTTTGCATTAGAAAGTGAAAAGCTATTAGAATATGCGAAAGATAAACTAGAGCGGAAGAATTGCAATATCATAGTAGCAAACCAAGCCAATAGTAGTGATAGTGGCTTCGGCAAAGACATAAATACAATCACAATAATCGATGATAAAGATAATGTAAAAGAGGTTGCTACAGCTCCCAAATCTGAAATAGCCGATTCTATTTTACAGTACGTTTCAGAATATAGTGAGCTGCCCTAAATCCATTTTTAGCAGCTCCTTCTAGGGTTGATGGATACCCATTGTCCGAGTAATCACCAGCTAAATAGAGGCCTTGTAGATGAGTTTTAACTTTTGGTCTTTTTAAATTGTTTTTCTTATCTGCGAGGAAAGTAGCCATTAGTTCACGTACGATTTTGTAATGAGTAATTCGAAACTCTTCACCGAACATTTTCCTCAAGTCCTCTTCCATCATTGAAATTATTACTTCATCTTTTAATTTTGCATACCGAACTGCATCGCTAGTAGTTATTTGATAGGAGTAAGTATCTGATTTTCTATCAATTAGTTTGTCTCTGTTGAATAGCCAATCGAAACCTGTGTCAACAGTTGATATCATATACGCTTCAGTCAACTTGGTATCTGACCAAAAATAAACTGAAACAATAGGGGAGTAGTCGGGCACATCAATATCTATAGGTAGCTCGCTCAATATCCTTTTAGAGATGAATGAAGGGGTTGTAATAACTACATCGTCATAATACTCATCATTTACCATATACTTTCCTGATTCCTCAGTTATGGACTTAATCGGTATAGTGTAGTAAATCTTATTTTCATCTTTGAGAAACACAGACTCAAATCCCTTGAATAGCTCACCAAAATGAACTTTAGGGAGGTAGAATGCAGCATTTTGGCTTTTACTTAGAAAACCATCAAGCATTATATTTTCGAATATTAGTGGGCTTGCCTTACGTACAGGGGTATTCATTGTTGAAACTATAAGTGGTTCCCATAGTATCTTTATTACATTCTCGGATTGATTATTGCGAATTAATAATTCGTAACAGTCAGTGTAATTTTGAAAAGAGATCGAATCCATTTGAACTTTTAGTGCGAAGATAATAGTGTTTATCTTTTCTTTGAAACCAAAGTTTTTATCTCTAATAATAGCTTCTAACAGGCCGAATTTACCAGAAAATACTTTAGAAGTAAGCGAACCGAACTTACCGTCATAGAAATAGGGAATATCGTATTTTTCAATTATTTGGAAATATTCCATCCCACCAATCACTTTCAGCAAATCGAAGAAGTATTTGTAAGCACCTATGCATATATGCTGACCATTATCTATGGTCTCTTGAGTAGTATTGTCCAGAAGAGTAGTTGCTCTACCACCGATAGAATCAGTCGCTTCATATATATGAACCACGTGGCTATTCATCAGCTCAGTAGCGGCAGTCATACCCGATACACCTGCCCCAATAATAGCGACTTTTCGTTTTTGTATTCCCATAGATTCAAATTTAATAACAAAAGAAGAGAAAAACTTTAAAAATATATTTTTTAGTTAATATTAAATGTTATAAATTTGTAACCTATTTTGATGCGGACGTGGCGGAATTGGTAGACGCGCTAGACTTAGGATCTAGTGGGCTTAAGCTTGTGAGAGTTCGAGTCTCTCCGTCCGTACCAACTAAGAGCAGAATTTGAGTAAAATCAGATTCTGCTTTTTTTTATTATAGCTGTCATCGCGAGGACTGAAAGGACGCGGCGATCTCATTTGAAAGAAATGCGGTTTTCAATTCCCATCTTTTTTAATGAGGGATGGACTGCGAAGCATGCCGGGGTGTTTGAACAAGCTAGTTTAAATATTTAGCAACCTTAACCCTCCTAAATCCTACCTTTACAGGGAGGGCTTTTACCGACATTATTTCGTCTCCGAAACTAATCACGTCACTCTGAACGTATGTGAAGAGTCTAAAAAGATTATAGACACTTCGGTCGATTCTCTCCCACGGTGAGACGGATAAAATTGACCCCCTTAAATCTGAACTTGGTGCTTGTGCTTAGTCAAATAGAAGTAAAGACTCCATTAGAAATCTTACAGTCAGTAAATAAGAAGCATATTGTCAAACATTTTTCTGCAAAACTCTCAAAATGTTACTAATTCAAATTCTTCTAACTCAAGTAGTAATATTTTGTTGCGGCTTTTGATAAGAAAAAACTTGTTTTCAACTTCTTATTTGCAAATTAAATTAAATTAAATTAGACCTCAATTTTGTTTTACACATATTTTAAGAGGTGAATATGAAATAGTACTTATTATTAATATCAAGCGTCTTTTTGTTTGCTTGCATAAGTGAAAGTTTTTCACAAACCTGTTGTCCGAGTGGACTTTATACACAAGAAACTGTTACTACAACACATCCTGCAAGTGGTTGCTCTTGTACTATAACATATTGCTATTATGATGCTCCAGGGGGTGATAGGAAATTATTTATATGTGGTATTTTTATACCATTTGGACAGAGTTGTGATTATGAAGACTTTGAAATTAATGCTGGTTTTTGGATTTATGTAGAACAATTAGTTTTAGGAGATTTACATAGTAAAGACCCTTTTGATCCTTGTGGGCAAGGAGGTGGACAATCTAATTTGATAGTCGAGAGTTCCAGAGCTAAATGTCAAAGAACTTACCCTGACTTTACTAGTAATGGTTACAGAATTGAACAATGTGATGATGAACCTGGACTTTGTGTTTCAATATATTCTGTTTGTGTTGATGAAGGGGTATTAATTAAAAACCCAATTTCTGGGCCTACTCAAACAGGGACTGGAAGTTGTGGTGTTTACAACACTGATTTAGATAATGTTGATACAAGATGTTCAAATACTTGTCAATAATGAATTAATATGAGAAATTTATTAAATATTATAGTATTTGTGATTCTTTTACCTATTCAAACTTGGTGTCAGATCAATGAAGATGAATTTTATAATACTACAGACTTTTATCTTAAAATTCATAAAATCAATCATTCAGATTATTTATTCTATGGAAACAATGGTGGAATAATTAGATATAAAGTTTCAGGAAATTCTTTTATTCAAAATTTTTCTGGTACAAGAAATAGAATAGTAAATCTTGAAAACCATAAAGACTATGTAGTTGGTATTACAGATAATTATGAATTCATGGCTTCTCATGATAAGGGAAGCCATTGGATTGTAAGTAAACTTACTGATAGTATTGTCTCGATGGATGCAAGCAATAGTTTTGTTGTAATGGCATCATTGTTCGAGGATATTCTAATCTCTTCAAATGTTGGAAAAAGTTGGGAAAAGATAAAAGTCACAGGCAAATACTTTAGATATATATTTATAATAGATGATAGAATTTACACAATAGATAAAAATAACTCAATTGATTATACTGATGATTTCGGAGATTCTTGGAATAATATAAAAACACCAAAAGAATTATTTGATGGAATATTTGTAGCACAACGTGATAATAATTTAATTACTTTAAGAAATAGAAATTCTTTTTTTAGGTTAAAAAATGATCAGGAAATTGATAAGTTTGATTTTAGTGCTGAGTTTATTGATGCTTCAATTACTTATGATAAAGGTTTTACTTATGCTAATGCTAACTCAAATACTAGAGTGATAAATTATTACGAATACGATATTGAAAATAAGACCGAAAAACTTATTTCAAGCAATTCAAATTTATATGTTTATGGTAACACATTCAGAGTTTATGATTTAGAGGTCGAAAATAATTTAGTTTTGATGACATTAGAAAATAGAACAATATTAAAGTCTATTGATTATGGAAACAATTGGGAAATAGTCACTCACACTCCTTTCTTCAATGGAGGACATTTAAAAGTTTTTGATAAAAATAATTGGAGTATTATAGGAGAAAGTCTAATTTTTAAATCAACTGATGGAGGTGTTACATTTAGACCAGGTAATGACATTTTAATTGACACTTCTAATGCTAAAAGGTTTTTATCATATATAAATGATTATCATTTTTATAATAATGATTCGGCTGTTTTTCTTATTAGACACACTTATTCTAACTCAAAAATAGATGGTATATATACCACTAATGATGGTGGAATTACATTAAAAACTTCTAAGGTTGACGATAATAATTTAAATTTTGTTGCTGATTTACAAGGTAGGATTATTGTTAGAGATACAAGAGTTTATGGGAGTGGTGCTGGTTATACAAATATATTTTATAACTTGAGTGATTTATCAACTCTAGATTCTTTAAACTCAATTGACAGCGTGTATAGTAGCAACTTCAAGACAATTAGATATGGTAATAAAATTTATATATTCTACTCTAAAATAACGAGTGAAAAAAATAAAACTGAAGCAACTATTGCAGTTTCGAACGATTCTCTGAAAACTGTAAAGGATATATTTTCTATTAGTAATGATAGTTTAAATTCTTTTTCAGGGATATTTGTCAGTAAAACAGGTAGTATTTACTTCACAAATTCTTCTCAAATACCACTTGAGAACTATGTTTATTACAGTTATTTTAGACTTGATACTGAAAAAGATATTATACATAATGTATCAAAACCATTTAGAATTAGTTCGTTTTATCAAGATCAAGCTTTTATCGAAGATCAAAAATATTTCACAACAAATGAATTTATTATTGAAGATACTTCATATAAATATAAATATGTTGAAGTTTCAATTGAAGACAATGAATTTGTTTTTGACACTATAGGTGATAATAGTAAAGGTTTCAAGGTTATCAATTTTCTAGACACTGATCAAATTGTATTGTATGGAGGTAAGTTTAATATATGGAAACAGATAGAACCAGACAGGTTAACTAGTATAGAACAAACTGAGTCAAGAACAGAAAATCTTCCTATTTACCCTTTTGCACCTAGTCCTAACCCTGCTAAAGAAAAGATAAAGGTAAAATTTTATACTGAATCTATAGATAAAATAGGTGGTCTTAAGGTTCATCTAGTAAACATATCAACAGGTAAAAAAGTAGAAATAAAAGATTATGATATTAGTTTTACGAATAATTGGAATGGCGAGATAAAATTTGATATATCTAATTTTTCGATTGGTTCATATCTTATTAATCTCTCAATTGATGATTATAATAGAAGTTCAAAACTCATCATTACTAAATAAAAAAAAGCTCCCAATTCAAAACTGCGAGCTTTCTTCATTCTAAATCTTTTTTTCTTTCTCATTCCTTCGGTTCGAAAGCTAGGATTTCTTGGTAAACTCTTTCGACTATATCTTCTTCGTTTACATATCCAATTGATTCACCGTGTTTGAATAGCAATCCTTTACCTTTGGCAGCTGCTACCCCGATGTCAGCATCTGCAGCTTCACCTGGACCATTTACTGCACAACCTAGAATACTAACTTTCACTGGCTTTTTGATATGTTTAGTTTTTTCTTCTAACTCGCCAACTATTTTGAACAAATCTACATCTAGTCTTCCGCAAGTCGGACAAGCAATGATTTCTACAGTTCTTTGAGCTAAACCAAGAGATTTCAAAATCTCTTTTCCTACTTCTACTTCGTTTTCTGGTTGGTCTGTTAGCGATACTCTTATCGTATCACCTATGCCTTCTGCAAGCAATGTACCGATACCTATTGCCGATTTTATAGTACCTTTGGTAATCAATCCAGCTTCAGTAACACCTAAGTGAAGTGGGAAATCTGTCTCTTTTGCTAATAATCTATATGCCGAAATCATTAGTGGTACACTAGTTGATTTCACAGAGATAATCACATCATCGAAGTTGTGATCCGCAGCTATATTCGCGTGTCTCATTGCACTTTCGAATAGTGCTTGGTCAGTTGGATAGCCATACTTATCAAGTATATCTTTCTCAAGTGAGCCAGAGTTCACACCTATTCTGATAGGAATACCACGTTCTTTGGCTGCTGATAATACTTTCTTTATTTTGTCAACGCTTCCGATATTACCTGGATTTATTCTTACTTTAGCAACTCCAGCTTCTATGGCTCTTAGAGCATAAGTATAGTTGAAGTGGATATCGGATACGATTGGCACGCTTACTTGCTTTACTATCTCACCGATTGCATCGCAGGCATCTTTATTATTAACCGTAACTCTAACTATATCAGCTCCAGCTTCTACACATCTGTTGATTTGCTCTACAGTTGCTTTTACGTCGGCAGTTTTAGTCTTCGTCATAGTCTGAACAGATACAGGAGAGCCACCACCAACTGGTATATTGCCCACCATAACTTTTCTTGACATTCTACGAGGATATTGCACACTTTGTGGCATTTCTTCTTTTGGCTTGAATACGTCTAAGCCAATTATACCGTTTTTAGATTCACTCATATTATAATCTTTTACTCAATTCGTTTAATATCATTTTTTCTCTTTCTGACAGATTCTGATAACCCGATGCCGATATTTTATCTAATATACTATCAACAGTTTGTTGAGTTATTTCTTCGCCGTCTATTATATACGAATTACTATGCGAATCTGTTTCTTCTATTTCGTAATCATCATCAGAACTAGTCTTTTCCCAGCTAACTTTGTATCGGGTTGCTTCCTGTCTTGACGGCGTCCTACCTCCGAATGGGTTGCTATTGCCACCTCCGTATTGGCCACCGAATTGGCTATACCCAGCACTTGAACCTCTAACTCCGAAAGATTTGACGAAAGAATTCAGAAGTTTATATATTCCTAATTGATCACCGAATTTTATCAGCAAGAACCCAGTTGCAGCACCACCAACGTGTGCTAAATGTGCAATTCCGTCTGAAGAACCTGTTATACCTAAGAATAATTCAAGTCCAGCATAAATCATCACAAAGTATTTAGCTTTAATAGGAATGAAAATAGGAAAGATGAAAATCTTTCTTTCAGGGTTCATCATTCCAAATGCTAGTAAAACACCGAAAACACCACCTGAAGCACCTACAGTAGGTCCAGCACTGATCGCTAGTTGAACTAAACCTGCCCCTATTCCAGTTAGTAAATAATAGAATAAGAACCTACGACTACCCCAACTGTTCTCTAACTCTATACCGAACATCCAGATTGCGAACATATTGAAAAACAAATGCCACAAACCACCATGCATAAACTGAAAAGTTAGCAATTGCCAAGGCCAAAATGAGCTTTCTAAAAATGAAAATGAAAAGTTAGTAGTATGAAGTGCAAAATAGTTAAAGAAATATGCACTCAAGGGCAAATTATCAATATAGAGCATTTCAAGCACGAAATATTGCAATATAAATATAGCAACATTCAACATTAAGATGAATTTGATTACAGGTGGGAACATACCAAACATACCACCGCCAAATCCACTAGGTCTATTACCAAATCCGTTCATTTAACTCAATTTTTAATTCAAAACTACTATCAATTGCTTGACGCATATAATAAATAATTGTTTTTATCTCAACGCTTCTATACCGGGAAGTTTCTTCCCTTCTAAAAATTCTAAGGAAGCACCACCACCAGTGGATATATGAGAAACTTTGTCTTCAAATCCCAATTTTCGGATAGCCGCTACAGAATCGCCACCACCGACTATTGTCTTTGCTCCATTAGAAGTTGCCGTTGCTAATGCTTCTGCAACTCCAATAGTACCTTTAGCAAAATTATCCATTTCGAATACACCCATTGGGCCGTTCCAAAGTACAGTATTCGAATTTCTTATTAGCTCAGCGTAATGTCTCGTACTTTCTAAACCAATATCTAATCCCATTCTATCGCTAGGGATATTTTCTATATTTACATTATCGTATTCAGTATTGTTGCTAAATTCTTTTGCTGCAACAATATCAGTTGGTAATACTAGATTGACATTATTTTTTTGAGCATCTTTTAAAATTTTCTTAGCAATCTCTATTTTATCATCTTCTACAAGTGATTTTCCTACTTCAATACCTTGAGCTTTAAGGAATGTAAATACCATTCCACCACCAATAAGTATATTGTCGCATTTTGAGAAGAGATTTTCTATAACATGAATTTTACCAGAAACTTTGGCGCCACCTATTATTGCGGTGAATGGTTTTTTAGCATTGTTGACTACATCTTCTAAGTATTCTATTTCTTTCTCGATTAGTTTACCAGCAAATCGATTTTCAAATTTCTTTGCAACAGCAAAAGTACTTGCGTGTGCTCTGTGTGCAGTTCCGAAAGCATCGTTAACATATACATCACCTAAAGCTACTAGATTCGATGCAAAACTGTCATCATTTGCTTCTTCTTCGGCATAATATCTTAAGTTTTCTAATAAGACAACTTCACCAAATTTAGCATCAGAAACTACTTGTTTTGCTATTTCAGTATTACAATCATCCGCAAAATGAACTTTCGTATCTAATGTTTTTGATAGATATTGAGCAACTGGTCTTAATGACATTTCATCAACTCTAATACCTTTGGGACGTCCAAGATGCGACATAATAACAGCCATGCCACCATCAGAAAGAATTTTCTTGATGGTGGGCATTGACGCTACAATTCTTTTATCATCAGTTATATTCGAATTCATATCCAAAGGAACATTATAATCAACTCTGACAAGAGCTTTCAAACCTTTGAAATTGAAATTATCTATAGTTCTAATCATTTAAATTTGTTTAGCTAGTTTTGAAACCAAATCTAATATTCTATTACTATAGCCAGCTTCATTATCATACCAGCCAACTACTTTAACATGTGTTCCATCAACTACATCAGTCAATTGCGAGTCAAATATACAAGAGTGTCTATTGCCAACAATATCAGATGATACAATTGGATCTGTATTATATTCTAATATACCTTTTAACTCATTGTCAGCAGCGTTTTTAAAAGCAGCATTTACTTCTTCAATTGTTACAGATTTATCTAATACTACAGAGAAGTCAGTTAATGAACCATCAGGAATAGGTATTCTGACAGCGTAACCATGTAATTTACCTTGTACTTTAGGGTAAACCAAGCCAACAGCCTTTGCAGCACCAGTTGTAGTAGGGATAGCATTTATAGCAGCTGATCTTGCTCTTCTCAAATCAGAGTGAGGAAGGTCTAAAATTCTTTGATCATTTGTGTAGGCATGAACTGTAGTCATAAACCCAGATTTCAAACCAAAATTCTGGTCTAAAACTTTTACCATTGGTGCAAGACAATTTGTAGTACAAGAAGCATTAGAAATAATTTTCTCATCTCCAGTCAAATCGCTATCATTTACGCCTAATACAACGTTTGCATCCATTTGGTCTTTACCTGGAGCAGAAAGTACAACTTTTTTAGCACCAGATTTGAAATGTCTTGACATAGCTTCTCTAGTACTGAAAACACCAGTAGATTCGAGAACGATGTCAGGATTTTGCCAAGGAATATCTTCAGGATTTCTCTCTGCAGATATTTTTATTTCTTTACCATTTACAACTATAGCACCGTCTTTAGCTTCTACAGTACCTGCAAATCGGCCGTGAACCGAATCATATTTAAGTAAATGAGCTAATGTTTTAGAATCGGTTAAATCGTTGATACCAATAACTTCAATATCCAAATTCCTGTTAAAAATTTCTCTGAATGCCAATCTTCCGATACGGCCAAATCCATTAATAGCAAGTTTAACTGACATTATTCTACCTTTTTTTATTATAAGAATATAAATAGATTTCAAAATTAACAAATATTAGTATCTAAAGAGAATTATAGTAAGAATTTATTGTTTTATATAATTCAGTAAAAATACTGTAGTTATTTCCAATAATATTTGTAATTTAATGGAGTGTACTATTATTCATTTGGAGTTTGTTATGAAGAATTTATTACTATTGTTGTTATTTGTGCTACCTACGGCACTTTTTTCTTCCTCACCGAGCTGTTTAGCTGGTATGGAGGTCTCTTTAATAGATGCTAATGGAAAAGTTGTAAAAACTGGGAAGTTAAATAAAAGAGGCCAGCTAACTTTAGATGGTGTCGATGACGCAGTTTATACAATCAGACTTTCTAAAGATGGAAAATCTTGTGATTTGGATAAATCTACTACTGGTTCATTTAGAGGTTTACCAACCGGTAAACGTCAACACAAGCCACTAACTTTCAAGCTTAGTGATCAAAATGGCGGTGGCAATTTGATAATGACAAAGGATGCCGCTAGTGGTTTGCCAACAGGTAAACGCCAACACAAACCTGTTAAAGTAACTAAGGAAATCGACAAGTCTTCAACTAAATCTGCATCAAGCTCTAATGATGGTGTTGATGATGATTGTGATGATGTTGAATTTTCTGTCTCTGTTTCCGGTGGCGGTGGTGGAGCAGGTAAAGTAACAATTAAAGACATAATGGTTACTAAATAACTAACTGCATCTTTGAAAAAGAATTAGAATAAAAAAAATACTAAGGAGTAAATTATGAAAAATCTACTAATATTATTATTATTCGTACTTCCAATGACTTTATTTTCGGCTTCACCGAGTTGTGTAGCAGGCATCGAAGTTTCAATAGTTGATACAAAAGGTAAAGTCATAAAAAAGGGAAAACTCAACAGCCAAGGTAAACTAACTTTAACTGGTGTTGGGGATGTAAAATGGGATGTAAAGCTTACTAATAACGGGAAATCTATCGTTTTAGGAGTAAATAACACTAAAGGAAGAATTGATAAATCAAGCCCCTTACTTTATCAAGCTAAATTATCAGATTATCAAGATGGTGATGATTTAATATTAAGAAAAAGACCCGGCAGATCACATTCTAAAGATGGTGGTAGTAGCGGATTAGCGACAGGTAAGAGAGGTGCAGCTACAGATGCTAATCATAATACAACTAGGGCTAAAAGTACTAGAGCAACTGACTATAATTCTTCTCGATCAAATAGAAATAGTAGTGTTAGTGCCTTAGATGATGACGACGATGGTGATACTGTGGATGATGATTGTGATGATGCTACTATAAGTGTATCTGAGAAAGGGAATGGAAAAATAGAAATACATATAACTGTGTTAAAATAAAGAAGGATAGAAGTTATGAAAAGAATTATAATATTATTACTTATCATACCAATAATACTATTTGCTGGTGATCCTATACCCGGTATAGATATTACTGTTGAGCAGTCTCCCAATGGAGTTACAAAAAAGGGTAAAACTAATGGTAGGGGCGAGTTTATTGTAAAGGGATTAAAAGAAGGTGATTACAAAGTAACTATTGAAATGAATGGTGTAAAATGTGTAATAGGTGATAAAGTAAATGAAAAAATTACTATTCCTTCTTCAAAATCTACTGCTAGGATTAAACCTATACGATTAGAACTATCTACAAAGTCGATGTATTTTTCGAAAAAAGGATATGATTATTACGCATCTAGTTCACAGAATAAGAGTAGTGGACTCCCGACTGGTAAACGTCAACATAAACCACTAACTGTTACTAAAGAAGTTGATGCTTCGACTCCTATTACTAAAGCGACAGATCATAACTCGTCTAGGTCAAATAAAACTTCTCACTCTGCGAATGTTGAAACAGATGGATTAGATAATGATTGTGATGGATTTGTTGAAATAACTCCTATGAAAGGTGGAGAAATTAGAGTAAAAATTGTTTGTAAGAAATGAGATTATCTTTTCTGCTTGTTATTTTGATTTTTAGTAGTCAACTTTTGATTTCTCAAGTTGAATCAGATGATGTGCTTAATGATGAAGTATTGATTGATTCATTAGATAATGTTGATGAATACGAAGAAGTTGAAGAGGAAGAGTTAGAAGAGGAAAGTGAATCTGTGATTGACTTCATGGTTTCACCTACTCTTGGATTTAATCTACAAAGTTCTAGCTACGAAAGAGGTGAAGAAACAATTAGTGCTCAATGGTTAGGATCAATTAGATCAAAACTCGATATATATGGAAATATATTCAACTTCAATTCTAGTGTTACGGCACAATATGGTCAAATCATTTCTAAAGAAGAAACCCCTCAAACAACTCAAGATAATCTAATGGTATCAATAATGCCTTCTATGAGTCTTTTCGAATCATTACAGTTGAGATTGTTTCTAGATAATGTACTTCAAACGTCAATGGATGAGAATGATAATTATGGGAACCCTATAAGTTTCTTGGATCCTGCTTATTTGTATCATACACTTTTTGTAGGTCAGGATTATAAGTGGGAAAATGATGAGTACACTTCAAGCTTTAATATTATATATGGTGTTGGTTATGCCGTTCAACAAACATATACAGACAAATACATACTTGAAGAAAATAGTGATTTTATAATAGATGACAATAACCCTCTTTCTGACGTACAAAGTCATTTTACTTTGGAGACTGGTTATAGTGGAATACTTAAATTTACTTATGATACTATGATTTCAGATGATTTTTCTTATTACACTGATTTCAGTATAGCAGCTATAACAAAAGATTCATTTTTCGAAGATATTAATAAAGTTTCAGTGAATGGTATTTTTTATACTTCATTAACTTATAAATACTTTACTTTAGAATACTCAGCTAACTTAACTTATGATGAGCAAATCTATAGTCATCGCCAATTGGAGCAAACCTTGGTGTTTGGATTTACTCACACCTTTAATTTCTAATATTCTTCCACATTTTCAATTAATATCACATTTTTCACTATTTTAATTTTTTATAATTTTAGAATAGAACAAAATGAAATTTATTTATTACACTCTCCACTTACTATTATTACTTTCAATAAATAACCTACCTCTTCTTTCAGATGATAAAGAAGACGAGGAAATGAGAAATAAAATTGACTCGCTTTATGAATTCGAAGAAATAGTCAATGTAGAAACTACTGAAGTAAAAAACCAAAATAGAACAGGTACATGCTGGACATTTGCTGGTAACTCATTTATAGAATCTGAATTATTGCGAGATGGTAAAGAGGGTATAAATTTGTCTGAGATGTTTATAGTAAGAAATATGTATCCAGAAAAAGCCGATTTATATGTCCGCTATCATGGTACTATACAATTTGGTGAGGGAGCTTTAACAAATGACGTTATGCGATCAATTGAGAAGTACGGTGTTGTCCCAGAAACAGAATATTCTACTAGACCTTCGAATGGTTATCTCAATCATGCTGAAATGTCTGGAATTTTAGAAGATATGTTGAAGAGAGTAGTAGCAACTGACCCTAGCAACAGAACCACTAAGTGGAAAAAAGCATTTGAAGCCGTTCTAGATGTATATATGGGAGAAACCCCTAAAACTTTTAAAGTAGATGGAGTAGAGTACACACCTATTTCATATAGAGATCATTTGGGGATAGACACAAAGCAATTTATTGATATAACTTCATTTACACATCACCCTTTCTATGAGAAATTCGTTCTTGAAGTACCAGACAATTTTTCAAGAGGAGAATTTTATAATGTACCTATGAAAGAAATGCTGATTATAGTAGAATCTGCCTTAGAAAGTGGATATACAGTAGATTGGGGTGCCGATGTGTCTGAACCTTCGTTCGAATCTAAATATGGATTGGCTATTAACCCTGCCGATATGAAACAAATGATATTAGATAAAGATAAATTACAGTGGGATTCTATTTATACGGAATTAGAAATAACTCAAGAAGAACGACAAGAAGATTTTGATAATTATCTTACTCAAGATGACCACGGAATGCATATTGTTGGTATTGTAAAGGATAAATTTGATAGAAAATATTTCGTTGTAAAAAACTCTTGGGGAACTGAGAAGAGGGGACACGGTGGATATTTATATGTGTCATACTCATACTTTATGCATAAAACCACAAGTATAACATTAAACAAAAAAGGTGTACCAAAGCAAATTAGCAATAAATTCGAATGATGAAAATCAGTGAAAATATTAATTTTTTAAATATGATTTTAGGTATTATTGGGTTTACAATTTTTTTAATATTCCCAATTTCTGAGACTAATATCCTAGCTTCAAATATGGCGGCTATTGCAATATTAATGGCGATATGGTGGATGACTGAAGCTGTACCGATTTCTGTTACATCTCTAGTCCCTCTTGTTTTAGTACCCTTGCTTGGGATTGAAACTGGAAAAAAAATATCTTCACTTTATCTTAATTCAATTGTATTTCTTTTCATGGGTGGTTTTTTAATTGCCATAGCTATGGAAAAATGGAATTTACACAAGCGGATTGCTCTTAACCTGATTAATAGTATTGGCAATAGCCCAAAGAATCTTATTCTAGGGTTTATGATTTCATCATTTCTTCTATCTATGTTTATTTCTAATACAGCTACTACAATTATGATGCTCCCAATAGGTTTAGGAATAATATCCAAATTTGAAAGTGATTTCGGTGTTGCAGAGACAAGAAAATTTTCTATCGCACTAATGCTTGGTATTGCTTATTCTGCATCAATAGGTGGTACAGCAACGTTGATAGGTACAGCACCAAATCTTGCTTTCAAAACAATTTACGAAGCGACTTTTCCGGATAGTAGTATCATATCTTTTTCTAATTGGCTTATATTTGCATTGCCTATAGCTTTATTAATTATGCTTGTAATAAAAGTACTCTTAGTTGATGTTTTCTTTAGACCAAGTAATGTTATAGTGCTTAAAAACACTGTTTTGAAAGAAGAAATTAGAAGCATGAAAAAAATGCTTTTCGAAGAAAAGGTTGTACTTATTATTTTGTCTATAACTTCACTATTATGGATATTTAGGACAGACATTAATGTATCTAGTTTTTCTATTAGAGGCTGGAGCAATCTCATCCCATATCCTAATCTTATTGATGATGGTACTGTCTCAATCGGTATGGCTTTGTTGTTATTTATGATACCTTCTAAATCGAGTAAAGGTACAAGAATCTTAGACAAAACAGCCATTACTAAAATGCCATGGGGAATAATACTTTTATTCGGTGGTGGGTTTGCATTGGCACATGGGTTTGAGACTACAGGGCTATCAGTATTGATTGGGAATCTTTTCTCAGGACTTAAAGGTATTCCTACTTTTCTGATAACTTTATTAATCTGTTTGATGATGACTTTCATTACAGAGCTCACATCAAATACTGCTACCACTTACACTATGTTACCAATATTTGCGGCTATTGCTGTTTCGCTTAATATAGATCCTCTTTCTATAATGATTCCTGCTACTATGACGGCCTCGTTTGCGTTTATGCTTCCTGTTGCTACTCCTCCTAATGCAATAGTTTTTAGCTCTGAGAAATTGAAAATAAAAGATATGGCTAGAGTAGGTGTAGTTTTGAATATTGTAACTGTATTATTAATAACAACATATTATTCTCTCGTGGGTGAATATATATGGATAAATTAAATTTTAAGAAATAATTATGACTGAATTAGAATTTCTAAAAGATCTAACATTAGAACAAAGAGAAGCCACACTTAAATTTGAATCTGATGTTTCTGTAACTGCAAATGCGGGCTCGGGTAAAACTACCTTACTTGTTCGAAAATACTTGTATTTACAGATTTTTCATCCCGAAAAATTTAATTATAAAAATATAGTCGCAATTACTTTTACTAATAAAGCAGCATCAGAAATCAGAAAAAAAATCAGAGAAACTATATTGTCATTGGTAAATAGAACTGAGCCATTTGAGAAAGTTGAGTTAAGTGAAAAGCAAGTAGAAACATTGGATAGGATTAATAAAAATATAGTCAATTTAGAGGTTGGTACTATACATAAATTTTGTCGTAAACTTATAAAAGAGCATGCTTTTAGAGCAGGTTTAGAGCCAAATTTCACAGTCCTTGACGAGAATGAAAAAAGCTTAACTATTACTAAAATAATAAACGATGTACTAGGTGAAGAAAATAGTCCTTACTACAATCATATTGCTAAATCTATTCTATTTTTAGGAGTTAATGAAACGGTTTCATTAATTCACTCTCTTGTTTACAAACAAGTGCATTTATCAAAACAAGAAGAGTTTTATCAGCAAAGTGTAGAAGAAATAATTGTTGAAATTAATAAGCAAACGAAATATATTTACAAGCAATTTATTTATAGACTTTTAGAGCAAATAAGTGAAGAATGTTCAAATAGAAATCAACTAAAAGAAAAAACGATAGATGAATTAAGTCCTATTGTGGATTTGATATATTCTAAGCAATACTATGACAATGCTAGTTTAGATGACTTATTATCAAAACTTAAAACTCTAAGAGCAATTAAAGACGGAAATGCTTTAGCAGTAAAAAAGATTATCGGTCCTTCTACATTCAAAGAACTTGACTCACTAATAAGTACTTTCACTGAAATAATCAACGGTATTAGCGAAAAAAATAAAACTTTATTAAATAGTCGAGTCGAAGTCGGATTAGCTCTCTCAATACTAGCCAAGGAAGTTGCGGACAGAAATTCTAAATTAAATTTCGAAAGAAATAGGATAGATAATGACTCAACTATTGATATAGCAGTTCAACTTTTACAAAATAAAGTTGTGAAAGAGATTATACAAGATGAACTTGCCTATATGATGATTGATGAGTTCCAAGATACTGACGATAGACAATTAGCAATAGCCAATATAATACGCGACTCTGGTAATGTAAAAATATTTGTAGTAGGTGATGACAAACAAAGTATCTATCGTTTTAGAAATGCTGATGTAAGAGTTTTTAAAAATTTACGAAATGGATTAAAAAATGAAAATAGACTAGAATTGAATACATCATTCCGTTCTGATTTGGAAATAAATGCATTTGCAAATGATTTGTTTTCACCATATATGAGTTCCTCAATTAGTGATTTTGATATTGATTATCAATCTATAGTTTCGTTTCGCTCTGAAGAAACAATTGATTTTAGAAAAATCAATATTATGCTATATGACGTACAAAGTGAATCAAATAAATCTGATGAAAAAGTTGGATCATTTAATCAGTTATTAAAGTCATTGGATTATCTAATAAATGAGAAAAAAGCAAAACCAGAAGATATCTGTATCTTGTCAAATTCGTCCACTCACTTTCCTGCTATAACTAAACTATTAGCAAAAAAAGGATTAGAGTATAACGTAATGACTGGAAAAGGTTTTTTTGATAAAAATGAGGTAAAGAGTTTAATTTCATATATACAATTTATAGAATCACCTGATAATGATTTGTTATGTGCGGCTACCCTAAAGTCTTCATTGTTTAACTACACGGATAATGATCTATATAATATAGGGAAGCAAAATAAAAACAAACTAACTTTTTGGGAAAAATTTCAAGATTTCGCTGATAAAAGTGTAAACCCCATCGATAAAAATACTCTAGCTATATTAACAAAATCAATACAGTTGTCCAATAAATTGCCTTTGTCAAACATAATTATTCGAATTATCGATGAATCAAATTGGAACTATTTCTATCAAGGTGATAAAAATCAATCTACTGTTTTTAGAAATCTTTATAGGTTTATGAGTTATGTTAGTTCGTTAGAAAATAGAGCATACAGTGGTATTAGTCAAACCTTCGAATTACTCGATTATGACTTTATGAATAATAATAAATCGGAAGATTCTGGAAGGGCAAACAATGCCATAAAACTTTCTACTATACATAGTGCAAAGGGTTTAGAATTTCCTCATGTAATTATCTTTAATTACGATATGTTCAATTATTCTGGGGGGGCTAATAATAGTGCAATATTTGATGAAAATTACGGTTTTACAATGAAAATACCTGCTTCTATAACTAATTATGAAGAGTTTGCGATAAGTGGTTCAGTCATTGATACATTGATTAAGGAAAACGAAAAGGTTGCAGCTAAAGCAGAGAACTTAAGGAAGTATTATGTAGCTGTAACTAGGGCTTCTAAATCACTTCATTTGATTATGAAAAATGGCAAAACAGCAAAACAAATAGTTGAGTTACAAAGTCTATTTGATGATTTTAATTCATCTACAGAGACTCTAGTACACTCAAAAATTGGGATTTATAATAAGGACGGAAAAAACATTCAAAAAGAATTTGCATACAAAATATACACAGATTATGAAATTTCTGATATAGATGATTTTACATTCGAGATAGAAAAAATTTCTAAGAAATTAGATCCGAATGCACCTAGATATATAGGGAAAGTAGATACATTAGAAAAAGAGATAAACTTTAGTGCTACCAAGTTAGCCATGCTACAAGATATAAGAAATAAAGAAAAATTTAAGGAAGTTTATATCTTCGGCTTACCAAATTTGAAACCTTCAAATTTGAATTATGATAAAGAAGAGTCGATTCAAGTAGAAGATGTAAAAACTACTGATGGTACAGATTATGGAATTTATTTTCATGCAATAATGGAAAACATTGATAAAGTACTTGAAAGCGATTGCATTATTTCAAATTCTGCTATTTCAGATATTTTGAATGAAACTTCATTACAATATCAAATAAAATTAAAAGATGGTGATGTTATAAAGATTAAAAACGATTTACAGAAAGTACTAGATTCGAAATTTATAAGTAACAATATCCCAATACTACTAAATTCTTTAAAAGAGTTTGATTTGAAGTTAGCTTTTGGTGACCATACTCTTATGGCGATATTTGATGCCATTAGTTTTAATGGAGATACAGCTGAGATTTGGGATTGGAAGACTAATAATTTCTACGAAGTTGAAAATATAGAATCAAAATCACGAAAGTATTCGCTCCAAATGAATATGTATGCACTTTTTGCCTTCAGATACAATGATAACATAGAAAAAGTAAACTCAAGATTATTTTTTATCAACAAAGCTGAAGAAGCAAAAAATGATGAAGAATGGATATTTACGAAAAATTATACTCGCTCAGATATTAATAGCTTACAAATAGAAATTGCTGAATTAATAGGAGTTATTAGAGGTAGATATCCCAATACTTATCCAGTTAGTCCAGTTGAGCTTGACTCATATGTCAATTAGTCTTCTAACTTATATCTGAAGATCATAGACCGCTTTGAGTTACTAATATTAGCTACAAGCGAGTCACCTGTTCTCTTGTATTCGATTAATTTAGGGAATTCATTAGATTCATTATAAAAAGAAACTTTTCTTATCGAATCTACTATCATTTTGAAAGTAGTAGGATTCTTCTTTTTGCTTGGTTTAGCAATATAGAAGTAGTCATTGTCAATTTTAATAATTCTTAACTCTTCTCTTCCTAAAGTATCACCATTATCATTAGTAGTTACAGAAAAACCTTCCATAACATGTTCACTCTTACTGTCCCAGTGCTCGAATATTGTGTAACCTTCTTCCCTCATATACCAATCACCACTCATCCATTCAAAGTTAATGAAATCTTGATATTTCGTTTTATTTTGGATTACTATTCCGAAATAGATCCAAATAGAGCTTGCCAATGCTAGTAACATCAACATATATTTTCTTTTAATCTTCAATGATTGCCTCTGCTTCAATCTCTACAATATATTCTTCTCGAATTAATCTTGATACTTCTACCATAGTAGTTGTAGGCTTAATTTCTCTGAAAAATTCACCATGAACTAGTCCTATTTCTTCCCATCGACTAATATCAGTAGTGAATATCCTTGTTCTAACGATAGAATTTATTGTTGAATTAAAGTGCTCCATTATTTCCTCAAACTTCTCTAGGATTTTTCTAGTTTGCAATGCTGCGTTATCTAACCCAACGGGATTACCATTTTCATCGTTAGCGACAGTCCCAGAAATATGAATTAAATTCCCAGTTCGTCTTGCCCTACAATAACCTACTTTATTAACCCAATCATTATTATCTAAAAAAAAATTGTTATTCATTGTTACTTTTTTTATTTTAAATTGTTATTTTGTTATTCTATTTGTCTAAATATGAGAAAAATATGAAAAATATTCTACTTTTATCGCTTTTTGCTTTGTTATTTATTGGATGTGACGAATCTAGCGTAACTCCAACTGAAGATAAAGATATTCCTTTTGAACCAACAGGATTCACTCTGTCAATGAATGATAGTATTCATTTGTATTGTAACAATGGTCAGTTAGACCATTTATTAGGTGATACTATTAAGCTAAATTGGTATTTTGGTGAAAAAAGTTTTGATATAAATTTCTTGAATAGCAAAGGCGAGACACTTAAAAATCCTGACCCTTTAAAGTATATCACATTTGCCGATATAATTGAACATAGTACAAAGGAAGACAAAAGAGCATTTGCAAGTGCTTATAACTATACATTAAGTATAACCCCACATGATGAAGGACTAGCTCATCTCGTTTTTAAATTGCAGAGAGATGGAGAAGTTTTAATTTCACAAGATAGTTTACCAATATTAATTTATAAGTAAAAACACTAATTAATATTTTAATACATCTTTGGGATAATTGAAATTTCCGAAAACCATATTGCAGTTTAATTCAATTTTACTGATATTTAGTTTCCTGATGATTAATTTTATCGGGGTTGTTGGTCATAGTCATGAAGATTTTACTCATGACCATGAGTTAACTATTGATGATTTGCATAATACAAATATTGAAATATGTTTAATATGTAATTTTCTGAAAAATACTAAATTCAGTTTCTTTGTCAAGAATCAACTAGTTTTAGAGTATTCATTTCTAAAAGAATATAATTCACTCGAATTATTTAACAGCAATAAACCTCCACAAATACAAAAATTAGGTAGATCGCCACCTACAACCCTCATATAATTCTATTTTATTAAATTTTTATATTAATTATTATGAGGTTAATTATGAAGTTGATTAATTCAGCTATTCTTATATCTATTCTATTTATATCACTATTTTTTATTAGTTGTGATGAAAATGATACTGTAACTCCATCAGAGGAGCACTTCGAAGCGGCAGGTTATATTATTAAAAATGAAAATGATTCAACTGTTTTTAAAGTATTAAAAGGGCAAGTTGATAACACTATTTCAGAATCGTTTACATTGTTGTTGGCTGATGGAAGTCAAAATTTTACAATTGAATTTCTTGATGAAGATGGAAACAATATCGGTAATCCAGAACATGAAGATCATGAAGATCATGAGGAATCAGAAGAAGAGGAAGAACATGAAGAACATGAACTTGAATTTCAAATGGAAGATGATTCTATTATAAATATTGAAATAGACGAATGGGAGTTAAACTTAACACCTCTAAAAATAGGTGGAACTACATTTAGAATTCAAATTTTACATGAAGGTCACCCAGACTTTACTTCACCTTTTGTCCCAATTGAAATAAAATGACAATTGCAGAAGCACAAAAATTAGTTGACGAATGGATTAAAGAAAACGGAGTTCGTTATTTTAATGAAATGACTAATCTTGCTATACTCACCGAAGAGGTCGGTGAGTTAGCAAGAGTTTTTGCTAGAAAATACGGTGAACAATCAAGCAAAGATTCCGATGAGAAGTATAACGAAGCCGATGAGATGGCTGATATACTGTGGGTATTGTTGTGTATCGCAAATCAGACTAATATCGATTTAACTGAAGCTCTCAAGAAGAATTTTGAGAAAAAGACTGCTAGAGATAAAAATCGTCATATTAATAACCCGAAACTGAAAAAGTGAAAATTCTAATCGTTTTTCTTTTATCATTTTCAATTCTTAGTTCTAAGACTGTAGTTGGGACTGTTTATGATAGTTTTACCAATGAAACAGTTGCAGATGTTAAGATTATAATCAACATCAAGGAAGGAACGATTTATACTGATAAGAATGGAAAATTCGAAATAGAAGTATCAAAGAAAACTCATACAGATTTTATCAAATCTGGTTATGTAGAGAAACATATCAATCTAACTCCCAATTATGATACTTTATCTATTTTTCTTACGCCTTTAAATTTTGAGTATGATGATATTACAATAACTGATAATAAATTTAAAAAATCAAGTCAAAGAACTATTAGCCAATCTTCTATAAACGAAAATGCAAGTAAAAGCCTATCAGAATTATTGAATAGTAAATTGGGAATATCTAGTTCTGAAATGGGTGAAGCAGTTTCAAGACCAGTAATAAATGGATTATCTGGCAATAGATTATCAGTTATTAATGATGGATTCAAATCAAAAGATCTATCTGGAAATTCACCCGATCATGCTCAAGCTCAAACACTCAATGGACTTGATCGAATTAGTATTCTCTCAGGGGCAGAGTTAGTTAGGTATGGGGCATCATTAGTAGGAAGTGCAGTACATACGGAGAGTAATTATAATATAGGTACGCCAATCTCCAACAACAGTAATATAGTAACTAGTTCTTTTGCAACTAATAATAACAAATTTAGTATTTCAACTAAAAATCAATTCAAAGAGATTCTCAATGGTTTTGTATTAGATGGTGTATATACTAAAACTAATAATGTTAGTACTCCAAATGGTGAGTTATTTAATACTGAATATGAGCTTTATGAAATTTCTTCTGGATTATACTACGAATTAGGTGAATATAGTATCAACCCATATATGTCAGTTTTCGAGAAAAAATATGGAATTCCAGGTGGATTTGTTGGTGCCCATCCCAAAGGTGTTGATATAGAAATGAATAGAAATACTATTGGTCTGAACTCTGAATACCACACTCATGGCGCTGTAATAGATAAACTTAAATTAGATTATGAAAGAAGTTTTTATGATCATAAAGAGTATGAGAGCAGTGGATTAATTGGTGCGCAATTTAGGTTTGTATCTAATACAGTTAGATTCGAATTGGAACAGCACCAAGGTAGCATATTCAATAACGGTTATATGGGTTTACAACTAACAAGAAAGGATAATGAACTAGGTGGATTCGTATTTATACCAAATAACCAATACAATTTGATTTCTGCTTATATCAAGGAAAAAGTTGCTCTAATAAATCAAATTAATATAAACTATGGAGCTAGATATGAAATAATTAAAGTGAATCTTGATAACCCATATTTATTTCAATCTGAAATTATTAATAGTAGAGATTTTTCGTCTTTTTCGAATGCTCTAACAATTAATTACACCCCTTCGGAAAATCTATTATTTACTTTCGATTTGGCACTATCTAACAGAGCTCCAGAACCTGAAGAATTGTTCTCAAATGGTCCTCATTTGGCTGCTTATTCTTATGAAATTGGGAATCCGAATTTAGATTTAGAGAGATCAATATCTTATTCATTGAAATCACAGTATAACACTCAAGGTTTTAATATTGGAGCGGTATTGTATTATTATGATTATTCGAACTATATTACTCCATTTGCGACTGGAGATACAAATTATAGCACTTTGTTACCCATATTTAGACAAACGAATATTGCTGCTGAACTATATGGGCTAAATATAAACGCAGAATATGACTTCAACTCTTTTCTAACTCTAAATTCTGATGTTACTTATACAATCGGTAAAGAGACAGCAAGCGGCGCTTATCTTCCACTTATACCACCTTTGGCTATGAATATAGCATTGAACTACAAATTAGAAGATTGGAATTTTAGAATTAATTCAAAAATGGCAACTAGTCAAGAGAAAACTGGGCTTTTCGAAAGTAGAACTGATGGTTATATAGTTTTAAATGCTGATATTAAGAAAAATATAGATTTGGGTGGGAATATGCTCTCAGTAATGTTAAATTTCTATAATATTACGAATCAAGTTTATAGAAATCACCTTTCTAGAATTAAATCAGTTTACCCTCAGCCCGGTTTTGGTACCGAGCTGATAGTAAATTATTATTTTTAATCTTTTTTCTTAAGAAGGTTTAATCCCAAGTCAGACAGCTGAACTGTATCTACAGTAGATGGAGAACCATCCATAAGTGACAATCCACTTGTCGTTTTAGGAAATGCGATAACGTCACGTATATTGTCAGTACCAGTAAGAATCATTACTAACCTATCTAATCCGAATGCAACACCACCATGAGGAGGAGCTCCATATTGTAATGCCTCTATTAAAAATCCAAACTTATCATTAGCGTCTTCCTTACTCAATCCCAAAGCTTCAAACATTTTAGATTGCAATTCTTGATCGTGTATTCTTATACTTCCGCCACCTACTTCAGCACCGTTGATAACCATATCATAAGCTATTGAACGAACTTTCTCTGGAGTTTCATCGAGTTTGTCTAAATCTTCAAAATTTGGCGATGTAAACGGGTGATGCATAGCATATACTGCTCCTGTCTCTTCATCTTTCTCAAATAGAGGGAAATCTGTTACCCAACCGAAGTGGAAATCATTTTTAATACCTTCATATATTCCAGTTCGCTTTGCTATTTCTTGTCTTAGAGCACCAAGTATAGTATAACATCTAGACCAATTATCCGAAGAAATTAAAAGTAAATCACCATTTTCAGCATTTGCTTTTGACTTAATCGCTTCTATTACTTCATCAGATAAGAACTTAGCTATAGGCGAATTTACACCTTCATCAGTGAACTTCATCCAAGCTAATCCTTTTGCACCATAATTTTTTGCGACTTCTGTCAGATCGTCTATATTTTTTCTTGAATAATCTGCGCAACCTTTAGCGTTTAGCACTGCTACTTCACCGCCATTATTTACAACATCAGTAAATACTTTAAAATCACAGTTGCTTACTTCTTCTGCAATAGAAATTAATTTCAGGTCATAACGCAAATCTGGTTTATCACTTCCGTAATTCTCCATAGCTTCTTTGTAGGTCAATCGAGTAAATTCTCCTACATCATAACCAAGTACATCTTTCCATAAGTTTCTGATATAACCTTCTCCTATTGAGATTATATCTTCCATATCTACAAAAGACATTTCTACATCGACTTGCGTGAATTCTGGTTGTCTATCTGCTCTAAAATCTTCATCACGGAAGCATTTAACTATCTGCATATAGCGATCAAACCCAGCAACCATACTAATCTGTTTGAAAATTTGAGGTGACTGAGGCAATGCGTAAAATTTGCCTTTATTCATTCTACTTGGGACTAAGAAATCTCTTGCTCCTTCAGGAGTGGATTTCATCAAAACAGGTGTTTCAATTTCAATGAATTTATTTTCTTCGAAGTATCTATGAGTAGTTTGATAAACTTTATTTCGAACTATGAATTTTTCTTGAAGAGCAGTTCTACGTAGATCTAAATATCTGAATTTTAGCCTTAGTTCTTCACTTGCTTCAGTTTTACCTGAAATTTCGAATGGTGTCAATTTTGCTTTACTTATTATACCAAACTCAGAGATAAGTACTTCAATATTTCCAGTTGGTATATTACTATTCTTACTTTCTCTTTCTCGAACTGTACCCTTTACCCAAAGTACGTCCTCTGAACGAACTTCACGTGCTTTTTCTTCTAACTCAGGGTTCACTTCAGGTAGTACTACGACCTGAGTAATACCATACCTATCCCTAAGGTCAAAGAATATCAAACTTCCCAAATCGCGTCTTACGTTTACCCAACCGTTTAATACAACTTCCTGTCCAATATGTGATTCATTCAATTCACCACATGTTACTGATCTTTTCTGAAAATTCATTCGAATACCAATTTTTTTCTAATTCGTAAATATACTAGCAACAAAATTCGTAAATTTTTCACAATTAGGGCATTAAGTGGATTAATTATTTTCAGAATAACTTATTTATTCTTCTTTTCTAATGGCTTCACATCTATTATTCTACCATGACCTGGGAGTATGAAATCAGTAGGGGAGACATTCAAATCTCTAAGACCAACTATAAGCGAGTCAATTGGTGACCGCATAGCGTCGCTAGCTTGTTTGAATGTACCGAAATGGATACCCATACTCTTTTGTGATTCCAATTCTTTGTGAGCCATTACTGCTTCTCTGGCATCTTGGTGTACCTCTTCCATAAAAAATCTAGGTTCTATAGGGGCTATTGGTAGTATAGAAAATCTCATTGCCCCGTATTTCTCTTTAAGTAGCTGAAAATGAACACCGAAACCAGTATCCCCAGCAAAATAAACTGGACCACCAGAGGTTTCGAACATATATCCACCCCATAGTGTCCCATTTCTATCGGTAATACCTCTATTAGCGAAATGCCGAGCGGGAACAAATGTTATGGTTCTATCCTTGATATTCAGTGTATCCCACCAATCCATATCTCGTGAGTTTGGAAGTTCATTATCTTCGAAAATTGGTTTATTACCAAGAGGGTAGAGTATAATAGGGTCGAATCTATCTTGTAGCATTTTCAGTGTGGCGAAGTCCATATGGTCATAATGATTATGACTAATAACTACTACGTCTATATGGGGCAATTTATCAAAATCTATTCCAGGTGCTCGTCTTCTTTGTGGGCCAATTGGCTTGACTGGTGTGGTGTACTCCGACCATACTGGATCAGTCAATACATTGATACCATCGAATTGGATCAAAGTACTTGCATGATTGATAAATGTTACTTTCAGCTCACCATCTTTTGTAGTTGCTGGCGGATTACAAGGTATAGTCTGAGGGTAAAAATCCGCCCAATAACCATCGGTTCTAGAAATAAAAAACCACATCAAATCCCAATAATTAAAACCTTTTGATTGGTCCAAATTATAAAAATTCTCTCCATCAAAATGGTTAGACTTCTCACCTTTGTAAGGCGGTACATCGAAAAAGCATGAGCTAAGAAAAATAGCAATAAAACTAATTAAAATTGAATTTCTGATTGACATATAAAATTTGATATTTTCAAATAAGAATAGACAACTAAATGGATTGGAAATTGTATTCGGTGGTAATTGTAGAGAGGTAATGCTTGTGCTGAGCGTAGTCGATGTGAATACATCTCTAGATGATATTGTCACAGAGAGGACACGGAGAGTGAGCTTGTTTTGATTGAATTCGAAATAAAGAGTTTAGCGGAATTCTTTATAAATGGAATATAGTTTATCTAATCTACAATAAATTTCATTTTTTGATTCTCATATATCAATATATATAGACCAGTTTGTAGGCTATTCAAATCAATTATATTATTTGTTTGAGTCAATTGAGAAGTCAGGTCTCGACCTAAGATGTTATAAATTCTAATATTATTTTTGTTGAAAGTATTTGGTATTCTTATGGACTTTTCAGAATTAAATTCAAAGCTATTATTGATTAAATCTGACTCAATAACTGACGACTGCAAACAACTTGCCTCTACTTCTTCATAAGAATTACAACCTTCAGAGTTAAACTGAAATATTAATAACGTTTTCGTGTCGTAATTACTACAAACTAACTCTGAATTACATACACCTAATTGGCTGTTCTTTGTAACGATTATTGCAGGGAATTCATCAGTAAACTCAATCTTTGGATTTAATGAGCTAATATCAGTTAATGAATCATTATTTTGTATAGATATCCCCTTGCTTACCTTCCTCAATGATTCTAACCCTTCTAATGAGTTTAAACTTGAATTAGTAATATCTAAATTTTCAATTTCCTCTAAACTATCAAATCCTTTTAAATTGGATAACCCTTTTATATTTATAATTAGATTACCTTTTATATGTTTTAAATTACTTAGCCCCGATAAATCTGTAATACTTGTAATTCCACTAATCTCTAAGTCACCTTCTATAATTTCTATATTTCTAAGTGGAGATAAGTCTGTAATCATATACTCTTCATTTTCAGAGAAATAAAGATCTAATGTGAAGTCTAAAGTGTTACAGGTGGGGTTTTGTTGAATAAAATTATCCAAGTCTTTCTGAGAACCGATATTATATATAGTACAACTCTCTTGGGAGTAAAGGTTTAATGATAGTAGAATAAGTAAAGCTAAAAATGTTTTCATAATTTTCCTGTTGTTTAATTCCTTTAAATTATCAAATTCTGGATTAGTTTCAAAACTATGAGTAATAAATTAGTTCTAATTCTTTTATCACCCAAGCCTTTGGCTTGACAGGCCCGTCCTGCTTCGCAGTCCACCCATGCCTTCGGCTTGGCAAGCCCTCCAGAGAGGAATTTCATAAAAAAAGCCATTCAGTTTATAACCGAATGGCTTGCTTAAATTCTAACTAATCTTAATTCAGATTATAACAATGGTGCTATTACCAATGCTACTACTGACATTAACTTTATAAGAATGTTGATTGATGGTCCAGAAGTATCTTTGAATGGATCACCAACTGTGTCACCAGTTACAGCCGCTTTGTGAGCTTCAGAACCTTTAGCTAGTTTAACACCATCTACTTCAAAACCTTCTTCTATCATCTTCTTAGCATTATCCCAAGCACCACCTGCGTTTGATTGGAATATAGCCATTAGTACACCCGAAACAGTCACACCAGCTAATAGACCACCAAGTGTAGGAGCTCCGAAAATGAAGCCTACTACAACTGGAGCTAATACAGCTAATAGACCTGGAAGAACCATTTCCTTGATTGAGGCTTTAGTCGAGATTTCAACACATTTCGCATACTCAGCAGCGCCTTCAGCTTTGTCATAAGTTGCTCTATCTTGTTCAGACCATTTGCTAGAATCAGAACCTTTAGTTCTCATAACTTCAAGTGCATTTTTTAATGCAGGTATATCTCGGAATTGTCTTCTTACTTCTTGAATCATTGCCATTGCTGCACGACCAACAGCATTCATAGCCATAGCTGAGAATACGAATGGAAGCATAGCACCTACGAATAGACCCGCCATAACAGTTGGAGTCATAATGTCAATACCAGTTAATGGAGTGTCGTGAGTAGCATTGTACGATGTTGTAAATGCAGCAAATAAAGCCAATGCAGTTAATGCAGCAGAAGCGATTGCAAATCCTTTACCAATTGCAGCAGTAGTGTTACCAACTGCGTCCAATTTATCTGTTCTTTCTCTTACTTCAGCAGGCAATTGAGCCATCTCAGCTATACCACCAGCATTGTCTGAGATTGGTCCGTAAGCATCGACTGCTAACTGAATACCAGTTGTAGATAACATACCTACTGCAGCTATTGCAATACCATATAATCCTGCAAATTCATAAGAAAGTAGGATAGCAGCAGCAATTAGAATAATTGGGATTGCTGTTGACATCATACCAACACCTAATCCAGCTATAATATTTGTTGCAGAACCCGTAACTGATTGTTTTACAATGTCGATTACTGGTTTTTTACCTGTACCTGTATAATATTCTGTAATTTTACCTACACCAAGACCAACAGACAATCCCACTATTGTAGCCCAAAACACTCCCATAGAAGTATATTCGAAGCCACCAACTGTCCATGATTCTGGTAATAGCCCAGTAATTAGGAAATAAGAGATAACTAACATACCACCAGCAGCGCCAAACTCACCAATATTTAGTGCAGTTTGAGGGTCACCGCCTTCTTTAACTCTTACAAAGAATGTACCTAATATAGATACTATGATACCAGCAGCAGCTAAGAATAATGGTAATAATATTGGACTAAGAGAACCAAATTCTAGTGTATTAAATTCTGTTAATCCGAAGAATGCAGTCCCTAATACCATTGTACCAATAATAGAACCAACATAAGATTCGAAAAGATCTGCACCCATACCAGCAACGTCACCTACGTTGTCACCAACGTTATCCGCAATAGTTGCAGGGTTCAAAGGATGATCTTCAGGAATACCTGCTTCTACTTTACCTACTAAATCAGCTCCTACGTCTGCAGCTTTAGTATAAATACCACCACCTACACGAGCAAATAATGCAATAGATGATGCACCGAAAGAGAATCCAGTTACTACCGAAATTACTGTGTTAACATTAGCTATACTTTCTGTACCAAAGATGTTAGCGAATAAAATGAAGAGACCACCAAGACCTAATACACCTAAACCAACTACACCCATTCCCATAACAGAACCACCAGTAAAGGCAACAGCCAATGCTTTGTTTAGTCCTGAGATAGCAGCATTTGTAGTTCTAACGTTCGCCGCAGTAGCTACTTTCATACCAATGAATCCTGCTAGAGCCGAACATAAAGCACCTACTATAAAGGAAAGTGCAATCAAAGGTGAAGAATTAGCTGATGTGTTACCTTGCCATGCTAAAAGAATAGCTACAATAATAACGAATATACTAAGTACTTTGTACTCAGCTTTAAGGAATGCCATTGCACCCTCTTGGATAAACTTTGCGATATTTTTCATTTTATCGCTACCTGGATCTTGTTTGTTGACCCAAGCTGATTTGACAAATGTAAATAGCAATGCTATCACACCCGCCAGAGGAATCAGATATATTAATGAGTTCATAGTGTAAATATGTTATTTAATTGAACAATAGATTATTTATTTGCAATTTTAAAAGCTGAAAAATTAAGCATTTTTAATGATTGATAAAAATATGTGTGTAATTTATAGAAATAAAAAAAGTCCAATATTTAAATAATATTGGACTTTTTTACAACGATTTAGTCTTCTGTGTCGCTAGCGTATTTTGTCGCTTCTTCTATGGTCTCACAAAAGACGAATTGATTACCGATTTGGGAGATGTTCATTATTGTTCTAACCATCTCTTGCACTCCTACCAAAATAACTGGTATCTCGTGTTCGTGCAATTGGCGATAAGCTAAGAGGATACCACCCAATCCCGATGAATCTATAGATTCTACTGTAGAAAGGTCTAATATCAATGCCTGTATATCGGGCTGACATATTATTAATAACTCTGCTTTGAAGTCAGCAGAAATTCTACTATTCAAAGTATCGTTTTTTAAAGTGAATATCACTATATTGTCATTATGTTCGATTGTATATTTCATTACTTTCCTTTTTGAATGTCAACTAAGTACAATTTAAAAAAAATATTGATAATACGAATATCTTCTATAGGAGATGTAGTTTTATCTACTCATTTACCTCGGCTAATTAAGAATAAGTATCCGGGTGCAATTGTGCATCTTGTTACAAATAGTAGGGTTGCTCCGCTAATTGCTAGATTGGAGACAATTGATAAAGTTATTAGCATTGACTCTGATAATAGAGCTAAAATAGCTGATGAAGTTAATAATTCAGATTATGATGTGATATTAGATTTGCAAAAAAATAGTATTAGTGCTAGTCTAACAGAAGATTATAAGGGTGATCTGAGAGTAATCAACAAATTTCGAAAGCAAAAACTAGAAATGGTTTACCTCAAAAAATTCCCCGAAGAAATAATACACGTAGGGGAGAGATACTTGGATACATGTCGAGATCTAATACAAGACGATGGAAGAGGACTAGACCTTGGCTTTAATTCACATTCGAACAAAAATAAAATTATTGGTATAGCACCCGAAGCTTTTCATAAAACTAAAAGATGGTTACAGAATAGATATGAGGAGTTAATAAACCGTCTAATCAATGATGGGTATGTGGTTAGGATTTTCGGAAGTGACAAATCGACTTTAGTTAACTTAACTGAGAATGTAGAAAATTTCTGTGGGAAATTATCATTAGTTGAAACTGCTGAAAAAATATCGGAATGTGATTATTTTATATCAAATGATACTGGACTAATGCACATTGCATCTGCTTGTCAGATTCCTATACTAGCAATATTTGGGTCTAGTGTAAAAGAGCTTGGGTTCACTCCTTATAGAGTCAAGCACGAGATTATAGAACACGATATTTGGTGCCGTCCTTGTTCTCATATAGGGCGTGGTTTCTGTCCTTTAGGCCATTTCAAGTGTATGAATGAAATAAGTGTAGATGATGTTTATAATAGGTTTAAACGATTTAAAGAAAATTAGTTTTCTTTTCGACATTGAATTGACACAATCTTGGGTACAAAATTTTAATAATAATAAATGGATTCGAATAAAGTATTAGATTGGCATTTACCTAACGAATTAAAGACAGTAAAATATGAAATTTAAAATAATATTCACTCTTCTTCTAACAGCTCTAATCAGTTGTCAATCTAATAATGAATTGGTAGAAAAAGTAGAGGAGCTCACCCAAAAAATAGAAACTCTAGAAACAGAGAAAGATAATGCTTATAAACCCGGCCTGGGGATGTTAATGAACGCTATACAAGTCCATCATCTAAAACTCTGGAAATCAGGTATAAATGAAAATTGGGAGTTAGCTAACTTCGAATTACACGAATTAGAAGAAAGGTTCGAAGATATTGAAAGATATAAAGAAAATAGCTCTAATATTAAGTCTATAAAAATGATTTACCCTCAATTAGAAGATTTGGAAAAACTAGTTAAAGAAAAGAATAAAGAAGAATTTTTAAAAGAATATGAGCTTCTAACAGCTACTTGTAACTCTTGTCATCAAATTAATGACCACCCATTTATCAAAATTAAAGTTCCCAATACAGATAGTGAGAATCAAGTGTTTGAACATTAGATTTAATAATATTTTATTATATTGTCACTTATAACAGGATTAGTTAATAAAAAGTGATACTATGAAGCTAACGCTATTAATTCTAATAGTCATAATATTCAACTCAATAAATATACTTTCGAATGAAATATATGAAGGGAAATTATTCCTAAAAAATAGTATTATAATAGAAGCTGAGCAAATAACAATTTCTAATGACACTATATTCTACAAAGATTTAGAATCATCAAATAGATATAACATTGCAACAAATGAATTGAATAAACTAGAAGTTTTAGAAGGTAATTATAAAACATTGGGGTTGATTAGCGGTGGTTTCATCGGATTTACAACTTATTATCTTCTTAGCAATAATAATCTTATAAGTTATAATGGTTTTGATACAAAGGATGCAGTTGTTTGCAGTGTATTTGGGCTAGTATTAGGTGGTATAATTGGAGAATTTTCTAGTAGAACAAAAGATATTTTCTTTAGAAAACAGTTTTCATTAAATATTAATTATAGATCAAATCCAATATTCCATTCTAATACACAACCTTATCATTCTTTTACTTTATCAATCAATTTATAGTATTCTAATGAAATATTCTCTCGTCATTATACTCTATTTTTTGATAAACTTTTACGCTTCTTCAGAGACCTATAATGGTAAAATAGTTTTTAAAGCGGATGTAGTTGTAGACGCAAGTGATATAGAAGTTATAAATGACAATTTGGTATATAAGAAAAGCTGGAAAAGTGAGAAAGATACAGTTAAGTTGTCAGAAATAGATTACCTCTTATCTAGAGAAAAATCTTATATATTAGAGGGGGTCGGATTAGGTATAGGATTAGGTGTTTTTGTCCATGTTCTAGTTGGAGAAAAGGAAGACTTCTTAAGCTATGTCGGTGTGTCAACTATTATTATGACATTGGCAGGTGCCGCACTTAATGACTACAAGAAGATAGATATTACTGGGCGACTTAGTACATCTTTTCTTAATGGAGTGAGTTTTATACCACAGACAAATACAGCTAATTATCATCTTGTTAACTTTAGTCTGAATTTATAACTTTGTTATCCTAACACATCCAATATATCTTTTCGACTGTATCTATAACAGATGGGCCACCAGAACAACCACCAACTTCTTCTTCATAAATATCAGATTCATTGTGTTGTATTATCATCTTTCCAGATTTGTGTCTAGCGAATATTCCTGCTTCTATAGTATCGCCTTTACTTCCAAGAAAACAACTATCAGACAAAGTTACATAAACGGAGTCATTATTTAATTCAACTTTACAAGGTAAAGTCATTGCTCCAATTCCAAATTCAGCAAATTCGATTGTATATTCATATTCCATTTTATTCGGCTTACTATCAATCTTTGTGAATCCAATTAATAAAACTAATATTGTTAGTAATAGTTTACTCATTTGGCTTTTCTAGTTTTACTTTTAACTCTGGCATCCCCACTAACTCGAAAGTAGCAGAAGCAAAAGAGACTTTGCCACCACTATTCATAACAGAATTATAAATATGATTGAATAATTTGTGTTTTGTTGTTCCTCTTTTCTTATAATCTACGACAAAGCGGAGAGTAAACTCAACCCAGTTATCATTTACTACAAACATCAAAGTCGGTTCTACGTTAGCATTCTCTATCAAATATTTCTTTACCATAATTTCCCAATTATCTTTCGCAAACTGAGAATATTCGACAAGATATTCATCTGAAGCTTTTTTTACAATCTGGTTTACCATTTCCAAATCAGAATCAAATGTAATTGGTAATACTATTTCGTCCCAAACAAACGGAAAGTCAGTTGAGTAATTCCGTACAGGCCCTTTGAAAATAAAGCTATTGCTTATCTGAACTATTCGACCATTATAGTTATCACTTTTTACCCATTCACCTATTTCCATAAGTGTAGTTTTTGTAACGCCGATGTCTATTACATCGCCCTTTATTCCGTTAATCTCTATTCTATCACCGGGACTATATGAATTAGTTGTAAAAATAATAATCCACCCAAATACCGAAAGAATAACTTCTTGCAATGCGAAAGCTAGACCTGCTGTTATTAAACCTAGTGAGAGTCCAAACTGCTCCATATTACCAGTGAAAGAGAAAATAGCAATTAGCCCAATTAGTATGTAGCTTAACAAACGTACTATTTTTTTAGTTCGGTATCTTGCGGAGTTATCCTTCACATTTTTATTTACATATCTTGTTATTAGACTTTTAAAAACGAAAATCAGAATAATCCAAAATAGGAAACCACCTAGTTGTAAGAACAGATCACTTGCCTCCATTTGTTTAAATTCTCCAAGAATTTTGTTGAGTTGATCTATCATTTTTTGCTCTTATTTGTGTTTGTTTGTAAATATGAAGTAATGGTATAATAATCAGATTACTTCTGCCCAGCTAATCTCTATTTGGTTGCCCGCCCTAGTCTTGCTAGCTGGATGTATATAGACTTTCTTCCCTAGTAAATATCTTAATGATTGAGCAACATCTTCGGCAGTAATATCATGTTTCTGAGATATAGTTCTTATTATTCCATCATCTAAATCTAAATAAATAGAACACACAAAAATTTCTTTTTGCAGATCATCTGGTGAAATTTCCATTTTTAAACCTCTGTACTCTATATAAGGTTCTGATTCATACTCATATAATTTTGCTGGAAATACTTCCTCTGAGCTGGGTTCATCGAATATTTTTCCTTCTCTACTTGGTATTACTAGTCCATGAAGTAATATATTAGCATCTGTAATATCAGAGACTATGTTAACTAATGCTGAAATATCATAGTTTAGAACATATTCATTTGCAGTGTATAATTTGTAAGGAGTGAATTTATATTCTTTCTCCTGTTCAAATACGAAATAATCTGAGAAATGCTCGTGAGCTTGTTCTAACTCAGATATATCTACAGGTAGTATCTTATTAGTTATCTCATAATATGCTACATCGAAAGTATAGCCAGATAAAACTTTAGTTACAACTTCGAATAAAAGGTCATAAGTAGATGCGAATACTATAAACCTGCAAGTCAATTGGATAGATGCTAAATCATCTATTTTGAGTGCGTTTGTGATTATTTCTGATAGTTCAGAATATTTGTAAAGAAAGTGAATATAAGGACTATATTTATCTTCTTCTAACTCTGCTAAGCAACTTTCTATGAAGTCTTTAGCATCGTCAACATCGTCGTATTTATCTTTAACAGCAAGAAAAAAATCCAAATTCTCCCAAAGGACTATAAATTTTAAACCATATTCGTGGATATGATTACTAAGTGTCTCTATAAACTTGACATAGCTTTTGTTCTTTTTCCAAAGGTGAGCTTTGTACTCATTTTTCAGATCTATCCTTCTCAAGGATTGAAGTTTGTCTAATTTCTGGAGATTCATATTATTCTTTACTTATGTTTTGCGATTATACTAACATAAAAAAAATACCAATTTTATTTCGGGATTATTTTGAATTATTTTCGGATTCGAGTTCTTTTAAATACTCTTTCATATCTTCAATGTATATGTCTTGCTTTTCTAGTTCTTTAATCCAATATTTTTTGGTTGCGTCTTTATCTAATAAATTAGTGCGATAATCTTTATTCAAAATGACAATAGGAAAGTCACCATAGAAGGTAAAAAAATCATCTTCAAAGCTATACCTAATATCATTTATTAATAAATATAAAATGTCAAGTGGGTTTCTTGAGTTATCTTTATAAGTGTATGAATAGTCTGAGTCAAAATTTTCATCAATTTCGTAAACGGATTTTGAATTATCATTATGAATAGATATATCAAAAGACACTCTATCTGTTATTTCCTTCCCCAAACAAATTATTTCAGCTCTATTCGTATCATAATTTTTTATTGGATAATTTAAATCCTTCCTCCATTTAAGTTCTAATTCTCGTTCACGTTTTCTTGAATTATTTTCTTCGCTTCTTAGACTAGAGTTCATTTGATTTACAAGAGTAGTATCTGAAATTTTCTTTTTATTTAATTCTAAATATTGAAATAGTGGACTTTTTAATTTATGTATCGTGGAAACAGAATATCTAGATTGTTGAATTGCTTTTAATGAATCAATTGAACCATAATTCCATAATATATATTTGGTATAGCTAGAAGGAATATGTGTAGTATCATCTGAATCAAAAATACTTTGTCCTGCTAAAAAGACAACAATATCGTTTATTCCAGATTTTTTTAAACTATCTATAATCTGATCGCAAATTTCTCTATGATTTTCTAATGGCAAGAATACATTAAAAATTCTATTATTGGAATATTCGTTCAAAACGGTATTACCTTTTAAAAAATCCTTGATTTTTCTTTTGTAATTATAATTTGGTTCTAATATTCTGGCTAAATCAATATCTTCTTCTTCCTTATTATCAGGTACGTAAAGTTTTGGATAATCAACTATGTAATATGTAATTAACAAATAGAATGTATAATAAAGAGAGTTGGAGAAGTTTTTATAGAAGTCAGAAAAAGACTCAAGATTACAAGGTACAGAAAATTCTATTTTTTTATTTCTTTTTCTTAAAATAATATCTAATTTACATTCGGAATCAATTGTATACTCTATAGTTGGTAATGGAGATTCTCCGAAAAAGGTTCTTTGGTGTGCATTTAGAAATTTAAATAATGTATTTCTAAATCCTAACTTTCTAGGATAATTTATTTCAGAAATAGGTGAAATATAACCTGTATAGTAAACATTATCCAACTCCTTTATCCCATACTCATTTGCTACCTTCACATTTACATCAGCCCACAAAATAAAGTTGGAGTAGAGTGTCTGACTTGTGCTATTATCAATTTTCTTTACGTGAACTATATAGTCAGTATCTATTGATTCTAAGCTGTCTATGAGTTGTTGGACTAGTTCGGTGTTTTCATTGGGTGAAGTGAATAGAGTATCATTATTAATACTAGCATTCGACTCACTAAATGTGAGGAGTAGTAGAGTTATAATGCTATATATTAATTTAGTTTTCATTTTGAGATTATTTCGAATTATTTTCGGATTCGAGTTCTTTTAGTTCATTTTCCAATTCAGTTATGTATTTATCGATTTCCTTTAAGTCTTTTTCAAGTCTTTCTAATTGTTTTAACCAAAACTTCTTAGCGGTAACATTATTAAGTTTTTCAGTAATACAATCTTTAAATGAAAGACCTATTTCGTTTTCGAATTGTTTTTGAAATTTTTCAATTAAGAGTTCTAAAGTGTAAAACCCTCTATCACAATATTCTTTAAATATGTATTTAAAGCAATAATCATTTGAAGGTTCATGAGATGAAGCAGTATAGAAATTCATTTCAATATTGTCAAAAAAGATTTTATATGATTCAGAAGCACAATTATTATCGCCTATAGACTCCTTAAGAATATCTCCATATACCATAATCGTATCTTTTTTAAGTAATGGGTAGTTAATTAAATCATTTCTTTTTTCTTCTTTTTCTAATACTATCATTTTTTGCTCCTTATCCCATAAATTAAAATTCTTTACTCCATCTGTAATTTTATTAAGAAAAATAGTATCTTTTAATAAGTATTGATTTTCAGATAAAAAAATAAACAATTCATTCTGAATTAAGTATGTAGGTGATATTAAATATTTTCCAAAATATTTCAATTTTAAATAATCACTATTTCCATCTCGCCAAATAATTTCTGTAAATGAACTAGTTGGATTTGTAGTTGTATCTCTTTCTCTGTCCCAAAACAAATTTTTATAATCGATTATCATGTTATTAACACCGCTTCTACAAAGACTATCTATAAATAGACTATCAGAAATTTCATTATCAACTAGTGGAACATAAACACTATATTCTTCACTGCTCAACTTATTACTATCGTACATTATTCCATTAATAAATTTTACTATCCGTTTCTTATAGTTTAGATAACTAGTTAATTCTCTATTTAACTGAATAATTTTAGTATCTTCCTCACTTAAAGCATAGTCATAAATATTAATATAGCTTTTTATATTTCTATCAATAAGTAAGAAAATTGGATAGAATATTGATTTTGAAAATTCATAATAGTATTCAGAGTAATAGTCTGGATTACAAGGTATCACAAAGTTAATTATCTTTTCCTCATTTCTAATAACTACTTCCAAAATACAATCCGAATCACCTTTAAATTCTGAAGTATGTAATGGGATTTCAACGAATAATGTTTTTTGAAAGGAATTTAACGTATAGAATAAGTCCGAAAGTAAATCTATTGTTATTGATGACCCCGTGTCTAGTACGGATGAAATCATAGACCTCGATATATATATATCATCCAACTCCTTAATCCCATATCTATTAGTATCTTTAACTATTACATCTGCCCACAAAATAAAGTTGGAATAGAGTGTCTGACTTGTGCTGTTATCTATTTTCTTTACATGGACTATATAGTCCATATCTACGGATTCTAAGCTGTCAATGAATTGTTGGACTAGTTCGGTGTTTTCATTGGGTGAAGTGAATAGAGTATCATTATTAATACTAGCATTCGACTCACTAAATAAGAGTAGAAGTAGAGTTATAATGCTATATATTTGTCCTGTTTTCATTTTCAAATAGTTTGTTTTTCTTTATATAACTACTCCTTTACTATTTTCAGATAATGCACCTGCAAATCATTAATTTTAATTGCTACAAAATAGTGCCCACTTGGTAAAGTTGCTTCTGGTAGCCAAGTTGCTTCGTATTTTTCCGATGTCAAATATCTTTCTTCTAATTTGGCAACTTGTCTTCCTTCTAAATCATAGACAAACAAACCAACGTTGGAGTTACTAAATACACCATATTTTATTGTCACTTCATTTGTAAAAGGATTTGGACTAGCACTATATAATATCCCTTTGTTTATGTGTAAGTCATTAATACCAGTTGTTGTACCTTCTCCATCTACTACTATGTCCCAAGTACCTTCCTTAAATCCATCGGTCACATCATCAAGTGGAATTATACGGTTAGTGGCGTCGTATTGACCACTTGTGATAGAGGCTGCCGCGTCATCTGGAATACTAGTATCTCCTTCAAAATATAATTGTGTAGTTAAAGTTGGGTATCCTGGAGGTGTAATCTTAAAATGAATATGTGAGGGTCTATATTGGCTACCATTCAGATATTTACCAGGTAAAATAGTCTCAAACATATAGAATCCATTTGCATTGGCTATAACTTTGCCACGTAGATTATAACCATTATTGTCGTACTCACCTGCATCATTTGCATGCCAAACATCTATAATAGTACCGGCAAGTATTTCAGTACAATCCAAATTAGTCACTCTCCCACTAATACGTATTCTTTGACCTGTTTCATCTGATTTGGCTATTTTGCCATCAGTTACTAAAGGAGGGTTTTCTGTATAAAATGGCCCTACTCCGTAGAAATCTAAAGTTGTAATTTCACAGTCTAAGTTTTGGATATTAGATTCATTCTCTATAGCAGATGACGAAGTTTGAATTGCACCTAGTCCTATTCCAGCTAGCGCTGTGTTCTTTAAAAATTGTCTTCTTGAGTTTTTCTTCATCTCGATTATTCCTATGCCTTTTCTAATTAATAATTTAAATTTAAGTATAATTAGTGAATAAACAAGTTGAATAATTAATGGTTACATTAGCTTAAAGGATAAGAATGAAATATTACGAGTTGACTTGTATGGTAACAAAAAAGTAACATTTCTTTGAGTTAACTATATTATTCCTTATATTTACGAACTGTTTCAACGGTAGAATTTCATTTGATTTTTTGCTAATTTATCTCAAACTTTTTTGTTTCACTAAGGTTTATATATTATGGCTCAAAACTATCTGATAATTGAGGATCACCTAATGCTATCTAGCTTAATTGAAAAGCAATTAGAACATATCCAAGACATTGGTGAAATTCACAGAGTAAAAAATGGAGCTGAGGCTTTAAAATGCTTCAAAACAAATTATATTGACTTCGTACTTCTAGACTTGCTATTGCCAGATATGGAAGGAATTCATTTAATACCCAAATTTAAAGAAATAAACAGCAATGTTAAAATTATTATCATATCTGCCGAATCTGATATAGCTAAGATTAAAAATGTTGCTAAATTGGGAATAGATGCTTACGTGTCTAAGATGAATAACGATCAGCAGATATTAAAAGCTATACAATCTGTAAAAAATAACAAACGTTTTATTTCTGATGACATACTAGAGTTGTTATTTAACTATGATAGTTTGGAAGTCACTCCGCAAAAAAGCTTACAAAAATTCCTTACAAAACGTGAAGTAGAGATACTTCACTACATCGCTGAAGAAATGACTAGTAAACAAATTGCAGATCTTTTACTAATTAGTCGCCATACAGTAGAAACTCATAAACGTAGAATGATGCAAAAGTTGAAGGTAACTAATACAGCGGGTTTAATAAAAGTAGCTTACGATAAACAGCTTTTGAAATAGTAAATATTTTTTAAATTTCATATATTAATCGAAAAAGAAATAACTGTTTATTTATTAATTTTTAATAATTAATAAAAGAAATATTGTCTGAAATTTAACTTTAACAGCTCAGTTTTCCCTATATATCTATAACTTTAGTTCAATATTTACTAATACTTGAATCTAGTTAATTTGATATTAATAAATCCCCTAAATTTAATCCTACATTACATTAAATTGTACCTAATTATAGTTACAAATTAATGCCTTTATATATTGTATGTAACTAATAATGAGTATTTTATCAATGTAACACTTTTATGTTATTGTACATATTTCGACTATAATCTATTTTTGAATTGTGTGTGTTATAATAGTTTATTTATTCAATAATATAGGAGTGCAACTATGAAAAAGTTGATGCACTATTTTTTAATTTCATTCTTGCTAATAGCAAGTTTTAAATTAGCTTCGGCGACTACAGTCGTAACAATAAATCTACAAGAAGGTGATGGAGATCCCATTACTACAGGAGGGGTACTAAAATACCATGATAACAACGGATGGCAGACTGCAATTAACAACAATGATGGTACTTTTACAGCAAATGTAGTCGGTACTAGTGTTGTCTACAGAATGGATTACAACTTTGCTAGTCAGACCAAGAATTTGACAACGGCCACTAATCCAGTAACTTTTTCGACAGTAACAACGACATTAGCATTAGAAGATAGTGATGGCAATCCATTATCTGGGGGAAGTGTAAAATTCAATAACACAAACTGGTCTCCTTCTTATTCATCTAATGACGTGGTAGAACTATTACCTGCATCATATACAGTGCGAATGGATTATAATAATGCAAGTCAAACTAAATATAGTCAAACAGTAACAGGTGCATCAGACAAAATATTATTTCAAACAGTAACGACTACATTAGCACTAGAAGATAGTGATGGCAATCCAATATCAGGAGGAAATGTAAAATTTAATAACACAACCTGGTCATCATCATATTCATCTAATGACGTAGTAGAACTATTACCTGCATCATATACAGTGCGAATGGATTATAATAATGCAAGTCAAACTAAATATAGTCAATCAGTAACAGGTGCATCAGACAAAATACTATTCCAAACGGTAACTACTACTCTTGCATTAAGAGATTGTGATGATAACCCGATCCCAGGAGGTAGCGTAAAATTTCATAACACAACCTGGTCATCATCATATTCATCTAATGACGTAGTAGAACTATTACCTGTGTCATATACAGTACGAATGGATTTTAATAATGCTAGCCAAACTAAATATAGTCAATCATTATCTGGCGCAAGTGATGAATTCTTATTTACTACGACACAGATTAATTTTGTTTATGATGGAGTTATAAAATATCATAACAATAACTGGGGGACTTATACACAAGGCATGCATTTTTTACCTGTTTCATATACATTTAAATTTGGTAATCAAACTTTCTATAGTTTTGATGTCTCAGGCTGTTCTATGGATGGGAATGTAAATATATTTAATACTAAAAAAGCAAATGGAAGTGCACTTCCTAACATATTAATCAAGAGAAACGATTATGGAAATCATTATGTGACAGTTGGTACAACAGACGCGAATGGTTTACTATTTACAACTAATCAACCGAATGGCAGTTGGAAATATAGTGCCACAAAAAATAATTCTTATCAATACATTATTTCGGGTCCTGGTACATTAAATTTCCAAACATGTAATTACAAAGCCTCTGTTAAACATACAGACGGAAGTCCATTTGAAGGGATTGCAACTCAATACAATGATTATGGAAATCACTGGATTGATTTATCACCACAATATACTGATGCAAATGGTAATGCCTCAATTGAATTGTTTGCTGGAGATTATAAATTTAGAGCCAACAAGAATAATTCTAGCCAAGAAAAAAGACTTGAACTCCTAACTCCAGGTTCTAATGGAACTTTAATTTTTCAAACTGCAACATTCACAGCACATGTTAAAAAACATGACGGAAGTCCATTTGAGGGGATTGCAACTGAATACAATGATTACGGAAATCATTGGATAGATTTATCTCCTAAGTACACTGACGCTAATGGTAATGCATCGATCGAACTATTCCCAGGTGATTTCACTTTTAGAGCAGTTAAGAACTATAGCTCTCAATCAAACGATTTAGAAATTACTACTTCAGGATCTACAGATATTGTTAACTTCCAAACAGCGCTAGCAGTTGCATTTGCGAAAGATTGTGAATTAAATACAGGTGTTGCGGGTATTTCTTTCGAATACAATGACTACGGAAATCACTGGATAGATTTATCACCAAGTGTAACAACTAATGATGGATTAGCTTCTATCGAATTATTCCCCGGTTCATTTACACTAAGAGGAAAAAATATATATACTTATCAAAGCCAGTCTATTACACTTACAGGACCATCTACACAAGTCGAGTTCAACCCGACAAGAATTAATTTAAATTATCCAGGTTCTGTAAAATATAATGACTATGGTAACCATTGGTTAACAATTAATGCTAATACTTATATGTTCCCAGGTACATATAATTTTAGATTCTACAACGGAAATACTGTAGCTGCGCAAATGCCAATAGAAATAGCTGGCTGTAGTATGGATCAATCTCTAATATTCGTTCAACTACAAAATAGCCAGGATTCTGGATTAGCAGGTGGCGATTTCAAATATAGAATTGGATGGGGTGGATACACTGGTTTAGGAACAGATGCTACTGGTAATGGTTTGTGGACATTTGTAGATGGACATCCAACTAATACTAAAGTAACAGTATCTTATGAAGGTGCTTCTGTAGAAAAACAACAAAATATCACTTCTAATCCTATTTTCATCTTTAACACAGTTGATGTTACAGCCGATTTAAGAAACTCTATTGGCGGCTTATTAGCAGCTGATAGTTGGGAGTATAGATATGGTTGGGGTGGTTTTAATTCTTTAAATGCCTCTGGACATGAACTATTACCAGTTAATACTAAAGTAAGAGTTGGCTACAAAGGATCATCTGTAGAGATGCAACAAAATGTTGGTTCTAATTCACATTTCGATTTTGCTACTATAAATGTTACTGCTGATCTAAAAGACTCACAAAATGGATTGTTAACAGCAGATAGTTGGGAATATAGATATGGTTGGGGCTCTTTTTCACCAATGAATAACTTAGGTGAGGAATTGTTACCGGTTTCTGTGAAAGTTAGAGTAGGTTATAAAGGGTCAAATGTTGAGAAACAACAGAATGTTGGTTCAACCTCACACTATGATTTCAACACTGTTAATGTAACTGCAAACTTATCAGATTCATATGGTAATCCATTAACAGCTGATAATTGGAAATATAGATATGGCTGGGGTTCTTACTCAACAATGAATAACTCTGGAGAAGAATTACTACCTGTTGATGTAAAAGTAAAAACTTACTATAAAGGCGCTTGTGTTGAAAAACAACAAAACGTAGGTTCAAATTCACAATATAATTTCAATACAGTTTTGGTAACAGCTGATTTGGTAGATGATAATAATCAACCTTTAGTTGCAACTTCATGGGATTACAGATATGGTTGGGGTTCATATTCAACTTTAAATAATTCTGGAGAAGAGCTTTTACCAGTGAGTGTTAAAGTAAGAGCAACTTACAATAACATGACTAAAGAAAAGGAGCAAAATATAAGTTCTATGCCTTATTACTTATTTACATGCAATGGAAATGCAATTTACAAATCAGTTAATGATTATGATTTCACAGCTGAGAAAATAAGTGTATATCCGAACCCTTCAGACGGTAAATTCATGATTGAAAATGTAGCTAATTACTTCAGATTATCAATTTATGATATGACAGGTAAAGTAGTTTATCAATCAGAAATAAATGATGTGAACAATCAAAACATCATATTAGATAACCCAGTACCTGGTGCTTATATAATTCAATTAGAAGGTGTAGGAAGTAAAGTTACTACTCCGATAATGATAAAATAATCCTATCAGATTATAGACCGATGTTCAAAGAGTCGCCCGAAAGGGCGGCTCTTTTTTTTGGCATTAAGTTTGATTCAAATATTAAGTTAAATCTGTTTTTAGTTCGCTTGAAAACCTCAGTGCTTATTGACTTTTTCTATCTATATAAGTCGAAACTATTTATGAATTAAATTAAAATGAATAGTCAGATTAAATATTAATAAATTTCAATATGAAACTGCTGTTTTTATCAAATAAATACAATTATAAATTTTCTATAATCCATTAAAACTACCATTATATAGTCGATTCCTATCCTTTTCTAAACGATTACCTTTTATTCATTTTTAAATTCGTAAGTAATTTAAAATTATTGATTTGTAATTAATATTCGCTACAATTAACTCACAAATTAACTACTTAGTACCAAGAATACAGTATCTTTATAAAATACTACTTTTTTGCTATTGCGGCTGCATCCTTTAAAGCCTAAATTCGAAATGTGTGTGTTATAATAATTTTTATTCAAAAATAGAGGAGTGCAACTATGAAGAAGTTCATGCACTATTTCCTATTTGCTTTTATGCTTTTAGGAACTATATCTACTTATGCCGCTACAACACCAATAACGGTAAATTTTAATAATGGGAATGGTGATCCTATAACATCAGGTGCTACACTAAAGTACTATGATAATACTGGTTGGCATAATGCCACTAATAATAATGATGGTACTTTTACTGCCAATGTCGAAGGTACTAATGTTATTTATAAGATGTATTATAATAATGGGGTACAACAACTATCTGAGACTATTGCCACTAATCCAGTTGAATACCAAACAGCATCAACGCTATTGTCTTTGAAAGATAGTGATGGAACTGCTTTATCAGGTGGTACAGTAAAGTATTATCAAAATGGTTGGTCAGGTAATAACGCATCAGGATCAACAGTAGAATTACTACCAGGATCTTATACTTTTAAGATGTATTATAACAATGGTATTGAGCAAATTAGTGGTGAAGTTATTTCCGGAACTTCTGATGAAGTATTATTCACAACAGTTTCTACACTATTATCTTTGAAAGATAGTGATGGAACTGCTTTATCAGGTGGTACAGTAAAGTATTATCAAAATGGTTGGTCAGGTAATAACGCATCAGGATCAACAGTAGAATTACTACCAGGATCTTATACTTTTAAGATGTATTATAACAATGGTATTGAGCAAATTAGTGGTGAAGTTATTTCCGGAACTTCTGATGAAGTATTATTCACAACAGTTTCTACACTATTATCTTTGAAAGATAGTGATGGAACTGCTTTATCAGGTGGTACAGTAAAGTATTATCAAAATGGTTGGTCAGGTAATAACGCATCAGGATCAACAGTAGAATTACTACCAGGATCTTATACTTTTAAGATGTATTATAATAATGGTACAGAGCAAATTAGTGGTGAAGATATTTCCGGAGCTGCAGACGAAGTAATATTTACAACAGTTTCAACACTATTGTCTTTGAAAGATAGTGATGGAACTGCTTTATCAGGTGGTACAGTAAAGTATTATCAAAATGGTTGGTCAGGTAATAACGCATCAGGTTCAACAGTAGAATTACTACCAGGATCTTATACTTTTAAGATGTATTATAACAATGGTACGAAACAAGTTAGTGGTGAAGATATTTCTGGAGCTGCAGACGAAGTATCATTTGTAACTGTTTCTGTTAATCCTAAATTAGTTGACTGTGATGATAATGCATTGTTGGGTGGTAATGTTAAGTTCTATCAGAATGGTTGGTCAGGTAACAATGCACCTAACAGCATTATAGAGTTATTACCCGGCAATTATACTTTTAAGATGTATTATAATAATGCAACTGAACAAAGAAATGGGGTTGTCGTTTCTGGTAGCAGTCAAGATGTAACATTCTCAACTACTCAGATAAATTATATTTATGGTGGAACAATCAAGTTTTACCAAAATGGTTGGGGTACTTATTCTCAAGGTATGCATTTCTTACCTGGTTCATATACTTTCAAATTTGATAATCTACAGTTCAATAACTTTGAAGTTTCTGGCTGTTCAATGGACGGTAATGTAAATATATTCAAAACTGTTAAGCATGATGGTTCTCCACTTCCAGGTATCAAAATTGAAAGAAATCATATTTATAGTAGTTATACTTACGTAGGGACTACTGATGCTAATGGTATTTTGTTTACTACTAATCAACCGAATGGTGCTTGGAAATACAAAGCAACAAAAGACAGATCAGCACAATATATAATTAGTGGTCCTAATACAATTACATTCCAAACTTCTGAGTTTATAACTCATGTAATGCATACTGATGGTAGCCCATTCGAAGGAATAGTAACAGATTATAACCACGTATATAGTAGTTATATGAATGTTGGTACAACTGATGCTAGAGGTAATGCTTCAATAGAGCTTTTCCCTGGTGATTATAAATTCAAAGCAACTAAGGATAGATCTGTACAATACAAGAATCTGGAGATACTAACTCCAGGTACTTCAGCTTCAGTTGATTTCCAAACTTCTACTTTTGTAACTCACGTTATGAAACATGATGGTTCAGATTTCGAAGGAATCGAAACAGAATATAATCACGTTTATAGTAGCTATATGAACGTTGGAACTACTGATGCAAGTGGAAACGCATCTATCGAATTGTTCCCAGGTAATCATAAATTCAAGGCAACTAAAGATAGATCAACACAAGTTAAAATGTTAGAAATATTAACTTCAGGTACTACCCAAGCAGTTGATTTCCAAACTGCTTTAGCTGAAGCACACGTTAAAGATTGTGATTTGAATATAGGTGTTGCAGGTGCTGCTGTAGAATATAATCACGTATATAGTAGTTATATGGACTTGAATCCAAATACAACAGACGCATCAGGTATAGCTTCAATAGAGCTATTCCCTGGTACTTACAAATTTAAAGCCTCTATTATCCGTACTTCTCAAGTACAAACTGTTAATATTACTGGTCCTGTAACTACATTTGAATTCAATCCAACTAGAGTTACTTTCAATTATCCAGGTACTGTAAAATACAATCACGTATATAGTAGCTATATGACAATTGGTGATGATACTTATATGTTCCCTGGAACCTATAATTTCAGATTCTATGATGGTAATTCTCTTGCTGTACAAATGCCAATAGAAATTGCTGGTTGTAGTATGGATCAATCTTTAATATTTGTTCAACTACAGAATAGCCAGAATGCTGGTCTAGCTGGTGGCGATTTCAAATATAGAATTGGATGGGGTGGATACACTGGTTTAGGAATTGATGCTACTGGTAATGGTATGTGGACATTCGTAGATGGTCATCCAACTAATACTAAAGTAACAGTATCTTATGAAGGTGCTTCCGTAGAAAAACAACAAAATATAACAACTAATCCTATTTTCATCTTCAATACTGTAGATGTAACAGCTGATTTGAGAGAATCTGGTGGAGCTTTACTTAATGCAGATAGTTGGGAATATAGATATGGCTGGGGTGGTTACAACACTCTAAATGCTTCTGGACACGAACTATTACCAGTTAATACTAAGGTAAGAGTTGGTTACAAAGGAACTAAAATAGAAAAGCAACAAAATGTAGGCTCAAATTCACACTTTGATTTTGCTACTATAAATGTAACAACTGATCTAAAAGACTCACAAAATGGTTTGTTAACAGCAGATAGTTGGGAATATAGATATGGTTGGGGAAGTTATGCACCAATGAATAACTTAGGTGAAGAGCTTTTACCTGTCAATGTAAAAGTAAGAGTTGGCTACAAAGGTACAAAAGTAGAAAAGCAACAAAATGTAGGTTCAAACTCACACTATGATTTCAATACTATAAATGTAACTGCAGAATTAAAATCTTCTTCAGGTAGTACATTAACAGCAGATGATTGGAAATACAGATATGGCTGGGGTGCTTACTCTACAATGGATAATGCTGGTGAAGAGTTGTTACCAGTGAACGTAAAAGTAAAAGTTTACTATAATGGTGCATGTGTTGAGAAACAACAAAATGTAGGTTCGAACTCACACTATGATTTCAATACAGTAAATGTAACTGCAGATTTGGAAGACTCTAATGGTGATCCTTTAACAGCTGATAACTGGAAATACAGATATGGCTGGGGTGCTTATTCAGTATTGACTAATACTGGACATGAATTATTACCAGTGAATGTAAAAGTAAAAGTTTACTACAAAGGTGCGTGTGTTGAGAAACAACAAAATGTAGGTTCAAACTCTAACTATAACTTTAACACTGTATTAGTAACAGCAGATTTAGAAGATGGAAATGGCGGATCATTAACAGCTGACGCTTGGGACTATAGATATGGTTGGGGTGCTTACTCATCATTAAACAATGCAGGCGAAGAACTATTACCAGTAAATGTCAAAGTAAGAGCAACATATAATGGAGCAACTAAAGAGAAACAACAGAATGTTAGTTCTAACTCTAGCTACTTATTCAACTGGAATGGAAGTTCACTTTACAAATCAGTTAATGATTATGATTTCACTACTGGTAAAGTCCATGTATACCCGAATCCATCAGATGGTAAATTTATGATTGAAAATGTAGCTAATTACTATAGATTATCAGTATATGATATGACTGGTAAAGTTGTATATCAATCAGAAATTAATGACGTAAATAATCAAAACATCATATTAAATAACCCAATCGCTGGTGCATATATGATACAATTAGAAGGTGTAGGAAGTACAGTTACTACTCCGATAATGATAAAATAATCCTATCAGATTATATCTAATATTCAAAGAGTCGCCGATTGGCGACTCTTTTTTTTAGATATAATTAATAAACCTAAATTGTAACTATAATATGCTTATATTGTAGTTCATTATTTCAAACATTCAGGAGTTTATAAATGAAGTGTGTCTTACTACTTACTGCTGCCACTTTAATAGCAAGTGTGCAATTATCTTTCTCTCAAGTTGTAATAAATAAAGCTGATTTCCCATTGGAATCAAATTACGAAACCTATATTAATATAGAGTATAGATCAGGCTTAGAACCTCCATCCACAGGAGATGGACAAAATTGGGATTTGTCTAATTTGGTGACTACTCATTATATAGATCAGACTTATGTAGATGCATCTGGCGATGATTTTTATACTGATGCTGTGAATTATCGAATATCATTATATATTTTCAACGGTTTTGATATAGATAGTAAAGACTTTTATGTAAATGATGATCAAGGATATGCAAGAATAGGTAGAAGGATAACTGAAGTTGAATATCCAATTACTCAGATTACTGGTGGAACAAATGATAAATTGAAAATGGTAGGTGGTAATTTCCCGTTTGAAGGTAGAGAGAACTTTATCAAATTTCCGTTGCAATTAGATAAATCATGGACTGAAAGTTATACTGTACCAACACATTATGAATTGACCGTTGAAGGTTTTGGATTAAATGAAACTCCTGGCGTATTTAATAGCTACGAAACTCAAACAAGGACAGTAGTAGGTTCAGGTAAATTAACAATTCCTGATATGGAAGGTGGTGTAATGACCATTGATGCATTGTTAATCAAATCGGAATATAGTAGTGTTGATAGTGTTTTCTTAGGCGGTCAACCAGCACCTCCACAATTAATGGCAGCATTCGGTTTAACTCAAGGCGCTACTTCAAGTAGTGAAACTTATGAGTTTTATTCTCCAGGTTATGGACAATATGTAGCCTCTTATGATATGGCAGAAGAATATATTTCTTATTCAGAGGTATCTAATTTGACTTCATCAGTTGCATCAGACGTACTAAATTTACTAAGCGTATATCCTAATCCTGTAAAATCAGGTTCTATGTTAAATATATCTAATACTAAATTCAATATTTCTAATATTGTTTTAGTAGATCAGTCGGGAAAAATAGTTCTAGAAAATGAAATGGGTGGTAATTCTAATTTAAGTATTCCTAATACTGTTACGTCAGGTGCTTATTTATTGAATTCTTATGATTCGAATGGTACTATAATTAGTACAAATAAGATAATTATTGAATAAGTTTAATAGCAAATTTGTTTTTTAAAATTGAGTCGCTTTCGAGCGGCTCTTTTTATTTCTGCTCATGTTCAGGACAATCCAACCTTATATCAATGGTTTTCAATTCTTTTTCTAAAAGTCCACAGTAATGACCTTCGGGAACTTGCTTATAGTACTTACAACTAAAACACATTCGTTGCATACTTATTATATTACTATTATAAAGTTTAGATATTATCTCAGATAGACTTGCCCAAAGGCTTTCTTGCTTTTCTATGCTCAAATCTTTCAATGGATTGCTTAGTTCCATCGAATAATTATTAAGTTCAGTGATAATTTTCTTTCCTGAATCTGATAACGAGATTATATAACTCCTTGTATCATTCTCGTTAGTTAATTTCTCAATTAATCCTTTAGATAATAGAGATTTGACAGAATCACTTATAGTTGCTTTTGTTATATTATATTCGTCAGCAAGATAACTGACTGTGCAGTATTTTGATTTATGAGATTTGACAAATACTAAAATTTGTATTTGGATTGGACTAAGTTTGAATTCTTTAGCTTTTTCCCAAAGTAAAACTCTATAAGCTTCTGATATTCTTTCCAAAGCTACTGTTATTTTACTTGACAAATTAGAGTTTTGATTCTCTAGATTATAAACCGATTCATTCATATTATACTTCGAAAAAAATAAAAAAGTGCAGATGTAATTAACACAATCACCTGCACTTTTTCAAACGTTATTATCCTTTTACATCTTCCATTGATGCACCGAAATTAATGTGTAACACATTACCATTAGGTGTTACTAGGGCAGGGACCGATTTTACACCAATTTGCTCTGCTGATGCAATTCTTGTTTTATCTTCACCTAAGTGAACTAATTCTACATTGTCTGAACCAATTAGGTTTACTATATCGTGCTCTGCGCTTACACATACTGGACATCCAGCATGATAGAATATTGATTTACTCATAACAAACTCCATTAAATATATTATTTTGGCAAAAGTACCAGAACAAATATAGTAAGGAATCCTAACTAAAACAAATCAAAGTAATATTATTTAAAATAATTCTCAATTTGGTTAGATAATAGTAGGTTGTATAATACTTCAATATTATACTTAATAGATAGGTCAATTACTTTCAATTTTGAAAATATATATTTCTCTTGCCTTTTGTTTACTAGAAAAACTGAACTCTCACCAATATCAAACTTCTCTTTCTCAAATTCTAGTAATTGCTTGTACCGGTTTACATTCTCTTTTACAATTAGTAATTGATCTTTTAGTATTTCAAGAGTTTCGATATTCGATTTTTGCTTATTTTTTAGACTTGTTTCATAGTTAATTAAATCAAGTTCCGTTTCTTTTATTTTAAGTTCATTTATCTCAAGTTCACCTCTTTCACTTCTAAATAGTAAAGGCATTGAAAAACTTAGACCCCACTTATAATTATTAATATTAAAAGTAGGTATATTATTATTCAGTTCGCTTGTTAATGCATTATATTTAACTTTTAGTTTAGGTTTTAATTTGTCTGATTTTAAATCATTTTCAGCTAATAATAAATTTATTTTATTTCTCTTTTCTTCTAATAAAGGATTACCAACATAAGTAATAGTATCCTCAGAGATAATACTGCTGCTTAGTAATTCTATTCTTTTTGGGTTAATATCATTGCTAATAGTTATATTCTTATCATTTTCCCATGTGAAATTATTCAAATTATTTCTTGCTTTAACTAATTCTACACTATTCGATTGCAACATTATTAACTGGTCTTGCAATGCAAGAAATGATTCAAGTGTATCTACTGCAGGTTTATCACCAAATAAATAGGATTGCAAATTGTTTTCGAAATATTGTCTTGCTAATTCTACACTTTCTTCTATTATTAGTTGATATTCATAGGTAGCTTGCCATTGGTAATAAGCTATTGAGGCATCAATTATAAGGTCATTGATTTCTATCTGTCTTCTATTAGTAGCAAAATCTTCAAATATTTCCGCCTGATTTACAGCTGTTCTTCTTTCATCAATAAGTAGTCCTTGTAATAGATTAGCTTCTACTCCTATATACCCCAATCCATCATTTGGAGTATTGTTCTCAGGGTTTAGGAATATTCCTCTAGTATTATCATATCCAGCATTAAATGTCAATCCTAAATATGAAGGAAGCTCTATACTTGATCTCAAAACTTGAAAATACTGTTTTTGATCAAAGTATTTGTCATCATATTCAGCTTTCAAGAATGGGTCGAATTGACCATTCGCACTTTTCCATTGGGCTTCTGATAACTTAAGATTTAGCTCTGCATTATTAGCCAAAGGGTGATACTTAAGAACTTTACGAACGTAATTTTCAAATGATAGTGAGTCATCCTTTGAGAAAAGCGAAGGGCAATCAATGACTCCAAATGTTAGTACGATAAGCAAAATTAGTTTATGCATCTTCTTTACTATAGAAATCTGGAGGGAAACCATTTAACTGACGCCAAAGTTCATACCATAGAGGTACATCTCTTAGAAGTACAAAAGCTTTAGCCCCTGAACCTACACGTAAAACATCTGGCCATTTCTTACCATCATCATTCGGAGCAATTAAAACTCTATATAAACCGTTCTTACTTATTATTCTATCGACAGCAACTACGACTCCACCATATGTACCCGTTGATATATTAGGCCATCCACTGAAAACAACTGCTGGCCATCCATCAAATTGAATCCTTGTCTTCTCTTCTTTGAAAATTAATGGTAAATCCATTGGTTTAACATAGATCTCAATAGCTAAATCGAAACTTTTTGGCATAATTGTAACGATGTCAGTACCTTCTTTTATTATCTCACCTATACCTTTTTTAATAGCTTTTGTGATGTATCCCGATTGAGGGGCTGTTATATAATAATATCTTTGTCTAACTTCGTAATTACTTAAACTGTTTTTTAGTTTAGCTGCTTTTGCTCTTGTATCTAGCTTACTTGATATAGCTGAGAACTTATCAGATTCAGACTTAGCAATTTTGTCTGCGTACTCAGCTTTAATAGATGATAACTCCAATTCAAGATTAAGTAGTTTGTTAGTTTGATTGTCTAATTTGTTTTTTTGGACAACTACTTTTGAAGTCATTTCTCTTTGTTTGACGCTTTTTGTCTCTAGATCTGTTTTAGACTTTAAACCTTTTTCATAAAGTTCTTTAGTTCGATCATATTGTTTATTTGCGACATCAAGCATTAACTCATAAGCTGCTAAATCAATGCTATCACTAACAATTTCTCTTCTTATCTGAATTATCTTGTTTTTAGTAGTTTCAATCATTAAATCTCTATTCTGAATCATAGCTTTTTGTTGCGATTCAATAGATTTTACTTTTTCTTCATAAGATTGAATACTTTCAATATTTGCATTAACTTGCTCATTAGTTCTTTCCACTAAATTAGGGTCAAAATACTCGCTTTTTACTTCCGAAATAAATACAATAGTATCACCTTCATTGACGAAATCACCTTCTTGTACATACCAAGATTCAAGTCTTCCTGAGATAACAGATTGTATAGATTGAGGTTGTTGAGAAGGATTTATAGATGTTACATATCCTTTAGCATCTATATTTTGTGTCCAAGGTAAAAAAAGCCCGATTAAACTTACCAATAGAACACTTAAAGAAATTACTAATAGTAGCTTACTTTTATTTTTCTTTCTCAAAGAACTATATGAATTTATTTCTTCTTTGGTAATATGATTATAAAGACTATTCTCCGAAATGTTAAGCATTCCCACCTCCTTTACTGATAATAACCTGTTGGTCAGCTATATTCAACCAATACTCATCTTCAGTTATTACTATAAAAGTACTTTCTTTGAATTCTTCTACCATATAATCTATGATCCTTTCTTTATCATATTCTTTAATGTAAAGGAAAGGGTACTCAAATAAGTATAATCTACATTTAGTAACTAGAGATCTAGCTAATAATATTTTTTGAGTTACATCTTTTGGAAGAAAATAATTCGAAGGGTTTATTATTGAGTCAAGACCATTTGGTAAATTTGAGACAAATAGATCTAGCCCCATTAAAGATATAATTTCTCTAATCTTTTCTTCAGAGATTTTTCTACCAACAGTGATATTGTCTAATAGACTTGCTTCGAATAACTCATTTGTAGAAAAATGAATTGATATTTGTTTATTTAAAATGCATTTATTCAAATTTTCAACTGGGATACCATCTAATTTTACAGCTCCATTTCTTATATCTATAAATCCAGATATAATATTCAGTAAAATAGATTTTAATACTTTATTTTCACCTAAAACTGCTGTCTTAGAGCCACTTTTTATATTAGTTGAAAAATTATTAAAATAGTTGTCACCATTCTCATTCCCCGGATACGATAAAGAGTTTATATCAACAGATATACCAAGATTGGTGTCTTTTAGCTCGACTTTTTTCTTGTCATCTAATTCCAAGTCTGTGATATATCCAATCTTATCAAGTGCCGTAAGTAAGTCATAAATAGAATCAATACTATTTATTAGCTTTTCTGTTGAAGTCAATATTAGTAATATTATAATCTCTGCGGCAACGAATTGACCAATATTCATTTGTTCATTATAAACTAATAAACCTCCTAATATTAGAAGCCCAGCCGCTAATAGTACTTTGAATAATATGAAGAATTTAAATTGTGTTACTAAAACACCAAAATGTTTTTCTCTTGCTTCTAGATACTCGATTGTTTTTTTGTCTGTCTTCTTTAAATGAAGAGCAAAACTTGAGAATTTTTTAAAAGATTTATGAGTTCGTGCTACTTCTTCTAACCAGTGAGCTACTATATATTTAAATTTACTTTCTAGAATACTTGTTGACATACCTTTAGGACTAGTCGTCTTAAATAAAACCCATATAGATGTTACTAGAAAAACACCTAATATCAGAAAATATGGACTGTATACTGATAATAATACTAATCCAAAGAATGCCTGAAATACTGCTAAAGAGAAGTCAACTAAGATTTTAGGCAGGTTTTTTTGTATCGTTAACGTATCAAAAAATCGATTTGCTAGTTCTGGAGTATGTAAATTTTGTAGTTTAGTGAGCTTGATTTTGGGAAATCTAAAAGCAAACTCGAAAGAAGATTTAGCAAATATCTCTTGTTGAATATTCTCAACAATCCGAAGTTGAGTAAGCTGAAAAACTCCGGAGAAAATAATACCTATCAAAACAAATAGTACTAATACTGCCCACGAGGTTGTTAAAGCACCCATTTGAATTATATTTACTATTGCTTGGATACCCAATGGGAGTGACAGATTCACTAAACCATTAAGTATGGCATAAAAATAAATCTGATAAACTTCCTTTTTAAAAGGAGCTAATAGTTTCCAAAACCTTTGTATTGGGGTCATTTATTACTTTTAATTGTAAATAAAAAATATACAGAATACTTTTCTTTTTTTTCTGATTACGAATATAGGACTGATTGAGTCTAATTTATAATTAAAGATTTTTATAATTATTATAAGTAATATATCTTATACTTCTTATAAATCCTTGACCATCCAATGATTAGGATGGTTAGATTTTAACTCGTTATACATTTTTTCCTTTTTCTTAAAATCACTTTCTAAATGAAATCGATATACTTTTATAGGAATGGCTTCAGGATATATAACACTAAATCTATTAAAATGCTTAATTGCTTCTCTTTTTTGGCCAGTTGCGAGTAGAGCTTCTCCTTTATATATTGCTACTACCGTCGGAACTACACCAAATATATTCTCTACCTCTTCAGTTAGAGTCTCTATAAGCCATAACTGTAATTCAGGATTAGCCATATTAGGATTCTGAGCGGCATCCGCGACAAAAGATTGATAAAACATATAAAGGTAGAACACATGCCAATTGGGTAAACTTGAGTCCTCATTGAAGTTCCGTAAACTAGATAAAGTACTCTCACTGAGAGTATTTTCATTACTTTGAAGAGATTCTAGAAAGAGATTCTCCATAAGTACTAATAATCTTTTATCTGTTGAATCAATTATAGTTTTACTTTTATATTCACCATAATCTTTCTTCACAGCTTCAATTATATCAACTGGCTGAGACAATAATGAAAATGATGCTAATATAAATAATATCAAAATCTTTAATTTCATTTACATACCTTTTTGTAACTATACCTGCTCAAGTGCTTGGCTAACATCCCAAATCAAATCATCAACATTTTCAACGCCGATTGATAAACGAACCAAACTAGAAGTAACACCTATACTTTTCAAATATTCTGGCTCTACTCCCGCATGCGTCATCGTACTCGGGTGTTCAGCTAAACTCTCAGTTCCTCCTAAGCTGACTGCTAAAGTCATTAGCTTAAGAGAGTTTAAAAATTTGAAGGCTTCTTTCTCACTACCATCTATATCAAATGCAACCATTGCCCCTGGGCCATCGTGTTGTCTTTTGTATAATTCATAACTAGGGCTTTCTTCATCTATCATACCTAAGTAATGGACCTTCGTTACTTTAGGATGCACATTCAAAAACTTAGCAATTTCTATAGCATTCTGCTGTTGTTGCTCCATTCTTACTTTAAGTGTCTCCAAACTTCTCATCAATAACCAGCCAGTCCAAGGACCAGCCATATTACCTAAGAAAGTACGTAAGGTTTTAACTCTTTTCATTGGCTCTGCGTAACCTAATACAGCGCCTGCAATTACATCACTATGACCACCTATATACTTAGTTGCTGAGTAAACGACCAAATCAGCACCAAACCTAAGTGGGTGTTGCCATAGTGGCCCCATATAAGTATTATCGACGACTGTTAATACTCTCTTTTCATCGGTGCTATAGTGCTTTTTAAGTTCATCTAACATTTGTAAATCAACAATAGCATTAGTTGGGTTTGCAGGTGTTTCTACATACAACATTGCTACTTTGTCCGAAAAACCATTTTCTTCTATTTTAGCTATTATTTCTTCTTTTGTAGCATTTGGTTTGAACCCAACAGTATTTATCCCATATTTTGGAAGAAAATGATGTATGAAATGGTCTGTTCCACCATAAAGGGGACTACTATATACTAATACATCTCCAGGATTTAAAAATTCCATAAATACAGTACTTATAGCAGACATTCCACTCTCAAATACCGCACAATCATCTGCCTTATCCCATAAACAGAGTCTATTTTCTAATATTTCCAAATCTGGATTGTTAATTCGACTATAAATTAATCCTAATTCTTCATCTTGACCTTTCTCACGTATTCCATAAGCTACTTCAAAGAAGGCTTTTCCCTCTTCTGCATTTTTAAAAACGAATGTAGATGTCTGGAATATAGGGCATTTTAGTGAACCTTCAGATAGCTCTGGCTTATAGCCGTAAGACATCATTAAACTTTCGGGTTTCATATTTCTATTCATAGTATTTCTCAGTTTTAGTTCCATATAGAATTTCAATTTAACAAATAGTGTGGATTAAATAATTGTCAAGTTTATATAAAACATTGGAGCTATTATATCGTATCTAAGCAAATGAAAAATTACATTTTACCAAATCTAAATGAAATCTAAATTATTACTTTTTATTATTATCACGTTTATTTTGTCTAACGAGATATTTGCTCAAAATGCTTCTGTAAGTGGGTATGTTAAAGATAGTGCAAACAAAGAAACTCTAATTGGTGCTACAATTAGAATAGATGGGACTACTAGAGGTTCGATAACAAACAAAGATGGTTACTTTGTTATTAGTAATATCAAACCAGGAAAGTATGAAGTTGTATATTCTTATATTGGTTATGAAGAATCTCGTAAATCGATCAATCTAAAAGAAAATCAAGATCTTCGTCTCGACGCTTTACTTAGTTCTGGCGCTATGACATCCGAAGAGATTTCAGTATATGCAGATAGAGATGATGATAAAGTTCAAATATCTATAAGCAAAGTAAATATACCTATGCAGCAAATAAAAGAAATTCGAATAGGTGGTGAATCCGATATATTTCGCTCATTACAACTTTTACCTGGTGTACTTACTTCTTCACAAATCTCTTCAGGTTTATATATAAGAGGAGGATCACCTGACCAAAACCTTGTCCTTCTAGATGGCTCAATGGTTTATAACCCGTCGCATTTATTTGGTTTTATTTCTGCTTTCAATACTGATGCTATAAAAGATGTAGAACTAATAAAGGGTGGATTCAATGCTGAATATGGTGGTCGTTTATCGTCTGTGCTTACACTGACTCAGAAAGATGGTAATAGAGAAGAGGTTGAAGGCTTATTTTCAGTCGGAGCTATTTCATCTAAGATAGCACTCGAAGGTCCAATTGGAAATGGTTCTTGGTTCGTTGGTGGCAGACGAACATACTTTGAACTGATAAAATCATTCCTTTCGGAAGACCCTTTAAACCCAATACCAGATTTTGCTTTTTATGATGTTAATGCAAAAGTAACACAAGATTTTGGTGATAATGATAAAGTAGCAATTTCAGGATTCTATAGTAAAGATAACCTAGACTATGAAGCTGGTAATATAAATTTCAATCTTGGTATTTCTAATCGTCTTGGTTCTGCTAGATGGACTCATATTTTCAACCCTCAACTATTCAGTACAGTAAATCTAAGCACAAGTCAATATATAAATGGGTTCGATGCTGATAACTCTGGATATGAAGTACTTCAAGAGAACATAATAACTGATTATACAATCAAACATACTTTGGATTGGTTTCATAACGAAGATATAACTACAAAATATGGCTATGAAGTAAATTTCTATGAATTCGATTATCTAGCTAATTTTACTGGATCTACTGATTCTACAGCCGAAGGTTCAGGTGCGGGGCGTACAAATTTACATTTTACAGATAGGAACTATGCAGCTTTTGCCCAAGCTAAATGGCAATTGAACTCACTTTTATCTGCACAATTTGGAATAAGAGCAAATCATTTTGAATTTGCTAATCAGACTGCGATAGAACCTAGAATAGCTATGAAATATAATTTTCAACCTGATATAGCGCTTAAGGCTTCTTGGGGAATTTATCATCAGAATTTGAAATTAGCTACATTGCAAGATTTCTCATTCTTTGATACTTGGCTAGGTACAGATAGTTCTCTCAATATTGGTAGGTCTGTCCATTATATTCTTGCTCTAGAAACAGAGCCGTGGGAAGGGTTTGATGTCAATGTAGATGTATATTATAAATCACTAGAAAACATAAATGAAATTAGAAGAGTTGTCCTGCAGATAGATAATGGAGCAGATGTACTATTTGAAGGAAAAGGAGAAGCATTTGGGGCAGAGCTTTTTATACAAAAGAAGATGGGTGATTTCACAGGTTGGTTTGGTTATGGGCTTGGGTTTATAAACGCTCAGTATGATAGCTTGAACTACGGAAATTATTTCCGTCCTAAATTTGACAGACGTCATGATTTCAAAGGTGTAATACAATATAGTATAAACGAAAATTGGGATGTAGGGGCAAACTTTACATTTCAAACAGGGCAATCTTATACAGGTCAGACTTCTAGATTCCAACTCCAGTTAGATGGTGAAACAAATGGTAGAGGAAAAACAGTACCTTCTCAAAGGTATGGACTTCGTTTGCCACCATCTCATCAATTAAATTTGAATGGTAGCTATAAGTTCAAAGCTTTCGGGTTTGATGCTAAGTTACTACTCGATATTTATAATGTATATAATAGACGTGATATTTGGTTCAGATTCTACAATGTGAACGAAGAAACAACGACAGTTGAAGACTTTAGATTATTACCTATTTTACCAACTTTCTCATTTGAAATTAAATTCTAAATTAGAATATGAAAAAAATAATAATTATAATACTCACTTTATTGACATTGTATAGCTGTGAAGACCCAGTACCTACTGACTATGTACCTCAAAATTACTTGGAAGCTGCTTTGTTAGTTGGTCAACCAATTGATGACATTATTTTGATGAGAACTCAACCTATCAATGCAGTTTTTGATTACGAAAGTTCACTAATAAGAGATGCAGAAGTTATTATTACAGGTGATGACCAAGAGTTTAAATTGCAAATAGATGCAACTGGCATAAGGGGGTATTATAGTAACGATGACTACCGAATAAAAGGTAATACTATATATAATATAGAAGTCATAATGTCAGATGGTTCTCGGATAACTGGAACTACTCTTACACCTGATACTGTACAATGGGTTCGTGATTTACCTCAGTTTATTCAATACCCAATAGATACTGTCAGAAAAGAATCTAAAGACACACTTATATGGGATGGAATTCCAACTCCAATAGACGAAGGTGCTATTAAGAGTAGCGGTTATTGGGGAGTTTCAGTGAAGGCACTAGATACATTAGAATATGGTACTTACCTTGACACTGTACCAAATAGAGAGAAGAATAGACGAGTATTCAGACCTAACGCAAACCCTGACAATGATTGGCGATATAAAGAATTATCTACTTGGGGAGTTTTACCAAGTACCAAAACTCCTGTTGTTTGGAATTTTTTCAGGTGGTATGGACTCCATGAAATTTCAATTTATAATATGGATAATAATTATCTCAAATGGTTTTTCCAAAGAGTTGTTCAAAGTGAATTTGACCCTAATTTAAGCACAGTAAAGGGTGATGGTATAGGAGTATTTGGTTCATTGAATGCAATTCGGGATACTTTCTTTTTGGTAAAAAACCAACCATAATATAAATGATTTTGATTATTTGAATAAAAATGTATATTTTTGTAATCCCTATAAAACATAGATGTGATATAAATGGCTAAAAAAGTTGCAAAAAGAAGAACAAGAAGAGCAAAGTACTTAACACTTTACTCTCCCTTCTTGATGAAAGAAACTAAACATGAGCTGATAGGCGAACCTATCGAAACAGAAAATGGAAGACACCAATGGGCTAGATGTACTCGTAGTAGACATTCGCAGCTTGTTAACTTAGACACTATCGAAGCAGAAAGAGATAAGTCGAAGGCAGTTATCCATATTTCAAAAGATGATGCTCGTAAATATTCTCCAAGAGAAGCTTATGACATCGGAGAGATTCTTTATCATAAAATATTTGATGATGTAGGAATCGTACGTGCAAAAGAAGTAACTTCTACTGGCGGTCACGCTATAGTAGTTCAGTTCGAAAAATCAGAAGAAAAAAGATTAATAGAAAATTATTCAAACTAAATACCATAAAGAGAGGTGATATCAAGTGGTAGGTATAAATATTCAAAACAATGAATCAATAGACAGAGCTCTAAGAAGATTCAAGAAGAAATACGAGAGAAGCGGTGTACTAAGAGAGTACAAGAAAAGAACGCAATTCATCAAACCTTCGGTAGAGAAGAGAATGGCTCGTATAAAAGCAGAAAGAAGACAAAGAAAGATCTCAAAAGATATGCAAAACTAGAGATTACACAATTTCTTTGTTATACCACTTTTTATAAAAATCCCGCTCAAGTCGGGATTTTTTATTTTCTACTACTTCGCATTGCTTTTACTATTGTTAGCTCTTGGCTATTGGTTAATTTATCATAAGCATCATCGTCCATAGCTACTAGTCCGACTCTTGATTGCTCATCAAAGTGAAATCCCCATCCGTAGCTTTTCGATAGGGGAGATGACCTAAAGCAGGGTTGCCCTTTGGAAAAGAACGATTCTCTTTCTTCATCAGTTTGGTTTATGCCTTTTCGTTCGCAATGAATTTGGAATATAATATCATCGGAAGTGAACTGGAATGGGTTTTCTGTTATCATCTCAAATTGCATTCTAGCAATGGACTTTGGCTTGTCTAATTTCAGTGGTGGAATCTCTGATTCCGTCTTTTTGCAATCTTCTGCTACACATATAAAAGTATTTGTATAATTTGTGGAATGTATTTTCATAATAGTTGATGATTGTGTTTTACATTTGAACAAAAATACTCTATATTTCGTATTAATAAGAAACAACTGGAAAAAACTAATGAATAAGTTTGTACTAATTATATCTTCTGTTTTACTATTTTCTTTCTTTTCAGCGAGTTCACAAGATTATAGTAATGAGAAATTCCGCTATGTGGAGAATGAGGCCTTTGGATTTGGCGAAAAGCTAGACTACAAGGTTGGTTATAAGTTCATCACTGCAGGAACTGGATCTTTCTATATTAAAAAAGAACCCCTAATGGTAAATGGAAGAAAAACTTATGATGTGAATTTTTATGTCAAATCATTGTCTAGTTTAGCGTGGATATATGAAGTAAAAGATTGGTATAAAACTGCTCTTGATGTAGGTGGGATTTTTCCATGGAAGTTCGAACAACATATTCGCGAAGGAAAATATAAACGCGATTTCAGTGCTGAGTTCGATCAAAAGAAGAATGTTGCAAAAACTACTGAAGGTGAATACAAAATACCTGAATATGTGAATGATATTGTTTCAGCTCTTTATTATGTGCGTACTTGGGATCTGAAAAATATGAAAAAAGATTCCATAGCTTATCTGAAGAATTTCTACAAGGATTCTACTTATACTCTCGGTATTAAAATGTTAGGTACTCAGACAATTGAAGTAGAAGCAGGTAAGTTCAAATGTCACGTGGTAGAACCACTTGTTCAAGAGGGTGGACTTTTCAAAAATGAAGGTAATATAGTAGTTTGGATGACTGCTGATGATAGGAAAATACCTGTCAAAGTGGCTACAAAGATTTTAATAGGGTACGTAGGTGCCGAGTTGACTAAATACAGTGGTGTAAGAGGTAAGATTGATGCAAAGATTGAGTAAAATATTAGTTCTATTGTTGGTAGTCTCTGTGTCTGTTGCGTTAGCCCAAAATGACAAAGAGAGTATATTCAATGAGCTTAAGTCAGAGTTTAATAGTATAAACTCAATTCATGTTATTTTTGGTATGTCCGAAATGAATGAAAAAGCTGCCGAACTTTATGCAAAGAAAGGTGGTTTTATGAGATTGTCACTTAAAAATAATGTGATAATATCTGATGGGGAAACTATATGGAATATAAGTCCAGGAGTTTCTGCTACAGTTAGTGACTATGAAGACTCCAAAGATTTAACTCTTGAAACTATATTCTTTGGTTTATTGGAAGAATTGGAGCCAATTACTTACTCTGCTCTTAAAAACACAAGTAATAATGAAAAGTATAGTTTGAAGCTCAAACCTAAAGTACGCTCTGAATATAGTGATCAATTAAAATATTTGACTTTGTATTTTGGAAGTAACAAAGAATTACTAAGAGTTACAGTGGATACTCCAAATGGAATCATGAATTATAATATTAAACTATTAGAAAAAAATCCGAAAATCGATTCGAGTAAATTTGTATATACTCCAACTAAGGATATAGAAGTAATTGATTTCAGATGATTATTAAGTGTCAGCCGTTTGCTGCTTTACGTATGAACTACTCTCGCAGCTTAACTTTTGAACTGTTCGAACTTTACTAATGGGTTCTAGATTATCTGTCTTTTCTAGTTCATCATAGTATCTTTCAAGGTAAGATCTTACTTCATCATAAGTTGTACATTCCATCAAATCTCTTCTTACAGATGAAGCATTATAATACCCTTTCAGATAACCAGAATAATGCTTTCTGAATACTACTAATCCGTGGTCACCTCTGTGCTCTACGGTTAACCTGAGATGTTCTAAGCAAGTATCTATTTTCAATCGTAAATCTGGTTCACCTGGGTCAAAACCTTGTTCCATCATCACTTTGGCTCTGTGGAATATAAATGGATATCCAATACATGCTCTACCTATCATCAATGCATCGGCATCGTACTCTTCGAAAGCTATACGACAATCTTCGGCACTACGAACATCCCCATTGAGGATTACTGGTATTGTAACATTTTCTTTTATCTTCGGTACCCAGCTCCAATCTGCATTTCCGGTCATACCCATATTTCTAGTACGGCAATGTATAGCAAATGCCTTAGCACCAGCTTGCTCCATCATCTGTGCTACATCGACAGCTATTATTTTATTTTGGTCCCAACCTAACCTAGTTTTCACTGTTACGGGTATATTAACTGCTTCTACTACTGCTTGGGTTAGTTCAGCCATTTTTTCTGGCTGCTTCAAAAATGCTGCACCTGCTTCTCGCTTCACTACTTTCTTTACCCAACAACCATAGTTGATGTCCAAAATATCGGCACCAGAGTCCTCGACTATCTTAGCGCTCGTAACCATATTTTCTACATCTGCACCGAATATCTGTATAGCGGTTGGTCGCTCTTCTGGGTCTATTATCATCTTGCGTTTCGATTGTCTCGAATGCCTGATTATTCCCTCGGAAGCAATAAACTCCGAATATACTATATCTGCACCTAATTTTTTACAGATTACCCTAAATGGTAGATCTGATACATCTTCCATTGGTGCTAAGAATATTCCGTTTCCTATTTCTACGTTGCCTATTTTCATAAGTGCAAAACTAAGAAATTATTACTAGAATAAGCAAATAGAATAGTTGTAAATAATAACATTACAATACACTTCATAAGATTATTCTTGACTTTGATGTAAAAAGTTACTAATTTTTCGGCTAACTATTTTATATAATTGAGAAAAGTGAACAGTAAAATTAAAAATATTATAAAGCATCTCAGTATCATTACTGTTTTGTTTTTCATTACAATTGCAGGTTTGCTTATTTTCGTTTTTAATATTTTCTCAGAACCTACTGAGGATTTTGCTAAAGAGAATAGCCCTACTACTTTCTCACCTTTTATAAGAACTAGTTCTAATACTATTGTCAATAGAAAACAATTCGAATTAGACAAAGCTAAGAAAGCTGCTAAGAACAATAAAGAATTCTCTGTTATCCGTACGAGCAAAGATTTCAATAAAGATATACCTTTTACTATCGATAAAAAAGCCGGAGTTGTTTACAAAAAACAATACAATGGTCGTCGTGTCAATATTTGTATAACTGGTGTCGATTCGCGGATGGGTAGCAACTTCAAGCATGCCGATGCCAATCACGTCTTATCTATTCTTATAGATAAAGGTGAGATTGAGATAACTAGTATTCCACGTGATACATACGCAGATGCTGGTATGCCTGATACTACTAACTTTAATACTATAGCTGTACTAAGACCAGCAAAAGGCAGAAGAGCTTACCTCAGTCGCATTGCTCAGATAGCAGAATTGGATACTATACATTACTATATGGAATTCGGTTTCTCTCAAGCTATGGGGATTATAGAATGGCTAGGGTATGAAAACTCAAAGCAAACTCTGCAAGTGCTTCGTTCACGAAAAGTATTCGGTGGGGGAGATTGGCAAAGAACTTACAACCAAGGTAAGTTTATGAAGCAAGCTATGCTTAAAAGTTTTAATAATTATGGTGGTATTTTCGGTGACTTAGTTCTAATGGGGGGGCTTTCTCTCACAGAAACTAACCTTACATCTGGGACTCTGAACTCTATCCTTAAAAAGCTAAAAGAAAGTGAATTTGGTGAATCTGATGATATAGTACTTCGTGTACGCCCAGAATTTGCTTACGAATACAAGAATTTTGATTTCAATGACAAAGAAATAATTGCTCACATGAGTGCAAAGGTGGAGGAATACTCTGGCTCTAAAAATGGAACCAAACAAGTATCAACAGATTCTTTAGTAATTAATCAATTGAATCAAGCTATTAATAAAGCTATTCGTGCTGATAGTACGGGTCAAGATAATTTGACTATTAATACTCTAAAAACATATTTTCAACAGAAAGTATGGCTTCAGATTACCAATAAAAATACTCGACATCATTACAGAGAGACAATGAAAAACCTGCTAATGAGTGCATACAACAAAAAAAATGATTCAACTAGTGCGGCAAAAATTCAAAAATTGATAGAACAGGAATCAAATTTATTTCTGAATAGTAAAAACAAGACAAAACAAAACACAGATTCGGCTTTGGAGTTGAAAAAATGAAAAAGATATTTATAGTTAGACACGCAAAATCTGATTGGGACAATAACTTAATAGATTTTGAAAGACCGTTGAACGAAAGAGGTCACCGAGACGCACCTATTATGGCAGAAAGAATAAAATCGCTTGGCGAACGACCAGATCTGATAATCTCAAGCCCTGCTATGAGAGCCAAAACTACAGCTAAGTACTTCGCCGAAGTCTTTGATTATCCTGCAGATTGTATAAAATATCACCACGAGATATATGATGTAGGGCAGAGGTTTACAATAGATATGCTAACTAAACTATCTCAAAAAATAGATTCAGTGATGGTCTTCGGTCATAACCCCGACCACAGTCACTTAGCGACATATTTGAGCAATGAGAACATAGGTAATATGCCTACTTGCTCTGTCGTTGGAGTAGAGATGCAGACAGAATTTTGGTCAGATATTAAAAATGCTGAATCCAGATTAATCTGTTTCGAATATCCGAAGAAGGAAGGGTAACCCACCTAAGTCACCCCATGTTAAAAGGCGGCGTAGAATGTCATTGCGAGGAGCAACGCGACGTGGCAATCTCGCAATTAAGAGTACAATGATAGCACAGCATTTATAATGATCCCGTCATACTGATAACGCCGAAGGCGTTAGAAGTATCCATAAAAACACCACAATGTTCAAAACGACCGTAGTGTCTATGACACCTTAGTCTTTAATAGACTCTTTATTTTCACTCCATTCCCTAGACTCTTCGCTACGCTCAGAGTGACGTGTTCCCACTCTACCCGCCACACAAAGAGAAACGACCGAAGTGTCTATAGATTCTTCATTCACTTCGTTCCTTCAGATTGATCCCGTCATACTGATAACGCCGAAGGCGTTAGAAGTATCCATAAAAACACTTCAATGTTTAAAACTCACTCATATCATTAATCATTTTTCTTTTTATTTTGGAAATAATGAAAACCTCTTACACTTATATACTAGCATCAAAAAAGAATGGAACTCTATACACTGGAGTAACTTCAGATTTGTTCAAAAGAGTATGGCAGCATAAGAATGATTCTATAAAGGGTTTTACATCGAAGTATAAAGTTAAGACTCTTGTTTATTTTGAAGAATATGGTAGAATTGAAGATGCAATAATGAGGGAAAAGCAAATAAAAGGATGGGTTAGAAAAAAGAAAATTGACTTAATTGAAGATAATAATCCGGAATGGCTTGATTTAAGTAGTGAGTGGTATTTATAGACTCTTCGCTACGCTCAGAGTGACGTTTTCCCATTTGACCTGTCACACTGAGGGAGAGAATCGACCGAAGTGTCTATAGATTCTTCATTCACTTCGTTCCTTCAGAGTGATCCCGTCATACTGATAGCGCCGAAGGCGTTAGAAGTATCCATAAAAACACCACAATGTTCAAAACGACCGAAGTGTCTATGACACCTTAGACTTTAATAGACTCTTTATTTTCACTCCATTCCCTAGACTCTTCGCTACGCTCAGAGTGACGTGTTTCATTCAGAGTGATCCCGTCATACTGAGTGAAACAAAGTTCCAAATTCATCACCACTAATCCACTAAAAATGTTTATACATCTGTTAAAACAAAGCTAAATTAATATTAAATGTTCTTAACAATCGAAATTAATAAAAATTAATTAAACGTTTGTGATTAACTATTGACAATCATTAGGACAATAATTAGGTATATATACTGAGATATTTATTTAATAAAAGTTAATAATCCCTCTTGTTTTTTCCGATAAAATCATTTATTCTTGAATGTGTCAGAATATAAAATTTAGAAAAAGTGTGTATATAATTACACATAAGTCTATATATATAACGAATTTTAAATATAATTTTATTAATAATTCATAGGAGAGCTTATGTCTAGAATTACTAGATTTATTCTCACTTTGGCGGTGATATCCCTCATTGGGTTCATCGACTTATTTGCCGCCACCGCACCGAGCCGACAAGCTCGGTACATTTCCTTCTCCAATGTCACATCGACTTCGGTTGATATAACAATGGTGAAAGGGAACGGTAATAAACGTGTTATCGTATTTTCTACAGATGCTAGTATTGATATACCGATAGATGATACTCAATATGCTACAGCTGATGGTAGTATGACTAATGCAATTACTATTGCTGGTGGAAGCGACAAAGTAATTGACAATCTAGTTGGTTCTGAATGGTTTACTACCATCACAGGATTGGCGAGTGGTCAACAATATTATGTACAAGTATTTGAGTACAACGAAGATGGATCTACTCCAATCACTGCATTCCATCAAGGTACAAGTACGAATAACCCACGTAGTTTTACTACTTTAGTGACTGTTAATCCACCGACTGCCTTACAAGCGACTAATATAACAGCTACTACGGCTGATCTTTCTTGGACTGCAGCTGACCCTGCTCCAGACGGATATATCTTTTCACTTTTAGTGGATAGCCAAGGTGAAGGTTCTGGAAACTCGGCTTATGATCCAACTACTGAAGCAGTTGTTCAACCTTTTGATGAATTAGATATTTCTGATGATGTTGCTTTTGATTTGACAGATCTAGTAGGTCCTTCAGATTATAAATATCAACTTTACTCTTATATAGGTAATAGTAATTCAACGGTTGCTGAACTTGAATTCTTTACTCCTGCGGATAATACTCAACCAACTGTGTCTTCAGTTTCTCTTACTGGAGAGGATCATGATGGTGGTGCACTGGACAATGTTGTTTACGAAGCAGATAATGGTAGTGATTTAACTTTCACTGTTACATTCGACGAGAAAATGAGAACATGGGAGACTCCTATATTGCAATTTGTAAATCCCAGTGCATCTGGATTAAGTTATGTAACTGGTTCTTGGAATAATGATGGTACTGTATTTACTGCAACAGTCAATTTTAACGGTGCTGTTCAAGAAGTAGATGATATTGATGTACGTATTACGGGAACTTCTGTTCATGATTTAGCAGGAAATTCACTAAATACAGATTTCTTTAATAACAGAGATGATAACGTCTTCTCTATTGACAACGAAGATGGTGCTCTTTCTAATTTTGAATATGCTTCAATCTCTTCAGAAGAGCTAACGCAAACTTATTGTCGTTCTGGTCTGAATGATGATGAAGTTGTAATCTCAATTACTCTAGCTGAAGATGGTTTTGATTTTGCAAACATTAGTGAAAGTAATTTTACTGTTGTTGCATTAGATCAAACATTGCAAGATGGTTATATAATGGCTGAGTATGTTGGTCCGGGTAGTGGAGCCGGTGAGTATTTGTTCTCAATTACTCTAGATGACCAAGTTCATCCTGAAGATCAATATGATATTATAATAGAATTTACCGACCAAGCAGGTAATTTCGTTACTCAAACTGTAACAAATGTTTTTGGTGTTGAGAATACAGCTCCCGTAATTTCGAACGTCAATTTCTCTAATACTTGTGTTAATGGTGATGATTTAGTAACTTTAACTTTTGACGCAACAGATGTAGATGGATGTGGTACATTTGATGAGAATGATATCTTAGTTGAAAATAACACAGAGTTAGATAACAACTGGGGTTTTGTTTCTAAAGTTGGATCATTATTCACTTATACTCTTGATATTGAAAATGGTGATGCAGATGGCGTTTATGACGTAACTATCACTGCAACAGATGATGCTGGAAATGAAACAATAGATGAAACAACTGGTGCATTTACTATTGACAACACGGCTCCTACAATTACAAATGTGGCACTTTCTTCAACTTGTGTGAAAAACACTGATGTAATCACATTGACATTTGATGTAACAGATGTTATTACTTCTCATTGTGGTGCTATAGATAATGGAGATATTACAGTTGTAAATAATGAAGCTACTACTGGTAATCTAAATGCTGCATTTGCTTATCAAAGTGTTGCAACAAATGGTAATGTATTAACATTTACTTACACTATGACAACTGAAGAGACTAATTCAATTGATGACTCTTACACTGTTACAATAGACGTAGATGATAAAGCAGGAAATTCGGCAACTACAAATACAGATGCTAGCTTCACTGTTGATAATACTAAGCCAGTGTTTAGTAACTTCACTATTACTGGTGAAGATGGTTCTTGTCTTGCTGGTGGAAGTACTCTAGAATTCACTGTAGATGTAGTTGAAGATGGTTGCGGTACTTTTAATAGCAGTGACATCAATATAGGTGTTACTGGTGCTGTAGAAAATAGTATTACTGCAGATGGTGGTAACCCAACTGGAACAGGTACATATACTTTCACTTTATTAATAGATGGTACAGATAATGATGGAGATTATCAACTGACTTTTGATGGTTCAGATGATGCTGGAAATGCAGCGACACAATATGCACCAACTGGTGTTGAATTCTCTATAGATAATACTGCTCCTGTAATCTCAAACGTCGCCGTTGATAAGACTTGTGTTAATGGTGGAACGACTGTAACACTTTCTTTTGATGTAGCAGAATCAGGCTGTGGTGTTTTTGATAACTCTTTAATCACTATAAGTGATAATGCAACTACTGCAAACTCTTGGACATTTAGTTCAGGTACGGGCGCTGGCACTTACGAGTATACTTTATTAGTTGATGCTAATGATGCTGATAATACTTCAGTTAATGTAACTGTTAATGCAGATGATGCTGCAGGTAATTCAGCAACTCCTGTTACAAATACTGGAGCATTCGCAATTGACAATACAGAGCCTACAGTTACAATAGTTGACCCTACTGCTGCGGCAGAAGTAAATAGCTCAAAAGTTATTGACTTTACTGAAAATGACGGATCTGGTTGTGGAACAATGGTAACTGAAGCATCAGTAAACGGTGGAACAAATTGGACTACTATCACTACTGGAGTTTCTACTCTTGGTGATATAGCTGAGTTTGGTCCTTTAGGCGATGGTGCTGTTACTTTATCTTTAAGAACAACAGATGGTGCAGGAAACATTAGTTCTCCGGTAACAACAGTAGCTCTTACTAAAGACGCAACTGCTCCAACTGTTACATTAGTCACTCCTAGTGATCAAGAAATTTCTATAGCTGATGATGGTAATGTATTTACTATTACTATTGATTTTAATGAACCAATGGATGATAGTGGTGATAATGACCCAGTCGTAACAATAACTTCAAATGTTACATTAGCTAATACTAATCTTGGAGGTAGTTGGTCTACCGATACAAGATATATAGCAGCTTTTTCAACTGTAGATGCTAATACACCAGTAGCATTAGAAGACTTAGATGTAACAATAAGTGGAGCAAAAGACGATACAGAGGATGACGGTAATCAGATGATTGAAGACAATACAACAGGTGCTGATAATTTCAGTATAGATACTGAAGCACCAACTATATCTTTTGATGGTACTTCTCCTGCTGCTGATGATTGTGTCCGTGGTATAGAAACAGTAGAGTTTACTGCCGCTGATGCTAGTGCATTCTCAGGATTAGACGAAGTTAGAGCAAAAATTAACTTTGATGATGATTACGAAGTAGTTACTTCAGGTTTCGCTCTTGAAGATTTACAAGCTTGGGATTCATTATCACAAGGGACATTTACACTTTATTTATTAGCACTTGATGATTTTGGAAATACTACTGAAATAACTAGAGACTTGAATAAGGATGATGTTGCTCCTTTAATTTCAGCATTAACAGTTACACCTTCTTGTGTTACTACTGATGATGTTGTTACTATTACTTTCTCTGTTGAGGAAGAAGGTTGTGGTACTTTTAACGCAGATGACATTGAGTTAACAATAGATGACTCTGGCTTTGGCCCTGAGGCAATTTATGAACCAACAGTTAATTTAACAGGTGGTACAGGAACAAACGGAGACCCTTATACTTTCTTTGCTACATTCACTATACTTACTAGTCATATAGATGGCGAATATCTAGTTACAGTTACTGCAACAGATGATGCTGGTAATAGTGATAGTGATGATGAGACATTTGATGTTGATCAAACACCTCCTACACTTTCTAACTTAGTAACAAGTAGTGTACCGGGTGGTAGCCCAACTAAAGTTGGTGGTTCTGCTCCTAATAGAGAATTGACAATTGTATTTAACGAAGTAACTGATGGTTGTGCAGATTTTGTAGAGGGATCTATTTCTTATACTGTTACTGGTCCTAGTAATGTTCCTTTCACACAAGCTATACCTGCTCCAACAGAAGCTCCTGTTGGAACTTGGACAGCTACGGTAACGGTTCCTAGTAGTGAACCATCAGGTAATTATCAGATAATAATAATTGCAGAAGACAGTAGAGGTAATGCAGATACATTAGACCCGGCTGGTGTTGAGTTTGTAATAGACAATACTCCTCCACAAGTATCTAATGTAACTACTAGCCATACACCTGCTGGACCATTCCCACCAGCACCTGTGCTTAACAGAGCTGATGATGATGCTACTCCTCCGGAATTCTACATTGACGTAGTTTATAATGAAGCACTAGATGCAGGTCAAGCAATTCCTACTTTGGAATTCCATATTCCTGGTAAAAACCCTACTTCACCTGTAGCGGCTCTTACTTTGGGTGTAGCTACTAGACCAAATGCAAATACTCTAAGATATCCTTATGATTTGGATAACGGAACTAATATAGACATGAGAACTATTGGTGTTAGAATAAATGGTCTTAATGATGTAGTTGGTAATACACAAACAGTTGCTAATACGAAAGGTAGCTTGTTTGGTATTGACTTCCAAACTCCTCAATTGAACAGCGTTACACCAACTCCAAACTTTATAGTAGATGGTAGCTCGCAATTGGGACTATTGTTCTCATTCTCTGAGGATATGAAAACAGATGTTAAACCAGTTGTATCTTTTGATGCTGGTAATGGCCCTGATAATGACAGTTTAGATTTAGTATTAACTTACAATGAACCACAATCTATTTGGAACTCAGCTCAATTGTTTACTGCTAAGTTCGATGTTGATGGTAGTCATCCATTAGATTCAGACCCAATTGCAGTAGGTCTAACTGTTGCAACTGATTTGGCTGGTAATCCTTTCCCAGGTTCTAACGAATCGGGTGTATTTATAGTAGATACTAAAGAGCCAACTTGTGTTAGTTTGACTACTGATCCAGTTGACCCAGTAGTAAATCTAGGAGATCTTGATTTCACTGTTACTGTTGTAATGGATCAAACTCTGGATAACGGTGTTACTCCAACTATTACATTTGCTACTAGTTCGGCGTTCTCTGTTTCAGGTGGTGCATATTCTACTACTACGAATACAGATGATACTTATACATTCACAGTAACTCATAATGGTACTACAGAAGAAGAGCACGAAGAAATAATGTCAATAACTGGATTCGAAGATTTAGCTGGAAATCCACAAGTTATTGCTTGTTTAGATACATTCGATGTAGATACTGACAGACCAGACGTAGTATCTGTAACTGTAACTGATGATAAAATATGTGGTGATGATGACGAGGGAACAGTTGATGTAGTAATTACATTTGACGAAGAAATGAATAACGCAGTTGCACCGGATATCACATTTGATTTCGATATTATAACTAATGGTATTTTAACATTCAATTCTGGTGCTTGGACAGTAGGTAATACTGTTTATACTGGTACCTTTGATATTGATGCTTCTGCGGAACATACAATCGCTGGTGTTGACGTAATTGTAAACACAGCAGAAGATTTACTAGGTAATGTGATGTTACAAAGTACAACTTCTGATTTAATAGACGTTGATACAGAATTACCAACAGTAACAGGAATCGCGTTTAACCCTAACCCTACTAACATTTATGGTGTTAATAGAAGTAATATTGGACCAAATGGATTCCAAGTAGTAGTTACATTTGATGAAGCAATGGATGGACTTTCAACTCCAACAATTACTTTTGAAGATCTAAGTATTAGTGGAACAGGTACAGTAGCAGCAGCATTAACTGCTGGCACTGGAAGTTGGACTTCTTCAACAGTATTTACAAAAGAATATACTGTAAATGATGCTTCAGTTGAATTAGATTTAGTAACTGCAGATGTATCAGGTGCAACAGATGCTTGTGGGAATACTCAGAATTTATTCGATGGTAGCAATGAAGAAGTTGATTTCGCAATCGACTTGATTGCTCCAACTTGTGAAGGATTATATGTAGAATATAGTCTAATAAATGAAAATAGATTGTTGTTACAAGAGTTATTTGCAAACTTTAGTGAGCCGATGGATGAGACAATCGATGTTCAGTTTAACTTTGCTGTAAGTGGTAACTTTACTGTACAGAATGATGGTAATTGGAATGATCCAGATGAATATATTGTTTCAGCTTATCATAATGGTACAGAAGAAGGAAGATTCATCGAAACAATTACTCTAGATTTATCAGGTACTAAACCTAAAGATTTAGCTGGAAACCCAATTGAATCTGCAACTTGTGATTATGACTTCGATGTTGACACTAAAAAGCCACTTGTTGAAAGTGTTTCATTCTCTCCTGAAAAAATAATTGCTACTACAAGTTCATTCTTCGTAACAATTGTTTTTGATGAAGATATGAAAGCGGCTCCGAACCCTACCATTGGATTCAATGAGACACTTCCAGGATTGTTTAATTACATAGGTTACACTACTCCAAATACAAATACATTTGTTTATGAGTATGGTGTGACTGATGTTGATTTGGAATTAATGGACGTTGATATTGATATTGCAATTGGTCAAGATGTTGCCGGTAATGTGATGTCAACTCATACTTCTACTGAAACATTCAACATTGATCAAGTAGAGCCAACAGTTACTTCTGTAACATTTAGCAGCCACCCAGGTTGGATAAACAGAACAAACATAGGTAATGGAAACTTTACAGTAACTGTTGTTTATGATGAAGCTATGGATAACACTATGGCTCCAACAATTGATTTAGATCCATTTGCTCAAGGTAACCCATTATTAAGTGATGCATTAGTATTCGCTTCTGGTGCTTGGAGTACAGGTTCTAATACAGATGATACATACACTGCAACTTATAATGTTATAGATGTTGCGTTTGCTGATGAACAACTAGGAGCTACAATTAGTAGCGGAAAAGATGCATGTGGTAATACACAAGTGACTTATAATACTGATTCAGAAGGCGATGGTGTAATTGATATTGACTTAGTTAACCCTACAGTTGTATTTGATGGATTTACGCCATTAGCTGAATCTTGTGTAAACGGAACTGAAGCTATTGACTTTACAGCTAATGATGTTAACTTCTTTAACAAAGTAGAAGCAAGAATCGGTGCGGCTTCATTTGCTACATTTACTTCGAGTTCTGACCTAAATACAGTTAGTGGATGGGGAGCTGCTTCTGATGGCCCTATAACTATTGAGTTAAAGGCATTAGATTTAGCTGGAAACGAGACAGTTATAAGTAGAAACTTCACTAAAGATGCTACGGCACCTGTAATATCTAATGTTCAATTCACAAATACTTGTGTAACTACAGGCGATGTGGTAACATTGACATTTGATATTGCTGAAAATGGTTGTGGAACATTTGATAGTGATGATATAACTATCACAGGATTTACAAATAGCTTTATAGCTGATGGAGGAAATCCAATAGGTTCAGGAACATACACTTTCACACTATTAATTGATGGAGTCGATACTGAAGGATCTAAGTCAGTTACTATAAATGCTTCTGATGCTTCTGGTAACGCTGCAACTCCTTCAGTTAATAATGCTGCATTCACAATTGATAAGACAGCACCTAATTATTCGTCATTTGGGTCTGCATCTCCATCATGTGCAAATAGTAGTGATGTTGTAACATTGGTTTTCACATCTGATGATAATACATTTGGTTGTGGTCCTTATGGAGCAAGCAATATAACTGCTTCTACATCTTTAGGTGCAGCTACTGTAATAACATTAGGTTCTCCATTCTATTTAATTTCTGTTGACTTATCTGGAACAGATAATACAGATGACGGAACTTATGATATAGATATCGTAATGACAGACGCAGCTGGTAATGTTCGTAATGAAACAATTACTAATGCATTTACTATAGACAATACTGCACCTGTGGTATCTAATGTAACTGTAACGCCTGGCTGTGAAAACGGTGGTGATGTAGTGACATTAACATTTGATGTAGTTGAAAACGGTTGTGGTATATTCGATCAGAATGATATCACAATAAATGATAACGTAGCTACTAATAATGCATGGACATACGTTTCAGGTAGTGGTAGTGGTACTTACACTTATACATTATTGATAGATATTACTGACCCTGATGGAGCTGTTGACGTATCAGTTGATGCGACTGATGATGCAGGTAATTCATCTACAGGAAATGACTCAGGTGATACTGACTTTACTATTGATAATTCAGCTCCAGTCGTAGCATTTACGAATCCTACAAGCGGTGCAACAGTAAACTCTAGTAAAGTACTAAACTTCACTGCAACTGATGGCGCTGGATGTGGAATTACTAGTACAGAAGTATCAGTAGATAATACGAATTGGTTTGCTGCTTCTTCAGGAGTAACTGAATTAGGTGATATCACTCAATTTGCTGGTTTATCTGATGGAGGATTCACTCTTTACATTAGATCTACTGATGTACCTGGTAACATTGGAACAAGTAGTATTGCTTTAGTTAAAGATGCAACTGCTCCAGAAGTATCTTCTGTAACAGTTAGTCATCCGATAATCAATATTGCTGATGATGGTGAAGAGTTTACAGTAACAGTTGTTTACAATGAAGGTATGGACACTTCTATTGACCCTTCAGTTAATATAAGTGTTATTAATGCATTACCTGATGCTGCTGTATCAGGAAATTGGACTAATAGTACAACATTTGTTGCATCATTTGGTTTAATTGATGTTTCAACTCCAGAAACTGTATCAGATTTAGATATTTCAATTCTAAATTCTTATGACGATACTGAAGATGATGGAAATGTTCTTGGATTAGAAGTTGAGGCAGATGCATTCGATATTGATACTGAAGCACCAACGTGTTTCGATATAACTAATAACAATGCTGACATTTATGAAAATGATTTGAGTGTAACAGTTTCTGTTCAGTTTACAGAAGATATGGCAACATCGCCAAACCCAACATTCCTAATTACAGGTACTACAGAGTTGACTCCTGGTGCTTCGAATTGGAGTGGTGATACATTCACTCAAACATTTACTCATACAGGTGTTGAAGAAGAAACTTCTGCTAAATTTGAAATTGATGGATTTGCAGCGTTACCAACTGATTTAGCTGGTAATCCTGTTTCTGCCGTATTATGTTCTACTGATGTAGATATTGATACTCGTAAGCCATTAGTTACAAGTGTAGTATTCAGTACTTCATTAATTACTGAATCAACAACTTCATTAGATGTGACAGTAAACTTTGATGAAGATATGAGTACTCCTCCAACTATAGAATTTAATACACTATTACCTGGTTTATTAACTTACAATAGTGTTTCAAGTACGAGTACATCGTTTACTTATAACTATTCTGTGGCAGATGCTAACTTAGATTTAGATGACATAACTGTTGATGTTGCAATTGGTGAAGATGTTGCAGGTAATGTAATGTTGACTCATACTTCAACTGAGTCATTTGATATTGACCAAGTTGCACCAACAATTACTGATGCAAGTATCAAATCATCTAACAGTATTGATGATCAATACGCTAGAGTTGGACATGATATCATATTAACATTGACTCCAAGTGAAGAACTGAACACAAGTTCGTTTAGTGGAAATATTGCTGGATATAGTATTAATTCTATTTCTGACCAATTTGGGTTAAATGGAACTTACATTCTAACTGTAAGTACAGACCCAGGTGTTTCTGCTGGTTTGGTTACATTCAGTATTGACTACGAAGACGTTAACGGAAATGCTGGAGCAACATTGACTTCTGTAACAGACGCTTCATCTGTAACAGTTGACAAAACTGCACCAGTAGGAACAATCGATTTAGCAGGTGGTCAAGCTGACCCTACTTCTGATAGTCCAATAAACTTTGCACTAACATTTAGTGAAGATGTTTATGGATTAACAGATAGCGACATTGATGTATCTGGTACTGCTGGAGCTACAACAGCTATAGTTACTACGATTAATGCTTCTACATACAATGTAGCTGTTACAGGAATGACTGGAAGTGGTACTGTTGTTATTAACTTAGCAAACGGTAAAGTAACTGATATTGCTGCAAACGGTAATGTAAATACAGTTCTTACAGATAACTCAGTTCAATATGATGTTTCAGGCGCTACAGATGTAGCTTCTGGAGCTGGTGTTGAACCTGCAACCTTATCTTCATTAGTTGATACACAAGGCGAGGCAGTATTAAACTTCGACTTCGCTGTTACTGATGATGGTGTTGTCCCTGCTGCTGATTTACTTGCTACATTGATTACTGATATCTCAGTTTCTCAAGGAACTGGTAATGACTTCGGTGATTGGACAACTATATTAGCAGGTGCTGAATTGACTGATGGAACTAACACTGTTTCTGGTACAGTAGGAGCAACTACAATTGCATTTACTGGACTAGCACACGGTGCTGGACAAATTGGTGAAGTAGCTGATAACGCGACTAAGACATATACGTTGAAAGTATGGTTATCTGATACACCGACTGGTGTAATTGATAATATGAACTTAGCATTCAAAGTAAATAGAAGTTCATTCACTGTAGATGGTGCTGGATCTTCATTTGCTGGTGGTGCTGGAACAGATATTGAGTCTGGTTCGACTAACAATGCTATCGATGTAGATGCAACTGAGTTGACATTTACTACGACTCCTGCAAATACTGAAATTAACACAAATACTACATTTGTTATTGATGCAACTGATGAAAATGGTAATAGAGATGTTGATTATGGGCCTACAACGGTTACACTGACAGCAAATCAATCTACTATTTCTTCTGGCGGATCTGGTACATTGGCGAGTGGTACTTTGACACTTAACACAGTTCAATTTAGTACAGCTTTTGCTAATGATTATGTGACTGCTGCTGGTGGAGCCCTAACTGATGGAGTTAGTGATAACTTCAACATTAAAGAAGAAGAACCTTCAGCAATTACGAACTTATCAGTTGTAAATAGTAGTACTAGTTTTGCGCTATCTTGGACTAATCCAGATAGTAAAAACACTCTTATTCTTGCTAAGAAAACGAATAGTTCTTTTGCTTACAGTGATGAAGCAGGTATGGATAACGAAACAGGTTGGCCAGCCTCTAGTACTGTATTCGGTAATGCAGCATCACCTGCTGACAATGATGTGTATGTTATTTATACAGGAGCAAGTACTTCAGTTACAATGACTAATTTGCAAAATAATTATACACTTTATTCAGTATCAGCTTATGCATATGCAGGTGGAATAAATTCTGGAGTACAGAATTTCAATACTAATGAAGCATCAGTAGTATCATTTACTTATCCTAAGGAAGTTGATTTTTCTAAGGATATTAAAAATGGTTTGAGTCTTGGTATAGATAATATCACTCCTCAACCTGCTAGTCTGAACAATGTTGTTTCAATAGAAGTTGAGACAATTGAAGATATGCCGTTGACATTAGAACTATACGATAGTAAAGGTCAAAAAATGATGACGTTATTTGAAGGAAGAGACTTCAGTGCAGGCGAGACTCCATTCGAGTTTAACCTAGCTAATACAATTTCTTCAGGTCAACATTTCTTACGATTAACTGGTAACGGTCACGTTGTGATTGCTCCAATTATGATTGTAAAATAATCTGAACTATTAAAGTTTAAAATTCAAAACCCCGACATTATATGTTGGGGTTTTTTTATTTTATATATCTTTATCCATTCAAATTCGTATATAGTATCTATGAAAAAAATACTAGTTTTATATATTATATTACTTTCCTCAAATTGTTTTGCTGCAATCCCTGATTCAGTAAATGCTGAGATTAATTCCCAACTCGAGAAGTTTAAAACTCTATTAGAATTTTCTTATGTTTATCATAAGGACAGTATAGAATTGAAAAGCAAATCCGAATCAGCTTTAAAAGCTTATATGCAAGCTTTAGATAGTAAGTCTTACTATTTTCCTGAAGAACAATATAGGTCGTTAAAAGAGTCTAATACAGGTATTAAAAAGTCATTAGGTATCACCCAGATAGTTTTTGCTGATACTAGCTATATTTTTAGGGTAGAAAAAGGTAGCTCTGCAGATACGAATGGTATCAAACCAGGTTGGAGAATTTTAACTATTGATGATGTTAGTACAATAGGTTTAGATGAAACAAGCATAAATAAAATAATTAATGATACATCATTAGTAGAGACTAATATAGAATTTCTTGATCTGGAAGGAAATATTGAAAGAGTTAAATTGTTTAATTCACCTCATATCACTTCATCTATCGATGCCTCTTTTATGTATAATGATAGTGTAGCTTATATAAAATCATTAAAATTTACTGAAGATGCAGGAAATGAATTCGATAATGTTTTAAAAAGTTTTCCTAGAAACTTAAAAGGTGTTATTATTGACTTGCAGAATAATCCAGGTGGTGTTCTTACTGCAATTGCGGACGTAATCTCATTATTTTTACCAGAAGGTAAACAGGTTATAAAAACAAAATCAAAGCACCCAGATTTCTACTATGATATAAAATCAAAGAAAGATGGAAGTTTTATTGGGTTACCTTTGATACTTATTGTAAATGAGGAAACTGCATCTGCTGCAGAATTATTTGCTGGAGCAGTACAAGATTATGATTTAGGTTTAGTGATTGGTTATAGAACTTATGGTAAAGGTACTCTTCAAAAACATTGGGAGTTTAAAGATGGTAGTGCTTTTAGAGTAACTGTAGGAGAATATGTTACACCTTTAGGAAGGAAAGTACAAAAAGAATCTGTAAATGCATTTAGTAATTCTACCCAAACTCTAGATGAAGATTTGAATGAGCAATTAAGAAATATGTCGATTCCTAAAGATGTGTCTATAGTTAAAAGTACCAAAGGAAGAACACTCATTTCTATTGGTGGCATAATGCCTGATACAGTTCTTCAAAAACAAGATGCTAGAACAAAATTAACACAAGTAGCAATACAAAAAAGAGTGTTATTGCGTACAGCATTTGAGATATTTATTTCAGAAGGAAAATCTGTACTCGCTAATTATCCAGATTTCAAAATTTACTCTAAGAATTTCTTTTTTAACAGTACTATCTCTGAACGAATTAAAAAAAATCTTTTAATAGCTTCACTTCAGAACGATGACATGTTTAATAAAGATATTGAATTAATGATAGGTATAGTCAAAGCAAGATTAGGCCAACTCCTATTTAATGATGAAGCTTATTACTCTACTGAAGCTTATGAAAGTAATGAAGTAAAAAAAGCAATTCAAACTATGCCAGATGCTGAAAAATTAGTTAGGCAAGAATAATTTATTATATTTGGAATCCATAACTCAGCAGAAAAGAAACAAATGTCCGAAAACGTATTATTCGCTTTTTTACTTACATCTTTTGCTGGTCTCTCGACCGGAATTGGAAGTGCTATTGGATTTTTTTCTAAGAAGACTAATAAAGCATTCTTAGCAGCAACACTAGGGTTTTCCGCTGGAGCTATGATTTATGTTAGCTTCGTAGAGATATTTTCAAAATCAAAAATTGCGTTATCTCATGTTTACGGTGAATATTGGGCGAACTGGTATACAGCTGGTTCCTTTTTCCTTGGTGTTTTAGTTATTCTAATTATTGATCGACTCATTCCTTCTTACGAAAACCCTCATGAACCACATAAGATAGAGGAAATGGACACTTTGACTGCCTCTGAAGTAGAGAGAAGAAAATTAAAAAGAATGGGTACATTTACTGCTTTGGCAATTGCGATTCATAATTTTCCGGAAGGATTAGCTACTTTTACAGCAGCACTTTCTGACCCTAATCTTGGAATCTCAATTGCAATTGCAATAGCTATTCATAATATACCTGAAGGAATAGCCGTATCAGTGCCTATTTATTTTTCGACAGGTAGCAGAAAAAAGGCTTTTTGGTATTCATTTGCTACTGGTTTGACTGAGCCAATAGGAGCATTTATTGGTTATATATTATTGAAAGATCTTTTCAATGATGTTACTTTTGGAATTCTTTTCGGCGCAGTTGGTGGTATCATGGTATTTATAGCAGTAGATGAACTAATACCTACTGCTAAGAGATATGACTTAGGGCATAAAGCTATTTATGGGCTTGTTGCAGGAATGATGGTAATGGCTTTTAGTTTACTTTTATTTATCTAATTAAGAATCTGTAATACTCTTTTGAGAAAATATATTCTATAAACTAAAAAAAATTAACTACTCTAATTCGTTATTCTATTCTTGAATAAGACAATTTACACTAAATTCATTATAAAAATAATTTTAACAAGACTATTATTTTTGTTATTTTCTTACTTATGAAAGACGCTAAATCATATTTAATTAAAAATTTTGGATATAATGATTTCCGCCCAGGGCAAGAAGAAATTATTAATTCAATTCTAGACGGTAATGACACACTTGCTATTATGCCAACGGGCGGTGGGAAGTCTATTTGTTATCAGATTCCGGCCTTAGTACTCGAAGGAACGGCTATTGTTATATCGCCCTTAATTTCTTTGATGAAAGATCAAGTAGATGTTCTTAAATCTAAAGGGATAAGTGCAGAAAGTATTAATAGCTTGATGTCCACTAAAGAAGTGAATGAAATTCTAGATAACGCAGTTGATGGCAAATACAAGTTATTATACGTTGCTCCAGAAAGATTGCAAACTAAAAGGTTTGCTGATATATTTTCACATATACCTATTTCTTTTATTGCAGTTGACGAAGCACATTGTATTAGTGAGTGGGGGCATGATTTTAGACCTGCTTATTTGAAAATCCCTCAAGCATTAGGTGCTTACAGAGATTATCCAATTGCTGCCTTTACAGCAACTGCTACTAAAGAAGTACAAACAGATATTTCTAAAAATTTAAAATTAGATAAACCTAAAAGATTTATTAAGGGTTTTGATAGGCCAAACCTTACTTATATTACAAAAACTACTGAAGATAAAGTTCAAGCTTGTCTTGATATCATAAGGAGTAGTGGTAATGACTCAACTATTATTTATGCTGGAACTCGAAAGAGAGTTGAAGAGTTTTATGAAGCTCTTAAACTTCAGGATATTAAGATAGATATGTATCACGCAGGTTTACCAGATGATTATCGAAATGAATCACAAGAAAAATTCTTTAGTGGTGAAATCAAAACTATCATTGCCACGAATGCATTTGGGATGGGTATTGACAAAGAGAATGTTAGAAATGTAATACATGTTGATTTGCCAGGGACTATCGAAGCTTACTACCAAGAAGCTGGACGTGCTGGACGTGATGGGAAGCCATCTAACTGCATATTATTATATCATCCTGGTGATATTACTTTACAAGAATTTTTTATTGACGTTTCATACCCTGCTGTAGAGCAGATAAACAGAGTTTATACTACGCTTTATAAAAAAGCTGGCGTGGAAATGGGAGAGTATGCTCACGAGCCACTTGACGTTAGTTCTGCTTTAGTAGCTGCTTATCTGAGCATTACACAAAAGACAGTTTCAGCGGTATTAAAATTCCTTCGTAATAATGGTGTTATTTCAAATTCGAAATATTTTTCGAAAGCCACAATCAAATTTCTTAGTGATAGAACTAGGTTAATGGAGTACTATGATACTTTACCAGATTGGTTGAAATTACCTACTGAATCAATATTCAGGTCAGCTGATACTTCTACTAATAGTACATATCAGCATATAGACCCACTTGAGATTGCTCAAAAACATGGGATTGTTGCTGATAATATAATAAAGGCAATTAATAAACTTGCTTTCGAAGGGCATATAGAATATAATCCAGAAGCTAATAAAAGCGGAATTTATCTCATTATGGAAAGAATGAGATTTGAGGATTTGCCAATTGATTTTGAAGAGCATGCTAGAAGACGTGAGTTTGCAAATCAGAAGCTAGAGTATATGAAAGAATACGCTGAAACTGATACTTGTAAGCGAAACTTTATTCTTAATTATTTTCAAGATGAGAACGTCTTGTCTGACTGTGGTAGATGTACTTCTTGTCTTATCCCGAAATCGGTAAAAAAACTAAATGACGAAAAGAAAGAATTTATAAATATAAGAATCATTGATTCTCTACAAGAGATAGATAGTAAATTCGGTAAAACAATTATAAGGCATTTTTTAGCAGGAAAAGCAACACAAAAAGTTCAGAAATTTGAATTGGAAAATCTTAATATGTTTGGTTGCTTATCTGAATATACAGATGCCGAAGTCAAAGAATATTTAGATTCTGCTATCTCCAATAATTATATTGCTGTAAGTAGAAATAGATTTCCCGTACTTTCCATTACTGAAAAAGGTTACAGTTTAGTTGGACAAAAACTAAATGAACAAGTTGATAAGATAAAATCTGAACACAATTATTCAGATGAACTTTTTTCTAGATTAGTTGATTTACGTAAAGTTATAGCTATGAAGGATAAAATTAGTGACGAAAGAATAATTTCACAAGACTTACTTATGAAACTAAGCTCAGATTCTCCTAAAAATATTCTAGAGTTAAGAAAATTAAAGGGTTACGATATTGAATTTGTAAGGAAGTACGGTTCAGAGTTTGTAGCTGTTATCAATGATTATTATGAAAATAGTCCTTTAGAAGATAGTGAAGAATCAGAAGTTACTGAAGTTACTAAACGAATTGTTGTATTATTTCAAAAGCATTTAACTATTGATGAAATAGCTGATAGATTGGAAATGAATGACAAAGATATTGTTGAAAATTTGAAAATAGCCATTGATAATGATATTGATGTAGATATGAGTTCTCATGTTTCTGAATCAAAGTATGAAGAAATATTAGATTTGGTTGAAGAGAATCCTAATGTTTCTGCAGCACAGGCTAGAGATGAGTTAGGACCAATTATGGAATATAATTTATTAAAAGTAGCCTTGGCGAAAGCAAAAAACGAGTTAGAATATAATTAATAAAATCTGTAATTTTGACTTTTCAGAGAGTACAACTAGCTTATGTCCAAAAAAAATTATGCTCCTGAGGGAGAATATATATATAATGAGCAACAAAAACTACGTCAGTGGTATGTTTGGTTTATTTTGGTCTTGTCGCTAGTTCTTTCTTTAGTGTTTCTGATTAATAGCTTTGTAAACTATATGGAAGGTGCTCCTGGAGCAGCTTCCTTTATTGTTTTAGGAGTATTGATTCTTTTTATATGCTTATTCTTTGTTATTTCAACCGCTGGTTCTAAGTTAAATGTTATAGCCACAGAAGAGGCAATTCATTTTCAATGGATACCACTTAATAATAAATTTAATAAAGTTAATTGGCAGAATGTCCAGTCGATTAAAATGATAAGATACAAAAGTATGGGCTATGGAATGCGCATTAGTGAAAAATATGGTAGTATTTACAATGCATTCGGTGGATACGCTATTGACATTGTAACGAGAGGTGGTAACCACTTTCTTATTGGTACTGCAAAGCCAAATGAATTAGAAAAAGTATTAGTTAAATTAAAAGACATACATTATTTCGATTACGAAAATCAAATAAAAGATAAATAGATAATGATTGAAAATATTAAAAAAGTACACGAAGAAGTAAAAGTAAAGATTAGTGAAGTGACTAACTTAGAGCAACTTGAAGCTTTTAGGTTAGAATTTCTTGTGAAAAAAGGAAAGATTCAAGAATTTTTTGGTCAACTAAAAGAACTACCTAATGAAGAAAAACGCGAAGTTGGTAAAGAACTAAATATTCTAAGTAAATTCACAGAGGGTATTTATAAGACGACTAAAGAAGAGCTAGAAGAGAAAGCATTAACTACTTCTGATTTAGATTTATCTTTACCTGGTATTAAGAATAATCTAGGTAGTGAGCACCCCGTACGACAGACAATTGCTCAGATGATTGAGATATTCAAGAAAATGGGGTTCTCTGTAGCAGAAGGGCCAGAAGCTGAGGATGACTATCACAATTTCGATGCTCTTAATTTCCCACCTAATCACCCTGCAAGAGATATGCAGGACACTTTCTTTCTTGAAAATAAATATGATACAGTCGTACTAAGGACTCACACTTCTCCAGTTCAGATTAGAATGATGGAAAATGTAAAACCTCCTATACGTGCTATAATGCCGGGACGAGTTTATAGAAATGAAACATTAGATTCTACACATCTAGCAGAATTTCACCAAATTGAAGGTCTATATATTGATAAGAATGTAACAATGGCAGAGCTTAAAGCAACGATGATGCATTTTGCTAGAGTTATGTACGGAGATGATATAGAATTCCGTTTCCGTGCTTCATATTTTCCATTCACAGAGCCAAGCGCTGAGTTAGATATTAGAACTAAGCATTCTAACAAATGGATGGAGATAGTTGGATGTGGCATGGTTCACCCTAATGTACTACGTGCAGGAGGAATAGACCCAGAAGAATATACTGGATATGCCTTTGGGTTCGGTGTTGAGCGTATTACAATGGCAAAAACTCAACTTGATGATATTAGAAAACTTTACGAAAATGACGTAAGGGTTCTTTCTCAATTCTAATTATTATCATTCCAAATACGTATATCCGTATAACCCAGATTTGTAGATTGAAAGCAACTCCTTCCCTTCCTTGGGGAGGATTGTTCCTTTTTTAACTTCTGCTGCAACCCTTGATTCCATTGTTCGAACTAACTTCTTATGTGAGAATTGCACATATTCCAATACTTCTGAAACCCGTTCTCCATCGATCATTTCTTCTACTTTATAGCCCTTCTTCGACGAACGAATATGCACAGTGTTAGTATCTCCGAATAGATTATGCATATCTCCAAGTATTTCCTGATATGCTCCTATTAAAAATGCTCCTAGGTAATAAGGCTCATCATCTTTCAAATCATGTAATGATAGTGTACTCGATAATTCACCATCTCCTATGAAGTGGTTTATCTTTCCATCCGAATCACAAGTAATGTCTTCAATAGTTCCCCTTCTCTTTGGTTGTTCGTTCAAACGATGTATTGGCATAATAGGGAAGAGCTGATCAATAGCCCAAGAGTCTGGTAAAGATTGGAACACTGAAAAGTTACAGAAAAACTTGTCTGCTAGAACTCTTGATAAACTATCAAAATCTGCAGGTTGTCTTTTCATTTTGCTGAACATCAGATATATTTTACGAGCTATAGTCCAGAAGAGTTTTTCTACTTCTGCACGTACAGTCAAATCTAAGTGTCCTAAACTGAATAAGTCCAATGCTTCTTGCCTGATTTGTTGTGCATCGTGCCATGGCTCAAGCATTCTTGACTTTTTTATACTGTCGTGTATATTGATTAACTCTTGAACTAATTCATTGTCACTAAAATTATCAGGAAATTCACCATCAAAATAAGGTTGTGATGTTTTTTCTAGTACATCGAAAACTAATACTGAATGATGAGCAGTTATAGCTCTACCAGATTCAGTAATCAGGTTCGGGTGTGATAAATCATGTTTATTGCATACATCTGCAATAGAATAAACGGCATCATTTATATATTCTTGAATAGAATAGTTAACTGAACTAGAGTTACTTGACTTAGTTCCATCATAGTCAACTCCTAATCCACCACCTATATCAACATTCTCAATATTGCATCCCAATTTTCGTAGTTCGACAAAAAAGTGGGATACTTCACGTAGTGCATTCTTGATATTTCTAATCTTTGTTATTTGACTTCCAAGGTGAAAATGTATTAAATTTACACTATCGAGCATTCCCTTTTCTCGAGCATACTCCACTGCTGCCAATAGTTCAGCTGCATTTAATCCAAATTTGCTTGTGTCACCACCTGACTCTTCCCATTTACCACTACCCGAACTTGCAAGTTTGATACGAATACCAATATTAGGTTTTATATGCAAACGCTCAGATACTTTGATTATCATCTTTAGTTCATTCAGCTTCTCTACTACTAAGAAGATTTTATTACCCATTTTCTGAGCAAGTAGTGCCATCTCAATGAAGCTTTCGTCTTTGTATCCATTACATATAATAGGAGCATTTTTAGGTATCATAGCTAGTACAGCATGTAACTCGGGCTTCGAACCTGCTTCTAAACCAACATTGCGTTCCTTGATTGAGTTCATAATCTCATTGACAACAGGACTCATCTGATTTACTTTTATAGGGTAAATTAGTGTGCAGTTACCTTTAAAATCATACTCTTTGGAAGCATTTTCGAAACAATCAAATATACTGCTAATTCTTTGCTCTATAATCTCTGGAAACCTGAATAGTACTGGGGTAGGAAAGTCTTTGACAGATAGTTCATCTATTATCTCCTTGATATCTATATCTTTATTACCATTATTAGGTTGAAATACTACATTACCTTTATCATTGACTCCAAAAAAATCAATTCCCCATCCTTTTATATTGTAGAGCTCTTCAGCATCTTCTATTTTCCATTTCTGCATATTTCACCTGAGAATAAATGTAGATTACACAACTTATATTGTTCCTAAAATACGGAAAATTTAGGGATTTATTGAAAAGGAAAAATGATTGTGGGGATGATTGTTGAATAGTGGTCAGTTTTGCTATTCTTCACGTATTCTAAAAGGTTTATTATACTACTTGTTAAACGTTTGTAATTCGATAATTGTTCTTTCATCTGTCTCAAAGTTAGTTTTCCAAGTTGTAAAATAGTCCGTTATTATTTTATCAATATTCTCTCTTGTCGCTCCATCCCAATACCATTGATTTTCCGAATAGTATAAGTCTTCTTTGGCGAAGTAAAGTAAATTAAAGTCATACAGATATTCTTCATAGTCAAGTTCGAAATAAATGTCTTTTAGAATGTTTAGCACTTCTAAGTTGTTTATTTCTGCGTCTAGCGATTTATCAATAAGATAACACACATACCTTTTTATAGTTTGATCTTTGTCTGAATTATCAAGTTGCAATTCCACAAAAACTTTGTCTGTAAGTTCATGCATTTGGAATTGGTTAAATGGTTCGTTTTCTCCGGCAAGAATTGCTAAATACTCGGAATCGAAACCAGCTAAAAGCATATTAACTGCCCAATCAACCCAAGTTTTGTCAACGTCTCTGTTGAGTGCTTTAAATGCTAATATTTCTGCTGTTGATTTTATTGGTTTCATAAAGTCAGATCGGTCCTTTTTTTTACGGGAATAATGATTTTAGCTTGTCCATATTGCCTTGATCATTACGATGTGGAAAGTATTTTAAGTTTGGTAACTCTTGTTTCAATCTTTCTATGTCTTTTGTAGTAAGGTCAAAAGCCCAGTTTATTGTTTTTAGTTTTTTGAGTTTGAGTAATGGGTCAATTCTTTTGTCAACACAACTAATCATAACAGCACTAAAATAAACAAGGTTGGTCAACTTGTTGAATGGTTCTAATGAGTCAACCTTTTGTTTTGTATACATGCCACCTTCAATAGAAAAAAATTGAAGATTCGTCAAAGCCGATAACGGAGAAAAGTCAGTTATCTTCTTAAAATTTTCTATACGTAGAACTTCAAGTTGCGTCATGCAAGTTAAAGGAGTAATGCTTTCTATTTTAGCTGAACTGCCAATATTCAAATACTTCAATTTTGTTAAGGTCGAAATGTTGTCAAGCGTTTTTATGTTACTCCACTTGATGTTAAGTCCAACCAAATTTTTGAGTTTACAAACGCTGTCAAAAAGCTGTTGTGTAGATTGTGTAGTAAACCAAAGCATTTCTATGTTCTGGCAGGTTGGTAAAAAGTCAATCCACTCTTTGATTAGTTTCTTTTGTTCAGTTGCTGATAAATCTAAAAGCTGAGTGCAAGCAATATTAACTTTTGTCTGTCCAGTATATTCCTTTGGGTAAGTTATACTGTCAGGCGGAAAGTCATTTGCTTTGTCCCGAAACCAAAAACCATGTTCTATTTGTTTATCCGTCATCAGTGTTTTTAAAAGTTCATTTTCTGAAGGTCAGTTAGGGTTTGCATTGTCGCCCAAGCATGACATATAATTATTCAAATATACAAACATTCGTATATCATGTCATTATTACTTTTGTATTTAATTTTAAGTATTTTTACCAAAATACAGAAAATTTAAGAATCTATCAAAAAGGAAAAATCATTGAAGGATTAATTGTGGAATAGTGTTAGGATTAGTTGTTTATTTATTTCTGATTGGTTGGATTAAAGTTTGGGTAACGTTTTGCAGCTACACGTAGATGGCAATTTCGGAGACGAAGACTGTCTGCCACCACTGAACTTGATACGAAGCACAAAACTTCATTTAACCACTGAACCGCCAATTTCTTGTAGGTGCTGTTATATGCTGTTTTTATTTCCATTCGTCTCTTAATTGTCGCCATTCTTTCCAAAATGTCAAGTAACCTTTTTTGTCAAAGTCGTCTGTTGGAATTGTCTTTGGTAAACTTGTTTTATAAAAATTCTCAACTTGGTCTGCGAAGTCTAGAACTATCTTTTTATAAGTGTCTATGTCAATAGTTGCTTCTTGTCCGCTGTTAGTTAAGTGCTTAATTTTATTGTCGTCTGTATGAATAATTGTCCAGTCAATTCCACTTGGGCAACCACAAATATTTACAAAGTCTTTTTCATCGTCTGCGATTATAAAGTGTCCGCAACAAGGAAGTAATTGACTTGCGTAGTCGTCCTTTTTATAATTCTCTTTTAGTGTCCGCATTAAATACAAAGCTGTTGCACTTACAGTCACGTCCAAGCTGTCTTTGTCTGCAACAACTTCGTCTCCAATTTTCACAAAAACGTGTCCGTGTGCACAAAGGTCTGTTGGTTCGTCAACGTCCTTTATCCAATGAAGGTCTAATATTTTTATGTCAAAATTCTTGTCTGTCATTGTTTGCGGTGTGTCGTCCTAAAATAGCATAAAACGTTTTGCGGCTACAAGAAGTTGGCGATTTCGAAGCACTAAACTGTCTGCCACCACAAAACTTGATACGAAGCACGAATCTTCGATGGGTTTCATAGTCAGTTTATCCAACACAACCCCTTATAATTTATACTGACAGTAACAAGCAGCCAAAGTCAATAAGAGAAAAAATATTATAGTAATTTTTAGGTTCATTAAGTTTCATTTTTTTATTTTTTTAATTCAGTTTCACGAGTGTTGAAGTACAGAATGAAAATCAAGAAGTCACTGAGCTCAGTATTTGTTTCACTTTTCTCTTTCAAGAAGTTAAAGCTTTCAATTCCTTCATTTATTAATTCGCTGTCTGCAGGAAGCTTATCAAATTGACTTAAACACTCTACTTTAGTCCGTTTGCAGTAGTCATTCCAATTTTCACCTGGTTTTCTTTCTGTTGTGTCGTATTTGTGCCAATAAAGTTCACAAGTACCGTCTGGCAGTTTGAATTGAACTTGTCCGCCAATAATTCCAAGTCCGACTTCAACGGCTTTGTCTATGATTTCTTTAAAGTCGGTTCGTTTCCAACCATATTCTTTTCCGCTAACAATTGCTCTTTGTAAGATTTCAGACGGGAGATATTTTTCCTCAGACAAACTCATCACATTCCTTTAAGTGTTTCCAAAAAAGTTCCATAAGTTCCGATATCCATCAATTCATCTTTGTCCGTCATTATCCCAAGTCCGAATGTGCGATCAGTTTCGTCAAATGTTATTTTGTAACCGTTACGGTCTGATGATTCTTCCAAAACAGTCCAAAGTTCCATTTTTATAGACTCATCAACCGAACTTAAATAGCTTTCCTTTTTAGGCTCTATTAAACACTCATTTAGATTTATTCCATGAGTGTTGGTTAGGTCAGATTGTCCTACCAATTCTTTGTTTATAATATTCTTTACTTCTTGACTTGTCATTTTTTAATGCACTACAACTATCCAAATATACTAACATTCGTATATCCAGCCATTATTATCTACCTATATAAATATCGGTATAATAATATCTATAATTACTAAAATAAAGAAAAATAGGATATTTATTGAAAAACAAAAGCTGAATATGGAATTAATTATAAAATAACTTTCAATTTCGGTATATTTGTAAATGTACCTCATAACAAAATTGAATCCGATTAATGTCATTTTTTAATGTATTTTCAAACGATGTCGCTATCGATCTCGGCACTGCTAACACCCTTATCTGGATGAAAGGTAAAGGAATAGTTCTTAATGAGCCTACCATCGTAGCATTTGACAGACAAACTAAAAAAATTATCGCCATTGGTAACGATGCACAATCAATGGTAGGGAAGACCCACAAAGACATAAAAATTATCCGTCCACTTCGTGATGGTGTTATTGCCGACTTTGAAATCACAGAAGGAATGCTTCGTGCATTCATCAGAAAAGTATCTAACACTTGGCAACCAGCTCGTAGAGTTGTAGTTGCAGTACCCTCTGGTATAACAGAAGTAGAAAAGCGTACGGTTCGTGATAGTTGTGAACACGCTGGTGCGAAGGAAGTCCACTTAATAGCTGAGCCAATGGCTAGTGCTATTGGTATTGGGTTGAACGTGCACGAGCCAGTAGGTAATATGATAGTTGACATTGGTGGTGGTACTACCGAAGTTGCTGTTATAGCTCTATCAGGAATAGTAACGGCTGAATCTATCAAACACGCTGGTGATGAGATGACAGACGCTGTTTCTCAGTACTTCCGTCGATATCACAATATATTGATAGGAGAGAGAACTGCCGAAATGATCAAATGTAATGTCGGCTCAGCAATGCCACTAGAAGATGAAATAGAAATAGAAGTAAAAGGTAGAGACTTAGTTTCGGGTATTCCAAAGATGATAAATGTAACTTCAGTAGATATCCGAAAAGCTTTATCAGATTCAGTTGATAAAATTGTGACTGGAGTCCTCCGATTGTTAGAAAAAACTCCTCCTGAACTTTCTGCTGATATATTCGACAGAGGTATTATGCTTAGTGGTGGTGGTGCATTGCTCAAAGGATTAGGCGAAAAAATCACGAAAGAAACAAACCTACCGGTCCACGTGGCAGATGAGCCATTAATTTCTGTTGTAATAGGAACAGGTAAGGCATTGGAAAACCTAAGCGACTATTCTTCTGTATTGATAAAAAGAAACTCATACTAAATAGTATTTACTTATGTTGCAGCTCCTTAGTCTAATAGTAAAATTTAAAGATTATGCTGCCCTTACTCTTTTGTGCATTATTAGTTTGTCCCTTATCTCAATAGGCGACGTATCTAAAATAGGTGGGTATAGAGCATTTGTAGTTGGCACTATAGGTTGGCTCGAAGAGGCATTTGCTTGGGTACCTAATCCCGATGCACTCAGGACAGAAAATAGAGCAGTTCGAGAACTAAATCTTTATTTATCTTCCGAATTAATGAAATCCCGCCAAGCTTTAACAGAAAATAAAAAACTTCGTGAGATGCTTGATTTTAAGCAAGGAGTAGAGTTTAATCTTATTTCCGCAGAAGTTATTGGTAAATCTACAATTGAATTGAGAGAGTATATTACTATAAACAAAGGGGCTAAGGACGGAATCGTCCGTGGTATGTCTGTAAGAACAGATGCAGGTCTTACAGGAATAGTTGTAGTAGTAGAAGATAACTACACACTAGTAGAAACCCTCAATAATAGACAAGTAAAAATATCTGCTAAAGTAGATAGAACTGGAATAGATGGGATACTCGTTTGGGGTGGGTCAAAATATTTTAATATGATGAATATACCTAGATCATTCGATATAAAAGTTGGAGATGAACTTATAACATCTAATTACAGTAGAAAATATCCTCCTGGCCTTCCAATAGGTAAAGTTGTTAAAGTTGAAGAAGATAAATCAAGTCTTTTTCATAAAATATATGTTGAACCTTTTGTCTCGTTTAATACTCTTGAACAAGTATTTATCATACAGTATATTAGTGATCCAGAAAGGTTAAAATTAATACAGGAGATGGAAGAAAGATTGAGGTTATTGAAAAAATAGATGAATAGAGCAAAACAGAAAACTAACTATGCATTCCAAAGATATGCAGTATATGCTTTAATAGCTATAGTGCTATCATTGATTCAGTTTTCTTTGCTCAACTTTATAGAAGTTCAAGGTATTACACCTGACTTATTGTTAGTACTATGTGTTTGGATCTCAATTAGAGAAGGTCGATTCGCAGGTATTATAGCGGGTTTTCTTATAGGGTTAACACTAGATATAGTTTCATTTGACTTAGTTGGTATTAACGCATTCACTAAAACAATAGCAGGTTTTATATCTGGTTCATTTTATCAAGAAGGCAAAGAACAGCTTATACTACACGGTTTGAAGTTCTTGTTGATAGTTTTTATTTCATCTTTCGTTCATAATTTGATATACTTCTTTTTTTACATTAAACTAAGTGACATAACTTTTATATCCTTTTTTGTAAAGTATGGTGTCGCATTTTCTTTCTATACTACAGTATTTGCTATTATTCCAATGTTAGTAAAGCGTAAAGAAAGGATAATTTAGGAATTAAAATTATATGTTTTTATCTGAATTAGAAATATCAGGATTCAAATCATTTGCAGGCAAGACAAAGTTCAAGTTTGCTGATGGTATTACGGCTATAGTTGGTCCCAATGGTTGTGGTAAATCAAATGTGGTTGATGCAGTCCGTTGGGTTCTAGGTGAACAGAAAACGTCTGTACTAAGGTCTGACTCTATGGATAGTGTTATATTCAATGGAACTTCTAAGCGTAATCCATTAGGTATGGCTGAAGTTACAATGAGGCTAGAGAACAATAGATCTGTATTACCAAGTGAATATGATTCTATACAAATATCTAGAAGGTTATTCAGAGATGGAGCAAGTAATTATCTATTGAATAAAACGAAATGCCGATTAAAAGATATTAACGATTTATTTATGGATACTGGGCTAGGTCCAGACTCATATTCCGTTATTGAGTTAAAAATGGTAGAAGCACTCATCAATGGAAAGATGGATGAGCGTAGAAGAATGATAGAAGAAGCCGCTGGTGTTACTAGATATAAACAAAGAAGAAAAGAAACAAGTAATAAACTACAAAGAGTCCAAGAAGATTTAGAACGAATTAATGATATATTGTCAGAAGTAGAAGTCAACGTAAAAAGACTTTCTAGACAAGCTAAGAAGACTAAAAAATACAATGAACTTTCAGAGCAGTTGAAAAACATTGAAAGTGATTTACTTAAGAATGAATATGCTTCATTTAAATCAAAAAACTCTGAAATAAAAAAATACATTCTTGAGCTTTCGAGTAAGTTGGAGACTTTGGAACTAAACTTAGAGAATTTCGAAAAAGATTTAGTAACTACTAGAGAAGATAAATCTGTATTTGATTCAAAAATTAATGAACTAATAGCTCAAGAAAATATATTAAAAAATCAGATTGCAGAATCAACTAGACTTATCTCGGTTAATAAAGAAAAGCTAGAATCTTTAAAAAGTATCAATAATAGACTAATCGAAGATAATAATAATAGTGAAAGGTTTATACAAAAGCTTACTAGTGACATAGCTCACTTGAATGAAAAATTAGCAAAAAGAGAAGAAGATACTAATACTCAAAATAACTCACTCGAAGAGTTGAAATTAGATAAGCAAAATAGAAAATCTGAATTAGATGAAGCACGTGAGTTAGCTAATGCAGATATAGATGTGCTTAATAAATTGAAAAACTCTATACAATCATCATATTCTATTATAGAGAATAATGAAAGAAGAATAGAGAAAATATCAACAAAAATAGAGAATTACAAAAATGAAATCTCACTTGAAAATAAAGAGATAGAGTTAAAGAATAATCTAAGTATTGAGTTGTCGAATAAGCTAAAAAATTTAAATGCTGATTTAAATGACAAAAATGAAAATTATCAGATCACAAAGAATAAATTAGAAGAAGTTACTAATGAGTTAAATAAACTAAATGATTCTATTTCTGACTTACGAAGTAATATATCTGGTAAGAAAGCGCAATTAGAGTTTTTAGAAAGTTTGTCAGCAGATGATGATACAACTCAAATGCTTCTAAATTCTAAAGATTGGGACAAACCTGATAATATAACATTATTAGAAGAACTTATCTCTGCAGATGAAAAATATAGTAAGGCAATTAGCTCTGTTTTAGGTTCATATAGAAATTTGATAGTAGTTGACACTACTAAACAAGCCGAATCCGCTTTCGAATTACTCAAGAAAAAGAACCTATCTAAAAGAGCAATTATTTGTAGAGAATTAATACCTAAAAGTCAAATTAATAAAAATTTAAATGGAGTTGAATTACTCACTGATATTGTTGAAACAGATGATGATATCAAGGATTTATTAATTGCACTATTTGGTCAAGTAGCTATAACTGATGAGAAAGATATTGCTTATTCACTAACAAAGAGTAAAAATATTGCTGCCGTTACTCTTGATGGATTCTATATAAATAGAAATGGGATACTCAGAGGAGGAGGTTCTAGTAAAAGTGAGACAGCAAACTTAGGGAAGCAAAAGCGAATCAAGGATATAACAAAGCAATTAACTGAGCTTCAAAAATCACTTGATAGCATGAATCAAAAGAAGGATGAACTTACAAATAAAAAAAATGAGCTTAATCCTGAACAATTACTTCAGGGAGTTAAAAAACTTGAGAATGAGATAAAACAAGTTGAAAATACGAAGCTTCAATCTACAATGAAAATAGATTCTCTCAATAATAATATTGAGATGTACGAGAAAAGTATTGAATCTTCTCAAAAAGAATTTACTGACTTGAAGAATGAGATAAAAGACTTACAGTTAACAATAGAAGAAAGAAAAGAAAAGTTAAAAAATGCTGAGTCAAATAAAGAAGATAAACTAAAAGCTCTTAATAATGCTGAGATTAGATACAGTAAAGCCAATGAAGAGTTACAGGCAGCTGAGATTCTAATGATTCAGCTAAAATCAGATTTTAATAATATAAAAAATGATATTGACAGATCCAATGGACAGTTAAGAGCAGAAAAAAATAGGGTACAAAGTAGAAAAGATCAGTTAATACAGAATGAAAAGTCAAATATTGAAATAGAATCTACTAATAAGGAATTGAGTTCTAAGTTAGAATTAGATAATAAAAAGCTAATTGAAATATCTAATCAAAAAGATCAAACTAATGAACAGCGAAAATCAATAGAAGAAAAGCAAATTAGCTTAACTAATGAATTACATAATAAGCGTAATGAATATAATAAACTAAAAGATGCTTTTCATAAAGAAGATATATCTCGTAGTGAGTTTGAAACTAAAATGGAATCACTTGAGAATAGAGCTTTTGAAGCCTATGATTTACGATTAGTTGAATTAGATATAGAATATGATGAGCAATTCCCTATAAATGAGAGTAAAAGGCAGGTATCAGAGCTAAAGACTAGTTTAGTAAACTTGGGAAGTATAAACTTTGAAGCAGTTCAGGAATATGATGAACAGAATGAAAGACTATTATTTCTAACAAAGCAGATAAAGGATTTAACAGAATCGGAGAAAACTCTAAAAGAGACAATCAGAGAGATTAATATTACAGCTGAAGAAAGATTCGAATCTACTTTCAAACAGATAAAAGAAAATTTCTCTAATCTATTTAAAAAGTTATTTAGTGATGAAGCAGTTGCAGATATTTCATTATCTGGGGATAACTTACTTGAATCTAATATCGAAATAACAGCGAAACCTCCGGGGAAGAAACCACGTAGTATAGATATGCTATCAGGTGGGGAAAAGACTTTAACAGCTATTGCACTATTGTTTGCTATCTACCTAGTTAAACCATCACCATTCTGTATATTAGATGAGGTTGATGCACCGCTAGATGATGCAAATTTAAGAAGGTTTAATAGTTTGATAAAAGAGTTTAGTAAGAAAACGCAATTCATTATCGTTACTCACATGAAAATAACTATGGAAGCTGCAGATACATTATATGGAATAACTCAACAAGAAGTTGGGATTTCTAAAATAGTTTCCGTAAACTTGAAAAAAGACGAGATATTATAATTAAAACAGAGGTTAATATGAAGCAAGTAAAGTACTTATTATTGGTTTTCTTATTGTCATTTAGCTATACCTTTTCCCAAATGCAAGATCTTGGAGGTCAGCAGGAAGAAGGTGGTAGTTCAGGATTACAAGATTTAGCCGAACCAGAAAAGAAACTTGAAATAAAGCAAAAAGCTGATGGGTCTTTACAACAACCAAAAGACCATGATGAAGCTATGAAGTATTATAAAGATGAGTACAAAGAAGTATTAGATGGGGTTTACTTCGAAGATTTATGGAATGCAGTAGTAGAAGCACTATCTGATCAAGGATGTGAGTTAATGACGAAAGTTCAGAAAACTAACGATGAAGGTTTTTTGAAAGGTGTTATGAAATCTGAGTTTTGTGTATTTGTAAAAGATGAACCAACATTTGATGCACTTAGGTTATATAGTGTAAAAATGCCCGTAATTAGGGGTGGTATATGGATGAATGGTAGAATACAGTACAAGATTATACTTGAAGAAGTTAATGAAGGCGAAGGTACATCGATATTAGTGACAGGTGAATTGAGTGGTTCAGAAGAAAATGTTACGAATGAAGTGCATTTCTGGGCTTCAAATGGTTGGTTTGAAACAGACTTACTATATAGAGTTAAAAAGAAAGTTGGCAAATAGTAAATGAAGAATATAATTTCAAAGCTCCTTTCGCTAGGAGCTTTTTTTCTGCTTGTATTCGTATTAACAACTGAATTGAAAGGTTCAGATAAATTCAAGTTAACTGTTAGTATTACTAATGTAGAAAGTAATGACGGTCAACTAATTGTGTACCTTTATGATAAGCCAGAATATTATCCAAAAGAAAAGGATAAAGCTTTTAAAGTTGTAAAAACTAAGATAAGTAATAATAGAGCAAAGCTTATTTTTGATGATATACAAAAAGGTACTTATGCTATTGCTGTCCATCATGATGATAATGGTAATAATAAGGTAGATACGAATTTTTTAGGAATACCGAGTGAAGATTTTGGAGCCTCGAATAATGCTAAAGGGTTTATGGGACCTCCTAGTTTTAAAGACGCATCTTTTAAAGTAACTGACAATAAAGAAGTTAATATTGATATGAATTAAATTGGTTTTATAAGGTTTTCATATACTATTTTAGAAGCACCACAATGCGAGTAAACAAATTCTTTGTTCATATTTCCAATGTTCTTTCGCTCACTGTCATCTTTCAAAAGATCTTTCAAATGATCATATAATTGCTTCGTATTTCCCATAGGAATTAATCCTTTTCTTTCAACGAGTCTCCTTGCATCTTCTGAGTTTTTATAATGTTGATTGCCACAGAAAATAGGTACTCCGTAGCCAGCAGGTTCAGTCACAGAATGTACTCCTGAACCAAAACCTCCACCTACATAAGCTATGTCAGCATATTTATAGAGGTCTAACAATAATCCAATTTTATCAACTATCAGATCTTTATTTATTAATTGGTTCTTTTCTATTTCAGTGTATAGATAATGATCATCTATTTTACTTTTTAGATGAGAGATTGTTTTTTCATCTATTTCATGAGGTACATATATTACTATTAACTTGTGTTTCTTCTTTATTTTCTTAACTACGTCAGATATTAGTCTTATATCCATCTTCCAGCTACTACCTACAACAAGTACTTTATTTCCTTCTTCAATATTCAATATATTATTCTTACTTGCTTGTTCTACTCGTGAAACAATTCTATCATATCGAGTGTCTTGTACTAGTAAAGTTGGTACATTTATTTTTATAGAGTCAAATTTACCTTTGTGATATTCATTCACACAATAAATGCTAGAAAGTCTTTTTAAAAGCATTTTGTAAAATTTAATACCTAAAAACTTCTTACCTAGTGACTTACTGATTGTATAAGTTGCATTTATCAAATGTGTAGGAATATTATTCTTGTGCAGATGGCGTATAAAATTATACCATAAATCATATCTAACTATCAACACAACATCGGGTTGTATATGATTGACAAACTTACTGACACGAGTTTTAAAATCTAGTGGCAAATATACTTTATAGTCAAAGTATATGGAATCTGTAAGATTGTTATATCCAGAAGGGGAGAAGAAAGATGCAATAATTTCAGTTTTTGGCTCATTTTTCCGAATTAATTCAACTAAATATTTAACCTGTTCATATTCGCCCATCGAAGAAGCATGAATTAAAACACGCTTATTCTGCTTAGGGGGAATTTTAAAATAATCATTAGCCAAATCCTCTCTTTGCTTTATCTTATCATTCATCAAAGACATAAGCTTAGAATAAATGAACAAGAGAGGAAGTGCTAATAAATTATAAATTAGTTTCAGAAATACTTGCATTATTTACCAATGAAATTTGCTTTTCTTTTTTCTAAAAATGCCAAGGTACCTTCTTTAAAGTCTTGTGATGCACATACTTCACCAAATTTTTGAGACTCATATTCCAAGCCCTCTTTTAAAGAGAGTTTAGTAGAAGCTCTAACAGCATCGATTATAGCACTTATAGCTATAGGACTTTTAGTAATTACTTTTTCTATGAAAGCAATTGATTTTTCTATTAATTCTGACTCATCAAAAACTTCATTTACAAGCCCAATTCTTTTAGCTTCGTCCGCATTAACCATATCTCCTGTTAGGTTTAGCTCCATGGATTTGGCAACTCCAACAAGTCTTGTTAATCTTTGAGTACCACCATAACCGGGTAAAATTCCTAGATTTACTTCAGGTTGACCCAATTTTGCATTGTTACTTGCGTATCTTATATGACAAGACATTGCTAACTCACATCCACCACCAAGAGCAAATCCATTAATAGCAGCTAATACTGGTATTTTCATAGATTCTAATCTTGCCATAACATTACTGCCATGTTCAGAAAAATGTTTACCTGATCTACCATCACAAGCGTTTAGCTCTTTTATATCTGCCCCCGCAGCAAAAGCTTTTCCTTCACCAGTTAATAGCAAAGCTCTTATCTCAGTATCTAATTCGATTGCTGTGATCGCTTCATCTAAATCTGTGAATAACTGATTATTCAACGCATTCAATTTGTCTGGCCTATTAAGAGTTATAATAGCATATCCAGCTTTTTTCTCAAACTTTATTGTCGTAAATTCCAACTTAATTCCAATTAAAAATGCAACATATTATTAGCTAATATACCAAAAACATAGATTATTATTAGAATATATATATACATATTATCACTTTTTATTATTTCTACTGCTTTTTCTAAGAAAATAGAGTATAGAATTTTAGTATCTGATACAATCCAAGAAGGATTAGTTTATCAGTATTATGAGATGGGAAGCCGTTCTAAAAAGTTAAAAGTCCATGTTGCGAAAATGAATAGGGGAGCGAAAAATCTAGTATTGGAACCTCATCTAGTAGCTGAAACTGGTAGGCAATTAGGTTCTTTGATCGAATTTGATAGTACTCATAACAATTCACTAATATCACTTAATGCCTCTTTTTTTCAAGGAGGTACACACTTACCAGTTGGTATAACAGTACTTGACAAAGAAATATTACAGTTAAAAAAATATAAGAACTGGAGCTCCATAGTTTTTACAGACAATGGTGTTTTACTTACGGAGCTAGAAATCGAAGCTTCGATTAAATTCGGAAATTCGAAAGTTCAAATAGATAGATTTAATTATAGAACAGATACAACTCAAATAGTTGCATATAATAGACTTTATAATAATACATTCCCCAAAATGAATGATTACGAGATGGATAGTCTATATATAAAATTCCTTATAGACAATAATTATAATTCTATAGTAGGAGATGCTACAGAAGAGCTGATGTCATTTGATGACTTCAAAGATATTTATACAAAGACGCTGGATTATGATTCTACTCATAATTATAATTATATTAAAGCAATCCCAATAGAAAAAATAGGTATAGGTAGTGAAAGGAGTTACAAAGTACAATTAATTGAGAATTTACCAGTAGAATTATCCAAGGGAGAAATATTACTTGAATCCAAAGTGAAATTTCCATTATTCGAAAATGATACGGTTAAAATAAGTACTGCAATGAATATAGATAATGATTCAATAAAACACATTATCTCTACTACACCTATAATAATGAAGAACGGAAAAGTTTTTGTTAACTCTAAGTATGAAGGTGCAACTTCAAGAAGATTTAACTCCCATCATTTGTCTAGGTCTGCATTCGGTTTTAACGATGATTATTATTATATCGTTGCTATCGAACCAAATCAAGGTAGAAGTATCAAGGGTGCCACATTATTAGAATTAGCATGGATTATGGATACATTGGGAGCTACTGATGCAATTAATCTAGACGGAGGTGGCTCTACAAGTTTTGTATTCAATAAACAAAATCTTGCTTTTCCATATAGTCCTAATTACAACAGGAAAGTATCAACAGGTATAAGCATTTTTAAAAAAGATTAAATCGATTAAAATTTATATGTCAATAATCAAACTAAAGAATATTTCAAAAAGTTATAATGATGAAGATTTTGCCATAAAAGACCTTTCATTAACTGTAAACGATGGTGAATTTCTTGTACTTGTAGGCCCCTCTGGTTGTGGTAAATCCACTACATTGCGAATGATAGCGGGTCTAGAAACTATAACTTCTGGTAATATATTAATAGATGATTTGGTAATTAATGATTTGCCCCCTGGGAAAAGGGATATTGGAATGGTATTTCAAAATTATGCACTTTACCCACATATGACAGTAGAAGAAAATCTGGCCTTTCCCTTAAAAGTAAAAAAAATTAATAAGGTTAGTGTAACAGAAAGAGTAAATGAAATTTCTAAATTAGTTGAATTAGACGGATTACTTAAAAGATACCCTAAACAACTATCTGGTGGTCAACGACAAAGAGTGGCTTTAGGTCGAGCAATTATTAGAAAGCCAAAAGTATTTCTTTTTGATGAGCCACTATCTAATCTGGATGCTAAACTTCGAACTCAGATGAGAAATGAAATAATTTCATTACAAAGAAAACTAAATGTAACAGCTATCTATGTTACACATGATCAAACAGAAGCTATGACAATGGGAGATAGAATAGTGCTAATGAATAATGGTGAAATTATGCAGATTGGTACACCGGATGAAATTTATAATAGACCACAAAATCTGTTTACTGCTGAGTTTATAGGTAGTCCGAAAATAAATATTTTTGATGGTGAAGCTTTAAATGAAATTTCAAATTTGGCCAATCTAAAAAATAAAACACATTCTGTGGCAATCAGACCAGACGATCTAATAATAGACAATCAAAAAAATAACGCTTCATTAGTTAATATTGAAAATCTAGGACATGAGTTTTTATATCACATAGAGCTCAATGGTTCCAGATTCATTTCACGTAGTAAAATGAAGATCGAAACGACAATAGGAGAATATATAGGAATTGATATAAATGATAGAAATTTACTTCAATATGATGAAATGGGTCGCTTGATAAATGATTAATGTTTCAAATCTCACATTATCTTTCGGTGGACGTACACTTCTTGATGAAATAACTTTCGTTATAAATCCTAAAGAAAGAGTAGGATTAATTGGTCGCAATGGCCAAGGAAAATCCACATTATTGAAAATATTATTTGGTTTAACAAGACCAAACGATGGTAGTATTTCACATCCTAAGGATTATGAAATTGGTTACTTGCCGCAAGAAGGTGGTGCCAAATCAGACCTTACTCTTTTCGACGAAGTAAAAAAAGCATTTTCTGCTCAAAATGAGTTAGTTGAAAAAATAGAAAAAATAACTTATGAAATAAGTAATAGAGAAGATTATCATTCTGATGAATATCATAATCTCATACAGAAACTTTCAGAGCTTAATGACCATCTGAATATTCTTGATTCTGGCTCAATTGAAGCAAAGATAGAAAGAGTATTATTAGGATTAGGATTCCAAAGAGATGAATTCGAAAAATTCTGCAATCAATTTTCAGGTGGTTGGCAGATGAGAATAGAATTAGCTAAGATATTACTTAGTAAACCAGATCTTATATTGTTAGATGAACCTACAAATCATTTAGATATAGAATCTATTATGTGGCTCGAATCATTTCTAAAAGATTATTATGGTGCTGTAGTAATAGTGTCTCACGATAAAAGATTCTTAAATAATGTCACTAATAGAACTATAGAGGTTTTCAACGGTAAGATATTCGATAAAAAGTTTTCATACAGCAAGTTTATAGAAGAGCGAAAATTTGATATTGAATTGCAAAAGAAAGCACAGATAAATCAAGAACGACATATAAAAAGTGTAGAACAGTATGTAGAAAGATATAGAGCAAAAGCTAGACATGCATCTAGAGCTCAATCGAAACTAAAACAATTAGATAAACTTGACAAAATAGAAATAGATGATTTCGAAGATAAAAGAATTAGATTCAAATTCCCAGAACCACCCCGCTCAGCTAAACTTGTAGTTGAAACGAAAGGAATACACAAGAGTTTCGGTCATAAACATGTATTAAAAGGTATTGACTTTGCTTTAGAAAGAGGGGAAAAGGTTTCTTTCATTGGTAAAAATGGAACTGGTAAATCAACACTAACAAAGATAATTACAGAACATATTCATAGTGATATGGGTGAAATTAAATATGGAAGTAATGTAAAACTTGGTTATTTCAGACAAGACCAATCACAGTTATTAAATGAAGAATTAACAGTATTAGATACTATTGCTAACGTAGCTAATGAAGATATGAGACCCTATGTTAGAGATTTACTTGGTGCATTTCTGTTTTCAGGAGATGATGTCCAAAAGAAAGTTAAAGTACTATCTGGAGGTGAAAGAGCTCGGCTGTCTATTGCAAGATTGCTTCTAGAACCTACTAATTTTCTCGTTATGGATGAACCAACAAATCATTTGGATATATCTTCTAAGGAAATACTAAAGGATGCATTAACTAGTTTTTCTGGAGCTCTCATTTTAGTCTCTCACGATAGAGATTTTCTACAAGGTATAACAGATAAAACTATAGAGTTCACTGAAAATGGGACAAAAGAATATCTCGGAGATATTGATTACTACCTTGAAAAAAGAAATATAGATGATATAACTGAAATCGACTTGGAAAAAGTTCCCAAAGGAAGTAATGATAATGATAAAAAAGATAAAAGTGATTCGCAGCAAAGAAGATTAAAGCTGAAGGAATTAGAAAAAGATAAACGTAAAATAGAAAGAGAGATTAAAGAAACAGAAGAAGTTATAAATAATTCAGAATTAAAGATGTCTGAACTTGACGAAAGCTTTTCTAATCCTGAAATATATAATGATGCTGAAAAGATCGCTCAATTAAAAATTGAGTATAGTGATTTAGAAAATAATTTGCAAAAATCAATGGACAAGTGGACTGAGCTAAGCATTATGCTTGATGAAACTATAGAAGAAATTTCTATCCACCAAACTTAGTTTCTGGTTGCTCGTCTTTTTCTTTATTAATACTCATTTGCATAATCTCTTCATCAGTTAATCTACGTCCACCAATGAATCGTTTGTTATAGTATCCACTCTCTAAAGACGATACAGTGACACCGTATCTAGAACTAGCGTGAGCGAACAAATTATCACCCAAATAAATACCGCAATGTGAAGCACGTGCATAAGAACGGGTATGAAAAAATATCAAGTCCCCAAATTGTAATTCATCTAAATTTTCAATCTTTTCACCAAGTGTATATTGCCATCTAGCAGTTCTTGGTAACTTTATTTCAGCAGCCTCTTTGAAAATTGTCTGCGTAAAAGCCGAACAATCTATTGATTTACGAGAAGTACCTCCAAATCTGTATGGAGTACCTAGCCAACCTAATATTGACTCCATTATTTGATCTTTTCTTATACCGTTTTCTGTGAAAGTACTTGACTCACCTTCAGAAACGAAAGATAACCATTGCTTTTCAAAATTATTAATATTTACGTCAATATCTTCGTAATTTTCATCTTCTGCTTCCATTGCATCTAATTCTAAAGCTTCAGAGTCATCTAATTCAGCATCGCTCAAAAGTTCTGAGTCATCTTGCATTTCAATCAAAAGACTCGAATCAGCAGCTAATGGTTCGAAACCAGCAATCTCAGAAACAGTTTCTGAATTTGCTCTTATCATTTCGATAGCTTTCTTTTTTGTGAGTTTTGGATTGTAGTGTCTTCTAGCGGAAAGTTGTGTTGTAGAGAAGACAGTAATGACTAATATAATAATTAACTTAGATATAAATTTCATGTTCGTTGTTATTTTCATTTTTTAGCTTTAATTAGTTTTTTGATATATTGAAAATAATATCCTGCAACTTAATTATTTAATTTACTAAATACAAGAAGTATTATGCACTTATCAGTAATTCAATTTGAGACTTTATACAACGATAAAGCAAAAAATATAAAAAAAATTTCAGATTACATTAACGACATTAACTCAGAAATATTGGTATTCCCTGAGCTTGCTACTTCTGGATATTATTATACTGATAGAAAAGTACTTAAAACTATTGCCGAAGAATCTGATAGTAGTACAGTAAAACATATACAAAAGTTATCCACCTCGTTAAATAAAATCATCGTATTTGGATTTCCAGAGCTGTTTGAAAATAGAATTTATAACTCGGCCGCGATAATTTTTCCTAATCCTGAACTAAGTACCACATATAGAAAAACACATCTTTTTTATAAAGAAAGATTTGTTTTTGAGGAAGGAGATACTGGGTTCACTGTTATTGAGTATAATGGATTGAGACTCGGAACTATGATATGTTATGATTGGAGATTTCCAGAGGCAGCAAGGTCACTAGCTTTAGATGGTGCAGATTTGATTGTTTGTCCATCAAATCTAGTTACAGGTGTTTGGCAAAATGTTATGAGCTCAAGAGCCTTAGAAAATAAGGTATATATGGCGGTTGCAAATAAAATTGGAATAGAATCGAATAATGGAGATATATTAGAATTCAATGGTGAATCGGCAATTTATTCCTATGATGGTTCGTACCTTGCCAAAGCAAGTAATAATTGTGAAGAAGTAATAACAGCAGAAATTTACCCTAAAAAGACTAGAGATAAGTCCTTTAATGAGATAAACGACATTTTTAAAGATAGAAGGCCTCAATTTTATAAGTAAATATACTGTATTATAAAGAATATTAAATATATCGTATTAAAATTATTAAATTTCGGATTATTACGAATACAATTTATTATAATATATGTTTTCAACAGTCAAAAAGATCCATTTCGTAGGTATCGGTGGTATAGGTATGAGCGGTATTGCTGAAATACTTTTATCACAAGGGTTTAATATAAGTGGCTCAGATATGAATCAATCAGAGAACACAGATTATCTTGTTAATTTGGGTGCAGAGGTTCATATTGGTCACGCCGAATCTAATATAGAAGGCGCCGAAGTAGTTGTTTATTCAAGTGCAGTTAAACCGCTTGAAAATCCTGAAACTAAACTAGCTTTAGAGAATAATATACCAGTTATAAGAAGAGCCGAGATGCTAGCTGAACTATCAAGACTCAACTATTGTATTGGAATAGCAGGGACTCATGGTAAAACTACTACAACTTCAATGATAAGTTTGGTACTTATAGAAGCTGGAATTGACCCGACTGTCTTAGTTGGAGGCAGACTACAGGATTTTGGTGGTACAAATGCTAGATTAGGAAAAGGTCAGTGGATAGTTGTGGAAGCAGATGAATATGATCGTTCATTCTTACAGTTAACCCCCACAATTGCTGTGGTTAATAATATAGAATCAGATCACCTAGACATATACTCAGACATTAACGATATATATGATACGTTTAAAGATTTTGCTAATAAAGTTCCATTCTACGGGTTAGTTGCTCTTTGTCTTGATGATTACGGTTGTAAAGAAATTTATTCATCCATAAATAAAAAGATTGCAACTTATGGATTCTCACGTCATTCTATGATAAGAGGAGAAGACCCTGAATTCGATGAACGAAAAAGCTCTTGTAAAGTTTACAAAGGTGATGATTTATTAGGAACTATAGAGATTGGTATGCCCGGGTTACATAACTTGACTAATGCTCTAGCTGCAGTTACTGTTGCATTACAGATGGATATCGAATTTGAAATTATCAAAAAAGCGTTAAAACAGTTTAATGGTGTATTTAGAAGATTTGAGAGTAAAGGTTTTTATAGAGACTGTCTAGTAGTTGATGATTATGGTCATCACCCTTCTGAAGTAAAAGCTACTTTAGAGGCAGCCCAAAAGGGATGGGGGAAAAAAGTAATTTGTATTTTCCAACCACATACTTATACCAGAACACAAGAGATGGCTGAAGAGTTCGGTATGTCTTTTGATAATGCAGATAAACTAATCGTTACTGACGTATATCCTGCACGAGAACTACCTATTGAAGGAGTGACAGGTGAGTTGATTGCAATTGCTGCAAAAAACTATGGACATAGAAATGTAGAATATGTACCAGATAAGGATAATCTAAAATCTGTTTTAGATAAACTTATTGACGAAGAATACGTTATTCTTACCGTTGGTGCAGGCAATATTTTTAAGTTTGCAGAATTATTAGTTAATAGTAAGTAAAACAATAGATTAAATGTAATATGAAAAAAGTAATTTTAATAATTTTGATTTCAAGTTTAGGATTTTCTTTGACGGCTGCTAACGTACTGGATAAAAAAGTATTAGCCAAGGTAGGTAACGAAGAGATAACTTACGGCCGGTTAGAAACAGCTTTCCAAAAAAACATGTCTGGCGAAAAACAGAGGCTTTATGAGTTAGACAAAGATTCATTACACCAATTCCTTAACTTATTTATAGACTATAGATTAAAAGTTAAAGATGCTATAGATAGAGGATTTAACAAAGAGTCTGATGTTGTAAATGAAATTGAACAGAATAACAAGCTACTTACAGAATCTTATTATTATGATAAAAAGGTGTTCCAGCCAGTTATTGATAAGCTATTAGACAGAAGACAATATTATATAAAATTTGCTTATGTACTATTTCCTTTTACTCAAGAAGCAGAAGGTATGACTCAAACTGATCCTAAAGATTTGGCTCAAAGAGTGTTAGATAGTATAAATAATAAAAAGATAACTTTTGCAGAAGCAGCTAAAAATCATGCTCAAGAAAAAACATTAGCTGATAATGGTGGAGTTGTTGACAGGTATCTAATTTCTGGAACGATACAAAAGCCGATAGAAGAGGCTCTGTTCACTTTAAGTGTTAACCAGATTTACCCAACTTTACTAGAAACTTCTTATGGTTATTTTCTACTTAAGTTAGTAGAGAAACAACCGCGTAAACAAGTTTTAGTAGGTCATATACTAATAAGTAATAAACAAGAACAATTATCTCAAAGAGAGCATACTAAAGCTGATTCTTTATTGAAGCTTTTACAAAATGGTGCAAATTTTGAGAAATTGGCTGAATTAAATTCAGCAGATCATGCTAGTGCTATTAACGGTGGTTCACTAGGTGATTACTATGATTTAGCAACAGGTTTTGTTAAAACGCATTCATTTTTGGATATGAATTTCATTCAAGCTTTTATGGAATTGAAGGATGGTGAAATATCTGACACTATACATACTTCATACGGAATACATATCATAAAAAGAATAGATTCCAAATCTCCAGACAGAAGTGTAGATGAAAAAGATGTAAAGGAGTTTTATAAAAAAAGTGGTTACGAAGATGATAAAAAAGCATTTTATAAAGAGTATGTAGATAATAAAGGTTTTTCTATTAATAATAACTCCATGAATGTTTTATTATCTAAAGTAAATGTAAATAAAACAAATTTGGATAGTAACTGGGCAAATGAAATTCCAAAAGATAAGATGAATGAAAAGTTATTTTCATTTCAGAAAAAAACATGGACAATCGGTGAATTTGTTAACATATTGAGTGACAAATCTAAAACTCAATACAGAGCTACAGCATTGAATAGAGAAGGATTAGAAGAGGCTATGTATAAGTTAGTAAAACCGCAAGTACTTGATATGTGGCAATCTGAACTAGTAGAAAAAGATACTGAATTCAGAAACTTACTAAGTGAGTTTCATGATGGTATTTTACTTTTCAAAGTAGAAGCATTAGAAGTATGGGATAAACTACAATTAGATACTGCAATGGCAAAAGAGTATTTTAATACGTCTAGAGAAAAATTCTATACATCAGAAAAATATGATATAAGTGAAATTTTTGTCTTACAAGATACATTAGCTAGAAGTCTTTATAATCGTGCTAAATCAGGTGAAGATTTTTCGGATTTGGCAACTAAATTTACAGTTAGACAAGGATATAGAGAAAAAGCAGGACATCACGGAGAACTTGAAGCTGCTGACAATAAATTCTCGCGTCAATTGAAGGGTGAAGAAATCAAAGATGGTTTGATTATAGAACCAAAAGTATTCCAAAGTGGCTATTCTGTAATAAAAATAAATAAAGTAATTAAGCCAAGAGAAAAGACTTTTGAGGAAGCTATACCAGATTTAGCTCCTGCGGTTCAAAAACTAAAACAAAAGCAATTAGTTAATAACTGGTTAAAAGACGTTAAAAAAAGACATAAAGTAGAAATAAACGAAAAAACAATAAATGAGATTTATGCAGAAAAATCTAAATAAAGTAATCTTTTTAATATTAGTTCTTTGTTACACAACTAATGCACAGATAAAAGAGGGCGAAAAGCTTAATGGAATTGCAGCAGTTGTTGGTAAACAATTAATAACTGATGCAGAGGTCAGAGCAGAAGTAATGACTTTCAAACAAATGGAACCTAATAATGGTTTCAGTGATGAAGATTTATATGATAAAGTATTAGATAATCTTATAAATCAGAATCTAATGGTAACGAAAGCACTTGAAGATTCTATCTCAATTTCAGATGAAGATTTGAATAATGCTTGGGAAACAGCTCTCAATAATTTAGTGAGAAGATATGGTTCTGAAAAAAGAATAGAAGATGTTTACGGTAAGTCGATTAGTAGATTAAAATTCGAATATTCCGATCAAATTAGGAAAAACCTTTTAATTCAAAAACTTCAACAACAAGAGTTCATGGATGTAAAAGCCGGCCCTTCTGAAGTTGAGAAATTTTATGAAATGTATAAAGATTCTATAGAAACTATTCCGCAAAGGATTGAGATTTTTCACATAGTTAAAAATGTGTCCTCGAATAAAGGGAAAAAAGAACAGACATTTCAATTAGCAAGACAAGTTAGAGATTCTATATTGAAAGGTGAACTAGAGTTCGATTTAGCTGCAAAAAGGTATAGTGCAGATGTTGCGACTAAAAATGACGGTGGAAATTTGGGATGGTTTAATAAGGGCAAATTAGTACCTGAATTTGAGAATGCTGCATTCCAACTTCAAGAAGATGAGTTATCATTACCTGTCGAAACTCCATTCGGATATCATATAATCCAGACTTTAGAAAAGAAAGAAAACTCTATAAATACAAGGCACATAGTTTTCTCAATTAAAACAACTGAAGAAGATAATCAAGTTGTTAAAGACTTATTATTAGAGATAAAAAAGAAAGTTGAATCAGGAGAATCATTTGAAAAGTTAGCAAGAGTTTATTCAGATGATAAAGAGACAAAGGGTTTTGGAGGCTTAATAGGTAAATTGACTATTGAGAATATACCCGCTAGTATCAGAACTAATATTGAGAATATGGAAGAAGGTGAAGTTAGTGAACCGATGCCATATAATGCTGATCCTACAAAAACAGCTTTTCATATTATTATGAAGAAAAGAGTTATAGCTCCACATAAACCTTCATTAGAAGAAGATTATGAGCTTTTGCAAAACTATGCTTCTAATAAGAAAAGACAAGACTCTATGAAAGATTATTTCGAAAAATTAAGGGAAGAAATATATTGGAAACGCTATTAAAAATATTGACAGCATTATCGATAGTTTTAATTATCAACTCTTGCGAAGTAGCAGGTACCGGTAAAATTAATTATAATGATAGAGTTGGTAATGAACTAATGGATTATAATAATCCAGATAGAAATATAGAAAAAAAAGCCGTTTATCTATTTCAACTTGAATCTGTAAATGATGATTCTGTTTATTATTTCGATTCGGATATAAAGGGTACTGATAAAACTAAAATAGAGTTTCTAGAGAAATATACTTATACTTATAGATTAGGTGATGTAGATTCTATTGAAGTTAAATTATTCAACCCTTCTAATAATGAGATGTTCAGTTTGACACGACCATTTGAATCTACTACTTTCGTAGCTGAACCTGGTACATATACATTGAGTGTAAGAAACTTGAAGGTAGAAAAAGGAATAAGAAAAATTTTCTGTAAACCAGATTATGACACAATAAGTACTTTCGCTATTTTTAATGCGAATAACGATGTTATTTTTTCTATTATAACTGAAGATGAATGTAGAGACTGTAAATTAACCGATGGTAATTTCACTAATTTCCAATTAGATAGTATAGATTTTACAAGTGCTGATTTCCAGAATACAGATTTAAGGGGTGCAAATCTAAAATATAGTGTATTGAACTATGTAAGCTTTCTTTCCACTAAAGCAGATACAGCTGATATGTCTTATGCTTTATTTGATTCACCTAGAGACCTAAGACATGCTAGTTTTAACTTGACCAAAGCAAAAGGGATAAAAATACGAAATGCTAACTTGAATTTCACTAACTTTTATGACTGTGACCTTTCTAATAGTATAATTGAAAACTGTCAATTGAATGAAGGTGAAATGTTTGCATGCAATATTTCTAATTCGACTTTAACAAGTAATAACTTTACAAATTCAGGATTCGAATGGTGTAGATTTGATTATTCAGATTTAACAGGTACATCATTTTGTGACTCAGATTTAAAAGACGCTACATTTCTTAAAACAATTGGCGATGAAACTACTCTATGTGTCCCGGACTCTGCAAGAGGAGTGAAAATTCAATAAGAAACTGCAATGACAGCAAGATCTACTCTTCTAGCTCCTGCTTTCAATAAGATTTCGGCACAATGGTTTGCTGTTGTGCCGGTTGTTAGAACATCATCTATCAGCAATATCCTTTTATCAAATACTTCATTATTATCTACAACTTTAAACTTGTCTTGAAGATTCAACTTACGTTCTTCTCTGTTTAGTTTTGCTTGTGAATAAGTGTACTTCGATCTTATAATAATATCTTGAGCTAAAGGGATTGATGTTTTTTTACTAATACTTTCACCTAGTATTTCTGATTGATTAAATCCCCTTTCTCTCCTTCTTGCCTTATGTATAGGTATTGGAATAATCAAATCATATTCTAACGGAGAAATAAGCTTTGATAACATAGTTCCAAACTCAGTCCCTATTTGAGTGATACCCATATATTTGAATTTATGGATTGGATTTAGAACATTCTCATTTTCATTTATTTTGAATAGAGATATAACTTTACTTATGGCAAGTTGATCTGCTTCATATTCAGACAATAATCTATCTCGGATTATCAAAGGATGGGGAGGAGGAGAAAGCTCTAATAATTTATCAGATGATATATATTTATATTCTCTATTCTCAGGAAGTATTTCTCCTGAAATTAAGCACTCATCAGGATTTATCATATTTAGAATTTTATCTAATATACCTGACATTTATATTCTCTATTTTAAAGTGAATTTCTTAGAGTTAGTAATGGTAACTATAGAACTTAATATTATTAAACCAATGTTTTCGATTATCTTCATCCAACCAACTTTTTGTTGTGCGTTACCACCAGAACATCCACAGTTAATATCTAACCCACTTGCAAATGCGAAGACTACCCCAATTGTAAACATAATTAACATAATAGTAGCTAATAATCCGTTTTCATTTTGATAGATACCAAATAACAATAGAACACCTACTATCATTTCAGCCCAAGGCAATACCAAGGCCAAAATATGTGTTATGAAGTCAGGAGTCATACCATAATTACCAATTTCATTTGCAAATTGAGAAGGATCAGCAATTTTAGCAACACCATAGAATATAAATATAATTCCAACAAATGCTCTAATTATCAGTATTAAAATAGGGTTATCTATTAATTTTCTCATATCTTTTTACTTTGAATTGTATGTGTTAACTTTGAGTAAGTTAAAAATATTAATTGAAATAATCAAATGCCAATAATAAGATCAATCTCTGGTATCAGAGCAACCCTAAACGATGGACTTAGACCTGATATACTGACAAAATATGTTGCCGCTTATTGTAATTCAATTCCAGAAGGTGATATAATAGTCGGTCGTGATGGAAGACCATCTGGAAAATGGATTGCAGATTTAGTTTGTTCTACTATAATTGCATGTGGAAGAAATGTTAAGTATTTAGATATTTGTCCAACTCCTACAGTACAACTTTTAACTGAAAAATCTAGTGCTGTTGGCGGTATATCTATTACTGCATCACATAATCCAGAGTTATGGAATGGATTGAAATTTTTGAATAGTCAAGGTGTATTTTTAAATAAAGAAGAAAATGACAAATTCTGGTTATTATTTGAAACAGATGATATAGAATATTCTTCTAATCCTAATAATAGTTCAACTATAGAAAAGTTGGATTCTGTTCAAGTTCATATCGACTCAATTATTAATTCCGGATTTTTTGATATAACTACTATTAAATCATACTTTCAAAGTAAGAATTTTAAAGTAGTTGTAGATGCGGTTAATGCATCTGGTTCACTTTTCGTACCTAAATTACTAAAAGAACTTGGTTGTGAAGTTATAGAATTATTTACAGATAATAGTGGAGTATTTCCCCATACTCCCGAACCTATAACCGAAAACTTAGTTCTACTTTCTCAATCAGTCATAGAAAATAAAGCGGATTTAGGAATAGCAGTTGATCCCGATGCTGACAGGTTAGTTTTAATCGATGAAAAAGGATTACCAATAGGTGAAGAAAAGACAATAGCAATTGCTGTAAAATCCGTTCTTGAAAATAATCGATTAGTAAACAAAGATTATTCGAAAGTGATTACGGTGAACTTAAGTACCAGTGCTATGGTAGAGAAAATTGCAATACATTATGATGCACGAGTTGAACGTTCAGCTGTAGGTGAGATTAATGTAGTTAATAAGATGAAGAGCAATAGATCTGTAATTGGTGGGGAAGGAAGTGGGGGAGTAATATTACCTCATATTCACTATGGGCGTGATTCACTAGTTGGTATTGCGCTACTGTTAGATATAATTTCTAAATCAGAATTAAGTGTTAGTAAACTTTCTCAATCTCTACCTGAAGTATTTATGTTGAAAGGGAAAGTTGAAGTTAATGATAACCCTGCATCAATTATAAATAAGCTAATTGAAAAGTACAAAGATATGAATATAGACACTGAAGATGGTATAAGAATTCTAATTAATCCTAATGATTGGGTTCATATTAGAGGATCTAATACTGAACCAATCGTAAGAATTATCACAGAAAGTAACACTTTAAACAGGTCAAAAGAAATATTTGATGAGTACGAATCAATTTTACAAGAATATTTATAGTTTTGTTGAAAAAAAATAAAATAACTACAACAATACTTATCTGTTTATAATACAACTAAGTCCGTAAATAGGTTTAATACAGTCTTATATAAGAAAGTGATTTATTTATTATAAAAGGTTTTGTAATCAAATATATTATTTTAATTTTACAGTTGTTATAAATACGCTGTTTCGAAAAGTATAAATAGATTTTCGAAAAAGCGCAGAATTATTTTTAATAGTCATTAGGAATAACGTGAAAAAATCAGTTCTGGACTACGGACTAAGAGTCAGATTACCAATTACTATATTGGTAATACTTATTTCGTTTGCAATTACATTCTACGTATCTCGATCTGAACGAGATGGTGTTGGGTACAAACCTGATCAACCAATTAACTTCTCGCACAAATTACATGCAGGCGAAATGGGAATTGATTGTCAATATTGTCACGTTGGTGTAGAAAAGTCGCGTCATGCGGTTGTTCCACAAGCTAGTACTTGTATGAATTGTCATACAATGGCTAAAACTGACAGCCCTGAAATCAAGAAATTAACAAAATACTACGAATCAGGTGAAGCTATTCCTTGGAAGAGAGTTCACCAGGTTCCTGAATACGCCTATTTTAATCATAGTGCTCACATTAACGCTGATATAGAATGCGCTTCTTGTCATGGTGATGTAGCCTCAATGGATAAAATTGAACAAGTTCATGCATTTAATATGGCTAATTGTTTGAGTTGTCACAGAGCTCCTCATGAGAAGATGCCTTATTTAGCTGATAAAGTGAAGAAAGGTCCTGAAGATTGTAGTTCTTGTCATAGATAATATTGGAATAAATCATGAATAATAATAAAAGAAAATTCTTCAAGTTGTTTGGTGCTGGTGCCGTTGGCGTCACTCTTACTTCTTTGGCTGCGCCTAAGAATATGATTGCCAATGTTGTCTCAGAAAGTAAGACCAAAGATAACTCTAAATTAGAAGTAAAAATTCACCCACAATCTGTTAAAAGAACAAAAAAGGGTTAAGCTAAATGAATAACTCAGTGGATAAAAATAAAAATCAAATTGATTTACCAGTAGTTAAGTCTGAATCTAAGCCCTCACACTGGAGAAGTTTAGATGAGTATAACAATACTAGCTCTGATAATCAATTAAAAGTGAAGGCAAATGAATTTGCTGAAGGTGCTGAAAATTTTGATATAAATTCGAAATCTAAAGTATCGAGAAGGAAATTTATGGCTCTTATGTCAGCTTCATCAGCGTTGGTTATGGCATCTTGTACTGATTACCGTGATAAAGGTGAGATTGTACCTTATGCTGTAAAACCTGAAGAAGTGATACCAGGTATTCCTAATTATTACGCTTCTACGCTCATTAGTGATGGCTCTGGACAAGGTGTATTGGTAAAGACTAGAGAAGGAAGACCAATATTAATAGAAGGTAATCCGCAACATCCTATTTCTAAAGGTAAATTGGATTCTAACGGTATTGCTAGAATATTAGATATGTATGATCCTAGCCGATTACAAAAACCAAGAAAGGTACAAGGATCTAAGCTAGTTGATTCGGATTGGAATATTGTTGATAAAGAGATTTTACAATCACTTAATTCTGCTGCGAATTCTGGTAAAGAAATAGCAATTTTCACAGGTAAAATTATTTCACCTACGTTTGCTAAACTAATCGAAGATTTCAAAGCGAAATACCCTACTACGAATGTATATAGTTACGATTTGTTCAATGATAATAATAGACAGATTGCTTGGAACAAATCTACTGGTGGAAATAATTATCCGCTTATAGATTTGGATAAGGCTTCTATAATATTATCTATAGATTCGGACTTTTTAGGAACTGATGGAAATGTTAATGAGAATATTAGACAATTTGTAACTAACAGAGACTTCGAGAATCCATCTAGTTTTAGTAGATTCTATCAAATAGAAGGTTCTTATACATTAACAGGTTCTAATGCAGATTATAGATTGAGATTAACTCCAGAAAATTATTTAGATGTAGTTGCCTCTTTAGTTAATCACTTTGCTTCTAAGCAAGGGAAGCCAACAATGTCTGGTTTTAAATCATTAGAATCATTAGCAAAAGAAAATAATTGGAAACACGAAGCAGCTTCGAAATTACTTAGTGATTTAGAGAGCAATCGCGGAAAAGCAATTGTTTTGGGTGGTAAACAACTTTCAGTTGATTTACATCTTGCTATTAATTATTTGAATGAGTTAATAGGTGCTAGCGAACTTTACAGAAAAAATGAATCTGAATATAGTGTTTTCAAGTTATCAACTGACGATGAAATTGATAAACTAACAAACAATATAAAATCAGGTAAAGTTGGAGTTTTAATAAATGTTGATACTAATCCAACATATCATTTACCATATCACTTTACAGCTGAAAATTTAAAGAAAGTTAAAACTGTTGTTTCTCTGAATGAATTTGAAAATGAAACAACTAGCAATAGTAACTATGTTTTAGGTATTAATCATGATATAGAATCGTGGGGAGATGCTAAAATCAGAACTGGAGTTATTTCAACTCAACAACCAGTCATAGCACCTCTTTATGATACTCGACAAAAAGAAGCCATTTTACTTAATTGGATTAATGGTGGTGAAAACTATTCAGAAGATATTTACCATAAATACCTGCAAAATAATTGGGAAATAAATATTTACCCTACTTTAAATAGAGCTGTTCCATTTAAAGAATTTTGGTTTGCTACTTTACATGATGGTGTAACAACATTCAATGAAACTTCAATTGCTTCTTTTGAAGTAAACTCAGCTTCGATTGCAGGTATCAAATCAACTAAAAAATCAAATTATAGTGTTATTCTACAAGAAAATTATTTCATTAGAGATGGTAGATATGCGGGTAATGGATTCTTACAAGAATCTGCTCATCCGATAACAAAAATCACTTGGGATAATTGTGCAATGATATCACCTGCTACAGCTAAAGAGCTTAATGTAGAAATTGGTGATATGGTTGAAGTAGTACTTAATAGTAAAGCTATAGATTTACCAGTTCTTATTCAACCAGGTATGGCAGAAAAAGTCATTGCTGTTGATTTGGGCTATGGTAGAACGAATAGTGGAGCTATTGGTAATGGAGTTGGATTTGATGTAACTCCGTTTATGACAAACAAAGGTTTATCAAAATGGATTTACACTGGAGCTACAGTTAATCCAACTGGCAATAAATATGAATTAGTTGCTACCCAAGAACATCACGCATTAGATGACGAATTCTTACGAACAGATGTAAGGAAAAATCACGAAGGTGAAGTTACAGGTGGTGATGAGACATTTGCTCGTGCCAGAGGTATAATACAAGAAACTACAGTTGCTGGATATTTAAAAAATCCGAAAGTTCTGAAAGAACATACCCATAAAGTATTTAGCATTAACAAAGATTTTGAATATAACAACATGAAATGGGCAATGTCAATCGATATGAATAAATGTATCGGTTGTAATGCTTGTAGTATAGCTTGTTATGTAGAGAATAATATACCAGTTGTTGGTAAAGAAGAAGTAGGTCTTGGTCGTGAGATGGGTTGGATGAGAATTGATAGGTATTTTGCAGGAACTCCTGAAGATCCTATTATGAGTAACCAACCAATGCTTTGTCAACACTGTGATAATGCGCCTTGTGAAAATGTTTGTCCTGTAGTAGCAACTACGCATAGTAAAGATGGATTGAACCAAATGGTTTATAACCGTTGTGTTGGGACTCGTTATTGCGCTAACAATTGTCCTTATAAAGTAAGAAGATTTAATTTCTTTGACTTTAGAGACAATTTGGCAAATGGTTACTACAAAACAGAATCAACTAAGATAATGATGAACCCTGAAGTAACTATTCGTGCTAGAGGGGTAATGGAGAAATGTACTTTCTGTGTACAAAGAATATCACAAGCAAAGCAAAACGCAAAAGAAGAAGGAAGACCATTAAAAGGATCAGATGTAACAACAGCTTGTCAAGACGCTTGTCCTGCTAATGCTATTGAGTTTGGAAATGCAAATGACAAAGACTCAAGATTAGCAATGATGAGAGAACACAATCTTGGCTACCATGTACTTGATTACTTGAATGTTAAACCTAACGTAACATATTTAGCAAAATTACGGAATTCAGATTCATTGGGAGTGAAGAGTGAGCACCATTGATTATACAAAAAATGAAGTAAATGTTCAGGGTACTAGGTCTCTCAAAGAGATAGACGATTTAATTGTCGCACCCTTAGACAGAATACCGGATAAGAAATTTTTTATAGCAATTGGATTTACTTCCACATTGTTATTGATTGGAGTGATTGGGATTGCACTATCATTTTATTATGGTACAGGCCTCTGGGGTAATAATAACCCTGTTGGTTGGGCACTTCCGATTGTAAATTTCGTATTCTGGGTAGGTATTGGACACGCAGGAACTTTAATTTCGGCAATATTGTTCTTACTTAGACAAAGATGGAGAAATGGTATAGCTCGATTTGCTGAGGCAATGACCATTTTTGCCGTAATAACTGCATTGATATTTCCTATTATCCATACTGGTAGACCTTGGGTTGCAGCAGTATATCTGCTTCCTTACCCGAACCAACATGATATTTGGGTGAATTTTAACTCCCCTCTACTATGGGACGTATTTGCAGTATCAACATATTTTACAGTATCTTTAGTATTCTGGTATGTTGGTTTAATTCCTGACTTTGCTGTTCTTAGAGATAGAGCAACTGGAAAAATTAAAAAAGTAATATATTCAATCTTTAGTTTAGGATGGAGATTCTCAAATAGACATTGGCAACATTATGAAATGACTTATTTGATACTTGCTGGTCTTGCAACTCCTCTTGTACTATCGGTTCATACTATTGTATCATTTGACTTTGCTGTTTCAATCTTACCAGGATGGCATACAACAATCTTCCCGCCTTACTTCGTAGCGGGTGCAATCTTCTCTGGATTTGCAATGGTACAGAACTCGTTGATTGTTATTAGAAAAGTGTTTGATATGAATGATCTGATTCCATTGAAAACGCTAGAGACTATGAATAAGATTATTCTATTAACAGGTACTATGGTAGGTTATGCATACTCTATGGAGTTCTTTATTGCATGGTACTCAGGTAGCCAGCCGGAATATTTCACTTTCGTAAATAGAGCCTTTGGACCTTATTCTTGGGCTTATTGGACAATGTTTAGTTGTAATGTGTTTATACCGCAACTATTCTGGATTAAGAAAATTAGAACAAGTATAGTTCCTATGTTTATAATAGCAATATTTGTAAACATTGGTATGTGGTTCGAAAGATTTGTAATTGTTGTTACTTCTCTTTCAAGAGACTTCTTACCTTCTAGTTGGGCATACTATAGACCTACAATAACTGACTTTGCAATATTATTAGGAAGTTTTGGATTGTTCTTTACTTTGACTTTATTATTTACAAGGTTCTTACCTTCTATAGCTATTGCTGAAATTAAAGCAGTATCTGAAGGAGCACAACCTTCTCATCATGGAGATGAAGACCATGAGTAAACTATATTCAGTAGCAGCGTTATTTAAAACGCCGGACGATATTATGCATGCAGCTGCTAAAGTAGCAGATGCTGGTTACGAAAAATATGATGTAAATACACCTTATCCTGTCCATGGTATGGATGGTGCAATGAAATTGAAGTCTTCTAAAATGGGATACTATACGATTTCAATAGGGTTAACATGTATGTCATTAATGTTGTACTTTATGTATTGGGTTTATAATGTAGATTATCCTCAAGTGATTGGTGGTAAACCATTATTCCCTTTACCTGCATTTGTTCCTATTATGTTTGAGATTACAGTATTAACTGGAGCTGTACTTACTGTAGCTGTAATGTTAATCTTCTATTTCAAATTCCCTAATAACTCGCATCCGCTACACGATAGTGGTTATATGAAAGCAGTTTCATCTGATAAATTTGGGGTTAATATTGAAGCAGTGGATCCTAAATTTGATATTGAGTCTGTAAAATCTTTCTTGGCTTCATTAGGAGCATATCAAATAGATGAAATTTATTTTGATGAAGAAGAAGTAAATACAAAGAATAAAATACTTGATTCAAAATTTGTTATAGGAATGTTCCTAATTGCAGGTTTTACATCTATAAGTGTTTATATGCATATGAATAAGTTATTATATATTGCACCTTTCGATTGGATGTTAGTTCAACATAAAGTTACTGCCCAAGATCATTCTGATTTCTTTGAAAATGGAATAAGTTCAAGGGAACCTGTAAAAGGAAGTGTTGCAAGAGGGTTTATGCCTTACTTATATAGTGAAGATCCAGATGGCGCTTCTGAGAATTTAGTTAATCCTTATGTTGCAGATGAAGAAAATATTGCATTAGGTAAAAGAAAATATTTGACTTATTGTAGTCCTTGCCATGGTGATTTAGCTAAAGGTGATTCTAGATTAAAGGGTCAATTCCCTAATGGACCAACTCTACATTCTGATAAGTTATTGTCATGGACTGATGGTAGATTATATCATGTTATCACTGAAGGACAAAATGTAATGCCTGGATATAAAAAGACTGTAACTAAAAAAGAAAGATGGGCTATAGTCAATTATGTTAGAACATTGCAAAGAGCGTTAGACGCAAAAGAGGAGGATATGCAATGAGCAACCACGAAACAAAAATAGAATATACTAAAAAAGATTTACCTAAAGGGTTTCTAAAATTCGGTTTACCTCTGCTACTGATTGGTATTGCATCAGCTGTATTAGCATACTATACTGATCCGATGAGAGCTTCTTTCAATAATATTATCTCTTTATTACTTATCGTAAGTGTTGGTATGGGAGGAATATTCTTAGTAGCTCTAGAACATATAGCAGGTGCTGTTTGGAGTGTACCTTTTAGAAGAATAGCTGAACATCAAGGTTTTATCTTTTTAGCTACTCCACTTTTAGCTATACCAATATTATTGAATATGCACGATATATTTGAATGGACTCATACTCACGTAGTTATGAATGATCCTATTTTGTATCAAAAGTCCCCTTATTTGAATGAAGGATTCTTTTATGCTCGTTCGATTGGTATATTTATAGTAATGTCTTTGTTCTTATTTACTTATGTTAGAAATTCGAATAAACAAGATACTACTCAAAGTCAAAAAACGACTAAGTTTAACGCTTTAATTTCAGCACCATTTATGGCACTTTTTGCTATAAGTATAACTATGATAGCAATTGATTATGCTATGAGTTTAGAGCCACACTGGTTTTCTACTATATTTGGTGTTTACTATTTTGCAGGTACATTTGCAACAGCTATGGCTGTTTTAACTTTAATTACTTTAAAATTAAAGAGCAATGGTAATTTACTAAAGCAAATAAATGGGAACCATTATTATAGTATGGGTGGATTGATGTTTGCATTCACAGCATTTTGGATGTATATGGCGTTCTCTCAATACATGCTAATTTGGTATGCTAACGTTCCTGAAGAAACATTTTGGTTTTTGCCAAGAATGGAGCACGGTTGGGAATATCTATCTATTGCATTGATTTTCATCAAATTTATAATACCATTTGGTTTATTATTAAATAGAAATTCTAAAATGAACCCTAGTAGATTGAAATTAGCGGCATTCTGGATAATTGGTGCTCACATTTATGATATGTATTGGTTAGTTATGCCTACTTATAATAGAATGAGTGGTACAGAAGGTCCAGTATTTGGATGGATTGAATTAGGATTTGTGGCATTATCAGCTGGTATTATATTAGTATTTTACTATCTTGCTGCTAATAAAAAGAACCATATTCCAATTGGAGATCCTAAGTTAAACAGAGCTTTAGATTTTAGAATATAATTAATTTTATAGAGAAAGTAATGTCAGATAATAAAAAATATCAAACTGAAGTTGACTTTAAGCAAATATTCACAACTCCATCTAGATGGATGGGATTAGTTTATTTAGTTGTTCTTGTATCTATAATTGTAGCTGGTAAATATTATGTTCAGCATCAAGATTATATCTCTGATAATGATCCTAAATTTATTAACTCAATTAATTTAGAAAGAGAATCTGAAGTCACTGAACAAAAGGGTCAATTGCAAGAAGGCATAGATGTCAATGAATTAGGAAATAACCCATCTCCAGAATTAATTGCAACTGGTAAGGAACTTTATCAAGCGAACTGTGTTTCATGCCATGGTGAAAATGGAAAGGGTGATGGTCCTGCAGGTGGTGGCTTAAATCCAGCTCCTCGTGATTTTACTGCAGAAGATGGATGGACTAACGGAAGAACTTTTGAAAGTATGTATAAGACTTTAGAAGAAGGTATAATTGCCAATGGTATGAATTCATACAATCAATTGACTGTAAAAGAAAGATTTGGAATTATACACTATATACGTACATTAGCAGATCTACCAGATATTACTGAAGATGAGTTATCTAATTTAGATTTAACGTACTCTTTAGCAGATGGAAGAACTACAAAAAATCAAATATCTTTAGAAAAGGCGACAAAACTTGTATCTAAAGAAAAAACTGAAAGCTTTAATTATGTAAAATCTAATTTTAATCAAACTGGTGATGTTGCTATAGTAACAAATCATACTTCAGATATTGATAGAGCACTTTATTCACTTAATAATACTAATGATTGGAAATCTGATATGACTAGATTTAAAAAATTAGTACTGAGTGATATACCTCAAAATGGTTTTAATGCAAGCGTAGTTAACTTAACGAACGAAGAGTGGGCTCAATTACACTCAAAATTAGTTACTTTATATTCAGTTAACTAATGTATATAAATGTTTATTAGAAAATTAGTTCTTTGTTTATTATTGCCAACATTATTATTTGCTCAGAAAGAAGCAAATGAAAAAGTAGGTGTAGAAGAAAAACTTAGTGAGTTTATACCTAAAGATGTAAAATTCACTAATTCCGATGGGGTAGAGGTAAATCTACTCGATCAATTCAATGGTAAACCAGCCGTTATTTCGATGGTTTATTTTAATTGTCCTGGGATTTGTAGCCCTCTACTAGAAGGTTTTGCAGAAGTAATTGAATCTACAGATTTGATTCCAGGTCAAGATTACAATGCTTTTTCAATCAGTTTTGACCATAATGAAGATTCAGAAATTTCTTCAAAATGGAAAAATAACTATCTACAAGGACTTCAACGTAAAGTTGATCCAGATGGTTGGAAGTTTATGACTGGTGATAGCATACAAATTAGAAAGTTGACTAAAGCCCTTGGCTTTAATTTTTCTAAAGAGGGTGAAAAAGATTATCTTCATAGTGCTGTTTTAGTAGTTTTATCGCCCGATGGTAAGATTACAAGATATCACAATGGAACAGAATTTTTGCCATTTAATTTTAAAATGTCAATAATAGAAGCAAGTAAAGGTTTAGCACAACCAACTATAAATAATTTTTTAGAAATGTGCTTTAAATATGATCCCGAAGGGAGATCATACGTACTGAACTTACTCCCGATAGTAGGTGGAACAGTAACTTTAACGTTACTAATATTTATTGGATACTTAATATTTTCTTCGAAAAAAGAAAAAAATAACTTGGAGACAGTTGTAAAATGAGCATAAATAGTACAACTAATAAAAATTTCACGAACTTTTATCAAGTAAAAACTAAACATAGCGGTTTACTATCTTGGCTGTTAACTACAGACCATAAGCGAATAGGTATTATGTATTTAGTGTCAATATTGACATTTTTCTTGGTAGGTTTAACTTTTGCATTTTTAATGAGATTAGAGATGTTAACTCCTGGTCCTACTATTGTAGATGCTCAGACTTACAACTCTTTCTTTACTCTACATGGTATGATAATGGTCTTTCTATTTATCATTCCTGGTATACCGGCTGTATTTGGTAACTTCTTTTTACCACTACAAATCGGAGCTGAAGATGTAGCATTCCCTAGATTAAATCTAATGTCATATCATTTATATTTAGTTGGTGCATTTTTAGCACTATACTCATTAATATTTCAAACTCATATTGATACTGGATGGACATTCTATGTCCCTTATAGTTTAAGGACAGGTACAGATGTCACCTTAACCCTCATGGCTGCCTTTATACTTGGATTCTCCTCTATTTTGACTGGTCTTAACTTTGTCACGACTTGTCATAGAATGAGAGTTAAAGGTATGAAGATGTTTGAAATGCCTTTGTTTACTTGGGCTCTGTATTCTACTGCTTGGATTCAAGTTGTAGCAACACCTATTATTGGTATTACAATTGTCCTAGTATTGTTAGAAAGATCATTTGGATTTGGAATATTTGATCCAACTCTTGGTGGTGATCCAGTATTGTATCAACATTTATTCTGGATATATTCTCATCCTGCAGTTTACATTATGGCAATTCCAGCATTTGGGGTAATCTCAGATGTAGTTGCAACTTTCTCAAGAAAGTCTGTCTTCGGATACAAAGTAATGGCATATTCAACATTAGCAATTGCTGTAATTGGATATATGGTTTGGGCACACCACATGTTTACAAGTGGTATGAGTGATACAGCTAGAACAGTGTTCTCTTTCTTGACATTCTTCGTTGCTATTCCAACTGGTGTTAAAGTATTTAACTGGGTAGCTACTTTATGGAGAGGAACTATTGTTCTTTCTTCACCAATGTTAATGGCATTGAGTGCAATTTTCTTATTCTCAATTGGTGGGTTAACAGGACTTCACTTAGGTGCTATTTCTACTGATATACATTTACATGATACTTATTTTGTTATCGCCCACTTTCACTATGTGATTATAGGTGGTATATTATCTATGTTTATTGCTGGTATGCATTATTGGTTCCCTAAAATGTTCGGAACAATGCATAATGAAAAAGTAGCAAAGACTGGAGTTGTAATGTATTTTATAGGTGCAAATGTTTTATACTTCCCGATGTTTATTATGGGTTATATGGGTATGCCTCGTAGATATTTTGATTATTTACCTGAATATCAGATTTATCACGTAGTATCTACTGTAGGGTCATGGATTTTGATATCTGCTATTTTACTAATGTTTATTAACCTACTTATAGGTATTTTCAAAGGTAAGCCAGCTGGTCCTAATCCTTGGGGAGCAAAAACTTTAGAGTGGACGATGCCATCTCCGCCACCATTATTGAACTTTATAGAAACTCCTATTCCTAATCATGATCCTTATGATTATCATGATCATGATGAAAGAGTGTTCAGAGAGGCAAAGGAAAAAGAAAAAGAAATTATTAATCAGGAGAATAGCTAAATTGAGTACTACATCTGTTGATGCTCACGGGCATTCAAATAATCATGCCGGACACGGCTATGGTGACAACGATCAATTATATGTACATTTCCATAGAGATGATTACGGTTCCAAATTTGGTATGTGGTTATTCCTATTTACAGAGGTGTTATTATTTGGTGGCTTATTTGTCTTGTATTATGGATATAGAATAGCTTACCCACAAGATTATCACCATGCGGCAATGGAATTGAATATAGTTATGGGAGCAGTTAATACTCTTGTATTACTTACTAGTTCTTTGACTATGGTATTATCTATTGTTGCGTTGAGAAGAGAAAATATTAAAGCATCATTATTATATTTATTTATAACATTTGGTTTTGGTGCGACTTTCTGCGTAAATAAATATTTCGAATGGTCAGCAAAAATTCATCATGGTATTTATCCTGGTTCTTTAGAATTGCAGGAGTCTAGACCCGCAGGTGAAGTTGTATTCTTCGGACTTTATTACTTGATGACAGGATTACATACTTTCCACGTTATTGTTGGTATGGTAGTAATGGTATTTTGTTATATATTTATTAAAACTGGAACAATTAATTCAGACAAATACATAGTACTAGAAAATGCTGGTTTATATTGGCACTTAGTCGATTTGATTTGGATATTCTTATTCCCATTATTCTATCTATTACACTAAAAGGTTGAAAATGAGCGGACACAACGAACATACAAGCGTTGATCAACATGATCATGTACCTAGTTACGGCAAGAACGTAATGATATGGTTGGTACTAGTTGCTCTAACTGCATTGACAGTTACGGTTGCAAGTGTAAACCTAGGTGATTATACTTTCTTCTTTGCTATGCTGATTGCATCAGTTAAAGCAATGCTTGTTATTAATATATTTATGCATATAAAATATGATGATTTACTTATGAAAGGCATCTTAGTTGCATGTGGATTCATATTTATGGTCATTTTTGTTATTTATTCATTTGATTTATTCAATACATACACTGGATAGAAGATGTTTGAACAAACTTCAAAATACGTTAGCACAGTAGATGGAGCAATGCTCTATATAACAGCATTTTCGGTACTTATGTTACTATTAATTACTGTTGCTATGATTTACTTTGTAATAAAGTACAGAGCTAGCAAGAACCCGATTCCTACACAATACCACGGTAATATTGTTATAGAAGTTATCTGGATAGTTATTCCTACTATAATTGTGTTATCAATGTTTTATTATGGATACACTGATTTCTCAGAATTAAGAAACACAAAAGAGTATGATGAAGAATACTTCGTTACTGCTAAAATGTGGGACTGGGATTTTAAATATGAAAATGGAACTATAACTGATACACTTTATGTTCCAGTTAATAAAACTCTAAAGTTTAATATAACCTCTTTAGATGTATTACATAGTTTCTATTTACCAGCATTCAGAATCAAAGAAGATGCTGTTCCTGGTAGAGATGGATTTATTTTCATAACACCATTAGAAACTGGTGTGTATGATATCGCATGTGCTGAATACTGTGGAGTTAATCACTGGGATATGTACAAAAAACTAGTAGTAATGGAACAAGATGAATACTATGCTTGGGTAGAATCTCAAAGTAAAGAAAATAAACCTGAAGTTACGACTTCAGAAGAAAAAACTGTTGAGTCTGAATCTACAGAGATGTCAGAAAACAACGAAAATTAATTTGAATCCTTTCTTATTGAGAGGTATTTGAATGAAAAGTTCTGTGAAAATAGAAGATACAAATATAATTAAAGATTTATTTGAGTTAGGGAAATATCGTATTTCTATCTCTGTAGCTGTTACAGCTGTTGTAGGTTACCTGCTTTACGAGATTAGATTTGATACAAACTTGGTACTCACTTTCTTTGGAACATTATTGATGTCTATGGGATCTGCTTCTTATAATCATTGGCAAGAAAGAAAGATAGATCCGATGATGATAAGAACTAGTAATAGACCACTAGCGTCTGGAAGAATAGATTCTAGAAAAGGGTTTGCTATTTCAAGTATATTAACATTATTCGGAATGTTATTTTTACTTGGTACTAATGAAATCGGAGCTATGTTAGTTGGTTTAGTAACTTTACTAATCTATAATCTAGTTTATACCCCTATGAAAAGAGTATCAAATTTAGCAGTTTTACCAGGGGCAATAGTTGGTGGTTTACCACCGCTTATTGGTTGGGTAGCAGCTGGTGGATATATTTATGCTCCTGCAATATGGGCTTTAGCATTGTTCTTATTCTTATGGCAAATGCCACACTTTTGGTTATTATTATTATTATTTGATGATCAATATGAAAAAGCCGGTTTCGTAATGTTAAGTAAATGGTTGAATAGGGCACAAATTGGTAGAGTAACATTCGTTTGGATTGTTTCACTTGCTTCAATTTCCTTAATAATTCCATTTTATGGAGTCATTGATAACAAAGTAACTCTTATATTATTCTTTATAACAGAAATTACACTAGTCTATAGTGCGAGGTATCTTCTAGAACGAAAATTAGACAGAAAACGAATTAGAAAGACATTTATGTTTATCAATATTTATGTTCTTTTGATTCTAATTTTAATAATAATTGATAAAATAATTTAGTAAAAGGCAAAGTAATGGATCTATTTAATGACTTGGTTATTCCCGTTGGTTCTAGTCATTTGACGTTGATAAGATTGATGCTATATATATCAGCATCTTTCCTTTTCGCCTATACAGGTTTGTTGTTTGGGTCTGTTTTTCTTTCTACTAGAGCAGCTAGTAAAGCAAAGAAAAATAATGATTTCAGATATCAAAAAATGGCTCAGGATTTAATCAAAGTTGGAACAGGTATTACAGGTATGTGGTTTGGTCTTGGGATTGTTCCTTTCCTAAGCTTTATATTGAGTTACCCTCAACTTTTATCTGGTACTGAAGGTGATGTAGTTGGCTACCTTATTGTAGGATTGCTAGTCTTTTCTATGGCAGTAGCATCTATATACATTTATAAGAATTCATTGAATTTTAAATCTGTCTTTTACTCGTTTAAGACAAATGTTCGTTCAAAAAGTGAATCTTTAATCGAAGAATACCATTCTTTAGATGAAGATGTAGAGAATACAGGATCATTCACTGGTATTTGGGGAGTAATACTACTTCTTGTTGCTACTTGGTTTTTATCGGGTGCTACTACTTATGCTTACGATCAATCTATGTGGGGACAATCAATATTTGAAATGTTATTAAGTGCAAGTACAGTATTCAAAGCATTACTTATTTTAGTAATGGGTACTGCATTTGCTTCAGCAGTGTATATGTTTTATGCATTCTCTTGGCAAGGTGGTTATGACTTTGCAACGGAAGAAGAAAGACAATTATCAAAAAATTTCGTTAGAAGATTTGGATTATATTCTGCTTTATTAATTCCTTTAGTTTATGCATTCCAGATCGTTAACATACCTAATAATGCACTGTCAGGATTGATGTTTGTATTTGGGTTGATTTCACTTCTTTTTGTAGTATTCTATGCTCAGTCAATATATTTGACTAAATCAGAAGATCATGCTTCTGGTATTAAATATGGATTTATGTTCATAATGATATCATTTGCAATGTTTGCAGCTCAAGATCAACAAGCTTTTTATATTAGTAACGCTGCTAATCTAAATAGTATAGCAGAAATACATGCTAAAGCTGAAGAAGAAAGACATGCACTTTATGCAACATCGGAGGAAGAGCCAGTTGTTGATGCACAAGCAATCTTCGATACACGTTGTATAGCTTGTCATAAATTTGATGCTAAAGGTGTAGGGCCAGCTTATAATGATGTTGTTCCTAAATATAAAGGTAAAGAAGGTGATTTAGTTAAATTTATATTAAGTCCTTCTCCTCAAAACCCATCAGAATATCCAGCTGGTATGCCAGCTCAGGGTCTAACTCCTGCAGAGGGTAAAGCAATGGCAAAATGGTTATTAGGAAAAGTGTTAGGTGGTGGAGAGGAAGAAGCTGCTCCAGTTGCTGAAGAAACAACAGAAGACGCATCTGCTTCAAATCACTAAAAACATTTGAATATATAAAATTATAAAAAAATGCCACTCAATATGAGTGGCATTTTTAGTATATTATTAATTCAGACATTGTTTAAATTATAATAAGATCTTGTTGGATATCTCCAGCAACACTTACGCTACCTTCATTATCTATAATAACATCTATTTCAGTTCTGAATCCAAGTTTTTCTTCAGGAATATATATACCCGGCTCTATAGAGAAGATAGTCCCTTTTATTAGTAATCTATCATCCTTAGTTTCAAGGTTATCTATATGTGCACCATTACCATGGCAATCTGTAGCTATATTATGCCCAGTACGGTGCCAATAATAATCCCCATATCCAGCATCTATTATTACTTTTCTTACTGCATCATCAACTTCTGCTCCTGAAACCTCTTGATTCGAAGAATACCTTTCTTTTACTAGTTCATATCCGGCATCTCTTGCATCTGCTGCTATTCTAAATAATTTATTTACCTTCTCAGGAACATTATTACCTACAAACCCCATCCAAGTAACATCAAAGTATATACTTCCTTCCTTTTCGAAACGTGCAAATAAGTCAATTAGTACTAAATCTCCCTCTTTAATCCTTTGACTATTTTCAGGAGTTGGCTCAAAGTGTGGATCACCAGCATGTTCATTGATACCAACGATTGGCCCATGGTCCCAAAAAATACCATTGTCTCTAAATTGCTGGTGCATGTACTGTTGCACTTCATATTCAGTGGCAGGGTTACCTTCATCAATTCTAGTTCTGATATATTTAAATGCGTTATCCTTAATAGATAACATTACTTCAGCACATTTTCTGTGGTTTTCTATTTCTTCATTAGTTAAGTGTGATTCGAATAAACTTACAAGATTACCGCTACTAACTACTTCTACACCAAATCCTCGAATTAATTCTACTGTACCAGCATCAACAATCGAAACATAAGGGATATCATTGTTAGGGGAGTATTGCATAGCAATACTTTTCGCATCTTTTAAAATAGATTTTAATTTCTCTGAAAGTTCTTGCCAAGGTAGATATAATTCTTTTTCACCAGGAAGGTGCTTTAAATAGTTAGGTTCTATCTTGTGATTTAATTTTATAGGAGTTCCTGTTGCAGGGATATAATAGAACCATCTTCTAGTTGCCATATGACCAGTAGGTAATTCTAATATTCTAGCTGCTATATGGTCTCTACCATGAAAATCATAGAATAACCATCCATCAACTCCCATCTTTCTCAACTCTTCTTGTATCTTTTCAATTTGCATTATTTATCCAGCTTAAATTTTTAAATTAGTAAAACTTAAATATAAAATTTATTATTATGATTTCCATACAATTGCCTAATAATTTTCAAGAAAAATATGAAAAACTAAAACCATTTATTAGACAAAGATTAGATGAATTCGAAAACGTATCAGAGTCCAAATACTTTTACGAATTATGCTTTTGTATTTGTACACCACAAAGTAGAGCAAGTTCGGCTTTGGCAGTACAGCTAGAGTTAGAGAAACTAGACTTTATTAACAAAGAAGTAGATACTACGCCAATACTTAGAAATAAAAATCACTATATAAGATTTCACAATCAAAAGTCCAAGAGATTACAATTAGTCAAAAAACAATGGTTCAATATAAAGGAATTACTCGATTCTGATATTTCCGGAGAAGAGAAACGAGAGTGGATTAATAACAATGTAAATGGAATTGGAAGAAAAGAATCGGCACATTACTTGCGTAATATAGGATATAAGAACTTAGCAATACTCGATAGACATATACTAAAACATCTTGTCACATGTGGAGTATTTACTGAAGTTCCTAATATTTCTACTAAGTCAAGGTATGATGATGTTTCAAATAAATTTAAAAAATATGCAGAACAAATAGGAATACCTATGGATGAATTAGATTTACTATTTTGGGCAGAAGAAGCAGGAGAGATTCTTAAGTGAAAACATTAATAATAAAGTTTCAGTTTGATGGTACTGATTTCGTTGGCTGGCAAATGCAACCTGGACAACGTTCTTTACAGGGTGAACTTACTAAAGCATTTCATTTAAAAACAGGTAATGAATTTAAGATAATTGCCGCGGGCAGAACAGATACAGGTGTGCATGGTATTAGTCAGATTGCAACGATTACAATTGATGATTTCCGTATCCCAGAACATAAAATTGTTCCTGCTATAAATACAGTACTGCCAGACGATTTGCAGTTAATCGATGCACAAATAATTAATGAAAAGTACAATGCTAGGTTTGATGCAATTTCAAGAGAGTACAGTTATTATATAACGAATGACTACTCAGTATTTAAAAGACGTTATTATGCGCACTATAAAGAGAAATTAGACATAGCTCTGATGAACGAGGCATCTTCATCAATCATAGGTAAAAATGATTTTACTACATATTCTAAAGTGAATAATGATTTGAATCACTATGTATGTGATCTAGAAAAATGCAATTGGGAAAGAATAAATGTTACAGACATAAAACTGAACATTAAGTCTAATAGATTCGTATATTCTATGGTACGTAGCTTAGTAGGTACAATGGTTGATATTGGTTCAGGTAAATTAGCCCCAGATTACCTGAAAAGTGCACTTGAAAAGACTGACAGGAGCCTTTGTTCAAAAATTGCACCAGCAAATGGACTTTTTTTCGAAAAGGCCTATTTCAGTTCAGATTATAGAATATTAAAATAGTCACTTATTTTCAAGTTGACCGAAGGTTTATGCTATTCAATTTGTCTAATCTATTGTAGAATTTATTTAATTGTTAAATTTGTGTTAATTTTGCTTAAATGATAAGAAAGTACTCCGTCATATTATTTTTTATAGCTCCGCTATTTATACTTGCTCCTTTCGAAGTTAACTACTTGATTGAAGCAAATTCTCTAGTTTATTCTGCCAAAGAATGGCGTCTAACTAGAGATGATAATGGTGAGTTAAGCTCTATGATTATAGATAATGATCGTAACTTCTCTACTGCTAAAACTGATTATATATTCGACAGGGGAGATGTAGCAAAAATTAATTTCTATAATCATAATAAATCTATAAAAGAAAATGATACAATCGCAGTAATCAATTCTGATGTAGTAAATGAACAAATTATTACTTTGCAATCCGAACTAGCTGTTGCTAAAGCAGAATACAGAGATAAAATCACAGGTGAAAAAGCATCTATTATTAAGGAATTTAATGAAAGATTAGATATCGCTCAAAATAACGTTGAATTTACTACATTACAGTTGGAAAGGGCTGAAAAGATGGTAAAGGAAGACCTAATTCCTCAATTAGAATATGAGAAATATAAAAATGCGAATGAACTTGCCAAAATCAATTTGAAATTAGCAAGAAAGAGTTTGGAGACTGTATCTACCGGTGAAAAAAATGAAATCTTAGAGGTTATACAATCGCAGATTAATACATTGGAAGATAGAATAGCAATCTTACAACAAAAGAAAGACAAATATATAATAAAAGCTCCATTTGATGGGATGATAAACTATTATCAAGATAGTACAAATCTTATCAAAATCAAGGATCCTTCAGTTTTTATAGTTAAGATACCTGTTAAGGTATATGAAATTGGTTATGTTGATATCAACGATAAAGTAGAATTGTCAATTGATAAAACTGAAAATGTTTACCAAGGTGTGATTACAAATATTGAAGACGAGATTCGAGTAAGAGGTCGCGACCAGTATTTTTTAGTTACTGCAAGGGTTTTAAACCCTGATAAATTTATAAGACCAGGTATGATTTGCAAAGCATCTATCTACTCAGAAGAAATACCACTATATACTTTTGCCAAACGAAAACTGGGATTCTAGAAATTGAGATTTGAGTATAAATTTTATGTTCATAGGAACAAAATTCCTCTTCTTCGTAATATAATATTAACGAAACTCAAGTTAGATGAACACGTTGATCAAAATAGAAAACACTATACAGTAAGAAGTATATACTTCGATTCAATTGATTTAAAGCACTACTATGAAAAAGTCAGTGGGTTAAAACATAGGAAAAAAGTACGTCTTAGAGGGTATGATTATGATTCAAATTCGATCGTTTTCTTTGAAGTTAAGAGGAAATATGAAGACCCTGGAATGAAAAATAGGTTCTCAACGAATTATTACGATGCCTTAAAGTTGATAAATGAAAGAACAATTAATACAAATAATGATGATTTGAACAAGTTTTTCTTTCAAGTGATGTCTTATAATTTAAGACCCATGGTCAATGTTATTTATGACCGTGAGCCTTATACAGAGATTCATCAAACCCTTAACAATTTACGTATAACATTTGATAAAAACTTAAGAAGTGTTGCATATCCTAAGATTGATGAATTATTTGTTGATGATGATATAAAACCAGCAATGATGGATTTTTTTATTTTAGAAGTCAAATTTAATAATTATCTTCCGAGTTGGGTTAGAAATATGTCAGAATCCTTATCTTTGAAAAGAGAATCAGCATCCAAATATGTTATTTGTATAGATAGCCACAAATCCATAGTAAAACAGTCACGATTTGCTTATTTTCGTGCGGAACAAATATAAATATGAATGAATTTCAGTACATAGAATTATTCCCGGTAACTGCACTAGAAATTATATACTCGTTGAGTATATCTTTTATATGTGGTGTACTGATATCTATCGTTTACCGAGTGACCTACAAAGGACCAAACTATTCTAGAACCTTCGTAAGTTCTTTGATAGTCCTAACTATTATAACTTCACTTGTCTTATTAGTTATTGGAAATAATTTGGCTACAGCGTTTGGGCTGGTTGGGGCGATGTCTATTATTCGATTTAGAACTGCTGTCCGTGATGTACAAGATATAGTATTTATCTTCTTTTCTCTTGGTATAGGTATGGCTTCGGGTGTAGGGCTTTATCTTGTCGCTGTGATTGGAACTATTTTTATATGTTTAGTGTTACTACTTCTTTCTAATACAAACGTTTTCCAAACGGCTGATGTAAATTATCTAATACACATTACTTACAAGCCTAATGAAGTAAATGATGAAGTTAAAAAGCTCTTGAAATCAAGTACTAGCTCACTAAAAGTAGTCAACGTTCGAGCACTAGATGAAAGAGACTTCATAGAAGTTTACTACAATATGAAACTCAAGAAGGGAGTGGAAAAAGAACTACTTATCCGCAAATTAAAGAATTATGACGATGTTCGTGATATAAACATCTACTTCGATGACGACGATACAAATGCACCTGCCGCTTATTAACTCCTTTCAGCAAACTCTTTGAATTTATCTAGATATATTTGAGATTGTTTTTTGAACATTCCTTTTCCGAATAATCCAAATATTTTCATATAACCAGATAGTATGAATTCATTTTCCGATATCCATTTCGTTGTATTTTCGTCAATTTCCTCGAATCTATTACTTTGGATATTATTTACATTATCTGCTTCAAAAGTCAAATCGAACCTAATAGGTAGATCTCTTTTAGTAATGGTCTCTATCATGACTACTTGTCTTTTACCCATATCGTAGGTGAGTTTTGATTTTGAACCTACTTGGCTTGGTTCACCACTTATATTTTCCAAACTAACAAAGCCAGGTTGCCATTCTTTTAAATTATCAGGATTATCTATTAACTCAACAACCTTATCCCTTGGTTGGTTGATCACTTGTTCTAGCGTATACTTAACAGACATTTTCGACTCTCCATCTTTATTTAGAAACTCAAAACAAATATAGAAAAAAAGCCGAATATTTCTATTCGGCTTTATTAATTTTAAACTAAATTAAAAGCATATTGATTATTCTTCTTCAGAACTCTCATCTTTAGCTTCTTCAGTAGCTTCTACAACTTCTTCAGTTGCAGCTTCTTCAGTTTCTTCTTCAGTCTCTGCTTTCTTTTTAGTTGTTTTAGCTTTCTTTGGCTTTTCTTCTTTAGCTTCTTCAACAGTTTCTACAACTTCTTCAGTTTTAGCTTCTACGGCTTCTTCTTTAGTCTCTTCTTTAGCTTCAACTACTTCTTCAGTAGTTTCTTCTACTTTAGATTCTTTCTTAGAAGAAATAGTATTACTGTTTAGTACACTAGTTTCTCTTAAGAAATCTTCGATTTCTTCAGGAGTAGCTTGTTGTACAGACTCAAGAGTATACTTCTCAGCATTAGGTACTTGATGCTTCTTATTGTAAGCTTCAATATCTTCAGCTGATCTGTGTCTTAGTGCTTCTACTACAGATAATACAATTTTCTTTGATTCCTTGTCAAATTCAACTACTCTTAGAGGTAAGTTATCACCTGGTTTGAAGTAATCGCTAATGTTTTTAACAGGAGCAAAAGAAAGTTGAGATACAGGAACGAATCCGTCTACACCATCTGGCAGTTCAACGATAACACCTTTCTCTATTATTCTTTCTATTTTAGCTTCTGTTTCAGAATCTACACCATAAGAATTCTCAAAAGTATCCCAAGGGTTATCTAAGACTTGTTTGTGTCCTAGTGCAATTCTTCTTTGATCAGAGTCTATGCTAAGAACTACAACATTCAATCTGTCATTTTTCTTAACAAATTCACCAGGGTGGCGGATTTTCTTAGTCCATGATAAATCACTTATATGTACTAAGCCATCTACTCCCGGCTCTAATTCTACGAATACACCAAAGTTAGTTAGATTTCTAACAATACCTTCGTGTTTAGAATCTACAGGATATTTCTTCATCAAATCTTCCCAAGGATCTGGCTCTAATTGTTTCATACCCAAAGCTAATTTCTTATCATCTTTGTCTATGTTTAGAACAACGGCTTCTACATCTTGACCCATAGATACCATTTGAGAAGGATGTTTGATGTGCTGAGTCCAGCTCATTTCACTAATGTGAATCAAACCTTCAATACCTTTTTCTATTTCAATGAAAGCTCCGTAATCTGTCAAGCTAACTACTTTACCAGTTACTTTAGTGCCTTCTTCGTATTTAGCACCAATACTTTCCCAAGGATGCTCAGTAAGTTGTTTCATTCCTAATGAAATTCTCTTTCTTTCTTGGTCATAATCTAAGATTACAACTTTCACAGTCTCGTCCAAATCAACTACTTCTGAAGGATGCGATACACGTCCCCAAGATAAATCAGTTATGTGAACTAAACCATCTACACCACCTAAATCAACGAATACACCAAAATCAGAGATCGCTTTTACAGTACCTTCTAGTACTAGACCTTTTTCAAGGTTTGACATGATTTCGTCACGTTGCTCAGCTAATTGCTCTTCTAGCAATACTTTATGAGAAACTACTACGTTTTCGTTCGGATGATTTACTTTTACTACTTTAACTTCTATGTCATTACCAACCCAAGCATCAAAATCTCTAACTGGTCTTACATCTATTTGTGAGCCAGGTAAAAATGCTTCGATACCCATCAAGTCAACTACCATACCACCTTTGATTCGACGTAGTATGTTAACTGTGGTAACTTTACTATTTTCAAACATATCCATAATATCGTCCCAGATCTTCATGAAATCTGCACGTCTTCTAGACAATATCATGTGTCCACTTGAATCTTCGATATTCTCTATGAATACATCAAGTTTTTGACCAACTTCATAATTTTCAGAACCGATTAGTTCTGCTCTAGGTATAATACCAATAGACTTAAATCCAATATCAACATGAACTTCGTCTTTGGTAATATTTACTATTTTACCTTCTACTAATTCATCTTCTTTGATTTCGATTACTGAACCAGAAGCCATTTGGCTGTAGGCATCATCGTCTAAGTTCAAGAAACTATCAAATCCTTTTTCCATAAGCTCTGTAACAGTAGGTTTGCTACTTTGCTTTGGTGCAGAAGCAACTGTAGCTTTTACAGTGTTTACTTCTTCTTCGTTTTTTTGTGATTCGTTCACAGCATTATCTGCCATTTATCTCTCCAAAAAAAAATATTTTAGTTAAACAATATGGATGTCAATAAGTTAAATAATATCGCATCCTTTAAATCTCTGCATTAGCAAAGGACACAAAATTACGAAAAATTTATTTAATTACAAATATTATAAGAGTTTAGTTAACTTCCCACCTACGATTGTGGCTATGACCCTTGTTTCTTTTATTTCTAAAGGTTCAGATAAATCTTGGTCAATGATAGTTATATCAGCTCTCTTGCCGGTTTCAAGTATTCCTGAATTATTATTGCCACTTGCTAAATGAGGAGTAAAACAATATGTATGCAAAGCTTCATCCAGTGATATTGTTTCTTCTTTTTGCCAAGTTTGTTCTTCGTTTCTAGCAATCCGATTAACAAAAGAATCGATACCAAAGAAAGGGTTGTGCGATTCAATAGGGAAGTCTGATCCAGCGATTAATGTTGCACCAGCTTTTAGCAATGTTTTCCATGGATAAGGGAATTTATAGTCTTCACCTAATCTTTTTATTGCCATATTCTTATCTGAAGTACAATGAATTGGCTGTACTGATGCAAAAACACCTAATTTTTCAAATCTGTATATATCATCTGGATGTATCAATTGGGAATGCTCAATTCGTAGAATATTATCATAGTTCTCTTTTCTAAGTCTTTCATATACATCGAGTACGTTCTTATTAGCTTTGTCTCCAATTGCATGTACTGCAATATCCCAACCACTTTTACAACCTTGCGAAGCTCTTTCGTAAAGTTCATTTTTGCTAATCAACTCTAACCCATAAGTATCAGAATCATTATACTTATCAATCATTAATGCTCCTCGACTACCAAGGGCTCCATCAGCATAGAATTTCAGACCTTTAATTTGTAAATTATTACCTATAAAAGGCGATGGTTGTTTTTCTAAATATTCTCCATCGAATCCTCTGATATATTGCACAAGTCTAATAGGTAATAGATTATCGTTATCGAGTTCTTTGTATGCTTGTATGTGGTTTAAGTGCACATCCATATCATGAACTTCAGTTATACCATTTCTAAGACATTCGTTACAAGCATCTAGAATATACTTTTTTATTAATTCATTGCTGTCTTTAGGTATATTATCTCTAACTAATTCTATAGCATTGTCAATTAATATTCCAGTAGGGTTTCCTTTTTCATCCTTTTGAATACTGCCTCCGTTAGGGTCGGGAGTTTCAAAATTGATTCCAGATAGTTCTAGAGCTTTACTGTTTACCCATGCAGCATGTCCATCAACTCTAACTAGAAATATAGGAGTTTCTGAGTTAATGCTATCTAAGTCTAATTTATTAAAGTGTTTATCATCCCAGTTTTCTTCATTCCAACCTCTACCTGTTATCCAACCATCATTAATATCTATCCGTTTAACTAATTCGAGTAACTCACATTTAGATTTCGCCTTTTCTAACCGGATAGTATTGAGGTTTTCACCTAATCCAATAATATGTGCATGAGCATCTACTATTCCTGGAATGGCATAAGCATTATTAAATATATTGCTTGTTCCATCTACAATTATTTCAGTGACATCCGATTTGTTAACGGAATCAATTAAGCCATTAACAATTCTTATACTTAACTTATTTGGTTTCATGTTTTCTAAATTCCTTATACCAATCAATATTCTCAGAAAGAAATGCATCCTCCATGTGAGTTGCAAGTGCTGGAACAGATTGAACTAATACTCTTTTCTTTCCGAAAAGAACTTGATATAGTGTAAAATACACTAGTTTTAGATATATTTTAAAAAATGGTTTATTCGTAAACATGAACTTTATCATCAGTCCAAAGTTAAAAGCATTTAGCTTTGTCATAGACAACCAAAGGGAAGCATCATAGTTCCTAATTGTATAAGTATCAAATATATGCTTAGTTTCTCTAAGTACTTTTTTTGTTGTCATAAATGTCATTGTTGTACTAGACATTACTCCCCATTTACGTCCTGCAATTTCTAGATATCTTTTCTTATAATTATGAAAGTCAGTATTGTATGTGTCTGGATGATCATAAGGGGTTAGGAAATCTACCCTAGGGTCTTTAACTGCTTTAATTAATTCAGTAAAAGCATTTTCTAAATAGTAATAATCATCTTCGGCGAAATAAATTACCTCACTTTTGTCCTGATTAAGGAGTAAGTCCATTTGCAAACTAAACGTTTGAGCATTACCAACACTATCTTTTTCAATGAACTCGTAATCAATGTCTATAAGGGTATTTTCGAATAATTCTTTATATTCAGGAGGGCAGCCATCAAGAATTATATATATATATGCCTCTACATTTTTAACAGCATTATAAAATGACTCAAGACAAACTCGAGATAACTCATATTTATTATCTGAATGTATTGCTGGTACTTTTGACACTTTAGGATAGATCCTGTAAGCTATTGCCAAATCATATTTAGTTTCCATTTAAAACCGATTTTATTGCTTTTATATATTTCGTATTGTTTTCTGTACGAGTAGTATCGTTTGTTGTTTTACTTAAAACTAATAGTAGTTGAAAGAATATTAATTCTAATCGTAAATATATCTTTTTATTAATTGGGTTATAGTGTTTATCTAAAAATCTAGCCTCAGATTCTATAAGCATTTTTATACTTTCTTCATTCATTCCCTTGTTTTCTTGTGACCCACCTCTATGATGAATTACTTGATACTCAGGAGTCAATAAGCTTTCGTAACCTACATTCCTAGCTCTGAAACAAAAATCCGCTTCTTCTGAATAGAAAAAAAAACTCTCATCAAAACCATCCAAGTGATTAAATATCAGTTTAGTAGTGCAAATTACCGCTCCATCCAGATATTCAACTTTAAAATCCTTTTTTATTCCTTTTTCGAATGATTTCTTTTTTAAAGCGAGTTTAAGTCTTGTAATTCCGAATAAGTCGAACAAACCTCGTTTAATAGAAGGGATATATCCAAATGATCTTTGGTAGTTACCATTACTAAAAACTTGCTGTGGACTAACTATAATTTTATTTTCGAAGTTTTTTACTTTTTCAACTAAGCCATAGATACAATGCTTTTTATAAACTATATCTGCATTAGATAATATTAAATAATTACTACTAGAAATGCTTACACCTTTATTGATTGCGTAAGCGTATCCTTTATTTACTTGATTAATTATTATCTTTACATCAGGATATAAATTAGTTATATAATCAACTGTACCATCTGTAGAATTATTATCGACAACTATAATCTCAGGTATTTGCTCATAACATGTTAGAATAATTGATTTAATACAATCTTCTAAATATTGCTTACAATTATATGATACTATAATAACTGAGATACTCTCGTTCATTTAATTCCAAAATTTGATATATTAATGAAATGAAAAATAACAAAAATTTAATATTTAGTTTTCTCAAAACTGTAGAGAAAGTATCGGACAAATTACCAAATCCTTTCTTTCTTTTCTTATTACTTGCACTTTTAACAATAATACTTTCTGTATTCTTTAGTTTAGTAGGGACTTCTGTCGTGCACCCTGTAACTAATGAATCAATTGTTGTGAAAAGTATTTTATCCACTGAAGGATTAAGGGAATTACTTACTTCGATGGTTAAAAACTTTATCAATTTCCCACCGTTAGGTGTTGTTTTAGCTACAATGTTTGGGATTATTATTGCTGAAAAGTCAGGATTATTTGAAGCAACACTAAAATATACGATTTCTAAAGTTCCAGATAATCTTGTAGTTTTCACAATTGTTTTTGTATCTGTAAATAGTAGTTTAATAGCAGATGCCGGACTTATAGTTTTACCACCTTTGGCTGGTTTAACTTATAAAGCAATTGGTAAGAATCCATTGGCTGGTGTCATAACATCTTTTGCTGCAATAAATGGTGGGTTTTCTGCAAATCTGTTAGTTACAGCTTTAGATCCATTACTCTCAGGATTGACTCATCAAGCAGCTTTGACTATGGATAGCAACTATATGGTATATCCAACTGCGAACTATTATTTTATGATAGTATCTACATTTCTAGTTGCAATAGTGTGTACAGTAGTTAATAATAGGATTGTAGAACCAAGACTTGGAAAATACGAATCAAATTTAGAATCTTCCGACATAAATGAAAGTCAATTAAGTATAAATAAAAAGGCTTTATTCTACTCGTACTCTCTTTTTTTTATAATTCTTGTTCTAATAGCTATACTATCAGTACCAGATAATGCTTTTTTTAGAGATGATAAAGGTGAGTTAACCTATCTTTTAAAAAGTATTATACCAATTATTATATTAATTTTCTTTTTCCCAGGATTAGTGTACGGAAAAATCTCAGGTACAATAAAGTCTTCAAGTGATATAGTAGATATGCTTAATTCTGGAATGGGTACTATGGCATCTTATATTGTAATTGCTTTTGCTGCAGGGCAATTTCTTCATTATTTCAACTGGTCTGAACTAGATATGATAATAGCAGTCAAGGGAGCAAGTTTTATTTCAAATATTGGTTTAACTGGTTTTCCATTATTTATAACATTTTTAGTATTTAGTATGATATTAAATCTATCTATTTCTAGCGCATCTGCTAAATGGGCGATTTTAGCCCCAGTTTTTGTACCCATGTTTATGATATTAGGAGTGACTCCTGAAGCAACTCAGCTAATATATAGGATTGGGGATAGTTCAACTAACATGATTACTCCTTTATTACCATATTTTCCATTATTAATTGTATTCGCACAGAAATTTAAGAAAGATGTTAGTTTAGGAGAATTAATAGCTTCTTTACTACCATTTTCAATCTCTTTGTTTGTTGCATGGTCACTATTATTAGGAGTGTGGTACTTATTCGAGCTTCAAATTGGACCAAATGTTTCGTTCTTTTTGAAATAGTAAATAGTAAAAAAATAGACATAGTTGAAAAAAAATGAATTTAATTCATTTGAATTTTGAATTCAATGCCTTATATTCGTGCTTGTACTTTTCACAATTATTCATAAAAAGACATAATCGAGATAAATACTCGGAGGCATTAATTGAAATCGAAAATTGGTAAAATAGCTTTAGTAGTTGTACCTTTAGTAGCGGCATTATTTGCGTTATACCCAAGTTATAACTTCTCAGGGCTAGAAGAAAAAAGAAATGACGCGCTAATGAGAGCTAGTCAAGCAGAAACACCTGCAGATTCATTAGCAATAATGAATGAATTCAAAAAGCAATATGGTCAAGAGTACCAAAGTGCAAAGGAAAATTCTTTGCAGTTAGGGTTAGATCTGAAAGGTGGTATGTATGTTACTATGGAAGTTGACGTTGTTAAACTTCTAAGAGAAACAGCACAAAAAGAAGCTATTGATGATACTTTTGATAGAGTATTAGTGGCTACTGAGGAAGAATCTCAGACTTCTGATGAATCAGTTGTTGATATATTTGCTAGAAAGTTCAATGAAATTGCTAAGCCAGAAGGCAAAAGTTTAATTTCTTACTTCGATTTAGGTGATATCAGTAATGCTACTGAAGAAGGTATTTTAGAAGAGTTGACTAATAATGCTGATGGTGCGATTAATCAAGCACAGGAAGTAATCAGACAACGTATCGATAAGTATGGTGTTTCTGAACCAAATATTCAAAAGCAAGGTAGTAGAAGAATCCTTCTTGAGCTACCTGGTGTAACAGATGAATCTCAGATTAGAAATCTATTAGAGACGACTGCACGTCTTGAATTCAAACTTGTTAGAAGCAATGCTGAGTTAGTTCAATCATTCAAAAAGATTGATCAAATGTTAGCTAGTAAGCTAGGTGAATCACCTAAGGCCTCTAAGGAAACTAAAACTGATACTGCTCAAGTTACAGAACAGGTAATCCCTGCACCTGAGCCAACTGCAGAATTGAATTCAACTGATGAATCAGATGAAAATAATGAAACTACAGAAACAGCGGAAAATGCTGATTCAACTAAAAAAGAAGATGTAGCAAAAGCTGATACTTCTAATCCTTATGAAGGTTTATCAGAAGCAGATGCGCAAAACTTATACTCTTCTAAGCACCCATTCACTAGAATGTTTGCTACGTATTGGGTAGGTGATAAAGACTCACAAATGCAGCCAGTTAGTTATGATATTAATAGTTTCCCTCAACAAGGAAATTATTACTTTAGAATCCATGAAGACTCTTTAGCTAAATTAAAAATTATGCTAAATGACGCTAAGATCAAAGCACTTCTACCATTTGATACTGAACTTGCATTCCAAGCAAAATCTGAAGCAACTGAATCTGAAAAAATTACAGGTCAAATATTAGACTTTTATGGTTTGAAATCTGAACCAGAATTAACAGGTGATGTTATAGTAGATGCTGGTAAGAATGTTGACCCTACAACAAACTCTTGGGTTGTTAATATGTCAATGAATTCAGATGGTTCTGACAAATGGGCATCAATTACTGGAGCTAATGTTGGTAAAAGAATAGCAATCGTATTAGATGGTAATGTATATTCTGCACCAAATGTAAACTCAAAAATATCTGGTGGTAGTTCTCAAATTTCTGGTATGGCTAATGCGAAAGAAGCTAGCTTACTTGAGATTGTTCTTAAAGCGGGTGCTTTAAAAGCACCAGTTAAAATTATTGAAGAAAAGGTTGTAGGTGCATCTCTTGGAGATGACTCTATTGCTAGTGGTATTAATTCTACATTGTTTGCATTTGGATTAGTTATATTGTTTATGATTCTTTACTATTCAAGAGCAGGTTTGGTAGCTGACATATCTCTACTTATCAATATTATGGTTATCTTCACAATTCTTGCATCACTTGGTGGTACATTGTCATTACCTGGTATAGCTGGTATTGTGTTAACACTTGGTATGGCTGTTGATGCAAATATCCTAATATTCGAAAGGGTAAGGGAAGAACTTAACAAAGGACGTTCTTTGAGGTCAGCTATAGATGAAGGATTTAGTAAAGCTATGTCTGCAATCTTTGACTCTAATATTACAACATTTATGACAGGTTTGATTCTTTACTATGTTGGTACTGGTTTGATAAGAGGATTTGCTCTTACTTTGATGATTGGTATTCTTAGTACTTTATTTACTGCCATTATGGTTTCTCGTTCACTAATTGAACTTCAACTTTCTGATGGTAAGAATTCATCATTTAGTTTTGGTCAATCTAAAAACTCTTAATCTGGAAGGAAATAAAAATGCAATTTTTTGATAAAACAAACATAGATTTCGTAGCTAAGAGAAAAATACTTTTAACAGTATCGCTAAGCACAATAGTATTTGGATTGATAATAGCTTTCGTTTTCCCTCCTAAATTTGGTATTGACTTTACTGGTGGTACTGAAGTAGGTGTTAAATTTGAAAAGACAATGTCAACATCTGAATTGAGAACTGCAGTAAGTGAAATAGGATTCGAATCAAGTGAGATTAAAACTTTCGGTTCAGAGGGTTCTTTCTTAATTCGTATAAAAGATTCTGATAATGCACCTGAAATACTTAAAAGTGGGCTTAACAATAAGTTTTCAGACAATCCACATGAAGTACTTAAAGTAGATAAAATTGGTCCGAAGATAGGAAATGAAATGCGATCTCAAGCATTTTTAGCTATTCTATTTTCTGCAATTGTAATTCTACTCTACCTTGCTTTCCGATTCGAATTTAGTTTCGGTCTAGCTGCTCTAGTAGCATTAGTACATGATATAATGGTAACATTTTTAATAGTTATTATATTCCAAAAGACTGGAATATTTAGTTTAGAGATTGATCAGACTATACTTGCCGCTATGTTAACGGTAGTAGGTTACTCAATTAATGATACGGTAATTATTTTTGATAGGGTAAGAGAGAATAGAGAGATTATTAAAGGTAAATCACTTGTTTCTATTTTTAATAGAAGTATAAATGAAACTCTATCAAGATCAGTTAATACTACATTAACTACAGAAGTGGTACTATTAGTATTGTTGTTCTTTGGTGGACCAACTCTAGAAGGTTTCGCATTTACTATGTTAGTTGGTTTTATTGTTGGTACTTACTCTTCTATATTTATAGCAACTCCATTTGCTTTATGGTACTTTACTAATGTTAAGAAAACTGACATTGGTGAAAATGATGTCAAAACAGTAACAGCATAATTATGAAATTATCTAATAAAAATAATGTATCAATATTAAGTCTTCCTAGTGAAGTGTTAGGTGGGACTCAAGTTATAGAGTTTTCATCATTAGTAGAAGAAGCTTTAGACTCTAATCCAACTAAGGTTATAGTGGACTTAACAAATGTGAAAGTTTTAAATAGTTCTGGTTTGGGTATGATAGTAGGTGCTCATACAAGTTGCACTAAGAATAAATGTAATCTTGTAATTGCTGCACCTAGTGAAAAGATATTAGAATTGTTTAAAATCACTAATTTGACTCAAATATTGACAATCAATGACACTTTAGAATCTGCAATTAGCGTAGATTAATTAGGGGTCTAAAAAGGAATTTTTTATACTCCGGACATTTTAGTTCGGAGTTTTTGTTTTCTATTTCAAGGTAAAAAAGATGAGTGTAAAAGTAATTGTCGGAGCCCAATGGGGTGATGAAGGAAAAGGCAAAATAGTCGATTTACTAAGTGCCAATGCTGATATAGTAGCCAGGTTCCAAGGTGGGGCAAATGCTGGTCATACCATAGTCATAGATGATAAAAAATATGTATTACACTTGATTCCTTCGGGAATACTTAACCCTACAACGAAATGTGTTATTGGGAATGGTGTTGTAATAGACCCTGTTGCACTTATGGATGAAATTGAGATGCTCAAATCTCATAATATCGATGTTACTGGAAGATTATTCATCAGTCATAAAGCTCACTTAATAATGCCTTATCACAAGATGATGGACACGGTTAGAGAAAGTCATAATTCTGATAAATCTATTGGTACTACTGGAAGAGGAATAGGACCTGCCTACATAGATAAAGCTAAAAGAACAGGTATCAGAATAGTTGATTTATTAGATAGAAAAGATTTTGAAGAAAAATTAAGATATAATATCAATGAATATAATGAAGTCCTTACGAAAATATATGGTCACGACGAGTTAGATGTTGATGCTATAGTTGAAAAGTATATAGAATTTGATAAACTTATAGACCCTTATGTAACAGATATTTCAACTTTACTTAATAATTACATTGTTGAAAATAAGGAAATCCTAGTTGAAGGTGCACAAGGTGCATTACTAGATTTAGATCATGGTACTTATCCATTTGTAACAAGTTCAAACCCAACTTCGGGTGGAGCTTGTACTGGCTTGGGAATTCCTCCTACTAAAGTAGATGAAATTATAGGTATTGTAAAAGCTTATACTACTAGGGTTGGTAATGGCCCATTTCCTACCCAGCTAGATGATGAGATTGGTAAGCATTTAGCAAATGTTGGTCATGAGTATGGAGCTACTACTGGAAGACCTCGTAGATGTGGTTGGCTAGATTTATTCGCACTAAAATACTCAGTAATGATAAATGGAATTAGTAATATAGTATTAACTAAACTTGATGTATTGGATGGTTTGGAAGAGATAAAGGTCTGTACTGGCTACACAATTAATGGAAAGGTATTAAATTCATTCCCTGTGGATATGCAGAAATTTAATAATATCGAATTGGTTTATAAAACTTTCAAAGGTTGGAAAACAGATACTACTCAATTTAAATCTTATGATGAATTCCCAATAGAAGTACAAGATTATATTGATTTCATAGAAGAATTCACTGGTGCTAGAATATCATTGATTTCAGTATCTCCAGATCGAAATGACACAATTTTAAAGTAACGAATTAACACAAAGTGTTTATAAAATATGAAGTTGATAAACACAGTTCTATTAATATTTATTGCATTATCGTTTTCTACGATGTCTCAAACCTTCGTTAAAGAAGGTATTTACGCAGATGGTAGGTTAGAAGTTGGTGCTACCGGCTATCTAACTAAATATTTTGGTGAATTTACAGACAACAATGTTGGTTATGCAGGTGGTTTTTTCACTCGGTATTTTATTCCTTACGTACCTGAATTTGCTATAGGTGCAAGAGCTGGAAATGGTTACTTACAATATAATCGCCGATATATTAATAGACTTGGTGAGGATTTCTACCGTCAATTCCCTAGAGAGTATTTTCTAGATGCAGATAAAAGATCTTACGAACGAACTACTAAAATTACAACAGTCGATTTTCTACTTTTTATTAATATATTTCCCCGTTCACAAATAAACTACTATATATTTGGTGGTTATTCGGTGCTTTCTTTTCAGAATCAAGATATACAAGATAGTCCATTGGACCCAGGTGGTGATAGAATTCACTATCCAGAATTCAAAGTTCAAGATGAAATTGATTTCCATCCTGTTGGCGGTATGGGGATAGATGTATTTCTGTACAGAGATTTATCACTAGGTGTTCATGCATCTTATCATATACTAACAACAGATTACTTAGATGGTTATGCACAAATACCTCCTGAAGGTTCTGTTGCTAATACTGATGGTATTGGTGAAGTTGGTATGAAGTTGTCATATTATCTATTTAGTGATAATGATCCAGATAATGATGGGTTAACAAATGATGAAGAAAAAGAATATGGAACATATCCTTATAAAGCTGATACAGATGATGATGGTATAAGTGATTATGATGAGATTCATCTATACAAATCTAATCCACTATCTATTGACTCAGACGGAGACGGATTAACAGATGCCCAAGAAGTAGCAAATGCAACGAATCTTAATGATGCAGATACTGATAAAGATGGTTTGACAGATTATGAAGAAGTAATGCTCCATAATTCGAATCCTAATATAGCGGATTCTGATAGAGATGGTATGCCAGATATAGCTGAAATAAAAGCTGGATCTGACCCGATGAAAGGAGACACTGATGGCGATGGAATACCAGATATTGATGATAAATGTCCTTCAGTTTTTGGTATTAAGATACTACAAGGATGCCCACAAACAGAAGCATTCGTAAAAGAAATAGAAAAAAGAGACACTGTATTTGTCAAATCAAAACCTGATACTGTAATTATTGTACAGGAAATAGAAAAGATAAAAAAAGGGGAGACTTACAAACCTAAAGGTATTCACTTCTTAACAGGTAGTGCTGAGATAAGAGTAGAGTCAGAACTTATACTCGATGATATAGCCAATTGGTTAGAGAGAGAAAAAGACATAAAAATCGAAATTCAAGGTCATACTGACCAAGAAGGAAATGAAGATGTAAATATGAGATTATCCATAGATAGGGCAGAGGCAGTTATGTTCTACCTGATAAAGAAAGGAATATCTCCTACAAGACTTCAGGCCAAAGGATTTGGCGAATCAAAACCACTAGATACAAGTGGAACTAAGAAAGCAATGGCTAAGAACAGAAGAATCGAATTTAAGATTATATAATTCTTGTAAAAAAGTGCATCCCCAAATAAAGCAATTCATTTTTCAGGATGGATTTAAGACTCTGTTATAGTTACCTCTATATTTATTATTTACAACTAAATACAACAAGTGAACTCGTTCCATTATCTCAAATTGTTACTAATCTAAACTCTTCTAAGTTTAATTGTAACATTTAGTTACATCTGTTGATAAATAATGCTTATTTAGTACTTTTTAATTGCAAATTTAATTTAATTTAATTAAATTAAATTAGACCTCAATTTTGTTTTACACATATTTTAAGAGGTGAACTATGAAAAGGTACTTATTATTAATATCAAGCATTCTTTTGTTTGCTTGCATAAGTGAAAGTTTTTCACAAACCTGTTGTCCGAATGGACTTTACACTCAAGAGACTATTACTACAGTACATCCTGTGAGTGGTTGTACTTTTACCGTAACATATTGCTATTATGATGCTCCAGGCGGTGATAGGAAATTATTTATATGTAGTATATCTGTCGACGCAACACAATCATGCAATTTTAGTCTTTTCACTCTTGATTCAGATTTTTGGGATTTTGTTGATCAAACAGTACTAAGTGATTTACATAGTAAAGACCCATTTGTACCCTGTGGTGAAGGAGGTGGTCAAAGTAATATGATAGTAGAAAGTAGTAGAGCAAAATGCCAAAAAGTATACCATGATATTATATTAGACACTTATATTGTTGAAGCTTGTGATGCAGAACCTGGACTTTGTGTGTCAGTATATACAATTTGTGTAGATAATGGTGTTTTTGTTATAAATCCAGTTTCTGGGCCTACATACATCGGTGGTGGAGATTGTCCTACAACACCACCTAATATCAATAGTAATACTCCAACTTGTTTTAACACATGTCAATAGAGTTCAAAATGACTAGATTATTAATAATACTCTTTTTTTCCCCTATTTGCTTAATAAGTCAAATCAATGAAGATGAATTTTACAACACTACTGATTTTTACTTGCAGATTCATAAAATAGATAATGGTGAATATCTATTTTATGGTAATAGAGGTGGAATTATTAGAACTTATGATTCAGGAGATAATTATTTACAGAATTATTCAGGAACAAAAAGTAATATATTAAATCTAGAGAATCACAAAGACTATGTAGTAGGTATTACAAATAATTACGAATTCATGGCTTCCCAAGATAAGGGAAGCCATTGGATTGTAAGTAAACTTACTGATAGTATAGTCTCGATGGATGCAAGTGATAGTTTTATTGTGATGGCATCATTGTTTGAAGATATTCTAATTAGTTCGAATGTAGGAAAAACCTGGGAAAGAATAAATGTAGAGGGTAAATACTTTAGAGATGTTTTTATAATTGAAGATAGAATATTTACTATTGATAAGAATAACTCAATTGATTACTCAGGTGATTTCGGTAAATCTTGGACTAATATAGAAACTCCAGTTGAATTATTTGATGGTAATTTCGTAGCTCAAAGAGATAATAATATAATAACTTTAAGAAATACTAACAACTTTTTTAGGATAAACGGTAACCAAATAATAAAACATACATATCAATCTGATTTTATTCATAAATACATAGCTAATGAAGACGGATATTGTTTTGCAAATGCAAACTCGAATACAAGAAAGATAAACTTTTACAACTATAATATAGAAGCTAAAACAGAAAAACTAGAATCGAGTTATACAAACCCATATTTCTATGGTAACACATTTCGAGTAGTTGACTTAGTAGTTGATAATAATCTAGTTTATTTAACTTTTGAAAATAGAGCAATAATGAAGTCTACTGACTATGGTAAAACTTGGGAAGTAGTAACTTATACACCAATACTCGGTGAAAGTGGTTGGCCTTTAAAAGTATTCGATGAGAAAAACTGGAGTATAATAGGTAAAAGTTTAATATATAAATCTACAAATGGTGGAGTTACTTTCAAGCCTGGGGAAGATTTCCTCATTGATACATCAGAAGGGAAAATTGATAAAGCGATTATAAATGATTGTCATTATTATAATAAAGATTCAGCAATCTTTTTTACTTGGAAATTTTATTCTAGTTTAAAATCAGATGCTATATATACAACAAATGATGGTGGAAATACATTAAAGAGTCTTGGTAGTGGTTTGCCAAATGATGCAAGATTTGTAGCAGATATGAGAGATTATTTAATAGTTAATACAGAGAAAATAATAGGTGGCACGAAAGGAAGATTAAGAGTATTCTATAAACTTAGTGACGAAAATAATTTAGATTCGATTAATGTAATAGATAGTGTATATTCCAACTTTCTCTCCTCAATTCAGTATCACAATAAAATATATTTATTCTATTCAAAAATTATTGGAAAAGATGATAAAATTTCTGCTACAATTGCTGTTTCATCAGATTCTTTAAAGACTATAAAAGATATTTTCTCGTTTGAAAGCGATAGTGTAAATTCAATCTCATCAAGATTCTTAATGAAAAGTCAAAACGAAAACATTTATTTTGTAGTGGATACGAAATCGGGAAATATTTCTATTCCTAGCTATTTTCGAATAGATACAAAAACCGATATGATTTATCAAGTTGAAAAACCCTTTAAGATTTTAAGTGGATATTATAAAGATGGCGTTTACCTTGAAGATCAGCAATATTTCAGACAAGAAGAATTTATTGTAGAAGATACTTCATTTCGTATGAATTATGTAGAAGTGAGTGTGCAAGGTACAGAGTTAGTGTATGATACTTTAGGTGAAAATAAAAATGGATATTTACCTATTAAAATATTTGATTCAGATAAAGTAATTCTAACTGGATATCAGAATAGTATTTACAAGCAGATAGAGCCAGACAGGTTAACTAGTATAGAGCAAACTGAGTCAAGAACAGAAAATCTACCTATATACCCTTTTGCACCTAGTCCTAATCCAGCAAAAGAAAAGATAAAAGTAAAATTCTATACTGAATCTATGGATAAAATAGGTGATCTCAAGGTTCATCTAGTAAACATAGCAACAGGTATAAAAGAAGAAATAAAGGATTATGATATTAGCTTTACGAATAATTGGAATGGCGAAATAGCATTTGATATATCTGATTTCTCGATTGGGTCTTATCTTATTAATCTCTCAATTGATGATTATAATAGAAGTTCAAAACTCATCATTACTAAATAATATAAAAAAAGGGGCTTATTCAGCCCCTTTTTCTATTTTAATTCGATATTTCTATCTAAATTCTCAATTACTCTTTGCTAAAGTTATTTCCTTTAGTTTATCAAAGTCTTCAGCTTCTAAGTTATAATGAGCGTTGCAATATTGGCAAACTAGCTCATTTTCGTTGTTTTCTTCCATCTCAACAATCATTTTGTGAGGGAAAGTCACCAAACTATTTATAAACTTATCTTTCGAACATCTGCAAAAGAAATCAACTTGTGTTGAATCAATTACTGTATATTCGAATGGTAGAACTTCTGCTATTATTTCTTCAGGAGTTTTATCTTGTTTAAGCATCTCTGATAACCGTTTCATATTTTGTAAATTTTCAACTACAAGTGCCAAATCAGATTCTGATGCCCCAGGTAATGCTTGTATCATAATACCACCCGAATGACTTATAGTTCCATTTTCATCAAGTGCTACATCTAATATCAAAGAAGTAGGTATCTGTTCTGATTGAGTAAAATAATAAGCTACATCGGTTGCTATATCTCCTTTTACGATTTCTATAATCCCGTTAGTAGGTTCAGATTTATTATACAAGACTTTACTAACTGTTAATAAACCAAGGCCTATGAAATCACTATCTACAACTTCTTCTAAGTTAATGTTCTTCGACTGTACTGCATATCCTCTTACTTCACCTACTCTCAGAGCTTCAGCGAAAAGTTTAGTAATATGACCATCACTATTAGTTTCTAATACAACTCTTTCTTCCCCTTTCAATGTTGATGCGATCAATGAGGCCGCAGATAACATCTTTGCAAGCAAAGTAGCAGGTACAAACCCAAGTTCGTGATTTTTCTGAGCTGTTTTCACGGCAACCGTATTTTTAACAGCTATGGCTCTGATTTGCTTGTCCTTAGCAAGGACTCTTATAACTCTATCTCTTAACCTTATTTCTTTTTTTATCTCTTCGTTTGATTTCATTTGAATGCTGGAATTCCAGTAATATGTTGACCCAAAATTAAAGTATGTATATCATGTGTACCTTCATACGTATATACCGACTCTAAATTATTTGCGTGACGCATAATCGGATATTCATTCAATATGCCGTTGGCTCCATGGACCTCTCTAGCTATTCTACATGATTCTAGAGCCATTTTTACATTGTTTCTTTTTGCAAAAGAAATATGTTCTGGTTTGAAATTACCAGATTCCATTAGTCTTCCAACTCTATAAGCTATTAACTGGGCTTTAGAGATTTCATCGAATATATGAACTAATTTGTCTTGTACTAATTGAAAACCTGCTATTGGTTTATCGAATTGTATTCTAGATTTAGCATAATTAATTGACGATTCATAGACTTGCATAGCAGCACCGATTGCTCCATAGGCAATCCCATATCTAGCTTGTGTTAGACAGCTTAGAGGACCTTTAAGTCCATCTACATTTAGTCTATTAATCTCTGGAACCTCTACGTCTTGAAAAATCAACTCAGAAGTAACAGATGCTCTAAGTGAATGTTTATTTTTCATTTCTGGTGCAGAAAATCCTTTCATACCTTTCTCTACAAGAAATCCAGTTATTCTACCATCTAACTTTGCCCAAACTACAGCAACATCTGCTAATGAGCCATTAGTTATCCACATCTTTGCACCATTAAGAAGATATCCGCCATCTATTTTTTTAGCATTTGAAAGCATGCCACTTGGGTTAGAACCATGGTCTGGTTCTGTTAATCCGAAACAGCCAATAGCTTTTCCTGAAGCTAATTTAGGCAACCATTCTTGCTTTTTTTCTTCACTTGCATATGCTTCAATCGGGAACATAACTAGTGAATTTTGAACAGAAGCAAATGAACGCACACCTGAATCTCCACGTTCTAACTCTTGCATAGCTAAACCGTAAGTCGTGTAATTAGCGCCAACTCCACCATATTTCTCAGAAGTCTTTATACCAAACATCCCCAAGTTTCCTAATTTTTCAACCAGTTCCATTGGAAATGTACCTTGCATATAATGTTCCTCAATAATAGGTATAATTTGTTCATCAACAAATTCCCTAACGGAGTTTCTTACCATCAATTCTTCTTCAGAATATAGTTCGTCTATTCTAAAAAAATCTGTACCTTGAAATGCCATTTTTTAATTCCTCAATTTTTAATTTATACAAACTTAATAATAAATGATTAACGAAATTCAATATTATAAGCCAATAACATTGTTGATAATATATTTTTTCTTATTTTTGTAAGACATCGTTGGGCCAAAGAGCCCATTTTTTATTTATTAATGGTTATTGAAAAATGGCACGAAAAAAAGCCAAACATACAATTGACAAGAAAATGATCATAGAAGCTTTTGCTGATATGGCTAAATCTAAAAATATTGATAGAGATTTACTTCAAGGTGTTTTAGAAGAAACACTATCTATGATAGTAAGAAAAAAATACGGTATGGAATCAAATTTCGATATCATCGTTAACATGCAACAAGGTGATATAGAAATCTATATGATGCGCGATATAGTAGATGAAGTAGAAAATCCAGAATTAGAGATTAGTTTAGAACAAGCTAACCTACATGCTCCAGAAGGTGAAGAGTTTGAAGTAGGCGAAGAATTTATCGAAGAAATAACTTTGGATAATCTTGCTGATAATTTTGGTAGAAGGTTAATCGCTTTAGCATCTCAAAATTTGAATCAAAAAATACGTGATATCGAAAAAGATCAGATATATAATGATTATGTAAATAAGGTAGGTGATATCATAATTGGTGAAATTTACCAAGTTAGACGTAATGATATTCTTGTACTACATGATAAGGTTGAAGTTCGATTACCTCGTGAAGAACAAATTCACGGTGAAACTTATCGTTACAAAAAGAATCAAACTATCAAAGCTGTAGTCAAAGATGTAAGACGTTCTGGTCAAGGTGGTCACCCTGATATTATTATTTCTAGAGCTTCTAAAGAGTTTTTATCGAGATTATTCGAAGTTGAAATTCCTGAAATTTATGATGGTATTATACAAATAAAAGCTATTGAGAGAGAAGCTGGTGAAAGATCTAAAGTCGCAGTAATGTCATTTGATGACAGAGTTGATCCAGTTGGTGCATGTGTAGGTATGAAAGGAATTCGTATCCACTCGATTGTCCGTGAACTAAATAATGAAAATATAGATTTGGTAGAATGGTCTGATGATGAAGCTGAATTTATCAAAAGAGCACTTTCTCCTGCAAAGATAAAAGAAGTACAGATAGATACTGAAACTAGATCGGCTAATGTAGTAGTCCCTGATGATCAGGTAAGTTTTGCAATCGGTAAAAGTGGACAAAATGTTCGTTTGGCTTCCAAGTTAACAGGATATAACCTTACTCTAATCAAAGAAGGTGGGGAAGATATTGATCTAGACGAATTCAAAGTTGAATTTGGTGATGAGCTATACGAAGAGTTAGTCTCTATGAGAATTGAGACTGCTAGAGAGTTTTTAGAGACTCCCCCAGAGGAACTTTTAGAAATAGAAGGAATGACAAAGCAATTACTATTAGAGTTACGTTCTATTATTCTAATCGAATTTGATGAGAGAGAATCTCAGACTATGAAAGATAGAATAATGAATGCTGAAATTGGCTATATTGACTCGGCAGATAGTGTTGCTTCAACTACGATTGAAGAAGTACCTTCTGTGGAATCAGAAGCAAAAGAAGAAGAAGTAAAAGAAGACGAAAGTACTGAAAAATAAATCAGTAAATGCCTCAAGTGGGTAAAATTAAATAAATATACAAGTATATGGCTGTTAAGAAAATAAGATTATTTAAAATTGCATCAGAAATCAACATTGGTAAAGAAACCATTGTAGAATACTTGCAATCAAAAGGATTCGATATCCAAAACAAACCTACATCAATTCTAACTGAAGAGATGATGGAAGCTGTTTTTGAAAAATTCAAAAAAGAGATGCAAGCAGCCGAAAGTCAAAGAAAGAAAATTCAAATCCATAAGGATATCAGAGAAGAGACAAAACATCTGATTGAAGAAAGGAATAAAGAACAATCAGAGAAAGAAGAATCTAAAACAGAAACTAAAGTTACTCCAGATAAGGATGATACTCCAGTAAAAGAAGAAGTTCAAGCAGAGACTCAAGTTGAAACTCCTGAAGAAGAAACTAAAGAAGAAATAGTTGAAAAAGATGATGCGGTAGTATCAGAAGATAAAAATATTACTGAAGAAGTTCCTGAACAAGAAACAGAAGTTAAAGTTGAAGAACCTGAAAAAGATCCAGAACCTGAATTTCCAGTTAAAAAGAAACGAGATATTCACGTCGGTAAACCTGTAAAAGAGGAACAAGCTGAGGATATAAAAGGTTTAAAAGTAGTAGGTAAAATTGAGATTGTCTCTGAAAGAAGAAAAAAGAAGAGTAGAAAACCCGATAAATCTAATACTAAAGACGAGAAAATAGAAGGAGAAACTTCAACATCTCGTAAAAAGAGAAAACCTCGTGAAATAGACATTAAAGAAGAAGCGAATAAAGCTAAAGAGTCTAAAAAACCTCTTGCAAAGAGAAGACGAAAATCAATTCGAGAACAGATTAGTGAAGAAGATGTTCAAAAAGCAATTAAAAAAACACTTGCAGGAATGGAAGATTCTGGGTCAAGTTCTAGGTCAAAAGCCCGTTCAAAAAGAAAGGCTGAAAGACAAGAGAAAGAGCAAATTGCAGAAGAACAACGTATAATAGAAGAAAAAGTATTAAAGCTAACTGAATATGTAACCACTGCTGATATGAGTGAGCAGATGGGAATTGATATAAATGAGATTATATTGAAGTGTATGCAGTTAGGTCTTATGGTTACAATAAACCAAAGACTTGACAAAGATACTATCACACTAATTGCTGATGATTATGGGTTTGAAGTAGAATTCGTTGATGAGCAAACTCTAGAAGCAGTACAAGATATTGAAGATAAAGAAGAAGACTTAGAACCTAGACCACCGATTGTTACAATCATGGGTCACGTAGATCATGGTAAAACATCACTACTGGACTATGTTCGTAATGCTAATGTTGTTGCCGGTGAATCTGGTGGAATAACTCAGCATATTGGTGCTTACATGGTTCAAAACGAAGAAGGTAAACGTGTTACTTTCTTAGATACTCCTGGTCACGAAGCCTTTACTGCAATGCGTGCTCGTGGAGCTCAAATAACTGACATAGTAGTGCTAGTAGTTGCTGCAGATGATAATGTCATGCCTCAAACGAAGGAAGCTATTTCTCACGCTCGTGCCGCAGAAGTGCCTATAGTAGTAGCAATTAACAAAATAGATAAACCTGATGCAAATCCTGATAGGATTATGCAACAGTTATCAGAAGAAGGTGTACTAGTAGAAGATTGGGGAGGTAAATTCCAAACGGCTCAAATATCTGCAAAAGCAGGGACTGGTGTTGATACGCTACTAGAAAAAATATTACTAGAAGCAGATTTACTAGAACTTAAAGCAAATCCGAATAGAGTTGCCAGGGGGACAGTAGTTGAAGCTCATTTGGATAAAGGGTTAGGCCCAGTAGCAACAGTTGTAGTTCAGAAAGGAACACTAAAACAAGGTGATTCTTTCATTGCTGGTACTGTGTGGGGTAGAGTTAGAACTATGTTCGATGAAAGAAATCATGTAGTTAATAATATTGGACCATCTCAACCGGTAAAACTAATAGGTTTTGATAAGCTACCTTCAGCTGGTGATATATTCATGATAGTAGAATCGGATACTGAGGCCCGTAATATAGCTTCAGAAAGAAAGGCACTTAAGCGTGAACAAGAAATGCGTCAAGTTAGACACACTACTCTAGATGATATCTCGAATCAAATTAAGATAGGTGGTGTTGAAATATTAAATATTATTCTAAAAGCTGATGTATCAGGTTCATTGGAAGCTCTTTCAGATTCATTACTTAAACTTTCGAGACCAGAAGTGAGAATAAACTTACTTCATAAAGGTGTAGGTGCAATTACTGAAAATGATGTAAATCTTGCAATTGCATCGGGTGCTATTATAATTGGTTTCCAAGTTAATGTGCCACCTGCTATTGAGATTTTAGCAAAAGACGAAGAAGTAGAAATAAGAAATTATGATATCATATATGATTGTATAAATGATATTACTCATGCCCTAGAAGGTATGTTGAAACCAGAGTTCAAAGAAGAGGTAACTTCTACTATAGAAGTTAGACAAACGTTCAAAATTAGTAGAACTGGAACTATTGCTGGTTGTTATGTATTAGAAGGAAAAGTTTCAAAATCAGACGGTATTAGATTACTTAGAAACGGATTACCAGTTTTTGATGGAAAAATAGCTTCATTGAAAAGAGAAAAAGATGATGTTAGAGAAGTCAAATCTAAGTTCGAATGTGGTATAATGTTAGACGGTTTCAATGAGATAAATGTAGGCGATATCTTAGAAACTTATAAGGAAGTTGAAGTAAAACGTAAATTTAAAAAATAATTATGTCACTTAGAACAGAAAAAGTAGGTAGTTTAATCAAAGAAATTATAGCTAAGCCAATCTCAGATTTAGCAATTCAAGCTAAAGCTGGCATGGCAACTGTAACTTCTGTAATTGTTACGCCAGATTTGCAATTGGCTAAGGTAAATATAAGCTGTTTTGCAGGAAGAACTAAGCCCGAGGATTTTGTAAAGTTTCTTGATTCTAACAAATATATAATAAAAGATGTTATCGCTAAAGAGGCAAGACTTAGATTTATTCCAGAAATTAAATTTTATTTGGATGATACCCTCGACCAAATGGATAACATTCAAAATATTTTAGATAGAAATAAAAGCAACTAAATTGCTATTCATAGATAAAAATACTAATATTTCTAAATTAGAAATACAAAAAGAAGCCCAAGAAAATGGGCTTTTCTTGTATATAGACAAACAACAAGATTGGACTTCACATGATGTTGTGGCCAAACTTCGTCCTATGTTAAAAATAAAGAAAATTGGTCATTCGGGTACATTAGATCCAATGGCTACAGGATTACTTATAATAGCGGTTGGAAGAGGTGCTACGAAGCAAATTTCTGAATTTCAAGCTAAATCTAAAGTATATACAGCTACTATGAAAATAGGTGCTACAACTAAAACAGACGATGCTGAAGGTGATGAAAATAATATATGTGATATCTCACACATAACAGATACAGATATTGAAAATGCTTTTTCAAAAATGCAAGGTGAAATTGCCCAAATTCCCCCAATGTTCTCTGCTAAAAAAGTTAAAGGCCAGAAATTATATCATTTAGCAAGAAAAGACATTGAAATTGAACTTGAACCGTCTTATGTAACATTATTCAAAAATACTATAACTAGTATAGATTTACCATTTATTCATTTTGAAGTTCATTGCTCTAAAGGCACTTATATTAGGGCTATAGCGCGTGACATAGGAAATGAGTTAGGAGTAGGTGGATATTTAACAGGACTTAGAAGAACGTTAATAGAAGAACATAGTGTAGAAAATGCATTAACACTTACTGAACTACAACAAATGATAGAAAGAAATGAAAGTTTATAGAGATTTTGATGAAATAGAATTCGATAAGAATACTGTTTTAACAGTTGGTACATTTGATGGTGTACATCGTGGTCATAAGACAATTCTCAATCGTTTAAAAGAAATTTCTAATGAAAATTCTTTACGAACAGTAGTATTGACAATGGAGCCTCATCCTCGAATTGTATTACAAAAAGGCGATAAACCTCCCATTTCTTTGCTTACAAATATTAACGAGAGAATAACAGAATTTAGAAGACAAGGTATTGAGAATTGTGTAGTAATGACCTTTTCTTATGAATTCTCACAAATATCAGCTGAAGAGTTTATACGTGAATATCTTTGTAAAAGAGTTGGGATGAGTAAAATATTAGTTGGGTATGATCATATGTTTGGTAAGAATAGAGATGGTGATGAAAAACTTTTGGAAAGATTAGGTGATGAATTAGGTTTTGATGTAGAAAGATTAGAGGCAATGGAAGATCATGAAGTCATTATTTCGAGCACAAAAATTAGAAAAGCGTTGAAAGAGAATCAAGTAGAAAAAGCTAATGAAATGCTTGGATACGAATATATGATTCAGGGTATAGTTGTCAAAGGTGATGGTAGAGGAAAGAAACTTGGTTACCCAACAGCTAACCTAATCCCGCCAAATTTATATAAGTTAGTCCCAGAAAATGGTGTTTACATTGTATCATCTACAATAGATGACGTTGTGTATTATGGACTTACAAATATTGGAACAAGACCGACATTTCATGATCAGGAAGCAAGTACTATTGAAGTACATTTCTTAAATTTGGATATGGATTTATATGGTAAAGAGATTTACTTAAATTTTCATAAGTTCATAAGAAGTGAAAAGAAGTTCAATGGGCCAGTAGAATTAGTAAATCAAATCAACTTAGATAAAGAATTTGCTATAAAATATATAGATAGCTTAAAATAAAATTTTATATAATCAATTTATATTCTTAATTTTGTGTTTATTGTAAAATCGGAAATCGGAGAGTTTGGAGTATGATTACTCAAGAAACAAAGGCAATGATAGTAAAGAAGTATGGTGATTCACCTAAAGACTCTGGCAAACCAGAAGTTCAAGTAGCTTTACTAACTGCTCGTATCATAGACCTTACTGGTCACGTTACTGCTAATAAAAAAGATGTTCACTCTAGAAGAGGACTTATTAGCTTAGTTAACAAAAGAAGAACGCTATTGAATTATTTAGCAAAAAATGATATTACACGTTATCGTACTATCATTGGCGAATTGAATTTAAGAAAGTAAGAAATATTAAAAAAAACGGCTATCAAAGGCCGTTTTTTGTTTTAAGTTATTGCAGGTAGATAATATGCCATTCTCTGAATTTAGTTAAGTTATTCCTATTTGGAATTTTTAACTAAGTTCAGACTGTCATATTACACCTGCTTTTTTTATTATTAATTAATTAAGAGGTGTTTAAATGTCTTTAAACAATCCTATAAGTGTATCTGCTGTTATAGATGGACAGACTTACACATTAGAAACAGGCAGATTTGCCAAATTTGCAAATGGTAATGTAATGATGAGTTGTGGTGACACAATGATTCTAATCAATGCTATTGCTTCAAATACCGAAATGGATGTTGATTTCTTACCTTTGATGGTAGATTACAGAGAAAGAATGTCTGCTTCAGGTAAGATTCCAGGTGGTTTTTTGAAAAGAGAAAGCCGTCCATCTACCAAAGAAATATTAGTAGCTCGTCTTATAGATAGACCACTTCGTCCTTTATTTCCTAAAAGCTGGCATTACGACACTCAACTAATAGCTTGGGTAATGTCTGCTCAACCTGAAATAGATCCGGAAAATATAGCTGCTACAGGTGCATCAGCGGCATTGTTGATTTCTGATATTCCATTTGCTGGACCTATGTCTGAAGTCAGAGTTGCTAAAATCGATGGTAATTTCAAAGTAAACCCTTCACCCGAAGAACTAGAAACTGCAGAAATAGATTTCAGCGTTGCTGGTACTGATGAATCAATTATGATGGTTGAAGGTGAATGTAACGAGATTAGCGAAGAAGATTTCTTAGAGGTATTAGATTACGCTCATAGTAAAATCAAAGAGTTTAATAATCTTCAAAAAGAATTATTAAAACTTGTGAATAAAGAAAAAAGACAAATAACTGAAAAAGAAATCCCTGCGGAGATTTATGAGACAGTTGTTTCAGCAATTACTGATAAAACGAAAGTCTATGTAAATACTATCACAACGAAATCTGAAAGACAAGAAACACGAAACTCACTTAGAGATGAAGCTGTAGCTATAGTAGAAGAAAAGTTTGCAGAAAATGAAGAATACGCTAGTAAGCTAGTTGACTATGCAAATAGTTCATTCTCAAAGTTAGAAAAGCAATTAATGCGTGAGATGATTATTCAAGATGGTAAAAGACTTGATGGTCGTGGTTTAACAGACGTTAGACCTATTGAAACAGAAGTAGGTGTATTGCCTAGAGTACATGGTTCGTCTTTATTTACTCGTGGAGAAACTCAAAGTTTGACTTCAGTTACATTAGGTACTGAAAGGGACGAACAAATGATAGATGGGCTTTTACCAACGTATTATACAAACTTCTATCTACATTACAACTTCCCTCCATTTAGTGTTGGTGAAACAGGTAGATATACTGGTGCAGGTCGTAGAGAAATAGGACATGGTGCATTAGCAGAAAGAGCGCTGAAAAAGTTAATGCCTTCAAAAGAAGATTTCCCTTATACTGTAAGAATAATCTCTGACATACTAGAATCTAATGGCTCATCATCTATGGCAACTGTTTGTGCTGGTTCTATGGCACTAATGCACGCTGGTGTTCCTCTTAAAAAGCCAGTAGCAGGTATTGCGATGGGTTTAATAAAAGAAGGCGATGACGTAGCTGTATTGACTGATATATTAGGAGATGAAGATTTCTTAGGTGATATGGATTTCAAAGTAGCAGGTACTAAAGATGGTATTACTGCTTGTCAGATGGATATCAAAATTGATGGACTTTCGGTAGATATTATGAAAAAAGCACTTAATCAAGCTAAAGAAGGTAGACTTCACATACTTGAAAAAATGAGTGAAACTATTCAAAGTAAAAATGAAGAGCTTTCTAAATTTGCTCCACGATTTACTACTTTACAAGTAGAAAAAGATGAAATTGGTACAGTAATTGGTTCTGGTGGAGATACTATTAGAGATATCACTAAGCGAAGTAATGCAGTTATCAATATAAATGATGATGGAATTGTTACTATTGCAACAAATAATGATGAAGATGCTCAAATTGCACTAGACATTATCAAAAAGCTTTTAGAAAAACCTGAAGAAGGTAAAGTCTATAAAGGTAAAGTAGATAGTGTACGTGAAGGTTTGGGTGCGATAGTTGAGTTCTTACCAAAGAAAAAAGGACTAGTACATATTTCTGAAATCCAATGGGAAAGAACTGAAAATGTAGCAGACCATTTGGAAGAAGGGCAAGAAATTGATGTGAAATTATTAGAAGCTACACGTGACGGTAAATACAGATTAAGCATTCGTGCTTTACTGGAAAAACCTGAAGGCTATGTAGAACGACCGCCAAGACCTCCAAGAGATAGAGATGACAGAGGTGGAGACAGACGCGGTGGTGATAGACGCGGCGGTGGCGGAAGAGATAGACGAAGAGATTAATCAATGTCAATATAACAATATCAAGGGCTGCTTTTTAGCAGCCCTTTTTTTTCATTTGAAAAACTAAGTATTTGAAAAAATTAACAAAACTAATAATCTATTTTTTCGTATCTTTAATTGGTTGTATTTATTAAATAGATTAAAACTATATAGAGGTTGATATGAGAATTGGAGTATTATTATCTGGTTGTGGAGTTTATGATGGTTCGGAAATCCACGAATCTGTATTTACTTTACTTGCAATTGAAGAAAATGGGGCAGAGGCGGTTTGTTTTGCACCTGATAAAGATCAATCTCATGTAATAAATCATATTGATGGTAGTGTACAAAAAGACGAAAGCAGAAATATTCTTGTTGAATCTGCACGTATTGCTCGAGGAGAAATAAAATCAATTAATAAAACTTCTATAGATGATTTTGACGCACTAGTTATTCCTGGTGGATTTGGTGCTGCTAAAAACCTTAATAGATGGGCTTTCGAAGGACCAGAAGGGGATATAGATCCTGCCGTTAAACATCTTATTATAGATATGATAGGAGCTAAAAAACCAATTGTTGCACTTTGTATGGGGCCAACTGTAATTGCAAAAGCACTACAAGGTTCTGGAATTGGAACAAAGTTGACTGTAGGTACTAATACAGAAAAATCTCCTTATGATATCAAAGAAATAAGCGATGGTATGGAAAGTTTAGGTGCTATGTCAGTGATGAAAACTATTGATGAGATCTGTTATGATGAAGAGAATAAGATAATAACGGCTCCTTGCTATATGATGGAAGCTTCTATAAGCCAAGTCAGGACTAATACTAAAAAAGCAATAGATAAGCTAATATCAATTCTTAATTAATAACTAAGGAATGAATTTAGTCTTTAATTCAAAATCGCTTGTTGGTTTTTTATTGATATTAAGTTTCAAATATCCACCATTTAGCCAAAGCTGAACTTGATCACCATAATTTGAACTCATAGGGTCACCTGAAGAACCTCCAGGTAGTATCATATAGACTAGACTATCACTCATATCTGTTATAAACCTCATTGATGCAGATACTACTACTTCATTAGGATTGGTATGTCGTGATTCTGTATTGAATAAAGTAGTATTATCACCACCTAATCCGACTGGTTTCAGATTAACTGCTGGACCAATAAACTTGTTATCACCAAATAAATGATTTAATTCAAGTTTTCTAACCTCTCCATAAGTTAAGTTGCTTATTCCATCTATTCCGTATTTATCTATTAGACTCTTAATTGCCTTTCTAAAAGAACGAAATATAATCAATTCCCTATTTTCTTTCTTATCTGTATTAACATTATCAAAAATAGTATGATTTTCTGAATTTAATAATTGAATTATTAGTCTGTCTGGATAATTTGTCAAAAAACAATAATGCTTGTAGCTAATACCTAACTCATCTTTTATCGTTTCTTCTATTAATGTTCTTTTGAAAAAGTTATAAATTAATGGTTCATTTAAATCTTTTGATAGTATGTTGTTCCATTTTAATATTTTATTATAAGCTTTTAATTCATTTTCTGTAAGTTTATCTTTTACTCGTTTAATTGTTGGCAAAGTAAGTTTAAGAAAGTCATTTGCATAAGGTGAGTAATTATCCATTTGCATAAATTCAAAATCTCTTATAGTTGTGAAGTTTTTCTCACTTAGTAGCTGTTCTATTCTTCTTGCTCTAGAATCAGGTTCCCAATTATGAGAAATAAAAACACCTTCGGGATAAAAGTTATTATTTGCTGCTAATACATAACCATCATTGTCAATTACTTTTTCACCAATTCCAATTAGACTCTTGATCCCTCTCCATCTATATTCCTTGTCCCAATAAGGGTTAATAAAGCTTGGATTCGTATTTCCTCGTTCAGGTATATTACCAACAGGTAATCTAGCAACATTACCATTTTTATCTGCATAGTTAAAAACTAGAGCAGGTGCACTCCATTCTTCTAATGATTTTCGAAATTCCTTATAGTTATTTGCTTTGTTTAGATTATACAAGCACTTTACTTCATCTGATTCTTTTTTCGCCACCCAATCAAAACATATACTATATTCATTAAAAAACTTATTCTTAGATTTATTATCATTCCAAATATGAGATTCTGATAAAAGTGCAGACATTTTTGTACGTTTTCTATAATATTGAAAACCTTCTTTTCCATTTATCTTTATTGTATCTCTTACAAATTCAAATTCAGTTTCAATTCCATTTTCGTCAATGTAGTAATCGTCATTCTTACCTTTTTTAACTAAATATATGTCACATATATCTGCCATAACATTAGTTATTCCCCAAGTTAAAGAATCATTTCTTCCAGCAATTATAGATGGGTTACCAGGTATAGAATAACCTACAACATTAAGATTAGGAGCACTAATATGCATCTGATACCAACGAGAAGGTAAATTAATGGGTAAATGTGGATCATTTGCTAAGATTGTATGGTTTATAGTTCCATCTTTATATGATATTGCCCAAGAGTTACTTCCTGTATACCCGCTACCAAAATTGCTTGTTAAACTTGATATAAAATTAGAATCTAGCTCAGGAAGTAATATAGGTTCTGAGTTATTCTGATTAGAAATAGATATTTCTTTTTCATTTGGAACAAATTCTTTTGCTTTATCTTTTCCTATTCTCATTGCTATCTCTGATAGGGAGTAGTCAGACCAAAAGCTAAAACTCATTTCAAATGCCATTAATTTCCCTATCAATACTGTATGATATGGTGACCATTTTTCGGGTTCATAATCTAGTGTTCCAAATTCGAATGGTAACCGGTCTCTGTTATTATTAATATAGCTGTTTACACCTTTTGAATAAGATTTTAGGATTTCAATTGATTTTTTTGACATTTTATTAAGTGATTTTTTAGCTAAATCACCCATTTCTATGCTTCTAAAGAATAAGTCTTGGTTTAATGTCTTTTCTCCAAATGCTTCAGAAAGTCTTCCTTCAGCGGCCCTTCTCATTATATCCATTTGCCATAATCTATCTTTCGCATGGTAATATCCTATTGCATAAAATAGGTCTTGTTCATTTCCAGCTACAATATGCGGAATACCATTGAAGTTTTCATAAACTTCTATCTCTTTATTGAGAGTATTGGATTGTATCTCAGTGTAGTTATTATGTAGTCCAACCCTTGTAATATTTACAGAAAATATTAGTATTGCAATAATTAATACTAAAACAGATATAAGTAATGCAGGGATATTTTTATAAAACATCTACTTTATCCAACCATTGCTTTTATACCAATCAAATGTAATATCAAAGCCTTCTTCTAGATTGTACTTTTGAGCGTACCCAAAATCTTTCTTTGCTTTTTCAACAGAACATGTCCAGTATTTTTGGATAAAATCAATACTTTTTTCAGAGTCAAATACAGGAGGTTTACCGGTTATATTCCCAATCATACCATTTACACTACCCATCACTTTGACTAAAGAATGAGGAATTCGTAATTTTAATATGTTTTTTCTACCTGCTGCAGCACCCATTGTATTAATAATCTCTGTCCAATTATAATACATTTCAGATGCTATAAAATAAGATTCACCAACAGTATTATTAGATAATGCCGCTTCTATAATTCCTCTTGACAAGTCCATAGAACTTACAAGACTAACATATTTATCATCAAAACCAATAAGGGTACCAATTCCTTTCTGAGCTGCTTGGAACATCGGTAATGTGGCAGTATCGCGAGGGCCGTATACAGCTGGTGGTCTTACAATAGTTATAGGTAGAATGTTATGACTTGCATTTAAGTAATCTTCTGCCATCTTCTTACTTTTACCATAAGAAGTTAATGGGTTATGTATCTGCTCTTCAGTTGAGATATCATCTAATGACTTGGAAGGTCCAACGGCCGTTTGACTTGAAACATGTAAAAATCGTTGAAGATTAGGAGCCCCATATTTTGCTGCTTCGAATATATTCTTCGTTCCAGTTAAGTTAGCTCTAACGAAATCATCCATTGATTTAGCAGCCGTCAATCCGGCTGAGTGGAATATAACGTCTACACCTTCGACTACTTTTTTCAATGATTCTAAGTCAGAAAGTGAAGCTTCAACTAACTTATAACCTTTGTTTTCCACCCACCTTAAATTACTAGACTTACGAACTATACAGATTACATCAGCCCCTTTTTCTTTCATTTGGTCTGCTATATGGCTCCCAATAAAGCCAGTTGCGCCAGTTACCAAAACTTTCATATCTTTTCCATTTGTTAAATTATTTATACAAAACTAACAGTATTATTTGAGTTGCTCTAAGAGATTGGATAAATTGTAAAAAAAAAATGACACTATGAAAAAAATCTCTGAAATACTCAATGAGAATTGTATAATACTCAATTCTGAATTGAATGATAAAGACGAAATAATAGAAACATTAGTTGAGTTGGCTAGTAAATCAGGTAACATTACCAATACATCCAAGGTACTAGAAGAAGTTTTTGCTCGTGAAAATCTAATGTCTACTGGAATTGGCAACAATATTGCTATACCACATACTAAGTCTGAAGATATAAATGAACTGACAGCAGCAATGATAACATTAAGCAAACCAGTTAATTTTGATTCTTTAGATGGAAAAAAAGTGTCTATTGTATTCCTAATTCTAAGTAATAACGAAGAGTTAGGATTGCATATAAAAGCATTAAGTAAAATATCAAGAATATTACATAATCGAAGTTTTTTCGAAAATTTACTAAATGTTTCCAAAAACACTGAAGTTATCGAACTTTTCGATAATTTTGAAATCTGAGAAATGACAATTTATCAATGTATAGAGCGTCATAGTTTTTTAATTTGATAACTAATGTTTAACATTTATAAAGTTTATAAAGTGATTGACTTAAACCAAGCCTTCGAAGAAGAGTTGTACTACGACTTCCTAAAAGATCCGAGTTCTGTTAGTGCGGAATGGAGAGATTATTTTTCTAAAGCAAATGGTAAATCCATTGCTAAAATTCCATCTAATGGGAGAGGCGAGACAGTACATGTTTCGCATATTGTAGCTGAAAACACTCCGAATGCAGAAAGAATAGACTTAGATAAATTAACTGAATTACCTAAAATACCTACTAAAATTGCTGAAAATATGGAGGAAAGTCTAACTGTTCCTACAGCAACTTCAGTTAGGTCAATTCCGGTAAAACCTTTAGACGAAAATAGAAGAATTATTAATAAGTATTTGCTCAGACAAAGAAGATCTAAGATATCTTTTTCACATCTTTTGTTGTGGGCAATTGTCAAAACTCTTAAGCAATACCCTTCTCTGAATGATAGTTTTGTAAAAAAAGATGGAAAATACTATCGCCAAGTTAATAATGAAATCAATATTGGCGTTGCTGTAGATATTGAGAAAAAGAATGGCGAAAGATTATTACTTGTGCCTAATCTTAAAGATGCTGGTAGTATGAATTTCTCGGAATTTATAGAGAAACTATCAGATTTGATTACTAGAGCTAAAAACAACAAAATAACTTTAGATGAGCTAGAAGGTACGACAGTATCTTTAACTAATCCAGGAATGATGGGGACAATAATGTCGGTACCTAGGTTAATGAATGGTCAAGGTATGATTATTGCTTCTGGTTCTATAGATTATCCAGCAGAATTTTCAGCTGTAAAACCTGATAAATTGACAGAGTTAGCTATCTCTAAAGTTGTTAGTATTACTAATACTTATGATCATAGAATTGTACAAGGTGCAGAATCGGCTGAATTCTTACGTTATATGCACCAACTATTAATTGGTGAAAATAGATTTTATGATCAAATATTTGCTAGCTTAAAAATACCATTTAACCCTGTAAAATGGGAAATTGATAGTTCTGATATAAGTAAGTCAGAAATGAATCATAGACAAGAGAAAAGTACTCATGTTATGTCACTTATCAATTCTTTCAGAGTAAGAGGTCATCTACTTGCAAATATAAATCCATTTGGAATTTCTAGTTATTCATATCCTGAATTAGATATGTCATATTATGGACTTAATATCTGGGATTTAGAAAGAACTTTTCCAGCGGTTGACTCTTGGGATAAAGAACAAATGACTCTAAGAGAAATATTAGAGTTGATGAGAGATACTTATTGTGGTACAATTGGTGTCGAATTTATGCATATCCAAGATATCATAAAGAAAAATTGGATAAAAAATACTTTAGAATCATCTAGAAATAGTTTAAAATTTGAAAAAGAAGAAAGAAAAAATATATTAAGAAAATTAATTCACGCTGAGACATTTGAAGATTTCCTTCATAAAAAGTTTATTGGACAGAAACGTTTTAGTCTTGAAGGAGCAGAATCACTTATAGTAATGATTGATCAATTATTGCAAGATTCAGCAAATTCGAATACTGAACAAGCTGTTCTCGGTATGGCTCATAGAGGAAGATTAAATGTTCTAGTAAATAATGCTGGTAAGAGTGTAAAAACTATTTTCAATGAGTTTGATGGCGATATTAGTCCGCAAGACTATCACGGTTCAGGAGACGTTAAATATCATTTAGGTCAAACTAATGAATATACTTCACTCAAGAACAACAAAATGGCTGTGCATTTACTCCCAAATCCAAGTCATCTTGAAGTAGTAAATCCAGTTGTCCTTGGGTTTTGTAGATCTCTAATTGATGAAAAGTATAATGGTGATTACTCTAAAGTATTACCTATTCTAGTTCATGGAGATGCTGCATTTGCTGGACAAGGTATAAGCCAAGAAGTGTTAAATTTAGCTAGATTAGAAGGATATTCTAATGGTGGAACAATTCATATCATAGTTAATAATCAAATCGGTTTCACAACTTCAGTAGAAGATGCTAGATCAACATACTATGCAACAGATGTTGCAAAAATGTTGCAGATACCTATATTGCACGTTAATGGCGATGATCCAGAAGCCGTTGCTCAAGCAGCAATATTTGCTCTTAATTATAGAAATAAATATAATGAAGACGTTATAATAGATATGATTTGTTACAGAAAGTATGGCCATAATGAAGGTGATGAACCTAGCTATACTCAGCCACTTATGTACAAGAAAATTAGATCTATGAAATCTACAAGAGAAAATTACGAAGAAGAACTAATATCAACTGGCGTTCTCACTAAAGAGGAAGTTGAAGAGTTAACAAATTCATATACTTCTGAGTTAGAACTTGCCTTTGATCAAAGAAAAGAGAAACCAAAATCTCAGAAGATTATTTTCGAAGAAAAGTTTGGTCAATCAATAAGAAATTTTGAAACTACTATTAGTATAGAAAAACTTAATAAGATAATAGAATATACAACTGAAGTACCTAGTAGCTTCAATGTGAATCCTAAAGTTATTCATGGTCTTCAAAAACGTCGAAATATGGTAGAGGATGAAAAACCATCTTTTGATTGGGCTTCAGCAGAAACACTTGCTTTAGGAGCAGTTTTATTAGATAATATAGGAATTAGGTTCTCTGGTGAAGATGTAAGAAGAGGAACATTTAGTCAAAGACATGCTGTTTTGATTGACTCAGAGACTGAAGAAGCATTTATCCCTCTTAATAATATTGAATCTGATCAAGCAGAAATTCAAATATACGATAGTCCACTTTCTGAATTAGCAGTTGTTGGATATGATTATGGTTATAGTGTAAGTGCAAATCAAACACTAACATTCTGGGAAGCTCAGTTTGGCGACTTCGTAAATATGGCACAACCTATAATTGATCAGTTCATATCTTGTGGGGATGTAAAATGGGGACAAACTAGTAACCTTATTATGTTGCTACCTCATGGTCATGATGGACAAGGTCCAGAACATTCATCAGCTAGATTAGAGAGATTTTTACAGCTTTGTGCTGAAGAGAATATGATTGTTTGTAATTTTACGACTCCTGCGAATTATTTCCATGCTATAAGAAGACACGCTAAACTAACTCATAAAATACCAATGATATTAGTAAGCCCTAAGAGTATGTTAAGACACCATCTTGCAGTATCTCAGACTTCTGACTTTGTTAGTGGTGAATTCCAACATATAATTGATGAAACAGAAAGTAATATTAAAGCAAATAAAGTTAAAAGATTAGTTCTTTGTACTGGTAAGCTCTATTATGATTTACTTCAGAAACGAACTGATGAAAATATGGATGATGTTGCTTTAGTCAGAATTGAACAACTATATCCTATGAATATCACTAAGTTAGAAGAAGTAATCAAAAAGTATAATAAAGCAGAAAAAATAATTTGGGCTCAAGAAGAACCTAAAAATCAAGGTGCTTGGAGTTATATGTTAACAGAATTGCTTCAATTAATAGATGATCATAAGAAAATAGAATACGCTGGTCGTCATACTGCAGCATCTACTGCAACAGGTTCGTCTAAGATTCATAATCATGAGCAAGCATACGTAGTTAATACAGCCTTGGGACTAGAATCATAGGAATAGAATAACTAGAAATACATTTAAAAAAAAAGACGTTCAATTTGATATTGAACGTCTTTTTTTATTTCTATTTAGAGCTTAGTATTATTTAGCTTCTTTTTCTAATTGGTTTTCACCTTTTTTATCTGGATTTCTTTTGTAGATTTTACCATCAGCAAATTCTATCATAGTAGGGATCCAAACTTTTCTTAACTTTTCAAAGTTAGTTCTTACGAATACATCTCTTTGATTTGATGCATCATGATTGTAAGGATACGGTTGGTTTAAAGTTTTATCAGCTGGTATTTCTTTATTGATTTCAATTGTAAATCTCTTTATCAATTGTTCGCCATTATAATAGTCAACCACACCTGATAATTTCACAATGCTCTTACCAGATATATTTTGGAATTGATAAGTTGGAACATTTAATGGCTGACCGTTTTCTTGTTCTATTCTTTGAAATTCACTAATATTAAATTTAAGTGACTGTGTAAATAAAGTACTAAAAGCTGTAGCTTGAGTTAAGTTGATATTTGTGCTCAAAGTTCTTTGCTTTTGACCTTCAATCAATTCTCCAATTGTCTTTCCTAATAAAGAGTCTTTAATTGGTGAGTAGTATCTTATTGCACCATTCAAATTATTTACATCTTCTATAGTAATATTGTCAGCATTCTCATCTAATAGACTTTTCATATCTGAAAGCATATCAAAAGTTACTGTATCTTTGAAGAATGCAGGCGTTTTTTTCCCACTTTCTTGACATGAAGTTAAACCTAGTAATGAAATGGCAATTAAACCAAATAGTAATGAACGCATAATATCTCCGATATTGGTAATTAAAATAATCACAAAACTAACTTTATATATTCAGAATTTCAATTAATTTTTGAACATGTCTAAAACTAGTCCATATCGAAGTCCCTTGCACGAAACAATTAAACTAGATTTACCAGTGTATTTGAGGAATTCCAGAAGTATTAATGCACCTCCTAATATTACATCTGCTCTATTAGGGTGAACATTGTATTCTTCGACTAATTCTTTACTGGACTTATTAATAAATATTTCTACAATTGAATTTAAATTTTCGAGTTCTAGTATATGATTATGAATCAGATGAGCGTTGTATTGAGGGATTTGTAGGTCAATTGCAGCTATTGTAGTAGGGGTGCCTGCAACTGCTATTAGATTACCTTCAGTAAATGGTATTTCTACTTCATTAAACATACCAGTAATAAATTTCCTAGCTGATTCAAGGTTTATTTTCTTTGATTCGAAATCTGGAAAGAAGCTTTCTGTTAGTCTCACTGCTCCTATTTGTAGTGAAGTACTAAATAAAATATTACCTTTTGTACCCACAATTATCTCAGTACTTCCTCCACCTATATCAAGAACTATGTCAGAATCATTACTGATTTCTTCTATTGTACCTAAGTAGCTTAATCTTGCTTCATCTATACCATTAATAATTTCAATAGGGGAGTTAAGTATTGACTCAAATAATGATTTAACTTCTTTGCTGTTTTTTGCATCTCTCATCGCACTTGTTGCAGAGGCTCTTACTAGCTCTACTTTATTTTCGGCAATTATATTTTTGTAATCATATAGTATTCTAGTAGCACGCAATATTGCATTGTCTGAAATTACACCAGTATCATTTAATCCTTCGCCTAACCTTGCTATTTGATGTTCATCTACTAATACTTTCTGTATTTTATTGTTTTTAATTTCTACAACTAATAGAAGAAGTGTATTAGTTCCTATATCAATTGAAGCACAAATCATTTTTTCTTCCTAAACTTGTAAGCAATCCACTCATCTTCTGCTAACTCTTCGAGAAGTTCGAAACCTTCTTTTTGTGCAGATTCTAATACTTTTAGCTTATCATATTTAAGTATTCCGGTACAGATTAGAACCCCATCAGGTACTAACGAAGATGAAAACTTGTCCATATTACTAATAAGTATATTGGCAAAAATATTTGCAACAATCCCATCGTATTTTTCTAGTTGTAAAGTATTTAAATCACATTGTGAAACTGTAACATTTTCTACACTATTTAAATCTACATTTTCAATAGTATTTTTTACTGACCATTCATCAATATCGAATGCAAATATAGATTTGGCACCAATCTTAGAAGCTAAAATTGCTAGTACACCTGTTCCTGTACCTGCATCTACCCATTTTTCATCACGTTTAACGGTATTGATAAGTAATTTTGAAGCTAATCTTGTTGTTGCATGGTAACCAGTTCCAAAAGACATTTGAGGGTTAATCTTTATTAAGTATTTGTAATGATTGAGATTATCAGCTTTGCTGGTAGGGGATATTACTAATTCGTCACTAATAACAACTGGCTCTAAAGTTTTTTCCCAATCTTCATTCCAATTTTTTTCTTCTATCTCTGTGATTGATATTAATCTAGTCTCAAACCCTAGGTTTTTACTAGCATCTAACAATTCATTATTTATTATTTCGTTATAGTTATTGGCAAGGAAATTGATTGTTATTTCATCGTTGACTTGTTCTATCCCTGTGAACTCCAAATCTGAGATTAATGAAATATATGTATCTTGGTGTTCCTCAGGAACGTATAATTTAACAGCAATATAGTTTTTCAAAAATTACCCTTTATGATTTTTGTAAAGTTAGGAAAATAGAATATTAAAATAAACTGGATATGATAAATTGGAACATGTAAAGTTAATAATATTAGATGTAGATGGAACAATGACCGATGGTGGTATGTATTATACTGCAGAAGGAGAGGTTATGAAAAAATTCCATGTTAAAGATGGAATGGGAATTGTTCTTCTAAAAAAGGCAGGTTTCAAAATTGCTGTTATGACAAGCGAAGATTCACCAATTGCTGCTGCTAGAGCGAAGAAACTTGGAGTCGATTCTACTGTCTTGGGTTGTCATAATAAAACTGATGCAGTTAAATTGTTAGCAGAAGAAATGGAATTAGAATTGAAAGAAATTGCTTTCATGGGTGACGATGTAAATGATTTACATGCTATGAATCTAGTTGGATTTTCGGCATGCCCTGCTGATGCAGTTGACGCTATAAAACACGTAGCAGATTATGTTTGTCAATCAAAAGCTGGAAACGGCGCAGTAAGAGAGCTTGCTGAAATAATACTTAGAACTCACGAAAAAGAAAATATATTAAATGAAAATTGGTAGGAGTCATTATGTCTAACGGACAAGATTATACAAAAGGTTTTTTATTAGGTGCCATAGTTGGTGGAGCAGTAGGTGCTGCTGTAGCATTATTGACTGCGCCTAAATCTGGAAAAGAATTACGTAAGGATATTTCAGATAAATCCACTGAAATATACGGTAAAGCAAATAACAAGTGGACAGAAACAGAACAAAAGGTTGGGCATCAAGTCTCAACTACTGTTAATGAAGGTAGAGTGAAAGCTCAGAATATTATTGATTCTGCTAAAAAGCAAGCTAACGAATTACTTTATGCTGCTGAAAGTGTACTTAATGAAGCGAAATCTAAAGCAGGCTCTGCAAAAGAGTCAGTTCAAAACAAAATAGAGGACGTTAGATCGGCTACAAAAGCTGGTGTAGATACATTTAAGAAAGAAATGAACGAATCACAAAACTAAATTTAACAAAGTTGTAGTTATACTTATGGATGAAGTACTTAAAGTAATTGCTATTATAGCATTGTCGTCAGTGACTATTCTTGTAGTCTATGTAATTGTCTTTTTATCAAAGGCAATGAAAATAATAAATGATACTACTAAAAATCTAGATAAAATAACAGAAAACGTTTCTGTTCTAAAAACTAGATTAATGATAACTCTTGAGGAAATGTCAGAAACCAGAAAAGATTTGTCTGAACTGAAAGAAAAATCATTAGAACATCTTAATCATTGGAAGACGACGAGTGACAAAGCTAATATGCTTATTGATAATGTTAATAATGGTACAGATAGAGTATTAAGTTCAATAGAACCTTACGAAAGATTAGTAAATCGATCATATAACCGTATAGCTCCTCCAATAGATAAAGCTACAACAGTATTTTCTGCTTTATTCAAAGCAGTAGAAGTATTTAGTTCCAAGCTCAATTCAAGAAAATAGATTTATAAAACAAGCCCTAATTTTAATTAGGGCTTGTTTATTTATCAACTTACCAATACATATTTTCATTTTCATGTATAATTCCTTTAATTTTGGAATATGGTTTATAGAAATGAAAATATCATAAAAATTCTACCTGATTTCATTGCTAATCAAATAGCAGCTGGTGAAGTTGTCCAGAGACCAGAATCAGTTGTCAAAGAATTAGTTGAGAATTCCATTGATTCAGGTGCAACAGAGATAGCTGTCGTTGTGCGAAATGCAGGTAAAGGACTCATACATATAATAGATAATGGTTGTGGTATGAGCAAAGAGAATCTAGAGCTAAGTATCAAACGACATGCAACTAGTAAAATCGAATCCCAGAAAGACTTAGAAGCAATTAAATCCCTTGGGTTCAGAGGTGAGGCATTAGCTTCAATAACTTCAGTAGCTCATGTCGAGATAATAACCCGTTCAGAAAATGATAAATTTGGTTATAAATTAATATCAGAACCGAATAAAGTTCCTGTAATTGATGAGGTTAATAGTAATAAAGGAACTCAGATTCTTGTAAAAAACCTTTTTTACAATGTACCAGCAAGACGTAAGTTTCTAAAAAGTAATATGAGCGAGTTCAAAGCTATATCTGAGACTATGATAAAGTTTGCACTTTCATTTCCATCTATCAGATTTACTTTCTATGACGATGATAATTTAATTTTTGATTTGAATGCATCAGATTTAGAAACTAGAATTGTAGCTACTTTAGGTAACGCGGTTAAAGATTTATTAATACCTTTGGAGTATGAAGAAGAGAATATTAAAGTCTATGGGTTTATAGGGAAACCATTTCTTGCTAAGCAAAATTCATCTAATCAATATCTGTTCTTAAATGAACGAACAATAAAGAACAGATACCTCAATCATGCTATTATGTCTTGCTACGAAGAGTTGCTCGAAGAAAAGAGATTTCCATTTTATGTTCTGTTTTTAGAAATTGATCACAATAATATAGATATTAATGTCCACCCTCAAAAGCATGAAGTAAAATTTGAGAATGATAGACTTATATATAATATTGTAAAAAATGCAGTGATGACTACTTTAAGAGAGGTAAACTTAATACCTGAATTTAAAATTGATACAGAATTAAACTATTCCCCTTTTAAAATTGAAAGAAATATTAATGATAAACCCTTAATAGTAAACAGAGAAACTGGTGAGATATTAGAAGAAAGTCATAATAATAGAAACTCTTCAATCAATTATAGACAAGATAGGTCATATAGTAAATATGATAATTTAGAGAATAAAAACGAATTAAGTCCAGATTTAGGCGCAGTCTTTAATTCGAATGAAGATCAATCATTCGAATTTTTATTAATAGATGACAGATTTGTAATAGTAAAAGAACAAGAACATCTATTAGTAATTTATAAAAGAAGAGCATATCAACGAATTTATTATGAATATTTACTAAATACATTCAATAATAAACAAACTAAAAGTCAAGATTTACTCTTTCCTGATGAAATTAAACTAGAAAAAAAACAATTAGCAATCTTAAAAAGACAATCTGATAATTTGAAGGATTATGGATTCGTAATCGAATTTAATGATGAATCAGTAATTGTAAATTCTGTTCCCGAAATTATACAAAACGGAAATATTAAATCCATAATTGAAAGAATTTCAAACAATTTCATAGACACTGAACATGTTGATAGGGAAGAGCTTCACGAGTATATTGCAAAAATTATCGCAATAAGTATAAATCTAAATATTAATGAGAATAAGAGTAAATCTGGATTAAAAAAGTTATATTTGGACTTGTTTAGTTGTCAAAACCCACAACATAGTCCGACTGGGAAATTAACTTCTTATACTATCTCATATAGTGAACTAGAAAAAAAGTTCAGATTATAATTCAAATAATTTGATATATTCTTATAAATCTTTTAATTTTGTAAGCTATAATTAAAACGAAATATTTTGGAGATGTAAATTGAGTACTGGACAATTTACCAAATCGCTTAGAAAAGAAGACGTCAACACCGAATGGTGGATAGTTGACGCATCGGGCCAAACTGTTGGCAGAGTAGCTACAAAGATAGCAACACTTATAAGAGGAAAACATAAGCCAAGCTTTACTCCTCATGTAGATGATGGTGACTGCGTAGTAGTAATTAACGCTGAAAAGGTTGTTTTCACGGGTAAAAGAGAAGATAAGAAGACTTACTTCAAGCATACTGGATACCATGGTAGTGAGACTTTCACACCAGTAAAGGAATTAAGAGAGAAGCACCCTGAAAGAATTTTGGAAAGAGCTGTAAAAGGTATGTTACCTAAAACTAAACTTGGACGTAAAATGTCTAAGAAATTAAAAGTTTATGTAGGTTCAGAACATCCTCACGAAGCACAAATGCCAAAAAAATTAGAAATATAAGATAACATCGGAGTTAGAATGAAACAATTTTGGGGAACAGGTCGAAGAAAGACATCTGTTGCATCTGTAAGAATCACACCTGGTAAGGGTGAGTTTATTATAAATGACAAGGATGTGGATCAGTTTATTGACCTCCAAAGTAACAAAGAAAAAATCCTTAAGCCATTAGCAGTAACTGAACTTAAAGGTCAGTACAATGTAGTAGCTAATGTAAAAGGTGGTGGATTGACAGGACAAACGGGTGCTATCCAATTAGGATTAGCTCGTGCTATTATTGAAATGGATCCTGAATTGAAACAACAGTTGAAAGATGCGGATTTGCTTACTAGAGATTCTAGAATGGTTGAGCGTAAGAAATACGGTCGCAAAAAAGCAAGAAAGAAATTCCAATTCTCGAAACGTTAAGAAGAATTATTTATCAATCATGTTGGAAAGTACTGTGTGTTGCATACAAATTGTATGTACCAAGATCTTTCTAGCAGTAGTTAAAACACACAAAATATAAGGAAATACATGAAACACTATGTAGAAATAGAGCAACTACTTAAAGCTGGTGCTCATTTTGGTCACTTGACCAGACGTTGGAATCCTGCAATGGAAGATTTTATCTTCAATGAAAGAAACGGGATTCATATTATAGATCTTCGTAAAACTCAAATCTTACTTACTCTTGCTAGAGATGCTGCTTACGAAATAGCTCTTGGTGGAAGAAATATTCTTTTTGTTGGTACTAAAAGCCAAGCAAAAGATTTACTTCAAGATGCTGCTAAAAAAGCTGACGTAAATTATGTATCTGAAAGATGGTTAGGTGGTATGTTAACTAACTTTGCTACTATCAGAAAGTCTATCAAAAGATTATCTTCTATTGATAAAATGTCTATAGATGGTACTTATGAAAAGATTACTAAGAAAGAAAGACTACTATTTGATAGAGAAAGAGAAAAACTAAGAAGAATCTTTGGTGGTATTGAGAATATGACTCGTTTACCGGGTGCACTATTCGTAATCGATACAAAGAAAGAACACTTAGCAATCAAAGAAGCTCATAACTTGAATATTCCTGTTATAGCAATAGTTGATACCAACTCTAATCCACATGAAGTTGACTTCCCAATTCCAGCTAATGATGACTCTAGAAATACAATTGAATTGATTTTAGGCGTTATCACAGACGCATTAGTTGAAGGTTACACAGTAGCTAAGACTAAACGTGCAGAATTGGCAGCTGAATCTGAAAGAATCAATAAAGAGAACGAAGATTCTGGTGAAGAACAAACGAAAGTGAAAAGAAAACTAAGAGAAAGAAAGAAAGAAGGTGCTTCTGATAAGCCTAAAAAGAAATCGGAAGTCTCAGAGGGCTCAGACAAAGCTGAAGTTAAACAAGACTCAGCTGAATAATGAATTACAAACTAGAGCATCTTTCAAAAGGATGCTCTTTTTATAAATATTGAATTTTAGAAACATTAAAGAAAAGAAAAAGAAATGGCAAACATAACAGCACAACAAGTAAAAGAATTAAGAGACAAAACAGGCGCAGGAATGGCGGACTGTAAAAAAGCATTAGTAGAAGCTGATGGAGATATGGCTACAGCTATTGATGAGTTACGTAAAAGAGGAGCAGCTTCGGCTGAGAAAAGAGCTGATAGAGATACTAATGAAGGTGTAGTAGCTACAAAAGTTTCTGAAAATGGTCAAAAAGCAGCAATCGCTCAAGTGACTTGTGAAACTGACTTTGTTGCTAGAAATGATGAATTTGTAAATTTCGTTGACTCTATTGCAAATGTAGTTTATGATAAATCTCCGAATACGAAAGAAGAATTATTAGCTACAGATATTAATGGTAATAAAGTAGAAGATAGATATAATGAAATACTTGCTAAATTTAGTGAAAAAATTGAAGTTAGTAAGTTTGAAAACTTAGAAACTTCTGGTTACTTAGTAGATTATATCCATGGTGGAAGTAAATTGGGTGTTATAGTAGAGGTAAGTTCTTCAAAGATTAATGATGAGTCGAAAGCATTGGTAAGAGATATTGCTATGCAAGTTGCTGCTATGAACCCATCTTTCTTAGATAGATCTACTGTTACTCAAGAAATACTAGATAAAGAGAAAGAACTTTACAAACAACAAGCTCAAGAAGAAGGTAAACCAGCTGATATAGCTGAAAGAGTTGCAGAAGGTAGAATCAACAAATTCTACAAAGAAAATTGTTTAGTAGAACAACAATATGTTAAAGATGGCAGCATGACTATCACTGATGTATTGAAACAAATATCTGAGAAAGCTGGTGAAGAAGTCAAAATCAATCAGTTCATTAGATATTCAATTGGTGGATAATAATTGAAACCAATCTATAAAAGAATATTCTTAAAAGTTAGTGGAGAATCTCTCATGGGTGATACCGGATATGGTATCAGCCCAGAGATTCTAACAAAATTTGTTCAAGAGATTGTACAGATTCACGAACTTGGTGTAGAAATAGGTATAGTTATAGGTGGTGGCAATATATTTAGAGGTATCCAAGCTTCTGCACACGGTATAGATAAAGTATCTGGGGACTACATGGGAATGCTTGCTACAGTAATAAACTGTATGGCATTCCAAAATGTTCTAGAAAAGCATGGTGTTCCTACTAGATTACAAACTGCCATAAAAATGGAACAAATCGCTGAGCCATATATACAAAGACGTGCAATTCGACACCTTGAAAAAGGTAGAGTAGTACTTTTTGGCGCAGGTACAGGTAACCCTTATTTTACTACTGACACTGCTGCTGTTCTAAGAGCAATCGAGGTAAAGGCTGAAGTTGTTATTAAAGGAACCAGAGTTGATGGAATTTATGATTCTGATCCTGAGAAGAATAGTGATGCGGTTATGTTTGACAATATTAGTTTCAAAGAAGTGCTTAGTAAAGATTTGAAAGTTATGGATCATACTGCTATTACTCTTTGTAATGAGAATAAGCTTCCTATTAAAGTTATAAATATGAATAAAACTGGAAATTTATATAGACTAGTTATGGGTGAAAAGTTAGGAACTACCGTATCTATCTAAGGAGTTAATTATGGAAATAAATGATATATTAAAAGAATCAGAAGAGCAAATGAAGAAGTCATTTGACTTTTCTAAAGCTCAAATTGAAAAGATTAGAACTGGTGGTGCTAGTGCAACATTGGTGGATGGTATTGAGGTAGTTGCTTATGGCACTAATACTCCACTAAACCAAGTTGCCGGTATATCTACACCAGACGCAAGAACTATTATGATTCAACCTTATGATACAAGTTTATTGGGTGATATCGAAAAATCAATATTAACTGCTGATTTAGGTTTCAATCCCCAGAATGATGGTAATGTATTAAGAATACCTGTTCCACCTCTTACTGAAGAAAGAAGAATGGAGTATGTAAAAGTTTGTAAAAATTATGCTGAAGAAGGAAGAATAGCAATTAGAAATTCTCGTCGTTCGGCAATTGAATCGTTAAGAGCTGCTGAGAAAGAAAAAGAAATTTCTGAAGATCAACAAAAAGATGGTGAGTCTGGAGCTCAAGAACTAACAGACAAATATATAGCTATGATTGATGCTGTTCTAGCAGCAAAAGAAAAGGAATTAATCGGTAAAGACTAATCCCTTTATTATAAATGTTTATTATTAAGCGGCTATTTTTAAATAGCTGCTTTTATTTTACTTACTCTTTTGTTTATCTTTTCCACTTACGAATCTATCAAGATTATATATTGAATAAGTATAATGAAATCCTTTAGATTTTTTTCCTTTTCCTAATTCCATTGTAAAGTTTTGTTCTTGTGTAAAGTATTGCCATATAGGAACATGTAATTCATTACTGATATAGTTTTCTACATGTCCATTTATCACTGAAGTCATATAGAACATAGCTTCTTTGCTTTCTATGAAAACTTCTCCATTTCCTGTTGTTGATAAATCAATTCGTGTACAGTTATAATCTAAAGTATCAATCAGCCCCATATTTTCAATCAAGTAAGTCATAACAATATTAGGAGTTTGATAGCCATTCTCAACCATATAAATAGTGTCCTTTTGCTGAATAGTACTACTACCTTTAGTACTACAAACTTTACCTAATGGCTGAATCAAAGATCCTTGAAAAGGACCTCCAGCTGTAACACCTTTGGTTGTTGTATCTGTATATTGATATGAGTATCTATTGCCTAATGAATCTATCTCAATTATTACTTTTTTATTCAACCATGGGTGCTCCTTTCTTTCAACTTTCTCATAAAGTGGTTTAAATTCATACCCTATAAAATCTAAATTTTCATAGGATAGAAAAAAATGACCAGTCTTTTTGTCAATCTTTTCACAAACTATTCTTATCCTTTCGTATCGTTCTTTAGTTAGGTAGCTATCCCAATTCACTACAATCGAATCTCCTGATTCAACTCTATATTCTAAAGTATCTCCTACAGAGAAATTATAAAAGTGACATAGAGTATCTTTATTTACTTCAACATCGCCAGTAATAAGATTCTCATCTAGTTTTTGATTTTGAGCACTTAAAGAGAGGATTGATGTCAATATTAATACACAGATAATTCTAATTTTCATTGTTTTTTGTAGTTTTAGTTTGGACAAGTTCCAAAGTTAATATATTTAATTGTTTTTGTTCAAACATTGTCTTAATTTTACGGATAAAGCCTTTAAAAATTATAGTATTATGAAAAAGTTAACCACATTAGTATTTGCAGCAGTACTAATACTTAACACTCAATTGTTTTCACAAACAGGTTTATTAGTTACTGACTATGACTATTCGAACTACCCTAAAGTTACACTTGAGTATTATGTATTTAAAAATGCCTTGAATCAAAACTCAATATTGAACTCGAATGACTTTGTCATATTGAACAATAATATCAATATAGAAGATAAATTAATCAGTTGTGAAAATAACGTTGATTTGAATGATAACTCTGTTATTGTTTCTATTGATTTGTCTATTGATAATAGTAGCTTCAATTTCGATTCTGTTTTATCAGTAGCCGATTATTTGCAACTCAACACTCCAAACTCTGAGTTTGCATTATCGTCATTTAGTACTGTTAATCATCTAAATTATGATTTTGATCAATCATTTTCAAGTTTCAAAAGTGAATTATTAAAACTAACTAGTACTCAGAAATCTAGAATCGATTCTGTCTTTTATTCAGTACCAGTTGGATGTAGTTCTATTTTTGAAACAGCTAATGAAGATAATCAAAAACATATTGTAATATTTACTGATAAAAGAAGCTCTATAGATGAAAGTTTTCTAAATAAATTAAAAGACGATGGTATAAGATTATATCTAGTTATAGTAGATAATATTGCTGACAAAAATGTAAAATCTTTTTTTGATTTAAATGAAGATTTCTCATTGTTCGAAAATGTAACTAAGTCAAACTTGAAACTTGTTACTTTAGCTGTAAAAGAATTAATTAATGGCAACAAACCATGTCTAATTACTTATACAGGTTCTATTGATTGTGACACATCAATCGTTGCTAATATTTCTGTACCTTCTATTTCAGCAAGTAAAGAATTAAGCTTTACTGTCAGCTCAGATATTGTTCCTAGATTAGCGTTGGCTCCTCCATTCTATGGGTTCAGTTCTGTTTTACCAGGAAGTAAAAAAGAAGCAGATATAGTCATTACTGCTGTTAACTCAGATATTAATATTGATAGTATTTATTTTTCAGATGATAAAAATGGTGTTTTCAAGTTCTTATCAGGGAAAATATCTGCTCCTCAAGTACTGAATAGTGGAACTAACTGGACTGTTAAAATAGAATATGCTCCTCAAGATTCTAACATAGTATTTACTAAGTTAGTCATAGAATCAGATGCTTGTTTGAATGAAGAAGTACTTATTACAGGAGGCTTCCCCAATACTCCTCCAGTTGTGAAGAATATAGAAATCGTATCTCCTAATGATTGTGATGAGAAATTAATAGTAGGAGATGATTATAAAGTTACATGGTCTGGTTTACTGCCAAGTGATGTAATTCAATTAGAGTATTCAACAGATAATGGTGTCAACTGGGATACTCTTGCCAGCAATGTTACTGACTTGAATTATAATTGGACAGTACCAGATATCGAAAGTGAAGAATGTCTAGTTAGGGGTATTCAATTATGGCCTAATAATATTGGTAGAACTCTTGATTTAACTCACCCGGACGCTGTGAATACAGCATTCTTTGATCATGTTGATGGTTCAAAAGCCGTTACATCCTGTGATGACGGAGGTGTTAGACTTTGGAATACTAACACAGGTAAACTAGTAAGACATTTCAAAGGACATACAAAAGAAGTAAATTATGCAGTCTTTAGTCCTGATGATTCTAAAATTGCTTCTGCTAGTAATGATACGAATATTATATTATGGGATGCCAATGATGAAACAACTCCTTTAAATATTTTTGAAAATCATAGTGATGTAATAAGATCCGTAAATTTCAATCCTTCAGGCACCCAGATTATCTCAGTAGATAAGTCTGGTGTTTGTAAAATATTTGATGTCGAAAATGGTAATGAATTACATTCTTTTTCACCAGATGGGAATAAACCACTTTGGTTTGGTGACTATCATCCTAATGGCAACTTTTACCTTACTGGTGGTAATGGAAGAAGTGTAAAGGTCTGGGATGTAGTTACTAATGATTTTGTAAAGGAATTTATTATAGTAGGATGGGTTAGCCAGTTCGCTCTAAATAGCGATGGAAGTAGATTGTTAATAGTAGATATTTTGACGAAAGAAATTACGGTTTGGGACTTTAATACTAATACTCAGTTATTTACATTGAAACATAATAGTCAATCTAATAGACCTCTTAACTCAGGGTCATTCAATAACTTTGGTGGTCAAGAATATATATTGACATCAGGAGATGATTATACAGCTATCCTTTGGAACTCTGCAGGTGATAGTATTAATGTGTATAAAGAGCATACGAATTCAGTAAGAACAGCTAATTTTAATTTTGATGGACAAAGAGTAATCACTTCTAGTTGGGACGAAACTGCAAAAATTTGGAATTTAGATGAACGCGATTTACAGATGGATACTTCGGATTGTGTGTTTACTATCACAAAATTAAAGTATGAGTCTAAAAATCTTGTTTTTGGTGATATTTATCTAGGTGATTATAAAGATACGTTATTGAATGATGCACTTGTAAATTTAAATAAATTTCAATTTCCAATTAGAAATGCATTTCTTCGAGGTGCGAATGTAAATGACTTCGAAGTAACTAATAGTCTAATTAATTCTATTGTTGATACTTTACTCACAGACAATTCAATTAACTTGGATGTTCGATTCAAACCATCTGCCTTAGGGGTAAGAAAAGCTGAACTCGTATTAGATATTCCTGGTAATCAAGTTATTATACCTTTAGAAGGTAATTGTACAAAGCGTGATTTAGAAATTGTTGAAGGCTCTATAATTTATGATAAAGTTGACATTGGAGATTTTAGAGATAAAGTTGTTGACGTAATTGTTAGAAATAACTCTAATAGAGATTTAGTTATAGACTCTATATATATTGATATACCAAGAAGCAATGACTATTCATTGGTCTTGGAAAACCCTGTTACAGAGTTAAAAACAGGTAAAGAATTAGGTATTATTGCTAGATTTGCTCCTCAATTCATAGACAGATCAAATGCAGATATTGTATTTATACATAATGGAAATAATTCTCCTACTAGAATATCATTGTTCGGTAGCGGTTCGATTCCAGTTTTTGATACAACTACTGTAAGTATAAGTGATATAGAAGCTTCATCAAACAATAGAGTAACAGCGAAAATAAATATAACAGAATTGAAGCCAGAGTTAAAGAATGAAGAGTTCAGAGGGATTACTTTTGACCTTTCTTTCAATTCGACTTTGCTACAACCTGAATTCTCAATCACATCTGATGAAATAATAGATGGTATAAGAACTGTTAGAGTTGAAATAGAGTCGGATGATAGTTGGTTTGTCAATCTTGATTCTAAAGAAAATAAAACACAAGCTAATGAACTAGAGGTTGCAGAATTAGTATTTAGAACCGCTTTAGGGAATGATTCTACTTCAGCTTTGAATATTAATGGTGCTAAAGTACTAGGTAAAGCAAAGCTAAAGATATACGAAACGGATGGTAATTTCAGACTTTTAGATTTATGTACAGAAGGAGGAGCTAGGTTATTCGATGCTTCTAACAGTTTTAAATTAGAAACTCCTAGCCCTAATCCATTAACTACTAATTCCTATATTAATTACGAATTATTAGAAGATAGCAATATTGAGTTAGATGTAATAGATTATACAGGGAATAGGCTAATTAGTCTAGATTCTGGATATAAGTCAATAGGAACTTATACTGTTTCAATGGATATAAATAAACTATCTTCTGGTATTTATTTCGTTAGACTTCAAACACAAAACCAAAGTATTGTTCGAAAAATACAAATAGAAAGATAAATATGATAAGATCTCCTCGAGGTACCAATGATATTTTGCCTGTTGAAATCAACAAATGGCATTATTTAGAAGAAGCTATAAGAAATGTAACTTCAAAGTTTGGTTATACAGAATTAAGAACTCCAATATTTGAATCTACTGAAGTATTCTCAAGAAGTATTGGTGATGCTTCGGATATAGTTAACAAAGAAATGTATACATTCAATGATAGGGGAGATAATTCTATAACTCTTCGTCCAGAAATGACTGCTGCACTTGTTAGAGCTTGTATTCAGAATAGTCTTGCTAATAGAGGTGAACTTGAGAGACTTTGGTATTACGGACCATTTTTCAGATATGAAAGACCACAAAAAGGAAGGTTTAGACAGTTTCATCAATTTGGTGCTGAATGTCTTTCTTCACCAAACCCAGAAGCAGATGCTGAAGTTATAACTTTAGCTCACTCTTTAATTTCGGAAGTAGGTATTAATGACTATACATTGAATATAAATTCACTCGGAAATACTGAATCTAGAGATATTTATAGAAATAATTTAGTCAAATATTTCTCTAAATATGAATCAGATTTATCAGAAGACTCTGTAAGAAGATTAGCGGTAAATCCACTTAGGATATTAGATTCAAAAGATCCTAAGGATATTGAAATAGCCAAAGAAGCTCCTCAGATAATTGACTCTTTAGATAAAGTTAGTCAATCACATTTCGAAAGAGTATTAAATATTCTTGAGAATTTAAATGTGAATTATAATATTTCATCGAAACTAGTTCGAGGATTAGATTATTATTCCCATACAGTATTCGAATTCCAAAGTGATGCACTTGGTTCACAAGATTCTTTTGGAGGTGGTGGAAGATACGACGGATTGTTTGAACAACTTGGTGGCAAATCTACCCCAGCAGTTGGCTTTGCCTTAGGAGTGGAAAGACTTTTATTGATTATAGATTCTTTAAGTAAAAATGAAAATGTAAACTCAATTGACTTTTATATAGTGACTGGTGAAGAAGAGTATTTGAATAAGGCATTCGAATTATCAAATGATTTAAGAAATCAAGGTTATAAAGTTGTATCTGATATTCAAAGAAAATCATTCAAATCACAAATGAAAGATGCCAATAAGTATAATACAAGAAATGTAATTATTTTAGCTGAACGTGAGATGAGTGAGAATAAATTTGTTTTAAAAAACATGCAAACAGGAGATCAACAGCTATTAGAACTAGATAGAATTAAAAATTTATCAGAATTTATTCAATGAAGTTCCTTGGGAAAATAGATTTTCACAAGATAGCTATTATGCCAGTAATTCGTTGGCAATTCAAACTTGCACTTATATTTATTGCACTACTTACCGTTATCGTAATAATATTCCAAACTCAGATAGTAGTACAAGATATAATAGAAAAAGAGACAAACCTTATCAAATCTTATTCAAAGATTCTAGAAAGTCTAGAAGATCCAAACTTCGAGAATATAGAGTTTTCATTATTACTTAATGACCAGATATTACCTAATATTTCATTTCCAATGATATTAACAGATGATAAAGATGAGCCATTATTCCCTTTCGAAAATAATATAAGAAATATAGATATCGATTCTACTATTTCATTACCTGACCAAAGAGAGCTGTTAAAATCTAAAATAGTTGAAATGGCACAGACTTATGAACCTATAGTTATAAAAGATCATAATGGGAAGATACTTTCTAAAATATATTATAACAACTCAGACTTAGTAACTGCATTACAGTTGTATCCAATTTTAGCTGTGATTGGAGTTATTGTCTTATTAACTATAGGGTATATTATCTTTAGCAGTGTTAGAAGAAACGAAGAATCGAAAGTTTGGGTTGGTATGTCCAAAGAAGCTGCTCACCAGTTAGGAACACCATTATCTTCACTACTTGCTTGGATGGAAATACTGAGATTAAACATTGATGAACCAAGAGCTATAAGCGAGACTCTCTCAGAAATGGATAATGATGTTAATAGAATGAAAACTATTGCAAATAGGTTTTCAAAAATTGGTTCAAAACCTGAATTAGAAAATGAGCATATTTTCTATGTTATTGATGCCGCATGTAATTACGTTGAGAAAAGACTACCACACTTAGGTAGAAAAGTTGAGATAATAAGAGACTTTCCTAAAGAAAAAGTAGTTGTTGAAATGAATGTGGATCTTTTTACTTGGGTTATGGAAAATCTTATTAAAAATGCAGCAGAATCTATAGAAGAAGAAAATGGACGAATTCGTGTATCAATGAGGGTAACAGGTAAGAAAGTTATTATATTCGTTAAAGACAATGGTAAAGGTATGTCTAATAAAATTAGAAAACAGATATTCGTACCTGGTTTTACCACAAAAAAACGTGGTTGGGGATTAGGTCTTAGTCTTTCAAAGAGAATAATAGAAGATTACCATAAAGGGAAAATTTGGGTTGACGACACATTTCCTGGTAAAGGCACGACTTTCGGAATAGAGATACCTGTAATTACTAGTAATTAGATTCATCCCGCCATTGTTGAATTTTCCATACCTCATCAACTTTACTTCTGACTAATTGAATGTTTGCCCTCCCATTTATCCTGGTCACATCATCAGCTCGAAAAGATAGTTGGAGGTTAAAACTTCTTAGAATATTTTTAGATAAAGAATCACCAATCTCGAATATTATTTCATTCCATATCAAATCGATACTCTCAGTAGAATCAAATAAAGTTCTTGTTGTTCTTAAATCAATATCTTTTCCCCAAGAATTATCGATTCCCAACTCATAATTCCTATATATAAATGTAAATTCTTCATCAAGTAGGTTGCTATAGACAGAAGTATCAGCAAATATATAAGCATATCTCCAGTTTTGAAATACTCCTTCAACTGTCATTTGGTCACCCAAAACTAAATTACCCTCTTCGCCTGTGTATTTACTTGGAGCAAACGGATTACATGCAGTAAAGAATAATAATGTTAGTAATAATATTTTGATTTTAAAAAAGACCATGAATATAATGTGTTATCCTCAGATTGGAAATCGTACCAACTAGTTATATACCAAAATCCTGAAGAACTATTCTTCAATACTATTCGTGCACTACCCGAATAATTCCTATCTGATAAATCGTTAAGAAATTCTATATTCAAATAATAATTGCCAGTAAAAACGATAGAGTCATTGAAATTTTGATATTCTACATCAGTAAAGTTTACATTGGGATTAGTTTCATCTAATATTGATGAAACCATTGATGTAAAATACTTCTCTTCACTATTTCTATTCCATTCAGAAAATAATCCTTGAAATTGAGCCATTGTTTGTGGATCTGCAATGTAATCGAATTCTGAGATTCCGGTAAAACTACTATCAGAGAAACATAACAAATAATTATTTAAATTTCTTTCTTTAATCGAATTTTTTAAGTTCTCAATCACTAAATCGTACGAAGTAGGGGGGATGTAGCCAGTTCCACCTGTATCGGGTTTTTCTGGAGTTCGAGTGCTGAATAACTCACAAGAGTTGATCAATAATGGAAGCAATATAATAATTATATATTTCATCGAATTAAGACTCTTCCCTCCAGAGCTCGGCTAATTGTAGCATTATCTGAGAATTCGATACTTGTTCCTAATGGAAGTCCACTAGCTAACTTGGTAACTTTTATATCTAAAGGTTTTATTAAGTTTGCAAGGTACTGAGCTGTTATATCACTTTCAATATTTGGATTTAATGCCAATATTACTTCATCAACACCTTGCAGTCTATTAATTAATTCTCTTATTTTCAGATCTTCAGAGTTTATGTTGTTTAATGGATTTATAACTCCATGTAGCACATGGTATAAACCATTAAATTCATTTGTATTATCTATATAACTAACATCAGATGGGTCTTCTACTACACATATTTTAGACTTATCTCTTTTTTCAGAATCACAAATCTTGCAAATCTGGGATTCTGTAAAGTTATAACATACTTCACAAAGATGAACATTCTCAACAAGTTCTAGTATTGCAGAAGAGAATTTATTAGCGTACTCAGTATTTTGTTTTAATATATAGTAAGTCAACCTACGTGCAGTTTTCTTACCAATAGTAGGTAGAGAAGAAAGTATATCAACCATTCTCTCTATATTATCAACACCTTTAGTCATTATAGCCCTAAATTTAGTCCAGGTATGTTAGGCATTCCATCTTTCAATTTACCCATTTCTTGTTCAACAGTTTTTTCCACCTCTTCTATTGCTTTGTTCGTAGCAGCAACAACTAAATCTACTAACATAGTCTTGTCTTCTGATTTAAGAATCACATCATCTATATCAATTGATTTAACTCTCGTATCACAAGACATAGTTACTTTAACCATACCGCCGCCAGATTCTGCAGTAACTTTGATTTCTTTCAATCGTCTTTTAGTATCTTCCATCTCTGTTTGCATGTTTCTTATTTTTTCCATCATGCCACCAATATCAAAACTCATGTCTTTCTCCAAATAAAAAATTTAAAACTAATTCAATTATTATACGTTTAAGTATGTAAGATAATACAAACTAATTAATTTTTTTGACTACTTATTTAATGAGAGAGAAATATGGGAATATTTAGCAGAATGTCTGATGTTATAAAAGCAAATATAAATGACTTGTTAGACAAAGCAGAAGATCCAGAAAAAATGATAAAACAGATGGTTCTAGAAATGGAAGAATCTGTTAACAAAGCAACTTTATCAGTTGCACAATCTATTGCAAATGAAAAACAATTACAAAGAAGATTAGAAAAGGAGCAAGCATTAGTTGCTGATTGGCAAGCTAAAGCTGAACAAGCCATTTCTGCTGGAAGAGATGATCTAGCTAAAGGAGCCCTTGAAAAGAAAATGGTTGCTCAAAAAAATGTAAATGATTTACTTCCTACATTCGATTCAGCTAAAGCTACTGCTGATAGATTAAAATCTCAGTTGGAGCAATTGAAGAAAAAATTGGATGAAGCGCGTTCGAGACAAAATACTCTTATAGCAAGATCTAATGCTGCTAAAGCTGAAAAACAATTAAATCAAGCTATGAGTGGTACAGGATCAGACGCCTTCAGTAAATTCGAAAAAATGGAAAGTAAAGTCGAGCAAATGGAAGCAGAAGCAGAAGCATTTGGTGAGTTGAATAGTTCTGATAAAACTTTAGAAGAAGAATTTGCTAACCTTTCAAATCCAAGTATTGACGATGAATTAGAAAAATTGAAAGCTCAAATGAATAGTAGAGGAAATAATGAATAAGAAACTGATAGAAACCACAACAAAATTAAAGTCATTTTTTGAAAAAAATTTCAATGAAACAACTTACTTTGATGAAGAATCATTTATAGTTACAAAGGGGTCTACGCAAGTATTAGTAAAAGCAGAGAATATAACAGATGATCATGTTGTAATTGATTTAATTTCTCACGTAGTTAAAGATGCTAATGTTGATGATAACCTTAAGAATTTTTTACTGAGAGCTAATTCTGAATTGAAATTTGGTGCTTTCGGGTTACTTTTTGATGACACTATCACTTTCCAACATTCTATCCTAGCAAATGATTTTTCAGAAGTTGATTTGAAAAGTTCAATAAATGCTGTCGCTAGTGTTGCTGATTACTATGATGATATTATAGTCGAGAAAGCAGGGGGTAAAAGAGCCCTTGATGATTTGAATGAGGAAGCTTAATTCCAGACATATTTGAATAATATGAATTTGAAAGCGATAATAATATTATTATCGCTTTTTTTATTTAATTCTAATTATAATACTTCTATTTAAATACCTACCTTGAGGTGTAGATTCATCATATTTGTCTGAGTTAGTCAGTTCTTCAAAATAGAAAGTTTTACTTGTTTTTGACTTTATATAGCTGATTGCATTTGCAGCTCTTTCATTTGCTAACTTTATATTTGCTTCTTCTAATCCAATTTTATCAGTATTACCTATTATAACTATTGTCTTACCTTCAGGTAATAATTCTACTAATTGTGCTAATAATGTTTTAGTTTCATCTGTGAGTTTAGAGCTAGCAAAATCAAACATAAGCAAAGCTTCAAATTCATCAGTTTTTAAATCAACTTCATCAACTCGGATTTTACTAATATCAATATTTGTTGTATCTCTTTTCATCAAATAATCACTTTTAAGTTCTGACTCTATAAAGAAATCCTCTTTGTCTTTTACTAAGTCTCTATCAAATTCAGTATTTATAACATTAGAATTAACTTTTTGTGAGGAATACATCAAACTATTTTTAAAATATATGTCTCCTTTCAAGTTTTCATATTCAGTTGAAAAGTCTATGAATCCAAACAGTCTTTCATATTCAGTTCTTTTTACAAATTCTACAGAATTGGCGTTAATCAAATCTATCTCAACCCTTCTATTCTCAGCTAAACCTTGTTCATATTGGACGTTAGTAATTACAGATGGATTTATAGAATATTTAGTTTCTATTCTTTCTTTAGGAATCCCTTTCCCTATAAGTACTTTTTCAGTTGCTAAGACTCTATCTCTAGCAAGGTTAATGTCATTACCTTCATCTGTTCCTGATGTACTTCCGTGTAAAACTAATTTTGCATCTGGATACTTATTTAGAATATCCACTAGTTTATTAAATATATTATTGTGATCTTCTATTGAATTATCGTATTCTGCGTTACTATAATATGAGTCTCTAATCCGACTAGAATTTTTATCAAAGAAAATAGCTAAAACTAATGGCGGAGTTGCAACCAATTTTTCACCTGTTTCTATATAGCTTTTACTATAATCGAATTTTGAATCTAAACTAAGAATTGGTTCGGGTCTTGGTTCTATTGGCTCTGGTTGTATAGGCCTTTTAGGTGGAATAGGCGGGATATACACTTTTGGTTCATCAAACGCTAGTTTTATACCAACCGAACCGAATAAATTAAATGTACTTATATCCGCATCATTAAGCAATAAATCCATATCATTTGATACTCCTAATCTTTGGATAAAATATAGATTATCAGCGATTTTAATATTATTATAGAGAGATGCAGAAAGATTAAATACAGTAGAATTGAGAGTTGTGAAATCACCAGATGCATTTACTCTTTCAAAAAAGACCTTATCATCTAATTTAAATGCTGCACCTGATGGTTGATCTATTACTTCCTTCTGAGTAAAGTTCCCAGATTGTTGTAAGTGAAAACTAGGAGAAATATTAAGATATAAAGGGCCATTAAATACAACTTCATCTATTAGTATATTAAAATCAATTCCTATATCATATGCATTGAATTTTACATCCAACTCTCTATTAGTTTTAACTAGTTCAACTTGATCTGTTGCTAAGTTTCTTGCAAAAGCAGTGTCTGGATTATCTAGAATCCCATTTTTTGTTTGATAACCAGCGTGAAAACCAACATTAAGAAAATCGAATAATCTATATTCTGCAAATAATCTTGCCTTAAGACTATTTCCTAATCCTGTTTCATAACATCCACAATTATCTATACCTTCAAATACTTCAAAATTTGCATCATAATTTAGTAGTCCATAAGTAACATCAGAACCGATATAGTACGGTGATTCCTTTGCAATTAGACTGTTGGGAATAAGTATTGATATAAAAAATAGAAGGAAAATCAGAAATAATTTCATATTTATAAATTGCTAGTCATTTTTATTCCAAAATAAGTAAATCCGAGAGCTAGTACAATACTAGCAACAATATAAAGAAAAGCAATTGTAATTTCACCTGACTGAATTAGTTTAAAAGTATCAAGCGAGAACGACGAAAAAGTAGTGAACCCTCCGAGAAAACCAACTAATAGAAATAATCTCAAAGTTTCATTTACAGATATGTTTTCGTAGAAGTAACCATACAAAAGCCCAATAGCAAAACTTCCTAAAATGTTGACGATAAATGTACCTAAAGGGTAAGATTTATCGAAGAAATAATACATGGATTTTTCCCCAAGAATTGATATTTGGTACCTAAATACTGAACCAATTCCACCTCCTAGAAAAATGAAAAATAAGTCAGAAAACATCATAAACTCATATTTATTTGCTAATTATTTATATTTACATTTATAATTTATCAAAAATTCTTCTTAATTTGACAATCTAAAGTGTGTACTTATAATTAACTCAAGGTAAAACCATGAAGATTTTAAAAATTGTTTTAATTGCCATTGCAGTGATATTGGGTTTGCTTATAGTTGTAGGCTTGTTTTTACCTAATACTATTACAGTTGAAGAATCAATCGTTATTGATTCTCCTCCTAATGTACCTTATAGCCAAGTCACAAACCTTAGAAATATGCCAAAATGGGACCCATGGTCTAAAATTGACACTACTATGGAAACTGTATACGAAGGTCCTATAGCAGGTGTCGGTGCAACACGTTCTTGGAAGAGTAAAGATGAACAAGTAAAAGTTGGAACTATGGAAATAGTAAAAGATGAGCCATTCTCTTTTATTAAAGTGGATTTAGAACTTGGAGAAGAGGGCAAAGCTGATTCATATTTTAAATTTAATAAAGTAGACGAAGGTAAAACAGAAGTAACTTGGGGATTCTACAAAGAAATAGATATGCCAATATTTGGTGGTTATCTCTCTTTTATGATAGAAATGATGGTTGAAACTAATTATAAAAAAGGGTTAGAAAGTTTAAAAGAGTTATCAGAAAGTATAGAAAACCAAAAAGACATCTCAGATAGAAAAATAACTATTGAAAAAGTAGAATCTCAAACTGTAATTTGTATGACTACAGCTACTACTCAAACTGACAATGATTTAGCTGAAAAAACGGGTGCCTCATACGGACAACTCCTTTCTAACATACAAGTTAACGGTATGGAAATGACAGGCCCACCAATAACAGTTACTACTAAGTGGGAAGAAAATGCTTTCGTATTTGATAATTGTATTCCAGTAGAGAATATTAAAGGTGATTTATCTGCAAAAGTATTTGAATCAAAGACATATTCTGGTTATGCCTTGAAATTAGAACATTTAGGCTCCTATGATAACCTAATTAGTTCTTATGAAACAATCTTAGCTTACATAGCTCAAATGGGACTTGAAATCACTGAAAACCCTTGGGAAGTTAATATAAGTGATCCTTCTAATACACCAGAAGAAAAGTTAATTACTCATATATATTTTCCAATTCAATAAACTAATCTAGGGGAGTTTTACTCCCCATTTTTTATGAAAATTTTAGTTGACTCTAATATAGTATTACTTAAAGAATCATTGGCTTTTGGTTTTGATGTAGCTGTATTTGATGGAGGAGAACTGACTCCTAAACTACTGAAGGACTCTAAGGCGGAGGCACTTTTTGTACGCTCCACTACAAAATGTGACTCAGTTCTATTAGATAATTCTAATATAAAATTTATTGGTACAGCTACAGCTGGTATTGATAATATTGAAATAGATTATTTGAATAAGCACAAAATTGAATGGACAAATGCAGCAGGGTCCAATTCAATTTCTGTTGCAGAATATACTACGCTAGGAATACAAAGTTGGTGTTTAGAGAACTTAAAAGATATATCTGAGTTAACTCTTGGAATAGTTGGGTTTGGAAATATAGGTAGTAAAGTTGGAAAAATATTTGAGAACCATTGTAAACAGTTATTAGTTAGTGATCCATTCATTGATAATACTAAATCTATTAAAGCTAAAATGTGTGAGCTAGACGAGTTATTATCCAAATCAGATATAATAACTTTTCATACACCCCTTGTAACAAATGGTGAACATCCTACATATAGGTTATTAGATGCGAAAAGGATGGAACTAGTTAAAAAAGAAGTACTTATAATAAATGTAGCTAGGGGTGGTGTTGTTGATGAAAGTGCATTAAATATAGTTAATCACAATCCTAAGAATATGATTTTTGATGTCTGGGAAAATGAACCTAACATCAATTCAGAATTTGCTAAAAGTCTATTTATTTCTACTCCTCATATAGCTGGACATTCTTATGAAGGGAAACTCAGAGGAACGTTGAATATGCTTCAATCTTTCGAAAAATATATTGGTAAACCAATTGAAAAATCACATATAATTGATGAAATGAATAGTTTCAAAAAGAGAGAATTAAAAAAATTAAGTTATTTCGAGTTATATGACAGATTAAAGAATAATATTCAATTAAAAGATACTGATAATAAATTCAAAAGAGTATTAAGTAATTTTGATTATATGAAATTTAACCAGATGAGGAAAGATTACCCTAAACACAATGAAACACTCTCAGAAGATTCATTTTAGTGTGTTACAATCTGCTAATTTGTTGTAAATTGAACTAGGATAATTAGTATTAAGCTTGTCGAAATACCATTGAGCAGTACTTTCATCACCCAATGCGCATAGTAAATGACCTTGTCTAAGTAGTACTCTTTGTTTTAGATTAGAATTCAAATCATTATTCATTATATCATTCAATAATCTATTAGCTAGTTTATATTCGTTGTGAACGATTAGACATTCTGCACTATAGAATACAGCTTCGTGATATAATGAATCATTTTCTTTTAGAGTTTCTTGTAGGATACCAAATTTCTCACAGGCAGTATCATACTTTCCATTATTGAATAAATAAATTGCTGAATCTAATTCTACACTTAAACTCCTGTTCTTATTTTCTACACTCTCATTAATATAAATGGGTGGTAGTTTAATAAAGATCGTATCACTATTATTTATAAAACCTGCAGAAGCTGACTCTTTACTCTCTTCAATATGTTGTGTACTATTTCCAGAAGTAGTATTCTCACTACTATTATTACTTCTAGTCATATATCTATTTCTGACTGGAGAGCAAGCTATTACTGCTAATAATAATATAAAACTAATGTACTTCATGTTAACTATCTTACTTTTAGTGTAGCCATAGTTATTATAGCCAAAATAATACCAACAATATAAAACCGAGTAACAATTTTCGATTCGTGAATACCGGTTTTCTCGAAATGATGATGAAGTGGAGCAATTCTAAAGATTCTTTTACCAACACCTGTTTTGTTTTTAGTATATCTGAAATAAGTTACTTGAATAATAACGGACAATGCTTCAACAAAAAATAATCCACCTAATATAGGTAGTAAGAACGCTTTCTTAATTAAAATTATCATTGCACCAACAGCACCACCAAGTGCAAGTGAACCAGTGTCACCCATGAATACTTGTGCTGGATACGAATTGTACCAAAGAAATCCAATACCGGCTCCTATCAATGCAGCTGTGAACACAGTTAACTCTCCAGAACCCTGAATAAACATTATATTTAAATAATTTGCGAAAAAAGTATTACCCGTAAAATATGACAATAGCGCTAATGTTAAACCAACGATGCTAACAGTTCCAATAGCCAAACCATCTAATCCATCTGTCAGATTAACTGCGTTAGAAGTAGCAGTAATGATAAAAACAACCATTGGAATATAGAAAATACCAAAATCAAAATTCAAATCTTTAGCAAAAGGTACAGTTGTTAGTGTACTTATCTCTGCAAATCCTTCAGAGTACATTTCAGGAAAAAAGTAAATTGTAGTACCTAAAATAAGCCCTATACTTACTTGACCTAGTATTTTATACCGACCTACTAATCCTTTCGGTAATTTCTTAATTACTTTTAGATAATCATCCAAGAAACCTACTACACCTAACCATGCAGTTACAAGTATAACCATTATAACAAACATATTGGTCATATCTGCCCAAAGTAAACTAGGTATCAAAAGGGAAGATAGAACGATTAGTCCACCCATTGTTGGAGTACCGGCCTTATTAAGGTGAAGTCCTTTATCCATTAATTCAGATTTGGCTTGTTCGCCAATCTGCATACTCTTGAGTTTTGCGATTATCTTCGGACCTATAAAAAAACTAATGATCATAGCCGTTATAGCGGCTGCCGCTGCTCTGAATGTAATGAATTGGAATACACCAAACCCTGGCGGGTCAAACGTCGTATGAATCCATTCTAATAGAAAATATAACATCTATCTAATTATGCTGCTTAAATGAAATGATAACAAATATAATAATAAATTTCGAAAAATTAATGAAGTTACTTCAAATAGTTATTCTTGCTTTGTTTTTAATCCAGCAATTACTTCTTCTAATTTCATTCCCCTTGAACCTTTAACAAGTATAGTAGCAGGGTTTTGATTTTTAATCAATGAATTTACTATTTCATATTTATCTTTATAATGTCTACTATTATTCACTGGGTCAATTCCTTCATAAATACTTCCAAATAGTATAACTTCATCGGCAATACTCGAAGCTTTTTCAAGTATATCTTTGTGTTCTTCTATAGTATTATCACCAAGTTCCAACATGTCACCTAATACAGCTATCTTGTAATTATCATATAAACTTAAAGTATCAAGTGCTACTGAAACAGAATTTGGATTGGCATTATAACAATCATTGATTATGATCTTATTTCCAATTTTTTCGACAAGCATTCTACCATACCCATTTCCAGATTCAGGTACATAATCATTTAATGCTTTTTTAATTATTTCAGTATCTTCACCCAGCTCAATAGCAATAGCAATAGCTGCAGCTGCATTATAAGCTTGTATATTTCCTACTATTCCATTTATTTTTATATCGAAGTTTTTCTCATCGTATGTTTTAATAGTAAGTGTAGGGTGCAGTTCTTCATCTAACGCTATTTTATAAGTCATATGCATACCATCTTGTTGCCCAAATACATACTTAGTTTCTAATAAGTTAGCATATTTACTTAATACTTTATCATCATAATTGATAAATGACATTTTATTGAACTTTCTTAGATGACCAAAAAGGAATGTTTCTTCCATTTCTACACCTACCAAATCTATTAGCTTTTCTAAATGTTCCTTTCCTATATTCGTTATAAGACCATGAGTTGGCTCTAGTAGTTCAGAAAGATAAGCAATTTCTCCAGGTTCATTCGTACCAATTTCTAAAACTGCAACTTGATAGCTATCATCTAAACAAAATAGCATTAATGGTACACCAAGTTGGTTGTTGTAATTTTTATAAGTCTTTAATACTTTATTATCTACAGATAGTATATGAGAAAGTATTTCTTTAGTTGTAGTTTTACCATTTGAACCACCAATTGCTACAACAGGCAAATCAAATCTCTTTCTATGGAAATTAGCTAATAATCCAATTCCTTTTAATGTGTTATCTACTATAACAAAAGGAAGTTTTTCAAATACAGAATTGTTATTCTCATAATACTCTCTAGTTATCAGTGATGCTTTTGCACCTTTTTCAAATGCATCTTTTATCAAAGTATTACCATCAATATTTTCACCTTTCAACGGTACAAATAGATTTCCATCGTTTATTTTTCTAGTATCTATACTGACACCAGTAACTATTACATCATCTTCAATATTTATTACGTTATTTGAGTTGAATATTAATTTTAATTCATACCCACTGAATTGTGCCTTGTTTTCTATCATTTTTCTGTTTCTGTTTATAATTATTTTTCAAATATAAGTTATAAAACAATATATTTGCTTTTCTAAATAGGATTAGAATGAATCAAAAATCAAATTATATAAAAGCATTAAGTTTAATTACTATATTATTATGGATAGGATCATCAATAATAAGAAGTACAATTGGGTTCACTCTTTTTGAGATTAAAGACCAATTTAATTTACGTAACAATATTGATATGCATGAGTTATATTATACTATTACTACATACATTAATATTACATTTTATGTAGATCTGTTTTATATATTAGCTTTTCTATTTATTACTATATTGTTTTTAATGAATTCGAATAAATTAAAGAAAACAGGGTGGCTTTTTATTTCGATAGTCTTATTTTATCTATTTTCAATTCCTGAAATCTATTTGATTTTAAATGATATTGATTTATACTATTACAATCTTCACTCTCTAAATAATACTATTTCTGACGGTAGTTTACACTTATTCAAACAAAGATATATACTAGACATTTTTAAAATTGTACAGCCAATGTCATTTCTTTCTCACTTAGCAATAGCTTTCTTTATGATACTAAAACCTTTGGATAAAAATGAAAGCTGAGGAACTATACAAAGAGTTGTGTGAATTAACAAAGCAACTAGGTGTCACTATAAAAAGAGATAAGAATGCTAAAGTCTCTAGTATATGTATGGTTGACGATGAACCAATACTTGTTTTGGATACTAAAATACCTAAAGATAAATTAGCTGCTGTGATAGCTACTGAACTTAAAAGAGCAGAAATAGATAACCAATATGTAAAGCCAGTACTCCGAGATTTTATAGAACAACAAGAAGTAAAGGAAGCTGACTATGTATTAGTAATAGAATATCCCGAAGAGTTTACAAACGAGTAAATTCTTCATTATTATTTTTCTGTCTCGACATCTCAGCCATTTCTTTTCTATACTCAACCAACTTTTCTGCGAGTTCTAAATTTGAAGTAGCTAGAATACTGATTGCTAATAATCCTGCATTTTTACCTGCACCAATTGCTACTGTAGCTACAGGGATTCCAGGGGGCATCTGAACTATCGAATAAAGTGAATCAACTCCGCTTAAAGTTTTAGACTGTATAGGTACACCTATGACAGGTAGGTGTGTAGTAGATGCAATCATTCCAGGTAAATGAGCTGCCCCTCCGGCACCTGCAATTATTACTTTTATATTTCGTCCACTGGCATTAGTACCATAGTCGATCATCTCGTGTGGTGTTCTATGCGCAGAGACAACTCGCATCTCATATTCAACTCCGAACTCTTTGCAGATTTCTGCAGCCTGTCTCATAGTTGGGAGGTCCGAATCACTGCCCATTATTATACTTATTTTAGTTGACATAAAATTATCTATTATTTTTATTTGGAGAATAGCATGAAAGTAAATGTTAAATATAACAAAAATATGAGTTTCATAGGAGAAAATGAAGCAGGTCATAAAACAATGTTTGATACATCCTCCGCTGGAGGTGAATATCAAGACGCTACACCTATGGAAATTTTATTAGAAGCAGCAGCTGCTTGTTCAGCAATTGATGTTGTATCTATGTTGAATAAAAGAAAAAAAACGATTACAGATTTCAATATAGAAGTGAATGCTGAAAAAAGAGATGAGCACCCCAAAATTTATACTAAAGTTCATATGAAATATACATTAGTTAGCCCTGATGTTGAAGAAAATGAATTAGAAAGATCTATAAGTCTTTCACAGGAAAAATATTGCAGTGTTTCTGCTACTCTCAAATTAGCTGGAGCGGATGTTACGTACGAATATGAAATAAAAAAATCTTAATACTTTTTGAGACGTTTTCCTTGTTCATGTGTCTATATAAGTAAGGTAGATTACAAAAATGGAAAATGTTTTGAGATTATTAACATTATTAGCTTCAACAGTATTATTATTAATATCCCAATCGACAGCTCAAATAAGAATAAATGAAGTATGTGCTTCTAATTCCGAGTCTTTATACGATGAAGACTCGGATACGCCTGATTGGATAGAAATATACAATTATAGTGATGAGCCACAGAACTTATCTACATGGAAAATATCAGACAAACCCAATTTTGAAAATGCATGGCAACTCCCTGATACTACTCTAAACCCAAATGAATATTTAATAATATATGCATCTGGGAAAAACAAAGTAGGAACCACTAAATTCTCAATGAAATCAAAAAGTTATGGTTCAATCGTACCATTCAATAATCGAGATGCTTATAGATATAGATACAAACAGTTATCAGGAGATTTTCATTCAGAATTAAGTATCAAATCTATGAGAAATGAAGGAGTTTGGTCATTATGCGGAATTCACATTAGAGCGGATCTTTCTGATACAACAAATTTTTTTGGCATGTTCGCCGGCTCAAAAGACAAAGGAGGATTCTTTAATTATTGGAGAGATACTATACTCCACATTCCAAAATACAAAGCACTTTATGGAAATATAAATCTGCCGTATACTAAAGTAACACTCACAAGAAAGAATGATTCATTGTATTGTTCTTACATTGATAGAGATGGAAATGAAGGATACAAAGAATCATATCAAAATTTTCTACCTAATAATATTCTTATCGGTGTAAGTGTTTCTAGTTTCAATGAAAATCAATTTTCAGAATTTATTCTAGATTCGTTCTTGATAAATGATATTTATACTGATATTCTAAGTTTAGATTTATATGAAGTAAACTATAAAGAGAATGGAGTTGATAAATATTATAAAGAGTTACATACCGATTTTAGTATCAAAGATGATGAGTCTATCTATCTTTATAAAGCTACGGAATTGAAAGATAGCGTAAAACTATTACCTATGACTGGTGATGTATCGAATATTATTACTGAAGAAAACCTTTGGAAAATTACAGATATTACAACGCCTGGTAGTATAAATGGTAAAGGGTATTTGGGAAGAATAGCAAAACCGAAAATTTCTTATTCAAATGGATTTATTAAAATAACAGGGGCAGATAATTCAGAAATAAGATATACACTAGACAATAGCTTCCCGAACATTGGATCATCAATATATAATCAAAATGATAAATTGAGTATTGCGAAAACTACAGTAATAAAGGCAAGAGTATATAAAGAAGGTTACTTACCAAGTTTTACTGAGTCTGAATTAATAAGGGTAAATGAACCAGAATTCGAACTACCAATCATATCTATTTCTGCTGATTCCATTGATTTATGGGGTGATTATGGTATATTATTAGAACATAATCTAAGAATTACTCCACAAGTAAATTCTAGTTTTAATTTTTATTCAGAAAAAGAAAAAATATCACAGAATATAAAAATAAAGGTTCATGGGAATAATTCTAAATATCACCCTCAGAAATCATTCAGACTATATGCTGATAGTAAAATGGAAAATAATACTATTGAAAATATATTCTTTCAATCAGAACTAAAGAATTATAGTCAATTAGTATTTAGAAATAGTGGTACAGACTGGACTGAAACATTTATAAAAGATGCTTATAATGGAATAATAGCAAAGCAAATAGGTAATCTTATATCGGCAGATTATATTCCAACAATATCTTATTTAAATTCTAAATTTTATGGCTTAATTAACTTACGAGAAAGATTGAATGACAGTTTTTTAGCTGAATACTTTAATATTGATGATAAAAGCATAAACTATTTTGAAGATAATGGTGACTTTGTAGATGGTGATTATTTTAAGTACCAAGAATACTATAACTATATTAATAAACAAGATTTTAAAGAAAAATATGAAAGAATTGATTCACTCGTTGAAATAAATAACTTTATCAATTATACCTTATTTGGGATCTATGCTGCAAATTATGATTGGCCTTGGAAAAATATTAAATTATTCCAATCAGATGAACTTGATGGTAGATTCAGGTATTTAATCCATGATATGGATTGGACTTATAGTCACTTTAATTATAAACCTAACCAAGATAAGATAGGTCTTATAGTAACTGATACGTTCAGCCATGTTTCACTTATCTTAATGAAATTTATTCAAAACCCTCAATTTAAAAATCAATTTCTAACAAGAGCTGCTGATTTAGTAAATAGTGTTTTTAAACCGGATAAAATGAATTTCATTTTAGATAGTTTAACTAATCAGATAAGAGATTATATTCCACTACAACAGCAAAGATGGGAAGGGTCTTGTTTAAATTGGGAAGAAAAAATTGAAGAGATGAAAGTTTTTCTTGATGAGAGACCAGAATACTTTATGAAAAATTTGAACTTTCATATTAATAATGATGAGGGTTTAACTAAATTTTATCTTTCAACTTACCCAATCAATAGTGGAACATTCAAAGTAAATACGATTACAATTGATACCTCTGAATGGAGGGGTAGATATTTTCAAACGTTACCTATTACAATTACTGCTATTCCTAATCATGGAATGAAGTTTGTGAAGTGGAATCATGATTCACTTGGTACAGAACCAACAATAACTACAACTCTTCCAGAATTAATTGAATTAGAAGCAATTTATGAGAAAATTAACTTAAATGAACAAGAAAGGTCTATAATTATAAATGAAATAATGTATAATGCAGATAAAGATCAAGATACTAAAGATTGGATAGAGTTATATAATGCTGGAACAAAAGAAGTAAACCTTAAAGGTTGGTCAATCATAGATGAAGATACATCACATACTGAATTTGTAATTGATGAGGACTATTTAATAAAACCAGATGAGTATATTATACTTACTAGAGAAAGTGCAGAGTTCGAGAAGTTTATAAATATATCTAATAAGATATTTGGCGACTTTGACTTTGGGATAGGAGGAAACGATATAATCAGGTTAATTGATAGTGAAGGAGTAACTCATGATTCAGTAAATTATGATAATGATACTCCTTGGCCTGACAATGCAGACGGAACTGGTTTTACCATTGAGCTTATAAATCCTATATTAGATAACAATATTGGAAGTAATTGGAAGGTAAGTGAATTCGAATTGGGGTCTGCAGGAAGAATTAACTCTAGTTATGATTCTACAATCACGAGTATAAAAACCTTAGATCCAGACTCTAGATTCGACTTTCTTCTAATAAAAAATCAATATTTTATATCATCTTTAGATATTATTGATAATTACAATCTATATGATATAAATGGAAAATTAATATTTTCAAAAAATTCAAAAGAACGACAAATAATGATAAATCTTGATGATCTAGAAAGTGGAGTATATTTACTTCTTTTGGAAACATATAATAAAATAAATACTATTAAATTGATTAAAAATTAAACTAAATTTCATTTTGAAAATACTATTAATATATTCTACATTTATTTTAATAATAACAAATAATTTATATACTCAAATTAGAATAAATGAAGTATGTGCTTCTAATTCTGAGTCTTTATACGATGAAGACTCGGATACACCTGATTGGATAGAACTATACAATTATAGTGATGAGCCACAGAACTTATCTACATGGAAAATATCAGACAAACCCAATTTTGAAAATGCATGGCAACTCCCTGATACAACTCTAAACCCAAATGAATATTTAATAGTATATGCATCTGGGAAAGGAAAATTTAATTCTAACTTATGTATAACTTCAAATGGAATCAATACAACGAAACATGGGGTTGAGGATTATTTATCAATGATTTATCTCGAGCTAGAAGGCTCTAATGAATTACGTTTAAAATATAATTCATTTTACTATAAAGTTGATACTCTGAACCAATTCGGTTTAGCAGGATTAATATTCAAGGATAAATTAGATAGAAAATCAAGAATGGTTTCTAATTTGGTTACTCATTCAGACTTGAACCTAGTTTATATACAAAATAGACTTAATCCTAATGAATACAGAGGTCAATCTTTTTTTCCTTCAAGATTAGGTTTAGAAGATTATGAATTTTCAATTATAAAGAATAATGACTCTGTATTTGCTATCGTATATGATAAATATAATTATCCTATTTATAGAGAATCTTTCTTCGTTCCTAACTTAGATAAATATTATATTGGCTTAACTGTACTCTCAAGAGATATAAATCAGAATCTTAGTTTAAATGTACATTCGATTAAACTGAATGGAAGAGAAGTAAATCAAACGGAGCTTAAATCGAAAGCTTTTTTTGATACTAATATAGAAATGAAGATCACAAAAAACATTCATTTAGATTTTAAACTTTCAAAGGATAAAGATTCTCTATTCTTGTACAAAAATGATATTTTAATAGATAGTTTAACCTTCAAAAACCTTGACTTCGATGAATCATTAAGTTATATCGAAGGTGTCTACACCTATACAAGGAATTTAACCCCTGGAACAGCAAATACTAAAGGGTATATTAATAAAAGTGAACCTAAGCTTTTAAACAATAATTTTCTATTTCAAGACCAATTTGAGTTTTCTAATATTTCTGAAAACATAGTTTGTGATACAAATTTCAAAAAACCATTTAACTTTAATATACCGTTAAATGAAAAAATTATTACTTCTACCAATTTGATTACTTTTCAGCAACAAGACGAACTTAAAGCACCATCGACAATAGGACACATCCCATTAATAAATGAAAAAGATATTCTTTTCGAGGGGTTACATATTTTTCTTAATACAGATAGTTTTGATCTCTTTAATCCTCACTACGGTCTTTTAGTTGCTGATTTCTCTAGTATAAGAGCTGATACATATTGTACAATACTCAACGGTAAACAGTTGATATTCAATGGAAATATCAATATGACAAAACATGGTAGTTTATCAAGTATAGGTAGGTTGCAAAATTCTGTCCGCTTATATTTTGATGATGAAGTAGAATCAATTTTTGGAAACACTTTATTTAAAAATAAGTCTATATCGTATGGTAATAAAGTGAATGTCCGAAATGCTGGTAATGATACCGATTTATATATTAGGGATTTGTTTGCTCAAAATATAGGTAAAAATTTGAAATTAGAATGGTCTGACCATTCACCCTCTTTTGTCTATTTCAATAATGAATTTTGGGGTTTATATAACCTAAGACAAAGAATAGATAATGATTTTCTTGCGGATAAATATGATTTAGATCCTGATGATATTAATTTCCTTGAAAATGATTTAATAATAAAGTATGGAACTAATTCTCAATTATTAAAACTAAGAAATGAGTTCTATAAGCATAATAGTAAAACAATATTGAAAATGGCAGATTCAATATTTGATTTAGAATCAATGATTGATTACCTGTTCGTAGAGACTTTTACTCTTAATCACGATTGGCCTTATAATAATGTTCATTATTGGGGCACAATGAATAGAAAATGGAGTTTCATATTGAATGATTTGGATTTTGCATTTAGACTAAAAGGAGCAGGACCGTCAATTAACAACATGAACTCTATCTTTAGTGATGAAAAATTTTTTATTATAGAATTGTTCAATATTCTTGTTCAAAATGACGAGTTCAAATTCAAATTCTTTAATCGTATTTGTGATTTGATTAATTCTGATTTCTCAACAAAAGTTCTTGTCAATAAATTAGATGTTATAAGAGAGGAATATTCTCAATTAGTTAAATATCAAAATGAAAAATGGAACAATACAGTTGTTGATTGGGACGAAAATATTAAAATTATTTATGATTTTATTGAAAGAAGACCAGACTATTATTTAGAATTTGCTAATAAAGAACTTAAGGAACCTGGTATAGCATATTTGAATCTTTCAACTTATCCAATCAATAGTGGAACATTCAAAGTAAATACGATTACAGTTGATACCTCTGAATGGAATGGTAGATATTTTCAAACGTTACCTATTACAATTACTGCTATTCCTAAGCATGGAATGAAGTTTGTGAAGTGGAATCATGATTCACTTGGCACAGAATCAACGATAACGACAACTCTACCAGAATTAATTGAATTAGAAGCAATATATGAGAAGATTAACTTAAATGAACAAGAAAGGTCTATAATTATAAATGAAATAATGTACAATGCAGATAAAGATCAAGATACTAAAGATTGGATAGAGTTATATAATGCTGGAACAAAAGAAGTAAACCTTAAAGGTTGGTCAATCATAGATGAAGATACATCACATTCTGAATTTGTAATTGATGATGACTATTTAATAAAACCAGATGAGTATATTATACTTACTAGAGAAAGTGCAGAGTTCGAGAAGTTTATAAATATATCTAATAGGATATTTGGCGACTTTGACTTTGGGATAGGAGGAAACGATATAATCAGGTTAATTGATAGTGAAGGAGTAACTCATGATTCAGTAAATTATGATAATGATACTCCTTGGCCAGATAATGCAGACGGAACTGGTTTTACTATTGAGCTAATAAATCCTATATTAGATAACAATATTGGAAGTAATTGGAAGGTAAGTGAATTCGAATTGGGGTCTGCAGGAAGAATTAACTCTAGTTTTGATTCTACAATCACGAGTATAAATTCAAACTACATAATAAATGAGCTAAATATTGTACAAAACAACCGTACAATAAATATCGAATCTAAAGAATTAGTAGATAAAATTGAATTATTTGATTTATCTGGTAATGAATTAATTCGAACAACTAACTCTAGTTTAAATTTTAATAAATTTACTATAGATTTAGATAATTACAGTAGGGGAGTGTATTTCTTGATAGTTTATACAGATTCAGGAATAAATAGATTAAAGATTTTACTTAAGTAATTTCTTTTTTAAGAATAATATTCTTGTAGGAATAACCGAAAAATTTTGAAATCCATTGTTAACTAAATGTATTAGAGAATCTTCTTCACTAGCTATTTGACCACAGATGATAAGCTCCTTGTTATTCTTTTTACATACTTTATTAATTTTAGTAAGTAACTTTATAAAAGACTTATCCTGATAATTCAAGTATTCTTTTACATGGTCATTATTTCTATCAGCAGCAAAATAATACTGCATAAGATCATTAGTACCTATACTAATAAAATCTGACTCTTTAATTATTTGTTTGATCAATGCTGCTGCTGCTGGAGTTTCTATCATTGTTCCAACCTTAGGGATTTGTATGTTTAATTCTTTCGAAACCTTAGATATCAATTTATTTAACTCTATTACTTCTTCTTTTTGTGTTACCATTGGGATTAATATTTTTACATTCCCATTAACAGAAGATTTGATTAAAGCAATAAGTTGAGTCTCTAGTATGTGTTTATTTTTAAGCAGGTATCTGATACCTCTAAGCCCTAACGCAGGATTGTTTTCTTTTTCGTCATTAAGGTTCAGTTTATCATATCCAAAATCAAACAGTCTGAAAGTAACTGTTTTAGGATAAATACTTTCAGCAATTCTATTATATATTTCAAACTGAATATCTTGGTCAAATATCTCTTCTATTTCATTTACTAGGTTTTCAGTCCTTACTAAGCCTACTCCATCAGCATTGTTTATAAGTGTGTTCTCTAAATCAATAATATTATTGATATTGGAGTAAAACCTGATTTTACCTCCAAAATCATTTTTTATATGAACTTCTTTATAATCTAAATATGATTTGATTTCTTCATCAGCAAGTTGTTTCTTCTCTTGATATAAAAATCTTGTTTTTTCGTCTGGGTTAATAATTATCTCACCTAAAAAACCATCGATTATTATCTGGTCTTCATCTTTGACTAATCCTAATAATTGATTAACTCCAAAAACAGCAGGTATATTCAAACTTCTAGATATAATCGAAGAATGAGAAAGATTCGAACCAAATTCTGTTGCAAATCCTAAAGCTCCATTCTCATGAATTTTAAGTATTTCATCAGTATCCAAGAGACTAGTGATAATTATCTTGTCATTAACTCCAGAATAATCATTTTCAACATCATTTATTTCTTGTATTAATTTGTGCTTTAAAAACTGAATATCATTTATTTTTACTTTTGACAAATTATTATCGTTCAAACTCACTAAAGATATATACTCACTAAAAAATGATTCAATTGCTTGTTCACACCTATTACCTTCACTTATAAGCTCATAAATACGATAAGTTAACTCTTCATCTTGAATAAACATAAGTTCCGATTCGATAATAGTTTTAATCTTTTCTTTATGTTTATACTTTTCAATTATTCGTTTCGAATCATTGATCAAAGCAATTTTTGCTATCATAAATTTTGCTTTTTCTACGTCGGCATCATAAGTCTTGATATCTCTTAATTGTTTCTGATCTTTATCAAAATCTAACAACTTTGCTTTTCCTATTACTATACCTTTTGATATAGCAATGCCATTAATTCTGTGATTTACCATTATAATGGCTCTCCGAAACCAGATTTAAATAGTTCTTTTATTTCCAAAGCCATTTCATTTTCATCTACTCCGTTTACTTCAAAATTTAGAGTACTACCCATTTCAGCCGCAAGAGTCATGACACCAATAATAGATTTACCATTAATCCTCATTCCATCTTTTTCTATAAATATTTCTGATTTATATTTTGATGTTAACTTGACTAATGTAGCAGCTGGTCTTGTATGTAGACCTGCTCTGTTTACAACTGAAACTTCAAACTCTATCATTCTTCTATACTCTTTTTAATTTCTTCAAAACTAATTACGCCTTCTCTTAAATATCTAATATCATTGTTTTTTAGCTCTATAATTGTAGAACTTACATTCTGATTTCCACAATCTATATCAATTAATAAGTCAGCATATTTTTCTGCAAAATCTACTATTTCAGATTTTTCAGTAATTATTGGATGTCCGGATAAATTACAAGATGTTGACGCTATAGGGTGATTAATAAAATCGATTATACTTTTTAAACAACTACAACTACTATATCTGAAAGCAACAGTATTTAAGTTCGAAGTTACATAATCTGGTACATTCTTTTTATTTAATACAATAGAAAGAGGCCCTGGTAAATATTTATTGAATAACTTTTGTAATTTTGCCTGATTGTTATCTAAACTATATTTCTCAAAGTCATTCAAACTAGAAACTTGTATTTGTAAAGGATTACTTGTTTCCCTTCCCTTAATATCATATAGTCGTGCCACTGCTTCCTTATTATCAAATCGACATCCTATACCCCAAACAGTCTCTGTTGGAAATACAATGATCCCTGAGTTATCCAGAATAGATTTCACCAATTCTAAATTATTCTTATTTATTTCCGTTATCGTAATCATAATCCGTAAAATTAATAATAATTACTATTTTTATGAAGACTATATTTTGGTTTAGAAGAGATTTAAGGTTAAAAGATAACATTGGTTTGCATAATGCACTTAAAAACAACCCAGAAGTTACTCCTATTTTTATTTTTGATGAAGATATTATTTCTGAACTACCTAAAGATGACAAACGAATCAGTTTTATTTATAATGAAATTGAAAATATTAAAAAGCAGTTAAATAAAATAGGTTCTGATTTGCTAGTCTTTAAAGGTAAACCAATTCTAGTCTTCCAGAAACTCGTTGATAAAAATAATATTGAGAAAGTATATACTAACAGAGATTATGAACCTTATGCCATCAGTAGAGATAATCAAATCGGCAAGTTCTTGACTACAAAAGGAATCGAGTTCTATACATTCAAAGATCAAGTAATATTTGAGAAAGATGAAATAGTGAAGTTTGATGGTAAACCGTATCTAGTTTTTACTCCTTATTCTAAATTATGGAAAAACAGACTCACCAATGATATGCTTAGTGATAATAGTATAAATAAGTATAAGTCGAATTTCAAGATATATGATAATCAGACTATACTGATGCCAATAAATGAATTAGGATTTAATAAAGTAGAAGTAAATATTGCCAACAAGAACCTAGACTTAGATGTTATTAGTAAGTATCATGAAACTAGAGACTTCCCTTCTATAGAAGGGACAAGTAATATGAGTGTGCACCTCAGATTTGGAACTGTTTCTGTTCGAGAATTAGTTAATCAAGCGAAAGAAGTAAATGAAAAATATTTAAATGAATTAATTTGGAGAGAATTTTTCATGTCAATCCTATACCATTTTCCAAAAACAGTTTCAGAAAATTTCCATTCTAAATATGATAAAATGGAGTGGAGAAATGACCCTGTTGAATTCGAAGCATGGTGCGAAGGCAAGACTGGTTTTCCACTAGTCGATGCTGGAATGAGAGAATTAAATAAAACCGGACTTATGCATAATAGAGTGAGAATGGTTGTGGCTAATTTTTTAACTAAGCTATTACTAATTGATTGGAGGTGGGGAGAGGAATACTTTGCAAAAAAGTTATTGGATTATGAGATGTCATCAAATGTTGGGAATTGGCAATGGGCAGCAGGTACTGGAGTTGATGCTGCTCCCTATTTTAGGATTTTTAGACCAGAAACACAAGTAGAAAGATTCGACAAGAATTTAGATTATGTAAAAAAATGGATTCCCGAATATAATGATGATTATATTGAACCGATTATTGATTATAAACTATCCAGACAAAGAGCTTTAGATAGTTATAAAAGAATTATGTAAGTTAGTAATTATTTAATTCTAAATACAAGTAGTTTTCAAAAAGTTATCTTTTTAGGAAATATTTTTTTATTTTGAAACTTATAATTCTTTAAAAACTAATTCCCTATATTTTGGGGGAGACAGAATGAACAAACTATTGACCTTTTTATTATTATCAACAATCGTAATAAGTCCAATATTCTCACAAGAATATGCAGAAGAACCATATACTCCAAGAGATAGTTATGGAGTCTTTGCTGGTTTTGGGCTAAACTTGCATAGTGCCGATTTCAAAAGTTTTGCTGAAGTCCCAAGTTGTTGTCCAGGTTACGAAACTGGCTCAGGTTTAGGTATTAACCTAGGTGCATTTTATTCTTTTCCTTTAGGTGATTTGATTGACCTTTCTTTGAGAGCAAAATATCTACAACTAGGTGGAGAGTTATCTAGAATTGAAGAAGAAATTGGAACTACGTTAAGTGGTGATAGTCAAACTCTTCAATTTGAACATCGATTTGATGCTGCTATTACTTCTATAGCATTTGAACCATTAATTGAATTCAAATTATCAGATGAATTTAGATTAAGAGGTGGTTTCCGTTTGGGCTATTTATTAGGTGGGGATTTAAATGAACATGTAGAAGAGGTCGTTTCACCAAGTAACGGTCTATTTGTTGATGAAAATGGAAATACTTCAAGAACAAGAAATAGTTATGAAGGCGAAATACCTTCACTTTCTACTTTAGATGCGGCGTTAGTATTTGGAGCATCTTATGACTTACCATTGAATAGTTCTTACACTTTATTTCTTGTACCATTTGTCGATATGTCATTAGGACTTACTTCATTTGTACCAGATTTTGGTTGGACATCTAATTCAATTGTTGGTGGTTTAGGACTAAGATATGCACCAAGAGATATAATCAAGAAAAAGGAGATATTACCTCCACCTCCACCACCACCGCCACCACCATTGCCACCACCTCCACCGCCACCAGCGGTTCCGCAACTTGATGCATCGATTTTGGCAGTGTCAGTTAATGAAAATGGTCAAGAAAGTGACGTAAGTTCTATCAAAGTTGAGGAATTCTTCCTTAATAGAATTCATCCACTATTGAACTATGTGTTCTTTGGTGAAAATTCTTCAGAAATCCCGAAAAGATATTCTAGAATCACTGAAGCTGAAAAAGAGGACTTCTCGTTCAAACAATTATTTGATTTGAAGACTATGGAAGTGTATTATGAAATACTTAACATCGTTGGTAAGAGAATGCAGTTTTATCCTCAAGCTAATATCGAACTTATAGGATGTAATTCGGATCAAGGGCTTGAAAAAGATAAAATCAGTCTTTCAAAAGATAGAGCTGAGACAGTTAAAAAGTATTTAGTTAATGAATGGGGTATAGACCCTAATAGAATAACTGTTAAGTCTCGAAATCTACCTGAGAATCCGTCTAATGTTAATGAACCTGATGGTATTGTTGAGAATAGAAGGGTGGAAATGAATGCAAACATTCCACAGATATTTGAACCTATGAATATCAAAGATACTTTAAGAACTTCTAATCCTCCTCATATTAGATTCAAACCAATAGTCAAATCAGCTGTTGGTTCTAACAGATGGAAAATTATTACATATCAAAATGGTAGAGAACTAAAGACATTTAGTGGTAATGGTGACATTCCGAAAGCAATCGAATGGGATTTGGAAATGGAAAAAGAACAAGACTATATTCCTACTATGGATAAGCCTTTACAGTACAGACTACAAATAATTGATAATGATAATAAAATGTGGGAATCTGCTATACAAGAACTCCCAGTAGAGCAAGTAACGATAGAGTACAAATTTGAAAATGTACTTCCTGATAAGGAATTTGATATTTACTCTATGATTGGGTTCGGGTATAATCAAGCAGAACTGAACGATAGAAATATATTTATCGCAGATAAAGCAAAACAAAGATTGAGAAGCTATTCGATACCTGATATCATTGGATATTCTGATAGATTAGGTAATGAGATTGCTAATCAAAAACTATCTCAAAGGAGAGCATACAATGTAGCTGATTACTTGTCACTAAACCCTGAGACAACAGCTCGTGGATTAGGTGAGAAAAAGCTACTTTATGACAATGATTACCCAGAAGGAAGGTTCTATAGTAGAACCGTTGTGATTAGTATCATAACTCCTATTGAATAATGTAATTATTTTATGACTAAACTGTTAATGTAAAAATTGAAATAAAATTGGTACGAAAAAATGAAAAATATTAAGTTATTAGTTTATTTGTTATTGCTGTCTTGTAGTAGTATGGTGTTCTCACAATCTATTGAGATAGAAAGAGTAGTTACGACAAATTTCCCTACTCTAAGAGCAGAATTTAGAGTTAAAGATGCTTCTGGGGCTGAGGTCAGAAATCTAAGTGATTTGGATTTTGAGTTGAAGGATTTGGGGATCAATACTCCATTTACCTCACCTACTTGCCCTGCAGATCAAGCTAGATTTTCTCTAATTCTAGTTTTTGACGCATCTAGTTCTATGGACTATAACATTAGTAATGAAACTTCTACTCCACCATCTCGACATACTGTTATCAAGAATGTTGCAAAGCAGTTTATAGATCAGTTACCTGATGGACAATTCGAATGTGCGATTGGTGTATTTTCGAAGACTTTCGATTATAATCAATTACTTAGATTTACAACTGATAAAGACTCTTTGAAACAAGCAACTGATTATAGATTGATTAATGCTACTAATTATAATGCTGGATTTTTAGGATACGACGAAAATAATGAAGGTGGTGCATTTGGTTTAGTTAAGGATGCACAATACAAACCTGTTATTGTTTTTATGACTGATGGATTTCACCAAGAAAATTCTAAACATGGCCCTATCCAAGACGGATTGATAATACAAAAAGCAAAAGAAACAAATACCACTATTTATTCATTGGCAATTGGCCCAACTGCTCCTGACCCGAATGATACTTCACTTGACCCAAATTCTAAAGCGAAACTGTTAAGTATATCTAGAGCTACAGGCGGTGATTATTATGAAAATCTATTGAATGAACAACAAGTTGCAGATATTTATTCTCAAATTTTACAATCGGCTAAAGGGTTTGGAACTCCTGCTCCTTGTTATCTTGATTTTGAATCTGATTGTAATGATGGAGAAATAACTCTAACTTATTCTGGGTTTAATCCTGCAGTAACTGACACGAAAGCATATACTATATCTGATGATTTGAAACCAAATCTAGATATTACTGAACGTAGTTTTTTAGAGATAAATCAAGCGTTGAATGTAGCAAAAGAGTTTGATGTTAAAATTACTGCTGAAAAAAATAAACTAGAAATAACTGGTTTTAATGCTACTCCGGCAAATATATTCACCGTAACGAATTGGGGTGGTTCTGCTCCTCCATTTACATTAAATAAAGATGAATCAAGAATTATTAAAGTATCAATAAAACCAGAGAACAGAGAGTTCTATGGTGGTACAATCAACTTTGAAGGTACAGGTTGTTCCGGATTAACTATGACTCCAAGATCTGGATTTATATATGCCGAAGATATTGTCTTCGCAAATGTAAATCAAGGCGATCAAGAACAAAAGACTTTTACACAAAGATTTTGTAATCTAACAGATGAAACTTTAGATGTAAATAACATCATAGTTTCTGGTGGAGCTCATCAAACTGATTTTGGTGTAACTAGTCAAACTAAAACTCTTGCACCTGGTGAATGTATAGATATAGAAGCAACGTTTAGACCTACTGATCAAGGAGATAGAGAAGCATTATATACTGTGAAAACAAATAAAGGTGATTTCGAAGCAAACCTAAAAGGTGGTGGAGCTGGTAAACCTCAAATAGCAGCTACTGCTGCTACTTTTGCTGATGTAAATTGTGTTAATCCTAAATCTACAATTACAGTAGAAGTTAAAAATGATGGTCCAGTAGAGCTTAACATTACTAATATTGCTTTACAAGATGGAACTAACTTTACATATACAGGACCTACTACCCTTAAAGTTCCTGCTAATAGTACTAATAATATTGACGTAACTGTAGATTTTACTCCTCAAGCTAATGGTGTTCAGACTACTAATTTGATATTTACTAACGACTCTGATAATAGTCCGTATAGTGTGAAATTAGAAGGAGAAATGTTAGCTGTAAATTATAATGTTTCAGAGCCAAATCATAATTTCGGAGAAATATGTGCTAATCTTGGAAACCCAGCAACAAAGACTTTAACATTAAGTAATGTAAGTGCTTTTGGTTACAATGTAACTGCTAACTCGAATATTCCTGAATTTAAAACAGACTTAGTAAGTTATGACCTTACATCTGGTACTGCTGTCGTGACAATTAGTTTCGAATCTGGTGTTAATAATACATATAATGGTGAAATAACATTCACAAGTGAATGCGGAAATGTAGTTAAGAAAGTTAATGTAACTGGTTCTATTAATTCACCAGAAGTAGTAAATAAAGCAGTTTCAATCTCTGCCGTAATAGGTACAGGAGTAACTAGTGGAGTTGAAATAACTAATCCTAATTCGGCACCTTACGATGTGGTAGATGCCTATGTTGGGGATGCAACTAAAAACCCTATACCTGAATTTAGTGTAAGTGCTACTAATTTTACTGTACCAGGTAGTGGAATATATAACTTAGATATCACGTATACTCCAAATGCTAGCAATCCAGTTGATAAATCAGGTATTTTATATCTAGTTGTTAATCAACCATGTAGCACAACTTTAGAGAATATTACTGTTGAAGGAAAACCAACACTTTCAATAGCTAATTTATCAATCGCAGATGATAACAAAGATTACATTGGTAAAGTTACTACAATTCCAGTTACATTGAATGGGCAAACAGGATTTTTATCTTCAGGTACGAATTCTATAGAGTTTACAATACAATTTGATGAATCACTATTAAACCCTGTTAATGGGACTTTAGTAGGTACTAATCAAGTATCGCATAAATTTGATTTGAATTCTCCATTTACAGGAACTCAAACATACAATATGCAGTTTGAAGTATTGAATGGTCTGCCAGCATTAACTACGCCTCTTAGTTTTATTAAAGCGGATGCATTAAATAGTGATGGTAGCCAGTCTGCAGGACTAAATACAAGTAACGGAAAATTTGATTTAATATTAGTACAAGGTGAAGCAACTACAAAAGAATTATCAGCTTCTCCTGGACAGAATTTCAATTTACCGATCTATATACTAGATAAAAATGATAATCTTAATGAACAATTACATAAAGATTTACGAATAGTAATACAGTACAATTATACTGTAATGCAACCAACAGATAGAGAACATACTATAATTTCAGATGACATTGCTGAACTTGATATAACTGGAGAAATTCAATTCATTCAGACACCAAAAGCAAACACAACTCAAGCACAATATGCATTTGCAAACATACCTATGTTAGCAAAATTAGGTAACAAACAAGTTTCAGAAATAGCTATCAAATCTGTTGATGTACTTTCTGGAGGTATTGCAGATTTTGTATTAGATACTGCAGAATTTACCTTAACTGGAGTTTGTGAAGAAGGAGGGCATCTTAGGTTATTTACTCTTTCTGAAATTGAGCCTTCTATAAAACTCGTTCAAAACCCTATAGTATCTAGTACTAGTATAGAGCTTTCAACTGTTGAAAAAGGAAATCATATAGTTAGTGTATTTGATATGCTAGGTAATAAAATTAATCTTGATGAACGTGTAGTAACTACGGAGGGTAGTTACAATATTCCATTTGGTATTGAAACATTAAACACAGGTTACTATTTGATTTATTTCAAGACTCCGACACAAGAGTTCTACAAAAAAATAGCAATTATTAAGTAACTCTTTTAAAAAAGTTATAAACCCCTTTTCCAATTTATAGGATAAGGGGTTTTTTATTTTTAATTTCTAAAGTTTTGAACAGCAAAAAATAAATCTTAAATTTATTGAAAATTAGATGAATAATAGAATAATTTCCGTAGCAAACCAAAAAGGTGGAGTAGGTAAAACTACTTCAGCAGTGAATATAGCTGCATCACTTGCTGCATTAGAAAAGAAAGTACTTCTCTTAGATTTAGATCCGCAAGCCAATGCAACTGCTGGCTTGGGTATTGATTCTAAAAGTCAAGAAATATCAAGTTATGATGTACTTGTCAATGAAGATTCGATTGCAAATGCGACAGTCAATACAGAATTAGAATTTCTTAAACTGATACCTTCTCATATTGACTTAGTTGGTGCAGAGATTGAAATGATTTCTAGAAAGAATAGAGAGCTACAACTTAAAAACAAGTTTGATGCTTTGGAACCTACTTATGATTTCATTATAATTGATTGTCCACCATCATTAGGATTACTTACACTAAATGCATTAACAGCATCTGATAGTGTTTTGATACCAGTCCAATGTGAGTACTATGCTCTTGAAGGGTTAGGCCAATTACTCAATACAATAAGTATTGTGCGTAAACATCTCAATGATGATTTGGAAATAGAAGGAGTACTACTAACAATGTATGATAGTAGATTGAACTTGTCTAATGAAGTAGTAGAAGAAGTTAAAAAACACTTCACAGATAAAGTATTTAAAACTATAATAAGTAGAAATGTTAGGTTGTCTGAGTCTCCAAGTCATGGTAAACCTGCAATACTGTATGACGCTGTTTCAAAAGGTTCACAAAACTACTTATCTTTAGCAAAAGAAATTATTAAAAACTCGAAATAAAAATATATAACATGGTTAAAAAGAAAGGATTGGGGAGAGGGCTAAGTGCCTTAATTCCAGACATAAAAAGAGAAGATGACAACGAAGAAGAAGCATTGAAAAATGTAGGTTCTAGTTCTAGTATTCCTATAAAAAAAATCAGAATTAATCCATGGCAACCTAGAAAGGAATTCGACCAAACAGCATTAGAAGAATTAGCTGAGTCTATTAAAACGCATGGGTTGATACAACCTATTTCTGTTAGACGTGTAGATGAACACTTTGAACTTATTTCCGGTGAACGACGTTATAGAGCGTCTAAATTAATTGGACTAAAAGAGATTCCTGCATATATAAAAGAAGATGTTGACGATGAGCAAATGCTTCAATTTGCTATTATCGAAAACTTACAAAGGGAAGACTTAAACCCTATTGAAATAGCAATTAGCTATAAGAGATTGATAGACGAATTTAAATTAACCCAAGAAGAAGTTGCAAAAAAAGTCGGTAAAAATAGAACAACAGTAACTAATAATCTTAGATTGTTGAATCTACCTGATGTTGTTCAAAAAAGTTTATCTCAGAATGAGATTACTGGTGGTCATGCTAGAACTTTGCTAGGTCTAAGCGATATTCCAAGTATAATAAAGGCATGGAAACACATAGTAGAAAATGAGCTATCTGTTAGAGAAACCGAAGCTTTTGTGAAAAACTTTGGCAAAATAGTAAAAAAAGAATCAAGTGAGAATGATGAGTTATCGCAAGAATTAAAAGCGATAATCGATGATACCGAAGACAAACTTAGAAATAAATTTGGAACTGAAGTAAAAATAAAATTCAAGAAAAATGAAAAAGGTTCAATAATAATTAATTATTATTCGAAAAAAGATCTTAATAGAATATTAGAGTTAATTGATTGAGTTTAGAGTTTACAACACATAGAAGAGTCATTTACGCTGATACCGATAAAATGGGTGTGGTATATAATGGTAATTACTTGTCCTATTTCGAGATAGGGAGAAATGAGTTGATGCGTCATTTGGGTTTAGCTTATACCGAAGTTGAAGAAAATGGATTAATATTACCATTGATAGATGCTTACGTTAAGTATATAAAGCCAGCATTCTATGATGATGTATTAGATATAAAAGCACGATTAGATGAAACTTTATCGGCAAAAATTCAGTTTATATATACTATTAGTTGCAATAATGTATTAATTGCAGAAGGTTATACAAATCACGTATTTGCGAATGCTGAGACAATGAAGCCAGTAAGACCTCCAAAAATGTATTTAGAACTATTACGAAAACACTTAGGTTAACTATAAAAATCTTTACTTTATTACTGAAGAAAAAAGGCAAATAATAAATGAAAAAGACTGTATTAGCATTACTGATTTTAACTGTTACTAATATGTTTGCAGACGATACCCCTTACAATTTTATTAGATTCAATTCGACTGCTAGAGCTGCAGCATTGGGTAATGCTGTTGTTTCTATAGAAGAAGATGCTTCTCTCATATTCTTTAATCCAGCTCTTTTGCAATCCGCTGATGATAAAACACTTTCTACTACTTTCTCCAAGCATGTGCTAGATATAAATTCGGGTAATGTAGTTTATAAAATTAATCAATTTGACCTAGATGGTGCTTCTTTAGCTGCACAAATTAATTTTAATAGCTACGGGGCATTCGATTATATTGATGATGAAGGTAAGTTATATGGTAATGGATTCTCTGGTTCAGATTTATCATTTGGTGTTACATATTCCAATGAGCTAGACTCAAACTGGTATTACGGCGTAACGGGTAAGTTTTTATATCTAACATTAGAAACTCAAAGCTCTTCTGCTTTTGCTGTTGATGCTGGTATGTTCTATCGAGTAAATGATAGAACCAATATTGGGTTTTCATTACTACATTTGGGAACTGAAATGAGTTCTTTAAATGGTCAAGCTGCAACACTTCCTGCTGATGCTAGATTAGGTATCAATCATAGGTTAAAAGGGTTACCTTTGCTTATTAATTTATCATTTCATCACTTAGCAGATGAGGTAGATGGATTTTTTGATAGATTTAAAAATTTTGCAATCGGAGGAGAACTTTACCTTAGTAAAGTTATTAACTTGAGAGCAGGTTACGATAATCAAATTAGAAATTTTGCATCATCTGATGACAATAAAGGTTTATCTGGATTGAGTGGAGGATTAGGAATAAAATTTGAAGATGTTAATTTTGATTATGGCTATGCTGAATATGGTGCTTCGATTGGTTTGCATAGATTTAGCTTAGCTTTAGAACTCTAGTCGTCTTTACTTTTTAATCTTCTCAACCTTTCTTTTTGGATTATTACTCTTTTTTTCATTTGGATAATATCATCCTGTATTGAAATACTGTCAGTTGAATCAGCTGTTATCAGATTTAATTCCCAATCTTTAATTATATTTTCATTCCTTGTTATTATTTTGTTCAGGTGAACAATAGAAAAATCAATCTTTTCTTTAATATTTTCACATGAATCTATCATTAAACTATCTTTTACGTAATCATCAGAATTTTCAATAGTTTCGATACTACTCTGTTGTTGGTAGCTACAAGAATTAATACTAAATAGTATTATAATTATCCACAAATTTTTCAATATGTCAATCAAACTGCTTATATTGTATAAATAAAATTTTTCAAATATAAGGAGTTTTGGTTTAAGAAGAAGTTTTTTATTCTTTTCGCTGCATTAGTATTACTTTCATTTAGCAGTGGAATTGCGAAATCATCGACTATGATTGGTGGTGGTGTTGGTTATGGCTTAGATATTGAGGAATTAGCAATACAGGTCGGAGCAGTAATTGATATTGATGCTCCAGTTAAAATTGCCCCAGACTTTAAATATTATTTAGTAGGAGATACAGGTCCTGTAGATGTCTCTATGTGGGAACTGAATGCCAATGCACATTATACGTTCAATGAATCAAAAACATCAAGCTTTTATGCAATTGGTGGTCTTCAGTATGCTAATATTACAGCCGGTATAGACTTAGGTGGATTTGGAAGTGTATCGGAATCTAGTGGAGAAATTGGATTAAATATTGGTGCTGGTGCAAACTTTGATTTAGGTGGATTTAATTTAATGCCAGAAATTAAATTTACTTTAGGAGGTACTGAACAATTACATATTGGTGCTTCTGCAATGTTCCCAATCTAATCCTATAAATGATTGAATTGATATAAAATTAAATCCCGCCTTTTGAGCGGGATTTTTTTTATCTATTTTACAATTTGAATTGGCCTTACTATTTGCTTGTTTCCGGTTTGAACTCTAATGTGATAACTACCACTATTAAGACCATTTGTCTCAAAGTTAAGCTCTTTATTGGAACTTAGAGTTTGACCTTCAAACACTTTTTTAACCTCTTGCCCTCTATTATTATAAATAGAGATGTAAGTCATACCAGCTTCTGCTTTAAATTTAAGATTGCCTTTTCCATTCATCGGGTTAGGGAATACATCGAAATCATCAGGAGTATAATTGTTATCTACACTTGACTGACTCTTCTGAATTATATTCAAATGTTGATGTTCACCTAACATGATATTATTTAGGTCTTTGTCTTCAACTTCAAACCAATCTTTTAAAAGTGAATAATAGATTGATCTAAAATCGAATTGCATAGGTAAATTATCTTGAACTGTCACAGTCGAAGGTATAATCGGATTATCACCTTGAATACCAGGGATTACTTTAGACCCAAATACGAAAAGAGGTGCTGCTGATCCATGGTCTGTACCATTACTAGCGTTTGATAATATTCTTCTACCAAATTCAGAGAAAGTCATACCAACAACATTGTCTTCCATATTTTGTAACTTCATTTCATCTTGGAATGCAGATACAGATTCAGAAACCATTTTCAATAATTCATAGTGGCTACCTTCTACATCACCTTCTAGTTGTACTTGATTCGCATGAGTGTCAAATCCTCCTAAACTATGTACAAATATTCTTGTTTTACTACCACCAGCAATCAGCTTTGCTGTAACTTGTAGTTGACCTATCAATCTGTTATTATTACCTGCACTATCCCATTTAGATGACAATAGATTATTTCCCTTTTCAAAAGTACTTTCTAAAGTATCTCCATAAAGCTGAGTTTGGTTAATAATCTGTCTGATATATTCTATTTCATTACCAGCTGGAGAATTCGGAGCTGTATCAATACCACCTGAATTAATATTATATATATCAATTTCACCTTGATTGTTCGGTGTAATTGCCATACCCATACCTAAAGTTGGGCCTTGACAAGTAGGGGAGACATAAGGGCCATAAGTTATTGACAATGGATCTAAATTTTCTGAATTCGGATAATTAGTAGGATAAGTTGGGTGTTTGGTGTATAACTCTCTACCAAGCCATCCAGATGTAACTACTTTATTAGAATCCGATGCAGATGTCCAAATATCAGTACTCCTAAAATGAGAAAAATTAGGTTGTGGGTAACCAACGGACTGTAATACATGAAGTTTACCTTCGTCATACAATTCTTTCATTCCAGAAAGAGCAGGATTTAAACCAACATCATCACGTAGCTTAAGGGCTAAATTTTCAGGAACTATTACATTCGCTCTAGCTTTGAATAAGTTACCATACTGGTCAAGTGGGATAACAGTATTTAAGCCATCATTACCACCATTTAAAAAAATTAATATTAGTTTTCTATCTTCTGCTTTTGCTATTTCTGCAAATTGATTAAATATTGGTGCTCCTTTTGCTAACTGCATACCGCCCAGCATAACAGCAGAAGTAAGACCAGTAGTGCGAATAAAATCTCTTCTTTTCATTTTTTAGTCTCCTTATACTAAGTGATATTCTGCAATGTTCAAACAAGCTCTAATAAATGTTCTTAATAGAGTATTTACTATATTCGTGTTTTCTTCGTTGTCTGGATCTAGTTCGTAAGCAGACCAAACGGCTGCCCAATGATAATCTTCATATCCTTCTGGAATTAGATTTAATCTTAAGTATTCCAATTGATTATCAGTTAATTTAACTGGTAATAGAAATTCAGCTAAATCTTTGATAAGAGTAGGAGCATCAACTGGATTAGATGTTTTCTTAGCTAGTTCAAATGCATCAAAACTAATCGAGAATCCTCTTCCTTCTATAACTGGTACTCCTGCAACATAATCAGCCAGAACAGCTCTATAAGGTGCAGAAACACTAGTTACCCAAAATCTATGGTATCCAGGGGCTTGGTACATAGCCGGCCACCCTGATACACTAGGTGGTTCACCAAGTATCATTTCTTGAATTGCAACATATTGGAATCCTAATGAGAGCCATGCAGAATACTGACCTACATAATCACGCGGGAATTTCATCTCTAAATTTCGATAAATTGATGCTACGAAGTCTAATGGGCTTTTTATTACACAACCTATATTCCAATTATCGTAAAAATGTGCTGAACTAAACAAAGCTTTTAATACAGGTTTAACTTCATAATTATTTTGTCTAAATATATCAGCCATTGGCTTGATCACATTATTCTCAGTTTGCTCATCAATTTCATAATAAACAAACCATCTATATATTTTTCTACAAATAAATAATGCTGTCTCTTCCTGATCTAAAATCATTGATATTAGTTCTTTGTATTCCTCATCCTCATTATTAGAAATAACTCTATTACCAAATGCAGAGGAGAATATTTTATTAGTCTTATCATGGAGTTGACTATAATATTTAGATTCTGTAGAATCCCTTAGTGCTCTCCAACCCGTTAAGACTTTCGAAGCAGCTAAAACATCATCCTCAGTATAATTAGTGTAATTACCTGGACCAATTAATGGACCTTTCCCTACAGTAAATAATTCCATTAGTTCTCTAGCGAAATTTTCATTAGGTCGTCCAACGACATTTTCATTTCCATTCAAATATCGTAGCATTGCTGCATTAATAGTCATTTTTTCTGTTAATGTTTGAAAATTTCCTAATGCATTTTCTCTTAGAGTTTTATAATAATCGAAAGTATAATTCTCGTCTCTTATCGTTAACATCTGAGTCACAAAATGATTGTGCCAAAATAATGTCATTTTTTCTCCAACATTATTTCCAGCTCCCACGATATTACCGAACCATCTAGCTGCAAAACTATTTATACGAGGGTTGAAAGTATTTGGTCCAGATGGTAGGCCTACCCAAGTATCTCCTATTTTAGCATAAGGATCGTTACCATCATTGTAGTTCAATGGAAGTTCTAATGGATCATCAAAAGTTAGAATTTTATCTACGGCACTTTCTAAAGACATCTCGGTGAATTCAATAATATCATCTATTTTGGGACCGAATGTTGCTCTTTTAAGTAAATGCGCAGCAGTACCTTTATCCCATTTTCCAGTGTACTTTTCTAATCCAGCTTCGATTAGTACACCATTAGAACGCTTTGGTATTGTTCCTTCGGGTAAAATATTATTACTTGAAGTAAAATCTAGTATAGTATTTTCCATAATTAATCCTAGTTTGTTTTAGGTAATATATAATAATAACACATGAAATAAAAAAAGGTTTAACAAAATATGAAAATTTTATTAAACCTTATAATTATTTTAACTTACGTTGTTAATTATTCTTCAACAGGTGCCGAGTAAATCTCTTTTCTTCTTTCTTTTATATCAGCGTCTTTAACATATTCATCATAAGTAGTCATCTTATCAATGAAACCATAAGGGCCAATTTCAATAATTCGATTTGCAGTAGATTCCATAAGTTGATGATCATGAGAAGAAAATAATAATACTTGGTCGTATTTCACTAGTCCATCATTCAGAGCAGATATTGATTCCAAATCTAAGTGGTTAGTAGGTTCATCTGCTACTAATACATTGGCGCCTTCCATCATCATTTTAGATAACATACATCTAACTTTTTCTCCACCAGAAAGTACATTAACTGGTTTCAAAGCATCTTCTCCTGAAAATAACATTCTACCTAAAAATCCTCTTATATAAGTTTCATCACTTTCTTTAGAGTATTGTCTTAACCAATCAGTTATTGGTAAATAAGAATTAAAAAACTCAGAATTTTCTTTAGGGAAATAGCTTGATTTTATCGTTTGTCCCCATTCGATAGTACCAGTATCAGGTTCCAATTCACCCATAATAATATCGAAAAATACAGTTTTTGCAACATCATTTTTACCAACAAACGCAATTTTGTCTTTAGGGTTAACTTGTAAGTTAAAGTCTTTGAATATTACTTCGCCATCAATTGTTTTAGATAGGTTCTCGATATTCAATACTATATTACCAACTTCTCTATCGGGCTTGAATTCAATATAAGGGAATCTTCTTGAAGTATGTGGTATGTTTTCAACAGTTAACTTGTCTATCATCTTCTTACGAGCTGTAGCTTGTTTAGCTTTCGAAGCATTTGCACTAAATCGGCTAATGAAGTCTTTTAACTCTTTAATCTTGTCTTCAGCTTTCTTGTTTGAGTCTTTCGTTTGCTTTAAAGATAATTGTGAAGCTCTTAACCAAAATTCGTAGTTACCTGCAAACATGTTTATTTGTCCAAAATCAATATCAGTTATATGAGTACAAACAGTATTTAAAAAGTGTCTATCGTGAGAAACAACTAATACTGTGTTGTTGAAATTAATTAAAAACTCTTCTAACCAGTTCTTTGAATTAATATCCAAGTTGTTTGTAGGCTCATCTAATAATAGGATATCAGGATTCCCAAATAGCGCCTGTGCTAATAAGACTTTAATTTTGTCTCCCGCTTCCAAATCTTTCATTAGAGAATCATGCAAGTCTTCGGCTACACCAAGACCAGAGAGTAGCATTCCTGCTTCAGCCTCAGCTTCATATCCATTCATTTCAGCAAAGTCAGCTTCGACTTCACCCATTTTCATCCCTTCTTCTTCAGTAAACTCAGTTTTAGAATATAGCTCATCTCTTAATTTCATCAAATTATAAAGTTCAGTATGACCCATAATTACTGTGTCAACTACTTTCTCATTGTCAAATTTGAATTGGTCTTGTTGTAATACCGCCATTCTCATTTTAGAGCCTATCTGAACATCGCCTTTTTGAGGTTCAATATCACCAGCTAGAATTTTAAGAAATGTAGATTTACCAGCACCGTTGGCACCGATTATACCATAACAATTCCCAGGTGTAAATTTTAGACTTACGTCTTTGAATAATGGCTTTTTACCAAAAGCTAAAGTTATATTATTAACCGTAATCATCTTATTTTATACTTATTTAGTTTTTTGAATAGATACAAAGTTAATATTTTTAATTTCCAATGTAAAGTAAAAAGTATAATTGAGCTGAATAAATAAAAAAGGGTTACTTTAGAAAGTAACCCTTATTAGGTAAAAACTAGTTCTTATATTGAATTATTTAGAAACTCTTTCTGGTAAAGTATGAGTTCTACCTTTGTTTTGTTCTTTTAACCAAGTGTATAGTGGGTCAAAATACTCCAACATAGCTTTAGCACTTATTTCTTCACCTAATTCATCTTTCATTAACTCTCTCCAATCTACTGTAGCACCAGGGGTTAGTATTTTAGAAAGGAAATCTCCTGTTTCTTTACTTCCCCAATAGTTAGTGTTATGAGGGTCTTGTTTTAATATCTTTTTAGCAATATGATCGTGTAATTGGAACAATGTTACAATTGATAAAGCATAGTCATAGTATTGCGCTGGGTCATTGTTAATATGAGTCTTTGTACATGGATCACAATACTCTTCACCTCTTTCTTTTGGAGGTACAATACCTTGGTACTTTTTCTTTATTTCCCACCACTTACTATTGAACTGATCTATAGGAAGATTCTTTGCATAAAGTGAATATTCGAATTCAGTCATAACTCCAGCACCCCATGGGATAAGAACAACCTGTTCTAATGCTTCTTTTAATAAAATCTTTATTTCATCTAACTCTACATCTTTCGATAAGAGCCCTCTTTCTTGTAAAAATGGCTTTTGCATAGCTGCTAATCCAAGCATAGAACCAACTCCTTCATGGAATGCTCTATTTGCACCACCACGTAAAATGTATGGAACATCTGGGTTAGAGTATAACATATAATAATAGATGTGTCCTAGCTCATGTAATGTAGTACCCCACCATTTTGTATCTGCCTCGACACTCATTAATGAACGAACATCATCATCTAAATTCATGTGCCACGCAGAAGCATGATTGTTTTTCATATAACCAGCATCAGCAGGTAAAGGGTATAAACTTGATTTTTCATAGAATGATTGTGGTAATGGAGGAAGACCCATAGAGATATAAAACTCTTCACCTGTTTTCACAATCCACTCTGGCGATTTCTGAGATAATATTCCGTCTAAGTCGAATCCTTCAACTTCTACTATAGAATTCCATTCTTGTCCCCATCTGTTAGGTAACCAATGAGCAGGTAAATATTCAGGTACTTCTTCACCGTATCGATTAGCTAGCTCATGTCTTGTCCACGTATGTAACTCTCTGTATAAAGGCCAAATGTCATTTATCACTTTATGTAATAAATCTCTCATTTCTTCTACTTCCATTCCGTAATCAGAGATTTGATAGTCTATATAATTATCATATCCAAGAGGCATTACTGACTTGTTTCTTAAATTCCTAAGAGTATCAATTCCAGTTTTCAAAGTTTTACCAATCTCTTTACTTGCATTCCATGCAGCTATCTTTTGTGCTGGTTTAGCATTACTTGAAAGAATCTTGTCTATTTCATTTGTAGTTACTTTTTTACCGTTTAGCTTGTATTCATAACCGTATAGTTTCGTAGTTTGACTAGCTTCGGCTGCTATTTTTTCATCTATTAGTGCCCCTAAAGTAGAAGGATTACCAGCTGCAGCATATTTTATTGCATTTAGTTGCTTTACTTGTAAAGGAGTTAATTTATCTTTTACTTCTAAGAAACCATCTGCAGTTTTGATATTCTCTTCGCTACCAGTGAAGTCTGCAATTGCTTTTGATGCAACTTTTACATTTTCTTCTGCTTGTGTGTCCCCTTTAACTATGTGAGTATTTAGTACCCATTCTGCTTCGGCAGCAGTGTAATATAAGTCTTTATATTTGTTGTTATAGTCATCTAGATAACTCTGAACCGAGTCTTGTAATTGCTTATTGGCTTCGGATTCTATTTCTTTAGAATCTGTACATGCTATTAAAAATAGCAAAAAAACGAATATTATTGAAGAAATTAACTTCATTTATATTACCTCTATTGTTTGTTAATTTATCGAATGATTGTCATTTTCTTTATTATTTCCATTGAAGGAGTCTCTAACTTATATAAATAATTACCAGCAGATAGATTTTGTGGATTTATTTCGACAGTGTATTCACCAGGCAGGTGATATTCATCTATTATTACTTCTATTCTATTCCCTAGAATATCAAATATAGAAATACTTACATTTGTTGATTCTATTACTCTATACTCAATCTTCCCAAAGCCTTGAATAGGGCTAGGTATAGTCTCAGACATATATGCACGGCCATTATCTTGTATGTATCTATCAGTTGGAATTGTATCTATATTTGTAACAGTTATACTTCCTTTCTCTATATCTTCAATATAAAAACCGTTTTCCAAATGAGATGACTCTTCTAGTCTAATTTCTGAATATGAAGTATCCCCAAGAGTTACTACCATTGGAATCGAATAAATAGTAGATTGTTCGTTTAGTGGGATTTTTAAATCTATTACCCTTTCATTATTAACTATTGTACCGTAATACTTTTCATCAACAGGTGCAATTATACTTGCATTTAGAATTAATTTAGTACTAATAGTATCGTTTAGAGGTATATCTATACCAGATGTATTTACGAATGAAATTTTCAAATCTACATTAGAGCCTGTTTTTGCTTTAATGGATTCTGGTCGAATAGTTATATAGTCACTTCCACCTACATCTGCTGTTAGATTTATATTGTATTGATTCTCGCAATCATCAATAAGTATTATAGTGCCATTATAAGTAGTGTTAATATCACCACCTAGGAAGCTCATATAAACAATTGCAGATTCATTCGGTGCAATTATCTTAGGACTAATAGAGTCAACTTCAAAAAAGGTATGACTCAATGAATCTATATCAACAGTAGTATTACCTATGTTTTTAACAGTTACTTCTTTGGAATATCTTCTATTACTTCTTAATCCCTCAAAAAGTATGTTTTCTTCCGATAGTTGCAATAGAGTTTTATTTTGGAATGCATTTATTCTTATAGTATTTAGACTAGAAATACTATTACTTGCATTTGATCTAATAACTAAATCAGAACTGATATTCCCAAGATTATTAGGAGTATAAATAAGTACTATAATCGCACTATCGTTAGGTAATATATTGTAGATCTCTTTAGGTTCTTTTAATTCAAAATCAGCACTGTTTATACCTTCGAAATAAAGACTATCAATTATCAAATTATTCGAACCAACATTGTGTAATGTTATACTGAAAAGTAATTCATTCGAACAATTAATAGTACCAAGATCTTTTAAATTATTGAAACCAATAATAGGAATACCATCAGAAACTATCACTGATAATGGTAAAGTAAAAAATGAGTCGCAACCTTCTCCAATAAAAAAATCAAAGTCTATAGTCGTATCTCTATCATTACCAATGAACTGGAAGGTAACTTTACTTGTGTCACCTAAGCCAATAGTTTGAGGAATGGCAGTTAATAACTTGAACTTCTCAATTTCTAACGGAAAATCGAATGTAAAATCAATCATTGAATTATTTACTATATTTATAGTTTTAGAACTTGTTTGATTAGTTTCTACAGTACCAAAATCTAATTTTTCAGATATAATATTAAGATTTATAGTGTCTCTCAAACCTGTTACATCGAAGCTTATTATACTATCACTACCTGATAGATTAGTTGTAAATTCAACTGTTGAATTGAAAGAACCTACACCATTATTTATAAATCTAATATCAACTTTTAAAGAATCACCAGAAGGAATAGGTTTAGGTACATCTGCATCTACTTGAAAGCTGTTTCCATTTATTATATTCATTTTTTCTAGCTCAATAGCATCTTGACTAAAGTTATAAATATATATAGTTGTATCAATTTCATCTTTACAATCTAATGTTCCGAAATCGACACTTTCAACAAATTGAATATTCGAATTAACGGCATTACCATTCAATTCTATAAATATAGATGAACATAATTCTTTAGAACTTAACTTTATCAAACCACTATAATAACCAGATTCTTTTGGTTGAAAACTAATATCTAAGTAAAGTTTTTCTCCTATTGATATTCCATCTAGATTACTTTCAATAATTGAAAATTCATCTTTACCAATAATAAACTCAACATCATCAAAAACTATTGTACTATTCGTGTTATTGATTAGTATATCTTTCTTAACTGATTTATTCGAATTAACTAAAGTATTTACAAACTCAAAATTATCATCAATTATTGAAATTTCTAAATTAATAATATTACATCGAACTTCAACAGTATCAACTCTATTACCATAATAGATGATTATTTCTTCTTGAAAAATTCCTGAATTAACGGGGGAGAAGTTAAACTCTAATTCTAATGATTCGTTTATTTCTATATCTATTGGTACTTGATTCAATATTTCAATTTCATTTGTAACAGATAAGATAGAATCTATTGTAACTGTAGGAGCGTTTTTATTTATAAGGTTATTTTCGAATTCGAAATAATAACTTTCATTAATACATAAATCACCTAAATCTATATCATTAATTTCAATTATTTTATCTTGAATTGACCAATTACTATCTGAGATGTCAGAATCTAAAGTTCTGTAACTAAACGGAAAATCATCAATATTCCAAACTAATGCAGTATTCGTATCTATAGAAGATATAACAAGTTTTCCATTCGTATAAGAAGTATTAATTTCCTTTTTATGAATATCTATGTCTTTAATCTTAGTATTATTTATATTCCAGTGTTCTAATAATTCGCTATTTTCGGACTGTATCAATACTGTGTTATTCGAAGTCCAATTTGCAGCGGTAAGATTTGTAGATTGACTTCTAACTATTCTTTGGTCTTGATTTAGTTTATAACTACCATTTTGACCAGTTAATGAAAAAAATCTTAAGTCCTTGAAGTCATATACTACAAATAGTCTAGAACCATTATTATTCCATTTTAAATCAAATATTCCATTTATAGAAATAGAATCTAGTCTATTACCTACGAAATCTGTTAAATAGAGCAAATTTGATGTCGAAATGCTAATTACATCATTATCATTGTTAATTGAAATGGAGTTAATCGAATTAGATAAATTCGTTAGCACATCAAGATTATTACCTGCCAAATTCCACCTTTCCAAATTACCATTGTCTAAACCAATAAAAAGAGTAGTCCCATCAGATGACCACTCTATATCATTAACACTACTATTAAAAGATCTTGAACTTGTATTAGATGGGTCATCAGCATCCCAAACTACAATACTATACTCATCATTTTTACCAAAGGCCGCCGCAATTAGTGATGTATTAACTCCAAATTCGATATCTGAAGTTATTATTCCTTGGTTCTTATCTCTTAATTGAGTCTCTAGTTTATTCTCTTCTAAATCCCATGTGAAAATACTCCCATCTAAAAATGAAACAGCAGCATATCTATTGTCATAAGAAAGTACTGCTTTTTTTATTTTTTTATTTCTATCTAAGTCTGAAATATATTTGACCTTATCAAACTGCACACTTCCACTTGGAATATCAACTCTAAGTAACATCTCTTTCGAATTTATATCAGGTACCAACCAATTATAAGATTTATTTTTTCCTTCTTCAGTTATTAATTCCCACTTTGAACCATTATCTGAACTGAATTCTAAAAGTACTTGTTGAGATTCAAGGACACCATCCCATTCTATATTTACGTACTGACCTGAAAAATATGTCTCACCTCCATTGGGTGAAATTACTTTCAATTCAGTTTCTTGGCTATCACCTTCTTTTTTCCCATTAAATATATCTACAAATGTAGATTGGCATGCATCTGATATAAGTTCAATTTTAGAGTAATTGTAATCAGTTGAACTAGATTTTAATTTAACAGAAAATATATTGGGAGAATTATTCTGAAGTATTCTGTTTTTGAAATTATCTGGTGATATTTCATATTGATTATCGTCATAAACTATATCTTGTAACAATACATTCGAATTCCTTGCTCTTACTGTTAAAAATATAGAAGAGTCTTTTCCAGATTCAACAACTCCATAGTCAATTGGATTTGGAAAAACCTCTATGAATGGGAATTTGTCTGCTCTATAAAGAGCATTATAAGTATCATTAATTAGTACATTATATTTCAAATCTAGTTTATTAATCGTCTCACAGTCCGGATAATTATAAATCAATCTATAAGGTATTGTCCCTGCTTCTTTCAAAATAGAGTTTAATAGGTGAGAATAAAACATTTCTTCGTCAGCAACAGAATAATATTTTCCATTAGTCTTATCTGAAACACTTTTAAGATTTTTAGAAATATTCGAACCAAAAACAAAGTTATAAATTGCTATTTCGTAATCATTTGCTTTGCTAATGATACTATTGCTATCTCCTATTGAATTTCCACTTGTTATATTTAAAATAAAAGACTTACGATTAGCCCTATTAGCAATTTCTAAACTACCTGTAGTCTTATTAAGAAACCCAGTATTGTAATTACTAACTGATCGAAAAGATAAATTGTTCAAAGCCCTCTCTAGTTTAGAAAAGTCTTGAGTAAAGTCATGAAGTAAAAATGAAGAAGAATTATAAGATTGAAGCGCAATCTCTACATCGTTATTTAATATATCTTTAGTGAATCTCTTAAGAGTTCTTTTTAGAAATTCATTATTTTGTTCATTTTGAAGCGAGTTATCTATACTAATAACAACTGAAATGGGATTAAAAGTTATTTCATTTGGAGAAATAAGATTGTAATCATTTACTTCAATACCATTTACTTTATACTCCAGTAATGATTTATCTAAATTAAGTATTGGTTTTTTCTCATCACTCAAGAAATAGATTTCTGTGTTTCTTTCTGGATACTCTGAAATAGTTGAATTAACCATTCGAACATCTGTAGCCGTAAGGTTTACACAATAAAAGATAAATAATATATATAAAATTGTTAGCTTCATATATGTAATAATGCTTTAAACGAGCAATTGTTACTAAATTTATTCAATTATTTCTTCTCCTAACCATTATTCTATCTTGGCATTAATAATTCGAGTCTTATCAATCGTTTATTGATAAGAACATGTCGTATCTTTAATTAATTCATTTTCTATTACAATATCTAATTCAGTCTAATTACTTTCAGAATATTCCAATCTTATTCAATAATTTAATGGCCATAGCCGCAATTGCAATAAAAAGCATCAATCTAATGAAATTTTCATTCATTTTCAAAGATAATTTTGCAGACCACCAAGCACCTAGACTTGCACCTATTGATAAGACGATACCAGTTCCCCAATCTATATTATCAGTCACTATGAATATAATTAAAGTTGGAATTGTATTTACGAATACTATAAAAACCTTATGCATATTTACTCTCTTGATATTGAGTTTAAGTACTGAACCTAAAATGGCCATTATTAAGAAACCAATACCTACTTGAATAAACCCTGCATAAAAACCAAGTAATAACATAAGAGGATATGCTAATATTGGTAGTTTCTTTATAGTATCTACATACTCTTTTTTCTTAGATTTTGGAATAAATAAACTTATTGCAACGAAAGCCATTACACCTACCACGATATATTGAAATGTATTTTCTTCAATACGTGTAGAGTAAATAGCACCTAGTATAGCACCTGGTACTGTTAACATAGCCAATTTGAAACTTAGATTAGTATCTTTAAATTTAGATCTTCTAAATGACAAACTTGCTGCCATTGTTTGGGTAAGTATTCCTATCCTATTAGTTCCATTAGCTACAGAAGCATCCATACCCATTAGAATAAGAAAAGGAAGAGTTAATGTAGAACCTCCACCAGCTACAACATTTATAAAGCCTGCGAAGTTTCCGAATAGAAATAAAAGGAGGTAATCTGTTAATTGATATTCGAACAATTTATGATAATTCTAATTTTATTATAAAAAAATACATCACTTTTGTACACAAGATAAAAGAAATTGAACACTATTCTTTATATTTGTTTTATCTATGGAACTTTTTAGAATAGGATTTTTAAGTGTTACTTTAATAGACCTAGCAGATATTGCCCTTGTTGCAGTAATCTTCTATTGGGTTTATAAAGCTATGCGCGATACAATAGCTGTACAAATACTATTTGGATTAGTTATTCTAATAGGGTTACAGTTTATAACTGAAGCTGTAAACCTATCTTCTATCAATTGGATTCTTGAAACTATTCAAGATATTTGGATACTAGCATTTATTATACTTTTCCAACCTGAGTTGAGAAAAATGCTTTTACTCCTTACTAGGACGCCATTTTTTATGTTTTTCATGAAAACAAAAGTATCAGAATCTTTTGATATAGTTTTTGATGCAGTTTCAGAGATGTCAGATAAACATATTGGAGCATTGCTTGTTTTCCCCAGATCACAAAATGTTAAAATGACTATTGACACAGGTATCCCATTACAAGCAACTCTTAGTACAGAACTCTTACTTTCAATATTTTCGATTAAATCTCCATTGCATGATGGAGCAATAGTTATAGACGGAAATATAATTGCTGCTGCAAGATGTGTACTCCCTCTCTCTTCTGAAACTAAATATAATGGAAGAAATCTAGGTACAAGACATAGAGCAGCTCTAGGTTTGACAGAACAGATAGATGCAGTTGTTCTAATAGTCTCTGAAGAAACGGGTTGGATCTCGATAGCAGATAGTGGTGAATTGACACTTAATATTCCAAAAGAAAAATTGATTAAAACCCTTAAAAGTAAATTAGAAGATGAACAGGAACAAAACTCTATCAAAAAATAGTGTTATAGTAATAACAGGTCCTACAGCTTCTGGTAAAACTTCTCTATCAATAGATTTGGCTGTCGAAATTGAATCAGAGATAATCTCTGCTGATTCTAGACAGGTCTATAAACTTATGGATATTTGTACGGCAAAACCTAGCCAAGAAGAGATGAATGGAGTGAAACACCATCTTGTTGATTTTCTTGATCCAAGTGAGGAATATAGTGCAGGTAAATTCTCAGAAGATGCTACTAGGTTGATAAATAATTCATTCAATTCTGAAAATATCCCAATAGTTTGTGGTGGGTCTGCATTTTATATTAAAGCATTATTCGAAGGTTTATTCGAAGAAAAAAATATTAGAAAGCCTGAAGTTAGGGAGGAACTAAACAGAAATCTTGATCATTTGGGTTTAGAATATTTACAGAATCATCTTCAAAAAATAGACCCAATTACTTATTCGAAAATAGAATTAGATAATCCACATAGAGTAATTAGGGCTTTAGAGTATTATTATTCAACGGGAGAGCTAATTAGTGATGCATACGATAAACGAAATAATAAATTATCAGATTTTCAACCTATATATTTTGCAATTGATTATAAAAGAGAAGAACTTTACAGAAGAATAAATCTAAGATGTGAACAAATGTGGAATAATGGGCTTGTGAATGAATATAAAAGTTTAATAAGTTTGGGATATGATAAAAATCTAAACTCATTAAATACGGTCGGATATAAAGAATCTAAAGACTTTATCAATAAAATATATGATGAAACTCAAGCTTTAGAAGAATTTAAGAAGAATACTAGAAGATTTGCTAAAAGACAATTAACATGGTTTCGTAAGAATGATAAAATTAATTGGTTAGACGGTAAATCAGAGAACAAATTAGAACAAATTATAGATATTATAAAATCATGAAACAACGTTTAATTTATATACTCTTTATACTAATCATAACAACAAATCTATTTTCGCAAAAGAAAAATAGCAAAGTTGAAAAAACAATAGTTATTGAAGAGACTTTCCTACCTTTGATTAGTAAATCAGATTCAGCTCATTCAATCAAAGCACTCACTAGAGATATAGATAATATTATTCAGAGAAATGGATTATCGAAATCAGACTTTAGTGTAGCTGTTTATTCACTTGACGAAGGAAAATACCTTTATAAGAATAATGAAACTAGATCATTAACTCCCGCTTCAACTACTAAATTAATTACCTCATTCGTTGTTCTTAATTTACTAAAAAATCAGCAAATTCATACTCCTATTTACCACAATGGTAGAATTGAAAAGAATACATTGTATGGGGATCTGATTATCTATGGCAAAGGTGACCCATTATTGACTCAACGGGATTTTGACTCGATTGCTGTAGTAATAAAAAATAGAGGCATTAAAATAGTAACTGGTAACATTTATGTTGACGATTCATATTTTGACAATAACACAAGTCGTTTTAAATACTCAAGAGATGATGATGAAGTTGAGGCCTTAGCTCCAATTACCCCTTTAAGTATTGAAAGAAATAAAGCCTTAGTTACTGTAAGGGGTGGTAGTTCTGGGTCATATTTAGATTGTGACGTTTATCCTAGTTCTGAATCATTAAAATATCTTGTTTACGGAAAAACAACTGGTTATTATGAACAAAAGAAGAACAAAATAAGAGATTATATTGAGCCAGCTGTTTCTCAACAATATGGAGACATGTATAATTATTCAATTGAAGAAAATGACTCATATAGAGTATCTATTAGCAGTAGCATGAATGAAGAAAATGAACAAATATTTGTTGTAAGAGGTAATCTAAGAAAAGGAAGGAGTAGAGCATACCGATATTATTTAAAAGATCCTGCCATCGCAACTGCCGGTGTATTAAAATCAAGTCTCTCTAGAGCAGGTGTCAAAGTTCTAGGTGGATTAGAAAAATGTTCAGATAATAAAAAAAGTTTTAATTCAAAAAATACATTAGGGGTAATCAAAAGAGATTTATTTGAAGTACTTGATGTATTGAATAAAAATAGTGACAATTACATAGCTGAAAACCTATTCAAAATAATTGGTGCTCATAATCCACTTTATGATGATAATTATTTTGGAGCTCAAGATTTAACCTATAAAGTCTTGAACAATCAGAATATACCTAGCAAAGGAGTATATATTAATGATGGTTCAGGTTTATCTAGAAGAAATTTAGTTACGACTGAAGCATTAGTAAAAATTCTTGAAAATATTAGTAAACAAAGCTACGGTGAAAGATTTATCCAATGTTTAGCAATAGCAGGTGAAGATGGGACACTAAGAAAAAGAATGAAGAATACGGCTGCCGAAGACATTCTAATCGGTAAGACAGGAACATTGCGTAATGTCAGTGGTCTATCTGGTGTAACTACTACACTAGATGGCGAAAAATTAGCTTATGCCTTTATTTTCAATGGGAACTCAGTAGGTAAGTATAAATCTGTAGAAAATGAACTGGGTGAATTAATATCTCAATTCTTTTACTTTAATGAAGAGTATTAGTATTGGTTAAAAAATACATTATATACTCAGCGCTTATTCTTATCGCATTGGGAATGGCATTCCCGATAGTTTGGATGTTGATTTTATCATTTAAAACAAATCCAGAGACATTAGATAGTACTTCAAAACTTTTATTTTCTGACTATAATTTAAATAATTATAAAGAAGCGCTTTCTTCCGATTCTTTTGACATATATATATTGAACTCGTTATTCGTAGCCATTTCTGTAACAATAGGTAATATATTTTTTTGCACAATTACTGGGTATGCATTAGCTAGGAAAAGATTTAAAGGTAATAAGTTAATACTTTTATCTATCATTGGAGTTATGATGATACCTCCTCATGTAATCATGATACCACTTTACAGAACTATGGTTAATTTTGATTGGATAAATACATATCAAGCTTTAATTATACCATGGCTAATTACTCCATTCGGTGTATTTTTAGTTAAACAATATTTATCAAATATACCTGAAGCCATAGAGCAAGCAGCAATTATTGATGGAGCTAGTCAGTTTCAAGTTTTAACTAAAATTATATTTCCATTAGCAAAACCAATTATTATTGTATTGGCTGTCTATGTTTTTTTAATGAATTGGAACTCGTTTCTATTCCCATTTTTGTTCACTAATAATTCAGACTATTGGACATTGCCTGTTGGATTGACATTCTACCTAGGAAAACAATCTATAGATTGGGGACACCTTATGTCAGGCGCTTCTATGTCAGCTATACCAATTATCATTCTATTTATAATTTTTCAAAAACAGATAATTAAAGGATTAACTGCTGGTGCAATAAAAGAGTAGTTAATGCTTCAATGGTTTTTCAAATGGTAAATAATTACTAAATTGATTTAATATAAATTGTTATAAATAAAAAGGTACACTAATGGGCTTGCTAATATTCGGAATAATTATACTTGTAATAGGTCTTACATTACAAAAAGATGCACTACCATTAGGCAAATTCAAGGGCTTAGTTTCGACTATAGGTGTTATTGTTATGGTATTAGGGCTTCTTACAACTACTATAAAAGTAGTAGATGCGGGTCATATAGGAGTAAAAAAATTATTTGGTGAAGTGCAAAGTGATATATTAAATGAAGGGTTAAATTTTGTAAATCCATTTATAGATGTAATTATACTAACCACTCAAACACAAAACTATACAATGTCGTCAGTAAAAGAAGAAGGAGAAAAAATTGGTGATGATGCTGTATCAGTTTTAAGTAAAGACGGTTTGCAAGTAATAATTGATTTAACAGTTTTATATAAAACTAAAGCAGAATCAGCTCCTACTATTATCAAAAAAATTGGTCAAGATTTCAAAGATAAAATAATTCGTCCAATTGTGAGATCACAGATTAGAGAAAGTGCTGTAGATTATGATGCGATTGAACTATACTCTGATAAGAGAGCCGAATTTGAAAAGCAAGTAAAAGATGCTATTGCTGAAACATTGAATGCAAGAGGGTTCGAGTTAGAAGATATGCTAGTACGTCAAATAGATTTACCAACTAGTGTTAAACAAAGTATAGAAAGAAAGATCACAGCTATTCAAGAAGATCAACGAATGGTCTATGTATTAGAAAAAGAGATTAAAGAAGCTCAAAGAAAGAGAGAAGAAGCAGCAGGTGTGGCTGATGCTCAAAAAATTATAAATACTGGTCTTTCTTCAAAGCTGATAGAATTTGAAAGAATAAAAGTAATGCAAGAATTAGTAAAATCAAAAAATTCGAAAGTTATTGTATTGGGTAATGGAGATTCACCAATAATCCTAGATGGTAAATAAATGACATTGAATCTTATTGAGAGAGAGCACGAAGCAATTCTTCAAACTTATGGAAGACTCCCTGTTGAGATTGATTATGCATCAGGTTGTTACATTTACGACGTTGAGGGTAATGAATATCTAGATTTACTAGGTGGAATTGCTGTTAATGTCTTAGGTCATTCGAATAGTGAAATAGTCCAAGCGATAACGGAACAGTCTGGTAAATACCTCCATGTTTCAAACTTCTTTTATCAGAAACCTCAAGTCGAATTAGCGGAAATGCTTAAATATATATCTGGATACGATAAAGTGTTCTTTTCGAATTCAGGAGCAGAATCGACAGAAGGTGCTCTGAAGTTTGCTCGGAAATGGGGGAGTATCAATAATAAAAAGAACGTAATAGCTTTTACAGGTGGATTTCATGGTCGTACTTATGGTGCCTTATCATTGATGGAAGGGGAAAACTATAAAAATGGAATGGGCCCCTTCATTGATGACGTAGATATACTTGAATTTAATTCCATAAAAGATTTACAAACAAAGATAGATGAAAATACAGCTGCTGTTTTTATTGAATTTATACAAGGTTCTGGTGGACTTACGGTTGCTGATCCTGAATGGGTAACTAAAATTACTGAATTACAAGAAAAGTTTAACTTTTTAATTATAGCTGATGAAGTTCAATCTGGGCTAGGCAGAACAGGTAAATTTTTTAGTTTTGAGCATTTTGATGTGAAACCAGATATTGTCACTATAGCTAAAGGATTAGGTGGAGGTATTCCTATAGGTGCTATTTTACTTAATGAGAAGTCGGCTAACCTATTGGGTCCAGGACAACATGGAACTACTTTTGGTGGAAATGCACTAGCTTGTGCAACCGGATTGGTTGTATTAAAAAAGTTAAATGACGGATTACAAACTGAAATTAATCGTATTTCAGCATATTTGAAAAAGAAGCTTCAGGAATTAATTCTGAAATACCCAGAAAGAATCAAAACTTACAAAGGCTTAGGATTAATGTGTGGGTTAGAGTTTTATTTCCCTGCTAAACCTATTGTTTTAGAATTGCTTAATAGAAAAATTATTACTAATTCAACATCTAATACTGTTTTAAGATTAGTACCACCTTATATTATTGATAATAATATGATTGATAGATTAGTCTCGGAGTTAGATTCTATTTTAAGCGAACTATAATTTAGGATAAATTTTATTTTTGGCTTTTTTAAGACCATCTTCTATAACAGACTTTGGTATATCAACATCATACCCAGAATTTGGAGTACTTTTATAAAACTTACTTTTTAATTCTAAGGTTTTTTCAAACTCTTTTTCAGCTTCTTCAAACTTTCCAAGATGTAATAACGAATAAGCCCTAAGATTCATAGCATAAAGACTATTAGGTGTTAGCTTCAATGACCTATCTGCCCAACTCAATGCTTCCTCAAATCTTTTATCATTTCCAGTAAATTGAGCCAGACTAGCTGATGCACTTGCTTCAATCATTGGGGAGAGGTTACCACATTTTAAAGCAAATTTTATAGTTTCTTCAGCTTCCTTTTTCAAATTCATGTGCCCTAAAGTTTGCCCTAATTGATACCAAGCATACCCATTTGTCGGTTCTTCTCTCACATGTTGCAATAACATACGATAGTTTCTTTCTATTTTACCTTCCATTATCTCACGAGATTGATCGTATCCAAGGTGATAAATTATTATATCTGATTGCATTAATTGAAGATTATTTTCTTTCAATGAAGGTGATATTTGCTCATGAACTCTTCCTTGAAATCTTACTTTGTCAACACCTAAGTTTCTGAATATTCTTGGGTAACTTCCTCTGTGTACATCAGACTCACCTCCAGTAAGGTTTGCGTGTGGTGATTCAATTGTACAAATCAACCCACCTGTATCTTCAGATACTTCACTCAGAGATTTCCTGAACTTATCTACTTCAAATTGTGAAATTCGTTCATCGGCATCTAGATAGAGTATCCACTTCCCATTAGAATGTTTAAGTGACTCATTTCTAGCTGCAGCAAAGTCATTTATCCAATCGAAGTGATAAATCTTTGCTCCAAATTCTTTAGCTATTTCTATAGTACTATCTGTTGAACCAGTATCAACTATTACTATTTCATCTACAACTCTTTTAGCAGACTCTAGACAACCTCTTATCATTTTTTCTTCATTCTTAACTATCATAGATAAGGTAATCAGAGGCTGTTCACTATTGTCTATTTTCAAATTTTGGCCTTTGGGAGAAGCTTTTTTATTTTCAATACTCTTAAGTACAGTGTTTATATATCCGTCAATTTCTTTTTTACTTGGAGCTACAAGTTTTGCTTTTCTTAAGTATAATAAAGAGTTATCATAATCAGATTCCTTATTTAAAATGTCAGCTATTCCAACAAGGCAGTTCAAGTCATTTTCATTATAATCTAATCCTTTCTTAAAATTTATTTTTGCTTCTTTAAGGTTACCTATCGCTAAATTCGACCGACCTAACCTAAAATAGATTTGTGAAGTTGGTAATCTATAGTCACCTATAATGTTAGCTTTCAAATCTTCGTTCTGATAAGCTTCAAGCATGGCATTATAATTCTCAAGCGCTTTAATATGTAGATGATTATCATAATTACATTCACCTATGATGTAATTTGCAAACCCTTGATTAGGCTGCAAAATGAGAGACTGAGTTGCTCTTTCCTTAGCAACTTCTTTTTGATTGTTTTTATAAGCTATTAGTGCGCCATAATTGAGTGCTTGAGGTTTAACGGAGCCATTATCTATTGAAAGGTTTATAGCTTTTTTTATTTCTTTTTCAGCATTGTCCAAATCATTCAACGCTAAATAAGTACGAGCTAATTGAAATAAATTATAAGCATCGTCTGGATTAGATTTAGTCTGTCTAATAAGTAAATCAAGATTTCTTTTTTGTTTCTTTCTCATTGTGAGTGCATCATGATTATAACCTTCATGTATAAATTCAATTTCTGAATCAGTTAATTTCAATCCTGCATCTATTATCGAATTCAATACTTGTTCATGTATTATCCCTTCGAATCTAATACTGGGACTATTCCTAAATAGTCTGACCATTTTCGAACTAAAAACATCTTTGCCTTCTTTTTTGTCATTATATGAAACTACTTTTACCATTACTCCACCAATATCTTCATTGATTAAAGATAATTTCGAAATTAATGATTTGGGATTCACTAGTCTTTCATCACAATCAATTGATAAAATAAAATCATTTTTTGCATGGCTCAAACAAAAATTTCTTGCTGCAGCAAAATCATCATTCCATTCATAATTTAGTACTTTATTAGTATATTCTAGTGCAATTGATTTGGTATTATCTGTTGATCCAGTATCAACAACAATTATATCATTTGAAATGTCTTTTACAGATTCAAGACAATGTCTAATCATATTTTCTTCATTTTTTGCAATTATGCAGACAGATAGAGAGTATTTAGTACTGTACATTGTAACTTTATCAATAGTTGAAGTGTCTTTAAAAATCTAATATAATCATTTAAACGTATAAATATTCAATTTATGCAACATTTTAAAAAGAACTATACCACTAGATTATAAATTATTGAAATAATTTAGTAACTTAAAGATTATATTTTTATAGATTTAATAAAAAAGATAGTATCAATAAAACGGTTTATTATGAATAGAATTATTATTTTCCTGACAGTTTCCTTCATTGCATTTAGTTTAATGTATGCACAACAACAAGATATTCCCGAATTACCCGAAATTAATAAAAATGATTTCAAAGAAGTAACAGAAAAATATAATCAGTACTTTGATCAATTAAAAGAGCTGAAGTCTGATCAAGAAAATCCATTAAAAGGTGTTGGATTTAAACCTTTTAAAAGATGGGAATATTTTTGGTCTTCAAGAGTTGATGCTAATGGGAAATTACCTTCAAGATCAGAGCTAAGGAATAATTATAATGACTTTAGATCAAATTATTTATATAGTAAGAATAATAAAACTCAAGGTCCGGATGATTGGCAGCCTTTAGGTCCGTATAATTGGACTGGAACAGGTGTTGGAAGGATTAATGCTATTGCTGTTAACCCATCTAATACAAATATTATTTACGTTGGTGCTGCTACAGGTGGTATTTGGAAATCAACTGATGGAGGAAGTAACTGGGATGAATCGGTTACGCCAGATGTATATTCATTAGGCATTTCAGATATAGCTATTTGTAAATCTAAACCTGAAGTTATTCTAGCTGCAACTGGTGATGCTAATGGAGCTGGATCAGGTTCTGGATATGGTGCATATAGTTCAGGTCTTTTATTATCAACAGATAATGGAAATTCATGGAAAGAAGTTAATGTAGATGCAATTGCACAATCAATCGAACAATCGAATCAAGTAATAATTTATAGTGTACTTATAAATCAGAACAACTCTTCAAAGTTTGTAATCGCTACTAATTCAGGGGTTTACCATTCTGATAATAGTGGAGTGACTTGGACTAAATCACATGCTTCACTTTGTAGAGATTTAAAAATGCATCCAACAAACCCAGATATACTTTATGGTGCTTTTAGAACAGCTAATAACGAATATACTGTTATGCGCTACGTAAGTGGAACTTGGTTCACAAATGGTGCATATGTAGTGAGTAATTGCAGAAGAATTGAATTAGCTGTCAACGACGCTCATCCCGGTGTTTGTTATGGATTAAGTACTGATCCTAGTGGTGGATTTAGAAATGTATTTAAAACAGAAAATTCTGGTCAATCGTGGGTTGAAGTAACCTCTTCAAGTGGTCGTCCTAATTATCTTTATTTCACATTTGATGGTCTAGTAAATGGTCAAGTACCTCAAGGAGGTCAAGGATGGTATGATTTAGCGATTGCAGTATCTTCGAAGAGTAAAAGCATAGTAACTATTGGTGGGATTAATAATTGGAAAACAACTGATGGTGGAACTACTTACTCTATTAAAACATTTCAGCAAGCTTGGCAAGGAGCTGATGAAGTTCACTCTGACCAACACACATTAGTATATGACTCTAAAGGTACATTATATGTTGGAAATGATGGAGGTATTTATAAGTCAACTGATGATGGAGAAAACTGGACTAATATATCAACTGGTCTTAATATAACTCAATATTATAAATTTGGTCAAGCCTCTGATAATAAAGATAGACTTCTTGCAGGTGCTCAAGATAATGGAACAATACTAAAGTATAATACAACTCAATGGATTGCTGTCCTTGGTGGCGACGGTTTTGATTGTGATATTGACCCAAATAATTCTAACGTTATGTATGGATCAAACTACAATCAAAGGTCGGGAGTGTTTTATAAATCTGTTAACGGTGGTCAATCTTGGGGACAACAACCTATAATTTATCCATTTAATCCTAGTATTAACGAAACTGCTTCTTGGGTAAGTCCATTAACAATTGATGAGAATAATTCAAATATATTTGTTGGATATCAAAACGTATATAGAAGTACAAATCAAGGTAGTAACTGGACAAAATTAAGTGATTTCGGATTACCAGCATATCTTTCAATTACAGAAATAGCTTTAGCTCCTTCTAATTCTAACTATATTTACGCAGCTATTTCGAACCAAGTTTTTAAAACTACAAATAGTGGTCAAGCATGGAGTAGTGTATTTACTGCACCTAATGGATTATCAGTTAGAAACTTAACAGTAAACCCTACTAAACCCGATGAAATATTTGTAGTAGTTAGTGGATACCAAAATGGGAATAAAGTATTCAAAGTAACAGGAAATACTTCGTCGAATATTTCAGGTGATTTACCCAATTTCCCAGTAAATTGTATTACTTATCAAAAAGAATCAAATGATAGAATTTATATTGGTACAGATATAGGTGTGTTTACAAAAGATGCAAATAGTCAGTGGCAATATATGGATCAAGGTATGCCTCAAGTTATTATTTCTGAACTTAAAATTCATTATCCAAGCGGAATGTTGCGAGCAGCGACTTATGGTAGAGGAATGTGGGAAATTCCAGTTAACAATTGTGATTTAGGCTTGCCTAATGTTACTTCGAACGTAGAAATTGACAACAATCTTATTAAAGTATGTAGTGGAGAAGATTTAGAACTAACTCTTGAAAATGGAGATTATGATTCTTTTGAATGGTCGACAGGTGAAAAAACTAAAAAAATTAGTCCTAAAACTAGTGGAGAATATTTTGTTTCTGTTTACGATAAGTCTGGTTGTGTAGTAAAATCAGATGTTTATGAAGTAGAGTTTATTGATGTAAAAGAAATTAAAATTACAGATTCAGATTTGAATGTAATCACTAATACAACTTTCTGTGATGGTGATAGTGTTGAAATTAAATATTCTGGATTATATTTAAATTCAGAATGGTCTAATGGTGAAAAAGGTAAGCGTGTTATTTGGGTTAAAGAAGAAGGGACTTATTCTGTAAGTGCAACTACAACTGATGGCTGTCCTACTACATCTCAGAGCGTAACTATTACAAAATTACCATCTCCACCAAAACCAAATATTAGCTTTGAGAATGATGGTTATCTAAAAACTACAACGGAAGCTGATAAATATCAATGGTACCAAGACGGAAATCTATTATTTGGTGAAGAGGATAGTAAGTATAAACCTCAAGAAGAAGGCGATTACTATGTTGAGACTATTATTAATGGAATGGAATGTACAGGAATATCTGATACTTATAACTATGTTTCTACGACTGTGACTTTACTTGAAAATAATGGTCTATTTAAAATTTCTCCAAATCCGTTCAATGATATCGTTACAATATCTAATAAAGAATCTTTATTGGTTAAAAATATTAAGATTATCGACCTTGAAGGTAGAACTATTATGAAATTTAATAGCCTATATAATTCAAATAATATTGAGTTGAATTTAAATGATTTAGGGATTGGTACGTATATAATGCAGATAGAAACTGAGGACAATATTGTTACTCAGAAAATAATTAAAAATTAAAAGAATTGAATGAAAAAAATTATAGTATTATTATTCCTAAGTGTTTTTGTTACAAATTCACAGCAATTCGAAGACTTACAAAGTAAAGAATTAAAATTTAATTTAATACAAGAAGTATTTCAAAATGAGCTGATTGGAGATGCTGAAATTGACACATTGAAAGGATGGAAGCAATTTAAAAGATGGGAATGGTTTTGGCAACAGAGACTTCAAGGTGAGTCAAGTACCCCAGATGCAATGGAGATAAAGAAACTAGCAGAATTTTATAAAGTCTTAGATAAAACTAAGAGTTCTTCTGTTCAATCCGTTACATGGGAAAAATACGGACCTTTTAAGACTCCTGAAAGTACAGGGAGATCACAAGGAATTGGAAGGGTCAATGACTTGGCTATATCTCCAACTAATGATAATTATTTGATAGCCGGTTCTGCTTCGGGTGGAGCGTGGAGATCAACGAACGCAGGTCAAAGTTGGATAGAAATCTCAATGACAGACCAACTTTCATTGGGTATCTCTGACATTGAATTTGCTCCATCTGATCCTACGATCGTTTATATGGCTACTGGAGATGCTAATGGGACATTGGGTTCAAATGCAGATTATTACTCAGTCGGTCTATTGAAATCTACTGATGCAGGGGTTTCATTCAACGAAACTAGTATTTATTACGAACTTAGTGAAAGTAAGGTTGTCACTAGAGTTTTAGTACACCCTTCTAACCCTGATATCGTTATTGTTTCTTCGAGAGATGGTATTTTCAAATCTACTGACGGTGCTGAGAATTGGGATAGAGTATTTAGTAGTACTGCTATAAAAGATATGGAATTCCATCCAACTAACCCTAGTATAGTTTATGCAAGTTCTATGAACTTCTCTGGGATTAATAGTATTTATAAGTCTACTGATAATGGAGATACTTGGAATTTAGCATATCAAGTTGGAAGTTCGCGAAGAACAGATATTGCTGTAACTCCAGATGCTCCGAATAATGTTTACTTACTTTCTTGTGCTACGCATAGAGGGTTTTTAAATGTAGAGATTTCCACAAATGAAGGTGAAACATTTACTGAAATTGCTAATCAGAATACAGTAGGAAATTTACTTGGTTGGAGTGATGGAAGTGATTTAAATGTGGGTCAAGGTACTTATGATTTAGCTATAGCTGTGAACCCCAAAAATAAGAACGAGATTTATGTTGGTGGAGTCAATATTTGGAAATCATTAAATGGTGGTCAAACATGGGAGCTTCACTCACATTGGTATGGTGGGTTTAGTAAGCCTGAGATTCACGCAGATCAACATCAGTTTACATTTACTTCTTCAGGAGACAAACTATATGTATCTAATGATGGTGGAGTTTACAGGAATTTAGTAGGTTCTGATTTATGGGACGAATTGAATAATGGGATGGATATTACACAATTTTACAGATTAGGAGTTTCTCAATCATCTCCTTTTGATGTTATTTCTGGTAGTCAAGATAATGGAACTTCAAGATTTGATGGCCAAAACTGGAGTAAGTCTAATGCTGGTGATGGTATGGAGTGTGCTATAGACCCTACAAACGATAATTACGTTTATGTATCTCAACCTTATGGAAATCTAAGAAGGTCAAGTAACGGAGGTAATAGTTTTACTTCAATGATAAATAGTGATATAATAGAAAACTATGGAGAAGAAGAAACTGGTGCATGGGTAACTCCTTATGTGATTAGTAAATCGAATACTAAAAATATTTATGCTGGTTACTTCAATGTTTGGAAGAACACTAACTATGGCAATAGAAATAATTGGACTAAAATATCAGAATTTGGGAATAATTCGAACTTAAGTTTGGTTGCTTTAGCAGTTGCTGATAATGATGAGAATTTTATCTATGCAGCCACAACGGGTGTACTTAGAAGATCTACAAATGGTGGTGTTGATTGGGAAGTAATACATAATACTTCAAATGCTATTACATATATAGCAATAAACCCTGATAATCCTTTCGAGATTTATATTACTAAATCTGGTTTTAAAAATAACGATAAAGTTTTATTTTATAACGGAATCGAATGGAAGGACATAAGCGGTAATTTACCAGCTATACCTATTAATACTGTAGTTATAGAAAATCCTAGTAAGAATTCACTTTATATAGGAAGTGACATTGGTGTATTTTACTCTGATTTAAATACAGGCTATTGGAAAAAGTTAGAAGGGGAGTTGCCTAATACTATTGTTAATGAATTAGAAATACATAGAAATTCAGGAAAATTATATGCAGCTACTTATGGTAGAGGACTTTGGAGAACAGATTTATTGGGTTGTGAATCATTTAATATCCCAATAAAAATTACTGGTAATCTAGAGTTTTGCGAAGGTGATTCTGTTATTATAGAATCAGAAAATGAACTAAATTCCTATCTTTGGAATAACGGAGAGACTACAAGAAGGATTATTGTAAAAGAATCTGGAAGTTATGTACTAATAAATCCTTCAGATGAGTATTGTGTTGATAAATCAAATATTGTAAATGTAAATGTTTTCTACAATGATGAATCAATAATATCAACACCTGATGGAAATACATTGTGTTCGGATAAAGAGTCAATTAGATTATCGGCACCTTTTAGTTACAGTAATGTGGAATGGTCCACAGGTCAAACTGTTAAATTCATTAATGTCACTGAACCAGGACAATATACTATTGCTGCAATAAATAAAAATGGATGTGAGGTGACTGATACTGTCATAGTATACAAATCTTCCTTAACAAATGATATCGAAATTTTCCAATCTAATGGTGTATTATCAGTTCCTGAAGGATATGAGTATCGTTGGTTTTTAAATGACACATTAATTGAGAATAGTAATGACTTCAAAATAAATATCTCTGGCTTTGGAAATTATAAAGTTGAGATAACAGATGAATACGGTTGTACAATTACTCCTGAAGTTATAGAAGTTTTATCAGAGGTTAAACAAATTTCAGAGTCCGGTTCAATCAGTATTTATCCTACGGAAACTAACGGAAAAGTAACTATCAAATTGAACAGCCCTTCATTATATGATTCCGAAATCGAACTCTTTAATACTATAGGAATTAAAATACTAGATGTTCCAAATAACAATTCTTCACAATATAGTTTAGACCTTTCTAACTATTCTAAAGGGGCATATATTATTAAGATAATAGATGGTACTAGTACTTATATCCAAAAAATAATTCTGAAATAATGATAACTTGCCTAAAAGGAAAATTAATTCAAAAATCACCAACATTTATCGTACTAGATGTTGGTGGTGTTGGATATTACTTACACATTTCAATGAATACTTTCGAAAATCTTCCACTACTTGATAAAGAATTATTTATCTATTCTGAAATGATAGTTAGAGAGGATAGTATTACTCTTTACGGATTTCATTCGGAAAGTGAAAGGCAGCTTTTTAGACTACTTATTTCAGTATCAGGTATAGGACCCAAAAGTGGAATTGGAATACTTTCAGGAATTTCGCTTAGCGATTTTAAATCAGCTATATTAACTGCTAACACAACTTTACTCCAAAAATTACCAGGAATAGGTAAAAAAACAGCGGAAAGATTAATTGTTGAATTGAAAGATAAATTTAATAAATTATCTATTCAAGATGAAGGAAATATAACACCTAAAAATGATTCAGTAGAAGAAGCAACACTAGCTCTAGAAAGTCTTGGTTATAATAAGTCTATGGCTACAAAGGCAGTTAATTCAGCATTGAAACAAATGGATAATGTTAATTATTCTTCAGAAGATTTAATAAAACTAGCATTAAAGTTTACTTTGAAATGATTCTTCCTATTCCATCTTTATACGTTGAAAATGGTAAATCTAAATATTCGATAAGTGGTTTGCCTGAGTTTAAAAAAATTGAATCCTACTTTAAGAATAACCCAATTGAATTAGCTAAATTATTCCGTGAAGAAAATAACAAGTCGTTATTAATACATATTGATGTGAGTAACGAAACTTTTGACTTGGTTAATAAAATTAATGAAATACTAGATATTCCTATACAAATCCTTACTGAAGCAGAGAATATTGATGAATTGATTAGATCTAGTCAATTATCAACCAGTAGAATATTTATACCTATTAAAAATTCTCATATTATTCCTTCCTCAATTCCAATAATTAAAATATCTAAATTAAAAGAACATTCATTAGATCCTTTTAAAAGGGTAATGATAGATTTCGAACAAAAGAATCTAAAAAATATTAATTTAGGTAGTGAAACTAAAATCTCAATAATTAATTCTAAATGTAATACTTTAGATTTAATAGAAATTAATCAAATAGACACAAACATAGATAGTGTTTACTTAGGAAAAGAGTATTATGGTGTCCATTTTGCAGGTCAATTACTATGGCGAATTGCTGAGAAAGCACAATTTGCAATATAATTTCTGAACAATTCTGTAAAAATTCAAAAAAAATTGTATTTTGCAAAGGTTTTATAACAATATTCTAAAACCTTAATAATTATATAATCTGGAGAAGGTAAAATGCCTCAATTTGAATTTGATGGCCAGCTTATAGAAACAAAGCCAGGAAAAACAATAATAGAAGCAGCCTATGATAATGGGTTAGCTGTTCCTCATTTCTGTTGGCACCCTGAATTACCAGTAGCTGGTAATTGTAGAATGTGCTTAGTTCAGGTTGGAATGCCTGCTAGAGATAGAGAAGGGAATTTCGAATTAGATGAAAATGGAAATAAGAAAATAAACTTTATTCCTAAAATGCAAATTGCTTGTGCTTCACCAGTTCAAGACGGGATGGTAGTAAAATCAATTTCTGATGAAGCTATCGAATCACAAGAAGCTGTTATGGAATTCTTACTAATTAACCACCCTCTTGATTGCCCTATTTGTGATGAAGCTGGTGAATGTAAATTACAAGAGTATTCATTCAAGCATTCTAAAGGTCAAAGTAGATTCGAAGAAGTTAAAAATCATAAACCCAAACGTCAAGTATGGGGTCCAAATGTTGTATTTGATGCTGAAAGATGTATTTCTTGCTCTAGATGTATCCGTTTTGCAAAAGAAGTAGCTAAACAAGATGTTTTAACATTTGTTCAAAGAGGCGATCATGTAACTATCGAATTATTTGATGGTACTACATTTGATTCTCCTTATTCAATGAATGTAATCGATATTTGTCCTGTTGGAGCTCTAACTAGTCCAGATTTCAGATTTGAAGCTAGAGTATGGGAACTTTCATCAAATGAAAGTATTTCTCATTTTGATGGAACAGGAACTAATATTAATTTAGGTGTACGTAATAATGAGATATTACGTATTACGCCTAGAAACAATATGTACGTAAATAAATATTGGTTAAGAGATGATGCTCGTCTGAGTTATGATTTCGTAAATAAAAATCGTGTTACAAAACCTCTAATAAATAATGAAGGATTATTAGAAGAAGTAACTTGGGAAGAAGCAATAAGTTATTCTGCAGGTAAATTAAACAACTTCAAAGGTGATCAGATTGTATTTGTAGCATCTTCTAAAGCGACAAATGAAGATAATTACATCTTTAACAAATTTGCAAATGAAATTTCTAATACTCAAAATGTTCTATACTATTCTCATACTGACGAATCACGCATTGACGACTTATTAGGTGTTGCAGATTTGACGCCTAATACTAAAGGTGTTGAAGAGTTAGGGATTGGTAATAATTCTAAAATAAAAGCTGATGAACTAGCTTCTAAATTGAAGAATGGTGAAATTCGTGCAATGTACGTGATGGAAGAAGACTTTGAGGATTATCCTGAAATACTAGAACAACTAGGTAATTTAAGTTTCTTAGCAGTACATTCTTATAATTCTAATAAGAAGATTAATAACTTCGCAGATGTAGTATTCCCTGCATCGACATTCGCTGAGATTGAAGGTACATATACTAATTTAAATGGTAGAGTACAGCACTTTACCCCAGCATTAGTTACTAAAGAAAACTACAGATATATGGGTATGAAGATGAGTAGATTAGATAAATTTGGTGCTGATAATGACCGGTGGACTAATCATGAAATCAGAGACTCAAGACAAAGTTGGAAAATACTTCAAAGTATAGCTAAAGAACTAGGTAAAGATTGGAACTATACTAAATCAGCAAATGTTTTCGCAGAGATAGTAGAGAATCATTCGAACTTCAATGATATGGATTATAAAAAACTTGATGAGTATCAAGGACTAGAACTAGGTAAAGGTAATAATCCTGATCCTAAACAAGTTAACTACGTATCACATTATTTGAAACCTCAACAAACACAGAAAATAGTTAAATATAAAGGCTAAATAGAATATGAGCGATTTAACGTTTACACTAATTGAATTTGGAATTAAAGCTGCTATTATTATAAATATAGTACTAGTAATGGCTTCTGTAGAAGTTTATTTAGAAAGAAAAATATCAGCTTGGATTCAAAACCGTGTTGGACCAAATAGGGTTGGACCAATGGGACTATTACAACCGATTGCAGATGTTGTAAAACTATTTATGAAAGAGGACTTAGTACCTAAAGCTGCTCATCAAGGTTTTCATAGACTTGCGCCATTGCTTACGTTAGCAGTTGCAATTGGTGTATATGCTGTTATTCCTTATGCTCACTACGTTACTATAGGTGAAAGAACTGTCTATTGGGGGATTGCACCTAATATTAATATTGGTGTATTGTTTATTTTAGCTATGACTTCGATTGGTGTATATGGTATTACTCTCGCTGGTTGGGCATCAAACTCAAAGTATTCATTACTTGGAGGATTGCGTTCTGCTGCACAGATGATTTCTTATGAATTGTCTATGGGGTTATCATTATTAGGCGTTGTTTTAATTGCTGGTTCTCTAAATCTAAATGAAATTATTATATTTCAAAGAGAAGGTTGGTTTGGATTACGTTGGATGGTGTTTTTACAACCATTAGGATTCATAATATTTTTAGTTTCATCATTTGCTGAGACAAATAGAACTCCTTTTGATTTACCCGAAGCTGAACCTGAATTAGTTGGTGGATATAATACTGAATATAGTGGTATGAAATTCGGTATGTTCTTTTTGGCTGAGTACGCAAATATGGCAACTGCTTCAGCATTCATTGCATTACTTTACTTTGGTGGTTGGAGTTTGCCTTTCCCTGAATTTTGGGATTCACTTGGATTTATTGAAGGTACTTGGACAAGAGCTTTATTACAGTTCGGTTCATTCTTTACAAAACTAATGATATTTATCATATTCTTTATTTGGGTTCGTTGGACTGTTCCTAGATTTAGATATGATCAACTAATGAATTTAGGATGGAAAGTATTGCTGCCTCTATCAATTATTAACCTATTTGTAACAGCAGCAGTAATTATATTCTTCGGTTTATAATCATAATAAAGTAGAAAAAAATGAATAATAGAAAAAATACAGAAGCAGAAAGACTAACATTTTGGGAAAAAATGTACATTCCTGAAATTGCTAGAGGTTTAGGCATAACTTTTAGACAAATGTTTAAACCTAAAGATTTTGTTAGGCAATATCCAGAGCAAAGATGGGAGCCCACAGGTTCATTCAGAGGTAGACCAGTCTTAGTGGAAGAAGACGGTGGCGAACGATGTGTTGCTTGTGGACTATGTGCTAGGGTTTGTCCGGCATTGGCTATAGAAGTACAAGCAGGTGAAACTCCTAAAGAAAAAGAGAGATATCCAGAAAAGTTTGAAATAAACATGCTTAGATGTATATTTTGTTCTTATTGTGAAGAAGTTTGTCCTGAGGAAGCAATAGTAATGAGTAAAGATTATGAAATCGTATATACTAGCCCTCAAGAAGCAATATTAGGCAAAGAAGAACTTCTAGTACCAAAAGCAAAACTTCAAGATAGACTTGAGTTTTTAAGACAATATAAATAATACTGATTAAGTGGTAAAACCTAAAGCAATAAAACTAAAGCCTGCCCAACTTAAGTGGCAAATCGATAAAAAGAAATTAAATTTTCGATCTACGAAAGAAGTAGAACACCTAGACCATATAGTTGGTCAACCTAGAGCAATCCAAGCAATTGAGCTTGGTGCGGATTTACGAGGTAGTAGAGGATACAATATATTTGTAACCGGACTATCTGGTACTGGTCGTATGACTACAGTAAAGCAAATGCTTGAAAAATCTCAAAGAAAAGGTAATTGTCCAGAACTATTCGATTATTGTTATGTAAATAACTTTTCAGATGAATCACGTCCCAAACTTATACAATTAAGCAGGGGAGAAGCATCTAGTTTTTCGAAGAGTATGCAAGATACTATAACGCATATTTTAGAAAGACTTAGTAGTGTATTCGAAGAAGAACCCTACACATTAAAAAGGAAAGAATTAATCGAGTCTTATCAAAACTCAGAAAAAGAGTTAATTGAAGTTTTTGATGAAAAATTAAAAAGTAAAGGGTTTATTAGAGGACAAATAGAGAATACTAAAGGTAGTCCCGAGCCAGATATTTTCGTCTTGGTTGACGAAAAAGCTTATAAGATAGAATCACTTGAATCACTTGTTAAAGAAAAAAAACTCACCGAACAACAAGCTGTTAAGCTCGCAGATGATTATAACAAATTGCATGAAGAGTTAATTGAATTAGCTGAATCTGCTAATGAGATGGTCAATTCATTTCATGAAGAATTAACTAATTTTGATAGAATGACAGCTGAAACAATAATAAACTTATGTTTCAAAGAATTAAAAAGTAAATATAAAAAACACGTAGTTATACAAGATTATCTTGAATCAGGTAAAGAATTTATACTAGATAATATCCGTTACTTTCTACCTTCAGCTGAACAATCAAATAATCAGCTAGCTAAATTAGCAAAGGCAAAGAATATTGATATAGAATCACAAGTGATAGATAAATTTGCGGTTAATATAATACTTGATAACACTGATACAGTATGCGCACCAGTAATTATCGAACATAACCCAACTTACGGAAATCTATTTGGCTCTTTTGAGAAAATTGTTGATTCCAAAGGATATTGGAGGACTGATTTTTCAAAAGTTAAGGCAGGGTCCATATTACAAGCAGATCAAGGTTACTTAATAGTAAGTGCAAATGATTTATTCTCAGAGGCCGTTTCATGGAAGGCAATTAAAAATGTATTGCTTTATGATAAGTTAGATATCCAGCCCTATGCTACATATCTACAAATGAGCGAAAGCCAAATGAAACCAGAGCCAATAAAAGTTAATGTAAAAGTAATTATTATTGGTGGTCAATCTTTATACAATTACTTGTATAGAAATGAGAAAGGTTTTAAAAAGATCTTTAAAATTCTTGCACAATTTGACTATGAAACTGAAAAAACAGATGAAATTCTTAATAGCATTGTAAAGTTCATAGCAAAACAATGTGATGAAGAAAATTTACTACACTTCAAGCCGAAAGCAGTTGCTGAAGTATTAGAATGGTCGGTTGGTCATGCTGGTTCGCAAGATAGAATTACTCTGAAATTTTCTGATATTGCGGATTTACTACGTGAATCGTCATATTTTGCAGAACAAGGTAATAAAAAGTTAGTAACTGAAATACATGTGAAGGAAGCGTTAAAACAAAGAAATTTCAGAAATAACTTAATTGATCAGAAAATAACAGACCATATCTTAAAAGGAAGTACATTAATAGACACAGAAGGCTCTAGAGTAGGTCAGATTAATGGCCTTACAGTTATGAGTACTGGTATTGCATCATTTGGTAAGCCTGCTAGGATTACTGCAGCAATTGGTGCTGGTAACAGAGGAATAATAAATATAGAAAGAGAAGCTCAATTAAGTGGATCTATCCATAATAAAGGAATACTTATAATTCAAGGATTCTTTTTGGAGAGATTTGCACAAAATAAACCGTTATCACTTTCTGCGTCCATAGCTTTTGAACAAAATTATGGTGGTATTGATGGTGATTCAGCTTCTGCCGCAGAGATATATGTTTTACTTTCAGCTATTTCACATACTCCAATTACACAGCAAATTGCTATTACTGGATCGATGAACCAAAAGGGTGATATACAACCTATTGGCGGTGTAAATGAAAAGATAACAGGGTTTTATGAGATATGTAAAGAACGTGGATTTACAGGTAATCAAGGAGTAATTATTCCTGAACAAAATGTGAACGATCTAATGCTTAGTGAAGATATTATCGAATCTGTAAGGAAAAATGAGTTTAGTATTCACTCAATTAAAAATATTGAAGATGGTGCGAAATTGCTAATGGGTAAAGATTTTGGAATACCTGATGATAATGGCAACTATAAAAAAGGAACTCTACTAAATGAAGTACATATCAAATTAGAAGAGCTATACCTAAATTCAAAACCAGCAATTAAAAGAAAATAATGAAACATCAATTAAAAATAGCTCCATCTCTATTGTCTTGTGATTTTTCTAATCTAGAAAAAGAAGTAAAAAAATGTGAAAAATTTGGAGCAGAAATTCTCCATGTAGATGTTATGGATGGACACTTTGTACCTAACATCACTATAGGCCCACTTATAGTGAAGGCTATTAGACCTCATTCTAATCTACCGATAGATTGTCACTTGATGATTAGCAATCCTGATGATTATATTGATGATTTTGCTGATGCAGGAGCTGATTTTATCTCAGTACATGCAGAAACATGTAATCATCTTCACAGGACTCTTTCTAAAATAAAAGAACGAAATTGTAAAGCTGGAGTTGTCTTAAATCCAATTACTCCTCTACAGTATGCTTATGACGCTGCAGAATATTGTGACTTTATATTACTTATGTCAGTTAATCCTGGTTTTGGTGGACAGAGTTTTATTCCAAGTTTCCTAGATAAATGTAATACACTTAGAAATTATCTTGATTCGCATAATCTTTCTCACGTAGAAATTGAAGTGGATGGGGGAGTAAAGATTGATAATATTAGAGAAGTAGTAGAAGCTGGAGCTAATATGATAGTTTCTGGATCTGGTCTTTTTAAAGGAGACTTAGAACAAAATATTAAGAATATGAAATTAGCTGCTACTTCAAATCAATAATAATTGAAATATGGTGAGTTACACCGCTCCCTAAAATATACTCGTTTGAAATCGAATAATCAATATTTAAATCGAAAGCAGTATTATCTAATTTGGGTCTTAAACTAAGTCCTGCACCCCAAATATTTACTGGGAACAAGGTAGGTACCCCATTATCTTCTCCGTAAACATTGAAGCCACCTCGTATTGCAATTAGTTCAGTTGGAACTATTTCTGCTCCTAATACAAAACTGGGAGATATATCAGTTTCTCTAAAAATAGCATCAAAACTTAATAGAAAATAATTTGTGGCTGGAATATATAATGTATCTATCTCGCCAGTAATTGAAGTTCTTTGTTCGACTGATTCGTCGTTTAATCCAAATTCAACAGCTAACCCTGTCCTAACAGTTAAAGGTAATTCATCCACTGTGCTGTTAGGAGTGTTCCATTTCATTGAAGCACCAACATTCTGGATTGCAGCACCAAAAGAAAATAAATCAGCAACATTAAACTTTGTACCCAAATCAAAAGCAAATCCCTGTGCACTTGTATTACTTCCTTGCAAATCACGTCCAAGGTATTTGAAAGTTCCACCAAAGCTATAATCTTCACTAGAATATGCCGCAGATAAATTCATTGAGTATTGCCAATCTCTCATACTAGAAGTAGGATTACCCATTATATCTCTTCCCTGAAATTGACCTGAAGTAAACGAATTTATACCAACTCCAATCCCAAAATGATCACCAATACCTTGACCATAAGCAATATTCGAATGAACACGTCCTATACCAGGCATACTTACAGATGTTACAAACATAGGTTTATTAAGTAAAAAACCAATACCTGCTGGATTTATAAAAACTGAATTGGGGTCATTTACAACTGCAGTATAAGCGCCTGCCATAGCATTCACTCTAGAAGAAGTATTACGATTGAGGTACGATGAACTATATGAACCATTCATCTGTTGGCTATAAGATTCATTAACTAATGAAAGAGTTATACTTAATAGTATTACTACTTTAAATGCTGATATTTTAGACATTTGTTACCTTGATATTGTAAACTTTTCAGCATCACGGAAGTTAGGACCTTGTAAAATACATAAGTAAAAGCCATTAGGTAAGTTAGAAGCAACAAAAGGGTAGTCTACACCTTCAATAGCTGTTCCGCTATATACTTCTTCTACCAAATTCCCTAGCATGTTATAAATACTTATTTTAATAGGGATTATGTATTCTTTTAATCTGATTTTTACTTTGAAGTTCAGATTATCACTTGTATAGACCCTTAGTATTTCATTTTTAATTGTTGAAGTATCTTGATCTATATTAGCCGTTTTGCTTAGTTCTTTACTATCAATTATTATGCCATCAGAAATCTGACTTGATTGAACTAATGAGGTTTTTGAGGAAATCAACTCACTATTTTTTGAATTAATATCAATAGTCTGCGAATTGCTATAATTCAATGCAATTAAGAGGGTAGTTGATAATAATAGTAAAAATAATTTCATTTATTGTTTATTGATTGTTTCTACTACTATCAACGTTAAACTTAGTATAAAGTTTTGATTTTAGTTCATTATTATCCAAATCTGAACTATTTGGATTAATATTGATATTCTGAGCTTTATTTTTATCTAATTTAGATAGAATATTTTTCGCTTCTATCTTTTTGTCAATATCTATAGTTTTGATATTGGAAACTTTTGTCAGGTTTCCATATTGAGTTTCTACTTTCTTTTCTTTTCTCTTTGGAGTATATTCATTGACTTTCGGAGTATCAGTTCTATCAACAACTAATCCACCTTCTTTTTTTACTTGAGATTTGATTTGATCTAATTCTTTTTCAAAATTTGCCTTTGCTTCCTTGTTTTGAGTAATAACTCTTGATTTTCGCCATTTGAGGTATAGTGAAACTATAAATAAAATAATTAATAATAATGCTATAATAATATATTTCAAGAAGCTTTTCATTTCAAGAAAAGCATCTTCATTTTCTAATCTATTTTTAGCTACAGATTCAGTTTTCTGTCTATTAGATTCTTCATCAAATAGGTTTGAAAATCGATTATTATTAGCAACTACTTCTAAGTCAACATTTGAGGTATCTAAGTATTCATCAAGTTCAAGACTATCAATTATTGATTTACTGAATATTAGTTTTGGGTATTGATAGTTAGTATCTTTTATAGAAAGTTTATTTAAAAATTTATTCCTATAATAATCTGATTTTGTTTGACTTCCTTTTTCAGAATAAATTTGACTAAGAGCTGCATAAACATCTGGAATAGTTGAATTATTTCGTGCAGCAATGGAAAGTTGGTTAAATGATGCTTCTAAACTATCTTCTAAAAGGTAAACAATTCCAAGCATAGAACGAGCTGCATTAATATGCTCCTTTGCTTCATTAAATAGATTTATGGACTGTTTGTATAAACTGCTTTCGTAAGCAAATAGTCCACTTCGGAATTTATCTTCTTCATCAGTAACCTTACTCCATTCAAATACATCTACTATAATTGAATTCGAATAGGGGAGTTGGAAAGTATTAAACCCTGAATTTTTCTTTAAAATTATATTTAATGAGAGTATCTCTTGTTTAGTATTTAGAAATAACTCTTTTATTAGTTCTGAATTAAAACGGACGTTATTTTTTCCAATATTGTTTTTGGTGTTCTTTAATTCGATTGTAATGTTTTTTTTGTCGTTCGAGAGGTTAGTTTTATAAGTGGCTCTATCATTGAATCTTAGTAATAGTGTATTCTCATCGATTTTAATAGCATCTAATAGTTCTATCGAAAACATCGATGAACTAGATAGAAATAAAAATATTAAAATTAAAGTTTTCATTTAACTAAAATATTGAAAAAATATCCTAATTCCTCAACATATACTATTTCAAGTTTGGAATTTATACTATTCAATAGTTTTTTAGTTATTTCTAATTCTTTTGGTATCGGAATTTCTACAGGGGAATCTATAGTCATATTAGTTGTAAAAGAATAGTTTTCAACTCCAAGATAGAATGAAATATTTGCTCCATCATTTTTCTTTTTGTAGTAAATATTCAATACTTTATATGGATTCGATTGATTTAGTATATGAACTAATAGATTAATTATGGCAGATCTTATCTTACCTTTAGATGTACTTATATAGAACTTCTCAGTTGATTCGATAAAACTAATATCGATATTAGTATTTAGAAATTCGTGGTTCATTACTTCAAGAATTTCGTTTATAATCTCATCTAAAGTCAAGCTAGTATTCAATTTATCCGAATTATCTCCTATGTCTTCTGTAAGTTTAGAGTTTAATTCAGAGATATTGTTAATTTCATTAGTTATCTTATTCAGACGAGTATAAAATGTCTCTGATTCATTGTCAATTAAATTTAAATTATTTTTAACAATTGATAGTGATTGATTTATCTTTTCAGAGGTGCTTTCTATTAATAATTGACCGTCAAGATAATTTACGCTACTAAGAATAATTTTTTCATAGTACTCTATATTACTAGCTAATCGCTTTAACTTCAACTCATAATATAATGATATAAGTTTAGAATTGAATAAAAGGACTAATCTATCTATGTTATTAATTTGAACATCATCAAATAAAAGTCTATTGTTTTTACTCAGGGCTAAATAAAAACCAATATGAATATCTTTGTTAAACAATGGAGTTATTATGACGGCCGCTTTTCCATAAGAATAGAAAGGGGAGGGGACTATTTGAGTTTTGCCAGTTGATTTTACCCAATCCAATATTCCTTCTTCGCTCAAATATGTAGTTTCTTTTTCTAGATACTTTTTTTTATCTAGAGAAGATTCGAAAAATTCTATATAATCTTGGTTTTCTAATTCAATCTTTGATTCTATTATACTAAATCGTTTATCTAATTCTTTTTCAATTACTAGCAATAGTGAGCGGAAATCTTGAGAATTAACAATTTCGAACAAAGAATCCATCTTATCTTCCATTTGGAGGATCTTTCTAATGTACTTTCTATGTCCAATTTTGCTTTTTCTCATCTACATCTCAGTAAAGAAACTGTATTTTTCAAATTCTTTCAATAAATCTTGTTTAATTAATGAAATTGAACTGTTAGCATCAAACATTGTGTCATCATTCGTAGTGAAAATCTCTGGACCAATAAAAAGTTTTGAATCAGTATGTTCATTATTCCAGTTCATAAATCCTAACTCTTTTGCAAAATATTCTGACAATGCAACAGCAACAGTCAAGGGTTGTTCATTTATTACATCTCTAACATCAACGTTACTAAAATAATAATGATGATTTTTTAAAGCAGTACAAATTTTAGAAGGTAAATTCCATTTGTCTGCTAGCCATGATGCTACTTCAGCATGATTTGTCTGTAATATCTTCTGTTCAGCTTGAACTAGTGAGTATTTATGATCCATTTCTAGTTGTACCAGTACTTCTTTATACTCGTGAGAGAAATAAGTACTTAATAAAAGTACACCCATATCATGCATTAGTCCAGTGACAAAAGATTCACCTAACGGTCTATATTTTAATTTTGCAGCGAAGTACTTAGTCGCCCCAGCACAAAAGATACTATATTTCCAATATGAATCTAAATCAATAACTGATCTATGAGTATCTATGAAAATACGTTTAACCATTATCCCTGTAACTATATCTCGAATAGTATTTATACCTATAAGAGCAATTGCAAGTTCGACGGTAGATATTTTTCTAGTAAATCCATAATACGGTGAGTTAGCTACTCTTAGTACTCGAGTAGTTAACATTTGATCTCTTTCTATAGTCTCGGCAAGATTTTTAGATTTTAAATTCTCATCATCTAGCATTGTCATAATTTCAGTTAAGACAATTGGTATAGAAGGCAAATCTTCAATTCTTGATAGACGTTTTATAATATTATTACTAAGCATTCTCATAATTATTTATTTTAACCTTTAATTCTTTAATGACTTCTGAGTGAATTTGACTTACTCTTCCTTCTGTCACATCAATCAGCTTGCCAATTTCTTTAAAAGTTAAATTTTCGTAATAATAAAGTGCTATTACTAGCCTTTTCTTTTCTGGAAGTTCTTTTAAATAGTTAGTTAGAAAGTCAATTTTCTCAGTTTCAATCAAGTCTTCTAACTGATTCGCATCATTTTCATACGTAATATTATCTACCAATGAGAATCCATCATCATCTGTTTCTATACTACTATCTACAAATGAAAGTGTATTTCTCGATGCTTCCATGGCTTGCAAGTAACTATTATATTGTTCACTTGTCAACCCCAATTTTTGTATAATTTCTTCATCAGAAACTTCAATTCCGTTTTCCTTAAGCGTCTTTTCTTTAATTTCATTTACACTGTTTACTTTTTTTCTAGCTGTACGAGATAACCAATCAAGCTTTCTTAATTCATCTTGAATTGTTCCGCGTACTCTTGTAATAGCATAACTCTCAAATTTTACTTTTTTATCTAAATCGAACCTATTTATAGACTCACTAAGTCCGATCATTCCAATATTAACTAAATCTCCTCTTTCTAATATAGAATTGTCAGGAACTTTAAGTTTACTTAAAACATAGTTTACTATCCAAGAATACTGAACAAATAATTTGTTCCTTAATTCTTGATTAGGGTCTAATTGGTATTCTTCCCATATATTATCAGTTATGTTCATCTATTAATAAATATAAGGTTTTAATTAATCATTATCTTGGATAGATTCATTCATAATTCTATCCATTTCATCTTCTTCATAATCAAAATTTTGGTTTGAGCTTTTTTCATTCTCTTTATTAGATTCATTAACTTTTATCCTATAAATGGAATAAAAGAATATCAATACAATCAATCCAATACCAACATATATAGTTGAAAAAATAAGAAACGCTCTGTAACTACTCTCAACGATATCAAATTCAGATCCGAAATAAAAAACTAAAAAGCCAATAATTGTAAACATTAGGGCAGCAAGTAGTAAGCTCTTAAAAGGAGATATAACAATTTTATTTGCTCTTTTTTGTTCTTCTTTCTGACGTTTTTTTAGCTCTTTTTCTTTTTCTTTCTGAGCTTTAGTATCATCTTCTTTTGATTTAGCTAGTTCTTTCTCATCCATTCTATCAATTCTCTTTTATTAGATTTTTAGATTTCAAATATTCTTCGATTACGCCGCAAATATCGTGCAAGTTTTTCGAAATAGGTGAATTATTATTACTTAAAGTAATTAATTCTTGAGTTTGTATAGATTTTCTTACTTCTCTATCATAAGGTATAAACCCAATGTTATTGAAATGGACTCCTAAAAATTTATTTGTAGTGAGGTTTATTTTACTAATAATCTCATCATAGTCTTCTTCATCAATTACGTTATTTACTAATATTCCAATTTTATCCGAATCAACAAAAGGTAGTATTAGTTTAAGTAGTCCATACGAATCAACTATTGTAGTAGGTTCATCTGTTATTAGTACAATTGATAAATCCGAGAGGATACACGATTCTAGAACTAATTCACCTGCACCAGGCATAGTATCAATAACTACGTAATCATAAGTGTCTAAAGATTTTATTTCCTGATATATTTCGTAGAATTTCTCACTGTGTTCGCTGTCTTGTCTGTCACTCAAAGGACTATCAATTATAAGATCGAAATCATTTCGTACTTTAAATATAGTATCTTTGAATTTTACATTTGAACTTATATAATCATTCAACCTTAATGGAGGGTCAACACCTAAAATCAAATGTAGATTAGGAAAATTCAGATTCGAATCCCAAAGTAAAGTTTTACCTTTACGGGATAACAAATTAGCTAGATTAGCTGCTACAAAGCTCTTTCCAACCCCACCTTTGCCACTACAAACAGTTATAAATTTAGTAGGTTTATCCATTATTTAGTATCATCTTTTTTATTCCACTTGCATCTGCTAACTCAATGTCATCTGGTATATCCGAACCATTAGCATAAAAGCATAATGTCAAATTCTTATTGATTAGTAACTCAATAATAGGTTGAATTGCATAGTTTTCATCTAGTCCTGTTAATCCAATATAACTACTACTGTATCTATTTAATTGTTCATTCAAATGGTTTGAAGCACCATTAACGGGTAATATCAGTATGTTTTCTATCAAGGAGTGAGAGTATTTTGATTTGCTATCGAAATCTACTAAAATAATATCATAAGCTTTTTGAGACTCTATTAATCTGTTAAGTTCTTCTTCAGAACCTGCTTTTTCAAAATCTAAATTTAAAATTTTACAATAAGCGGCAAGCAAATCATTGGCACCAAAATTATGATTATTTGCTCCAATTACTAAGACATTCGACGAATTCATTAATTTATGTATGACCGCAAACTTTAATAAAGTCGAAGTTTTTCCAACTCCAGAGGGACCTACAAAACCATATATTTTTCTAGAAATTCTTTTCTGAAATAGGTTTTCGACTTTAATTCGTGTAATTATTGAATTTAATAGTTCATCTTTTGTAATATCTAAACTGCCTTTACTAGAAATCGATTTTAAAATTGGACCAATAAAAGTCTCGTCGAAACCCAATTTTTTAAGATAGAGATATTTTTCTGAAAGGTTTTTATCTAGATATTCAAGAAAAGGAAAATTAATTGATTCAATCAGTCTATTTAAATTTTCGTTGTTAGTTTCATCTGTTTTAAATCTCTTTTTCGGTTCTATACTTGGTTGGTCTTTTACTTTTTCATCAATTGCGGCAACTATCTCTATTGAATCCTTACCAGTTTCATTATTCTTAATATTTCTTGTAGATAGAATTACTGCTTCATCCCCAAGTTCTTTTTTTAAAAGAACTTTGCCCTCACTCATATTTCCAGCAATTATTTTCTTAATTCTCATCTAATATACTACCAATTAATACAGATATTCATACTTATCAAAAGTAAAAATATAAATGAATTTTACAATATAATAAGTAATAATATAGATTATTAATTAGTAATTTAAAAATGAAAATATTTTAACGGCATACTATTCGTTTTTTTATTGTTCTTGATAAAGTATAAGCCTTTATTTTTAAGCAGAGTATTTAAATCAATTATTTGTCCTTCTTTCAACAAATAATTACTAATTATTTCTCTTCCTTCATAGTTATAAATTGTAATAGCTGTATTATAATTGGATGTTAATACTGATTCGTTAATTTCGAAGTCCTCGTTCCATGCCATTTGTATAGTACGTAATCCATGTACACAAATATCTACATTTACAGTATCACTTTTGCTTCCAAAGTAACAATCGTTTCCATTTTTACTTGATAATAAAAACTTCGGTACAAAAACAGAATCTTTATTAAGCAGTGATTTAAGGTGTATAACTACTGAGTTACCTGAAGTTATCAGACTCCTAGGTAAATTATATGAGAGTTTGTAATAGTTCGTATCATTAATAACCATCAATTCTAATTCATTCATTAGAGACTTATCAAGTATCTCAAAATCAAGTAGTTCGAACCATTCCCTATGAAATTGAAAAGAGAATAAATAGTCATTAAGAAAAGTGAGTGTATCATTAGTTTCATTTAATGAAACAGTTAAGTATATCTCTTCACCAGGTGTGATTTTAGAAACTGTTGGTCTATTTAAAGGGATAGACTCGTTAAAACTAAATATAACAGTATCGTAAAATACTTTTCCTGTCTCAGAAGTGGCAGTAATAATATACTTACTCTCAAAAGGATTGTTAGTTAGGTAGCCTGTAAAATTTATACTCAAACTATCATCTGATAATTTGTAATTGTAATTTATTCCTTCTGTAGAAATAACTCGAAAATCAAAAAACTTATAATCTTTTGTAAAAAAGCCTTGTGAACCATCAGCACCAAAAGTACTTTTAATCCTATAATCTATATTAAAAGAATCGCAATCAAAAAAGTTAGATCTAGAAATTAATGTATCAATTAAAGGTAGATTACCTAATGCTGTTTGCATACCATAAGAATCTGCAGGACCAAATCCATATAGAAATGCAGCAAGTCTAACTTCAGATGTTATACTATGAACTCCTGTAGCAATTTGAAATCTTAACCAATAATAATTAGTATTTCCTATTCTATTGTTTTTTAACGCGGGATAGTTAATATAAATTGGCGAACCATCCAATTCAATGGATTCTAACTGACTATTTATATCTGAATTCGGATCTACATTAACAATCATATTTATATTGTGTTTATCAAAATCACTATATGTTGGTACAAGAAACCTTATATTATTTGTGAACTGATCTTCATTTATTAAGTTTAACATAAATGGATCATAATTGTCATTTCTATCAAATCTAGATGTTCTTTCCCAGTCTTGAGAATATGCATATTGTGTGACTAATATTGGTGAATCAGCTTCCCAAATAGTCGTTCCTTTTATACCTAATTCATCATCGTAGTTATAGCTATTAATTTTTGCATTATTAAATTCATAAAAATCACCGCCTGAACCAATATTAATGGTCTCAGTTTTGACTAACACACCATTCTCATTGTAGTTCGAGATATTGAGTTTTGTATCATCTTTTAAAGGAAGTACACGGAAAAAGTCACCCATTTCCCTTCCGAAGTCAATAGATATAAATTTACTTCTCCAGTTTGATAGTGGTTGTACCATTTCTATCAAATGGTCAAAACCATTATCTGGATCAACTTGTGGTATTAAAGTTCTTTCGTGAAATGAAATTAGACCAATTGGGTTTGTACCAATTATAAGTGAACCTGAAAAATCAAAAATATTATCATAATCAGATTTAGTTTTGATAGAATATGATTCATTTCTATTTAAGTTAATGTTAAGTGTATCTCCTATTCTATAATTTCCAGTTGCAGTGGTTCCAAAAGATGCACCACGTCCTTTGAGAATAATTTTAATCTGGGTATTATCTTCTTGTGATATTACGGTAAAACCTGATGAACGAGCTTCTCTATTTCTTTGAAGATGATAAAATGAATTATGAATATAATTATTACCCCATTCAGAGACAGGGTATGCTAAATAACCATCTGAAGTATTATTTTTAGAATTTATAACGAAAACAGAGATTAAATTGTCAGAAGTAATTTCAATTACTTTCTTACTGATTTGACCATCCGATGTTTCCTCTATTTCATTTTGTCGGCCCAACTCAAAATTATCTAGTGCAAGAACTTCATTTTTATTTACGGTTCTTGTTATTTCTCTATTATTAAAATGGTTCTTCAATGAAACAGTTGCTCCAGTTGAACTACTAATGTAGATAGCTAATTTTACATTATTAGTAAAGTCATTACTGTTTGATCTTTCATTCTGAGGGAATGCTATAAGAAATCGTGTACCCTCGCTAGCGTTTTCTTGTGAGTAAATTATATCTGAATTTAGTATTATTAATAATACTATTGCAAATTTAAATATTAGTGTTTTCATAATAGTATTAACACTCCAGTAGCCAAAAGGTAACAATTGTTGATAATTCTCTTAAAACTAATATACCTATAATTTAAGAATTAGAATAATAATTTCTTAATTTTGAACATATTAATAAATGAAAATATAAAATGAGTTTAGAAATCAACTTTTCTTCAAAAGTATTTGAAAATAGGACTAGAGAGCATAATGAATATGACAAAATTGCTCTAACCATAAGACAAGATATAATCAAAAGTTTAGTATTAGCTAAATCGGGTCACCCTGGTGGACCATTAGGCATTACAGATGTAATGTCTGTTTTGTTTTTTGGTGGAAATATGAAATATGAGTCTTCTAATCCAGATTGGTCAGAACGTGATAGATTTGTGCTGTCAGCAGGACATATGGCTCCTGTACAATACTCAACTCTAGCAAGAGCTGGATATTTTCCTACTGACGAGTTAAATACTTTAAGAAAATATGGTTCAAGACTACAAGGTCATCCAGGTTTAGATATGCATTTACCTGGAATAGAAACTTCTTCAGGGTCTCTTGGTCAAGGTGTTTCAATTGCTGTTGGGATGGCTATGTCCGATTGGATAATTGATAAAAACGATAGGAAAGTCTTCTGTGTAACTGGTGACGGTGAATTACAAGAAGGTGCCAGTTGGGAAGCTGCTATGGCAGCAGGTAGTCATAAATTGAGTAATTTTTGTTGGATAGTTGACAATAATGATTGTCAAATAGATGGTAGAGTTAAAGATATCCTTTCTGTATATCCTTTAAAAGAGAAATTTGAATCATTTAATTTTGACGTTATCGAAATTGATGGTCATGATTATAAGCAAATTCAGTCAGCATTTGATAGATTTAATGAAAATCAAAAAAACAATGGATTACCAACTTGTATTATTGCCAAAACTTATATGGGTGAGGGAGTTTCATTTATGAAAGATCAATATAAATGGCATGGAAATCCACCGAATGAAGATCAAGCAGAAACAGCATTGTCAGAATTAAAATAATGAAAAAGTTAAGTTTCATATTGTTTTTAATAATTATACTTGTTTCTTGTGAGTCTAATGAATCTCAAGAAATAAGTAACAGTGAAAATGATACAGAAGCTACTTCTGGTATTTCTGATCTGAAGTTCAATGAAGATGTTAATATCAAAATAAGTAAAGAAAAAACGATTGAAGTAGAGGGGAAAGAATTAGTAGCTCCTAATAGGTTATTTGATTTTTATCCTAGTTCCTTAAAGAATATGAAACTTGAAAAATCCTCTTCTGGTGAGTCTAGGTCTGGATTAGGGCGATTTACTACTTCGACTGGGGTATATGAGTCAAAAGATAAGTTAATAAAAGTTAGAATTGCTGATTATTATAGTAAAGAATTCTTTCCAGATTATAATCTATTTAAAGAATTACCTTCTGAAGATCCTGGTTATATCCTCAAAAAACTAAAGTTAAAAGATGGATATATTGGATTTATGAGATGGGAAGAGAATTATACGTATGGATATATTAGTGTTTTCGTAAAAAATAGATTCCATATATTAATAGATGTAGATGGGTTTTCTGATTTGAAAGATAATTATGAAGATCTTATTTATAAATTCAAATTTGAAAACTAAAAAAAGATAAAGATTATAAAATGACAAAAATTGAAAGCTACGGAAATAAACCTACAAGAGATGGATTCGGATTAGGTTTAGTTGAATTAGGCGAGAAAGACGAAAGAATAGTTGTAATAGGAGCAGATGTTTCTGGTTCAGTTAAAACTTCTTACTTCCAAGAAAGATTTCCAGATAGATTTATTTCTGTTGGAGTAGCAGAACAAAATGCTACAACAGTAGCTGTAGGTCTAGCTTTGTCTGGAAAAATTCCTTTTTTTTCAAGTTATAGTGCTTTTGCAGCGTTTAGAAATGCTGACCAAATCCGTGTTTCTATTTGCTATAATGAAGCTAACGTAAAGATAGGTGGTGGACATTCTGGTTTAACAGTCGGTCCAGATGGTGCGACACACCAATCACTAGAAGAAGTATCATTTTTAAGAACATTACCCAATATGACTCTTATTTGTCCTGCTGACTTTGAACAAGCTAAAAAGGCGACAGTAGCGATTGGAGAGATGGTTGGTCCTGCGTATTTGAGATTTGGAAGACCTTCAGTACCTATGTTTACCAAGCCTGAAGATGAATTTATCATTGGTAAAGCAGATATTCTAAGAGAAGGGACTGATATATCAATTGTTGCTAATGGAATTATGGTATGGGAAGCTTTAAAAGCTGCTGAAGCTCTAAAAGAAAAACATAATATAAGTGCCGAGGTGATTAACTGTCATACTATAAAACCAATAGATGAAAATGCATTAGTTAACTCTGCTAAAAAATGTGGAGCTATGGTTACTGCTGAAGAACATCAAGTTCATGGAGGTTTAAGTGGGGCAGTGGCAGAAGTACTAGTAAAGAATTATCCTATTCCTATGGAGTTCGTAGGGGTAAAAGATACTTTTGGTGGAAGTGGTGAACCATTCGAATTAACTGAAATTTTTGGACTAACTTGGAAAGAGATATACGCTTCTTCTTTATTAGCAATTGATAGAAAGAAGAATGGATCTAGTGAAATTAGAAAAGTTAAAGATGTAGCTGTTTATACAGAAGGTATGTAATTTATATTAAAATTTGAGATTACAGGCGATTCTTAGAGTCGCCTTTTTTTATGAAAATAGAAATAAAAGATAGAATTTTAAAGCAGATTGGTGCAATTGCGGACTCTCATTCGTTTGAGATTTATGTTGTCGGTGGTTTCGTACGTGATAGAATATTAGGTTTAGATAAGACTGATTATGATATAACTGTAGTTGGGGATGCAATAGAATTTGCAAATATAGTAGCAAGTGAGTTGAACTCACATGTTGTAGAATATGCCAGATTCAGAACAGCATTAGTACCGTTTAATAAAATACAAGTTGAATTTGTTGGTACACGAACAGAGAAATATACAAAAGGTTCAAGAAAACCAGAAGTAAAAGCAGGTACTTTAGAAGATGATATAAAAAGAAGAGATTTTACAGTTAATACTATGGCGGCTTCACTCAACGATAAGACATTTGGTGAAGTTCTTGATATGTTTGAAGGTATGAAAGATCTTGAAAATAGAATATTAGTAACACCTCTTGATCCAATAATCACGTATAAAGATGATCCTCTTAGAATGATGAGGGCTGCTAGGTTTGCATCTCAATTAGGATTTGAAATAGAATCTAATTCATTCAATGCCATAAAAAAACTACATAAAGAAATAAAGAATATCTCTCAAGAACGTGTAACAGATGAGTTAATTAAAATATTAAAGACTAATAAACCAAGTATAGGACTAAATATATTAATGGATACAGGGTTATTAGAGATAATTTTCCCTGAGGTACATAATCTAAGAGGGATTGATAAAGTTGAAATAGATGGTCGAGTCTTTGCACACAAAGATGTTTTTTATCATACTTTAGAAGTAGTAGATAATATTTGTCAAATGACGGATAACGTATGGTTGAGGTTTGTTGCACTTATGCATGATATAGCAAAGCCTGTAACAAAGAGGTTCAACAAATCACTAGGTTGGACTTTTCATGGACATGAAGAAGTTGGTGCAAAATGGCAGAAACGAATATTCCGTAATCTAAAACTACCAATGGAATACCACCCTTATGTAGAGAAACTGGTTCGACTTCATCAAAGGCCAATGGCATTAGTTGATGGTGAAACAACAGATAGTGCATATCGAAGATTAGCTGCAACTGCAGGAAGTGATTTGGAAGATTTATTCATTCACTGTAAAGCTGATATTACTACAAAGAACCCAAAGAAAGTAGAAAAATATCTAGAGAATTATGAAGTAGTATTTGCTCGAATAAAAGAGGTCCAAGAGAACGACCAACTACGTGCGTTCCAGTCACCAGTTAGGGGAGAGGAGATAATGGAAATATGTAATATAAATCCTTCTAGACTAGTTGGTTTTATTAAAAATGAAATAGAAGAAGCAATCCTAGAAGGAATTATTCCTAATGATTATGAAGAAGCTAAAAAATATTTCATAAGAAATAAAGACAAATGGATTGCCGAATATAATTCTTAATCCCTTTTTATAAGTTTTATTTCTTTCGTATCATATTGACTACTACTCTTTGCTTTAACATTACTAAAATCTAATATATAAAGCTCTTCAACTATCGAAATAGCATTGTTTAATAGTTTTATTAAGGTGTCATTAACAGTACCTTTGATTTTAGGTTTATCTAATATATTTTGATAACCTAATAGATTATTAGAATTAGATTTATATCGGAATGAATCATATATTAGTCCATCTGGCTCTACTTCAATACCGTAACCATTCTTAAATATTGACTGCATAATTTTAGCATATACAGCTAATTGTAATCCATCTCTTTCACTTTCACTCGTTTTATAATCAATAATTTTAAATGAATTATAATCGGTTGAAATATCTACTCTATCAATTTTCCCTTTGAAAAAAGGATTTGTTCCTATCATTCCTAACTTTTCTTTATAGAAAGGAAATTCCATTGCAACTATATAGTAACTATCATTTATATGTCTTTCAACTATGCTCTCGAACCATTTTATCATAATCCCTTCGTTCTGCTTGTCTCCTAGTAAAAAAAGTTCATCAAGGTTGAAAAATTGATGTTGAGATTTAAATAGTCTTAACTTTTCTATCACAGTGCTCTTAAAAAGCTCAATAATTGGATTTTTATCGAATTGTTTTAATTCAATTAAACTAAGTATTGGATACTTATTATCAATTGGTTTTATATTACCTATTACTGAATCTTTATTAAATGTTTTATAAAGTGTGAATGTATCCTCTATTGACTTATGTATTAAGTTTCCTAATTCCAATCTTGATAGATACACTTCAATCTGCTCTGCTATTTCAAGTTCTACAACATTAGAATAAAAGAAATCATAAGTGTAATTTTTAAAGCTTTCAATTCTAGAAACAGAAAATTCTTCCTGATTAATTTCATTGGAAACTATACCTATTTCTAATCCAGAATCAACCTCTAAATCCTTACTTTTTATATACTCTTGCATTTTACTTTCAATAGAAGTAGAAGCAGTTTCTAATCCAGAAAGAATTAGCTCTCTTTTATTTATAATCGCATTTTGCCAATCATAGTTTGAGTCTTCATTATATTTATTAACACCACTTAGGGACTCTATAGGTGATACAAATTGACTCAATAGTTTTATCTCGTCATTATCTTCTTCATGAGAAAAAATGTAAAATTTAGCATCATTGTTTAGGTATTCATGAAATTGAGCGTACTCCTGATAATAATGTCTTCTCTCTGAATCTTGAATTATTTTACCTACTAGCTTATCTGTTTTAAAAGGGACTGGCATCATACCTTCTATGGCACCAGCCATAATACGAATTTTATAGTTCATTCCCCTTGTTTGTTCTAGAGAAGTAACTTCTACACCATAACCTTTTTTTTCTCTTATTTGGTATCTGGTAATAGTAACGATGCCTTTTAATTTACTTATAAGTTCTTCTAGTGTATAAGTTTTCGAAGAATCGAAACTAAATTCTATTTGGTTTAGTTTACTTAACAATTCAAAAAACTTGAATAGTGCACGGCCGTCTTTTTCTACTCTTTCTGTATAAAATACTTTTTCGTTAAATGTTAATTCTGCATCATTAATCCAATCCGTAAGTTCTAAAATTTTATCTTTTATTAAAAAAATATGGACTAAATTATTTAACAATGAAATAAACTCTTCTATAGTGTATTTCTTATTTATATCTATGATACTAAACTTTTGTTCTAATATTTTAAACTTTAAAGAGGCTTCTTCAAGTTCTATGATTTGTTTTCTATATCTATTCAAACTGTATTCATTTTCAGTTGAATTAGTTAATACATTTTTAATGCTACTCAATCTAGAAGAAAGTTGAGTTAAAAACATTGAGATACCAAGACCTGGAAACCCTCCAATTAGTTTATATTTTTTAGCCAAATGAAGTAGCTTCTTTGGGTTTTCAATTCCAATATCAAGATATGCAGAGTCTAATACATTTTGTAGAGAATCTAATTTAAAATTATGCAAGGGAGCTTCTAATACTTTAAATATGCCAATTACAACTGGGGACTTTGATAATTCATATCTGTCTGTTATATTCGTAGGTATTTGATTATCTGCAAAAAACTCTCTTAATAACTCTGAATAAGAACTAACATCTCTTGAAACTACACAGATATCAGATGGCTTTAAGCCTAAATTTTTATTAAGTAGTAAATATTTTACAAGCTTAGTAATCCCGTAGGCTTCTTCTCTAATATTACTATATGAAAATAGTTCAATTGCTTCTGTTTTTTCTTTTAATAATAATTGAGTAGAATTTTCATACCCAATATCTGCAAGAATTAAATCTGGTCGAATTTCCTCAAAATCATTATTAAAAGCTTTAAAACCGATTCCAAATAGATCACTAACAAAGAAATTATCATTACCAATTAAAGGACCATTTTCAAGTGAAAAATTCGTATTTACAACTATCTGATTATCTGAATCTGACAAAACCTCTAATAAATCTATATCTGGTTTTCTAAAACTTATAAAATTATTAAATAATAAATTCTTTTTAGTAAAATCGTTATTCGATTTGAGTCTTTCTATCAATAATTCCATAGCCAAAGGATAGTCAAATAAGTTTAATGATGAGAGTAAACTCTCATAATTTTGCATTATCGAAAATAGGTCCTTAAGTCTTTCATTATCGTGTTTACCTTTGTCAATGTTGTCTAGCAAATCTTCATAAATATTCTTTGCTCTAATTCCATCTTCACGTAACCCTCTAACAATTGAAGAAATTTGGGTTATGTAATTATAATTTTTCTTTGAGGTTAGGTTTAGTATATCACTATTTTCTATCGATTTTACTATAAGTTCATTTTCAACTAATTCATCAATTATTTCTTTTTTAAGTATAGAATTGGATAAATAATTAATAAATTTTCTGAATGAAAAAATTTCTGTTAGATGAAAAGCTTTTCCTGTTTCTTTCAAAAGGTTTGCATTCCATTTTTGAGATAGTTTTTCAGTAGATGTTATTAGAATATTGTTGTCATTTTCAATCTTTGATTTAATGAATTCTTGGGGATTAAATATGAATTGACTTTTTATTTTAGAATTTGTAAAAAACATTAAACGGCTCTAGTTTTATACTCATTTAGTAATTCTATAAGAATATTAGAATATTCATTATTTCTAATTTCATTAATCATATTAAAAACGAAATCAAATTTAGATTCTATTAGTTCTGTTACTTCTTCAATTATTCCAAGTTCTTCGAAGAGTGATTTCATTTGAGGCACTTTACTTTCATCAAGCCCAGAATTGTTAAAGAACTCATCAAGTAATTCTTTATGTTCAAATTTTGTAGCTTTTTCTCTTGCTTTTATAATCAAATATGTCTTTTTGCCTTCAATTATATCTTGACCTGTCTTTTTACCGAATTCTTTTTGTTTTCCTATTATATCAAGAAGGTCATCTTGTAATTGGAATGCTTTACCTAATTCATTCCCCACTATTGCTAGCTTTTCTAATTCTAAGTCATTGGCATTACCAGCTATTCCGCCAATTACGAAACTTACTTTTATAAGGGAACCTGTTTTTCTTTCTATCATCATATCATATTCATCTAACGAAATATCAGTTCTAGTTTCGAATTCTAGATCATATCCTTGTCCATCACATACTTCTACTAGACCTGAATTAAAAACATTCATTGCCTTCATACCTTGCATAGGTTCTAATCCAATTTTTAGTCTCTTACAAGAAAGACCTAGTATTAAATCTCCAAGAAGTATAGCGGTAGTATCATCATATTTTTGATATATAGTCTCTTTTCCTCTTCTTAGTGGAGATTTATCCATTATATCATCATGAACTAATGTAAAGTTATGCAATAATTCTATTGCAGTTCCTTGATTAACAGCTAATAAATAGTCTGAAGTAAACATAGCGCAGATAAGGGTAGTCATCAAAGGTCTAAATCGTTTACCACCATTATTTATTAAATATTTATATGAGTCTTTTAACCTAGCAGTATTGATTTCAGCTTCAATTTCCATCAATTTATTATTGACTTCATTTATTATATTTTCTGTTATCTGTATTTTTGTTCTCATTAATCGATATTCCTAATAAATTGATTTCCTGGTAATTGCCTTACCAAGGAATTGAATTCTAAAGTTAATAAATTTACTTGTACGTTCATTATTGGCATATTCACACCAGTTGCTATCTCATCAATATGTTTTGGGGAATAAGATAAAAAATCGAATATAATTTTTTCATCATTGTTATTAAATTCCAAAACTTTTTCTTTTGATTTATTTTCTATATTTGAAAATCCAATATGGTTTAGTATTTGCTCAACATTTATAGCTGGTATAGCCATTTCTTTTTCTATCAGTGTATTCGTACCTTTACTTTTAGATTCGAATATACTACCTGGGACTGCAAATAAATCTCTATTTTGCTCAACAGCAAATTTTGCAGTCCAAAGCGAACCTCCTTTAGCATCACTTTCGATAACTATTGTAGCTTTTGAAATACCACTAATTATCCTGTTCCTACTAATAAAATAGGGGGGGAGTGCATTCACTCCGAAAGGATATGAACTTATAATGCAACCACCATTTTCTATTATTTTATTTGATAACTTTTTTGCTCTATCAGTACTTATCTTGTCTAAACCTGAAGCAATAACAGCATAAGTAATACCTTTATTCTGTAGTGTTTTGTCATGTGCAAAAGAGTCTATTCCATAAGCTAAACCACTAGTAATTATAACTCTATTCTCAACAAATTGACTAACGAATTTCTCTACTACTAATCTACCATAGCTCGTTGCCTTCCTTGTACCAACTATAGAAATACTTAAGTTGTCAGGTTCATAAAGCTTTCCTTTACAATATAGTACAGGTGGAGGGGTTGGTATATTTTTTAATAAAGCTGGATATAAGTCATCTTTAATAGTAACAATCTGAGAATTATACTTATTCGCCAATTCTATTTGTCTTTCTGCTTTTTCTAAATTTAAATTATTCAAGTCGAATAATGAATCTTTTTCGAACTTTTGCCGGAATTGTTTTCCAATTTTAGAATGATTAATATGTTCTATTGATTCGAAATTATCAATATAAAATAATAATTCCTTATTACTTATCTCTTTTGCTAAACTTAATGCTAAGATTTCCTTTGTCTCCATTTTATAAATTAACTATTAATTGAAAAAAAAACTAAGGTGTGAATAAATTGCATAGTTTAAAATGAATTAATTCTATATTTTTATACTTTAAACTTCTCAATTATTAGGTTATCTAAAGATGATTTATAAATTTCAAAAATATTTATCAGAAATAGTATATGGTGGAATAGATGGAAGTGTAACTACTTTTGCAGTAGTAGCAGGTGCTGTAGGAGCCGATTTGGGGTCTTCGGTAATTCTAATACTCGGATTTGCAAATTTGGTTGCTGATGGTTTTTCTATGGCTGTAGGTGCATATCTATCATCAAAAGCTGATCATGAAAAATTCCATAAAATTGAAGATTTAGTTGATAATAGTTTTGAGTCACAAAGAAATATTGAAAGAAAAAAAATTGAACAGATATATAAATCAAAAGGTCTAACCGGTGATTTACTCGAAAGTATAACAAATGAAACAATTTCAAATAAAAAACTATACATTGATTTTAAAATGAAAGAAGTGAATGAAATGATTCATCCAGATCTTACTTCATTTAATATAGGTTTGGCAACATTTTTATCTTTCTTTATAGTAGGTTTGATACCCTTATCATATTATGTTTACGAATACATTATAGGTGTTCAATCTAATAATATCTCATTCACAATTTCATGTGTATTAACTTCGATAGCATTTATGCTTATAGGATATTTTAAAAGTTATATTAACAAAAGGAATAAAATTAAGTCAATATTAGAAACATTATCCTTAGGTGCAATAGCAGCAGGATTGTCTTATTTACTAGGTAGTTTTTTAGAAGGATTAATTATTTGATTGCTTCTTCTAAACCTTCTATTTTTTCGGATTTTTTTTCAAAGAAGTCTTTAGATTTTAAATATTTCAAATATATTGTAACTCTTCTATTTTCATTTGCAAAAGGGTTATCTTTATTTACTAATTCTTTATCTGCATAACCTGCAACTACGCTAATTTGGCCGTTCCAAAGTCCTTTTGACTCCATATATTTTCTTGTAGAATTTGCTCTATCTGAAGATAAATCCCAATTACTATATCCATTTGATTTACCATACTTTCTGCTGTCAGTATGCCCTTGGATCTCAACAGAATTAGGGAGTTTACCTATTTCTTTAGCTAGCATAGCAATTATTTTTTCACCCTTAGGATTTATTTTAGAACTACCTACTTCGAAAAACAGATTCTCATTATTTTCAACTAATTCAATTTTTAATCCATCTTCTGTAAATGTAAATTTCACAGATTCAGAAAAATCAGATAGACCAGACGACGAGCTTATGAGACCTTCTATAAATTCTTGAAGTTCTTCTGCAGATGATTTCAGATTTTCAGCTGCTTCTATACTATCTCTTATCGCTTCATTCATAAGTTGCTTTATAGCTTGCGATTCATTATCAATATCGTTGTCTTCTATATTACCGCCACCATCACCTACCATTTCTCCTAATATACTTCCCGGGATTGGTTTTAGACCAGATTCAGTTGCTACTGCTCGTTTACCTGTCACGAAACTAAATGCGCCAGGATCATCAAAATAAGCTTGAATTTGATCTTGAGTTTCTTCACTAGCTGAAAGAATCCATAGTACAATAAATAAAGCCATCATCGCAGTTACGAAATCAGCATAGGCAACTTTCCAAGCTCCACCGTGGTGTCCACCTGAAACTTTTTTTATCTTCTTTACTATTATCGGTTGTAGTTCTTCTTCTTCAGCCATTATCTCTTCAATGCTCCTTCAGCTTCTTCAAAAGTAGGTCTAAAGTGTGGTTCAATAACCCTACGACCATATTCAATTGCAACAGTCGCCGGTAATCCTTTAGAGAAAGCTAGTAAAGAAACTTTAATACAAGTCATGTAAGATCCTTCACTTTCTGACATCAATCCAATATTTCTTGCTAAAGGTCCTGCAATACCATAAGATAATAATACACCAAGGAAAGTTCCTACTAGGGCAGCTGCAACGTGAGCACCTACAGTCTCAGCTCCTTCACTAACCGAGCCCATTGTAATAATTACCCCTAGTACTGCGGCTACAATACCAATTGCTGGGAATGCATCAGATACAGTATTTAATGCATGCGCAACTTCATGTTCTTCTTTATGTAATGCCTCTAAATCTATATCCATCAATTCTTCTAAATCATGAGGTGGAATACCACCACTCAATAAAACTTTCAAAGTATCACATAGAAAAATTTCTGCATGATGATTTGCCAGAAAAGAAGGATATTTAGAGAATATTGAGCTAGACTTTGGTTCTTCGACATGTTTTTCTAATGCAATAAGTCCTTCCTTTTTTGCAAATTGAAATGTTTCATATAGTAATTGTATCAAATCAAGAAAGGCTTCTTTATTAACATCTGGACCTTTTAATGTTTTCATAACTCCAGCGAATACTCCTTTTACAATATGCATAGGATTTGCGATAAGCATAGAACCAAATGCAACACCACCAATAATGATAAACTCACTGGGTTGTACAAGTACCAAAAGATTTCCACCATGCATCATATACCCCCCTAGCATGGCTCCCATAACAAGAACTAATCCAATTATAACAAACATTATTTACCTGTCTTGATTTTTATTTTTTCTTCTATATCGAATCTATCTGATTCTAATTCTAAAGCTTTTTTATACATTTCCTTGGCTTTTTCTAATTCATTAGTTTCTATATATATATCACCTAAATGCTCATAAACTTCAGCAGAAACATTTCCTATTTCAATAGCCTTTTCTATGTGTTTTTTTGCTTCTTCTATATCGCCTAATTTATATTTAATCCAGCCATAAGTATCTAAGAATGCAGAATTATTAGGGGACTCATTTAAAGTCTTCAAACTCATACTTAATGCTTTATCTAAATCTTTTCCATATTTCGAAAGAGTATATGCATAATTATTAAGTAAATATGTGTTATTACTGTCCAAACTATAATGTAATTCATAATAATAAAGAGCAGAGTCTAAATTACCTTGAACATCAAATGTTTCACCTATCATAGTTAGAGTTACATAATTATTATAAGCACTATCTTTCTCGAGTATAAGTTTATAATTTTCAATAGTCTTTTTATAATCTTTAAGCATAAAATGATTCATGCCAGTAAGTGTATAATAAAATAACTCTTGCTTCAAGCTATCTGCATCAATTTGTGATAATATTTCGAGTGATCGTTTATAATCTTTATCAAAATAATATACTTCAGCTACACCTACTCTTAAATCGGAATTATCATCTACAATCTTTAGTAATCTTTCAAAAAAAATGTCTCTTTTATCGTAAATACCAAAATTTGAAGCTAAAAGCCCAGTATAATACATTAATTCAGAATTGAAGAGTAATGTTCCATTTACACGAGTGAGAAATTTATTTACTAATAATGTATCAGATATATTATTTTGAATTAAAGCTGAAGAAAGCAGTATATAATACGTTTCTTGTTCTTGACCAAAATAAAGTGTATCAATTACACTCATATAATCTATAGCTTCATCGAATTGACTATTTTCTAAATAGATTTGAAATATTTCTCTTGACAGCTGAGTGTTAAATGGTTGTTTTTTTTGTTCAGCTTTAAGATTGTTTACTAAACTTTCTGTTCTGCCTAATTTTTTTAGAAGAATTATCTTTCTCTCATTTATTAGATCTTTGTAACCAGGGGAATCAATCGAATCATATATTCTTAATGCTTCTTCTGGATCCTCATTCTCTATTATCAAAGCTTTAGTAAGTAATCGATCTGTTGTTTCCTCAATCTCTAATGCTTGTCGATTTGTAATTTTAGCTTTTTCTATTTCACTTCTATATAAGAATATTTCTGTAAGTAAATCATAAGCTTGAACAAATCTGGGATTGAGTTCTGTTGCTCTGTAAAGATGCTCTTTAGCTAATTCGACTTTACGAATTTCGAGGTAAGATTTAGCCACCGCATATTCTATTGCTGCTGAGCTATCATACCTGAGTGCTTGCTGAAATTCAATAATTGCAGCAGCATATTCTTTTTGCTGTTGTCTTAGTGTTCCTGAAATAAGATATGAACGTGCTTGACCTTCAAAATAACTAGTATCAAATTTAGTGACATTGTTCATGTCGCTAATAACTAGCTGTTTATATTTAGCTTGATTTGAATTAAACCCACTGCTGCAAGCGGATAAAGATAAAATTAGAATTGATAATATTAGGCGCATATACCATGTAAAAATAATAAAAAAAAACCTCTCATAATTGAGAGGCTTTAAATTAAGAATTTTTTAGCTCTTTCATCATAGCATTGTAACCTTTTTTATCTAAAGTTTTCAATGCTTTTGCAGTTGCCTTTACAGTTACCCATTTATTCTCTTCTGGTATCCATATTCTTTTCTTTTGCAAGTTTGGCATAAATCTTCTTCTAGTCTTATTATGAGCATGAGAAACATTGTTCCCACTCATTGGCCCTTTGCCTGTTAGCTCACATTTATTAGCCATTTTCCCACCTATTTTGAGTTTTGTTATATCAAAGACCACAAATATATAAATAAATATTTTTTAATGCAATTAATTATACTTGAGGATTTTATAATTTATCCTTAGTTTGCTTAATGTTTAAAGCAAAAGATATAATTTCAAAGATAACAATATTAATTGGCTTACTAACTATAGCATATTCAGTCGTAATCTACAATTCTTATGAAGATGCTTATAGTACTAGTAAAATTATTGAAGGTAGGGTCGTTGATTATATAAAAGATGATAAAGGCAATAATGTTCCATTAATACTATATAATGTAGGTCTTGATACTTTTCAAATAAAAAGTGAATCAGAAATTGGTACTTACCCGAAGGAAAATAGAGTAAGTATTGAGTATAATACTAAAAACCCAAGTGAAGCAGTTATATACGAGAGTTACAAAAAATATGGAATTCCGATTTCAGTTGCTACAATTGGTACAATGATTCTAATATTTGGTTTAATTATGCTTTATTTCTCTTGGAAGAAACGAGTTTAGAATATTCGTCTAACATGATTTTTACATTTGATTTCCAAGTATGGTTTTCAATAATATAATTCCTCGCATTTTCACCTAATTCAGACCTTAGTTTCATATCATTAAATAGCTTACTAATTTGTGAAATATATTCATTTATAGTATTTGCTCTGATTAATCCTTGCTTTTCTGTTGCCTCTATACCTTCTGCAGATACATCAGTCGCAACTACAGGTAGGCCTAAGGACATCGCTTCAAGTATTTTAATTCTAATTCCTCCACCTACAAAAAGTGGAGCTATATAAACCTCAGATTCATTTAGATATGGTTTTACATCATCAACATATCCTAACTTATCTACGCCGATATTTTCATATTCACCAAATTTATTTGGTGGGTTTTTACCTATTATTTTTAATTTTACATTAGGAAAATTTGAAAATAATTTTGGTTGAACATTTTCAATGAACCATAGAACTGCGTTAACATTATGAAACCAATTAAAGGTAGTTGCAACTACTAATGAATTTGGAAGTTTATCAATATTTAAATCAGGTTTCCAACTTTCAACATCTACTCCTGCACTTGCAATTAATACATTTGATTTGGGTGAAATATCCAATGCTCTTTTCTTATCTTCTTTAGTTATTGCAAATGAAACATCTGACTTGCTAATGAATTCTGATTCTAAACGTTTCAATAATTTGTACTGTTGACCTATGAACAATCTTTTAGGGTTAAACTTTCCTAAACCATCATAGAATCTTTTCCAAATTAAATACTCAATATTATGCAATCTTAATCCAATAGGTTTATGGTATTTTACTGAAAGTTCAATGGCTATTTTTGCCATATTACTGTGGTCTGCGTGGATTACATCTATCGATTTGACATTTACTAGTGATTCGATTTTATTAATCAAACTTTTTGAGTATTGTTTTTCTATATATAAAGATTTATTTTTAAGAAAGTATCTGATAACACGGAATTTAGTATTTCTAGTATCCATCAAGATGATACTAATCTTACCTTTCTTTTGATATTTATTAATATCGCCTAGTTTAATTTGAAACCTTGACATACAAACCATCTCAACTTCATTACCTTGTTCAAGAAACTGATAATAAATATTGGCAATACCTATCCTACCTCCATCATCTGCAGGAAAAGGGAATTGGGGGGTGAGTTGTAAAATTTTCATTAAAATAAATTCTTTAAATAGGAGAAAAATCCTTTATAGTACTCATTTTTGCCAATAATTCTTGTAAAATCTTTATTAGCAACTGGTTCTCTTTCATCTCTCCAAGTACTTATAATTGTGACTAAGGATTGAAATAAATACTCTATAAAGAAAGATATTCTTACTCTCTGACCAAGACCTACAAGTAATTGACCCCAATAGCATATAATTAAATTATAAAGTCTTCGAATGGGGTAATATTTGACAATAAGTCTTAGATTCTGAGTTGATATTTTTAGCCATCTTTCACTTCGATTTCTGTCGTTCTCACTCGAATAATGCAAAGTCCTTAGGTCTGGAAAGCATTTTATAGTCATTCCATTCTTTAAAGCCCTAATGCTAAAGTCTAACTCTTCCATTCCAAATTCCCAATAGTACCCAATTTTGTCAAAAACAGTTTTCCTAATAGCACTACCTGGACCAGAAAAGCTCTTTACTAAAAAACCTTCACTAATACTTCCTTTACTTTTGTCTAAAGTAGAAAGTTCTACTTCATAGAAATCTTTTTTTACCAATGTCTCAGTAGTTGAAATGATATCTAAATTAGGTTGTGATTCAAAAATTTGTACTATTTTTGTGAATGTTTGATTGCTCTCGGGATGTGAGTCACTGTCAGTTCTCCAAATAATATCACCTGTTGCAAGCCCAATACCAATATTCTGAGCTAGAATATTTATATTAATAGGTAAATTTGTATATTTTACTTTTGGAAATTCTTCCATAATCATATCTTTAGTACCATCATTAGAAGCGTTATCGATAACTATAACTTCAAAATTATCATAGTCTTGACTAAAAAAACCATTTAAGGTTATTCTTAAATCATCTCTACGATTTTTTGTACATATTACAACGCTAATTCTCATATAGAATAGTAAATTTGATATATTATAATAGTAAACAGTGCAAAATATTAATAAATAATGTCATAAATAAATAATTGAATGTTTTATAAAAACGCTAATAAAGAAAACCATAGAATAAAAAAACCATATATACCATTATTACTACTTGTTATAGTTATAGTTGGTGGTACAATAGGGTATGATATTATTTGGACTGAAACGGATTCGAATATTATTGATGCACTATACATGACTATTATAACTATAACTACAGTTGGATATGCCGAAGTATTTCCTTTGGATACTACTGGTAGAATATTCACAATGATAATAGGAGTATTGGGTATAGGTAGTTTATTCTACTTACTTAGTATCTTTATGGAGAATCTATTTACTTATCAATTATTAAATATAAGAGGAAAGAAAAAAGTGCAAAAGCGACTTGATAAATTGTCTAACCATATTATAGTTGTTGGTTATGGTAGGGTAGGGGAGTTAGCAACCAAAGAATTAGTAGATAGAAAAATCGAATTTGTAATTATTGATAAAGAAATTCCGGATGAGTTGAAAAGTATAAAAAATGTAATATCCATTGAAGGGGATGCAACTGATGACACGGTACTTTCATTAGCTAATATAGAAGAAGCAAAATCTTTAATAGTTGCAACTGCAGATGCATCAACCAATCTTTTTATTGTATTAAGTGCTAGAGAATTAAATGATAAAGTCTTTATTATTTCACGCTCTGACAATAGTCTTTTAGAAAAGAAATTATTAAGAGCTGGTGCAGATAGAACCCTTAACCCATATTCAGCGGGTGGACAAAAAATGGCAAATATTGCAATTGATCCTCAGATTATGGATTTTATAGATTCTAATTTGGGTACAAAAGATGGTGATTATCTTAAGATTGAGCAGTTTGAACTATCTGACAATAATGATTGGCACGGTAAGACTTTAAAGGAATTGGATATTCGTCAGAAATCAGGCGTTACTATAATTGGAATCATCAGAGATAATGATACCAACTTAAATCCTTTTGGAGAATTTAAATTAAAATCAAAAGATCAACTTGTAGCTATTGGAACAAAGGATCAGCTAATGAGATTTAATGAACTTTGTAATAAATAAGTTTTTATAAACTTAATGGTTCATATAATTCTGTCCAATGATTAATTGATATATCCGCACTAGAAATTTCTGGATTTTTTCTATCAAATTCAGACTCAACTCCAGTGAATAAAACAGATATCATTCCTGTATTATTAGCTCCCACCACATCTGTTCTTTCTATATCTCCGATATGCAACGAATGTACTGGATCAGTTTTTAATTCATGCAATATAGTGTGAAACGCTCTTTCATGAGGTTTACTCACACCAGTTTCATTACTAAAACTAAATGAAGTAAAATAATCTAAAATGTCATTGTCTGCCATCAACTTTCTCAAATGAGTACCAGGCGAGTATCCTGTATCTGAAATTAAACCTAGCTTATATTTTTCCGCTAGTTTCGGAAGCATCTCCTTAACACCGTCAATTAGAATAGGAGGGTGTTCGAATAAACTATCTTCATACGACGTTACTATCCTATCGAATGCACTTTTATCATTGGGAATCTTTAAATATGAAAATATGACTTGGACTAACTCTGAACTTTCTGGAGTTCGCATTTTATTTATCCAATGATCTTCAAAATAAAACCAACTTTCTTTAATTGCATTGTCTAATTCAGATTCATTGATATTAATCCCAAGTTTAGAAGTTTCTTCTAAAAATATATCATTCCTATACTTATATCTACCTTCGTGATTAACAGAATCAAAAAGTGTATTCCAAAAGTCAATTGTTATTACTTTTAAATCTTTCATTTATTTTTCTTTTCTTTATTAGTTTTATCGAATGTATCTGCAGACGGACAAAGGTGATTTATAGCGCATTTATTACACAATGGCTTTTTAGCATCGCAGATTTTTCTTCCATGTTGTATCATATAATGAGTGAACATTACCCAATCATCTTGTGGGATTAGTTCCATTAACTCATATTCAATTTTCACTGCATTAGTAGTGTTCACAAAGCCTAGTCTATTTGATAAACGGCTTACATGTGTATCTACTACAATACCATCAATCCCAAAACAGTGACCAAGTACAACATTGGCTGTTTTCCGACCAACTCCATCTAAAGTTAGTAATTCTTCCATAGTGCCTGGAACTTCACTATTGAAATTATCGACTAATTTTTTCGTAGCTCCTTTTATATTTTTTGCTTTATTCTTGTAGAAACCTGTAGAAAATATATCTTTTTCCAAATTCTCAAGTGGTATTAACACATAGTCTTGTGGAGTTTTATATTTTTTAAAAAGAGATTCAGTTACAATGTTAACTCTTGCATCAGTACATTGTGCACTTAGTATTGTCGCAATTAATAACTCGAATGGATTGCTATAGTTAAGGGCTATTCTAGCATCAAGATGTTCTAATTTTAAAATATCAAGAATTTCTTCCATTCTAGCTCTTCGTGCAATTTTACTTTTTGAAAATTTCATTCATTCACCGTATTACAAATAGAATCTTCTGTATCGCGATAATAAATATAAGTTTGATAATCTGTTTTTAATATTTTCATGTTTTTCCGTCTAAATTTTTCGAAAAGCTCACTATCTTCACTATAATCTATTTTCTCATCAAATAATTTTAAATTTTCGTCAATATTAGAATTAATAAAGAATGTTCCCCCAATAATACATTCAGAGATGTCTATTAGTTTATTTTTATTATTTTTATCAGGAACTTTTCTATTACCAATTATTTCTACTCCTCCATGTAGTAAATCTATATTTTGATTTTCTAGTAAGTCATATCTAACAGAAAGATGGTTTTTCTTGTATTCATCATCTGAATCGAGGAATGTTATATATCTTCCAATTGATTTACTAATACCTAGATTTCTTGCTTTTGCAACACCACTATTCTTATCAGTTTTGAAATAAAAGATTCGTTCATCAGTAAAAAATGACTTAATTCTATCGAATGTCTTATCTAAACTACAATCATCAACTATAATCAATTCCCAATCATTTGTATCCTGATTTACTACAGAATCTATTGCTCTAGTTATAAGATTTTCTCTATTATATGTTGCAATTACTATAGAAAAAAATGGATTCATATATAATTCGTGATAACTTTAGTAAATTTGTTTTTATTTCAATACACAATATAAAGAATATGGATTTAATACAGTTTTGGACGATACTTTCTGCTAATGGAATAGTACTAGATCAAAAGCAAAGAGAAAGAATAGAGCGATATACAAATGAATTATTGCATTGGAATAGTAAAGTTAATCTAATTTCTAGAAAAGATGAAGATATGATTTTAGAATCTCATATACTTCATTCGTTGAGTATACTTAGATTTATTAATCTAGACGGTAAGTATGAGTGTATGGATTTAGGTTCTGGTGGAGGATTACCAGGAATTCCGTTGACTATTGCATCTCCTAAAATTAACATGTTACTATTAGATTCGATAAAAAAGAAAATGAAAGTAACAGAGATGTTAGCGCAACATACTCAACTCAGAAATATAAAATCTAAAGCAGAAAGAGTAGAAGTCATAGCTAATCAGAAGGAATATCAAAAGAAGTTTGATTTTATTTTTGCAAGAGGAGTAGCTAGATTAAACCTAATACAATCATGGGTTTCCCCACTATTAAAAGATAATGGGAAAATTGTATTGCTTAAGGGCGGTGATCTGACTGATGAAATAAATGAAGCAAAAAAACATAATAAGGCATTGAAAATAGAAATGCATGATTTAGATTTGATTGCTTTTGATCATTTCAAAAAATTACAAAAGAAAATTTTAATCTGTAGTTTTGATAACAAATAATGCTAACAATCGTAACATACACAATGCGATTAATAACATTAATATTATTATCAATTTTACTTGTTTTACCTCTTCATTCTGCTGAAAAAATTAAAATCGGTAGAGTGAAATATTCTGGTGGTGGTGATTGGTATAACGATCCAACTAGCGAAGTTAATTTGTTGAGCTTTATAAAAAGCAATACTAATGTACTTGCCGAGCCCGTTTACGAATATGTGGATTTAAAATCTGATGACTTATTCGATTATCCGATTTTATTTCTTACTGGACATGGTAATGTTAATTTTTCTGGAAAAGAAGCAGAAAATCTTAGACTATATTTAGAAAATGGTGGTTTTTTATATATTGATGATGATTATGGCTTAGACCCTTTTATAAGAAAAGAAATGAAGAAAGTGTTTTCGGACAAAGATTTTCTAGAAATACCTTTTTCTCATCCAATTTATACTATCCAATATGATTTCTCATCTGGTCCTCCCAAAATACATGAGCACGATGATAAAAAACCTCAATCTTTTGGTTTATTCATTAATGAAAGATTAGCTGTATTCTATACAGCTGAAAGCAACCCAAGTGATGGCTGGGCAGACCCTGAGGTTCATAACGATTCACCTGAAATAAGAGAAAGAGCTTTAAAATTTGGTACTAATATTATTATATGGGCATTGATGAATTAATATGATAAATTCTGAAGTAAAATATAACTCATTAATATTAAGACTGAAAGAGACTTACAGAAAACAAAGTTTGTTAGATTTTACGATGTATTTGATTGGCGGGATTAGTCTTATTTCTATAACTTTTCTGTTATTTACACTAATTGAATTCTTTGTAAATGGATCTATTGATTTTAGAACTAAACTTTTTTATTCTTTTCTTGGATTTTCGTTAGTAACATTATTGACTTCATTTCTCTTATACAAAAGAAGATACGGAAGTAAAGAAAATGAAATTATTTTTTCAACATCTAATAAAGTAGGTAACTATTTTCCTCAGATAAGAGATAAGCTTACTAATGCCCTTCAAATATATAATCAAGTTAAAACGAGTCAAGGTATATCCATTGACTTAGCAAATTATGAACTAGAGTCTATCTCCACAAAAACGAAAGATTATAATTTTAATGAAGTTCTAGATAAAAAGAAGTTTAAAAAATACATATTTATTTTTACTTCTTTTCTAGTTTTAACAGTACTTTTAACTTCCCTTCCTGGATTAATACTTAATCCAGCAGCAAATAGGCTAATAAACTATAGTGAGTCTTTTATACCTGCTGCACCATTTGAAATAGCTTTGAAAAGTAAAATAGATAATGTTCTAAGAGGTGAAGATATAGAGTTGGTTGTAATTTCAACTGGTAATAGTCCAGATAAACTAACATTATTTATTAAGGAAGATAATCAAGATGATTACGATGAATTAACTATAGAAAGAAACTCGAATAATGAACATATCTATAAAGTTTCTTCTATTAAAAATTCAGTAACATATTATGCAAGTACTCAATGGTATAATTCGGATATTCAAACAGAAATTGGTAAAATAAATGTAAGTGAGCGTCCCGTAGTCAAGAGAATGACAGGAACAGTAACATATCCTACGTACACAGGAGAAAAGCCTATTAGTTTTGATATAAATACTGCTGACATTGTTGCTATTAATGGAAGTAAAATTTCATTTAATCTAGAAGCTAATAAACCTATTAGGAAAGCAATTATGATTTTCAATTCTGAAACTTCTATTACTGATTCAAATGGAATTGTGAGTGAAACTGTAAGTAAATCAGATACATTAAATTTGACTATTAGTAATAACAATGCAAATTTATTTTACACTATAAGAAAATCAGGTTATTACTTCTTCAAATTATATGACAATAATGGTATAGAAAATGAAAACCCAATTAAATATAGTATTATAGCAACTGCTGATAATAACCCAAATATTAATCTAATTAATCCTATCGAAAATGTACAATTATCTGAAAACGCATTAATTCAGATTGATACAGAAATAATGGATGATTTTGGTTTTTCTAGTTTAAAACTTAATTACAAATTGGTAAAATCAAACTATGTAATGCCTTTCAAAGATTATAAATCAATTAATATAAATATTAAAAAGAATGAAAAGTATCAAATAGCTTCATATATATGGGATTTGAACTCAATGGGTATATCTCCAGAAGATGAATATGAATTCTACTTAGAAGTATTTGATAATGACATTGTGAATGGACCTAAATCTGCTAAAACTAGAGTTCTTTCCCTAAGATTACCGTCTTTAGAAGAAGTAATAGCTTCATCAGAACAAGCGCAAAAGGAGATTGAGAAAGATTTGTCAGAGGTCTTGAAAGAAGCTCAAGAATTAAAGAAGAATATGGAAGAGTTAAAACAAGATCTAAGAAAAGATTTTAAGAAGAAAGAAATGAATTATGAACAAAAGAAAAAAGCAGAAGACATAGCGGATAAGCAAAAGAAGATCTCAGAAGATGTAAAAAACTTACAAGAAAAAATTAATGATACTGCTAGGGAAATGCATGAAAATAAAGTTCTTTCTCCTGAAACTCTCGAAAAGTTTATGAAACTTCAGGAATTACTTAAGCAAGTAGATATGCCTGAACTAAGAAAGATGCAAGAAAAAATGAATAAAGAGTTGAAGAATATGACTCCTCAGGAAATGCAGAAAGCTTTAGAAGATATGAAATTCGATGAAGAGCAATTCCAAAAAAGCATAGAGAGATCTATGAAAATATTAGAACGAATGAAAGCTGAGCAGAAGACAGATGCAATCAAAAAAATGGGTGAAAAACTTGAAAAAGATTTAGAGAATTTGATGAAAGAAACAGAAAAATCAGATTCGAAAAATAGTAAGGAGAATGAAAAATTAGCTAAGGAACAAGAGAATCTAAAAAAGGATTTAGATAAACTTGATAATCAGATGAAAGAGCTAGAAGATATGTTATCTAAGCAAGAGGATATGCCTATGGATAAGCTTGAAGAAGCTAACAAAGAGCTAGATAAGCAAGAAACTTCAGAACAAATGGAACAATCTGAACAAAACTTAAAACAAGGTCAAAAACAGGAAGCTCAAAAAAATCAGCAGAAAGCTAAACAGAATATGAAAAAGTTTAATAAAAAAATGTCTGAACTAAAACAAGAAATGGAGAATAAAGTATCAAGAGAAACACTTAATACTATGAAGAAAGCAGTTCAAGATATGTTGCAAATTTCTAAAGAACAAGAACAATTAAAGAATCAAACTAATGCTTCAAACTATAATTCTCCACAATTACCGGAGATAAATAATAAACAAAATAAGTTAAACGAATCTCTCCAAAGAGTTGCAAATAGTTTAGCTCAGCTATCTGAGAAATCATTTGCAGTCACACCTGAAATGGGTAAAGACATCGGTAAGGCAATGCAAGAAATGAATACAGCAATGGCTGAACTAGCTGAAAGACATACTGCTCAAGCAGGTAAAGCACAGCAGCAATCTATGGCAAAAATGAATAGTGCTGTTAGTCAAATGCAAGGAATGTTAGGTCAAATGCAAGGTCAAGGAAAGGGAAAAGGACAAGGTAAAGGTCAAGAGGGCTCTGGAGGTAATTCACCTGGTATGAGCAACTCGCCTGGTGGGATGGGATTCTCGCAGCAATTGCAACAAGCAGCGGCTCAGCAACAAATGATTAATAATTCACTTCAACAGATGATGCAGCAAGGGCAAAATCCTGGTAAAGACGGACAAGGTGGAAGTGGTGGAAAATCTGAATTACAAAAGCAATCCGAATATGGACGATTAAAAAATGAACAAGGTAACGCAAAAAAATCGATTGAAGAGCTAGCAGAGGAGCAAAAGAAATTCCAAAAGCAAGGCGGTAAAAAGCAAATTGACTTGGAAGAAATTGCAAAAGAAATGAAAGAAGTTATGGCTGATATGGAATCTGGAAACATAACTCAAGCTACAATAGAACGTCAAGAAAAAATATTATCAAAACTTTTAGATGCTAATCGTTCTGAAAATGAACGTGATTTCGAAAAGAAAAGGGAAGCTAAATCAGGTAAACAATATTCCCAAAACAGTCCAGAGGCTCTCAAGCTAAAAGAATATCTTAATAAAATATCCGAAGACAAACTTAAAGAATCTCTAAAATTAGGCTATACTAAGGATATGGAAGAATTAATAAAGAAATACTTTGAAGAGCTAAAACAAAAGTCAAACTAATATACTTTATTCTCATTAATGTATGATTCTACATTTGGGTTTAAAAATTTAATCCCTTTTTCCCCAATCGCAATTTTTTCTCTGATTTCAGATGCAGATATTTCAATAAACGGCATTTCCATATATATAGCTTTTTTATAACTTTCAAAATCATAAGTTGGTATCTTATAACCTTTTCTTAAAGCTACATAAATATCAGCATTATCAAGAATATATTGCCAGTTTTTCCAATTATGAAAATTTTCAGCTTGATCTCCTCCTACTAATAAACATAAATTATCATTAGGGTAGATAGTTTTAAAATGCTCAATAGTTTGATAAGTATAAGAAATACTATTACTTTTTAATTCAAATTCTGAGACTTCGAATAAAGAATTGCTTTGAATTGCAATTCTCACCATATCTAATCTTTGATTATTAGGAGCAATACTTTCATTTGTCTTGAAAGGGGAGACATTGCAAGGTATAAATATAACTTTGCTAGCGTCATAATTATTTAAAAAGAATTCAGCGACTGAAGTATGTGCCTCGTGTATTGGGTTGAAACTCCCACCTAAAAGACCAATTTTTTTATTCATATTTACAAAAAAAGGAAGTCAGATATTTATAATAACTAACTTCCTTAACTATTTATTTATCAATTTTAATATATTCTAACTTTCAAAAATCAAAGTATCTGCAGTTGCTCTTTTAGCATGTGCTATATTAGGTGCTTGGAATACTCGTGTTGATTTCACTCTCGCTTCAAATTCTCCACGGAATTTATTGACGAAACCTCTAACAGCCCATGCTGCAGCATCACCTAAAGCACAAATCGTATTACCTTCAATATTATTACAAACAGAAACTAATAAGTCTAAGTCTTTCGAAGTTCCTTCACCATTGTATATACGTTTTAAAGTTTTTTCCATCCATCCACACCCTTCTCTACAAGGAGTACATTGTCCACAAGATTCATGATGATAGAAATGAGCAATACGTAAAGTAACTTTAACAAGGTCAGTATCTTCATCCATTACCATTACACCAGCAGTTCCTATATGAGTACCAACTTTTTTCAGTGATTCTTCATCCATTTGAACATCTAACTCATCAGCTGACAATACAGGCATCGAAGATCCACCAGGTATTATGGCTTTAATGCTTTTTCCTCCCGGAACACCACCACAAACATCATAAATCAAGCTTCTAAGAGTTATACCTGTTTCTAGTTCATAAACACCAGGTTTATTTACGTGACCACTTACCCCATAAAGAAGTGTACCAGGGTGCCCTTGAGCGCCTAAGTTTGCATAATTCTCAGGACCAATCTCAAATATTTTAGGGATAGTAGCTATTGTTTCTACATTATTAACAGTTGTCGGCATTCCCCATAAACCAACTTGCGCTGGAAAAGGTGGTTTGAATCGTGGATAACCTCTATTTCCTTCTAGTGAATTCATCAAAGAAGTTTCTTCACCACAAATATAAGCTCCAGCTCCACTATGAACATATACGTCCATTGCAAAGTCAGTTCCAAACTTTTCTTTCATTTTTTCGCCAAAGTAACCAGCTTCATAAGCTTCATCGACAGCGGCTTGCATCAATTTATTCCAAAGATAGTACTCACCACGTATATAAATATATGCAGCTTTTAGATTCATAGCTTTACCAGCTATCAATATACCCTCTAATAATAGATGTGGATTAAATTCAAATATTCTTCTATCTTTGAATGAACCCGGCTCAGCTTCATCACCATTAACAGCAAGATAATTTGGTTTTTCTATACCATCTGGCATAAATGACCATTTAAGTCCTGTAGGGAAACAAGCTCCACCACGACCACGAAGATTAGATTTTTTTACAATATCTACGATCTCAGATTTCTCCATTTTTAGTGCTTTTCTTGCCTGTTGGTAACCACCATTTTGCTCGAAAACTTCTAATTTATGAAGATCTTTTATTTCTGGTAATAATAGTTTTGGGTTCTTTTCCATCATTTTTCAGATTATGTTATTATTCAGTTGTCAATATAATACTTATTGCTTAAAACTCGAAATCTTATGAGAACGAAATTAAACTTTCTTTTAATTGTTCAATCTTTTCACTCATATCACTTAGTTTTTTTCTTTCCATTTCAACTACTTTGGCTGGTGCGTTATCTACAAAACTAGAATTTGATAGCTTTTTATTGATACCAAGTACTTGACCTTCTAATCGTTTTATCTCAGTATTTAGTCTTTCCTTTTCTTGTTCCGGATTTACAGCATCACCTACATAAAGATTCAATTCCGCAAAGTTTGTAACTCCTTTTATTGAAGTCTCATCAGAAGATTCATTCAGAACTAATTCTGTTGATTTTGTGAGCTCTTTTAAAAGTAAAAGATTGCTTTGTATTAGTTGAGTCACTTCGATACTAGTAGTTATACCTAATTTAAGTCTTTGTTCTGCAGATATACTAGGAGTACTTGATTTTAGACTCCTTGTTGTTTCTACTATTGTCTTTATTTTATCAAAATCATCAATTGCTTTTTGAGATATTGTGGAGCTATCAGATTTGATTAATTGTTGTGTAGAAATACTTTCGTTTTCATCTTTCCTGTTAAGTAAATGCCATAACTCTTCAGTAATAAAAGGCATTACTGGGTGAAGTAACTTAAGTACTTCATTGAAAATATTGATTGCAAATGCTACTTTCTTCTTGTTTAGATCATCAGAATTCGAATATGATTCAATTTTTAATGATTCGATATACCAACCACAGTAATCAGACCAAATAAAGTCATATAAGGTTTTGGAGTATTCGGTCACTTTAAAATTATTAAGACAATCATCAATTTTAGATATAGTTTCATGTAATCTTGATTGTACCCATTTATCAGAAAGGGTTAATTCACTTTCGGTAAGCATCTCATCAGTAGAACCAAATTGTTCTGCTTTCATGTTAAGGAATCGCCCAGCATTCCATAATTTATTAGCAAAGTTACGTCCTACTTCCATAGAAGGAATATCCTGAGCTTCCAAATCTATTTCCATTCTTACGTCTTGACCTAGTGGAGCTAGATAAAGAATTGTGAAACGAACAGCATCAGCTCCGTACTTGTCCATAACGTTAAGAGGATCAGGTGAATTACCTAGTGACTTAGATAATTTTCTACCTTGTCCATCTCTAATTAAGCTTGTAAAATAAACATTCTTAAAAGGAATTTCATCTTTTACGTTTTTTGAAGCCATTACCATTCGAGCAACCCAAAAGAATATAATATCCGGCCCGGTAACTAATAAATCAGTAGGGGAGAACTTCTTCATAGTAGGATTATCTAGATTCTCATTCCCATTTTTATCGAACCAACCCATAGTTGTAAGTGGCCATAGCCAAGAAGAGAACCACGTATCAAGTACATCTTCATCTTGTCTGAGAATTGCGTCAGATGGAAGGTTTAATTTAGTTCTAGCTTCTTCTTCACTACTAGCAGCAGTATGATTACCATTTTCATCATAAAAAACAGGAATTCTGTGACCCCACCATAATTGTCGCGAAATACACCAATCACGGATATTGTTCATCCAATGTTCATAAGTTTTTACCCAATGTTTAGGATGGAATTCGATTTCGCCATCTTGTACAACTTTTAGAGCTTGTTCTGCAAGTGGCTTCATATTAACAAACCATTGATCTGATAGATATGGTTCTATAGGTTCACCACCACGTTGTGAAAAACCTACATTGTGAGTATAATCATCTACTTTTTCCATTAATCCTGATTCTTCCAAATCCTTTATAACAGACTTTCTTGCTTCGAATCTATCTAAGCCAGCGTATTTACCTGCTAATTCGTTCATAGTTCCATCAGGATTGATCGTATTTATAGATTCTAGATTATGTCTTTGACCAATTTCAAAGTCATTTGGGTCATGTGCAGGAGTGATTTTTACACAACCAGTCCCAAATTCTGGATCAGCATAATCATCACCTATAATCTCTACTTCACGATTTACTATAGGTACGACTACTTTCTGACCAATAAGTTTCTTATATCTAATATCGTTAGGGTTTACAGCTACTGCTATGTCTCCAAAAATAGTTTCGGGTCTAACTGTAGCAACCTTCAAATAGCTATCGGTTCCCTTGAAATAATACTTCATTGTATATAATTTTTCGTGTACCTCTTTGAACTCTACTTCCTCATCAGAAAGAGCTGTTTGTGCAAGCGGGGACCAATTAATTATTCTTTTACCTTTATATATAAGACCTTCATCATACAATCTAATAAACATCTCTTCAACAGCTTTAGATGCAGTCTCATCCATTGTGAATAAGGTTCTATCCCAATCACAAGAAATGCCAAGTCTTTTTAATTGTTCTAATATTATTCCACCGTATTCTTCTTTCCAATCCCATACTTTATCTACAAATTTCTCTCTTCCCAAATCATGTCTGGTTAGACCTTCTTCTTTTAACTTTTGTTCAACTTTGGTTTGGGTTGCTATACCAGCATGATCCATACCTGGGAACCAAACTACCTCTTTCCCATCCATTCTCATTCTTCTTATAAATAAATCCTGTAGGGTATGATTTAGAACATGTCCAAAGTGTAACATTCCTGTTACATTAGGAGGGGGCATTAGAATAGAATAAGGTTCTTTTTCAGAATTTTCATCTGCTTTAAATATTTTATTTTCTTCCCATTTCTGGTACCAACTTTTTTCTCTTTCCTTAAAATTGAAGTTTTTATTGAATTGCATATGGCTATTATTTATAGTTTTAATTTGAATATTAGTACAAAATTAATTAAAATAGGACTTAAATTTAATTTTGTTTAGAAAAATAGTCATTGTTAAAATATTTTGATAACTAAATAGACTATTTATTTAGTAATTAAAATTACTTTTTACGATATTTGAAAAATACTATTTAACATTTATTAATTAATGATATCGGAGGATACATTATGTTATCCAATAAAGTAGTAAAAACGACTGCAGCAGCGATAATATTCGCGGCATCTAGTTTGTTTTTAACTGATTGTACTAGTATGATAACTGAAGAGCAGTTAGCTATGTTACAAGATTTAAGACGTCAAGAAGCTACTCTTACAGAAAATATTCAAACTGCTAAAGCGGATTTGAATAAATTGAAATCTGAGCTAAAAAGTAGAGAGTCTGAGTTAAACGATTGTAACGAAAAAACTCAGTTTGTTAAAGATAAATTGTCACAATGGCCGAACGTTTGGCCAGATAACAATTAATTTACTTTTATTCAGTAAAACAATATATTTAGAGGAAAAATGAAAAACATAATAATTATACTATTGTTCTCAGTTTTAGCTGGTGGTAATTTGATAGCTCAAATGCCTCCTGCATCTAAACCTGATTTAGAACTTACAGAAGATGAAGCGACACTTAGAATTAATGATTATAAATCAAAAATCAAAAGTTTAGAAGATCAATTAGCTTCTATAAAAGGCGATCAAGATGAGATCAAAGCAAAAATTGCTGATACTAAAAAGCAATTAGAAGATTGTAATGATGCACTAATGAAATTAATCGGTGCTAATGCAGCTGATTTAGAAGCTTTCAAACAAAAGCTTGGTCAATTGGAAGGTAAAGTTAGAGAAATGCAAAGATTATCTAATGATGAATTAGCAGACAGAAGATCTGAAGTTGAAGAATTAGATAGACAATACATGGAATTAAGAAATAATAAGATTTCTTTATTACCAGATATTTATCCTAGAATGGTAAAGCTGGGTAAGGACATAAAAGGTCTTTATAGAGAAAAGAAAATTACTACTTATACAGTTGGTACTTGGGCAGAAAATAGAGACTGTCTATGGAACATTGCTGGAAACACTGAAATCTATGGTGATCCGAATCAATGGCCAAAGATTTGGCAAGCAAATACTAGCCTAATAAGAAACCCTGATGTTATTCAACCAGGATGGGTACTTTCTATACCTCCTAAAGGTCCTAAGAATCCTGAGGAATTGAAAGCTGAAAGAAAATATTATAGAATGAAAAAAGAAGCTTCTGAAGCTAATGCTACAACAGGTGGCACTGGTACAGATGGTCAATAATTCATTCAGAAATTGAATTACTTTAGGCCTCATAGAAGAAACTCACTTCTATGAGGTCTTTTTTTATTTATAAAAAGAAATCAAATAGTTTATGTCTGAAATTGTAAAATATATAAATCTTGATGATACTGATTTAGTCTCAGTGTTTGGTACAAATGATTCACTATTAAATCTTATCGAATCTGCGTTTGAATCTACTATTTTCGTTAGAGGTAATCAGATTATAATAACTGGAGAAGAAGATGAAGTAAAAGTACTTGATTCTGTATTTAAAGAATTACTATATATGTTAAAAAAGAATGGTGTTCTGAATGATACAGATGTAAAAACTGTTATTCAATTAACTACTATAAATAAATCTACTCCGGAAACATTTTCTATCAAAAATGATGATAATGTAATATATAAAGGATTCAAGAATCAAATAAGGACTAAAACTAAAACACAAATTGAATACTTTCAAAAAGTTAAAAAAAATGATGTAGTTTTTTCTATTGGGCCGGCCGGTACAGGTAAGACGTTTCTTGCTGTTGCAATGGCACTAAGAGAATTAAAACTAAATGAAGTAAAACGAATCGTTATAACAAGACCCGCAGTAGAAGCTGGCGAATCACTTGGTTTTCTTCCTGGAGATTTACAAGAGAAGATAGACCCCTACCTAAGACCACTAACTGATGCTTTACAATACATGCTTTCTCCAGAAAAATATAAGACAATGAAAGAGAGAAATATAATAGAGATTAATCCGCTTGCATACATGAGAGGTAGAACCCTCAATAATGCCTTTGTGATTCTAGATGAAGCACAAAACTCAACAGAAACTCAAATGAAGATGTTCTTGACAAGATTGGGTATTGGTTCGAAAGCAATAATAACTGGTGATACTACACAAATAGATTTACCCAGAAACAAAAAATCAGGTCTAATTTCAGCACAAAGAATCTTAAAAAATATAAATGGAATTGATTTCGTTTATTTCAATGAACATGATGTTGTTCGTCATAGATTAGTAGCAGAGATTATCAAAGCTTATGATAAAGATTTGACAGAAAAATAAAGAATTTTATCAAACAATAGGTCGTGTATATTACACTTTAGTGTAGTATTCAGTTTAATTTTATTAGCTTATTTCCTTCCTAAGCACTATATTCAAATGTATTTTTTGACTATAATTAAATAAAAATTAATGATTAAATTTAAAAATATCCTACGAATATGCCTATTGTCTTTATTTCTTCTTCCTTCTAATAATCATGCTCATTCGAATGAGTTGAGTAATATTAGTGATGCTACAGTTACTACAATTTTAGCAAGTAAGAAAAATCTGTCAGAAAATGATAAATTGAGATTTGAAAGAGGCGTATTACAAACCCAGAAATTATGGACTGAATCAGATGGAAAAACACCAGAATTTATAGACTTCGTTGAAAAAAACTTTTATGTTGAAGGTCAAAAACTTGATACCTTATTCGAAAAAATACAAGCAAATTTAGAGATTATAAATGGTCATTTTAATAAAATGATGCTTGATATTAAAAGGCCTGTGGCTCTAGAATGGGGAGATATTACAGATATAGATAGGATGTTCGATAGTTATAATCCCTCTGCTCACTTAGAATCTGATTTATATAAAAATAAAATAGCGTTCATAGTAATACTTAATTTCCCATATTATTCTCTAGAAGAGAAAAGAGCGAATGAAGATAAATGGTCACGTAAACAATGGGCATATGCTCGTTTAGGAGACTTATTTACATCTAGAATAAAAAGTAGATTGTTGCAAGATTTTGCTAAAGTTAATTCAGAAGCTGATGCATATATTTATGAATATTACATTCACATGGGTAATATAATAGATGACGAAGGAAACCATCCTTTTCCTAAAGAGTTGAAACTAATAACACATTGGAATCTCAGAGATGAATTAAAATCTCAATATGCAAATGATGAAAATGGATTGAAAAAACAGAAATTGATTTACTCTATTATGCAGAGAATAATAACTCAAGAAATTCCTGAAAAATTTATAAATAATAACAAATATGATTGGAATCCAATAACAAATAAACTATTCGAAAATGGTAAAATAGTAGACTTTGAAAGTGAACCAAATACTAGGTATCAAAAAATATTAAATCAATTCGAATCACTTAAGAATATTGACGAATACTCTCCATCAATGTCAACTTATATTCAAAGAAAATTTACTGGTGAAATGGAAATGTCAATTGAGGAGGTTGAATCACTATTTGTAAGCTTTGTAAGTTCTCCAACAGTTAAAAAAGTAGCAAGTTTAATCAATAAAAGATTGGGTAGAAGTTTACAACCATTTGATATTTGGTATGATGGTTTTAAATCAAGAAGTTCGATAAATGAAGAAGATTTAAATAAAATCACCAAAGAGAAATATCCGACCCCTGAATCAATTAAAAAAGATTTACCAAATATACTTATTAAATTAGGTTGGTCAAAAGAAAGAGCCAAGTACATATCTGATAAAATAGAGGTTGACCCGTCTAGAGGAGCAGGTCATGCCTGGGGTGCAGAAATGAAAGGGGTTTCAGCAAGATTAAGAACTAAAATAGCTCCTGATGGTATGGATTACAAAGGGTACAATATCGCCGTTCATGAGTTTGGTCATAATGTAGAACAGACTTTATCATTGTACGATATAGACTACTATATGTTGAACGGAGTTCCAAACACTGCTTTTACGGAAGCATTAGCCTTTGTTTTCCAAATGAGAGATCTAGAATTATTAGGTATAGATTCGGAAGACCCTAATAAACATAGTCTTTATGTACTTGATAATTTTTGGTCAACATTCGAAATAATGGGTGCTTCATTAGTAGATCAAAAAACTTGGATGTGGTTATATGATAATCCTAATGCATCTAAGGAAGAATTGAATATTGCTGTTAACAAAATATCTATTGATGTTTGGAATAAATATTACGCTCCTGTATTTGGAGTTGATGATAGTAATATTTTAGGTATTTATTCCCACATGATTTCTTATCCACTATATCTTTCTGCTTATCCAATAGGACACCTTATTGAATTCCAAATTGAACAGTATATTAAAGGTAAAAACTTGGGGACTGAGTTTGAAAGAATGGCGAAAATTGGGAAATTGACTCCCAATAAGTGGATGAGAGAGGCTACAGGTAATAATTTATCAACAGCTCCACTTATAAGTGAAACTGAAAAAGCGTTAAAACAAATAAAAAAATAGAAATTAATGAAATACACTGCTTTTGTAACAGAAGAAATTGATGACAATTTGTACACTAGTTCATTCAAAGAACTTGATTTAGATAAATTACATGTTAACGACATATTAATAAAGTTAGATTGGTCTTCATTGAATTACAAAGATGCACTTAGTGCAAAAGGACATAAAGGTATTACGAGAAAATATCCCCACACTCCCGGAGTAGATGCTGCTGGCATAGTTGTAAAAAGTAATACTAATAAAATTAAAGTTGGTGATAAAGTTGTTGTAACTGGTCATGATCTAGGAATGAACACTAATGGTGGATTTTCAGAATATGTTTCTGTTCCTATAGACTGGGTAATAGAATTACCAGAGGATTTAACTCTAAAAGAGTCTATGATATTTGGTACAGCTGGAATTACTGCTGCAATATGTATAAACGAACTATATAAACACGATATAACTCCCGATAAGGGAAAGATACTTGTTACTGGTGCAACAGGTGGTGTAGGATCTATGTCAGTTGCAATATTAAATAAGTTGGGATTTGAAGTAATTGCATCTACCGGTAAACTTGATAAATCTGATTTTCTTAAATCGATTGGAGCAAGAGAAATAATTGCTAGAGATGAGGTTTTCGATACTACTGGTAAACCACTTCTTTCTCGAAAATGGGCAGGAGCAATAGATACAGTGGGGGGTAATACTTTATCCACAGTCTTTCGCTCTACTGATTATCATGGTATCGTTTGTGTATTAGGAATGGTCGAGTCTACTGATTTGAATATTAATATTTTCCCTTTTCTTCAAAGAGGAGTTAGTTTAATAGGAATTGATTCTGCTGAAAGAGGACTTGAAATTAAAAAAGAATTATGGAAGAAGCTAAGTAAAGATTGGAAGCCGGATTGCTTAAATAGTATGGCAAAAGAAGTTAGTCTACTTGATATAAAACCAGAGATAGATTTGATTTTAAAAGGTGGACAAATTGGTAAAACATTAATAGATTGTTCAATAAAGCATTAATTTATGAAATATATAGCATTTATATTACTTTTATTAGTTATTTCTTGTAACGAATTTTCAAAATCACCATTAGATAAGACAGGTGAAAAATTAGTTGAACTGACGTTAATGGCAGGTACTCTTGACGATGATTTAGTTGATTCTTATATAGGTAACATACGAATAGATTCAGCTCAAGAGTATAGTATTGATGAACTAAAAAAATCATTTAATTCACTATTGATTGAAATATCTGAAATAGAAACAAGTACTAAATCATTAGAATATAGAAAAAAATATCAATTAGGAATAATAAATGCAGTTATAACTAGATTGAAAGTAATAAATGCTGAAAAAATATCATTTATTGATGAATGTGAAAGTATATATCAATATACTCCTGAAATAAAAGATTATAGTTATTTTGACTCTCTTCTAGTAGATATAGAATCACTTTTACCGGGTGAAGATGAACTACCAATTAAACTAGCGAAATACAGGGATAAATTTAAATTCAAATATTCTAAGATTGATGAAGCTTTTAGAAAATCAGTAGAAGAAGCAAAAAAAATTACAAGTAAATACATTCATTTACCTGATAGTGAGTCCGTTCAAATCGAATATATCGATGGTGCTCCTTGGAGTGCTTACAATTGGTATCAAGGAAATTATAAATCACTTATTCAAGTGAATATGCAGACAGATATACATTTGGAGAGAGTGTTAGATCTAGCTGCTCACGAGTCTTATCCTGGACATCATGTCTATTATTCTTTGAGAGATAAGATGTATTATCAAGATAGCGGGTTTGTAGAGTTTAGTATTTATACCTTGTTTTCTCCAGTTTCATTCCTAGCTGAAGGTACTGCAGTTTACGGAAATGAATTAGTTTTTCCTGGAGATAAAAAAATTGAATTTATTAGAAATGAAATCACAGGTAAGTATAATTATTCGTACAAGGAATTAAAAGACTATTTTGATTTATTAGAGTTGCTTAATAAACTTGATGAAGTACAAATAACTATTGCACGTGATTATATTGATAAAAAAATATCAAATGAAATTGCTTTAAAATATATTCAGAAATATGGTCTAGAGAGTGAAAGTAGCTCTTATAGAAGATTAGATTTTATCCGAAGATATAGATCTTATATAATTAATTATACTGCTGGTAAAAAATTAGTTGCTAGCTATATTGAAAATAAAGCTGGAACTGACCTAAGTAAAAGATGGCAAGTATATAAGGAGATATTGGAAAATCCATACTTGCCACCAGATTTAGTAAAAGGACAAGATTGATGGTTATTTAGAAAGATCTATAATCTTTTGTTCTGTCTTTTCTATGTAATCTCTACATTCTTTTATTATTTTCATACCATTTTCATATTCAAGTAGTTGAGACTCTAGTGGTAATTCATCTGATTCTAATTTTTCGATTATAGTATCTAATGAATTCATCTGTTTTTCTAGTTCAAATTGCTTTGCCATATTAATCCTCGATTATTGCTGTATTTTCGTTGTTAATTCTAATAATTTTTATTTTGTCATTCTTTGAAAGTACCTGAGAAGTCTTAACTCGTTCTCCATTTTTTAGTATAATCGCATAACCTTTTTCTAGAGGTAATGCGGGATTCATCTTACTAATTACATTCTCATAATTCTTTAATCGAATTTTCTTCGTCTGTATATTTAATAATATCTGTTTGTGAAGTTGCTTCTCAGAGGTTTCTAAATTCATTTTTAATAAATCAATGCTATTTTTTATACCAGATGATTTCAATCTTTCAAATCTGTTGTCCAGTTCTTTTTTATAGTTACTAATCGAATGATTAATAGAATTAGTCATAGATAATTGATTTTCATCAAGTGTTTGGCGAATTATATCAACAGTATTAATTGATACTATCTCGGCTGCACCTGTTGGTGTAGGTGCTCTATGATCAGCTACCAAATCAGCTATTGTCGTGTCTGTTTCATGACCTATACCTGCAACTATAGGTGTCTTAGCATTATAAATTGCATCTGCAACTTCACGAGTATTATAAGACCATAAATCTTCTATAGAACCACCACCACGACCAATAATCATAACATCTAGTTCTAATTTATCAAGTTCATTAATTGCGTGTGCAATTTCTTTTTCTGATCCATTTCCTTGCACCATTACTGGATATAGATAGATCTCTGCGAAAGGCGCTCTTCTTTTCAATGTAGAAAGTATATCCTGTATAGCAGCTCCTGTAGGTGAAGTAGAAACTCCTATTCTCTGAGGAATTATCGGCCATTTCTTTTTATTTTCTGCTGAAAAGTAACCTAATTCCAATAAATCTTTTTTCAATTTTTCATAGGCTAAATACAAATCACCAATACCCTGTGGTCGCATAGATGTAACAACCAATTGATAACTACCACGTGGGGGATAGACAGAAATAGAACCCTTTACATTAACTTTCATTCCATTTTCTATTGGGAATGAAACATTAGTTGAGCGCCACATTACTGCTGAGATTTGTGCGTTACTATCTTTCAAAGTAAAATATTTGTGACCAGACGAAGCAGCTGTGAAATTTGAAATCTCGCCGACAACTTCTATTCTAGAAAAATCTTCTTCTAATACTGATTTTATTTTTTGAGTTAGTTGACTAACTGAAATGGTATTACTATCAATTTCAAACATATTTTTTTAAATTGTGTTTTATTAAGAATGTAAAATAGCAAAATGGTTGGTTTTGGTTACGATTTACACAGACTAGTCGAAGGTGAATCATTAATATTGGGTGGTGTGAATATAGAATCTTCTATAGGAACTTTGGCTCATAGTGATGGTGATGTATTACTTCATGCTATCATAGATGCTATTTTGGGTTCAATTGGTGAGGGTGATATCGGTGAACATTTTCCAGATACTGATATTAAAAACAAAAATATAGATAGTAAAATTATGTTGTCTTACACTTTGAACTTACTCAAAGCTAAAGGGTATGAGCTAATAAATGTAGATAATACAATAGTACTCGAAAAACCGAAACTATCTCCGATAAAAGAAGAAATCAGAAGTTCAGTGGCACAATTATTAGGTTTACCAAACAATAGAGTAAACATAAAAGCGACAACTAACGAAAAACAAGACTCAATCGGAAAAAGTGAGTCGATTGTAGTCTATTCTATTTGTCAAGTAAAAGAAATAACTAATTAAAAATTATAAGGATAAGAGATGAAAATAAATAAAGTAATGGTACTGGGTGCTGGTCAAATGGGCAATGGAATTGCACACGTTTTAGCGGCTACAGGATATGAAGTAATACTTTGCGATATAAATCAAGAAGGATTAGATAAAGGACTTGCTACTATCAACAAGAACCTATCTAGAATGGTTTCTAAAGAAAGAATCACTCAAGAACAAATGGATACTACACTTTCTAACATAAGTGGTACAACGAACCAAGAAGACGGGGCAGATGTGCAGCTTGTAATAGAAGCAGTAACTGAAAACAAAGACTTAAAATTTAAGATATTCAGCAATCTAGACAAAATCATCAACAAAGACGCTATATTAGCTTCTAATACTTCGACAATCTCTATTACAGAGATTGCAGCCGCTACTTCTAGACCAGAAAAAGTTGTAGGGATGCACTTTATGAACCCAGTTCCTGTAATGAAGTTAGTGGAATTAATCCGTGGGCTTAAGACGAGCGACGAAGTATATAATACTATACACGAAATGACTGTTAAGATTGGTAAGACTCCTGTCTTGGCTAATGATTTCCCTGGCTTTATCGCAAATCGTATTCTCCTTCCGTTCATCAACGAAGCATGTTTTGCACTGATGGAAGGCGTAGGAACTGTAGATGGTATAGATACAGTCGCTAAACTTGGCTTCTCGCACCCTATGGGTCCATTGTTACTAGCTGACTTCATCGGATTGGACACTTGCCTAGCTATATTGGAAGTATTACACAATGATTTGGCTGATCCGAAGTATAGACCGTGTCCATTGCTAAAGAAAATAGTGGCTTCGGGCAATTATGGTAGAAAAACTGGCAACGGATTCTACAATTACTCTGGTGAAACGCCTACTGCAAACAGCTTTAACGTATTCTAATCGACCCGAATGTCATTGCGAGGAGCAATAATAAATGTCACTCCGAGCGTAGCGTGGGAGTCTTTCCCTAGAAAACCTTCAACCCATATAGATAGCCTCTATGTGGTTTTTTTTATTCGTTTCCTTTCTCTCAAATACCTGTCATTACGAGCGAAGCGCGGTAATCTCTTCCATAATGCTTCTATTCTTGAGATTGCCACGTCACTTCGTTCCTCCCAAAACCACTTCCGCCCACCTTTTACCCATAAAAAAAGCAAGAACATAGTTCTCTATTTTTCTTATATTATAGAAAGGTTACTATTGAACTATGGTTGTGTCGTATTTGAAATATACGTTAGATATTAAAGTATTTCTTTCACAATGATCTTCAATAAGATTAAGCTCAAAGCTATTATCTTTAAAATTTAAAGTATAAGTTCCTTTATTGTTGGAACATTGATAATTCTCAATTAATAATTTATCGTTTCTAAGTTCATAAGATCCATATTCGAAATAAAATTTCTCTTTTGGAAAATTATCACAAATAGAAAAAAAACCGTTTGATTCAAAATCAAGAATATTATAAAAGGAAATAGTAGTCCCATCTTCTAAAGTATCTAATACTAATTCACTTTTCCATTTACCAAGTAAAGGATATTCGTCTGGTTCAGATGGATATCTTTGGCATCCGAAAGTTAAAACCAACATTACTAACACTAAAATCTTTTTCATACTCTTATTCCTGTTTATTATTATTAATCAAATTAAAAAATAATACTCAATTTGAAAAAAATTTCAATTGGATAACTATGCAAAAGCCTAAACACCGATTAAAACTATTATATCATGGCATTTCGCAATTTCAAATAGGTAATACGTCATTATTTTACTCCTTTATACAACGTATGTGTATTTTCTAGTTTGCAGAAGTTGTGGGCATAGGAAAGGAAGTACTCCACGAGGAAATTTTAATGTCATTGCATGGAAAGAAGCGAAGTAAAAACAGATTACCGCGCTTCGCTCGTAATGACAGGTGTATCCGATCTTTGTAATTACATATTCTAGGATGAATATCCACTTCTTAGAAGATATAAACCAATGCTATTTTAGCGTTAATGTGGTCTAGCGAAAGTACGGCATTGTTACGTGACTCCATAAATATCAAGTTATACTCTACTTGGAAATCTACGGCAAAGTCTTGTCCAAAAGGGGAGCGTACTCTAAAGTTTGGGATAATTCCAAAACCGTGCGATGCGTATTGATTTCTCAACCTAACTCGTTGAGTATTTGTTGAAAATATAAATTCGTCCACTTGATATTCACCGTAAATATATGAAACACCTATACCTCCGTATAATTCTAACTCATTCATATCTCCAAACTTTTTTTGGAAATTGAGTATTAGTGGATAGATCTCGTATTCATAATCACGTTCTATTTGTTCTTGTTCAGGAAGTGGATAATAAGCTATATAGTTTGCAGTCAAGCTAATTAAGTATTCTTGACTAAGATAAAAGTTAAAACCTAATCCAAAATTGAAACCATTATCCCAAAAAAAAGACTTTTCATGTGTAATAATACTATAACCACCGTTAACTGCAAACTCAACAGTTTTCTCATTTTCAGGATAAGGGTCGTAATCATCGGCTAGTAAGTAATTAGGTATAAATGTTACAAGGCAAAAGATAGTTAGCTTAAATAAGTTGATTTTTTTCATAACGATTTAAAATTTCAATAAATGTTGATTGCAAATTTAATATTAATTTGATAAGACTTCAAGAAGTTGATATTATTGTCAAATTAGTTGTTTGATGTTATTAGAAATTAAGCGATATAATCCTTATTTTAGTAGGAATTAGAAAATAAAAAAAGCTATAAAACATGACTCAAATGCAAGAAATTCAAGTTTACAAACCACAACATCATATTCGAATAGTAACTGCTGCTTCTTTATTCGACGGTCACGACGTTGCTATCAACATAATGCGAAGAATATTACAATCTACTGGAGCAGAAGTAATTCACCTAGGACACAACCGAAGTGTGGCTGAAATAGTTGATTGCGCTATACAGGAAGATGCCCAAGGGATTGCTTTAACTTCTTATCAAGGCGGACATACAGAATACTTAAAATATATGTATGACCTCATCAAAGAAAGAGGAGCAAATATAAAAATATATGCTGGTGGTGGTGGTACCATACTTCCTGAGGAGATTGAGGAGCTTCAAGCTTATGGTATAGACCGAGTTTATTCTCCTGATGATGGACGGTCGATGGGTCTTCAAGGGATGATTAATGATGTCATCAAAGGTTGTGATTTTTCGACTTTAAAATCTAAAAGCGATAATGCTGAAAAGATTATCAATGAATCATTAGAACATCTTAATCCTACTAATTCAAAAGCAATAGGTAAGTTAATAACTACAGCTGAGAATTACGAATCTGATTATGAAAAAATACATGACAAAGTATTAGCTAAAATTAAACGTACTATACCTATACTTGGAATTACAGGTACTGGTGGAGCAGGTAAGTCATCTTTGATAGATGAATTAGTAAGACGTTTTTTAATGGACTTCGAAGATAAATCAATTGCAGTAATTTCTATTGACCCTTCAAAAAGAAAGACAGGTGGTGCATTACTTGGCGATAGAATTAGAATGAATTCTATCAACAATGATAGAGTTTATATGCGTTCCCTTGCTACAAGACAATCAAATCTAGCAATGAGTAAACACGTACAACATGCAATTGATATTTGTAAAGCTGCTGATTTCGATATGATTATTGTAGAAACTTCAGGAATAGGGCAATCTGATACGGAGATAGTCGAACATTCAGATGCTTCTATGTATGTAATGACAGCAGAGTATGGAGCTGCAACTCAGCTTGAAAAAATAGATATGCTTGATTTTGCTGATGTTATAGCAATCAATAAATTTGACAAACGCGGCTCACAAGATGCACTTAGAGATGTAAAGAAACAATTCAAAAGAAATCATTTATTATTCGATACTCCAGACGAAAAGATTCCAGTTTTCGGTACTATTGCTTCCCAATTTAATGATCCTGGCACTAATGTACTTTATAAGAATCTTATAAATACTTTAGTTGCGAAAACAGGAGTTGAGCATCTGACTAGTACATTTGAGATTTCAGAAGAAATGTCTAAAAAGATATTTATTATACCACCTGATAGAGTTCGTTATTTATCTGAAATAAAAGAGAGTAGCGCTCAATATGATGAATTCGTGGAAAAGCAAAGTACAATTGCTAGAAAAATGTATCAGATTAAAGGTACAATAGATATAATAAATGATTCTATTGGAGAGAAAAAAATCAAGGTTGAGGAAGAAGACGGTGTTGTAACTGCTATAGAAACTAAAAAAGAAGCACCTGGGTATTTGAATGAATTAATAAATGAATTCAAAAAACTAGGTACTCAACTCGATCCCGAATGTAAAAAAACAATAGACGATTGGGAAAATACAGTAGCAAGGTATAAAGCTGATAAATATCAATTTAAAGTACGAGATAGGATAATAGAACAGGATTTATATACTGTTTCTCTTTCTGGTACAAAAGTTCCAAAGATTTCCTTACCTAGATATAAAGATTGGGGTGATATACTTAGATGGGTATTGACTGAAAACGCCCCTGGTTTCTTCCCTTATTCAGCTGGTGTATTTCCACTCAAGAGGGTAAATGAAGATCCTACTCGTATGTTTGCAGGTGAAGGTGGACCAGAGAGAACGAATAGACGATTCCACTATGTTTCCTCAGATATGGAGGCTAAGAGATTATCTACTGCCTTTGATTCAGTTACGTTATATGGCGAAGACCCAGACCACAGACCAGATATATATGGTAAAATTGGAAATTCTGGTGTAAGTATAGCAACATTGGATGATGCTAAAAAACTATATTCTGGTTTCGATTTATCAAGTCCAATGACTTCTGTCTCAATGACTATCAACGGTCCTGCACCAATGTTACTAGGATTTTTTATGAATGCTGCTATAGATCAGCAATGTGAGATGTATATAAAATCCAATGGTTTAGAAGCAGAAGTTGAGAATAAAATTAATGCAATTTACAAGGAAAAAGGTATAGCCCGACCAACTTATAATGGCGAATTACCAAAGAGTAATAATGGTTTAGGTCTTATGTTATTGGGTGTAACAGGAGATGAAGTATTAGACAAAGAAGTCTATGAAAAAATCAAGGCTGAAACTTTAAGCAAAGTTCGTGGAACTGTACAAGCTGATATACTAAAAGAAGATCAAGCACAAAACACTTGTATATTTTCAACGGAGTTCGCACTCAGAATGATGGGAGATATACAACAATACTTTATAGATAATACAGTTAGAAATTTCTATTCTGTATCTATATCTGGTTATCACATAGCAGAAGCAGGAGCAAATCCGATAACACAATTAGCGTTAACTCTATCAAATGGCTTTACTTATGTCGAGTATTATTTGAGTCGAGGAATGCATATTGATGACTTTGCTCCGAACTTATCTTTCTTCTTTTCGAATGGAGTCGATCCAGAATATTCTGTTATTGGTAGAGTAGCTAGAAGAATATGGGCTAAAGCTATGAAGTATAAGTATGGGGGAGACTCACGTTCTCAAAAATTGAAATACCATATCCAAACTTCTGGTCGTTCACTTCACGCACAAGAAATTGCCTTCAATGATATTAGAACAACATTGCAAGCACTTTACGCTATATTTGATAACTGTAATTCATTACACACAAACGCTTATGACGAAGCAATTACAACTCCAACAGAGGAAAGTGTAAGGAGAGCTATTGCTATACAGATGATTATAAACAAGGAATTGGGACTTGCTAAAAACGAGAATCCAATTCAAGGTTCATTTATAATAGAAGAACTGACAGATTTGGTAGAGCAAGCTGTTTTAACAGAGTTTCAGAGTATTTCTGAAAGAGGCGGTGTGCTTGGGGCAATGGAGAGAATGTACCAACGTTCTAAAATCCAAGAAGAGTCTATGTACTACGAACATAAGAAACATAGCGGTGAATTACCTCTAATTGGTGTGAATACCTACTTAGACCCGAATGGCTCTCCAACGATTGTACCCAAAGAAGTTATTCGATCAACAACTGAAGAAAAAGAATATGCTATCACAACTTTAAATCAATTTAAAGAAAGAAATAAATTGGTAGCAAATGAAGCAATTAAGAAACTGAAAAAAGCTGCGATTGAGAATAGAAATACTTTCGAGGAACTAATGGATGCTACAAAAGTTTGTTCATTAGGTCAAATCTCATCTGCTCTTTATGAAGTTGGTGGTCAGTACAGACGTAATATGTAGGAATAAAGTCAGTTTTTCAACAAATCATTGTGTTTAATGAAAAATAGATTTATTTTATAATAATAAAATGAAGTTAAATTAAGATTGATATTTATATGTTCGAATTTGGAATAAAAAATATAGCATTTCTAGTAATATTTGTAATTGCTGCTCTGTTCTTTGCTAAGAATGTAAGTCGATTAATTAGTTGGCTTAAGCTAGGGAAGGAAGACAACAGGTTTGATAATATAGGCGCTAGAATTAAACAAACATTGATAGTTGCTATAGCACAAAAGAAGATATTACGAGATAAAAAAGCTGGGCCAATCCATGCTGGTATTTTCTGGGGCTTTTTAATACTATTATTCTCTGCTGCTAACTCTGTACTAACTGGTTTCGGCATAATAAATATTTTCAATTACTTAGGTCCACTTTATAGTATTATTACTATTCTAACAGATGTCTTTATTGCATTGATAATTCTTGCAGTATCAGGTGCAATTTATAGACGTTATGTTCTTAAGATTGAAAGATTACCAAAAGATAAAGATGAAAAAATTGAAGCTTTTGCTATATTATTGACTATATTTTTCATTGTAACATCTTTATTATTCGAAAATGCTGCAATGATAGCAATGGGTACGCATCCTTCTTGGGCTGTAAATCCATTGGCTTCTGTACTATCTACAATCATCAGTCCTTCTATTGCACCAATTATATATAATGTTGGTTGGTGGCTGCATATTATTCTTATACTTGCATTTATGAACTTTCTTCCGTATTCTAAGCATTTACACGTACTTACCTCAGTTCTAAATGTATTCTTTTCTAATTTAGGACCAACGAATAAGTTAGAAGATATTGATTTTGAAGATGAAACTGCTGAAAAATTTGGTGTAGTTGATATTGATGACCTTTCATGGAAGACAATAATGGACGGCTATACATGTACACATTGTGGACGTTGTACTAGTGTATGTCCAGCGAATCAAACTGGTAAGCTATTAGATCCAAGAGAAATAATCGTTCAAATTAGAAATAGAACAGAAGATGTAGCTCCTATTATGATAAAACAAAAAGAGGCTACTTCTGCTGGTACAGAATATCAACCTACTGAAGAAGAACAAGCAATTCTCGACAAAAAATTAGTTGGTGATTATGTAAAACCTGAAGCACTTTGGCAATGTACAACTTGCTCTGCTTGCATGGAGGAATGTCCAGTTAATATCGAACATGTACCTGCAATCGTTGGTATGAGACGCTCATTAGTAATGATGGAAGCAGATTTCCCTCAAGAACTAGGTGGCGCTTTTAATAATATTGAAAATAATGCAGCACCTTGGGCCTTCCCACAAGAAGAAAGAGCTGATTGGGCTGAAGGAATGGATGTCCAAGAAGCCGCAAATAAACCAGAATTTGATATATTATTTTGGGTAGGATGCTCTGGTAGTTTTGATGATAGATCAAAGAAAATTACGCAATCTTTTGCAACTCTGATGAATACAGCAGGAATAAACTTTGCAATTCTTGGAAAAGAAGAATCTTGTACTGGTGACCCAGCCAGAAGAGGTGGGAATGAGTATTTAGCGGATTCATTTGTAAAAATGAATATTGAAACTATGGGTGCATACAATGTTAAAAAAATAGTCACAACTTGTCCTCATTGTTTTAATACACTTAAAAATGAGTACCCAGAACAAGGTGGTAATTATGAAGTAATTCACCACTCAGAATATTTGGAAAAATTAATTGAAGATGGAAAATTACCTTTCAACCACGATATAAAGAAAGAACTTAGTGTAGTAATGCACGATTCATGTTATCTTGGAAGATTGAATTCTAATTATGATTCTCCAAGAAATACAATTAAAAGTATTCCAGGACTTACTGTATTAGAGCCGGAACGAAACAAAGATAAAGGATTCTGTTGTGGGGCTGGTGGTGCTAGAATGTTTATGGAAGAAACAGAAGGTAAACATATCAACATAGAACGTACAGAAGAATTATTGAGTACAGGAGCTAAGACAATAGCTCTTAATTGCCCATTTTGTATGACTATGATTAATGATGGGGTTGGAAGTACGGGAGCAGAAAATATACAAGTTAAAGATATTTCAGAAATACTTTTAGAACATATAGAAGCTAACCATAAGGATTGATATGTCAGTAAAGAATATAATCGGTGCTTTATTTATCCTGTTTGGGATTGGGTATTTATTGAATGCTTTTGATGTATTAGATTTTAATATTGGATATTTCTTCTATAAATGGTATCCATTGCTAATTATATTGTTTGGTATCCATCTATTATCGAATAAGAAATTTATATTTGGTTCTATTGTTTCTATTTTTGGTTTATTATTACAACTTGAACAACTAAATGTAGTTGATGTAAATATTTGGCAATTAGTATTTCCTTTTGCACTTGTAGGCATTGGCGTTAATATGATAGTCAAGAAGAACAAACATAGTACAAGAACTTTAAATGATTATAACGTTGAAAAGAACTTCGAGATAAATAATGTTTTTAGTAGCGATGAAAGAAATGTTAATTCTACTTCTTTAGAAAGGGGAGAAGTATTCTCTTTATTCGGAAGTGCAACAGTTGACATGTCTAATTCAATAATATCTGATAATAATTTTTATTTAGAAATGACAGCGATTTTCGGTTCAATTGATATTAGATTACCAGAGGATTGTAGGATAGAGTTAAAAGGAACTCCTATATTTGGGAGTATAGATGATAGATCTAAAGCTAACCCCATTTCCTCTAAGAAAGTAGTTCTAGATTGTACTTGTGTCTTCGGTGGAATTGATATAAGAAATTAATTGTAATTACTGATATTACAAGCGTTTAAACCGAATTTTATAGAAATTTTTGTCCTGTTTCTAGATACCCAATCGTAAATCGGATTTGCTATAAATACTATAACAGGGTTACTAAGTATATAACCAAGAGCTTTGTAAATACCTCGCATTCTCTTCATTGTTTCGAATACTCCCTTAGAACGGTTATATAGCTTACCATCTTTAGTTAATAGGAATAGTGATTTAGAAGTTCTTTCTTCGTTCAATTCATTATGTAAATCTTTGAGATTTAATATTTGATATGGTTTAACATCTATTGAATTATCAATAGAATGCTTAAGTACAAACTCTGATGAATAAGTACAAATTCCACAATCTCCATCAAATATTAGTAAATCATTCATATTATAGCGCTATCCGCAATATCCCTACGATAATATTTATTTTCGAAGTGTATTCCTTCAGCTAAATTATAGGCATTCTCTTTTGCTTCTTTTAGAGTACTAGCAACTGCAGTAATTCCAAGTACCCTACCACCGTTATTTACTATCTTGTCATTTTCGACTTTAGTCCCCGCATGAAATATATACTTATCCTTTAATGAAGAATTATTCTGAAGCCCTTTAATTTCAAATCCTTTATTGAAATTCTCTGGATAGCCATCTGAAGCTAGTATTACTGTACAAGCAAATTTTTCATTCTTTATACTTATACTGCTTTTCTCAATAGCTCCTCTAGCTGCTGTAAAAAATAAGTTTGCTAAATTACCATCGATAAGTGAGAGTACAGATTGTGTCTCAGGGTCTCCAAATCGTACGTTGAACTCTATTACGTATGGATCATTTTCAACTATCATTATACCAACGAAAAGACAACCAACAAAACTGTTTTTACGTGACTTCATTCCTAAGAGAACTTGTTTTACAATTTTTTCACGGACTTTTTTAATAATTGCATCATTCACAAATGGTGTTGGGCTAAATGAACCCATTCCTCCAGTATTAAGGCCAAGATCACCATCTTTAGCTCTTTTATAGTCTTGTGAAGCTGGTAGTAAAACGAAATCACTACCGTCACAAATTGCAAAAATAGATGCTTCCACACCATCTAAATATTGTTCTATTACTATCTTCTTACTTGCTTCGCCAAATTTCCCTTCAAAAAAATCTTCTACAATCTTCTTTGCTTCTTCTTTATTATCAGTGATATATACACCTTTGCCTCCAGCTAACCCATCAGCCTTTATTACTATAGGCATATCACTTTTATCAATATATCTACCACAATCACTAATATCTTTAGCTTCAAATGTCTTGTATTTAGCAGTTGGTATATCGAATTCATCCATAAACTCTTTTGCAAATGATTTAGAAGATTCTAATTGAGATGCATATTTACTAGGACCAAAACAATTTATATTATTTTGTCGTAGTGTATCAGCAATACCGTCTGCTAGAGGTTGTTCTGGACCTACTACTACTAAATTGACTCTATTGTCTCTACAAAAATTTATAAGTAATTTTTCATCATTAATATCAAAATTCACATTTTCAGCTATTTGAGTTGTACCAGGATTACCCGGATTGCAATAAATTTTATTTTCATTATCTGATTTATGTAAACTTAATGCAAGAGCATGTTCACGCCCTCCGCTTCCTATTAATAAAATATTCATATTTTCTTTTACTTATTTTTGTAATACTTAAGAACAGAAATTAAAGATTTTATTTCACTTTGAATAATGAAATTTAGGGAATTAGAATTATTAATTTAGAGAGTTCTTGTTGAAAAGTAAATCTATTATAGAAGCTATAAACTTAGAGTTACTGACTATTATTTATTAAGTTAGTATAGAAAAAAATGTATAAAAAAATGGTAAAAAAATGGCTAAAAACGATAAGTCGTCAAAAATAGGTGCGGATATAAATCCCGATAAAATTAAAGCTGTCAATTTGGCAATGGATCAGATTGAAAGACAACATGGTAAGGGATCTATTATGAGGTTAAGTGACCAACAAGTTGTAGATGTTGAAGTTATACCTACTGGATGTATATCTTTAGATGCAGCGATTGGAGTTGGGGGGATCCCAAGGGGAAGAATTATTGAAATATTTGGTCCTGAATCTTCCGGAAAAACAACTGTTTGTTTACATGTGATTGCTGAAGCTCAAAAAAAGGGTGGTTTGGCAGCATTCGTAGACACTGAACACGCATTAGATATAAACTATGCTCAAAGATTAGGAATAGATTTAAATAATCTACTACTTTCACAACCTGAGTTTGGTGAGCAAGCTTTAGAAATTGTTGAAACACTTGTTAGAAGTGGTGGGGTAGATGTTGTAGTAGTCGATTCAGTAGCAGCGCTAACACCAAGAGTTGAAATAGAAGGTGATATGGGAGATGCACAAATGGGATCTCAAGCACGATTAATGTCTCAAGCAATGAGAAAGTTAAATGCAGCAATCGGGAAATCAAAGACAACAGTTATTTTTACGAATCAACTTAGAAGTAAGATTGGGGTTATTTATGGGAATCCTGAGACAACGACAGGTGGTAATGCGTTAAAGTTTTATGCTTCTGTTAGATTAGATATTAGAAGAAAAGAAGTTTTAAAAGATGGGACAGATATAATAGGTAATAGAGTTAGAGTAAAAGTACTTAAGAATAAAGTTGCTCCTCCTTTTAAAGAAACTGAATTTGATATAATGTATAATGAAGGTATATCAAAAGTCGGAGATTTAGTTGATGTAGCTACAACTCATGGCATTGTAAATAAATCAGGTTCTTGGTATACATTTAATGATGAAAGAGTACAAGGAAGAGACGCACTTAAAAAACTAGTCAGTGAAGATGAGAATTTATTCGAAAGTCTTAAATCTAGTGTACTAGAAGTAATAAGTCCTAAGAAAAAGAAAGATGATAAAGCTGAAGATAAAGTAAAATAATATACAATGCACACAGTTTACTCAATTAAAAAAAAGAAATACTCTAAAAAGTATTTTGTAAACTTTGTGGATTTTACTTACGATTCTGTTGAATTGTGTCTTGATGTTATTATGAAATTCGGAATAACGAAAGACTCGAAATTAGATGATAAAACTATACTTGAAGCAATAGAAGATCAGAATTTAAAAGATGCAAAACTTGCAGCTTATAACTTCGTATCATACAAACCAAGGAGTGAATTCGAAGTTAGAGAAAAGCTAAAGACTAAAGATTTTAATAAAAGTAGTATTGACTTTGCTGTATCTTTCTTATATGAATTTAAGTTGTTGAACGATGAAGAATTTTCTAGGAATTATATAAAGTCATATATTTCTAATAAACCATCTGGAAAGTATAAACTTACACAGGAACTTAGAAAAAGGGGGATAACTGAAGGTATAATTTCCGAAACTATAAGAAACTTTTATCCAGATGAAGATACTTTAGAATTAGCTTTGACTGCAGCAAATAAGCATCTCAGAAAAATATCCTACAAACCAAAGGAGAAACAAAGAAAATTAATTTCTGATTTTCTTTCTCGGAGAGGATTTGAATGGAATATAATTACTGAAACAATTGAGAAAATATTTAAATAAAAAAAAAGCCGGTATTACCGGCTTTTTTTAATTATAATTAATGGATTCTATTTTTTCATCCAGAAATGTTCTTGGAAAGTATCACACTTCTCAACATTCCATGTAGTTTCAATAGTATTATAACCGTCTTTTTCAATTATTACAGTATATTTCCCTTTACATAATTCTTTTGCTAAGTATTGGCCTTCTTTATCAGTTGCTTTATTCTCATATATAACCTTCCCATTTAGCTTTAAAGTGACTTTAGCACCTTCTATAGCAGACTTAGATTCATTATCTTTTACAATGAATTTTAGAATAGCATCACAACAGTCATCTTCAGATTCAAGAGTTTTTTCATAATTAAGCTCTTTATTGCAACCTAAATCAAATGAGAATTCTATTCCTTCATATCCTTCGGCTGATATAGAAAGACTATAATCATTACCTTCACAAAGTTCATTGAATTCTACAATACCATCAGCATTTGTTTTTAATTCATTTAATTTAGTAGACCCTTTCCAAAGTCTGACAGAAGCATTTTTTAGTATTTCACCTTTGCCATTCTTTATTTTGACTTTTACTACTCCTTCACAACAATCAGTATTAGTTTTTTCAAGAGTTTCTGAAAGTGTTTTTTCTTGATCACATCCAACTTCTACTTGAACTTCTCTATTTTTATAACCATCTTTTTTATAGACAATCGTATATTTACCTTCACAAAGACCATCTACTATAGCTTTACCATTTTCGACAACTGGGTCTTCTATTGTTTTTCCATCCTTGTATAAATATACCTTGGTTCCATTTAATACATTACCATCTTTGTCCTTAGGAGTAAATATTAGTATACTGTTACAGCAATCATCATCACTACTCATCCAAAAAGTTTCTTGAAAGTCATCACATTTTTCAATATTCCAAGTAGTCTCTATCTTTTCATACCCTTCTCTCTCTATTATAACAGTATATTTTCCTTTACAAAGACCATCTTCAATCACTATTCCATCAGCAGTAGTTGCTCTTTTTTCAAATATAACTTTACCATCCAGTTTTAATGTGATTTTAGCATCTTTTAATGCTGATTTCGTTTTTTCATCTTTTACTATGAACTTAAGAACTGCTTCACAACAATCTTCTTCAGTTTCTAATGATTTTTCGAAAGTCAATTCCTGATTACAATCTAAATCAAATGAAAATTCAATTCCATTAAATCCTTCAGCTGAAATCGAAATACTATATTCATCACTTTCACATAATTCTTTAAATTCAATGAACCCATTCGCATCAGTCTTTAGTTCAGTTAGTTTTTTTGATCCTTTCCAAAGTCTGACAGAAGCATTTTTAATTGCATTACCCAACCCATCTTTTAGTTTAACTTTTACGATTCCTTCACAACAATCAATACTCTTTTCTTCTAGAGTGTGTTCTAATGTCTTTTCTTCGTCACAACCAATTTCAACTTGTACTTCTTTATTTTCATATCCGTCCAATTTATATACTATCGTATATTTGCCTTCACAAAGTCCATCTTGAACAGCAATTCCATTTTCGACTATAGGATCTTGAATTATCTTATCATTTTTATATATAAATACCTTAGTACCATTTAGTATATTCCCATCTTTATCTTTGGGTTTGAATATGAATACACCATCGCAACAAGTATCTTCCTCAGATTGTGTGCTTATCATTTTGAAATTAAGTTCCATTGTCTCATCACAATTCTCAATGGTAACCATTTCTTCAATCACTTTATATCCGTCTAATGCTAAACGTAATTCATATTCTTCCAAACAAAGTCCTTCAATCTTAACATTTCCATTTTCGTCAGATTTACCTTTCTTCAAGACTTTCATATCTTGTCTAACTTTGATTTCAACATTTTTTAAAGAATTACCATCTTCATCTTTAATTGTTAATTCTACTGATCCACAGCAATCATCTTTATCTTCTAGTGTTACAGTTCCGTTTTCTTTCTTATCTATTTCAGAATAGTTTAAATTCAAAGTTGAGTAGAGAGGGTGCGAAATTGAGAATATCACATTTTCTGAGGGCACAGAAATATTATCAAATGAGATGAATCCATTTTCGTCTGAGGTATCAGTTGCAATTATTGCACTTTTATCTATTTCGTGTAGATTAACAATTGCATTTATTACTGGATTGTCTTTATTGTCAATTAAATTAGCTGAGTAATTTATGTCAATATCAGAAGGTTTACTCGGTTGGTCTTCCTTACAAGACATCAAAATAAGGAGTGATAATAATGATAAAGTAAAAATCCGTATCATTGAATTCATAATAGCCTCAAAATAAATTATTAAATATTATTTACAAATATACTAAATAACACATTAAATCAATTTTAGTCACATTTTTAATTAAAAGAAATGATATTAGTATCAATACTTGGAAGTTCTATACCAATATTCAATGAATCAAGTTTGGGTTCAGGTACTTTATTTCTTTCAGGATAGAAATACTCAAGAAGAAGTTGCTTAGCAATTGGTGCACATACACGACCACCCCAACCTGCATTTTCAACCATAACTGCCATTGCAATTTTAGGATTATCTTTGGGAGCAAAGCAAGTAAACCATCCATGATCTTTACCATGAGGGTTTTGAGCCGTAGAGGTTTTTCCACAAACATCTAAACCATCAATTCGTGCATTACCAGCAGTACCTCCTCCTGCATTTACCACTTGCCACATACCTTCTTTAACAATATCAATCGAATTGGAAGATAACTCTAAATTTTTCTTTTTGTATTCAATATTCTGAAAAGTTCTAGTCACATTATTGTATATTTTTTTTACAACATGAGGTTGAATCCAAGTGCCACCGTTAGCTATCGCAGCGATATAAGATGCCATTTGTATTGGTGTAACTAATATTTCTCCTTGACCAATACCAAAGTTCATAAGCATCCAGCCTGGCACATCATCATTGAATCTTTTATTCATAGTTGTTAAATCTTGAAAGTTACCTTTCTTTTCACTAGGCAAATCTACACCAGTTAGTTGTCCAAAATTTAACAATCTACCATAGTTTATAACATTCTCAGCACCAAGTTTTAACGATAATTGATAAAAGAAAGCATTGCAAGACTTTTTAATTGCAGTTTTTACATCTATACTTCCATGATGTCCTAGGCATTTGAAGAATCTGTTTCCATATTGATATCCACCTTTACAAAGTAATCTAGAGGATTCACTTATAATTCCTTTTTCTAATCCTGCAATTGCAATTAGCATTTTCCATGAAGACCCCGGAGGGTACTCACTATTGACTGTTCTATCTAAGAAAGGTTTATCAGGATCCGTTATAAGGGAATTATAATAATCCGAAGAAATTCTTCCACTAAACTCTGTTAAATCAAATGTTGGTGAGCTTGCCATTGCCAAAATTTCACCTGTAGAAGGGTCAATGGCAACAATTGCACCACGTTTTCCTTCTAATAGTTGTTCAGCTTTGGCTTGTAAATCTGTTTTTATTCCTAAATATAAATCAAAACCATTTTTTGAAATTTTATCTTTCTTACCTTTTTCATACTGAAATACTTGCTGTCCAAATTTGTTAACGGCAACAAACTTAACACCTTCATTACCCTTTAAAAGTCCTTCATATTCTTTTTCGATTCCTTGTTTACCAATCGCATCACCAGGCCTATAGTACTGATAAGTTTCTAATTCTTTCGGTGAAATTTCTTTAGTATAACCTAGTAGATGAGCCATATAAGCATCGGATTGATAAAGTCTTTTCGATTCGATAATTACATCTATACCTCTAAGGTATTCAGAATACTCTTCTATACCAGAGATAGTTTCTAAATCAACATCTCGTTGAAATTTTATAGGTAGAAAAGGGGAGAAGGCATTGTATTTTTCAAACGAATTACTTAGTTCAGTGCTATCTAAATCCACGAGAGAAACTAATAGTGGAAACGCTTCATTACGCCACAAATTTGGTGTATAACTAAGTGCAAATGATGATTTATTATGTACGAGTAGATTACCATCAGTGTCAAATATATTTCCTCTGAATGGTTCCTGTATTATTTGTTTAATTGCTTGGGCTTCACTTGCCTCCTTATATAATAGACCTTTTACAAGTTGCAAATGAGCTAATTTTAAAGTGTACAATGTACAAACTAATATTACAATTACCTTGAATATCCTAATTCTAGGAGTTGATATAAATTTATCTGAATAATTATTATCCATTATTTTTAATATTAGTTTAAAAGTTTGTTTTTGTAATTAACTTCTACATAATTTACTAAAAAGAATAGAATTGCATTGATTATTAAAGTATCTCTAAAAATAAATGTCATTGTAAACATACCAGTTATCAATAGAGAAATTACAGAAAGGAAAACCCCAATCATTAACCCTTTGTAAAATAAATCAACTTTCAATTTTATACTATAGTAAATAGACTTTACAAACAAAACTGCAAATAATCCAAAGAATGTTAAAGTTAAAGGAATTCCAATTCTAAAAAAGAAATGTAAGAAACTATTATGAATTACCGAAGAGTATCCCATCTTCCCAGTAATAGGATTTCGAAAAGTAAAAACTGCACCAAATCCTTTCCCAATAAAAGGGGATTCCTTTATTTTTTCAATTACTACTTTCCATTCTTCAAACCTTGAGATAGCAGAAATATCTTCAGTTCCTTGAGATGTTGACTCGAATCTAGATTCTAGTGCGAAAATTACGAATTTAAAAATATCTCCAAAAAATATAGAAGCTATTAAATAAGCAAGAACTACTGATATTATAAAATAAGATAAAAACCTGATTTTTTCTTTAGAGTTGAGTAGTATAAATATTCCAACAAAATTAACAAATGCTGCGGCCCAAAAGATTCTAGCAAAAGTAGATGTTAAAGCCCCTAATGTGAGAATCATTATTATAGTTACTAGTATTCTATATTTTGTTTCTTTCTGATAAAAAATAAAAATACAACTGAAAGTACTTCCAATAACATACATATATGTATTGTTTCTAATAGTAGAACCAGCTTCATAAGCATAAGTAATATTAGACAAAATTTGTTTGTATATATAGAATTGTAATAAATCTGAAAATAAGAGAGTGATAGTAAAGACCAAAAGTAATATTACAACATCTTTGTGCGTTGTAAAATACTTTTTCATAGGAAAATAAAGGAGCATTAATGATAGCAATGTGAATTCTCTAATCCATTCGAAAAATACAGTACTTTCATAAAATACATTAATTAGTGTTAGAGTAGTTAGTATAAAGAAAGCCAAGAAAAACCATTCTGTTTTAGATTGAATTAGTTTTTCTTTTTTGACCATTACTTGCCAAATAATCCATAGGTAAAGAAATATATTAAGATAAATTGAAAATACTACATCAATGGCACTAACTCCACCTCCAGTCGTAGAAGAAAATACCCCTGATACTAATACGACCGAATAAATCCATAATTTAGGATTATAGATAAGAAGAGTTAGAAATAACAGAGAAAGTCCAAAAACAATAAATACAATCGGAGTTCCTGTTTGTCCTATAGATATATGGAGTATGAATATTGATATCAATCCAGAAAGTAGGATAAAAAGAAACTGAGGTATAGAATACTTAGTTGGGTTATATTTATTTAATTCAAGACTATCAATTCGTGACATTTAGCTTCTATTGATTTTCTTTGAAATTTTTTAATCTAAGCTTTACATTGTTATACATATTCAGGAATAAAACTAGTACTATCGATAATATGAATGCACCTGCAAATGTACCCATAACTATATATGATCTTTTAGGTCTATCCTTATTTTCAGAAGGAATTGCATCGTCTACAACAAATAAATAATTATTATTAGTAACCAAGTCTAACTTCGTTTTTTCTAAGGTGGGCATAAGATAAATCTTCATTTTAGAATGAGCTTCATATTCTGTATAAAGTCTCATATACTCCATACCTACTTTACTTACATCATTAAGTGAGAAATTTCCTATTAGACCAGGTTGAGTTTTAGACTCTTCAAGCTTTTTTCTTGCTTCATTAACATAATCTTTAAGCATCTTAGTGTATGGGTCATTTTCACCTAACTTATTTTTAGTTATTTCATATTCTGTTTCTGCTTTCATTACAGTTGCAGTTAAATCGGATAAAGCTTCACTATAAACAGATGCTTGGTCTTCAGGAGAATAGATCTGATATTTTTTAGAATACATAGCAAGAGAATCTCCTAAAACAGCTAATATGTTATCAGTATGTTCAATACGTTGTTCTAAATACTTAATATTAGCAGCGGCTTCATTCTTATTCATTACTACTGCTTTCGCATTTACTATTTTAACATATTCATTGGCCATTGCAGCAGCTTTTTCTGGATTGCCATCCCAAACAGAAAACTCTATATTCCCTTCTTTATAGTTAACAATTTCTACATTGCTTCTAAATATTTTTCTTGCCAATTCTTTACTATTATTTTTAACTTTATAAGCTTTTATAAGATCAAATTTATTGACCATAGAATCGAGGACAGTTCTACTCTCCATTAACACTGATAAATCGTAACTCTGACCTCCAGATCCACCACCAGCAACTTTAGTAATTCCAAAATCTTTTAACTTGGAAGAGATTCCATTGAGTGCTCCGCCTAATAATCCATCTGCTGAATTGCTAGGTGGTACAACATTAACAGTAGATTTAAATTGTACATCCATATTCATTGCATAGAATATAGAGCCAATTGTAAGAACTAAAGTAAAGATTATTATTACCCATTTATGTCGAAGTAATGTCGCTAATACTTCAATACTTTCATTTTCTCTAATTATCATATTCGTAGTAATTGTAAATGTAAAATTTAAAATAATTATTTGCTAATTTCAACGTATGGAGGTCTTTTGAAGTCCTCTTCAATCAAATGTAATTCTGCATCTTCGAAAAGTAAATCTGGCAAAGTAATACTAGAAGGTAAATAACTATCACCCCCAGTTAAATAAGGCGATATAACTGCAGGTGCAAGATAATTCATTGTTTTCAATTCATTACCAGTACTTACAATATCTTTGAACAACAGTACATTCATAGTAGGTACAATCATTCCACTAAATTTCTCAGAACTTCCATCTGCGTAAAATTTATACCCATCCATCACATAATTCTTTTTCCCAAAAGGTATTTCTATATTTCCGTTTGTAATCCTATAAAGAGAAGTATATCTAATATTTGCGTCAAGAATTTTAGTAATTACTATACCAAATTCTAATTCTCTTTTATTTACAAACTCCAACAACTTTGATTCTAATTCATTACTACTCAGTTTTTTATCAGAATCGTTGTTTTCTACAATCAGATTACTAAACATTACAGACCCACCTCTTTTGTGAGCATTTGATTTTTTTATACGTTTAGTCGGGACTCTATCCGAAAGAAGGGTTTCTAAATAACCATTCTTGATTAATTCAACGTCTTGTGATTCTAATCCATCATCATCGATTTTGTAAGTACCTATTAAATCAACTCCATTCCATTCGGTTAGGTTTGGTTTATCAGTTATACTAAGAAATTCAGGTAATACTCTTCCTCCAACTTTTCTTTGGAAGACTGCATCTTCATTCTCAGAAGAAAAGCCACCATCTGTCAATGGTTCTCTTTGAGAAATTAATTTTGGTGAAAATGATTGAGCAAATATTAGTCCTGCAGCTTGACCTTTAAAAATAATGGGTCCTACGTAAAAATCATCTAATTGACTAATTTTTAGTCTATCGGATATATTATTAGCTACTTGTTTCGCAGCTTTTATCAAAGAATCATTAGAAGGCAGATCTTTGGGATTAAGTGAGTAAGCAGTATAATGATCAAAGACAGGCATTCCTTCTTTATCTTGACTAGCTGCTACTATTTCGAATCCAGTATAATAACTGTCTTTTATATATTCAATTCCTTCTGAATTAACATAATATATTCTTTGAGGTATGAATTCTATACTAACACCAGAAGTGTAGATATCTGGGTAACTACTAAATACTGATGAAACAGATTCCACAATTTCTTGATACTTAGCTAAATTAAACTCAGGTATAGTTTTAATATCTTGTAGTTTTTTTATTGTTTCTAACTTATTAAAATCAGGAATAGTATCTTTTCGCATTCTATTCTTTAGTATAGCTTGTTTCTTTGAATAAAGTTCAGCAGTTTGTTTATATGCTGCATCAGTAGCTAACCAGAACTCTTTCCTTAGGTAATTAATACTTGGTTCATAACTAACAGAACGTTTTTTAAACCCTTCTTCATCATCACTACTACCAAAGAAACCTAATCCTACATCAAAAAAGTTTGTATTGTCAAAGCTATAATCACCCACTCTTACCCCGACACTTATATAAGCAGATTTGGAATTATTTGAAGCTTCTATACTACCTAATGAACCTCTTATACTTGAAGCATTATATTCTACGAATTTATATTCAATAAAATAAGGACTTTCCAGATCATTAATTTTTAATTCTTCCATTGAACGCTGAAGTTCATTTTTCATGGCAAACATTATATCTTCATTTGGTTTATCAAATGAATAGGTACTAATATTTAAAAGTACAACAAGTAATATTGTGATAATAAATTTCATTTATATTCTATTTTTTTTGTTTCAATTATTAAAGCTTAAATCATATTTTTTTTTAAGCTGTCTACAACTTTAATTAATTCATCAGACTTCTGCGTTCCTAATAAAAGTTCGAATCCGTCTTTCATCTTTATTCTGAGCCCCATATTCTTGCTCACATTAAGACATAAACCTCGCCCTTTCATAGAAAATCTATAACCCCAACCACCATACTCCATAATTGGCTTGTATTTCTCAACTTCTATACTATGGATTGATTGAATAGGTATTACCTTATAATCTCTAATAAATGGCCAAAACTTATATCTAATGTTCGTTTCATCAATCTTAGTTTCTAATTTTATTGAATAGAAAAACCAAGATAGAAATATTGCAAAACCTATTACTAATATGAACCCAATAATTAGAGCTCCATCACTCATAGGTTTATCTCCAAATTGCTTATTTGAAATCACTTGGTTATATATAGCAATACCGAATAGCAATATGGATCCACCAGTTATGACTGTTAAAAGTAACCAAAGTGCTTTCTGTCTAAATGTCTGTATTTCTTCAAATAGTATTCTTGACATAATATTAATCAGTTGTTACTTTTTTTGGTGCTTCTAATATAGGTGGTTTAGCTTGAGACTTTTTCTTCTTTTGTACTTCAATTTTAGATACTAATATGTCAGGGGAAGATGCCGAAACTGGAACTCCACCCGACTCAGCACCACAAATACCGTTGAATATTCCAATTCTTTCTGAAGTAGATAAAATATTACTAAACGTAGATAAAGGAGTCCCAATCAAATCTACACCTCTAACTAGTTCATTAGGTCTACCATCGGCATATATTTTAAATACAACCAATGGAAGAACATTAAATGCATTTGGAACAGTTCTACCAGTAAATGTAAAACCACCTTGAACAGTTTTAAAATATAACCCAAATTCCTTTTCTTGTTTATTGCATTCTTCTCTCAATTGTTCAATCAATTCCTCATCGTTCACTTTGTTATGACTCTCAACGATTAGATTAGACTGTCTTGAAACAGCATTGTATCCTGCTTGTTTACGACCATGTCCATTTGAGTGATCGAAACCTTCTATTGGAGATCTTGCCATTAGGAAACTTCTAAAAATTCCATCTTCAACTGAAACAACTTTTTCTGATTTAACACCTTGATCATCAAACTTGAAATATCCAGATAATTCTGTACCATTACGTTCTTTTATTGTCGGGTCAAATATTACATCGATAAAATCGGGTAGAATTGATTCCCCTACAGATTTTTTAAATGTTTGACTAGATGATGGATCTTTTTCTCTGTGACCTTCAACTCTATGACCGAAAATCTCATGAAAAAAAACTCCAGATGCCTCACCCGATAATATTGCTGGACCAGAATAAGTATCCATTAGTGGAGCATCTCTAAGTTCCTTTAATAGACTTATCATTTTAAGAATATCTGCTTCTATTTTTCCCAATGGGGGTAATGATTCAGGAGTAAATGCAAAGTAAGACTCATACAAAGGTAAACTCATACCATCAGTGGCCTTAGTTTTTGCGTAAACAAATACTCTAACAGAAGACTCATCAAATTTAAGTTTACTTCCTTCGGTATTAACAAAATATTTAGTTTTATTTTCTAATTGAAATGATACTGAACCATCATATATAAGGGGGTCTGAGTTAAATAAATTAGATAGTTGTTTTGCATATCCAATCCATTTATTTCTATCTATTTTTAATTTTTCTACAGATTCTGTATACTGAACAGGCTTCTCTTTCGAAAAATCAGCGGATTTATCTTCTTGTTCTACTTTTACTGCAGCATTTGATTTTGCTTTTTCATAAGTCTCTATAGCTTCTTTATAAACTTTATCAGTTGAATACCAGATTTTTCTTTTAATAGCCAATGCATTATTATCAAGCGGTAGAAATTCAAAGCCAGTTCCACCCCCAAAATTAAATGAGCTTCCTCTTATAATATGAGTATTATCAAAATTATAATCTCCAACTCTTAAATCTATATCTAATATTCTCTGGCTTACACTATCATTATTAATAAGATTACCAAAAGAAGCACTTATATTTATTTTTTCAATATCTGTTATATTGTAAGAGATATAATATGGAGGGTTACTTTCTTTCTGTAATTCTTTAAAATTTCTAGTTAATTCAGTCTTAACAATATCTAAAATAGGTTCAGATATGCTAAATGAAATTGAAAAGAAGAATAATACTATTGCTAATCTATACATTTTCACCAAGATATTTCTTTGATATTAATTTTAAAGATTCATCGAATTCATATACATACGGTTTTCCTGTCGGAATGTTTATATCCGAGATATCTTCTTTTGTAACATTTTCTAAATGCATAGTTAATGCTCTTAATGAATTACCATGTGCAGATATTAAAATATCTTTTCCGGCTTTTAGTAAAGGAGCTATTTCACTTTCGTAATATGGTAGAACACGATCTAAAGTATCTTTAAGTGATTCTCCATTTGGTGGAGCCACATCAAAACTTCTTCTCCATATATGTAATTGTTCAGCTCCAACTTTTTCACCAATTTCTGCTTTATTTAAACCTTGAAGATCACCATAATGTCTTTCATTTAGAGCCTCGTTTGAAATCATTTCAATTTTTTCAAAACCAGCAACCTTAGAAATAATTTCAGCAGTATTTATAGCTCTTTTTAATACAGAAGTAAAGATTTTATCGAATTTAAAACCTTTAAGTATCTGACCGGCCTCATTAGCTTCTTTTATACCTTGTTCTGATAGTTCAATGTCAACCCATCCTGTGAATCTATTCTCTTTATTCCACTTTGATTGACCATGTCTTACACATACTAATTTTGACATTTTAATTCCTATTTATTTCAATTTATTAATTAATTCTTTTGGTGCTTGAACTAGTTCAATAAGAACACCTTCACCTGAAATTGGTGATTGTTCATTACCTTTGGGATGTATAAAACAAACATTATGACCTGAAGCACCTTTTCTGATGCCACCTGGAGTAAATCTGACACCATTTAATTCTAAACTATTATAAGCAGCTTCTAAATTATCAACCCATAAGCCAATATGATTCAAAGTAGGGGAGTGAACTGCAGGTTTTTTATTTATATCAAGCGGTTGCATAATATCTACTTCAACTTCTGCGATTCCTTTACCAATTCTTAGAATATCTTCATCTACATTCTCGGATTCACTTCTATATTCACTAATCTTTGGTAAACCAAAAAGTGATTGCCATAATGGTGAATGTTTTGTTTTATCTTCTGAACCTATTGCTATTTGCTGTAGTCCCAGAATATTAAATTCTCTATTAGATTTATTTAGTTTTTCTTCTGCTAAATTCAAATCATCTATAGAATTAATACCTTGTATCTCATCTATATTCGAAGTAGGATAAGCCATTACTTTGTATCCGTCATTTTTGATGATTTCTACTATATCTGTCAAGTAATATTCGCCTTGTGCATTACTATTGTTTATTCTTTCCAAAGCAGAAAAAAGTAATTCAGACTTTACAATATAGGTTCCACTATTAATTTCGTTTACAGATTTTTCAATCTCGTTAGCATCTTTTTGTTCAACTATTCGGACAAAATTATTATTATCATCTCTTATTATTCTTCCATATCCAGTTGGATTAGGAGCAATAGCTGAAAGAACAGTTAACGAAGAATTATTATCATTATGGTACTTAATAAACGAATTTAGAGTCTCCAATGTAATGAGAGGTACATCACCACATAGAATCATAACATCCGAATTAGATTCGATTAATTCACTTCGAGTTTGATCTACAGCATGGCCAGTACCTAATTGAGGCTCTTGTAATACTGTCTTTATATTAGAAAAACTATTTTGAGATAAGAAATTATTTACTTTTTCTTTTTCATGACCTAATATGACAACTGTTTTAGAAGATTTTAATTGTTCAATTGTTTCTAATACGTAACCTAGAAGAGGTTTGTTATTCATTGGTACAAGGACTTTAGGTAAATCAGGCACATTCATTCTTGTACCTTTACCTGCTGCTAATATAGCTACAGTAAGTTTCATTTAAGAATATTTTATATTTTTGATATTATAACTTTAGTAAAATACAGTTTTAAATTTTGAACTCAAAGATTAGTGGGAAATTGCTATGAAAAATATTCTTATTGTTTTAGTATTGTTAATCGTTACGAATTACTCTTATTCAAACGATAGTTTTAAACTAGTTAAAGAAATAGATATTAATAAATTTAATTCGTCAGATAAAAACAGAATGACAATTGAATTTAAATCAGGTAAAAAAGTAATCTCAAAAAGTAAGGCAATAGAAATAAGCGAGATAATAGAAATATGTGACAATTGTTTCGCTGAAATTGAAGATTCTAAAGGAAATCTATTTTACTTAAGTAACAATGATTTGAATAAACAAATAAATAATCAACAAGCTCTAATGCTATTTGATGAAAAATTTTCAAGTTTAGGTGATACTTTAGTTATAGGGGAAGATGATTTAAGTAAACTAGAAGGAAATGATTTATTGAATGTTGAACTCGGTTCTATGACTAATGCTAGCTATGGTTTGAATTCCAAAAATTGGTCAAACGAAAAAATAGATAAATACTTTAAACCTAATTCTTTAATTTTTCCTTTTGATAATAATACAACTAGATGGATTACAGATATACGAAAGATTAGAATTTATAAGAGATAATCTATATATCATCAATGTCTATATTTGCAATTGGTAAAGTCAATGAAACTTCAGTAAATTTTCCAACTTCGCTTTTGAACTTGATTTTCCCTTTATAAATATCCATTATCTTTTTCACAATGGCTAATCCGAGTCCAGACCCTTGTTGTTCATTTTCTAATCTATCAAACTGTATATATGCATCAAGCATATATATTTTTTCTAATGGCATGCCTATTCCATTATCATGAATAGTTATTTTATACTTATTATCAACAATTTGAGATGAAATTTTGATCTTAGTTTCTTCATTCCCAAATTTGAATGCATTATCAACTAATTCGTAAATCAATTTGTTAAAGTGTTCTTCAGATATTTGAAGAGGTGAATCCTCGAGGTTTAATTCAATACTGTCTGATTTATTAAATTTGTATGAAATATTTGTTGCAGTCTCGTAAATAAGTGATTCTGCAGAATAAATAGCAGATTCTTGAAGTTTTTCTAACTCTTCTATATTATATGAATTAATTGTAAGAGCTGAAAGATAAAGATAATTCTCGAATAACCTTCTTAATCTAACTGCAGAGGAATGAACATCCTCTAGTATTTCCAATGTTTCTTCCTTATCAACTTCATCTAAACTTTGTTTTAAATAATCAGTTAATCCAAGTATTTGATTTAAAGGAGTTCTAACTTCATGTGGTAGAGTCATAAGTAAGCTCGATTTTAGTTGTTCTACTTTCTCACTTATTTCCTTTTTTTTCTCCATTAATTCTCTTGTCTGGACTGCAACAAGTTGATCTATTTTGTTTTTAAAAAGATTACTTTCATTTTCAAGTTTCAACCCGTTAATACTAGAAGCTAGATAACCAGTAAAATTCTTCAGTAGAAATCTAGTTTCCGAATCTAAAACGATTTTAGATTTATCATATTCAAATAATCCAAATCCAAGTGCACCTTTAGAACTAATAAGAGGAGCAAGTAATAACGAAGTTGAGTCTTCCAAGTCTCTTAGAATCAAGTCATTAGAGTTCATAACTTCACCAATTAAACCAAGTTCAATTGATTTCTCGAATATTGCAAGACAATTATCTTCTTCATCAATAGGGTAACAATTTTTTAGGACAGGTTCAAATGTCTCTGTGTTAAAAAGAAAAATTGCTGTGAATTGAGGTTTTATCAATTTATAGTAAACATCATTAGAACTTTCTATAATGCTTTCTATTGTTGGGTTATTTACTAAAGCCTTATTAAAGCTTTCAAAAACTTCTAAGTTTACTTCCATGTTATTCTAATTTATTATTAATATTTCGTTCGCTTGTTCATAGTCAAGCTTTATTCTATCATAGAACGAATTTTTATCAAATTTTGTAATATCTAATCTACGCCAAAGTAATTGGTTAGGTTGAGTAATTTCTTCACACCCCGAATGACCAAGACCAAGTAATTTAGCAAGTATATTTGATATATGGACTACACCGACTATTTGATCATAGTTAGAACCCACCAATCCATCATTATGGTATCTAATGACATTTAAAATATTAGGATCTAGATTCCAAGATTCTGCTAATTTTAATCCAATTTCTTGATGCGTTATACCTAGTACTCTTTGCTCTGCTTCTAGTAATGATATTTTTTCTTTTTCCATCATTATAAAAACTACATTATATTCAGAGCCTAAGATTTTAATCAATACAAGTTTGCCTATATCATGTGTTATACCAGATAGTAAATACTCATCTAGATTTTTTTGTCCTAATTCTTGTGCTATAATTCTAGAAATAGCACCTACAGCAATTGAATGTTTCCAAAACTCTACTAAATCAAATTTAGAATTAGAATTAATATCTGAGAATACTTCAATTATTTTAGTAGAAAGAATTATATTTTTTAATTCTCTGAAACCTAAGTGGAATATAGCTTTGTCTATAGAATTAACCTTTGTACTAAGTCCATAAATACTTGAATTAACTATTTTTAATAATTTAAATGATAATGCAATATCTGTGGAAACTAGATTAGAAAGATCTTTAATCGTTGTTGAAGTATTTGATAGTGCATCTACAAGTTTGTAATAAATAGTAGGTAAAGTCGGAAAGTCGTCAAAATTTTCAATTTTTTCAAGAAGTCTATTCATCAATAATTTTCCCTATTCTACTTAAAACTCCAATATCAAATAAGAACTTATCATTCTCATTTTTAATGCTCCATCCCAATTCACTCAATAATAATGTTTCGATGTTCGCTACTTCTTCATTGTTTAATGAACTACTAGAAGCATCAACCAAATCATCATAAATAGAAATCTCATTGATACCCCACATCTTTAGCACTCTGATATGTGAATCAAGATTCAAAGAAGTACCTTTTTTTATAAGTACCTGGTCATATTTATTTGACAAAGTTTCAGCTAAAATCTGTCCTTCTTCTATATCATCTAATTTTACTTTTCTAGGCATATACTCAAAACTACTTTTTCTAATAAACGAATTTAACAATTAGAGTAAACTTTTAAACATTTAATTTATTAACATCTTATATATTCTACTTAAATTATAAAGTTTTTTAAATTTCGAAAGTGAAATTGTATTTTAACTTAAAAGATAAGATAATGAATAAAATAATAGAATGCGTTCCAAACTTTTCAGAAGGTAGAGATAAAAAAATTATAGAAGCTATTGCGGAAGCTATTAGACAGACTGAAGGATGTACTTTATTAGATGTGGATCCCGGTGCATCTACTAATAGAACTGTTTATACTTTCGTGGGGGATGAAAGTTCTATAATTGATGGAGCTATTGCTTCTGCTAAAATTGCAAAAGAACTAATAGATATGCGTTATCAAAAGGGAGAGCATCCAAGAATGGGGGCAATGGATGTATGTCCATTCGTACCAGTAGCAAATGTTACTATGGAAGAATGTGTTGAGATCTCAAAAAGATTTGCAAAAAGAGCTTCTGAGGAACTTGGTCTAGCTTTTTATTTATATGAAGAAGCATCAGAAAGAGAGTATAGAAAAAAGCTACCAGATATACGAAAGGGTGAATATGAAGCCATGGCTGAAAAGGTTAAAAAAGAAGGTTGGGAACCAGATTTTTGGTCAGGTAGCTTTGATCCAAAGTGGGGTATCACTGCAACAGGAGCTAGAAAGTTTTTAATCGCATATAATATCAATGTATTAGGTACTTGGAATCAAGCACATAGAATTGCTCTTAATTTGAGAGAAGCTGGTAGGGAAGAAGGTGATTCAGGTCGATTAAAAGAAACGAAAGGGTTGGGGTGGCATGTAGACGAGTATAATATGGCACAAATTTCGATGAATCTTAATGATTATCATGTTACTCCAATGCATATAGCTTATGAAGAAGCAAAGAAAGATGCCATAGAGCTAAATTTGGGATTAGCGGGTTCAGAGATTGTAGGTTTAGTTCCACTCGAAGCAATGTTAATGGCGGCTGATTATTATATTGAGAAAGAGAACTTATTTGTAATAGAGGAAGATCAAAAAATAAAATTGGTGATTGATAGATTAGGGCTTAGCTCTATCCAGTATTTCGATCCTCAGAAAAGAATTATTGAATATATAATTAAACAAGATAGAAATGAGCCTTTAGCTTCACTATCTGTTAGAGATTTTATAGGGTCTGTTGCTGCACGTACTTCAGCTCCTGGAGGAGGAAGTGTTTCTGCTGCAGTTGCATCAATGGGTGCTGGATTAGGAGCTATGGTTGCTTGGCTTACTTTTGGTTACAAAAAATATGAAGAATATGATGAACAACTAAGAAAAATAATTCCAAACTTAGTGAAGACAACTGACGATTTGATACCATTGATAGATGCTGATACTAACGCATTTAGTGACTATATGGAAGCAATGAGATTACCACAGAATACTGATGAAGAAAAAACTATAAGAAAACAAGCAATGGAAGATGGAATGAAAGTTGCAATCGAAGTACCATTGAAGACTATCAAGACAGCTGATAGAATCTGGGATGATCTGATAGAGGTTGCAAAAATTGGGAATTTCAGTAGTCGTTCTGATTTAGAAGTAGGTGCTAGAGCTCTAGAGGTCGGAATATGGGGTGCCTATAGAAATGTTATAATTAATTTATCTGGCATAAGTGATACAAATTATGTTGAACAAACTAAACAAGAGGCCGAATCACTATCTATAAGAGCAAAAGAGAAAATGCAAGAAATATTGGATATAATAGAAAAGAGAAATAATTAATTAAAGAAAAGGGGCGAAACTAAATCGCCCCTTTTATATTATCATCTACCAATATTATATTTTCCTTTATAACGGAAACCATCTAACATCCATTTAGGCATATCACCTCCGAAAACATAATAATCCATAAATTGCTTCATTCTTAGTGAATAGTCTAATTGATTATGTATCTTTTTAGGATGATGTGGTTCACCTTCATATTGCAAGAAAATACAATTTTTATCAAATCTACGCATTGCTAAATACAATTCAATACCTTGTTGCCACGGCACTGCTTCGTCTATATCACCAAACATCACAAGTAGTGGTGTATTCATCTTATCAGCAAAGAAAATAGGGGAGTTTCGAATGTATGAATCAAGTGAATCAATTATATTCCCTCCTATTCGGGATTGTTCTTTTTCATATTGAAACTGTCTTGCTAGACCTGAACCTAATCTAATACCAGAGTAAGCAGAGGTCATATTAGAAACAGGTGCTCCAGACACGCAAGCAGCGAAATAATCTGTTTGGGTTACTATCCAAGCGCTTTCGTATCCTGACCAGCTATGACCATGCATCACAATTTTTTCTGGATCAGCTATACCCATTTCTACTAATTTATCACATCCCGCTATTAAAGCTGCTTCTGCAGATTTCCCTGGGTTTCCATCATAGAATTTTACATCCGGAAAGAACATTACATATTCAGATCCAAGGTAAAGAGAATAAGGTGGTCTATGATTAATCTTTGGCATATTGAATTCATTTTTCCGGTCTGAAAATCTTTCATAGAAATATACGAATACTGGATACTTTTTCCCCTTTTTATAATTATCAGGTAGTGCGTAGTATCCTTGTAATGTATCACCAAACTCTGTGACAAAATCCACTATATGAGAAGTACCCCATAAAAATTCATCAACTTGATGCTGTTCTTTTGTTAATCTTTCTAGTTTACTTAGTTTAGTATCAGTTAACCATAAATCAGGGTATGTATTAAACCCTTCTTTAGTAATTATTATTTTGTCAGAATCATCAGATTTATCTTCATAATTAAATAAATAGTCTCCATAAGTTCTAATATCAACTTCACCAGTTATTAAATCTAATATACCCAGATGCTTTTGTTTCGACTTTGTTCCATATACAGAGACAATAACTTTATCACTACTTTCAAACCATCTTTTATTTTTATCAGAGTTTATAATATTAATAGTATTTTCATTCTTACGTCCTATACCCTTAGTTAACAAACGGCTACTTCCATTAGATAAGTCAAATTCCCATATATCAAACTGATCTCGTATTAGAATTTTCTTGTCTTGACCAATCCAACCTTTAACACCATAAGAACCTGGTTCTTTAGGGTGATCATCCAAAACATCGTAAAACGGAACAGACAAATTTTCATTCAGTACTATTACTTTATTAGTTACATTATTATAAGAATACCACTTTTTTTCCTTGAAGTAAACTGTAAAAAGTCCATCAGGAGATAAATGAGGTCTTTCTTCCAGATTTTTTTCGATTAACTTTTTTTCTCCATTACTTATATTTACAGTATATAAGTCGTAATACCAACCACTATAAGTCATAAGCTTTTTATACGGTTCATAATCCAGCTGAAGAGTAAAATTTGAATTATCCACAGAATTGACACCAGTAGTTGTGCTATCTGTTATATTTAATAGTTTATTTTTTTTAAAATCATAAAGTGAAAGGTAAACATCATCTTTAGTTCGATCCCAGTTTGTCTGTTGGAATGGAATAATCTCAGGGTCTTTAGGATGCCATAAATAAAGTTGGGTATCATCAAGTATCAAATCAGTATCATACAAGTTTGATACAGTAATTTCAGTCGTATCCTTCTCATCCCCATACCATTGAGTTAGAGGTTTATAACCAAACCATAATCGATTATCATCATCTGATAATTTTAAATCATTTTTCTCAGGTATATAATATCCAGATCTAGATGATGTATCAGCAATTATATTTTTTACTTTGGAATTGTAATTAAATATATTGACTGAGTTGTCTTTAGTTTTATCTTCTTTTAATAATCTGCCTTTTAAATAAAAAAGATTATCAGAAGTCTCATCCCAATGAATATTAGTATACTTCGAATTAGAATCTGAATCAATTTCTATTTCAGGTATAAATTCCTCGTTCAAATTCCTAACAAATAATCCGTTCAACCCTTTATCTAATATGGTTGAATAGAAAATATTATTACCGAGTGAATCCAATGTATATTCTATGACATTTTCAATTGGAATTTCAGTTTCACTTTGTAAATGTCTCAATACAAGTTTTTTTCCTATTGACTTTTCTTTTTTATCATAATCTTTTGTGTATGCTAGCCATTTTCCATTTTTTGCTAATTTGAAATTGGATACATCATCAATGTTTTTCCGATAATCTGATAATGTATTTACAATCTCAATACCTGGCTTTTCATCTTTATATTTTTCAGGATTTAACTGCTTGATTACATCTATTTCTGTTTTAACTACAAACCATCGCGTATCTTGTGAGTATTGCGAATGATTACCCCTTTCAATCTCAAATATTTTATCTGATTCAAGTGATTGAATTATATGAGTATTGTTTCCTCTTTGAACATCTAATCTATAAGTAATCCAACTACCATTATCTGTAATATGATGAGAAGTTAGATTCTTAAATTTTAAAATATCTTCGAATGTTATTGCTCGTTTTGCTTGAGTTAAACTTGTAGTAAATAATAGTAGTAAAACTATTGTAGATTTATTAAACTTCATTAATTTTTTCCATTAATTGCATATCAAAAGTCTATAATATATGAAAGTATTTTGAGAATGGGAAAAACTAAAAGATTATTAAAAATTGACTAAATACCTATTTAGGTTTATAATAGTAATAAATATTATATTTGAAATAGATTAAAAAACATAAAAAGAATTTATAAAATGAAGAATAAGTTTTCAATAGATGTAACAACAGAGTTAGTTGAGATACTTAAGAATCGATTTGAAAATAATATGAACCGGCATGAGGGAATAAAATGGGAAGAAGTTTTATCAAAGCTAGAGTCAAATCCCGATAAACTATGGTCATTAAATGAAATGGAACTATCAGGTGGTGAACCTGATGTTGTTGGTATTGATAGTAAAACAGGAGAGTATATATTCTTTGATTGTTCTGCTGAAAGCCCAAAAGGCCGTAGAAGTGTTTGTTATGATCACAAAGCACTTGAAGCACGCAAAAAATTCCCACCTGAGAATAGTGCTATGAATTTGGCAGCAGATATGGGGATTGAGATTTTAGATGAAAATCAATATAGAGAGCTACAAAATCTAGGAGAGTTTGATACAAAAACTTCAAGTTGGATAAAAACACCTGATAAAATTAGAGATTTAGGAGGTGCTATATTTGCTGATTATAGATTTGGTACTGTATTCGTATATCACAATGGGGCAGACTCATATTATGCTGCTCGAGGATTTCGGGGTTCTGTCAGAGTATAATTTATATCAAACTTATTATTTTTTATAAACGTACAATATGGATTGTATCATAGTAAAAATAGAAATAAATATGATTATACCACCCCAAATCCAATAAGGGAAGAATAGGTTTTGAGCAATAACTCCAGTATCTGAGATATGGAAATCGTTATCAATGAAGGCTTCTTGGCTCATCAAATATCCAATACTAAGATATATACTTAAGAAAGCTTGGATACCTATGAATATTAATAATAGTTTTTGATTTTTTGCTTGCATTTTGAGGGCGGCAAAAAAAATAAGTACCGCAAAAGTTAGTATTACAGGAATTCCATATATGGATCTAATCCAATAAATAACTGAAAAAGCTAAAATACCACTAAATGTAAATAATATTTTTTTAATGTGTTTTTCTTTCTTAGAAAGAATAATAAGTATGGCACCTGCTACTGTAGGTCCTAGTGGCCCTGCTGCTGCAACAATGGCTTTCCCTACATTACCTAGGAATAGGTTTCCACTCCACATAGCCAAGCCAGATCCATCTGCATATATTTCGAGTTGGTGAAAGCTACCTCCTAATATTAAAGCCATAATTCCGTGAGCCATTTCATGGAACCAAGTAGATAAGATTGTAAAAGGGTAGAGGACTAACATTCCAAATGGTACACGCCAAAGTATAATAGTAAAAACAGCAAAAGCCATCATCCATAAAATGTACTTTTGCTGTTCTGTTAATTTCTTTTTTGCTTTAGCCATTTGCTATTATATATCTTTTACAGGAGTTTCCACAGTTATTTGTACAGTTCGGCAATAAAATCTTCCTTCAGGTAAATCATTGTCGTACAACAACCTTTCCTCACCTAGACCTTTGACTTCAGCGTCTCGAAGTCTAAGTCTATTAGCTACTGATTTTGCTCTTCTTTCTGATATTTTTTTATTTATATCTTCTTCACCCATACTATCAGAATAACCATATACATAAACTTTAGCTTTATCTGTTATTCTATTTTTAACAAAGTCAACAACTTCTCTGTGTTCTTGTTCAAGACTTGATTTACCATAAGAGAATAAAATCAAACTATAATACTCAAATTCTTTGTCATCAGTCCTATTCTCTCTTTTAGTATTCACAGTAAGTTTGTTTATAGGTAAGGACTTTTCTGCAAATCCTCTTTGACCAACTGAATCCATAACTGATAGTTTGTATTCAATTGGTGAAGCAGATCTAGGCATATTCTTTTTATCATTCCTTAAATCCCAAAGTAATTCTGCATCTGGTTGACCAGTTCCAATTTTTTGGAATAGTATATTATTATCTTGTTTTGCTTCAAATACCCATTCATTTATACCTACTTCTGAATCGACGTCTGCTAAGAACTTAATATCAGTATCAGAAAGAACTCTTAGTGTATCTGTAGTCATAACTGGTTTGATTATCGACTCATCACTAGATAATATTTCAACTCTTCTGTTTTCTTCTTGTCCAGGTAGAGTATCTGATTTAGAAGCTTCTATAGGTAAGTTTCTAGCTTGAACATCAATTCTATTTGGTTCTATACCCCAAACATTAGTGAGGTAATTTTTAACAGACATAGCTCGATCGTTTGAAAGTGATTTGTTGTCTAATTCAGGACCTATATTAGAATTACATCCAACTAAAGTAATTTTTGCACTTAAGTTTTCTTTCATTCTATTTCCTACGATATTCATAACATCATAGTAAGTTTCTATAGCGTTCTTACCCTTTAGATTATCTGTGTCGAAAGTTATTGCTTCATTCTTTGCTAATTGATTATATCTTCTAGGAATTGTTGAAGAACTATCATCAAAGAAAACATAATTAAGCAGTGGTCTCATATTTATTGAGACGAAATCTTCTATTTGAACTTTTGGTTCCTTATTTATTCTTCCATTCGAATCTACAGAAACTGCATCTACAAAAACTTTTAGTGCAGGTGGATTAATCGGTAAAGGAAGCGAATCAGGCATAATTGGATTTGCCGGTGGCGGTGGAGGTGGTGGTGGAGCAGGAGGTGTTCTATATTTAACAGCTACTCCAGCTTTTAGTTCACCAATATTCCAAGCCAAATCACTAACTATATTATTGAATTTATGAGAGTAATATAATCCCGGTACTAAGAATAGTGAATTTTTTTTATTTAGTGGAAGTTGATAATCTATACCTACAGTCAATCCGAATATCAAACTACTCAGATTTTGAATTTCACCTTCATATTGATTTCTCACTCTTCCTTCACCTGGGAAGACACCTCTGTCAGATGGTTGTTCTATTTGTTCCCATTGCTTATAATCTGATGAAAGGAGTAATCCAAAACTCGGACCTCCATTTAGGAATACATTCTCTGCTATTCTATAAGAAAGCAAAGCATCGAAATCAATTTTAGAAACATTAGAATTTAGATTATAAGAGAATACCCCTTGTTGCAAGTTACCATCAACTAAAACATCTGTATTAATCTCAGAGTAAAAATTACCTGTAACTTGGCTGAAACCAGCACGAAGATCAATTATATAATCATAGTCGATAGGAATATCCACGACAAGACCACCACCAAACGTTGGACCTATCTCGGTTGAAAAACCACCGCAACAACTCTGTGTATTTGGGAGCTTCGCAAAATCTGCAAAATGAAAAGCCAAACCATATTGACCATATACACCGAACTTTGGTTTCAGTGCATTCGTATCTATAGTAGTTTGTGCGTTGGTATTATAAATGCTGCATAAGAGAATTATAATAAAAATTCTAATATAACTTCTCGTCATATACTATCAATTTTTATTTCAAAATAATTTCGTAAATTAAAACAAACAACTAAAAATAACTAATATTGTGAGCAAATTTGAGTAATATAACTATATATGAAGATCAGTATAACGAAAGTAAGTTTTGGAAAAAGCTTTTCAAAGTCGTTCGATTAACAAGTGTTGGACTAATTGAGAAAGCGCTTGTGCTTTATTATGCTGCTAAAGATGAAGCAACTCCCAAGTGGGCGAAGTCTGTTATTTTCGGTGCCCTAGGATATTTTGTTTTCCCATTAGATGCTATACCAGATATAATTCCAGTGGCTGGTTATACGGATGATTTGTCAGTTTTAGCAGCTGCTATAGCAACTGTAATTGTATATATAAAAGATGAACATAAGCAGATGGCTAGAGCTAAAGTGGAAAACATTCTAAAGTAATTGGCACGGATTTGCTACTAATAGATATAGAATAACAAATTATCTTAGGAGCAAAACAATGAATATCACTAAAATAACAACTGAAGCCAACGTAAAGTATGATCCGTTTCTTGTGGAAACACTAGTAAAATCCGATGATACGAGTAAATCGAATATTAACAAACCTCTTGACAAAGCTGATTGGTCTTCTGAAATTCTGAAAAGTGGTCTGAATAAATTGGAGAATAGTATTCAATCAAATGATGATACTTCGCCACTAAGTTATAGTTCTGCTCCGACAGTAGAGACAATGCAAGATGCCCAAAAAGTATTATCAGAAATAAATACAGATGATTTGGTAAAAAATATCAATAGTATTTTCTCTGGTTTGAACGCGGAGAGAATAGCTGATTTATTTTTAGAAGAAGCTGATGCGGTAGTTTAATCAGCTTTTAATATATGCAAAAAACTATAAACCGATTGCACATAATGTAGTCGGTTTTTTTGTAAGTAAACTATTTTAATGTTTTCTCGTAATTGAATATATTATCAATAACGAGAAAAATATGAAGCCTGACTATACCAATTCGAATAATATCTATTCAAAAATCATCTTTATTTTAGTTTTAAGTTTGATTTTATCAAATCAAGCTTTATCTCAGAACAACTCAACTACTGAACATCCTGATTCATACTGGATCGAAAGAGCTCATATACGCCCAAACCCTTTCATAGAGAGACAAGTTGGTGGTGTAGTAAGGGATATATTTGAAGATAGTAAAGGTAATTTGTGGTTTGGTACAGAAGATGGTCCATTTCGATATGATGGAAAGAATTTAGAATTCTTCGATGATATAAAGAATCAATTCGGTCAAGGAGTTACTATAAAGGAGATTGCTGAGGATCATAAAGGTAATTTATGGTTCGGTCATACAGGTGGAATTAGTAAATATAATGGTCATAAATTTACAAACTATAATGAGAAGGATGGATTGATAAGTGATGACGTATGGAAAATAGGAATTGATAAAAAGGGAATAGTGTGGATTGGCACAACCTATGGTACATGTAGTTTTGATGGTAAAAGTTTCACAAAATTTGAATTACCAGAATCACAGCGAGATTCTTCAAAAGGCATATCTAGTACAAAGATAATACATAGTATTTTTAGTGATAGCAAGGGTAATTTGTGGTTTGGTACAAATGGCGGTGCATACAAATATGATGGTGAAAGTCTCACAAATATCACTGAAACTGATGGTCTTTGTAATAACTTTGTAAATAAGATAATAGAAGATAGAATTGGTAATATATGGTTTGTAACATCGCGAAATGGAATCTGCTTTTATGATGGAAAATCATTTAAAAATATTGAGGAATTGAATGAGTTTAACGAAAAAGAAGTTTGGGATATTTTAGAAGACAGTAAAGGGAATATTTGGATTTCAGTTAAGCATGAAGGAGTATATATGTATGATGGAAATAGACTTACCAATTATACTAAGGAAGAAGGATTACTAAGTCATGCTATTATGTCAATATTCGAAGATAGTAAAGATAGAATTTGGTGTGGAGGCTTATTAGGTTTATTTCGATTAGATGGAAATAGATTTGTAAATATAACACGAGAAGGACCTTGGGAGTGAAACTCATTCCACTATATTTACTTCTGGTTCGAGTCTAACTTGGAATTTTTTGAATACTGTTTCTATAACATGTTCTGCTATATGCCATATATCATGCCCAGTGGCATTTCCATAGTTAACTAATATTAGAGCGTGTTTGTCATACACTGCAGCATCACCAACTCTGTATCCCTTTAAACCAGCCTTTTCTATTAACCAACCAGCAGAGATTTTAATAGTACCATCATTTTGTGGGAATCCTCTTAAATCAGAATATTCAGATAATATTCTATTGAAATCGATTTGAGTGATGATTGGGTTTTTGAAGAATGAACCAGAATTACCAAGTTCACTAGGGGAGGGTAGCTTATTTGATCTTATATAAATGACAGAATCAAAAACATTCTTAGCTGTTGCTTCTAACGTTCTTTGAGTTAAGTAGTTCTCTAATTCAGAATAACTAAGATTTGGGGTATATGTTTTGCTAAGTTTGTATGTCACAGAAGTGATTATAAACTTCCCTTTTAGTTTGAACTTGAAAATTGAGTTTCTATATCCAAATTTACTTTCTTCTTTAGTATATATCTCGAATTGCTTAGATTCAATATTATATCCTCTTAAGCTAATAAAGTGCTCTTCTTGCTCAACCCCATAAGCCCCTATGTTTTGTATAGGTGCAGTCCCAACATTTCCAGGAATAAGGGCTAGATTCTCAAATCCGAAATAATTATTATTAACAAGAAATTCAACAAATTTATGCCAATTTTCCCCAGCCTTTACTTCTAAAGTAATAGAGTCTTCATCATCATTGATTACTTTAATTCCTTTCATAGCTGGTGTTAAAACATCGCAATCCAAATCATTCTTGATTAATAGATTAGAGCCGCCACCTAATAATAGAAAAGGTGTACCATTATTCTGATTATCAAAGTAATCAACAATGTCATCTTCAGACTCGAGTATTATTAATCGCTTACATTTGGCATCTATTCCAAAAGTATTAAAATTCTTTAAGCTATGGTTATTTTGTATTTGCATAAAAAAAAGCCCGCTACTATGCGGGCATAAATCACAATTTCATGAAACTAAATACTAGGTGCTAACATATCTTCAGGTTTTACATATTTGTCGAATTCTTCACTTGTTAGTATTTCTAATTCAAGTGCTGATTCTTTCAAAGTAATTCCTTTCTGATGAGCATTTTTAGCTATCTTAGCTGCTTTGTCATATCCTATATGTGGATTAAGAGCTGTTACAAGCATTAATGATTTATTTACATATTCTTCAAGTTTTTCTCTATTTGGTTCTATACCAACAGCACAATGAACATTGAACATTCTACATGTATCAGCTAATAGTCTAGTACTTTGCAAGAAATTATAAATCATAACTGGTTTAAATACATTAAGTTCAAAGTTACCTTGACTTCCACCAAAGTTTATAGCTGCATCATTCCCCATAACTTGAACAGCAACCATAGTCATAGCTTCAGATTGTGTTGGGTTTACTTTACCTGGCATAATGGATGAACCTGGCTCATTTTCTGGTATAAATATTTCACCTAATCCAACACGTGGCCCAGAAGCCATCCATCTTATGTCATTTGCGATTTTCATTAGAGAAGCGGCAAGTGTTTTTAATGCACCATGAGCAAATACAATTGCGTCGTGTGCAGATGATGATTCAAATTTATTTGGTGCTGTTACGAAAGGTAAGCCTGTTATTTTAGCAATATTCTCTGCTGATTTTACAGCAAAGTCAGGGTGCGAATTTAGTCCAGTACCAACGGCAGTACCACCTAGTGATAATTCATATAGCCCTGGTAAAACTAAGCTAATTCGTTCAATAGCTTTATCTAATTGTTGAACATATCCAGAAAACTCTTGACCTAAAGTTAAAGGAGTTGCATCCATTAGATGTGTACGACCCGATTTGATAATATCTTTAAACTCTAAGGCTTTATTATTAAGTGTTACTCTCAACTCTGCTAATGCAGGTAGTAAGTAATTATTAAGTTGTTCAGCTGCAGCAATATGCATAGCTGTTGGAAAAGTATCGTTCGAACTTTGAGATTTATTAACATCATCATTTGGATGAATTGGAGTTTTACTACCTAATTCGCCTCCAGCTAATTCGATTGCTCTATTAGCAATAACTTCGTTAGAATTCATATTTGATTGGGTTCCTGAACCAGTTTGCCATATTGATAAAGGGAAATGAGCATCTAATTCACCAGAGATTACTTCATCTGCTGCTTGACTTATCAAATCTAATTTCGACTGCTCCATTAATCCAAGTTCAGTATTCGTCTGAGCAGCGCCTTTTTTTAGAATACCCATTGCTCTTATCAATTCTCGTGGCATAGTCTCTATACCAATATCAAAATGTATCAAAGATCTAGCTGATTGAGCACCATAATATGCATTTGATGGAACTTCTATTTCACCCATTGTATCTTTTTCTATTCTAGTTTTCATATTTTCCTTAAATTTTCTTATTATATATTCTCAAATTTACGAAATGATAATAGATGTATAAAATAATAGGTCTATTTAAAAGTGAAGAACTAATATGAAAGAGAAAAAAGAAAGAGTATTTCCCACTAAACCTGAGTGGAAGATAATATTAGATCATCTTGTTTATCAAGATAATTCAATACTTTATAAGTTGTGTAGAAAGATGATTATTCATCTAGAAAGAATGAAAATACCAGAGATATATTTTTTAATAGAGGAATTGAACCCTACACTTTCTGATGATAATCACTCGCAAGCAGTTGGACCAAACTGGCCAAAGCCCAAAGGAAATCCACTAATTCCAAGAGAGATAATAAAAAAAGTTTTTGATATAGCTGATAAATATATTCCAGATGATGAATTAACGCAGCAGATAACTCAGTGGTTACATAAAGAAAAATTATCAAATTTATCAAGGGTGTTAGAAAAAAGACAAGCCCCTTTAGTTGATGTTATAGAGGCATTAAAAACATATTTCCAACACGGCGGAAGTAAAGAATTCACAAGTGTTGATGAGAGAATAGGAGTTAGAGTTGCAATTATTTACAGATTTCTAAGCGAAAACCTGAGATACATAAATATTGCTAAACATTATATTACACTAATGGCTATAGAGAAAATCTTTGAAAGATTTTTAGGACCAGCATACGGATATGGCAAAGTAGGTGGTAAAAGTGCTGGAATGATTTTAGCTGAACAGATTCTAAATGTAAAAAAACAAAAAATACCAATATTAGAGGATGTAAGAACTCCAAAGAGTTGGTTCCTTACTTCAGATGGAATTTTAGAGTTTATTAATTATAATGCACTAGATGAGTTTAATTATGTTAAATATCAAACACTTGATCATATTAATCTAGAATTTTCCTTTATTGAATACATATTTAAAAACTCAAAATTTACACCTGAAGCTATAAATGCATTCAATATTATTCTTGATGATTTAGAAGGTAAGCCAATAGTTATAAGGTCTTCTTCTTTGTTAGAAGATAGCTTTGAAGCAGCATTTACTGGAAAATATAAGTCACTTTTTATATCAAATGTTGGAACTAAAGAAGATAGACTAAGTGCACTTACAAATGCAATAGCGGAGGTTTATGCTAGTACTTTGGGCCCAGACCCAATTCAGTATAGAAAAGAAAAGGAGTTACTCGATTTTAGAGAAGAGATGGGGGTATTAATCCAAGAAGTTGTTGGTAATAAATTAGGGAAATACTTCTTGCCTGCTTACGCTGGTGTTGCTATGAGTCATAATGAATTTAGATGGTCAAGTAGAATAAATAGGGAAGATGGAGTAATTAGATTAGTAGCTGGTTTAGGTACAAGGGCAGTCGATAGAACAATAGATGATTATCCTAAGCTAATTTCACCTGGATCTCCAGATATCAAAATTAATCAAACAGTAAAAGATACTATTAGATATTCTCAGAATAAAGTAGATGTTATTAATTTAGAAACAAGTAAATTTGAATCGGTTGAATTTGAAGAAGTTATTAAAGAATGCAATGGTAACTACCCTGCAATAGAAAAAATAGTTTCATTTATTAGAGGACAGACTCTAATAGACCCCGTGAGTTCATTCGTAGATTTCACTAAAGAGAACTCTGTAATAACTTTCAATGGATTAGTTAAGAATACTACTTTCATTGAAAAAATGAATGCAATACTTAAAGAACTATCAGAAGCTTACCAAAGTCCTGTTGATATAGAATTTGCATCTGATGGAGATATGTTATATCTACTACAGTGTCGTCCTCAATCTCAATTTGGTGCAGAAAGTCAGATTACTATTCCGCCGGATGTAACGGAAGAGTCAAAAATATTCAGTAGTAATAAATACATCAATAATGGGATGTTTGATGATATTGGGTTTGTTGTATATGTGACTTCAGAGGGATATTCTTCTCTTGAAACTAATGATGATATGCTCAATATAGGTAAAATAATAAGTCGATTAAATCAGTCCCTACCGAAGAGAAGATTCATTCTAATTGGCCCAGGAAGATGGGGGAGTAAAGGAGATATACAGCTAGGAGTATCTGTAAACTATTCTGATATTAATAATACGGCTATGCTTATAGAAGTAGCAAGAAAAAATAAAGACTATGTACCAGAATTATCTTTCGGAACACACTTTTTCCAAGACCTAGTAGAAGCAAATATTAAATATCTTCCTTTATATCCTGATCAGGAAGGTACAATATTTAATGAAAAATTCTTCAACGATACACCTAATAGTTTATCACAATTTGTAGATGATGCTGAAAAATATGAAAATGTAGTTAGGTTAATCAATGTTGAACATTTCAAAAGAAATGGTAAAGTTAGTATTTACATGGATGGAGAAAATGGTAAAGCACTGGCCTTTGTAAAATAATTTATTCCAGTGCTTTTAAGCTTTCAAATAATTTTCTTTGTTTACTGGTTAGTTTATTAGGAAGTTGAGGATATAATTTAACATATAGGTCTCCTCTTATAGATGTTTTGTAATTCTTGAAACCTAATCCACTAAATTTTAAAATCTTTCCTGAAGGTGTTCCTTCTTTTAATTTAAAACTAATTCTATTCCCCAGAATATCTATTGTCTCTTGTCCACCAAGTACCATACTTGTTAAGGGAATTTGTTTGATAGTAGTCAAATTGTCGCCATTTCTTTCTGTTTCTTCTGGCAATTTTATACTTACTTTTATATACAAATCTCCACTAGGTCCACCATTTGTACCTTCTACACCTTTACCCGATAATTTTAATTCATGTCCATCTACAATTCCAGGTTTGAAATTAATACTTATCCTTTCATTATTAATCTTTAAGTTTTTAGATGTACCGTTATAAGCCTCTTCTAAAGTTAAAGAAACATTAGTCTTATAATCATTTCCTTTTTGAGGTCTAGGTCTACTAGTTCTTTGACCATACCCCCTTGCACCTCCACCGAAAATTCTTTCGAAGAAATCAGATACACCGCCACCCCCAGACTGACCTCCGAATACATCACCAACATTACTATAACGTTGCTGTCCTTGTTGACCAGAAAACCAATCAGACCAATCAAAATCGCTATTAACACCACCCGATTGTCGATGCTGATTATATCTACTACCGAGATTATCATACTTAGCTCTTTTATCTTTATCTTTCAACACCTCATACGCTTCAGAAATCTCTTTAAATCTTTCCTCAGATTCTTTGTTGTTCTGATTCATATCTGGATGATATTTCTGGGCCAATTTTCTATATGCTTTTTTTAATTCATCTTGTGTGGCTGATTTATCAACACCAAGCACTTTGTAATAATCTTTGAACTCCAACTTACATTTCCACAATTAGTTTTACTTTCATAATTACCTAAATAAAATTCCTTAACTTCCGATTATAATGTTATTGACGAAGAAAACAAAAAATTATGAGCAATAATACGAAAGAACTTGAAGAAATAATAGAAAAATTAAGTTCACAACTGGCAAATAATATTTACGATACTATTAAAACCTTACAATTTTCTCTTGATTTAACTGAGAGATATTATGAGAATAGTCATTCTAGATATGTAGGGGAATTATCTGGTAAAATGGCTAAATTAATGAACCTGAGTGACGAGAGTATATTTGAAATTAGAACTGCAGGTTTGCTTCATGATATCGGAAAAATAGGTTTTAGGGATACTTCATTATTTAAACCAATATCAGAAATGAACTCCAGAGAAATGAAACAATACAAACTTCATGTCGAAATTGGTCGAGAGATGTTATATAATCACAAAGCTTTACATGGTGTTGCTGATATAGTTTACGAACATCATGAAAATTTTGATGGAACTGGATTCCCAGAGAAAAAACAAAAGAATCAGATAAAATTAGGTGCTCGAATTATTAATATTGTAGATTTCTACCATAATGCTATGCATAAGACAATGAAAATCGATAATTTATCAGATATTTCTCAGAAAACGAATGCTTCAGATTATCTACAAGAAACTCAGAGAAAGTTCGACAATATATTAGAATATTTAGACAGTCAAAAGAATATAAAATTTGACCCCGAACTAGTACATCTATTTATCAAATTAGCCGAGTCAGAACGTAAGAAGATAGAGGGGTACTTAGTTAAAAGGATACATATTGCAAATGTCAAGCCAGGGATGATATTTGCAGATAGCTATTATAGTTCTTCTGGATTACTAATTGCTAATAAGGGTGAAGTTGTTGCTAATGATACTCTTAAAGCCCTTTATAGATGTGTAGAATCAGATCAAATACCACAAAAATTATTAATGTTAGCTGATAACGAAGATTAGTTTATGCCTTTTAATATCAAACAAAAAGAAATTCCGAATTCAATTCTAATCTTTGGCGAAGAAGGTTTTTTAGTAGATGAACAAGTATCTATAATAACTGAGAAATTAATATCTAATGGCTTAGATTCTAATTCAATTGAAAGACTAGATGGGGCTTCAATTACTGAACAAGAAATAGTTGATAATGCTAATAACCTTTCGTTAATATCACAACAAAAACTTATAATTGTCAATAAATTTGATTTATTATATAAAAATAAAAGAAAATCTTTTCCTGGTTTAGTAAGCTATATTCAAAATCCTAACCCAAATTCTTATATTATTTTTATAGGTGTACCTAACAGGTTAAATGGAATATCAAAAGAATTAAATAATCCTAAGAAAGCATCAGCTGCAAATTCTAAAGTTGATAAATTACCTGAAGTATTGAAATTTCTAATAAAAAATGATTTGTATATTGAATTCCCTAAAATATATGATAATGAGATACCTGAATGGGTTGTAAAAAGAGCATTAAGATATAAGAAGGAGATAGAGATACAAACAGCTAATCTCATAGCACTGAGTTGTAATTCAATAAGAGAAATTGATAGCGAATTAGACAAACTTAACGTATATCTAGGTAACAATAATAAAATAACTATAGATGATGTAGAAGAAATTGTTGGAATTAATAAAGAAAATAATGTATTTGAATTAACTAAGTCTGTTGGGAAAAAAGATTTAGATTCATCGTTAAGAATTACAGACAATTTACTAATGCACTCGAATCAATCAGTTTTAATTATTATAACTTTGACGAGATACTTTCTAACATTATTCAAACTGATAGATGAAAGAAAGAATACTACAAATAAATTTCAACTTGCAGGTAAAATAGGTGTTAATCCATATTTTATCGATGAATATTTATATACATTGAACAAATACTCTCCTACAGAAATTGAAAAGGCAATTTCAATTCTTTCTATAGTAGATGAAGAATTAAAATCTACATCTTCCGATAACAAATACCTTATGTTTAGAACTCTTACCGATATAATTACATAATTATAATTAATCATAAACTCTAATTTCTTAAATTTGGCTTTATGATAAATTAAAAAATGATAAAATGTATCAAAGTCAATATTTTATTCCTACATTAAAGGAAATTCCAAACGATGCTCAGATGCCCTCGCATCAATTGATGCTACGTGCGGGTTTGATAAGGCAATTAGCTGCTGGTGTATTCTCATGGTTACCTCTTGGCTATAGAGTACTTAAAAAAGTACAAGATATACTAAGAGAAGAAATGGATGCTATAGGCGGACAGGAATTTTTATTGCCTGCCTTAAATCCGAAAGATATTTGGGAGCAAACTAATAGGGTAGAAGCTATGGGGGATGTAATGTTCCACATAATGAATAGAGATAATCTTGTATTAGCTCCTACACATGAAGAGATAATAGCATATCACGCTTCTCAAAGTATAAAATCGTATAAAGATGTACCTCAAATATGGTATCAAATACAAAATAAATTCAGAAATGAACCAAGACCTAAGTCAGGTGTTATGAGAGGTCGTCAATTTCTAATGAAAGATTCTTATTCATTAGATGCTACAGAAGAAGGGTTAGATTTGAGTTATGAAAAACATTCTGAAGCTTATCACAAGATCTTCGAAAGATGTGGTATTAAGTTTTTCGTAGTTGGAGCATCTTCTGGTGCTATGGGTGGGAGTAAATCACAAGAGTTTATGGTAGAAAACCCATTTGGAGAAGATACTTGTGCTGTTAATTATGAATCTGGTTATTCTTCAAATATAGAAGTTGCAATTTCAAAAGTAGAACCTGTGGGCAAAATTGAAAACTGCCCAGACATGGAGAAATTTGCTACTCCAAATGCTAAAACGATTAAAGATTTAGCAGAACAATTTGGTCTTGAGATTAATAGATGCGCAAAATCAGTCGTATATGTTGTTGATTCTAAAGTAGTTTTGATCTTGATGAGAGGAATAGATGAATTAAATGAGTCAAAACTACAATCATTTTTTGGAACAAATCAGGTCAGACCTGCGGACGATAGTGAAATACTAAATGTTTTTGGTGCAAATCCAGGTTCACTCGGTCCAATTAAAATTAAAGAGAATATTCAGGTTTTTGCTGATAATCTTTTGATAGGGGCAAATGGACTTATAAGTGGAGCTAATGAAGATGGCTTCCATTATAAGAATATTGATATGGAAAGAGACTGTAAAATAGATGGATACGCAGATTTCCGAACAGTTCTAGAAGGAGAAGCTGATACAATATCCGGTAATCCACTTAAAGTTGTCAATGCTATTGAGTTAGGACATATATTTAAGTTAGGTACTAAGTACTCCGAAGCTTTAGGTGCTAAAATACTGGATGAAAATGGTAAAGAAAAACCTATTATTATGGGTAGTTATGGTATTGGAGTTGAAAGAATATTAGCTTGTGTAATAGAGCAAAACCATGATGAAAACGGTATAGTATGGAACAAAGGACTAACTCCATTTCATGTACATATACTAGGACTTGCTTATGATAAATCTGAAAATGTTCAAAAAGTATGTAATGAATTGAAAGTAAATTTAGAGAAAATAGGTTTAGAAGTTCTATTGGATGATAGAAAAGAAAGACCCGGCTTCAAATTCAAAGATGCGGATTTGTTAGGAATTCCAGTACAAGTTATAATTGGTGATAGAGGATTAGATGAAAACAAAGTTGAGTTAAAATATAGAAGTTCTGGTGAGAAAATTGAAATTTCTCCTACTAATATAGTTGAAAACTTAACAAAATTCTACGAAATATAATGAATTTACAGGCTGACTTACATACACATACTGTTCACTCTGATGGTGTCCTGACAGTTAAACAACTATTCGATAAAGCCAATAAAGCAGGTTTTTCAGGATTTAGTATAACTGATCATGATACTTTATCAGGTGTAGTAGAAGGATTGACTTTAATTGATAATTATAAGTTTAGATTCTTATCAGGAGTTGAGTTAACAACCCATGTTGAAGATAAAGAAATACATTTGCTTTCTTACGGAATTGATCCTTTTCATGATGAATTAAACTCAAAGCTAATAAGTTTACAAAAATCACGTGAGAAAAGAGCTGAGATAATAGTTAGTAAATTAGCCGATCATGATATTAATCTAGACATGGATATTATCAAAAGAAAGGCAAAAGGTGCTTCAATTACAAGACCACATATAGCTAAAGAAATGCTGGAAGGAGGTTATGTAAAAAATTATAAAGAAGCATTCGATGTTTATATTGGTGACAATTTACCTGCCTTCGAAGGTAAAGAAAAATTCGATATTGTTGACGCAATTAGATTAGTTCATGAGGCAGGGGGAAAAACAGTAGTAGCTCACCCTAATAAGTATGTTACTAAAGAAGAAATGCGTTTCATGATCAAAAATGGGTTAGATGGTATCGAAGTCCTACACCCTTCACATAATGAACATCATATTAGATATTGGCGTCGTTGGTGTATTGAAAATAAACTCATCGCTACTGGAGGATCTGACTATCATGGGTCTAGACCTTATGATGAGGATAATTTTGGAAGATGGAAAGTTAACGTAGAAGTTATTGATAAACTAATGAACAAGTAAGTATTCTACGGGAGTGGCGAAACTGGCAGACGCGCTGTCTTGAGGGGGCAGTGACCTTAAGGTCGTGTGGGTTCAAATCCCATCTCTCGTACAAAAATAAAAAAAAAGCACTACAATCATGAAAATGAATTAGTGCTTTTTTTAAAATTATTATTTTGAAATACCAATCACACCACAAGCAACTCTAGCACCAGCACCGCCAGTAGGCTGAGTCTTAGTGTCGTCTTCACCTTCATGTACAATCACTCCTCTACCAATAATACTATTCTTACCTGAAAAAGATAGTTTATCAGTAATAAAAGTAGTTTTTGCTATTCCATCACTGTTAGCATCTAGATTTCCTAAATCACCAACATGAGTTTTATGGTCTTCTAAAGATCCATGATTATCGTGATCAGTGAAAAAATGTCCCCCAGCTGATTTTCCATCTGGTGATGAACAATCTCCAAATTCATGTACGTGGAAACCATGCTTGCCAGGTGTCAAATTATATACTTCAGCGTTTACTTTTATTCTTCCGTCATCCATCTTTGTAAAAATCACTTGACCATTAGTCTCACTTCCTTCTGTCGGATAAAGTACTACTAAAGCAGATTCAACATTAACTTCATCAGAATGAATATGAGAAGTTTCTTTTTTGTTTTCATGAGCTAAATCATTGTGTTTATGATCACTTTCTGTACATGAAATAAATAAAAGAGCAGAGGTGGCTAATGAAATTAGAAATTTCAATTTATTCATAGAATTACCAAACTTATTAAAAAAATATTAAATTTAAACGAAATTAAGTAGATTTATTTTATGAAAAAATACAATACTATATTATTAATTCTATTTTCTCTTTTCATATTATCTTGTGACGAGGGACTAGCTCCACTCAATAAAGATCAGTCAGCGAGTCTAAATATTAATATCAAATTTATAAACGATTGGCCTAAAAAAGATAGTGTATTTGGCTTAAGAGTTGCTGCTTTCAAGCTACCTCCATCTGAAAGCTTATTAGGAGAGATAACAAGTGGAAATGCTAACATAAGCGATTTAATTACAGATTACGATATAAATAGTAAAAATATAGAATTCATCTACTCGAAATTACCATTGGATTTGAAGTATATTGTAGTGGCTTGGCAATATGAGTCAGATATAACTATGCAAAGAATAGTTGGTGTATATAATAATAGTATTAAAACTGAACCAGCAATGATAAGTTTAGATTTTGGAGATAGAAAAAACATAGAAATAGAGGTAGACTGGAATGATTTCCCACCGCAACCTTTTTAAATATATTTTTCTTTTATTGTTAATTACTTCAATATCTGTCATAGCAGATGTAAAAGGAGTTATAGTTGACAATGATAATAAAGAACCAATTATTGGCGCTAGAGTTTCTGTATTAAATACGCTACTAGGAGATATAACTGACAGAAAAGGTTATTTTTTTATCAAAAGCTCTAGTGATTCTTTACTTTTAGAAATAATTTATGCTGGATATGAAAAGAAAACTATAGTAGCAAATTCTAAAGATTCTATTATTATCAATTTAGAACGAAAAACATATCATTCAAATGAGTTGATAGTTAGCGCTAATAAAAAAACAGAATCTATACAAAATGTTCCTATATCAGTTTCACTTATAAAAAGTGAAGATTTTTCTACAAGAAACATTTCCTCTATAGATTATGCATTACAATATGTACCTGGTGTTGAAGTAAATCAAGATAATGTTTCTATTAGAGGGTCTTCCGGATTTTCTTTTGGCGTAGGCACAAGAACAATTTTTCTACAAGATGGCTTTCCTTTACTATCAGCAGATAACAATGATATAAAATTCGATATTATTCCTATACTATTTATAGATAGAGTTGAAGTCATAAAAGGTGCAGGTTCTGCACTTTATGGAACATCTGCTCTCGGAGGAGTTATTAACGTGTTAACAGCTAAACCCTCTACTAATCCACTAATCAGAATGCGTCTTTACTCAGGATTATATGATACGCCAAAATATGAACAATGGAATTGGAGCGACAATAATTTAACAAATAAAGGATTAGACCTTGCATATTCACAGAAGTTCGGTGATTATGGCATTATGGGATCGGTTTCTTTGTTTTCTCGTGATAGCTATAAAAGATATGACAAAAGTGATAGAATATCTTTATTTTTAAAACAATTATATGATTTTTCAGATTATACAAATTTCGAACAAACGGCGAATTATTCTACTTCTGTAACTGATGATTGGGTATATTGGAATGGTCTAGACTCCGCACTAATACCTCCTACTAATACAGACGAAAGCATTGCTATTACATCAAATAAACTTGCCATTTCAACTAATGTAAAACATATAATAAATGATATTAGTTTTTTGAATTTTAAGTTAGGGGTTTTTAACACATATTTTTCTAATATGTTAGATGCAGATAATTCAGAATACAGAGAATCTACTGGGAATACTTACTTTTTTGAAACACAATATTCAAATAGTATTAATGATGAAAATTCTTTAATCTCAGGAATTGAATCTAGAATTAATCAAGTTAATTCTTTTACATATGGTGACAATACTCAAACTATATTAGGTGCTTATACACAACTAGAAAACAAATCGATATCCAGTTTGATAGCTACTGTAGGAATAAGAACAGATCAGGAGCTATTAGACACTATCGATACTAAAATCCAATTCAGCCCAAAATTTGGGTTAAATTATTCTATTAATGATGATATAACTCTAAGAGGTTCCTACGGTAGAGGTTTCAGAGCAGCTTCTTTAGCTGAACGATTTGCTTCTGTCCAATTTCAAGGATTTAACGTAATAGCAAATACTAAGCTTAAATCTGAAATAAGTCAATCATTTGAAATAGGTTGTAGTTATGATATAATAAACTCAAATGAATATCTAAACATTGATATCTCTGGTTTTTATAATAAGTATGAGGATTTAATAGAACCAACATTTGAGGAAAACTCTCAGGCAGTAATAAAGTTTATGAATATAATTGAGGCAGAAATTTCTGGAGTCGAGATAGATTTAACTTTCGAAACAGAAAAAAACTTCACTTTCAAGTCTTCATTGACATACTTGAACCCCAAAAATATAGTCGAAAATAAAGACTTGAAATATAGATCTAACTATTTATGGTATAATACATTAAATTATCAGTTATTGCCATTTGAGTTGCAATTCGATTATAGATATAAAAGTAAGTATAATGAAATAGATGATATATTAGGTCTGACTATTAAAAATCATGATTTAAAAATAGATGCACATATATTAGACATAAGTTTGTCAGTATATTCAGATTTATTTGATACTAAAACAAAATTTACAATGAATGTTAAAAATGCACTTAACTATTACTATCTAGAAATGGTTGGTAATATGGCTCCTATACGTTTTTTGAATTTCCAGATCGAATCAGAATTATAATTATTCCTACGACTCCCATAAGTCCAATTGAAGACATTAACAATGAAGTAGAAAATTCCAAAGTCTTTTCATCATTTAATAATTCAGGTTCACCTATATAAAAGAATAATATAGATACAGCATTATTTAGAAAATGAATAAAGATAGGAACCAAAATATTATTTGAGTAATGTGCTAAGTATCCTAGGAAAATACCAATTAAGATAAGAGGGAATAAGTTAACAAAATTAAAGTGAATAATCCCAAATATAGCTCCAGTTACTAAAACTGAAAATAGTACAGAATTCTTTTCTTCAAGTGCCCTTTGGCCAAATCCTCTGAATAGGAATTCCTCAGAAATTGATGGTATTATAGCTCCAATAAGTATAGCCAATAAAAAATCATACGCATCATTTCCTTTCAACATTTTTTCATATAAAGATTCCATCAATTCAATATAATCTTGATAAATAGGCATAAATGACTCTGGTATAAGATGTTCTTGGAACGAAACGAAACCAGTATTAAAAATATTTAAAAAAACTAACCCAATTATACCTAAGATTATGAATTTAAATTCAATATTATGCTCTAGCCTAAATATTTGTTTAAATTTCAAAGGGATTATATTTGAAATTAGTATAGTTAGTCCAAATAAGAATATTAGTTGGGAGATGGCTTGAATTAGCTTACTATCTATACCTAATTGTAGTTGCATTGATATAATTGCAACTAGAGAACCAAATACATTGAATCCAATTGTTATACCTAGAATTAATGAAATAATAACTGCATTTGAAGGAAATTTGTCTATAGATTTATAATTCATTATTTTACATTAGCATAGATTATAATATTTAAAATCACATTCTAAAAAGTATGAGAGCTGCAATATACATAATTATACTATTAGCTTCTATTATACAATTAATAGGACAAGAAGCTGTAGTTTCTGAATATTATAATGATTCGGATTTCAGAAACGAATGGACTGAGCTACTGATTACTAAAGATAATACTAGTTTGACTGGTTACGAGTTAAGAGATAATACTGAAAAATATAATGATGGTGATACCTGGCAAAAAGGTGTTAAGTTTAACTCAAACAATCTCTGGAAAAACTTACGAATAGGGACTGTTATAGTTATAAATCATAGAGGTTCTGGAGCAACAGATGTTGACCCAAGTGATGGCTACATAGAAGTTGGTAGTGAGAATCCGCTTTATTTTGATAGACCGGGTTGGAACGGGATAGCATCACTATCATTACAACAATTTGGTGATGTAGTTCAATTACTTAATTCCAGTGGGGCTAATGTTCATGCTCTAGCACATGTTAAATATTCTTCTCAAGGAGACTTTTATAAAATTATCGGCAAAAAAATTGCCTTTATTGGTGATTGTAATCTTGGATATTCTATTTCTGTAGGTAATGCTAATAAATTAAGTGATTATAATCTTAACGTTTCAAACTTAAGTGGATACGATACAGGAGAATCTATTACTCGGCATTCAGCTGGAGGAACCAAAGGTAAAGCGAATCGAAATCCCAAAGGTTCACCAATAAACTATCAATTTTGGCAATCTCTAAGAGAACCTGTTTATAGTTCAGCTAATCTAAAAGTCAGAAAACAGGATTCGACAGTAATTCTTAATTGGAATAAAGTAAATTTACCCAGTGGCGCTAACGATTATGGAGGGTATATAATAACTAAAACAACTGATTTACAATCATTTTGTAAACCTCAAGATGGAAGAATATATTCGGTTGGACAAAAAATATGTAGTTCTTCTGAAGTCATTGCTTTTATACAAGGATCAGATAATACTGAGTTTATCGATAAAAATCCGATTTGTGGATCAACTTCAAAGTATTCAATTTTCGCTTATAATTTCTATGATGGTAAAGTAACATCATGGAATATTGAAGATGGGAGAGGTATAGCATATTCTGATGTAATAAATGATTCTAATACTGAATTAATCACTTTTGACAGTCCAATTAATATTGAAATAGATTCTAGATTGGGAACCAAATTTTGCTCTATAGATACTACAGTATTATTTACAAACCTAACATCAAACTTGAAAACTGAATATAGCTATGCATGGTATTTTAAACGAGAATTAAATGGTTCTGAAACTATACTTATTGATTTCAAAGAACCTGGCATATCTGATTCGGTAACTATATATAGACCTGGATACTATCGCTTAGAAATTAAAGGAAAAGATGGTTGTATAACTGAATCAAATACAATATATATAGAAATAATTGAACAACCCGAAGCTTATATTGCAAGTGAATCTGGTAATTTATTTACTAAAGATACTACTGTATATTATTGCGATAATATTAATTTCGGATTAAGAGCCGATACTAAATTAAAAGACCAAAAAGAAGAGATATACCTATATAGAAATGGTGTCGAAATTAATAACAATAATTCAGTTTTTGATATTCAAAGTGAAGGTGAATACTATTACATTTTTGTAAATGGAGATTGTAGAGATACATCTTTCAAAGTAACTTTCGAAAAATCTAATACTGTGATTAGTTCAAATCTTTCAAAACTCGAATATAGACTTCCTTTATCAATCAATTCAAAAATTGATTCAGTAATCTTAAGTAATAAGACAAATAAGGAATTGATTTATACTAAAACTGATTTAAATATAAATCCTCCATTCTATATATTAAATCCATTTCCAATCAAAATAAATGCTAATAGCAGTGAGACACTTTATATAGAATTTTCTCCAGTAACCGAGGGAAAATATTTTGATAGTTTAAAGATAAATAATAATTGCGATGATCTTACTATTGCTATTAATGGTGAAAAAACTAAATCTAATGTATTGATTACTTCCGATAGAGACACTATTGATTTTGGGGTACTTATAAGCTGTACATTTGTTGTTGATACAATATTAACTATCAGAAATGAAGGAGACGAATGGGTTGTACTTAAAAATACGAACAACTTCGGTAGTTTTGCTATTTATCCTTTTACTCCTAATGATACACTATTTCCAAATGATTGGAGAGAGTATCATATTACAACTACAGATTTAAATATAGGTCAAAGGTTCAATGCAAGTTATATAGATTGGATTTCTGAAAGTGGAATTGAAGGCAAAATCGATTTGATTTTAAAAGCTTATGTCACTATCCCAAGTTCAGGAATTGTAGAAGATACTTTAGATTTTGGTATTCTGTCTGGCTGTGAAGACTTTATTATAGACTCAGTACATGCATACAACGATGGTAAGGTTGAAGTTGAAATAAAAGATGATGATTTTACTCCAGGAATAGAAATAGTGAATAAACCAGTATTTATTTCTCCTGGGGATACTGTAGTTGTTATCTTAAAATACTCGAAGTCTAGTCCTAAAGTTATAAATAATCGTAATCAATTTAAGTTGATTCCTGGGTGTGCTGGAGCTGTTCCATCATTTTACGTTATCGCTGAGAGACAAGATGGAGGTTACAATTTAGAATTGAAAGACACAGTTAATTTTGGTCAATTTTATACCTGTGACGCAATTGACAAAACTATAGAAGTTGATATTAACATTTCAGAAAAGGAAATAGATGAATTAATAAGTCTAGTTAATATTGAAGAGCAAGATGGAAATTTCAAAGTCTCTTTATCCCCACAAACGATAGATGAAAATACTAAAATTCCAATTACTTTCGACATGAAATCTCCACGGAAGTATAACTCAACTGTTAAGTTTACTTTTCAACCTTGTAATATTCAAAGAGAAATTATATTAATAGCAGAAGTATTAGAACAAAAATTAGATTATACCGAGATTATACAATTTAATCCTTATAGTCAAGGGAATAGTACTATTGAGTCTTTAACTATAAATAATATTAATGATCATGAACTAATTATAGAAAGAATAGATTTACCTGATTATATTACAATTATTAGTCCCGTTACTTATCCTATTAAACTAGCTAAAGATAGTATTTTAGTTTTAGATATTGAATTTAGAACTTTAACTGTTGGTGATTTCAATGATTCACTTGCTATTGTGACAAACTCTCCTTGTAAAAATATTTATATTTCTTATCTTAAAGGATCTGTTTTTGATACAACTTTACCACCAGGGAATTTTATAGCAGTATTAAATAAAGATAATATTAACACACCACCAAAGAATGTAATCAATATCCCTGTAAGTATAAATGAAGATATTTACGATTTTGATTCAGTTGATGTTGAATATATAACTTTAGATTTTACATACCCTTTTAATGCACTTGTTCTAGGGGAAGTAAAGTCACTACAAAATGATTTATATGTTTCAAAATCAGACAATAAAGGTTCACTTCGTATTATTGTTAGTAAACCAGATAATAGCATTTTTAAATTCAATTCTAATCAACTATTAGACATGGAATTTTATGTTTTAGACGTGATTCCAGGTGATTATAAAGTTGAATTATTAAATGGTATTGTTCAATCCTTTCCCAAAATGTCAATTACTACTGAAGATAGTACAATAGTGGAAATAACAGAAAATTGTGTTAATAATACAGATTTTGCATTTGTAAAACTGTTAGAGTTAAATTATACTTTGAATAATAATAATCTCACTATCAACTTCGAGCAACCGACTGATGATAATTATAGAATTGAATTATTAGATAATACAGGGCAGACTCTAAGAACAATATTAGATGGTAAACAGGGTAGGGGATTACATATTGAAAATATTAATGTTTCTAATCTTTCTACAGGCATTTATTATATAACTCTTAGATACACCAATAAATTAGTAGTAAAAAAAGTAAGTCTAATAAAATAAAAAAAGCCCTTCTTCTGAAGGGCTTTAAGATCTTTAATTAGTGAGTATGATTAGAATAGCCGCATTGACATTTTGGAATCTCAAAACTTTTCACTCTTTCATGGAAATCAAATCCATTATACTTCTCTGATTCCCACCAAAAAGCTGGTCTCTTTACATCATAATTTCCAACTTCATTCATAGTCTCTGACTCGTAAATTCTACCGTTAATTATAGTGTAAACTACGTTCTCTGTCTTGTAGATATCCTCTAACGGATTACCATCAATTACAATTAGATCAGCAAGTTTACCTTCTTCAATAGAACCAATTTCATTATCCATACCAATGTATTCAGCACCATTAATAGTAGAAGCTGCTAGTACTTCCATTTCTGTCATTCCACCTTGAAACAACATCCACATTTCCCAATGTGCACCAATACCTTGTATTTGGCCATGTGCACCCATATTAATTTTTACACCATAATCAGTTAGTTTTTTCAATGATTTTGAAGTTAAAATATGACCATTTTCATATTCTTCTTCTGGAATCATAGTTCTATGTCTTGCACGTGAATCAATTATTTCCCTAGGAGTAAAACGTAATAATCTTTCTTTTTCCCAAACATTGGTGTTTTGATACCAATAATATTCACCTGTTACAGACCCATAATTTACTATCAGAGTTGGTGTATTATGTGTTTTAGTGTTAGACCAAAAGTTCAACACATCATTATATAATGGTGCTACAGGTATATTATGTTCTATTCCAGTATGTCCATCAGCAACCATTGTCAAATTATGGAAGAAATGTGAACCTCCTTCTGGTACTACTAACATATTTAATTCACGAGCAGCTTCAATAATTTGTTGTCTTTGGTTTCTTCTAGGTTGATTATAAGATTTTACAGAAAAGGCACCGAAAGCTTTAGTTCTCTTAAGATGAGTTTTCGCATCCTCTAAGTTGTTTACAACAGCTTTAAAATCACCATCAGCGCCATATAGAATAATACCTGTTGAGTATGTTCGTGGTCCTACCATTCTTCCAGACTTAATCATTTCAGATTGACTGAATACCATTTCGGTGTTAGATGAAGGGTCATGCGTTGTAGTAACACCATAAGCTAGATTTGCCCAATAAGGCCAATGCTTTTCAGGACTAATTCCATATCGAAACGTACCTTGGTGAGCATGAACATCAATTAATCCTGGCATTATAGTTTTACCTTTTAAATCAATCGACTTCGTGCCTACTGGTATAGTAACCTTTTCATTTTCACCAATTGTTTCTATCTTATTTTCATTTATAATTATCGTACCATTTTCAATTACACTTCTTTTATTATCCATTGTGATAATTCTAGTATTAGTAAGTGCTATTCTTCCAGACGGTTTATCTGATTTGATTAGTGGACCAATATCAAATGACTTAGATTTAACTTTTTCAGTATTTTCTTTATTATCGTTTAAATATTCGAAACTTTCTTTTAAGCTAATTGTATGGTATTGATCTCCCAAAGTCCAATGTAATTTATTACTATCATAAGACCAATGGATATTTATACCAGCATCGTCAGCTACATTTACTACAGGTATTGATTTGATATCTGCAGATAATTGAATGGGTTGACCAGTTTTAGGAAATCTTGCTATATAAACTTTGTGTAATTCGTTGAATGCAATAAATTGTCCATCTGGTGATGGTACAAACTTATTGGCATAAGTAGAAGTAAAGTGCGTCTTCTTATCATTTCCAGTTAAATCAACAGAGTGATATCCCTTATCAAGTTCTCCGAAATAATAACCACCAGTCTGATAATAAATACGAGATTCATCTTCATTGAACCGTGGGTATTCACCTTCTTCTGATATTAATATCGGATCAGATGGTTTACTTAAATCAAGTAAATAAATTCCAGATTCATTTGTATAAGTGTACCCTTGATGTTCGTTACCACCCTCTTTTAAAAATAATAATTTAGTACCATCTTTAGAGAATTTAGGAGTTCTATAAATCCCTTTTGGTAAGTTAAATGTTCTCGGGCCATTTGAAATAAAGTCAAAATATTTTATTTTACCTTTTTCAGAATCTGTCCAAGAAACATATACTAATTTACTTCCATCACTACTAAATGATGGTTCAAATTCAAGATTATTTTCTTGAGTTAATCTTGAGGTCTTTTGTGTATTGACATCATAAATATAAATATAACCTGCTGCATTATATGCAATCTTGTCACCTTTTGGTGATGTAACCACTCCTCTCAATACTTTAGAGTCAATTTCATCTGAAAAGACTTTATTTTTAAATTTTAATGTCTCTTGTAACCGATGTTTGGCATTAACTTCAAAAGGAACTTCTGTAGTCGTTTTATTAGCTACATTTACATTCCAGATTTTACCATTTCCATAAATAATTATGTTTTTGTTATCAGGAGTCCAATCAAAATTAGGATAAACTCCAAAAATAGCCCATGCTTCTTGTTGATCTTTGATTAACCCATCAAATAATGGCCATTCTTCACCTGTCTCTAAATCCTTGATGAACAATATAGTCTTTGTTCTTACTCTTGATACAAATGCAAGATATTTCCCATTAGGTGAAGACTGTGGTCTAAATGTACCACCGGGTCCACCAGCATAAACTTTTGATTCCCCTGTTTCGAATTCATATCGCTTAATAGCATATATTTGATTATTAGGGTCTTTATTATATTGGAAAAAACCACCAGGATACATGTCCTCTGAATAATACATATATTTACCGTCAGAGGAAATATTTGGTTCATTAACATCTTGTTGGTCATTTTTCTTTTTAGTAAGTCCAATACCACCGCCACCTGAGATGTGGTACATCCACATCTCACCTGCACCTGCAGACCGAGTAGAAGTAAAGTGCTTTCTAGCAATTAAAAATTCACTATCTGGAGACCAATCTGCATTATTGAGTAATCTAAAAGTCTCTTTTGTTATTTGTTTCGGATTACTTCCATCTACATTCATTATCCAAATATTATCTGCACCATCATAATCACTTGTAAAAGATATATACTTACCATTTGGCGAGAATCGTGGTTGAACTTCCCATGCTAGTCCTTCTCTTAATACTTTAGCTTTACCCCCTGTAATTGGTATAATATAAATATCACCTAACATATCGAAAACAATTTCTTTACCATCAGGACTTACATCTAAATTCATCCAGGTTCCTTCTGTAACTGTAAATTCGACAGTTTTATTTTCACCGGGGGGATTTGAAATATCCCATTTATCATTTTCTTCTGATATTAAATTACTTACCCAAAGTAGGGTCAGTAAGAATAAGAGCGTCTGTTTCATTCATTTCTCCTTGTTCATCATTATTTGATTTATTATTATTTATCCAATTGTCTATTGTCTCGCTTAAAATAAAAAGTGGTACAGGACCATTTTTCAATACTAAATCATGAAATATTCTTATATCGAAATCATCTTTCAATTCATTTTTAGCTTTATCTCTTAAGTTTATAATATGTCGCATACCTATCTTATAACCAGTAGCTTGACCTGGCATTACTATGTGTCTATCGACCATTCCTAAAGATTCTGAGTTTGTAGCAGGGGTGTTATTATTATAATAATCAATTGCTTTTTGTCTATCCCATTGTTTAACATGAATCCCAACATCAACTACTAATCGACAAGTTCTCCATAATTCCATTGCAAGTCTTCCAAAATCAGAATATGGGTTAGAATAATATCCAATTTCTTTTGGTAATAACTCTGAATATAAACCCCATCCTTCTACATATCCAACATATAGATTTCCAATTGTTCTAAACTTTGGTAATCCTTCTAATTCTTGTGAAATAGCTATTTGCATATGATGCCCAGGTATTCCTTCATGATATGCCAATGCTTCCATTTGATATATTGGCATATCTGACATATCATATAAATTTGCGTAATAAATACCCGGCCTTTTGCCGTCAACTGAAGGTGGTTCATAGAAGGCTTTGCCTGCTGATTGTTCACGGAAAGGTTCTACTGCTTTTACAATTAATTCCGTTTTAGGAAGAACATTAAATAGTTTATGTAATTCTCCTTTCATAGTATTTATAATAGCCGTAGCGCTATCTAAATAATTCTGTTTACCCAAATTTGTATTCTTGAAATAAAACTGACTATCTTCTCTCATAAATTTAAAAAATGACTGAAGATCTCCATCAAAACCTAAACTGTTTTTAATTAAATTCATTTCGTTATGAATTCTTTCAACTTCAGAAAGTCCATATTTATATATTTCTTCAGAAGTTATTTCAATAGTATTATTCAGTTTTAATAAATAACTATAATATTCATTTCCATTATTTAGAGACCATACACCTATATTAGAGTTCGATTTACTTTTTAAAACTTTTAAATATGAGACTAACTCAAAATATGCTGGAGATAGATTCTTAGTAATCGCCTCACGAATTTCATTATCCAAATCCACTTCTATATTTTTAGTTTTTTCTTTAAAATCTAAATAGATAGGATGACTATCAATTTCATTTAGAGATTTAACTATTAGATTTTCAGAACTTTGAATAACATAGTCCAAAATAAAGGAAGGAGCTACTAAATTTTTACTTTCTCTTACTTTTAAATTATTTATTAATTGAGAAATTACATTAGGAACATTATTTACTCTGCTTAAGTAGTTTTCAGCATCTTTTATATTTCTAATTGAATGCTGATTGATTAATGTGGAAGGAATTTTAGTATGCCAACCATCCATCTGACTCACTGGATAATTATGGTAAATAAATTCACTATTAGCTAGTTCTGTCTCAACATTATAGAGATAAATTTTATAACTTAATAATGATTGGTCAGTTAGGTTACCAACATTAAACCGGTTAGTTAATTCTTTGATATTCCCTGTAAGTATATCTAACTCAGCTAAATGCATACTGTCTGAAATGTTATCCCATTTGTCATCATTAGTTCTAAATCCATATTCTGTTTGTAAGGCCGGATATCTGTTAACTTTCGCTAACCAAACTGAGTCTAACCAATCATTAAATTCAAGATTTTGATTAATATTTTTTGGTTTTGTGGATTCAGTACAAGAAATGGAAAATATGGTGAGCAGAAGTAATAAATATTTCATAAAATTATTCTATTTGATTATCTGTAAAATATAAATATAACAGATTATGTAACATTTTTAGTATATTATTATTATTTAAGTATATGACTTTACAAAAACAGAATATTATGAAAATTATTTACACATTAATATTATTAATATTATCAAGTATTCCTACTCTTGGCCAGAATTTCCATGTCTATGACGTGAACTCTGATGATTACCCAATTATAAAAGCAAAATTCTATGTCACTGATAATGATAATATTCAAATCACACAATTAGTACCAGAAGATTTTGAAATTAAAGAAAATCTTATCAATCGAACTGTTAGAGAAATCAAATGTAGCTCTGAACCAGTTTTTAATAAAATATCAACAGTATTAACTATTGATGTTTCTGGTTCTATGAAAGGGCAAAGATTAGATTGGGTTAAATCGGCTGCTAGTCAATGGATTGATCAGATGGATAGTTTAAACGAAGAAACTGCAATAACTACGTTCGATGACGAAGCATTACTTTATTCTGACTTTAAGATAAGAAAGGATTTATTACTTCAATCAATAGCCTCGCTTGAAATTAGAAATGGTACTAATTATAAAAATGCATTTTTAGATCCTTATGCAGGTGCATTAGACGTTGCTAGGAGAGCTGATTATAAACCTATAATAATATTTTTAACTGATGGTGTTGGGTTATCTGATTTTACACCTGAAGATATAGTAAGTAAAGCCGAAGAATTGGACGCAATAGTCTATTCGATATCTATTGATATTTCTTTACCCATTGAGATGAAAGCAGTATCGGATGCTACTGGTGGGCAATACTTTGAAAATATTGATTCGCAGGAAAAACTATTAGAAGTATATAATATTATTAGAGAAATAGCAATAAGTACAAGTCCATGTGAGATTTCATGGTTTAGTGAAGGGTGTCTTACAGGTAGAGTAGCAGACATAGAATTTAAACCGTTGAGATTAAAAAAGCAAGTTTCATACGATTCACCTGGTGAAAAATTCCCTGAGTTTGAATATATTATTGATGATGGATTTGCTACTTTCGAATGTGAAAAGCAGTCTTCATACCTCATGAGTTTCAAAGCAGTTAATGGTAGTATAAATGTAGAAGGTATAAATAAGAATAGCAACTTGGCAGTATGTTCTGACTTTGTAGCTACTTTTGTTAATAGATCAGCCCCTTTTACATTAGAAAAAGACTCTATAATGCAAATACTTATCACATACAATCCTACTGATAATAAATATAAGATCTGTGAATTCGAAATAGAAGCGAGTTCATGTCTTAATAGTAATTTTACAGCGATAAGCAATTGTTTAAATTCCCCTCCCTCTAGTGTTCCTATAGCAATTAGAAGTCCAAATGGTGGAGAGGTTTTCAAAGCTAATAGCAATGAAAAAATTCTTTGGAATGGAACACCTCAAAATAGTAATATAATGATAGACTATTCTCTTGACTCAGGTAAAAGTTGGAATTTAATAAATTTTGGTAAAATGTATAATACTTCAGATTGGGTTGTACCAAATGTAGAAAGTGATAACTGTTTAGTTAGAGTAAAGAAAATTAGTGATGATGCTGGCAGAAAAGTGTATGATGCAAGTATTGAAAATGATAATGTACAGAGAATAAGTTGGAATAAAAGGGGGAATGTATTTGCTTTTGTAACAGATACTAACTCAATAAGATTATACAATAGTATAACAGGGGAAAAAATTAATGAATTTTTTATGGAGACTGACACTTCTGCATTCATAGATGTTCAATTTCTACCTGATGGAGCTAGGATATTTGTCACAAATCCGAATGGTTTATTCATGTTCAATTTTCTAAATAAGAAGTTTGTTCGAATTAATGACTTAACCGGAGAAATAGAGCTTAGTAATGATGAACAAATTATTACTGTTTCAAATAGTGATAGTGTTGCAATTATGAATATACTAACAAGGGAAATTCTAAATGTAATAAAGAAACCTATAGTAAATGGTAGTATATCAGATGTAGCTATTTCTAATGACTCACGTAAAATAGCTATTTGTCTAGATTCTGTTGGAATATCTAACACAATATATGTGTATGAAAAAAGTACAACTTGGAAAGTTATTTCAAACTTTATTCTTTCTGATACTTCGGCAAAACATTCATATAAAAATATCGATTGGAGTTTTGATGATAATTATTTGTTCACTACATCTGCTGTAAGTACTATAAGGTTTATAGAATTATGGGATATAGGTGAAAGGAAAAAAATATATAAGCTATTTAGACCTCCAACAAGAATTTCAGATTTAAAAGCTTCATCAATTGAGAATCTGTTTGTTACAGTTGACCATGGTTCCAAAGTAGATGTTTGGGAAATAGTAGATATAAATGGAAAAAAAGAGTTTAGAGAAAAATATAATTTTATTTCAAAAAGTTTAATAAATAACACTATAGAATGGAGTCCCGATAATACGAGATTTGTAATTGGTACGGATGGTTTGTCAACTGAGAATATCATTTCAGTTTATTCAGTAAGAGCTTATCCTGAGTATGAAGATATTTCAGATGATGTATTTTCTATTAGAAAAACAGTTTTCGAAGTTGATAATATTAACTTAGGCGCAGAGTTAGTCGGACAAACTAAAGATTCAACAATTACGAATCTATTGAAATATAATTTTGAATACCCATTTATTATTGATTCAGTTAGTATAACTGGTGTCAATAAAGATGTATTTTCTGTATCTAACAGTCCATCTTTACCAGATAAAGCTAGTATTCTAAAACAACCTTCATTTGAATTCAATTTTACTCCGAATAAAGAGGCTGATTTCGTAGCAAAGTTAAATATTTATACACAGTTTGGATCTAGTTCAGTTGAAATTACTGCCAAGGGGGTAAAACCCTTACTACAGACAGAAAATTATAATTTTGGGGAAGTTCTAATTACTAAGGACTCTACGATTAAGAAAAAATCTATTATTAATAATGGATCATCAAACTTAGTTATAAATAGAATATATTTAGTTGGTCCTTCTGATACATACTTCAAATTATTAGATGCTTCAAGTAATGAAATTTCGGAGTTGACAGATATTGAAATTACTCCAAACGATGACTACGAAGTTTCTGTAAGATTTTTACCTTTAATAGCCGAAATTGAAAACGCAAGACTAAGAATTGAGTATATAAATGAATCAAATTCCTTATCGATTGCGCATATAAATCTATATGGTGAAGGAATTGATCCAAAATTAGAATTTAGTAATAGTGTTAATTTTGGAAATGTTATATGTAATGAAACAAATATAGAAAAGATAACCTTGTATAATAATGGGAAAGGCAGTATAACTATATCAGATATAAAGTTAAATAGTATAAATTTTAATATACTAACCAATCTAAACTTTGATATTAATTTACAAGAAAAAGATTCCATATCTTTTGATGTTGAATTTAACCCTACTGATGTTGGTCTTATTAAAGATTCTATTTTGATACTTACTAATGAATTAGAATCTAATTTGAGAACTATATATTTAAATGCAAGAAAACTGAATACTTCTTTCATAGTGGAAGGTAACAATACGCTAGTTGGTGCTGATAATAATGTTGTAATTAATGAGAAATTTACTGTAATTAATAATGGAAAGACAGATTTAGTTTGGGAACCATCTTATGTATCTTTAGATAATATAATTGAAGTCTTATCTATAGTGCCTAATCCAACTCTACAAGGTGATACTGCAATAGTTTCATATAGATTTAACGGAGGGGACAGAGGTGAAAGATTTAAATTTAGATTTGCACCTCAACCATATTGTGCTGATAGTATTGAAATAGATGTTAATATTAAAAATACAAAACCAACTTTATTTACTTCTCTAGATTCTAAATATAGAATTACTTGTGAAGACAGTCTTGTGATAAAAGTACCAGTTACAAATATTGGGGAAGAAGAACTAGAAATTACCAATATTAGAGTAGAGAATGCTAATTCAGATTTATTTATTCTTGATAAGAAAACTATGACACTTCAAGAATCAGAATCTGATACATTGATTATTATTTTCACATCTAATACAGCTGGAATATTTAATACGGATTTAGTTTTTATTTCTAATGACTCTCAATCATCTAATAATGAATTATCATTTCCTATTACAGTTCAAAAGGATATGTCAAATTTCGAAATAATAGAAGATGATATACAATTCATTTTTAATGGATTAAATAACCCTGGCAATAAGATTTTTAATATTAGAAATAATGGAACAATTCCTATAAGATGGAATATTCAACAATTAAACGGTTTTACAGTATTATCTGTTGTACCTACGACTGCTCAACCAGGTCAGACTTCAGAAGTGACAGTTTATTATAATGGGGCTGCTGATATAAGCAATCAATATTATTTGGTTGTAAATGATTCTTGTCTTAACCAAGATAGTATATTGTTTAATGTAGTTTCTGCAGGAAATGGAATTGCAGAAATAAGTTTACCTAATTATGAAATTCGAAAAATAGGGGAGAGATTTAATTACCCTATAACATTAACCAATTCCAACAAACTAGATGAAGCAGGTGTAACATCAATATCTGGGCAACTATTTTTCAATCATACTTTAATGAGACCAACAATGATTGATAGTAGAATAGTTAATGAAAATAGAATTGTACCTTTTGAAATTACTAATTTAGAAAAAGGGGCTGTACTAAATATTGAAATGGAAGCACTATGGGGAAATGACTCCTGTGCTTCAGTAGCTATGGATAGTTTAATAGCAAATGGTAATACAACCGATATAAATATAGATCAAGTTATTGGGATCTTCTGTGTAAGTGATTTATGTTACGAAGGAGGTGTAAGGCTCTTAGATTTAGATATGGAATTAAGCGCTTCATTAAATTACAGCCGTATAAACTCTAGTGAACTTAGTATAGATTTAAATCTTATTGAAAAGGGAATAACTGAAGTAAATATACTAGATTTTAATGGAAGAATACTTGATGAAATTTCTAATAAAGAAATGCCAGTTGGAGCCAATAAAATCAATAGTAATATCTCAAATTTATCAAACGGAATTTACTTAATTGAAATTAAAACACCATCAATTAGCATTTACAAAAAACTAATCATTGTTAGATAATAATTCATTAATAGAATTTTTATTTATATTTATATCCCTTTGTGGGAATGGTATAGAAATATTATTCTTTTTGAATTCATCTATTATTTTATATCTAATATTAGATTGGACAGAAAAACCATCTAATGGGGCTTGTATAAATATACATAATCTGAAGTTATAAGCACTTTCTCCAATATTATCAAACATAACAAAAGGTTCTGGATCATCTAGAACTAATTCTTCCGTTTTTGCAATTTCAATTAATAGTTTTTTTACCAATTGTGTATCTGTACCATAAGCAACATCTATTTTAACATTAAATCTTACCGGATGAATTCCGTTGTCATAATTTATAACTTTTTCGGTAACTATTTTTGAGTTTGGAATTATCACAATTGAGTTGTCAAAGCTAACTGCACTAGAAGTTCGTAGGCCAATATTTTGAATTTTCTTGAATTCACCATCAACTACAACAATATCACCAATTTTAATTGATCCTTCGAATAAGAGAATTATCCCTGATATTAAATCATTAAAAGTTTGTTGTAGTCCTATACCAATACCTACTAATAATGCCGCACTACTAGCTAATAAGAATGTTACATCAAACCCTATTACGTTCAGATAGAAAGAAAACCCAATTACCCACATGAAATAGCTAATTAATTTATAAACTGCTATCGTCGAGCCTTGATCTCTTTTCGAATATTTAAAGATTATACGGTTAAGAATTTTAGATAATATTTTCAGTACAATAATAAAAATAAATAAAATAGCTATATCTTTTACTTCAATATTTACATTATAAATAGAAAATAAATCATAGCTTAAAAAATTATTTAATGCAGTCTTAGTCATATTTTTTTTAAATTAGTGGAGTCGAATAAAGTCAAATTAAACTAAAAGGGATAAAATGAAAAATATTATAACTACTTTAGCAATGATAATTATTGTAATAAATATCTCTATTGCGGATGTAAAATTAGAATTTAAAAATTATGATAAAGACAATAAGGGTGAAAGTGAAATTAATACTGCCATTTTTACTCCAGATAAATTAAAAATAGAAAATAAAAGCAAAAATGGTCAAATAACTGTAATTTATAATGCTTCAAAAGAAAAGATAATTATTATTATGGATGAAGAAAAATCTTATATGGTTATGAGCAAAGAAATGATAGAGAACATAGGGAAGCAAATGGAAGGGGTAATGGCTCAGATGAAGCAACAATTGGCAAATTTACCAGAAGCTCAAAGAAAGCAAATGGAAAAGATGATGAGCTCACAAATGGGTGGAGTTAGTGTTACCTATTCAGTAGATAAAACTAACGAAACAAAGAAAATAAATAATTGGAATACAACAAAGTATAATTTAAAAGCAGATAATGATATTAAAAGTGAAATATGGGCAGCACCTTTCAAGTCTGTAGGTATTAACGAGTCAGATATGGCAGTAATGAAATCATTTAGTGAATTTATGAACAAGATGGTCAAATCTGTACCTATGGCACAAAAAGACCCTTTTTCAGCTATGTTTGATGAGTTTAATGGTATCCCAATTATGACGATTAATACAACTGATAATTCAGTAAGTGAACTAGTAAGTGTAACGGAATATAGCGCTTCTGATTCAGATTTCGCAATTCCTTCTGGTTACACAGAGAAAAAAATACCGACTTCAGGTGGAAGATAATGACTAAGTCTATTTCTTTTTTAATATTTTCGGTTCTATTATTTGGATGTGAAATAGAAAAACCGAAATTATCTCTTAACGTAGATAAAAAAGAAAATAAAGCAAAAAATATAATAATTATGATAGCTGATGGATGTGGGTATAACCACATTGATGCTGCAAATTATTATTCTAATGGTAAATTGAAATCACAAATATATGAATCTTTCCCCGTTCATTTTCCAGTATGCACATCGCCAGCAATGTCTGGTAAGTTCAAAACTGAGTTAGGTTTAAGTTGGCAAAATGGATATAACTCAGGTTTAACATATTCGGACTCTGTCTGGAGGAATTTAGCCCCTACTGGTTCAGGAGCAGCCGCTACAGCCATTGCTTCAGGAAGAAAAACTTATAACGCCTCAATAGGTATGGATATTTACTTTAATCCATTAAAGTCAATCGCTGAAAAAGCGAAAGAATTGGGTAAATCCGCTGGGTTAGTAACTTCAGTACCCTTTTCACATGCTACTCCCGCTTCATTTGCTTCTCATAATGTTCATAGAAATAACTATGAAGAAATAGCTAGGGAAATGATTAAAAGTAACATGGATATTATATTCGGATGTGGTCATCCTGACTATAATGATGACGGAAAAAGGGAAGAATCACCAGATTATAAATATGTAGGAGGTGAAAAATTCTGGAACGATTTCATATCTGGAAATAATTATGGTAGGAAGTTAATTACTAAGCAAAGTGAGTTTGAAAAAATATAGTTAAACCCTTCAGAAGATAGACTGCTAGGTTTACCACGAATTCATTCAACTTTGCAAGCAGCAAGAGGAGGTGATGTCAATGCTGATCCTAATCAAGTTCCCTTTATTAAAGATATACCTACCTTAAAGCTTATGTCTAGTACAGCATTAAGTACTTTAAGTCAAAACCCTAAAGGATTTTTCTTAATGATTGAAGGAGGTGCTGTAGATTGGGCTTCACATTCGAATCAAAATGGTAGAATGATAGAAGAGCTTAAATCTTTCAATGAAACTGTTGAAAGTGTTGTTAAATGGATAGAATTGAACTCTAGTTGGGAAGAGACTTTACTTATTATAACAGCTGATCATGAAACCGGTTATTTGACAGGAATTAATGGTTACAATAGTAATATACAGTCTAATGGAAAAGGATCATTACCTAGTATGACTTGGAATAGTATGCATCATACGAATGTACTGATTCCTTTATATGCAAAAGGTGTTGGCTCTAATTTATTTGATGATTATGCCGATGAAATTGATTCACTAAGAGGTTATTTCATACAAAATTCAGAAATAGGTCAAGTTATGTTTAGAACTATTGTTAGATAATTATTCGTAAACAAATTTGTATGTGATTTCTCTTTTCAAAGAACCACCCATTGTTTGAATTAAGTTTCCAATATTTTCATAATCTTTGACTATTCTTTCGACTCTGTTATATTCATCATAATAAAGCATAAAATGACCTTTTGGTGAGGTAATTTCAGCTAATCTATCTTGCTCATCAAATCTATAATCTTCAGAACTGGCCTTTCCCATACTACTAAAAGTATAATGGACCAGTCTATTATTCTCGTCTAATTTTACAATATCCTTAATTTTGCAGTTACTATACTCTATTTCATATTCTATACTTCCGTCATCATTTGTTTCCCAATCTACTGTGTCTCTACGACACCAACTTGAGAATTCATAAGTTCTTATGCCATCATCTTCAGTTGAGTCTAGATTTTGGTAATTTGAAGCCATCAAAAAGTGGAATAAATCTATTTTCGGATAACCAACTTCAATTAATTCTTCCATTATTTGATTAAAATCAAACTTGTATTTTTCACTAAATTTTCTGTCAAATACAACAGCTGTATCAAGTAAAGATAATTTATTATCTAAATCAATCTCTAAAATACGTAAAGAGTTAATTTGAGGGGAATTACTAATTGAACTTTGAGAAAATATATAAATTGGAAATAATACTAATAACACTAATACTTTCATAAATATGCACTTTTTTTATTTTAAAGACGGTTTTAATAGAGAATTAGTTACATTTATCAATCAAAACAGCCAATTGACCTAGCAATTACAAGCCTTTGAATTTCACTAGTACCTTCACCTATTTCTAATAGTTTTTGATCTCGATAATATTTCTCAGCATCATATTCTTTCATAAGGCCATATCCACCATGGATTTGGACACAATGATTAGCAGCAGTATGAGCAAGCTCTGAACAATATAACTTTGCTATAGCGCCTTCTTTCGTAATATTTAGACCTTCTTCTTGCATTCTACAAACATCATATAGATAATTTCTAGCCATCTCTAAACCCATTTCAATATCAGCTAACTTAAATGCATTTGCTTGATATTGTGATATTGGTTTTCCAAATGTAACTCTTTCTTTAGAATATTTTAATGCAAGTTCATAGGCACCTTGAGCAAGACCAAGTCCCATAGCAGCAATAGATAAACGACCTTTATCTAACGTAGAAAGCATTTGTTTAAACCCTTCTCCTTGTTTACCTAACATAGCAGATTTATGGACTCTAACATTTTCTAATACAAGCTCTCCTGTATTAGATCCTCGCCACATCATCTTATCTTTCATTACTAATTGCGAAAAGCCTTCTGCATCATTTTCAACAATAAAACATGATAATTCTTTACCACCGCCCTCTCTTTCACCAGTTATAGCTAATATTGTTGAGCCAATCGTAATATCAGTAGCTGAATTCGTTATAAAAATTTTGGATCCATTTAATATCCAAAAGTCTCCATCTTGGACAGCAGTGGTTTGTGTGTTACCAGCATCTGAGCCAGCTTCAGGTTCAGTTAATCCAAATCCCCATAGTTTACCACCTGCTAATTGAGGTAGATATTTATTTTTTTGTTCTTCATTTCCAAAATAATAAAGTGGTCCTGTTCCAAGTGAGTTATGAGCTGCAATTGTAGCTGCTTGAGAACTATCAACGCGTGCTAATTCTTCAACCGCAATAATATATGATACATAATCTAATTCTGCACCTCCGTATTCGGAAGGTAAAAAAGCACCTAATAAACCAAGTTCAGACATTTGAGAAGTAATCTCATATGAAAATTCTTCTTTTTCATCTAAAACTTTAGATTGCTTTCTGATATTTGTTTCTGCAAAATTTCTAATTGTGTCACGAATTAAGATTTGATCTTCTGTTAGATTACGATTTATAGGCATATTCTAGGTAATTATTTTTTTACTGAAAAACATTATGTAATTTTACAATATAAGAATTTTAACTATTAAAAAATAAATTCGATGATTCAAATCCGTTATATTTTAACAATTATTTCATTATTATTTTTAACCTCTTGTATCCACAATAATGACGACAGTCAATTAACTAACACTTATAGTATTAATTATTTAGAACTTAATGAAACAAAGAGTTTCAATGAAAATGGTACAATAGAATATCGGATTAAAGTACCTATATTTTTAAATAAGAATCTAGAAAACATAAACCGTTTTATACTTGAGTCTGTAGCTAAGTTTTTAGAAAAAGATAAACTTAAGACTAATATAAATGTAATTGATTTGCAATTATTGAAATCATACGTTGATGATAATACAGAATTAATGGAACTTGATAATTATAATACAGATATTGAACAATTAGAATTATACACAACAATAGAAATGGATTCAATTTATTCTATAAATGATATTATAGTATTGGAATCGAAGCAAGAGTCATATACAGGTGGTGCTCATGGAGCAAATAGTACATATTTTGCGGTGTTTGATTTAAAAAAGAATAAATTATTATTACCAGAAGATATTTTTGAATTGAATGAGTTAACTGTAATAGCTTATGACTATTTCTTAACTGAAAGAGGATTAAGTAAAAAAAGTATAGATATTGAAAAAGAAGGATATTCGTTTAATGATAATAAGTTTCATCTAAATGAAAATTATTCTATTGACAATAAAAAGGTTACATTTTTGTTTAATCCTTATGAAATTGCCTCCTATGCAGAAGGTCAAATTACAATAGAAATTCCACTAATCAATTTGGAATCTATTATAAAAAAAGAATACAAGTTTATTATTAATAAAGACTAAATGGGTTTAATATGTTTGATTTACTTTTAACAGACGAACAGAAAATGCTACAACAAATGGTTCATGACTTTGCAGTTAATGAAATTGAACCAGTTGCATCGGAAAATGAACGAAACCATAAATTTCCTAGAGAGATTATTGAAAAAGCTGGGGAATTAGGACTCATGGGCATAGCTTATCCAGTAGAGTATGGTGGATCTGGAATGGACTATGTATCTTATATGCTAGCTATAGAAGAAATCTCAAGATATTGTGCCTCAACTGGTGTTATCATTTCAGCTCATTCATCATTAACTTGTGACCCAATATATAGATTTGGTACAGAAGAGCAAAAACAAAAATATCTTCCTGATATGTTGTCTGGGAAGAAAATAGGTGCTTTTTCACTTACAGAGTCTGGAGCAGGTTCTGATGCTGGTGCGACTAAAACTACTGCCAAGTTAGTAGGTGATAAATGGATATTAAATGGTTCTAAAATATTTGCTACAAATGGGGCAGAGGCAGACGTATTTGTATTACTTGCTTCTACAGATCCTGAAAGCAAGACAAGAGGTGTAACGGGTTTTATTGTTGATGCTAATACACCAGGTTATAGTATAGGTAAAGTAGAAAGAAAATTAGGTATTCGTTCTTCATCTACGACAGAAATAATTCTTGATAATGTTGAATTACCTAAAGAAGCTATGCTTGGAAATCTAAATGAAGGATTTAAGATGGCTATGATAACACTTGATGGTGGTCGGTTAGGAATAGCGGCACAGGCATTAGGAATTGCACGTGCATCATTTGAAGATGCGCTTAAATATTCCAGAGAAAGAGAACAATTTGGAAAACCAATAAATAGTTTCCAAGCAATCCAGTGGATGATTGCTGATATGCGAGTTCGGTATGAGGCTTCTTGGTTATTGACTTGGAGAGCAACAAAGATGAAAGATGCAGGAGAAGCATATTCTACATATTCAGCAATGGCGAAATTAGATGCTTCTGAAACAGCAATGTTCTGTGCTAATAAAGCAATTCAAGTTCATGGTGGATACGGATATACTGAAGATTTCAACGTGGAAAGATACTACCGAGATGCTAAGATTACTGAACTATATGAAGGAACTAGTGAAATACAAAGACTTGTTATTTCTAGACATTTTATAGTAAATGGTTAATAAATAGAATTACATCTTTAATAAAGCAGTAGTTAATAAAACTACTGCTTTTTTTTTAACAATCGTAATATCAATCAATCGTCTTCAGATTTTTTTAATACTTTGGAAGAAAGAATAGAATGGATTTATTTGAATTATTAAAGCAAGATTCTGCTCAAATAATTGATGTTAGAACTGAAAGTGAGTTTAATGATGGACATGTTTCTAAATCACGTAACATTCCAGTTGATCAAATTCCTCAATTCGTAAACGAGTTTAATATTATGCCAAAACCGATAATTCTTTGCTGTGCTTCGGGTGCAAGGAGCGGTATGGCTACAGAGTATCTAACTAAAGCTGGGGTTAAAGACGTTTACAATGGCGGAAGTTGGAAAAACGTAGAACTGCAACAGTTGAAATAATGAGAAAAATAACTAAAATTGTGGCTAATTTATTAGGAATATTTTTCCTCATTTCTGGAATTGTAAATGAGAATGTTCCTATGGTTGCTATTTCAATAGGTTATTTCATATTTTCTTATTTCAATTTGGGATGTTTAAAACAAAATTGCTCTATAGACGACAGTAAATAATAATCAAATTAAGAATATTAACTAGGAAATTAAATGTATAATTACAGAAAGATAATGTTAATGATAGTTTTATTACCAATAATGTTGGTTGCTTGCACAAGTAATGATAAAACTGATTCAACAAACAACCAAGTAGTTTTGGAAAAATTAGATGCGAAATCCTTTCAAGAAAAGTTATCAAATACTAATGATGTTCAATTAGTCGATGTAAGAACTCCAGAAGAATTCGAATCGGGACATATTGAAAAGTCTAAAAATCTAAATATATATGATTCACAATTCGAAAAAGAAATATCGAAGTTAGATAAAAGTCAACCAGTATTTGTTTATTGTCGATCTGGTGGAAGGAGTTCGAATGCAGCATCTAAACTAATGGAATTGGGTTTTACAGAGATATATGACTTACAAGGTGGAATAACATCTTGGAAAGCTAATAATCTTAAAACGATTCAAGGTAGTTCTTTGAATCAAATGAATTCAGAAGAAATTGATGAAAATAAATATCTAAAACTTATATCTAATTCAGAAAAATTAGTTTTAGTGGATTTCAATGCTGAATGGTGTGGACCATGTAAAAAATTATCACCCATACTCGATAAATTAGCAAAAGATTATAGCAGTAAACTAGAACTTGTTAAGATTGATGTAGATCAAAACCCGACTATCGCAAAAAAATTAAGAATCGAGGGGTTACCAACTCTTAAAATGTATAAAAATGGGAAAGAAGTCTGGCAAAACCTTGGACTTACAGATGAAGATAGTATAAAAGAAATAATTTCAATAAACTCTTAAAAAATATTATTTGAAGAGTACGTAAGAGTCAGGTAGATTTACAATTAACTCTTTCATTTTTTCATCTACCATTCTTTTCTTATCACTTATGTGTATCATACTATCTAGTGTATTGTAATTCTTAAAACTAGATAATGAAATATTCTCTAGGTTTTCAAAGTCTTTTGCAGAGATTCTATCAACATACTCTTTGCTAACATTTACTCCATAACTAAGAGTTTGAAAATTAGTAGCTGTACTCGGTTCTATATAATGTGTTATAACACTTTTTACCATTTCTGGTAAAGCCCACACGTCAGCTAAATTAGTACCCACATTAGTATGGTTTTCTTTAAAAATATGGTTTTCTGCTTCAATTTCGGATATTCCTTCTAAATCCATCAACTCAATAACTCGAACATAGTCAAGAGGTTCCATCTGAATCATTATCATACGTCCAATATCATGTAATAAACCTGAGACGAAAAGTCCATTTCGAGTTCTACTATCATAATAATCAATGAATACTTTTGATAGATTTCCTACTAAAAACGAATTATAAAAATACTTTTCTAATAGAGGATATATATTCAAGTTTCTTCCAATAAATAGTTTTGAGTGTAATGAAACACTAAAAACAATATCGCTTACTCTCTTAGTACCTAGTATTTGAGTTGCTTGATTTAAGTCAACAATTTGCGACCTAGCCTGGAAAATAGGGGAGTTCGACATCTTTAAAACTTTCATCGAAATGACTGGGTCAGACTCTATTAACCTAACAATCTCATTAACATCAACATCATCTTCCTGAAGAATTTCTAGCAATCTAGATGCTATATCAGGTAGTGAAATGAAGTTGTCTTTTTTCATAAATTTATCAAATATTGTCATACCAGCTCCAACTAATCAATATCGTAAGTAAAATCATAATTTTCATTTTTATATGCAGAATCATTATAAAGATTTATATTCAATTTTATTAAATCATCTTGAAATAAATCTTGCATTAACGCATACTTTTCAATAAATACTTTTAATTCTTTATTTTCTGAAGTTAACCCGTGAAAAAAGATTAGAGACATTTCATAAACACTTATTTGGGAAAATAAAATACTAAGAAAAAAATGTTTATCTTCCTCATTTGCTCTATCGATAAACAAAAGTAAATTTACAATGTTTCTAAAATAATGACCTAACTCGTATCTAAATTCAGCGAAAAAACTTGTATAAGAAGTTTCAATTACCCCTTTTAAGCTATCCTCATCTACACCAGCATCACTCAAATGCTCTAAATATTTCGAATAAAATCTTTTAAAGACATTATAAAATTCACCGAAGGTATTTCTACCTCTAATTTGTTGTTTTTGCATTTTACCAGATTGCATATCTATATCATTAGTCTCAAAAGTTAGAGTTTCTACTAAATCAATGTGAAATCTAAGTAAATGAAAGAAAGTCTCTTCTTGTTTTTGTTTTTGTAAAGTATCATTTTGTCGTTCAAGCTCTTTACTTTGGAAAATCATTGCATCTGTTTGTGTGACTAGAATTCCTTTTTGTTCTGCTAATTCCTCTCTTTGATAAACAAGAGCGCTATAGAAAAGTAGAATACCAGCAAGAGACCAAAGTGAACCAACAAAACCACCAATAAATTCCCCAAACTCTCCTAATGATAGCTCTACGTTAAAATATTGTTCACTATTAGCAAATGAAATACCTAATGACAATAGGATAACAAGTATCCCTATTATCATAAACAAAACTGCAACTTTTTCCGAAATATGTCTATTTTTAAGCAAACTATCTCAACTTTATTATTGATTTATAATTATTCAGTATCAAATAATGTGCCTGATTTGAGAACATACTTAAATCAATATAACTAAAAGGTTTGATTATACTTCTACTAATTAACTGACCTACATAATTATAAATAATTAAATCTATAGAGGTACTAGAATTACTATATAATATATTATTATCTATAAAATACTTATTCTCTTTTTTTTTAGTTGAGGTCACGATTTCACTAAAATAGAAAAGGGATGCATCGAAACCAGTAATAGATTTTTCTTCACTAGCAGTATAGAATCCATTATTACCATTTTCCCAACAAATTGCTTCACCTTGGGGCTCATCATTCAAAGAATAATTATAACTTTCGATTCTAATTGGTGTATTAGAAAATGTATTAAATAAAGATTCATTATTCAATCTTTCAAAATACCAAATATTATTATAATCTTTTATCAAAATACGATTACCATCTTTAGAAATATCACCGGCTGTTATACCTGTAAAGCCCATATCTGAATTATTCCCAAATGGGAATTCAAGAACAAATTCAGCCGTTAGTAATTCACTATCAAAATCAAGTGGAATTTTATACAAACGAGCATATTTTTCTCTTTTAGATATAATAAACATTTCATTTGTCAAAGGATCAACAAAAAAACATTCAGCATCACGAGAACCATCTTCGTATTGAAATTCTATTTTAATTATATCGTTAGAATTAATATCTACTTCACTTTTTAAATCGTTAGTTTTAGGTTCTGGTATAAAGTATAAATAACAACTATTTCTATTAGCAATATTATCACCTATATCGGACAAAACGATATAAACAACATTATTAATTAATATTATTCCAATATCTTCTATGTCAGAGTCTTCTTGTAATAAGTTTTTCTTAAAACTTAAAATAGATTTGCTTCTACCATTACCATCAAACCCATATATTTCATTTGCAGCCCCATCGTTGATAGCCCAAATAATATTTGGATTTTCGATGCCAACAACCATACCTGAATTTTCATCTAATTCAGTATATTCTATAATACCCCTTTTCATACGATCAGAAAATTCTTGAGAATATAAGTTAAAACCAATTATTAATATTAAAAGAAGATATTTCATAGCTGTAATTTAATTTGTGTCATTCTATTACTTTTAAAATAAAAAAAAAGTAGCCCAACTGGACTACTTTTTTCAGAATATTAATAATATTATTAAATATTAATTATTTATTAAGAGCTTCAGCTCCACCTACTATTTCAAGCATTTCAGTTGTAATAGCAGCTTGTCTTTCTTTATTATATTTCAAGTTTAGTTCGCTAACTAATTCATTTGCGTTAGTTGTTGCGTTATCCATTGCCATCATTCGCGAAGCATTCTCTGCTGCATTAGATTCCAACAAAGCTCTCCAAAGCGAAATATTGAGAAGTTTAGGTAGGAGTTCATCCATGATTTCTTTTTCATTCGGTTCGAATATATATGAAACACGTGATTTAGGTTCTGTCTCTTCTTTTGAAAGATTACTAGGGTTAATCGGTAGTAATTGTTCTACTCTTACTTCTTGTCGTATAACGTTTATAAATTCGTTATAAATTACATATACTTTATCAAGTTCACCATTTATAAACTTAGTTTCAAATGTTTTGATTATATTCTGAGCACTAGAAAATTCAAGAGATCCAAATATATCTCTAAAGTTTTCAGATACATTCAGTTTCGTTTTACTGAACTTTGATACAGTCTTATTTCCTACTGAAATTAATTGTAAGTTAGCATCAGGGTAATTAATAGAAATATCTTCTTTGATAAAACTATTTACCATTTTAAAAATATTAGCATTAAAACTACCACAAAGTCCTTTATCTGATCCAACTACGACAACAGCAATATTTTTAACTTCTCTTTCCGTTAAAAGAGGGTTTTCATAATCATCCCCAATACCAGTAATTACATTACCTAATATCTCTTGCATTTTTAGAACATAAGGTCTTGCTGATTCTATAGCTCTTTGTCCACGTTTTAATTTTGCAGCAGAAACCATTTTCATTGCTTGAGTTATCTTAGCGGTATTTTTTACACCACCTATTCTTCTTTTTAACTCTCTTAAATTTGCCATAGTAACTTCAAATTATAAATATATATTTTTCTTTTTTAAATAATTCTGAACGTAATCTTTAACTGAATCCTCAAGTGAAGTAAATGAGGTTTCAAATCCAGCTTGTCTGAATTTCGTCATATTAGCCTGTGTGAAATTCTGGTATTGTTTTGATAGATGAGAAGGCATTTCAATGTATTCGATGTTCGTATCTTTATCCATTGCTTTAAACACACATTCTACAAGTCTATTCCAACTATTTGCTTCACCAGTACCTAGATTGTAGATACCAGGTAACTCTTTATCAAATGCTTCCAACAAAACTTCACAGATATCTTTTACATAGATGAAATCACGTTTTTGATCTCCATCTTTAAAAGCTTTATCATTTGATTCGAATAATCTTACTTTACCAGACGTCTTAATTTGTTCGTATGATTTAAAAACCATACTAGTCATATTTTCTTTATGGTATTCGTTTGGACCAAATACATTAAAGAATTTAAATCCAGTAAAAACAGAGTCTAGCCCCATTTTAACCAACCATCTGTCAAATAGATATTTCGAAAAACCATAACCGTTGAGAGGGGAGAGGTGATTGAATTCAGTATCATCAAACCCATTCTCACCCGATCCATACGTAGCGGCACTACTTGCATAGATGAATTTTACATCATTCTCTATTGCGAAGCTAGCTAAATCTTTACTGAAATTATAATTGTTATCATATAGATAATCCATATCTTCTTCAGTAGTAGAGCTACAAGCACCTAAATGAAATATCGCTTCAATTAGATTTGATTCCTCAATTTCATTAATGAAATTAATAAAATCATATTTTGGAATATAATCAATGAAGTTTTTACCAATTAGGTTTTTCCACTTATTAGATGTATCAAGATTATCTACGATAAGGATATCATCTCTTCCGCGGTCGTTAAAGTATTTAAGCAGGCAGGATCCTATGAATCCTGCACCACCTGTAATGACTATCATCTTTAGCTAATTGTTTTTTTGAATGATTCAATAAACTTAGCTATTAAACCATCTAATTCAGCTTTAATTTCATCTGTTAAAGCTTTTTCTTTTCTTAATTTAAATAAAAAGTCAGAGTGCTGAGTTTCTAATAATTCTAAAAACTCATTTTCATATCTCTTTAAAAATTCTAAAGGTATATCATCTAACATACCAGAAGTAGCAGAATAAATTAATGCAATTTGTTTATCAATAGGTAATGGTTTGTACTGACCTTGTTTCATTATTTCAGTTAGTACAGCACCTCTTCTCAATTGTTGTTGAGTAGATTTATCCAAATCAGACCCAAACTTAGCAAATGCTTCTAATGCTCTAAATTGTGCTAATTCTAATTTTAATGGACCGGAAACTTTCTTCATTGCTTTAATTTGAGCAGCCCCCCCAACACGAGAAACTGAGATACCAATATTCAATGCGGGTCTAACACCTGCGTTAAATAAGTTTGGCTCTAAATAAATCTGACCATCTGTAATCGAAATTACGTTAGTTGGGATATATGCAGAAACGTCACCTGCTTGAGTTTCGATAACGGGTAATGCCGTCAAAGATCCTCCTCCTTCATCATCAGATAGCTTTGCAGCTCTTTCTAATAATCTAGAGTGAAGATAAAATACATCACCAGGGTAAGCTTCACGTCCTGGAGGTCTTCTTAATAGTAATGATACTTGTCTATAAGCAGCTGCTTGTTTAGACAAATCATCATAAATAATTAAAGCATGTTTTCCATTATCTCTGAAAAATTCACCCATTGAAGCACCACAATAAGGAGCAATAAATTGCAATGGTGCAGGGTCAGATGCATTTGCAGCAACAATGATAGTATAATCCATTGCGCCGTTTTTCTCTAGAATAGAAACAACGTTAGCAACAGTTGAACCTTTTTGACCTATTGCAACATAAATACAGAATACAGGATCGATTCCTAATTCTTTAGCTTCTTCAGAATGTGTGAATTTTTGATTGATTATAGTATCAATGGCAACAGCTGTTTTACCAGTTTGTCTATCACCAATAATAAGCTCTCTTTGACCTCTACCAATTGGAATCAATGCATCAATAGGTTTGATACCAGTTTGAAGTGGTTCACTTACGGGTTGTCTTTTCATAACACCCGGAGCTTTTCTTTCAATTGGGAAGTTCTGTGGCGTATTTATTTCACCTTTACCATCAATAGCAATACCAAGAGGGTTTACTACTCTACCTAGTAATTCATTACCAACTGGAACTGAAGCAATTTGCTTAGTTCTTTTAACTGTATCACCTTCTTTTACTAATCTGTCATCACCGAATAATACAACTCCGACATTATCTTCCTCTAGGTTCAAAACCATACCCATTACACCATTCGGGAACTCTACTAGCTCCGATGCCATAACGTGATTTAGACCATATACACGAGCAACACCGTCACCAACTTGTAACACTGTTCCTGTCTCGTATAGATCCGCTTCATTTTCGAATCCTGATAATTGGCGGCGTAATATCGCTGATATTTCTTCTGGTTTTACGTTTGCCATTTAATTAACCTTAAAATTTAATTTTAGAATTTCTATTTTATCCAGCTAGTGCTATTTTTAGCTTATCTAGTTGGTTTTGGATACTTGCATCAAATACCCAATCACTTATCTTGATTTTCAAACCACCTTTTAAAGATGAATCTACTTTGTATTCTGAAAGAATTGTCTTTTTAGTCCATTCAGTTAACTTAGATAGTATTTCAGATTTAGCAACATCATCTAACTCAACTGCAGAGTAAATAACGACAGGTAATCTATTATTAGCTTCATTATAGATTAATTCATATTCAATCGCAATATCGTCAATCAGGTTTTCTCTTGATTTCTCAGTTAAAAGCTTTATAAAGTTATAAGTTGAATCAGAGATGCTATCACCGAAAACTTCTTTAAAGACATCATATTTTTTCTTGCTTGAAATAACAGGACTCTCTACGAGATTACTTAATTCTCTAGAATCAGCAATTGTTTTGAGTATCAAAGTAAAGTCTGAAAGAATAGTATCTTGTAAGTTACTTTCTTTAGCTAAACTATATACTGCTTTTGCATATCTAGAAGATACTTTTTTCTCATTCATAGTTTTATACTATATTAGTTTTTAGGTAATTTTTCTATTTGTTCTTTAGCCAATTTCAAATGACTATCTTTATCTAACTTAGTTTCTAAGATTTTCTCAGTAGCAGTTACAACTAAATCGGCAACTTCATTTCTTAGTTGACTAATAGCATCATTTTTGCTTCTTTCAATTTCTCTTTTAGCTTCTTCTATCTTCTGATGCTTATTCTTTTCAGCTTCTTCATTAGCTTTTTGTATATTTTGTTCAGCTAAGTTTTTTGCAGAAGATAAGATTTCAGAAACTTCTTTTTGAGCATTATCTAATTTTTCTTGACTTTCCGCCAATAATTTTTGTGCTTTTTCATTCAAAGCATTTGCTTCATCTATTGCATTCTTTATACCTTCTTCTCTGCTTTGAAGAGATTTCTTCATTGCAGGGAAAGCAAATTTAGAAAGAATAAATAGCAAAATACTAAAGTTAATTAGTGACCAGAAAATTAATCCTGGATTTACATTCATTATATCTTGCATTTAAATTACCTAATTAAGTTCTTTTTCATTTAAAAAAGGAACTCCCTTGAAGGGAGTTCCAAAATTACAATTATATTGCCATCAACAAACAAATAACCAAAGCAAAGAATGCAACACCCTCGATAAGTGCCGCCGCAATGATCATAGTTGTTCTAAGATCGCCTGCTGCTTCAGGTTGACGACCAGCAGCTTCTAAAGCTGACGCTGCTAAACGACCAATACCTAACCCAGCACCAAGTACAGATATACCTGCACCTATTCCTGCACCGAATAATCCTAATCCTTCCATTTAATGACCTCTAATATATATTTGAATGAAAAATAAAAATTGTTTCTAATTAATAGTATTAATGTGCGTGTTCGTGATCGTGGCTATGCTCACCAATAGCTAATCCCACAAATATGGCTGTTAACATTGTGAAAATATATGCCTGTAAGAAAGCTACAAGTAATTCAAGTAAATTAATAAATGTTGCAAATCCAACTATTGCAGGTGCTACAAAAAATGATTGGAATACAAATAGTAGACCCATTAGAGAGAATAATACTGTATGACCTGCAACCATATTCGCAAAAAGTCTTATAGTAAGTGAAAATGGTTTAATAAACATTGAAGCTATTTCAATTGGTACCATTAAAGGAGCAAGCCAAATAGGAGCTCCACCTAATAAGTGATGAAACCAAGCTCCAATTCCTGATTCTCTAATTGCCGTATAGTTAATAACTAAAAATGCTGTTATAGCTAATGCTGCAGTAACTCCAACCGTACCAGTTGCAGTATGACCACCAGGTAATAAACCTATTAGATTTAACACTAAGATAAACATAAACAAAGCTAAAAAGTAAGGTAATAACCTTACACTAGCATTACCTGCAATATTCGGCTGAACTATATCATCTCTTACAAATACTATAATAGATTCAAAGAAATTGTGAATACCACTAGGAGCTTTATCGCCTGATTTTTTTGCTTTCTTAGATACGGTAAAAAATAGAATTACTAATAGTATCATCGCCATCCATTGGAAAGCTACCATATTAGTAATAGATAAGTTCATATCTGGAGATTTATGATCAGTTGCTCTAACTACATGATGCTGTTCCATTATATAGTTACCTGATGCTTCCATACTAGAACGACTTCCATAAAAATGGAATTGTCCTTCATCATATAGAATAACAGGAAGTATATCTGCATGTAAAGGTCCAAAACTAAATTCCTCATGATCACCTAGATCATTTAGAATCTGAGTAACAGGGCTTTCTTCTTTGTGTGCAGTTTCTTCTGTACCGTGAGTTGATTCAACTTCGGAGTTCATTTCTTCTTCTAAGTGTTCTGTATTCTCAGTTGCTGACATTTATTCTGCCTTGTTGTTATTTTTAGTTGCAAAATTACTAAAACTTTTTTGTTTTGTTGAGATAAATAACCTCAATTATCAAAAAAAATAAATATGAAATCATAAAACTAAGTAATAGTGGAACTTTTTCCATTTCTATTACAAACATAAATATCATTAAACCTAAAAAAAGTAAGCCGAATTTTATAACTACTGATGTCCAGTAGAAAATACTAAATTCAGACCATTCATTTTTTTTTAAACTTAATTTCGTTGTGAACAATGAAAAAGCAAATCCTAATAAGCTAAGTGCTATTCCTATAATAATAGATACTAACATTTAATCTTTTGTAATTTTCTTCTTCTTCTTTAAAACTACTTTAAAGAACTTATAAAATGCCACTATAATTCCAAATAAAGATAGACTTAGAATCCAAGCTGGTGATGAGTTATACTTTCCATCAAGCCAATAACCTAGTAGTGCAAATAGACCTATAGTAATTGCGAAATCAAGTCCTAAAGTCATATAAGGCGACAATTCTTTGATTATCTTAGCTCTATTTTGCTTATCTTTATTCATAATAAGAACTTATAATTGCATTTTAAACAGCTTCAAAATTAGCGACTTTTATCTCAAGTTCAAAATAATTGGATAAATAATTTATAAACATTAGTAATTGCTTATAATCCATATTTGCCAAGATAATTTAATATCTTGTCGGTATATATATTTTTAACAGAACCATACCATTTATCAGGTGGAACAATTAATAATGTACCATAAGAAGGCGCATCATTTGCGTCAGAGTTAGTAGTTGCAATTTGAGATTCCTCTTCTGGTCTAAATGAATTATCAAAATCGTGAACTATAAATGTACAAGGTACTTCATAAAATTTCTTAGCATCAATCGAATTTAATCCAATTAAAGTAATAGGTAGCTTGACCCTAATATTGTATCCATTATCTGTAAGTGTAGAAGATGCATTGATTGTCTGACTTGCCTCTTTTACTTTAGCATTATCTTTATCAGATGTTCTTAATTGAACAGAAGGCATCTTTTCAAAGAAATCACCTGGGTGGATTGCTATATTAAAATACCCTTCAAGCTTATCTTCCGAAAGTTCTATCTTTCTATTTAAAAAATAATAAACTTTATCAGTTTCCAATGGTTTGCTATCTATCCAAATATCTACATAATCTCCAACACATTCATCACAATCAGGACTTACGACTTTATCATCTAATATATCTATAGAGAAGTAAACAAATTCACTATCATAAGAAGAGCTTATTTTAAAGGAAGCATCCTCCGCTCCTTTCCAATCAAACGCTCCTTTACTTACATATTTGACTTCGTTATTATAAATTTTATTAGCATATCCATCATAAATAATCTTTCCTCTTGGGTAAGAAGGAAGGGTAACAAAGTCTATCTTATAATCGATATCCCCTGAAGTAGTTTTCATATATTTTTCATTATTTCGTAATGTTACATAATTACGATAGCTCTCTTTTGTAAACTTACCATCTCTTTCAGTATTGAATTCATCGACTTTAATTAAGTTTCCATTTTGGAAAGAATATCCCCAAATAGTCCAATTAAATTGTTTATGCTTTTGAGTTATGTAACAATTGTTATCTCTAATTACAACACCAATTTCAAGTGGGATTTCAAAAAATTCATATTTGAAAGTAGCCACTTGTTTTAAATATCCTTCAATATCAGCAAACATAAATGCTCTAATTATTTTACCTTTATCGCTTTTATAACGAACAGAAAATGCTACATCATAGTAACCATCACCCGTAAAATCTCCAACATCCCAACCCCAAATTTGATAACCTCCTTCTGGTGGTAAAGCAGTTTCCAAATCTGCAATTAGCTTGTTATCAAAATATTTTTGAATTTTATTAGCAAATTGGTCAAACGTCATTCCTTGACCAAATGTCATAATAGGAGAGAGGAATAATATGGTTAAAAGTATTCTTTTCATGCTTTTATATTTGATAGATTATTTATTATGAATATATTTTAGAGTATAATTTCGTGTGGCTTGACTTAAGTCTTGCCCCATGTTGACTAACAACTTTACTAGCTGAAATTGATGCTAAATGTCCTGCTTTTTCGATAGATTTGCCATAAACAAGCCCATAGAAAAAACCTCCAGCATACATATCACCAGCACCTGTACTATCAACAGCTTTTGCTTCGTATGGTGGGATATTGTAATGTTTTCCTTCCCAAGATATAATCGAACCTTTTGCACTTCTAGTGAATGCAATATTTTTAAATGAATTTTCTAACAATTCTAATGCCTTTTCAGGAGTGTCAGTACCTGTAAATGCCATTCCTTCTGATTCGTTGCAAAATATCAAATCTGATAATGAAGCTATTTCATTAAGTCTTTCTTTAAATAAATCTATTATAAACTTATCCGAAAATGTAACTGCTATTTTAGTATCATATTTCTTTGCAACGTGACATGCATGTAATACAGCATCATATCCAATATCATCTGTTAATTTATATCCTTCTATATAGAGCCATTCTGATCTTTTGATAAGGTCATCAGAAACAAAGTCCTTTTTATAGTTTTGAGTTGCACCTAAGGATGTTAACATAGTCCTTTCAGAATCAGGTGTTATAAGCACTAGACACCTTCCTGTATGGTCATCATCGTCAATTGGAGCATCTAGTATTATGCCTAAATCTTGAAACTCGTCCACATAAAAAACTCCATCTTCATCTTCACCTATCATGGTTTTATAAGCTGCTTTACCACCAAAACTTGAAAAGGCAATTATAGTATTTGCAGCTGAACCACCACTAGAAACATATTTGGTCCTGTTTCCCATCATTTTCAGAACAGTATCTTGTACGTCATCAACAACGAGTGTCATAGTGCCTTTTTCTAGTCCTAATTCACTTATTTCTTTGTCTGTAACTTCGAACTGCATATCAACTAATGCATTACCGATTCCACATAGTTTTATATCTTTATTCATCATTTTATTTACCTCTTTTGTAGCTTTCTATTCCTAGCTCTATTAATTTTTCACACAAATCAACAAACTCAATACCATAGCTTTTTGCTGCCATTGGGAATAGAGAAAGCTCTGTAAACCCCGGTATTGTATTTACTTCTAAACAAAATATTTGACCTTCAGGTGTAACACGTAGATCTACGCGACTATAATCACTAGTTCCACATGCTGCGGCTGCATCTAAAGATATACTTTGAGAAAAGGCAAATATGTGGTCTTCTAATTCTGCAGGACAAATATACTCCGTCTTTCCTTTAGTATATTTATGTATGAAGTCATAATAACCTTCATCTGGTTTAATCTCTATAACGGGAAGTGCTTCATTATCTAATATTGAAACTGTAATTTCTTTACCCGGTATATAAGTTTCTAATAAGATTTCGTGTGAAAATTCAGCAGCTAATTTTAGTGCTTCTGACAAATCATCTAGATTGCCATCTTGTATAACTGTAACGCCAACTGCCGAACCTTGATTTATTGGTTTTACTACTATTGCTCTTCCTAATTCTCTTCTGATAGATTCTAGTAAATCCAAATCGTCTATACTATCTTTATCAACAATTGACCAAGGGGGAGTAGGAACACCTGCTTGAGCAAAAAGCATTTTACTAGTCATTTTATCCATTGAAAGGGATGAGGATTTAACTCCTGATCCAGTGTATGGAATACCTCTTAGTTCGAACAATGATTGTACTAGTCCGTCTTCACCATTTTCACCATGAAGCAATAAGAAAACACAATCAACTCCGTCAAAAATATCTGAGTTGATACAGTTTATTAGTTCACGTCTATTGAAATTGCTTAGCTCTTCTTTGCTAATAGGGGAGTTGCTGATTTCTAATGAATTAATATTGAATACACCATTAATTCCTTTGGCTGGGTCAACTGCAAGAACTTCGTGTCCTTTCCTAACAAGTGCATTGTATATTGCCTTTCCACCAAAAAGTGAGATGTTTCTTTCGGGAGAGATGCCCCCCATAACTACTGCGATTTTCATTTTCAACTATATTAAATTAATTATATAACTTTAGATTACAAAATTAGTAAAGCTGTAGACCATTTCTATAATTAGTTGAAAATTTATATTATTAACATTGAAGATGAACTATGTGTAAAATTCAATTCTAATTTTAAATAAAAATTTAGTAATTTTGATTTTAATGAATGCACCAAGGAAATATTTCCTATTACCCGAATGATATCCAACTAATAAGTGGATGCCTTTCGGGTTTTTTTTTAAATCAAATAGCGTAACTAGATGAAAAATTATAAAAAAGCGTTGATAATGTTAGAAAATGGCTACTATGAATTTGGTAGAGCATTTGCTAGTGAAGGAACAAGATTCTCAGAATTTGTATTCAACACTTCAATGACTGGCTACGAAGAAATATTGACAGATCCTTCATATAAGGGTCAAACTGTATTACTTACAAATCCTTTAATAGGTAACTATGGTATTACTAACGAGGATTTCCAATCTGAAAAAATACAAGCAGAAGGTATATTACTTAGAGAATACTCAAGAAGAGCTAGCAATTATCGTTCAAAAAAAGACTTAGCAGCATATCTAGTAGAGAGTAATACTTTTGGGATAGATAGAATAGATACCAGAGCATTTACTAAAGTAATTAGACAATTCGGTGCTATGAAAGGTGGTATAACTACTGAAGTTCTTGATCCTGAAGAGTTTCTTAAGCAAGTAAAAGCTTCCCCATCAATATCTGATGTAGATTTATACAGACAGGTAATATCAGATAAGGTACAAATATTTGAAGGAAATCCATCGGTATCGGAAAAAATAATTGCTATAGACTTCGGAATCAAAGGTAATATAATAAGAGACTTACGGAATAAATTTAATAAAGTATATTTAGTCCCTTTCGATGATAATTTTGAATCAAATATCAAAGGTCTTGAATATGATGGCGTATTCCTATCTAATGGACCAGGAGATCCAAGAATAGTAAAGGGAATAGATAAGTATATCAAACAATTTGCAGAAAACAATATTCCTATTATTGGAATTTGTTTTGGACATCAATTGATTGGTCAGGCTTTTGGATTAAAAACTATAAAATTACCTTTTGGTCATCATGGTGGCAATCATCCTGTTAAATATTTTGATAATGGCAGAGTTTATATAACAGCTCAAAACCATAATTATGCTATATCAAATGAGAGTTTAGAAGGTAATGAAGATTGGGAAATGACATGGGTGAATTTATACGATCATACGGTAGAAGGAATGAGACACAAGCATTTACCTATCAATTGTATTCAGTTTCACCCAGAAGCATCACCGGGACCAAGAGAAGCAAACGAAAAAGTATTTGAAGATTTTTATAAAACAGTAGCAAAACAGGATAAATAATGCCGTTAAGACAAGACATCAAAAGAATATTAGTAATAGGTGCAGGACCTATTGTGATAGGACAAGCTGGAGAATTTGATTATTCTGGATCACAGGCTGTGAAAGCATTGAAAAAATTAGGCTACTATGTGGTAGTTATAAACAGTAATCCTGCAACTGTAATGACAGACCCTGAGATAGCTAACAAGACCTATATAGAACCCATTACAAATGGAATCATAGAGCAAATCATCCAAAGAGATAAAATTGACGCTATTTTACCAACAGTTGGCGGGCAAACTGCTTTGAATGCAGCACTTGATCTAGAAAAAGAAGGTATTTTAGCTAAATACAATATTGAGTTATTAGGTGTAAATATTAAGTCAATTAACATAGCAGAAGGTAGACGAGAGTTTAAGCAAGCTATGGATGAGATTGGGTTACTTTCTCCAGAAGGAGAAATAATAAATACTTACGAAGATGCAATAGCTTTTGCTGAGCAATTAGATTTCCCTATCATTGTGCGTCCATCATATACTTTAGGTGGAACAGGTGGTGGTGTAGCAGAAAATATGGATGAGTTTAAAAGAATAGCTAGACAAGGCCTTGACTTATCACCAATTAGCGAGATATTAGTAGAGCGATCTTTAATTGGTTGGAAAGAATATGAATTCGAAGTAATGCGAGATATAGCAGATAATGTTGTAATAGTAGCATCTGTTGAGAATTTTGATCCAATGGGAGTGCATACCGGAGATAGTATAACTGTAGCTCCAGCACAAACATTAACTGATGAAGAATATCAGACATTAAGAGACTATTCTATAGCAATTATTAGAAAAGTAGGTGTAGCAACTGGTGGATCGAATATTCAATTCGGTGTTAATCCGGCAAATGGGGAAGTGCGAGTAATTGAGATGAATCCAAGAGTTTCAAGAAGTTCTGCCCTAGTTTCTAAAGCAACTGGCTATCCTATTGCAAAAATTGCAGCACAGTTAGCTGTTGGACTTACTTTAGATGAGATTGACAATGAGATTACTAAGTCAACTCCTGTTTCATTCGAGCCATCACTAGATTATATAATTGTAAAAATACCTAGATGGGATTTTGAGAAATTTAAAGTACCTTCAAACTTAACAACACAGATGAAATCTGTGGGTGAAGTAATGTCTATTGGTTCTAACTTCAGGGAGGCATTCCAGAAAGCATTTAGATCATTGGAAATAGGTGCTGATGGTTTAGACTATAAAGGACTTGAAAAATATGATGATGAATATGTAATTAATAAACTAGTAGTTCCAACTCCAATGAGGCCATTCTTCATTAAAGAAGCTTTCAAAAGAGGTATGAGTTTAGAAGAAATACATACGCATACTAATATTGACCCATGGTTCTTAGATAATATATTAGAAATAGTTGAAGTTGAGAAAGAAATATCAGAATCTAAATTTGAAGAATTGGAAGCTGAATCTTTAAAAAGTTATAAGCTACATGGATTCTCAGATTCACAAATTGGAAGATTATTAAATAAAGACTCTGAACTTATAAGGTCTAAACGTAAAGAATTAAAAGTTTTACCAACTTATAAGAAAGTCGACACTTGTGCAGCAGAATTCGAAGCACATACTCCATATTTTTATTCTACTTATATGACAGAAAATGAAAGCATACCTGTAGATAGAAAGAAAATAATAGTATTGGGAGGTGGACCTTTTAGAATTGGACAAGGTATTGAGTTCGATTATTGCGCCTCTCAAGCCTCAATGATATTAAAAGACATGGGTATAGAAACCATAATGATTAATTGTAATCCAGAAACTGTTTCTACGGATTATGATACTTCTGATAAATTATATTTTGAACCAGTCTTTTTAGAAGATGTGATGAATATTATCGATTTGGAGAAACCAGATGGTGTTATTCTACAGTTAGGTGGTCAAACTCCTTTAAAACTTTCTAAAGCATTGCAAGATGCAGGTGTTAAGATACTCGGAACCAGTCAAAGTAATATTGATAGGGCAGAGGATAGAGGAAGATTTATGGAAATGCTAGATGAACTACAAATAGCTTATCCAGCGGGTGGAACTGCTAATTCGATAGAAGAAGCCACTAAAATAGCTCTTAACATTGGATTTCCAGTGATTGTAAGACCATCTTATGTATTAGGTGGTAGAGGAATGGCGGTAGTGTATGATGAGATTGATCTCCAACATTTTATAGTTGAAGCAGCAAAAGTAAATGAAGACCACCCTGTTTTAATTGACAAATTCTTAGAACATGCTTATGAAGTAGATGTGGATGCATTAGGAGATGGGAAATCTGGAGTTATTGCAGGTATTATGCAACATATTGAAGAAGCAGGTGTTCACTCTGGTGATAGTTCTTCAGTATTACCAACGTACTTGGTTGAACCACATATTGTAGATAAGATAAGATTTGCAACTTATAAAATAATTGAAAAATTAGAAATAATTGGGTTTATAAATATCCAATTTGCTGTTTATAGAGATAATGTATATGTAATTGAAGTAAACCCAAGGGCTTCTAGAACTGTACCTTTTGTTTCGAAATCAAATGGTATAGCTTTGACTAAAGTAGCAGTAAAACTTATGTTAGGTGAAAAGATAAGTGATATCAAAATGCCAAACCCAGGATTTATGGGACATTACACTGTGAAATGCCCAGTATTCTCTTTTAGTAAATTCCCTGGAGTAGATACTGTACTTGGACCAGAGATGCGTTCAACAGGTGAAGTAATGGGAATTAGTGAGTTCTTTGGTGAAGCTTATGTTAAATCACAATTGGCTGCTGGTAATCATTTACCTAAAACTGGTAATGTCTTTATTTCAGTAAATGATTTCGATAAACAGGAAGTGTTACCTGTTGCAAGAAGATTAATAGAATTAGGTTACGAATTATGGGCTACTCTGGGAACTCATTCAGCATTACAAGTTGCAGGTATAAAATCTAATCTAATACCTAAGATAGGTGCTGGTAGTCCAAATGTAATAGAAAAAATACAAAGTGGTGATATTAACTTAATTATTAATACTCCATTAGGAAGAAAAGCTTATCAAGATGATTTATCAATTAGAGAAGCTGCTTTACAAAAGAAAATACTTTGTATTACAACGATTCCTGCAGCTAAGGCAGCAGTTGATGGTATGGATTGGCTTCAAAAAAATCAGATCACTATTTTTGGACCAATATTAAATCGTACTTGGTAAATGAGTAACCATTTATTAAATTGATAAAATGAAAAATACTGAATCGAATGGTTTAATTTTAATTGTAGATGATAATGTCATGAATACTCAACAAATCAAAGATATGTTGGATATTCATGGCTTTCATTCTATAACAGCAGAATCTGCTTCTGAAGGACTAGAAATCGTAAGAACTATAAAGCCAGAACTAATATTACTTGATATTGTAATGCCTGAAATTAATGGATTCTCTTTCTGTGAAACTGTTAAAAGCAATCAACAATATAGTGATATTCCTATCATATTTATGACTGCACAAACTAAGTCTGATACTATAGACAGAGCTTACAAAGCAGGTGCTAATGATTTCATAAAAAAACCAGTTAAACCCAATGAACTTGCCTCTAGAATAAAAATCCAGATGCGAAATGCAATTGAAGAAAAGAACAGAAAGCAAGAAATTGACGATATGCGAAAACAGCTTATAACTCTTCGAGAAGAACTACACAAAGCAAAGAATGGGAATAAACCAGATAATCCAAGTGAATGATTTCTAAAGCATCACAGTTTCATCTGCCACAGATACTTAATCTGAATAACAAGATAATTCACTATATGAGATCTAAAGGATTCACTCATTGGAGTGAAAAGTATCCCTCTGAAGCTATTTATAGACGTGATATTATGCGTAATTCGCAATATATTTACTTAATAGATGACAAAGTAAGAGGAATAGTATCTTATGATACACAACATCACGAGTATTTTGATACTATCGAATGGAATCCAAAAAACAAATCTGCTTACTTTGTTCATAGATTAGCTGTAGACCCAGAATTTCAAGGACAGGGAATTGCAAATGAATTGATGGAATTTTCTGAACGAAATGCTAAAAAAGATAAAGTTGATTCAATTCGATTAGGAGCATTCAAAGGGTATAATGAAGTTGTTAGGTTTTATAAAAATCGAGGGTACGAGATAAGAGGGGAGATTATTTTCGATGTTAGTGATATACCATTTTATGGAATGGAGAAATCCCTCACACATTAATCAAATTAAAAGAATTATAAATAAACCTATTCTCACTATGAAATGAGAAGTAATTTTCAAAAAAATATACAATCCTTTTTAAAGTGTCAATGTCAATATCTGACCCTAGATTACCTAAACTAATCTCTTTAATGATTTTTAGTTCTTCAACTTTAAATTTTATTCTTCTTTCTGCCCTTGTATTATTATCCATATATATCTTGCAATTACTAATATCAAGATATACATATTTATTATCAGAATAATCTATTATACTACTATTATTCCACTTTAAATGTATAGAGTGACCTATAGAACTAGCTAACTCAATTTGAGAATACAAAAACATAGAAGGGGTAAAAATATTATCCGAACAACTAATGTCGATTAACCTTTCGATACTCAAATAAAACTGCTCATCGGGATTATCATCTTTTTCTAATTTGAATATTGATTCACTCATCATTAAACATAGAATTTTATCAACAAAAGTTAATTTATCTATAAAACTCTTCCTAATTAACTCAGCGTTGGTTAAATTGTGCATGTCTCTGTTGGACTTTTTAAAATACTTTAATTCAACTTCAGAGCAGAGTTCTAACGATGATCCAAATTTGCTTTTTGCACGCAAAGCTCCTTTAGCAACTAAAGTTTGTTTACCAAATTCTTTGCTATATGCGTAAATAATTTTACTAGACTCTAAGTAATTAATAGTACGTAGGATAATAGCATTTGTGGAAACATTCATCAAGAAAATATAAAAATAATTTAAAAATTGTTTTGCAAGTTAACGAAAAGTCCTTAAGTTTGTAACTGAAATTATTCCTGAATAGCTCAGCTGGTTAGAGCATCTGACTGTTAATCAGAGGGTCCGGGGTTCAAGTCCCTGTTCAGGAGCAATTCAACTAAAGCCGATTACATTTAATTGTAATCGGCTTTTTTTATATTACTAATCAATATTCATTTTGAATCTGAAAAGCTTAATTAGATAAATACTCCTAGACTCAAATTCTATAATTTTCTATTGTAACAGTTGTTTTGATTTAATCATATAAAAAACTTAAATCTTACAATTAATGTTTGATAATTTAGTTTATAGTATAATAAAAAATAAACGAAATGAAAAATATAAAAAAGAAAATAATAGTTATTGGAGCAGGTATATCAGGCCTGTCAGCTGCTTCGTATCTTGCTAGAGATGGATATGATGTTACTATTCTAGAAAAGAATAATTACGCAGGTGGAAGAATAAGACAGTTAAAAGTAAATGATTTTACTTTTGATATGGGACCTAGTTGGTATTGGATGCCAGATATATTTGAAAGATTTTATAATGACTTTAACCATAATACTTCTGATTTTTACGAACTAGAAAGAATTGATCCTTCATATAAAATATTTTGGGAAGATAAGACTACTAGTTTAATTCCAGCTAACTATAGTAAACTAAAACAATTGTTTGATTCTATAGAAAATGGAAGTGGTGAAAAACTAGATAAATATCTTGAAGATGCTAAGATTAAATATGAAGTTGGAATGGGTGAGTTTGTTGAAAGACCTTCGATAAGTATAAAGGAATATTTAGACCCCTTATTAATCACCAATAGTATGAAACTTGACTTACTTAAATCTATAACTTCATCTATTAGTAAGAAATTCCAAAATAAAAAGTTAAAACAACTTCTTGAATTCCCAGTATTATTCTTAGGTGCAAAACCGTCAAAAACTCCAGCATTATATAGCATGATGAACTATGCTGATATAAAGTTAGGAACTTGGTATCCTGTTGGTGGTATGTTTGAAATATCAAAAGCATTCACAAGTATAGCTATTGAACAAGGTGTTAAAATAATACTTAATCAACCCGTTGAAAAAGTTTTAGTGAAAAATAATAATATTAATCAAGTTATAACTAATGTAGATAAATATGAATCAGATGCAGTTATAAACTGTTCAGATTACCATCATTTCGAACAAAATATCCTTGAAGAAGAATATAGGATGTATGATAACAATTATTGGGAAAGTAGGGTATTTGCACCAACTTGTTTACTATTCTACTTAGGTATTAATAAAAAACTTAGTGGAATAGAACACCATAATTTATTTTTTGATGCAGATTTCAAGAGTCATTCTGATGATATATATGATAAACATAGATGGCCGAAAGAACCTCTATTTTATCTTTCTGCAACTTCTAAATCTGATACAACTGCTCCAGAAGGTTATGAAAACTTGTTTATACTAATACCACTTTCAACTAATATAGAAGAAACTGAATCAATAATTGATAAGTATTATGACATGGTAATAGATAGAATTGAAAATAGAATTGGTCAGAAATTTAAAGATAATATTGTTTATAAAAAAGTATTCTCTAGAAATGATTTTATAGCGGATTATAATTCTTATAAAGGCAATGCTTATGGTTTAGCTAATACATTATTACAAACGGCGTTTCTAAAACCTAAAATGAAAAATAATAAAATCAGTAACTTATACTATGCAGGACAATTGACTGTACCAGGCCCTGGTTTACCACCTTCTATTATTTCAGGAAGAATTGCTTCACAATTGTTAAAAAAAGAGTTGAAATGATTGATATTTATACAGAAGTTTGTCTAAAGGCAAGTAGGATAGTAACAACAAAATATTCTACATCGTTTTCTATTGGAATTATGCTCTTGGATAAGAAAATCAGAGATCATATATATTCAATCTATGGATTTGTAAGGTTAGCAGATGAAATTGTCGATTCATTCCATGAACACGATCAAGAATATTTATTAAATAAGTTCGAGACAGACACATATGAAGCAATCGAACATAGAATAAGTATGAATCCTATTTTGCATAGTTTCCAAAGAACTTATCATGAGTATGACTTAGATAGGAATCATATAGATGCTTTTTTAGAAAGTATGCGAATGGATCTTCATAAAATAAATTATAATAAAGATAACTTCGAGAAATATATTTATGGATCTGCTCAGGTTGTTGGACTAATGTGTTTACAAGTTTATGTAGAAGGAAATCTTAAGCTATATAATGAACTTTTGCCTCATGCAATAAGTTTAGGTTCAGCATTTCAAAAAGTAAATTTCATTCGTGATTTGAGTAGTGATATGAATGAATTAGGTCGTTCATATTTTCCTAATGTTGAATTAAATAAAATTGATAAAAAGTCGAAAAAAATGATTGAAGATGATATACAGGCTGATTTTGAACACGCTTTAATTGGGATATCAAAACTACCTAAAAATTCACAATATGGTGTCTATACTGCCTATTTATATTATCTAGTATTGCTAAAAAAAATAAAATCATTAAAAATAAATAAACTTATGAGTACTAGAGTTCGCGTTTCAAATATTCATAAATTACTATTATTACCAAAAGCTAAGTTCAATATTTTAATAAACAGACTATAATATGACTATACTTATTTCTCTATCAATAATAATTATGACATTCTTTTTCATGGAGTTTGTTGCCTGGTTTACACATAAATATGTTATGCACGGTTTTTTGTGGGTTCTACATAAAGATCATCATCAAAAAGAACCAGGTTTTTTCGAAAAAAATGATGCTTTCTTTGTAATATTTGCAATTCCTAGTATCACATTATTTGCCTTAGGAGTTGAAAATTCTTCATATATATTGTTTTCAATTGGTATGGGGATACTAGTTTATGGGATTGCATATTTTCTAGTACATGAAGTGTTTATACATAAACGATTAAAATGGTTCAAAAAAACTAATAGTCGTTATTTGAATATACTAAGAAAAGCTCATTATTCACATCATAAACATTTAGGAAAAGAAGACGGTGAATCATTTGGTATGCTAATTGTCCATTCTAAATACTTTAAATAAAAAAAGGCTACTTTATTTAAAAAGTAGCCCTAAAATTTTCTTTGTAAGTAACTTTTTTAATTATTACCGTTACCGTTTCCACCTTGTGATGAGCCTTCTCCAGTAGTGTCTCTTCTAATATCGTCATCCCATGGATCCATTAAAGAATCATCAGAGTGATCAACTGGCTCTTTTTCCCAATAAGCTGGTAAAAGTACACCACCATCTTCTGGTGAATGAGTATTATAGAAGTCAATTGCTTCTACATAATGATTATCTAATACATAATCAACTTGAGTTCTATTATCTACAGCTATATCATAAATACTTTCTTGAGTATAATAGTTTCCTGGCATTAATAATGCAAGATACCAAACGATCGCTAATAATATTTCCATCTAAATCACCTATAAATTATAATTATTAATATTTTTCTTGTTAATTTTAATTTAATAGCAACGATATTTGTGCCAATTTTATAATATTATTATTGAATTAGACAGTAAGTTTATATATATTAAAGAAATGAGGAAGGTAATATGGAAAATTTAAAAATATTTATTTATGATTCTAAGATTAATCAAAAGTAATAATCAGATGTTTCGAATGGACAATATTAGCCACGTAAAATTAACAATAATTTATTTTTTGTTAATTTCATTTTTTATGACTTTTCTAAATGTAGAATTAAATTCTTCAATTCCCTCCGATTCTATAGATTATTACGAAAATAATATAAATAAATACTCCAAGACCGCAAAAATAGATATTCTCACAGACTTATCGAAATACTACAGCAAAATTGATACCAAGAAATCTATAGGTTTTCTATATCAAATACTTAACTACTCTGTAGAAGATCAAGATACTGCCAATATAATTAAAACCGAATTCAGAATTGGTTTTATGTATCATACGAGCCCTTCAGTTGTAAGGCAGTCTTTGGATAGTGCCAGAACACATTATTTTAATGCACTAATATTGTTAGATTTAAATGAAAATCTTGATTACAGATTCAAAACTTATCTTCAACTAGGTAAACTTTATCAAGATAATAACCCTCAAACATCACAAGTTTACTATGAGAAAGCTCTTAAAATAGCTGAGGATGTTGTTTATGATTATGATTTACTATTATTATTATCTCAAAGGATTGCCTATTTAAATCTAAAACTTAATAGATATCAGAAGGTTATACTCCATAGCTTGAAAGTAATAGATATATATGATATAATGGGTAAAGAAAAAGAAAAAATTTCATATCTAAACTATCTAGGTAACTCATATTTTCAAATGGGTAAATATAACAAGGCATTGAATTATTATTTTCAAGAATTAGAATTGAGAAGGAAATATAATATAAATCCTTTAAATGATGATTTTCTTGATCAACTTGCTAAAGTATATACGGCTATGGGTCAATATGATAAAGCCCTTGATTATCATAAAAGAGCCATTAATCTTATTAGAAACCAAAAAAATATTGATAAAAAATCAAAGGAATCACTTGTTGCTAAATATTACTTAAAAATAGGTGTAATCTACTATTTGAAGGAAAATTACAATAAGTCACTAGATTATTATAAACAAGCATTGGATTTAATAGGAGAATCAAAGGATGATGCAAGTCTAAAGGGTAAGTCTATAATATATAATAATATGGCCTTAAATTACAAATCCCTTGGTTCGGTTGAAAAAGCTTTAGATATAATTAGAAAAAGTGAAGAAATAATCAATACAATAGGCTTAGATAACTATGAATTCTACACTTTAACTTCATTTTCAGAAATTTATTCTAAGCTGAATAAATTTGAAGAAGCAGAAAAATATTTGTTAAAGGCAATAGAACTTGCTCGAAAAGAAGAAAATTCGAATGATGAAAAGAACTCAATTTATCTATTATATGAATTATATAAAAAATTCAATAGGTTTGAATCAGCGTTAAACACGTATCAAAACTACAAAAACATGTCAGATTCTTTGATTAACTTAGAAATGACTGATAAACTGGTTGAGTTCCAGACAGTTTATGAAATGGAGAAAAGAAATCAAGAAAATGAAGCTTTAAAAACTGCTAATCGACTTCAAAGAGAAAAAGCTGAACTAGAAAGACAATCATTTATATTAACTTCGTTATTCTCATTATTAGTTATTGTTGTTCTGATGATTCTATTCTATTTTAGAAAGAGAGCGACAAATGTATTAGTAGTAAGTAATATAACTATTGAGGGTCAAAATGCAAGATTACTCGAGTTAAACGAAAACCTAAGAAAAAGTGAATCAACACTAAGACATTCTAATACTACAAAAGATAAATTCATATCAATTATAGCACATGATTTAAAAAATCCTATGCATTCAATTGGATTTAGTGCAGATTTGATGTTAAACTATTATGAAAGTTTAAATGATGAAAAGAAAAAAATCCATTTGAAAGGAATTTATAAAACATCTAACCATGCATACGACTTATTAGAAAACTTACTTCATTGGGCGAGAGCTCAAAGTAAATCGATGACTTATGAACCAAAAGAAGTAAACGTCAGTAGTATAATAAAAGATGTTGTGGATCTTAGTTTCAGTTCTGCTGATAATAAAAACGTAAATATTATAAATCATATTGATACTCCTTTTAATGTATATGCTGATAGAAATATGATTGAAACTGTTGTTCGTAACCTCTTATCAAACTCTATAAAATTTAGTCATGAGAATGGGACAATTGAACTTTCATTTTATATTGTTAACGAATATGCAATTATAGAAGTTAGTGACAACGGTATTGGTATACCTGATGAATCATTAGAAAAGCTATTTAAAATTGAGGAACAGATTTCTACGCCTGGCACAATGAAAGAATCGGGTACTGGTTTAGGGTTATTATTATGTAAAGAATTTGTAAATATCAATAGGGGAGATATTTGGGTGGAAAGTATATATGGTAGTGGATCAACTTTTAAATTCACAATTCCAATGAACAAAAATGCAAGGTTTGTAAGTAAAGAAGAAATACAACAATCTTTGAAAGGATTAAATAAATGAAATTAAAAAAATTCCCTCATTCATTGTTACTAGTGTCAATTGTATTATTTGCATTAGTGATTTTAACTTGGATTATTCCATCAGGTAAATATGAGACTAAAACAATTGAAGTTAATGGTATAACTAAAAATATTGTTATTCCAGATTCTTACAAAGAAGTCGAACCTAATTATCAGGGACTTGAGCTTTTCTTAGCTCCTCTAGAAGGTTTTGTTTCTGCATCTGACATCATTGCATTCGTTTTCTTAGTTGGTGGAGCGTTTTCAATAGTAAATAGAACAGGTGCTATAAATGCTGGTCTGTACAGAATAATTGATATGACTAAGAAGAATGAATCTCTCAGACATTTTGTAATACCTATATTAATGATGTTATTCTCAATTGGTGGAGCTACTTTTGGTATGGCTGAAGAAGTACTAGTATTCTTAATGGTTACAATACCACTGGCTATTGCTTTAGGCTATGACCCAATTGTTGGTATAGCTATTCCATTTATTGGTGCAGGTGTGGGTTTTGCAGGTGCTTTTATGAACCCATTTACGGTCGGTATAGCACAGGGTATTGCGGGAATAGAACCATTATTTAGCGGAATGATATATCGATTAGTAGTATGGTTTATTATGACTATTATAGCAATAATATTTGTTTATAGATATGCAGAGAAAGTTCGTAAAGACCCTAGTAAATCAGTTGTCGGAAAAATTGATTACGGAGACAAATTAAAAGGCTTGAATAGTGAAGAAATGATCTTTAATAATAAAAGAAAGATTATAATATTGGGTCTTATAGTGTCGTTATGTATATTGATTTATGGGGTTACAAATTACAGTTGGTATATTGCTGAAATTAGTGGTTTATTCGTAGCTCTCGGTATAATTTCTGCTTTAATTTATAGATTAAATTCTGATGAAATTATTAGTGCATTTATAGATGGAGCAAAGGATATGATAGTCCCGGCCTTATTAATTGGCTTGGCAAAAGGAGCATTGATTATTGCGGAAAATGGAATGATTATAGATACTATGCTTTATAATATAGCATATGTAGCAGAAGGACTACCGAAAATTATTAGTGTTGAAATTATGTTTTTAGTTCAAAGTGGTTTAAATTTCATAGTTCCTTCAGGTTCAGGCCAAGCTGCTTTAACTATGCCAATATTAGCACCATTATCTGATGTTTTAGGTATCTCGAGACAGACCTCTGTATTAGCTTATCAATTTGGAGATGGGATAACAAACTTTATAATCCCAACATCAGGTGTTACTATGGGTATATTAGAAATAGCGAAAGTACCTTATAACACTTGGTTAAAATGGATACTTCCGCTAATGATATTTTTATTCCTGTTTGCATTCACTATGCTTGCAGTAGCTACATCTTTTGATGTATGGTCTTTATAATTATTTAATTATTTCATTATAGGAACTCTTCCTGGTAACCAAGGAGAGTTCTTACTTTCTAATTCTTTTGTAATTGATTTAATTGTGTTATCAATTTGTATCATTTCATTTTCTATTCTCTTATATTCACTTTTAATAATTGAAATTGTCTCCAATTGTGTACTGGTTGGTGAAGAGCTAGAATACCAAAAACTGTAAAGTAGATTTCCTAATCTATCATTAAGACCAGGTAAGAATGCAGCAGCTCTTTTTTGAATAGATTTATTTCCATTTAATACTTTCCTAACTTCATAAATTCTATTTTCAGTATTTTTGATATCTTTTAAATACTTAAGGTCAGAGTTAGTATAATTGATAATTGTATTGTGTAAAAGGTTTAGTTGTGATTCAGCTTCATCTAGATACTTATCTGCTCCAATTAATACCCTTCTAACTTCAAAAGCATTATTCTGCATGTCTAATAATTCATTATTATTTTCAGCAGGTAAAGATTTATTATCAAGTGTTTTAGTAGTAAACTTTACTGGATTAACTAGTTCAGTGATCAAACCATTATGTATTTTATGAAGTTCAACAGTGTAATCTCCAGGTAATACTGGCATACCAGAGTATTTTTCTGATCTACTATTATTAGATAAAGGGGCAGAATCAGGGTATCTTAAATCCCAAGTTAATCTATTTATACCTTTTGAATATGATTTTTTTATTCTTCTTACCACATTTCCAGATAAATCTTTAAAAGTAAATAACAGATAAGGTGATTCCTCGATATCTTCTTCTTCAAGTTGACTAAAGCTTGGATACTCATAGTTATCTTTTTTATCTTTATCTTCTTTTAATCGTTTTGATTTTAAAGTCTCATTTCCTTCTTTTATATAGTAAGTTATATTAACTCCAAATTCAGGATTATCGGCTCTATAATAAGTTTTACCAAGACTATTTCTACCTTTAGAACGATCTTCAATATACATCAAAGCATCTTTGACTTTAAATATATGTGCATCTTTTTCTAATATCTCTTTACTTACTTCTCTGATTGGAGAATAATTGTCAAGAATATAAAACCCTCTACCAAAACTAGCAAGTGCTAAGTCATTCTCCCTTCTTTGAACATCTATTTCTTTTATACAAATCGTTGGTAAACCGTTAGAAAATTTAACCCAATTATTTCCATTGTCTTTTGTAAAATATACTCCAAATTCTGTTCCAATGAAAAGTAAATCTTTATCAATATGATCTTGAACTATCGAATGTACTGGCAGGTTATCAGGAAGGTTTCCAGTAATACTTGTCCAACTACTCCCCATATCTCGACTCATAATTATATAAGGTTTGAAGTCACCATTTTTTCTATTATCAAATGTAGCATAAACAACATTCTCATTATGAAGTGAAGCTGTAATATCAGAGACATAAGTTGTTTCAGGAATAGAAGTAAATGAAGAAACCTTATTCCAATTTTTACCGTCGTCTTTAGATATTTGGATTAAACCATCATCAGTTCCCACATATAACAAACCCTTTTCCAAAGGTGATTCATCTAGAGAAACAATAGTTCCATATACAGACGTTGATTGGTTCTTTGCTACGGCCTCAGGTGGCCATACTTTACCCATCACTTTTAGTTTGTTTCTATCAATTTTTCTAGTCATATCATCACTTACTTTCACCCAAGAATCACCTCTATTAGTAGATTTGAATAGCTTGTTTGCAGCAAAATAAAGTGTTTTGTTATCGTGCGGACTAATAATCACAGGTGAATTCCAATTCCATTTTAGAATTTCATCCTTTTCTTGTTGAGGTTGAATACCAGTAAATTCGCCACTTCTTTTATCATAACGTACAAGAAAACCATATTGAGGTTGTGAATAAACTATATTGGGATCTTTTGGGTCTATAACAGTTTTAAATCCATCACCACCAATTGTAAATATCCAGTCTTCATTTTTTATCCCATTATCAGATACAGTTCTTGATGGACCACCTAACGTATTATTATCTTGTGTACCACCATACACATTATAGAAAGGGTAGTCATTATCAACAGTTACTCTATAAAATTGAGTTATTGGTAAATTCTCGAAAAATCTCCAATTATTAGCGCCGTCAAAGGTCTCATATAAACCACCATCACAACCAATAATCATATTATCAGGATTTTCTGGGTTAATCCATATAGCATGATCATCAACATGTTTTTCACTTAAGGGTAAAGTGTTGAATGTCTTTCCACCATCACTAGTCACTTGTGTATAAGTACTAAGAGAATAAACAACATCTTTATTATGAGGGTGAGTTACTATTTCTTGATAATATTGAGGGCTGCCTGAAACATGGTCACTTTGTTTCGACCAAGAAGCACCTCTATCAGTTGATTTGAAAAAGCCACCATTATTTTCTGAAGCTTCGATTATAGCATAGACATAATCTGGTTCAACATTAGATATAGCTAACCCTATTCTACCAATGTCACCTGAGGGCAAACCTTTAGAAAGTTTATTCCAATTTTTTCCTCCATCAATTGTTTTATATATTGCCCCTTCTGGACCACCATTTATTAACGTCCAAACGTGTCTTCTTCTTTGATAAGATGAAGCATATAAAACATCAGAGTTTCTTGGGTCCATTACAATATCAGATACTCCTGTGTTTTCAGATATATCTAATGACTTTTCCCAAGTTTTACCTCCATCTGTGGTTTTATAAAGACCTCTATCTCCACCAGCTTTCCATAGTGGACCTTGAGCTGCAACCCAAACTATATTAGAATTATTAGGGTCAATTATAATTTTACCAATATGTTCTGAAGTTCTTAAACCTACATTCTTCCAACTTTTTCCACCATCTTCAGATTTATAAACTCCATCTCCATAAGAAACACTTCTTTGTGAATTATTTTCACCAGATCCAACCCAAATTACATTAGTGTTTTTAGGATCAATAGTAACGCAACCAATTGAATATGAGCTTTCATTATCAAATATTGGAGAAAACGTAGTCCCATGATTTGTAGTTTTCCAAACACCTCCAGAAGCTACAGCTACATAGAATTCATCAAAATTATAAGGGTTAATAGCTAAGTCTATAACTCTACCAGAGGCCACTGCAGGACCAATAGATCTAAATTTAATTCCTGAGTAAGTTGAAGGATTATTTATATCTTCAACCTTTCCTTTTTCAGCTGAAATTAAAATGAGGTGTAGATTTACAAATGTTAATAAAAAAATGGAAAATAATAGTCTTTTCATTTAGAATTCCTTTGGTATTTGATAATTACTTTATATTTTGAAACAAAAATAACATTAAAAAAAGTTAAACAAAAATGTAACGTTTTTTTGTTTAGTTGTTTATTATATAAAAAAGAGGCTTATTTGTTCAAATATTTACTCATTCTTTTATCACCGTTATTATTATTATCAGAGAACGATAAACCATTAAGGTTTGGAGTACTATTGGGTGGTAACTATATTCAAAATGAAACTATGTTACCTGTTATATCTGGTGATACTTGTTGTGGAAATTTCAATAATGGCTCTGGAGCTAGTTTTTATACAGGACTTTCATTGAATTATGAGTTTTTACCAAGCTTTGTTTCTGCTGACCTAAGATTTCTTTTTGATTCTAGGCCGGCAAATCTAACAGTTAATACAGAAGAATATGAAGTTTTCAATCCAAATAAACAAGTTTATGAAAAAGCAGTCATACAAAATGATTTAGAAGCAACTTTGAATTATTTTGTTTTTGATGTTGGTTTTAAAATTCGTCCTATAAGAACTTTACCAATAGCATTTAGATTTGGATATGATTTTTCAGATGCATCTATTACTAAACAATACACCCAGACAAGAAGTATTATTGAACCATCAGGAATAAGAATTAATGGTGAGTCATTAGAAACAGTTGCAGAAGAAGATTTTAATAATTTATCAGTTTCTCAAGGTTTATCAGGTTCATTGATTGGGGATATTGAACTCTCTGAAACTATCTTACTTTCTCCAGAGTTGAGTTATCGTTACCCTATTAATTCATCAATGGAAGAAATTGATTGGTTCACTACATTATTTAGAGCTGGTGCAACTATTTCTGTAAGATTAAATAAACCGATTGATGAAGTATATATAGAAGATACAATAGAATCTATTGAAGAAGTACCTACTACTATAGAAGAAAAAAATATTGTTGAAGATGTAAATGTAATTAACAATATTTCGATTGATAATTTAAAAATAACTCAGACAGTAGTTACTCAAACATATCCGATTCTTCCTTATATTTTCTTTGATAGTACTTCAAGTAAACTATCTAAAAAGTACTATTATATTGGAGATACGAAGAATTTCTCAGAACAATTATTGGAAAAAAATTCGCTTAAAATCTATGAGAGATTGATAGATATTATTGGAAGTAGGTTGAAAGAATCCGGCAGTAGGTTAACTATAAAAGGATTTACAGACGGTAAAGAAAAAGCTACTTTAGAAGAAAGAAGGGATTTAGCATATAGTAGAGCAAATACAGTAAAAGACTATCTTATTAGTAAATGGGGCATTAACCCTAGCAATTTATCTATAGTGACTGAAGATATACCTAACCAACCTACTAGTTCTAGTTATTTGGAAGGGTTAGCAGAAAATAGAAGGGTTGAATTAGTTCCTGATGATATAAGTCTATTAAAACCTATTGTTCATTCTCAGTTTATGGAATACGCTACTGATAGAAATGAACTAAATATTGGATTAGAAACAGATACGAAGAATATAAAGGATTATACTATTATAATAAAAGATAATAATAATCAGCTTTATACCGAATCTAAGCAGAGTACAATACCTGAAAGTACATCAATAAAACTTAGTAAATCATTAACAAGTTATATTGCCGAGTCTGATTATAATAATTTGGTATTGGAGTTACTAGTAACTAGGAATGATGGACGAATTGAGAATAAAGAAATACCATTTGAAGTAGTAAAAGAAAATAATGATTTTGAATTAGGTAGATTGAATCTTATTGTATTTGATTTTGATAAATCGATTATTAGTGACGCTAATAAAAATATGATTGATGAATTTATAGTCAAGAATATTTCAAATGAATCACAGATAGATATTATCGGATCGACCGATTTTTTAGGGGAGAGAATTTATAATAAGGAATTGTCTCAAAAAAGGGCAGATAATGTAGCAGATTACATAAATACATTGCTACCTAGCATAAAGTTTAATAATGTAAAAGGAATTGGATCTGAAAATCCAAAATTTGATAATTCTACACCTGAAGGAAGATTCTATTGTAGAACAGTTTTAATAGAAGTTAAAACGCCAATAAAAATAAATTAAGGAGGTTTAATATGACAACATTACAAAGTAGATCAAAAGCTTCACTGATTATGCAAGCTGTAAGACCATTTTCATTTTCAGCATCTGTAATACCTGTACTGGTGGGTGCAATGTTTGCATTTGCATATTTCGAAGGTGAGATTCTATGGTACTTATTACCGGTAGTAATTATTGCTAGTGTTTTACTTCACTCAGGGACTAATTTAGTCAGTGAATACTTTGATTTAGAAAAAGGAGTTGATAGAAAGGATACTTTCGGATCGAGTAAGGTTTTAGTAGAAGATTTATTGCCACCTAAAACAGTTTTAGTGGCAGGTTATATATCATTTGCACTTGGTTTTATATTGGGTATGATATTAGTTTATGTTCATGGTCTCCCAATTCTTTACTTAGGATTATTTGGTATAGCTGGAGGGATGTTCTATACTGGTAAACCAATTGGCTATAAGTATGTTGCACTAGGAGATGTACTTGTATTTTTACTAATGGGTCCCCTTATGGTAGTTGGTTCATACTTTTCTTTAACAGGAGAATTCGATTGGAATGTTGCAATAGTGTCTTTACCTATAGGCCTTTTAGTGACTGCAATATTAAATGCTAATAATATTAGGGATATAAAGCATGATACAGAAGCTCAAGTAAAAACATTAGCTACAATTTTAGGAATAAATGCTGCAAAAAAAGAATATTATTTTCTAATTATTGGTGCTTATTTGAGTGTAGTATTGATGGTAATTAGTGGACTACTTAGTTTCTGGTCATTATTAATAATCATTTCGCTCCCAGTAGCATTAAAGAATATTAAAGACATTTCTATAGCAGAGGTTAACAACCCAGAAGCTATTGCAATGATGGATATTAGAACTGCACAATTGCACATGCAATTTGGATTATTACTTACTATTGGGTTAGTATTAACAGCATTATTATAAAATGATAATAAAGAGACGGTTATGAAAAAGATAAAGCTAAATAATTTAAATGGGACTTTATACGTAAATCCTAGTCTTAGTAGAGTTGATAATTTGAAACAGGTAACTCTTACTTTAGATGAAGAAGAAGGTAACTTGACAGATGAAAAAGCTAAACATCTATTAAGACGTATAACATTTGGACCAACTCCCAAAGAGGTTGATCTAATAAAGGATAGACCAATTTCAGAAGTAGTAGATGAATTATTAGGTGATGGTTTAGACTATCTACCTGAAAATGAATTAAGATTGCCTCCAAGTGGAACACTTAATTGGATTAATACAGTAGAAGAAGATCCTTCTAAAGTACACGTAACAATAAGAGGTACAATAGAAGGAACTCATAAAAATAGATATACTCAATTTGTAAACTGGTGGTTGAGTCATATGTCAAATGATATCATTAATTCTAAAAATATGACAGTGTCAGAAAGATTAACTTTATTCTGGCATACACATTGGTGTATCGAATTTTCTTACGATACCCAAGGGTATATACCTCCACCTTTGATATACAGAAGTAATCAATCAATTCGTAAACATAGGTTAGGAAATTTTAAAAAATTCGTCGAAGAAATGACTTTAGATGGTGCATATCTACTATATCAAAGTTTAAATTTAAGTTCTGGGAAAAATCCTAATGAAAATTATGCTCGTGAACTAATGGAACTCTTCACAATGGGAATCGGAAACTATAGTGAAGGTGATATAAGAGAAGCTGCTAGGGCATTGACAGGTTGGAGGGTTTCAGCACATAGACAAGATCCTAAACCTTTTGAGTTTTTTGATACATATTTCTCACCACAAGATCATGATTTAGACTCGAAGCAAATCATGGGAGAAACGATATCTGCTAGAGCTGAAGAAGATAATACTATGGATAAAGTTAGGGAAGGTGAAGTAAAGGGGCTTATAGATATACTTTTTAGAAGAAGACCTGAACCTATAGCTCGTTTTATTTGTACAAAAATTTACAGTCATTTCGTTTATAGTAACCCATCTGAATTTGATCAATTATTTATTGATGAACTCGCAACTGAATTCATTGCTAGCGACTTTGAATTATTACCAGTATTCCGTAAGCTATTTAAGAGTAAGCATTTCTACGAAAAATCTAATGTAGGTGTTCAAATCAAGCAACCAGTCGAACTCATTGTAAATTTAGAAAAACTATTAACTATTGATTATGTTAATTCTACTGCAGCACTAGATGATTTAGAACAAGAAATCTACGATCCACCTAATGTAAGTGGGTGGAGTGGTTATAGAAGTTGGATTTCAACGAAAACCTATCCAAGAAGAGTTAACCATTTAACAAACTTAATTGCTAATAAGACTAACGCACAATGGCTGACATTTTTATCAGAATTTCCTAGCCCTTCAAATTTTGATATTCTATTCAAGGAATTGATTGAATATACATTACCAAAATCAGTTTCTCCAGAAAGAATTACTGTACTAAAAAATAGAATAGAAGCTATATCAAAAGTAAATACTAGCAATTGGACACAATTATATAATAGTGGTAGTCAAGAGATCGGAAAGTTTTTAAACACATATTTTCAGGAGATAATAAAAGTCCCTGATATACATTTAGCATAAGGTGATAAAATGAAAAGAAGAGATTTTATAGCAACTACATTAGCGACAGGTTCTGCTCTTAGTTTACATCCTTATATAGCTAAGACGAATCCTATAAGAAGTTCAAAATTACAATCAGCAGACGATTTTTTAGAAGACGATAGTATAATGATTATTATCGATTTATTTGGTGGTAATGATGGCTTAAATACTGTAATACCACTTCAACAAGATGAATACTATAATCTTAGACCAAATATAGCCTTAAAAGAAGAAGATGCGATTAGATTTCAAAGTAGTGATTTATATTTACATCCTGCTCTAGTAACAAATGTCGAAAACGATGGTTTTCTTGGTTTGCTTCAAAATGGTAATCTTGCAATTATAGAAAGAGTTGGTTACGAGAATTATACAATGTCTCATTTTAGATCATCTGATATATGGTCAAGTGGAATAGTTAATACTGATCCAAGTATAAAATTATTAGATGGTTGGCTCGGTAGATATTTTGCATCTAAACTTGATAATTATCCGTTTGAGATTCCTGAACATCCACTAGGAATATCAATAAGTGGTGAAGTACCTTTAGAGTTAAGAAGTGAAAAAGGTCACATGGGAATAACATTAACTGATCCGAATAGTTTTTATAATCTTGGAAAAGGGTTGACTCCCTTTGAAAGTAAATTTCAAGGTGATACTAACTTCGAGAATGAATTTAATTTTATTCATACAATTGCAGAGCAATCTGAAATATATTCTCAAGAAGTTAAATTAGCTTATGATAAAGGCATTAATGCTGTTAAATATCCAACCACAGGATTGGCTGCAAAAATGGGATTAATTTCGAAACTAATTTCTGGTGGATTAAAAACGAAAGTATATCATCTCAGATTAAGTAGTTTCGATTCTCATGTACAACAAATGAATGAGCCTTTGGCTGGTCAACATCCTATATTATTAAATCAACTAGCTTCTGCAATTTCTTTATTTATGAAAGATGCAACTATACAAGGATTCTCAAAAAGAGTAGCTGGGTTAACGACTTCTGAGTTTGGTCGACGTGCTTATGATAACGGTAGTAGAGGGTCAGACCATGGTGCTAGTAATGTAATGTTTATGTTTGCACATGACGATAATTTAGATGCAGGTCGAAAGGGAGACCCACCAAACCTTTCAGATTTAGATAATAATGGTAACCCTAGATTTCAATATGATTTCAGAAGACTTTATACAGATTTCTTAGAAACTTGGTTTGGTGCTTCTGAATCAGATACTGAAAATATATTCGGTGAACCAATTTTGCCTATGGGAATATTAAAAGCTAGAGTGAAAGCAGGTGTAAAAGATAATGTTTATTCTAATGGACGCCCTGGAATAGAACTATACCCTAATCCGGTATATCAATCTAGTTTATGTAATATAAGATTTGATTTGAAACAATCTGTCATGGGTGATATAAAGGTATATGCTACAGATGGTAGAGTCGTAAAACATATATATAATGGAATGTTATATAATGGACCTAATAAATTCGAATTTAGCGGCTTAAGAACAGGACATTACATGGTAACATTAACTATTGAGAATAAAAGGTATAGTGCACCTTTGAATATATTGAAATGATAAAAAAAACTCACATATACACAGTAATTCTGTTATTTATAGTTCCTTACATGATGAATGCTCAGGATTGTAACAAGTGGCCACTAACAAGATGTATTGGGAACGGTCTAGATTTTATAAATAACAAAGGTCAGTCTGCTCATTTCATGAACTTGAATAATAATGCTACCTTAAATAGTCTTAGCTCTGCAATGACTGTAGAAATGTGGATAAAGCCAGATTTAGAATTAGGTAAAAGAAATTATTTTGCAGGTAAATGGGGACCAACTGTTGATAAATCTGATGTTTGGCAACTGTATTATGACCCAAGTAATAGAATCGTTTTTGAAATAAATCACCCAACTTCAGAATTAAAAGAAGTTGACAATACAATTGCACAATCAAATCCATTAATTATTAACAATGAATGGCATCACTTAGCAGCAGTATTTGATGGTTCACAAAATAAAGCATTAATTTATTTAGATGGTGAGTTAATTGCTGAAGCCACTAATTCAAGTTTCCCAATTTCAACTTTAAAGAAAAATAGTAATGACACTCAATTTGGTAGAGCCAATGAGTTAACTAATAATAATAACTATAGAACTTTTCGTGGAGTTATGGATGAGATAAAAATATGGGATAGGGCTCTACCTATGACTGAAATTGTATGTGAGAAAGACAAAAGAAGAAATGGTAATGAAGCTGGATTAATAGCTTATTTCAGATGTAATGAAGACCCAGGAAATTATTCTCCTTGTGATGTAACTCAAAACAATAATGCAAATTTACTTTCGGGTCTAACTACAACACAAGCTAAAAATGATAGACCTGAATACAGACCCTTTATTGTTACAGACCCAGTCCAAATTGATACTATTAAGTGTACTACTAGAAAAAAATATTCGATAACAATTACTGACACATCCTTATGTGGATCAAGGGCATATATATGGATAACACCTGACTTTAGACAATATTTTGATTATTCAGGAAGCTTTGTAACATTACCTCCAAATACTCCAGTTACTTATGAGTTTTATGTTGATAGTGATTTTATAGGGACTATAAAGCCACAGATCAGACTAATTAGGGACGATGTGTGTGGTTATGATTTTCTAGCTGGAAACAAAAGGCAATGGACTATAACTAGAGAAACTGAGTTGAAATATAATGCAGATACTCTTGGGTTTGGGATACTTAAAGCTTTTTGCATAGAAGAACCTTATAAAGATATTAATTTAAAAGTTACTAACAATACTTCAACTTTTGGTACTCAAAAGCCAGTGACGATTACTGGAGGTAGTTTTAATCTACCACAGTATTATTCTATTGTTTCCCCAAACTTTCCAGTAACTCTATCACCTGGTGAGAGTACTAACTTAGTTGTGAGATTTACTTCAGGTAGCATTGCAAATATATTTTATGATACATTGAGAGTTCAATCGACAGATCAATGTGCTGGTGCTGGAATAATCCCACTTACCGGTGCTGTTGAGAATATTATTAGTTTAACGAAATTTGGTACAGAAGATGAACAATTGGACTCAGTTGATTTTGGTACTATTTGTAAAGATTTCCCTTCAGATGAAGCATTGTTCTATTGGGAAAATCTTTCAAGTCAAAATATAACCATAACTGATGTAATAGTACCTGATCAATTTGAATTTATTAGATTTAATAAATCTCAACCGCAAACATTAGAACCGGAAAAAAGTTATCAAGTTAAACTAATTCGATTTGTTCCTAGTATTGCAGGAGATTTCAGAGATACCTTATTTATATTAGTTAAAGCTGGTGGATGTACATTAAAAAAACCTGTAATTGTAAAGGGTAAATCAATACATCCGGATTTGACATTTACAGTAGATACAGTTGATTATGGTAATGTTTTCGTAGGACAAGAATTAGAAAGAAGTATAAAAATTAGAAATAATGGTTTAGACGAGTTTCGAGTAAGTTTTAGTATTAGCAGGGGAGAAGCATATTATTTCCCAGGAGGAAGATTTGCTACAATTCCACCAAATGAAGAAAGAGAGGTAAGAGTTAGATTTAGACCTATCACAGATTCATTATACTATGATAAACTATGTTTCCAAGAAACACCTCAAACAGGTTGTTACTCCTCTGGTTGTATAACTTTAAAGGGTAGAGGGATTATTGATAAATTTAGATTCAATCCTGAAGTTATGAAGATTGAAAATGTTATTGCATGTCAAGATTCAACTAATGAAGTTTTTATTATTAATGAGTCTCCTGTTTCACTAAGCGTAGATAATTTTATACTAAATGACCCATCTACTAGATTTGATATATTAGAGCCAGTGAGTGATTTGGTTAGTTTAAATACTTATAGTACTAACATCGCTCCAGGTGATAGTTTAAAGTTTAAATTTAGATATACACCAAATGACTTAATAAATGATAGGGCAGATAAAGCCTTTTTGGAATTTACTGATCAAGATAATGAAAATTGGTCAGCCTTCTTACAAGCAAGTTCTACTCTTCCAAAATTATTTATGGAAGATAATAATACATTTGGAACCATAGAAGTGGGGGAAAGACCAACTCAGAAAATTATTCTTGAGAATATATCTTCAATCCCAGTTCATTTAGATAGTTTAAGTATAGGGGCTAATTTCAATATTCTTTATCCACCAAGAATTATCAATAAAACTTTAGATCCAAGAGATACGATTCAGATTACTGTAGAATTTGTTCCAACATCAGATATAAATTATTCAACCCAACTTGTATCTTATAGTAGTGAACCATGTTTAGTTCAGAATCAAGTTTCTTTTACAGGAAAGGGTAAAATAATTCCGATCGAAATAATATCTACACTTGTTACATTCGGCTTTGTGAAATCTTGTGATTGTGAAACTACTGAAATTACTATGGCAAATAATTCAAGAGTAAATGATGCTATAATAGATAATATCTGGATAGATGGAGTTGGAATTGTTGGAACTGCTTATCCTGAGTATTTCACTTGGACTTCAGATATTGCTATAAATGGAAATGAAATGCCATATAGTATTCCACCATTGACAAAAGACACTATCAGAGTAACTTACTGTCCTAACTCTCCATCAATAAGAGATAGTCTCAATCATTCAGCTTTAATGCACATCGATGCACATGGTATGAGTCCTGATGGTCAAACTGAAATTTGGAGATTAGAAAAACCTTATGATAGATTTCTAGCAGGTCGACAAACATTAATGTACGAACCTGAACCACTGTTTTCTCAATTTCCGCCAACATTAGTAGCTACTACTTCACCAGTACCACAATTTATTAGGATTACTATACCTGAAATAGACTATAATCCAGATAGAGAAACAATTGTTATAGATTCAATTACTTTTGAACCTGATGATAATGTATTTTATGCTCAGGAATTTATAAGTAAGACAGACAAAAACATAGTCTATTCTGCCACAGAAGATACGCTTATAATACAAATCGATTTTAAACCAAGAATATCTAGAGATTATATTGGTAAAATGAAAATTCATTTTGCTCAACCATGTAATGGTTTTGATACTACTGTTGTTGTAGCAGGAACAGGTTTAGCTTTTCCAGCTCCTATGCCTTTTGAATTTACTCCAGATGATTTGATTCAAAGTTATGAAGTCATAAGTTGTGATACATTATTATTACCTGTTTATGCATTTCAATTGATGGAATTTGATTTAATTGATATAGATTGCCAAATATTTTATGACACTACATTATTCGAGTATATTGGGAATGAAAGTGAATACTTAGGTAATACTTATCCAGATACTTCACTTTGTTCAATATATAATGCACAATTAAATATGTTTAAGACTGATAGTTCATCTATATTTGTAAGTTTAGATAACTTCTGCAATATAGATTCACTAACTCCACTTTTTATAGCCAAATTTACTCCTAAAGTAAATCAAACGATAACATCTTCGTTCCTTTTAGACAGTTTTGATTTTAATTCTAAAGGAATTATTCCTTATAGATTGATACCTAATGGCCCAAGTATAGATGTGACAATTTTGAAGTCGGAAGTAAATGTTATGAATGATATTGCTTATGATACAGTATTTGTTTTAGATTGTAAGATTGATACTTTCATGATTCAAAATACTGGAGATGTACCATTCTTATTATCACAAGTTGTAAATCTTCCTCAAGATGTAAATATTCTAAGTATTAATCCACCTTTAACTGATACCTTATTTCCTACTGCTCTAGCTGAAGTAGTACTAGAGTTTTGTCCAAGACAGATTGGAGAATATAGTTCTGTATCAAATTCTGAGATATTTGATCCTTGTTATATGGTTGATAGTAATAGTATTACGGGATATGGATTTGCACCACCGTATGAAATACTTGCTGACGTAAGTTCTAATTTTTCAATTGTTGACACTGTCTATGGAAGTATTGGTGATACAGTTCTGATACCGATATTTATAGATAAAGATATAATGGCAAATTATAAAGGTATAAATCATTGGATGATTGACATGTTTTTCGATTTGAATATTACATATGATCCATCTTCATTAAAATATATAGATTCTTATTCTGTTATTCCGAATACAGAAGCTATAACTAATTTGATTAATCATGGAAATTTAAAATTATTATATACTAATGTTGATACTTTAAGGGCCTCTCAAGTAGCAGAGATGAAAATGCTTGTTACTATACCAACTGACACTACTACTTTATTAGATATCACGATTGATAATTTTGGTTCTGAATATATATATTTCTTAGATTTATATAATTCTGTTCAAAATAATTTATTTAATTCGGGTAGGTCTTGTCGAATTTCACATATCATAAGACAAGAATCAAATGAGTTAAAACAGAATTATCCGAACCCTTGGATAAAAGAATCGGTAATACCTTTAAAAATAACTTCTTTAACAAATCCAATTATCAAATTATATGATGCGACTGGGAAACTTGTAAGATTAATACTAGATGGTAAAAAGTCATTCGAAAAAGGTGACTATGAAATACTTATTTATTCGAATGACTTAATACCAGGAATATATTATTATACTTTAGAAACTGAAAATGTTAAGCAAACTAAACAAATGGTTATTATTAAATAACTTATAATTCTCTGATTATATTCTTTAGTAATAACCAACACTTTTCGACAGATTCTATTTCTATTTTTTCAGAAGGAGTGTGTACATCTTTTAATGTTGGACCAAAAGAAAGCATCTCCATTCGCGGATATTTTTCACCAATTAAACCGCATTCCAAACCAGCATGTATTAATTCTATTACGGGTTCTTCGTTGAAAGTTTCTTTATGAATTCTAACGGCTTTGTCAACTAATTTTGAGTTCTTTTTCGGTTCCCAAGCAGGGTAACCAGATGTTTTTGTAATGTTAAATCCACCTAATTCGAAAACTGAGTTAACAATACCAGCAATCCAGAATTTTTCTGATTCTACAATACTTCTTTGGCTTGTAAGAATTTCTATTTTTGTATCTAAGGTTTTTATTCTTGCAAGATTTGTTGATGTTTGAACCAGTGAGGGTAGTTCAGGAGTAAACCTTTGAACACCATGAGGTAAAGCATTAATGACATTCAATAAGTCATCTTGAGTACCTACAGATATCATTTTAGGTTTAAATTCAATATTCTCTAATATCAGTTCTATATTTGGTTCCTTGTAAGCCCATTCATTCTTCAAAATACTTTGATAAGACACTACCATTGCTTCTAATTTTAATATTTGATCCTTAGGTAAGGAAAAGGTAATATAAGACTCTCTAGGTATAGCATTATGCTTGTCACCACTATCGAAAGAATGTATTCTTATATTAAACCTATCTTTTAAATGTAGAACGAAACGCACAAGAATCTTAGCAGCATTTCCTCGCTCGTCATCAATTTCGATTCCTGAATGGCCTCCTAATAAGCCTTTTAAAGTTAACTCGAAAGTTCTATATTGTTTAGGAGTATCTTCAAGAACTATATCTAATGTTCCGAGTGTATTTAACCCTCCAGCACAACCTATTGTGAAATGACCAAAATCTTCTGTATCTAAATTTATTAATATTTCTGATTCTAATAAATCAGTTCCTAATTCTGAAGCACCAGTTAATCCAGTTTCTTCGTCTAATGTACATAATAATTCAAACCTTGGGTGTTCAAGACTATCCGAAGCTAACACTGCCATCCCCATAGCTAAACCCATACCATTATCAGCTCCAAGAGTTGTTCCTTTTGCTTTTACCCATCCATTATCAATATAGGTTTGGATAGAATCATTATCAAAGTCGAATTCGACATCTCTATTTTTCTCCGTAACCATATCTACATGAGCTTGAATACAAAATGTAGGTCTGTCTTCAAATCCTTTTGTAGCTGGTTTTGTTATGACAAGATTGCCAAGCTTATCTTTCTTTATTGGTAGGTTCAAATTATTTGCAAAATCTTCAATATACTTAACTATTTTTTCTTCTTTTTTAGAAGGTCTTGGGTATTTAGTAATATTATTGAATATTTCCCATACTTCCTTAGGCTCGAGTTTATCTATAGTTGTTGTCATTATTTTATCCTTTATTATTTTGATCTCATTGGTCTAGAACTGACTTTAAATGTTAGGTCATTATATTTTCTTTTAGAATGTTCAAATTTTTTATTTGCAAGAAATCCTATCATTGCTGCATTATCAATACAATACTCCATTTTAGGGAGCACAATCTTGAAACCCTTTGATTCAAGTTCATTAAATTTCTTTCTTAGCAGGGAGTTTGCTGATACGCCTCCACCAATAACAATATTTTTCACTTTATATTTCTTAGAAGCTTTGTAGGTCTTATGTTTTAATACATCAACTATTGCAGCTTGAACAGATGCAGCTAGATTCTTTTTATCTAATTCATTTAATGGGAATTCGAAATTCTTTTGTATAAAGTATCTTACTGATGTTTTAAGTCCACTAAAACTAAAATCAAAATCATCTGAATTTATCATTGATCTAGGAAAATCATATTCAGTAGGATTTCCTTCTTTAGCAAGTTTATCTATAATTGGACCACCCGGATATCCGAGTCCCATCAATTTAGCTATTTTATCGAATGCTTCACCTGCTGCATCATCTTTTGTCATCCCTATTACTTCATATTCTGAATATGATTTAACTAGAAATAAAGATGTATGGCCTCCGCTAACTACTAATGATATGAATGGGAATTCAAGCGTCTCATCTTCTAAACAACCTGAATATATGTGTCCTTCTATATGATTGACAGGAATCAGTGGTAGATTATATTTTAGACTCAGTCCCTTTGCAAAAGAAGAACCTACAATTAAAGAACCCATTAACCCTGGTTCGGAAGTTACTGCAACAGCATCGATATCTACAAATTTTAAATTGGCAATTTCAAGGCTCGAATTCGTGAGTCTAGAAATATTATTAATATGTGATCTTGATGCTAACTCTGGAACAATACCACCAAACTCTGTATGAATTGGTTGTGATGATATAACATTACTCAATACATTGTTTCCATTTGTAACAGCAATTGAGGTGTCATCACATGAGCTTTCTATAGCTAGTATTTTCATTATAATTCTATATTATATTTTAGTTTTCTATAAAGTAGTGAAAGAGCAGTAAATTTACTTAATTCTCTATTTGCATCTCTATTTTTCAAAAATACGAATTTTATTGCCTTGGTTTCTTTAGAATCTGAGATTCCAATCCAAACAGTTCCAACCGGTTTTTCTTTAGTACCACCATCTGGACCTGCAATACCTGTAATTGATAATCCAAAATCAGTTTTTAACTTTAATCTGCAATTATTAGCAAGCTCTACTGCAGTTTGTTCACTAACTGCTCCAAAATTTTCTAGTGTAGATTTTTGTACATTTAGTAATTCTTGTTTAGCTTTATTACTATATACGATAAAACCTCCTTCGAAGATTTTTGAACTACCAGATAATTCTGTCAATAACTTCCCAAGAGCACCTCCAGTACATGATTCAGCAACAGCTATATTCCATCTATTACTAATAAGATACTCTTGAAATGCTTCATTTAAAGGTTTTTCTTCTTCAATAACATAAGAATATAAATGTTGACGAACTTTACTTTCAACATCAGCTAATATATTTTCGTTAATTTTAAGTTCAGAGTTTAGAATACCTAATCTAATTCTTACACCTGAGTATGAAGGAAGGTAAGCAAATTTAATAGTATCGTTTTCATCATCTAAATATGAAATTCTTTTTGCAATTTCAGATTCTACAATCCCAGTAGTATAAATAGTTTTATAAATGAAAAAGTTTTCTGTTATTTGAGATTTATAATCATTAATAATGAAGTTTATGTTTTCTTGGAAAATAGACTTCATTTCACGAGGGACACCGGGTAAATTAAAATATAGTTTGTTACTATGTTTAATAAAAATTCCTGGAGCTGTGCCTACTGAATTATCTAATGCAACCGCACAAGAGGGGATAAGTGCTTGTTCTAAATGAATATCAGTAATTACTCTACCTCTTCTTTTAAAATAGTTTAAAAGATGTAGTTTAGTTTTTTGGTCTTCAATTAAATCTACACCAAAGTGTGAAGCAATTGCTTTTTTAGTTATATCATCTTTAGTAGGGCCTAATCCACCTGTAGTTATTATTATATCATTTATTTCAGATAGTTTTGATATTGTTCCTATTATCTGTTCTTGATTATCGGAAATAGTTACAGATGAGTTAACATTAATACCAAGAGAAGTAAGCTCTTGACCTAACCAAGCTGAGTTAGTGTTTATAGTTTCACCAATCAATAATTCATCACCGATAGCTATAATTGCAGCATTTATCATTAACTATGGACCTTCAGTAGGATGTATTAATATTTCAGTTACATTTACATGTTTAGGCTGCGAAATTGCATAATGAATAGCTTCTGCTATATCTTCCGCTTCTAAAAAAGTAACAGATTCCATTCTCTTTGCAAAATTTTCTTTAATTTCTTTATTAGGTATATGATCTTGTAATTCAGTTTTAGTAGCTCCTGGTTCAATAGCTGTAACTTTTATATTATACTTTGCACTCAATTCTTGTCTTAATCCCTCTGTAATTGCATTTACTCCAAATTTTGTTGCACAATAAACAGCGGCAGTAGGGAAGACCCTCCTACCAGCGACAGATGAGACGTTTATTATATGACCATATTTCTGTTCTTTCATTATGGGCACTACTTCATTTATACCATATAACAATCCTTTTAAGTTTACATCTATCATTCTATCCCAATCTTCAACCCTTCCTTCTTCAATAAAAGATAAAGGCATTATTCCGGCATTATTTATTAATACATCCACTTTACCAAACTCGGAAATTGTGTTTTTTACTAAACTGTTAACTTCATTTTTATTAGTTACATCAGTTTGATGAATTAATACTTCATTATTATAAGTCTTTAAATTTTCCTTTAAAGCTATAAGTTTTTCATTTCTACGGGCAGCAAGGACTAGACTATGACCTTCCTTTGATAGTTTGTAAGCTGTCGCTTCACCAATACCACTTGAGGCACCAGTTATAATAATTACTTTCTTATCCATACTTAATCTCTTATTTTAATTAAATCATTTTCCCATTTAGAATCAAAGAAATTCTCATTTATTGGTTTTCTCTTTCTCTCAGATAATTCCATTTTCCTATATTTTTCAGCTACTAAAGTTAAATCATTAGATTTATAACCTAATGCTATCATTACTATTGGTTTAAAACCAGTTGGTATATTAAATATATTTTTAATTTTATCAGTATCAAATCCAGCCATCTGATGAGCATGAAGACCTAACGACGTTGCTTGCAAACATATGTTTTCACTAGCGGCACCAGTATCGTATTCTGCCCAATTATTAATCTCTCCATTATTGAAATTTAATTCAACAACCGCTAATACTAGAACAGGACAATTCTTTACCCAATTTTGATTTCCTTCATCCAATGTACCAAATGCCTTTTCAAAATCTTTGGAATTATTGTTACGGTTCCAAACAATGTATTTATACGGTTGTTGATTAGAACACGAAGGAGCCCACCTAGCTGCCTCACATATAGATATTATTTGTTCTTCCGTAACTTGTCTTGAAGGATCAAATACTCTTGGGCTCCATCTATTTGCCAACAATTCATCTATTTTTACTTTACTATCGATAGCCATTTTAATTTAATTTATTAAAAAAAGGGAAGTTTTTATACTTCCCTTTGACTATTTTATATATATGTTATTTTAATATTTTAGTTAAACTTCATAAGCTTTGCTTTATAAGTTTTATCAGCTTTATTGATAATAATCCAATATACTCCATTACTAAAGTTATTTAGATCAACTTTAGTATTTGAGTTATTTACTGACTCTTTTAATGTATTACCAATATTATCATATAGAACAAAAGTATATTCTGATGGATTTATGAATTCTATATTATAAATATTAGTACTCGATTCGTAAATGCTTGCTATTTCAGAAACATTATTTACTACTGATCCAATTACATCATTTATGACTACAGTTGATTCATTTGTAGAATCTATTCCACATTTACCTTCAATCATACATCTGTATGTACCAGCATCATTTAGTGATAGGTTACTTAGTGTAAGAGTCTTTTTATTCTGAGACGGTAAGTTTTTACCATCTTTCTGCCATATATATTTTAAATTTACACCAATTGGATTAACAGATAATTCTAGAGTTTCGCCTTTATTTTTCGTTACATTATCAGTGATAGTTCCAGCCTTTGTATTAGGTGAAACATATACTTTAATTGTTGATTTTGACTCTTCAGCTGGAGGGCAATCATTCTTTATTGATACTTTATATTCCCCAGTATTATCTGTTTTTGCGTCAGTTATAGTAAATTCATTTGTTGTTGTCTTTCCAATTTCAATATTATCTTTGAACCAAGTATATTCAATATCAACTCCATTTGCTACAGCGCTTAATGTAATATTGTCTCCAATACAAATCGTATCTGGTGTATTTAATTTAAAATCCGTTAAAGTAGCTTTTTCATTAACTTCATAGTAATCAATATTTTGACTATATAGTCCAGAATTGTGTGTAACTCTTATTAGAACTTCTTTCTCTCCAGATAGTTCAGCAGGAACAATCCAATTATAAAACTCAGTTGTAACATTTTCAGCTATAGGTGTAAATATATCATGATTCTTATCATAAGAATAACCTATATTATATCCATCACTTGCTTCTGCAATTTCAGCAGACCAGCTAATAAGTGCTTCCGAGCCAACACATAAACTACTATTTGTAGGTGGATTTAACAATGTTACATTTCCAGTTGCATTCCTAACTAATACAATATCAGTTTCTGACGATTTAATATTTTGATTAGCATTAAAAGATACAGGGAAATCTGTTGATCGAGTATATCCTGCAATTAAATAACTATTATATTTATCGAAATCAAATGAAACTGCAAAATCGTCATCATTTCCACCAATTACTTTCGCATTATTTACTTCACCGTTACTTATTTCAACTTCAGTATATATGATATTATTTTTTGCTTTTAACTCTGAAAGATTAATCTCCGGGAATCTACCATCAGAAGTAAGTATTGCTGAAAAAGATCCTAATGCAGGATGTTTCTTCATATCTGACATTACCTCATTACCTTGAGATTGAATTATTCTAGAATAACCTCTTGTTTGTAACTTAGTACCAAATTTTTCTTCCAAATCATTAAACATAGTAACAAAAATATCAGAATTACCTAATATTGTCGAATTTCCAGTAGAAACTGGAAAAGGGACACCCTTAGTATTATTATAAGTTTCACCCATGATGTAAATATTCTCATTAACATCTTTGTAAATTCCTCTTCCTATATCATCACCGTCACCACCTAAGAATCCAGAAATTATAAAGCTTTGTGCATTTTTAGTTAAAACTATTTCAAATGCATCTTTTCCACCATTCGATGTCTCATCATAAGGACCACCAAATCCAAATTTCTTTAATGGGTATATCGGGAAATCATTTGTTGCTGTTCCTTTTGAAGAAGTTGTCCAACCAGTCATATATATATCTTCGTTAGAAGGGTCAATGAAAACATCAGTTGGTACATCATCTAGAAATCCACCTATATAAGCAGACATATTTACTGCTTCTCTATTAGGTAATATATTAAACATTAGAATATCTATACCACCTTTATAATTACTGTTTGGTGGACCTGCAATTGTTTGTATATTATTTGAAGTAGTATGTCCAGTAAATAAGAAATAATTATTTCTGTCTTTATTAACTTCAACAACAACATCATCTCCGTTGCCACCATAGAATGTAGATTTTAATAATTCACTACCATCTAGACTAATAGAAGACACAAATATATCTTTTCCACCATTGTGTTTAGACATTATAGGAGTTAATATTGGGAAATCAGGGGATTCGGTAACTCCAGTTACTAATATATAATCATTAGTAATTTCAAAATCAATGGCTTCGTCAAATTCTAAAGAACCCATTAGAGTAGTGAATTCTGGTATATATTCACCATTAACGACTTTAATTTTTGTAACGAAAGCATCTATTCTATCCGCATATTCTTCATCATATGATCCGGTTGTAGTTCTAAAATCAATCGATGTAGTGCTGCCAACCAATAATATATTGTTTTCATCAATATATTTTACTCTTTTGGGAATATCGTCTCCAGAAGAACCAAAGTAAGAAGAATAGATAATAGGATCAATTACAAGTTCTTTAGTTCTGTCGTATTCACCTAATTTAAATGAAATCTTATTACCTTTAAGTTCAAATTTACAATCAACTTGATGTTGCTTTCCATTAATCATTTGATATGCGAACAAATTCGAATTTTCGATTGTAAATTTTGAAGTAACTAATTCAACGATATCATTATTTAATTTCGTTTTTTCAGCACCTATAAATTCTAATTCTATTTGATCTGCACTTGCATGTGGTTCAACAATAAAATCAAATCTAGGGTTATTGTTATCAATATAATAAACGAAATCTATACCTTCATAAACATCTTTAGCTACTAACTTTCTATATGTTTTTACATTCGAAAACCATTTCGAATTATCATTACCAATAAAATAATTGTATTTTTCTTCTAGTTCATCAATTGCAGTAAAATCTAATTTATTAGAATTAACTAAATCTAGTTTTAATACATCTCCATTTATTTTGCTACCTTCTTTAGTGAAGAAATCGAAGTATATACCTGAATTAGTAACACTTGTAATTAGTCCATTTCTAGATGAGATGAATTCAATTTTATTATCCCATTGCCCTTTGTTTTCTATAAATTTCATTTCAGATGAAAATAGATTACTAGTAGTTAGCAATATCATCACTAAGAATAAAATTGTAATAATAGAATTTTTCATAATTTACTTGAAATATTTAGTTTATAATATAGAACAAATTAATAAATAATTACTAATTTAAGATAATATCTTGATAATTATTTTTGTAAAATACTTGACGAATTTAATATATTAATAACATTTTGCATGTCTTCTGGAAGTTCTGATGAAAATTGCATCAATTGGTTTGTTTTGGGGTGTATAAATTGTAGATCCTTTGCATGTAAAAGTTGTCTTTTAGATCTAGAAATAATAAATTTTGCAAGATTGTTTAATTCTCCTTTAACCCCTTTGTAATTATTTACATTTCCACCATAGACTTCATCTCCAATAATTGGATGATTTTTGTGAGTAAGATGTACTCTTATCTGATGAGTTCTTCCTGTTTCTAATTTTAATTCAACAATAGACGCAATTGAATATCTTTCTAAAACTCTGAAATTTGTTTTAGCATATTTCCCAGATTTCTGTGAAACAGCAAACTTTTTTCTATCAATTGGTGAACGATCAATATTACCTATTATGGACCCTTCATCATCTAGTCTCGTTCCCCAAGTAATAGCTATATATGTCCTAGAAACTGTACGGTTTGCAAATTGAGATTGCAATTGACTTAGAACTTCAGTTGTTTTTGCAATTACTAACAATCCACTTGTGTCTTTATCTAAACGATGAACAATACCAGGTCTAACTTCGTCTGAAGCATATATTTTACCTTGATCATTAATCAAATCATCATCCGTGTCTTCTTTATCAAATTCTATTTCTATTTCATCTTCAATGCCTAAATAAAATAGCATAGCATTTACAAGTGTATCATATCTATTACCAACTCCAGGGTGAACAACCATACCAGCTGGTTTGTTTACAACTAATAAAAAATTATCTTCATAAACAATATCTAGAGGAATATCTTGTGGGATAAGTTTAATTGGAGGTCTTCGAAGCATAATGCACTCAATTACATCATTGCCGCTAATCTTATGACTTGCTTTTTTAACAACAACTTCATTTACTTTAATCATTCCTTCATCTAATGATTTCCTGACTCTAGTTCGGCTAGCATTCTTAATTAAAGTTGAAAGGTAGGTATCAATTCTTTCTGGTACTTTTCCAGAAGGTACGTTAATAACAATTATATCTTCTTCATACTCAGGGTAATGGTTAAAATAATCCTTATTTTCTTCTTTGTTATTCATTTATTTGAATATTGTCAGTTTCTTTTTCTTTTCCTCGTAATTCAGATAATGTAGGGATATGTTTATTGTAAATTAACAATAGTACAATTCCTACTGACACACATGAATCAGCAACATTAAATACAGGAAAATAATCATAATATTTTCCGAATACATCAATGTTAGGAATATCAACTAAAATGAAATCAACTACTTTACCATAGAAGAGTGGAGCATAATCATAAATGACTCCATAGAAAACTCTGTCTATCATATTACCAGTTGCGCCAGCGAATATCAGTAAAACAGATATTTTGTATCCGGTTGGTTTATCACCAATATTTCTTATATAGAGAACTAGTAATATTGATGCAATTACTGAAAATAAACTTAAAAATATTTTACCTGCACCAAATTCAATACTAAAGGCCATACCAGGATTTTCAACAAAAGTGAACTGGATAGCTTTGCCAATTACTTCTACTTTTTCACCATAACCAAAACCTTCGGAGCTAAAACCAAGAAAACTAAATCCCTTTATAAGGAATTTAGTTACTTGATCTAATACAATTAATAAGATTGATACTATAAATAGTAGTTTGGTATTTTGTTTCATTTAATAAGTAAACTCGAAATTAAACGTTTCGAGCCTCAATTTTATCTATTCCATCCATCGGACATTCTTTTCTTATCTTATAAGATGCAGATAATGTAGTAATTGGGACAGCTAGCAAACGTTGTTTAGCAATTAAAATTCCACAAACTCTACAAATGCCATAAGTTTTTTCATTAATTCTACTCAAGGCATCATCTAGTTTTTTTATATATTCATTAATACGATGAATTTGGGCATAAGTTTTTTCTTTTTCTTGTGCTTCAGACCCCTGATCTCCCATATGCATTGAGTAAATCATACTCTCTTCAGCATTATCAGATTCATTCAAATCATCAATTCTATCTTTAAGCATAGATAATTCATCTAAAGCTTCATCTCTAGCATCAATTATAACTGCTTTAAACTCTTCTAATTCTTCATCTGAGTATCTTATACTTGGGTCCCTAGGAGCAGGATTAGATTCATTATAATTAGCGTAGTCATAATTCTTTTTGACTTTTGCTTTTGTTTCCGTTTTCTTTGCCATATTTTTTTTCTCCAATGAGCAAAATCATTCTTACCAAATAATAAAAGGCAATTATAAACCTTTACTTATTAAAAAACAAAATAATTTACACACATTTATATTTTTTCAATCTTAACATTTAGTTTCAATTCATCTATATCTATTATTTCAATTTCAGATATTGATTCTATGAATAGAATTTCATCTGCCAAAGTTTCTGTTTTTATATAATCTTTCATTTCAGAAATAGATTTTTCAAATTCAGTATTAGGAGAAACTTTTATTTGAATTCTATCTGTTACTTCAAAACCCTTTTCCTTCCTTATATTTTGAATTCGACTAACAAATTCTCTTGCTATCCCTTCGTTTTTCAAATTAGTAGTTAAAGTAGTATCCAATGCAACAGTTATATTTCTTTCATTTGCCACTAACCAACCTTCGATATCTTCATTATATATTTCAACATCGCTATTGTCAAGAGTATAATTACTATCAGCAATATTCAATGTGATAGTGCCTTCATTAATTAATTGGGCAATTTCTTTATCACCAAATTTCTTGACTTCTTGTGCTACTAGATTTGTTTGTTTTCCATATTTAGAACCAATACTTCTGAAATCAGGTCTTACATTTCTTTTAATTATATCTGAATCACTATCTGTCATATATTCTATTTCTTTAATATTTAACTCTTCCTTAATAATATCAGCCATTTGTTCTATATTTCTTCTAAACTGTGGAGTTAATACAGGTATAAGTATTTTTTGTAAAGGTTGACGTGTTTTAATCTGAGATTTTTCTCTTAAAGACCTAGCTAAGTAAACAATTCTTTGAGCTACATCCATACGTTCTTCTAGTTCAGTATCGATTGCTTCTTCATTTACATCCATAAAGTCTGTCAAATGTATTGATAAAGGCTCATCTTTCTTTTTTAATCTTTGATATAGATCTTCACTTAAAAAAGGAGCTGCAGAAGCAGTTAATTGTAGGACTCTTACAAATACCCTTCTAAGCGTCTGATAAGCTGATAATTTATCATTATCATTTTCTCCTTTCCAAAATCTTCTTCTATTTCTTCTTATATACCAATTTGAAAGTTCATTTATTGTAAATTCTTGAATTAATCGATGTGCCTTAGTTAGCTCATATTCATCCATTAATTTAATATATTCTTTTGCAATAGTATTAACTCTTGATATAATCCATTTATCTATTTCCGGACGTTCATCCATTGGGACTTCTTCTTTATCAACATCATACTTATCAATGTTTGCATATAGAGAAAAGAAATTATATGTTTGAGTAAGAGATCTGAAGAAATCAGCAATCACAACTCTAGAGATACCATCTGAGTCAAATTTCGTAGTATTCCATGGAGGATTATTAACAAATAAGTACCATCTAACAGCATCTGCTCCTAAACGATTCATGATTTCGAATGGGTCAACAGAGTTGCCTAATCTTTTAGACATTTTAACACCATTCTTATCTAGAATAAGTTCGTTTACTACAATGTTTTTATATGCTGGTTTATCAAAAATTGCCGTCGAAATATTATGAAGTGTATAAAACCAACCTCTCGTTTGATCTATACCTTCAGCAATAAAGTCAGCTGGGAATGATTTTTCAAATAGTTCTTTATTCTCAAAAGGATAATGCATTTGAGCAAAAGGCATTGATCCTGAATCAAACCAGGCATCAATTACTTCATGAGTTCTACGATACTTATTACCATCTTTCTCAAAAATTATATGATCAACAAATGGTCTATGTAAATCTATCTCAAAACCAGAATTCTCTATATCTATGAGAGTACCATCTTCATTCTCATATTTTCCTTTTTTCAAATCTTCAATTGACCCAACTGCAATTATATCAGTTTCATCATTTTCATTTATCCAAAGTGGAAGGGGAGTACCCCAATATCTATCTCTCGATAATGACCAATCTTTTACATCTTCTAACCAATTACCAAATCTACCTTCACCAATTTCTTTTGGTTGCCAATTAATCTCTTTGTTTAAATCAATCATTCTTTGTTTGTATGCAGGTGATTTTATAAACCAACTTTCACGTGCATAGTACATTATAGGATTACCAGTTCTCCAGCAGTGCGGGTAATTATGTAAATAATCTTTTTGTGAACGATAGATTTTTCCAGCAATCTTCAATGCGATTACAACATCTGTCTCAACTCCGACTTCCTTTCTATCTTCATACTCAAAATCTTTGATAGCTCTACCTGCAAAAGGTCCTAATTCATCTGTTAAATGTCCACTAGGAGATACTGGTTGAACGAATGGTAAATTAAATTCTTTTGATAATCTGTAATCGTCTTCACCGAAAGCAGGAGCAAGGTGTACAATACCTGAGCCATCTTCAGTTGAAACAAAATCACCTTCAACTATTGATAAGGCATTTGGATGCTCATCTTCTTTTAAATCTAAATAAGGAAATATTTGTTCATATTTAGTACCAATTAAATCAGAACCTTTGAACGTATCTAATATCTCGTATTCATCATCTAAAGTTTCTAATCTATCTTTTGCAAGTACTAGATTATCAACGACAGTAGAATCTTTTATTTTTCTTGTATTCTTTACTAACACGTATTCAATATCGACTCCAACTGCCAATGCTACATTGGAAAAAAGTGTCCAAGGGGTAGTTGTCCAAACTAATAATTCAGCTCCTTCTGTACTTTTTAATTTCGGACTAGTTATTTTTAGTTTAATATAGCAATTGAAATCTTTAACTTCTTTATATCCGAGTGATAACTCATGAGAGCTAAGAGGTGTTTCAATAGTAGGGGATTGTGGAACTACCTTGAACCCTTTAAATATTAAATCTTTATCGAAAAGTTGCTTTAATGCCCACCATACAGATTCAATATAATTATTAGTACAAGTTATATATGCTGTATCAAGGTCAACCCAATATCCCATTCTGCTAGTCAGAGTTCTCCAACCTTCATCCATTTCAATATTCTTATAAACTAGGTCTTTACATGCACTATTAAACTTACCTATACCAACTGTCTCTACTTCAGATTTATTCTTTATACCTAATTCTTTTTCAGCTTGTATTTCTACAGGTAAACCATGAGTATCCCATCCAGCTTGTCTTCGGACAAAATACCCTTGCATAGTTTTATATCTACAAACTGTATCTTTAATAGTCCTAGCCATCATATGGTGAATACCAGGCTTACCATTTACAGTAGGTGGACCTTCATAAAATGTAAAGCTTTTACTATCAGCTCTTAAATCTAATGATTTTTCAAATATTTTATTCTCTTCCCAAAATTTTAGAACACTTTCTTCTAATTCAGGATAAGAGATATTGTTTGGCAATTCTTTAAACATATTTTTTATGTAATTATTTTTTTGAATAACTTGCAAAACTATATAATTATAGTAATATAATCTAAAATTTGGGATAAGTATGAAATCAATAACCATTGACGGCAAACTCTTTGTTTCAGTTTGTAGTGCCGATGAGTTAATTCCTGAAAAAGGAAAAAAGATAATATTCGATGATGATATAGATATGGAAGTGTCTATATTTAAAATTGATGATGAGTATTATTGTGTTTCAAATATATGCCCTCACAAACATCAACCTGTTATTTATAATGGAATTATCAAGGATTGTACTGTAACTTGTCCTGCACATGGTTGGACATACGATTTAAAAACTGGTGAGAATACTAATAAGCATCAAGGAATTAAACGGCTTAAGAAATATCAAATATTTGAAAAAGATGGTGATATATATATAGAAAAGCCAGAACTAGAAATTCCAAAATGGCGACAATAAATTGATTTCATTACACGAAAAAGCAAATATTATTGGAATTTGTGAAAAAGAGAATTTTTCGCAAATTAAATTTGCCAAATATGAATTACTCTCTAATGAAATAGAGAATTACAAAGAGTGGCTTTCTTTGGGCTATAATGCTGATATGGAGTGGATGAAAAAGAATCTTGATAAAAGAAAAGATGTAAGTTTAATACAAGAAAACGCTAAGTCTGTTATAGTATTAGCGTATAATTATAATCAATCTACGACTCATGAATCTAATGAAAATAAAATTTCTAGATATGCATGGGGAGATGACTATCACAACTACATCCCCAAAAAATTAAAAAAAATAAGTAACGAGTTAAAATCATTATATCCGAATGAAGAATTCAAATATTACGTTGATACCGGCGCAATATTAGAAAAACAATGGGGAATAAAAGCAGGTTTAGGGTGGCAAGGAAAAAATAGTTTATTACTTAACAAAAAGTTAGGCTCTTACTTTTTTATATCTGTTATAATTACAACTTTAGAAGTTGAACATGATGATTTAGTAAAAGATTATTGTGGGAAATGTAGTAAATGTATAGATGCTTGTCCAACAAATGCAATTATATCTGACAAAGTAGTAGATTCTACTAAGTGTATATCATATTGGACGATAGAATCAAAATCGGATAGTTTCCCTACTGATATTTCAGAAAATCTAGAAGGTTGGGCTTTCGGTTGTGATATTTGTCAAGAGGTCTGTCCTTGGAATAATCATAGGGTTCCTATTCAAATAGAAGATTTCGTAAATCCACGATATGGAGAAACTGTTCTTGATAAAGAGACTGTATTCAATTATACAGAAGATGAGTTCAAAGAAAGATACATCAAAAGTCCACTGAAAAGACCAAAACACTACGGCATAAAAAGAAATATACTAGAGTTAGAAAAGAACTCTAAATAGAATATTAATAAAAAGACTTTAAAATCGTCAATTAGAAAATTAAATTTTAAGAATAGGAGAAAACGAATTGTCAACACATCATCAAGTAATTATCATAGGTTCTGGTCCAGCAGGATTAACAGCAGCTTTATATGCATCAAGAGCTAATTTAGAAACAGTTGTATTTGAAGGTATGCAACCAGGTGGTCAGTTAACTATAACTACTGAAGTAGAAAACTATCCAGGTTTTGTAAATGGGATACAAGGACCGGAAATGATGGATATACTTAGAAAGCAAGCACAGAGGTTTGGTACAAAGTCGATATTTGAAACGGTAAATAAAGTAGATTTCTCTGAAAGACCATTCAAAATGTCAACAGAAAAAGGTGATTATACAGCTGATGCTGTTATAATATCTACTGGTGCTACAGCAAAATTACTAAATATCCCTAGTGAAGAAACTTATTGGGGATCAGGAATTTCTGCTTGCGCTACTTGTGATGGATTCTTTTTCAACGGAGAAAAAAATCTGTTCATTATTGGTGGGGGAGATACGGCTATGGAAGAAGCACTTTTCTTAACTAAATATGGTCAAAAAGTAACTGTTGTTAATAGAAGTGAAAATTATAGAGCTTCTAGAATAATGCTTGAAAGAGCAAAAAATCACCCTAAAATTGAATTTATTGAAAATGCTGTAGTTGATGAATATATTGGAGAAACAACTAATGGTATTAAAAAGCTTACTGGTCTTAATTTAAAAGATGTAAATACTGGTGAAGTTACTTTCTACGAAGGTGGTGGAGCATTTATCGCGATTGGACATAAACCCAATACAGATATATTCGAAGGTATTATTGATATAAACGAAGTAGGTTATATTTTAACAAAAGATAAATCTACTTATACAAATGTAGATGGTGTGTTTGCTTGTGGAGATGCTCAAGATCATGTTTATAGACAGGCTATTACGGCAGCAGGAACGGGTTGTATGGCTGCTATAGATGCGGAAAGATGGTTAGCTGAACAAGAGTAGTCTTTCGAATAGTACTAAAGCGTTAAAGCCAATCAACTTAAGAGTGATTGGCTTTTTTATTAGAATAAAGATACTTCATTTTGAGCTTCCTTGAAATACCTATCTTTAAATTCGGGTTTGATTTTATCTAAATCTAATAGCACAACACAATCAATGGAATTGTTAAAGGATTTATCAATACCAAAACCAAGGAACTTCACTCCTCCATATTCGCATAATTCAGTATACTTCCTTAATAATATCGGCACAGTATAGCCAAGTTTAGCTAATGCTTGCTTTAAATTAAAAAAATCTTCTTTATAGTCATTTCCATTTAATGTTGCATATATACTTTTATATGAAAGTCTAGATATTTCAAACTTATACTTTGGAACTAAATAGTTATTTTTTGAATCAGAATACCACTTCTTATAATAAGAAACTATTAAGTTCTTTGCCAATTCAGAATAAGTGTCACTAAGACTTACGGCGCCAAACAAGTACTTTATATGCGGTTTTTCAATAACATATTTTCCTATTCCTTGCCAAAGATGATCTAATGCGTTAGTTCTCCAATACTTTTGTTGAATAAAACTTCTACCAAGTTCTAATGTATTTTGTAATATAATTTCTAATTCAGGTGTAAATTCGTACAATTCGGAATTATAAATTTTATTATAACCATGTACTTTTATTATCTCAGAAAGGTCACCTAATCTATATGATCCTATTATTTCTATATTTTCATTATTCCATAATATCAAATGATCACAAATTTTATCATAATTATCTTTATCTGATTTATTTCCAGTTCCTTCTCCTACTTTTCTATATGTCAACTCTCGTAGTCTAGAGAGTTCATTAATAACAGTTTTACTAGTTTTATAGTTAGTACAATATATTTTACTCTTACTGTCAATATTTAATAAAATTTTAGACATATTTAGTTCAATTTTAATTGACTTCTGAGATTGAGGATGAACAACATTTTTCTCAGTCATAAAGATACCTTTTTTATCTCTACCTATCTGATAAACATGCTTCTTAAGTAATTTTATTAGTTGCTTGTCTTTCATGTAGTTACTTATTGCAACACTTGGGATAATATCGCCAATTCTAATTCCTATTCTTTCACCAGATTTTTTAAATATTTCTCTTGGTAATAGAGCTGTAGATATCCTCTTATTTAATTTAGAAACAATATAGAAAAGTATGGAGTTCTGAGCTTTTATAAATACTGGTAAAATTGGGGCGCCATATTTCTTTGCAATACTAATAGTACTTTTCGACCAATCTCCGTCTTTTATTTTTCCAGATTTCAATCTAGAGACTTCACCTGCAGGGAATATTATAAGTACTTTTTCTTCGATCATTGCATTATTTATAGATACGATTGTACTTTTTTTCAAGCCTTTCGAAAAGACATCGATTGGTATTATGAACTCATTTAACTGTTCAATATTTGTTAGCATTTCATTTGCTAATATCTTGATATCTTGACGTACTTCGTGTATACTACATATAAGTGACAAGGCGTCCAATCCTCCTAGAGGGTGGTTAGCGACTACTATTAATCGTCCTTCGGATGGTATTTTTAGTTTATCTTTATGAGTTGTAGTAAAAGAGAAATCAATATAGTCAAACAGTTCTTCTATGAATTCAATCCCAGACCAGTTCTCAGTTCTTCTTAAGAATCTATTAACTTCATTAAAGCTAAGAAACTTGTTGATTATATTTTCTATCCAACTATATTTTAGTAGAATACGTGATGATCTACTGTCTGGAGACACACTTTCTATTAGATTCTTTAAAGTGACCTTCTGCATTATTAATACTTTGATAATTCTAAATATACAAAAATTCACTTTCCATGTTAGTTTACTATAAGTTGTGGGTTAATATAGTGTGAAGTTCATATATAACACCTTAAATTATTTATCAAATAAAATTTCATTTTCATTGATTTATTAGTAATTTACTTTTTTCTATTTTAATCATAGAAGCAGGACCAATATGACAAAACACCGATTAAAACTATTATCCCAAGGCATTACGCCATTATCCCAGTGGCTTACGCCATTCTTTTACCCCCTTACGTCTTTAAGAAATGGTTCTACGCCATTATCTTATTGGTTTACGCCCACTAGTGAAGCCACATCGCCCACTAGAAACCCCTTTCCGCCAACTAGAATAGCCATTACGGCGGGGAAGGTGTTATGTTAGGGGATAGTTTAGCACAAGTAGCAAAAGATACAACTATTATAAAAGAAGTAATAGTTAATGTAGCCGACACAGTAACTAATTATGTATATATAAAAGAGATTCCAATGACTGAGGGTTTGGGGACAATGGAAGTTATAGGAATAATTGGGATTATATTTACATTTGCAGCTATTTTTGTTGCACTTTTTGGAGAAAGATTAAACCTTAGATTATTTGCAATTAAATTACGATTTAAAGATAGAATTATACGTGGACATCTAACTAATAATGATTCGGTTTATATATGTAATAGTATTATTATAAATGATAGAAAATATTCTCATGCTAAAAATATCAGTTTAGTTTTAAAATCAATACACAGAAAAAGCTATGGACAAGAATTTAAAAAGGAACCAATTGAAGGCGAATCAAAATTTATTTGGACTCCGAAAGGGGAGAATGAAACTATTGCTTCATTTACAAGAAGACGTAGATTTGATTTTGGATATTTATTAGAGAATGATAATATTTTTACTCCCGAACTAGATATATATTATAAGAATGTTAATTACTTTACTAGATCAAATGAAATTGTAAGATATGAAATAGAAATAATTGGAGATAATTATTATGGAAATACTACAATTATTTATGAAGTATATTGGAATGGAAAGTATGAAAAAGACGAAACAAAAATGAAAAAGAATCTTATAATTAGTGATATTTCATTTAAAGATTATAAAAGTCATAAACTGGGAAATAAAAGTAGATATAGAACTAAAAATGTAGAACCTAAGAAGTATCAATATAGTATAAATAATAACGAATATGAACCTAATACTAATTCTGGGGTCATTACAACTACTGCAAATTACTCAACAAGTTCAGCTCATCCAGATTATAGTTATTATGCTTCAACTTATGATACTATTACAAAGATAAATATTCCTAATGAGGATAAAAAGAATAACGAAAAGACTTCAAATGATGGTGCTATAACTCCACTAGATAACGATTAGTCTCTTCGAGAGGTCGAGCACTGCGTTCTAGTGGGCGGCAATTCGTCTCCGCTCAGCGACCGTGGTCTTTGAAGGAATTTTTATGTCATTGCGAGGAACGAAGTGACGTGCCTGCCAAGCCAACGGCATGGGCAATCTCACGGAATGAAGTAATATAATAGAGATTCCCAAGCTACGTTTGGAATGACATGCATTCGAGGAAGCGAAAATGGTCAACTAGGCAGCGGAAGGAAGAAAAATAGTTTTGATAATATTAAAAATGACAGCGTAAAAAGAACTAGAGAAATGAAAAGAAATTATAGCAATGTGGTATTGATAAGAAAGGCTAAGCACAAGGATTGTAGAGCGATTTATAGTTTTATATGTGACCTAAGAATGCAGAAACTAGACTACGATAAGTTCAAAATAGCTTATCATAGTAACATGGATAATCCCGATATAATCTACCTAGTCGCCGAGTTGGGAACGGAGTTGGTTGGTTTTGCGAGTTGTGTCAAGCACATGCGATTGCGGGACGGTGGCGAACCAATAGGCGAGATAGAAGATGTGTATGTGTTGCCTTTTATGCGTACTATGGGGATAGAAAAGCTGCTTTTGGAGAAGATAAGTGTAGCAGCACGCGCCAAAGGTATAACACGAGTGGACGTAAGTTTGGATCTAGCCCCCGATGATGATGAAGCAGAGAGCGATTACGACCGTATAGCTGGCGAATAGGGTCGGCGAGGGGGCGGAAAGGATTGAAAAGACAAAAAGAATCCTCCAGAAGAGGAAATTATAAATTAAAACGGAGTTGATATGAAAAAAATAATAATAGTAGCCCTTTGCTTAGCAGCAGTTTGGGGTTGCAGCGATGATAAAGTAACTACTCCCGACATCGTAGATAAAGATACGGTGGAGAAAACATTTGTAACTTTAGAAGCAATAATAAATACTGTTGGGTATAATGATATATTAGATACACTTGGTGATGCAAGTAAGCTCGATAAACTCTGTAATATGGGTGATAAAAATGATATTCAACTTTACCCTACAATTGCCAATGACTTTAGAAGTATACAAATTTATACTGATGGTCGTGAGGAACCTGTAGAATTGATTGTAAGTTTAGAGACTGCAAAAGTAAGTTCCGAATTGCGTGATATTGTATTGGATAGATATGGATTCTTCCGAGAGCATGAAGAATTCGCGATAATAGAACATTATAGAGATACAATTTATGCGAAGGGCTGGGCAGTTATTGGTTTACCAAAAAAAGGATATCCTCCCGGAACATATATTGTTAGGGTGAAGAGAACCGGTGTATCCGATAGATGTTCAGCTTTCATCCACTTAGGAGGCAACTAGTTGAATAAAAGACCCAAAACCCTCCACCATGCCTTTGGCTTGCCTGCCAAGCTGCAAGCATGGGCAACCTCACGCAATGAAGTAATATAATAGAGATTCCCACGCTACGCTCGGAGTGACATGCATTCGAGGAAGCGAAAATGGTCAACTAGGCAACGGAAGGAATAGTATTTCTATGAATAAAGAGATAAAAGATATTGTAAAAGTGCGGTTTGCTAAGCTAAATGATATTCGAGTAATCTATAATTTTGTTTGTGAACTCGAAGAATGCGAACTGGAGTTAGAGAAGTTTGAAAAGGCATACTATTTGAACTTATTTAACGTAGATAATATATATCTAGTCGCCGAATATAATTCGGAAGTGATAGGATATCTGAGTTGTCATAGCCAACTACTTCTTCATCATGGTGGTGATAAAGTAGGGGAGATACAAGAGATGTTTACTGACACTGAACATAGGAATAAGGGAATAGGGAAATTACTTTTAGACAAGCTAAAGGATGTTGCTAAAACTAAAAATATAATCCAATTAGAAGTAACATCAAATAAGGTTAGAAAAAGTACTCATCAATTTTATAAAAGAGAGCAATTCAAAGAGACACATAAGAAATTTGTATTTGCAGTTGATTAGCTAGGGGGCGTAATTGCTTGGCGTGGGGACGAATAGGGAAGACCATAAAATAAAAAACCACTCCTTGTGGGAGTGGCTTAGCAATACAATAATTGTATTTAATATTCTATACTTTTAAACTCTTTACTACTTCTGAAACTTTTTCAGCGGCTTCATTGAAACTCTTAGCCACTTTAAATTCTAAATCAGATTTATCAAGAATTTCAGCTGCTAATTCTGCATTAGTACCATCTAGTCTAACAATAAGAGGTAAGTTAACCTCTACAGTTTCTAGAGCTTTGATAATACCATTCGCTACTCTATCGCAACGTACGATTCCACCAAAGATATTAATAAGTACAGCTTCTACATTCTTATCACTCATCATGATACGGAATGCATTAGCAATTCTTTCTACATTTGCTCCACCACCCACATCTAGGAAGTTGGCAGGCTCGCCACCAGAAAGCTTGATCATATCCATTGTAGCCATCGCAAGACCAGCACCGTTTACCATACAGCCAACGTTACCATCTAATTTGATGTAATTAAGGTCATATTTAGAAGCTTCAACCTCTAGAGGAGCTTCCTCAGATACATCACGCAATTCAGCATAATTAGGATGTCTATAAAGCGCATTATCATCGAAATCTACCTTGGCATCCAAAGCTATGATTTGCTCATCAGTAGTAACCACTAATGGATTAATCTCTAACATTGAGCAATCCAACGCATCATAAGCTTTAATCAAATTAGATATAAATTTAATAAAGTTTCTGAAAGCAGTACCGCTTAGACCAAGACCAAATGCTAATCTTCTTGCTTGATAACCTTGGAACCCAATAGTAGGATCTATTGTTTCTTTTAATATTTTTTCAGGAGAATGCTCAGCAACTTCTTCTATTTCCATACCGCCTTCAGTAGAGGCCATTATGATGTTTTTACTAGTTGCTCTATCTAATAAAATACTAATATAGAATTCTTTATCTATAGAAGCTCCATCTTCTAGCATCATTCTATTTACAATAGAACCTGCTTCACCTGTTTGAATAGTTACTAATTTATTTCCTAATGTAGCTTCAGCAAATGCTTTAGCTTTAGCAGGTAAATTATCACCAAATAAAACATTGACACCATGAACATCTTTTCCATCTATTTGAAGAATTTCATTAGTGTTTATATTATGAACTTTTCCTTTTCCTCTTCCGCCTGCATGCACTTGCGATTTTAATACTACTACTTTGCTTCCCTTTTCAACAAATTCCTTTGCTGCTTGTTCAGCGTCTTCTGGCTTGAATATTACCTTATTTTCCAATACAGGTACACCGTATTGTTTTAAAAGCTCTTTAGCCTGATACTCATGTACATTCATACAATTTACTCTGAATATTAGTTATTATTTTAATTTCAATTATTATATCTCCAAATTTACCAAATTCCATTGGGATAGCAAAAACGGAGAGCCTACATTAATAAAAAAAGTCCCAAAAAGTTTTCACAATTTGGGACTTGAGAATTTTAATAATATTTATATTACTTGATAATCATCACTTTATTAACAGTACTATAAGCGCCTGAATTAATTCTTACAAAGTATAATCCAGATGAAATAGAATTAGCATCTATTGCACTTTCATATTGTCCTTGTTTCAGATTGCTAGACAATTGAGTAGTAATGACGTTACCATTAATATCTAGAACTTCAATATTTACATCTAAGTTATCATACATTACAGTAAAGTTAGTTTTAATGATATTTAGATTTGCATCAAATTGTGAAATACTTTTATCTGGGACTACTCCAATTTCTATTAGTCTCTTATCTAATGCACATACACCACTGATATTAACTTTTTGGACCTGACTAAATGATTGATTTAAACAATTAGGAAAATCAGCAACTCTGATATTATCGTTTTCATTTGGACCTAAGAACATTTTGTATTTTATACTAAATAGTTCATGTATAGCGCCACTATTCAACCAATCATTTGCTGTGTTAGGTAAACCATCAAAACTTATATATTGTTGAGAATTCAAATTGGAATTATTAGTCCAAGTCCAATTAATATTATTACTTATAGGTACAACAATAAAACCATTGTTATTCATATTAAATGCTGTAATTTCCGGTTCATGTTGTAATATTACATCCAACTCTGATATATCATAACTTAAAGTAGGTATATCTGCCATAACAGTTAGGTTTATCTCACTTCCTGGTATTACATCTAATTCACTCGTGTTAGTAAAGTATCTAATTCGTTTACCAGTACCCGATAAATTATATTCTTTAGTAGTACCTGTAGCATAATAAACAGTTACTTTTGCAGTTTGTAATCCTTCAGTGTCTGGTTGAAATGCAACCTTGAAAGGATAGTTACTTCCAGCACTAATATCAAAACTTCCAGTAGGTAAATCTCTTAAAAAGAAATCCGTTCCACTTGGAGTAAGTTCAACTCTATCAATTGTTACCGAACTATTTGGATCGTTATTTGGGATTGATAAATCAATTCTATGTTCATCACAAACTAGGACTCCAACAAAATCAACAGGTGTTGCTCCGCTACTTTGAATAGCGCTACATTCTAATGTATCATCTATTGTGATTGGGTCATTCACTATATCATCTATATTATTTCCAACAGCAGTATTCGATACAATCGAATAAACTAATTCGTTAACTCCAGCAGTTAGAGGTGTAAATTCTAAAGGTATAGAAATACTACTATTAATAGCAATGTCTGAAACAACTGGTTGAGTTTTTACACCACCAACAAATGTATAATTTGAGGTAGGGGAGATAGTTACACTTACAACATCAGATGTTGCAACAGTTGAAGTGTTAGTTAGTATTAAATTAACATTTGTAGTTGTATTCTGAATATTTCCAGTTCCACAGTCAATAGAACCAATAGCAGTTGGGTTTTCACCAATACCTACAACATTATTAAGAGTTATAGGGCTGTCATTTGGATTAATTACAATATTTATAGGTTCAGAATAATTCCCATCTGTTTGAGGGTTAAAAGTAATTGGGAATGTTTTTGATCCATTTTTTGGTATAGTTAAACCGTCATTTATCTCAATCGTGAACGCACCTGTATTTGGAATACTTAAGCTAGTCAAAGTAACATCTAAATCACCACTATTAACAATTTCTAAATTCAATTTAGAGACTGTTTTTATTCTCTTTCTACCAAAATCAACTATTGCATAAGATAGGTCTGTATTAGCCCCAGTACCAATTAATTTGGTTACAACATCACTACATCCATCTGTCTCTGAATTAAATGATAAATCTGCTGTTTTATTACCTTCAACTACTGGTGTAAAACTTAACTCTACTTTTACAGAATCTTTTGGTTCTACATTAATTGAAGTTCCAACTAATCCAGTATCATCATTTATTGATATAATCTTAAACTCATTATCATTATCATTAATTATCTGTGGTGTAATCCTAACTGGAACACTGTTATTATTATAAAATACTTTTACATCAGTCCTATTCGAAGTCAAATTAAGGTTAGTTGCTCCAAAATTAATTTCATTTGTAGTGACTAAGTCACAAATTCCATTTCCATTTAATTCTATCGTGATTAAATCCGCACATTTTCCTTTGAGATTTAGAGTCGCAATTTTTGCTCCTGCCGTTTGAGGATTAAAATTTATATACATATCTCTAGCATTTACCAAACTAGGATCTACTACACCTTCAAAAGATTTATCAAGAATAAATTCATCTTTATTAGTTCCAGTTATATAAACCGAATCAACATCTATAGGAAGAATACTCTGATTAACAACAAATTGAACTAAATGTTTTGCATTTACATCATTAATAGGTGTATCAGCAAAGTTAATCGGCCCAGACTCGGTAAAGTTAAGTACAGGCTTTTCTATTGTGAATGATGTTTCACTTATATCTTCACTTGGTTCATTTTCACCAAACCTTGTAATATAAACATCACTGTTCCCACTATGTTTTAAATTAAAAGCACCAAAGGTCTTGTCTGAACTCATTGTCCCAATTTTATATGTAGATTTCCCATCTTCTGTTACATCTGTATTTGAAGAAAAGTCACCAGCAGTCCAACCATTAGTAATACTTAATAAGTTTAATGCCTTGTCATAAATAGCTGTAAACCTAGGTCTATTTGATTGGAATGAATAAGGAGGACTCAAATGTTCCATATCATTTTTAGATCCACCCTGAACAATAATTCTATCCGTTGCTTCATCATATCTTATTTTAATACCCCAAGCACCAAATGTCGTGTAAGGGTTTCTAGCCGCTATTGTTCTAACTGTGTATGTACCTCCATTTGGAGTAGTTTTTGCAACAAAGAATACACTACCACCTACTGGAGCAGAAACACTCGAAGCACCAAACTTTGCTTTATCTGATGTTGCACCAGTTATGTAAACATTTTCAATGTCATCTATACAAACTCCAGATGCAGAATCTAAACCTGGTCCACCCATAGAATTAGCCCAAATTAATTTCCCAGCAGAATTGTGTTTAGCTAAGAAAATATCAGTGTTTCCTTCATTTGTTAGTTTTGTGTTGTCAAAAGTAATTGTATCATTGTAGTGACCAGTACTATAAACAAAAAGTTCGTCCTTAGATAATGCTATAGAGCTTCCGTGGCTTTTACCAGTACTTTTATCATTTATGGCAAATATATATCTTGCTTCTGGGTCAACTCTTAACTTTACTTTATAATCTCCAGGGGCAGGAATATTACTCCAATTATAGGATGCATTAGTAGATGTAGCAATGAAATTAGAATCACTAGCAAAATCGTCATTTGAATACGATATGTGTACCTCAGTTCCTAATTCAACGCCGTTCCAATTAATATTAATATTGTCACAGACTGTAAATACATTCCCACCATTTGGTGATTCTAATATAATATCTGTTGTTCCACCAACTAATTGTGATGCAGTAAGACATGGAGTTCCATTAGCCGTTAAAGTCGCAGTTCGAAGAGTTTTAGCGCCAAACTGTTCAAATTCAACTTCTACTAATATAGTATCACCTTCTTGTACAGTAGTATTGTTATTAATATCAATTCCCAAACTATTTTTAACACTATTGATCTTAAACCCTTGGTTATCAGGTATTACTTCTAAATCTTCAAGTTCGAAATCGACACTACCAATTACTAATTTAAGAGTTCTTATAACTGAATTATTTGGACCTATTTCTGGATTACCAAAGGAATAAGTTTTCTTATCCCATTCTCGGATAGGAATAAATCTTTCAGGTATAACATATGAGCGATTACCTCTTCCATAGGGGCTAATTCCCTTAAATGTAATATCAGCTGTTCTCTCTCTTTGTGAATCATAACAAGGGTAATCTGCTAACCAACTCAATTCACAGAAATAGGCTTTTTGTGCTTCTATTGCAATTTCTGTATAAATGTGTGCAAGATCTTCTTTTTTCTCAACAAGATAAGCACGTCCATTAGTTTGAGTTGCAATTTCATTTAGCGATGGATCCATTTTGGTTAAAAAAGAAATATTATAGGCAGTGATATTATAGTAGTTTAATGAATCAATTATTTCTAAAGTGTTAGGTGGATTAGTAGGTGCGCCATCAGTTAGAAAAACCACGATTCTCTTCATATTTGTGGGTCTATCTTTAAGTAATGAAGTTGCACTTTCTTGTCTTAATTCACCATTAAACATATATTCTGGCTTGATAAAAGGTGGGTCATATTTTGTAGCACCACTTGGAATAATTTTATCTAATGAATCAAGTATTCGTTGTGGATCATCAGTAAAAGGACAACCTAAGTATGAATCATTTGAAAATGCAACTAAAGAAGCTTCAGTTCTACCAACAAACTTTATTGTATTTAAAAACGCTTCAACCCCTTCTCTTACTTTTAGCCAGGGAGTTTCATTTGGTTTATTCTCATCAAATGGTTCTTCCATTGAACCTGATTTGTCAACCACAATAACAATTGAGAGCTCCGGAACATCTTGGCTTTCAAAACATTCTATTTTCATTTTTGAGACAGGAACAAAAAACCCATCTTCTTCTATAGCAAATTGATCAACTGTAGCATTTTTAATAAATTCATTATCACCGTCTTTTGCAACAAAGATAGTACTTACCCACGGGAATTTTTCAGTTTCAATACTTGAAATATTAAAAAACTGGGCACTAGAAGTACTAAATGAAATTATAAATAAAACTAAAGCTGTAATAAATTTAGACATAATATTTCCTTTTAAGTTTCTATTTCTATGATAAAAACAAATTAGATTGTAAATAGTTTCATAAATTAAGAAAATATTTTTAAATAACAGAACGTTCGAGTATGGTAATAGAACGATTGTTAGTATCTATCTCTGAAAGAATACCTAATGGGAGGGTTAATTTATCTTTTACATGACCAAATGGCATACCAATTAAAATAGGTATGTTCAACTTACTATAAAGCTGTTCTATTACTTCTTTTATAGTATACGAATAACCAGGATGAAAAGCTTGTCTTGAATTTAAATTATCGAACTGACCAAATATAATACCTTTACAATTATTTAATTTACCTGAGAGTAATAATTGACTTAACATACGATCAACTTTATAAGCTGGCTCTGAAACATCTTCAAGAAATAAAATACTATTATCAAAGTTTGGTTCGAAAGGTGTACCTAAAGTACTTACAATCATCCTCAAGTTTCCGCCTTTCAATATTCCTTGAGCTTTTCCTTCCCTTATTACTATTGCATTTGGTTCTGATGTTACAATTGGTTCAAAGTTATTATTAGAAAAAAGTACCTTTTTAAAATGTCCTTGTGTAAATGAATTAAAGCTAGAAACAGCTACTGGTCCATGAAACGTAACAAGCCCAGTATGTTCAAATATTGGAGCAAGAAGTGCTGTCACATCAGAAAACCCAATTATTATTTTAGGATTTTTTCTGATAGTAGCGAAATCAAGTTTTTCGAGTATTCTAAGTACTCCATAACCACCTCGGCCACACAAAATACAATCAATAGTATCATCAACTATATATTTCATGAATTCTGCTGCTCTATCTTCGTCAGATGCTGAAAGATATCTATAGCTTGAATTGTTATTTCTAACAGTTTCACCTATTTCGTAATTAATATTCTCTTGTTTTAAAAAATTAAGAGCATGTTTCATTTCATAAGCTGATAGGGGACTAGAAGTAGCGGTAATAGCAATTTTCGAATTACCAGGAACTAATCCTCTTGGTAATATTCTTAGTTTATTTAATTTAGATTTTTCAGGAGGTAATTCATTGTAGAAATATTCATCTATTTTATTAAAAGATGAATTAAATAAAAGCGGTGATGCAGATGCAAATAATTTGAGTAAATTTCTTCTGTTCATAAAGTATCAGCATGCAATTCCTATGCCGTTGAATATAAAATTGTTTTATAATTTCATTAATGTTAGTTTTGTAACCGTGATAGAACGGAAAGGTGCAGGAGTGGTTTAACTGGCACGCCTGGAAAGCGTGTGTGCTCGCAAGGGTACCGAGGGTTCGAATCCCTCCCTTTCCGCAACTAACTATTAATTAGATTTGATATATAATTAGCATACCCAATCATTTTTTCATCATCAAAATTATTACATTGGACTTGCATTCCGAAAGGCATTCCCTCTTCATCAAACCCTGAAGGGATGTTAATTGCAGGAACTCCTGCTAAGTTTGCAGATGCTGTATAGTAATCAGCCTTATACATTTTAATAGGGTTTTCATTTCTACTTCCAAATTTAAAAGCTGATCCCGGAGTAGTTGGCATATAAACGCAATCAACTTTATCAAAGGTTGCTTTATAACTATCTGTTATTTTACGTCTGACTTGTTGTGCCTTCCTGTAATACGCATCATAAAATCCGCTAGAAAGTACATATGTTCCAAGCATAATTCTTCTTTTTACTTCCATCCCAAAACCCTCAGAGCGAGTTTTTACATATATATTTTCGCCTTCATTTATTTCAGGTCTAAAACCAAACCTAACTCCATCAAACCTAGCTAGATTAGAAGATGCTTCAGCAGTAGCTATAATATAGTAAGTAGGAATCCAAGCTTCTGCGAAATGTATTGGAATTTCAATTAATTCATGACCTTGTTCCTTCATTTTATTCAGATCGGAACGATATTTTTCTAATACATAATCAGTACAAAAACTTAATATATCATCGGACAAATATCCTATTTTCAATCCAGAATAATCAGTATCAAGATGATTTATACTATCAGTATTTTTCAAATTTGCTGAAGTAGAATCATTTTCATCAAATCCAGTTATTATATCACAAACTGAAGATAAATCTTTTAAACTTTTACTAAATATTCCAATTTGGTCCAAAGAAGATGCAAATGCTACAAGACCATATCTTGAAATTCTGCCATAAGAAGGTTTATAACCATAGATTCCAGTAAAAGAAGCGGGTTGTCTAACTGAACCACCTGTTTCTGATCCTAATGAGACATGACAGAATCCCGCTGTAGCTGCAGCCGCAGAGCCACCTGAAGACCCACCTGGAACATAATCTTTATTTAGTGGATTTAATACATTCCCGAAATATGAATTTTCATTTGATGAACCCATAGCGAATTCATCCATATTAGTTTTACCAATTATGATAACACCTGCATCTAATAGTCTTTGTACAGTAGTAGCATTATAAATTGGTTTATAATTCTCAAGCATTTTAGAGGCACAAGTGGTTCGGATATCTTTAGTTGAGATATTATCTTTAATAGCTAATATCATCCCTTCAAGTTCCCTAGGATTTCCAGAATCAAACTTTTCTTGAGAAATTTTTGCCTGATTTAATGCATAGTCATCTGTAACTGTAATAAATGCATTCAATTCTTTTTTATTTTCAATATCTAATAACAAATCTTTAACAGTATCAACTACTGAAGTTTGTCCATTTTCAAATTGTTTTCTCAACTCAAAATAAGGTTTTAACAAGTCAACTCTCTCAATTATTATTCAGGTTTCTCAAATTCTTTTTAATATCATCTACATTTCTGATGACATTTTTTTTCATTTCATTTATAGGGTCTTCAACAAGATCATCCTCTTGAACTTTCATTTCTTCCTTTACACTATTCAATTCATTTTGGAATTGCATTTGTGCTTGTTTGACTTTTTGCATTCCTTTACCTAAACTACGAGCAATCTCTGGTAGCTTTTCGGGGCCGAACATAAGTAAAACTACGACTCCAATTAATAATAGTTCTGGTAATCCAATGTCAAACATATATTACTCTTTTTTATCTACATCTGTCGAGTTCGAAGCATCTTTAAACTCTTTGATACCTTTACCTAATCCTTTCATAAGTTCAGGTATTTTTTTTCCACCGAATAGTAGTGCTATACCTAAGACTATTAAAAGAAGTTCTGGTGTTCCTAAACCAAACATAATCCCTCCAAGGAATTAATTACTTAAATTTTTCAAAATCGAATTAAAAATTCCAATACCTTCATTGCAGCCCAATATTTCATCACTGTACCTTTCCGGATGAGGCATCATTCCTAATACATTACCTTTCTCATTACATATACCTGCAATATTATTAATTGCTCCATTAGGGTTTGAGCTCTTACTAATATTGCCATCTACGTCAGAATATCTAAAAATTATTTGATTATTAGCTTCCAACTTGTTGATAGTTTCATCGTCAGCATAATAATTCCCTTCACCATGAGCGACTGGTATTCTAATTACCGAATCTGTATCGAATTCACTTGTAAAAACTGTTTTTGTATTTTCAATTTTCAGATAAACATCTTTACAAACAAAGTTTAAGCTTTCATTTTTTAATAAAGTACCCGGTAATAAACCGCTTTCAGTTAGTACTTGGAAACCATTACATATTCCAATTACATAACCACCATTATTAGCAAATTCGATTACTTCTTTCATTATAGGAGAATAACTTGCAATAGAGCCACACCTCAAATAATCACCAAACGAGAATCCTCCAGGTAGAATAACACATGAAACATCAGAAGGTATATGAGTTTCTTTATGCCAAATTTCAACAGATTCAGCACCTACATTTTTCGATGTTGCATAAAGTGCATCGTGATCACAATTTGAACCCGGAAATACTATAACACCAAATTTCATTTTATGCCTGCTCTAATATTTCAATTTCATAATCTTCAACTATAGGGTTAGCTATAATTTTCTCACAAGCATCACGAACAAATTCTTCCGCTTGACCATCATTTTGAGCTGTAATATCAAGTTCCACATATTTCCCAATCCTTACGTTTTCCATTATGTCGTAATCCATAGAGTGTAGTGCTTGTTCAACAGCTTTACCTTGTACATCTAAGATGCCTTTTCTAAGAGTTATTTTAATCTTTGCTTTATAGGTATTCATTTATATTATGACCCACTTTTTAATAAATTAGTTTAATCGATATCATATTGTTGTGAAAAAGAATCATCACCTTCATCACTTAGATCCTCTTCTGGAATTCTCTTACTAAGTACCCAATGTAAAAAGTGCTTAATAGAGCTAAATATTATCCAAAAAAACATTACAGGAAATAAATGTTCTCCCTCGCTCAAAATTACTAATATTATAGATATTACGAATATTATGAGGAAAAATGGTTTTTCTTTAAAGTATTTCTTCGTTGGTCTTGGCATATTATCAAACTTAATGTTTGAAACCATAACCAATGATACTATTGCTGGTACTATATAATTCAAATAGATGACCGTTTGAGGGTCATACTTGCCAGATTGCTGAATGAAAACTATATATGATACGATTACTAGTGCAGCAGAGGGGATAGGTAATCCTATAAAGTAGGATTTATCTTCCAAACTCGTAAGAGTCACATTGAATCTAGCAAGTCTAGTGGCACCTGCTAATGCAGGGAAAGATGCGAAAAGTATCCCTAACTCGCCACTTGTCGAAAAAGCAGCTTGATATAGCATATATGAAGGAGCTAATCCAAAAGTTACTGTATCACATAACGAATCTAACTCTACACCAAATTCGCTTGCTGCATTTACCAATCTAGCTGTTATCCCATCAAACATATCAAAAAATGCACCTAACAGTATAAACATAGCTGCTTGCGTATAGTCTCCATTAGAAGAATATATTATAGATACAAATCCTGAAAATAGATTCGCTAGTGTGAGTAGATTGGGTACTATTGACCTTGTAAGTCTTATTGCCATTAATTTGTTTTATTTAGTTTTGCTATAATTGTTTCACCAGCAACGACTCTGTCACCGATTTTTACTAATATTTCAGCGTCTGGTTCCAAAGCAATATCCATTCTAGAACCAAATTTCATCATTCCAATTTTATCACCAACTTGAATAGAATCACCTACCTTTAACTCGCAAACTATTCTTCGAGCAACTAATCCAACTATTTGTTTATAGAACACTTTTCCATATTTATTTTTAACACCTATTCGGCTATGCTCATTTTTTTCAGATGATTTCGGGTGATATGCAACTAAATAATCGCCTGGAACATATTCGTAGAATTCTACCACTCCACTAACTGGTGTTCTATTTACGTGAACATCAATTGGAGAGAGGAATATACTCACTCTTTTCGATTCACCTTTTATATAATGTCGTTCATTCTCAACTTCCATCTGAACTATTTTACCATCAGCTGGCGAAATCACTATTGACTCATCTGCTAATGCTTCGGGTGGTATTGTTCTATCTGGATCACGAAAAAACCATAAAGTGAATAAAGCGAAAACTAATCCTAAACTTATGAATGAGTAAGTTAGAATCTTATTTTCCACAAAGTATCCTGATATTAGCAATACTGCCGCAATACCAAGCATTATGAGGATGTTATCTGTACCGTATCTTGTTAGCAACTTATTTACTTTTTATTAATTTAAAATTATATATTTGTAAGTCTTTGATGTTTTGTAACTGTCAAAGTTCAAAAATAGAAAATAATTTAGACTTATTAATTGATTGAGCAAAAAATGAATTTTACTGTTAACTTAAATGAATTCCAAGAAGCTGTAAATAAAACACTTCCTGCTATTCCACCTAAATCAACTTTACCTGTATTAGAACATCTAAAGTTTGAACTTAATGATAATTTATTAGAAATTATATCTACAGACCAAGAAATAACGATAAAAACGCAATTAAATGTAGAAAATGCTACTTCTGGTAAAGTATTAGTACCCGGTAGAAAGTTAAATGATATTTTGAAAGCTTTGGGAAAAACTGAAAAAATTACTTTCAACTCTAATACAGATAATTTCGAAATTGATCTTATTACAGATTTTGGTGCTTATAAGATGAAAGGACTTAATAACGATGAATATATTGAATTACCAGAATTATTCGAATCTAATGTAGATGTTTCTGATAGTTCAGTAATCGATAGTGCCTTACTTCCTAAAGAAGATATTATAAGATTAGCTGACAAAACAGCATTTGCTGTATCAAATGATGATTTCAGACCTGCTATGACTGGAGTTTTATTCCAATTTAGAGGACAGTTTTTAAATGCTGTTTCAACAGATAGTTATAGATTAGTAAAGTCAACATTTAATACTGAATCTGGTGAATTACCTGATGAACTTGATATAATTATACCATCAAGAACAATGGATATATTAAAAAAAGCTGATGACGCTGTACATTTTTCATTTATAAAAAATAATGATAAAGTAACTCATATCAAGTTTAAAGTTGGTTCTACTATATATATATCTAGAATTATAGATGAAAAATTTCCTCCTTATGAGTCAGTAATTCCGTCAAATAATAATATATTTCTTTCAGTTAATAAGAATCAGCTTCAATCTGCAATAAAGAGAGTTGCTATATTTGCAAATGACATAACTAAACAAATTAGAGTTAAAATAGACCCGAATGAAATGACGCTTACAGCTCAAGATATTGATTCAGGTACTAAAGCTGATGAAAAAATTGCATGTTCTTTAGAAGGAGAACCAGTTGAAATTGGGTTTAACTATAAGTTTTTAGATGAAGCTATCAGTCACATTAATAGTTCATCAGAGGGAGAGATTGTTTTCTCTTTGTCCGAGTCAAATAAACCTGCTCTTTTGATGCCTGAAAAAGGTTCTAAGGAACTATTAATGCTAATAATGCCTGTTAGGTTAAATAATTAGAATTACTTAAATCATTCAAAAGGGTAGGCATAATTGAATTATAGCTTACCCTTTTTTTATTTTTATGAGATTAGATTCAATATACTTTCTTAATATTAGAAATCATAAACAAACTGAATTATATTTTAGTAAGCATATTAATGTTTTCTATGGGCTAAATGGTGCAGGTAAAACATCTATTCTTGAAGCAATTTCAATTGCAGCTATATCTAAGAGTTTTCAAAGTACTCCCGAAAATTCACTGATAAACTTCGAAGACAATTTATTTCTTTCAAGAGTTAATTCTATTAGGGATAGAGGTACTGATTTTTCAGTTGAAGTAAAGAAAGAAGCAGGATCTAGAAAGATCATTTCTTCTTCCTTTATGGAGAATATGAAGCCGAAAGATTTAATAGGGTCTATCCCTATAATTATACTATCACCTGATTATAAAGAAATAACTGCAGGATCACCTGAAAATAGAAGAAGATTTATAAATACTACTATTTCACAAATTAGTAATAACTATCTTAATAACTTATATTCTTACAGAAGGGTTCTTAAACAACGAAATAACCTTTTTAATAAATTGAAAAAAGAAAGATACATTGATAAATCAGAATTAAATATATGGACTGAAAAATTAATAGATTATGGTACTAAAATAATTTTAAAAAGAGCGGAATTCATAAGTGATTTTGAACAATATTATTTAAATAATTATGAGAAAGTTTCTGACAAAAAGGAAGAAGTAAATATCTGCTATATGCCTTACGGGTTTGAGGATATAGATTATAAACAGTTAAACGAAAAAACAATTCATCAACGTTTGTGTAAATTACGTGATGAAAAAAGAAATGGGGAATTGAATAGATATACTACACTGTTCGGGCCTCAAAAAGATGACTTAATATTGTCAATAAATAATGCTCCTGTAAAAGAAGCTGCTTCTCAAGGTCAACATAAGACAGTTTTAATTAGCTTAAAATTAGCAGAATTTGATTACATGAAGCAAAAGCTAAACGAAACACCAATAGTATTATTAGATGACATATTCTCAGAGTTAGATGCTAAAAGAACTGAACTTGTAATACAAACTATATTATCTAATCTAGCACAGGCTTTTATAACAATCACTGAAGATGATAAAATTAAGAAAATTATGAAACCATCGGAAGATTGTTATTATTTTTATGTGAATGAAGGAAAAGTTGAGAAAATGGATGAGGAAAATTAAATGGGATTAGATAGAGAGCCTCAAAAATTAAATAGTTTGATGGATTCTATTCAAAATCAATTCAATTTAACTGAAAAGAGAATTGTAGTTGATCTTAGAAATAATGTGGAGTCAATTATATCTGAAAGTTTTTCCAAGTCTGTCATAATATATGACTTAAAAGATGGTAAGCTTATATTAAAAGTGAGTAATCCTATTTGGAAAACCGAAATTCAATTACGTAAAGTTCAAATTGTTGAAAAATTCAACTCCTATTTAGGTGCTAATATCATTAAAAACATTGTCTTACATTGAATAAATAGTTATATTTGTATTAAGCATAAAAGAGAAATTAAAAACCAACGAGAGTTTAAATGACACCAAAAAACAAGCCGGTTAATAATTATACAGAAGATAGTATAAAAATATTAGAGGGATTAGAGGCTGTAAGGAAAAGACCTGCCATGTACATTGGAGACATTGGTGAAAGAGGTCTTCATCATTTGATAAATGAGGTTGTAGATAATTCTATAGATGAAGCATTAGCTGGATTTTGTGATTCTGTAAAAGTCAAGTTTCACCAAGATGGTTCTTGTTCTGTAGAAGATAATGGTCGTGGTATTCCTGTAGGAATGCATCCAACCAAAAAAATACCTACTTTGGAAGTAGTATTGTGTACACTACATGCTGGTGGTAAATTTGATAAGGATTCTTATAAAGTATCCGGTGGTTTACATGGTGTTGGTGTATCTTGTGTAAATGCACTTTCAGTAAAAACAATAGCTATTATCAAAAGAGATGGTAAAATTCATAGACAAGAATTTCATGAAGGTGTTCCTGTAGCTCCTATAGAGGTAATAGGTGATACAAATGAAACGGGAACTTATATTCAATTTTATCCAGACCCAACCATCTTCAAAACTGTTGAATTCAAGTTAATGAAAGCTGCGGATAGACTCCGAGAGCTAGCATTTCTAAATCCACAAATATCAATCCAATACGAAGATGAAAGAGAAGAAGGGGAAAAGGGTGTTTACCACTATCCTAATGGATTATTAGATTTTGTTGAATACATTGATGAAGATAATACTCAATTAATGAAACCAGCTTTGTTCACTGGAACTGGAGATGATGAAAGTGGTGGAACTGTCGAAGTTGAAGTTTGTTTTGCTTATAACGATAGCTATTCAGAGAATTTACTGTCATATGTAAACAATATTAATACTATTGAAGGTGGAACACACGTTTCGGGGTTTAGATCTGCTTTAACTAGAACTTTGAATAATTACGTAAATAATACTTATAAAAAAAATGTAAAGATAAGCATAACTGGAGATGATTTTAGAGAAGGCTTGACAGCTATAATCTCAGTTAAAGTACCAGAACCACAGTTCGAAGGTCAAACGAAAACTAAACTTGGTAATGGGGATGTTGACGGTATTGTAAGGACTATTGTCTATGAAAAGTTAGGTTTGTTTCTAGATGATAACCCTACTGCTGCTAAAACAATTGTTGCAAAAGCCGTTCAAGCAGCTGAAGCTAGACTTGCTGCTCGTAAATCAAGAGAGTTAGTACGTAGAAAAGGTATTTTAGAAAGTAATGCTCTGCCAGGTAAGTTAGCTGATTGTAGTATGAGTACACCTGAGGATTGTGAACTATACCTTGTCGAGGGAGATTCGGCAGGTGGGTCTGCAAAACAGGGTAGAGACAGAAGATTTCAAGCTATTTTACCTCTAAAAGGTAAGATTCTAAATGTTCATAAAGCTAAGGTTAGTAAAGTTTTAGATAATGATGAAGTAAAAACAATTTTAACTGCAATTGGAGCTGGGTTCGGTGAAGATTTTGACCCTACTAAGTCAAGATATGGCAAAATAATACTAATGGCCGATGCTGATATAGATGGTTCACACATTAGAACTTTATTACTTACTCTATTTTTCAGATATATGAAGGAATTGATTATAAATGGTAATTTATATATAGCACAACCACCTTTATTTAAATTGAAAAAAGGTAAGAAAGAATATTATGCTCATAGTGAAGAAGAAAGGGATGAAATAATTGCTCAGATTTTGAAGGAGAGCAATGTTAAAATATCCAAAGAAGATATGAAAGTAGCGGAAGATGGAACACAAAAAATACATGGTATTGCATTATCTCGTTTCAAAGGTTTAGGTGAGATGAATCCTGATCAATTATGGGATACTACTATGAACCCTGAAACAAGAACTCTTCTTCAAGTTTCTATGGATGATGCCGCTCAATCAGCAAAAGTATTCCAGACATTAATGGGCGATAAAGTAGAGCCACGTAGAGAATTCATAGAGAAAAATGCGAAATACGTTAAAAATCTTGACATCTAAAGTAATATTATTACTTGTATTAATTCTATCCACTTCACTAGTATCTAATACTACTGAAGTGGTTTCTATTGAAAGACCTAAGGAATTAATCAAGCATTTTCAAAATGGTACTGTAGAAGAAATATACTCTCAATATGATTCTAATATGGCTAAAATATTGCCTCCTCATCGGATGGCCCCTATTTGGAGTCAACTTCTAGCTAATTATGGCGAGTTTATCGGTTTTGGTATTCAAGATACTATTTCTAAAGGTGAGAATCTAATAATTAATACTGAACTAGACTTTAAAAAAGCTATAATGAATTTTATGGTTTCAATAAATGTAAAAACAGATAAAGTTTCAGGAATTTATTTTTCAGAAGAAAAAAAGAAGAATACCAAAAGTGAATTACCTAAGCCTTTACCTTCTTATATTGACACTAATTCATTTGTCGAATCTGATATAATTATACGTGATAAATTCGATTTGAAAGGTAAACTAACATTACCTAAAAAGAAAACTAATATTGTTTTTGTACTAGTTCACGGAAGTGGACCAAATGATATGGATGGTACAATTGGGGAGAACAAATTCTTAAAAAACCTTGCATGGGGTCTTTCATCATACGGTTTTGCAGTAGTAAGATACGAAAAATTGACTTTAAGATATGGTCGTGAACTTTATAAATTAAACCCTGCTATGACTCAAGATGATGAATATAATAATTCTATTTTAGGGGCAATTGATTTCATTAAAAATGACAATAATCTAAAAGACAATAAAATAGTTTTAATTGGTCATAGCCAAGGTGCCTCTGCAATTACGTCATTCTCTACTAATAAAGATATTTCTGGAATGATATTATTAGCTGGGTCACCAAGGAAATTATATGATTTATATACTGAACAATTGGAATACATATTTAACTTAGACGGAATTATCAGACCTTCAGAAAGAACTATAATTCAAGAACACAAAGATAAAATAAAATATTTTAAGACATATAAAGAAGGTAAAGTTGAAATTGATTCATTACCAATGAACTTAAGTATAGAATATTTAAAACATTTAGAAAATTACAACCCTATTAAAAATTTAAATAAATCAGAAAAGCCAACATTAATACTTAGTGGAAGCAATGATTATCAAGTTACAACAAAAGATTTTAATATTTGGGTTTCAGAATTAGAATCTAAAAAAAATATTAAATTTAATTTAATTCAAAATGTGAATCATATATTTGGTGAAACAGAAAAATTATCTGTGCCAGCAGACTACCAATTATATACCCCTATAGCTCCGAATCTATTTGATGAAATAAATAAATGGATTATTAATTTGTAACCGGAGAAATAATGGAAGAAAACATAGCACCCGAATTCTCACCTTTTAGTTCCAAAGCAACTAAGACTATAGCAATAGTAGATGATGAGCCTGATATTGTTGAATTAGTTTCTATACATTTGAAAAAAAGTGGTTATAAGACTGCTGAATTTGAAAGTGGAGAAGGTTTTTTCAAATTTATTAAGTCAAATAAAGTAGATTTAGTAATTCTAGATCTTATGTTACCTGATTCAGATGGATTTGAAATTTGTAAATACCTTAAAAATGAAAATGATTATTCGAACATTCCTGTTATTATGTTAACGGCACGTGGAGATGAAACTGAAAAAATATTAGGTCTTGAGATTGGTGCTGACGATTATGTCACTAAACCATTCTCTCCTAGAGAACTTGTAGCAAGAGTAAAAGCAATACTTAGAAGAAATGATAAAAAGACACCAGAAATACACAAAATATTTATTGGGGATTCTTTAGAGATTGACTTAAATAAGTATGAAGTTAAAATAGAAGGGCAAAAAATCGATTTAACTTCTTCTGAATATAAGATACTCAACTTACTATCTAATAAAAAAGGATGGGTTTATTCCAGGGAGCAAATACTTGATTATCTTGGAGTTAGCGATAAAGGAGTTTTAGATAGAACAGTAGATGTTCATATAAAGAACCTAAGAGAGAAATTAGGTCAATATGGGTTATTTATTAAAAATATCAGGGGTGTTGGTTACAAATTAGAAGAGTCATAGAAACATGAAAAAAATATTATCAAAGTTTTCATTCGCTTATCTAGTTGTAGTAACCTTTCTTACTGCTCTCATTGTTTACATTTCTTATAGTACGATCCGTTCACATTATATTGATGATTTAACAAAGGATTTAGAAGTATATTCTAAATTAATCGAATCAGAATTAATAAAGTTAGATTTGAATACTGATAAAAATGAAATAAATGAGATTATTAAAGAATTTTCCTTTAAATCTAAAGTTAGAATTACGATTATAGAGATATCTGGAGAAGTCCTTTTTGATTCTGATGAATTACCAACTTCAATGGAAAACCATAAAGATAGACCAGAAATTATAGAATTATTGAATTCAGAATTTGGTCAAAGTATTAGGTATTCTAATACAGTACAAGAAGATATGCTTTATTTTGCAAGAGTAGTAGATTTAAATAATAACAAATACTATTTAAGAACAAGTTTTTTCGTTCATAAAATGAATAAACTCTTAATAGAAGTAAGAACTGAAATTATTGAAATATCTATTTTAGTTTATTTAATATCAATACTTGGACTAATTTTCTTCATTAAAAACATATCTAATCCAATAAAACAACTATCTGCTGCAGCGAAAAAGGTAGCCGAGGGTGATTTTGATGTTAAAGTAAAGATAAAATCAAATGATGAACTTGGTGAATTATCTGTCAATTTTAACAACATGACTAAAAGATTAAAAAAACTTTTTAATAAAGTTAATTCTCAGAAAGAACAATTAGATACATTAATTTCAGAAATACAAGAAGGCCTTGTTGTATTAGATTCTAAAGGAAGAATAAAACTGTATAATGATTCATTTTCTGAATTATTGGGTAAAGATAATCTTATTGGGAAGAAGTTAACAAGATTGATAGAAAGCAATTACTTAAAGGGTTTACTCGAAGAAGTAGTATCTACTGATAAAAGTATTATTAAAGAGATATCTGTAGGTGAAAAACAATATTTATGTTCTACTAGTTGGATAAAAATGAAGAATGAAATTATAATACTTCTACATGATATTTCGGAATTGCACAAACTAGAATTAATTAAAAAAGATTTTGTGATTAACGTATCACATGAATTAAGGACACCATTAACTGCAATAAAGGGGTTCTCAGAAACACTTATTGAAGAGATTAAAGACCAAGATCAAAAAAGATATGTTGAAATTATTAGTAAGCATACTAACAGATTAATTAGAATTGTTAATGACTTACTTCATTTATCAGAAATTGAACAGACTTCAACATATTTAGTATTAGAAAAAGTAAAAGTAAAAGATATAATTGATAATGTGTATAATCTTTTTTTACAAAAAAGTATAGAGAAGGGAATTAAACTTGAGGTATCAATTGATAATAACGAACGTACATTAGAAATAGATAATTTTAGAATAGAGCAATTATTAGTTAATTTAATTGATAATGCCTTCAAATATACAGATAATGGATTTATTAAGATAATATCTAAAGAAATTGATAACAATCAAGTGTTTATAGTTGAAGATACTGGTCTTGGAATACCACAGGATGATATAAATAGGATATTTGAGAGGTTTTATACTGTAGATAAATCTCGTTCAAGATCTGTCGGAGGTACTGGTTTAGGACTATCTATTGTAAAACATATTGTGCTATTACATAATGGCAAAATTGAAATAGAAAGCAAAATAAACGTCGGAACAAAGTTTATAATTACAATTCCTTTTACACAGAAGATAATTCAATAAGGAATTGTAAAGAAATCTTTTTAATTTCATACTATGGGAAGTATGCAAAACAGAAAAAATAAATCAGATTCGAAGCAAGAAGATTTCGATGCAATAAGAAGAGTACTCGAAGGAGATAACACTGCTTACGAGTTTCTGCAAAAGAAATATAAAAATTTGATATACTCACTTGTCAAAAAGATGATTAAAAATGACAGTGACGTAGAAGATTTGGTACAAGAAACATTTATTAAAGCATATAAGGCTTTAGATAAATTTAAATTTAATTACTCTTTCTCTGCTTGGATTTATAGAATAGCTTCAAACAATACCATAGATTTTCTAAGAAAAAGGCGTTTCGATACGTTTTCTATTGATAAACCTATTGGAAATTCTGAAGATGAAAATTATTTTGAAATAGAAGATAATTCATATAGTCCAGATGCTGATTTGATCAGTGAACAAAAAGCTGATATCATAAGAGCTGCTATAGATACACTACCTAGTAATTATCGTGAAATTATCTTACTTCGCCATGAAGAAGAACTGGATTATAAAGCTATTGCAGAACAACTTGACTTACCTTTGGGGACAGTAAAGGCACACCTATTTAGAGCAAGAAAGCTTTTATATGAAGAATTAAAAGATAAATATAACCTACTGAATAATATAAAGTAAAATTAGGCACTAATTTTGCTTAGTTTCATTCATAATTTGTATTACTAATTCTTTGGTTAGAATGAATAGGTTTATCTTAAAAACAAGTATAGTTGTTTGTAGTTTATTATCATTATTTATGCTTTTATCATTTATTCTTAGGTTGAATTCTTCACCTATGAATACTAACTTATCTGAGAAATCTGAAAGTAAAGGATTTAATAAAAAAATACAACTTAACGTACTAAATGCTAGTGGGGAATCTGGTATTGCATCTAAAACAAGAAATCATTTACGTAGCTTAGGATTTGACATAGTTGAAATTGGTAATTATGATAAAATGATTGATTCAACCATTATTATTGATAGATTAGGTGACAATACTTCATCTTTCAAATTGAGTAAGGCAATTGGATTGGAAGAAAATAAAATACAAACTGTAATAGATTCTTCACTCTTTTTAAGAGCTACTCTTGTTTTAGGAAAAGATTTTTCAAATCTAAGAGTAAAACTATAAAATTCAGTTTTGCAGTAACTTTAATTGTAATTAACTTGTTATTAGATTAATGACAAGTAAAATAAAAATATAGATTATATTGATAAATAATAGCAAATACTCCGATTCACAAAAATTAGCAATCCTCTGCACTCAATCAGCTCAAGATAAATTAGCCGAAAATGCGATAATCTTAGATTTAAATGATATTGAAATAGCATCAAGTAAATACATTGTTATTTGTGATTGTAAATCTACGGTTCAGGTCAAATCTGTTGCTGAAAGTATTTTAGATAATATTGTTGATCATGAATTACCTAAGCCTCGTATAGAAGGTATGGAAACAGCAGAATGGGTAATCTTAGATTTTTTTGATGTAGTTGTCCATATATTTATTAGTGATCTACGTGGGTACTATAAGTTGGAAAAACTATGGGCAGATTCTAATTTTTATACAGTTAATGAAGATGCTGAACTAGTTGAATCGAGTTATTCTGAACTAAAATTAGAAATTGAGAAAACAACAGATGAAGATTAATATTTTAGAAAACGCTATTACTAATGCATTAGTTAATATTGGTTTAGAACAGGATGTAAATATTGCCTTCGAGAAACCCAATAATCCTGAACATGGTGATGTTTCAACTAATATTGCTTTACAATTAGCATCTATTCTTAAAAATTCACCAAGAAAAATTGCAGAAGATATAATTGCAAATATCAGTATTGATGAAGCGATTATTCGAAATATCGAAATAGCTGGGCCGGGCTTTATTAACTTTAAATTCAATAATAGTTATTATACTAACCAATTAAATAGTATTTTATTAGAGAATGATAAGTACGGTAAACAAAATATTGGTAAGGGAATAAAAGTAAATGTTGAATATGTAAGTGCTAACCCTACTGGATTGTTACATCTTGGTCATGGTAGAAATGCAGCTATTGGTGATACAATAGCTAATATTTATGTCTGGCTAGGTTATGATGTAACACGTGAATACTATTTTAATAATGCTGGCAACCAAATGAATAATTTGGTTAATTCTATATATGTTAGATATATGCATGAATTAGGTGATACAAGTTTACAGTTTCCTGAAGATGGTTATCATGGGGAATATATCTATGATATAGCGAAAGAGCTAATAAAAGATTATGGAGATGAACTAAAAGAGGGAAATTTTCAAGATAAGGTTGCAATTAAAAAGTTTGGTGAAACTTGGTGTTTTGATAACATTAAGAAGACACTTTCTAAAATGAATATTCAACAAGATGTTTTCTACAATGAAGATTCGCTGTATAAAGAAGGTAAAATAAACGAAGTTATAAATGATTTAAAAGCAGTAAACCTAGTTTATGAAAAGGATGGTGCAACCTGGTTAAAACTATCTGAGATGGGATTAGAAGATGATAGAGTGATAGTCAAATCTTCTGGAGAACCAACTTACCGATTACCCGATATTGCATACCATAAAGAAAAATTTAAACGTGGTTTTGATAAAATCATAGATGTTTTTGGCGCAGATCATATTGCTACTATACCCGATGTAATGGCAGCAGTTAAACACTTAGGTTATGATGTAGATAATATAAAGGTCGTAATTCATCAATTCGTAACCTTAACTAAAGATGGTCAACAAGTTAAAATGTCAAAAAGAACAGGTAAGAGTTATACTCTTGATGACTTACTTGACGAAGTTGGTGATGAAGTAGTAAGATTCTTCTTGATAATGAGAGGGAATACAACTCATTTAGAATTTGACTTGTCTTTAGCAACTGAAAACTCAGATAAAAATCCTGTCTTCTATCTTAAGTATGCTCATGCAAGGATTTGCTCTATTTTAGAGAATATTGAAAATTCTGAGAACATTCTAAATTCAAAACCTGATTTCGAATTACTACAAATGGAAGATGAAATCAATCTTACTAAATCAATAATCGAATTTCCTAATTACATAAGATTAGCAGCTGAAAAATATGAACCACAAATTATAGTTGAATATTTACGTGAATTTGCTTCGAATTTCAGTTCATTCTATCATAATTGTAGAATTAAAGATGAAGAAGCTGAATTACAAAAAGCAAGATTACACCTTGCCAATATTGCAAAAACTGTTTTGAAAAATGGTTTAGCAATTCTTGGTATTTCAGCTCCAAACAAAATGTAAATTTAAATTATTTCCATTTTATATTACATCCAACACTAGGTTTTTGTTCAAGTTTTGGAAGTTCGTTATTTAATAATGAATCAACAGCATTCCTTAAATCATATCCAGTAATTGGAATGTCATTTCCTGGTCTGGAATCGTCATATTGACCTCTATATCTTAATTTCATATCACAATCGTATAGAAAAAAGTCAGGAGTACATTGTGCATCATATTTTCTCGCAACTTTTTGAGTTTCATCAAAAAGATATGGGAATTGAAAGTTGAATTCTTTAGACTGTTTTATCATGTTTTCTGGTGAATCTTCTGGATACTTTTTAATGTCATTAGAATTTATAGCGATAACTGATACACCTTTAGATATATATTCATTTGAAAAATCCGAAAATGATTTATTAAGATGTTTAACAAATGGACAATGAACGCTTATAAATACGATAAGATTAGCTTTTTTAGATTTAATAGAGTCTAATGAGACTTCTTCCTTTTTAATAGGAGAATACAGTGTGAAATCAGGTGCTTTTGTACCTAATTCTATCATTTTTGATTCAGTTCTTGCCATTATTAGTTCCTTTGGTTAATTTACGATATGAAAATAATTACATATTTAATTACTATAACGACTTTATTAGTATTTTATTCCTGTGAAACCACAACTAGTACTAATCAAAATCCATTAACTTATAGTCAAGAACAATCTTTCTTTAACATAGAACCATTTACTCGTTACAGTAATATAGTAAATAGAATAGATTATGGTATTATAAAAAAACATAATCAAGAGATGGATTCCTCTTATATAAGGGCTACATTCTATGATAAAAGAAGATTTAGAGATGCTGGTAGTTTATATTATGGAAAATTTAGGATAAGCAAATCTAAAGCTGATAATATATTTAATATAGATCAATTAATAGAAGATTTTATAGACTACGGATATGCTTATTTTACTGAAATTGATGAATTATATTTGAATGATAAGATTTTAATTCAAACTACAGGACAAGATTTCCCCCCTTACGAACAAGAAATTAGCTTATTAGATACAATACTAACAATTATAAATATAAATTCACTTCTTGAAATTTCAAAATCAAAAGGTTTTAAACTAGTTACAAATGACGTTGGTTTTGAAAATGCTAGAATTCGTATTTTCAATAGTCAAAAAGAATTTATTTTTTACTCCAAATTTAAAACCGAATTGAATTATAGTGCAGATATATTCAACAATATACCAACGGGAAAGTATAAATTTGAATGTCTCAAGGGACATTATTTGTTAGATACTGCTTCAAATGGAGAACCTCTAATAATAAATGTTTATTCTTCTTATACCTTCGATACTGATATTAAAGATTAATTTACCTACAACATTGCCGATATGATATTCGTTATTAGCACTATATGGATATTACAAGATTTATTATTTTCTTTTCAATTCTTTCGATAATTTTTATCGTACTTGAAGTTTATACGCTTTTCAATTGGCGTAAGTTTGTACATAATCACTCCTTAAACAGATTATATTATACTATACCAAAGTATGTTTCTATTATATTATTAGCAGCATCTACAATCTCAATGTTTAGTAGTTTGTTCGTGGGTGTAAATGAAAAACTTCGTTATATAACTATGTTTTTTATAGCTTTATGGATTTTACCCAAAATTGCTATAGTTCCAATTCTTTTAATCAAAGACATTAGTCGATTATTTTTAGCATTAGTCCGTAAGTTCTCTTCAAAGAAAAGTGATAATATCGATAAAGGGAGAAGAAAGTTAGTAGAATCATCAGCTTGGACAGTAGCTTCACTTCCATTTATTATAGTATCAAAAGGATTGTTTTCAACTACTCATGATTTTACGGTTCGGAATGCTGATATCCAATTACCTAGTTTGCCTAAATCATTGGATGGATTACGAATAGTTCAGCTTTCTGATTTACATTTGGGTTCTTTTTATGACTATAGTTCTTTTCAGGAAGTAAGAAGAATTACGAATAGTTTAAATCCAGATATAATAGTTATAACAGGGGATTTCGTTAATAATAAACCTTCAGAGTTAAAGGGAAATTATAAAGATTTAGCTAGTTTAAAAGCTGATATAGGTATTTTCTCTTGTCTAGGAAATCACGATCATTATATGAATGATTATGATCATAATACACTTGTAAAGACAATTAATAATTCTGGCGCAAATCTTCTAATTAATAGAAACGAAAGACTTATTATTAATAATATGCCATTGAATCTTGTTGGTATAGACAATTTAGGGATGCGACAGAATTTTGGTGATCTAAGAAAGGCATTTGAGAATGTTGATCCTAATGAAATTTCTATTTTACTTTGCCACGATCCAACTAATTGGGATAGAAACATTAGAAATAAATACCCAGCTGATTTGACATTATCAGGCCATACTCATGGGGGACAAGTAGCTTGGGAATTCAATGGATTCGAATTCAAACCTGCAAAATTCGTTTACAAACAATCTGAAGGTTTATATAAGAATGGCGAAAACCAGCTTTACGTCAATCGAGGTATTGGTACTGTTGGACCACCACTTAGGATTGGAGTAAAGCCTGAAATCACCAATATTGTTTTAAAGTCTTAATTTATAATTACTTTAATCGACTTTTTATTTACACCAATGTTTATATTTATAAAATACATACCTGATGCGAGGCTCCCTTTATAAAATGTCAATTTATGTATTTTGCTAAAAGTAGAATAATTATTAGTAAGCGACTTCACTAATTTTCCATTTAGATCCGTTAAATAAACTTTTATAATTTCAGGTTCTATTAAATTTAATTCAATTGTAGCTATATCAGAAACAGGATTAGGTGTAATTTTAACTGTACCTATATCTTCAAAATTTGACACATGAGAAATTGATTTTGTAGTATTAAAACTCCATACATCTGACCAGTTACTTAAAGCAATATCACTTTGAGAATTAACTCTCCAATAGTATAATTTATTTTCTTCTAAACCCGAAAGAGTTAAACTATTATTTTCTATGGTTTTACTTGACTCGAGTATTTTGTTTATAAACTGCTCATCTGTCGATACTTCAACATTATATTTAGTTGCACCACTAATGCTTTCCCAATTTAAATTACTTTCTAAATTTATGTTAGTTGCTTGATTTAATGGTAGTTCCAACTTTGGTGATGGAAGTATAGTAGAGAAAGTCCATGTCTCTGACCACTCACTTTCTGTTCCACCAGTTCTTAACCCTTTCACCCGCCAAAAATATAATTTATTATATTCTAATTGAGAGAAATCAAAATTGTTGATATTCACATCTGATTTATCAACAATAGGGTTTATAAAATCATCCTTATCAGCAATCTGAATTCTATAACTAGTTACATTATTGAGAGATAACCATTGTAATGTAATATCAGCAATTTCTAAATTTCTTTCGTTATTTGAAGGAGAGTTTAGTTGTGGTCTATCTATTGTAGATGGTGTGTTAAAATTGAATATATTTGACCAATCACTAAAATACTGCCCTCTTTCAGATTTTACTCTCCAATAATACTTTTTATCATTTTGTAAGTTATTGTAATTAAAGGACTCATCGTTTACTAATTCATCATAAATTAGATTATTGAAATCTGAATTTAAACTTAATTGAATTCTACTTTGAGAGTTAATAGCAGTTGATTTCCATTTTAATATACCATTAATAGGGATTTCAGCACTTGATGAACTAGGTAAATTTAATATTGGTTTTTCTAATTTAGTTCTAAAATTATATATCTCAGACCAGTCACCTTCATCAGAATTGACATGAACTTTTGTTCTCCAATAATAAATTGTATCATATTCTAACTTATTACTATTAAATAAATTCGTTGCAGATGTTGTGCTTATCATTTGAGGGCTAGTAAATGCTTCATCTAATGATATTTCTATAGTATATTCATCTGCATAGTTTTTACTACTCCATGTAAATGCAATATTAGTATCCATATTTATAGAATTATTTGCAGGACTGATTAGATCAGACGTACCTATTTTCGTTGTGAATTTAGATGTTTCTGACCATTCACTTTGATACTGACCTCTTACTGCTTTTGTTCTCCAATAATAAAGCTTATAATCATCTAAATTTGTAAAAAGATATTGATTATCTTCAATAATTTCATCAATTAAAGTAGAGTTAAAACTAGAAGAAAGAGATACTTGAATATTATAATTTGAAGTCGGAGCAGAATCAAACCATTTTAAAGTATCATTGAAATCTATGTTGTTTGAATTATTTAATGGCAATTGTAATGTCGGTTCTTTTAATTTTGTTCTAAAATTCCATATTTCACTCCAATCACCGAATTGTGTTCCTGCTTTTATTCTTACCTTCCAATAATATGTAGTATCAAAAATTAAATTACTTAATTCCCTTGTATTTTGAGACGGTGTAGAAACAACCAAATTAGGAGTATCAAATGAATTTTTGAGATCTATTTGAATTTCATAATTATCAGCATAAGTAATGTTATTCCAGTTAAAAGTTTCAATAGTATCAGTATTAAAAGCATTATTAGCAGGGGTTAAAAGTGAAGCAGTTTCAATCTGTGTTGTAAATGAAAATACTTGAGACCAATCTCCCTGTTTTGAATTGTTTTCAGCCGCAGCTCTCCAATAGTATTTAGTGTATGGTTGTAAATTACTTACAGTTTCTTGAGTTAAAGATACAGCTTTATCCATTATCAAAGCACTGAAATCAGCTTTATCAGATAACTGAATTTTGTATTTATCCGCGCCTATAACATCTGACCAATCGAGAACTTGTGTGATTTCAAGCTCATTACTCAAATCTGATGGCGATAATAGAATAGGTTTATCAACCTTAGTTTGAAACTTTCGTACAAATGACCAGTCTCCATAACTACCACTAGGGTCTTTTGCTCGTACTTTCCACCAATAATTTGTGTAATAAGATAGAGCATTATAATTGAATTGCTCTGTGTTTTGATTTTGATTAATCAGAATAGTGTTAAAATTTTCATCGGTCGCTATTTGAACTTGATATTCAGTATTTCCTATCAATTCTGACCAATTTAGGTTTCCAGCTGTATCCAAACCAATGTTATTATTAGTTGGACTAACTAGTGTTACTCTACCAACAATAGTAGTAAATTTATGTGCTGCTGTCCAATTACTTTGTGAGTAAGTATTTTTCGCTTTTACTCTTATATAATAATCTGTGAAATTACTAAGTCCATTAATTGACAGCTTTGAAATTGATACGGTATCAATAACTGTAAATGTCGTAAAACTATTATCTTCTGAAATTTGAATTTCATATTCATCAGCACCAGTAACATCGGTCCAATCAATTAAAAGATTATTAGTAGTATTACCAAATGAATTTATTGAAGGTGTAATAATTGTAGCTTCTGATAGGGCAGAGGGGATATCTGCTTTCCAAATACCTCTTCCATAAGTTGCAGCATAAATCTGATTGTTAGTATAATTAATTTCTAATTCAGTAATTATGACATTTGGTAAATCTGTATTATAAGCTTTCCAATCAGACTGATTATCATCTATATAGTAAACTCCAATATCATTACCTAACCACAACTTATCATCCGAATCCTTCTGTTTGACAACTGTTAGAGCAGGAACATTAGGTAAGTTTTTTGTCAAATTGGTCCAAGTTGAACCACCATCAGTAGATTCGAATATTTTATTATTAGAAGAGTACCCGCTATTAGTTACCCATAGTTTGTCACTATCTTTATCATCAACAAATATATAACTTATACTAGAATTACCAGGTCGAGTCATTTCAGTCCAACTAGTACCATAGTTCGTAGTCCTATATAGCTTAGTGTTATATGCAGCATAGATATAATTAGAATCTGACTCTGACATAGCTAAAGCAACTAGCTTACTACTACCACCAAAATTTGAGATTTTAGTGAAATGATCTCCTTTATCTTTCGAAATCCATACATTAATCATACCTAGTAAAATAGTATTACTATTACTTGGATTCTGAATAAATGGAGTACTCCAAGCTCCACTTTCAGTTATTTCATCATATTCATTATCATTATCCAAATCATTTAATCTTTTAAAATTATTACCACCATTTGTTGATTTGAAAAATGCTCCATAATATAGACTACCATACATAGTATTCTTATCTTCATTATCTACGAGACTTTCAAAGCCATCCCCTCCAATTGCGTCTCTCCAAGTACCATTAGATTTATGTACTTTAGTTCCATTATCCTGTGTCCCACCAATATAAACAGTCGAATCTATTTGTGAGATACCAAATCTATAGAATTGAGTTCCAAGTATTCCACTTCCAATCCAATCCCAATTATCCCCAAAGTCGCTTGATTTATAGACTCCTCCATCATTTCCAACATACATAACATTAGTAGCATCATCGTACCAAAGATCATGTTGATCAGCATGAACTGTAGTTACATCATTGTGATTACCACTCCACATAGATGAAATTTCCCAATTCGAACCTGCATCTGTAGTTCTCCAAAGGTTTACACCACCTATAATTACTCGCTCCCAATCATCTTGATCAGCTTCTATACATAAGTCATACCATACTTGACCTTTCGTATCATTTCCATCTTTCTTATACCCCATCATATTCGGACTATTATCAGCTATCTCGTTGAAACTATCCCCACTATTAGTCGATAGGTAAACACCTTTTAAATTATTACCACTTGAATTACCAACTAGGGCATATAGTGCATTGACATTATCTTTACTTACGGCTAATGCAATTCGTCTAATACCACTTGTAGGAAAACCACTAGTCAACTTAGTCCAATTTGCACCTGCATCAGTACTTTTCCATAATTCAGTTCCCGCAGCATAGAGTGTATTCGGTGTATTAGGTTTAAACTCCATATCTTTAAAATTCCCAGACTTAACTTGATTCCAAGTGTCACCTGCATCAGTTGATTTGTAAATACCATTTGATCCAGCTGTATAAAGAATATCTGGGTTAGAGGGATTGATTAATAATTTACTGATAGTCCTGTATTGTGTAATATTCCAACTTAATCCAGTAGTTTTCCAGTTACTACCTCCATCAGTTGATTTCAAAACACCTAGACTGTATGTATTAGTACCATCTCCATCTCCAGAAGCAGCATATACTAGATTAGAATTAGAAGGATGGAATGCTATCGATGTAATTCCTAGAGCAGTTATAACATCTTCATTGTCTGTGATTGTACTCCAATTTGTACCATTATTCGTACTTATCCAAATACCTCCTGCAGGAAGACCCGCCCATATATCTCCATTGTGGGGATTCTTTCTAACACAATTAACTCGTGCTAGCCCTGAATATCCTCCTGACGAAGTGAAAGGGCCTAACACTTGCCACGAATCACTTGCTTGTACTTTACTGTTTTTTTGATCAACTGATTGAGCAAACTTCAATTTTTCTCTAAGTAACAAACCTGCATCAGGAAATGTACCATCAGGCATTAATCTATCTTTCCAAAATTGTTCAAATCTCTTATATTGTTTGAACCCACTTCCTTTTGCAGTGATATCCACTTTTGCAAAATGTGCTTCTGCAACCGCTTGTATTTCTGATAACTTAACATCATCTCTATCTATAAATGGATCTAACCATATTTGAGAATAAATAGTTGACGAACACAATATTATGATAAGGAAATATTTAAATAATTTCATTTTTAAGACCAATTTAATTTTTTATTCTTTTTTATTGTTATAATATATAACTTACATTCTATTTAGACAAATTAACAGAATAGTTAGTTACAATTATTTATAAACAATTAAAAGACTTAATAATTACAATGAAAACTCTGAACCTTAAAATTAAAAATGCAGTTCCAACTAACCAATTTCAAGATATTGTTTCACCTTATAGTGGTGAAGTAATAGCAAGTATGGAACTTGCTGATGATAAGGCAATTGAACAAGCACTTGTAAATAGTGTAGATTACTATAATAGTCTTATGAAAAATATGCCTGCTCATAAAAGAGCTGATATTCTCAATAATGTTGCAAAACAAATTCAAGAAAATCATGAAGATTTATCTTTGACTATAGCCAAAGAAGGTGGTAAGCCTCTAACTGACGCTAGAGCAGAGGTAACTAGAGCAATTAATACTATAGAAACTTGTGCAATGGTGGCATTGACAATCCATGGTGAAGAAATCCGAATGGATAGAACTGCCAAAGGAGAAAATCATACTGCTTTTACTATCAAACAATCTATTGGGCCTGTTTTAGCTATTTCTGCATTCAATCATCCTGTAAATCTGATAGCTCACCAGTTAGCAACATCCTTTGCTGCTGGTAATACGGTTATACTAAAACCATCATCAAGCACACCTATATCAGCTTATAAAATTGTTGAGTTCTTCGAAAATGCTGGTTTAGATTCGGGTGTTATATCTTTTCTAGGAATATCTAATGAACAAGCTGATAAATTAGTCTCAGATAAACGCCTTAAGTTTATTACATTTATAGGAAGTAGTAGAGTGGGGTGGGGGATAAGAAGAAAAGCTCACAATGGTGTTCGGATGGCTTTCGAACATGGTGGAACTGCAGTTTGTACTGTAGATAAATCAGCGAATCTAGATAAAGCAATCCCAAAAATTGCGAAACATGCTTTCTATCACGCTGGTCAAGTTTGTGTATCTACTCAGAACGTATTCGTTCATTCTGATATATATGATACTTTCCTTGATAGATTGATTGCCGAAACTAAGAAAATGAAAACTGGTGATCCTACTGATAGTGCAACAGAAGTAGGTCCGCTTATCCGTAAAAGTGAAGTTGAAAGAGTAGAAAGTTGGGTCAATGAGGCAGTTTCCGAAGGTGCAAAAATAGAATACGGGTTTGAGAATATCGGAAACCAATGCTTGACTCCTACAATTATTACTAATGTTAATACGAATATGAAGATATTCAAAGACGAAGTATTCGGCCCAACTGTTAATATCCTTAAATACAATGACCTACAAGAACCAATTGACGCTATTAACAAAAATGAATATTGCTTCCAAGATTCTATATTCGCACAAGATATAGATGTAGCAATGCACTATGCTAGAAACATATCAACTAAAGCTGTTATGATAAACGAGGGTACTGCTTTCAGAGTAGATTGGATGCCTTTCGGTGGTACAGCTGACTCAGGTCTTGGCTTTGGTGGTGTAAAACACTCTATAGAAGATATGATGGACGAAAAAATGATTATGATAAATAGTAGTTATGGTGGGTAGAGGTTACGTTATTACCCTCTTGAAGATTTAAGAGGGCTAGGGTGATTTGAAATAAGTATTAAAATGTAAGTTTAATTATAAGTAGAGTAGTATTGCCTTTGTTGTGCAAAGTCGAAGTGCATACGTCTCAAATTCTATTGTCACTCTGAGTGTAGCGAAGAGTCTATTGAATAACTTTCATTCATTTAAATATTATTATTTGTCGTTATAACAAGTTATACCAAATGGTATTTTCAGTTTAGACATATTTTCAATTTCATCAATACTTAATTCAAAATTACATTCACCTTCATAATTAACTAATATACATAGATTTAATTCAATTTGTTTTTTTGAAAACTTTGAGAGGATTTCTGATAGAATAAATTGAACTATTTCTTCGATATTTCCATCTATTATTAATATACCTTCAGAAGATAAATTGCCCTTATATCGCCCAAAGTTAACTTCTTCTCCTTTTAATTGTTTTTTAAAAACTCTAATAGAATTGGGGATAGTTAAAACCTCAGGACTAAAAGTTTCACCACTAATTATTGCTTGTAGACTTATTTTATTTATCATCTAACCACACTAATCTTTTTAGATAACAGCTGTGTAGTACTTTTCAATGTAACTAAGTATGTCCCTGAAGTTAATTTTGATAGTGATATAGTATTTTGCTTATCAGTTGCTATGCTAATTAGCTTTGCCCCTTCTAATGTATAGATAGATATGTCATAGAAGCCGTCTTGTAGTACTTTGGGTAACAATTCGATACTAGACTCAGTTACATTCAAATATTGTTCTAATACTTTATCTGGAGTAACAGAAGATTCGGGGTCTTTGGCTTCGATTGTAGCTTGATGTTCCGTTCTGAAACTGAATGAGACTTCTTCCAACTCATTGTTTTTGTCGTATTCTTGAATACCTATACCTAATGAATCAACTAGTATTTGTTCGTCTTCTGTTTGAGGATAGGCTTTAGGATTAAAAATAATATCTACTATAACTTCACTTTCTGGCTTAATTGGTTTGTCTATATTCCAATCGAATGGACTTATTGAACCAATACTAAATCCTTTGTCTTTTTCTTTTAGTTCTATTCTTGATAAATACAAATCTGTTTTAGATGATAGATTACGTATAGTGTCTTGCAACTTGATAGACTTAGAATCATCATCGAATGTACCAAAATTATGCTTTTGAGTAGCAAATAACTGAGGGAATACTGTGCTAACAGAAACTTCTGAGAAAGGTTTGAATTCACATTCTGTAATTTGATCACCATTGTTTACACCAAAACCAATATAAATTGAATCACTGTAAGTCATATTATCTTCAATATTATTATTCGTGAATGTATAGTTTATATATCTTTCTTGATTCGGTGGGATTGGTGTTCCAGGATTCCAGCCACTTGGCTCATTAGAATCTATTTTGAATTTAGAATCAGTATTAGCTACTTCAACTCTTGTAATGTAAAGCGATTGAAAAGTTGACATATTTCGAATAGTATCTTGGAATGATAAGCTACTGAAATTCGGATTTCTGATTTCATTCAGTGTAGTTAACATTTCTAATTCAGCTTTTGGGTCAGATTCTATAAATATAGTAGTGTCATTACCAGCCTTATCTACAAAATACAGCAATGCTGAAGCTGGTTGATTCTTATTAATCTTTTCTAATGACCATCTAATAGTTTGGTTTCTTCCTGGAATAAACTCTCCTGATTCAGTTTCCCATTTGAATTCATAGTTTTCGCCAACCATCATATAAGCATCTGCTATATTGGAACGGTTTTCTTCATTCATTGGCATATCTGTTACTGTTGCTGTGTTCAGGTTTATATTTCCATCGCAATCTTGCTCATAATAAACTACAGGAGGTAGTGAATCTCCTAATGTTCTGTTATAAACTGAAAATGCAGATGGTAAACCATATCCAAGGATTAAATCAGCTCCATAAGAATAAGCTACGAATTTACTGTTAACTGATATTAAATGATAAACCTTATTATTTTCAATTTCTAAAGTAACACTCCCGTATTCTTTTCCTTTAAAATCTCCATTGAATTCATTCAACTCAATTTCTTGAATCTCATTGAGTTTTATTTTTTCTGATAATATTCCTAGAGAGTCAAATGTTAACAATTCTATATCATTTGGAATAAAACCATTTTCAAGTGGAAATGTAACTACAACATTGTTTGACCGTAAAATTACTTCTCCTTCTGTATATTTATAAGGAGAAGCAAATATTGCAGATTTAACCCCTTGTTCAATACTAGGTACTTGAAACATATGAGGATCTCTGTCATATATATTTATAACATTAGCACGCTTTTCAAACTTATTATAATACATTAACCCAATTGGTTTGTCAGAATTTATAGTTGTAGGTTCCATATCAGATGACTTTTTTCCTGTATCAAACTCAATGAATGATTCACCATAATCAGCTCCTCCACCTTTTTTAATGTTGCCCATCAGCTCTCCATCTCTATATACATTCGTATTATCTTCTGATGCAAAGACTCTGAAAAAGGAAACACCGTCTCTTTTTTGAAGTGGGGTAAAGTAATATTGACTACCCCAAACGTTTGTTGAAAATTCCATATTTGTTATATAGTCAAAGTCTCCAGTATCTAATGGTATATAAGTATCATCTACTCCTGATACTATAGAAATCGGTTTGTCAGATTCAATTAAACTACCTGAAAAATCTTGCAAATTTCCACTTGTCCCCAAAAGAAAAACATCTCCACTATTCATTTGTTGTGTCATTGACTCGCCTGTTTTGATTGATTTAGTACCTTTCATTTCTAGTACTTCTTCAGCCAATCTTCCTCCTCCTAAAACTAAATTAATAGAAGTACTGTCATGATGAGAGACAATGGCAGTATAAGAAGGGATTAAACCATTAGAGTAATTACTTGAAAAGTAAGTCATATTTATATACTTTTCAGATGCACCAAATGAAGGTATTGCAAAGTAACCGTCAGAACTTTGAAAATGTTTTAAGAAAACATATATCACGACAGGATATTCTGACTCTATATGAAGAGCCATATCTTCATAAATATCAGAAGGTTTGGGATTTTCGAAATCGTCTTCAGTTGGCTCTATACTAAGGTTGTCAATCTCCAGAAGGGTTACAACATTTGGCATAACCTCAATAGAGTATTTATAGCTATTACCCTTTATAGTAAAATCAACTTTTGTTTTTATTGAACTAAACAAATAAATATTTCTATCGGGAATATCAAAATTTGACTTACTTTGGGGAGTGACTGTCAACCAGAACTCCCTTCCTGCGTTTCCAGCATTCTGCATAACCTCAAAATCAGATTTTACTTTCTCTACATCTATTTTTGAGTATGTTAGAATTGGGGACAGCAGTAGTACTATAATTATTGTATTTAGTGTTTTCATATTATTTATTATTCTATTATCTATGAAATAAGACATCTGTTAATTTTTAATACTTTTAAAATTAGAAACTTTGTAATAATAGGACTTATTTTGAAATGAACTGTAACTCATTATTAATAGGCACTTCTTTTAATAAACTATTTACCATATTTATAAATTTAACCTTTACAGAATCATTAAAAACCCATTCTCTATTGTATTTTGACAAACTTTTAAAAGTATTATAGGGAAACTTATCATTGTCTTTACAACAAAAAGTGTAACTAAGTCCATTTCTATCCATCATTAATTCTAATCTATTATAATCTACATTTTGAGAATAAAAATATAAGTCAAATACTAAGTTATATTCAAGAGAAGTTTCAGAGGAGAGATAGAATCTTTTTGGTATAACATTATACTTATTTCGCCACAGACTAACTTGGTTGAAATATTCTTTTGAATAGGTTGATTTATTTTTATCTTCTTTAAGAGTTTTTTTAGACAATAAATTTAGAAACCCATTGATTTCGTTCCCTAATTCCTGATTAAAATAAGAAATTACAATTGTTGTATCTATAAAATCTTCAAATGTTGGTTCTGATTGATTTTCTCGGTACGTAATTGAACCAATTGAAATATAGATTGAATCGACTTTATTTAATTTAAAATTTTCAAGTAAATTTAGTGAATCTTCTACCAACATAAAACAAGAATTCATAAAAACAAGAATGATCGATATTAATAATAAATTTTTCATTATATGTTACTTCTTAAATTTTAAGTTAATTTCTTTTTCAACTATTAATTTTTCAAAATCTAAACTATCAAGAGGTCCAATAACCTCTTGATTGGTTTTATCAATTATCCAATAGTATAACTTATCTCTACCATTTAAGTATATATATTCTTTATCATCATAAATCGCATCATGATACTTTTTAGGAAGTTGTTTGACTATAATAAATTCATCATTCAAATTATATTCTAATACTCGTGGTGGAATATCAACATCCCCTAGTATGTGTTTGTGAGAACCATAATAATAAAAGTCATTTCCCAAATTAACTTCTTGGCTATATTGATAAGGGCCTAATATAAGTGAAAGAATAAATAGTAAAATTATAAATGTGATTATATACATTATTTTATTCATAGTGGAGCCTTATGTTTTTTAGAGTCTAAATGATATATTCCCTCTAAACTAATTACAGATTACTTCTAACTAAGTTTCTAAAAGGTGGTAATCATTCTTTTTATACGTAATCTACTGCTTCTAATCAAATTCCTTAAAAGCACTAACAGCTTCACTCTTAGAGGCCTTCTGAGCTTATTGTATTAAGTTTTACTTTTTCAAAATATTTTGAAGCGGGCATAATCTCCAATCCAAGTAATTTCCCTTTTTTATCAAAAAGCAAACCTATTTCATTTTTCAATTCCTCTGGCCATATTTCACCTTTATAATCTTCTTTATTTTCCTCAATATTATCAACAAACCAAATATATAGTCCGTCTGCTTCTTTATCATATTCATAGCTCATAATTTTTTACATTTTACATACATGATTATTTAATCAACTGTCTCATCTGAATTTAAAAAGTAATCATTTTTTCGTTTTTTGTTCTTAGAATCTATAAGAATCCATTCATTTTCTGTATATATGAATGTTAAGTTATAATATCGATCTTCATTATTTTCATTCCGTTGGAATACTCCAACAATTGCAAATAAGGATTGATCCTCCCCAATAATAATATCTAAATCATAAATCAGTAAACTATTACTCCTAAAAGTACTTAAAGACTCAAAGGGTGATATTGAATAAATAAAAGCTCTTTTTAATTTTATATCATCTAATTCAAGACTAATATAATAAGGATAGCTATATAATGTATAAAAAGGCAATGTATTTATAATGTTATTTTCATCAAAATAAACAAGAATCTCATCTAACAAATCTAATTTTAATTCATTATAATCTCGTACTAGTTTTATAGTATTATTACTACTACAAGAAATAACAGTAAATAAAAGTACACTTAGAAATATTTTATATCCACTATTCAACTTCATCCTTCTCTATCACTACCAATACTGTATCTGAGTCAACTCTGTCACCCTCTTTGGCATTGACTTTCGTTACTTTTCCAGTTATTCGAGTATAGAGGTTAGTCTCCATTTTCATTGCTTCGACTACTATTACAGCTTCGCCTTCTTTGACTTTGTCACCTTCCGCTACGTTTACTTTGATGATAGTACCCGGCATAGGTGGTACAATGTTTTCAATATCTTCAGATGCACCAACTCCTGCTATAACATCTTCTTCATCTTCTACTTTACCAAATATATATTGTTTCCCATCTATTTGGACATAATATTTATCTTTGTCTTGTACTATGATGGCTTCCTTTATCTGATTGTTATGTAATATCTTTACTGTGTTTTCTTCAGAAGATAATATTGATAGTTCAAACTCATTATCGTTAACTTGGCCTATTACTTTTCCATCAGTATTTTTAGAAAATACTTCTATTATTTCGTTGTTTCTTTTCAGTTTCATTTTGTTGCTCCTATTTCCCATTCACCTATTATTTGCCAAGGTAGGGGAGTGTCTTCGTTTTCGGTTTCATGTGAGTTATTAATTAGAGTCGTTACCAATGCTGCTAATTCAGTATTATCACTATTATTTTCAAATACTTCGGGGTTCTTATCTAAAAAATTAGTGTATGTATTACCAGCTAGAAAATTCTCATTACAAAGCACTCGATACATAAAGTCCATCGAGGTCTTTACTCCAAGTATCACAGTCTCTTTTAGTGCTAGTTTCATTCTTTCTATTGCTTCCTCTCTCGTGCTTCCATAGCTTATTATCTTACTCATAATAGGATCATAGAAAGGGGATATTTCTGAGCCAGTAGTTATACCAGTATCATATCGCATTCCCAATCCAGTAGGGGGGCGGTGAAATAGGACTTTTCCACCAGTAGGTATAAAGTCTTTTTCTGCATCTTCGGCATAAACTCGGCACTCAATCGAATGCCCTCTTTGAGTTATATCAGATTGTTTGTAAGGTATTGCTTTTCCATTTGCAATGTCGATTTGAAGTTTAAGTAAGTCAATTCCTGTGGTCATTTCCGTAATTGGGTGTTCTACTTGAATTCTCGTATTTACTTCTAAAAAATAAAAGTTACCATCATCATCTAATAGGAATTCAACTGTCCCGACACAATCATAATTAACAGCTCTAATTGCCTCAACAGCCGCTTCACCCATCTTATTTCTAAGCTCATCATTAAGTGCAGTCGAAGGAGTTTCTTCTATTACTTTTTGGTGTCTTCTTTGTATTGAGCATTCACGCTCATAAAGATGTATATAATTGTTATGACTATCACCAGCCACTTGAAATTCAATATGTCGAGGGTTTTCAACATACTTTTCCACAAATACAGTAGCATCACCAAAAGCATTCTTTGCTTCACGAGATGATGCGTTGAAGGCATCTTCGAAATCATCGGCAGAGCGAACTATACGCATACCTTTTCCACCACCACCAGCAGAAGCTTTAACCAAAACAGGAAAGCCAATTTCAATAGCCTTCGATCTGAATTCATCTATGTTTGCTGTTTCACTTTGGAAGCCATTAATAACTGGAACCCCAGCATCAATCATTGTTTGTCGTGATGAAGTCTTAGAGCCCAACAGCTTCATTGCTTCTACATTTGGAGCTATATATGTCAAACCTGCATCACGTACTTTCTGGTTGAATTCGAAGTTCTCAGATAGAAAGCCATACCCAGGATGTATAGCATCAGCTCCCATCTTCAAAGCAGTTTCTATCAGTATATCTTGGTTTAAATATGATTGATTAGCAGGTGCAGGACCTATAAGGGCTGACTCATCAGCTAATTTTACATGCAACGCTTCTTTGTCTATATCCGAATAAACAGCTACAGTCTTTATTCCCATTTCTTTAGCTGCTTTTATAATTCTGCAAGCAATCTCTGAACGATTTGCTATAAGTATCTTTTTTATCATAATGTTATTACTCTACCCAGTTTGGTTTTCTTTTCTCTAAAAATGCACTAATTCCTTCTTGTCCTTCTTCTGAAGTTCTAAGTTTAGCTATAATATTTGCAATATATTCCATGTTACTATCATTCAGTTTAGTTGCACTAAATGTATTAACCATCTCTTTTACTTTTGATACAGCTATCATACCGTTATTTTTAATTCGGTTAACGATTTGATTTGTAAATTCATCTATCTCAGCTTTTTTAACAGAATAATTTATTAGATTTAGTCTTTCGGCTTCCGTAGCGTCTATTCTATGTCCAGTTATGAGATATTCTCTTGCTTTTGCTTCACTCATTCTTGACATTAGAAAAGGTATAATTGCAGCAGGTATTATTCCTATAGCAACTTCAGATAGACCAAAAAATGAATCCTCTGAAGCAACTACAATATCGCTTGCTAGCATTAGTCCAACACCACCTCCTACTGCAGGTCCATTGACCTTGCATATTACTGGTTTGTAATGTTCGTGTATTAGTTTCAGTAACTTCACTAATTTCAATGACTCATTGTAGTTCTGTTTATAGCTGAAATCCTTTACTTCGCTAAGCCAATTTAAATCTGCTCCGGAGCAAAAAGTATCACCTTCTCCTGTTATCGTTATGACTCTAATATCATCATTTAGTTCAAGTTGCTCGAAAACATCAATCAATTCATTAATCATGACATCATTCATTGCATTCTTTTTCTTTGGACGATTGAGCGTAATCGTAGCTATACTAGCTACTTCAGTATATTGTATAGTTTTGTACATTTATTATTCTATTTTTATAAACGAATAAAATTAAATATAATGAAAATCATTGAAATACCGATTATTCAAATGTCTAAGAATTTTGGTAATTTCGAACTCAGTTTTAATTCAAAATATGAAAGGTTTAATAAGATGAAAGAAGTATTGGGATATATAGATAATAACAATGATAAATTTTTAGATGAATTGGTTGAATTCTTAAAATTTCCATCTGTTTCAACAAGAGAAAGAAATAAAAAAGACGTTCTAGATTGTGCTAATTGGTTAAAAGACAATATAATAAGCTCTGGATTTGAGAAAGTAGAAGTGATAGAAACGTCAGGTCACCCAATAGTATATGCTGAATGGTTAGGGGCCGGAGTCGATGCACCAACTGTATTAATATATGGACACTATGATGTTCAACCAGAAGACCCAATCAATTTGTGGAAATCTCCACCATTTGAACCAACTGTAAGAGATGGTAAACTTTATGGCCGAGGTACTGCTGATGATAAGGGACAAGTATTTGCCCATGTAAAAGGTGCTGAAGCACATTTTAAAAAGAATGGTAGTCTACCTGTAAATGTTAAGTTATTAATAGAAGGTGAAGAGGAATCTGGTAGCACTGCACTCATGGAGTTTTTACCGAAAAACACCGATAAGCTTAAATGTGATACTATATTAATATCTGATACATCTTGGTTCGCTGATGAAATTCCATCTATAGTATATAGTTTGAGAGGAATAGCTGTAATTGAAATGACATTAACTGGTCCTAATAGAGATCTTCACTCAGGTCAATATGGTGGCGCCGTTCCTAATCCAGCAAATGAATTATGTAAGTTAATAGCTAAGCTACACGATGAAGATGGTAAAATAACTATCAAGGATTTTTACACAAATGTAGTTGAACTAGATGAAGAAGAGACAAAAGCTTTAGAATCATTACCGTTCAATGAAAAAGAATATACAGAAGAATTAGGACTAAAAGGATTAACAGGGGAGAAGGGATATTCTTCTGTTCTTAGAGCTTCTTCAAGACCAACACTTGATATAAATGGAATGTTTAGTGGTTATACAGATGAAGGTCACAAGTCAATTATCCCTTCAACAGCTACTGCAAAAATATCAATGAGATTAGTTCCTAATCAAACTTGGCAAGAAATTACAGACAAGGCTATTAGCCATATCAAATCATTAGTACCTGAGTATATGCAAATCGAGATTCATGGTCATCATGGAGGTAATCCAGTTATTGCTGCTATAGATAGTCCTGGTGTCAAAGCAGCATCGATAGCTTTAGAGTCTGCTTTTGGATATAAAACTGTTAATATGAGAGAAGGTGGGTCTATCCCAATAGTAGAAATGTTCCAAGCTGAACTAAAAGCTCCAGCTGTACTTATGGGCCTTGGATTAGATGGAGATAACATTCACTCACCGAATGAAAAGTTTAATTTGAGTCATTACTTCGGTGGAATAAAAGCATCGGCTATATTCTTAGATGAATTTGCTAAAGTATCTAAATAAATATATATACGTATTTAATAAATAGAATGCCCTATAAATTAGGGCATTTTTTATTATACCTAAAAAATAGAATTAAAAATTATTCAATATTATTCTTATATTTATAATCAATCTAAAATACCAAATAAGTAGAATATAATATGAAAAGAATTAAATCTAAAGTTTCAACTAGCTCACCTGACTATAAAGAGAATTATGAATATAACATTCAGTTAGTCAATCAATTAAAATCTAGGTTTTCAGAAGTCAAATTAGGCGGTCCAGAGCACAGTAGAAAAAAACATACTGATAGAGGTAAGTTATTAGTTAGAGATAGAATAAAAAAATTATGTGATAAGAATACTCCTTTCTTAGAAATAGGTGGTTTTGCTGCTTATGACTTATATGATAATATGGCACCATCTGCTGGCATGGTAGCAGGTATAGGTATAATCAAGGGGGTCGAGTGTATGATAGTAGCTAATGATGCTACTGTAAAGGGAGGTACTTATTTCCCTATGACCATAAAAAAACACATACGAGCTCAACAAATCGCGATGAAAAACCATCTTCCTTGTATTTACTTAGTAGATTCCGGGGGGATATTTTTACCTTACCAATCAGAAACTTTTGCTGATAAAGAGCATTTTGGAAATATATTCTACAATCAGGCACAAATGTCAAAGATGAGGATTCCTCAAATAGCTGTGGTTATGGGATCATGTACTGCTGGTGGAGCCTATGTCCCGGCTATGAGTGATGAGACAATTATGGTACGAAATCAAGCAACTATTTTTATTGGTGGTCCACCTTTAGTAAAAGCCGCAACTGGTGAAGAGGTAACAGCTGAAGAATTGGGTGGGGCAGAGGTACACACTAAAATATCTGGAGTAGCAGACCACCTTGCAGAGAATGATGATCATGCACTTCAGATAGCAAGAAATATAGTCGAGAACTTTGATGAGCGAACGAAATACCATATAAAACGATATAAGGTAGAAGAGCCTTATTATGATATGAATGAGCTATATGGTATCATACCAAAAAACATCAGAACTCCTTTTGATATAAAAGAAGTTATAGCAAGAATAGTTGATGGAAGTAGGTTTCAAGAATTCAAAGAAAATTATGGTAAAACTCTTGTTACTGGTTTTGCTAGAATAATGGGTTATCCAGTTGGAATAATTGCAAATAATGGAGTATTATTCTCTGAATCTAGCTTAAAAGGATCTCACTTTATTGAGTTGTGCTGTACGAGAAAGATTCCATTACTTTTCATGCAGAATATAACAGGTTTTATGGTAGGTAAAAAGTATGAACATGGTGGAATAGCTAGAGATGGTGCAAAATTAGTACATGCGGTTGCAAATGCTAATGTTCCGAAAGTAACTATGATAGTAGCAGGAAGTTATGGAGCTGGAAATTATGCTATGTGTGGTAGAGGATACGATCCTAATTTCTTATGGATGTGGCCGACTGGTAAAATATCAGTAATGGGTGGTGAGCAAGCTGCAGGTGTATTAACAGATGTGAAAATCAAATCATTAGAAAAATCTGGTAAAAAATTGACTCAAGAAGAGATTAATGAAATAAAACAACCAATAATTGATTTGTATGAATCTCAAGCAACTCCATATTATTCGTCAGCACGTCTTTGGGATGATGGAATTATTGACCCAATAGATACCAGAAATATTATAGCCATGAATATATCTATTTCACTTAACAAAGAAATAGAAGATCATCAATTTGGTATATTTAGGATGTAAATATGAGAATTATTTTCTTAATATTTATTATAAACCTTAATATTATTATTGCGCAAGATATTCCGAAAGAAAGGTTGGCAAATTGGTCTAATGTAGGAGTAAAATCTACGAATACAGATAATTATATTGAACATGATTTCTATGAAATTAAAAATAAATATAATTATTCTGATGATGAAACTATAACTTATATACTTGAAAATAATAAGCTAGGATTCAATAGAATATACTTTAGAAATGGTATTTATAATTTTTCTAAACCAATTATACTTCCTTCTAACACATCAATAGTAGGCGAATCTTCTGAACTTACTATATTCGAATTTGATCTAGGTGGATTTTACCATTTACTTTCCTCTATTGGAAATACTAATAAGGACACAACCTTTTTACCAATTGCATTACAATCAAAATCAATCTCATTTAAAATTGAAAATCATAATCTTAGAGAAGGAGATTTGATTTATTTATTTGATGAAGATAAAGATAAGATTACATCTGATTGGGCGAAGTATTCTACTGGCCAAATAATTGAAATAGAATCAGTTGAAAATGATTTAATCAAATTAAAGTCAGAAGTTCGAAGAAATTTTAGCATAGAAAACATACCTAGATTTATAACATTGAATTTGGTTGAGAATGTTAGAATTTCCAATATTTCAATTATTAGAAAGGATCAGACTGAGTCTCAAACTAATAATATATATTTCAACTATGTTAAAAACTCTTCAGTATCATGTGTAAAAAGTTATAATTCCAACTTTGCACATATAACAATAGCTAACTCATTGAACTGTGAAGTAACTGGTTCTTACTTCCAAGATGGATTCGATTATGGTGGAGGTGGAAAGGCCTATGGTGTGATGATTCAGTTCGCAACTAGTGAGTGTCTGATTTATAATAATCAGTTTAATCACCTTAGGCACTCTATGATACTACAAGCAGGAGCTAATGGAAATGTAATTAGTTATAATTACTCTAAAAATCCATATTGGACAGATGTCACTTTACCATCTAATTCGGCGGGAGACTTAGTTCTTCATGGTAATTATCCATATTCTAATCTTTTTGAAGGAAATACCATACAACATATTGTGATTGACGATTCACACGGACAAAATGGGAAATATAATACATTCCTCAGAAATAGGGCAGAGCTATATGGATTATTTATGAACCCTGGTACACCATCTAATAGTCAGAATTTTATAGGAAATGAAATAACAAATTCTAATTTTTTGATGGGAAATTATTTTCTAAGTGGGAGTGATCACTTTGAATTTGGTAATAATATAAAAGGTAAAGTAACTCCAGAAAATACGGATTATATAACTTTAGAATCGCTTTATATATTGCAGAAATTAGATTATTATAATGAGAATAACTGGCCACCCATAGGTTTACCAAGAAAATTGAATGAATTTAATACTGAAGCTGAAAATTCGAATATAAACGAGTTTCTAACATCTTGTGATTATAAACTGTCATCATCGGAAGCTTTAAGTCATAATAATTCAATTCATATTTATCCAAATCCATTAATACATACAGATTTATTAAATGTATCTACAGCAAACAATTTCAATAGAATAGTTATTTTCGATTTAACTGGAAATGAAATATTTACTTCTTACTCGAATTACAATAAATTCCAGATAGATATTAGTGAGTTTATTAAAGGAATATATTTTATAAATATAAATGGTAATGTCAAGAAAATAATCATAAAATAATTAGGCACGAGGATGGAAACTTTTATGTATTTCTTTAAGATATTGGTTATCAATATGAGTATATATTTGAGTTGTTGATATATCTGAATGACCTAACATCTCTTGTACAGCCCTCAAATCGGCCCCCCCTTCTAGAAGGTGAGTAGCGAATGAATGTCTAAAAGTGTGTGGATGAACATTTTTTTCAATACTAGTCATTTTGACATATTTATCAATTATTTTCCATACACCCATTCTACTGAGTTTTCCACCTCTCGAATTCAAGAATAATTCTTCAGAATTTTTATTCGATTTTTTTAGATGAAATCTAACTTCTGATAAATATTGCTTAATAAATATTAATGCACTGGAACCAATTGGAACTATTCGTTCTTTTGAACCTTTACCAAAAACTCTAACAATTCCTTCATCAAACAAGATGTCTCTTTCTTTAATACCTATTAACTCAGACACCCTTAATCCAGATGCATACAGAGTTTCAAGCATTGCTCTATCTCTAATCCCAAGATGTGTATGAATATCAATAGCATCAAGAATCATTGATACTTCTAGAAAAGAAAGAACTTCTGGAATTTTTCGACTCGGTTTTGGTAGGTCAAGTTTTTCAGTTTTGTTGTCTGTTATTACTTTTTTGTAGTTTAAATATTTGAAGAATTCTCTAATAGCAGATAAATATCTCGCCCTAGAAGAGTTATTTAAACCTATCTCATACAATTGATTAAAGAAATTTTCTAATAATTCTAAAGATATGCTTTTATAGTCTGAAACACCATTATCAAAAATGAATTCTAATAGCTTATTTAAATCATTTCTATATGATGAAATCGTATTCTCAGCAAGACCTTTTTCTAATTCAATATAGTATAAAAAAGCTTTAAGTTGTTTAGTCAAACTTATAGGTAATTCTTGAGTTTTAGACTTCATAATCAGTTTTAATAGATTTTGGAGCTTCCTTATATTGTATTCGTTTGTGTCCCATGCCAATTAGATTTTTGACAATTGTGAATCTTACGATTTGCAATTCTTTTACTGAAATACCTGATTCATCGAATTGACCATCTGAAATCCTATCAATAATAACTTTCTGCAAAATAGCATCCAATTCATCACTTGTATAGTTTCTAACATGTGATATTGCTTCAGCTGTATCACAGAGCATAATCAAAGCTGCTTCTCTTGATTTTGGTTTTGGACCTGGATATCTATAATCATCTTCTAGTACTTTTGATTTATCTTCAGCTTGTTCTAAAGCTTTATTATAAAAATACTGAACAAGACTAGTACCATGATGCATTAATATTACATCTATCATTCTATTCGGTAATTTATATTGTTTTGCTAATTCTACTCCATAATTGACATGATCAATTATTATTTTGGCACTCTTCTTAGGAGGCATTTGATCATGTTTATTCCCGATATCTATTTGATTTTCAACAAAATATTCAGGTTTTTTCATTTTACCAATATCATGAAATAAACTACTTACTTTACAATATACTGGATTAGCTCCTATTGCTATTGCTGATCTTTCAGCTAACATTGCTACGTTCAAGCTATGCTGATAAGTACCAGGAGCAATGTCACTCATTTTCTTCAATAAAGGATGGTCAGGGTTGTCATATTCCTTAAGTTGTAAATCAGTTGAGAAATTTGAGAATCTTTCAAGAATAAATATTAAACCAAATGTAATTAAAGGAGAAAGTATAGAATTGGCTGAAATAATAATAGAATTGTTCAATAGTTCCGTTAAGTTTGAAGATCGTTCAAAATAGAATACTATTAAAGGAAAAGCATAACCAAGAAAGATAAAAAATATAGATTTGAACATCTGCGTTCTATTTTGGATGTCTCTAACAGTATATGAAGCCACTGCACCTGCAAAAAGATGTAATAGGGCAGTAGAGTAATCGTTACCCCTGACTCCAGCTACCAGCAATGCTAATGTAACTGTAAAGTAAAATGCAGTTCGGGAATCAAATATAATTGCTGCCATCATAGAAAAAGCAGGAATAAAAATTAGGTATTCAATACTAAATGAAGTGTTTATTTCTAATGATAGCCAAGATAATAGTGCTGTTGTAACAAATATTAAACACAAAATTATCAACTGAAAATTGTCACTGAAAATTCGATTTCTAATATTTTTAAGGTAAAAGACTAATAATAATAAAATTAATAGGGCATGACCTAAGCTACCAAGAAGAAGAATTAATGAATTTCCCTTTTCCTCTGAAGCATCTATTGAACTAAAATATGATTTAAGTACTCTGACCTGTTTTTCGGAAAGTCTATCATTTTTTCTAACAAGAATTTGCCCTTTCGAAATTATCTCTTCATTTTTTGGTACATTACTAACTGCTAGCTTAATTCTTTCATTAGTTAAGTTCGGTGAAAAGATTAGGTTAGGTTGAATAAATTTTATTATTTGCGAACTTAAATCACTATATATCTGTTCATTAACATTTGTTTTGAGTAGGTTTTTTATTTTTTGTTCAACCTCCTCAATTTGATATACATTATCAAAATTTAAAATTGTTTGTTCATTTCTATCATTAACAACATATAGTGAATTATTATTAAAATCTGATTTATTCTTATCTATTATTCCCTTACCGTAATAATCATTAAAGACTTCTTTTAGTCTTCTTTTTAAACTAGCTTGATTATCACTATAATTTTTCTTTATCTTAATATCATAATTATAATTTTTAAATACATAACTAGTATCTAATATCATAAGTATTTCTTGTATAACTCTTTCGTCTGTACCACTTATTACTTTAAAATTAGGTAATACTTGAGATTTGACTTGCTCAATTTCTAAGTTGTATTTTTTTCTACTTTTTAATAGCGGAAATGGTTTTTCTGCGGACAATGCTTTACTATTCCAAAGTTGTCCCTCAGATAAATTCTGACCAGCTCCATTAAATAAATCACTGCCTATATGATATGAAAAGAAAAATGTCGTTGCTATGAGAGTTGAAGCAAGAATTAAATATTTAATAAATCTTGATTTTCTAAGAAAATTATCATTCTCAACGGAACGAAAAGCATCTTGTATATTTAATTTATCAAAAAGAGTTTGATTTTGATTTGACATATAATTATTTATTCTATTTGATGAATAACAATAATAATAAAACTGTAATTAAAAAATAAATTATTAGTTTGATTTTTTTACAAAACATTTATGAAATTTTGTTCGAATTAATAAAAGAAGATACGAAATCTAAAGCAAGAATTGGAAAAATAGTCACAGATAATTCTGTGATTAATACACCTGTTTTTATGCCAGTAGGTACTGTAGGCACTGTTAAAGCTGTCGACCAGAGGATAATCAAAGAGGAAATGGACTATAATATAATACTTGGTAATACTTATCATTTGTATTTGAGACCCGGAATGGAAGTCATATCACACTATGGTGGTTTACATAAATTTATAAATTGGGATAGATCTATACTTACTGATAGTGGAGGGTTTCAAGTATTTTCACTACAAGACATAAGACATATTTCTGATGAAGGAGTAGAATTCAAATCTCATATCGATGGATCTAAACATTACTTTACACCTGCGAAAGTTGTTGAAATTCAAAAAACATTAGGTTCAGATATATGTATGGTTTTAGACGAATGTGTAGAATATCCTGCTGAAAGAGACTATGTAGAAAAATCAATGAAATTATCTTTGAAATGGGCCCAAGATTCGAAAAATGAATTTGAACTTCAAAAACAAAGGTATAACCATAAGCAGTTCTTATTTGGGATTGGGCAAGGCGGAATGGAAAAGGATCTAAGAATAGAATACTGTAAAAGAATGAGCGATATGGATTTCGATGGAAATGCTATTGGTGGTCTTTCTGTAGGTGAAGAAGCCGAGGTAATGTATGATATGACAGATATTTGCACTGACCACCTCCCTAAAAATAAGCCTAGATACTTAATGGGGGTAGGAAAACCAGAGAATATACTTGAGTGTATAGAAAGAGGAATAGATATGTTTGATTGCGTATTACCTACTAGGAATGCAAGAAATGGTCAATTATTTACGACAACTGGTGTGGTTAATATTAGAAATTCTAAATATATAATGGATGATCAACCAATAGATTCGGGATTAGATAATCACGCAAGTATTAATTATTCTAGAGGATACTTAAGACATCTTATAAAGTCCAATGAAATATTGGGAAACGTAATTGCATCTCAACAAAACCTCTCATTTTATAAATGGCTAGTTGACCAAGCAAGAGCACATATCCAGAAAGGTGATTTTATTGAATGGAAAAATTATTACTTAAGCAATTATTATAGTAAATTTGTAAAATAAAAATCAAATAACAAGAAAAAAGGGTTTAGAATAATGATTAAAACAATACTTGCAATGGCTCCAAACGGTGCACAAGGCGGTGGTGACTCAATGTGGTCAATGTTAATATTCTTTGGTGCTATGTTTGCTATAATGTATTTCTTGATGATTCGTCCTCAAAAGAAGAAGCAACAAGAACACAAACAAATGATTGATAGTATCAAGAAAGGAGATAAGGTAATAACTTCAACTGGAATACATGGTACTGTTACTGATGTAAGTGAAGAAACGTTCTTGGTACAAATTGCAGACAATGTTCATGTCAGATTTGAAAGAGCTGCAGTTTCTGCTATAAAATAGTTAGTTTAAAGAAATAATTAAGATTAATCTTTCATCTTTTAAAGCAGGTGAAAGATTTTTTATAGGTGGTATATGGATACAATTGAAAGTGCATTAAACGATTTAGTGTCGGGCAAAATGATCGTAGTTATGGATGATGAAGATCGTGAGAATGAAGGTGATCTAATTTGTTCGGCTGAACTATGTACACCAGAAATGGTGAATTTTATGTCAACTCAAGGTAAAGGACTTATTTGCGTATCGATAACTCCTGAAAGAGCGGCAGAACTTGAATTGGAAGTTATGGTTAAAAATAATTCTGCCCTTCATGAAACTAAATTTACTGTTTCCGTTGATTATGTTCATAACACAAGTACTGGAATATCTGCAGTTGATAGAGCACATACTATAAGAGCTTTAGCCAATAAAGATACTAAACCTAATGATTTAGGTCGTCCAGGACATATCTTTCCTCTAATTGCTCAAGCAGGTGGAGTGTTAAGAAGAGCTGGTCATACTGAAGCTACAGTTGATTTGATGAGACTTGCTGGTTTAAAGCCTGTTGGTGTACTTTGTGAAGTCATCAATGAAGATGGAACAATGGCGAGAAAGGCAGATTTAATGGAGTTTGCAAAGAAATATAATTTAAAAATAATTACAGTAAAAGACTTAATAGCTTATAGATTCCAAAAGGATACTTTAGTTAAAGAAGTTGCCTCTGCAAAAATACCATCTGAATATGGTGATTTTAAAATGCATGTATTTGAAAACTTAGTAGATGGGAAAGAGCATATAGCTCTAGTCAAGGGAAGTTGGAAGGAAGATGAACCTATTCTAGTAAGAGTACATTCAGAATGTTTAACTGGAGATGTTTTCGGTTCATTCAGATGTGATTGTGGGCCACAGCTTGAACAAGCACTTACGAACATAGAAAATAATGGGAAAGGTGTATTGTTATATATGAGACAAGAGGGAAGAGGCATAGGACTAATTAATAAGATTAAGGCTTATGCTCTTCAGGAAGAAGGAATGGATACAGTCGAAGCAAATGAACACTTAGGTTTCAAAGCTGACGCAAGAGATTATGGAGTAGGTGCACAGATTTTACATTCTCTTGGTGTTAGAAAAATGATTTTAATGACAAATAACCCTAAGAAAAGAGTTGGGATTAACAGTTATGGTCTTGAAGTTGTAGATACTAAATCAATAGAAATACTAGCAAATAAACATAATGAAGCTTATTTAAAGACTAAAAAAGACAAAATGGGTCATTTACTTAAAAATATGTAAAAAAAGGGAGTACCGTCATGGCTGAAAAAAATTATATGACCAAAGAAAAATACCGTGAATTAGAAGATAATTTAAAAACAATGCAAAGTAAAGGTAGAAGAGAAATTGCTCAGAAAATTGCAGATGCGAGATCACATGGTGATTTATCTGAAAACGCTGACTATGATGCAGCTAAAGAAGAGCAAGGCCTATTTGAAATGAAAATAGCAAAGTTAAGTCAATTATTATCAAATGCTGAAATAATTGATCCTGCTGATTTCCCTGATGATAAAGTATATATATTATCAAAAGTTAAAGTACTTAATAAGAAAGTTAATCGAGAAATGGTATTTCAACTAGTTAGTGCAGCTGAAGCAGACTTTGAGCAGAATAAAATCTCTGTAAGTTCACCATTAGGAAAAGCATTAATGGGTAAATCTATTGGTGATGAAGCTGAAATGATAGCACCTGCTGGAACAATAAAATATGAAATATTGGATATTAAAAAGCCTTAAAATATTCAATTTTACATTAAACCTTTTTCGTATTAGATTGTCTTATTGGTATATTAACAATTTACCTTGCTGAATAATATGGGATATATATCATTGTTATATGATACTGACCAAGAAATAGTCAATGAATATTGTAATTCGAAAAGCGATAGAGCTGCTAATGCTTTGATTAGAAAGTACAGTTCTTTAGTTTATTTTACTGCTTTAAGATATGTTCAAAATGAACATGATGCTCAGGATATATCACAAGATGTATTTATTAAAGTACTATCAAAATTACATACTTTTAAAAATCAGAGTAATCTTCAAACTTGGATATATTCAATTACAGCTAATCAAAGTAAGAATTTTTTAAGAAAAAAGTCACTACGGAAATTTTTGAGAATTGATAAAGAAGTGAGTTTCGAAATTGAAGATAAGTATCAATATACACCTCATGAAGAACTAGAATCATCTGAATCGAATCAATTATTAATTAAAGAATTAGCTAAATTACCTGAGAAACAAAGAGAAGTTTTTTCACTAAGATATTTCAATGATATGAGTTATATTGAAATATCAAAATTACTTGGTACTTCAGTAGGTGGATTGAAAGCTAATTATTTCCATGCTGTTAAAAAACTTTCTTCAAAATTAGGAGAAATCAAATAATGAAAGATTTATCAAAAGATGATATGCTAGATTTAATTTCTGACTATTCATTCGGTAGATTAAGTCCTAATGAAGAAAAATTATTTGAGTTTAATCTAGTAAAGTATCCAGAACTAAAAGAAGAGATTATCGAAATTAGAAAAGCTTTTAGTAAGGTAAATAAAGAAAAACTTCAAAATGAATTAGACAACAGAACTGCAAATATGCCTTATCTTATTAAACAGAGGCAATATGCTCAAAAGAAAAATCTAAATTTAAGGAAAAACATACTTAAACTATCATTACCAATCATTGCAGTAATTGGATTTTTCTTTTTTATGAGGCAATTCCAATTAAAGGAAAATAGCCATATAAATCAGTTGCCTGAGACTATATTATCTGCTGATGAAGCAAATATTATCTTCGAAAACGAAGACGTATCCTATTATGATCCTTACTATAATGACTTTTATATAGAAAGTAGGGAAGAGAGTAATATTGATAGAACTGATATTATTAATAACTCCTCTAGCACTACGATTTACAACTACTTAGAAAATATATCAGAAAAAGAATTTAATGAACTTTTAGATGAGTTAGACAATGAGAATTTTAATTTATAGTATATTATTGTTGTTTTTTACAACAACATTCGCATTTACTCAACCTATGAAGATGCATGAGAGAATGTTAACTCTTAAAAAAGTAAAACTACTTGAGTATATGGATTTGAATGAATCAAAGTCAGATAAGCTCTTAGTTATAGTTACTAAGTATGAAAACGAATTACGTGACTTAAATAACAAAATAAAAGAGCTAAGCAAAAAGTTAAGTGAAGATATTGAAAAACTAAGTGAAAGTGAATTGAAAAAAAGAAACGATGAGCTTTATAAAAATCTAGAAAAAATATCTGAAATTCAAAAAAACAAACTTAATGAAGCAAGAGCTACTTTGAGTGAAAAAGAATTTGCAAAATTTCAAATTTTTGAATTAAAATTTGCACATGAACTCAGAAAGCATTTATTTGAAAATAGAAAAAAGAGTAAATGAGTGATAATTGAAATCAAGACATCCTTTATTAAAATTATTAATATATATCTTAGGGGGATATTTAGTCGGATATATCATTAGTCCAGATATATACCTAGTTATCACTTTTTCTGTTATCGCCCTATTATCTTCCTTATTTACATCGCTTTCCACTAATATCAAGTATCTTATTCTAGCTAGTTTGATTGGATTAAACTTGTATAGCAATACGGAGCTTTATCATTTTAAAAGTCTAGATAATCATATTTCAAATAGTTTCGAAGGATTATATGATGGTGAGATTCAAGAAGTTATATCTATAAATAATAAGTACAAACGATTTATAGCTACAGGAATTATTTACTCTTCGATATTTAAAAAACCTCATGAATGCAAATCTATTGTAACTTTATTTGATAAAGAAAATAATATAGAAGTCAAACCAGGTTTAGAATTTGTAACAAATTCTATAGTCAAAGTTGGTGCTCCTAAGATACTAAAAGAAGATTTTAATGAAAAATCTTATCTAATCTCTAATAAATCACATTTTTATGCTACAACAAATAGCAATAAATTTTCTATTCGAAATGATAATTATAAGATAAGTACATTACTTTATAACATTAGATCAGAAATAAAACATAAGATTCATAAGAGTATTCCAGATTCTAACATTGCAAGTGTAGTAATTGCTTTAACAACAGGGGATAAGTCGGGTATTGACAAAGTTACTAAAGAATCATTTTCATTAACTGGAACTGCACATGTCTTAGCAATAAGCGGATTACATGTTGGTATATTTTCATTAATTATCTTTACATTAATCGGTTTTTTTAAAAGTAGAAAGAAGAAATTTATAATATTTAGTTTACTTATTTGGTTTTTTGTAATAGTAACAGGTGGACATCCTTCAGCGATAAGGGCAGCAATTATGGCAACATTAACTGCTTTTCTTATTTATTACGGGAAAATACCTAACCCAATTAATATATTATTATTTACAGCAATCTTTTATATAGTATTAGATCCGATTATTATTTATTCAGTTAGTTTTCAACTATCTATTTTCGCTATATCGGGAATTATTCTTTTTTATAAACCAATTTATCTAACACTTAAAAAGTTATTCTATTTTGAAAATTTATTATCAAGATTTGTAGCATCATCCTTTGCAATTTCATTTGCAGCGACAATACCAACTGCTATTTTAACATCTTATTATTTTAATTCCTTTTCTATTATTTTTCCAATTGCTAATCTATTAATATTACCTTTAATGACTTTCGCATCATTCCAGAGTATATTTTTTGTAATTTTCTCTTCACTTGGATTTCCGACTGCTGAATTATTTGCTAAAACCGCCTACCTTGCAATTGATATTAGTTTAGATATAAATACTTATCTATCTGATGTTAGTCAAGTTATTCAATTAAATATTTCAGATTTAAATATAATTTCTATTATTTCATCAATTATATTATTGTATTTACTTACAGCAATGAGTGTACGTAAATTCCTATATAGGGTGGTTATTTCTTCAATTGCACTATTCTTAATTTATAATCATGAGTTTACTAATTATAAATCACTTACAATACTTCCTAGAGAACAAGTTACAAGTTTATTAGTTGAAGATAAGAATACAATATACGTACTAATGGCTGATAGAAAGAAATATGATTATCTACAATATGATCACGCACTTACAAAATATCTGATAAATAGAAATAAGACTATTAAATTATTGAAGTCTGGTAATGTATCTATAAATTTCGAAGATAATTATTTAAAGTATGCTAAGATTTCATCTAACTTTATAAGTATCAATCAAATTAACGATATATCTAAGCGATTGAATTATAATTTATTATACAGGATAGATAAGAATAATGATTGATTTATTAAAACCAAGTATATTTCCTAATAATATTATTGCTGGTGTAGCTACTGGATATTTTTCTAATAGTGAGAGTTTTTCTTATTTTGAGACTTCTAATTTTAACGCACATTCCGTTGAAATCGGTAGGGAATCATTAGAATCTTTATTTAGAGATAAAATCTATCGTTTTCATTATCAAAAGCAAATTCACTCAGATATTATATTAATTGATAAATTGCAGAATAATACTCTTAATTCGGAATCAGATGCCATAATAAGCGATATCCCAGGTGTATTATACAATGTATCAATTGCTGATTGTCAAGCGATTCTAATATATGATTCCGTCAATCAAGCTATAGCAGCAGTTCATTCTGGATGGAAAGGTACTAGCCTTAATATAGTTACTAAGACAATCGAAACTATGAAAAATATTTATAATACTAATACTAATGATCTTCTGGTTTATTTATCTCCATCTGCAAATGTAAAAAACTACGAAGTCGGAATAGAGTTTATTGATATTTTTCCAGAAACAACAATCAAAGTAGAAGACAAATATTATTACGATAATAAAAAAGAAATTATTAAGCAATTATTAGATTCAGGAGTGCTTAAAAATAATATTGAATCTAATGATGATTGTACTATATCTAAAAATAGATATCATTCATTTAGAAGGGATAAGAACAAATCAGGTCGAATGTCTGCATTTATAGGCATTAGTGGGCTTTTATAACAGGCTTAATACAACACATAATCTATATTATGTAAACTAACTTATTTAGACCCCTCATTCTATATCAATTCATACTTTTTATCTAAGCATTAGCATTACCCTATTCTTGAACCATAATATTATATTTTTCATTAATAACGAAACAAGAACACCTAAAGTATCAGCCACCCAATCCAAAATTTCTGAAGATCTTCCTTCAATAAAGTATTGGTGAATTTCATCTGAAGCAGCGAATAAAGTTCCAATTATTAATACTAAAATAATGAATTTTTTCTTCAAGTAATTGGAGGAATTTATAAATGCAAATTGTATAGTTAACCCATATATAAAATAAGCTAAAAAATGTAGCAGTTTATCACTCATATAAAATGTATTGTCAATAAACTCGATTCTTTCCTGATGAGATAGATAAATTATAGCGAGCGAAAGCATCAACCAAGGAATGAAATAAATCATTCTATACATTACTTTATACATTTTAAACCCTTGATAATGTCGGAGGCAATTAATTTACTACTATTTTTTAATGATATTTTAGCAGCATTAATATGAGTTAAAGCCGAATTAGCTATTATGTGTAAGTATTTCGAATTCGAATCTAGATTTACTTGACTACCTAATATACCGGATAATACATCTCCCGAACCAGCCGTTGCCATCTCTGGTACACCATCACTTACAAGTATTACCTCTTCCCCATCAGAAATTATTGATGTTGCACCTTTAAGTAAGATGTTTATTTTCATATTAAATGCAGTCTCTTTGACAAGGTCGACTAAATTTTCTATTATATCTTTTCTTTCTTTGCCTAAAAGGTTAGCAAATTCACCCAAATGGGGAGTTATAGTTATATTTTGACTATATTTTTTATTCAAGTCTAATATACTAATAGCATCTGCATCAATAATATATTTTTTATTCGGATAAGATTCTAAAATAGATTTTATCATATTAGTAATTTCAGTAGATTTTCCTAACCCTGGTCCCATAACTAAAGAATCAGATTTATCTAATAACTGTTTAATATCATTATTATTTAACATTGATTCATCGTAGTCATTAACTACTTTAGTTATAATTTCAGGTAGTATGTTATAATTTTTGTTAGTAGTTATAAGGTAAACTAAACCTGCACCAGATGAAATTGAGGCATTACAAGTTAAAGCTGCAGCGCCTGACATAGATTCAGAACCAGCAATAACTACGCATTTACCATAGTTAAATTTAGAAGTATTATTTTCTCTTCGTAATGAATTTAATTCTGAATATTTAAAAATATTAGAATAAGCTACTACCACATTACGTGGAATTCCAAGATCCATAACTATTATGTCTCCAGAATAATCTTTGCCATCATTAAGCAGAAGTCCAGTTTTTTCTGCATACATTGTATAAGTATAGTCAGCTTTAAAAGTACTTTCTGAAGCAATTCCATTTAAACTATTTAAACCTGTTGGTATATCAATTGCTATTTTTAAACATTTAGTCTTATTTATAGAGTCTATTATTTCTGATATAACTTCATCCAAAGGTAATCGACTACCAATTCCATATATGGAATCAATGATGCAATCGAAATCATTAAAATTAACTGTGTTAATGTCACTTTCTGTAATGTCAAGCGATTTAAGTAAATTAAAATTATATTTGTTGTCTTCAGATTGATTTTCCTTGTTACCAACAATAACAAAGCTTACTTTGTATTCATTATGTAAATGTCTAACTAGAGCTAAACCATCGCCCCCATTATTACCAGGGCCGCATATAATAAGTATTTTAGAACCAATAGTGACTATCTCTTTTAAATTATTTGAGATATAAACAGCTGCGTTCTCCATTAATAATTTAGATTCTATTCCAATGTTATTAATTAAGTGACTATCTAAGGAGTACATGTCATTAGGATTTAAAATTGGTATCATTTTGGATAATGTTAATATAATAATACACTAATATATACTTAGTTTCTCTTTTTTAATAATGAAACTTATATGAATATTGTAACGTTTATAATTGTGATAATACGAAAAGGATAAATAATGAATGATAATTTGAAAATAAATTCAGTCTTGAAACAAGATATTACTTGCTTTTATTTGGCAGGACAATTGGATGCACACAGTGCACCTCTCCTTGAAAAAGAAATTGAAAATGTTATTACATCTAATAATAAGTTAGTTTTTAATTTATCTAATCTCGATTATATAAGTAGTGCAGGTTTAGGTGTATTTATGTCTTTTATTCAAGATATAAGGGAAAATAATGGAGACATCAGATTTGCTGAACTAAATGAAAAAGTAAAAAATGTAATGGATTTATTAGGATTCAACCATATATATGATATCACAGATACAGAGCAGGAAGCAATTGATAAATATTCGAATTAAGTCAATGAACACAAATCTTAACCATATAGCAAAATTTAAAACTTTCTCGAAAACTGAGAATTTGGAAAGTATTAGGAGTTTTGTGTTTGAAAATTCAACTAATTTTGGATTTAATGAATATAAAGCTGAGGAATTAGTTCTTGCAGTTGATGAAGCATGTACCAATTTAATTAAACACGCGTATAAGTACAATGCTGAAGATTCAATAATCGTAGAAATAAATAGTAATGAAAATATTTTTATAGTGAATATAATTGATTTCTCTCCTTCGTTTGATCCTAGATTTGTAGAAGACCCTGATATGAAAGAATATAGAGATGAATACAAAAAAGGTGGACTAGGAATCTTTATTATGAAATCTTTAGTTGATAGTGTTGATTATCAAATTACTAACAACGGAAGAATAAAAAATATACTTACCTTAACTAAACAATTATCATAATAATCACCAATATCCTCATAAATCCATATTGATTTCTTATATTTGCAACTGTAAATACTCAAGAAATCTGATTATATTATGGTTACTATTCGTTACGTATTGATGCTATTGTGTATAGTTCTTCCTATTGTATTAGCATTCAAACATGGGATATCGTCACCTCGTAAAAAATACTGGGTCATAACAACGTTTATTCTTGTAACTTCAGTGATTTATTTTACTATCATCCCCCCTATTTCAGGAAATTTTAGCGACGCAAGAAGATTGAGTAATACTGAAGATTTCAAAGATGTCGATGTTTCATTTATAGTATCAGAAATAGTTTTAAATAATGAACAAGTTCTAATTACAGCAATACCAAGTGAGATTTTCCACTTTACTGAAAAAAAGAATCTTGAGAAGAATAGCTATACAGTTATTTCACCGAAAAGCATTGATTTTACTAGTATTGAAGTAGGTGATAACGTAGTATCGACTTTAAATTATATTGAAGAAACTAATACTTATACACTTAAGAAAATAATTGCAGTAAATCCACTCTTAGAATATCCATTTATAGAAGCACTCCAACATAGAATTAAAAACTTGAATTTACATGTACCGTTGCATTGGACTTCTTTTATTGCTTACCTTGTTTCTCTTATATTTTCTATAAAGTATTTAAAACATGATAACTTAGAAGATGATGTTATCGCCAGTTCTGCAATTAAAATTGGTCTAATATTCACAATATTAGGTACAGTAACCGGAATGGTATGGGCTAAGTTTAATTGGGGAGCATATTGGAATTGGGATCCAAGACAAACTACAATTCTTGTAATTATGCTCATTTATTTCGCGTATTTCGGATTACGTAATTCTTTAGATAGTTTTGAAAAGAAAGCAAAATTAAGTGCAGTTTATTCGATTGTCAGTTTTATTTCTGTACCTGTGCTAATGTTTATAATTCCTCGTTTATTACCTAGTTTACATCCAGGTGGTAAAGATGATGGGACAACTGGTCCAGTCTTAAGTACACAAGCGGATATGGTTGATTCAAGTTTAGCATTTATATTTTACTTATCTATTGCTGCATTTTTATTTATTTACTTCTGGTATTTAAGTATTGAAATCAGACAAAAAATGTTAGAAAATAAATTAAGAGAACAAAATGTATAATTTCTTAAATGATAATTCTATATATGTCGTCCTAGTGGTTGCGTTAATTAATTGGTTTGGATTGTTCGTTTATCTTATGAGAACGGAATCAAAACTAAATAGGTTAGAAAAGCAATATTCGTCAAATAATTTGAAATCTAAAGGAAAAAATGAATAAAAAGTATATTATAGGTGGATTAATAATCATTACTTTTATTGTTCTAGCTATGTTTTCTTTTCAAGATAACACTACTGAGTTTGTTAATATTGAAGAAGCTAAAGCTAGTAAAGAAACAGTTCAAGTATATGGGCATTGGTTAAAAGATAAAGAATCGAACTATAATGCTGAAAACAATGAGTTCGAGTTTTTTATGGAAGATGAATCTGGTAATGTATTTAAAGTTCTTCATTATGGTGCAAAACCAAATAATTTTGAAATTGCAGCAAAAGTTGTAGTCAAAGGACACTACGAGGGAGATTTATTCAAATCAAATCAAATATTAACAAAATGTCCTTCAAAGTACGAAGGTACAATTGAAGAATTACAGGAAAGTTAAATGCTAGGACAAATTTTAATCTACGTTGCATTCGGATTGAGTGTACTGTCAGGAATATTCTACCTAATAGCTAAAGATAAACCCGGCCTACTAAAATTAGGTCGGTTTGCATATTATGGAGTTACTGCTACTATGTTAGCAATCTCTATGTATTTGCTATCGAATATATTATCTTATAATTTTCAAATGACTTATGTTTGGGAGTATTCATCTACAACTCTTCCGTTGAATCTCTTAGTTTCAACTTTTTATGCAGGTCAACAAGGTTCTTTTTTATTATGGGGTTTGACTTTAACACTAATAGGATTTTTCCTTATACCATATCTTAAAGATCGAAATTACGAATATGTAACTATGGGTATATTTGTATCCGTTATTTCTTTCATATTATTAATACTTATTTTTAAGAGTCCATTTGAATATGTTTGGGAGACTTATGCTGACCAGAATGTAGAAATTGGATTTACTCCTAAGGAAGGAAGAGGCTTAAATCCAATACTTCAAAACTATTGGATAAATATACACCCCCCTATTCTATTTCTTGGATATTCTGCAATGACAATACCATATATATTTGCTATATCTGGTTTGTTAAAAGGAGATTATCGTAAATGGATAAGATTAGCACTACCATGGACCCTTTTTGCATCTGCAATCTTAGGTCTTGGGTTGATGCTCGGAGGTCTTTGGGCTTATGAAACATTAGGTTGGGGTGGATTTTGGGCATGGGATCCAGTTGAAAATTCATCATTAATTCCCTGGTTAACTGCTGTAACTCTTGTACATACTATGTATATACATCAGAAAACAGGTGGGTTAATAAAAACTAATTTTGTTTTAGCCTTCCTAACCTTCTTATTCGTTTTGTATGCAACTTTTTTGACTAGAAGTGGTGTTTTAGGTGATACATCTGTTCATTCTTTTGTTTCACCAGGACCGATAGTTTATCAGTTACTATTAATTTTCATGATAGCTTTTCTTCTTCTTGCAATTATAACATTATTTGTAAGATTGAATAAGATTAAAAGCCCTGAGATTAATTTCAAAGTCAGTTCGAAAGAATTTATAGTTTCTTTGGGAGTAATAGTACTTTTATTAATTACATTTATAGTTCTTTTTGGTACAAGTTGGCCTATAATAACTGATATACTTGGCATGACAAAATCAACTGTAGAAGTTAAATGGTACAATCAACTTAATTTACCACTTGCAATACTTATGATGATTTTTAGTTCTCTTGCCATATATTTTTCATGGAATAGAACTAATTTTTCGAAGATTACGAAAAAAGTGATAATTGGGGTTACTGTTGGTGTATTACTTTCGGTAATTTCTGCACTAATGGGTGTAAACCAATTTAGCTACTTAATGCTTGTATTTGCTGTAGGCTTTTCACTTTATGTTAATCTAGAATTTATAGTAAAAAATATAAAGAAAGATAAGAAACTCATAGGTGGATTCGTAGCTCATACAGGATTAGCATTTCTTTTATTAGGCGCTTTAGCTTCAGGTGCATATTCAGAATCTATTCAAGTAACTATAAGGAACGGACAATATGCTGAATTCAAAGGTTATCGTATAGAGCATAATGGTAAACAAAGAGTAGAGTTAGAGAAACATGACCGTGAGAAATATGAATACAATATAGATATAATAAAAGACAATGATACAACTAGAGTTCACCCTGTAGCATTTTGGAGTGAATTTAATGATATGGAAACACCATTCTTTGAACCAGGTGTAAAAATGACTCCTTTTAAAGATATTTATATTGCAATGGCATTAACTCCTCATTATGAAGTCAAGCCTATTGCTCTTAAAAAGCAACTTTCCGCACCTATTAGCTTAGATACTAACTATAAGATAAAAATGTTAGACTTTCTTATGTTAGATATGCAAAAGGGTCCTATGCAAGAGGATGGAAAACCTAAAGAGAAGATGAAGATTGGAACTTTAGTAAGATTAAGTAATGATAAAGGATATATAAAAGAAGATACGATATTTGCAGAAATGAATATGAAAACAATGACTAATGATCCTATTTGGTATGATTTAGATTCTACTAATATACAAATTGGATTTATGCAAATAATGCCTGATAAAGAGAACTTAGCGAATTCAGGTGCATTATTCATGTTTAAAGAAAAAGGTGGTGAATTATCAATGCCTGAAGAGATGCTTATACTAGAGATATCTGATAAACCATTTATTAATTTGGTGTGGCTCGGTACCATTCTAATAGTTGGAGGATTTTTTATTTCATTATTTAAGTATATGCGTCCTAAACATTTGAAGGAAGCATTTAGAAATGAGACAGAGAATAATAAAGCTAACATATTAGAATCAGACTCTATTTAAATTTTATAATAGTCTAATAAAAGACTTTTTATATATATCTTAATCTGATTTGAAACGTTATATAATTAAAGATAATAATAATTTTAAAGGTTCAATATGAAAAAAGTAATAATATCAGTACTATCAATCGTAGCAGTGATATCCATATTTAGTATGTTTTCTAAAGATTTAACATCTGCTGAAGGTACAAAAAATAAACAAGTATTTGAAGTCACTTCTGTTTCAGAAGTAGTCAAAGATAAATTAATTGATTTTAAATATATTGAAAATGGTGAGGAAAAATCTTTTTCAGATTTAGCTAAAGGAAAAGTTGTATTTTTAAACTTCTGGGGAACATGGTGTCCACCATGTCGTGGAGAAATTCCTGACATAATGAAAATACAAAAAGAATTAGCAAAAAGTGATATTATAATTGCTGGTGTTGCACTAGAAAGGAATACCACGAAAGACAAATTTGCAAAAGTTGAGAATTTCCATACTTCTAATAAGATGAATTATATTAATTTTGTAGATGTTGATAACAAATTGAATGCAGCTTATGGTGGTATGCAATATGTACCTACTACATTGATAATTAATAAGGATGGAGTAATAAAGGAAGTAATTCAAGGTGCTCGTCCCTATGAATCATTCATGGAATCTATTAAAAAAGTTTTATAATATTTTGTTTATAAAATATATTATGTTATTTTTGTAATCGTTTTTTGCGCCGGTAGCTCAGCTGGATAGAGCAACAGCCTTCTAAGCTGTGGGTCAAAGGTTCGAGTCCTTTTCGGCGTACATTACATAAAATTGGTCAAGAGTCAACAACTAAAAATGGCTAAATTCCGTCAGATCTGAAAAGAAGCAGCGGTAGGTTTATTTGAAGTGTGTTTGATTTCTTGACCTTTTTTTATATTATTTATCGTATATTTGTTCCTATGAATAAGAAAATTTTAATCAATTCGACAATTAATGAAGTTAGAATTGCAATCACTGAAGATAAACAACTTGCTGAATACTTCATTGACCTTCCTGACAAAGAAAAGCTGCTAGGTAATATATATCTTGGACGAGTAAATAGAGTCGTTCAAGGACTAAATGCTGCTTTTATTAGTATAGGTCAAAAACAAGATGCTTTTTTACATTTTTCTGATATTGATGAATCACTTGAAAGTGATGTAGAAATAGAAGATGAAGAAGATGATGATGAACCAGAAACGGAATCGTTATCAAAGGCAGTTGACAAATCTCAAAAAACAGATGATGAGATTTCTACTGACGTAGCTCTAAGAAAAACACATGCTATAAAAAGAAATGTTACCTCGGAGGCAACTTTCTCTACTAAAAGCTCTGGTAACATTCAGATCAACCTAGAAGAAGGTCAGAATATATTAGTTCAAGTAACTCGAGAAGCCTATGGTACAAAAGGCGTTAAAGTAACCTCTAAAGTATCATTACCTGGACGTTATGTAGTATTCTTACCATTTGAAGATTGGATAGGGGTTTCTAAAAGAATTAAATCTCATAAAGAAAGATCTAGACTAAGGAAGTTAGCTCGGAACACATTACCTAAAGGGTCAGGGTGTATAATTAGAACTGCAGCTCATGGTAAATCTGATGATGAATTAAAAGCCGATTGGGATAGTTTAATTAGTACATGGAAAGAAGTTGAAAAAAAGGTCGAATTATCGAAACCTCCAACACTACTTTATCAAGATATGCACCTAACATCCAGTATTATTAGAGATTTGTTTACAAAAGATGTAACAGAAGTCATTATTGATTCTAAAAAATTATATAATGAGATAATTACATATCTTAAGAAAAAAAGTCCAGCCCTTCTTGATAAGGTTACTTATTATAAGGGTAATAAATCATTATTTGATGAATATGGTGTTGAACGAGATATAGCAAAAACATTTAGAAGAACTGTTCATTTGAAATCAGGGGCTTCTTTTGTAATTGACCAAACCGAAGCAATGGTTGTAATTGATATAAATTCGGGTCGTTCAGTAGATAAAGATCAAGAAGGTACTGCACTTAAAACTAATATGGAAGTCCTCAAAGAGATTGCTAGACATATAAGATTACGTGATTTAGCTGGTATTATACTTATTGATTTCATAGATATGAAAAACCCTGCAAATAGAAAGAAAGTCTATTATGCAATGAATAAAGAACTAGAAAGAGATAGAGCTAAAACGGTTACATATCCTCTGACTAAGTTAGGATTATTACAAATCACTCGTCAAAGAATTAACCAAAATATTAGTGAAAAAGTATCAGACCTCTGCCCTACTTGTGGTGGTTCAGGTAAAATTACTAGTAAAAGTGTTCTATTAAATCAGATAGAAAGATGGTTAAGAAACTTTAGAGCTAAAACTAAGGAATTTAGGTTGGAACTTGTAGTACACCCTGATATTGCTGATTACTTAACTCAAGGCACTCTCTCAAGATTATCAAAATTAATGATAAAGTACTTTGTAAAAATCAATATAAAGCAAGCCGATAGTATGAGTATAAGTCAATTTCAATTTCACTCACTAAAGAAACAAAAAGATATAACTTCGGAGTATATGAATGGGGTTTAAAAATATCAGTATATTGGGATCAACAGGATCAATCGGCACCCAAACACTAGATGTTATTTCCCAATCTGAACAAATAGTTATTAATTACCTAACTACTAATACCAATATTTTATTATTAGAAGAACAATGTAAGGTGTTTAACCCTAAAGGGGTAGTTATATCAGACTTCGATTCATTTAGTCAGTTCAAATCATCTACCAAATTTGAAGGAGAAATATATTTTGGTGAAGAGGGACTTGAAATTATTTCTTCTGATTCAACTACAGATTTACTGGTTTCATCCTTGGTAGGATTTGCAGGGGTAATACCTACTCTAAATGCAATCAATAATAAGATTGATGTTGCTCTTGCTAATAAGGAAACATTAGTTGCGGCTGGAGAAATAATTACAACTGCTGCAAAGAATAATAATGTTAATATCTTCCCAATTGATAGCGAACATAGTGCCATACAACAATGTTTGATTGGTGAGAATATTGATGATATAGAAAAGATAATACTTACTGCCAGTGGTGGACCTTTTTTTGAAACACCTTCTGAAAAATTTGAAAGTATTACAATCGAAGATGCATTGAATCATCCTAACTGGACTATGGGTAGTAAGATTACTATAGATTCAGCTACTTTGATGAATAAGGGTTTAGAAGTAATAGAAGCATATTGGTTATTTGGATTACCTGTTGAAGCAATAGATGTAATAATCCATCCTCAGAGTATAATTCATTCAATGGTGCAATTCAAAGATAGTTCTGTAAAAGCTCAATTAGGACTTCCAGATATGAAAGTTCCTATTGCGTATGCTTTGAACTATCCAAAACATAAGTCATATGACTTTAAAAGAATGAACTTAGCAGAGATTGGTACACTTACATTCTTTAAACCAGATTATAATAAATTCCCTAATTTAAGGTTAGCTTTTGAAGCTTTAGAGAGAGGAGGCAGTACTTGCTGCATATTGAACGCAGTAAATGAAGTCACAGTTCAGAGCTTTTTAGAAGGAAATATAGGATTTAAATCAATTTCTGAAATAAATTCTTTGATGTTAGATAAAATTGAATCTACTAACAATCCGTCAATACATGACATTATCGAAGCAGATAAAAATGCTCGAATTATCACAAATGAATATATAAATAGCAATAATGGAATTTATAAATAGTTTATTTTACTTTATCATTGTACTCGGTATTTTAGTCTTTGTACATGAACTAGGACATTTTTTAGCTGCTCGTATGACAGGAATGAGAGCTGAGATTTTCTCAATAGGTATGGGTAAAAGATTGTTTGGGTGGAACAGGATTACTGGATTCACTAAAGGCGACTTACCTAAGGATTGGGATGGCGGAGATCACACTGATTATCGTTTATCATTATTACCTATTGGAGGATATGTTAAAATATCTGGTATGGTTGATGAAAGTATGGATAATCTAGAGATAGCATCTGAACCCAAACAATATGAATTCAGATCAAAAAATGCACTTCAAAAAGCATTCGTACTGATTGCTGGTGTAGTAATGAATTTTCTTTTAGCAGTTGCTATATTCACTTGGCTCACATATTCACAGGGTGAAACAAAACTTAAAACTACTGAAATAGCTTATGTTGCTAATAATAGTTTAGCAAGTAAAATAGGGTTTGAAAATAATGATAAAGTAATAGCTATTAATGGGAAGAAAACTAACAATTGGACTGAAATCATTGATGGTCTTGTCATTGATGATCTTGGAAAAGATAAAAAAATAATAGTTGATAGGTCAGGATCTCAAGTCGCACTTAAGTTAAAGAATAAAGAGATTTTGGATGTTTTATCTAATAAAGGTAGTTTAGGTATAAGTCCTAAAGGAAATATAGTAGTTCTGACTGATATATTCACATTGGAGCCTGCCGGTGAAGCTGGATTAATGACTTATGATACAGTAAGAACTGCGAATAATGAAGAAATAGCATCCGTACAGCAGTTTATTAGTGTTGTGAGTTCAAATAAAGAACAACCCGTTGAGATTTTAGTTTCAAGAAAATCTGGTGATACTCTATTAACAGTAACTCCTAATAAAAAAGGTAAAATTGGTGCTGGTTTATTTGAAGTTAGTAAAGGAGAATTCGAAACTGTTTCTTTTGGAATAGGTGAATCATTAACAATTGGCTTTGATAAAACTATCCAATACATTGACTTAATTGTAACTAGTATAAGTCAGATTTTCAAGGGTAATATTGCTTTCGAAAATGCAGTTGGTGGACCAATAATGATTGCAAAGCAGTCGGCTGAATCCGCTGAGAGGGGTATCGATTCATTCTTGATATTTATCGCTGCTCTTTCACTTTCATTGGCTTTATTAAATATTTTACCTATACCAGCACTTGATGGTGGTCATCTTCTTATTGTTTTAATTGAAGCAATCTATAGAAAAGAATTACCGCTTAAAATAAAAATGGCAATTCAAAATGTTGGAATGTTGCTCTTACTAACTCTTATGGTTATAATTGTTATATTTGACGTACTTAGGTAATAATATTTAAACCTTAGTTTTTTTAAGGAGTATTCCTCCAATTACGAATAGAACTACTAAAGAAAGGATAGCAATCCTATAGGAATCTGTCATATCTAATGCAAAGCTAAATAAAAAGTATCCAATCCAAGAAGTACCACGCTCTGAAATTTCATAAAAGCTAAAATATTCAGTTTCCTTTTCTTTTGGTATAAGTTTAGAGAATTGTGAGCGGCTTAATGCTTGTGTACCTCCTAATACTAAAGCAATCACAAATGCTAGTATATAGAAATCCATTGCAGTATATAAGAATTGGTATGCATAAACAAGGCATAGAACCCATATAATTAAGCTAAATAAGATTGAAGACTTAGCAGAATACTTCTCAGCAACCTTATTAAAAATAATAGATCCAAAGAATGCTACAAATTGAACCATTAATATTGCACTTATTAAAGTACTTTGTTCCAAACCTAATTCCTTAGCCCCAAATAGAGCTGAAAAAGTAATTACTGCCTGAACACCATCATTATAGAATAGATATGCAATCAAGAAATTAAATGCTTTTTTTTCTTTTCTTATATCCTTTAGCGTCTTTTTAAGTTGTTTGAAACTGCTAATAGCAGCATTATCTCTTAGCCCTTCCTCTATATTATCTTTTCTTAGATATTTGAATGTAATTAATGAAAATCCTGCCCACCAAAGGCCTGCACTTCCTAAAGAAATTCTTACTGCATGGCCTTCAGATATTCCAATGGAGTCAAAATTTGAAAAAATTAACAAATTAATAAATAGTAGTACTCCCCCACCTAAAAAACCAACTCCCCAACCAATTGAAGATATCTTATCCCTCTCATTTTCTTTTGCTATATCATTTAAAAATGAATTATATATTACCATAGCACCACCAAAAGATAGATTTGCTACAAAAAGTAAAATCCCTCCAAATTGATAGTTAGTACCTTCTAGGAAGTAAAGCATCGTTGTTGAAAGTGCACCAAGTGTAGAAAGTAATATTAGTATTGATTTCTTTCTGTTCGTTTTATCAGAATAAGCACCAATCAATGGTAATAGTAAAACTTGGAACAAAACTGAGGCAGAAATAACATACCCGAAATAAGAATCTGGATTAATCCACATACCCAAAAAGTTAATTTTACCATTGACAGCAGCATTTTCTGCTATTGTGGATAAGTAAGGACCTAGGAAAACAGTAATAACCGTAGCTGAAAAGGCTGATATAGCCCAATCAAACATATACCAACCAAATCGTTCTTTCTTATTTGACATTTATTTTCATAGTTTGAAAGTTAAACATTACAGAGTATTAAATTTTTTGTTTACTCGTACGTTATAAGTTAATTATTCCTTTTATCTTTCCAATAAGTTAATGGCAAAAACAATAGACTCAGAATTAGAATTTATAAAAATCTACGGCGCAAAAGAACACAATCTTAAGAATATAGATGTAGTTATTCCACGTGATAAACTAACTGTAATAACTGGACTTTCTGGATCAGGTAAATCTAGTCTTGCTTTTGATACTTTATTCGCAGAAGGACAAAGAAGATATATTGAATGTCTTTCAGCGAATGCTAAACAGTTTCTTGGAATGATGAAAAAGCCTGATGTTGATAAGATAGAAGGTCTTTCACCTGCTATCTCTATAGAGCAAAAAACTCTTAGCAATAGCCCACGCTCTACTGTAGGAACAGTCACAGAAATATATGATTATCTAAGATTGTTATACACAAAAATTGGTGTTCAATATTCACTTGAACATGATGTACCAGTTATTCAAAAAAGTAAAGATCAAATACTAAATGAAATAATTGAAGATTATAAAGGTAAAAAGATAATGATTTTAGCTCCTATAATTAGAGGTAGAAAAGGTCATTATAGAGAATTATTCGAACAATTTGCAAAACAAGGCTTTACGAAAGTTAGAGTAGATGGTATTGTTAAAGATATTGAACCTGGAATGCAATTATCAAGATATAAAATTCATGATATTGAATTAGTATTAGATAGATTAATTGCTGATAAAGAACACGAGAATAGAATAAATGAGTCTGTTGAATTAGCTCTTAAAAAAGGTGACGGAGTAATATTCATACTACACGAAGTTAAGGGCAAATGGAAGGAAGAAACTTATAGTATTCATTATACTTGTCCAATTTCAGGAGAAGCTTATAGCAAATTAGCTCCTAATATGTTCTCTTTTAACTCTTCATATGGTGCTTGCGATAAGTGTGATGGTTTAGGATACCTTCAAGACTTTGATAAAACTTTGTTAATAGAAGATCCTGAGAAATCAATCAAGAGACGTGGATTGGCTTTCGTAGATAAACCTAACTCTATAATATATAAACAAATAGATAAAATATCCGAGAAAATTGGTTTAGACATGAATAAACCCGTTTCTGAGATAGATGAAGCGGTACTTGATATTATACTATATGGTACTGAAGATTTAGAAATCAATTCTGACTACAGTTTCGGAAATGAAAAGATAAGCTATAAACATTCATTCTCAGGACTGATTCCTATACTCAATCATCAATATCAAACAGCTAATAAACCTAAACAGCGTCGTATGGAAAAATATATGGCTGAAAGGGTATGTGATGAATGTAATGGTGGTAGATTAAAGAAAAGAAGTTTATATGTAAGAATTGATAAAAAGAATATATATGATATCAGTTCAATGAACATTACAGAATGTAGAAAATTTATAAACTCACTTCTTAAAAAGTTGAAAAAAAGGGATTCTATTGTAGCTAAAGTTATAATCACTGAAATCGCTGATAGATTAGAGTTTCTAGAAGAAGTCGGATTAAACTACTTAACACTTTCTCGTTCAGCTAAATCATTATCAGGAGGTGAATCTCAAAGAATAAGATTAGCCTCTCAGATTGGTTCGAAATTAGTTGGGATTATGTATGTTTTAGATGAGCCATCAATAGGACTTCATCAACATGATAATAATAAACTAATTAACTCTTTGAAGAAATTGAGAGATTTGGGTAATACACTTATAGTAGTAGAACACGATAAACAAATGATATTAGAAGCCGACCACCTTATCGACATTGGTCCTGGAGCTGGTGTTAATGGTGGTCACATACTAGCAAGTGATAAACCAAGTAAGTTAATAGGTAAAAACATAGAGGGCTCACACACTGTTAATTATCTTAATAATACTGATTATTTGACAGAGATTAAATCTAGAAGAGTTGGCAGTGATAAGTTTTTAAATCTTCTTGGTGCAAAAGGTAATAATCTAAGAAATGTAGATTTGTCTATTCCTTTAGGAAAGTTTATTGCTATCACAGGGATGAGTGGTTCAGGTAAATCATCATTGATTAATGATACTTTGGTCCCTATTTTGAAGAGACATTTTTATAATTCTACTGAGAAAGCACTAGAATTTGATAAAATAGAAGGAATTGAGAATATAGATAAGGTTATAGAAATAGATCAGACCCCAATAGGTAAAACCCCACGTTCTAATCCAGCAACTTACACTGGAATTTTCACACTTGTAAGAGATTTTTTTACACAATTACCTGAAGCCAAAATAAGAGGCTATAGTGCCGGTCGATTCTCATTCAATGTAGAAGGTGGAAGATGCGAAGAATGTCAAGGAGCAGGATTAAAGAAAATTGAAATGAACTTTTTACCTGATGTATTTGTTACTTGCGATGTTTGTAATGGTGATAGATATAACAGCGAAACGTTGCAAGTGAAATATAAAGGGAAGTCTATCGCGGAAGTATTAGCTATGCCTATATCAGAGGCATTATTGTTTTTTAATGAAATACCTAAACTCAAAAGAAAATTATCTGTATTAAACGATGTAGGACTCGGGTATTTAACTTTAGGTCAACAATCCCCCACCCTATCTGGTGGTGAAGCTCAACGAGTAAAATTAGCAACTGAATTATCAAAAAATAGTACTGGTAAAACCTTATATTTACTTGACGAACCTACAACTGGTCTTCACTTCGAAGACATTAAATTACTACTATCACTACTTAATAAATTAGCTGATAAAGGTAATACGATCGTAGTTATAGAACATAATTTAGATGTAGTACATGCTGCTGATTGGATAATAGATATGGGACCTTTGGGAGGTGACGAAGGTGGAGAAATTATTTTCGAAGGTACCCCAGAGGAAATAATAAAAGATAAAAAGAGTCTTACAGGCAAATATTTGAAAGAAGAATTTAAAAAGAAATAATAACAAATCTGCATTTATAATTAATAATATTTATATTTGTAATCTGTATGAAATAAAATTTAGGAAGAATAACAAATGAACATATTAGTATGTGTATCAAGAGTTCCTGACACAGCTGCAAAAATCAAGGTAGCTGGTGATAATAAGTCGGTAGAGACTGCAGGCGTAAAATTTATATTAAACCCCTATGATGAATATGCTTTAGAAGAAGCAATTCAATTACAAGAAAGTAAAGGTGGTGAATTAACCGTACTTACAGTAGCTGGAGATGAGGCAACTGATGTACTAAGAACTGCATTAGCTATGGGTGCTGATAAAGCTATCCATGTTAAAGCAAATCAATTAGAAAAAGATTCATTCTATGTTGCTAACAATATAGCAAATGTAGCAAAAGATCTAAATCCTGATATTATATTTTTAGGTAAACAAAGTATAGACTTTGATTCATTCCAAATTTCGTCTCTTTTAGGTGGGTTATTAGATTTACCTTCTGTAGATGTAGTTTCTTCAATCAACTATGCTGATGGTTCTATCACAGGTGAAAAGGACATAGAGGGTGGTAAAGAGTCATTTGAGACTAGTTTACCAGCTATCATAAGTGTACAAAAAGGTATTAAAGAACCAAGATACCCTAAGTTACCACAAATCATGAAAGCGAAACAAAAACCTATTGAAGTTAAAGAAGCAATAGATACTCAACTACGAACAGAAATATTAGAAATGACTCTTCCTGAAAAAGCAAGAGCAGGTAAAATATTAACTGGTAGCGATGCGGACATAGATGAATTAGTAAGATTGTTACATGAAGATGCAAAAGTTATATAAGGAGTAAAAATGAAAGTATTAGTTTTAGTAGAAGAACACAATGGAAGTTTAAAAAGAAGCTCTTGCGAGGCAATAACTGCTGCTAATCAGCTTACTTCTTCTGATAATATAACAGCAATAGCTTTAAATGCAAGTGAATCAGCTTTGAAATCTGCTGGTAAATATGGTGCAAGTAATGCAGTAAATGCAAATGAAAGTTCGATAAAAGGTGAAGCACCTGCTTTATCAAAGATAATCTCTGATTATGCACAACAAAATTCTTTTGATACAGTACTATTTGCTGCTGATTCTATTGGAAAAGAAGTAGCGCCTAGAGTATCGGTAAAATTAGAGGCTGGGTATGTTTCTGATTGTGTTGGACTGGAAGTAAATGGTTCTGATATAGTAGCTACTAAACCAGTTTATGCTGGTAAAGCACAAGCAAAAGTAAAAATAAACACAGCTAATAATGTATTAAGTTTACGTCCTAACGTATTTACTGCTAAGGTAATAGCTGAAGGAACGGAAGCTAATTATTCTGAGTTTACACCTACATTAGATGATAAATCGAAATCAGTGAAGATAACTAGTATATCTAAAAATGAAGGTAAACTAGATGTAGCAGAAGCTGATATAGTAGTTTCTGGTGGAAGAGGTTTAAAAGAGCCTGAGAATTTCAATTTAGTTGAAAATTTAGCTAATGCACTTGGTGGTGCAGTTGGGGCATCCAGAGCAGTAGTTGATGCTGGATGGAGACCTCATAGCGAACAAGTAGGACAAACAGGTAAGACTGTCTCCCCTAGCTTATATGTTGCATGTGCTATTTCAGGTGCTGTTCAACATTTGGCAGGTATGTCTAGCTCAAAATTCATAGTTGCAATAAATAAAGATGCTGATGCACCTATATTTAAGATTACTGATTATGGTATTGTTGGGGATGTATTCGAAGTATTACCAAAGTTAACTGAAAAAATTAAGGCACGTCATTAATGGATAGAATCGAACTAACAGTACTAGGTATTTCTGCAAGCACTGCGAGTAACAATGCTTTTGCACTTATATTAAAGGAAAATTCTGGTGACAGAAGGTTACCTATAATTATTGGTGCTTTCGAAGCTCAAGCTATTGCATTGGAAATAGAGGGTATTGTTACTCCGAGACCAATGACACACGATTTGATCAAAAGAATTATAGTTGATTTGAATGATGAAATTGATGAAATATATATAAATGATTTACAAGAAGGTACATTCTTCTCGAAATTGATATTGAAAAATTCTGGAATAGAAATAGACGCTAGACCTAGTGATGCTATAGCAATGGCTGTAAGGTTTAACTGTCCTATCTTTATAGATTCTTATATATTAGACGAGAATGCGGTAGAAGCTACAGATGATTTTGATGATGAATCGAATGAAACTATTAAAAATACTACAGATGAATCTCTAGTAGGTCAATCAAAATTGCAACAGCTTCAAGGTAAGCTAGACAAGGCAATTAAAGAAGAAAATTACGAATTAGCAGCAAAATTACGAGATGATATAAAAAGAATGCTTGAAAGTTCTTAAAATTTTCTTATTTTTGCATTCGAAATTTTTGCCGGAGTAGCTCAGCTGGTTAGAGCACTGGAATCATAATCCAGGTGTCGGGGGTTCAAGTCCCTCCTCCGGTACATAAAAAGGTCTTTACTTAATTGTAAAGACCTTTTTTTGTGTGCATATTTATCCTTTCAATAGGCTATATATGTACTCTATCGAGTTTTAACTATTTTATATGGCTTAGAATCTATTACAATGAAATATGTACCAGAAGCTAGTTCTGATGTGTTTAGTTCATATTCATGAGTGCTTATTCTGTCAAAAGACTTTCGATATAGAATATTACCTTTCATATCATGCAATTCTACATATCTAAACTCACCAGAGACTGTTATCTTATCTGTGAACGGATTAGGAGAAACAAGTATATTATCTTTATATTCAGACTCAATACCAGAAATGTTTGAAGTAGTGAATGACCATACGTCCGTCATGTTATAATCATATTCAGTATATCCATGTTGAGATGCAACTTTCCAATAATAAGTAGTATTATCTTCCAATCCTTCAAGAACAATAGAATTATTATAAACTAGTTTATTAAATACTAGTTCACTATAATAATTGGGAAATATCTTTGTCTTTGATACACGCAGCAAATATGCATCAGCATATTGAACTCTATACCATTCTAATGTAGGATTAATACCAACAATTGAATCATCAACAGGTGAAATAAGTTCAGTTGGATAAGGTTCATATCCCAATCCAAAATATTTATCTGGAATAGTATCTGTAACTATAACAAAAGTTTCATACAAAGCAGTAGATTTATTATTACTTATTGCCTCAGCTGAGAAGCTTAATTTATACATACCTAAGGGAGTATCTTTAGGAATATTGAAGTTATAAGTAGCAAAGTCATCATCTTTTTGTTCAAATGAATCATTTACACCAAGTAAATGATTCTCTACCTCAAATTTTCCTTTTACAACGTTTCCATCAGTATCGTAGATTACCATTTCATAGTTAACGGTAGAATCTACAGTGCATAAATAATAATGCTTATCAAAGTTAATAGGATAATAAGAATTAATATGTGTTAAAGTTAAGTCTTTACTTTCTGCATTGTAAAAAATATTTTGCGACAGAGAGTTAGTGGTTTTAAAACCATCTTTTTTAGCCCAAACATTTAATTGTTTATTAGTATTTACATTTGAATTAATATGTTCTCTTTCTATTACAAGTTTAGCTAAACCGTCATTATCTGTCGTCAAAGTATCGAACTTATTAATCCAGGGTTTATACACTATTATAGAAGCTGATTCAACTCCAATATTATCTTTATCCTTGACCTTATAACTAGTTAAACCATCTGTATCATACCAAACATCTTGTTCAACTTTAGTTTCAACATACATATACTCTTCTTGATCTACTTTTGCATAACTAATTCTTCCATGCGATATTACTAAGTCTCCGTCTCCAAATGCTAAGAAAGAAAATGCATTAGATATTCCAATAGTCTTCCAAGTTTTTGCATTATCATCAGAATAGATGATACTATCTCTACTTGTACTGACAGGAATCGTTAAATATATAATGTCATTATCGTCAATAGAAACTGAAGAAACTAATCTAGTAAAATCTACAAAAGTCCATTTATCAACAATACCAGGAGATACAAATAGACCTCTTGAAGTGGCAAGATATATAGAGTCGTTTGCTCCATGTGCAAACGAAATAAAATTAATATACTTCGGAAATAATTCTCTTATTGTGCTATCAATAAATTCTATTTTTGAAAAATCATTGTTTGCTAAAAAAATATTATTAGAGCTTATACCAAAATTACGGCCATCTGAAAGTCTAACTACTTTATCTATTGCAAGGTTAATTCTTACTGGATTTGAGTTTATATTTTTCATATAAAAACCGTTTAAGTAAATAGAACTGTCATCAAAGATTCTAACTTTATTCGGGTAATTCTTTGGTTTTATTACATTTGTATCAACCTCAATCCAATTATCACCAAAATTAGATGAATAAAATATTTTATTCCTACCTAATGCAATAATTTCTCCATTTATATTTATATCATAATCACTGTAATAATCTATCTTAGGAAATAGTATCCTATCCCAAGTTTGACCTTTATCGCTTGATCGGAATATATATTTATTATTATCGGATGCAAATAAGTCACTACCAACTTTTTTAAATCCATTTGAAATATTTACATTTGTCTCTAAGTCTATTTCTGACCAAAATTCATTCTTTTCAGAATATTTCATAAATCTTTTATCAGTATCTCCAACATAGATATTATCATTATTATCAATGGCAAATCCCCAAACATTAAAACTTCCAAAAAGATTTAGAGAATCAGCGAAATATTGATTCCATTTCGTATTTGTAACAGAATATTTGTAAAGATTTATATTGTTCCGTAAGTAGTGTTTACCATCACGTGAATAAGCTATAAATCTACCATCATCAATAATTTCTTCACTTATTTCAATCCTTTGTTTATTACTTATATCCCATAATTGCCATTGATTGTACGCATTTTCAGGTAGAAATAACCAATATTTAGAATCTAATATTCTTAAGTCTTTAAACTTTATGTCCGAATTAGGTAAGAATTCTAGTAGCTGCCAAGTTTTTCCATAATCTAGAGTATGGTAGGCTATTGGACTTCGCTCCTTAATTCTCCATCGAAATTCTAATATTTTAATAACACCATAGTTATTATCATATTGAAAATGAATATCAGCAAGGTCTGGATGATATTCCTTTGTAAGATTTATTTCTGTTAACTCAGTTCTAGCTCTATTTAATACAAATAAGGCACCTGAATAATTAGAACATATTATTTCGTTTTCCTTAGTCACAGCAATTATAATAGAAATATTTGTTGCTCCTATCGCAAATCTTGCAGTATCCGATTCTGGTTCAAGGATAAAAATACCTTGTCCACTAAATATTACAAGGTTATCTTCATTATCACATTTTATATACCCTTCTGAATTTGAGAAAATATTAGATGTTTCTATTTTAATTTCTTCCCAATTAACTCCTTCATCAACACTTCTGTTGAGTTTCGAATTTGAAATAGAGTAAATTGTTCCCTTAGAATCAACTTCTAAACTACGAATCTCTGCTGGCGAAACTGCACCAGTAGCATCTTTCCAAAAATCATCAGCATTGCATAAAGAAATGTTGAATAATAAAATATATAATAGAATTGTTAATTTACTTATTATAGTCATACCTAATCCCCTAATAATTGGAATATTTTTTGTTTTTCATAATTTGTCACTTCCTTACTTATATAGACACATGAACAACAAAAACGTCTCATCAAATCCAAACTATTTTTTAATGCAATAAAGGGGGATAATTATTTATATATTGGTGTGCAACACATTTGAAATAATTATTTACTCTCATATATCGATTATTTACATCACTCTTAGAAAATAATCATAATCCAGGTGTCGGGGGTTCAAGTCCCTCCTCCGGTACATAAAAAAGTCTTTACTTAATTGTAAAGACCTTTTTTTGTGTCTATACTTTATCCTCATCTCTCATATTTCTATAAAATTTCAAGAATAAAATGTAGATTAGGTAATAGTAAATTGTAAACGATAGATTTTCAAATGAAAAAGACAACTATAAACTTAGTGCCTCAAATACTGATTACGATATTTCTCGTTTTGTTTGTTCTCTTTTTTATTCTAGTTAATCTAGCAACTAAAAGAACTGAAGAAGTTCCTACTAATTCGAATGATTCAAAGTCAAATGAGACTTTAATTTCAGAATATAGGTTATTAGACTCTGTAATTAATATAAATAATGAGACGTATATAATAAATGAAGTCTGGTGTGCTTATGGAATCGCATCATTTAGAAATATATTTATAAGGAATCAAGTAATAAAATTCCCTCCTCATTTTATAATTAAAATAGATAATGGTTATGCATTCTCATTCAAACATAAAGGTTACAAATTCACATTTCCTGATTTCCATTATAATTTATCCAATGAAATAAGAACTGAAACAGATGCTTCATACCAATGTTATTATAAAGTTGAAGATGATGATTATAAAAAACTTAAAACACTAGATACTGTAAATTTCTTTTATTAGACCCACAAGATAGTATAATCAATCAATTTACATTGATAAAAGTAAATAGTTGATCCAAAATTTCATATTATAGTTTTCTACACCCTCACTCCAATATCCTAACAAAGTCATTAACTAAATCTAGTAGCTCTTCCCTATTCTTGAATCCTCTAATAGTATAACGAACGTAATTATCTTTATCTACTATAAGAATTGTAGGGAATCCAAAAACATTCATTTTTCTTGGGATTAGGTCAGTATTATCAATATAGTTTGGATATTCTAGCTCGAATTCTTTTATCATTTCTTTTATACTTTCTTTAGCGTTGTCATCTTCCCAGATTGAGATTCCTAATATTTCAACTTTTATATCTGTCTTAAACTTTGAATTTAGTTGGTTGAATATAGGATATACATCCGTACATACATCACACCAGCTAGAGCCAATCAGTACAATCTTTGTCTTGCCCTTCAGTTTATCCAAATCAGCAAACGTACCATCTATATTCTGTACAAAACCACTAAGTTGAGTTTCTTTAGTGAGTGAGTTTTTGAGCTTATTTAGTTTAGTTTTCTTGCTTGACTCAATAACACCATTTAAAAAACTAATATCAATACTATTGTTACTAGAAATTAAATTTAAGATGTATTTTTCGAATTCCATATCAACAATATTGTTCTTATATGCATTCTCAATTATACTCTTTATCTGATTTGTTTTATTATACTTATTAGCCAATTCTAGAGCTTCAGTATAGAGAGTTGAATTCATTTGATATGGTGCAGCATCTATAGCTTTTACAACACTTGATAATGCATTAATTGAGTCTTTGGTTATTAGATTAAATTTATATTGTGTCAAATATAGATCTGATTCTGTTTTTGAAATAAATTTCTTCCATTCAGGATACGATACATCAATTGGTTTGAATTCGTACAAGCTATCTAGCTTTTTAAAACCTAAATTCAGGTATTTCTTTGTATTCCCTTCAATTTCTTTTTGACTGTAATCACCTTTTATATCTTCATCTTCTAAATATGCTATTGCAATTTCATTATATAAATAAGAAGGAACAAGATTCAACTTCTTTAGGTTTTTGTCTATATCATTCATCAAATCTATAGATTGTGAGTGAGCAAGTACAAATGAATTATATACTGTTTCTATTTCTCTATCTTTATAATTATCATTAAGATAAGAAGATAAGTTATTAACGAATTCTTGAAAGCTATTAACATTAGCAAGTTCTTCAAGTCTTTGGTCTTTTGCCATCTCACTTTTCGGGTGTTGTTTAATGTATTTTTGTTCTAATTCATTAGCTTTATCTTGTTCATTAAGAGAGTTTAATGCCTTAACTGCAGCAGATATTGATAGTTCATCATTTATATCAATTTTAGTATCTAGTATATCTTCTAACCGATCTCTGTATTCATCATAATCGATTAACTTAAAGTCCAATTTCAATGTTTCATATGCAATCTTTGCTCTAAAATTATTAGGATAAATCTTTAGTTCATTTTCTAAAGCTACTTTAATACTATCATAGTTGGGAATTCGAGTGTAATTCTCTCCAGTAGTTCCCAGATAACTTAACGCTTTATTCAAATATGCATTTTTTACTGGTTTTCCATTACTATGTATAACTAAATCCCAATACTTACCGTTATTATCATCAATAACACCATATTTATTTATTACTTTAAAAAGTATAAAATTATCTCTTGAATCTATAAAAAGTCTCACTCCTCCGTTTAATAAACTGGCTTCAGCAGTTGGATATTTTTGATTATCTCTAAATCTATATGCTATTAGAAAGTGTGAGTCTAAAACACTAGCATTTGTTTGAAAAGTTATCAGTACTCTACCCCCAATTTCAGGTTTATCATTATTAAAAACTAATTCACCTGCCAAATTGGGTATAGTAGCAAACACTATAACTATAAATAAGATAAAAGATTTCATCATTCTTCAACTCTAATTAATTTTGAAATTCCATTAACAACATACTCAAAAGCTTCATCAACATCATCAAGTATTATAAATAAATCTAAATCCTTTTCACTTATCATCCCTATCTCTAACAAATAATCAAAATTAATTAGATTATTCCAAAACTCTTTTCCGAATAAAACTATAGGAACTTTTTTACTAATAACGTTTGTTTGCTCTAAAGTCAACATTTCCATTAGTTCATCCATTGTCCCAAATCCACCTGGCATAACTACAATTGCTTTAGCATGATAAACAAACCAAAATTTTCTCATAAAGAAGTAATGAAATTCAAAATTTAATTCAGGAGTAATATAAGGATTAGGATGTTGTTCAAACGGTAGTTCGATATTAAATCCAATATTTTGAAATTCAGCTTCATACGCTCCCCTATTTGCGGCTTCCATCATCCCTGGTCCACCTCCTGTGCAAACGTAAACTTTATTATCAGTTGTTAATGTCTTGGACCACTCAGATATTTTTTTTGCAAATTCAACTGCAGCGTCGTAGTACTTTGAAGTAAACTCAAGTTTTTTTAGCATTCTTATATTATCATCTACATCATGACCACTTGCTTTCTTTTCCAATAGTTCATTCATCTTAATTTTGTAATCTTCTGAAGATATAGACCGGGCAGAACCAAAAAACACTACTGTATTATAAATTCTATTCTTTTTTAATGATGCTTGAGGATGATAGTATTCCGAAAGAATTCTAATAGTTCTTCCTTCTTTACTATGCATAAAATTCGGATCTTCATAAGCTTTTATAATTTCTTTTTCATATTTCATATTTGTTATCTCGAGTTATGGTAACCACCATCTACAGTGATGTTCTGGCCAGTAATATAACTATTTGTAGTTGCAAAAAAGTAAACAGCATCAAAAATATCTTCTGGAGTACCATATCTTCTCATAGGTATCTTTTCTATTGAAATAAGTGATGAATCCTTAGCCGGGTCATCAATAACTTCAATTGCTCCTGGACTAACACTGTTTACAGATATATCAGGTGCTAATTCAACTGCAAGTGCTTTTGTCATCTGTATTAAAGCAGCTTTCGAAATATGGTACGGTAACCTACCTTTCCAAATCTCAAATGCACCAAGCGATGCTATGTTAATAATACGACTGTTAGGCTTAGCAAGTTGCGAGAAATACTGACTTGTGAAGAATTCACCCTTTAGATTAATAGCAAATGTATCATCTATAAGTGATTCTTCAATATCATCAATCTTAGTTCTTTTTGGAAAAACACCAGCATTATTAACAAGTACATTTGGTAAACCCAATTCTACTATACACTTACTCATAGCTTCTATTACTTCTTCTTTCCTAGCAACATCAGCTTTATAAATATTTGCCTTTACACCATAAGTTCTACAAATAATGGCAGTTTCTTGTGCCTCTTTCTCTGATTTGTAATAGTTTATAGCTACATCCCATCCTTTTTTTGCAAAATTAATTGCTAGAGACTTTCCTATTCTTCTACCTGCACCAGTTATAAAAACTACACTCATTTTTATTTACTTTTTTGTAACTTGATTAAAACTAATTTGTCTTTACGAAATGAAACTATTAATACTTATAATTAGTTTAGTAATACTTAATATTTCACTAAACGCCCAAAGTCTATACAGAGTTTATCTAAAAGATAAAGGAAATAAAGTTCTAGAATATAATAATGAACTTTATAATGAAATTCTCTCCGATTTAGACGAAAGAGCCATAGAAAGACGTAAAATCAATCTAAAATCTGATAATATTATCTCCGTGAAAGACATACCAATTTACGAAAACTATTTGGATTCTCTTGTAAGTATGGGTATAACTATTCGATCCAAATTAAAATGGTATAATTATATAATTGCTGAGATTGATTCAGTACTTTTAGTAGAAATCAAACAATTAGAATTCGTAGACTTAGTACAACCAGTTGAGGAACATTATATTAATAACAATAATACTTTAGAATATAATAATTGTGACTTATTCGAGTATGGTAACTCATTTAATCATCTTGATATGCTAAACATACCCAATTTACATCGTTACGGATTTACTGGAAAAGGTGTTAGAATTGGATTTCTTGACAATGGATTTGACTTACGTTCACATAAAGCTATAATGAATGCAAATGTAGTTAAATCTTATGATTTTATATTTAGAGATTCAATAGTTCATAACGAAGAAGAAGATGTTAACTCCCAAGATAGTCATGGATCTGTTGTATTTTCAACTGTAGGAGCATTAGATAATGAGAATTATATTGGTATTGCTCCGAATGCAGAGTTTTATTTGGCAAAAACTGAAGATAATAGAAGTGAAACATATTTAGAAATTGATAACTTCGCAGAGGCCATTATTTGGATGGAAAATAATGGAGTAGATGTTATAAATGCATCTTTGGGTTATAAAAGTCTAGATACTCTATCATTGAATTACGATAATCTAGATGGAAATTACACGATTGCATCAAAAGCAATCAATGATGCTTCAGCAATGGGTATGATATGTGTAATTGCAATGGGAAATAACGGAGATATAACAAAGTCAATAATTTCACCTGCAGACGCTGATAGTAGTGTCTCAATTGGTGCCCTCAATGCTGATGGAATCAACTTATCTGGTTTTAGTTCTAATGGTCCAAATGCAAAAGGACTTATGAAACCAAACCTAGTAGCGCAAGGTAATGGTATATTCAGTATAAACCCTAATAGTGAAGATAGTTATTCACCAACTGCAGGTACCTCACTAGCCTCACCTTTAATAGCTGGTAGTTTTGGATTATTAAAATCAATATATCGCGATACTGATTCTTATACTTTAAAGTCTAATATGTATAAAACAGCTGATAAGTATGATAATCCTGATAATAGATATGGATATGGCTTACCAAATATCTACGAGGCCGTATATAATTCTGGTGTAGCAATTTCGCCAGAAAATCAAATAGATAATGGTGACTTCAAAAGATTAGTATTTTATATTTTTCCTGGCAATAAAATACTAGATGCTGAAATATTGGTTTACTATTCTGATTTTAAATCAAAAATTTACCCTTTAGTTAAAAGAGATTTTGATAATCAGTATTATATAGATGTTCCTAAACAAGAGTTCGAATCGGAAATAGCAAAAGCAAGGATCAAGGTAAAATCTTATTTAAGAGATTATCACTATCCAAATAAATCAGAATATTTTAATATTTATTTTGAAAATGATTTTATACAATGTGGTGTAAATAGATCTGAAATACTTCCTGAATCTATTTTGACTCCTATTTCAGGGTTCGATATTTATCCAACTTTACTTCAAAATAATGAAAATCTTAATTTAGCAATGAGTCTAAACGACAACTATTCTATAAAATTTAATATTACTGACTTACAAGGTAGAATTATTTATAAAGAATTTCTAAATTTTGGTCCTGGAGTGTTAAATAAACAAATTCAGCTTAATAATGTAATTTCAGGTGCTTACTTTATTAGTGTCGAATACGGTGATAAAATAGGGATAAAAAAAGTGATGATAATGAATTAAAATATGAAATAATGTTTTGTAAATTCAAATCAATGTGTTATGTTTGAGTCTTGATTTCGTTACGAAATCGAAAAAAAGGGATCGTAGTTCAGTTGGTTAGAATGCCAGTCTGTCACACTGGAGGTCGCGAGTTCGAATCTCGTCGGTCCCGCCAAAGCTCCACAATTATTTGTGGAGCTTTTTTTTTTATAATTTATTGAATAATGCTTCGTAATAGTTACGAAATAACAACATAATACTATATGAATTTATCTAAACTATATGAACTATTGGAATCTGAGATTAACAAAGATTTCAAGAAATCAAAAGTAATTGATTATAAATCACCTAATGAAATGATTGAACATCTTGATCTGGAGATTAATGACGATGCACAAGGTGAAGAAGGATTATACAAATCAATTGAAAAGTATCTATCAGGATCTGTAGATACAGCCCATCCCCTATTTAGCAATCAACTTTGGGCTGGACGTAATTATCCAGCGTTAATTTCTGAGTTTGTAACTACACTTAGGAATACTTCAGTCTATACTTATGAAACTGCACCAGCGGCAACCATTATAGAAACATTCATGATTGACATGCTTTGTAAACAAATGGGTTATGAGTCGGGAGATGGTACATTTCTAACTGGAAGCAGTAATGCCAATCTAATATCATTATTAGTCGCAAGAAATACTTTATTTCCAGATATAAAAAGTAAAGGACTTAGTTCACTTCCAGAACTCTGTTTTTTCGTTTCAGAACATTCACATTATTCATTTGAGAAAGCTGCTAATGTTTTGGGATTCGGTGAGGAAAATGTAATTAAAGTAAAAGCTGATAAAGATCATAAAATGATACCTGCTGAACTTGAATCAAGTATTAAAAATGCTTTAGCAATTGGTAAGCAACCATTTTATGTTTGCGGTACAGCTGGTACAACTGAGGTGGGTGCTTTCGACCCATTAATTGAGCTTCAGAGTATAGCTAGGAAATACAATCTTTGGTTTCACACAGACGGAGCTTGGGGTGGAGCGTTAATTTTTAGTAAAAAGCACAAACATTTGCTTAAAGGAATTGAGAATTCAGATTCTATTTCGTGGGATGCTCATAAACTTATGGGAATACCTCTAATATGTTCTGTAATATTACTAAAGGATAATAATCAGTTGTTGCCTGCAGTTTGTGAACAAACTTCAGATTACCTATTTCATGAACATGAATATGATGATTTAGATCTTGGTAAAAAATCAATACAATGTGGTAGAAGAGTAGATTCTTTAAAACTTTGGCTTTCTTTCAAATACTATGGAATGAAAGGATATGAGCAAAGAATTGAAAAAATGATTGCATTAGCCGACTACCTAACTGATAAAGTAAAATCGAACTCTTCATTTGAATTACTAGCTCCTACTACATATTGCAATGTAAATTTTAGATTTAAACCCGATGGCAACTTTACTCAAGAAGTAATCAATAATATAAACCTCAAAGCAAGAGATGAGATGTATAAAGAAGGTATTGCCTTATTTAACTATTGTTATATTGATGAAAAGCTTTCTATTCGTTTTATACTGGCTAATCCTGATGTTTCTACCTCTGATTTAGATGATATACTTGAAGTTTTCTTATTAAAATGTAAGAATCAACTTTAACACATTAAAAAAATATACATAAAAAAAAGGGCTGAAATTCAGCCCTTTTTTATTTTAGTCTATTTCCTAATAACTTATTTCACTATAATCATTTTCTTAGTAAATGTAACACCATTTACAGAAAGTTGGAAGTAATAAGTTCCAGAATTCAAATTAGAAATATTAGCATTTAAAGTATTATTATTATGCGCTTGAGTTAAACTATTATTCAATAAAGTAGAAACTCTATTACCCATATTATCATACAAAGCTAATGAAACAGTTGATAATTTCTCTACACTGAAAGATATTTCAACCATATCAGTATTTACTGCTGGATTTGGAGACACATTACCAAACTCAACATTAAAGTCTAATTCTTCTTTTACTGAGTTTAATGGACCTTGTGCTTTAGTTGCATCCATTTCAGCTGTAAAGTTCATTATTGTTCCCCAATCAACTAACATATCTTTAATTGGTTCAGGGAAGTTGAATTTATTCAATCTATAAGAAGTCTCAGTAGTCTCATAAGTTAAAATTGGTACATTATTTATATCCGGGATTACACTCGGAATATTAAATAATGTTTCTATAGTTGTATCATTTGTTATATTAGTAGGATTTCCCCATTCTCCTGTATTCATATCATATACTACAGAAAATATATCATATTGAAGTATAGTATCTAACATTTGTTGTTGTTCAACTAGATCGTTAGTCAAAGGATCTCTAACATCCATATATACTTGAACTGGTGGATCTAATGCAATAGTCTTTCCAGGATCAGCATCAATATACATTAATAATAACTTATCACCATCCGCTGTTTTAGCAATTTGCAAATTATTTCCAAAAGTAGATGGTTGGTATCTGATAGCCCAAGTATTAGTATCACCACTAGTAGAAGAGTGTTCTCGAGTAGTGAATGGACCAGTTGTTTCTAACTCAGCTATTTCATTCAAACTAAATATTCCATTATCATACTTTAACTCCGTTATGAATGCCAAAGCTGGAACATCATCACCAGAAATAATTACTTCTGCTATAAATGATACTTTACCTGGTCCTGTAGAGAACATAGCATTACCTGAGTAAGGATTAGTAATACCAACAGCTGTATAACCAGGGTGATCATCTAATATGCTATTGAGAGTCAACTCCGGCATTACTTCGAATGCAGACCAGTTATCACCACCATCAGAAGATTTAGATATACCTAATAATCTTGGTTCAGCATTTTCGAAATGTCTATTATTAACACCAGCGTATAAAACACCGTCTTCGTCATTAGTAATAACCATTTGACCATTCCAAGAAGAAGTTTTTGATCCTGGATCTCTAAATTTGTTTGCCCACCATTGTTGAGGATTATTTCCTGTTATAGCTTGTGTGTCAAAGTTGAATCCCCAATATCCATAATAACCAAATTGATCATTTTCTGTTACTGGGTCTAAAGTACCAAATCCATAAATTGTATTAGTTACTTCATTAGTTCTCAAAAGTAAACTACCCCAATTTTGATTATCAGGAGGATTACCACTATCTGGTGCATCTTGTTCAATTGGCTCTGGGTTTTCACCAATTGCCTTATCATAAATTGAGAAAGTACCGCCTGAACCATTACCCCAAGTTCCGTTAGTCTTTTTAGTCGTTTGTGGTGCATACATTACATAACTTAAATCTTCTATGTTCGAAGATTTATTTGCGTTAAGGAACGCTAAAGATGGGTAGAATGGTCCAATATCTGGATTTCTGTAAACGTGAACACTATCCCAAGTACCGCCCATATCAGTAGTTCTTAGCATATAAAGCTTAGAACCATCAAATGCACCTGGTAAAAATTGTCTTTCATTGATTGCAATACCAATAGCATTAGTAGAGGGATCCCACTGAATAGGATTACTACGAGAATAATGCATGAAGTAGAATCTTTCAAACCTTACTAAAGGAACTCCAGCATTTAAATCTTGAGTCGAATTATTCTTTCCTTTACTAAAGGTTTCTAATTCTAATTTTGGAGAAGTATAATCTATATTTTCTAATAGATTAGCCCTCATGTCATTTTGCTCTAGACCATACGCCGAAGCGACTACAGTCAGAGCTAGTATTATGGTTAATAATTTATTCATTTTAAAACCTCATTATTTAAACAAAAATTTATTCATTCTTAACATAAAACAAAGATAAGTGCATTTTTAAATAATTGCAAATCTAATTTTACACTCACTATCTAATACCAAAGACACATTACTCTAGCAATTAGTTACACATTTACACGATAAATAGTTAATTTTCGTTTCGTTCACTGTTTAATTATAAAAAAAGAATTGGATAGAATAATGTTATTAGAAAAAGATATACTTAACAGTATCAATAATGTAGAAGACCCAGATTTAGGAGTTAGTTTATCAGAGTTAGACGCAATAGATAAAATAGAAATAACTGAAGATTCAGTTCTTATAAAGTTAAAGTTAGTACAGCCAATATATTGGGTAGTAAATAGAATTAATGATTTACTAATTGAAGAGCTTCGCAAATTAGACAGTTCAGTTAAATTTGAAATACTTATTACAGAACAACCATTTAACACTCAAGATAGAGATGTATTACCTGGTATCAAGAATCTTATAGCAGTTTCTTCTGGTAAAGGTGGTGTTGGAAAATCTTCAATTGCTTCTAATATAGCCGCGGCATTGTCTAAGAAAGGTGCAAGAGTAGGTATTATAGATGCCGATATATATGGACCAAGTCAGCCAACTATGTTTGGTCTTAAAAATGCACAAATGGAATCAGTAAAAATGCCTGATGGAAAATTAATGGCTCGACCATCTTCAAAATTCGGTATTCAAATAGCATCAATGGGATTTCTAATGAAACAGAATGATGCTGCTATAGTTCGTGGTCCTATGTTAGCTGGTTATTTTTCAATGCTTTTCGAGCAAATCGTTTGGGGAAATCTAGACTTCCTAATATTCGATTTACCTCCTGGTACAGGTGACATTCAGTTAACTTTAACACAAAAAATCCCACTTACAGGTGCAGTGACTGTAACTACACCACAAGAAATAGCACTTGCTGATGTAAGACGTAGTATTGCTATGTTCAACAAAGTAAATGTAGATAACATTGGTATTATAGAAAATATGAGCTGGTTCTCCCCTATTGGACATGATGAAAAATACTATATTTTCGGTAAAGATGGTGGTAAGATGATTAGTGAAGAAACAAACGTTGATTTACTTGGACAAGTTCCATTAAGTATTCAGATGAGAGAAGGAAACGATGGTGGAATGCCAGAAGTTCTTCGTGATGAAGATTCTGAACAATCAAAAGAATTAATGAATATTACAGATAAAATTGTATCTAAAGTACGAAAGATTAATTATGAAAAAATGAAAACACCAGAAGTTGAGATTAATATATAATGACTTCCTTAGAAGAAAGAATAAAAGCTGTGGTACAAGAAATCAACGAAATATTGAAAAAAGATGATGGTTTTCTTGAATTTGTGACCTATGAAGAGGACACAAAAACTGCTGTATTCAAACTTTTAGGGATATTTGAGCACGATCCGATGGCAATGAACACTTTTCGTGGTGGAATTGAAAAAATTATATTGAATAAAATCAAGGAAGTACGAAGAATCGAAAAAATAAATTAAATTTTTGTTTGCAGATTAGAAAAATTGTCTTATTTTTGTACTCCTTAATCGGGGCGATTAGCTCAGTTGGTTCAGAGCATCTGCCTTACAAGCAGAGGGTCGGGAGTTCGAGTCTCTCATCGCCCACACATTTAAGATATAAAAAGAAGCAAAAGCTATTCAGGTTTTTGCTTTTTTTGTCTAACAGGCAGGAGTGGCGGAACTGGTAGACGCGCTGGATTCAAAATCCAGTGTTAGCAATAACGTGGGGGTTCGAGTCCCCCCTCCTGTACCAAAAGAAAAGAGTGATTGGAATTTCCAATCACTCTTTTTTATGTTAAATTTATAATTTTAATAGTCAAGTAACATTATCAATCCTAAAGACTATAATTTGAAGCAGCATCCGTTTTACCAGCTACACCATCTAATACATACAAAGGCATATAAGCATCAATCTCTAATGTTGCCGGTAAATCTGTTTTCATTTGAGTGGGTTCGAACATAACTGTTTTGTTGCATTTTCCCTCCAAACGAATTTTTACTTTACCAGTTTTTCTCGAGAACTCATCTATTTCCATTGTTCCGCTTGTAAACATATATGTAACACCATCCTGTCCAAAAGAAGCTGTAGGTTGTGAGTTTTCTATTTCCATCTTTCCCTTATATTCGTCTTTTGAAGTATCAAAATCTTTTATGTTAACAAGCAATGTACTTTCGAAATCACTTGATTTGAATACCACACCTGCCATAGGTGTTACACCATTTTTACCTGTGAACCAATTCATTACTGTATAAGGGTCTATGCCATAATTTTCTATAGTCAGAGTCTTTCCTTCTACTGTCATCGTAACATTCCCTAATCTATATGTTTTATTCTTGTTGTCTTCTTGCACATTCTCACCTTCTGAATTGTCATCTACGCTTTCGTATTGAGCATCATCAGTCTCTATATATCCTTCATCGTCCGAACCACAACTCATTAATATTCCTGCTAATAGCAATATGTACAATAGTCTTTTCATTACATAATCCTTATTTTTATTTAATTACTATAAATTTTTCTTCACAATTACAGTTGCATTAAAAGAAGTCAATGTTTTAATATCAAGATCACCAGTTTCGTCTTTTGCTAAGCGAACTGTCCCTAATAACCTTAACTCCACCTCACTATCGGTCACTGATAGTATCTCTGTGCTACCTTGCTCACCATAGAATATTACGTTTTTACCATCTACTGTATATGTCAATTTCAAACTAGGGTATTCACTATTGTCATCGGAAGCTACCCAAGGCATAGTGCTAGTTACTTCATGAACTGTGTTTGTTGGATTGATTACTACTGAAACGTAAATATCCTCAGTAACCCCTCCATCAACTAATGTCTGCTTTTTAGTTAGAGTTCCGTTGCCCCATATAGTATAAGTCTTTTCAGAATTGGGTTCACTGATTTTCCTAACAGTTCCTTCGGAATGTAACTCTGAATCCAAATCCTTATTCAACATAATATTGACGTTATCATATCCAACATAGCTTCCTCCAAAAAATATTGCTTCTAATGATCCAAGAGTTTCTTCTTCTTTATCCTTGTCTTCTGGTTTTATAGGGCTTTCATCGTCCGAACCACAACTCATTAATATTCCTGCTAATAGCAATATGTACAATAGTTTTTTCATTCCTTTACTCCGTGTTAAAATTTAGTTTTTTAGAATATTTGTGTCGCTAATATAACCATTTGCCACTATATACAGTACATATTTTTTCCACCAAAGCCATTTGCCATAGCTCACAAGCCAACCTCTCTCGCCAACTCGCCGAGCATTTCCGCTCTCGTAGTGGCTTATTTGCACCCTTGTAGATGGCATCCGCTCACTCGCCAATCGCTTACATTCTCTTATTCCTCATTTTCATCTCATAGTTGAATGAAAGGTACACATCTATCTGATATTCCGGTTCGCTTAACCCTCAAAATGAAAGCTCCAGGTTCATAACCAAAAGTTCCCAATTGTTGTATTGACCATGGATTACCATCTATTGTATCTATTAATCTTACACTCGATTCGAATTCCTCATGTTCTTTGAAGAATCCGTATCTAGCAATTATACTATCACGCAATTCGGGACTTACTTTTGCTGTCTCTATACTTATAATAACTTCAGTACTCTCTACATTGATATCATAAGGTATATATAACAACTTTGCACCACTAGAAATAGAAGGTGCAACGACTATATCATATTCATCATCCATTCGGCAGAGCTTGTCGAGTTTACTAGCGTCTCCCAAAGTGTCTAATATTTCTTCAATTTTGACAAAATTTATCATTCCCTCTATTGTTACAAATGTTTTGCCCACTGTATCTTTATCTACAGGGTCAGGAGTTGTTACTTTGTCATCACTGCAACCCCATACGGTGGCTAGTATAAGTGCTATTATTACTATTTGCTTCATTTCATTTCCTAGTTTATTATTATCAATTTCTTTTTAGTCTGTTTCGCTCCCTAGTGGAGAGTTTTCGATATAAAATTAAATATTACTATTTTCATTTAATTTAGCAAAGTGCTTTACTGGATCTCTAAAATCTTTATTATGATTTACAATTATCATATCAACATAATTAATCATATTATTTAAATCCCTATCTGAATCACCTGAATAGATAACTTGTATATAAAACTTTTTGTCTTTATGATAATTATCTGCAATAATTTCCAATTCATAAATAGCTGTTTCATCATTATTACAATTGATATTATAACTTCTATTGTAGTCTAATATAGTTGGGATAAATTTGTATTCTTCTCTATCTCTATAAAATGATCCAAGAAAAAACTTCTTTCTATCTTTAAAACTGTGTTGAATTTTTTCTTTATCAACTGTTATCCACTGAAGCATTAATTCATTGTTATATTCTTGACTTTCAATTTTATCATTTTTCTTTTTAACAACACTATTTATTCTTATTCTTACGTTATTTGCGATTTTAGAGCTCTGTGTAGCTTTTACTTGTAGTATAAAATAAATTTTAGCATCCATTTTATTAATTTCTCTGTAGACTTTTGCTTCTTTGTATTTATTTACTTTTTCAATTTCAAGTGTTACGCTTTTTTGCCATCTTTTTATATTCTCTATAAAAAGAGCTAAAATTACAGCTCCAACAGTACCGAGTGCAATAAAACTCTGAATTATTATTTCAATATTACTAAATATGCTTATGAATGAGTCTAAGATTATACTTATTGAGTATAAAATTGTTGATACCAACATTAAAATAATAACAAAAAAAATTAATATCATCCCTAGCATAACTCATCCCCCGCCGAAATGTCTTCACTTGATAGCGAAGTTGCTTCACTAGTGGGCGTAGAGCAGTAAGATAATGGCGTAGAACCATTTCTTAAAGGCGTAAAGGAGTAAAAAGATGGCGTAAGGCACTGGGAAAGTGGCGTAATGCCTTGGGACAATAGATTTAATCGGTGTTTTGGGATTTGCATGGTTTTCCTCTTGAAATTTTATTTTTCAATTTAAGAATTATTTGTAATTTTAACAATAATAATAACTGAGAGAAGAGTTTGAAAAAGATATTAGTGTTAATAATGTTGTTTTTTGCTTTCGGATGTAGTTATGATTCTGAAATATCAAAAGAAAACTCAATAGTTGGAAAGTGGAAATTTAACTTTCAAATTGTTCAAGGGACCTCTGATAATTTATTTGATAAAAATAAAAAAGATAATTACGTTTTAGAAGTATTAGAATTTAATGAAAATGGTATTTATAATATTTATCAAACCAATCATATCGGAACTAGTCAGGTGGAACAAGGTAAATATACATACATCAATGGAATATTGACTATTTCAAATGACAAATGTAATGGATTAGAAAGTAAATATGAAGTTGAATATAATGAGAATTATATAAGAGTTTTTACTATTAGTGAACCATGTCAGGAATATCGATTTTCTCTCCGTACTTATATCAGTAATGATAACGAATTAAAGAGAGATGAACCTTATAAACATTAACTAAGAATCGAAAGCAATCCACTAGGACGTGGAAATACTTCACGAGTGGGTGGTTTTCTTATTCTAAAGAGATTGCCGCGTCCTTTCAGTCCTCGCAATGACATTCTTGGTGGCGGTTTTGAGAAAAAATAAGCACCCCCGAAGGGATTCGAACCCCTAACCCTCAGAGCCGAAATCTGATGCTCTATCCAGTTAAGCTACGGAGGCATTTATTTTCTACGAATAAGTCTTTTTAGTGCTGCAATCTCTTGCTTAGTAAAGAAACCGAATAATCTGAGCAACACTATGAACGAAATTATGAATGAAATCTTGACGATGACGTCTGTCATTGTTCCAAAGTTAAGGTTTAGTGCATTATTTGCAAAATAAATTGCTGCAGTAAGCACCGCAATGATTGATATTTTAGGCCAATCGTATTTTATAGCATACGATTTTCGTGCAAAGTAGTAGATAAGTACTGCATTAGTAGCGAACCCAATCAAAGTAGCCCACGCAGCTCCTATATAGCCGACGTTAGGGACTAAAGTGTAGAGTGCAATGAAATATACTGCAGTTCCAGTTACTATCGAGTATGCAAGGTACTTTGTCTTTTTGGCGATATGGAGCGAAGCGGAAAAGTTATTGTACATGCCGTTGAACCAATATGCTAAAAGGATAATAGGAATGATTACAAGTCCTCCGGTGTAGTCATCCGGAAGTAGCTTACCTCGCCCTATAAAAGGGGTTTGAGCTATATAACTAACGAAAAAGCTGAACGAAAGGAAGATAATAGCACCGATTAGTGTGAAGTATGTTAATATTTTTGAGAACAGCTCTTTCGAACCTTCGTTTTCATAATTATTTAAGAAAAAAGGACGCCAAGCATAGTCAAATGCTGTTATAAATAATAGCATTGGTATTCCAAGCTTGTAGTTTGCTGAGTAAACGGCCTGCGCATCAGATCCAGCGAATTCTTTTACTATAGGTTTGTCAGCTACATTTAGAAATATGGTCGAAAGTGCCGCCGGCAAAGTAGGTATTCCATATTTAAGCATAGTCCTGAAGAGCTTCGAGTCATATTTAAAGACTAAATTTGCGACGATTTCCTTCGACTGAATAGCGAGAGTAGTCAACGATGCTATAAGCTGAATTACTAGTACAGCAAATACCCCCATCCCGAAAATTGTAATAGCTATATAGTTAAGACTTACATATACTATAACATGAACAAACCTTATCATAACAAAGCTACGCGCTTTATTGTTCATCCTTAGAAGCCCAAATGGAATGAATTGGATAGCATCTATAAGGGGAACAAAAGCGGCGAGCATAATAAGCTCTGCGGAGTTTTCGACTTCCCCTGAAAGGACGAAGGTTAGGCTATCTGCGAAAGTGAAAATAATCGACGAGACGACGAATCCGAATATAAAAATAGGGATAAAAGCATGCGAAAAAACAGCACGTGATTTCTGGATGTCGTTTTTGTCATAATAGCGAAAAAAGGAGCTTTCTAATGCAGTGGCGTAGAACACATTGAGTATGCCAATATAAGCGTAAATTAATACAATATCTGCATATTCTGCTTTAGGTAAGTAGTTGATATAAAGAGGAAAGAGTATAAAAGTGAGAAACCGTCCGACGATATTAAAAATACCATATGTTACGGTTTGACCAGCTAACTCTTTAAGCTTTTCTTTCATTCCTTAGGTAATTTTCTTTTTGTAGGGAATGCTAAGATAAGTCCTATTATTGATCCATATAGTGAAGTAATTCGCCAATCTGATTTAAGAGAGCAATTCGTCTCACACCCAAAGAAATAGAAGTAAGCATAGCCAAGCACTGCTCCCACAACCATAAAAAGAATTATTTTAATCTTTGTATTCATCATTCATTAGAAACGTTTTCTTCATCGATTTGTTTTGGATCGTCTTCCATCTCTATTCTAAGAGTAAAACCGGACTCTTCGGCTTCACTAAATCCAAGTTCTTTCAATTCTTTAAGCTTCGGAAGGTCTTCTAATGTGTTTAAACCGAATGCTTTTAGGAAGTCAGTCGTAGTCCCATAAAGATAGGGATTACCTGGCGCATCACTTTTCCCAATTATTCGAACATAACCTTTATCAATAAGCCCATTGATGATTTCTTTGGAATTTACCCCACGTATTGACTCAATACCTGGTCTAGATATGGGTTGTCTATATGCTATAATTGCTATAGTTTCTAAATTAGCATTACTTAGTTTCCTACGTACTATATTTTTATTGATTTTACCAACGATTTTGCCATATTTACGGGAAGTTACGAGTGAGTATCCTCCCCCACTTTCAATTATACGAAAAGGTCTATCATTATCGGAATTATCGTTGTTTACTTCATTAATGATATCACGAACATAATCTCGGTTGAAACCTATTTTGTCAAGTAGTTCATATTCAATTACATCTTGTTCATCTACACTATTAGACTCATTTGATGCCAGAATTTTCATCAATCTGTTAATATCAAGAGGCTCTTCCATGGTAAAGAGTAGCGCTTCTAATGCTATTTTTTGTTCTTGCTTAGGTAAAGAGAAAAAATATGGTAAATCTTTTAATTCCATTTAGTTTAGGTTCAATGTTGGTGATATAATTATGTCAGAAAATAAATCGTCTTGCGTAATAAATAATTCGTTGGAGCGAATTAGCTCTAATAAAGCAAGGAATGTAACTACAATGAATGATTTTGGCTTATTTTTCATAAAATCTAGGAATTTAATCCTGCCTTTCATATTTACTACTTTTACTAACTCTTCTTTTTGTTCCTCTACTGAAATAGGTATAAGTTCTACAACGTGTTCTTGTACTGCATTGTCTAACCTATCAACAGCCGTTTTGAAAGCTGTTAACAAATCAAACATTGTGGTATTAGTGTAAACTACCTCTGCTGATTCGTCATTACCAAAATAACCACGTTCGTGGAAGTATAAATTGTTTTCTTCTGAATTTCGTAAATCTTCAGTTGCTTCTTTTATTTGCTTATATTCTAATAGCTTCTGGACTAATTCTGTTCGAGGGTCTTCTATTTCATCGCCGTTCTCGTCTTTAGGTTTAGGAAGAAGTAGTCTAGCTTTGATATACATTAGAGTTGAAGCCATAAGTATAAACTCACCTGCTAACTCCAAATCAAGTAACTTCATCACTCTGACATAACTTAAAAATTCTTCGGTAATTCTTGATATTGGTATATCATAAATATCTAATTCGTCTCTTCTAATAAAATAGAGGAGCAAATCAAATGGGCCTTCGAAATTTGGGAGGTGAATTCTATACATAGTTCATTATACTTTTAACAAAAGTAAAGTTTTATCTGGAGTAGTGGGAATTAATTTTTCAACATCTATATATATTCACGGTCTAAGCGTGGTAATAAGTGAGTTATTATTTCATAAGGTATAGTATTTGCTTTTTCAGAAATATCATAAATCGAATCACCAGTTATACCATCACCCATTATTATAACTTCGTCACCAACTGAAACATCGAGTCCTGAAATATCAACCATTGTAAAATCCATACAGACTGAACCAACTATCTTACAAGATTTATTTTTTATACTAAATGAACCACAATTAGATAAAGCCCAAGGGAAACCATGACCATATCCAAAAGGAATCAAAGCAATAGTAATATCATTTTTAGCTATATATTTATTACTATACCCAACGGTTTCACCCTTACTAACGTGTTTAACTAAAGACACTTCAGAAACTAATTTGAGACTCGGTTTCAAATCGCTTTTCGACTGAAGCTCACGTGTTGGTAAAAATCCGTATATAGCTATACCTGGTCGAGAAAAATTACTTGGACTTTCAATTTCGTTAAATATAGCTGCAGAATTATGTGTATGAATATATTCTAATTTTCCGAATGCTGTCTCAATTTTATCCAAAGCATTACTAAATTCTGCTATCTGATTTTTAGTTTGAGTTTTATCTTTATCATCTGAAGAGATAAGATGAGTTAAACACCCAACAATTTTAAGATGTTCGAATGTTTTGAGGACTACTATAAATGCTTCAAGATTATGAGGTTTAACCCCTTCCCTATTCATTCCAGTATCAACGAATATATGTAGTAACGCCTTTTTATTTTTGCACTTAGCAGCCTCATTCAGTGATCTAAGGACATTTATATTTACAGTACAGACCTGTAAATCTAAATTTATAACTTCTTCAACTTCATCCTCTGATAAAGTTCCAGTCAGCAATATTTCTCCTTTATCTCCTTTTTCCCTTAATCCTTGCGCTTCATGTACATAAGGAACCCCTAACATTTCGACACCTTCGTCCCTTAATACTTTTGATATTTCGTTTATACCAGTACCATAACCGTTAGCTTTTACAATTCCAATAATCTTTGTACCTGATTTTTCCCTTATTATTCTTAAATTGTGTCTGATGTTTTTGGTATTTATAATTGCTTTTGATCTATTCATTAATAATTGATGTCCTTTATGCCGAGAATAAGAGTGATGTATTTAGAATTTCGAAATTACTAAGATATTTTTTAATGAAAAAACAATTTACTACAATTTTATTATTATTGTCACTTATATCTTGTGGATCAATTCCAGAAAAAAAAGAATGTAAGGGTGTAAGTGTGGCTGGAAATCTTGGAAACATTATTAATTCAGTAGATAACGAGCCACTCGTAAAATCTGTTGATAATGAATTAGTTTACTTATCAAGTGATAGTAAACAATATAATATTTTTCAGATAAAAGACAATAATAGTTTATTAACTAATATTGATAATATTGTTAAACATAATGACTTATTATCTCCTGGTTTACCTACGACTTATAATCTAGATAATGAGAAGAAGCTATTTGTAATATCTGGATTAACTAATGATTCATTGAATAGAGACCTTTTTGCGTTTATGTATGTAAGAGGAGAATACGCAAGGGTAATTGATATTAAACTACTCAATAGCAAAGGATTCGAGGGACATCCATATTTTGTGGATAATAGATTATATTTTACTAAAGAAATAAATAACCAATGGGATATTTATTATTCTGATTATATCAATGGCAATTGGACTAACCCAATTTCTTTTGATGATATAAATACTAATGTAGATGAAGGATTTTATAGTGAATCCTTTAATAAGTCATTATTTTCAAGGAAGGTAAATGGTAAATTTAATATATTTTCTTATGAAAAGAACAACCATTCAACCAATGCTTATCAATTGAACTCTGATTATAATTCTAGATTTAATGATATTTCCCCAACTATTCTAAATAATTCATTATATCTGACTTCTGACAGACCTGGTGGTTGTGGTCAATTTGATGTGTATAATTTTGATTTCTGTAAGAAAGTTACTTTAAAAGGTAATATTATTAGTGAATATGAAAATGTTCCATTAAAAGGAATTGTTGAGTTATACTCAAAAGATAGTGTATTACTCAACCAATACGTTATACCAAGTGATTCATACTTCGAATTTGAACTAACCGCAAATACATACTATTATTTAACATATAGAAACGAATGCTACAATTCTATAAAGAGTACTGATTTATTTTTTGCTGAGTGTAATGAGAATGCTGAAGTAGTTTTCCAACAAGACATAATTTTACCTAATTATACTATCGAATTTAATTTCGAAGAATATGACATACCATTTTTTGTAACGGGATACTATAGACCAAATACATCTGATAACTTAAAGGAACTTAAGAGTTTATTCAAATTAGGTGTAATTACTGGTAAAGGTAATACTTCTTACATAGAGTATCCAGATGACAAATACCATCAATACTCTTATACGATTGATTCAGCTTTTAGAGAAGCCATAGATTATATAAATGACAAATTAAATAATTTGAAAAATGATTGTGTTATGAATAATACTAAGATTGTATTAGATATAACAGGATTTTCTGACCCAAGAGATATTGCTTCTAACAAGATTTATCCAGGTCCAGATATTTATGATGAAAATGGAAATGTTGCTGTTAAAAATGGATCCGTAATAGATAATCAACTATTATCATTTCTCAGAGCATATTATACAGGTGATTATATTAAAAATAAAGTAGTAGATAACAGCAATATAGTCATCAATATGTTAACAGGCGGTATAGATGACAATTCGAAAAGACCCAATGATTTAAAAAGACGTGTAAAGATAAGTATACGTTTAGAAACTGCTTCGCAATAACACTATTGGACTTACTTAAACTTCTTTACCTTTCAGCAAGTTACATTGTTGAAAATAATATCCTTATATTTGCTAAATATATTTAAAACAATACCAAAAAAGTGGAGTTAAAAGATGGTAGACTATAAACCAATGGAATACTTGGATTTCAATGATCCAACAATAGCACAACAACAAAAAGAAGCAATTGAAAAAGTAAAATCTCAATTAGGCAAAGAATACCCTAATATAATAGATGGCAAAGAAGTATTCACTGAAAAGAAAACATTATCGTATAATCCCGCAAATAAATCTGAAGTAGTAGGAATTTTCCAAAAATCAGGTAAAGAAGATGCAGAAAAAGCGATTAATGCAGCTGAAAAAGCTTTTGAAACGTGGAAATATGTTCCAGCTGCTGAAAGAGCTGATTATCTATTCAAAGCAAGTGAATTAATCAAACAAAGAAGATTAGAGATAAACGCTTGGATGATAACTGAAGTTGGGAAAAACTATCTAGAAGCTGATGCAGATACTTGTGAGGCTATTGATTTTCTTGAATTCTACGGTAGAGAAATGCTTAGACTTTCAGAAAATCAACCATTAACAGGTCATCCTGATGAGATTAATGAATACTTTTATATTCCATTAGGTGTTGGTATTGTTATTCCACCATGGAATTTCCCGTTTGCAATTATGGCTGGAACTGTAGCAGCCTCTATCGTAACTGGAAACACGGTAGTTTTGAAGCCTTCTTCTGATGCTCCTATGATGGCTAAAATATTTGATGAATTGATGAGAGAAGTTGGATTACCTGATGGTGTTTTCAATTACTTAGTCGCTAGTGGTGCTGAAGCTGGGGATTACATGGTTGATCATCCAAGAACTCGTTATATTTCATTTACAGGTTCTATGGAAGTTGGAATTAGAATATATGAACGTGCTGCAAAAGTAAATCCTGGACAAATTTGGCTAAAAAGAGTTGTAGCTGAAATGGGTGGTAAAGATGCGATGTTAATAGATAGTGAAGTAGATGTAGATTACGCTGCAAGTGAAGTAGTAAAAGCTGCTTTCGGCTTTCAAGGGCAGAAATGTTCTGCATGCTCTAGAGCAATTGTAGATGAAAAAATATATGACGAATTTGTAGAGAAATTAGAAGAAAAAGCTAAAGCAATTGTAATGGGTGACCCTAGAGATAATGCTCCAGCAGGTCCAGTTGTAAGTGAAAGTGCATATAATTCTATAAAACAATATATTGAAATTGGTAGAAGTGAAGGTAGGTTGATAGTAGGTGGTACAACACCTGATTCTGACAAAGGATACTTTATTTCTCCTACAGTTATAGTAGATGTACCAGATACAGCTAGAATTGCAAAAGAAGAAATATTTGGACCTGTACTAGCAGTAATTAAATCAAAGAACTTCGACGATGGTATTAGAATATTCAATGACACTATATATGGTTTGACTGGTGGATTAATAACTAACAATCCAGATAAATTAGCAAGGGGAAAAAAAGAACTTCATTGTGGTAATTTATACCTAAATAGAAAATGTACAGGTGCATTAGTAGATGTTCATCCATTTGGTGGGTTTAATATGAGTGGAACAGATAGTAAAGCTGGGAGTAGAGACTACTTACAATTATTTATGCAAGGTAAGTCTGTAGCTACGAAGAAATAATAATAATATCAGATTTTTATTAAAAAGGCTTTCATTTTTGAAAGCCTTTTTTAATATTAATAACGAAAGTTTACTTTAATGGATTCCTACCTAAAAATCTTCCTTTACCTAATAGAAAATCTATTGATTTATTAATACTTCTATCGATACTTACATCAGATTTAAGATTATATATATATTTATTCATCTCTTTTTGTAAAGATGGTGCAAGATTATTATATCTTTCATTTGCAATTTGATTTTTATTTAATGCCTGAACTAGTTTAGGATGAATAACTAAAGATCTATCTGAAGAATCATATTCAATTGAAATCTCAATATTTTGTCCAATAAATTTATTTGAATTTTTCAACATTTTATTATTCACGTAAAGTCTCCACTCACCTTTATACTTTACCAATGATTGTTTATATTCTTTAGTATTTATTTTTCCTTTAATTGGGATTGGTCCATTATTCTTATTATTTAGAATAAATAATTCATTTAGAATATCATTTGGGACTGATATATATGCATTAATCCCGATGAGTTTTAATTCAGCTAGAATAGAATTCATAAGTACTTATTATTATTTTGAATTAAAATGAATAAATATAAAAAAACCGATTACAAAACAGTAATCGGTTATATTTCTTTCACATAATATATTAGAAACTAAGCAGTTACTGCTTCTTTTCTCCATCGAATATCAAGATTCCTATTAGCAGTTGCTTCATCTAATCTTCTTAGAGGAGTTGTAACTGGAGCCTGAAGTACTGTATCAGGTTCTTCTTTAGCTTCAGTAGCTATTTGAATCATAGCTTTGATAAATCCATCTAAGTTTTCAAGATTCTCAGTCTCAGTTGGTTCTATTAGCATTGCTTCTTTAACAACCAAAGGGAAATATATAGTTGGAGCATGGAAACCTAAGTCTAATAGTCTCTTTGCAACGTCTCTGGTTGTAACACCATCTTTCTTTTGTAAGTTTCCACTAATTATACATTCATGTAAGCAGTAGCCAGGGTAAGGAACTTCGTAATAATCTTTAATTTGGCTAAGTATATAATTAGCATTTATTACTGCATTTTCACTAACTCTTTTTAATCCCACTTCTCCTAACATTCTTATGTATGTATAAGCTCTTACCAATACACCAAAATTTCCACCAAAAGTATGAACTTTACCAACCGAATTTGGGAAATTATAGTTTAACTTATATTCCTCACCATGTTTTTCAATGTTTGGAACTGGTAAAAATTCTATTAGTTTTTCACTAACACAAATCGGTCCAGCACCAGGTCCACCACCACCGTGTGGAGTTGAAAAAGTCTTGTGTAGATTAATATGTACACAATCAAATTTCATATCACCAGCTCTTGCTATTGTCAATAGAGCATTTAGATTGGCACCATCCATGTATATTAGTCCACCACAACCATGTACAAGCTTTTCAATTTCAATAACATCTGTTTCAAATAAACCAAGGGTATTTGGATTAGTTAACATTAAACCTGCAACATTATCAACACACTTAGCTCTCAAATCATCTAAATCGATTCTACCATCAGGGCCTGATTTGACACTTACTATATCAAAGCCAGCCATAGCTGCTGAAGCTGGATTAGTTCCATGCGCTGAATCGGGAATAAGAATAACAGTTTTGTTTAACTCTCCCCTAGTTTCAAAATATTTCTTGAATGTAAGAATACCTGTTAACTCACCTTGCGAGCCAGCAGCAGGCTGTAGAGAAACTCCAGGTAATCCTGTAATTTTCTTTAGACATTCGCCTAATTCATACATTAATTTGAGTGCACCTTGCGCATTTTCATCACGACTGAATGGATGTAAATTTGCAAATCCATCCATTGAAGCTACTTTCTCATTCACTTTAGGATTATATTTCATAGTACACGATCCTAACGGGTACATACCTTTTTCAATATTGAAATTAAGATGTGACAAATGTTGAAAATGTCTAGCTATTTCAATTTCACTTACTTCAGGAAGCTCAGCAGCTTCTTTTCGTAAGTAATTTTGTGGTATATAATCAGAAATCTTCTTTTGCTCGATTTCAAGTTTAGGAAGCGAGTATCCAATTCTTCCAGGTGATGATTTTTCAAATATTAGTTTTTCCATATCCTTTTAAACGGTTAGTTGTTTTAAAGCTGATTTGGCTGCTTTTTGTTCAGCCGATTTTTTATTTTTACCCGATCCTTTACCTAATAATTCATCTTCAGAATATACTCCAACTTCAAATTTTTTCATGTGATCAGGTCCCTCTTCAGAAAGAACTCTATAAGTTGGCGCTTCTTTACCTTGACTTTGTATGAACTCTAGTAACTTACTTTTAAAATTCTTTTCGTGTTCAAATTCGTTGTCGTTTAAGAGTGGAATAAATTTTTTCGTTATAAAAAAACGTGCATTTTCTAAACCACTATCTAAATATATAGCTCCTATTATAGCTTCAACACTGTCTGCAAGCAAAGAATTGCTGCCACTTTGCAAAGCTTTTTGGGCACTAAAACTTAATAAAATATATTTATCAAGTCCCATTCTCTCAGCACAATATGCTAATGATTGTTTATTTACTATAGAAGATCTCATTTTTGTAAGATCCCCTTCCAATACATCGTGTTCTAAGAAAAGATACTCAGCAACGACCATTCCTAAAATTGAATCTCCAAAAAATTCTAATCTTTCATTGGAATAAATCTTCTCTTCAGAAATTTGTAGATAAGATCTATGTGTTAATGCTTGCTCAAAAAAAGCAAAATTCGATATTTTAACACCTACAATATCTTCAATTGATTTTTTTTGTTCTTTAGAAAAAAATCCAACTTCTACGAAAAATCTTTCGAAGTTGGATTTCTTTAAGTTCTTATCATCAGAGAATATAGAGCTAATAAGTCTATTAAGCTTAGATCTCATTAATTATCACTCTTCGTATGCTTTGAAACATAAAGTCGCATTATGACCACCAAAGCCAAAAGTATTACTGATAGCTGCCTTTACATCTCTTTTAATAGGAGAATTAGGGACATAATTTAAATCAGCACACTCTGGGTCAGGAGTTTCATAATTGATAGTAGGAGGCACAATACCCTCTTTTATAGCTTTAACAGCAGCAATTGCTTCTATAGCTCCAGCAGCACCTAACAAATGTCCTGTCATTGATTTTGATGAACTTACCAATAAATTCTTAGAATGTTCTTCAAATACAGTAACAATAGCATTAGATTCATTTTTATCATTAAAAAATGTAGAAGTTCCATGAGCATTGATATAATCAACATCATTAGGAACTAATCCCGCATCTTTTATTGCTATTCTCATAGATCTAACGGCACCTTCACCACCAGGAGCTGGTTGTGTAATATGGAAAGCATCATCTGTCAATCCCATACCTGCTATTTCTGCATAGATTTTAGCTCCTCTATTTTTAGCATGTTCTTCTGTTTCGAGTATTAAAACTCCACCACCTTCTCCAATTACAAAACCATCTCTAGCTTTGTCAAATGGTCTAGACGCTGTAGCATAACCTTCGTTGTTTTCAGAAAGTGCTTTCATAGCATTGAATCCACCTACTCCCATAGGACAAATAACAGCTTCAGCACCACCTGTTACCATAACATCTGCATCTCCTCTTTGTAAAAGCATAAGAGCATCAGCAAGTGAATGTGAAGAAGTAGCACAAGCTGAGACAGTCGCATAGTTTGGACCACGAAGTCCCCATCTAATTGCAACTTGACCTGCAGCTATATCTGAAATTAACATTGGGACGAAGAAAGGAGAAATTCTATCTGGTTTACCATCTCTTTTATAAAGATTCTCTTGTTGATGATGGTATGTCCACATACCACCAATCCCAGAACCAATTATTACACCAACTCTATCTTTGTCAGTTTTTTCGAAATCGATTCCAGAATCTTCTACAGCCATAACAGCAGAAGACATAGCAAATTGAGTAAATAAATCCATTCTTTGGATTTCTTTTCTAGTCATATGTAATTCAGGATCATAATCTTTAACTTCACAAGCGAAATGTGTCTTGAATTCAGACGCATCGAACCTAGTTATTGGTGCAGACCCTCCTTTTCCAGCAAGGAGACCTTCCCAATATTCGTCAAGATTATTACCGATGGGAGTTACAGCTCCCATCCCAGTAATTACAATTTTTGGATAATCATATTTAGGCATTGATTTACCATTTAGTTTTTTTAATTAACTAACTTTTCCTTGAAGATAATTTATTACGTCGCCAACAGTTAGTATTTTTTCAGCGTCGCTATCATCAATCGTTAAATCGAATTCTTTTTCGAATTCCATAATTAATTCAACAGTATCTAATGAATCCGCACCCAAATCTTTAGTGAAAGACGCTTCAGGAGTTACTTGTGATTCTTCAACACCTAACTTGTTAACTACTATCTCAGTTACTTTACCGTTGATATCAGCCATGTTATACCTCTAAAATATTGTTTATAATAAATAATTGTTATTTTCTAAATTGCCAATCCACCATCTACGTGGAGTACTTGACCTGTTATATATCTTGATTCATCTGAAGCAAAAAATGCTACAACATCTGATATATCACTAGGTTCAGCTGCACGTTTGAGCGGAATATTATCTTTGAATGCATTTACTTGATCTTCCGATAACTTATCTGTCATATCTGTCAATACATATCCCGGAGCGATCAAGTTTACAAGGATATTTCTTGCTGCAAGTTCTTTAGCCAAAGACTTCGTAAAACCAATTAAACCAGCTTTTGAAGCAGCATAATTAGACTGACCTGCATTACCTGTTGTTCCAACTATAGAACCTATATTTATAATTCTTCCTTGTTTTTGTGAAAGCATAAATCTGCTAACAACTTTACAAGTATTGAATACTCCTTTCAAATTTATACTGATTACGTCGTCAAAATCACTTTCTGACATTCTCAATATAAGATTATCTTTTGTTATACCTGCATTATTAACTAGTATATCAATTGATCCAGCTTCTTTTTGTATTTCATTTAATGTGTTCGTTACTGACTCTAAGTCAGAAACATCACATTGTTTATAATTTATATTATATTTTGAATCCAGTTCTTGATTAGAAGAACGCCCCAAAGCATAAACTGTGGCACCTGATTCAGCTAATCGTTCAGAAATAGAAAGACCTATTCCTTTTGCTCCTCCAGTTACTACAGCTACTTTTTTTTCTAGATTTAAACCCATATTTCAATTTTTTGGAATTTTAAAAGCCACAATTTAACAATTATTTAACTTAAAGTTAAACATTTTCTATGTCTTGTAACTTATCATATCCACTTATATTTATATCTTTTAATGTTCTTTTACATAGTCCTTGTAAGACATTACCTGGACCTATCTCTATAAATTCAGTAAACCCATCTCCTTGAAGATTGTTCAATATGTTTGTCCAAAGAACCGGTGCAGTGAGCTGTTCAATTAGTTTCTTTTTCAACAATTCAGAATTCTTTTCTGGTAAAGCATCGACGTTCGTATATACAGGTATAGTTGAATCATTAAATTCTATATTGTTAATTGCTTCTGCAAGCTTATCTTGAGCTGGTTTCATCAATGGTGAATGGAAAGCACCACTTACAGGTAATTCCATAACCATTCTTGCACCTCTTTCTTTGAAAATCCCTGAATTTTCTCTTAAATAATCTCTTGAACCAGAAATTACTATCTGGCCAGGGCTATTGAAATTAGCAGGTACTACAACATTGCCACTAGTATTTAATTCTTTACATATATCAATTAGGACAGCGTCATCCATACCAATCACAGCGAACATTGTACCTGGCTCATTCTCACCAGCAGAAAACATAAGTTCACCCCTAAGTGAGACTATTCTAATAGCATCTTCAAACGAAATAACTCCAGCTGAGTATAATGCTGCATATTCTCCTACTGAATGTCCTGCAACAGCATCTACATTTAAGTTTGATTTTAATATGTTATATGAAACAGCACTATGAAGAAATATAGCTGGTTGTGTAAACCTTGTCTCTTTTAATTTTTCTGTAGGTCCATTAAAGCATATATCACTTAACGAATATCCTAATATTTGATTAGCTTGATCTATCAATGATTTTGCTTCAACATTATTTTCATAATAATCTTTAAGCATTCCAACATATTGAGATCCTTGACCTGAATATAAAGCTACCTTTTTCATTTGTTCATATCCCATTTTAAGTAAATAGAACCCCAAGTAAATCCGGCACCAAAACTTGATAATATTAGATTATCACCTTTTTTTATTTTACCAGCTTCAAGCCACTCAGAGATACACAAAGGAATTGTAGCAGCAGTTGTATTTCCATATTTTTCTATATTTACCATTACTTTATCCATTCCAACTCCCATTCTATCAGCTGTAGCACTGATAATTCTAAGATTCGCTTGGTGAGGAACTAAATAAGCAACGTCATCACTTGAAAGGTTATTTTTTTCCATTATTTCTTTTGAGACATCTGCCATTCCTTTGACAGCATACTTAAATACAGTTTTGCCATCTTGATAAACAGTATGTTCCATATTCTCAACAGTTTCTTTTGTGGCTGGGTATGCACTACCACCAGCTTTTTGATTTAGATATTGTCCACCAACACCATCAATATGAAGTATAGAATCTAATATCCCAGTACTATCATCATTTGATTTTTCAATAAGACATACTCCTGCTGCATCACCAAAAAGTATTGCCGTATTTCTATCATTCATATTAAGTATTGAAGACATTTTATCTGCGCCACAAAGCAATACCTTTTTTGCCCCACCTGACTCAACTAAACTAGCAGCAGTTTTTAATGCAAATAAAAATCCTGAACATGCAGCTGAAATATCAAACCCCCAAACATTCTCAATACCTAGTTTGTGTTGTACGACTGCAGCGGTAGAAGGATACATATGGTCAGGAGTAACAGTTGCAACGATAATACAATCTATTTCTTGTTTATCAATTCCAGCATTTTCAATACATTTCAACGCTGCGGGTACTATCATATCAGAAGTAGCACCGTTTTTCATTATTCTTCTTTCGTTTATACCAGTACGTGTTTTTATCCACTCGTCACTTGTATCCAAATAAGACTCAAAGTGCTTATTAGTGAGTTTGTCTTCAGGATAATAATGAGCAATTGCAGTTATAGTTGCTGGCATGTTTATTTCTCAAATTTATAAAATCTATTTTGGAAATTAAGAAGATTGTAAAGAAATTTCAATTTTCTTGTTAATTTCTTTAGTATAAGTTATCAACGCTGTATTTAGCATATTCTTGATTGCTTTAGGAGAGGACTTACCATGGCCTATAATTACTACCCCATTTACACCTAATAAAGGTACTCCCCCATGGTCTTGATAATCAAATCCACGAAATACATCTTTGATTGTAGGTGCCATTAAACCTACTTTTAATTTCTTGATTGGGCTTTGGTTAGCATATTTTTTTAAAGTTTCTTTAAAAAATCCCATAAAGCTTTCTGCAAACTTTAATATGATATTACCTACAAATCCATCACAAACTACAATATCTGCAACACCTGGGAAAATATCTCTACCTTCAATATTTCCAATGAAGTTCAAATCTGATTCTTTGAGTAATTTATATGCTTCTTGAATAGTTTCTGTACCTTTCTTTTCTTCTTCACCAATATTGAGTAATCCAATACTTGGCTCTTTGATTCCATACATTTCAGATAAATAAATTTTCCCCATAACGGCAAATTCATAAAGAAATTGTGGTTTTACTTCTGAGTTAGCACCAACATCTAATAATAGTGTGGGGCTATCTTTTAAGGTGGGGAAAAAAGAACCAATTGTTGGTCTACTAACCCCTTTTATTCTTCCTAGTTTGAGTGTAGAAGTAGAAAGCATTGCACCTGTATTACCTGCAGAAATAAAAGCATTAACTTTATTTTCCTTAAGTAAATCAAGCCCAATTGAAATTGAGGAATCTTTTTTAGATTTGACACCTGCTGTGGCGTCATCGTTCATTGTAATTACTTGAGTAGCATTTACAATTTCAAAATCAAAATTTTCAATGGATGGGTTCTTTTTGATTTCAGACTTTATGAGTTCTTTTTCACCAACAAAAAATAGTTTTATATTTTTGTCTTTATGTTCATTAAGAAACTCTAAAGCACCTTTTATTTCACTTTCAGGAGCAAAATCACTTCCCATTATATCTATAGCGATATTATAATTTTGTTTTGCTCCTGACATAATACTACCTCAGAAAATTAATCGAATTTTCTGCCATTGTAATAGTAAACTTTTTTTCCGTCTTCAACAACTAGTGTTGCTCTGTGAGATCTTTTTACTTCACCAGTTTGAGCACAAGTTGAAAGAGTAGGCTCATCTATTTTATAGTGAGTTCTTCTTTTGTCTCTTCTAGATTTCGATATCTTTCGCTTCGGATGTGCCATTGTATTAACCTTTAAATTTAATTGTTCTTCAAATTTTTTAAAATATCAAATGGGCTAAGCCCTTCCTTTTTATCTTCTATTATTTCAGGATATATTTCTTCTATATCCTTTCCCCTATATTTTGGGGCTACTTTCTTCATTGGTATTTTTACCAGCAGTTCTTGTACTATTATTTCAGTTATATTGGCTGTTTTTTCTTCCTCACCTATATAAATTGTATTTTCATCGTTCTCTGATCGATATTCTTCTTTCATACCTTTGATAATATTAACTTCAATCTCAGCTTCTATATCTTCTCTATAATCTTCTAATGATAAATCACAGATTAATTTAGCTTTAGTCCAAGCTTTTCCTTTTAATATTATCCTATCATTATGAACCCTCAAAGATCCTTTTACAAAGACTTCTGAGTCAATAATGTCAGATTTAAAATCTCCATCAGCGTAACCACTGATTTCGATAAAATGTTTACCGTTAGATAAACCTTGGGCATTTAATAATAACATTTCAAATAAACGTTTAAATACAAGCTACAAATATACTAACTGATTTTAGTATTATCAAGTATATTCTGTTATTTTTTAATTTAATCGCAACCTAAAGCCGATTTATTTTGTGCAGCTGCCTTATTATTCGGATTAACTTTTAATACTTTAGAATACCAAATACAAGCATTTTTTACATCTCCCATTCCTTGGTAAGCTATTGCAGTATATAAATATCCGTATTCGATTTCAGGCTGTTCTTCTGCCCAACTTTTTGCTACATTTGCTAATTTTTTCCATTCTTTGGCTTTATAATAAAGACCAGAAAGTTTTCCATAAGCTGATCTAATATTATTTTTATTCGTCTCTGGATAAGCTAATGATATTTCTATTGCTTTTTCAAAATTTTCAACTGCTATCTTATCTTCTTCTTTACCAGCATAAGCATCACCTAAGTAAACATAAGATCCCGCATCTGTACTATCCATAATTGCGGATTTTTCTAAGTAAACAATCGCAGTATCTCTTTGGTTCATAAATAGGTAAGAAAGACCCTTATAATAGATAATCTTTGAATCGGTACTGTCGTTACATGCTGTTGTATTCAATCTTTTATCGAAAAAGAACAATGCCTCATCATATTTTTTTGCTGAAAACATTAGTCGACCTACCATATTCATTAGATTACAAGAAGCTTCAGGATTTTTATTTACTAAATCTTTGTAAATAGTTAGTGCTGCTGCAGTATCTCCTGTAAATAATTCTGCTGTACCATATCTTCTAATATCAGCTTCTTCTATTTCAGGATTATCTTTATCCATTGCTAAAATAGCCTCATAAGCTGCTTTTGAGCTAGGGTAATCCTTGTTGTCATAATAACAACGTGCCATTAGTAAATTTGCTTTGAACTTTACAGAATCTATATTTTCAGAGACATATTTCAATTGAGGTGCTGCTGAATCGCATAGTCCTAGTTCATATAGTGATTGCCCTAAATACCATCTACCTAAATTACCTTCAGGTCTTAATTCATAATATCTAAATAATGCAGGTACTGCGTCTTTATATTGCTTAGCAAAAAATAAGATCTTACCTTTATTAAAAAATGCACTAGCATCCATAGTGTCTTGTTTAGTTACTCTATCCCATTCTTTAAGTGACATAGTAAATAACTCATTAGATAAATCCTGATCGGCTTCCCTGTTAGCTAACCAATAATAAGAAGTTGCTAATTTTGATCGTGCTTCCTTTTGATTCTCATCCAACGCTAATGCCTTTTCATAAGATTTTTTAGAAAGTTCATAAACTCTTTGATCAAAATACATATCCCCTTCAGTTATATATATTCTCGGATCATCTTCATTAATATCACGAGCACGTTTTATTTGAACTTCTGCATCTGTTAATTTACCAGCTCTAATATAGTTACTTGCAAGTTCCAATCTAATTGGAATACTCTCTTCAAAATCATCTATTCCATTTTTTAACAACTTTTCTGATTTCACATAGTCTTTAGTAACAGATAATATTTTACCATATTTCACATAGGCCATTTCATTTTCATCTAAGTCAAAAGCTTTTTCGTATGCTTTTTTAGCTTCATCATAATTCTCCAATTCGAAGTAGATATCACCTTTAATTAGTAATAATTTCTGATTTTCAGAATTATTATTTATGTTTTTTGCTAAAGCCTCAGCCTCAAGGTATTTACCTTTACTTACTAATGCCTTTAACTCATCTACTGTTTGCGAATGTAGATTGAATGAAATAGCTAGAAATAAAATTGCTATTAATCTGTAGAAACTCATCTTAATCCTCATATTTAAGTTTTATTCTTGCAAATGCAGGAACAATTCCTTTTTCTAAAAATAATTTTTGAACACTTTCTTGTTTTGCTAAATAGGTTCCAAACCAAAATGGTAAATTTTGTCTATCTTCTAGTAGATATGCATAGTATGGAACTTTATATGGGTATAAATCTTGTACTATATATCCTTGATGAACTGGTTTCGGAGTTATGTATTTCTTTAAAGAATCACTATCAAAACCAAGTCTTATCAATTTGAATTGATTATTATTAACTAAATGTGAAAGTAAACCGATACCTATAATACTGTTATTGGAGGCAACTTGTTTCTCCAATGCTTCAATATTTTCTACTAATTCAACTTTTTTTCTAAGTGGATTATCTTTCGCAATCATTGAATTGAAGTTAGCATAAATAGAAGAATATTGGTCTAATGTGACATAAGTAGGTTCAAAATCAAGACCTTTCGTTGATTTACTGAGGTCTTCCCCATTTACAATTGCATTTTCAATCTGGTTTGCATTTAGTGTATCTACAGGAAAATCTTTATTTGTAAAAAATACTAAACCATCATAAGCTATTACAAATCTTTTGTGTTTTTTAATGTCATAAACATTCATTAGTGAATCTTCATCAGACAAATAATCTCGTGCACTAACTACTACTCTAGATTCTTTTGAGAGCAATTGTGACATAACATTTCTAGAATTAGCATATTCAATTGTTAACTCAACTTTATCATATTCTTGTGAATAAAGATTAAATGCTGAATCAAGTAATGGTTTTATTAACTCATCACAATAAACAGTTAATTTCCCAGAATTAATAGTTTCTACGTCTCCTGGATCCTTTGCTTCGTATTTATTATCACAACTAATAAATAGAAGAGTTAGTATAATTACTATTACTTTATTTTTCATTATTTTTTGATTTGTATCTTTTTTTATTTGCTCTATATAAAGCTAATCTATAGAATCCAAATAATACGAATACAGCACCAAAGACTCTCATCATCGTAGGATCAGAGTCCTCAGGCATAATATATCCACTTACGAATAGTAATCCTAAAAGGATTATTAAAACTCGGATACTATAGTTTATTACATCATTTATCATCTTAATTGAAATTTAATTGGGATTATTATCCAACAATCTACTGTTCTTTCATTATGTACCGCTGGTGAGAAATCATTATAATTTCTTACAGCTTTTAATGCTTCTTCATTAAACAACGAATTAGTCGAACTATAAATATAACTTTTTGCCAATTTCCCTGTTTTGTCAATTAATACTGCTATATGAACTACTCCACTCAGATTTAGTGCCTTTGCTTGACTAGGATAATTGACTGATTTTCTAATCTTATCATAATCCATACTAGGAAATTTTTGCATTTCTTGATAAACAAATTCTTTTGTTATATCATTTCCATCGTTACCATTACCACTTTGGGATCTATTAGTATTAACTATGGAACTTGCATTATTCCCACTAGCATTTATATCACCACCAAGAGCATTTCCTATGTTTTTTACTAAATCATCTGTATTTATATTTACATCAAATATAGATGCGTTAGTTACTTGTAAATCAAGTGGTTCAGTAAACTTTTGATTGTTAGCAATTTCTTCAGTTGAAGAATTTGATTGTTTAGCACCTTCACCACCACTATTAACTTGTTCTTCCATTGATTCTAACTTAAAATTAGAAACAACAGTAATAGGGATATCTTTGACTTCAGTTTTTTCATCTTCATTAATTAATTCATGTAATGAGGATATTGAAAGACCAAATACCATAAAGAACATTAAGCTAAGTACAAATCCTTTCCATGTAGAACTATTTATCTGACCTTTTAATTCTACTGCTCCGTAAGACCAATTATTCAACTTTTTCATTTCGTGTACCTCTTTATATAAATTTAAAAATGCCTCTGTGTTATATAGAGGCATTTTTCATTAAAAAGGTTACACTTATGTAGAACTTTTATCTAAGTTTAAACCTTAACGGTATTGAAATCCATACCATAACTGGTTTATTATTCTGAATAGCAGGAGTAAAATTTTTGTAATTTTTTATTGCATCTATAGCTGCTTGGTTCAATAGAGAGTTATCAGTATATTCGACTAACGTCTTTCTTACTTTACCATTTGCATCTATTAAAGCTTTTACAATAACCCTACCTTCTACACCAGCTTCTTTTGCTAATTTAGGATATTCAACTAATTTTTGAAGTTCAGCTATATCCATCCCTGGTTGTTTCTCAACAGGAACAAATTCATCAGGATCAGGTTCAGCTTCTCTAGTCTCAACCTTTACACCTTCGCCTTCCCAATCAATATTATTAGCAAAATCACCCATATCTACTCCATCACCACCAGCAGCAGATGCTCTATCTAACACATCCATATCCGCAAAATCTTGCAAATCTGGAGCAATCTCAGCGTCAGGTATTGGTGTGGGTGTACCAGCTCTAGCAGCAGGACCAGCCACAATCTGCTCTGGGGCAGGGGGAGGCGGCGCAGCTTCTAAATCTTCAGCAGGTGCATCTATATTAATTAAATCTGTTTGTGAAATAGGTGCTAAAGGTACATCATTAGCTGAATTTTCGATTGACCCACTAATTAAATGGTAAATCAAAAATAATAAAAGTAAAGATGCAGTAATTATAAATCCACGAACAGTAGATTTATTAATGTATGTTTTTAGCTCTAACGCACCGTATTCGTTACGTTGAGGGATTGGAACTACTTTTACAGACATTATTCACTACCTCCAGTTTCTGGAACTGTTATACCTATTTTCTCTCTGTCGTCATCAGTGAAATCAGCAATTGTAAACTTTCTTTTTCTTTCAAAATTTGGTTGATTACGATTAACTCTCATTTCATCTACTATACCAGCTTCAGCTAAATTCAATTCATCTAAAGCCTCTACTACAGTACCATAGTCTACATTATCAGAAACTTTTAAAACAATAATCAAGTCATTAATTTGATTCAAATTCTCTTTAATTGCTAAGTTTCTTAAATCTTTCATTTTCAACTCCTCAGCTTCTTCTTGAGCTCTGAAGTAATATAAATTTCCTTCATCATCAATAAGAATACTTAATAGTTGAGATTCTTTTACTTCTACAGGTACATCTCTTTCAGGTGGAACTTTCATTTCCATTACCTGAGGAGTTGCCATTGTAGTTGTAAACATAAAGAATGTAAGAAGGAGGAATGTGATATCCACCAAAGGCGTCATATCTAACACAAAACCAACTCTTTTCTTAGCTTTTCTTTTGGACGATTTTCCTCTTTTTGAGCGACCTCCGCCGCCTAAAGAACCACCACCAGCCATAATATTACTCCTTAATATTTAGTATAAATACTAAAATCTATTATCTTTTCTTAGTTACGTAATTAAATTTCGTGAACCTATTTGTGCTTAACACTTCCATGGCATCCGAAACCCATTTGAATCTTATACTCTTATCAGCATCTATAGCCATAGAAGTCTCCGGGTTCACAACATATGTACGCTTAATCAATGCTTCTAAAGTCTCTATTGAAACTTGCAATTGTGCGCCTTGCATTTGCTCAGGCGTCAATCCTTCTATTCCAGATTTAACAGCTACCCAATCAGTTTCATTAGTCATTTCATAAAAATATGAAGTATCTTGCTTAGTAGAATCAGGAAATGCTATCTTTACTATAGCTAAGTCTTGTTCGGGAAGCTTTGATGTATCCGCAGAAGCTAATGGTCTTTCTATGAAAAACTTTTGCTCGGCTTCAGCTTCAGATTTGAACTTAGCTGTAAACATAAAGAATGTAAGAAGTAGAAATGTGATATCCACCAAAGGTGTCATATCAATCACAAAACCGACTCTTTTCTTTTTAACTTTTGGCATATTAATTCCCCTTTAAAGGTTTATTTTCTTACCATACTTGTAAAGATTTCAGTTACACTAAGGATACCTTCATCAATTACATACACGAAATTATCAACTTTTGTTGTAAAGAAGTTATAAGCTACAATTGCAATAATCGCACCTAATAAACCACCAGCAGTATTGTAAAGTGCTTCTGAGATACCAATAGATAGCTGAGTTGCGGATACTGTTCCACTTTCTGCAAGAGCCTGGAATGCTCTAATCATACCTAGAGTTGTACCTAATAGACCAACCATCGTAGAAATTGATGCAACAGTAGATAATATTACAAGGTTTTTCTCTAATAATGGAGTCTCCAAATTCATTTGCTCATCAATTGCTCTTTGAACTTCTGAAATTTTTGCAGGAGCAGAATATTCTGGGTCATTCTGAACTTCTTTAAATCTTTCTATACCAGCTCTCATTACATTACCAATACTACCTCTTTGTGTATCACATAATGCAACTGCACCATCAATGTCACCTTGAGAAAGTAAACCAGATAATTCTTTTACGAACTTTTCAGGGTCATTTTTCCCCTGTGCTTTAGTAATAGAAAGGAATCTTTCAATACTAAATGTAATACCAATTAAGATAAAAGACATCAATAATGCTACTAGTGGACCACCAGTATATATTGTTGCCATTATATTACCAGCTATTGGCTCATGTTTTGTTAAAGGATCATTAAATCCATCCGGACTACCCATTACACCGTAATAAAATGCAAATGATAATACTAGTGCAAGAACAATTACTATGATATTGAACAAGTTCTTCATAATACTCCTACTAAATTAAATTAATTATTAATAATATTTTTTGCTTCTTCATAAGTACTAAGTACTTTAAATACTAAATTTAATTGTGTTAAGTTCAATACATCTCTGACAGAATCAGAAGCATTTACTAACACAATTTGGTTACCTTTAGTGATAAAATTGGACTGTGCAGATATTAATATACCTAATGCAGTCGAATTCATATAAGTAACTTTACTTAAATCAATTATCAAATCATTATCAGATAATTGGATTAGCTTGCTACGCAGTGCATCAGTTTCATCACCTCCAATAAATCTCCCAGCAAGACGAAGAAATCGAACATTTTCTTCTTTTTCAACTAATATTTGAGTCATTATCAAATGGTAATTATTTGCAAACGCACTTTTTAAACATTACGCAATTTATTTATTTATTATCAAAAATACTATTTTATTTACCGAAAATCCCTTCAGGTGGATAAGTTAATAAATAAATTAACAGAATATTAACTTAAACTACCTTTTAGTATTCTTGGTTTATCAAATAGATCCCTGATTATTTCAATTTTATATTCACTTGCGAATAATTTTTCTGTTTCTCTAGCTAGAGAACTATTTAACTCTAAGTAGAAGACTCCATCTATAGACAATATATTCTTGAAAATAGTTACAAATCTTCTGTAAAATTCTAATCCGTCACTACTATCTGTTAAAGCTGAATTTGGTTCGAAACTTAATTCTGGTTCTAATTCATTCATCTCAGAATTCGAAACATAAGGTGGATTAGATACTATTATATCATATTTCAACTTAGGCTCAGTTGTAAGAATATCTGCGTACGCAAACTTAACATTCTCAACACCTAAATCAATCGAATTTTGCTTTGCTACTTTTAAAGCTGAGGTTGAGTTATCAATAGCGGTTATTGTAGAATTTACAAATTTCTTAGCCAAACTTATTGCTATACATCCGGAACCAGTTCCAATGTCGAGAATTTTATAATCATTATTAATTTTGTTTTCATTAATAACTTTATCGACTAATTCTTCCGTTTCTGGTCTTGGTATAAGTACATCTTGATTTACTATGAATTTACTACCATAAAATTCCACCTGTCCGAGTATATATTGTAAAGGATATCGTTTAATCCTTTGTTGTATCATTGATTTTATAACAGATAATTCCGACTCAGAAAGTGGCTTGTCATAATCGGTATAGAGTTTTATTCTTTCTATATTTAAAACATGAGTTAGCATCAATTCAATTGTCAATCTTGGCGAATCAACATTATGCTTCTCTAGATAATCTTTAGACCAATTAATAATATCTATAATTCGCCAAACTTTATTTTCCAATGCCATTCAATATTTTCTTTAAAATTGCCATTCGTGTTAAAACGCCATTTTTTACTTGATTATTAATAAGACATCTATCATGATTCTGAAGCCCATCTTCTATATCTACATTATAATTCACTGGTCCAGGGTGCATCAATAATATATCTTTATTCATTTCAAAATGTGTTTTTTTAAACCCATATTTTTCATAGTAATCACTGAAATTGGGAACTTCAGTTTGTTCCATTCTTTCTTTTTGGATTCTGAGGCACATAACTACATCAGAATTTTGAACTGCTTCATCAATATTATCATAATGATTATACGAATTAAAACTATTACCTAATAATTCTTTAGGAGCGCATAGTGATATGTTTACATCGAATTTTGATAATAATTCAATATTTGATCTAGCGACTCTACTGTGAAGTATATCACCACAGATAGTAATATTAAAATCTTCAAGCTCACCGTATATTTCTTTTAAAGTAAGTGCGTCTAATAATGCCTGACTCGGGTGTTCATTTATTCCATCACCTGCATTTAATATAGACATACTTAATTGATTAGCTAACATTTTAGCTGTCCCTTCTTCACTATTTCTAACAACAGCTATATCAACCCCCATTGACTCAAGAGTACGTAAAGTTTCAACAATTGATTCACCTTTTCGAATACTACTTAATTCAGGCATAAAATCAATGACTTGTAACCCAAGATTCTTAGCTGCTATTTCAAATGAAAGTTTTGTTCTAGTAGAATTTTCAAAAAAAGCGAGGACTAATCTTTTTTGACTAAATTCATCAGACACATAGTTTAGATTAAACTCAGAAGCAATTTGAAGTATTTCATTTATTTCATTTATGCTGAGTTGTTCAATGGAGAATAAATCTTTCAAAAATCAACCTAATTAAAAAAATCAAATATAAAAAAAAAGCCGCTCTAATGAACGGCTATTATTTGCTCTGTAGAAAAAGATTATTTCTTTTTGCCATTTACAGATTCAGCAAGTGCTTTACCTGGCTTGAATTTAGCAACTTTTTTAGCAGCTATTTTCATTGGCTTACCAGTTTGTAAGTTTACACCTTTACGAGCAGCTCTTTGAGCTACAGAAAAAGTTCCGAAACCGATTAGACGTACATCACCGCCGCCTTTAAGCTCTTTAGAGATTTCTGCGATAGTGCTATTGATAGCTCTTTCTGCAGCAGCTTTTGTCATATCAGTTGATTTTGCAACTGCGTCAATTAGTTCTGATTTGTTCATACTTGTTAACTCCTTAGTATGTTAGGTTAAAGAATAATACCGTTGAATGCAATTTAAAAATTTATTTATAATATCCAAACTATTTTGGAAAAAAAAGTTGCCATAACGTCTAATAAATCGTTGTTTTAGCATTTTTTATCAATTTTTTACCTAAAATGTTACTATTTTTACATTTTTATAACTATTTTTTTTCATACCCAAAAAGTATTTGAACTACTTTTTTATTGTCTTTTATATAGTCGAATACTGTCCAGACGGTGAATAAAGTCAAAAATAGCATTGAATAATAAATATAACTTTTTGTTACTAATTCAAGTATTGTTGCATCATTTAGTAACAAACTAGTAAAATATACCGAAATAACATAGATAATTAATATGAATTGTAAAACCGTTTTTATTTTAGCAATATTTTTAGTTCTAATAGGTAATTTATGGGAGTCAGCAAATAATCGAAGAAATGTCATAAATGAGTCACGAAGAATAATAATTAGTACCATCCAAAAAGGAATTATTCCTTCGAATACAAAAGCTAAAAATGCAGTAGAGTTAAGTATTTTATCCGCTAAGGGATCTATAAATATACCCCACTTTGAGGATTGGTTAAATTTCCGTGCATACCAACCGTCTAACCAATCACTGAAAGCACCTAACACAAAGAGTATTATTGATATAATAATTAATGTTCTATTTTCTGATATAAAGAAAAATAAGAAAAATGGAGCTACCAATATTCTAAAATATGAAATAATATTAGGTATGCTGAATAACATTAGCAGAGTTCAATCGCTGAATTATAAATAGAAAGAAAACTCTCTGGCTTCAAGGAAGCCCCGCCAATTAAACCTCCATTAACATTTGAAATTGAAAGTATATCTTTAGCATTTTCAGCATTCATACTTCCACCGTACAATATCTTTATTATATTGTCTCCAAATCTGAGATTAAGAAAATTGGAAATGAACTTGTGGGTTTCAGAGATTTGTTCTGAAGTAGCAGTTTTACCAGTTCCAATGGCCCATACTGGTTCATATGCTATTTTTAAATTTATAGTTTCTTCTACACCTAATAAACCTTTTGTTAATTGCTCTTCTAAAAATTTATTAGTATTTCCACTTTCCCTATCTTCTAAGGTCTCCCCAATACAAAGTATTACCCTTAGACCAGCATTTAATGAATTAACAACTTTCTTATTTATTAATTCATTGGTTTCATTAAAGTATGAACGTCTTTCAGAATGACCAATTATAACATATTCACAACCAACACTCAACAACATTTCATTAGAAATCTCACCTGTATATGCACCTTTGGGTTCATAATGAACATTTTGTGCACCTAAAGACACTCTACTTAGATCAACTAATTCAGATAAAAAGCCAATATGTGTAAATGGTGGACATATTAACATTTCAACTTCACTGTCAAAATCTTTATAACCATGAAGCTCATCAGTAATTTTTTTTGCTTCATCTAAATTGGTATTCATTTTCCAATTCCCAGCAATTAAATACTTACTCATTTATACTTAACTCCTTTCACTTTATAAATTGTGTAATTCTTTAATGTCTCATCCGATTCGAATCCTATTCCTTCTATTTCCTGATCAGGTGATATTATTTTAACATATTGATTAGAAGTAAGTTTTCTAGTATCATTATGCCATTCCAAAATAGAAGTCCTTACTGTAGTTTTATTACTATCCGATACAACAACAACGTTACCCATTGCTATCATATTTTTAGTTGCATCATCTATCGTAACACTATCAGCTCTAAGATTACTGACTTTTTTACCATTTTCCTTAGAATAGAAATCTACTACAACATGACTATCTAATTTAGTTTCTTTTTGTTTTTCGTATATTCTAGCTCTATCTGCCTTTAAATAGGCCTTTACAATTGAGGAATCCATAAAATATACGCTAAAATCATAGCTAATTTGGTCAGGACTATCTTTAACTTCATCAATCGCAAATATAGTTTTTACTTCCTTTTTATCTTCACTACAAGAAAATAATAAAACTAAACATATAAATATAAATAACCTCATGATACTATATTTGATCTTTCTTCAGTATTTGCAACCGTTACAGCAACAGCTGCATCACCAGTAACATTAGTTATTGTTCTCATCATATCTAGAATTCTATCAACACCTAGTATTAATGCAATACCTTGAGCAGGAATATTGATAGCATTTAAAATCATGACTAACATTATTATACCAACTCCGGGTACCGGTGCTGTGCCAATAGATGCAAGCACAGCAGTGATAACAATAGTTAACTGTTCTACAATAGTTAAATCGAAACCATATACCTGTGCAATAAATACAGCCGCAACACCTTGATAAAGAGCTGTACCATCCATATTTATTGTAGCTCCTAAGGGTAATACGAATCCAGCAATATCCTTATTAGTCTTCATTTTATTTTCAACACAGTCAAGTGTAATCGGTAAAGTAGCAGCGCTAGAACTTGTAGAAAAACCAATGGCTTGAGCATTTCTTATATTAGTAAAAAAGTCTTTTAATGAACTTCTACCTAAAAATTTTAGCATTGAACCGTAAACAATATAAGTTTGTATAAGCAGACCTAGTATAACTGCTGCAATGTACCATATTAAAGTAGTAAGGATTTCAAAACCAAAATCAGCGATAGTAGCAGCAATTAATGCGAAAACACCATAAGGCGCAATGAGCATAAATAAATCAACCATTTTAATCATGGTATCACTTACACCATCGAAAAATTCCAATACTGTATCTCTTTTCTTTTTATCTATTAGTGTCAATGTGATACCAAATATCACTGCTAGAAATACGATTTGTAACATATTACCATTGCTAATAGCATCAAATGGATTTTTAGGTACTATCTCGACAAAGAAATCAACTATACTTATATCAAGGGTCTCAACTGCCTTTTCTGCTGATTCTTCTTGAAACGAAGACATTAACCTTTCTTTTGATGATGGATCAATTCTAGTACCAGGGGAAATTAAATTTGCTAATCCTAACCCAATAGTAATGGCTATAGTGGTAGTAGCTATATAGAGAGAGAATGTTTTTAAGCCTATTCTACCTAGTTTTTTAAAATCCGATAAACTAGCCGCACCTACAATTAGTGTAGATATAACTAGTGGTATAGCAAGGAAGCTCAATAGTCTTATAAATAAATCCCCAACGGGTTTAATATAAGTTGCTAAAGTATGTTCTTTTCTAACTGCAATTACATTCGAATAAACTAATTTCCTATTTTCTTTTTCAAATACTAGTTTAATTGACTTTTCAGATGAATTATAATAGTGTTTAAATTTATTTATTATTGCAATTTGATCTTTAGAACTAAATGCAGAAACGGTACTATCACCTATTGCGATATAAGAAGATGACCAATCTTTTATAGTCTCTTCTACTTGGTCAGAATTCTTCTTGTAAGTTATTTCTAGTTTATTTTTGTCAACACTAAAAAAAGCTCCAAATGCTGCTCCTAGTATTAAAGCTAATAATATCTGGACATGCAGTGGAACTTTCTTCATTATTGTAATTTTTTTTATTTAATTGAATTACTATTTGATTGTCAAGTAGTATTTATAGTTTTCCCAATAATTATCCATTCTTCTTTTCATCATGTCAGACCAATATATAGGGTAAACATATTCGAAATAATATCTATTACTATCATCTTTATGAGCTACAAATCCCTTATCTCCATCAAAGTGATTTTTCTTTATAAAGCCATAGTCTTCTAATATGAATCCAACTTTACCAAATAGGACTCTTAAATCGAAGTCTAAAATATTATCTATATCTTTATAAAATTCACGAGGTACATCTGTTATTTCACCAGAATGCCACCAATACTGATCTCTAGTTAGAATGTTAGTAAGCTCAATATGGATTGAATCTTGTAGTACTCTCAACTCATTTCTAATACTCTTTTTATGCTCTGCAGTTAGTTTGTCAGCAGCAGGAGGAAACGTAAGTATAAATTTATTTACTATGCTTTCATACCAATTTGGTACAAATTCTATAGTTGCCTCTATAAATTCAGCTCTTAGCTTTTCAGCAATTTCGATTGTTTTTTCAATAGTTTGATTTGAGCTTAATACTTCTTTGGTTTTCATAATTCTATTCCAAATATTAACATTGGTTTTATAATATGTAACAAATATAAAAAAACTAAAACAGATTAGATAATCTTATTCAGCAAAATTGAAATTATATTCAAGATTTATTTCTGATGTTAAACTACGTGTTACAGGACAAGTCTTAACAACATTAGACAATAGTTTAAAATCTTCTTCATTAAGTTTATGTGGAAAAGTAATATCTAAAATAAGTTTTTCTATTCTTCTAAACGGTACTTCAGTCATTATTTTTGAAGCCGTTATATTCATTCCTTTTATATCAATTCCTTTTTCCTGTGCCTTAATACCCATAATTGTAGATACACATGAAGCTATAGATGCTGCAACTAAATCTGTTGGGGAAATATAATCTCCTTTTCCTTTATTATCGATAGGTGCATTTGTTTTAAATGTAGTACCCGATGGCGTATGAACCACGTTGCAATAGAGGTCACCTAAATAATCAACACTTATTTTAATCATTATATTCTACCCTTAATAGTTAATCCATCATAAGCCAAGTTTATACCATTTGGTAACTTTTGTTCTATTTCCGAGTGCATAACTTGATGAGCTATATGCGTTAGGTAAGTTTGTTTAGAATCTATTATTCTTGCTTGTTCGATTGCCTGATCTAAATTAAAATGAGTTTTATGCACTTTGGGTCTTAAACCATCTAGTATTAAAACATCTAAACCTTTCATTAATTTTAGTGTGTTTTCAGGAATATGATTAGTATCTGTACAATAAGCGATATTTCCAATTCTGAAACCAAGCACTTTTAAAGACCCATGTAATAAAGGTAAAATAGTTATCTTTATTCCACTTATCTCGATTTCACCTTCCGTTATTATATTAACATCAACCATTGGTATCCCATTACCTGTTTCATTGTAATCACGAAATGCATAAGAGAATATCCTAGATAGGTTTTCTAAAGTTTCAGTATTCAGATATATTGGGAGAGCTTTTTTCGATGTGAAATTTATACCTCTAATATCATCGAAACCACCAATATGGTCAAAATGATGATGTGTATAAACAACTGCATCTAAGCCATTTATCCCATATTTTAAATATTGTTGTCTAAAGTCAGGACCAGTATCTATGATTATGTTTTTATTTTTATATGTTATTAGTGCAGAACAACGAAGTCGTTTATCTTTAGGATCTGTGGAAACACAGGTAGCACAAGTACAAGAAATAGTAGGGACTCCCGTAGAAGTCCCAGTACCTAATAATTTTAACTCAAAATTTTTCTCATCAGACATGTCTTTCGGCGTGATAAGAAGAACGAACTAATGGGCCAGATTCTACATATTCTATTCCCATCTCCTCGCCTACTTCTTTATATTTTTTAAATGTATCTGGATGAACAAATCTATCAACAGGTGAATGCTTAACAGAGGGCTGTAAATATTGGCCTATTGTAAATACATTAACTTTGATTTTGACTAAATCTTTCATCAACTCATAAACTTCTTCATCGGTTTCACCGATACCTACCATAATACCAGTTTTAGTACGCATTCCTAGTCGTTTAGCTTCTTCTAATAAGTCCAAAGATCTTTGATACCTTGCTTGAGGTCTTACAATTCTATATAAACGTGGTACCGTCTCTATATTATGATTTAAAACATCTGGTTTCGCATCTGTAACTCTCTTAAGACATTCCATATCACCTTTAAAATCTGGAATCAATACTTCAACTGTAGTTGTTGGGTTTTCTTCTTTTATTCTTTCTATTGTTTTAGCCCAAAGGGTAGAGCCTTGATCTTTTAGTTCATCTCTATTAACAGAAGTTACCACTGCATGTTTTAATTGCATTTCTTTTACTGATCTTGCAACGTCATTGGGTTCTTGCCAATTTAAAGTACCAGGCCTACCTGTTTTAATTGCACAAAAACTGCATGCGCGAGTACAAGTATCACCAAGAATCATAAAAGTTGCTGTTCCACTTCCCCAACATTCGCCAATGTTTGGACATCTTGCTTCTTCACAAACAGTATGAAGAGATTTAGATCTCATCATTTTCTTTATATTAGCAAAACTATCACCGCCTGGAGCTTGGACTTTTAACCATTCTGGTCTTTTGCCACGCGTTGTTTTTAACTCAGGGTTATTTCTATTATTACTTTTAAACTGAGGAATTTTAACTTTATCTTCTAACTTCGGTTTTGTAAGTACCGGAATATCTATATGCTGCATACCTTTCCTTAATTTTTTCTATTGACCTAAGAAGGCCCTTAGAGATTTAGACCTTGACTGATGTCTAAGTCTACGAATTGCTTTTTCTTTTATTTGTCTAACCCGTTCTCTTGTCAAATTAAACTTTTCTCCAATCTCTTCTAATGTAAGACTGTTACCATCTATACCAAAGTAAAGTTTAATAACTTCAGCTTCTCTTTCAGAAAGAGTAGTCAGCACTTGCTTAACCTCAGTTCTTAAAGACTCTTGCATTAAATCAGTATCTGGTGGTGGCTGTTGTTCATTTGGCAATACATCTAATAGACTATTGTCTTCACCTTGTACAAAAGGAGCATCAACGGATAAATGTCTTCCAGAAATCTTGATAGTTTCCGTAATTTCAGAAATACTCATTTCTAGTTCATCTGCTAATTCAGTAGCCGTTGGTTCTCTTTCAAATTCCTGTTCTAATTCAGAGAATTTTTTTCCAATTTTATTTAAGGCACCTACTCTATTAAGAGGGAGTCTAACTATTCTTGATTGTTCAGCTAATGCTTGAAGTATCGATTGTCTAATCCACCAAACAGCATAAGAAATAAATTTGAATCCACGTGTTTCATCAAAACGCTTCGCTGCTTTTATTAGACCTAGGTTGCCTTCATTTATTAAGTCACCTAATGATAAACCCTGATTTTGGTATTGTTTAGCTACTGATACAACGAAACGAAGATTAGCTTTTACCATTTTTTCTAAAGCACGCATACCAGGTATACCACCTTTTTTAATAAGTTGTGCTAATTCGATTTCTTCTTCAGCTGTGATCAAATCGACTTTCCCAATCTCTTGAAGGTACTTGTCAAGCGATTGTGATTCTCGATTCGTATATTGTTTGGTTATTCTCATACTACTTCAATTAAGTAATTAAATTGTTTTCTATTGTAATAAACTATTTTAGTTTTTATCGTCATTTAACACATTAGCTTTTAATATCTTATCATATTTGTCTGATAATGATTCCAATGCTTCATTTATGTATTCGTCCGTCTCGATACTTTCAAAGAAAGAATATTCTCTTCCTTTTAATATATAAGTAGACATTTCATTTATCAAATCAATTATTTGATCTTTATTGTCTAGAATACTATTTCTTATATCTGATTTTAAAGAGCTTTCCAGAACTGTTAAGTTATCTTGAGACTCAGACGATATTATTTTTTTATATTTTCTTTTTGATAGTTCCTGAATGGTTTTTAACTCATCAAATTTATAATATCTCTTTTCTTCTTCAAGAAAATTTAAAAAAGTACTGAACTCATCTGCATTTAACTTGTAGTCATCAATGTTTTTTTCAAACTTAGCAGTATGCATAACTGCAAAATTAAAGATGATATCACTCTTTATCAAATTATTAATGATTTCTGGGTAATCTTTCTTATTCACATTTTTATCGGGACTAATACCATCTTCTTTATTAACAGTTCTTCCATTCTTTGTTTTGAATAAAGTAGAAGTTGATAAATCGTATTTATTCTTTTCAATATTATAATCTAATTTCTGAATACATCGTCCTGATGGTGTGTAATATTTAGCTATTGTCATTCTTAACTTAGAATTCTCATCTAAAGGTAATGTTTGTTGAACAAGTCCTTTCCCAAATGATTTTCTTCCAACTACTACTCCCCTATCAGTATCTTGGAAGGCCCCGGCAACAATTTCGCTCGCAGATGCACTATTTTCATTTATTATTACAGCAACTTTAATATCTGGATATAAAGGAGAAGTTCTTGAGTAATATTCTTGAGAGTTTTCTTTTAACTTGCCTCGTGTTGTAAGAAGTAATGTATTTTCAGGTACAAACAGTTCAAGAATTCTCAAAGAAGCTTGCATAACTCCACCAGGATTATCTCTCAGGTCGATTATCAAAGAATTAAACTTTCCCTCATACTCAAGTTCACGTAGAGCTTTTCTAAATGCGAAGTCTGCTTTTACAGAGAATTGATCCAACTTTATATAAGCGATTGAATCCCTAATTATTTTTTGGAAAGGAACATCTTTTACAACTACTTCAGTCCTAACTATCTCCACTTCATTCGTGTCTTTATTTCCTAGTCTATAATACCGAAATAATGCTTTAGTACCTGATTTACCAACTAACACTTTGTGTAAAGAGTCTTGATTAAGCTTACCAACAAAAATACTATCAATTGATATTAGTTCATCTCCAATTCTTAATCCAGCTTTATCCGCAGGGTAACCTTCCCTTACTTTTACGATAGTATTCTTATTGTTAATTTTATCTACAGTAAAACCAAATCCGATGTAATAACCTGTAGATAAATAATCAGATTGTGATTCACCTTCTTTTTCTTCAAATCTTGTATATGGATCCAATTCCGAAACCATTCCAATGATTGACTGTTTAATTAACTCATTAGGATCAACATCATTAACGTACCTATTGTTAAGCTGCTCGTAAGCTCTTCCAAAAGTATTTAGTGAATTATATATATCAAAATATTGATCTTCTTTCTTTGCACATATTAATGTGAAAGGAATTAAGAAAAGGATTATATATTTATAAAATTTCAATTCTAATATTAAATGTTACTTTTTAGATATGCTAAAACTTCATCTTTATGGATTCTAAATTGATCCATAGTATCTCTATCTCTAATAGTTACTGTTCCATCTTCAACAGATTGTCCATCTACTGTAATACAATATGGAGTACCAATTTCATCTTGTCTTCTATACCTTCTTCCAACAGCACCAGACTCATCATATTGTGCTTTAAATGTTGTCTGAATATCATTGAAAATTTCTTTTGCTATTTCAGGCATTCCATCTTTTTTAACCAATGGAAATACTGCTGCTTTAATAGGAGCCAATTTTTTATGAAATCGTAATACTGTTCTTACATCTTCTTTTTCACCATCTCTGATAACTTCTTCTTCATAAGCATTACAAAGAAAAGCCATAAATGAACGTGATACACCACCTGAAGTTTCAATTACGTATGGAACAAATCTATCACCATTTACAGTATCAACATATTCTAACTTCTTTCCAGAATACTCTTGGTGTTTTAGTAAATCAAAGTCTGTACGTGAATGGATACCTTCCATTTCTCCAAATCCAAATGGAAATTTGAATTCGATATCTGAGGCAAAGTTCGCATAATGTGCTAATTTTTCATGGTCATGCCAACGTAGATTCTCTTCCTTCATTCCTAAACTAACATACCAATTCCATCTTTCTTTTTGCCAATGTTCAAAGCTTTCTTTTTCAGTTCCAGGTTTAACAAAATATTGCATTTCCATTTGTTCAAATTCTCTTGTACGGAATAGGAAGTTTTTAGTATTTATCTCATTTCTAAAAGCTTTACCTATTTGAGCTATACCAAACGGAATTTTTTGTCTACCAGATTCCATCACATTTTTAAAATTTACGAATATACCTTGTGCTGTCTCAGGTCTAAGATAAACTGTATTTGACGAATCTTCAACAGGCCCTACAAATGTTTTAAACATAAGGTTAAAATTCTTTACTTCTGTCCATTCCCTACTTCCACTATCGTGTATATCCGCTTCAATTATTATATTATAATAATCTTCATTTTCTTTAGCTGATTCTAATTTTTTTTCTAATTCTGCAGCTTTTTCTGTTTTACCTTTTTTTAGAAGTTTTTGGATCTCTTCTTCTATTAAATTATCAGCTCTAAATCTTTTTTTAGTGGTTCTATTATCAATCATAGGATCAGAGAATTGAACTGTGTGACCAGAAGCATCCCAAGTACGTGGATGCATCAATATAGAAGCATCAAGACCTTCTATATTATCTCTATATGTCATCGCTTTCCACCACTCATCTTTTATATTTTTTAGTAACTCTACACCAAGAGGTCCAAAATCCCAACATCCGTTAAGTCCGCCATATATCTCAGATGATTGGAATACAAAACCTTTTCTTTTAGAGAGTGATATTATCTTTTCTAACAATTCCATTATTATTTATCTTTATTTTACTTATTTGACATTTTTGAAGACACAAAATAATATTTTTTAGGCATTTAGAGCAATTTCTTAGTAATTAATTACTAGAACAGATACTAATTATCAACAATTCGAAAATTTAGTACTAATTGTTATTCGATAGAAGATTGATTTTTTAAATTAGTAGATAATTAAATGCCTTATTCTATGAATATATTTAGAATTTTAATAATTACTATAATACTAAATGCCACTCCATCTATTTGTAAAGAGTATTTAGAAATACTCCCTCAAAATGGTGATGGGTTGAAAACTATATTCCAACGTTATAGATTGGACTATACTGAGAATAATCTATCTATATTTAATAGTTTAAATCAATCTAAACTTGGATCAAGTAATTCTCTGTATTTAGGAGTTAAGTATAAGCTTCCAATCTATGTTTATGAGTATAATAGTAAATCAATACGTTCTACTATAGGTAACTCAGACTACGAATATGCAGTTAAATTACAAGATTATAATGATTTATTGTTCTCTAAAGGGGTGAAGAGTAATAATTACAGAATTGATAAGCAATTGTGGGTTCCTGAAGTTTCTTTCTTTTTAAAAGAAGGAGAAAATGTTGTTGATAATAACGCAATTACTACTACTAAAAAGAGGGGTTTACAAACATATATAGAACCGCTTTTTGGTGAACGTTATAAAGAAGTAAAAGAGATTAGCCATAAACTTAAAGATAATATCTACTATCTAGTTTGTGGACATGGCGGTCCTGACCCTGGGGCAATTGGTAGAAGATATGGTAAAGAACTACATGAAGATGAGTATGCTTATGATATAATACTACGATTAGCTAAAAGTCTTATGGAACACGGAGCAACCGTAAAAATAATTGTTCAGGATAAGCAAGATGGTATTCGAGACGATGTATATTTGAATAATAGTTTTGATGAAGTCTATTACGGTAATCAAGAAATTCCAAGAAAACAACTTGCTAGATTAAAGAAAAGAGTTGAAGTAATAAATAATGAATATTATAAAAATGAGAAAAGTGCCAAAGAACATATTGTTGTACCTATTCACGTAGATAGTAGAGAAAATAAAAATAGAAGAATAGATATATTTTTCTATCATAATCAAAATTCTAAACGTGGTGAAGTTATAGCTAATACTTTGCTGGAGACTATAGAAGAAAAATATAAAGCAGCCCAACCTGGTAGAGGTTATAACGGTTCTGTCTCAGCTAGAGGACTATATATGCTCAGAAATACTGTTCCTGTGACAGTTTATATTGAACTAGGAAATATTCAAAATGAACAAGATCAAATTAGATTAGTAGAAAAAAATAATAGACAAGCAATTGCTAATTGGCTAACAGATGGTTTTCTTAAATTAGCAGAATAAATGAGGTAATTATGTCAAAAGTATATGAGTTAAACGGAAATAATCTAACAATAGATGCAATTGTAGATATTGCAAGAAATGGTGCCAAGGTAAAAATTTCAGATGAAAGTGTTGAAAAAATTAAAAAATGCAGGCTTTTTCTTGAATCAAAGATTGAAGCAAACGAAGTAATGTATGGCGTAAACACTGGTATTGGTGAATTCTCAGAAATAGTATTAAATGATGAACAATTAGAACAATTCCAAAAAAACTTAATTTACAATCATTCGGCCGGTATTGGTGATCCTGCCCCTGTTGAATATGTAAGAGGTGCACTTGCAGGAAGAATTAATGTACACTCTAACGGACATAGTGGGTGTAGGTTAGAAATCACACAAACTATTGTAGATATGCTTAATAAAGGTGTAACACCTTTTGTATGTCAAAAAGGTTCTGTTGGAGCGAGCGGTGATTTAGCACCGATGGCACAAGCTGCGCTGTTGATGTTAGGAGAAGGTCAAGCTTATTATCAAGGTGAATTATTACCTGGCAAAGTTGCATTTGAACGAGCTGGTATACCTATTCCAGGGCTAAAAGCAAGAGATGGATTAGCATTTATAAATGGTTCTAATCTACTAACAGCTATGAGTGCGATTCATTTATATGATTTTAAGAAGCTTATAAAGCACGCTGAAATAGCAGCAGCAATGTCTCTCGAGGCACTAATGGCAAATATGAAACCATATAATAAAAAATTACATGAAGTACGTGGATTCCAAGGAGCTGTGAAAAGTGCTATTTCTATCAGGAAATGTTTAGATGGAAGTGATTTAATTACCGGAAAAATAAAAACTAAAGTACAAGATGCATACTCTATGAGATCAAGTCCTCAAGTAATAGGTACTGCTAGAGATGCGATAAGATGGGCCCAAGAACAAGTAGAAATTGAATTAAATGGTGTTGGTGATAACCCAATATTCTTCCCTGAAGATAATGAAGTTCTTTCAGGAGCAAATTTCCAAGGTTCACCAGTCTCATTACCTATGGATTCAGCTGGAGCAGCAATTACTATGGTTTCTGTTCTTTCAGAAAGAAGATTAAATAGACTGTTAAACCCAGCTCTTAGTCAAGGGTTACCAAGTTTCTTGACAGATAAAGCTGGACTTTATAGTGGATTAATGTTAAGTCAATATACTGCTGATACTTTGATTGTTGAACAAAGAATGCTTTCTGCACCTGCTTCTGTTCAGTCCATACCAGCAGCCGCAGATCAAGAAGATTTCGTTTCAATGGGAATGAACACTGCATTGAAAAACAAACAAATTTTAGAGAATGCACACAGCATTATTGGAATTGAGTTCTTTGCAGCTGCCCAGGCTTTAGATTTTCGAGATTTTAAAAATGGTGATGGTGTTTCAAAGGCATTTGAAGTTATAAGAAACCATATCGAATATTTAGACGAAGATAGACCATTATATAATGATCATAATACAATTACAGATTTAGTAAGATCTAATGAAATTTTAGATGCTGTTGAGTCTGTTGTAGGCGATTTAGACGTTGAGTAATCTAAAAACAGATATAATTAATTATTTAGAGAGTCAGAAAGTATATGGAAACAATATATTTTTTGAAGGTGATGGTATTGAATTTAAAATAGATAAGGACTTAGTATTAAAGAATATGGCAAAAAAACAATCACCAAATAAAAAAATAAAAGAATCTTCGAAAGAATCTACTATAAGTAGTAAAATTAAACATGAAATTAAAGAAGAAAATGGTAACTCTAATTCTTTCATTGCAGATGAAAATTCAGTCAATAAGCATTGGAGAGATGCAAAATCATTAGAAGTACTTTATAATGACATTCATAATTGTATGAGGTGTGAACTAGGAGCAACAAGAAATAAGTTTGTTTTTGGAAAAGGTGATCCGAATGCTGATTTATTAATAATCGGTGAAGCTCCTGGCAGAGACGAAGATCAGCAAGGTGAGCCATTTGTTGGTAGATCTGGTAAATTATTAACTAGTATTCTTGAATCAATACAACTTTCAAGAGATGACGTTTTTATTGCAAACATTCTGAAATGTCGTCCACCGAATAACAGAAGACCATCTACTTCTGAAGTTGATACTTGTGAAATATATTTACATAAACAAATTGAGATTTTGAATCCAAAATATATTCTAGCTCTCGGACTTACTGCAGCAGACACATTACTAAAAGAAAAGTGTATTATGAAAGATATAAGGGGTGAAATAATGGATTACAGAGGTAAAAAATTAATGATTACCTATCATCCTTCAGCACTTCTAAGAAATCCGAATCTAAAAAGACCCGTTTGGGAAGATATGAAAAAGCTCAAAGGTTTATTAACAGAATAATAATTCTATTCATATCTAAGAGCATCGATTGGATCTAAGCTAGCAGCTCTGAATGCTGGATAAAGACCAGATATTAACCCAAGAACTGTTGTGATTGATATACTAATAATGATCCAATCCATAGGGATTGACACTTTAAGACCTAAGAAGTAACTAATTACTGAAGACATTATAAAGCCCAGGGATATTCCAATTAATCCTCCAATAAGTGTAATCGTCATTGTTTCTACAAGAAATTGCATTGTAATCCAAAACCTTCTGGCACCTAATGCTTTTCTTAAACCTATTTCTCTAGTCCTTTCTTTTATTGCAACAAGCATTATATTAGTAATACCCACTCCAGCAGCCGCTAAAGCAAAAAATCCTGCTAATAGACCAAAGTAAGTCAAGTAACCAGTTAAACCCGAGAATTGTTGTGTAATTGATTCATTAGTTTCTATTTCAAAACTATTATCAGCACCTGGTTGATCACTTCTTAAAGTTCTCAAAGCTCCAATAGTTTCATCTAAAACATAAGGAAAAGATTCCTTGTTAAATGCTTTTACACTGATATCCAATGATTCCCACCAATTACTATAATATTTATTAAATCTTGTAATTGGAATAATTACTTGATTATCTTGACTTTTACCTAATATAGCACCTTTTTCATCTAATACTCCTATTACTTCAAATTTTTGATTCCCTATTTTAATATTCTTACCAATTGGGTTTATCCCTTTGAACAACTTATTATAGACATCATTTCCAATTACAGCGACATTTCTATCAAACTCTACATCAGCTTCAGTTATAGACCTACCTATTGGTACATCTCTATCATTTATATTAAAATAAACTTCGTTCGTACCCTGTAGTGTCACGTCTGGATCTGTTTCAAATTCAGAGTATTTAATTATCATATTACTCTGGTTTGATTCCACACTAACAAAAGCTAAGTCTTCTATTTTGTCTTTTAGTTTAGAATATTGTTTGAAATCTATTCTTTCTCTTCTTCTGTACTTTCTCCAAGAATCCCTACCAGTCTGAACTGACGGTGTTCTCGAAATTTTAAATGAATTTTCTCCAAGATTTGCCATTTCAGTTTCAACAGTTTCATCAAATGAAGAGACCAATGACCCGGAACCCATTATTGCAAATACGCCAATAGCAACACTCAATAAAGTTAAAAATGATCTCAACTTATGTATAAATATTGAGTGGATTGCCATTCTTATGCTTTCAAATAAATTCATTAATCAAACCTCAGAGCTTCGACTGGATTTAATCTTGCTGCTCTAATTGCTGGTATCAAACCTGCAAGTAGTCCAACAAATACTGAAACTAAAGTAGCAATAATAAATAATTCAGTCGGTAGAACTGGTAATAAAAAGCTGACTTCAGGAAAGTAAGTTGGAAGATAGGTTGCAGCCAAATAAGCAATACCAGAACACATTATTAATGATAAAATAGCTCCTAATAAACATAAAAATGAAGATTCAACAAGAAATTGAAGCCATATTGAACGTTTTTTGGCTCCCAAAGATTTTCTTATTCCTATCTCTTTAGTTCTTTCAGTAACAGTTACAAACATAATATTCATAATACCAATAATACCTACTATAAATGCTAAAGATGTCATAACTATTCCAATCATATAAACATTTAGCCTTAAAGTCTCTATAGATTTCTCAAATGCTTTAGTTTCATTTATAGAAAAATCGTTTGGTTCATTTGGTTTGAGATTTCTAATTATCCTCATTAATCCTATCGTTTCAGTCCTAACTTCATCTAAGTTATTTTCTAAACCTGCTTTGATTCCTATAGACATGGATTTCCTATCTACATTCCAAATCCCTGCATATTTTTTTAAAGGTAAAAACATTTGTCTATCAATAAAATCAAAGAACATAGTTCCACGCTTTTTTACTACACCAATTACCCTAAGGGGTCTTCCATTTAGTTTGATAGTCTTCCCTATTGGGTCTTGTCCTTTAAAAATAGTTGAATATACTAAATGTCCTATGACTATAACATTAGACCCGTATTCTTCTTCAAACTCATTAAAATATCTACCTAATAACAAATTACCTACAGGAGTAAATGCATTTTCTGCAGTAGTGCCTACAGCTGTCATTCCTTGATAGGTTTCACCATCATATTCAATGGTTGTACCCCATTGATTGATATTAGGTATTACATACTCGGCAGTTCCGTGTAACTTTCTTAATTGTTCAGCTTGTTTCAGTGAAATATTTTTTCTATTTCTAACATTACGCCAATTATCGCCTCCAGTCCAGTCCCATTTATCAATATATAGCATATCTGTTCCAATTATAGAGAACGTATCTTGCATTGCTTTATCTAGACCACCTAAGAGCCACCCCATCATTATAACTATAGAGATACCAATTACTACACCCAAAGAAGCTAAAAAAGCTCTAAGTTTATTTGATCTTAAAGCTTCAAAGGAAAGTAGTATAGATTCTTTTATCTCGTAGAGCATATTTTTTAGTTAAAATTTACTTGATTGTGATTTAATTCATCTGACTCAATTAACCCATCTCTTAGTCTTATTATTCTTTTTGCATGAAGTGCAATTTCTTCTTCATGAGTTACAAGTATTATCGTATTCCCAGATTCCCATAGATTCTGGAATAATCTCATTATATCTTCACCAGTTTTAGAGTCTAAATTACCTGTAGGTTCATCTGCTAAAATAATAGAAGGTGACGTTACTAATGCTCTAGCAATAGCAACTCTTTGTCTTTGACCACCCGATAATTCGTTCGGCTTGTGTTCCATTCTGTCTTCTAGTCCAACACTTTTTAATGCGGCTTCAGCTTTTTCAATACGATCATATTTTTTTACACCCGAATAAACTAAAGGTAATTCGATATTTTTTAGTGCAGAAGCTCTTGGAAGTAAATTAAAAGTTTGAAAAACAAAACCTATTTCTCTATTCCTGATTTCTGCCAATTCATTATCATTCAACTCACGAACGTTAGTATTATTGAAAAAATAAGTACCAGAACTTGGAGTATCTAAACATCCAAGTATATTCATAAGGGTAGATTTACCTGATCCAGAAGGACCCATCAAAGCTACATATTCATTCTGATTTATTGAAACTGTTATATCACGAAGTGCATGCACTAATTGTGAGCCCATTTGATATACTTTACTTATATTTCTAATATCAATTATAGGTTTAGACATTATTTTTTACCAGCTCTTTTCTGACCCATACTACCATTTTCTTTAGTTATCTTAGCTCCATCATAAAGCTCTTTACTAATAGCCGAAAAACTTCCTGTCACTATTTCTTCATCTGCCTTTAGACCAGTTTTGATTTCAATATAACCTTCATCACTTATGCCTGTTTCTACATTCGCAGAAATAACTTTCTTACCATCAACAACAAATACTATTGACTGAGGTTTATCATTTGAATTATCTTTATCCGCATTGACTTTTCTTATTTTAGACTTACTTTCATCACCCATTGCATCCATACCTAATCTAACAGTAACGGATTGTAATGGCACAGCAATAACATCATAATGAGTTTCAGTTTCTATATCTACATTACAACTCATACCTGGACGCATTTTAGGGTCCAAATCAAGTAATCTAATTTTTACTTCAAAGTTAGTTACTTGATCTTGTGAAGATTGAGCTGAAATTTTAGCAGAATGTCCTATTTCTTTAACTATTCCTTTAAATATTTTATCAGGAAATGCATCAATCTCTATACTAGCTGTATCGCCTACGTTAATAAGGACGATATCATTTTCATCAACATCGACTTTTGTATTCATTGTAGAAAGATCTGAAATACGCATCATTTCAGTACCTAGGTTTTGAACTGTCCCTAATACTTTCTCCCCTACTTCAATATTTAGTGCAGTAACAATACCATCTATTGGAGAAACTATTGTGGTTCTTGATGCATTCTGTTGAATTTGCTTTAAAGAAGCCTTTGATTGATTATATCTTGCTAATGCATTTTGATATTGACTTCTTGTTTGGTCTAAAGTAGTTTTAGATCTATCTAAGTCTTGTTTTGCAACGTATTCTTTTTCATATAAATCTCGCATTCGACTAAATTCGTATTCTGCTCTTTCAAGAGAAGATTTCTGATAATCAATATCAGTTTTTGAAGCATCAAGAGCAGCCTGATATTGTTCTAATTGTGTTTGAATAAGGTCTGGTTTTATCCTAGCAAGTAATTGACCTTTTTTAACAGTATCTCCTTCCATAACAGGCAAAGCTATAATCTCGCCACTTGCTTCTGAAGAAATTTTTACTTCAGTCTCAGGATGCAAATTACCTATAGCATTAACTTTTTGAGTAATAGTACGAAGGCTTACTTTATCAGTTCTTACAGGGATATCAACTGTTTTATCTTTAGATAAAAAATATCCAACAGCAGCAATAGCAGCTATAATAAGAATAATTAGAAATATTATTTTTCCTTTAGATTTTTTCTTTGCCATTTGTTATCCTAGTAATTTTTAATGTTTTCTTTATAATATACTGCTGTATTTGTAATCATATCATGTAAAGCCAATCGTTTAACCCCTAGTGTAAATAGAAAACCAATTAAAATAATTACAAGAATTATACTAGATATACCTTGTAAAAACTCTAATGATAATAAAATACCTAAAACTGAAAAAATTGAGTTTGCATGTTTAATTAAATATCTATTTAATAATTGTGATGTATTAGCTTCTTTTCTGTTTAAACTTGCAATTTTAATACTTAATAACATTTTACCCAAGGAAGCTCCAAATAATACTTCCGTTGAATAATAAATTAAACCTATAATAACTGCAATTAAACTAGAGTCTTGCATAATTACAGATAAAGCTTCTAGATTATTTAAAGGATTTTCAATTTTTATTATTTCCTCAAAAACACCAGTAATTCCCATTACTATAACACCTATTATGGTATTAAAAACGAAATCTATTAGAAATGCACCGAACCTACGACCAAATCCAACTCTATATCCTAACTCGTAGTCATCACCGAATTGATTTCTCATGTATTCGTCATGCTCTTGTGTTCCTTCTTGTGGAACATTTGGTAGATTGTAATTATCATTCATATAAGTTTTTCCTTATTGTTCAACACCAATCGAATTTAGAAGTTCTTTTTTTGCTTTAAAATAATTGTAAACAGCATTTACTTTGTTTAGTTGAGAGTTAATGAATTGAGCATTGGAAGATTGTAACTCTAAAACAGTCGCTGCACCAACTCTATACCTTTCTTTTATACTTTCATTATTCCGTTGCGACGATATAAGTGATTTATCAGAAACAATTAATTGCTTTTGAGATATTTCTAAGTTTAATAAAGCCGTTTTTACTTCATTTCTTACTTGATTCTCAAGTCTCATTTTTTCAAATTCAGCTTGTTTTAACTGCATTTCTGCATTCTGAACCTGTTGATCTGTTCTGAAATTATTAAATATAGGTACACTTAGATTTAACCCTAGGGCAAAATTTCCTCTATTACTAAATTCGTTAATTTCCGTATTTGCCCATGACCACCCTGTAGAAGCAGAAATATTCGGATAATAATTCCCTTCTGCCGCATTTTTTGCTGCTTTTGCTGCGTTTCCACTTAAGTCAAATGATTTGATATCATACCTATTGTTTAAAGCTTTTTTAACTAATTCATCTTGATCTTTGTGATTATTATAGAAACTCTGAACTTCTTTATCAGTTACATCCGAAGGTATACTATTTATGTCAAATTTTACATCCAGATCTGGAGCTAGTCCCATTAGCATAAGTAAGCTTGCCTTAGATGTAAAGTGATTATTTTCTGCTGTTAGTAAGTCATATTCTAAATTACCAAGCTCAGCCTCTTGTGAATAAATTTGAGGTAGTGCTGAGACTCCAGCTTTATATTGTGCTTTCATTTTCTCAAGATCATTTTTGCCTAGTTCAATGTTTTCCTGTCTAATCCGAACTATTTGTGAGTTTCGTATAACCTCAGTATATGCTCTATAAACCTGTATTTTTATGTCCCTTTTGATTTGCTCTACGTTCATTTTAACAGATTCTAAATTATCTTTTGAAGAAGAGTAATTATATTCTCGACTGAATCCGTCAAATAAAGTTAATCTAGCACCTGTGCTTGCGTTATATCTATTGGGGTTTTGATTAGATTCGATAACTCTGTCTCCAAAGACAAGTGACTGACTAAGATTGTTTAGTTGTCTGTTATAACCAATATTAGCAGAAATAGTTGGTAAGTACTCTCCAAACGAACTTCTAAGACCAGCTTCAGCTACGTCTATTCTTTCTTTACTTATAAGTAAATCAAAGTTCTTTTCAAGAGCTATATTTATACAATCATCTAAGGTTAGAGTTGCACCTGGCCCAGATATTTGAGAAAAAAGAGTAAGTGGTAGAAATAGAAAAAGTAATAAAAACTTCATTAAACTCGCCTAATATTTTTAAATGCTATTACGTAATTCAATTTTTTTTGTTTCATATTTATCTTGGTGTATATGTCTTCTTTGCAGAAGTATAGCCATTCTTTTCAACTAATTGTATTTCAATACTATTGATTGGTTTATCAAGTCTTTCACTTTCAAAGGTTTGAAATTGATAACCATCATCAAAATAACTTTTACCTAAAATATCATTGAATTTTAGATTAGCATTATTCTTCACTTTCTCTACATAATTTTTATTTCTTTGTAAGCTAAAAGTCTTAGTTTTGAGTATTATTCTATTGTCTTTGATCTCTATGTATTCTACAACTGCCCTAGGCTTTCTTTTTACTGTTAAATTGTAACTATCTAGCCTTTTATTTTCTACATATCTAGTAAGTGTAACATTTGATTCAAGCATACTTGCATCGGGAGTAAAGTAAAATTGACTATTGTTATATCGTTTCTCGAAATTATTTCCAGATTTTATAATTGTATATGAATCTAAAGTTGTACTAGATTCTAATCTTGTGTTTAAATTATAGTTTTCACCAATATACATCACACTCGGTATATCTGGAGCAACCCTTGGTGAAGGTATGACCATAAAATCGAATGAGAATTCAGAATCATCTGCCTTTCTCCTAACTTTTACAACAACTTTCATAGTATCGTAAGTAGGTGACATTCCAGAGAATACGAAATTATTTCCTTCTGATGATTCGAATCTAGCTGTACCTCCTAGCAATGAGTCTCCCCTAATTGTTACTTTAGGTGGACCAACTAAGTCATCTATTGAAGAGATATTATAAATTCTTGCATAATTTATCCATTCATTATCAGCAAATGTAATTATAGGGTTTTTACTGACTTTTGCATCCATTTCAGATAAATTTGTTGGAATTGAAATTGCTGAGTTCAAATAGTTAAAATCATTAGCAGTTGAATCGAATTGATTATCTACTAAATCAGGATTAATAACTTGATTAAGAAATAAGGTGTTTAATGTAAATTGAATAGAAGCAGTTTTCGATTGTCCATTCTTCTCAATGAATGCAGTAAGCTTAACTAGATATGTTGAGTTATAGTCAAAGTTAAAATCAGGATTCCATTTGAAATTAATATATTTCTCTTGTAAGTTTTCAGTTATTTGAAATTGTTCTTTGGAATTGTTTAGCTCATTTATTTCGACTGTTTCTCCTCTATTAACATCACTTATTGTATATGTGAAATCAATATTATCATAATTGCCATCAAAAAATACTTTATTAACAGAATCGAACTTTACTATGTTATTTCTTCCATCTTTCTTGAGCATTCTTAAATTAAGAACAGTTCTCTCAGGAACTAGCCTTAATTCTATTTTCTTAGAATCATTTTCTATTTCATCACTTTTCTTGCTATCAGGTAGAATTAAAATAAGAGCAGCAAGATAAAGTATAAAATAAATCTCTACTTTAGTCCTTTTTTTCTGTTGTGTCATTATTTCTGACTCTATCGATTAGCAAATTTTCAATTTCTCTTCTTATCTCAAATCTAATATCTTTTTCTCTGATATTCTTTGTGGACTCAGATAATGATTCTATCTGAACCCTTAGATTTTCAAGTTGTTCATTAGTCTGACGTATATTTATGATGAATTCATCTGATGGTGAGACTGCTTTTGAAATATTATTAGTTGCATCAGCTAATTTATTTATTAATTCAGCTTGACTATTATTGAAATTTTTAAGTTCTAGACTAACATCTTCTAATTTACTTACTGCTGTTGCGAAATCAGTTCCAATTTCACCTATCTCATGAATTAAAATGCTTTCTTCTGACTCTCTATCATCAGTAATCAAATCTTCGTCTGGAGAAAAGAGCATTACAATAAATATAATTAATAGCATAGTTGCTTCAAAAATAATACTAGCTATTACCAACTCTGTTGAAATAGCGTCTGAAAACTTTCTAACACCTATTAAAACTAGAAGAATAGCAGCACCGAAATAAACAAATGAATTTATTGTAGAATAAAAATGTCTGTTTACTATCTCTTCAATCCATAACGTAGTACCTTTCCATGCACCAAGTCTATGTAATATAGTGACATCTGTTTTAACAAATTTACTTGGATTTTTCTCAAACACACATACTTTCCAACAAATTATTAAAATCATCAATCCAGAAAGCTCATTTTCGTATTTAAGCTTTTGGTATAACTCATTTAAAAATTTTCTCCCATCAAGAGAAGTAAGAGTTTCAATTTTCTTTTCCATTTCTAAGTCTTAGTTTTTATTAAATTTATAATACCTACAACAAAAAACAAGCCATTTGCAAACCAGCCTGCAATAATTGGATTTAATCCAGTTCCAAGTACAACTGCTTGACTTACTTTAGTGAAAATCAGATAAAGAAATGATATTACTAAAGCCGCACCTATTTGGACCGCAATACCTCCTTTCTTTTTGACAGAGGCAAAAGGAACACCAAATAATACTACAATTATATTTGCAATAGGAAAAGCGTATTGACCATAATAATCTGTCATTTCTAAATCTACGTTTTTTCCCCCATTTTTTAATAAAGTAAGATATGACTTCAATTCATCAAAAGTCATTTCATCAGTAGATCTTTTTAAATCAATTATTTTTTCGTGTGTTAATATAAGATCAATTTCCATAGAATCCATTCTAGTTACAGATTCAATATTCTTTGAATTGAATTGTCTAATTAAAACTTCCTTCATCATCCAATTATTAGAATCCGGATTCCACGATATTGATTTTGCTTCTATTGATTTCTCTAGTCTTGGAGAGCTGATATTTCTGAAGTATTCAATTCCAATTTTAAAACCTTTCTTTTGGCTACTGTTATATGATTTCATATGTAGATTAGCTTTTGGGGACTCTCGGAAATATAGATCGTAAATAGAACCAACACTACTGCCTTTATTCATAAACTCACGTTCTATATCATTTTTAGCTATATTTGCTTTCGGAACTATCCAACCATTGAAGTAAAGGTGAACTCCACTTACTAAAAAACTAAATATCATTAGTGGAGCCATGAATCTATATAGACTTATACCTCCAGATTTAATAGCTGTGATCTCATTAAGTCCTGAAAGTCTCCCTACTGTAAATAATGTAGAAAGGAGCATAGCAACTGGTACTAATAGTTTCAATATCTCTGGAAAAAAATAGAAATAATATTCAGCTATTTTTAGAATGCCCATACCATTGTCTAAAAACTCTTCTAGATTTTCAATCATATCCACAATTAAAAAGATAGCATACAAGGCTACAAAAGAAAAAAGTAAAGTAGTTATAAATGACTTTATTACGTATCTATCTATTATTCTCATCTTTTAAATGTCTCTTTTATAAAATTGCGCGTATCGGGTATAGCTCTAAAAATATCAGAAATCGGAAATCCAAGTTGCTTTTTTACAATATACAAACTAGAAGTTCCAATAATAACATAATAAATTACAATGCCTAATGAAACGAATTGAAATTCATTATAATAAGCGATTACAAAAATAGATATTAGTGAAGTAATAGCAGCAATAATACTTATATAAACTACCGATTTTATTTTATTAATAGCCGTTAAAATCATATTAAGAGAAGCAAATGGTAGAAATAAAGATGCAAAAAGCATTATCTTAAAATAACTTGTTGCTTCATGAAATTTATGAGGTAGAAAATTATGTATTAGAAAATCAGCTACACCTAATTGTAGAATTATAAATATTGTAATATTAAGTACCAAGATAAAAGAGGTACTTTTCGTCATTATGCTTCTAACTTTCTCTTTATAATCAATATTCTTAATTGCAGATGGATATACTAATGCAGAAACTCCATCAGATAATTGTTCGAATACTTTAAATAATGTTTTTGCAGAGCTGTATAAGCCAACTATTTTTATACTTTCTGTTGAGTTAATAGCAAATGAAATAGCGTAAACATCTAAATATTTAACTGATGAGTAAAATATAGCATGTACTGTCCAAGGAACTGCAAAGTTCAAATACTTTTTAAATGTAATTTTTCCTTTGAAACCAAAACTCGATTTTCTAATTAATACTATTGTTGAATAAATACCAGAACTTATTCCGCCAATTAGATACGATATAATTAAATCACTAAAATATAAAAAGTCTGTTGTGAATATATAAAAGATGATAACAGAAGTCATTACACCAAAATTCACAAAATCAATAATAAATGATTTTTTATAATCTAAGTCTCTTGCTAAAACCTTATAAGCAAATGTTCTCGGAATAACGAATACAGATATTAAAGGTAAGAAATACGAGACTTCAATAAAATCATCTCCACCTAACAGTTCTGCAAAGTAATGTCTAAATAAAAATAGAATAACCGGAATAATAAATAGAAAAAATGACTGCAACAACATTGCGATACTATTTAGTTTTGGTCTATCTTCCTCCTTTTTCCCAAATTGTATAAGTCCCTGTAAAGAAAAAGAGTCTGATACACTTGCTAAGTAAGTTATCAGTTGAGTAAAGAGAAAATACAATCCATAATTATATGGGTCTGTGTGACCTATAATAATTAGATTTACAAGTCCCCAAATCAAATATATTAGTCTATTAGCAAATGACCAGGAAATTTTATCTAGATGATCTTTAACTCTCAAATTCTACTCTATATCTATGAGTAATACTATTTTTTAATGAAGATAGTACGATTTTATTGGATTGTTGTTTAACTCCATAACAAGGTGAATATTCGTATTTTTCTATACTTATATTAGCATCTAGTGATTCAAAATAAAGTGTCATATTCTCATTCCACAGTTTATACACATTGTTTTCCACATTTTCTATACGAATGCTTGGAAACAAGTGGATATTAACAATTTTATTTAACTCACTATTATAATTGTCCGTTACAGATATTATCTTAGAATCATACTTTACAGTTCTTTTGTAAACTTTACCTTTATAATCAATACTACCTGATATATTATTATCCTCCAATATTTCTAATACTGGATTAGAATTATTCGTATTCAACCAGAACATATCATCATTATTCGAAAATGAAAATTCATTTTGTTCTGTATCAGATACCCATAGAACATTATGGGACTTAGTAGATCGGAATAAATTTCTGTACTCAAAATCAGAAGTATAACAATATGATCCTATATCAACTATAATAGGTTGTTTATCTAAATACAATTGATATGATAAATTGTCATTATGATCGTGACCACCTTTTCCATTTTGACCGAGTTTTCCACACTTAAATAACAAGTCAATTCTATCATATTTACTTTGTATATAACCGAAATCATTATAGATATATCTATTATCAGTTTTATAGTTGTTTTCTATAATTTTTTTTAAAGAATCATAAGTACTTTTTTCAGAGTCTAAAACTTTCCAATAAAATCCAGAATCATTATCACCTATTTGAGGTGGTGTATCAAAATTTAATAATGTCTTTGTGAAGCAAGAAATATTTTTCAATTTATCTTTATTTAGACCTTCAACCCCATTATTAACTAATAATAAGTCTGTAGTTAATAACATCTGGTTTGTAAAGATGTGATATCTTGTAGATCCTTCAAAATTTGTTCCATCTCCATTAAATTGAAATTCTAATTCTTTATCTAGTAAATTTCTATATTTTGTTAATAGTGCTAGCTTCCCTTCATTATTTTCAGTAAAAGATGTATAAATAAGTATACTACATAAATTAGAAAGGTAATGATTTCCCCTCATACCTTCAGAATATTCTATATTATCTTTAATATGTAAATAATGATCATATAAATATGAGTCTATTAACTCTATTTCAATGTTTTCAAATTGTTGTTTATTACTGTTGATAGTAAATAACGTGATTAAAATGTTTACTAACCTTATACCTATATCCATAGATGTCATCCATTGAACACCAAATTTTGGTGGGTTTGAGGCCATAAAATCAAATAATTGATTCTTTATTTCAATAAATAAACTTTGTGATTCAGTTCTATTATAATCTAATGCTAAGATAGGAAGGTGTTGTAGTCGGCCAATTTCCCATGGTACTTTTATATCATTCCCTAAATTGTTCCCGTATCTTATTTCTTTATACCATTTATAATCCCATCTGAAATTTGAATTATAGTCCTTTTGCCAATCTATAATTTTATAACCATTACTGATTCTATTAAAACATTGAGTCGAAAAAGGTATCATTTTAGGATTAAAGTTTTTTTGAAGCAATCTATAATCAATTGTAGTATTTATGTTAACCAATTTATTGGAGAGTACCTGATGGTTATGATCTAAACACTGTTGCGAAAATGAATCTATTTCATTGCTTAAATTTTCTATTTCAAATAACTCAGTAATATCAAGTTTGTGTGAATAGTCAATTCTAAAAAAGGATATATAATCGTAAGAATATGTAGATAGTTTACTATCACGTAATTTATACAATTTGTCTACTAATTGATTTAAAAGTTTGTTTTTCAGTTTCTTATAGACAATCTTTTTATCTATTCGAGCCGCTCTTTTGATATTATCTAAATTCATTTTTTAACGATTTCATTCTTTATACAAAATCAATAAACAAGTTAGCATAAATTTGTTAATTTTGAATTATTAGTAAACCGAAAAATGGGAATAATATAATGGAAAGACAAATTTCTAATAGTGTAAATGCGAATGATTACGAAGTTTTAATTCGTAAAAGAGGCGAAGGTAAATATGCTTCTTACTGTCCACAATTAAATCATATGATTGCAGGCGAAGAGCATGAGGAAGTATATGGTCTTATGGTCGAGAAGATTAATAAGCACATAGAATCTTTAAAGGCTTCAAACTAAATATGAAAAAATTATTGGCGCATTGGTGGTTTAGACTAATAATAGCTATCATTGCGTCAATTTTATATGTATCAGCAAGAACTCTTTTTCCCTTTGGTTTAATATTTTTATCATATTTTCTAGCTATATTACTTTCTGTTATTAGCATTTCTGTTCTGGCTATGAGAGCTGGATCTAGTTTTAATGCATTTGGATTACAGTTTGATAAGTTTGCATTTACTGACTTCATAAAAGGGCTTGTAATAGTTATTTTAATGAACTTAGTATTCGTAATCGTAGGTATATTAATGGGGTATGATTATAAACTTCATAATAATTCCCTAATATTTGATTATAAAGTTCTAACTTTTTACTCCTCTCAAATATTTGTTATGGCTTATTTAGAAGAAATATTATTTAGAGGTTTATTTTTTCAAACAATAAGAGAACGGTTTGGTGATTTCGTAGCCATCTTATTATTAAGTATTTTTTTCTCACTTGCTCATTATTTTAATCCAAATATTTCTACTATGGGATTAATAAATATAGTTTTAGCAGGTGTTATGCTATCAGTTCTTTACATTACAACCGAATCATTATGGTTGCCAATCTCCTTTCACTTCTTTTGGAATTTGAATCAACAAGTAATTTTAGGTTCAAATATTAGTGGGATCAATTTTGACATTCAGTTTTTTGAACTTACTGCTATTGGAAGTGATAATGCTTGGCTATTTGGTGGTCAATTCGGAATCGAAGAAGGTATATTAACTACTTTCTTACTAACTTTTTTAACACTTATCTCGTTTAAGATTAATAAACAAAACCCTTATATTATGGCTACAAAATTTAGAATTAAATATGAAGAAAGTAAAATACTAGGAAAATGAAATTAATATATTCTATAATAATTGGTTTATTTCTAATAATAAGCAATAGTTTCTCTCAATGGTCAATATTAAAAAGTGATGCCGACAGCTTGGTTAGAGAAGGAGCTCAACACATTTATAATGTTCAATTTGACAGTGCTGAAGTTGCTTTCCAAGAAGTAATAAAACGTTATCCTGAACACCCTGCAGGCTACTTTTTACAAGCAATGGTAGATTTTTGGCGAATTACACTATATAGGTATACTGATCAAATTAACGATGACTTTTTAGAGAAAATTGACAAAGTTATAGAAGTAAGTGATGTTTTATTAGATGAAAACGAATATGATATTACTGGTTTATTTTTCAAAGGTGGGGCACTTGGTTATAGGGCCAGATTTTATACTAATGAGAAGGATTGGTTTAGTGCAGCTGCAGATGGTAAAGAAGCTTATGATATTATGATGAGAGCACATGAAAAAGCTCCAGGTAATCATGACATAATGCTTGGGACTGGATTATTTAACTATTTTGCTGTTGCAATACCTGAAGATTATCCAATTCTAAAACCTGTTGTCTTATTTTTCCCCCCAGGTAATAAGAAACTTGGTTTGTTACAACTAAGAGCTTCTATGCATCATTCCAGATATTCAAGTGTTGAAGCTGAAGTTGCTTTGATGCAAATATATTATTCTTTTGAAAAAGATTTTGATCAAGCATTCTATTATGCAAATGATTTATTTACACGATTTCCAAAAAATCCATACTTTCATAGATACCTAGGAAGATGCTATGTTAAACAAGGTAAATGGGCTGAAATTGAAGAAACCTGGAGAGATATAGTAAAGAAATGTTTGGCTCGTGAATTAGGTTACGATAATCTGACAGCCCGTGAAGGACTTTATTACGTTGGTTTATCTTTGCAGAGAAAAGGTGATCATAAAATGGCTATTAAATACCTAAAAAAATGCTTAGACGTTAGTGAATATGTAGATGGGGATAAAGAAAGTGGGTATTATTCTAGTAGTTTACTTAAATTAGGTATATCTTATAAAAAATTAGGCGATAAAAAGAATTCACTTTATTATTTTAAAAAAGTATTGGAAGTAGATGATAATCACAATAACCACGAAACAGCTAAAAAGTATATTACTGATTACAATCTGTAGTGTTACTTTTCTTTTTTCTAATTACAATTCATTACATTCACAAAATGTTAGATTAGGAATCGACATACTTTTAAGTGAAGAGATATCCGTAGTCCAAAACAAACGAATTGCTTTATTTACGAATCAGTCTGGTATCAATGTTAAAGGGGTACCAACGGCTGAATTAATGTCAAAAGATATTCGTATTGATCTAAGAAAAATATTTGTTCCTGAACATGGTTACTTTACGACAATTCCTGCTGGAGAGCCAGTTTCTAATGATTCAATTTTTGGAACTCCAATAGTATCATTATATGGTCCATTAAAAATACCAAATAAAAAAATATTAACCGGCATTGATGCTGTTGTTGTAGATATCCAAGATATAGGTGTTCGCTCATATACGTATATAAGTAGTTTACTTTATTTAATTCAAGGTTGTGCAGAAAATAACGTTGAAGTAATTGTTTTAGATAGACCAAATCCCCTTGGTGGATTAGTTGTCGATGGCAACTTACCAGAAAAGAAATTCAAATCATTTGTTTCTCTTGTACCAACAACTTATATTCACGGTTGTACCATTGGTGAGTTAGCTATGATGATTAACGGAGAATTATGGACTGAGAATAATAAGCAATGTAACTTAACCGTAGTAACTATGGAAGGTTGGGAAAGATGGATGGCATGGGATGATACTGGTCTAATGTGGATTCCTACATCACCTCATGTTCCAACTGCTAATTCAGTAAGAGGTATCGCAACCCTAGGAACAATAGGTGAATTAGGAATTATTAGTATTGGTATAGGTACGACTTCTCCATTCGGATATATTGGATCACCTTATCTTAATTTAGACAGTTTGAAAGTTGATTATGAAGGTATTTACTTACAACATACTTACTATAGACCTTTTTATGGGATGTTTAGTGGTAAAGATGTAAATGGTTTCTATCTGAAATTTAATTTATCTAATCATCTTAAACCTTACACAACGGGATTGTTAATACTTAGAGAACTTGTAAAAAATAACCCTACCTTACTTTCAACAGAAAATCTGAAATCGAATTCTAAAGAAATGTTCCAAAAAGTAACTGGAACTGATAAAATTTTAAATGCAATAAAATCAACATTACCTGAAGAGATGATAGTGACATTAGCTAATGAAGGTATGATTGAATTTCTTAATATCCGTCAAAAATATTTGCTATATTAATATGTTAGAGATTATTTCGATAAGATTAGCAAGTATTCACGATACTCCTAGCATTGTGGATATTTACAATCAAGGAATAAGAAATAGACATAATGCAATACTTGATGAAATTGAATTAGATAGATATACAGAAGAGTTTTCTACTAGAGATCTAGTTGAGTTTCCTATCTATTTGGCTATTAAAAATGATTCGATTCTAGGTTGGATCTCAATTTCACCTTATCGAGCAAACAGAAGAGCCTATAGCAAATCAAAAGAAGTAAGTTTTTATATTGATAATCAATACGTAGGAAAAGGAATTGGTTCGCAATTATTACAATATGTAATTAATTCAAGAACTGACATTATGTTTGATTCGTTATTTGCGATACTTATAGCTAATAATCAACCTAGTATATCGCTGCTAAAGAAATTTGGATTTTCTCTTTGGGGATATATGCCTAAAGTTTTAGACATGGATGGTAGTAGAAATGACGCTTTAATCTATGGGAAGAATTTTGTATAAAAAAGGCAGCTAAACTAACTGCCTTTTTACAAGTATTTTATTTTGATATAACTATACGCTTTTTTATATCAAAATATTTATTTCTCAATATTAAAAAATATATCCCATTATTAACATTAGGATTATTCAAATCTATCATCAGCTTATTAGATCCAATCTTAGTATCAAAAATTTCATAATATATTTTATCCCCATTACTATTGTATATTTCTAAATTGCCTTTATCAAAATAATCAGAAATAAATTCTAGATTTATAACACCATTAGTTGGGATGGGATATATACTTGAATTATAACTTTGTGACTCATTTTCAACAAATGATACAGTTGGTTTACTTGTAGGATCTCCTGGGTTGGTAACTAAAGAAGCATTTCCAGGAGCTGTTTGTCCAATTGTCCATACACCTTTAGAATCTTGTAATTCTTCCCCATTAGTAAATCCATCTCCATCTGAATCTAAATTGAATATTTTTTCCCATCTTACCCTATCATTACTCATTGAGTTCTCTGCTGCTTTCCCAAATAGGTTTCTTGCTCCACCGTTGATACTAAAGTGGCAATTTAAACAGGTATTAACTTGCCCATTTGGAATAAAATTTTGAAAACCACTCTTAGAAAATACATTACTGCCAATAGTTAAAAAAATAATTATAATAGAAAGTGTAAAATATCTTTTCATAATGTTTTTTATAATTTGTTATTAAAATATACTTTAATATAACATAAAAAGATAAAAAGATACAATACTATCATATTTTTTTATTAAATATAGAATGAATTTTTTTATAAAAAAGGCAACTAATTTAGTTGCCTTTTTGAAATAATTATTTAGAAAAAACTATCCGTTTTCGTATATTATAGTACTTGTTTCTTAGTACAAGAAAATAGACACCATTGTTTAGGGAATAGTTATTTAAATTAATGGTCCATTTATTTTGTCCTATTTTTGCATCTATATTCTCAGCGTATACTATATTTCCATTCGCATTAAATAATTCCAATCTACTACTATCAAAGTAGTTAGATAAATATTCTAAGTTAATAATTCCTATAGTTGGGACTGGATAGATTCTAGAATTATTATTTGCAAATTCTTCTTCAACTGAAGAAGTGGTTGGTTTGCTTGATGCATCACCAGGTAATGTTACTAAACTTGGATTCCCTGGATCTGATTGTCCAAATGCCCATTGACCTTCAGGGTCCTGTAGCTCTTCCCCATTCGTAAAGCCATCTCCATCCGAATCTATATTAAATATTAAATCCCAACGAACATTTCCATTAGATAAGTTATCGAATACAGTTTCTCCAAATGGAGTTCTTGGACCACTACCATAAGGACTGATATGGCAGTTCGAACAATTGTTGACTGTTCCATTAGGGATTAATGAGGGAAAATTAGGTTTTGCTTGAACTGGATTATAGTAGAGAAAGAACATTAAAATTGAAAATAGTATTGAAAAAAACTTCATAAATAAATCCTATATGTATAAATAAAAAATGTTGTTGTAATAACAAAAATATTACTAAAAGGTTACAAGCCTAGTCGGGAGAACCCATTATTCGAGCAAATATCTGTGTATCAGGAAAATGTTCAAAGATAAGTTTGAGTAAAACTAGTAATGGAATTGAAATTATCATACCTGCCAACCCCCAGATATAGCCCCAAAATACTAATCCAAATATTACAGTAAGAGTATTAAGTTTCAGTTTATCACCTGTAATAATTGGTTCTACTAGATTTCCCATTACCATTTGTATAGTTGATAAAATAACCAATAATAATACTACAGGTTGGAATGTATCAAATTGAATGAATGCCATTAATACCGGTGGAATTGTAGCTAATATCGATCCGATTGAGGGAATAAAATTTAGTAAGAAAGCAATAAATCCAAAGAAAAAAGCAAAATTTAAATCAAAAAATAAACAAGTTACATAAACAAGTATTCCAGTGAATAAACTTATAAGAGTCTTGATCATTAAATAAGACAGTATAGAACTTTGTATCCTACTCATATTCTCAATTAATGTTGAATCAGTATCACCTTTAACATGTGCTATATATAAATCGTAATCTGCCAAGCCTATTAAAAGTACAACATAATATAGAAAAAACATAACAAAGGAACCAGACAACGAGCTTAACATATTTGCTAATCCTGGTAAAGTAGCAGGTAAACCATATTCATTAATTAGATATTCTAAGTTGATTTTTTTATCTGCAGTAGAAATAGCTGTTCCAAAATTGGTATTTATCCATACAACTACATTCTTGATTCTCATGTTTAATTTCTCTACAAGAAAATCTTGATTTTCAATAATAGATTGTACTGCTTCATTTAGAATAGTATAAATAGCAAATACAACTAGTAAAGTAATAATAGTTACTGTAGGAAATATAAGCCACTTAGGGGCTTTAAATTTCTGAAGAAATCCAACTAATGGTTGAAACATAAGGGCAATAAGTATAGCTAATGCTAAAGGAACTAAGATACCTGAGAGTTCCTTTAGTAAATACATTACTAATACAAAAAGAAATACAAAAAGTATATTCTTGATTGAGTTTAAATGTGATTCAGTATTCATTTATATGCTGCGATAATATTCACCTCACAATATAAATAATTATTCTTGATATCTCCAATAAAAATTGAAATCTTTTTAATTAATAATCATACTATCCATAGACATTTTAAAGATAATTTGTTGATAAATAAGATAGACTTTTAACCTGATAATAGTTATATTAGTAGAATAATATTTTACATTTATAATATAAAGCAGCATAAATAAATGGCACTTTTTGGTAACGAACACATAGTTGTAACGTCGTTAGAAGATGAGATGCGAAATTCCTACCTCGATTATTCGATGTCGGTAATAGTATCAAGAGCACTTCCAGATGTAAGAGATGGACTTAAACCCGTTCATAGGCGTATATTGTACGCAATGCAAGAGTTAGGACTACAACCTAACAAACCACATAAAAAATCTGCCCGATTAGTCGGGGAAGTTTTAGGTAAGTATCACCCTCATGGTGATTCACCTGTATATGATGCAATGGTGCGATTAGCACAAAGTTGGAGTATGCGTTATCCATTTGTAGATGGGCAAGGTAATTTTGGATCAGTTGATGGTGATTCTCCAGCTGCAATGCGTTATACTGAAACTAGACTAGCTCAGATAGCAACTGAAATGCTAAAAGATATTGACAAGAATACTGTTGACTTCAGAGCTAATTTTGATGAATCATTAGATGAGCCAACTGTATTACCTTCAGTTGTTCCATCATTATTGATGAATGGTTCTTCTGGTATTGCCGTTGGTATGGCAACAAATATCCCTCCTCATAATCTTAGAGAAGTTTGTGCGGGGCTACAAGCACTTATCGAAAACCCAGATATTACATCTGAAGAAATGATTGAATACGTACCTGCACCAGATTTTCCTACTGGTGGTATTATATATGGTTATAAAGGCGTTAAAGAAGCAATAACTACAGGTAGAGGTAAGATAAAGGTTAGAGCAAAAGCAAGTATAGAAGAGAACCACACCGGTTCGAAACAAGCAATAATAGTTCATGAGCTCCCCTATCAAGTAAATAAAGCTAATTTGATTGAAAAAATAGCTGATTTAGTTAGAAATAAAAGTTTAGAAGGAATTTCTGATATTAGAGATGAATCTGATAGAGATGGATTACGAATTGTTATTGAGTTGAAACGTGATGCGATAGCTCTAGTAGTTCTTAATATGCTTTTCAAATTCACTCAGATGCAAGTTACTTTTGGAGCTATACTACTGGCTCTTGACAAAGGACGACCTAAAGTGATGACAATCAAAGAAATGATGGAAAAGTTTCTACTTCATAGAAATGAAGTTATTGTCAGAAAAACTCAATATGAACTAGACGCTGCAGAGAAAAGAGCACATATTTTAGAAGGTTTTATTATTGCACTAGATAATATTGATGCAGTGATAAAAACTATTAGAGAGTCAAAAGATCCTAATTCAGCTTCAAAATTACTACAAGAAAGATTTGAACTCTCTGAAATACAAGCCAAAGCAATATTAGAAATGCGATTACAGAGACTAACAGGTCTTGAAATCGATAAAATTAGGGATGAGTACCGAGAAATACTTCAAACTATAGAAAGATTACAAGCTATTTTAGCTAATAAAGAACTACAACTTCAAATTATATCAGATGAATTAAAAGAAGTCTCTGAGAAATATGGAGATGATCGAAGAACAGAAATTGTTCATGATGCAGATGATTTTGCAATAGAAGATATCATAGCTGATGAAGATGTAATTGTAACTATTACTAGAAATGGTCTTATTAAAAGGACGAAAGTTTCTAATTATAGAAAACAAAATAAAGGTGGTAGAGGTTCGAAAGGAACAGGTACTCACGACGATGATTTCGTTGAGCAGGTATTTCAAGCTTCAACACACAACAATCTGTTATTCTTCACTGATAAAGGTAAAGTATATAAAATAAAAGTATATGATTTACCTGAAGGTGGTAGGACTTCGAAAGGACGTTCATTAGCAAATGTAATTATGAAAGATCCTGATGAAGTTGTAACAGCATTCCAAACAGTAGTAGATTTTGATGCGAAAGATTCTTATGTCATAATGTGTACTAAATATGGTACTGTTAAAAAGACAGAACTTTCTGCATTTTCTAATATACGCCAAAATGGTATTATAGCTATTGGATTGAAAGATGATGATAAAATGATCGGGGCTATGCTAACTAATGGTGATTATCAAGTAATACTAGCAACACATCATGGAATTGCTTGCCGCTTTATGGAAAGTGAAATACGTGATATGGGTAGAACAGCTCAAGGTGTTAGAGGTATAAGACTAACTAAAGACGATTACGTTGTATCAATGGTAGTGGTAAGAAGAAATGATGCGCAACTATTGATAATTGGTGAGAATGGATATGGTAAGAGAACTGCATTAAATGAATTCCGATTAACTAAACGTGGTGCAAAAGGTGTTATAGCTATGAACTTGACAGCAAAAACTGGTAAAGTTGTAGGTATGATGACAGTACTTGATAATCAGGATTTAATTGTAATAACAACCAAAGGTATTTTGATTAGACAAAATATTCGCGATATTCGAACAATTGGACGTAACACACAGGGTGTGAAACTAATAAGATTAGATAGTGGTGATCAAATTTCTGACTTTACTATAGTAAATGAAGATGATGATATAGATAATGATGATATTCAAGAAGCAGATAACCAAGATACACTTCTATAAGATGAAGAATAGTATAAATAATAATAACGCTGGGATATTAATATTTCTCAGCGTTTTTTTTGTTTTGATTCAATCTACATTCGCTGAATCTAATGATTCGATTGTTTACTCAATACCAAATGAATTTCATGGTACTTTATTATTTGACTCTACGAATTCTATTGAAAAATCTGATATACAAAGAATAAATTATAGTACTCTATATGATATTCTTAACACTAGAAATGAACTTTTTGGTATGTCTTTAGGTATTAATGGTCATAATAACAGTTTCATTAGCTATGGTGCTATTGAAAATAATCTAGAACTTGGGTTTAATGGAAGAATATTAACAAATTTTTACAATGGAAAATTCACTCTCGATAATTTTTCTCCAGAATTTTTTGAAAGAATTGAAATACTTAATGGTTCTGATGCATCAATACTTTCGAGTCGCCCGAATAACTCCTATATAAATATACAAGAGATCATATACAACACTAAAATACCATTTACTCGACTATGGTATGCACAAGAAGGTGGTTCATTCATTAGTGCTGATGGTATTTTTAGTCAAAATTTCTCAGATGGATGGAATTTTACATTCGGATTTAAAAAAATGGATGATAATCTTGCTTTTGAAAATATGTCAACTGATTATTGGAATCTACGATTTATCATAAGATATAATATTGACTCAACTTCTTCAGTATCAATTTCAGATAATTTCACGAATAGTAAAATAAGAACGAATGGAGGTTCAGACCCTCTAAATTCATTTGATATTTATAGTCCAATAAATTCATCTCCATATTTCTCTAGTATAGAATTGAGAAATCTAAGACATGATGTTAATGTAACATATAGCAATAAAATGGACTTTTTTAATATTACTAATACAACTTATTTTACAAATGATGTAAACGAGAGAGCATTACCTAACTTTGGAGAGTTTGACACTTTAGGAAATACATCAAATACAGAAATGCAATTTGGTAATAGAGCTAACTTAGATTTTTCATTTGATAATATTGATTTTAAAGTTGGGTCGAACATTACTTCATTCAATTCAGGTGGAACTAATTTCTTTAGAGAATATAGTGGTCTAAATTGGAATATCTATTCTAGAGCAGAATTAGAATTTACTGAAAAAATTAAAATTTCTGGAGGAATTAATTATGGCCATGACTCTAAAAATAGTTTCCTCGGATTTGGAGAAAAAATCATATATAATTTAAATAGTTTATCTTATTTATTTATAGATCATTCATTTACTTCAAATAATGGTCTAATTCATAGCAATAATCTCGAAAATGAAAATGTAAATTTATTTATTGCAGGTATCAATTTAGAATCATTTAAATTAGAAGGTTTTTATAGAATTGTGAATTCTGCAATTCATAACCGTCTAGTAAACGAATATTACACTGAACAATATAATGTTGGAGATTATCAGGCCATTGGTGGTTCAGCTTCATTCAATGATTTGATTTTAAGTGGTATATTCGATGAAAACGATAAGATAAATCTAAATATCCAGACTAGAATGAATCTTATTACAGGAAATGAGGAATTAGAAAACTTTTATCCACTTTTTACGATTAATTGTGGGTTAAATTATTTGTTAATGGTTAACAAAAGTGAATTGAATCTTGGATTTAAAGCTGGTTTACTAGATTCTAAAACTGCACCACGTTATATTCCTATTACAAATAGTTTTGTTACTACAGATAGTAATGTAGGTATACAAACAACTGGGTTAAATATTTATTCTATAATGAAATTAGGCAATGCATTTGTGAAAATAGAATGGGAAAATCTATTAGACGCAAACTATTTTAATGTAGCCTATTATCCAGAACGTGGACAGATAGTTAAGCTTTCTGTAGCCTGGTCATTCTTCGATTAATTAACTTTTATCATTCTATTGAAACTTGGTTCACCAGGTTTATTAATTAAATCTAATCTATAATAATATACTCCAGAAGAAATTGAATTGCCATTATCATCAAATCCATTCCATTCGATAGTATTTTCTCCAAAATTAGCTACAGAATCTATTTCTTTAATTTTTGAGCCTAATGAATTGTATATTGTTATTCGAATATTAACGTTGTTATCTTTTCCAATAAAATTATATTTGAAAGTTGTATTTTCATCAAATGGATTAGGATAATTCATAAGTTCTTTGGTCTTATAGTCATCAGAAACATATAAATCTAATCTCAAAGTATCAGCATGATTTCCGGTAGCATCCTCCCCTATTGACTGTAATTTATTTTGACCTAAATCTAAGTTGTCAATTGGTCTGAAAGTAACCCTTGCTTTTAAATCTCCTTGATTTAGTAATTCGAAATTAAATGTATCTACAGAATTATTTAACATTACTCTACTATTTATTCTATTAAATATAACATTATCTTTAAGAACATCTAATGTCGATTTGTCATAGAGCTCTACTGTAAAAATAGGTCTTTCTGAAACAAATGAATTATTAGTTAGTTCAACTCCATCAGCATAAGCTACAAGCCATGGTTTTGTTGTATCCTCTCTTATACCTATGTCAGTACTAAAGTTATTATTAAATACGAATAGTTCATTTTGATTTTTTTCAGGATCTACATCGAAAATTAATGTATTCTCTGTAGCAAGTCCCGTTGTATTACTTTGTAGTTTCGAATTATAGTTTGAATTTTTACTTATAAAATCAATATTTTGTATTTCAGAAGTAGGGTTAAAATCATTTTCTATTGTAAATTTGAATTCAATTTTTTCAGCATTTGATCTAGTTGATATATTCTCAACAGTATAATCAAACTCAGAATTCTCACCTCTTTCATATTCTAATTTATCTAATTTAGTTTCAGACTTTAAAACTGCTAATTCTGGTGTTGGTATGAAATCTATTTCAAAGCTTTTGAAGAAGAATGGTGCTCCTATACTATCACGACTAATCTCTAAATCTAAATCTAATAATGGATTATTATCATGATCGATATTACTCAATTCTGTTATAATATCATTGCTTACAAGTACTTCATTATCATTCGAGATATAACTACTATGAATACTAATATTATTCTCTGTCAGATTTAATCTACTTTCTATAAATTCTTTTGACTTTCCAACTCCATTAACATTAATTTTTCCTTTCGTTTGATACCTAGTAAAATCTGCTTCTAACTGAATAGTGTCTCCTAATAGATGATAATCAATAGTTGTTTCAGGAAATCCTATTCGAGTAAACATTACATAACTTGAATTAAATTGCAATGAATCGGAATATTGTGTACCCAAAACAGACAATGCTTCCTTTATCCTTGAAATACTACCTAAACTATCTGGACTAATCTCATTATTCATAATATCAGGAGCTCTTGTTGGCACATCAGCAGTTGCTAATAACATATAATGTCCAAAAGGAAGAGAATCCCTAAGAAAAACATCTAACCACCTTGAGTCAACAAAGATGTCTTCACTATTAAATTTACTGTCCCATGTATCAAAATGCCTACTTATAAATGTAGTATCATCAATAATGTCAGGTATGATAACTATATTGAAACCACGTTGTAAACGATTTAGAAATGAAAATTGACTGCTATCACTTTTGTCAATAGTGTTAATTATAGCGTGTCTTCCTGCTGTTTCATTTCCTCTTGCTGAAGAAAGAAATACTGAGAATTCTTTATCATCAAACTCTAATCCTCTTTCAGTGTTTACTAAATTCTCATAATTAATTGTTTTACTTTTATTATTTATTTTATAATGAACTACTGAATCAATAGAAGGCATGGAATGAAATTCAAGAATTTTTAAAGATGAAACTATACCCGTTTCCTTTTCTTTAGATGAATATTCAAGTGTATAGTCTTTATCATTAACTAGATTTTCAATGTTAAACTCGATATAATTCTCAAATATAGTTGGAGTTGTATTCTCATAAATTAATTCTTCTAATTCATTTTTTACCTTAAAACTATATTCTTTTTCTGTACCAGTAGGGTTTACAAACCTAAAAACTGCATTTTCCGATGACACATTCCAATGATCAAGTGGTTCTACTGGTAATATTCCTTGAGAGAAAACATTAAATGACAAGTCAACTTTATTATTTATATAACTAACATCATTAATTAAGCTATCATAATCTGCAAATAATTGGATTTGATGTTCACCAATTGAATTTTGTAAATCAAACTCAAATTCTAATTCTGTACTAAAACAAACTGGTTCAATTCTTTTTATTAAAGTATCCGACTTACCATTAAAAGTATGAATTAGTCTTACGTTCATAGAATCATTACTTACTGTACCTATATTGAATATACTAAAATCAACTTTAATAGATTTATCATTTTCAGTAATAATATTTGAATTAGATTGATTTAGTATTGATACATCTTTTTTATAAATTACAATCTCTGGTTGTTTAGCAATTCGTACTGTAAGTAATGGGTCTCCCAAAAGTAAGACTTGATTTAAAGCAGCAGTAGCTTTCGAATTTCTTGCCTTATATGAATTATATATACGGCCTATATTCCTTTCTGGAAATTGTTCATTGATTAATGTGAAATACATAGATGAAGAAACACTAAGAGCAACATTTACTTGTGTGGTTGATGTTCCCCCAATAACACCAACAAACCCTTTATTTTTTATATTTACAAATTCCTCACCAATTGCATTCATCTGCCATGGCTCCGCAAATGCAGAAGTATTACAAGACAGTGTATTTAAAAATCCATACTTTCCTTGATTATTCAGATTCGGAGCTTCCCAACCTGACATATCTATTACAGTTGGTGAACCATGCCCTAGGAAGTTTGTCCACATTTTACCTTTATTAATTTCTCTCTTTATATCGTTTGCTTGGGATTCTGAAACAGTTTGGCTTGATGATTTACTAATAGTCATAGTATCAGGACAAATATTAGTAGAAGAGAAATATTCATTTATATCATGCATATTCAAAGCAAAACCATCTTTTTGATTATCATCCCCTCCGGCTATTTGAAGAATACTTTTCATCCATGGGTTTACTGGCACTTCATAATATGTCTTTACCTTATCCAAATAATTTTCAAATTCGGTATTATTATTTACGGGAATTCTTCCAATTACTAATTCAGGTATATAATCATTACCTTCTAAAGTGCCATAAAAATTATCTGAGTACGGAATTCCATATACGGGAATTAACTGATCTATAAAGCTACCTTCTCTTTGTTTCTTAGGATCCCAAGTGGCATCACCAACTAAAGTCAAAAACTCAGGAAACTCACTCCAATTATCATACGCATTTTGTAGAAAGTTCTTAATAGAATGAGGGCTTTCGATACCAAAGCCATAAGTATCATACAATTGTTCTACATCTAAAGATAAAATCTGTTTATTTTCAATTTGAGAAATATATGATGTATATTTACTAATCGTAGATTCAAATTCAGGATGATAAATATAAAATGCATCAGCTTGACTTTCTTCAACTATTCCAATTTTTGCTTTAGAAAGTTTTACATCTTGAATCGAACTACTAGAATTAACAATTTTTCTTGAACTTTCACCTTTTGGTAGCAAAATTTCCGCACTAAAATAATTTCCAACAGTATTTTTCTGTAAAATATTTTCATCTATCGACTCATATTTTATAGAGTTTAATTTAGCAAACATAAATTTGTTTGTAGCAGTGCTAATTTTAATTGAACCGAACAGATTTCCAATTTTAGATTTAACATTATTACTAATACTATTATCAGAAGTAATTACAATTGCAATGTTTTCATTAGTATTTATATTATCTAAATAACTGAGAAAATCTGATTCTAAATCGAAAAATATTGAATTATTTTTACCACCTAAATCCTCAATTACTCCAAAACCATAACTATGACTAGTTAATAATTGATTATTATAGAATATTGAAGAATATTTATTGAATGCAGATAATATCAATAAATTTGAATTTACAGCAGTTGGAAACTGAATTGTATTATTTACTGTATCCATTGCTACAATAAAATTATCTTTAAATCCATATATATTGACTTTTGAATCTATACTGTTATCTGTAATAAAAGAGAAGTAATTATCTTCTGCTACTGGTAACACTTCTCCTTTAATATTATAATAATCGAATCCTATAACTCCGTTATATTTAGTTTTATCAAAATCTTCAACTACTTTATAAGAATTCAAATTTAGAGTATTTCCACCTTGAATTAGATTTTCTTTTGGAACTATTATTTTCGTATTAATTACTTTACTACCAACATTACTGACAGTATCTTTTCGGAAATTATTGATATAAGTCAATGTTTTATTATAAACAGCTTCAGGTTTAGGCAAGAAATAAATATTCGAAGCATACTCATACTCTATTTCTAAATCAGAGGCAGGGAATAAAGAAAATTCAGTAAAGTATTCCCATGGTTTATTGAAATCGTTTGGTACTCTTATTTCATCGAAGTACCAGTTTTCAGCAAGTACAGTCTCAGTATCTGTCACATCGATACCATTCCCATAAACTCTATCAACTTCATATCTTTTGTTAATACTTACTTTATCTAAAACAATATTAGTTGACAGATCATTTATTATCTCATATTGAGATGATTGAGTTTCACTATCATACACTATAAAGTATGGCTCTTTTCCATTATAATAATTATAGTAAGAAGTGTCTCCATAAGAATGGGAAACAACTAAATAAAGGTAGTCATCATGTTGAATTACATTAGATGAAGAATAGAATTTTAATTCATTACCTCTATTTATGATATGAAGATTACTTGTTGATTTACCGATCAAACTCGGATTCATATTTATTATTTCTGAATGGTTAATACGGGCTATACCATCTCTTGTAGAATAAAATTTAAAGTAATCCAAATTTGGGTTGAACCAATCAGTATTAGATTGGATTTTGTTATTCTTATTATTATTTTTTTTAGTTAATAGTGATTCGACTTGCTTTTTATTTATAATACCAGAGTTAAAGACATTCGGCTTTTCATTTAAAATTACATCTTTTTCAAATCTATATGAGAACACTATAGAGTCAACTTTAAAACTGTTATTATTAATTGGATCTGTTCTATTTAAATCTACTTTAAGATTAGCAATTTTAACTCCTCTTTCAATTCCAGAATAAGTAAAATCATAAGTAGCCTTAGAAGTATAATTAAAACTTCTTATATCTGAATTTGATTCATATATTCTTAAATCTAAATTATTGGGATTAAATTCATCAATCGCAAAAACACCTATCCATTCATCACTAGAGCTAAGACTAAAATTATCTATTTTTACTGTGAAACCGGAATTGTTCTCAACAAGAGTGTTTTTACCAATTAACAAAGCTGGTAAAAAGAAGAAAATAAATAGAGTAGAAAATAATTTATACATTTTAAAGGTTCATTATTAATGTTAGTAGAGTAAACGATTTAATAAAAAAAAGGTTGTGTTCATTTACTAATGAACACAACCTTTGTAATAAAAGTTACATTTTATCTAATCAAATTATTTTTTTGAAGATCCTTTGATATCAAAAATGATTTTGTCAGCAATAGCTCCAGCAATTTCTCTTTGAACATTATCGCCACTTGTCATATACTCAGATATTGCATTTTCTACTCTAGTTTTAATAATCTCAGATGTTTGACCAACTAAAGCAGTTGATAATTGGTGAATATCTTCTTGTTGCCCTCTAAGAGTTTCAAGTTGAGATCTATTAGCATCCTCCATTTTCTTAAGCATTTTATCCATACGTTCTTCATTTTCAGTATAGAACATAGTGATTGCTAAAAGCACAAGCATCGTAAACTCAAGGAAGATTACAAAAAGGATTACTGAAGGTCTATCAGCAGGAATGAATTTCAATCCACGAATACCTACACCTACGATTAGTACAGCAGCACCACCATAAGCAAGACCAGTTACATTGTTTGAGAATTGTTCTGTGAAATGGTGAGCCATATAAAGTTTAAATCCTTTACCCATTTTCAAATGATTTGCTCTCCATTCTAAACCATTTTTAGTATCAATTATTTCAGTTACTACGAAATCAGAGAAAAACTCTTTAATTCTATTATATAGTGCTTCATTTCTGAAAAGTACTAAATCAGTTTCATCATCATAGATATCATCAAAATCAATTAATTTTTTCGTAGCTAATTCTGTATCAGTCGTTGTTCTATCCCAAATAGTTCTGAAAAGTCTTTCCATTTCATCTCTATCTGCATCTTTTAATCTGTTGTCAGGTAGAGTTAGCATTTCTACTACTCTATCATTAAATCCAGTTTGAAGCCTAATTTTAACTTTAACATGGTCGATTTCTTTCTCAAATAATGCAGCCATTAACCCTAAAGAAGAAGGGAATATTATAGTTAAAAATACACCAACGAATAATCCTATTACTAATGATAAAATCCAGAAACCAATATGAGGTTCCAAGAATATAGGGTTCTCACCAAGTTTAGGAGCTTTAACATACCATTCTCCAGACTTTTTAGAGTAGCCGTGAGTCTCTAAGTTTCTATCATTCCAAGTAAAGTCAATTATATATTCACCGTTGATTAAATCTTTTGCAACTGGTGTATTTGATCCTATTGAAGCTTCTTTTTCCTTAGAAGTCGAACCCCACATAAGGCCATCAAACTCAACAAAACCGATTTTACCTAAGTCATCACCAGAAGGTGAGAATTGAGATATAACGAATGCAGCCGTTGCTCTTGGTAATATGTGAAAGTGCATAAAATAACCCACAACAAATGTGATAGCTAAGAATACTACCCATTGTACAAATCCTGCACCGCTGTGTTCTTTATTTCCTGTCATTGTATTTGGAGACATAGATTAACCCTTAAATTAATTATTAAATAATTTTTTTTTCGTACTTTAATTATATTTTTTACTAAAACTGCTGATAGTAAAGCATAAGATAAGATTTAGTTTTTATTTCTACAAATAAAAGTTTTCAATATTTAACTTTAAATCAAAATATGTCGTATATTACTTTATGAGATTTTTAAATTCACATACTAACTACTTTAACTCTTCTAAAGGCACAATTAGAGGTAATTCTGCATTATCATTTAGTTCCTATCATTCGAAACTCATTTATATTTTACTACATACGTCTATCCTTTGTATAAATATATATTATTCAATTAAGTAGTTTAATATAAATTAATCAAATCTAAACATGGAAAAGTATGAAAAATTCAAAGTATTCACCAAAATTTAAAATAAATAGTTCTGAAGTTTTAGAATCCATCTCAAAACATCAAATCGGAGATGGAATGTCTATTGTTGTTGATAATAAGAACAGTTTCGGTAACATTGTCGATAGAAAAACAGGTAAGAGCTATATTGATTTCTTTACTTGTTTCGCATCAATGCCATTAGGATATAATCACCCGAAAATGCTAGAACCTGAATTTGTAGATTATATAGGAATGAATTCTATAAACAAACCATCAAATTCTGATTTATATTCAGAAGTACAAGCTACTTTTACAAACACATTGTTCAATATAGCCGTTCCTGAGAACGATTTTAAGTATAGTTTCTATATTGAAGGTGGAGCTCTTGCTGTCGAGAATGCACTGAAAACTGCAATGGATTGGAAAGTTCGGAAAAATATAAAGAAGGGAATTCATGGCGAAAAGGGCACTAAAGTATTACACTTCAAACAAGCATTTCATGGTAGAAGTGGTTATACTCTTTCTATTACTAATACCGATCCTGTGAAAGTTTTATATTTTCCAAAATTTGACTGGCCAAGAGTTGATAATCCCAAAATAGTATTTCCTATTGAAGAAAACATCGAAGATATTATTGAGAAGGAAAAGCAATGCATCAGGCAAATTAAAGATGCTTTCATTAATAATAAAGATGAGATTTGCAGTATAATAATTGAACCAATACAAGGCGAAGGTGGTGACAATCATTTTAGAAATGAATTCTTTGTTGAATTAAGAAATATTTGTGATGAAAATGAAGCATTATTGATATTTGATGAAGTTCAAACTGGTGTAGGTATGACAGGGAAAATGTGGGCATATCAGCATTTAACAATAAAGCCAGATATTCTTTGTTTTGGTAAAAAAATGCAAGTATGCGGTATTTTATCCAATACTAGGGTTGATGATGTTGAAGACAATGTATTTCATAAATCTTCAAGAATTAACTCTACATGGGGTGGGAACTATACTGATATGGTTAGAATTACAAAGTATTTAGAGATTATAGAAGAAGAAAATTTAGTTGAAAATTCAAAAGATATGGGATATTATTTACACTCCCAACTAGTTAATATTCAAAATCAAAATTCAGATATAATTACTAATGTTAGAGGTAAAGGACTTTTCAGAGCTTTCGATATAAAAGAAGAGCTTAGAAAACCCCTACTAAAACAGTGCTTTGAGAATGGGCTTATATTACTAGCTTGCGGAAATAATTCGATCCGCTTTAGAACTCGTCTTAATATAACTGAAAATGAATTAGATGAAGGAATTAGACTAATAAATAAATCTTTGAGTGAAATCAGATAAATAATTTATCTAATTCATTAACAATATTCATTTTAACTTCTTGAAATTCTTGGTTGAGGGTACGTGCACCTGCAGCAAACTTGTGCCCTCCACCACCGAATCTTGCTGCTGTTTCTCTTACCGAATAGTTGCCTTTTGATCTAAATGAGATTCTTAGTTCTCCTTTTTCTCTTTCGGTAATTAAAACTCCTACTTCTACTCCTTTAACAGAAAGAGTATTCGAGACAAAACCTTCGGTATCATCCTCAATTGCATCAGCCTTATCAAAGTCACTTTTACTTAATGACATTATCGAAATACGACCTTGATTATATAACTCCATATTTGCAAGAGACATTCCTAATAATTTTAGAGCTTGAACTGTTTTCTGATTGTATATCTCGTCATAACATTTTACAGGGTCAGCTCCGTTTTCTAAAAGCTTTGCCACTATATAATGTGTTTCAGATGTAGTTTTATCAAATCTAAAACTACCAGTATCTGTCATTATTGCAGTATATAATGCGTTTGAAATTCGCTTATCAAACTTTCCATTTAATGCATCTATTAAAACCCATATTAATTCACCAGTTGAAGTTGCTTCAGTGTCTATCATTTCCAAGTCCGCAAATGGTTTCGGCTCTAAGTGATGATCTATCATTACTTTGTATGCATTAGACATGGCAACAGCATCACCAGCTTCTTTTAGTCTATTCAAATCATTCAAATCTAATACAAATATTAAATCTGCACCGATAATATCTTCCATTACTCTATCATCATATCTTTGTATATTTTCACACCCTTCCAAAAATTTAAGATTATTATTAATGCCTCCAGTAATAAACATCTTGGATTTTTTATTGAAATGCTTTTTAATAAAAAAATGTAATGCTAACATTGAGCCAATAGCGTCACCATCAGGGCTTACATGAGAAGTTATAATAATATTATATGATTTTTCAATTTTTTCGGATATTGCAAGAGCTTTTTCTGTAAAATTCATTTTTATTGGATTTGTTTAAATAATTGTCTTAATTTAAGACTTATTCTGTAAATAATACGAACATATAATGACTTTCGACGAAAACGAAGAAGAAATAGAAAATTTGAGAAATCGCTACAAACGGAATACTCCTAATGTAGAAAATGATAATGAAGTAGTAACTAAAGAAACCAATAATAAATTTTTTAAACTAGTTAGCAAAGGCAAAAATAGTTTTAAGTATTTAATTACATTTTTTAGTTTTATTATAGTTTTATTTTTATTGATTTTTATTGCAGATAAATGGATATTACCGTCAGTAGTACATGATAGAGAAACTGTTACTGTACCTTCTATAGAAGGAAAAAGCTTAAAAGAAGCTTCTGTTATACTTAATGCAAATAATCTATTTTATGAGATTGTCAGTGAACAATATTCTGGAAAGGTTGAAGGTGTTATATTAAAACAGGTTCCAGAACCAAATAAACAAGTGAAAAGCAAAAGACCTATTTTCATAACCATTAGTAAAGGGAAAGAGACAATAGAAATGCCTGATTTGACAGGAATTTCTGTTAGGCAAGCAAGGGTAAATCTTTACAATAATGGTTTAAATATTGGTGATATAAAATATACTTATAGTGATTTAGTTCCAAAAGACTCAGTTATATCTCAGAATATAAAAAAAGGAAAAAGCTTAATATATGGTGATACAGTTGATTTGATAGTAAGTAAGGGACCAGAAAATCAAATCTTCATACCCAAATTATCAGGTATGGCTTTAGAAGGAATAGAAGACTACCTTATTTCTGAAGGATTTAAACTAGGAAATGTAGAATTCATAGAAAATGATACATTTGTACCCGGTACTATTATCTCACAACTTCCCCAATCTAATACTCTTGCACAGACTGGTCAATATATAAATATAGTTGTTGCGAAATAGATTAAACCTTTTGCAAGTTCTAGTTGTCTAATATATAGTTAATCAATAATTATATCATAAAGAGGTTATATATGAAAAAAATGAATTTATTTGTAAGTACTCTAATATCGTTAGTACTTATTTCTAGTTTTGCTCTTATTGCTAAAGGTAATAAAGGGCACGGAAAAAAAGGCAAATGTGGAGTTGAAAGAAATCATCTTACACAAGAGATGGCAGACAAAATGAATCAACTAAAAGATGAATTTGATTCGCAATTGAGTGAAGATGAGTTGAATTCATTAAACGCATTAAGACAAAAAGTAAAAGCAGAGAAACTTGATTTAAAGTCTCAAATTACAGAAATAAAGAATTCTGATATTTCTAAAGAAGATAAAAAGACTAAAATTAAAGAATTAATGGAGTCAAAAAAAGATAACCGAGACGAAGTTAAAACTGAATTAAAGTCAATTTTAGAAAATAACGAAGATTTAGTTGAATCTTTATCTACTAGTCTTAAAGAATTGAGAACTGAATTTGGTCATTCAAAACAAAGAAAAGGGCAGAAAGATCATAAGGAATCTGATAAGAAGGGTCATCACATTGCTAGGTTTATCTTGCATGATGATTTTGTAGCTTCAACTAATAATTTTAATGAAATAGTTCAGAATTCGAAAAAACTGGATTTGATTGTAAATGAAGATTTATTGACATTTAATAGTCCTGCAGAATCTAGTAATTCAACTTTTACTTTATATGATTTGAATGGTAATAAAATTACAAACATATCTAATCAGAATATAACTGTAGGAGAAAACTCAATCAATTTGAATTCACTTAATACAAAACTTGAAAAAGGTAGATATTTTCTAATCATAGAGAACGAAAATGGCGTTAGTTCTGGTAAGTTTATTTATCTGAAATAAGCATTGTAAATATCATTATTACTAAGAGCTTGTAAACTTTTGTTTATAAGCTCTTTTTTTTGTCTCTTTCATTATAAGTCAATATAACTTAACTTTGATAATTAGAAAAACTAAACTTAAAAAAAAACTAATGTCATTAAATCTCTCAAAAGAAAATCAAAAAATAGATCCTAAAATATTCAGTACTTTAAATGAAAGACAGTTTGATGGTGTCAATAAGATAAATGGTCCGACTTTAGTATTAGCTGGTGCAGGTAGTGGAAAAACAAGAGTATTGACTTATCGTATTGCTAACTTAATCTCTCAAAGTGTGCCCCCCTACAAGATTCTAGCATTAACATTTACTAATAAAGCTGCCCGAGAAATGACGGAAAGAATTGCAACATTAGTAGGAGAACAAGCAGCTAAAAGTGTTTGGGCCGGTACTTTCCACTCTATTTTTGCTAGGATACTACGGTATGAAGCAACGGCTATAGGTTATACTTCTGATTTTAGTATATATGATGCAGATGATCAACTTAGTGCCATCAAGAAGATAATGAATCAAGAAGGTATTTCTCCCCAATCTTTCTCCCCTTATCAAGTTAGATCTAGAATAAGTAATGCTAAGTCAAATATGCTTAATCCAACTCAATTTTCTGAGGAAGCAGAAAGTACTTTTGATAAACAAGTAGGTTTAATTTATATAGGTTATGAAAAATATCTAAGGCAAAGTAATGCAATGGATTTTGACGATATACTAATCAATATGATTAGGTTATTAAGAAGTTCAAAAGAGATATTAAATAAATATCAAACAAAATTTAAGTATATATTAGTTGATGAGTATCAAGATACAAATAGAGCTCAATATATAGCAATCAGAGAGCTTTCTAAAGCTCATAGTAATATATGTGTTGTAGGTGATGATGCTCAGAGTATTTATAGATGGCGAGGAGCTGAGATTAGGAATATCCTTGACTTCAAAAAAGATTATCCAAATGCTAATGTTGTTAAACTAGAGCAGAATTACCGTTCTACTCAAACGATTTTGGATGCAGCTGACTCGGTAATTAAGAACAATAAAAATCAGTTAGAGAAAAAGCTTTGGACTGAAAATCCTAAAGGTGATTTAGTATTAATTACGGCAGGTGATGATGAACGTCATGAGGCAGAACAAATAGCCCAAAAGATAAAAGAGCTTACTTTTCAGGATTTTTCAAATAAAGATATTTGTATACTCTATAGAACTAATGCTCAATCATTAGCCTTGGAGAGTGCATTAAAAAAAGAAAGGATTTCTTATGTAGTAGTCGGTGGTATATCTTTCTTCAAACGTAAAGAAATAAAAGATGTAATTTCATATTTACGTTTGCTTATAAATCCAAATGATAATGAATCATTTGATAGAATAATCAATGAGCCACCAAGAGGTCTTGGCAAGACTTCATTGCAACATTTGTATGGATATGCTTCCCAAACTGGAAATTCTTTCTTAGCAAGTAGTGGTGAAGCAGATTTGGTAGACCAATTACAAACAAGAGCACAAAAATCTTTCAAACAGTTTCATCATCTTATTGAAAAGTATCGTACAAAATTTGAAGCTGAAGAAAGTAAATCAGGTGTACTATTAGAGTTTATAGAAGCTACAGAATTACCTGAAATGTTCAAAGAAATTGGTACTGATGAATCCTTGGATAGATGGAATAATATTCAACAATTAATTTCTGATATAGGATTATTTTTTAGAGAAAATGAAGGTGTAACACTAAACGATTACTTACAACAAGTTGCTCTAATTACTGATTTAGACGAAACAGAGATGGATAACGAACAGATAACTATGATGACTCTTCATAGTGCGAAGGGACTTGAATTTCCTTGTGTTTTTGTTGCCGGTATGGAACAAGGGTTATTTCCGTTAGAAAGAACAGAGAACGTATTAGAAGAAAAAGAAGAAGAAAGAAGATTATTTTACGTTGGTATAACTAGAGCAAAAGAGAAATTGTTTTTATCTTATGCTAAGCGTAGGAGTAGATTTGGAGAAACCAAGTTCACTTCTCCTTCACTTTTTTTACATGAAATAAAATCGGAATTAGTTGATTGGAAAGCGAAAAGCATTCAGAAAAAAAGTGTAAATGAAAATGTTCGCTCAGCTTTTAGTAGTCAACCTACTCAAAACCGACCTCAAAGAAATGATTTTGATCAAACAATTGAGTATAGTTATTCTCAAGTCGACGAAACTCTAACTGAATATAAAGTAGGTGATAAGGTAAGTCATATTAAGTTTGGCAATGGTACTATAACAGGACTAAAAGGTATAGCTGACAAACGTCAGGCAGTAGTTAGATTTGACAATTTTGGGAAAAAAGCTTTAATGTTAAAATACGCAAAACTGAATAAGATTAATTAAATATTAGATACACTTTTGAAAAATTCAGAATAGTATAGTAATCTAGATTGGTCATCTAAATCAGATATTCTATTATATGCTTTTACTTTTGCTTGATTTAATAAATTACTCTTTAAATCAGAACTGTTGAATTCACCCATAGTCGATATATGTTCAAATGCACTTTTTGTCCTGTCCATTTGACGTAATGTCTGAAATATTTTAAGTTTTTTTGATTCATCACTATCCATAAGTAATTTTTCAAAAACAGTATATGTATACAAATAGTTACTTATTTTATTATAAATTTTAGAAAGTTGTGTAGTATCGAAGTCCTCAACGTAACTATATATTCTTGAATTTAATTCTTTTCTTTCATCCATACTTAAAGAATTTAGGAAGTCTCTGGGTGGCACCCAATTGTTAGAATAAATTGAAACTGTAGATTCGTTTTGAAGTATAGAATAAGGTCTCAGTTCGTCTATTGAGAAAAATGAAATATGAAGAGCCTCTTGACCGTACTCCAACTCAAGTTTTCTTATAAACTCCTTTATATCAACATCATTGTTTGTTTTATTAGTACTTACTTCAGGAATTAAAAACAACCACCCAAACATTAATAAAGCAAATATTTTCATTGTGTTACCTATTACTATTAACTTTTCATAATAATAAAGTCACAAATAACGTGCCAACTGAAGTAGGCAAAACTAATTTACTTATAATGATTCGGGATATAGATTAAATATATCTTCTACAGTTTCTCTTCTTCTTATTAATGAATGTTTGTCGCTGTCAACCAATATTTCAGGGGGACGCATTCTATTATTATAATTAGAAGCCATTACATAACCGTATGCTCCGGCATCTAAGAAAGTGACTATATCTCCTTCCTCAACAATCGGCATCATAATATTTTTTGCAAAGATATCTGAATTCTCACAAATTTGACCACAAAGGTTAACTTTCTCTGTGTATTCGTCTTTACCGTATACTCTAACTCTGTGATATGCACCGTAAAGTGCAGGTCTAATTAGGAAATTCATACCTGCATCAAGACCTACAAACTTCTTATAGCTTTCTTTTATTGCAGTGACAGATGTAACTAGATATCCTGCATTACCTGCTAGATATCTTCCTGGTTCAAGAATTAATTTGGGTCTGCCAAATCCATATTTATCACAATTCTCTATAAACACTTTAGCTACTTTTTCACCCGTGGCTTCTACGTTGAGCTCATCTTCCCCATCATAATAAGGAATTCCGAATCCCCCTCCGATGTCGACATACTCTGGGATTATATCTAACTCATTAAAAATATCTCCTGCTATCATCATTAGTTTATCGACAATTTCAGCAAAGAAATATGGTTCTAAGTTATTAGACCCTGTCATCATATGTATTCCAAAGCGTTTAACCCCAGCATCCTTAGCCAACTTATAAGCTTCAAAGGCCTTTTCGTATGGGACTCCAAATTTTGCTTCTGTACCAGCTGTTGTAATTCCTTCGAAACCTCCCCTACCATATCCAGGGTTTATTCTAAATGATACTAATTCAGGAGTATGTATTTTTTGAAGTCTTTTGAATGATGTAATATCATCAAGATTCAGCATTAATTCTTCTTTTGCAACAGTATTCAAATCTTCTGGACTTTCATAATTACCTGTATAAAGAATTCTATCATTAGTGAAACCAGCTTTTTTTGCATAATGAAATTCGAATGGTGAAGAACAATCAGCACCACATCCTAATTCATTAAATATCTTTAGTACATTGATATTGCTATTAGCTTTTACTGAAAAATGGATTTTCGTATTTTCATAGTGCTTTACAAAAGCATCATTCAACCTTTTATAATTATTTTGGAATTTCGCTTTATCATAAACATAAAATGGAGTCCCATATTCACTTGCAAGCTCTTTAATATCAACGTTTGCTATATTTTTCATATTTTATATTATTTACTTATTCAAAAAACTCTTGGTCTAAATCACTACTAAAAAATTCTTCATGTAAAAGAGAAATAGCTCTTTGTAAATCTATTTCTTTGACAACAATACTTAAATTTACCTCGGATGCACCTACACTAACCATAGAAATATTAATACCTTTCAATGATCCGAAAAGTCTATTAGCTATACCAGCTGTTTGTTTGATACCTTCACCAATAGCAGCAATAATAGCATTATCATCTGTTATAACAACATCGCCTAATTGAGAAAGTTCTTTTTCTATCAGAGGATTATACTCATTTTTATCTACAGTCACAGAAATACTTACTTCAGAGGTAGTTACAATATCAACAGGTATTTTTAGATTCTCAAATATTTGAAAAACTTTACTCATAAACCCATAAGCACCCAACATACGGTTAGAACATAAAGTTATAGTTACAACGTTTTTCCTAAAAGCAATAGCTTTTATCATTTTGATGTTGCTTTTTTCAGAAAGGACTAAAGTTCCTTCGTCACTTGGATTAAAAGTATTTTTAACTCTAACTGGAATGCCTTTCTTAACTGCTGGATGTATCGTACTAGGATGTAATACCTTAGCTCCAAAAAAAGATAACTCTGATGCTTCAGAATATGATAATTTTCTTACCTTCTTTACACCATCAATAACTCTAGGATCAGAAGTTAAAATACCGTTTACATCAGTCCATATTTGTAATTCATTTGCTCCTAATGCCGATGCAATTACGGCCGCAGAATAGTCAGATCCACCTCTACCAAGGGTTGTCGGTCTCCCCTCCTCATCAGAAGCTATAAAACCACCCATTACGGTAATATCATTAAGATTAAATTCAGAATTAAATCTATCCAAGATAATATTACAACTTGTTTCAAATTCTAATTCAGCATTCGTAAATCGGCTATTCGTTTTCATTACTTCCCTAGCATCTATATGAGACGACTTAAGTCCTTTACTTGTGAAGTATGTAGAAATAATAGTAGAAGATAATATCTCACCTTTTGACATTACTACATCTTTCAATTGTGGGGATAAAGGTAAATAATTCGTTATTACATCTATCTCAGAAAGTTCATTTCGTATGAAATCTTTTAGCTTATCAAGAACCCCTAATTCGTTTGCTATACTAGAGTGCTTTTTGAAAAGTTCTGAAAGTATTGGTGATATTGCATCTTTACTACTATTACAAATATCTACTAGCATATTAGTTACACCTGCATGAGCAGATACAACAATAGCTTGTTTACCATTGTTTTTAGAAACTATTTCATATACTTTTGATATAGTTTCTGCGTCCTTTACTGAAGTCCCACCAAACTTGAGAACATTTAGTTCCATAGCATTCATAACTATTATTTAATTCCTAAACGATTGAATATGAAATCAACTGATTCGAAAACTCTATCATATGAAAATAGATTTCGCAATTCTTCTTCTTCAAAATGAGTCATAACATCTGAATCTGCTAATAATGAATCTATAAGTGGAATTTTTTCATCCCAAGTTTTCATAGAATTTCTTTGAACTAAGACATAGGCTTCTTGTCGTTTAAGTCCTTTTTTAGCTAATGATAAGAGTACTTTTTGAGAATGTATTAGTCCGAAAGTCATATTAAGATTTTCTTCCATTCTTTCTGGATATACTATTAAACCATCAATTAATTTAATAGTCCTATTTAATATATAATCTAATGATATAGTACTATCTGGCATAATTACTCTTTCAACTGACGAATGGGAAATATCTCTTTCATGCCATAATGCATTATTTTCTATTGCCGCATGAGCATTCCCTCTTAATAATCTAGCTTGACCACTAATATTTTCAGATGCTATAGGGTTCCGTTTATGAGGCATAGCAGAACTACCTTTCTGACCAACTGAGAAAAATTCTTCTGCTTCTCGGACTTCAGTTCTTTGCAAGTGTCTAATCTCTATACCAATCTTTTCTACTAAAGTAGATATAATAGCAATAGTTGTTAAATATTCGGCATGTATATCTCGTTGTATAACTTGAGTACTTATATTTACAGGTTTTAATCCTAAATTTTCACAAACATGTCTCTCAACGAGAGGGGATAAATGTTCATAAGTACCTACAGCACCAGAAATCATACCTACAGAAGAAACTTCTAAAGCTTTTTTCATTCTTTCAATATTTCTTTGACATTCATCATACCATAAAGCTAATTTAAGTCCAAATGTAGTAGTTTCTGCATGAATCCCATGACTTCTACCCACAGTGACAGTATGTTTGAATTCTTTTGCTCTTCTTTTAAGAACTTCTGATAACTTTTCAAGATCATCAAGTATAATCTCTCCTGCTTGTTTCATTTGAACAGCAAGACATGTATCCAAAACATCAGAAGACGTCATCCCCAAATGTATAAATCTAGAGTCTGAACCCACATACTCTTCTACATTTGTAAGAAATGCGATAACATCATGTTTAGTTACTTTCTCGATTTCATTTATCTTATTGGCATCACATTTGGCAGTAGCTCTAATATGTTTGGCAGCACTTTCTGGTACTTGACCAAGTTTAGCCATTGCTTCTACAGCTAGTATTTCTATTTCTAACCAAATATTATACTTATTTTCTTCAGTCCAAATTTTCCCCATCTCAGGGCGCGTATATCTTTCTATCATTTATCTACCTTCTTTTGAGTTGGTGTAAAGTCTTGATAATATTGAGGTTTGAATACATCAGACTCTATAAATTCTTGTTTAGCATATTTTAATTGAGCAAATTTAAGTATAAATCTTGGAGTAAGTCTATTAAGTCCTGAAAGTTGATAATTTTTCCCTTCAAAAACATTAGCTCCTGTACCGCATAAAACATTTCCTTCAAGATTTAATTTAAATACATCTTCTTTTTCATAAAGAATAGGATCGGTTTTAGTCTCACCCATAACCGAAAATTCTTGAACAAAGTAATAACCTTTGTTTGACGGTATTATTACAAAAATCGAATTAACATTTAATGAAACAGCAAACTCTTTTGCAGCATTCGCAAAAGCAACCATTGTAGGTACATCAATCAATTTTGGATAATTACCAAATGTTAAGCCTTTTGCAATTGCACTACCAACACGTAAACCAGTAAATGAACCGGGCCCAGATGAGATTGCGATTGCCTTGAAATCATCAATGTTGGTTTTCAAAAGCTCTAAAGTCTGTTTTATCTGATGAGCTAGAGTTTCATCATGTGAATGTTTTATGTATAGTGAAGATTCATATATTAATTCTTGATCCGAACCTATTGCAATACCAGAATTAATTCCTGAGCTTTCTATAGCTAATATTTTTATTTGGCTCATACTTCAATAAACTCCATAGATCTTTTTAATTTCCAAAGCAATTCTGCTGCTTCATTTCTATCATTGATTTCTATCTCACAAGTTAATCTTAACTTACCTTGTTTTAAGTTGGTATTTTCAATTGTTTGCAAATAATCTAAAACAGTTGGAAAAGCTTCTCTATAGTATTGTTCATTGTTTTCTTCAGGAAATACAAGAATGACTTTATTCGGTTTTATTATTATTTTATCCAAACCTGTTTTAACTGCGGCTGATCTAAGCTTAACTACAAACAGAAGATTTTCAGTTTCTTTTGGAAGTTTCCCAAACTTATCTATTAATTCTTGTCTTAAGTCTTGTAGTTGCAAATTTTTCTTTATATCATATAACTTTTTATAATAACTGAATCTATCTGTATCTGATTTAATATAGTTTTCAGGTATATATGCGTCTTCGTCTAACTCTATTGAAATTTCTTCATTAGCAAATAAATCTGTTATATCTTGATCTGTTTGATCAAATACATGTTTAAATTCTTCTACTTTTAATTCACTAACTGCTTCTTCTAGAATTTTTTGATAGAGTTCAAAACCAATATCATAAATAGCACCGCTCTGTTCTGCACCGAGTAGATTACCTGCACCACGAATTTCCATGTCTCTTAGAGATAAGTTAAACCCACTTCCAAGATCAGTAAATTCTTCGATCGCTTTTAATCTTTTTAGAGCTGTCTCATTTAGTTTCTTTGATGCAGGTATAGCTAAATAGCAAAATGCTTGTAAGTTACCTCTACCAACTCTACCACGTAATTGATAAAGCTCGGCTAAACCAAAATTATTCGCATTATTAATAATCATAGTATTCGCATTAGGTATATCTAATCCAGATTCTACGATTTTAGTTGTAAGTAAGACATCTGATTTTCCGGAAATAAAATCTTGCATAATTTTTTCTAATTCTGTTGTCTTCATTTGACCGTGAGCTATACTAAACCTTACACTTGGTAAAAGCATTTTCATTTTAGTAAATATATCTTCTAAATCCTGAACAGTGTCATTAACAAAGAAAACTTGTCCTTCTCTTTTAATTTCTTCATCTATTATATCTGTTATTTCATCAAGGTTCCATTCTAAAATTTCTGTTTGAACAGGCAATCGATTTCTTGGTGGTGTTTCTATGATACTTAAATCTCTTGCTCCCATCAGTGAGAAATTTAAAGTTCTAGGTATAGGTGTAGCAGTTAGTGTCAAAGTATCTAGAGTCTCGCGTACATTTCGTAATTTTTCCTTTGCACCAACTCCAAATCTTTGTTCTTCATCTATTACTAATAAACCTAAATCCTTAAATTCAATATCCTTACTAAGTATTCTATGAGTACCTATCAATATATCAATTTTACCATCTTTTAGTCTTTCTAATACTTTCGTTTGTTCCTTTTTTGTTCTAAACCTTGAAAGAACATCTACAGTTACAGGGTATTTACTCATCCTATCTTTGAAAGACATATAATGTTGTTGTGCAAGAATTGTAGTTGGTACTAAAATCGCAACTTGCTTCCCAGATTGTACTGCTTTAAAAGCTGCACGAATAGCAACTTCAGTTTTACCAAAACCAACATCTCCACAAACCAACCTATCCATTGGATTTTCAGATTCCATATCAACTTTAATCTCTTTAGTCGCCTTCATTTGATCAGGAGTATCTTCGTAAATAAATGAAGCTTCGAATTCTTTCTGCCAAACGTTATCTTCATCAAAAACAAACCCCTTTTGTAGTTTTCTTTTTGCATAAAGTGCAATCAAACTTCTAGAGATATCTTTGACTTTCTTTTTGATTTTGGCTTTTTTTCTTGCCCACTCCGTACTACCAAGTTTACTAAGTCTAGGTAATTCTCCTTCACTTGCAGAGTATTTATGTATTTTCTTAATATAATTAAGATTTACATAAAGTTTATCACCACCTTGAAATGCCAATTGAATACAATCTTGTTTACTTCCACCTATTTCAACTGTTCTAAAACCTTCGAATCTTCCTACACCTTTATCATCATGGATTACTAAATCTCCAATATTTAGCTGTTTTAATTCATCTATTGAGAACTTTGCATTTTCTGTAGAGCGACTAGTAACATTTCTGTGACGGTTGAAAAGTTGATGCTCAGTGTAAATACAAATACTCGAATCTATTATATTAAAACCTTGAGATACAGTTTTATCTAACCAAGTAATATTATTTGAAGTCTGTTCAGGACTCGCTATATTAGAGTCATCATCCATAATAAGAGCATCATGGATTAACTCTTTTATTCTAGCAAGATGTATTTTACCATCTGCACATAGAATGATTTTAACACCTTTGATAGTTTGTTCTTGCAGGTGCTTTGCAAACTGCTTTATAGAAGAATTGAAATTATTCTGCTCTTTGATATTGAATTTAATATCACTTGTATTCAAAGAGTTAACGTTAATTTGTGTAAATCTTTCAGGAATAATAAATTCTTGTTCTTCATTTGATAAGTTTTCCTTTTCAAATTGAAGTATTATTGCATTCTCAGGAATATAACCAAACAAATCTCCAGTTCTTTCTGTATTCATTGAGTGAAAAACTTTTGATATAAATATTATCTCATCATATTCTTTTATACTTCTTTGGTTAGAAACAACAAACTCTCTGATAGAATCTATTTCATTCCCCCAGAATTCAATTCGTATTGGGTTTTTAAAGGAAATTGGATAAATATCTAAAATTCCTCCTCTAACAGCAAACTGACCTTGTTTAGCTACGTAGTTTTCCCTTTCAAATCCATTATATGCTAATTGATTCTTTAGTTCTTCAAAATCAATATTTTGTCCCTTTGAAAGAGTTGTTTTATTCTCAATTATATTCGATTTATCAGGTACTTTAGTTCTAAATACTGAAGGTGTACAAAGAGCTACAAAGTTCTTGTCTTCAAACTTTCCTAATGCATCTATTAGTTTACCATAGTGTGATTCGGATTCATGGTTAATACCATGATGAGCTTTTTCTATTAGGTTTGAAACAGAATGATTTAAGAAAAAGTTATCAAAATCAAACGAAATATCTTCCAATAAATCCGAGTTATCAGAAATTACAATAACAGGTCTCTCAATAGTCCTTTGTAAATAGTCAATTAGTAGAGAAACCGATGATCCATTTAAGTATTTAATGTTAATACAATCACTTCCATTCTTAATCTCTGAAATTAATCTATTGAATGGTTCGACTTTATTATATAATATATCTAAGTGATTGTTATTTTTCATTTTCAACTATATATTTATCGAATATATTTTTAAAATGGAAAAGACTTTCATCCTGGACTTTTAATTCATAATATGATCCAGTTTCATCATCTTTTTGTTCAACTATTTCAGTTAAAGAGAATAACTTCTGAATTAAAGCTGCTTGTTCATAAGGTAAAAAGATTCTGAATTGGTTACTATTTCTATCATATAGCTCTTGAAACTTATTAAGTAACGTCTCTATATTCATATTTTTCGAAGCACTTACAAATATGCTATCTGGATACTGATCTTCATAAACTTTAACCATTTCTAGTTCATCAAGTAAATCAATTTTATTAAAGACTTGGAGTATAGGTTTATCAGTTATTTTAAGTTTATTTAAAGTATTTTCTACTGTTTTTATATGTTCCGCAAAATATTTATGTGAAATGTCAACTACATGTACAATAAAATCAGCTTCTCTTGCTTCCGCAAGTGTACTTCTAAACGATGCCACTAAGTGACTCGGCAGTTTACGAATAAACCCAACGGTATCACTTAATATAGATTCTTGACCACTAGGTAAACTAAATTTTCTTGTTGTTGTGTCAAGAGTTGCAAAAAGTTTATCTTCTATATAAACATCTGAATCAGTGATAGCTTTCATCAAAGTCGATTTTCCAGCATTAGTATATCCTACTAGTGCAAAAGTAGGGACATTTGTTCTAGACTTCCTTTTTTGGTCACTTTGAGTTTCTATTACTTTAAGTTTATCTTTAAGCTTTTCAATTCTTGTACGAATTAATCTTCTATCAACTTCAATTTGTGTTTCACCTGGACCTCTAGTTCCAATACCACCTCCATATTGCTTAGAAAGGTGAGTCCACATTCGAGTAAGTCTGGGCATCAAATATTGCATTTGTGCAAGTTCAACTTGAGTCTTTGCCTCTCTTGTTTGAGCTCTTTGTGCAAATATATCTAAAATCAACCCACTTCTATCAAGTACTTTAATCTCAAGTTCTTTTTCTAAATTTCTTATTTGGACTGGACTTAGCTCATCATCAAAAATTGCTAATGCGATTTTATTCTCTTTAGCATATTCTTTTATTTCAGCTAACTTTCCCTTTCCTACATAAGTTGCTCCTAGAGGTCTTGTTAATTCTTGATGGAAAGATTCTACTACCTCAGCTCCAGCTGTTTCAGTAAGCAATTCTAGTTCATTAAAAAGTTCGTAAGACATTTCCCTGTCTCCACCCTTTTTAAAAACTGCAATAGTTATAGCTCTTTCAGGATTTTTTTGTATTTCTATAAACTTTTCTTCTAATGCCATATAATTTTTGTATTTTTCGTGATTACAAAACTACTAAATGTCTCAAACAATGTTATTAAGATTATATCTATTAATTTCTTTTCTTCTTCTTTTTTCATTTTCTATTGCCAATTCTCAAGTAAAAGGTTCGAAAGTTGAAATTTATACTAAGGATAATAAAATAATAAAAGGGGAACTTGTTGATGTAGATTCCAATAAAGTTGAACTATTTATTAGACTACCTAAAACTCCGTCCTCATCAGCATCTAGTAAGACGATATATATAGAGAACCAATTGTGTGATAGTGTTGTTATTCCAGGTTCATTTACTGGAGCTAGTCCATTTATAATTAGTAGTTTACTTGGAATAGGTTCAACTGCAATATCAATTGGAAGTAGTGATGAACCCAACTATTATGTTAGTGGTGCATTAGGAGTAATAGTAGGTTTCTTCAGTTATATATTTATAGATAATACCTTAACAGTACCGGAAATAAAATTCACCGAAGTTGATAAATACCCTTGGAAGTTGAAACCTTATAGTAGAAACTATAGACCGAGTTAGTCTTTTGTATCTCCATATTTTTCTGGATAAGGAGGTAAAGGTAAAGTTCCTGGAATACCCATTAATGGGAAGTCTTTTCTCAATGGATGAATTGACTCACCTGTTTCAGGATCATTATAATCTTCAGGCATATAAAACCTTCTTAATCCAGGATGTCCTTCGAACTTAACACCGTACATATCAAAAGTTTCTCGCTCATACCAATTTGCAGAAGGCCAAACCTCTGTAACTGTCGGGCAGGTCAAATCAGACTCATCAACTTTTACTTTTAATCTAAGCTTAAAGTTATAATCTAAAGAATTTACGAAATAAACCACATCATATCTATTTTCTGGTTTTAGCCAATCAATAGCTGTTATATCTACCAAATGATTGAACTTAGTAGAATCATCTGATTTTAATGCAGATGCAACTTCAACTATTTTATTTTTTGGAACAGTGAGAGACAATTGACTTCTGTGTTCGTAGATTTCAATGTCTTCAGTTACTTTACTTATTACGTTCAGTATTGTTTCTTTAGATAGTGCCATTTTCAATTTTCTTGTTTGTTTTTTACAAAACTAATAAATTTTGAATAACTTTGTTAATCATATTTACAAAATGTTGAAACTGTTTATGAAGAAAATTATTTTTGTTGCTATTATACTACTATCTTTATTTGGATTAAACGCCCAAAATAGAAGTGAATTAACGGTATCTCCACGTAAAACAATTGAGACTCATCTTAAATATCTACAAAAAGATAACTATAGACCCGAGTTGTCTGCGCTGACTTTACACACAAAAGGTAATGATATAAGTCATGCGAAAGATCTTGCTATAAAATTGAAAAAAATATTGGATGCTAGAGGATTATATGTAATAATTGATAATATTCCTGATGATCGGAATTATACTGATAAAACTCAAAAAAAGAATATCTTTATTCCTTTTAAATCCGTTCCTGAGATATTTTTAAGAAAAATCGACAATAGCTGGCTTTATTCTATTGAAACCGTAAATAATATTTCAGACCTTTATTCTGAAACATTTCCAATGGAATATATAGGTTTAAAAAAACATATTCCTGAATCAATGAAATCCAAATTTATGGGAATGGCTATTTGGAAATATTTTGGCTTAATAATATATATAATATTAGCGTTAATTGCCTATAAAATAGTTAGTTGGGTTATAGGATATTTTCTTATACGAATTCTCAAAAAAGCGCTCAATAATTCCCCAGTTATTGATAAATATGTAGATCCTATATCTCATCCGATTAGCTTTTTAATAGTTATTTCATTTTTATCAGCTTTTTTACCATTATTAGAAATTCCGATTCAGATAAATGTTTGGGTTGCTAATATAGTTAAAGCCCTCTTCCCTATTACCATAACCCTTATTGTATATCGTTCATCTGACTTAATAGCAGATTTCTATTCTATTTTAGCTTCTAGAACTGAAACCACAGTTGATGATCAACTTATCCCACTTGTTAGAAAAGTAATAAAAATAATTATTGTAATTCTTGGGCTACTGTACGTTTTGTCAGTACTTGGTGTTGAGATAACACCACTACTCGCTGGTGCTTCAGTTGGTGGTTTGGCTTTAGCACTTGCAGCACAAGATACATTAAAGAATTTTTTCGGTTCGATTACAATCTATACAGACTCACCATTTGAAGTTGGAGATTGGATTGTATTTGATGGAGGTGAAGGTGTAGTTGAGGAAATTAGAGTTCGTTCAACTAGAATACGTACATTCCATAATTCAGTAATATCTGTTCCTAATGGAATTCTTGCTGATTTAAAAATTGATAATATGGGAAGAAGACGTTTTAGAAGATTTAGAACTCAAATAGGATTAACTTATGATACGCCTCCTGATCTGATTGATGCTTATATAACCGGTTTAAGAGCTATTGTGAAAGAACATCCTAAAACTAAAAATGATCCTTATGAAATAAGTCTCAATGATTTTGGCTCAAGCTCGTTGAACATATTAGTTTATATTTTCTTTGAGGTAGACAATTGGTCTCAAGAATTAAAAGCAAGACAAGAATTCATGCTTGAATCTATACGTTTAGCAAAAGAGCTAAATGTAAGGTTTGCATTTCCAACAACTACTTTGCATGTTGAAGAATTACCTGGATCAGAATCCTTAACGCCTAAGTATGAGGAAGATAGAGATACATTTTTTAACAAAGCAACAGCCTTTGTCTCAAGTAGAAAGAATAAATATAAAGATGAGTTTAAATAAATGAAGTTAATAATACAAAGAGTTTCAGAAGCTAGTGTAAGAGTTAATGAAGATATTGTTGGATCTATTAATTATGGATTATTAGTATTATTTGGAGCAAAAGAATCAGATAGTGAAATTGAGATTAACTGGTTAGTAAATAAGTTAATAAACCTACGAATATTCAATGATAAAGAAGGTAAAATGAATCTCTCAGTATCTGATACCGATGGAGATATTCTAATTGTCCCGAACTTTACTCTTTATGCTGATTGTAAAAAGGGATTCAGACCTAGTTTTATAAATGCAGCAAAACCTGATATTTCTGAGCCATTATTTAATAAATTTGTAATAAGATTAAAGTCAGAATCTAATTTAAAAATAGAAACTGGATTATTTGGAGCTGATATGAAAGTATCAATGATAAATGATGGACCAGTTACAATCGAGATTGAAAAATGAGTGAATACATATTAGTTGGTGTTATAGTTAAAACGAAAGGCTTTAAAGGCGAAATGATAGTAATTGATATACCAACTGCTATTGAAAATGTAAGAAGTGATATTGACGTTAAAATCGGTTACTCCGAGCAATTTGCAAAAAAATTCCGTTTAACTAACTTTAAACGTTATCAAAAGAACGCCAATTTAAAACTTAAAGAGATTTCTAGCGATGCAGAGGCTAATTTACTAAGAGAACATGGTTTATTTGTTTTGAAATCTGATATAAATCGAAAAAAGAACACATATATTGATCATGAATTAGCTGGGTGTAAAGTTTATAATATTATAAATAAAGAACTATTAGGTGAAATTGTAGATGTTATGGAATTGCCTGCAAATGATGTATGGGTAATGAGAACAGAATCTGCAGAAATACCTTTACCTGTAATTGATGATGTAATAAAATCTGTTGATATTGATAATAAAGAAATAATGATAGAGCTAATGGATGGATTAATGGATTTGGAAATGTAATATGTGTGCTTTACGTATAGATTTTTTATCAGCTCTTCCTGACTCATTTGATTCTGTTCTTAATACTGGAATACTGAGAATAGCTCAAGAAAAGAAATTGGTTGAGTTTCACATACACAATTTACATGACTATTCAGACAATAAGTTTGGTCATATTGATGATACTCCATATGGAGGAGGGGCGGGCATGTTAATCAAATGCCAACCTGTATTTGATTGTGTTAACAAGCTTAAAAGTGAAAGAGATTATGATGAAGTAATTTTCGTTACACCAGAAGGGCAAGAATTCGACCAAAGTCTGGCTAATGAACTATCCTTAAAAGAAAGTATTATTATATTATCAGGTAGATACAAAGGAATTGATCAAAGAATTAGAGATAGACTAGTTACGAAAGAAATTTCTATCGGTGATTTCGTTTTATCGGGCGGTGAGCTGCCTTCATTAGTAATTGCTGACGCCGTAACAAGGTTAATACCAGGAGCAATAGGTGATAGCGAGAGTGCACTTACAGATTCACACATGGATGGGTTACTAGAAGCACCTCAATATACTCGTCCTTCAGAGTATAATGGAATGAAAGTCCCAGATGTACTTACGAGTGGTAACCATAAACTTATAAAGGAATGGCAAGAATCTAAATCAAAAGAAAAAACTGAAATACTTCGTCCAGATTTACTAAAATAGTATATATTTGTAAACAGTTTTTGCAATATTCAGAATTAAGAATTAATTTTGTAATCTTAATATTTTATGGTGCCGTGGCCGAGTGGTTAGGCAGAGGTCTGCAAAACCTTGTACGGCGGTTCGAATCCGTTCGGCACCTCAAAAAAAACTTATTTAAAAAGGTGTAATTGTGGCAGATACTACAGACTTATACAAAGGCGGTTACATGCGTTATGAAGGCAATATTTGCCAAATAACTGATGTAGAGTTTCGTAAACCAGGTAAAGGTGGTGCATTTTATAAAGTTAAAATGCGAGATATCGGTTCTGGTAAACAAAAAGAACATACTTACAACTCTGGTTCAAGTATTGAAATGGTTAGGATTGAAAAAAGACCTTACCAATTCCTTTATATTGAAGGTGAAAACTATGTTTTCATGAGTAATGAGACTTATGAACAAATCCCTTTACATAAAGACATGATTGGTGACCAAATCAAATATCTAAAAGAAAATGAAATCTGTCAACTTGCTTTTGAAGGTGATACTGTGCTTTCAGCTGAAATGCCTCAACACGTAAATCTGAAAGTTACAATGACAGAACCTGGTTTTAAAGGAGACTCTACTAGTAATACACTTAAACCTGCCACTTTAGAGACAGGAGCAGAGATACAGGTTCCATTGTTTGTCAATCAAGATGATATGATTAGAGTAGACACAACTACCGATTCTTATATTGAAAGGGTCAAATAATAAAGAAATAACTTTTTTTTTAAGCGTGTTTTTCGTAAAATGCAAAGACACGCTTTTTTTATGTTTTATTTTAAATAACTTATCCGAAGGGAAATTATGGATTTGCAATACTTAAAGAAATTATTAAAAATCTTTGATGATAGTACTGCAGAAGATTTAGAAATCGAAGAGAAAGGTATAAAACTTAAGATTTCAAAGAACAAAGAAGATAAGGTTAATGGAAATGTTCCAATAATTAATTTATCTGGTGCATTACCATCAAATCAAAACTATCAACCACAACATCAGCATGTACAACCTACAACTACTCCGTCTCAACCGTCAGCGCCAGCTGAAACTAAAGTTGAAACGTCAGTAGGATTACATGAAATTAAAGCTCCTATGGTAGGTACTTATTATGCTGCACCTTCTCCTGATTCCGAAGATTTTGTTAAAGTCGGTCAGAAGATTAAAAAAGGTCAAACTCTATGTATAGTTGAAGCAATGAAGCTAATGAATGAAATTGAATCTGACATTGATGGTGAAATCGTAAAAATTCTATCTAGTGACACAGAGGCAGTAGAGTACAATCAAGTTTTATTTCACATAAAACCGAATTAAATTAAAAATGATAAAAAAATTATTAATTGCAAACCGAGGCGAAATAGCACTCAGAATAATTCGAGCTTGCAAAGAATTAGGTATCAAAACTGTTGCTGTTTATTCTGAGGCAGATCGGTATTCATTACATACTAAATTTGCTGATGAAGCTGTTTGTATTGGTCCTGCTTCTAGTAAAGAGAGCTATTTGCATATCCCATCTATAATTTCTGCGGCAGAAGTAACTAATGCTGACGCTATTCACCCTGGATATGGTTTTCTTTCAGAAAAAGCTGACTTCGTAAATATTTGTAATGAACATGAAATTACATTTGTAGGTCCGAGTGCAGATGCTATTTCACGAATGGGTAATAAATCAGTTGCAAAAGATACTATGAAAGCAGCTGGAGTTCCTGTTGTACCCGGAAGTGATGGGATACTAAAGGGAATAGAAGACGGTAAGAAAGTAGCTTCTAAAATAGGTTATCCAGTACTACTAAAGGCTGTATCTGGTGGTGGTGGAAAAGGTATGCGAATAGTTGAAAATGAAAGTGAGTTTGAGAATGCTTATAAGACAGCATCTAATGAAGCTTCAGTATCATTCAATGACCCGGATTTATACTTAGAAAAACTTGTTATCGGTTCAAGACACATAGAAATCCAAATTATGGGTGATAAATTTGGCAATGTTGTTCACCTTAATGAAAGAGAATGTTCTATTCAAAGAAGACATCAGAAATTAATAGAAGAAGCTCCCTCCCCTGTTCTCAGTCAAAAGCTAAGAGATGAAATGGGTAAAGTTTCAGTAGAAGGTGGAAAGGCTGTAAATTATGTAGGTCCCGGTACTATTGAATACCTTGTAGATAAAGATATGAATTTTTACTTTATGGAAATGAATACAAGAATTCAAGTAGAACATCCCGTTACTGAAGAATCGTTAGCAATTGATTTGATAAAAGAACAGATACGTGTTGCTAGCGGCTTGAAACTTGAATTAAAGGAAAAGAAACCAATCTATCACAGTATAGAATGTAGGATAAATGCAGAAGACCCGGAACATGGTTTCAGACCTACACCAGGTGAAATAACTAGTTTACATTTCCCAGGAGGTAGAGGTATTAGAGTAGATTCTCACGTTTATCAAGGATATAAAGTGCCTCCATTTTATGATTCTATGATTGCAAAACTTATTACTTTTGCTCCTACAAGAGAAGAAGCAATTGCAAAAATGAGAAGAGCATTAGATGAAATGGTTATTGAAGGTATAAAAACTACTATTCCATTCCATAGATGGATGATGGATAATGAAGACTTTATTTCGGGTAATATCGATACGAAATACTTAGAGCGACACAATTGGATGGAGTTAAGGGACTAGTAGTACTTGATATTTTGAATATTTTTAAAGCCGAATTTTTACAAGATTCGGCTTTTTTTTATATTTTTCGTTTACTCATCTTAGTTCTTTATTATTGTGTTAATTCACTAAAATACATATCAGCAAATTAATATTAATAGAGTACCATAAGAATTAATCTTCACAATCCATTAGCTCGCGTCTTTCTTCCATTTCTTCTGCCATATCAATTATTTCAGCTGAAGCAGTTTTTTCGAATGTCCATGGTAATACAGCGTGAGAAAAACATATAAACGATAATTTCAACATTTTAAAACCGAAACTACAGGCCTTACTGAAATGAGTAAAATATGACTCTCCAACATCATTGGGGTGTTCGATAAATTTTGAAATCATAAGAACTTTTTGGTGTTTTGAACAATTGAATATATTAAGGTACGAAAATTTTAGTAAATTCTTTATATTTGTAGAACCAAATTTTTTAAAAAGGAGAAAAGATGAACTTCCCAGACGATTTGAAATACACAGATGACCACGAATGGGTCAGAGTAGAAGGTAACATTGCTACTATCGGTGTTACTGACCATGCTGCTAGTGAATTAGGTGATGTTGTATATGTAGATATAGAAATGGATGGTGCTGTATCAAAAGGTGATACAATTGGTACAATTGAAGCTGTAAAAACAGTGGCAGATATGTACTCACCTATTTCAGGTACAATTACTGAAATAAATACTAGTTTAAATGATAATCCAGAAGTCGTAAATAATGATGCATATGGAGATGGTTGGATAGTAAAAATCGAATTGTCTGATTCAAATGAATTGGATGAACTTATGAGTGCTAGTGCTTATAAAGAATCAATAGGACATTAATTTTATTATTAGGGCAACATGTTTGCCCTTTTTTATGAGGTAATTATGCTAAGTACAAAAGAACATATCAGTAAAAAGACTGATGAAATCAGGAAGAATATAGCTGGTTTGGATAAAAAGGTTAGATTACTTGACGGTTCAATGCGTCAATATACGTTCTTTGATAATGCAGCAAGTACCCCATCTTTTCTTTCTGTTAGAAATAAAGTAAATGAAGCAATAGATTATTATTCTGCTATTCATAGAGGTCAAGGTATAAAATCCTTTATATCTACTGAAGCATTTGACCAAGCTCATGAAATTGTATCCAAGTTTGTAAATGCCTGTCCCGAAGAATATATTACTATTTTCGTCAAGAATACAACAGAAGCAATTAATAAGCTAAGTTATAGGATTTGCCTGAAACCAGGAGATGTTATACTGTCATCTGGCATGGAGCATCATTCGAATGACTTGCCATGGAGAAGAAATAACTTTGTTGACTATATTGCTGTAGATGACAATGGTTATTTGGATATGGATGATTTAGATAAAAAAGTAAAACAATATGGTAAAAGAATTAAGCTTATTACTTTAACTGGAGCCTCGAATGTATCGGGATTTGTCAACCCTTATCATGAAGTTGCTGAAATAGCACATTCTATTGGTGCAAAATTCTGTCTAGATGCGGCTCAACTAGCACCGCACAGAAAAATAGATATGAAGCCGACCGATGACCCACAGCATATTGATTTCTTAGTAATGTCTTCTCATAAGTTATATGCCCCGTACGGTTCTGGAGTCCTATTGTGTCCTCGTGAACTGTGTGAAGAAGGTGATCCAGAGTTTGTTGGTGGAGGTATGGCAGCTTATGTAACTCATTTAGAAACTGTATGGGCTGGATTACCATTCAAAGAAGAAGCAGGTTCACCTAACACCATAGGCGGCATAGCTATGGCTGCTGCTTGTAAACAACTTGAAAATTACGGAATGGACTATGTAGCAGAACATGAATTAGAGTTAACAAAGTATTTACTCGAGAAATTTGATGCAATACCTGAAGTAAACCTCTTAGTAGAAACTAACTATGAGAAACTTGAGGATAAATTAGGTGTTGTAACTTTTAATATAAATGGAATGCACTATAATTATGTCGGTTCAATACTTGCACATGAATACGGTATTGGTGTAAGAACTGGTTGTTTTTGTACTCACCCATATATTGCTAAGTTGTTAAATATCGATGAAAAGACAGCAGAAAAACTAAAAAATGATATAGTTTGTAAACGTAAAGTTGATTTACCAGGTGCTATAAGAGTAAGTTTTGGAATTTATAATACTTTTGAAGAAGTAGATTATCTTGTCAATGCAATTGAAAACATTATTGCTGGTAAAGTAGAAGGTGAGTATATTTCAGACGATGAATCTGGTCTATTTGAACCCAAAGGTTATAATTTTAATATTTCTGAGTACTTTAGTTATGATTGAAAATTTATCTGAAATTAGACAAGAATACACTAAATTTTCATTAGACATTTCAGATGTACACTCTTCCCCGTTCCATCAATTCAAAGATTGGTTCGAAGTTGCTATAAAATCAGATTTATTTTATGACCCTACAGCTTTCAATTTGTCAACCTGCGGCGTTGATATGTTACCTTCATCAAGGATTGTATTATTAAAATCATTCGATGAGAAAGGTTTTCAATTTTTCACTAATTACTCAAGTGAGAAAGGAATAGATTTAGACGAAAATCCATTTGCATCTATGCTTTTTTATTGGGATAAACTTGAAAGACAAGTAAGAATAAAAGGAAAAGTTGAAAAACTTTCAGATTTAGAGTCAGATAACTATTTTAATTCTCGCCCTTACGAAAGTAAGATTGGTGCAATTGCTTCTAGTCAAAGTTCAGTGTTGGATTCTAAATTGAGTTTAGAAGAAAATATATTAGAACTAAAAAAGAAGTTTCCAAAGGATCCTCCAAGACCAAATAGTTGGGGTGGATACATCATTAGACCGGATTCGTTTGAGTTTTGGCAAGGTAGAGAAAGCCGACTTCATGATAGAATAAAGTATTCAAAAAACGAAAGTAATTGGGATATACAACGTTTATATCCTTAATGGATAAAGCTTTTTTCAAGTTTATGTTTATTTTCAAATACCTGTTTATTCATTCTCTCTATGTGTCTTTTTAAATCTTCTATTTTAGAATCTTTTGCTCTTATATCAGCATTAAGTATTTCTAATTCATTTGTTATTCTTTCATATTCCTTTTCTTTATTGCTCTTACTTTGTTTGAGAGCATGTAACTCTTCTGACTTAAATTTCACTCGGAAATACCTAAGTAGTCCATTCCCATATAAGATAATTAGCAAAATAAAAGTCAATAAAATCACAATATCAAAATCAGAAGACTTATTAAATATAAACTCAGCAATTCTATCTGAGTTAAATATGATCGCCACAGATACTATTAATGCCACAAAGTTAATCTTACTTTTCCGTTTAGAATTCTGATGTATAAATGGTTTTAATTTATTATTTATGTGATTTAGTTCATTACTTAAAAATATGCTCTTTTTTCCCAATTCATCAGAATCAACTTCCATTTTTTCTTTTTCTTTAATCAATTCTTTTATCTCATTACCGACGTTTATTACATCCTCTTGTAATACTTTATTTCTTTTCTCAATTTCAAATTTATATTTTTTGTAAAGTTCTTCAATATTATTTTTTTTAGTATCTATATCAAATTTATCTCTTACTAAATTATAGCTCATTAATATTTTAGTGTATTCTTTTTTCAAAGAATAAAAAGATTTTTCTTTGTTAAAATAGTCAACTCTTTTTTCGAGAAATTGATTTATACTCTTATCATTATTAAAATAATTTTCTTGAATAAATGATTTATCAAAGTTATTGAAATAAGCTAATTCCCTTATCAATTCAAATTCTGAATAAGAAAAATGATTAAAATCATTTTTTAAAGAATTGCTGATTGTAATTAATTCTTTAGTATCAATTTCATCAAATATTAACTGATATACTGCAAGTAGGAGTTTTTTAGCATTATCTTTGTATATATACCCATAAGTAGATTTTGTTATAAATTCGACATTTGAAATAACTACTAAAAATTCGGATTCATCTAATTTTATTTCATCAAACAGATTTACATCTTGCAATGTAAATTCTTCAAATATTGAAATAAAAATAAATAATCTCTGATATTCTGTAGGTATATATTTTAATAAATGATTAACAGCATGAATAATAGTCGAATTACTTTTTTCTTCTTCTAATTGTAAATAGACTTCCGCCAAAGCCGGAATTCCCAAAATAGGTAATTCATTCAGATTTATATCTGGTAGAAGTTCTTTATATGAACTAACTACATCACTATTCTTATTATAAAGTAATGTTAATCTCTCAGTTCTAATATCATGACCTTTTATCTCTAGTGCTTTATTTCTACTAATGTATAGTAAATCTATAGTAAAAAACTCACCTAACTTAATCTGGGTGTCGTTTCCTTTATAGTCATATAGAAGTAAGTCACCTAATTTCTTTGAAGTCATATAGTCAAAAAATAGCTCAAACCATCTATTAATTTTGTCAGGAATTAATTGAGCATCATCAAATATTAACAAAATTTTGATAGGCTCCCTTGATAAAAGATAATCTGAAAGAGACTGAATTTGATTATTCAGTGGGAAAAAATTATTAAGTAAATCAGCGACTAAACATTCTATACTTATCTCGAAATAATTTAATATCAAATTGCGTTTTAAATCATTTTTTATAGTGCTTTGAATTTTATCTTTTAATAAATCATTTAAACCTTCTTTATTCTCAATTAATAGATATTCGTTTATTTCATTGAACAGTTCTTTATTTGAGATATTTAGAGTTCCAAGAGTATCAAAAAAACTTTTCACAAAGTACTTTGATTCTTCGAAAGTAAATTCAGGGTGTTGTAAATTGGAATTCTCAAAAAAATCGGAAGTAATATCAAAGATATAATTATACTTTACCCAATCATTTACATATGAGTAAACATTATACTGATTTATAAAATCAATGTCAGTTATTAATTCTTGAACTGCAGATGTTTTACCAGAAAGGAATTCACCGTTTATATTAATTACCTTAAATTTTTCTCGCTGAGAAAAAATCTCTTTAATTTGATTAATCATATCCGTTTTACTACTATATTTCATAATCTAAATCCCATCTTTACTTCAGTTCCTTTACTAGTACTATCTATAAACATCTCGTCTGACAACTTTCGGATAAGGAAAACACCTCTTCCTGACTGTTTCAATAAGTTTTCAGGCAATGTAGGATCTGGAACTTCTGATTCAATAAATCCTACTCCCTCATCTTTGACATAAATAACAAAATCCTTAGTATTTTTTTCTAATCTAATCAATATATTCTTATTTGGATCTTTCTTGTTACCATGATATATCGCATTATTAACTGCCTCTGTAAAGGCAATTAAAATATTCATAAAACTATTATCTAATTCAATCAAATACTCAGATCTAAAATCATTCAAAAACTCTTCAGCTTTAACAAGTGTATTATTGTCAGTAGATATTAATAATTCTTTAGTCATAATTTTATATTAGTAGATAGAAAAAAGTTCACTAATTCATTTTTCTTATTCAAATTAATAGATTGAAATTCATACCAAAAATCAAATTTGAATGAATTACCTGAATTAAATGTATATTCAAAAATCAATTCTGGAGCTATTGATTCAAAGTCGTTTAAAATAACATTATTTTGTGAAATAAACTCACTAATGCGAATATCTTTTCTTCTAAAATATCTTATTCCGACTCCATAATTGTGATTATCAAGTCTATTCATCACTAAGCCCCTTAAAAACATTTCAAAATTTGATCTCTGCGGCTGTTCTGCAAATTCATTCCAATATAAAATTCCTCTCTCAGAATATCTAATTTCATTCTTTGTTTCAAAATATAAATCACTTGTTAATTTTATTTGTAATGAATCTAAATATGAAACTTCTCTGAAACTAAAACTATTTATACCAGTAACAATATTTTCGAAATCGTAAGTTGTATAATTTGCATTAATTCCAAAAATTGGTTTATAATAAAGTGAGTTAGATTTAATTAATATTGTTGGAGCGAATTTTATAATTCGGTTCCAATTATTCGATGAACTTCTTTGAGATTTTAAATAAACGTAATGAAATAATCTAAATTCATTCCTTAATCCAATCGAAAGAATATTCGATATTTTTCTGAGATATTCTATGTCTCCAGCTAAAGATAGTTCGTCTCTATCATCATTATTTTTATCAGACGGTGTATCATATCTTAGAAGTCTGTAATCTGTTCCAATGCTTACGGAATCATTAATTGATAGACTTATATTACCATTCAATTTTAAATTAAAATATGATTCAATTCTGTCTTGTCTATTTTGGTCTGTCTTATAAATTTCGAATTGGTTTGAGGGAAGATTAAGAATGTTTATCGCTGAATAGTCTTCATTAGTTCTATTATAGTTTGTAAAAAAGAATAGTGAAACTAAGTCTGTCCTAAATCTCATTGAGTTAGAAATATCAAAATTATAAATATCAACTTCCCTTTTAAAATTAGATTCGTTAATAGAGCTATAATTTGAAAGATAATTATTAGTTACTAATTCATTATTTAGCCCCATCGAAATTGTATTTGAAATTTCTTCTGACAGTATAAAGTTAAAATTAGTAGTAAAAAAGATTTTATCTGATTGCCTTCTTCTAATTGGTATATCTAGTATACCGGGATTAATTTCAGGATTGTCTCTATTTCTGTTCAAATATCCTATATCAAAATAAATTGAACTATTTTCATCAAATGACTTTATTGAATTAAGACTTAAGTTAATATCTTTGTTTACTCTACCATCATCGAGATTGACAATATCAGCAAAACCCTGACTATTAACATATAATTCTTCATATTCTAGATTATATAGATAATAATTGGCATAAAAGTAATCCCCTATGGTTTCTATCCCAACAGTTGTATTCCTTTCTTTGCCATAGCCAGCTTCCAAAAATGAGGATTGCATGAATGAGAGTTTACTTCCTAATAAGAAATTTAATCTCTCAAGTTTATTTTGACCAAAGTTTAAAGTATTAGAAGAGATAAACCAATTATTCTTATTAAATAGGTGAATATCTTGAATTATCTCATAATCGTAACTTACACGTAATTTCTGAGTTTCTTGGAATGAACTACTATTAACTAAAGGAGTCCCCTGTCCAGTATAATTTTGTAAAATATATAAATTACCATAGGAACCTTTCTGAGTAAAGAATAACTCATCACCAAAATTATATATATTTTGGAATTTATTGGAAGCTGTTCTGAAATAACTACTATCTTGAACATAATAAATAGGTTCGAAAATAGCTTGAGAACTAGCCGAGTAAGATATAATTGTTAATAGTAATAAGTATCGCAACAATTTTTATAGCAATCATTTTTTTTATTACTCTAAAGTAGAGAATAAAAATCACTATAAAAATAAATTGTCTAATTATTTTTCAAATCATTTAACAATGCTTGTTTTTCAATTTCTAATTGCCTGATTTTTCTTTCTATTTCATCTAATTCTTGTGGCATAGAATCCATATCAATTCTCAATCTTGCTGCAGCTTCGTCAATTAAATCAATCGCTTTATCTGGTAAGAATCTTTCAGTTATATATCTATTCGAAAGCTCAGCAGACGAAACAATAGCTTGATCTGTAATTTTAACTCCATGATGAACTTCATATTTTTCTTTTAGACCACGTAGAATAGAGATTGTATCTTCAACTGTCGGTTCTTCTACTAAAACTTGTTGAAATCTTCGTTCAAGTGCGGCATCTTTTTCAATATGCTTTTGGTACTCATCTAAAGTAGTAGCTCCGATTAGTCGCAACTCTCCTCTAGCTAATGCTGGTTTAAGTATATTAGCAGCATCCATACTACCAGATGTAGCTCCTGCACCTATTAAAGTATGTATTTCATCTATGAATAAGAATATTTCACCATTTGATTCTGTAACTTCTTTCACAATAGCCTTTAATCTTTCCTCAAACTGACCTCTATAACTGGTTCCAGCAACTAATGTCCCCATATCCAGTGATATTAGAGTTTTATCTTTCAATCCATCAGGGACATCTCCTGAAACTATTCTTTGAGCTATACCTTCAACAATAGCTGTTTTACCAACTCCGGGTTCACCAATAAGTAATGGGTTATTCTTAGTTCTTCTAGCTAATACTTGTAAAACTCTTCGAATCTCACTATCTCTTCCTATTACTGGATCTATTTTGCCTCTTTGAGCATCTATGTTTAAATTTCTACCATATTTATTCAAAGAATCATATTTTTCTTCTGCATTCTTATCAGACGCTGAATGCGTTCCTCTTATATCTTTCATTATATTCAATATTTCCTGTTTATTTATTCCATTACTTTTTAATAATTCAGCAACCGAGTTATTATTTTCTATTATCCCAAGCAACAGATGTTCTGAACTTATAAATTTGTCCTTGAGTATATTCGCTTCATTTTCTGCTGTAGAAAACACCTTTCTAAGATCATTAGATATATAATTCTCTGATTCAGTATTGCTTATTTTTGGATATTTTTCAATCAAACTATTAATCTTAATCTTAATGACATCTAGTTTCGTCGTTATTCGCGAAATAATACTCGAAACAATACTCATATTATCTTGTACTAGTGCTGCAATTAAATGCCCTGGTTCAAGTGCCTGGTTATTGTAACTTTTTGCTATTTGAGTAGCCGTATTTATAGCTTCTTGTGATTTAATTGTATAATTATCAAAATTCATATTTAATTATATTGTTTTTTTATTTATATCATAAGAGACGGAAAAATAAAGATTAAATTGAATAATATATTTATTGAAAACTATTTAACGATAAAAAGTTATTCAATAATGTAGCATTTATGTGAATTATACGTAAGATAAGTTACACGTTACAAAAATAAAGTATAATTTAAGTTTATACATTTGCAAAATTGGAGATTTGATGACTAGTAAAGGCAATATCCTCTGGATTGATGATGAAATAGAAGTATTAAAACCACATATAATTCTTTTAGAAAAGAGAGGTTATGATGTAGATAAAGCAACTAATGGTGAAGACGCAATAGAACTAGTTAAAACTAAGCACTATGATTTGATCTTCTTAGATGAAAATATGGTTGGAATGTCTGGATTAGATACATTGCCAGAACTTAAAAGATTAGATGCAGGCTCTGCTGTTGTTATGGTAACAAAAAATGAAGCAGAAAGTGTTATGGAAGAAGCCATAGGTTTGAAAATTGATGATTATTTAACTAAGCCCGTAAATCCAGCCCAAATTTTGTTAGCATGTAAGAAGTTTTTAGAGACTGAACGAATCGAAACGGAAAAATTTACTCAAGACTATATGAAAGGATTTTCTGAAGTAAGTAGGCAGCTTATGGGTCCTATGGTGTGGAATGATTGGGTTGATATATATAAAAAGCTTGTAAAATGGTCTTTTGAATTAGATAAACACCCTGATTCAGGATTAAAAGAAACTCTTAGTAATCAATGGAGCGATTCTAACACTTCTTTCTCTAGATTTGTTGAAGAAAATTATGTTGATTGGATAAATAGCGAAGAAAAGGAAGACTTACCTCTTTTTTCTCCTGATATACTTGATGCATATCTATGGGAAGAAGTAGAAAAAGACGGGCCAACCTTTCTCTTTGTCGTAGATTGTATGAGATACGATCAATGGCTACTTTTCGAGGAAGTATTAAGACAATATTATACATTTGATACAAATTTTTATTGTTCAATATTACCTACAGCAACACCATATTGTAGAAACTCACTATTTGCTGGTCTATTTCCTTCCGATATCAAGAAATATTATCCTCAATATTGGCAAGTAGAAGTAAATAGTGAAGAACATACCCAAAATAAATTCGAAAAAGAATTAATGCAATCTTGGCTTCAAAGAAGAAGAATTAAACTTAAAAATGATCCCGTTTATATAAAAATATTTGATACTGATTATGGGAAAAGAGTTGAAAAAGATATTTTAAAGTTTGCAAATAACGATTTGACTGCTATAGTTCTTAATGCAGTTGATATGATTGCACACTCACGTTCTGATTATGCTATATTGAAGGAAATTGCCCCTGATGAATCTGCTTATCGTTCTTTAACTAGCTCTTGGTTCAAACATTCTAGCTTTTTAGGAATGTTGAAACAACTTTCAAATGTTAAAGATGCTAAAATTATCATCACTACTGATCATGGATCGATTAGATGTTTGAGAGGAGTAAAAGTATTAGGGGATAAAGATACATCAACATCTTTAAGATATAAATTTGGAAAAAATGTTAAAGCTGACCCTAAAACAGCAATGCAAATTAGTAATCCTGAAGATATCAAAGTACCCAAAGGTGGGATTACAGTAAACAATATAATCGCTAAAGAGGATTACTATTTCGTTTATCCAACTGATTATCATCATTATTTGAATAAATATAGAGATAGTTTTCAGCATGGCGGAATCTCAATGGAAGAAATGATAATTCCAGTTATAAAACTAAAAAGCAGATAATTTTTTATTTAATAAATTCTTTGCTAGTTTTGTTGTTATGCTTGAAACAAAATATACAACGAATAGCGAAGAAGAAACAATTGAACTTGGAAGTAAGTTTGCAAAAAGACTTAACCTAGGTGATATAGTATTTCTTTATGGTGATTTAGGTTCTGGTAAAACAGAATTTATCAAAGGTATATGTGAATATTTCAATGTTGAGGATTTAGTTACCTCCCCTACTTTTACAATTATGAATAAGTATCTAGGTGAAATAAAAAATCATGAAGTACCTATTTATCATATTGATTTGTATAGGATAGAACAAAACAAAGAGTTAAATGAGATTGGTTTTGATGAGTGTTTGTATGAAGAAAACTCTATAAAACTAATTGAATGGGCTGAAAAAGCAGAGACACAACTTACCAAACCAGCATTCATCGTAAAAATCATTCCTGATGAAGATTCTGAAAATATAAGAGAAATTTATATTTCTGAATCAGAAGTAGTAGTTAATTAATTATATTTGCCTAATGGAAAGGCAGCAATTTAATTTATATACTAAGATAAAGAGTTGGTTTAGAACTGACTCCCCCGTTTTTACAACAAGAATATCATTAATTCTTACTATTTTTATCTCTATATTTGGGATAACTTTAGGTATTGTTGAAGATTCTTTAGCTGTTAAAACTAATGGTATAATCTCTGCTCTGGATATACTTAACTCATTTCTGTTTGTAAATGCAGTTAATATGAGTGTAAGAAACCCCGATTATATTTTCAATTATGGATACGGAAAATATGAGAGTATATCTATTCTAGGTTCTTCACTTTTATTACTACTTGTATTAGGATATACTAGTATTGAAGCTATTTCTAATTTTGGTAAAACTAATGTTGGCGATAGTAATTATTTTATTTTGATGGTTTTTTCTTCTGTATCGTATTTATTGATGAGATTGGTATATCGTATCCAAAAAAAATCATCTAAAAAGTTTGGTATGCCAATTCTAGAGTACGACGCTAATTTATGGAAATATGATAGTTATATAGAACTTTTCGTACTTATAAACCTACTCGTAGGTCTAGGGTTACAGAGCTTTGGTTTTAGGTATATTGGTCTAATGGTTGATTCAGGTGTTGCTATAGTATTAACTATGTTTGCTTTAGTAGTACCTTTAAAAGGATCGAGAGATGCACTTAATCAACTCTTAGACAGAACGATTCCAGATGAAGTTCAAATGAAATTTTTAAGTGTTGTAACAAAAAATCATACTAATATTTGCGAATTTAAAGCTATACATACTCGACAATCTGGAAAAGATATATTTATAGAATTAGATATAATTCTTCCTTACGACGAAAGTATGGAATACAAGGATCAACTAGAAAAGAAAATTGCAAAAGAAATAGTAGAAATAAACCCTAATGCAGTACCTAGAGTTTACGCTAAAGCTTGTGATGGTAAATGCTTAGATAATGATAAAAGAAATTGCCCAATTCATATATTTAGAAATTTGAATGAATAATAATGAAAACATATTAAATCCAGATTCGAATGGTAATGAAGCTAATGATTCTGCTTTAAGACCGAAAGCATTTAGTGAATTTACTGGTCAAAATAACTTAGTAACAAATCTTCAAATTTTCATAGAAGCTGCAAGAAAAAGAAATGAATCTCTTGATCACGTTCTTTTGATGGGACCTCCTGGTTTAGGTAAAACTACTCTAAGTTATATTATTGCGAATGAAATGGGAAGTCAAATTAAAACAACATCAGGGCCGGTTTTAGAGAAACCTGGTGATTTAGCAGGAATACTTACGAATTTAGAAGAAGGTGATGTTCTATTCATTGATGAAATCCATAGATTATCGACTGTTGTTGAAGAGTATTTATATTCTGCAATGGAAGATTATACATTAGATATCATGATTGATAGTGGTCCATCAGCTAGAACTATTCAGATAAAGATACCAAACTTTACATTAATAGGAGCTACAACAAGAGCAGGTTTACTAACAGCTCCTCTTAGATCTAGGTTTGGTTTACTGTTTAGGTTAGATTACTATAATACTACTGATTTGGAAAGAGTTATTAAAAGGTCTGCAGAAATACTTAAAGCAGAAATAGATGATAAAGGAGCGACTGAAATAGCTTCACGTTCAAGAGGAACTCCAAGAATTGCAAATAGGTTATTACGTAGAAGTCGAGATTTCGCACAGATTAAAGGTGATGGGAAAATAAGTCAGTTTATTGCTAATATGACACTAGAAGCGTTAGAAGTAGATAAACTAGGCCTTGATGATATGGATAAAAGAATTCTTTTAACTATAATCGAAAAATATAGTGGTGGTCCAGTAGGATTAAATACTCTTTCTTCAGCTGTAGGAGAAGAATCTGGAACAATAGAAGAGGTATATGAACCTTTCTTGATTCAAAAAGGATTTCTACAAATTACACCTAAAGGTAGAAAAGTAACTACTAGCACTTACAAGTATTTTAATAAAAGTATTAATCAACAAAACGAAGACGGTCTATTTTAATCCAGGTTGAATAGCCGATACTATTTCCGGAATTGCTTCTAGAATTTGCTCTCTGGTTTTGAAGATATCTTTCGCTTGATTATTCGGATATGCCATTCTCATTTTAACATCGTAAATATAGGTATTCATTAGAAACTTGTCACTTTGTTTATTAAAAGTCCCTACAACCACTTTTTTAATATTTAGTATTTGAACAGCTTTCCATAAATCAGATTTGTATTGTGGGTTTGACGGATCAAGATTAAGTTCAGATAGTACCATTTCTACAGAATCTGCAGGGACAATGTAGTATTCTTCTCCAGTATCATCTGCTTCTATTAATGCTTGTGTAAGAGACTCTTGTAAATCATAACATAGAATATTATAATCTATATTACCATCCATATTCTGAAAAGGTAATACTGCGACCCTTGTTTGTGATAATAAAGGTAATGTACATAAAATTGATGCTAAAACTATTATAATCTTTTTCATAATTGATATTCTATTGATTTTGTGAAAGGTATTCTTGTATTTCTAATAGTCTAATACGAAATTTTTCTTTGTTTTGTTCAACTCCTTCCCAATCATCACTCTTAACTTGTGCCATCATCTCAACTCCGATATCCCCTAATTCAGCAAATCCGAATTGATAAGAAGACCCTTTCATAGTATGAGCTAATCTATACATAGACTCAGAGTCTTTATTAGACTTGTAATTAGAATAATCTGAATTTAATTTATCTAGCCAATCATCAATAAATTCAGGGAGTAGTTCTAGTACAAACGGATCATCTGGTAGTTGCATATTAAATTTCGTTAAAGTTTATGATTGTAAATATAATAAAAAATATAATAATAAATACTATAAGCCGAATTCTGTCTTCTCATTATAATAATGAGGAGGTAATCATTTATCTGGGATACTTGTCACCAAGTACCTCATGCGGTTTACCCAAGTATGCATGCTTAAAAAACAACTCAATCGAACAAATTGAATTCATACTCATATTTAACCTTGCTCCGTACAGGGTTTACCTTGCCAATTTGGTCACCCAAATTGCGGTGGGCTCTTACTCCACCATTTCACCCTTACCCACCTAAGTGGGCGGTTTATTTTCTGCTGCACTTTCCATACTACTTGTTAGTAGCTCTTCCCGTTAGGAAGTGTACTGTTCTTTGGAGTTCGGACTTTCCTCTGTTATCAAATAACAGCGATTACCAGTATTATTAGTTATATAATTATATTGTCTCTACGTCTGCTTCGCTAACTTCAATTTCTTCTGGAATTAAAATTCTTGCGCAATTCTCACAAGTATAAAGAATATCATCATCACTTCTCATTTCTACTATTAGCTGCGGAGGAATAGAACTAAAGCAACCAGAACAGGAATTTTTCTTTACTTTAACGGCTGCATCATTATGATATTCTCTAACTCTATTATATTTATCTAGAGAAGGTTTATCAATCTTACTAATAATTTTTTCTCTTCTTTCTATATACTCAGCTTTTTCTTCGTCTTGTTCTTCTTGTACTTCTACTAATTCTTTCTTTGTGTTCTTTAGTTCTTCTTTTGAACTAATTAATTCAGCATTTTGTTCGTCTAATATTCTTTCTAGGTTCTGTTGTTTAATAGTCTCTTGCCTAAGTTTTTCAGTCAACATTTTTGATTCTTCTTTCACATGTTTTATCTCACTTGTGATAGCATCGAACTCTTTATTATTCCTCACTTGGAATTGTTGCTGTGACAATTTGTCTTCTTTTATCTTCAGATCTTCTAGAGTAACTTTCGTTACTGAACAAAATTCCTTTACTTCTTCTAAAATTTGTTCGGTTTCTTTGACTGTTGCTTTAAGAGTTTTGTTCTTTGCCTCTTGTTCCGATACTTTTTGTGGCAAATCACCAAATTCTTCTTCTAATTCATCAAGATTTCTATCAATAAGTGCCAAATAGGCAAGTAATTGTGATTTAGATTCTTCCATTTCTGTTATTAACCTTTATAATTATTTAAATAGTTTTTTTGCATTTTGTTATAATCGAAATTAGGGTAATAATTAACAGGATTTGTAAGTACAGTTCCCGTAATTAAATTAATATCATCCCCTAATTTATTTTTTAATATATTTTTCATTGCGAATGGCACAAATTGTTCCATCTCATAGTGACCAGGATCTATGATTACCATCTTTTCATCTACACTATGAAAATCATGATATTTAATATCAGCTGTAATAAAAACATCACAATTCTTTTTTAATGCTTCTTGAATATAATTACTTCCACTACCACCTAATATTCCAATTTTAGTTAATTTATCTTTAGGAATATTATTATATCTAAGTGGAGATTTACAAATGGATGACAAGTTATCTAATAAATCATTAATTGTAATAGGATTCTCCAATTCTGTTATAACCCCCATACCATAACCATCAACCGAGTCATCACTTTTTAAAAATTCCTTCTTTTCAAACCCTAATCGTTTACATAATTCGTAACTTGTACCTAAAGGGTGTGAATCAAAATTAGTATGTATTGCGTATAAAGCAATATCATTTTTGATTAGTTTAGATACTAGTTTCCCTACCCTATTATCGCTTGTTACTGATGAAAGGGGTTTGAATATCAGAGGATGGAAAGTAACGATTATGTCAGAAGAGCATGATAAAGCTTCACTTATAGAATCTTCATTAAGCTCTAGTGTTAAATAAACGTTTTTTATCCGTGATTTACTACTACTAATTTGTAAACCAATGCTGTCATCACTCCACGCTGTTTTAGGAGGAAATTCCAGCTCAAATATATCTACGAGCTTTGATAATTCCATAAATTGTAATTATGTTCTATGTATCTAAATGATTTTTTTCGAAAAAACGTTTTAGAGTAAGGTGCTAAATTAATGAAAAATATATTGTTTCTAAACTATTGATGTAAAAGATGACCAAAAAATTTATATTTTCTATTATTTTTATGATAATTTTGTTTTCACAGCTTAAATTAACTGCTCAAGTTACAGGAGGTGGGAGTGGTGAATTTGATAGAGATAGTGTAATAGTTTTCGAACCTTCTTCTCCCCTTTTAACTTTGAATGAAATTAATGAGTCCAAAACTACTGCTATGGGGTTTGACCTGATTTTTTCTACATTTGGGTTTGGTGGTGGAATGTTTTGGCGTACAGATATCAATGAAGATTTTATTTTTATAACCGATTTTTTTATTTCAGGTATTAGAAAATCAGATGAACTGGAAAGATTTAACCAAACTACTGGTGAATTGTTTATACCTTATAAATTAAATAGACTTTTTACTATACCATTTTCTTTCAGTTTGCAATACTTCCCATTCAATAATCAAATTATAAGTACATTCAAACCATTTGTAAGTGCTGGTGCAGGATTTTCTTTTATAATATCAACTCCTTATGATAGAGGTTTTTTCAATGCTTTCGGATATGGTGAGTATTACACAAGACCATCATTTAATATTTCAATTGGTGCTGATTTCGGTAATAAGAAAAAATCTTTATCAGTTTTTCAAATCAGATACATTAATGTCCCTTTTGGTGGCAATGGATTACAAAGTTTAGAACCTATAGTTGAAGGTCCTATCACTAATTTTGGTGGTGTATTTTTAGATTTACGAATAGGGTTAAACTTTTAAGAAATTGGAAAAGCAAGAGTAATTTTTGTTCCTTTTTCGTTACCATTCCCAACAATATTAAATTGGCCATTGTGAAGTTCAATCATTTTCTTTGCAATAATTAACCCCAACCCTACACCTTGTTGTTCATTCTTTTCTCGGTTAAACTGATTAAGAGCAGCAATATTTGAAATTTGATTTTCTTCTATTCCTATACCATTGTCAATTAATTCAATGATTAGTTTATCATTTGATACTTTCGAAGATATCAATACCTTATCGCCCTTCTTTGAAAATTTAAAAGCATTATCACTTAATTCATTCATTATTACAAAGAAATTCTCGGACGAAATACCTATACTAACACCCATTGTTTCATTTTCAACTATAAAATCATCAAACCTATCATATTTTGCTGCAATATTATTAACAATATCAAAAGCTACCGCGAATGGTTCTTCAGTTTTTTGCATTCTAACTTCATTTATCAATTGCTCATTATCTTCAATATTATTTAGTCTTATATATAATAGATAGTTTTCTGTTATTTTAGAGAGTCTTGAAACTGATTGAACTATATCATGTGAAAGTAGTTTTATTTCATTGGTATCTAAAGATTCAGACTCTTGATAAATTATTCCAGCATTACCTTTGATTTCGTTTATTGCTGTTCTGAATTCATGAGGAAGTGCATATGTAACACTTTTACTAACCTGTTCGACTTTGCTTTTAACATGATTTTCAAATAAATTATATTTTTTCCATTGGGCATTTATAGCTGATACTATTTCATCCCTTGTATAAGGCTTCACTAAATAGTCATCTGCTCCTTTAGTCATTCCTTCACGCATATTCGATTTCTCGTTAAATGCAGTTAGGAATATGAAAGGTGTTCTATGAGTAACATCGTTTGATCTTATACTTTCTAATACTTCAAAACCATCCATAACTGGCATAGATATATCACAAAGTATAAGGTCAGGCTTGAATTGATTTGCAACCTCAATTCCTATTTTGCCATTTTCAGCCGTAATTACGTCATAACCCTCAAATTCAAGAAGTGCAGATGTACTTTCTAAAATAAATTCAGCATCATCTATAACTAGTATTTTCTTCATAAATTTCTCAATGTTGAATAAATATTAATAACTATAAGCGTAAATGTTAATAACATAATTTAATAATAATCTTTTTTATGTTAATTATGTAATTAAAACTATCTCAATATTAAATTAAATTATGTCAACTGCAAAAAGAATAGAGTACAATAACAAAAAAGAAGCATCAATTAGCCCAATTGTTGGTAATCGAATTCCTCCAAATTCAATGGAAGCTGAGGTTGCTGTCCTCGGTGCTATGATGCTTAATAAACAAGCAATATCAAAAGCAACTGAATTGCTGTCACCAGACTCATTTTATTCTCAGAAACATAAACTAATTTATGAATCAATTATTGCTCTTTCAGAAAAGAATGAGACTGTAGATATAATTACATTATCTGAACACTTGACAAAAAATGGTAATTTAGAAAGTATAGGCGGCAGAGGATATTTAGCAAAAATTAACAAAGAAGTTGCTACTGCTGCTAATGTTGAACAATATTCATTAATTGTTTTAGAAAAACAATTAAGAAGAGATTTAATACAATCAAGTGGAGAAGTCATAAACAATGCATACGATGATAGCAAAGATATTTTAACTGAAATTGATAAAGCTGAATCTGAAATATTTAGAATAGCTGAAAAGAGAATGACAAAGAATTACCAAGGTATGAGAGAGTTAACTAAAGAGACATACCGTCAGATAGAACAGATGAGAGTTCGATCTGAATCTGGTTTAACAGGTGTTCCTTCGGGTTTAGTTGATTTGGATAAATATTTAGGTGGGCTCCAAAAGTCAGAGTTAATTATTATAGCAGCTAGACCTTCAATGGGTAAGACTGCACTTGCTCTATCTATTGCTCGAAATTTGGCTGTTGAGTATAAAAAGTCTATTGCATTCTTTTCATTAGAGATGGCGTCAACTCAATTGATAATAAGGCTTCTTTCTGCAGAAGCTAAAATAAACCAACAAAAAATTAGAACTGGAAAAATAAGCTCTCACGAAAATCAAAAAATTATCGATTCACTCGGTAAATTAAACGATGCTAAAATATATTTCGACGATAGTTCAATGATTGAGATTATGGAACTTAGAGCAAAATGTAGGCGACTAAAGGCTGAGCATAATATAGATGCAGTTTTTGTTGATTATCTACAGTTGATTAGGGCATCAGGTATGGAATCTAGAGAAAGAGAAATCTCAATTATCTCTATGACATTAAAACAGATAGCCAAAGAACTTGAAATACCTGTTATTGCTTTAGCTCAATTGAACCGTTCGATTGAAAGTCGCCCTGGTAAAAGCCGCTCTCCGATGCTATCAGATTTAAGAGAGTCTGGTTCAATAGAGCAAGATGCCGATGTTATATTATTTGTTCAAAGAGCAGAAGTATATGGCCAAATGGAGTATGAGGATAAAACCCCTACCGAAGGTACAGCAGAAATTATAATTGGTAAACAAAGAAACGGACCAATTGGGACAGTACGTATTGCATTCCAAAAAAATTATGCCCGATTTGAGAATTTAAGTTACGGATACGAAGAAATGCCCGAAAGTCAGGGTAACCATGGTGATGACTCTAATTTCTAAATATCTGTGACATATAGATTAACCCAATAGTTACTATTAAATCAATAACTAAAACAATAGCCATTAATTTATATTTTTTTTTTATAAAAAAATATAATGCTGGTACTAATAGCACCACTGAAGTTACCATAGCAATCAAAAATAAAGTCATAATTTAATAAATCCATAAAAAACAGTGAAATGACATCTTGCACAAGTCACAAAGTTATATTATTTTTGTAATCTTATAAAATCGAAAAAAAGAAATAAGTATGTTTGATAGTTTACAAGAAAAGTTAGAACTCACACTAAAGAAATTTCGTGGACAAAATAAAATAACTGAAGAGAACATCTCTGAGGCACTCCAAGAAATACGTAGAGCACTGCTAGAAGCAGATGTTCATATAGATGTAGTTAAGAAGTTCGTAGAAAGTGTTAAAGAAAAATCTATTGGCAGTGAAGTTAAAGGAAAGCTTAGACCAGATCAATTAATTGTTAAAATCGTTAATGATGAATTAGTTGAATTAATGGGTAATAAACGATCTGAGCTTAAAATTGCTTCAGGGAAACCAACTATAATACTAGTAGCAGGACTACAAGGGTCTGGTAAAACTACTTTTTGTGGTAAATTAGCTAAAAGTCTTCGTAAAAAAGGACGTCAGCCATTGCTAGTGGCTTGTGATGTTTACAGACCTGCCGCTATTGAGCAACTAAAGACTTTAGGGTCGCAAGTTAAAATACCTGTCTTCACCGAAGAAGGTAACAATGATCCTATAGCAATAGCAAATAATGCGTTGGAATATGCACGCAAGTTTGGAAGAGATACTATCATAGTGGATACAGCTGGTCGATTGACAGTAGATGAAAAGATGATGGATGAAGTTGAGAATATTAGTAAAGCTATTAATCCAATAGAAACTCTTTTTGTTTGCGATGCAATGATTGGGCAAGATGCTGTAACTACTGCAAAAGCTTTTCATGAGAAACTTGAATTAACTGGTGTAGTACTTACTAAGTTAGATGGTGACACAAGAGGTGGTGCTGCTCTATCTGTTCTTCATGTAGTAGGAAAGCCAATTAAATTTGTTGGTGTTGGAGAAACGGTTGATGATTTAGAACCATTCCACCCAGAGAGAATTGCTTCTAGAATATTAGGTATGGGTGATATACTTACCCTTGTTGAAAAAGCAGAATCTCAAATTGATAAAGAAGAAGCAGCTCAATTAGAAGAAAAAATAAGAAAAAATGAATTTACTTTTGATGATTTCTTAAGTCAATTAAGAGCTATTCAGAAGATGGGTTCTCTTAAAGATTTACTTGGAATGATTCCAGGTATGGACAAACAACTTAGAAATGTGAATGTTGATGATGGTGCTTTCAAAAAAGTTGAAGCTATTATCCAATCAATGACTAAGAAAGAAAGAACTAACCCTAAAATCATAAATGGTTCTCGTAGAATGCGTATTGCTAAGGGAAGTGGAACGAATGTACAAGATGTAAATCGTTTACTCAAACAATTCGATGATATGGGAAAAATGCTGAAAAATATCTCTAGAGGTAAAAAATCTAGAATGTTAGGTGGATTAGGTTTAGGAAAATTTGGTATTAAATAAATTAGAAATTAAATTGCAGTAATTAATCAGGTAATATTACAAAAATGGTAAAGTTAAGACTAAGAAGAAAAGGGCGTAAAGGTTACCCCGTATATGATGTTGTAGCTGTTGATAGCAGAAGAAAAAGAGACGGTTCATACATCGAAAGACTTGGATATTATGATCCAAATACTAGTCCAAATACAGTAAAATTGGATGATAATAGAGCTATTTATTGGTTAAATGAAGGTGCACAACCTACATTAACAGTAAAAAATATATTTAGCTATGAAGGTGTATTGTTAAAAAGAGCATTACTTTTCAAAGGTTTAGATGAAGATCAAATCGAAGAACAAGTAACAAAGCATAAAGAAAATGCTTTAGCAAGACATGATAGATTGAAAAAATCTAGAAAAGCTAAGAATGCTAAGCCAGCTGTTGAAGAGACTCCAGAAGCTGAAGCTGAGGAAGCTCCGGAAGCAACTACCGAAGAATCAACTGATTCTGCTGAGTAATTAGTTACTTCTTATAAAAATTATAAAAAAAAGCCGGCTTGACCGGCTTTTTTAGTTTCTTTATTTTACTTGTTTTAATGCTTTGCTGGTACACTAAATGAAACTGTAGTGCCTTCCCCTTCTTCAGACTCAATCCATATTTCGCCATTATTCATCTCTACAAAAGACTTACTCAATATTAGTCCTATTCCTGTCCCCCTTTCTCCTTCTGTACCAAAACGGGAATCTTTCCCATTTCCAATATCAAAAATATCTTCTAGCATTGACTTATCAATCCCGATTCCTTTATCTGCAATAGTAAAGTTTGCTTTAGAATCTATGTTTTGAACATCAATTACAACTTTACTATCTGATTTTGAGTATTTAATAGCATTTGAAACTAAGTTTTTTATAACTACAGACAATAGATTAGGATCACCAAATGCATATACTTCTTGTCCATTATTATAAACTATTTCAATATTTTTATTCTTAGCTTTAGGTAAATAATGATCGATATATTTTTTTACTAAGTAATTTATTGCAAACTTTTCAGGGTAAACCTCAATCTCATTTTTTTGGAGTTTAGCCCAAGTTAATAGATTTTCTAAAAGTAACATAAGATTATTAGAGGCATCTTTTATAGTAGCCAATGATTCCTTTATCTCTTCTTGACTCATATCGTTGTAATAGTCAACTAATACCGTTGTAATGTTCTTGAAACCACTTAATGGATTTTTCAAGTCATGTGCGATAATTGTAAATATTTTATCTTTGGTCAGATTTATTTCATAAAGTTGGCTATTAGTATCATTTAGTTGTTTATTTAGCTCCGTAAGTATTTCGTTAGTTTTACGTTTTGATCTATATTTAGAGAATAATAATACAGCTATAAAAATAAGCAAAACAGCCAAAGAAATAGCACTAATGATTAATATCTGAGTGAGCTCTTTATCTTTCTTAAGTATTTGTATTTCATTATCTTTTTTCTGAAGCATATATTCTTCATGCAATTTTTGAATCCTTCTGTTCTGTTCTACATTGTAAATACTGTCTTTAGTTGTATTGAATAACTTACTATACTCTAACGCAGCTTTATAATCAGTAGTATTCTCATAGAGTTTAGAAAGATAGAAATAACTATCAGCAATAATTGCTTTCGCGTTTAATTCTTGCGCTATAGAAAGTGCATCTTCTATATTAGAAGCAGCTGTATTATATTTTTCCAAACTAATAAAGACTTGACCTAGGTTATTAAGAGTTTGGGCCTCTCCTTTTTTATCTTTCAAATCTTGGCTAATTTCAAGTGATCTATAGAAGAACTCTAAAGCTGTATAATTATCTCCTTTTTCTAAATAAACTATACCAAGATTATTATAGCTGTGCAATAATCCAACTAGATCATTAATATCTTTACTAACTTCAAAAGCTAAATTATAATATTTTAGTGCACTATCAATTTGTTTATCATTCCAATAAATTGAAGCTAAGTTATTGTAGGATTGTATGACTAAGGGTTTTTCATTGAATTTTTTGAATATTTTGAATGATCTCTTTATATAATCTAAAGCGAGGTTGAAATCTTTAATATTGTTATAAATAAGACCAATATTATTCAATGCAATAGCTCGATCTCTTTCTTTTCGAGATTTTTCGGCTATCCTCAATGCTCTGAAATAGTAATCTATCGCTTCTTCATTTCTACTAATATATCGATAAGAATCGCCTATTCCATTAATAAATTTGAAACGATAAATACTGTCTAGACGTGGGTTATTTTCTATCTTTTTTAGTCCAATCTTAGCATAATCTACCCCTTTCATAGGAAGTACATTTCTATATTCTACTAATAGTCTGAATAATAAATCAACTTTTTTTTCTTCAGTCAGGTTTTCCTGATTATATTCCTTTTCTAACTTGTCAGTTGCTTCATCTGAATATCCAGATTGAAACAAAATAAAGGTGAAGAATATAATTAAACTATATTTCATATTTTCTTAGTGTGATTATTGAAACTAAGGAAAGTAGAAGTGTAATTAAAGATATTGTTAATCCAGCATTATAAGTCTCAGAATCATATTCAACAATTATATGATTTTCTCCTTTCTTCAACTCAATAGCTCTGAAACAATAATTTACCAGATGTACTTCTGATTCTTTTTTGTTGACTTTAGCTTTCCACGATGGGTAATATATCTCACTTAATATTAAGAATCCATCAGTAGAATTGCTGATTTTATATTCTAATCTATCATTTTCGTAACTAATATACTCGATTTTTGAAGTCGGTTCCTCATTTACCGAACTAAAATTCATTTTTTTCTCAAATAAGGCAGTAGTTTTTAAATCATATTTCCCAGATTCCATAATGGATTTGATATTAGAAGAATCAGTTTCAACTATTTTATTAACAAACCAAGCATTCCCAAACCTATCCATATTCTCATAAAATCTAGGTGAATTTAAATTTCTATCAATACCAACTGAATATCTTACATTTAAAATATCCATATTTAAATCCACATTAGGCATGGGTGGGTTTACTCTTTGAAGTAACAAAGGGTTATATCCTTCTATTAGCATAATTTTATCAACCATCCCTTGGTTTCGTTTCATTGCCATATATCGTACAGGCTGATATAATCTCATATTTACTCTGAATATATCTTCAGGTAACTTCGGAATAAATGCATTTTTAAATTCTTGAGGCATTTTATAACCATTTGGAATTTGAGCTTCTATAGGATTCTGAGGGCTTTTGTTAAAATCATTTCCAACTGAGTACAAGTCGAAAAAGAGAATGATAATTAATAAAGATCCTGATAAAGATACATTTAGTGTTTTGATAGTAGTAAAATAAGCTATCCCAAATGCTAATAATAGAATAACTATGGTACCAATTGCTCTTGAACTTATATCATCTTGTAATAGTTCAGGTGTATTAAAACTATCAAATAAAGTACCTGTTGAAATAAGTAATGTCAATAATAATGGTATTGAAAAAGCTATTATAAGTTCTTTTCTATATTTTTTCGATTGGCTTAAAAGTAAGTCAAACCCTATACCTGCCAGTAAACTAAAACCTAATGTAACAAAAAACATCATCCTAGCTGGCATACGAAATGTATTTATATATGGAAGATTATAAAAAAGATCATAAAAGAATGAGTTTGAACCAAGTGAGAATAAGAATCCAAATAATGAGATAGAAGCAAAAGTTAATACTTTTGTATCTTTATATCCTACTAATATTGAAAATAAGCCAAGTGCAAAGACTAATGCTCCAAAATAGAAACTAGTTTCCCAAAAGTAATGTATTCCTTGAACTCCTTCGAAAGGAAGATAAAATGATGCACTTCTCAGGTCTTCCCCACTTACAGTTCCAAATAGATTTGGCACAACTGTTGTCAATGCTTGTTTAAAGTGTAATGAACCTTCTGTGGCCTTCTCATAATTTATTTCTGACCTCTGAGACAAATCAGCCAATTCTTGAGCTGGGAACAACTGAACGGTAAATATACCGTATGCAAGTATAAAAGTCAGTAAAGTAGAGACTATTAATTTTACTGTATTATAATCATTAGATATGAATGATTTTATTAAAAAGCTAAATGCAAACAAACCGATAAAAATAAATTCATAAAGTATTGTTTGCGGATGACCCGCTAAAATTGACAATCCTAATATAAGACCACTTAAAACACCTAGGTAAATTCTTCCTTTAATAAAGGAAGTAAAAAGTACACCGACAACTAGTGGTAACCAAGCTAGCTGATAAATAATCATAGGATGAATAGTATGACAAATCATTAACATAGAAAAGCTATAACCAATTCCAGATAAGATACTACCATATTTAGATATACCTAACTTGCGAGACAAGTAAAATGTATTTAGCTGTGCAATAGTGAAGTGGAGTAATATTACTAATTGAAGAGCAGCGAATGGGAGTTTTCCATCAGATACAAATAAGTCTAGTAACCTATTCAAAGGATAGAAAAAACCAGTTTGAATATCAGCGAAAAAGGGCATGCCTCCAAATGTATAAGGGTTCCAAAAAGGAATACCATCAGAAGTAGCAGCAAAATTTTGAAATGGATAAACATATTCAACAATATCCTCCCAAAAGAAAGCGTCTCCAACTATATTAGCCCAAAAGAAAATAGCAGTTGATATCAGTGAAATTAAAGAAGCAAAAAAATAGTCGAACTTTATTATTTTCATTAACATATTATACTCAATATTTTTATTGTTAATTACGAATTATTCATTTTTAACAATGAATAAAATAACTCGTATATTATTTTTTGAAAGTTTACCAAAACTAATAAACAATATACTATTTTATTAAATAAGCATAAATAAAATGCTAGAAATGATATAAGAAATGGAGAAGAGAGATGAATTTTGAAGAAAAAATAACCTCTGAAATGAAAATTGCACTTAAGAATGGAATGAAACACAGATTAGAAACATTGCGTTCATTAAAAGCTATGATATTAGAATTTCAAAAAAATGGAAGCGGAAAAGAACTTGATGATGAACAAGCTGCAAAAATGCTAAACAAAGCTTCGAAGAATAGAAAAGATTCAATAGCAATGTATCTACAAGCAGGAAGAACTGAACTTGCAGAAAAGGAAAAACAAGAACTGGAAATAATTCAAGAATTTATGCCTGCACAAATGACAGAAGAAGAATTAAATAATGTCATAGTCTCTATAATCAAAAAAGTAGATGCTAAAGAAATGTCTGATATGGGTAAAGTTATGGGTGCTGCTATGCAAGAAGTTAATGGCAAAGCAGACGGGAATATGGTTCAACAAATCGTTAGAAAATTATTGAGTAATAGTTAATGAGTAAAGAGTTAGAACTTAGAAGAAGTAGATTATTAAAAGAAACAGAGAAAGAGTTAGAGTTTGGAAGTGTATTAGAAGTAATATCTAAACTTTGTAATTCCACTAAAGCATCTCAATATGCTCTTAACATAAAACCTTATAACAATGTCGATGATTTAAAAGATGAATTAGATTTAACCGAAGATGTTATACAAATTTTTCAAAGTGGTGAGGAACTACCTCTTTCAGGTTTAAAAGAAATAGATTCCTCTCTTAAAAAAGCACAAATCAGAAATTCTGTTCTTGATGAACACGAATTACTTCGCATAAAGGATAATTTAAGAGTCTACAGATTAGTTAGTAATTTTATTAACAATAAAAGTGATTTACTAATAAACCTTTCTAAAATAAAAGAACTTATTCATTTCAATCAATTCATTGAAAAGCATATAGATGATGCTATAAGCGACAATGGTGAGGTGAAAGATACAGCCTCGAAACAGCTACAATCAATTAGAAGGAATATTCTATCTACCTCTGACAGATTAAGAAACAAACTACAATCAATATTAAAGAAAACATTCCAAGATGATTTACTTCAAGATGATTTCTATACTCTTAGAGAAGAAAGGTTTGTAATTCCTGTAAAGACAGAATTTAAAAAAGAAATCCCTGGTATAATTCACGGTTTATCTAATACTGGCAATACAGTATTTCTTGAACCATCAGAAATTATAGATATGAATAATAGTCTGTCTATTCTTAGAAATGATGAGAAAAAAGAAATTTATAGAATTCTTAGTGAGATTACAGAAGAAATAGGTCAAGAAGCTGAAACTCTTAAAGAGACTAATGAACTAATTACTAGAATAGATTTAATAAATGCTAAAGCTAAATATGCACGAAAATATGATGGGTTCAAACCGATAATTGTAGATAGTAATGAAATTGAACTAAAAAGTATTTACCACCCATTATTATTAAAAAACAAAACCAAAAAACAAGTAATACCTTTAACTATAAGTTTTGACAATATTAAACAAGGTCATTTGATTTCTGGACCCAATGCTGGAGGTAAAACAGTAGCTCTAAAAAATATAGGTCTTAATTTATTGATGGCCATGTCTGGAATTTACACATTCGGGTACTGTAAGACAGGACTAAGAGATGTTTTTACTTCTATTGGGGATCATCAATCAATAGAAATGGATTTAAGTACTTTTTCTTCTCAAATGAAGAGAATCAAAGATATACTAGATGTAGCAGACCCTGACGCTCTAATGCTTGTAGATGAGATTTGTTCAGGTACTGACCCTAAAGAGGGCTCGGCATTAGCATCTGGTATTCTTGATACAACTTTGAAATATAATCTTAAATTCATAGTAACGACACACCAATCATCATTAAAAACCTATGCACTTAACAAAGAAAGCATAGAGAACGCATCACTTGAGTTTGATGAAGAAAATCTAAAACCTACTTATAATTTTTTAGCTGGAGTGCCTGGTAATAGTTATGCTTTCAATTTAGCTGAAAGTATTGGATTGTCGAAGTTAATTTTAGAAAGAGCCGAAAGTTACTTAGATACAAAGGATTCTGAAATTGATAGAAGTATTTCTGAAATTGTGAATTATAGAAAGCAAGCTGAAAAGATGAAACTTGAAGCTGAAACTAGTTTGAGAAAGGCGGAAAATAAGCAACAAGAATATGAGAAGTTAGTTGAAGAATTGAGATTGCATAAATCAGAATATAAACTCAAAGCACAGCAAGAGGCAAATATTGTTCTTGCTGAAGCAAATAAATTAGTTGAAAATACTATTAGAGAAATACAAGAAGGAAAAAGAAAGCTTGGAGAAATCAAAAAAGAATTTGAGCTGAAGAAAGAACTACTTAGGACTAAAGTAGCTCAACCTAAAAAGGAAAAAATAGTTAAAGCAGAACCTGAAGATAGAATTGAGAAAGGAGACACGGTAAAAATAGATATTTATGACACTCCTGGACAAGTCATTGAAATAGCAGAAGATGACAAACACGCCGTAGTAGAATTTAATGGATTAAAATTCAGAACTGAAATCAGTAAATTATTGAAAGTAAGTGGAAAGGTTAAAAAAGAAAAAAATAAAGCTAATGATGATTCGAGTAATTTTTTCAAAATGGGTGCGACTACCAGAATAGATGTCAGAGGTGAAAGAGTTAATGACGCTATTGCAATAGTAGAGAGTTTTCTAAACGATGCCGTTATAGCCGGGTTACCTTTCCTTACTATTTTACACGGTAAAGGTACAGGTGCTTTAAGACAAGCAATTCATGAATACTTAAAGATGCAAACTTCGATCAAATCATTTAGAAATGGAAATTTAGCTGAAGGCGGTGAAGGCGTCACTGTTTTAGAACTAATTTAAATAAGGAATAATTATTAATAAATTTAGAGTTCAGAATGTTTAAAATATCAATAGCCACTTTATTATATGCATTAGCATTTACAAACCTATTAGGAATTGAAATGACGGATTATCAGCCCCCAAAAACTAAAGTTATTTCTGTTTTTGATACTCTTCATGGTGAAGTTATCAAAGATGATTATAGATGGTTAGAGGATAAATCTGACCCTGAGGTAAGAGCTTGGTCGGAATCTCAACATAAATCTACAGTTGACTATATACTTAACAATGGAAAGGATATAAAAGGTTTAAAAGATGAAATCAAAGCACTTAACGATAGAGATTATAGAAGTGCACCTTTTTTTAGAGCAGAAAGAGAATTCTTCTATGCACGAAAAAAAGGTGAACAACATAACACACTTTATACTATTATAGATGGTGAAGAAATAAAACTGTTCTCCCCTATTGATTTAGATAAAACTGGAAATACATCTTTATCAGGTATGAGTTTTACTGAAGATGGCAATATTATATCTATTGGGACTCAGTATAAAGGTGATGAAATAGATACTTACAGATTAATTGATTCGAAAACTGGAAAACAAATAGGCAAAGAAATTACTGGACTCAGATCTTTTAGATTCGCAAAAGATGAGAACTACGCTTACATCACTAAGCAAACTCGAGATATGATAGATAACCAAAAACCAATTCAGGTATATAAACATAAACTTGGTACTAGTAGAGATAAAGATATTTTACTTGCTGAACCTAGTGATGCAAAAGATGTAGCAAGTGTTTGGGACACAAAGCATGGTGGTTTAACTTTCTTTAGTCAAGGGGACTTCTATTCTAACACATTAAAAGTTAGAAAGCAAGGAGATAAAAATGAGCCTAAAACAATTTTTAGTTCAAAAGAGTTTCGTTCATTTCCGGATGTTCATAAGGACAAAATTTACTTTCAATCAAATTATAATGCACCAAATTTTAAAATTTATGTAACTGATATTGATAAACCTGAATTCGAAAATTGGTATGAGTTTTACCCAGAAAAAGAGACTGTATTAGAAGGGTTTACTTTTACATCTGATTATGTATTGATAATGTACAAAAAAGATGTTCTGAGTCATATTGCTGCTTATGATTTCGATGGTAACTATATCAAAGAAGTTGAGACACCTGAATTTGGAGATGTTTCTGGTATGAGTTACAATGAAGAAATGAATACACTATTTGTTAGTCTATCTACTTTTACTAGCCCTGCAAAGTTATATAAACTTGATGGGAAGACCCTTGAATGGGAGTTTTATTATCAAGATGAATTACCAATAAATACTGATAATATTGTTTCTAAAATGATTAAATATAAATCATTAGATGGAACTATGGTACCTTTATTTATTTCCCATAGAAAAGATATCGAGCTAGATGGTACTAATCCAACATTGTTATACGGTTATGGTGGTTTTAATATCTCTATGGGACCATCATTTTTAGGGGATAAAGCTTCTTTCATCAATAGAGGTGGAATTTATGCTGTTGCATGCCTCAGAGGTGGCAGTGAATATGGTGAAAGCTGGCATAAAGATGGTATGTTAGAAAGAAAACAAAATGTTTTTAATGACTTCATATCAGCAGCAGAATATCTTATATCAGAAAATTATACTAGTTCTGAAAAGCTTTGTATCTTAGGTGGATCGAATGGAGGTTTATTAACTGGTGCGTGTTTAATACAAAGACCTGAATTATTCAAATCTGCAATAGTTGCAGTTCCATTACTAGATATGTTAAGATATCATAAATTCTTAATTGCAAGATATTGGATTCCTGAATATGGTGACCCTGATAAGGCAGAAGATTATGAGTTTATTAGACCCTATTCTCCTTATCACAATATACAACAAGGAGTAAACTATCCAATTACTTTAGTCAAAGCTGGAGAGAATGATACAAGAGTAGATCCACTTCATGCTAAGAAGTTTGCGGCTGCTTTACAAAACAACCCAGGACAAGAAAATGACGTATTTTTATTTGTTGATTTTGATTCTGGTCATGGTAGTGGTCAATCAATAGATAAGCAAGTAGAGAATACATATTTGCAATGGAAGTTTATATTCAATTCACTTGGTATGTAATCAAATAATGATATAGTCAATTAGAAAATGAAACGCTTGATAGTATTACTGTTAAGCGTTTTTTTGATTATAGACTACTTCGTATATAGTATCTAGAAGATGCTCGAAATTACAGGGTTTATCTAATCTACCATCAAAACCGAACTCTTTGTAATGTGAAACAACTGGCTTCGCTGAATGCCCACTAAAAACCAATGCTTTTAGATTTTGATCTATCTTTCTTAATTCATTTAATACATCTAGTCCATCTATCTCGTAACCAACTAAGGTCATATCTAATATAGCAATATCAAAAGGATTGTTAGGATGAATTTCCTTAAAATATTTTATAGCTTTCAATGGATTATTAAAAGTTTCTATTTCCAAATCTGTTATAATTTCAGAAACATCAGCCATAGAGTTAGTTATATTAATATCATCATCAATTAACAGAACTCGAGTCTTTCTGAATTTTCTTGTATTTATTCCCTTTTGTATAGATTCCTTTTGCTCCAATTCTTCAATCTGTTTTTCTAAATAAATAGTAAATGTTGTACCTTTATCTACTACAGAGTTTACTGTGATTGCACCATTGTGGTTTTTAATGATAAAATATACTGTAGGTAGCCCTAGACCTTGACCATCTTTTTTAGTTGTGTAAAATGGGGTAAATATCTCTTCAAGTACATCTTTTTCTATCCCAATTCCTTCGTCGGTTATCTCTATTTTGACATACTCTCCTTTGCTAAGAGATTGGACTTGTGAATCTGAAAGTTTTACGTTGCTTGTAGTTATAGTTATTTTACCTCCTTTAGGCATGGCTTGATTAGAATTAATAAGTAGGTTCATCATTACTTCATTCAATTGCTTACTATCAGCTTTAATTGGGAATATATTCTTTTCAAATTTTAAGTCAATCTTATTTGAAGTACCCGCCAATGCAATTTCAATCGAATTTTCTATTATTTCATTTATATTTACAGATTCTAATGTCGGTTCATTTGACTTCGTAAATGTTTGAAATCTAGTGGCTAAGGCATTTGCTTGTTCCAAACTTGCAGTGATTCTATTAAGTTGTTTATCAATAGACAAAGGGCTCATCTTGATAACATCAACAGAAAGTGTGATTGCCGCAAGAATGTTTTTAAAATTATGAGCTATACCACCCGCAAGTATTCCTAATGATTCGAGCTTTGATATTTTTTGTAATTCAGAAAGATGTTTTTTTCTTTCAGAAATATCCATCAAAACACCTCTAAAACCAACTAAATTTTCCCCTTTCATAATTGCGCTTGCAAAAAGCAACACATCGAATGAACCACCATTTTTATTCATTCCAGTATATTCAATTGGACCTAAGTCAGGATTCTGTATTCTATTTTTTAAATTTTCTTTTATCTTATTCCTTTGTGAAGGAATAACTAAGTCATGAGTCTTTAGATTCTTTAATAGTTCTTCTTTTTCATATCCGAACCACTCAAGAGTCTTACTATTCGCGTAGTAAATACTTCCATCTAAACCTACTTCAAGAACAGCTACTGGTAATAATTCTGTCATTTTCCGGAATCTTTTTTCACTTTCAGCAAGTTTTTCTTCGATAAGTTTTCTTTCCGTAAAGTCTCTAGCTACAACTATAAATCCTTCCTTAGTTCCATCTTTACCTTTGAATACACTTACTTTTACATTATTCCACTTCAATTCTCCATTTATTTCAAGCGAATAATCAAACTGTCTAGATTTACCATCTTTACGTATTAATTCAAGAATTGAATCGAATTGAGTATTTATAGATATTGGAAGCACTTCTTTGTAATGCTTATTTAAGAATCTATCTGGTGAAGTATACAATCTATCACTACTTGACGAATTATAGAAGTCTCTAAATATTCCTTCATTATCTAATACGAATACTAAATCATCGATATTAGACATTACATTGGCTTGTTTGACTTCACTTTCACTAAGTGCAAGCTGAATTTCTTTTTTATCAGTATTATCTTGGACTGTACCTCTTAAACCAATTGGTTTACCTTCACTATCTTTTATCACTTCTACATTTGTGCGGTAGTGCCTTATCTCACCAGTTCTAACATTTTTACCCCTATACTCTGTAGCTAAAGAACTACCATCTTCTATGGTTTTTTCTAATAATTGGAGATAACCTCCCCTATCTTCTTCATATATAAGGCTTATAGCATCATCTTTTTTGGTTATATATTCATGAGGTTTTAGACCAATTAATTTATTTAGTTCTTCAGACCACCAAACATTATCATCATTGAAATATCCATCAAAATAACCTGTATGCGAAAGTCTTTGAAGATTGTCAAACCTTTGTTGTAAAATATTTTTTTGTGTTGAAATTCTTTGTATTCTAGTATATAAGTAGATACTAAATAGAATTAAAATAACAGAAAAGATTATTAAAACTAATATCATAGTAAATCACACTATTATTTTATGAAATGAATCTAATTTGGTGGATTTATACTAAAGTAAGGATATTTAAGGTAAAATAAAAAATAATATCAGGAGGTTGATTAAAGCAACTTTGTTATTCTATAATAACTAATTAATTTATTGGCAGTTATACATTCTAGTATTCAAATAATATTGCATAGGAAAAATATACAATTTTCACTTACCAATTAAAAATTCGATGTTTTTAGTTTTAGAATTATATAAAAAAAGGCAGCTTTTCAAACGAAAAGTTGCCTATGGTACACCCTAGGATACTATTATCGAACTCAATTTATCAGCAGATGAAAGAGATATCAGGTATAGTAACAAATAAAAAAATCCCCGACTATTGCTAGACGAGGATTTTACTTGATCTCGGTATTTATTATAAATATCAAGTTTAATATAATATCAACTATTCTTTCACAATCCGTTCTGTAGCCATGTAATTCTTATTTACTTCACTGTGTTCTACATTGATGATATAAGCTCCAGCAGGACTGTTAGACAAGTCAAATTCAAACATCTGACCCGTTGCTCCATTTTGTGTTGTAACCATTCTGCCAGTAGCATCATAAATAGTAACTACAAGTGACCTATTACTAATCTTGTATCCATCTAGCTTTTCTGGTAAAAACGCTTGTACACGTAGATTACCTGATGTAGGGTTTGGATAAACAGTAAGCTCAAAGTCATTGATATTCTTTGCTTCGTATTGAATACCACCGTTATTAAAGTCTATTATGTATTTCACTGGATCATTTTGAATGGCTGATTTGTAGCTTATTGTGTCGTTATTCTGCAAACCACCTATAAATGCTTTTTCATTATAGTGTGCTGTAGTATCATTATTTTGATAAATCAGATTAAACTCTGTTGTAGTAGAATCAATTATTGAGTATATCAACTTTGTAGCATTAGCTGGGTAAGCAGTAATGGTAGGCATAGTTAATACTACTTGTGCAGAATCATAGGCTCTTTCAAGTATTAGATTAACATCTGAATTTCGATAGCCATAAATTGTTATCTCCATTTCCATTTCACCATCATTATTAGCATCACTCAATATAAGTCCTTTTGCTTTAAACGAATCTGCTGTTAGGTCAGATAATAATAAATCAGTAGGACAAGGATCTGTTAAATTTGATACATTTTCAAAGTTAACAGGATTAGTAGAAATTGACCCAGGATCATTTTCAAACTTAGGTAAGTCAAAATATACATTATTACTATCACCAGTAAAGCCCATCAATACATGATTATCAATTAAATCTTCATACACTGCTTTATAGAACAAATTAGCAGATGCTTTAATAATTGGATTGTCTAGAGAATCAACATCACTAGTCTCAAAAACTCTTCTATTCTTCCACATATTGTTTAATTCTTCAAAATTAGGTTGTTTGCTTTTTGCAAGTTGTGTCATACTTCCTGTAGCAGCTTGTCTTGGTGCTACTTTAGGATTAAAAGCCTCCATAAAATCACCATCATTATTTAATAATATAGAACCATTAAATTTAGGCATTTGATAAATAACTGTTGTATCCAATGTGAAATTTAGATTGTAGTTACCTGCTACCTCACTTTCCTCACCACCTATTATTATACCATCTTGCTGAGCTGAGTTTATACTTGAAATAACATCTGTATTTCGAGTTCCAGAAAGATATATTTCTCTTAGTTTCGATGAATTCCAACTATCAGTCACATGATTAGTATCTTTATAATAGAAAGTGATACCTGCTATCTTAGTTGTTGAGAAATCAACAAAAGTTTGATCATCTATCCAGTCTATATTATCAACTCTATTGTAAATACATTCTGGAATATCTGTAGTAACATAGCTGCCTAAACTTCTATATATTATTGGCTTTGTTTCTACTTTAGTTGACATATTTGTAGTAGAAATCTTAACCATTTTGTTATTAATATCTTTCTGTAGGTTTATTCCTCCTTGATAATTATCTGGGATATTCAAAACTAATGTATCATTATCATCATCAAATGAAACTCTTGAATAATAAATACCGCCAATAGTATCATGCATTTGATACCATACTAAACCTGCATTATTTTCTCCATTTTCCATATGACTATATGTATTAAATGAAGGGTATAATATTGACTTTGGAAACACATCAGGGAACTCATGTATTTTAATAGAGTCTATATCTATTGGAGTAATACTATTCGTATCTTGATATGCAACTAAAAGACCTCTAAGGCTGTCCGTCCATGCAATATAATTCCCATGTGCTGAAGCATTGATTGTAGGCGTACCAAATCTTTCAATATTATTTGAATTAAGCTCAAATATCTCTTCATTTGATACTGTTGCACCACCAATCGGAAGAATTTTAGAAAGAACTACTCTGCCTGCATTTGCACCTGTACCTAGACTGTCAGTACAAGTGTAAACAATATAAGGATGTGGGATACCAGAACTATCTTCTCTTACCACTAATGCTGGATGATTACAATCTTCATATAATGGATTGAGTGGGTTTTGCCGTATAAAAAAGTCTTTTGAAACATTTACACGTGAACCCGCATTCCATCTTATGTTTTCAGACAAATCATTTTTTTGAATTGGAATACTCTGAATATAATGTACTTCTTTATAGACTATATTCGTATCTGGTATGTATGAGTTCTTATAATATGCTAAATGATAAACAATCCTATTAGAATCTGTTGGGTCTCTATACTCAACTAGATTGTTTTGATTATAGTTATCCAGAAACCCACTAACCATATCCGTTTTTAATACTTCTACTTTGAGTATCTTCCCTTGACCAGGTAAAAGTTTTACAAAGAGGGAACGGTTTTGACCGATAACTGTATCTCTTACCCTATTATTAAAAGGTTCATTAAAATACCATGCAGTATCTAGAACTCCACTTTCTGAATCTAATTCAGATATTCGTAATAGGTTGTAGTCATTAGTATCTGAGAAAGTATAATTAAATGGTATTTCTATTTCTCGTGTACCTAGCCTTTTCCAATAATAGTCTTGCCAATATTCAGCTGTTTGTCCTTCCCCTCCATTAGTACAATAATCATCAAGTTCAGCTGTTGTTAGAAACCTTAGGTACTTATCGGAACTATTTAAAGGGTTTTTATATATAATCATTGGGTCAGTTCGTCTATTTTGAACACCGATGTAAAAAACACTGTCTAAAGATGAATCTTCATGCTTTAATAAAGTGACATCAAAGAATGTAGAATCAACAAAAGGTTCAAGTGGTCTTTGATTAAATATAGTTGATTTTGGGGTGTTATAAACATGAAAATTTGAACTATCAATTGAAATGAATTTGTTGATAATCGTATCTTCTACTATATCAGGATGTTGAACATAGTAGTCCCTAAAACTTTTAATGTATCCTGCTTGTAATCTCAATGAGAGAAGTTCTGAGCTTGTATTATTAACAATACTATGTATCTTATACATTTCTCGCCTTTGTGATTTTCTTCCTAAGAAAATCCTATTCTGAGGAACGTTCATGTAGCTTGAAATAGAATCAAAATCCATATAATAATTAATATTATTTGGCTCATGAACGGTATTCATAAAATCACCACCTAAACCTTCTTGATTTAAGTATTCTATACCTGTTAAACTGCTATTTACACTATCAGGTGAACCTGTAGTCACACCAATTGCATATAATTTCGGATTATCTCTAAACTCAGAGATTTTCACATTCTCAGGTTCATCAGGTGATAAATAATTAGAATATGAAGCAAGTCTATCATACAAAAGCCCTTTTGCTCCCCAAAGAATAGCGTTGTTTAGTAAAAAACGCACTTGCTCACCTGTTTCAGGGCTATGATTTATAGATTCAACCGTTGGAATATATGGATTTGAAAAGTTTGTATCATATACCGCACCCCAATTTGAAACTATAAATAGTTGTGCCCACCATGGCTTTTCAGAGAATATTCTTTCTGAAAAAGCAAAATAATTGGAATGAGATTGTAATTCTAATTTTGGTAAAGTTGAATTTGAAAGTAAGCTTAAATGATCGAAATAATCTTTTTCAGGTAAATTTCTTAATTCAGAAAGAAAATTTGTATCTGTTAATAACATTGGTTTATATGTATAAACCCAATCACCATTTCCATCTTTTACTAGCCTCAAAAATGAAGTCTCATAGAATGAATTTAATGTATCAACAGGGATATTTAGAATATTACCTTGTACGTTATAATATTGGTGACCAAGCAAGCTTAATCCCCACTGGAAATCTGATGTTGCTCTAATCGTTGACATTGATTGAACTTGCCAATACGGAGTAGATAATCTTGAGCCAGCACCCCTGAAATTGTTTCCTGTAGTCCACATCTCATAAGAACCCACATAGAAATTTTGTAAAGTAGAGTAAGCAGATGGTCTAGAGGTTATTGTTAATCCATTTAGCAACTTATTATGGTAATTAAAAGACTCCCAAGCATAAGGTATTAGTCCATCGCCTCCACCCGTATTATAAACTCTAAAGAATTTATAGACATCACCCGCTTCTACTGTATCTATATAATCTTGTACAAACTCCTGTATATCTACATCTTCCTTTCCTCTTAATAAATCAAAAGCATCTGTATTTTCTATTCTCACCCAATCTACGGCAACGTCCAACTCGCCGTGGTATTTGGCTATTATGTTGAAACTGTCAATCTTTTCTACTTTTCCTTCATTAAACAATGGATTTTCATATTGAAGTAAGGGGAAGTCTACTGTCTTAAATAATGAAGAAATTGTAATATCATTTGATAGAGTATCGGAATTTGTAGGAATCATTTCTGATGTTATAACTAATTTATCATCATAATTTCCTACATCTTCATATACATAATAACTATGTCCCCTGAAATTAGTATGTTCTATTCTGTAAATAGAATCTAATTTTGGTTTTTTATAAAACTTAATATATCTTCTTGTGGTGTCATTTGTAAGAAAATATTCAATTTGAATTGAAAGTACTGGGTTAGTGTTTTTCAAAGTATTTAAAGTATCTAATCTTCTCAAATTAACTGTCAAATACCAATCTTCATAATGGTGGAATAGTCTGGGATACCAGCTACCAGAAAATGCAATTCCATTCGGATATACACTCAAAGAATCTTTCTCTAATATTAACCTTCTGTAATTAACATCATTAGAATCATTTAAAATAGTACCATTAATATTAAAAAAGCCTAATATGGATTTTTCACCGTTTCGTTCGTGAAATTCATTATCCAAATAGGGGTTTGTATGTAATAATGTAGGTTCAAATCTATAAGATTGTGTATGTTCTGACAACCTGAAAACATTATTCATAGAAGATTTGAATCTATCATTTACCGAAGAATAATTATTTTTCCCTTCGAATTCGAACCAACTACCATGCACAAAATTTGTTTGTAATTCTTGTGCAATCTTGGGGTTTCCACCCCATTGCCAACCTATTATAAACTCATCATTGGGGAAGTACTCATATTTAAGCTCTTCATCTGTTTTTTGAACACCTTCGGCTGTTTTAAAATCAAATTTTAATGGTGTCGGATTACCGTTTTGAGCATGCAATGTAAAGAATCCCAATAATGAGATTAGGATAATATATTTTTTCATCTTATTGCTCTCCTATTATAAATGGGAATGATTCATTGATTATTCCTTCTGTTACAAGAAAGTATTCTCCTGGAGGATAAGGTGAAATGTTATAAGTAAATATATTCTGTCCTATATTAACAAAATCCTGCGGATAATTAAATAGAGTAAATCCTGTAATATCAACTAATTTTGCTGTAAACATGCCAGCAAAAGCACTATTAAACTCTAAGTTTAAATTATCATTACTTGGTGAAGGATAAATATTAAAACCTGATTGTGTATTTTCATTTTCTACCTCTGTGATAACATCTAAATCAAATGAATAAATTCGGATACCATTACCAACATTTGAGAAAAGAAAGAATTTATCTTCAATGTAATTAACAATACTACCTACTATAATAGCTTCATTTTCATAAATATTTTTTTTGTTCTTAATGTCAAAAATTTTAATTTTTCCTTCAAGGTTTCCTCTAACCATAAAATAATATCCTTTATTGTCTATTGTACTCACAGGATTATATCCAAAATCTTTTTTTATGTTATAGACTAAGTCCTTAGTAGCTATATCAATAACAGATATGTCTCCCTGATTACTTGTAACTAAAGCATATTTATTGTTTGTAGATATATCTATATGATTCGCTCTTGGTTTATCAAAAGGATCATAATCTTTGAAAGTTTCAATAACATCACTTTGATTTAAGTCATTAGCCAAATTTGGAAATCTTCCTGCAAGTGTTATTACAGATAGAATACCTGGATCAACAAAAAATTTACCATCAGAAGTAAATTCAAACAAATCAAGTGCATTGTAACCTGTTTCTAATACATTTTCATCCGTATTATAAAGATATAAATAGTTCTTTTTTATATTCAAATGTTCATAATATGCATAAACACATATTCTATTATCTACTGGATAATACTTTGCTTTTCTAACTCCAGTTATTGAATCCAATGTCTGAAAAAAATCTATTTCTCTGATTAATTGTTTTGTGTTAATATCCCACTCGTATATTTTTTTATCACTTGTAAGAGCTAATAGTCTTTGTTCATTTACTGTTATATCAATAGCTATAACATCTCCAATATTAGCTTCAAATATTGATTCAAGTGTATTCAAGTCAATTAAGTCAATTCTACTCGTAGTACCGACAGCAAGGAAGTGACTGCTGCTAGATACTTTCTGGCACTGCGGTCTTTCATTATGATTATACTCTTTCTCGAAAACAACTTCTTGAGAGTAAGCCGTTGATATGAACAAAGTTAGTATGGTTATAAAAATAATTAATTGCTTCATTGGATTATCCCCCAATTTGTTGATAATAAAAGTTTTTTCTTTTTTATATTTGTTTATATTTATAGAGACACATGAACGCCAAAAACGTCTCAGAAATGAACAAACATTAATCTAACTTGTTAAAATTAAGAAATTATTTTGAAATTCTTTTGAATCTAGAATTCAATCGTAAAAAAAGTTCTCTCACTGAACTTTTAAACCAATGCAGTTGCAACTTACATAACATATATTTTATAGTGTAAACGTATCGTTTACGATTGCCGAAGAAATTCTCTATTTACAACTTACAACTAATATTATTTCAGTTCTGAAGTAGAACTTTAGTATTAGCAAGAAATTTTGAAGCAGATCATATATTACGTTTGGTAACACATCCTACCTGATACATCTTAGCTAACTAATCAACTAAAAACATGTGACTTAGATGCACACTACTTATTATTTCATAAGGATAATTGATGCATTTCTTTATGCAACATGCATCAAAGAAAATTATTTACATATATAAAGTATATTTTAAAAACATAATAAAAAAATATGAGATATTTTGATAATGGTTTGGATGGTAGCCTAAATTACCTTCCTGGTGAAGATCTACAGTTTTCAAATATAAATGCGTCTGAGGCAGCGTTAGAATTTGATTCTCATGTTTCCTTAGGTAACCTTGGGAAAATAGCACAGCAGGTGTTTAATAATCCTAAAATAGCATCTTATAATTTTAAGACGGAGGTTTATGAAAGCCCCTTCTTTGATGAGCAAACATCTATAGATAATGTTTATTATATTATCGGCGATGCAAATGACATACAACAATTACTCGTTGAAGATGCTATAGGTAATATAAAAGTCTTGGAAAATAGAGGGGAAGTAAAATCTCTAAATAGACATAATACATTATTCTTATTCAAGGACAAAGAAGACATAGGTAAACTTAATACCACCATAATTGATGCGAAGCTAGATTTGAAAAACTATAATTTCTTGTGGACGACAATTGCAGATGGTATAAACCATGATCGAATAGTAAATAAACAATACCCTAGAACTGAAAATGAACATACGCTAAGACGAAGTGTTGTTCTTATGACTAAGGCTAATCTAGATCAAGAGTATAATAATGTATTAATAAAATACGAGGACGGAGATGTCAAATTCGATTTCGCTTATAAAAACAGTATAAATGTAATTGCCGCCCAATCGGGGAATTTAAAGAGTACGTTCGTTAATAATCTAGTATCTGCTTTTGTAAATCAAACGAACGATTTAGGTTTTACATTTCATGATGATGATAGGAAGGATGGTATAGTTCTACTTTTTGATACAGAGACTGATGAAAAAAAATTAGCACAGATGTGGAATTTCCATAACAACCCAAATGAAAAACTCAAATATGTCTCTTTAAAAAACATCTCTAAAGATGAAAGGTTGATTTATCTTAACAGTGTCATTATAAGTTTTTTAGAAGAAGGTGAATCTATTCGAGCAGTAGTGATAGATGGTTTACTAGACTTTATAGTAGATTTTAATAATATAGAGGAATCTGAAAGGCTAATTGACAATGTATTAGAAATAATAAAAATATACGATACATCAGTTTTTGTGACATTTCAAGAGAATCCTGCTCGTTATAATGGTACTAACAATAAGCTCACGGGGCATATTGGTACGATGTTACATCGTAAGTGTGACTCACATTATAATACAAGTGCAAAAGGTGATATAGTTGAGATCCATGGTCAAAAGATTAGAACCCATAAAGGTTTCACTCTCGTATTTGATATAGATTCATCAGGTGATTTTTTAGTTCTGAAAACAAATGGTATAAAGACTAAGGAAAAAAAAGTAAGCCAAAAGAAATTAGACATACTTCTAGATGGGCTAGATACCTTATTCATCAATAAGAATCAAATAACAAATGATGAAATTATAGAATGGATAAGCACTCAAATAGATGTAAAAAATAGAGCTGCTGAGTCATGGAAGCAAAAACTCATAGATTTAGATAAAATAATGAAGGTAGATAGTAGCGGCAAATTTGCTACCTGGGTAAGAGTGTAGATGCAAATATTTTCTTATATATATAAAAATGCAATTGTGCATTCGTTTAAACTGGTTGCAGTATCCCAATTTATAATCCCGTATGCTAATACGGGATACTAATAAAGAATGGGGAATGCAACGTCATAATAAACTAGGACTAGTTTCTACAAAATGTTTTCATAGTAAAACACCGAAGAGAAAGAATAAAAAAAAGAAAAAGAGAGAACTTTACTCTATATTCCTAGTTTGCATGCGAAGCATGCTCCGATACCCCCAAAGGGGGATCGTGATTCTAATTATAAAACTGTTACATTAATCTAGTAGTAAGATATGCTAATACAGAATGAATATAGGTTTGATAAAAAGCTATATGACTATTATATTGTTAATTAGGAAGTACAAATTTAAAGCTGCTTATTATATTAATAAATGGACGTAGGTAAGTATAATTTTTTGAGCTTGAGTTTATGTACATCATTAAAATTATTATAAATTGTTGTGCAAATTTTTCATACAATATAATATTGTTTTACTAACACTTTCTATTTTTGAGATTTAAACAAATTTTAATCCGTTCTTTTTCGTCATTCAAAATGTAATCCAATTAAGTGTTTGTTCTTAGTGGAGTCGATGTAAATATTCTAGGAGTAAATCACAGCTCGGATTATAAACAACAACTTTTATTAGCTTGAATAGACGGACAGTCTTCAGAGCCATAAGAACAATAAACACAACAATCCCCATCCTTTGGTTTTAGAACGGTTTTACAATTCTCACATTCGTAAAAGAATTGGCAAGCTTCCGTCGGCATTTCCTCCATTTTTTTATATCCACATTTAGGACAAGTTATTTCAGATTTCATTTTAATTTCCATTTAATTCTCTCTTTTTTTCAGTTACTTTATAGCCTGTTGAGTTAATAGTTGTCTTTATTTCATTTTCATTGATTTTAGTTTTGTCAAACTCAACTATAGCAGTTCCCTTTTCATATTTTATACTTGATGTTGCTATACCTTCTAATTTTCCTACCTCGTTACTAATGTGAGACGCACATGCTTCGCAGCTCATTCCCTTAATCTTAAATTCTACTTTTCGCAAATTGGTACTTTTAATAACAACAATTTCTTTTTTTACTTCTTTAGGGTAAAACGAATTAGCATAGTATGGGAACGTCATTATCAAAATTGCAAATGCTGTTATGATTCCTAAAAACTTTTTCGTTTGCATAAACGGTTGTTTTTTATCATCTTCACATTCACAAGAAATTTCATTAGCAGTTCGCGGTTTTAATTTTTGATACCAAGCAAAGCCTAAAACCAAAACGGTAAGGCTTAGTAAATAAGGTCGCAATGGTTCCAACCACGAAAATGATGATACTACTCCAGATGCACCTGCGACTAGTGCTACTACAGGTGTTATACAGCATAAAGATGCAGTAATTGCAGACAATAAACTAACTGATACTAGTTGCCCAGATTTTGATTTTTCTTTCATACTTTCTCTTTTATAGAATTATTAATAATATGTCTGAATAATGATTGTAGTATTGATAATTGTTCTTCTTTTAAAGAGTAGAATATAGTTTGCCCTTCTCTTCTTCCTTCGACAACATTTCCATCTTTTAACTTTCTTAAATGTTGTGAAATAGCAGGAATGCTCATCCCTAAAATATCCGAAAGATCACAAGGACAAAGTTCATTTTCTTCTTCCAAAAGAAATAATATTTTTAGCCTCACTCCATTACCAGCAAGTGCAAGTAAACTACTCAATATCCCAAATGATTTTTCGTTTGCTTGAATGATTTCTCTACAATTGTCAATCTGAACTTTATCAGCATAAGCTCTTATACAAGATTGATTATTTTTCATAATAATTCTGTTTTTATTTAATTACGTTACAAATATATAATTTGTTACTTATTTAAGCAAATATTTAAATAATTATTATGAATATAATAAACAATAGAATTCACCTTGACTGTATATTAAGTTCAAAATAAACAGATACTATGCTTAATGAAGGTACTTATAAGTAAAAATACATAAGAGTTTGGGATCAAAGTGTTATATTCATAGTAAAATAAAGCACCGAAAAAATGAAAATTATTTGACTTTTCTCAATTATCCTTAAAATGTATAATTAATATGCTATATGAGACTATCATATGCACCTAGACTTTAGAGATGAAAATGAATATAGAATTCTTGTGAATAATAATAAAACTAATTACCTTGATATAACAGATGCACTTGTAGGTATAGTTTATGGACCAAAATCTGAAGCTGCATTTTACAAAAATATTATAAAAAACAGCTTCAATAAATATAGTCTGGCACAAATAAAATATATCATATCTCGTAGTTCACTTTCAAATCATTTTGTAGAACAAATAAAATGATTAATATTATTGAGACATCAATCGCATAAGGTCATTTACCATAGTCTCTAATTCTGTTATGTATGACTCAAGATCAGATATTTGATTAGCCTTTTCTTTACCTTCTTTATGTGAACTCGCACAGATTCTCTTTAAATCATTCATTCTCCTTCTCAACGTTCTTACATGCTGCTGTACGATTGACGAGAATTCTAATATCTCATCGTAAAGTAATTGGCTAGTGAATTCTAATTGTGAATTCTTAATTGTATCCGTAATAAGTAATTCGTATTCTTCTTTTACGATATTTATAAAGCTATCTTGATCTACTGTAATATTATTTAACATAAGAATTTTATTATTTTATATACTATATATCTAAAATAAAAACTTTTACAGAGTTAATATCATAGTTTACAATTAAATGGTAAAAAAACTCTTAGAAGGAATAACAGTAGTTGCGGGAATAATACTAAAATAAGCAACATAACAGCATTAAATAAAATATACCCTCACCAATGTCATTTAGCAGGAAAAATCTCGATAGCGGTTCATTATATGGCAAATAAAGCTATTTCAGACAAACAAGGTATTTGATTTATAATAAAATTTCTGTAATCCCCATTATTGAAGGCGGATGTTGGAAGAACCCCATAGGTGCTAGAAATGGTCTAGAATATTCGAACTTATTAAAATACAAATATACAGGTTCTCGTTGTTCGAAATACCAAACAGCGTAGCAATCTAAATCATGATCAGCGCCATTTGGAGATGCAATTATTTCTATAAACTCGTACGTAACAAGATTTCCTTCATAACCAATTATGGATTCAAAGAATTTATTAATAAAATAGTTACTTGTAAATTTACTCCCATTAATGTTGATTGGATTTTCGGACGTATAACCATAACTTGGATCTGCGCTAATACCATCTAGCATTATCCTATCAAAATCTAGCATTCTAGGAATCATTAGTTCTGGCGAATTCTGTTCAAGATGATTATAAAATCGATTAATTCCATTTTCGAACTCTTCTATTGAAATTATTCTACTAGGTAAGATTATATTTTTAGTTTCATATAAAGGATAGCTTTTTAGAAACTTTAAAATTTTATTACATGTGCCATAGCTATTGTCATTTGGTAAGTCAAGGATTTTAAGTTCTGTTTCAAACTTCGGGTCTAATATAAAACACTCATTGTCAATAATTATTAAACCATTGGCTACCATTTTTTTAACAGAGTCTAATAGGCTCCAATAACAAATTACATTGGTCTCTAAATAAAAAATATTTAAAATTACATCTGCCCAATCAATAGGATTGTTTTTTCCTTTCTGCAGAGCATGTAAAATGGCTGCATCTTCTGAAGACCAACTTTGACTATAGTTATTCTTAATTGGGTTTATTTCTTCCCGTTTCATAATTTCCTCTTAGTTTGATATTAGACTTCTAATTCCCACCAATGTTTATTAGCAGCAGTATGAATACCCATTTTCCCTAAAAAGTTTGTGCTAGAAAAATAGTTGTAAGGTTTATCTACAATATCATGTAAATACAAGTTCACTTTATTTCCATCAAATTCTATTTCTATTCTCTCTGAAAATGTAATTTTGTTAACATCATGAATTATTACATATTTTAGAGAGTCATAGTTTATTTTTAATTCTTTACAATCCATCTGAAAACCTTTATAATTTTTCGGGATTAATACAAGATAAGCAGGTAATGTTGTTTTAGATTTTGTTTCTATATCTATCTCACAAAACTTGTACTTAAGAATCTGCAACATTGCTTTTAAATGTCTGAAAATCTGTTTTTTCTCAATTGTATTAAAATTATTTGCATCAAGATATGTAGTTATCAGGCCAATTTGTTTATCAGTATTCTGATGGAATATTTGATTAGTTGTAATTTTCATACTATTAATACATAAGGCTTGGGTTCTGTTCCCATGCATCCATTAAATAGCCACCACAATCACAGCCTTCAGCTTTACAAGTTTTACATAGCTTGTGCCACTTACCACATTTGTCGCATTTAACATTTACAGATTGCATCGTGTCTCGTTCACCGAATTCAGCGTTACACTTTTGGCAATTTCCTTTTTCTTTTTTAAGCATTGTATCAACCTTTAATAAATTTATATTTTTTACTGCCATTTACATTACCATCTTTATCAAATTCATAAAGCAATATTAGAAAATCACCTTCTGAATTATAGAATATGTCATTAACCTTTCTTTGACATAACAAGTTCTTGTATTTAGGATGGTTTAGTAATTTTACTTTCGTATCAATTTCAAATTTGAATTTAAATTCATATTCATTATTAATTTCGGAAAGCCGACTAATCTCAAATCCTTTAAAACTAAAACTTTCAGAAGACAAATATTTGAGGTCATACCTACAGCTTCTATTTTTGAATATATGTTTAGATATTAAAGTAAACGGTGGCATAGCGATGATAAGTTCTTTACAATCTATAATATATTCTTCTACAACTATAAAGTTTGTAAGTTCCAGGCTATCAATATCGAAAGTATATGCAGCAGAGGAAAATTTTATTTTATTATAGTTTAAAGTTTCTGCGTTTTTAGCAAGATCGACTTGATTTGAATAATCAACTAATCCTTCAAAGTGGTCCTTGTTCCAGTATAGTTCATATTCGGACGGAAATTCTAATTGCTCATTATTATTATTTGATACTTTATCAACTTTAACAGTAAAGCCATCTTCTGTGTTAGATAATTTATTTAGTATTGTTTTACCTAAACCATAATATGGAAGTTGGTTAATATAAACTTCACCAATATTATGATCGTAAATCACCAGCGAATCTTTTAGAATTGGGATTCCATTAAATTCGAAATCTTCATTCGATATGAAATAATTAGTTACACCATTAACTATTTTATTATCATATGGTAATATATCTGTAAATTTCACACGACACTCCTCTTTGTTAAAAAATAATTATTGAAGTATCTTTACTGAGGGAGCTTTGAAGGGTTTGTTGGTTAATCTAATAAACAGGGTGCCTCTTCGCGCTACTAGCCTTTGAGGATTACCACAACCCTGTATATACCAATAGCAAGACACCCCATATCTGATATGGGAGTGTCTCTATTCTTTTGGTATATATACTTGAGAAATGTGGTAATTTCAAAGGTACCAAAGAAAAGATTACTCTTTTACATGTTCTATTTTAATTGCAATATCATCTATACAATATTACGATACACAATATTACGAAAAATTAGTTAAAATAGTTAGTGAAATAATTACATAATATTTAAATGATATCGTATGTATATTGATTAATATCACCTTTTCATTACACAGATGTAACAATATTCAAAAATACTATAGACAGTCTATAAGCCAAGCAGTTCTAAGTAGAATAAAATTTTAAGAGGACTTAATTGATCAGTTACGTGCTAATTTATAGCATGCTCCGACTTTAATGTAGGTAATTCAATCAATAATACAATTAGTATTATATGAAATGGATTTTAAACGCACAAATAAAGCTCATATATACCCCTGTCTGCAATTTAAACCCCAATTACATGTATTTCATCGTGAAATGAATTATAACGTCCCTACGGCGCTATATATTCGATTTGTGCATTATCAGAATATAAACTACTTAATAATTCGCTTTATAATTATGAAAAATTTGGACACAGATATATAATCTATAGACGGAATTATCTCTAAAAATGAACTATTTTCACAAAGAATCGAATTTATTTTCAATTATTTCACAGAAAATGTGATTTAGCCCTATCTTTTTATTTTTTTCATACTCTATATTAATAGAGAACTAACATTTTTTACAAAATATTTGTTTTTCATGGTTATTTTCAAACAGCGTTTTTTCCATTCATCTATTACTTTAGCGGGTGAAAATAAAAAACTACGTGTATGCTAAAGAACATATGCTAGCTTTATAGCTTAAGGAGCTACCATATGAACACAGAAGTAAGATTAGGTTCTAGTGCTTATCATTTAAGCTTGGATGATAGGTTTCTAGTAAAACGGACGAATCAAGAGACATATACGGTTTCCAAGGTACGCGATTGCCATAAGAGATTAATTTTCGCAAACACCTGATAATCTGCCCTTGAGTATTAAGGAATACTCTAAAAGATTGTAATGTTCTTAAGAAAAATCACTCACTAGTGAACCACGCAATGCTATTTGTAACTTATACAGCAACGTGGCTCGACGGATGATATGTAATAGCTAGTGATATTCAACTGAAAAAGACGGCTTTGGCTTAGTGGCGGTATATTAATTTATACACGAGTAGATATGATTTGAAATGGATTAGTCATAGTTTAAATGAAAGGTCACTACGGTTACGATGTTTAGTTAGTTATTGGTTATATGCGCGCTCAGACCCAGTAATCTTACGACTAATTAAATTCCATCGTTTCTTTGTTCCCTACGCGTGAGAGGCAGATGGTTTCTTTTGAGCAAATTGATATAGACCTTTTTATGAATATATCAATAACTCTTAGTTTGATTAGAGATGTTACTTTGACAATTTATATAGCAAGACTTTAATTTAGAAAGATTGGAATGCATGTGATCTTATAAAGCAGTATGTATAATTATTCGTTTACGTTTCCTTCGTAAAGTGGATACTTAACATACCTAGATTACTTCACATCTTAGTCCGAACTTGACAATAGTGTGTATAGTTATTCTTTTCTCTCTTTCTATTACCTCTCTACTTCAATTCTATTATGATTATAGTAGTAAGTATAGATGTATTAATTAAATGTCAATAGAGTGTGTTTATAGCTTAAATTAGATTAGTTAATTTGATGTATTAATTATCTATATAAGTTTATGTTAGTTTAAATAGTATATGTTAATTATGTTAATTGTGATACTACGCTAACTAGGTTACTCTGGCTATGTAAATTGCTTAAAATGACTGTGTACTCAAATCCAGAGAGGTAAGAAAGTTGTGCCCAAAAATTGGGGTGGCATGAAATAACTAATTTAAAAAGTATTTTAAAATAAAAATCCCCACCTATTAACAGACGAGGATTTTACTTGATAACGGTATTTATTATAAATATCAAGCAGATAATTTATTGTTTAAGAAACTTGGCTGTATTGATATTCCCAATTCTGTCTTTTATCATAATTATGAATGTACCAGTTGTTAGATCTTTTATCTCGATTCTGTTACCATTAATAATACCTGTTTGTGTTGTTGAACCGTTCATTGAAATAATTTTGTAATTAGAATTTATAAACTTGGAATCAACATTCAGATAATTTGATGAAGGGTTAGGAGATATATCTATACTCTTGTTTACAGTTTCAACCGAACTTGTAGTTCTACTAGTTAAAGCTCCAGATGTAGTAATATTATCAACTAAATCTCTAATCTCTTTTGAGTTATTATAAAAGTCATGGAATATACCGAATTGAGTCATATTAATAGGTGCTAATAATTTTTGTAGATTAAAATCGATTTCTACATTTAATGCCCCATCTGTTTTAACTGTATTCAAGTCAAACGATAAACTTCTGAATGATTCATCACCAAGAATATGATATTGAAATGATTTATCATATTGTCCATCACCATCAGGGTCAGACACTCCTTCTATTGCCCAGAATCTATATCCAGCATTCCAACCCCAATGCATAGATGGATTCTTAGGAGCTAAAGGATGTAAGAGATCAAATCGGTTTGGATCCTTTCCAATATTTTCTTGTTTTTCTACCCCAAATGATACTTTCACTTTACTTATTTCCTCTACATCTAGATTACCCAGATAATAATTAGAAATATTTCCATTACCAAGAATGTATTTACCTTGTAGCAATTGGTCATCTATTTCAAACAAACACATATAGTATTCTAACCTTGTAATTTTAAATTTAACACCATCTGCGTTAAGATATTCTGTATTTAGTTTAAATGGAGTCCCATCTACATTGTGATTTATTATTAAATTTATTTCTGTTGCCATTCCAGAACTTGTGCAAATTACGAGTACTAAAGCGATTATTAATTTTTTCATAATTGTAACCATTTTAAATTGTTAGTTATTTTCTTTATATTCTGTGTTTGTAAGATATACATCATCCGTTAAGGTTTTAAGGAAAGCAACTAAGTCTTGCTTTTCTTGTTCTGTTAGGTTCATTCCATCTTTGATTCCATGTATATTCACATCTAAAGTCGATGATTCTTTTATTCCACTATTGTAGTGTTCTATTACTTCTTCTAATGTAGCAAAACGACCATCATGCATATATGGTCCTGAGACAGCAATATTTCTCAATGAAGGAGTTTTAAATTTAGCGTTATCAGTTGGTCTTTCAGTAAACTTAGCTCTGCCTAAATCTGTAAATTCTGACTCCTCGTCTAATCCATTATTCATAAATTCATGATTAGAGAAATCAGCTGTTGCGTGACAGTGGAAACAGTCAGCACCACGTGCATCTCCACTTGTTTCAAATTCAGTGAAAAATAATTCTTTACCTCTTTGTTCAGAGTCCGTATAAGTGGCCTCACCTCTTTCGACTTTGTCGAATTTGGAATCACCAGAAACAAATGTCAACATAAATTGTTCCATTGCTAAACTCATTTTCATACTATTCACAGAGGAGTCACCAAAGGCTTTATAAAAAAGTTTGCGATACTTAGATTCAGCTTGTAATTTATTTACAACATTTTCTAATGTTTCCCCCATCTCTAATGGATTTTCTATTGGACCTAAAGATTGATCCCTGAGTAACTTTGCACGTCCATCCCAGAAAAAGCCTTTAGTATGATAGAACATATTGAATATAGGCATAGAATTCCTATCACCTATTTTCCCTTCTATTCCTTCAGAAAATTTCTTATCATTATCAGTAAATGCATTGCCTTGGTTATGGCATGAACCACAAGAAATAGTACCATCTTTAGACATCATTTTCTCGAAGAAAAGTGCCTTACCTAAAGCGATTCCCTCATAAGTTAGTGGGTTGTCAGCTGGTAAAATAGCAAGGGGCAGATTACTAGGCAATACAAGAGTATAAGGAGTTGTTTTGAAATCTTCCTTTGGACCTATTGTATTATCATCCTCATTACATGATGTAAGTGTGATAAATACAAGAACAAGTGCAGTTAATAATACTAATAAATGGTTTTTCATTTCAATTATCTCCTTTTATTGTGAAAGCATTAAGCAAATTCTTACTCAATTTACTACTCAAACCGAAGTCGGCTGCTTTATCAGAATGTGTGATAGGTGCATTTTCTGTTATATTAATAACATAAGGGTATTCAAAAAATGCTGCAAGATCAAAGTTGAGTTTAATAGTTGTACCTTTTTTCACATTGAATTTGTTTTCGATATTAATTCGCATCAGATTTTCATCTAAACCAATATGATATGCAAATGCCCCTTTGGGCTGTCCATCTTTAAAATGATAGCCCTCTAACGAGCAAAATATAAACCCATCTAACCAATCCCAATATAGATTATTTATAATTGGGTTAAGTGGACTTGATGCAGCAAAGAGATTAGGATTTTGATGATTCGTTGAAGAATCTACACCTAATAAAAATCTTAGTTCCGTATATTCATCTTCAGGTATATCTGGTAGTTCGAAAGTTACTCTTCCATCAGCCAAATTTATATAGGCTGCTGATGAATCCATTATTATTTCCTTGCCATTACTATTTACTAATACAAAATTAGTCAATAAGTAATGGAGCTTTGAGAACTTTATCTCATTCCCAGATGAATTAGTGTGCATAGATATTTCAGGATCAACAGTTTCTTGACCAAAGACATGACTCATTGTTACTGTTAATGTCACATTCTCTTTTATAGGGTCACTACTTATAGTATTACTTTCGCAGCTAATCAATATTAACGCGAAGCAAATTGAAATAGTGGCAATTATTGATTTCATTTTTTAACTCATTTTAATTTATAAATAAATACTAACTAGAATCAGTAATTATCTAAATCAAATATGAGCAAATAAAGGAGAGTATGTCAACTACGTAAGGCCTTCGCCTAGAATTATCAAATTGCTGGTAGTTAGCGGATTCTTGAGTTACAAATTGTAAGATTGAACGTTTAAAAGATAAGAAACTATCAGAGTAGTCTATTCTAATATTAGATGAACGGATATTTAGATATTCATAATCATTATATTCCTTTAGGTCTTTACAGCAATTTTTCTTCTTGGCCTTATTATCTTGGGTTGATTGAACTACATTCTTTTTGTTGCTACAACAAGATTTAACAACTACCACTTCTTTGTGACAATTGTTACATTCCTTTGGGCTGAGAATACCAGGTATGACTAAAGATTTTGATACATTTTCTGTTTGACCACAGATATGTGTGTTGATGTTTATCCCTAAAACCAGAACTATCATCATCACAATAACAATCAAAGTTAATATTTTATATTTATTTCCCATATTCCCTAATATAACAAAAAGTACAAATAATACGAAGCACTATTTTATAATAAGCTGGCTAACATTATAATTTCTATTACTTATATTACATATAATTACTTTACTTGGATAATTACTAAGATTAATTCTTAAATCATTTGTGGGCAGAATTGCCTCTTGTTTATATATTACCCTACCCATTAAATCTGAAATTGTAATAAACGAATTTCTTTCTTTTGTATTAACTAATAAATCACCATTTGACAAATATTCGAAAGTTGGTTTTTCATAACTAATTTCTATATTACTAAGATTGCCAGTATATTCTGCGAACCAGATATCATTCTTTTCAAAACCTTCACTATTATCTTCCCAAATAACATTCATCCTATTGTTATTCTCTATCAGCTTGCAGTTAAACATAGATATATTCAGATCATTATTTAATAATAGATTAGACGAGTCGAAGCTATTTCCATCTTTTGAAGAGACAATCCTAGTTTGTGATTTATCGTTTTCATAATTTTCATACGTAACAATAATCTGATTGGTATTGTGATCAAAAGTAACGAATGGATTTGTTCCTTCTGCTATATATGTCTCGTTTCTTATAATATTATTTTTGTCAAAACTACTATAATAAATACTTCCAATAGTTTTATAAGTTGAATGGAGTATTCCATAATTATCATAGAAAATAGACGGTCCAGAGACTGGACAAGAATTTATAATCCAATCTTTGAAACCAATCCTAATAGGTATTTCAAAATTCTGACCTCCATCAAAACTATTAGCTAAGTAACTCACACGCAGGTTATTTATATTACTTCTATAAAGTACTGAAACAGTTGTGTTACCATTATTATCTGTAAAAGTATCTATAGCAGGCCAACAACACTCACAAGCTCCAGCATCACTGTTTATTTTAGAGATGATCTTATTTTTTGACCAACTCTCACCTTCATCTGTAGAATGAGTGTACATTAACTCGGCAAATTGCACTTTACCTTGTTCCAAATTTCGATTATCAATAGCCGTTATATGAATCCCACCATTATCATCTACCGCCATTACTGGGAAGTCTTGATTATATTTCGATTCATCGTCAGTTACGACAATTGGATTGGAGAATGTCTCTCCTCTATCTGTTGATTTACAAAAGAAAACATCAATTTTTGCATTAATAGTCGACATCCAACAAAGGTAGATATTATCACCGTAACTACCTATTGTAGCATATCTCTGGAATTTTGAATTTGGTATATCAGAATTGAAAATAAATTTATTCTTTGACCACGTTAAACCATTATCATCTGATTTTGAGAAATATATTTCTCCCAATTTGTTGTTTCTATAATCAATCCAAGCAGAAAAAAGAGTTCCATCTTCTGATGCTGCAATTGAAGGTGATTTTTGAGCCGTTGCTGTCTCATTGTCATTTACCTTTGTGACATTAAAAAGTTTGGCTGAAAGACTAATATTTAAAATTAGAAACAGTATTAAAGTTTTCATATTGAGCCACTTGTTTATTGATTAATAGATTAACTTACACAATTTAGAAAATATTAACAAAAAGCCTACATTGTTGTTTCAACTATATAGGTTTTTGTAATTTAACTTTATCAAATTATTGTTTGATGAACTTAGCAAATTTTATTTCTTTATTATTTTCTATCAAGAAAAAATATGTCCCACTTCTCAAATCACTAACGTCAATATTAGAGTTTGAATTATCTATGACTCTTATGATTCTACCAGCTATATCAAGTAATTGAATCTTAGTTCCTAAACTGAATTCTTGATTCTCTAAATATATATAGTCTGTTGTCGGATTGGGATAGATATTTAATTCTTGGTATTTAGCCAATTCAAATATCCCAGTAGTGTTTTTATATGTTAACCAATCCATTATACTTTTAAATATATTAGCTCTAGAATCAATATTAGAAATATTATACATATTAAAACTCTGTATTACAGATCTACTGTTATTATTCTCATTCCTAATAGCTATTACTGAGTCGGTCGATATAGAATGATTGAAAATACTATATGAGTTAGCCAATGGTTTAATGTAAGAAGTAGGCCAAGCTGATGTACCATTTTGTGTTGTATAAAGAGTCAACTTGTTAATTACATTCTGGTAGCTATTTGTGACATCATCTCCACTTACTCCATTCATTGTATAATCTCCACCAGTACTAAACCCTTGGAAAATTGGGCCAACATATTCTGCACCAAATGCACTAAGATTAAAATTAGACTCGGGGCTTATAGCACCTACAAGGAACATTGGTCCATCCCCTAAGTAATAAAGGCTAGTGCCGTTTTCACGCAACCTATCAAAATTATAATATTCCTGTGCATTCGTTGTACCAAATGAGCCAGCATTCCAAATAGCAGTTTGCGCTCCCTTAGCCAAGTGTGCGTACTTTCGAAAATCTATACTTTTCATTTCCATATAATCTTGATAATTAGACATATTAAGTAATTCAGTTAAATCAGAGTTACTTACGTTTTGAGGTGAATCATCATTTACTATAATTAGTGGAATATCATCAGTTATACCTATAACATCAATCTCTGATTTAGACAATTTTGAATTGATATCAAACTCTAATTGAACATTAATGTCATATATTCCATAACCACTAGTAATATCATACTCAATTTTAAATTCTAGTGATGAATTCGGAGAAATTGAAAAGGGAAGGAAATCTGTTTTATAGTATTCAAAATTCAAATTTTCTAATTGACTTTTGGCTATATCTTTAAATAAAACATTAATGTCATTTACAATTAACTCCGTATCATTATTATTTTCCATTATAATAAAGAATCCATTACCTTCTAATTCATTTGAATTATGTAGATTAGTTTTTGAATAATAGTTTACTCCACTTGCACCTTCCAACTTTAACACTTTATTCGCTAAATGATCTACATAATAAATATCACCTTTCGAATCAAATTTAATACCCATAATACTTTTTGCACCTGTCTTTAATATTTTCTTTAAAGTAGGCTTATCATTTGCAATATCATAAACTAATATATTACCATTTGCATTATCGCTAACTATTAAATAATCTCCTTGAATATCAATGCCAGATGGAGATATAATCCCATCTTTTATAAACTCTTCCCAAACACCACCTTTTACTTCGACGAACCTCTTCATCTCTTCTGAACCATTTGCAGTGTTTGCTATGGAGTTCCCTACAGTTCCAGAAGAAATATCCAATCTATTTATAGTTTTTTTTCCAGGGTTAACATAATATAGCCAATTGTCTTGAATCACCATGTGAGCTGGTACACCAGCATTCATTTCATAAGGAATATCTACATATCGAAAAACTTCTGCATCTGAGTGATCGGCTCCACCAGCTACATGTCCAACTCCAAAATTGTATTTACAGATTGTTCCATATTCCCCTTCGTTTACCCAATAAGTTAAGTCTTTTTCAAATGCTATTCCACTTGAATATGGGCTTTGGTGCACCATATCGTAGTGACTTCCATTTGCACCGTTACTAGGCGGATTCCCATAGATAGCATAAACGCTTAAATCCGATGGCCATAATGAAGGTCCGCACCATCCACCAAAATTGCCTCTGTTAGCATTGAAATAATCCTGAGCCGTTGCCCATGCTGTATCACCAAATGCTAGTGCTGTAGCATACACCATAAAATGCCATGCATTCCCATCTTTTCTGTAATCAAATGAAGATTCATCTGTCCCTGGTCCATCAATAATTACAGTTGTTCCTCCATTTTCTAATCCATGGTTTAACACCCACAATTGCCCAGGTATCTGTGGGTTGAAATCAATATCAGTTGGATACGATATATTATTGTTTGAATTGGCAATTTCGACTTTATTAATATTACCATTAATAAGTTGCGTTGTACTGCTAAATAAATTTACAGTACTAAATATAATAGATATAAAAACTATTCTTAGTTTCATTTTTTAACTCATTTTAATTTATAAATAATTACTAAATAGAATTAGTAATTATCTAAATCAAATAAGCGCAAATAAAGGAAAGTATGTCAACTACATAAGGCCTTCGCCCATAGTTATCAGAAAATTTATTGTTGGAGGATTCTTGAGTTATAAATAATAAGACAGTACTATTTAGAGCTAATATATTATCAGAATAATCTAATATAATTCTATTAATACGAACGTTTAAATACTTATACCCATTATATTCCTTTAGGTCTTTACAGCAATTATTATCCTTAGGTTTTTTATCTTTGGTCGAGGCAGCTTCTTTCTTTTTATCACTACAGCATGATTTAATAATCACAACTTCATTGTGACAATTCTTACATTCTTTCGGATTTAGAATACCAGGTATAACAAAAGATTTGGAGACATCTTTTGTTTGACCGCAGATATGTGTGTTGATGTTAATTCCTAATAATGGAACCATCATCATCACAACAATAATTAAAGATAATATTTCGTTTTTTGTCTTCATGCTCTACTAATATATAAAAAGTAAAACAAATTCAAACATTTGATCTGTAATATGTCATTAACAATACAGTTTTTTATTACAATTCTGTAAACTAATATAGTATTAAACTATTAGCCTCTAATTTTCAATTGTTAGTTCTATAATATTTTATTAAATTTAAAATAATTCTTACTTATAAATTGTAGATTACAACAAATAATAAAATATTTCGTACATTTGGATATGCGCTCACATATAAAAATATTATCTGCATTTTTACTATTTGCTTTTACATTCTCTACCGTTGGTATAGTGATGAATAAGCATATTTGTAGCGGGAATGTAAAGAATGTATCTGCTTTCTTCAAAGCTGAGCAGTGTAATCATGCGGAACAGGCAAGTGATAAAGTCCCTAAATGTCACAAACAGAAGTCAATAGAAAAGAAAGACTGCTGTAAAAACGATACAGAAGAACTAAAGAATAAAGAACAGTCATTAACATATAACAAGCTTGATATTGAACAATTATCTGTATTACAAGCTGTAATATCATCAATATACATTGCTGAAGATTTACAGATTGCAAACAACAAGCAAGCTATATATGAATCGCCTCCGCCTATTTCCATGAGGCAACCCCTACACAAAATACACGAGCAATTCCTAATCTAAACTCCGATTTTCTCTGAAGTCTTTATCTTTTTTGAAAATCATTGGAGTATTTATCGTGGTCAATTCGATCATCAAATTTTTTCTAGAGAATAGATTAGTAACTATTCTATTACTTGCATTATTAGTTGTTTGGGGTACTGCTGTTTCTCCCTTTAAATGGGACATAACAAGTGCTATAAATGACCCTGTGGCAGTAGATGCTATACCTGATATTGGTGAAAATCAACAGATTGTATTCACTAACTGGATCGGACGTTCACCACAGGATATAGATAATCAAATAACTTATCCACTAACAACATACTTGCTTGGTATTCCTGGTGTTAAATCTATCCGTAGTTCTTCTATGTTTGGGATTTCTAGTATATATATAATATTTGAAGAAGATATAGAATATTATTGGAGTCGTTCCAGAATATTAGAGAAACTCAATTCATTACCAAGTGGGTTGCTACCCGAAAGCGTATCACCTGCACTTGGACCCGATGCAACAGCTCTTGGACAAGTATATTGGTACACGATTGAAGGAAGGGATGAAAATGGCAAACCTACTGGAGGTTGGGATTTAGATGAGTTACGTTCTATACAAGACTTCTATGTCAAGTATGGGTTAAATGCTGCATCTGGTGTTTCGGAAGTGGCTTCAATTGGTGGTTTTGTAAAGGAATATCAAGTTGACATCAACCCAGATGCAATGAAGACTTACGGAGTTAATATTAGTCAAGTTATTAATGCTGTACGAAATTCTAATAAAGATGTCGGAGCGAAAACATTAGAATTTAATAAGGTAGAGTATTTAATTCGTGGACTTGGATACATAAAAGAGAAAAGCGATTTAGAGAATGCCGTTATTAGAGCCAGTGACAATACACCTTTAACAATAAAAGATATTGCAGTTGTGAAGCTCGGCCCTGCTGACAGGAGAGGGTTGCTAGACAAGAATGGATATGAAGCAGTAGGTGGAGTTGTTATAGCACGATATGGCGCTAATCCTATGGAAGTATTAGAGAATGTTAAAGAAAAGATTGCAGATATATCAAAAGGATTACCTCAAAAGACTCTTAAAGATGGAACTATTTCTAAATTAGAGATTGTCCCCTTTTATGATCGCTCACAACTGATACAAGAGACATTAGGAACACTTGAGGAAGCCCTTTCAATAGAAGTTCTAATTACTATTATAGTTATACTACTTATGGTAGGAAATATACGAGCGTCTATAGTAATTGCTGTATTGTTACCAGTTGCTATTTTGATGGTATTCATTGCTATGAAATACGCTGGAGTAGCAGCAAACATAGTCGCATTATCGGGGATTGCCATCGCTATTGGGACTATGGTCGATCTTGCGATTATACTTGTCGAGAATGTGATAGAATACAGAACACAATACCCAAATAAAAAATTACTCCCTTTGATTTATCAAGCATCTGCTGAAGTTAGCACTGCTATCATTACAGCCGTCTCTACTACTATTGTCAGTTTTATCCCAGTATTTATGTTACAAGGAGCAGAGGGTAAGCTATTTATACCTTTAGCTTTTACTAAGACATTTGCACTGATTTCAGCATTGATTATAACCCTATTTATATTGCCAACTATCACCTATTTACTTTTCTCAATTCGTGGTAAAAAGTCAATTAGCAGCTATCTTTTATCTGGGGTTGTTGTGATAGCAGGTATATTTGGGATGTTCGTTGTTTCCATTGTGTTTGGTCTAACTGTAATTACAATTGGGATTCTATTAGGGATATCAACTAAAAAGCCAGAGTTAAAAAGTAAGGTTTCTTCTATTAATGTATTTCTAGCTACCCTATTAGTAACATTAATTCTCTCTAAATACTGGATGCCATTAGGTCCTTCAGAATCATTATTTCTGAATTTCACATTTGTTTTCATACTATTGATTGCAGTTCTTGGGTCTTTCAAATTGATAATTCATTATTATGAGCCTATTCTTAATTGGTGTTTAGAACATAAAGCCGCATTCCTATTACTACCTTCATTGATAGTAATAATAGGAATTATGACTTGGGTCGGGTTTCCTAAAGTCTTCGGGTTTGTGAATACGGGATTCAATTCAGTCGGGCTGGATATTTCGAAGACTAGGCCTTGGGTGAATATGTCAAATGCATTTCCTGGATTGGGGTCAGAATTTATGCCTTCATTGGATGAAGGTTCATTCCTATTAATGCCAACTTCAATGCCATATACAGGGGTTGCTAAAAACAGAGAGCTACTCCAGAACCTAGATTTGGCTGTTCAGCTAATTCCAGAAGTAGAAATGGTAGTTGGTAAAGCTGGTAGAATAGAAAGTGCCTTAGACCCAGCTCCCCTATCAATGTTCGAGAACATTATAAATTACAAGTCTGAGTATATTAATGATACTGATGGTCACCGAATTAGGTTTAAAGTTGATGATGATGGTAACTTCATTACCAAATCAGGAGATACTCTGTCTAACGAGAATGCTATTCTATACGGAATAGAAAAAGGAGAGTTAATAGCTGACGAAAATGGAGAAAATTATAGGCAGTGGCGTAAAGCTATTAAATCAACAGATGACATTTGGAATGAGATTGTTATTCATAGTGATTTCCAAGAGATAACATCTGCACCAAAATTACAGCCAATAGAAACACGTCTAATTATGCTACAAACTGGTATGCGAGCACCGATGGGATTGAAAGTTTTTGGTCCAGACTTGAAGACCATTGAGCAATTTGGGATGAAGCTAGAAGAAATACTTAGGCGAGTACCTTCAGTCAAATCTGAAGCAGTATTCGCAGACAGGGTGGTTGGTAAACCATATATTCACATTAATATTAACAGAAATGAAATAGCACGTTATGGGCTAAATATAACAGATATTCAAAATGTAATAGAATCAGCTATCGGTGGAATGCCTTTAACAACTACTGTAGAAGGTAGAGAAAGATATAACGTAAGAGTTAGGTATCCACAAGAATTGCGAGATGAACCAGACAATCTAATGCGAATATTAGTTCCAACTCCAGGAGGAATTCAGATTCCACTTAACCAATTAGCAACCCTTGAATATGTAAGCGGCCCTCAGTTGATCAAAAGTGAGAATACATTTTTAACAAGTTACGTCCTTTTCGACAAGAAAGATGGATTTGCAGAGGTGAATGTAGTGGAAGATGCTGAGAGTTATATCAAAGCAGCTATTGATTCTGGAGAACTGAAAATCCCTGCTGGTGTTAGCTATAATTTCTCTGGGAATTATGAGAATCAAATTCGTGCTAACAAGCGATTATCTATAATAATACCAGTAGTTTTATTTGCAATATTTCTAATCTTGTATTTCCAATTTCGATCTGTTATAACTAGTCTCATAATCTTCACAGGAATAGCAGTAGCTTTAGCAGGAGGATTTACTATGCTTTGGCTTTACGGTCAGACTTGGTTTGCAGATTTTAGCTTCCTTGGTTCTAATATGAGGGGACTGTTCCAAATGGATAACATAAATATAAGTGTTGCCGTTTGGGTAGGATTTATAGCTCTCTTTGGTATAGCAACCGATGATGGAGTAGTAATGGCAACTTATTTGAGAGATAATTTCAAAGATAAAGAGATGAAATCTGTAGAAAAGATTAGAAGTTTAACTTTAGACGCAGGTAAGAGAAGGGTACGACCTTGTCTTATGACTACGGCAACTACTCTAATAGCATTGATTCCCATATTGACGAGTACTGGACGTGGATCAGATATTATGTTACCTATGGCCATACCTGCGTTTGGTGGGATGTTAATTGCTATAATTACCATATTCGTTGTACCAGTATTGTACTCTCTTTGGAGAGAAAAACAATTGGAGATAGTAAAATGAAAAAGATTATAATCATATTACTTTTAACTGTATTTAATATGAGTTCTCAGACTATACAAGACTATTTGAACGAAGCTGAGAATAATAACCCTATGTTAAAGGCAAAGTATATTGAATATGAACAGCATTTGCTCAATGCACCACAAGTCTCAGCAGTGCCTGACCCTACTATTAGTTTAGGTTACTTTGTTACCCGACCATATACTCGAGTCGGACCACAGAATTTTAAGTTATCATTAGTACAAAAACTTCCATGGTTTGGTACTCTTACTGATTACGAACAAGAGAGTTTAGAATTAGCAGAGGCAAAAAGAAAAGACTTCGAACAAAAAAAGGATGAAGTATTCTTTGCTGTAAGAGCTAATTTATATGAGTTATACAGAATAAAGGAAGAAAAGAAATATTTGAAGCAATCATCAGAATTACTGAATTATATTTATCCTATCGTTAAGACCAAAGTGGAAACAAGTTCCTCAAGATTAAGTGATCTTTTGACTTTGGAGTTGATGATTAATGAATTAGGAACAAAGATTAATATACTAGAAATAGAAGCTAATCCATATCAAGAGGAATTGAAGCAATTACTTAATAGAAATGAAGATTCTAAAATAGTAATACCACCTGTGTTAGAAGAGATAATAAGTATTTCTGAAATGAGAGTAAGTATAATGAATAACCCTTCAGTTGAAAGACTGGAGATTTTACAAAATTCATCAAAGTATAGAGTATCATCAGCGAGTTCAGAATCAAACCCTTCAATTACTCTTGGTCTAGATTATATTAACGTCAGCGAGTTGAGTGATATGTCTCTTCAGAATAACGGATTAGATATTATAATGCCAATGGTAGGAATATCAATACCATTTTTTAGTGGGAAATATTCTGCTAAAGAAGAGCAGGCAACGGCAATGATAAGTCAATATGAATATGAGCGAGAGAATCTGTTAAATAAACTCAAGTCAAAATTCGAAAGCATTCTATTTAATATCAAATCAGATGAAGAAAAAGTAATCCTATACGAAAACCAAATAGAGAAGTTGAATAACATACGTGATTTACTTTACGAAGAATATAGTGCAATTGCAAACGAAGACATACTGGAAGTAATTAGAACAGAAGAAAAGATAATTCAATATAAAAAAATGAAATTAGATGCGGAAGTATCAATTTTAAATCAAAAAGCACAATTAATCAGTATTGTGGGAGAGTAAAAAAATGAATCATAACCATAAACATCACGATCATACACAACATCATAGAATGATGATAAAAGATTTCAAACAGAAGTTTTTCATATCTCTATTCTTAACATTCCCAATATTGCTATTCTCACCATTAATACAAGGATTATTAGGAATAAATATCCAGTTTGAATTAATGGGTCTTACTTCATTTGCTTTAGCATCCGTCATATACTTCTATGGTGGATTACCTTTTCTTAAAGGATTAAAAGAAGAAATATTTAACAAAAACCCAGGGATGATGACTCTAATCGGAATAGCGATTACAGTAGCATGGGCATATAGCTCCGCTGTAACGTTTGGGTTAAAAGGAATGCCGTTCTATTGGGAACTTGCTACATTGATTGATATAATGCTCCTAGGACATTGGATTGAGATGAAATCTATAGTTGGTACAAGTGGTGCTTTGCAGGAATTAGTAAAACTAATGCCTTCGGAAGCACATCTTATTAAAAATGATTCTACTACAGATGTCAATTTAAGTGAAATCTCAAAAGGTGATTTACTATTAGTAAAGGCAAATGAGAAAGTACCTGCTGATGGTACCGTAGTTGAAGGTGAAACATACATAGATGAAAGTATGATATCAGGAGAAAGCAAACCAGTTAAGAAGTCTAATGGTGACAAAGTAACTGGTGGAACAATCAATGGAAATAGCTCTATAAAAATTGAAGTCAGAAACTCTGGCGACGATAGCTATCTCAACAAAGTAATCAAGATGGTACGAGATGCACAAGCTGTAAAATCAAAGACACAGAATTTAGCTGATAAAGCAGCAAAATGGCTTACTTATGTTGCAATCTCTGTCGGAACTATTACTTTCTTAGTGTGGCTGTTAGCTGGTCAAGAACTACAATTTGCATTAGAAAGAATGGTAAGTGTTATGGTAATAACTTGCCCCCATGCTCTAGGTCTTGCTATACCATTAGTCGTTGCAATTTCTACTACTATATCTGCAAAGAATGGATTGCTAATAAGAAATCGGACAGCATTTGAGAACTCAGGAAAAATCACCTCTTTAGTATTTGATAAAACAGGAACACTAACCCATGGTAAATTTGGAGTTGATGAGATTCGCTCAACCTCAAATCTATCTAAAGAAGAATTATTATCAATCACTGCCTCACTTGAAGAAAATTCTGAACACCCTATCGCTCAGAGTATTGTAAAAGATGCAAAAGAGAAACAACTCATATTACATAAAGTAATCGATTTTGAATCTATTACAGGTAAAGGTATAAGTGGAACAATCAAAGAAAAGAATTATTCAGTCGTGAGTCCGAAATTTCTAACCGAAAATAATATAGAAATACCTGAATTAGATATTAAAACAGAGTTAGGAACCACTGTTTATTTGATTTCCGAATCTAAAGTACTTGGTGCTATTTCGTTAGCTGATAGAATAAGAAAGGAGAGCTATGATGCAATAAAAGACCTTCAAAGCATGAACATCAAGTGCTATATGGCAACTGGTGATAATGAGAAGGTTGCAAAAGCAGTTAGTAATGAACTCGAATTAGATGGATATTATAGTGAGGTTCTTCCAGAAGATAAAGTTAGAATCGTAAGTGATTTGCAAGAAAAAGATGAATTCGTAGCAATGACTGGAGATGGTGTTAATGATTCACCTGCTTTAGCTCAAGCAAATATTGGAATAGCTATTGGGTCAGGGACTGATGTAGCTGCTGAAACTGCTGATATAATATTAGTAGACAGTAACCCAAAAGATATAGTACATCTGTTACAGTTTGGAGAAGCAACAAGAAAAAAGATGATTCAGAATATAATATGGGCAACAGGATATAATGTAATTGCAGTTCCACTAGCAGCAGGCGTTTTATATCCAAGTATCGTATTGGATCCTGCAATTGGAGCTGCAGTAATGAGCTTATCAACTATAATTGTTGCCGCGAATGCACAATTACTAAAATTAAAATTGAAAAAAGGAAATGAATAAAATGAAAAAGTATATAATAGCAATAGTAACATTTGTCATTGGTATCGCACTTGGATGGATGTTTTTTGCAGGAGACAGTGCGGAGGATAATCATAATCATTCGCAAGAATCTGTAGAGTATTGGACTTGCTCTATGCACCCAAATGTTCGTAGCCAAGAACCTGGAGATTGCCCTATTTGTGGAATGGATTTGATACCAGCTAAATCAGGGGGTTCGGAAGTTGATAATTCTGCGATTACTCTAACAGAAAATCAAATACGTATAGCAAATATCAGAACTATGATTGTGGGGAAAGGAAACACAAGTAGTAATACTAGACTAAATGGAAAAATTGATTTTGATGAACGTAAAGTATTTACGCAGCCAGCTCACTTTACTGGTAGAATAGAAAAATTATATATCAACTATACTGGAGCTAATGTATCAGCAGGTCAGAAATTGGCTACCATATATTCTCCTGAACTAGTACTAATGCAGAAGGAGCTGCTAAGTGCTTACAAGTTGAAAGACAAACAACCAGAGCTATTTCAATCAATCAAAAGTAAGTTGATGAGAAAGAAAATCCATCAGGATCAGATAGATAAGATAATAGCTAAAGGCGATGTAATCGATAATTTTGATGTATATGCTCATCAATCGGGTGTAGTTACTAAATTATTCATCAATTCTGGTGACCATATTACAACTGGTGACCCTATTGTAGAGTTAGCAAATCTGACCCAACTCTGGACTATTTTTGAGGCTTATGAAGGAGATTTATCTAATATCAACATAGGTGATATAATCAAATTCACAGTGCAATCTTATCCAGGAGAAGTGTTCCAAAGTACCATCAACTTCATTGACCCCATTATTAATAATAAAACACGTACAGCTCAAATAAGAGGTTCAATAAATAATAATACAGGTAAGTTGAAACCAGAGATGCTTGCTGTTGGCAATATAGTCGGAATGAGTAGTAGTCAACAACGTGTCATACCCTCTTCTGCAGTTCTATGGACTGGAAAAAGATCTGTAGTTTACGTGAAACAGCCGAATACTGATGAGCATATATTCGAAGCTAGAGAAATAGAAATTGGACAGCTCTCTAACGGTCAATATCCCGTTATTAATGGCTTGCAATCAGGAGAAGAAATAGCTGTCAATGGGGCTTTCACCATTGATGCAGCAGCACAAATAGCTGGTAAGCCAAACATGATGAATATGGATAAAGATGATGTTGAACCAATGAAAGGGCATGACCACGGTGCTGGTGAAATGAGTATTCCAAAATCAATACCTGAAAAAACTAAAATAGATTTTTCGCCTTTACTACCACTTTATATGAATCTGAATGAATCATTCGTTCAAACAGATATAGAAAAGGTTAAATCTAATTCAAAAGTCTTATCTAAACATATCAAGAATAAGATACTGAACAAAGATGGAATCAAAACTTCAGCTTATGAAAAGAAAATAGCTTCTATTTACAAATTGGCAAATCAGATAGCAAGTGAGAGCGATATAGAAAAATCGAGGTCAAATTATAGTAGTATTTCTGTACTACTAATTGATTTGATAAGCTCTACCAATTCTTATGACAAAAACATCTATGTCTTCAAATGCCCTATGGCTACAGTCGGTGATAGTGCTGTTTGGATGAGTTATGAGAAGCAAGTACAAAACCCATACTACGGAGATAAAATGCTAAAATGTGGTTTCGTTTTACGAGAAATGATGAAAAAGTAAAACAATGTATCTAGGCTGCTACATTAAAAAAGAAATAGCTGGCACATTACCGAGTTGAAGCCATAAATGCACTTTATTCGCTTTTTAGTTATTGAAGAGGTATAGATGAGTTCATTTAAGGAAAAAGTTTGAATGAAGGCTCTATAACTCTTTTAAATAACACATGTAACTTGTTGTAACTAGCATATTCTATGTAAATAATATACGTCATCATAAAATTCATGGCTGTGTTTGTTCTATTCAGATATAGAAATTGTTTTAACTCATATATAAACTAAATGAACATAGAAAATAATGTAATAGATAAATGAAATACATTAGATTTGCTTAATGGCGGTATCCATTAGATGATAGAAACCGCCAAATAGCATTACCAAGATAACGTACAATATAATCGTTATTATGCCTGTAATTTATTTACCCAACTAATTAGTGATGCGCGTAGGTCTTTTACAAATTCTAACTTGTATTTGTCCTCTGCCATTAATTCATCTAAGCTTATTTTTTTAAATTTAGAAATACATTCATATATTCCTACTGCTGCAAGCCTATTTTTGAGTCCCTTTATGTCCGAAACTAGTTTACTCATAAAGTCCTCTATATCATAATAGAGATCTTTATCACCAGTCCTAATGTCCAAAAAGTCACTAATTCTTTCCACTAAATCATCATACTCTGCTTGCATGATGTCCATGTAGTTTTTGTCTGTTATTAATATATTGTAGTTCATAGTATTTACATTTATGTTATATACTATATATCAGAATCCAAAAACTTTGTATAATCAATTAGTAAATCTATTATAGTAGAATTATACAATGTAATGTTAATTACATCTGCTGGTGTGTTTGACTCTCTAGCTGCTAATATCAAATTCATTATATTATTTATCTGCTCTACGAAATAAGTCTCTTCTTTTATTCTATCCATACGTACATGTTAAGTGATATACTATATATCTGTAGCTGCGGCTAATTGCATTCCATTGGATAGAAAAGTCTAACCAAACAAAGTGGAAAATATGAAAGTCTTATCATTGAATGGTGTTGATAAATGCAACTTGTAATCAACTAATAAAAACATTTAGTTTGTTCTTAGAGACTGATAAACAGTCTAATTATAAATTAACATTGGAGATATCTTATGAAAAGATATTATGTACATAAGTACAATTCTAATCACGAGGTACACAGAGAAGACTGTAGTACCAATTTCGATTTAAGTAACATGATGTACTTAGGTATATACAGCAACTGCACTGATGCAGTTAGAGAGGCAAAAAGAACATATCCTGATGCCGATGGATGCAGAATATGCTCTTCAGAGTGCCATACTAAATAACGTCAAGTGTTGTTTATAAAATTCAAATTGGGGTACTTTCATAAGTAATGGATTGAAGGATATTTGGGAACATCACAATTCAGATTATGCTAATGTTAGTACTCCATTTTTCGAATATCATAAATTAAGATTTAGCAAGATTAAGAAGTTTAATAATTTAATTAACAAATTGTTAAAAAGTAAGGTAACTATAAATTCATCAAAACCTTTCAATAAATTCTGAATATTACTTATACAGCATACAAAAGATTTACGTAATCAGCATATATAAACTCATCAGTATCATCATACCATCTTCGATTATGGTAACAGTACTCATTGGCAAATTAAACACATCACCCAAACAAGCACATTTTATAGTTTTCTTATTCAGTACTGTTTGTAATACACCTATTATGCTTATTGACATTACTACCAAAGTCACACTATTCGTTATAACTGGATTGAAATCTATTAGAAAGGCAATACCCAACGATAACTCTGTGAATGCGTATATATACCCCCAGGTTGGAAATTTCCTTGCTATAATATCATACATTTGATAGCTCTCTTTGAATCCCTTTAGATTTAGCATTTTGAAAAATGAAAATGTCATAAAGAACCCAGCCATAAAATGTCTCATCCATCTACTCAAATCTACAGTACTCGATAACATCTCAATAAGCAATGTCGCAGTAAAAATGTATCCAAAAATTAATAGAACTGGTTTATAAGTAGCAAACCAAGATTTAGTCTGTTCTAGAGCTTCGTTGTGCTGTGTAGCAGATATTTTGTATTTTTCTCCGATTGCTATTTGGAGTTCCCTTATATCTATATGTTTACTCATGGTTATTGTTGCGGAGTTTTCGTCTTTATTCACTTCTGCATCTGTAACATTATTGACCTTCTGAAGAGCTGATTTGACTTTACCTTCACAGCTTCCGCAAGTCATTCCAGTTATTTGATATGTATGTTTCATTATTATTCCTTAGTTATTCGAATATTATTTATTCAAAACTAAAGTAATTATATTATTTGGGTTTACAGTTTGATATGAATTAATTGTAAAATTCAGACTTTGTCAAGTGGGTTTCTTACATTTCTTCTTAGTGCTTTGAATTGCGTTGGGGTTAGACCTATTTCTTTCTTGAATTGATTACTCAGATATGCAGAGCTGGAATAGTTAAGTTTGAAAGCGATTTCAGCTAACGATAACTCATCATAGGTTAGAAGCTCTTTTACTCTCTCTATCTTTACATTGATGTAATATTTTTCTATTGTTATTCCTTCTATTTCTGAAAATAATTTGCTAATAGTAGTGTAGTTCGTACTAATGGTTTTTGATAAATAATCGGAGAGATTTAGCTTTGATTCTGAATTCTCATCATACACGAGATTTACTATAGCCGTTTTTATCTTTTCTATAATTCGTCTTTCTCTACTATCTAACAATTCGAAGCCATGTGATTGCAAAGCTATGTCCAATAACTTTAGTTCCTCGCTTCCTATCTCAACATCTAACCACACTTCCCCAAGACCAACGTAAGTAGTTTCCAACCCAAGTTTTTCTATTTCACCGTGTACAATTGTTTTGCAGCGATTGCATACCATATTTTTGATGTATAGCTTCAATCACTCCACCCCTACTAAATCTACTTCTTTCATCAACCGATCAGTCTCCGTGAGGGCGACTATTATCTTCTGGTAGTGGTTTATGTCTTCGAAGTTTAGCTCACGTCCTTGACGGTCTTTGAGCCATTTCTGTGCAGGTTGGTAACCACCGATGTAAAATTCCCATGCTACATCAGGTACGCCATCGAAATACTGCTCATCGTTTATCCAAACACGACCTATACCTTCGCCAGTTTGCTCGTAGCCGATGCTATTTTTGGTCATCTTACGTTCGACTATATTGCTGCCATCATTTGGATAGCTGGTAATATATTTATCTGCTGTTTCTAGTAGGTGTAGCTGTCGTATCTGCGAACCCAAATCCACCAACTGCCAAAACTTCTTCTTGTCTTTGGGGTATGGTACTCGTGGGAAATCAATCTTCAGAAATTCCTTGTACTTCTCTCTGTAAGTTGGTGAATGAAGAACTGCGTATATATAGTCCAGCAAGTCGATTGGTGCAAAATACATGTCATTCCGAGCGGAGCGTGGGAATCTCTCCGAGTTTTTTGCTTCGTTTATGAGATTGTCACGTCGCTCCGCTCCTCGCAATGACAGTTCGTCCTCATCCCAGGGAGCCACATCCCGAAACTCTAGCCCCAAGCCTTTTGCTATCTCGCTGACTAGCTTCATGTCTAAGTTGGGGGTTCTTCCTTTTGGCTCGCTACCGCTCTGGTCTAATGTCGACTGCTCGCCTGCCTCTGGGTACAGGTAGAGGGGGGCAAAATAAGCTGCTCCTTTATTGCTAATAAAAACCCTATCTATAATTCTAGTATTCGTAATTAATGCATAACTGTAAGGAACGTTGTAAGCATACTGTTTCATAAAACAAAAGTTTAAATTGGTTCTGTCAAAACTACGTGATAATAATTTTCGAGGTCTCTGAACAATATTATGATCATTGTAGTAATTACGATTATCAAATGGTCTATACATAACATTTGATAGTTTTAACTTATCATAGAAATTTTGAAATTCTTCAATTTGCTCTATTAACTCTTTTTCGTGAAATGCGAGTACAACAGAATCCGCATGAGTTTGAATTCCTATACTACGATTATTAAATGCATTCCCCAATGAAAAACCATCATTGTAATGGTTCAGAAGTATGTAATCGAGTGGTTTAAACAAATAATATGGCTTGAAGTTATTAACCTCATTCCAATTTATATTTAGCATATTATTATTTAAAAAGTTATATTTTACCTCTCTGCTACCATACTTATCAAAGTGATATACTTTACCAAGCTCATTTTTTTTCTTTTGTCCAGTCTTGATAAATAGATTTATTGATACGCCCTGCATTATATCGAACACATTTTCATCTTTTCCACCTTCTGGAGTCGTCTCTTTTTTCTTTGCATTACCGTGTAAGTCAATAGTATAAATCTTATCATAAGTTTTTAGAAGATTCCAACGCATACCTCTAAAAGTCGGGTTGTCTAAATAACCATGAGGATTAATAAATGCAAGTACCCCAGTTCCATTCTTCTCAATGTGGTGTTGCCCATATCTAATGAATTTCACATAATCATCATTTATAAATTTAGGATTTCTCTCTTTTAACTTGGTCTTCCCACCTGGTTCTTTCTTATAGTCTTCCATCAGGTTCATTATCCAATCACCTTTATTAGCACTCTCACCACTATACGGTGGATTGCCTATTACACACATAACTGGTACGTCTCGCTTTATCCTATTCGCTTCATTGGATTCGGCACTTAGCCACGAGGAGAATATAGTCCCAGTGTCTTTGTGGTGCTCTTCTAGCGAGTTAGTTAGGTACACGTTCAGCCGTTGGTCGCTACCACCACCCCGTCCTGCAGACACCCCTC